>JAESGR010000017.1_pt1 | contig 813279 bp, 751 predicted proteins | sample 9269771 | NCBI WGS metagenome assembly JAESGR01 (sample SAMN15739572, study PRJNA653492) | algae metagenome | isolation source: Chroococcus sp. CMT-3BRIN-NPC107 and co-occurring heterotrophs from well... | place: USA: Clark Mountains Wilderness, California | collected 2010-04-18 | reverse complement strand
CGTAATTTAACCCGAGCAGCAACAATCCTGTGACAGTTATCAAAAAAAAGTCACTGAATTTATGCGGCAAAGGAATTTTACCGACAGCTATTACCGGCAACAAAATAACAACGGCTATTAAAAGGCGCAAACCGGCGAAACTTATCGGCGGTAGATCCTGCAATCCGAGTTTGATAAAAAGCCACACGCTGCTCCAAATCAGGCAAGTAATGATCCATACTATTAATGTTTTCATCTTAGATTGCAGTTTCGCCGGAAAGTGTTTCTAAATGAAGCATAAAATTAATCGTTTATGATACCCAAAAGCTGCTTTTTCCAATGTTATTAAAACAACACAATTCAGTCTAAAAAAAAGACCTGATCATTATAATTCAGGTCTTTTCTATTTTTACTGATTTTTTATTTAAGGAACAAAAGAATTAGCAATTGGTTTATCTGTCGCATTACCGAATCCTAGTGAAGCAAATCCATTTGTGCTGTTTAATAAAAACCAGTTTCCATCTCTGTAAACATCTATGTCTATTAATCTGAAATTGCAATATTTTTGAAGGATTTATATTGACTATCCCAGTAATAAATTGACATTGCGCTTTCGTAAATTCCATAAGCAATGCCTTTTGTTTTGAGATTTAATACTGGAGGCTCATTTTGGGCACAATCCCAATAACCTTTTCCGCAAGCCGTATCGTAACGTTCAGGTTCAGCAATTGTTATATACATTTCCTGTGGATTCCCATCCCCTGCATAATCAAGCTGAACAGAACGAAAATTATTATTTTTCTGTTTTAGAAAGGCGAATAACCCTAAGCCTTTGCCTATTGTCGGAATTAAAATCCAAGCTTCATCAATCAATTTGTCATTATTGAAATCGCCTTTAATTTTATAAGGCGTTGGTAGTTCCTTTTTGAATGATTTCCAGTTTCCTTTCACATCTTTAATTGTAGGAAAGCGCCATCCAATCGGAGCCTTTGGAGTTTGACTGTAATTGGAAAATACAAACAATAAAATAAAGAGAGGAAGTAGTTTTTTCATAAATTTATTTGAGTTTCATATTAGTTAATTGCCAACTAAAAACCCCTCGCCTTTGAAATATAAAAATTGCCCCTTTTGTCGGATCCGTTTTATCAGTGGTATCTACAGCGAATTCATTAAAAGATTTGTATCCACTTTCGACAGTTACTTTTTCTTCATCAACCAGACCATTCTTAAACGGATTAACATCTTCTGAAGGTTGCATAAGCCCTAATTGCGGATTTACGAAATCTCCTTTCATCATACGCTCGATAGCCGGAGGCGAAATAAATGTATCTACTATATTGTTTACTATTGTTGCAGCAAACATTGATCCAAGACCTGCGCCTACACTAGCGAAAGGATTGTCTTTCATCTTGTCAGCATTTTTAGCCATTTCCACAGCCATTTTTGCATTTAATTCAGCTTTGAAATTTTCTTTGAAAACAGGAAAATCAATGTGAGCGATAACAGTTTCCGCATCTTTTTCAATAAACGCTTGACGAATATTTCTTAATGCCAGATAAGGGGTTAAATAAAAATAGATCCCCAAAAATACGAAGATAACGCCTAAAAGTGAAATGGCTGCAACTTTCCTACTGTTTGATTTCATTGTTTCTATTCCAAAATTACGAAAAGGCTTTGCCCAGTAAGGGAGGTCAAAAATGTGAATATTAAAATAAACATTTGAAATAGCTATTTAAATGTTTTTAGTTCAAATGAGTTGTTTACCTCAACTGTGTAAATGGCAGTATCAGCACAACACGCGGGAAAATGCTTAGAACCTAGTACGATAAACCACTAAGATCGGTTGAATGATTAGATTACCAATAAAAAGAGAATTATATCTTCCTGCTTACCACAACCTACTTAACAAAACGAAGACAAGCAGTATTGGCATTACTAAAATTGCTATTAAGACGTAAAGGGCAGATCTCGCGTCCCTTTCTGAGATTTCTGGCGGTCGCATAGAATTATCCCCCGTTTTTTATTTGTTTTTACATTTTATCATCTCTGTCAATATCAAAAATTCAACATCAAGAATAGCCTCACAAGAGCTAAGCGGAATTACTCTGCACGAAAATAAATAGTGCCTTTAGCTAATCTTTTAGCCAAAGGCACATATTCTAATTCACTATAAAATTAGCTTATAGGTTTTACCAACGATCACCGCCGCCGCCGTAACCGCCGCGATTACCGCCTCCACCACCGTAACCTCCGCCTCCGCCGCCACGGTTTCCACCGCCGCCTCCGCTACCGCCGCGACCACCGCCGCCTCCGTAACCACCACGTCCACCGCCTCCACCACCGCGTTCTTCTTGCGGTTTAGCTTCGTTAACGGTTAATGCGCGTCCGTCAATTTCTCTGCCGTTAAGCCCTGAAATAGCGTTTTGCGCTTCTTCGTTGCTAGACATTTCGACAAATGCAAATCCGCGCGAACGTCCTGTTTCACGGTCTTCGATGATTTTGACTGATTGAACAGTGCCGAACTCGCGGCACATATCTTCTAAATCCTGTTCAGATGAATTGAAGGAAAGGTTTCCTACGTAAAGTTTCGCTGCCATAAAATTATTTACCTTTTCCCGCTTAAGGGAATGCTAAAAGAAGTGTCGAACTCGATATATAACTTCGGAGAAAAACGGTCAGCCTGCGAAGAATCGGATTTCGGATGCTCAAAGAAGCGACTTCTGTAATTAAAAACCAACCTGTCTCTTAAACTTATCCGTAAAAACCGTCTTTGATGAGCGCACCGAAAGTGATGCAAGAGAAGGACGAATAACAGATAAGATGCCTTTTTTACCGAATATTTGCAAATTAGAAATATCCTGACACCCTTTTACTCTATACCATAAGGTTTAGTATCGTATCTTATAGTGTTTCCTTATATATCTTAATGGTTGTAAGCGTCTTATCTAGTGCATTTACAGCTATGGCACAGCATTCGCTAATACAAGTGCAAGGTCTTAGACCTAAATTTGAAATTATAAAGGGGTAAATACAATGAAGAAATTTCTAACATTATCGTTATTATTAGGTTCGATGGCTTTTGGAGTATCTTCTGCAAATGCGGAAACCAAAACAACAAATGAATTAACTGCAAATGCTAATGCACCGCAGATTAACATTCAAGTCGGACAAAATAGACGTAATCGTCGTCAAGTCCGCAGAACAGTTACAACTACCCGTGTAGTTCGAGTTGGCAGACAAAGATTCCGTGAAACAATCAGAACAACCTATCTTCCGAACGGCAGAACTCGAACACAGGTTATTAGCCGTGTTAGAACTCGATAAATTAACAGTTAATAATTTTAATATACAACATAAAAAGTCTACTAAGAGCGTTTAGTTTTAGGTAGGCTTTTCTATTTGCAAAGCTATTTAAGGAAGTGATTTTTTAATAAAAAGAGGATTCTTCTTGAGAACAAGCACAATATGATTTAGATTAATCCGTTTTTTATTAATAGTTTGGGTTGTTTTCTCAGAGTAATCAAAGTCGAAAGCGTAATCGTAATTGTTCGATGAAAGTTCTTTGCAGATGATTTCAGATAGATGAAAAGTAAAAACGTCGTTGTAACGTCCAGTATCTTCAGTAACAAACCCCAGTGGTTCTCCCGATTGGTCATTCAGATATACGGGAATGCTTTCGATAGCATCACATTGTTCATAAAGATCGCCTAAAACATTTCTTCGTTTAACTGTTAATGGACTATAAGTCATAAAATCAGTTTAACACTGTTTTTATTTTTTATTATCAGAATTATTTATGATGTAGCTTGAGAAAGTTCTGAATGAAAATAAGATATTACTAAACGAGAATACAAACTTTTGTGTGAAAATAAACAATATGACGATTATAAACTTACCGACAAACGAACATCTGAAAAAAGCTGAACTTGCTCTTAGTCAGGCAAATAGTGACAATATCATCGAACTCTGCCGAAACTATCTGCTGCAACTCAACACATATCGCGATGAACTTTGTCAGCTTCAAAATATGCCGGAAATAAATCTTAATCAGCGCTCATCTATAAAGCGTGAACTGATAGAGCAATCAAGAAAAGCTATTCGATCTACTTTAGAATTTATGGTGAGTGAGCGTAATAAGACCCAATCCTTACTTGATTCATTGACATCGATCAGCGGCTATCAAGCAGCAGCGACATTTAATCAGCTTAAATATAAAGGGTTTGATAATTGGGAAATGCAGTCGAGTGGAATTAGGTTAAAAGATACGAATGATGATGAATTTATGACTATTCAACAAGCCGTCGAAACTGCTGGAAACCTACGTCGTGAGGCTTATCTCGAACATAAAGTTACTTTTTATAATTAACAATGAAAAAGTAAGAATTCAAGAACTTCCCTTGCAGGAACAAAACTTAAAACTTTTATATTCAATCAACCTAATTTAGCTATAAAGGGAGAAACGGATTTTTCAAGGCGAATCATTGAATCAATCATAGCCGTTTGAATCGGCTGCCAATTTGATTCATTTTCTTCGTACCCGCCGAGGTTTCTACCTCTCAGATTGGATGATGGCAAATGTTCACGGCACATTAAAATTAGATTTAATATGAAAAAGGCTACATTCCTTATGAATATAGCCTCTTAAACCTTTCCTTGTTTGTCGAAATAAATCCTTAAAATTGCAGTAAAAAGAAACTATCTACTTAATGGCAGATTTTCTACCTATTTTTCTGCCTTTATAATACTTAGAAAACTTACTTTGTTTAATTTGTTTCCGCTTTTTGCGTACCGCAGTAGTTTTGGTCGTTGTAGTTTTCTTGCCCATCATACTAGGCTGTTTTTTCATCATCATTTCCTGCGGAGTTGCAAAACTTGTTACCGCAACAGCTAAAACTAAAACTAAAATTGTGAAAAATCCTATAATGCGTTTCATATTTATTCTTTCCTCTTTAACCTGATAAATCCATAAGCAAAGCAAATGCTAAACAGCTTTTACAAACTTCATCGCCACACCGTTCATACAATAACGAAGCCCAGTCGGTTTCGGGCCATCATGGAAGACGTGTCCAAGATGCGCGTCACACCGAGTGCATAATACTTCCGTGCGAACTTCCTCCAAAGTTTTATCTACCTTCTCGCTCACATTGATTTTATTTATCGGGGCGTAGAAACTAGGCCACCCTGTGTCAGATTCAAACTTCGTTTTTGAATCAAAAAGTGGCAAATCACAACATACACAGGCAAAGACACCTTTCTTTTTGATATTATTCAATGGGCTGGAATAAGGCTTTTCTGTTCCGCCTTTTCTGGCTACTTCATACTGCTCTTTGGTCAAGATACGTTTCCATTCCTCGTCGGTTTTAACAATCTTCTTAAATGGAAGTTCGTCGCCTTCAACAGCAAGTGGATTTTCGCTGGCAACTAAATGTTTGTTGCTTTCATTAGCCACTAAATTTTCATTGGCACAGGCTGAAAATAAACCACCAGACAATGCAATAAAACCGCCAAACATTATTCCTGACCTTAAAAATTCTCTTCTATCCATTTACGTTTCTCCCTTTGTCTTTTCTGCTATTGAGTTCGTTTTAATTGAATCTTCGGATTCAAATTCAAAGCTCAGGAAAGCATTATAAACAGATTTTGGAAATGTATAATCTGCCTTAAAGAAACTCTGGTTCTGGTTGTTATAAACTAATTCAGTCATCATAACAGCAGCTTGCATCTCACCTACGATTGTTGGATTTTGCTGGTCATAATTGTAGGTATGTCTTATGGCGACTTTAATTTCAGAATGAGGTTTGCTGCCTAATAAATTGAAAGAGATCTTATGTTTAATTTAACCCGAAATTTGTCTGCCGTTGTTTTTATATTAGTCAATTGTTTAGCCGTAAGCGCTTGCGGCTCAGTTGAAGACAATTACGCTATAAATGAAGCACCTGCCGCTCAAATTGCTTCGACTCATTCTTGGACTCAAGTAACAGAAAGCGCCGCATATCCAAAGGGTTATAACTATCCTGTATTTGTCGCGAATAACCGAATGTGGGCGTTTCATAATGACGGCGTCTGGCACTCCGTCGATGCTAAAAACTGGACAAAAGCAAACCTGCCGCAAGTAAGGCGAAATCCTTACGAAGCGAGATATGTTCAATTTAAGGATGCTGTTTATGCGCTCGGACAAAATCAAGGTAATTACGTTGATGGTATTAAGTTCAGTTCGATAATTTGCCGGACTACTGATTATGAGCAATGGGAAGTGCTTGCCGGCAAATCAAATCTCCCCGACAGGGTTTTTTATGGTTCTGTAGTGTTTGCAGGTAAAATCTGGTTGTTTGGCGGTTTCGACGGCAAAAACTATTACAACGACATTTGGAACTCATCTGACGGTGTGAAATGGACACGAGCATTAACCCAAGCTGAGTGGAGTCCGCGCAATATTGCCAATGTGGTCGTGTTCAAGAACCGCGTTTGGATTATTGGCGGGGGTGTAATTGACGGTGAACCGACCAACAATCCGAAATCAAATGACGAGATTTGGTCTTCCGCCGACGGGATTAAATGGAAACTTGAAACGAACAAATCAAGCATTTCTTTCATAGGAACTCCGATTGTATTTGACGAAAAACTGTGGTTGGTCGGCGCAAACCGCGACGGGAATTTTGCAAGATCTTCATTAGTGACGATTGATGGTGTGACATGGAGTCAAGAATCTGCGCCTTGGTCGCCGCGTGAACTTGTCGCGGCTTGGGTATTTGACAACAAACTTTTCATTACCGGCGGCAAATATTCGGTGATGGAAAACGGCGAAACGAAATTTATTTACAGCAATGATGTCTGGTCGATGGCTGCTGAATCCGGTAAGTAAAACTAAATATTCGCAACCACAACTTTTGGTGCAATCACATTAGGTTCGATATATTTGTATTGTTTATGAACAACAAAGATATTGTGCGAAAGGGGTATGATAAAGTTTCTTACGCTTATCGCAATGATGATAGCAATGCGGCTTACTCTTTTGATTATGCCGCTTGGTTATCTGAACTGAAGCCGCTTTTGTCGCCCAAATCGAAAGTTCTCGAGTTAGGCTGCGGCTGCGGCATACCAGTAGCACAAATTTTGAGTGAGGATTTCGCCGTCACCGGAGTTGATATTTCAAGCGTGCAAATTGAGCGCGCCAGAAACTTGGTTCCGCTTGCAGATTTTATTTGCGCGGATATGACGGAAGTTGATTTTCCGGCAGAAAGTTTTGCGGCAATAATTTCTTTATACGCGATAATTCATATTCCGCTCGACGAGCAACCGGCTTTGTTTGCAAAATTGTTTGAATGGTTACAGCCTGAAGGCTATCTGTTGGTAACTGTAGGAAGTACCCCATGGACTGGGACTGAAGCGAATTGGCTGAACGTTTCCGGCGCCACCATGTTTTGGAGTCACGCCGACGCTAAAACTTATGAATCATGGCTGATAGTGACCGGTTTCAAGGTGCGCTGGAGTAAATTTATACCCGAAGGAAATGGTGGGCATCAGATTATTCTTACTGAAAAGCCTAGGGGTAGTGCTTGAAAGCAAAAAGCAATCAAACAAATCAGCAAATGACAGGTCTTTTTTGTAGCGAATTATCACGTTTATTTGGTTATTAAGTGCTAAAATGCGCGCCTATTTCGTAACACTTTGAGCGTAAACAATCAGTCAATTTCGGCGGTTTTGCCCTACATCATTTCAACTGTTATGACGGCACAGAGCAAAGCAGGATACTTTTGCAGCTCAATGGTTAGCGATTACAAAGTGTATCGTCAGCCATTAATTGCGGCAATTAGTCGCACTTACTAAAGCCTTATACAAAGTCAGGTATAAAATAAAGTATGAAATTTATAGTCATATTTGGTCCGCCTGCTGTTGGTAAGATGACTGTCGGATACGAACTAGCGAAACTGACAGGCTTTAGACTTTTTCATAACCACATGACCATAGAACTAGTTTTGAGTTTCTTTAATTACGAAGAGCCTCAATTTCACACGTTAGTTGCTGAGTTTAGGAAGCGTATTTTTGAAGAAGTTGCCGCAAGCGATTTAACAGGACTGATTTTTACTTTTGTCTGGGCACTCGAACTCGAATCGGAAAAAGCATATATTGAGCGTATTTGTAGCATCTTTAGAAAGAAAAGCGCAGACGTATATTTCGTAGAGTTAGAAGCAGAGCTGCCGGAAAGGCTGAATCGAAACGAGTCTGAGTTCAGGCTTTTGCAAAAGCCATCCAAACAAAATATAGAACAATCAAGGAATCACCTGTTAGACAGCAATACGAAATATAAGTTGAACTCGGACGGTGATTTCTTCTACGAAGAGAATTATCTTAAAATCAATAACACGAACTTATCAGCAGATGAGACAGCTCGGATGATTATTGAAGAATTTGGATTTAATACCGTTGACCTAATTACGAATAGCTCATCATAAGACAGAAGCGGCCAAGAGCGCATTTTTACCCGCTAGCTTAATGAATTATTAAGCTATGCACGCCGGCTTATTTGTTTCGCTAAATTCCGCTTGATGTATACGCAGGTTTGAAAAAGTTATGAACTTCAATCACTCGAAGATCGTTAACTTTTTGTAGTGAGAAACAGCACAAACAATTTTATGAGAGGTGTCTTATGTATTGCCCTAAATGCAGCCAAGAACAAATTTCCAATGAAATGCGCTTCTGCCCGCGCTGCGGGTTTCAGCTCGATGCCTTAAAATTGATGCTCATTGAAAATCAGAATGGTTTAGCGATGTCTGAAGCTGAGCGGGAAACACAACTCGTTTCTACGCGCAAAAGAGATGTTCTCATTGGAGCAACCATTATGCTTGTGGCAGCAATATCAATTGTTTTATTGATGATTAGCAGCGTCGCAGGCACGCCTTGGCAGGCAGTCATCATTCCTTTGCTTTTAGTGTGGATAGCAATTGTTTCTGTTATTTTACTTTCCGGTCACGCAGCACGAGAAATTACGGAACTCTTTTCCAAAGGTGATTCCGCGACTCCTTCGCAGATTGTTTCTAAATTGATTAGGCGACTTAATCCTACTAGTTCTCATCAGACTTTACCGTCCATTCAAAGTGAACCTGTTTCCGAGTTCGGAAAATGGCGCGTCAAGACGGCGGAGTTAGTTCAACCATCGAGTGTTACAGAACACACAACGAACTTGCTCAACAACAAAGACAGCGAAAGGAACTAAGATTCAAAACTACAGCGCGATTTAAGCAATATTAATAATTATACCGCATCTAAAAAATCATTAGAGCGGCTCGCAAAACACGAAAAAGTGCTGCATGATTAAAATATCAATTCTAATTTTAATCGCGTTTTTTTCGATTAACTGTAACTCCTACCGGCAGGAAGAAGTTAAATTCCGAAACGATACCACGACGCTTCACGGAACTTTGTACGTTCCTAATGGTAAAGCCAAACATCCGGCGATGATTTTCGTTCACGGTTCGGGGCGTTCAACACGTGAAACTTTTCGTTATTACGCTGATCTGTTTGCCCGTAAAGGACTAGCTGTTCTCATCTATGATAAACGCGACATCGGTTCAATCACGGCTACCGAATTAGTTTCTTCTGACGATTTAGCTGGTGACGTGTTAGCTGCCGTCAACTTTCTTAAGGTACGCGATGATATTGATGCTCTGCGAATTGGATTGTGGGGTGGCAGTCAAGGTTCGGGCATTGCGGCGAAGGCAGCTGCGCAGTCTAAAGATATTGCTTTTCTCATCAGCGTATCGGGCGGCGGAGTATCTTATGCGGAATTAAACCCGTTTCAAAAGGCTCATCGCCTTCGCGCTCAAGGGTATTCCGAAGCGGAAATTCGCGATGCGGTTTCCGCGATTGAACACCTTCAAGAATATGTTCGGACGAGAAAAAATCCCGCGCAAGCACAAGCGGCTCTTGATCGCGCTTGGGAAAACCGCTGGGCTTCAGTCGTTCTTCCGTCAAGGAGAATTCCAACCGATGAAGAACTCGCAACGTGGATACAGTGGCGCGATATTGACGGCACTTCGATACCCGATTGGGAGCTAGTAAAAGTTCCGGTACTGGCGTTTTGGGGCGAACAGGATACGATTGTGCCTGTCGAAAAGAGCTCTGAACGAATACAGACGGCACTAAATCGAGCTGGAAATCAGGATGTTACGATTATGATAATTCCGGCAGCCGACCATAACTTGATGCGCCAACCCAATTCCGAAAACTTACCGGCAACGGAATATTTGGAAACAATGATTGAATGGACTTTGAAGCGGACGCGTGATTCAGGTTAAAACGGATCCAAACAAGTCGTCGGGCGTGTGGGCGAAACAGAGACTTTCAAATAGTCTTAAAAACGCCCCTTAAATTAAACAATCAAATTGTGTCATAAATGACCTTTGACAAAACCTAAAAGCAGAAATAGTCTTTTCACCTGCACAATACAAGTGAGCAATTCACCATTTCCAAACATTAGTTTTCGAGAAGCTGCTGTTACTGATTGTATGGCGGTAGCTAAAGTTCACGTGCAGTCATGGAAAGAGTCGTTCCGTGGACTCTTGCCGCAAGCTTTTCTAGAGAAAATGTCAGTCGAAAAACGGGCGAAGGCTTTCGAAAAGGGATTTACTGCTGAATCTTACAGAATGTATGTAGCGGAAGCGCAGGAACGAGGCATTGTCGGATTCGCGGATTTCGGTGAGCCGAGAGAAAACATCGGTTATGAAGCTGAGCTTTATGCCATCTATTTATTGCCAGAATTCCAGAGGCGTAGTATCGGTAAAAAGCTTTTCAATCTAGGCGCGGAATATTTCGCCAGAAGCGGTAAAAACTCTATGTATCTATCTGCGTTGGAAGTGAGTCCATACAGGTCTTTCTACGAAAAAACGGGTGGTCAGATTGTCGGAAGAAAGCAAGTTGAGATAGAAGGTGCTGAGTATGAAGAGTTAATTTATGGTTGGAATAATTTAGGCTGAATCGTAAAGAGGAAGACTGTTAAAATAAGTATCTGTCTCATAAACGATTAGATACAGTTGTCCTATTCAAAATCGCCAATAAAATCTAAAAAGAACTCTATAAATTTGCAGCGATTTTATTAAGTTAATTTTATCCAATATGAATTGGGCAACAGTATCTGATCGGTTTTTAGACATTTACAATAATTTTATTTACTAAGAGATTAAATACAAATGATTCTGATAGTCAATGGTTCATTTGGAGTAGGAAAGACTACAGTCGGTAAGCTTCTTAGGAAACAAATTACTGGAAGCCGTCTGTATGATCCAGAATGGGCTGGATCAATTCTTATGCGCCTTCCGCCAAAGTTAAAACTTCGTGGTTCTGGAACAGATGATTTTCAGGATATTGACTTATGGAGAAAATCAGTCGTTTATGGAACAAAAATCTTTCGAACTTTTGCCAGAAATACTGTTATTGTGCCGATGGCGTTTAACCGAAAAGACTATTTGGATGAAATTGTTAGTGGGATTCGCCTATTTGATGATCAGATCAAGATCTATTGCTTGAAAGCAGGAATAACTACCATTCTAAAACGTCTTGAACAACGTGGAGTAAAAGTTAACGAGCCAGACAATTGGATTGTGGTTAAGGCAAAGGAGTGTATTGAAGCTCACAAAGATGATCATTTAGGAGAATCAGTAAATACAGAGGGAGTAATCGCTCTTGAAGTAGCGAATGATATTTTGAGACGATTACAATACAAAAACTGAAAACTATAAAAACGCCACTTAAATGAGGCAATCAAAATTCGGGTTATAAATAACCCTTTTGAAACATTTTTATAAGGGTATAAGTAATACAGATTCATGCTGTATGAATGAACAAAATGTATCGTTGAAATATGCTATGTTTTGGAAACGAGCTATTGCTTTGTTCATTGATTTATCAATTACTATTCCCTTATTTTGTTTTCTCATTTTTTTCGTAAACTATGTTCTCGCTCTGCCTGTTGAAACTTCGTTGTCTAGTAAATCTGGTTTGTATTTGGAAATGACACCTTACGTCAAAGAGCATTTTATAAAAATCGTCCTTTTGTATTCGTTCTTAAAATTGGCAGTATTAGTTCCATACTTTACTTTACTGGAAAGCAGCAGTTTACAGGCTACTTTAGGCAAGTGGATGGTTGGAATAAAAGTAACGGACTTAACTGGTCATCGCATTTCTTTTAAGAAGTCGATAATCAGATTTTTTGCCAAAATCCTATCAGGACAAATCTTGGCAATAGGCTTTTTAATGGCAGCTTTTACAGAAAGAAAACAGGCATTGCACGACTTTTTAGCAAAAACAATAGTTGTTAGCAACAAAACCTAAAATCAATTAATGCCTAATGCCAAATTTAACTATGACAAAACAGTCTCAAAAAGAATCGTTTTGGAGACTGTTTTTACTTTTTTAATTCAACCGTCAATAAATTCCTATATTATTTCTTTGAGAGATTGTCATAGTGGGAAAGATTTTTCAGCACAAATATATTGTAAATGCCTACTTCATCTCAGCTGATTTGCTTCTATTGATTAGTTATGAAAATGCCATGTAGAAACTCCATATTAAAACATAAAATTGTGTTCGCAATTGTTGTTATAGTCCTTGCAATTTTTCCTTATCAAAACAGTCATGCTTCATCGGATTTGAGTAAATTGCGGAAGCAATTGGAAACTATCGCCAAGGGTTTTCATGGCAAGATTGGGGTTAGTTTGCACCACTTGAAAACGAAAGACAAATTAAGCTTGCGCGGCGATGAAAAGTTCCCGACAGGCAGCACTATTAAAGTAGCGATGCTCGCCGCGGTGATGGAGAAAATTGAAAAAGGAGAACTTGGTTATTACCAAAAATTTCCATTAACCGAAGATGATCTTAGCGGCGGAACAGGTTTTCTAAGGAACTACAAAATAGGTAAGCAGATTACTCTTAAAGAACTTTTGCACCAGATGGTTACTGCTAGTGATAATACTGCGACCAGAATGGTATTAAAAGCAATCGGTTCAGATGCAGCTATCAATGATTGGCTGAACAGAAACAATCTGAAAAATACTCGCTTCAATGTTCCATATCCGATACATGACGATATACAGAAAGATAAAGTCGCACGCGGCAAATTATTAGATCAATACAATCAATGGGGAATGGGAATTTCAACGCCTAATGAAATGCGTTTGTTAATGGAGATGATAGTCGAGGGAAGAGCTGGAACGTCTGCCGCGTGCGATGAGATGCACCGTATCCTTAATCATCAATATTTTGATGATGGAATAGCAGGTCAAATTCCTCCCTCAGTAGTTGTTGCCAGCAAAAGCGGAGTTGAAAAGCATTCACGCTCAGACATTGCCATTGTTCATGCACCTTCTGGAACTTATGTGCTTGCTATTTATACTAAAGAAGCAATCGACACGCGCATTTCGAGGGATAACGAGCAGGATGCGGTAATTCGCACTATTGCTCGCGCTGTTTGGCAGCATCATCAACCTGAAAGCAAATGGTCCCCAGCCGAAGGTGCTGAAAAGTATTCAACCGGACCAGATTGGTAAGCTGTATCAATCATAATCAATCATTAGGGGCGGCAGGCGAATTATGAACTTTCTTAGAAACATTACGTGTTTTACGTCCTCACCAATCAATCGTTACATAGGTTCTTCATTCGCCCAAGAAAATTGAATCGTGATTAAATTAAAAGTCTCCCCAACATGAAACAATCAAAAGTGTCATAAACGAACCTTTTTTAGACATTCAAAACAGAGTGATATTTGTCCCATAAATGCCACGTTAAGAAAATTGTAAGTTATAATGGAGTACAAGCAACCATTATGAACAGTAAGCCAAAGTGCATAATTGTTACGGGGCGAGCAGGCGCTGGCAAGACAACTCTGTCCAAGAAACTGGAGCAGCTGCTCTGGATGCCAGTCATTAGCCGTGATGAAATCAAAGAAGGCTATGTTAATACCTTTGGCGTAAAGCACGACCAATTGCCACCTGACACCGATGGCTTTGTGTCTAATTTTTTCTTTGACACCGTATCCCAATATCTCGCCAACAATGTCTCTGTCATCATTGAAGCAGCATTCCAACACAAGGTTTGGGAATGGAGAATACCCAAAATCCTTGAGCTAAGTAATCCCTTTATAATAATCTGTTCTGTTGATGAGGAAACAGCGGCACAACGGCATTTGCAAAGGGGATTGGCTAATCCACAGCGGGAGTTTTATCACGATGATAAGCGCGTTTCTCTCTATCGGGAGACAGGAGAAATTGGCACGCCGCAACCGTATGCCGCTCCGAATTTCGACGTGCCAACGCTTTATGTTTCGACAGAGAATGATTACTCGCCGAGCTTAGATGAGATTGCACATCAAATTCAGTCACAAAATGCCCAACCAATCAAAAGCAATTAAAATTTTGATTTTTTATTAAAGAATGAATAAACCAGCTCTTCTCATAATAGATATGCTCAATGACTCTTTCCTAAGCGAACAACTTATGGCGAAACGAGCCGAGCTTTGTAATTCGATTAATAAACTTCTCTCTTTCGCTCGGGAAAACCAATTTCACATTATATGGGTTCGGCAAGAGTTCAGGGCGGATTTAAGCGATGCTTTTCTCGAAATGCGGGATGAAAATATCAAAATGTATATCGAAGGCACTTTCGGCAGCAAAACGCTTGAAGAACTACAGCAAATGGACGATGAGCAGGAGATTATCAAGAAGCGATACAGTGCGTTCTTTCATACAGAACTCGACGACTTACTAAAAAAACTCAATCCTTCTTTTCTGGTTTTGGCTGGCGTAAATACTCACGCTTGTATCAGAACGGCTGCCATTGATGCTTATCAGCTTGATTACAGGGTTCAAATCATCAGCGATTGTGTTGCATCACCTGATCAAAGACATCATGATGTCACACTTGATTATTTAGAAAGGATTTCAAAGGTAGTCAAACTCGATAAATTTAAAGAGGAATTTAATGCGGAATAGCTGCCGAAAACGCCGCCCAGCAATTCAATGGACGTGAAGGCGGAATAGATACATTCTTACTGTCTCAAAATCCCCCTTTAAGACATGTATCTATAAACGAGAATATTTACTTACCTTATAATTTGCATTGCGTTATTTTTTTGTATGGACGTTAAGAACCGTTTCCCGTCATTTCCAAGATGCTGCATTGAATATCCTGCTTCGTCAACGTACCTCTTCAAGGTTTCAGGGTCAATGTGCATCCATTCGAACCAATCGCTAACTTGGTCTTTATACTCAAAACGCAATGTTCGCTCACCCAAATAACATCCTTTTGCAATTTTCTCTTGCGTGTATTGGCGGTAACTTTCATCTTCGGAATTTCGTGGGTCAATCGAATCTGTAATCAGTTGTCCGTCGTCAGTTATCAACCCGTCAAGATGCCTGAGAAATCTGTTAAGCCCGTCCAAATTTCGTACAATGCCGATATTTAAGATGACAAAAACTGTGTCGAATGGCTCAGAGTAAGAATCGAAAACGTCACCAATTATAGCATCTTTGCAACCGCGCTCACGCATCACTTGCACGGCTTTTGCGGAGATGTCAACCGAAGTTACCGCAAGTCCTCTGTCCTGAATAGCTAACGAATGAGAACCCGCGCCAGCGCCAATATCAAGCACTCGTCCAGCGCAATACTCGACTGCAATTCTATCTAGTTGGGGAAGTCCTTCAGGATAAAAGAATTGCTTGGCATAAATAGGCGGATAAGCGATGCCGTCGTCACGGCGCAAAATACAGTAAGCATCCGTTTCGCCGTTCAGATAATCAAGCATTGCTTGTCCGTGAAGTTCCATATCTGGCATATTCCGATTCTCCTAAAATCGCTGTTCCGTTTCTAAGCGGAGGTGCGGAACAGTTGAGATGCGTCAGGCGAAACCGGCTACTTGCAGGTAAAAGGTATAAAGACCCGTTGATAAGAAAGTAGCTGGTGCCCTCACGTCCATTGAATTGTTGGGCGGCGCGTTAATTTTATGCCGCGTCTCCTTTAATTCGTAAGACAAATTCGGTCATATTCCGGTCAACTTCTTGCGGATAAGTAAAATCAAGCATCTGAGCCGTTTCTAACGCAAGCCGCCGAAAAAGATTCATCGTAGCGAAAAGGCTTCTCCAGCTATCATCGCTGTCGAAATGGGCGAAAGTTTGACGGAGACTTTCCCAAGTCTCCGCGCTCGCCCAAGACTTTATAGCTTTTCCCGAATAAAAAGTTTCATAATCCCATTTGTGCTTCGACTGCTCGTGCCACTCGATCACTTCAAGCAGAAACTTTTTTAGATTGCAGTCTATAAACTTTGCCAGCCACAATTCACCGCGTTTGAGATACTTTGCTGCGTAATAAGTTTCAAACCAAAATTCGTTGACGCGATTAACGAACTCCGTTTCGGTAGGTTTGGCGCGTTTCAGTTTCTCAAAAGACGCGGGCTTCAATTCTTTCGTCGTTCCGTCTTTGTCTAGTAAAACTTTGAAACCCGCGTTTAATTCGTCGCTGTCGGCTAATTCGTCCAAAACGTGCAAGCCGTAAAAAGCGAAGTCAACTTTGATTCCGTCCTCAAATATCACAAGGCGAGTCGGCACAATCTCGTTTTTGCGGTCGAATTTCTCCGGCACATAAACCCAAATTTTCCAAATATCAAATAACCATTGATTGTTTTGAGTGTAAGGCAGATGAGTTTCGGCAAAAACGCCGATGTCAAAATCCGCAAATTCGTCAACTGATTCTTTTCCGGCGCGAGAACCCACCAAAATCAAGGCTCGGATATATTTCTCTCGTTCTGCCCATTCTATTATTCGAGTTAAAATATTATCTGATTTGCTCATTCCGAAGACAGATTACTCGAAACTGGTTTACCAAGTGAAGCCGCCCAACTTGTTATTAGACAACAAAGTTGCGGCGTAAATTCAAAATAGACACAAAACACCGCTGGCTGTGTCTCAAAAAGGGTGGTTTATGACACGTTTGATTGTTTTATAATGGGGCGCTTTTGAGATAAATTCGCGCTTGTTTATTATTGCCTATCGTCAATTTATTAAATTACATTTCTAAGCTGATGTTTCAACTTTAACGGTTAGTATTTGTATTGATGTTTGAATCAGCATTTGAATTGACGTTTGAATTGGCGTTTGCGGTTGAAAGAGTTTGAGTGCTGTCAGTGTCAGCCTGCATCAACCCGTTTATATCTTTGGCTTTATTAGCAGCCGTTTCCCGAGTAGTTGCTTTGTTCTGATCTTGAACTTTTGCATTCTGACTGCAATTTGATGCAATAAATAAGGTGGTTAAAACGACAAGAATAAAGCTTATTTTATTTTTCATAACCGTTTACTGATTTAGATTCTAGTTTGTGCTCAATAACTAATGCTATCGAATATCAAAATTGTATTCAAGAAATTTATGTTTAAGACCTTTCCTAAGTAGTCACTTTCTAAATACAGCTAGAAATAAAAGAAATTGCACAAACAAGAAAAGGACTACTGGTTGAGTAGCCCTAAATTATTGAAAACAAAGATGGGTGGTGCTGGTTTTGAACCAGCGACCCGCGGATTAAGAGACTTAAAGAGTTCTTTTGCTGAGTTTGCGTAAATTTGATTAAGACTGTATTCACTTAGGATTTTCGCTTTACTATATTCTTAGAGTTTAGTTAAGTTTGTTTCTCTTTAGCAGAGTTGGCACACATTTGGCACACAAAATTTATCAATTTACAGTAATAATTTTCTTGATGCATTTAATCGATAATTCAAATTCAGTAGCTCTTGATTAGTAAAAGATTTTATAAATTATATAGGCTAAGTTAACCATGAAAGTGCTGAATTGTTAAAGCCTCGCCATTATCTGATCTCTGCAATGCCATTGCTGAGTTATGTATTTCACGTTATGCATAAAACTCAGTAAAACCAGAATAAAACGTGAGTTTAGTCTAGGTCTCAAGCTGAAAATAATTGAATAAAATGGAACGGTTTTGAATATAAATCGTGCCAAAATCGTACCAGCCTTGTAGTGGAAGCTTAATGCTCAGAAGTGTGTAATCATAAGGTTGAGCGCTAAATACCATCCCAAAGAGAATAGTTTGTTATTGTTTATTACGAATACCCAGTTGTTCCAAAGGGCGATTATGCGGAAACCTTCGAGCATTTACTTTCGCGTCTAAAATGCTTTTAATTTCTTCGAGAGATTTGTCCATTATTTCGTTTCTATCAATTGCAACTTTGCAAATAATAAACTTATGATCATTCATCCACTCAGTCGTGGCGTAAATCATTCCGGCATACTTTAAATTTCCAATTGCATATTCTAAATCACATTCAAAGATACCTTTTGAATCGCTGAAATTTTCCAACTCAATTTTGTAGATATAGTTATTTGCTTGATATTTATCTTCCATATTTTCGACATTATGACTTCATTTTTGGACTTAAACAACGAAACCAACCACACGCAACCGAGGATGTAACAGACAGTAAATCAAGATAGTTGCTATTTCGACTATACGTCAATTGAATGGTTAACCCTTCCAGTGCATTAGGCAAAGGGTTTTCGGTTGACCAAACTCGCAACGCTATAATGGAAAAGATGAACCCGAATAGCTCGACTATCAAACGAACTTAATTACCCATTCCAACACGAAAGCTAAGGAAAAACAGACAACGTGATAACCAAGTAGTTGTTTCGCCCTCACGTCCACTGAGAGCCGTTTCAATTACAAATCTTTATAGTTGTTTTCTTTAGTCTCCTTAACTTAATTTTAACTCGTTTTATTCAGCATTTTTCGCATTTCAGTTTATTGGGTTTCATTAAGTTTGGTTTAAATTGACATGTTTGACACACATTTAGCATACAATCTTTTTTTTAGGTAAGCGAAGATTCGATTCTACTTTTATTTGCTAAAATCCCTTTCGGATTAAAAGAAGAAAAACCAAAACGATAATCTTCTTACGTATGAGCGAGATTAAATGGGGAAAACAAAAAAACAAATAATCATTAATAAAGAAACTTTTAACATTCTCAAAAAAGATGAGAAATTTGTTTCGGTAGTAAATTTAGGAAGATTTTTTAACGCTTTAATGTCATCACTAGACGATTATTTACGTTATGCAGATGATAAGACATCTCGCGAATCGCGCCAAAAATATGCTGCCTTCTTTGCCGCACTTGGATATTTACATGAAGGCGTTAATCTGTTCGAAAAACTTGAAGAACAATTCGCCGGTGAGCCTATATTTATTAAAACGATTGGTAAGTTATTGATAGATCCAGAGATAAAAGAATTAAATAAAAAGCTCGCTAATATCCGAAACAATACGGCGTTTCATTTCTCCAATAAAAGTAACAAAAAAAATCCTTCACGAGCTCAATTTTGATGAATATATTTTTATGTCTTTTGACAATGAAAATACTGGAGATATGCATTTTGAGTTATCCGATAATATCAACATAAATTATTATACTTCCGGCTTAAAAACTAAGGAGGAGGAAGAAAGATTTTTGCGTGACCTTTTGTTAAAAAGTTCAGATCTCATCCAGAGGACAGGAGAAGCAGTTCAAAACTTTGTTTGGGAATATATGAATAATTTTATTGTTCAATTACCGAAAGCAGGAATAATTGTTAATGAAATAGATCAAACTAGCGACAAACCGTAAACGAGGTCAATGGACGTGCAACAAGCCGATGTGCGCGAATATTTTCGACAGAAGTCATCTGGTAGAAAAAGATATGAAAATTTTACTTTTAGTTTTACTTTTTGTTATTACAGGTTTAAGTCAAGAAGAAGCGAATCCACAACCTGTTTACACTAAAAATAATGTTTTGATTGCAATAAGCGGAATGTCCCCTAAATATAATTGCGGAATTCGTACATTTACTGGTTTTTTTACTAAAGTGGGTAATGATTACCCAGATGTTTATGCCGATATAAAAACTTCTAAAGGTTTAGAGACTGTTGAATTTGATTTAAGTGTTTTATCGAATGTAGATAGAGCAAATTTGTATTTCTTTATTCTAAAAAAATACAAAAAGATCGAAATAGAAGGTTATACTTGTGGCTCGAATGGCATTATAGATGTCATAAGCATTCGATCTTTATCGAGCAAAATCAACAAATCAAAACGAAAGAAGTAAAAAAGGGAAATTGTAGAGCGAGAAGTCCAAACAACAGCGTTTGGTTATTACCATTTTGATGATGTAATTGCTGAAAAACTATTACGTTATCGACAAGAATAAGACGATTCAAATTTGTTCAATCATCGAATTTTAGATTATATAGGCGAATTTACAATGAAAGTGATGAATTGTTAAAGCAGCGCCATTGCCAAGATCTTAATTACTAAAAATCCATTAAAACCAATAAAACATAGCACAATTAACTAATTCAGTTCAGCATAAGCCAGATCATTTTAGAATATAAATGAACAAAATTGACTATAAATCCTGCCAAAATCTAACCAAGGTTTTTTGAAGCTAAATCCACTAAAGGTTTAGAAAAAAGCGGTTTGATAAACTGTTAAATTCCCTGAATAATTTTCACTTTAGCAGCATTTCTTTTTAGACTAATACGTTCATTTTTTAAGCAAATTGGGCTAAAACTAATATTTATCTTTATTTGCAGGAGCTTTTATAGGGTTTTCATAAAACTCTTTTATCAACTTTCTCAATTGATTGTTTTCAAGAGTTTTAGTAACACGTTTTTCTTGTTTTTTCATAACGGTTGTTTTTTCTTTAATTGTTTTTACCTCATGTTTATACGCTAGTGCGAGATCTAAGGGCAGTTTTGAGGCGAAATCATTTAGCAAGAAGTCAAAGGAATTATTTTTAGATGCATCAATATAAGCAACATTCAAGAAAAATAAAGAATACATTTTCAATTTATCATCATATTGACCATCTTTGATTTGAAGCGCAGCATTTTCTAGACCTTCTATAAAAAACTCGTAAGAATAGTTATTTCTTATTAGCGCCTGAAAAATCCATAAAATATGCATTCTTGGAAAAGTAGATAGAAAAGATTCCTCCTCCCCAGAAGTTACTTTCATATACAGTTTTGCTGATTCAAGAATTGATTTAGTGATACTTTCTGAAATTGCTTCATAAGGACTGGAATAAGCCGCCATTAAGAAATTTGGCATATTCAAAATTTTTAGCCATTCCTCAAATTCGTTATTAGGTTCAAGATTTGTAAGCTCAGAAATAATTTCAGGCGCATCTCTCAGCAAACCTACATAAAAAAAGAATGAGTTCATCCAGTATAAATTGAATGCACGCTTATCAATAAGCATATCTCTGTCACGCAAACTTGCATTAGCGTAAAAGAATTCAGCAAAGGTACGGTGTTTAAAAGCTAATGTATTTGCTTCCTGATTGATCAAGACAATATCAGTTCGTTCGACCAAGATATTAAAGAGTTCTTCAGCATCAATGCCCAGATTTCGTGTTTTTAGGTAAGATGTAAAAAAATTCTTTGCTTCATCAAATGATATTTGAAGAATATCGTTAATTAGCATGTATTTAGCTAAATTCATCACTATATTATTTAATGCTTCATATTCTTTTTGTGACTGAATACCCTTCGAAATATCCCAACGCCCCAAAACCCACTCGAAGTACTTGGAGTACAATTCAGTTAAGCTTGATGGCAAATCCCTAGGTGATTCATTTAAGAGATTGGCAAGAAGTATAATTGCAATTGGGCTTTGAGGTAGTTCCTTAAATAATGGTGATTTTTTTAAGTCTTCTACAATTCTATCTTTGATATTAAATTTTTTACATATTGACGTAATAAATTGTACAGTCTTGTTAAAAGATAACGCTTTTATACGATAAGAGGCTATATGGTTATCAAGTTCAACAGTTTTTTCTAATACGTCAATTGGCCTTGAAGTCGCAAGAACTTTGATTGACGGATTGTCCTGAATAAATTGACTCAGTTCTTTCAGCACATTAAGTTGTTCTTCTGAGGAGATTTTCTTCTCGTCAATTCCATCTATTAGTACTAGATACTTGAAATCATTCTTTAACTCATTTTTAATCTTGTCATTGATGCGGGATTTAATCAGTTCTTCAATACTGCCTTTGTACTGTTCTATCAAATCTCTAAAACTCACTGTTATTGGTAGTAGTTTCTTCTCAGTAAAAAGGCTTGGCTCGGAATACTCCATAGCTAAATGTCGAATGAATTTCGACTTGCCTGATCCCATTGAACCTTCAATTAAAATGAAATTTTCCTTAGAAATCGCCTCATGTATATCTATTTTTTTCTCACTTCTATTAAGCTTTTTAAATTTCAATCTATATTCCTGTCTTGGGTAAGAGAAAATCTCCTGTTCAATGTATAAGTTTTCATCACCGACGTGAATTAAGTTAACACTCTTATCTAGTTGCGTAGTTTTCAGTTTGAGGGCGGTTAAATAGTCTCCAGTTTCCAAAGGAACAGAATTCCAAAATGATGGCATATATTCGTCAATAAATGCTTCTAATTTTCTACCACCAATGAAAATTATCCTTCGGGTTTTATATTTTTCATGAATTTTATCTTTTGCGTTGTTAGTAACATGTCCTGTAAATGCAACCCAAACTTCATCAAGGTAAATCTTATCCTTTCCATTTCTGAATAACCGAGGAATTGAACATTCATCAATTTGTCTATCAACATCCGAAAAATTTTGCTGGACATCTCCAATCTTGGCAACTACACCAATATATTCAGTATGACCAAATGTGTCATCACGTCTCGCAATAACAAAGTCTGCCCCCATTTCACGATTGCCTTGTGTATACTCCAAGTCAATAAATCTTGGCATTTTACGGAATATCTTATCTAGGAGAGGATGAAGGTCTTTCACTTCATCTTGAATGTGGCTTAACCTATTTGTTTTCAATGCTGCCATATAATGTGATGTGCCTTTAAAGGCAAAAGCATGTTATCTAAGTATGTTTAATGTTAACCTAAGCTGAAATTCATAAAGACCCTAGTAAAAGAATCTCTTCTCCTGAAACGCAGTTAGAGCAAAAACTAAATTAAACTCTTAATGTCATAAATACAAGAAAATTCAAACTTTATTTAGAAACTCCGTTATAGATATTTACCCTCACGCTGTAAAGGAACTCTTTCGGGTCGAAGAATTTATAATCTAGTAGGATTGCCAAAACCGCATTTATTAAAGTTTCAGGAAAGTCAGAAAAAGCGTCAAAATCATAAATACGGATGTCGTCGATCTCAGTGTTCGTTCCTTCGTCTTTAACATCTGTAATGTCCCATCTCGCCTAGCCCCATTCATCAGTTAGCTCACATCCGATTTTAATTGGCATTTCTACTTAAACGACTTCGCTCAGACATTCTTAAAACTTGTTCCAACAGGTATTAAACGAACAGGTTTGGAAATAGACGTTCGAATCAACCTGTCATTTTACTTGTAACTTCTATTTATGCGGCGGCGTTTAATCTGATTTCTGATAGGATATTTACAAACTTCATTGCTTCATCATCAGGGAAAATTCCGCTTAACCCATTTGAATTGTAATTTGTATATGGCGGTTGATATAACATTGCAGCGTCCATCACGCCATTTTTTGTTAAGTAATCAATCACCATATTTACAAACTCAATCTGATTTGAATTGTAACGTTGACCGTCGAGAAAATCGTTAAAAGCGCGTTTAGCTTCTTCTCTATCTAAACCAACCAAACTTCTGATAAATAAACCAAGATTTTCGGTTTTGCCGTAGGCGTTTTCGAAATCTTCTCTCGTGCCGAAATCACCTGACTCAAAAAAAATTCTTTCTAATTCTTGAATATCTGACGGAGTGATCGGCTTGTTGCGCTTTAACTTTTGGAGTGCAATGTGGTTTTCTTCATTCTTCAAAAACTGCATCACCTTGGCACGGTAGCGGGTTAAATTTGTAGTTGTCACCGTTCCTGAAAGATTGATCTCTTGTTCCGTACCAAGTTCATCCTCAAAATCAGTATAGATAACCTGACGTTGCGTTTTATCGATGAATTGAACTAATTCACGAAGTCGCTTACGAACATTTTCCAGCATCGGAAGATTTGCGTCCTGCCAGAACTCTTCCTTTTGAATTTCCTGAATTAGTTCAATCTGCGCTTTGACCATGGGAACGGTTTCCTTTTCCTCTAACCGTTTGGCGATTTCAATCGCTTGGTCTTTTAGCTTTTCATAAGATTTATGCTTTTGCAGCACAGCGAGCTGTAATTTCAAAATCAGAAAATCAAACTGTTTGGCACTTTCATCTTCCGCCTTCAATTCGTTCGGCAGGGAGGCGATGATTTTGGTTAGTTCGTGATAAGCATCTGAATCAATCGATTCCCAAGCCTTTTGTTGATTGAATTTTTCTACCTGTTGACGGTGAGGTCGAACGACAAAGTTTTCGGTATTAATTGCCTCAACCTGATTTTGTAGGCGTTCAATAATTTCACCATCGAGCTTTTTCAAATCTTCGTTAAGTTCGGCGGATTTTCTGATTGAATTAATCAGCTCTACCCGTTTGTTGAAGATTTTTGCGCTCAATGATTCTTGCAGTCGCGGCTCGACTTCTTTTTTCTCCTGATTAAAATACTCGAAGTTTTGGCAGTAATCGAAAATATTAAAAAACTCTTTGTCCTGTCCGACGCCGAAAAGGTTTAAGCGCAACCGTGTGCCGCGTCCAATCATTTGCAAAAATTTTGTTTTCGAGCGGATGGCTTTGAAAAAGACCAGATTGACGATTTCAGGAATATCAATACCGGTGTCGAGCATATCAACTGAAATGGCAATCTGCGGCAGCTTTGACGGAGTGGAGAAGTCATCGAGCAGCTTTTCCGTGTACGTAGCGTAATTATCAATGATGCGGGCAAACTCACCTTTGAAATGTGGGTAATTGATATCAAAACGCTTTTCAATTTCGACGGCGTGTTTGTGGTTTTTGGCAAAGATTATAGTTTTTCCTAATTTGTCTCCACCTTCAACTTTTAAGCCATTTTCCATTAAATGCGCGAGAACTTTATCGATCGTATCTTGATTAAAAAGCCAAGCATTGAGAGCCGCCGGATCCACTTCGTCGGGTGTTTCGCCGTCTTCGTTCCATTCAATCGCATCCCAAGCGTCTTTTTCTTCTTCCGAAAGATCGTCGTATTTAATGCCCTCGCGGGTGAATCGAGTTGGAATGCTGATATTCCTTGAAGGGACCAAATATTTATCCGCCACAGCCTCTTCTAATTCGTAAGCGTCGGTCGGAACACCGCTTTGCAGATCAAAAAGCCGGTATGTGTTTTTATCAACTTCGGACTTTGGCGTAGCAGTCAGTCCGACAAGAAAAGAATCGAAATAATCGAAAATTGATTTGTATTTCTGATAAATAGAGCGATGAGCTTCATCAACGATAATTAAATCGAAATAACCAGTTCCGAAACGTCGCCGGTCACCTTCCATTTGATTGATGAGATTCATCATCGTCGGATATGTCGATACATAAACACGGCTTCCGGTAGCTTCGCGTTCAGTAACAAGGTTAACTGGATTCGAGTTTGGCAGATGCGATTTGAAAGCGTTCGCTGCTTGTTTGACGAGGGCGACCCTATCAGCGAGAAACAAGACACGCTTTGCCCAGTTCGCCCGTTGAAGTAGATCGGTGAGAGCAATTACGGTGCGCGTCTTTCCAGCGCCGGTAGCCATTACGACGAGAGCTTTACGCTGATTCTTTTCGCTGAAATTTTCGGCGACTTTCTTAATGGCTCGCTTTTGGTAATGACGTTCGACGATCCCCGTATTGATGTCGTCCGAATTAAGGGCTTTGCGTGTTGTGCGGCGTTGGATCATCAAAACGAGTTCTTCTTTGGTGTAAAAACCCTGCACGTTTCGGGGCGGGTAATTGGCATCATCCCAAAGGAAAATCTCGTAGCCGTTGGTATAAAAGATAATCGGACGAATACCGAACATACCTTCAATGCAGTTAGCATATTCTTTCGCCTGTTGTTTGCCGACTTCCGCGCCTTTTGATGTGCGTTTAGCTTCTACGAGAGCGAGCGGTTTGCCGTCGTTTCCCCAGAGAACGTAATCGACGTAACCGATCCCGTTTGCGTTTGGCATTCCCGTAACTTCCAATTCGATGGTTGCGTCATTGCCCAAAGTCCAACCGGCTTCACGGAGCATTAAATCAATAATGTGCTTGCGCGTGTCGGCTTCGGAGTAATCGTGTGCGTCGGGAAACTTTTCGTTGCGCTTCTTGGCTTCGGCGATTTGTTTTTTGACTCGTTCGAGTTCCTCGTCAATCGCGGGTTCAACAATTTGTCTTTTGCGTTCAGCTTCTTCTGCTTTGGATTGTTTATATTCCTGATAAACCTTTTTTAGCTGTTCGTATGTCTATGCGGAGACCGAGACCTGTTTTTGGGGAACAAAAGCTTCATCGAACTGTAACCCGTCGAACTGTGTTGGTGAACCCTGCGTATAACCTCGCGCCATCCAGTAAAGAAAATGAAATAACTCTTTTGTAGTTTGCAGGGCTTCCTGTTCGGTGATGCGGCGGTTGCTGTGGACGGCTTCGTTTCCGATGCGGCGAACATAATCAACTTTAACGAAAACACTGCGCGGTAGATTGTCTTTGAAATCGTCGGCGAAGATTTTAGAACTTAAATTATTATCGTATGGTGTGCGTAGTTCTTCATCGTATTCATAAATCCAATCAACCGCGAGTTCCAGAGCGCGGCGGGCGTGAAAACAAGCGGTGCGTGAATCGGTATAAACAAGATTTTCGGCTTTGGCAGCGGAATTATAAATGCTTGCCCATTCATCTTTCAGAAAAGTGAAGTTGTTCATTTTTATTTGAGTCTTTACTTATTAAATATTTCATCGAAATGCTCACGATTTCCTTGCCGATTTCAAGCGCTTTTTTGGCATACTGCTCATCAATTAAATTAATTTTGTAATGATGAACGATTACATTTCTCTTTTCATAAATATCTTGTAAACCATCAAGTAATTTTCTATCCAATTTTATTCCGATCGCTGGAAAATAATCTTTGAATTTATTCGGGGTATTAACTCTTATCTTTGAATCTTTCTCTGTCTTCCACATCTGAATATATTTTGAATTCGACGATTTACCATTTGCTGACTCACCAGTTTTAGATATTAAATGACTTTCGATAACTTGATTAGCAAACCAGTCTAAAATAACGATTGTTTGAATTACTGCGAAATTATACCTTTCCACTTCGATCAACCGGTGAACTTCTAAAAAATCCTTTTCGTAAATATTGGGTGTGAGATTTTCTTTTAGCCGTTTTTGCAGAGCCTTTAAATTATTCATCAACCTGTTTCTTGAATAAACTAATGGCTTCTTAATCTCAACATCCTCATTTATGTTTCGGCAAACTAATCGACCGTTTTGCATCATAATAAAATAATGAGAAATGTCTTGGGGGACATATGCTTGTATATCATGGCAAACAATCTTATACACTGGAATAAAGTCTTTTAAGACCTCTCCGGTTTGGAGCCACAATCTCTTGGCTACATCATGCTCAAATTCCCCCAAATCCCAAAATCCTTGGCTCTTTAAGGTGGTTTTTATGCTTTTTTGTTTTGCTTCAATTCCTTCTAAATAAAGTGGGTAAAATTTTCTACGTCTGTCCCACAACTCATAAGAAATAAAAATTTGTGATTGAACAGAGCCAGCACTTTGCGGATTATTCTTAACTGCATTTAGTGAAGACCATGCCAGCAACGGATGTCCATATGAGGAACGAACATTTATCCACCGTTTTTCCGGTAATTTAAGCGTAAACGACAAACAGGAAAAGCTGATTGCGCTGCTTCTAACCGAAAAAACGATCGACGAAGCCTGTAAAAAGGCGAATGTCAATGTAACGACTTACTGGCGCTGGATGCAGAACGGTCATTTCCTTCAACATTACCGGACCACACGGCGAGGGATTTTAGAAAATACGGTCGCTAGACTGCAGTCTGTTACATTTCAGGCAATCGAAACGCTGGAGAGAAATTTAACCTGCGAAAATCCGTCCGCGGAAATTCGCTCGGCGCAAATTATTCTCGAGCAATCAATCAAAGGCTTGGAGACGCTTGACCTTGAAAACAGACTCGAGATGTTGGAGACATTAGTAAAACAGAAGGAGGAAAAGAATGAGTAAATTCAGCAGCAGAATAAACAAATTGATTGTTACAACACATGTATTTATCTCGTATCGCGAGCAGTGTCTGATTAGAGATTATTACAAAGCTCGATTAGATGAGCTAACAAAACCAGAAGACTTTGAAGAAAAACTCAGAAAATTTCACGAGTTAATGGGAAACTTCGAAGTCTCAGGAAACATGGAAAATAGGGAAAAGGCAAACGAAATACTGAAATTAGACCGAACGTATTTATACCATTTTTTATATAAGGAGTGGCGTGATAACACTGAGAGTAATACCGGTGGAATGTGGGTGCCGAAATCTTCTTCGAATCCTCAACGAGTAATGATAAATGACGCCAAAAAATTCTTTAAGGCAAAGAAGTCTGGAGAATTGTTTATTCCAACTCTTTAGACGGTCTACCGACTTTTCGGTTTTCAACAAGTTTGAGGTCAGATTCTTTATTAAGCAGAGAATGTATTTCAGAGCAATCAAAAGTCGGCGCGATCGGCGGCGATATGCACCTCAAGTAACCATTAATAATCCCAATCAGGTCAGCCAACATAACGACAGACGGTGGACAGCAACTAAACGTTTCAAATGTTTAATGAAAGCGGCAGGAAAAGGCTACAGTAAAATGAACACAGAAAATCGCATCACGCTCAAGGAAATGGCGCAAAGATTAAATCGCTGCCCGAAAACTTTCCGCAAATATGTCATCGAATACCAAATTCCGCATATTTGTTTGGGGCGAGATATGCTTTTTGATGCTGTCGAGGTGGAAAAATATTTATCTAATCTGACTCTGATAAATCAATTACCTACTCCTCAATTTCGAGTATCGAATGCAAAGAAAACCAAAACGAAACTAAACTCAAAAAAACTAGATCAATCAAAAGAGCGCTATGCTTCTTTGCTGGGTTTGAAGTAGACTAAGACCTCAGCTTGAAGTCTGGGCGTAAAAAGGAGAACTTTTATATGCCAATTTACACAGACAAAAAAACAAACAGGCTTTTTATCAAGTTTTCTTTTGAGGGATCTACTTATAAAAAAAGACTTCCCGAAAAGATGACTCGTCGAGAAGCCGAAAAGATAGAAACAAAACTGAAAAACAATCTGTTCTTTGAATCAACCGGAATTGAAACGAAAAAGAAAATGCTTTTTGAAGATTTTCTAATTGAGTATTATTTGCCCTTTGCTGAAAAACATCATTCGAAAATGTCCTTTGAAAGAAGCGTGCATATTTCCAAAGAAGCTTTACTTCTTTTCAAGGGGCGAGATTTGCGATTAATAAAACCTATTGACTTAGAGAAATTTAAGCAGATCCGAATAAATACTCCGACAATTCATAATACAGCGCGCAAACCAGCAACTGTGGCGAGAGAATTATCCATTCTCTCTAAGATCTTTTCTTTAGCCGTAAAGAATGATTTTCTCGAGTCTAATCCGTGTAGCCGAGTAGAAAAACCAAAATTCGATAATCTTCAAAATCGTATTCTTAAACGAGAAAATGAGGAGAAGTTTTTTGACTCGTTCAACTCTGATTGGGCGCGAGATGTTTGCCGACTCGTTCTTTATACTGGGTTAAGACAAAACGATGCTTTAGGTTTAAGGAAATTTAGCGTGGACTGGAACTCTAAAGTAATCCGTCTTATCCAAGGAAAAACACAGCGCAAGGTGGAAATTCCAATGAACGAAACAGTGCAGAATATTCTAAGAGACAGGTGGTCGAATGGTTCTGAGTTATTCTTTCCTAGTCCAAAAACTGGCGGTCAAGGATTATCAGTAAAAAAAGCAGTTATAGCAGCTTCTAAAAGAGCGGATATTGGTCATCTAACTATTAGGGATTTGCGTAGAACATTCGGAACTAGACTTTGCGAAATGAATTATTCATCTGGTGTCACAGCACAACTACTTGGTCATACAGATAACCGAAGTGTTCATCGCTATGAACGCGCTAGTAATATTCTAAGGGAAGCAGTAAACGATCTTGAAAATGCAAATCGTGCCAAAATCGTGCCACTAGTCAAAAAGGAAGAACAAAAAATTGCGGTAAATTATTGAGAACAAATGGTGGAGATGAGGAGGGTCGAACTCCTGACCTCTGCATTGCGAACGCAGCGCTCTGCCAAACTGAGCTACATCCCCACAAATCGAAATTCGATGATAAAAACTGGCGGCAAAACTGTCAAGTTGGGAAGTTTACAGAGTTACAGGAAGTTTCAGATAGTTGACAGAAAGTTAAAAGAAAATTCTTCTAACTATCTGAAATTTCCTGCCAACTTCCTGTAACTCTGTAAACTTTTAGTCAACTTATTGAACGGTTGCCGGAAGCAGCGAGCCTCTCGGGTCGGACGCGAAGGCGTAGCCGTCTTCGATTTTACCGATTATCCCATGAAAATTGATTTCGCCGTCCGACAAAACGACGACGACATCGCCGGGGCTGTAAAGTTTTTGGTCGAGCGGAAATTTAATGACCGTGGCGTTGCCGTTTTCCTGCGAAACGGCTTCGTATTCAAAATTATCGGCGTTGTAACTAATGGTCTGACAAAATGAAACTTCTGACATTAATATTTTTCTCCTTTGAAAATTTAATCACAAACGGACGCTAAAGAGAAACCACTCGTTCGATTATTGAACGAATACGATTGATTACGCGGTTAATTCTTCAAAACGAAATCCAGCGTAATCGCGTCGTGATCGGAAAGCGGCACGTTTTCGTCGTTGACCAAATACCCAATGGTTTTCGGCTTTCCTTTCGCTTCAATTCCCTTTCCGGCAAACCAATCAAGCCGCCCCGAAACTCGTCCGCCGACGCGCCGCGCCGCCCAGAAAATAAACGGGAAGCACCAAGCCGGCACCCAATCGCGCAAATTCGTGTTTTTTTCGATGCTTTCGACATCGTAATGCAGAGTTCCGACGCCGAGTTCGTTGAGATTTTTATAATCAAACCCGCGTTTTTCCAGTTCGCCGAACAAATCCTTTTCAAAATAATCTTCGGGAAAAGGAAAATGTTTTTTGACGACGCGGTTCGGTCCGATCAAAACGCGTCGCCAGTAACCCATTATCGCTCTCGTCGAGCTTTGCGAATTAAAAGTCGTTGTGTTCCAATCGCCGCCGATAATGGTCGGCAGCGCGGGCAATTTTTCCAAATGATCAAGAACTATTTTCATCTGCAAACGCCGGTGTTTTCGCGAAGAATGCGCGTCTAAGTGAACGGTCACGGCGCGAAAAACGCCCGCCGGATGCTCAATGTCGGCGATGAGCGCGCGCAAATATCCGAGCCGTTTTTCTTTACCGAGCATTTTATCTTTGCCGTTCGGCAAGGCGACGGCATGCGCGTTGACAATCGGAAATTTGGAAAACATCGCCAGACCGTGCAGCGATTGCCGGTTTTCGCCCGTTGAAAATTCCTCGACGCCGCTTCCCTTTTGCAAGGCGATATAAACAGGCGCGAACGCATAATTTAAATGAAGTTTTTCGGCGAGTTCGCGGGCAACGAAACGATTTTTGCTGCGTGCCATTCCGTAATCGAGCTCGGTCAAAAGCAGTAAATCTTTGTTCTTTAATTCGTCGTGATTTTTTAAAGCTTCAACAATTCCTTCAAAAACGTTTCCGCGCTCGATGTTCCACGCCAGCGCGCTGACAAACTTTTTGTTTTCAACGTGTTCCGACACGAAATTTTCCTGCACGACGGCGTTTAGAATTCGTTCGACCGCCGGTTTTATTTTTTGATAAAAGGCGGATTTTTCGGTTTCCTCGATTGATTCAAACTTGAGCAGTTCGGAAAAATACTGATTCAAATCGTGTTCTAAAACGTCGGGGGAGTTTGATTTTATCGCTGTTTGTAAATCGGCTTCGGCAATCATAAAAGAATTTAGAATAAATAAAATCAACGCGAAAAGGCAAAAGCCGTTTGATGCAAATAAAGCGCGGCTTTGCCTTCTCAATTTTTATTGCCGTTTTTTTTAACGCATTAGTTAATCATCGTATCTTTCCTTGACCGGCGCGACTGCTAGAAAATCCTGTGTGATTTTTTCCGTGTAAACCGTTAAAAGCTCGCTGACGCGTTCTGGCTGCGGCGAGTAAAAAATCAAACCGACGTGTTTCGGTTTTTTCACGCGATACACGATTTCCTCGTCGGCGTAATGCGATGTGTCGGGTTTTTCTTCTTTCGCCAGACACAAAGCGATACCGGCATATTCTTTGCGGATTTTTGGTGCGCTGTATGGATTTTCTTTCGTTGCCGTTTCGAGCCGCGCCCATTCGCGCCAGAGGCTGAAGCCGCACGCTTGCTCCAAAACATTGGCGATATACGCGCCGCCGACGCGCGCCGCGACTTCAATTAAATAAAATTCGCCGGTCGCATCCGACTGCAAAAATTCGGCGTGCGCGATGCCGCGTTCGTATTTGAAGGCTTTTAATAATTTTTTGTTTAATTTGTCGAGTTCTTTTCGCTCTTTCGATTTATAAGGCACAATCGAAGTCGTAAAAACGCCACCGTAATGCGAAACGGCAAACGGCGTAGTCCCGTAAACGCTGACGCCGCTCGCGACGACTTTGCCGTTTTCGACGACCGAATCAACGTGATAAACCTTGCCTTCGATAAATTGTTCGATCAGATACTGCGACGGATGATCGCGCCAATTATGGCGGCTGTCGAGTTCGCTGAGAGTCTGCCAGACTTGCTCGGCGGTTTCGCATTTGCGAATGCCGAACGCGTTGACCTCAGTGCGCGGTTTGATGATCCACGGCGCGGGCGTTTTTTCGAGAAAATTGTTGATTTGTTTCGGATTAAACGCCGCCGTAAATTCTGGGCATGGAATTCCCGCCTCCGCCGCGATGTTGCGCATCGTCAATTTATCGCGAAAACGAAGCGCGTGCGAACTGGTCATTCCGCCCAGCTGCAAATGTTCGCGCGCGCGCGCGGCGGTCAAAACGTCGAACTCATCTAAACCGACGACGCGGTCAATCAATTCGTTTCCCGCCAGATTCGTCACAGCGCGCACGTAATCTTCAATTGTCGCTTCGTTGCGCACGGTTTTGACGTTATCAATCGCCGTAAAAACCCAAGGTTCATCAAGCAGTTTTTCGCGCGTGACCAAAGTTACGCGCCAACCGGCTTCGTGACATTCCTCTAAAAACTCGTTGCCTTTGTGCTCGCTGGCGATGCAGACGATGTGTTTTTTCATAGAAAAGATTCGGGATTTAGAATTCAGAATTTAGGATTCATCAGATTTCGACACAAATCCTGAATCTTGAATCCTAAATCTTTAATTTATTTTCGGCGCAAAAACGCGTCAACGCTCCAATCGTTCGCACCTTTCAGTAAAAAACAGAGCGCGACGAAAAAATACATCAAAGCCAGTTCCTTTCTGCCAAACGGATCATTTAAATGAGCACCGAAAACGGCGACAAGCATCGTGCAAATGATAAAAAAGCTCGCCGGACGCGTCAAAAATCCGAGCGCGAGAAACGCGCCGCCCAAAAATTCAGCCAGCGCCGCCGCCCACGCGAAAAGTCCCGCCAATGGAAATCCCAGATTTGCCGTGCTTTCAATAAATTTTTCCGACGGCGGCATTTTGCCCAAGCCGTGTCCCAGAGCCATCGCGACGCCCGCGAAAATCCGCAAAAGCGTTAGACCAGTATTAGCCAGCGGCGAAAGCCCCGTCTCGCCTCCGAAAAGAATCTGTTTCAACATCTTGTCGTTTTTTTCTCCGATTTTGATTTTGTTTTGACTTCAAAGAATGGCACAATTTAACCGTAAAGACAACAAAACACGATTGTTTTGATACTAATCGAAACGATTATATGCAGCGTATTCATATTGCGGTAACGGAGTAATAATGGGCGAACTTGATTTAGCGAATTTTGTCAGTCATCTGGTCATTTATATGGTCGTGCTTCTGCTGGCGATTTCGGCGCACGAAGCCGGACACGCGTGGATGTCGTATAAATACGGCGACGATACGGCTTATCTGCTCGGTCGCGTCACATTAAATCCGGTCTCGCATACCGACCCGATTGGAACGCTTTTGATTCCGATCATCTCGTTCACCTTCGGTGCTCTCGGCGGGGCATTAGGCTCGATTCCGCTGATCGGATGGGGAAAACCGACGCCTGTCAATCCGCGCAAATGGACGAAATACAAACAGGCGAACGTGATGGTTTCCATCGCCGGAGTGCTGGCGAATTTGATTTTGCTCGCCATCGGCATTGTCGCGGCGAAAGTGATGATGTCGCAGGGCTTTACGGTTTATGATTTTTTCGGGAAAAGTCAAAATCCAGTGGCGATTCTGGTCGGCAATATGATGACGCTCAATCTTTCGCTGTTTGTGTTTAATCTGTTGCCCTTTCCGCCACTCGACGGAAGTAAGATTCTTTCGACGTTTCTGCCGGCGAGTTTTCAGCCAACTCTCGATTTGCTCGAACAATACGGCTTTTTAATTTTGATGTTTTTGATTTACATCGGAGTTTTCAGGCTTATAATTACCCCGTTTTTTATCGCGCTCGTCGCCATTCTTAATTAGTTAATTTATGAAAAAACGCATTTTCAGCGGCGCGCAGCCGACCGGAAGTTTGCACATCGGCAATTATTTAGGAGCACTTAAAAATTGGGTCGCGCTGCAGGACGAATACGAAAGTTTTTTCTGCATCGTTAATCTGCACGCCGTTACCTTGCCGCAAAATCCTGAAGTTCTGCGTCAGAAAACTCTGGATTTAGCCAGAATTTATCTCGCTTCCGGCGTAAGTCCCGAAAAATCAACAATCTTCATTCAATCGGACGTTTCCGAACACGCCGAACTCGCTTGGATTTTGTCGTGCGTGGCGCGGATGGGCGAACTCGAACGAATGACACAGTTTAAGGACAAAGGCAAAGGCAATTCGGAACGCGCCGGCGTCGGACTTTTCACGTATCCGGTTTTGATGGCGGCGGATATTTTGCTTTATCAAACCGATCTCGTTCCGGTCGGGCAAGATCAAAAACAACATCTCGAATTAACGCGCGATTTAGCCGAGCGATTCAACCGCGATTTCGGCGAAACTTTCGTCGTTCCCGAACCATTTATTCCGCCGGTCGGCGCGAATATTTTATCGCTTCAAGAGCCGACTAAAAAAATGTCGAAATCCGACGAAAACGCGAACGGCGCGATTCTTCTGCTCGACGATGCCGACACGATTACGAAAAAGTTCAAAAAAGCCGTGACTGATTCGGGAACGGAAATCACGTTCGATGAAACGCGCCCGGCAATCAAAAATCTTTTGACAATTTATCAATTGATGACCGGCAAAACCGCAGAAGAATGCGAAGCGAATTTCGCCGGCAAAGGTTACGGACATTTCAAAACCGAAACCGCCGAAGCCGTCATCGAATTTTTGAAACCGTTTCAGGAACGCGTCAAAAACTATACGGACGAAGATTTGAAAGAAATTTTAAAAACCGGTGTGGAAAAAGCGCGAACTATTGCAAGAGAAACTTTGCAAGACGTTTACGCCAAAATGGGAATCGTCGGCGCGGCAAATTAATTTTAAAAAAATTAAGGGCGAACATCACAAGCTATATTTGAGAGTAAATTACATTTTTCACATTTAAAATCAAAAATGTTGTGTAAAGGCTCTTTCAAATGCCAATCACTTTTGCAACTCGGACATTTTCTCGACAATTCGCTTTTGTAACTTTTTGCACTGTATTTGTATAAATAGTAATAAACTTTTCTACCCGTAGCTTTTTCTATAGATTGACAAACTTTTAATCCCTGTTTTGTGAGTTGGCTATCGTATTTTGAAAGCTGATTAGTTCCAAATTTTTCTCCCACTTCGCAGTTTATTTGCAAACTGTCGCAAGATTGATAGTTGCTTTGCCAACTTATTATGTTGTGATATTCCTCATCAGCGGTTTTCGGGATTTTATATAAAGGCACAATGCCAAAACAATCCGTACATTTTAGCGGTGATTCCAAAGAAATATAGGTTGTAAATAAAATATAGCTTTTTATCTGTTTGCATTCGCATAAACTCGCTGATTCCGGCTCTTTTCCTAAAACGGTAATTTTGGCAATAATATCTTGTTCGCTAATTCCTGCAAGTCTTTTATTTACATATTTGTTATTAAATTCTTCAGAAAGCGAATCTGCATCAGGTGCATCAACATAAACTTCCAAACCAGTTTTAGTTTGTGCAATTAAAAATTGATTTCCGAGAATTTGCCCGTTCATCCGCCACGCGCCCAACAAATAATTCACCAATTCGCTTATATGTTCTGACTTTTTCTTTTTTGTTGCTCCAAAATTAACTCTTATCGTATGCATATTATTTATCCTACAACGATATTTTAGAATTCCAATTATTAAAATGCTAAAATAAGTTTCACCGTAATCTAATAAACACAACCGAAAATCCTTTTCGGCTAAACATCTTTTCTAAGGAGTAAAAAGCAATGGACGCAGCGAAAAAATCATACGACATTCCGAAATTTAAAGAGCAATATGAAAATTTTATCGGCGGCGAATGGGTCGCGCCGAAAAACGGCGAATATTTTGAGAACACTTCGCCGGTTGACGGTAAAGTGTTTACGCGCATTGCGCGCTCGACCGCCGAAGACGTTGAACTCGCGCTCGACGCGGCGCACAAAGCCGCGCCCGAATGGAATAATTCTTCGGCGACGACCAGAAGCAATCTTTTATGGAAAATTGCCGACGTGATGCAGGAAAATCTCGAACTGCTCGCCCGCGCCGAAACCTGGGACAACGGCAAGCCGATCCGCGAAACGATGGCGGCGGATTTGCCGCTGGCGATTGACCATTTCCGCTATTTCGCGGGCGTCATTCGCGCTGAAACCGGCGAAGCGACCGAACTTGACGCGAATACAGTTTCGATCAATATTCACGAACCGCTCGGCGTTGTTGCGCAGATTATTCCGTGGAATTTTCCGATTTTGATGGCGACGTGGAAAATCGCGCCCGCGCTCGCCGCCGGAAACTGCACGATTGTCAAACCGGCGGAACAAACTCCGGCTTCGATTATGGTTTTGATGGAATTGATTCAGGACATTTTGCCGCCCGGAGTTTTGAACGTCGTCAATGGTTTCGGGACGGAAGCGGGCAAACCGCTGGCGACATCGGAACGCGTGGCGAAAGTTGCGTTCACAGGCGAGACGACGACCGGACGCTTGATTATGCAGTATGCGTCGCAAAATCTGATTCCCGTGACATTAGAATTAGGCGGCAAATCGCCGAACATTTTCTTTGAAAGCGTGATGGACGCCGACGACGAATTTTTCGATAAATGTCTGGAAGGCGCGGCGATGTTCGCGCTCAATCAAGGCGAAATCTGCACTTGCCCGTCGAGAATTCTCGTGCAGGAATCAATCGCCGATAAATTTATCGAGCGCGTCATCGAGCGCACAAAAAAAATCAAGCTCGGTCATCCACTTGACCCCGAAACGCAGATCGGCGCGCAAGCGAGCAGCGACCAGTTTGAAAAAATCCTGAATTACATTCAAATCGGCACGGACGAAGGCGCGGAAGTTTTAACGGGCGGCAAAGCGCATAAAAATCACGAAGGCATCGAAGAAGGTTTTTATATCGAACCGACGCTCATTAAAGGTCACAACAAAATGCGCGTTTTCCAGGAAGAAATCTTCGGTCCGGTCGCGTCGGTAACGACTTTCAAAGACGAGACGGAAGCCATCGAAATCGCCAACGACACGCTTTACGGCTTGGGCGCGGGCGTTTGGACGCGCGATGCTCACCAGCTTTACCAAGTTCCACGTGCGATTAAAGCAGGTCGCGTCTGGGTCAACTGCTATCACAATTACCCGGCGCACGCCCCGTTTGGCGGCTACAAAAAATCAGGCTTTGGGCGCGAAAACCACAAAATGATGCTCGATCATTACCGCAACAACAAAAATATGCTTATTTCGTATGACAAGAAAGCGTTGGGATTTTTCTAAAGAATAATTAACCGCCGATGAAAACGGATGAACGCAGATTTTATTTTTAATTTGTGTTCATCCATCTAATTAAAATGAAATTTTAATTAGATTTGGAGGAAATCAAATGGGTGCGAGTATAAATGCATAATGGGTTGGAATAACTGAAGAACAAACAGAATCTCAACCGGGATTTTACAACGATGATAAAGCCTGGGGTGATTTTATGGCAGAACGCGAAAGCGAAACAGAAGTTCTCGAAGCTTTCAGAAAATTAAATGCCGCTGCTCTTTTAACTCATACGACTAATGGAATGACTGACGAAGAAGTTTTATGGGTTTCACCAGGTGAACTACGAAACGCTGTTAAGAATTTGCGTGAAGCTATTGAAGCAAAACGACCTGAAACAAAAATTATATTGGAAGTATACGAACGTAACGCGAATGATGTTGACCCGATAGAAAATGAACTAATTCAAGATTTAAATGACATTGAATCTATTGCAAATTGGGCAGAATCGGCAGGGACAAATAAAATGACTTTAGAAGTAAATTGGTAAAACCTCTTTGTATCATGAAAAATTTTCCAAGAGTAAAAGTAACTCATGCAGCGCAACAAGTTATCGCTGAACTTCGAGCCATACACGGGGCGCTGATGTTTCACCAATCGGGCGGTTGCTGTGACGGGTCTTCGCCGATGTGTTATGCGGACGGCGATTTTATCGTTGGCTCATCAGATGTTTGGCTCGGCGAAATTGACGGCTGTGACTTTTATATGGCAAAGGATCAGTTTGAATTTTGGAAACACACGGAATTGACGATCGACGTAACGCCCGGACGCGGCGCTTCGTTTTCGCTGGAAATTCCTTTAGGCGTGCGGTTTGTCACCAAATCGAGGGTTTTTTCAGTGGAAGAAACGGAAAATTTAATCGAAACGCGGCTCGGCGATATGGTATAAATTTTTATGGCGGAAAAAATTACGGTTTACGAAAAACCGACTTGCACGACTTGCCGGAATTTGAATAAATTGTTTGAAGAAAACGGCGTCAATTATCGAAAGGTTAATTACTTTATCGAGCCTTTAACCGAAGAAAAACTGCGCGGACTGCTTGTAAAGGCGAATCTTTCGCCGTTTGATGTCGTGCGGGTAAACGATGCGGTTTATCAGGAATTAAACGTTTCCGAAATTAAAGACGCGGATGAACTTGTGAAAATTATCGTCGAAAACCCGACGATTTTGCAGCGTCCGATTGTCGAAGTCGGCGACAAAGCGGTTTGGGCGCGACCAATCGAGAAGGCGCTGGAGTTGATCGGCTACGCGAGATAAATTATGAGTATCACGAATGGAAATGGAAACGGGTATCGTCCGAAGCCGAAAAATGTTTTGGGCGGCGAGTTGAAATCGTGCTGCACGAGTCCGATGACCGGATTTTACCGCGACGGATTTTGCAAAACCGGCGCGGACGACCGCGGAAGCCATACGATTTGCATCGTCGCGACCGACGAGTTCTTGCGGTTTTCCAAATCACGCGGCAACGATCTGTCCACGCCGCTGCCGGAATACAATTTTCCGGGTTTGAAAGCGGGCGACAAATGGTGTCTCGTGGCGATGCGCTGGCAGGAAGCGCTTGACGCGGGAATGGCGCCGGAAGTCGTTTTGGAAGCGACGCATGAAAACTCTTTGCAGTTCGTTCGTCTCGAAGATTTGCGGAAACACGCAGCCGAATAAAATGGAGACAATCGAACATCTGCGCGGGCTTTACGTTTATAACGATTGGGCGAACTGGCGAATCATTCGCTCGCTCGGCGAAAATTCTTCGGCGCGATGTTTGCGGATTCTCGCGCATTTGCTCATCACGGAAAAGGAATATTTCGAGCGGCTTTACGGGAAAGATTCGACGGGTTTCGATTTTTGGCAGGAATTATCTTTGGCGGAATGCGCGAATCTGGCGCAGGAAACGACGGAAAATTATCAAAGACTTTTGAAAAGATTCGACGAAGAAGGCTTGAGTCTGCGGGCGAATTACAAAACCAGCGAAGGCGCGGCTCACGAAAACACTTTCCGCGAGATTTTATCGCACGTTCTTTTTCACTCGGCGACGCATCGCGGCAACATCATTCTGCAAATGCGCAACGAAAATATCCAGCCGCCGAAAATTGATTACATTATTTACCTGCGCGAAACGAAATACGTTTGAAAAAGTGAGAACTGATATTAAAGAAATATCTTTCTCAGTTTTCAGTTCTCACTTCTCACTCAACCACGATGGAACAGCAAACCGAACAATTAACTTTCGATTTTTATACCGAAACGCCGCATATCACGACGGCATCGCCGGACGAAATCAATCTCGAACTCGGCAAATTCGCCGGTCCGCTCGATTTGCTTTTGTATCTTATCAAACAGGAACAGGCGAATATTTTCGACATTCCGATTGCGCGCATTACCGACGAATATTTGAAATATATTCGCTTGATGAAAAGTCTGGACATATCCTTGGCGACGGATTTTATCGTCATGGCGGCGACCTTGATCGAAATCAAATCGAAAATGCTTTTGCCGCGCGAAATTTCAAGCGAGGAAACGGAAGAAGACGCCGAAGACCCGCGTGAAGCGCTCGTCCGGCAGTTGCTCGAACATCAAAAATATAAAAATGCGGCGCAGATGCTTTACGAACGTTCGACCGTCGAACAAGCCGTTTTTTCCAGAGGAAAAATCGAATCCGATGAAACCAACGCGGAAACGAGCGCGACGGTTTTCGATTTGCTGACGGTTTTTCAGAAAATTCTTTCGCGCCACAAAGAAGAAATTCAAATGGAAATCGAGCGCGAAGAAGTCAGTCTGGCGGCTATGCTGAAAAATCTGAAAAAACGTATTTTTGAATTAAAGGAATTAAATCTGCTGACGTTTTTTGAAGAAATGCACACGCGCCGCGAACTCGTCACGGCGTTTATCGCGGTCCTCGAAATCGTCCGCACCGAAAGCGTCAAATTAACGCAGGACGTAACCTTCGGCACGATTCTTTTGAAGAAAGTGTAATAAAAAAGTATAGAAAATGGATTTGGAATCAGAAATCGAAGAAAAACAGCCGCGCAGCGTCAGCGAAATCGTTTCGGTCGTCGAAGCGTTGATTTTCGTCGCCGACGAACCGATTACGGTCAAAATTCTCGCCGAAGTTCTGGACGAAGACCGCGAAACGGTTGAAGCGGCGGTCGAAGAACTCAAAAAAGAATACGAAGAGCGCGAAAGCGGTTTGGTTTTGCGGCAAATCGCGGGCGGTTGGCAAATCTCGACACGGACGGAATTTCACGAAGAAGTTCGCAAATTTCTAAAAACTCGCCCGAGCGCGAAATTGTCGCTCGCCGCGCTGGAAACTCTAGCGGTCATCGCTTACAAACAGCCCGTGACAATTCCCGAAATCCTCGAAATTCGCGGCGTTCAATCGGCTTCGGCGATCAAAACGCTGCTCGAAAAACGCCTTATCGTTACGAAAGGACACAAGGAAACCGTCGGGCGACCGATGTTATACGGCACGTCGAAAGATTTTCTGCTGCAATTCGGTTTGAAGGATTTATCGGAACTGCCGAGCATCGAAGATTTTGAGGATTTAGTTCAGTGAATTTTCGCTTCTCTCAAACGATTTTTGACTTGAAAGATGAAACCGGCAATAAAATAAGTTAAAATCCTTTATTACATTTATGCAGGAAAGACTTCAAAAACTAATCGCACAAGCCGGAATCGCATCGCGGCGGGCGGCGGAAGAATTAATCAGAGAAGGCGCGGTTTCCGTCAACGGCAAAATCGCCGAACTCGGCACAAAAGCCGACCCGGAAAGTGACCACATCAAAGTTCACGGCAAATTAATCAACAAAAAGCTCGAAAAACGGGCGAATGTTTATATTTTGCTGAACAAACCGAAAGGTTATCTGTCGAGCGCCGCCGACCCGGAAGGCAGAAAACTGGTCACGGATTTGGTCAAAAATTTCGGCAAAGTTCATCCGGTCGGGCGGCTCGATTACAATACGGAAGGCTTGATTATTTTGACGAACGACGGAGAATTTACTAATAAAGTCGCGTCGTCGAAAACTTTTGCGAAGGTTTACGAAGTCAAAGTAAAAGGCTTGCCGAACGAAAATGCGATCAACAAATTGCGGCGCGGAATTTTGCTCGAAGACGGATTTAAAACCGCGCCCGCCGAAATAAAAGAATTAAAACACACGGAAAACAACGGCTGGTATGAAGTTACGCTTTATGAAGGACACAACCAGCAAATCCGCAAAATGTTCGACGCCATCGGAAATTCGGTCGTCAAACTGCGCCGCACGTCAATCGGTCACGTTAAAGACGAACGTATCCCTGTCGGCGCGTATCGAGAACTCGATGAAGACGAGGTGCGGCAGTTTTTAAATCCCGTTCCGCCGAAACCCGTCAAAAAGCCAATCGCAAAGGAAATCGCGCCGCCGAAGCGAGCGCAGCGTTCGCCCAATACCGGCAGGAAAAAACTCGAAGTCAAAAGAACGAAAAAAAGTTAGTTTTCTCGTTCTAATTTTACATTTAATTTCATGGATAATTTGAAAATCAAATCATCGGGCTTTATCGCAAAGCCCGATGTTCGACCATCAAACAAGCGTCCTGCACGACTCTGATTCCCGCTTTCGCCAGCATTTCGGCAACCTCGTCATTGCGAATACCCGACTGCATCCAGACGGCTTTCGGCTTTTTCGCCAGAATATCTTCGGCGTGTTTCGCAACATCACTCGGACGGCGAAACACGTTGACCAAATCTACATCCTGCGGAATGTCCGCCAAATTTCTGTAAACCTTTTCGCCTAAAATCTCGGTCGCGTCCGGATAATAAACCGGCACGGGAATAACTTTAAATCCGGCGCTCTGCATATATTGCGGCACGTAATACGCGGGCTGAAACGGCTCCATTTTAATGCCGATGACAGCGATTGTTTTCGTATTGTTTAACAGTTCGTGGATTTGCGCGTCCGATTCAATTATATTATTTTGCCAATTCATCATATTCATAATGGTAAACGGTAAATGAAAAACCGTAAATGAGAAATGGTAAACAGCGAATAAAAAACTAATCGCTTTTAACTTTTTTCATATTCTAAATGTCCGAAAATCAAACAAAATTCCCATTGATATTTAATTTTCATTAATTCGTTGATTTATGCTTTCGGTTATGGCAAGCTAACTTTTAGTTATAATCATCAAATATTAAACAATTATTATGAATTTTGAATTAAACGAGGAACAGGAACAAATAAAGATGAGCGTGCGCGAATTCGCCGAAAGCGAAATTAAACCGCGCGTGATGGAATGGGACGAAACTCAGCATTTTCCCGAGGAATTGCGCCCGCAGCTTGCCGAACTCGGTTTGATGGGCGTAATTTTCCCCGAAGAATACGGCGGCGCGGGAATGGGCTACATCGAATACGCGACGATTATCGAAGAACTCGGACGCGTTGACGGCTCGGTCGGACTTTCGGTGGCGGCTCACAATTCGCTTTGCTCGAATCATATTTATATGTTCGGCAGCGAAGAGCAAAAACGTAAATATCTCGTGCCGCTCGCGCAGGGCGAAAGTTTCGGCGCGTGGGGCTTGACCGAATCGGGAGCCGGTTCTGATGCTTCAGGAACCAGAACGACGGCGATACGCTCGAACGGCGGATGGAAAGTAAACGGCTCGAAAAATTTCATCACGCACGCCATTGTTTGCAATACGCTCGTTGCCGTCGCGGTTACCGACAAAGAAAAAGGCAATCGCGGAATTTCAGCATTTATTTTCGACAAATCAATGGAAGGTTTCCGACCGGACAAAAAAGAAAATAAACTCGGAATGCGGGCGTCGGAAACGGCTTCGGTCGTTTTTGAAGATTGCTACGTACCGGACGAAAATCGTCTCGGCAACGAAGGCGAAGGATTTTTGCAGTCAATGCAAATCCTGGACGGCGGACGAATTTCCATCGCCGCGCTTTCGGTCGGCATCGCGCAGGGCGCATATGAAGCGGCGATCAAATATGCGAAAGAACGTCAGCAATTCGGCAAACCGATTGCGGAATTTCAGGCGATTCAATTCAAGTTAGCCGATATGGCGACGCAGATTGAAGCGGCGAGACTTTTAACTCTGCAAGCAGCCGCACTCAAAGACGCGGGCAAAAAAGTTACGCAAAAATCGGCGATGGCGAAACTTTACGCTTCGGAAGTTGCTGTCAAAGTCGCGGAAGAATCAATTCAGATTCACGGCGGTTACGGTTACACGAAGGATTATCCGGCGGAAAAATACTGGCGCGACTCAAAACTTTGCACTATCGGCGAAGGGACGAGCGAAATTCAGAGACTGGTCATAGCTAAAATGCTTTTGAAAGCGTAAAAACAATCTCCAAGCTTTAAAGATAAAAAAGACGAGCTGTGGAGGCTCGTCTTTTTTGATTGAACGGATAAACCGAATGTTATTTGATGCTATACACGATTTTCGTCGCCTTTTTATCGGCGTCGAGAACGACATCAAAGTTTATCTTGTTCCATTCAACCTCCCCAATTTTAATTTCTCCCATTCCTTTTAAATTGCTTTGATTGTTCGCCGCTTTATTCGCTTCAAAACCGTCAATCGCAATCGTAATCTGATCGGTTTTATAATCGCGGCTGACTTGCTTCATCAATTCGCGCATTAAAATTTCTTCATCAGCCTCAGGAGCAACAGAAGGGCTTTCGACAAAAACATACTTCACGTCGGCAACTGACTGTTTAGCAACGTCAAATTTCGCTTCAAAATTAATCGGCAGCTGCGTGTTGTCATTAGGTAAAACGCAAAATGCTTGCCCTTTAATTTCAACCAAGTTATTTGCCAATCGACTTTCTTCAACGGTTTTAATGCTTACTTTAAGATTGTTTTCCGATAAATCAACTTTTAATTTTTGCGACAAATCGTTTACTAAAACCGAGTAATTTAATGTCGCGTGACTTTTCGGCATAACGACATCTTTGCTGCCGGTGTTAGCCGCAAATGAATTGAGTGCAAAGCTAAAAATGATTGCCGCGAAAAGGTTTAGCTTGTAAATCCGTTTGAAGTTTTTCATAACAATCGTTCTCCCCGTTCGGCTTAAATGCAACGAGTGTGCCAAAACATTCCTTTATTATTTTGTATTTGTTATAAATCAAACATTACGTGTTTTTTATTTATTATAGATAAAGATCTAACGCTCATTTCTGCGTTTATGTATCAATTAAAGACATCATTCTGTATTAATCTTCGGTAAACAATCTGCTTCTTTTGGCAATTCCGGCGAAAAATGAGAAAATCGCTTTTTGCAAAACAGCGAGATATGCTTTCTGTTGCGGTTGGAAAGAATTCCGAAACCTTTGTTCCGTCTAAAATACATATAATACGATGTTCGAGATTGAAAAACTCTTAAACGGTGAACCGCGCGCGGTTGCGCGTGCCATTACGCGCACGGAGAACGGCGGCAGCCAAGCTGCCGAAATAATGAAAGCCGTGTATCCTCACACAGGAAAGGCTTTAATTATCGGCATCACAGGTTCGCCCGGCGCGGGAAAATCTTCGCTGGTTGATAAACTCGCGTTTTATTATAAAGACAAAGGCGAACGCGTCGGCATCGTCGCGGTTGACCCGTCAAGCCCATTTTCCGGCGGCGCGATTTTAGGCGACCGTATTAGAATGGCGACGCTCGGACTCGACAAAAACATTTTTATCCGCTCGATGGCGACGCGCGGCAACTTGGGCGGACTTTCGCGAGCGACGGTTGACGCGGTGGCGATTTTGGACGCGGCGGGTTTTGATAAAATCATCGTCGAAACCGTCGGCGTCGGGCAGGACGAAGTTGAAATCGTTAAAACTGCCGATGTTTCGGTCGTCGTTCTAGTTCCCGGAATGGGCGATGACATTCAGGCGATCAAAGCCGGAATTATGGAAATCGGCGACGTTTTCGTCATCAACAAAGCCGACCGCGAAGGCGTTTTGCGGACGGAAAAAGAACTCGAAGCGCTTTTGTCTCTCGCGCATCGACCGGATTTCTGGAATCCGCCGATTATCAAAACCATCGCCACCGAATCAAAAGGCATCGAAGATTTATCAAAAGCCATCGAAAGCTACAATGAATTTCAGAAAACGGGCGAAAATCTCGAACGCCGCACGTCAATCGCACGCTGGCGGCTTTTGGAATTGTTAAGAGAAAAACTGCTTGCCGATGTTTTAAGCAAGAACGGAACGAGCGAAAAATTGGACGAACTGGCTTTAGGAATCGCCGAAAAGCGAAATGATCCGTATTCGGCTGTCGAAGAAATCTTGAAGTAATTATGAAGAAACCGGTTATTTCTCCTGAAAAAGAATATACTTTTCACGATTACTTTCGACTTCGAGCTTCAACTGAAGATATTTTGCAGCACTTCGGTTATGAGAAACAAACCACGCGCATCGAACTGCCCCGTTCGATGCGCGAGTTGCCGAATCTAGAGGCGCTTTACGCTAATATCGAAGACGCGCTTTTGCACATCAGCCTTGAAAACGAAATCACGCGCCGCGAGTTTTTGATTGCGCCGGTGATGGCTGAGATAAGGCGTTTAACGCAATCTAAACTGCGTTCCGAATACTGGCTCGAAGTCAATCATCAGCTTAAAGGTTCTTTGGATTATCTTTTACGAAGCGAAAGAAACTTTTTAGTAGTCGAAGCGAAAAATGCCGATATGACGCGCGGTTTTACGCAACTCGCGGTTGAAATGATCGCTTTGGATAAAGCAAACGAGACCGACCAGAAAATTATTTACGGTGCGATTACGACCGGAAATATCTGGCAATTCGGCGAACTCGACCGCAAACGACAAATCGTCAAGCAGGATATTGCAAGTTACGATTTATTACAGGATTTGGAAGATTTAGTAAGAATTTTCGTCGAAATTTTAGAACACAAATAAAAATGAAAATCAATCATCTCGGTATTGCCACCAAAGGAATTGACGAAGCTTTGAAGTTTTGGGCGAACGGTTTGGGCTTGGAAAACGTGCACACGGAAACAGTCGAAGATCAAAAAGTGCGCGTGGCGATGCTGCCGATTGGGGAAACTCGGATAGAATTGCTCGAAGCGACGGCAGACGATTCGCCGATTGCCAAATTTGTCGAGAAACGCGGCGGCGGAATTCATCATATTGCCGTCGAAGTCGAAAACATCGAAGAATCTCTGGCGAAACTAAAAGCTGAAGGAATGCGTTTAATTGATGAAACGCCGCGCATCGGAGCCGAAAATTGTCTGGTCGCGTTCGTTCACCCGTCGTCGGCGAACGGAGTTTTGCTCGAACTCGTGCAGAAACAATAAGCGTTTATCAGTAAACATTTGTCATTTGCCGATTTTTTGATAAATGATTGATGTTTACTGATAAATAAAAAAAATAGTAAACGAATTTAAAAGTGAGGATTTAATAAATTGAGTAGTTTAGCAAAAATATTGTTACTTGTAGTCGTCGTTTTAGCAGTCGGCGCGGGTCTCGTCGTCTGGAAAAACAAAGTCGGCGGTCACGGCGGCGGAGATATGAACCGCATCACCAAAGCGGAAATGGAATTGCTGTTGAAAGACGCCAATCCGATGATGCTTCAGCGTCTCGCCAGCGACCCGGAAATGAAGTCGAAACAGGCGGAAAATCTCAAGCAACTGCTTGCACTGGCGAGTCAGGCGCGCAAAGACGGTTTGACGAACGATGAAAACATCGCGCGCGAACTTGAAAACGTCCGCGCTGAAATCACCGCCGTTAATTACGACCGCGAAATCAATAAAGACAAAGGTCCGATGCCGCCGTTCGGTTTTATCACCGAAGAACGCGTCAAAGAATTCTGGGGCGAAAACGTTCAGCCGACCGGCATCAGCTGGATTTGGCAAGGCGCGGAAAAACGCACGCACGAAGCCGAATTTCAACAGTTTATCGACACCAAGCTCGCGCTGCTCAAACAAACGAATCCGGAAATGAAAGACCGCGAAATTACCGAAGAGGAAATGACGCAGGCAAAAGACTTTTTCGCGAAAATCAATATTTACGCCAACGAATATCACGAAAAAGAAAAAGCCGGACAAATCAGCCAGGAACTGAAAGATAAAATTAATCTGCAGGTCAAACTTCAGGAAGCGCAGTTTTTAGCTCGACTTTACGCTCAAAAGCTCGCCGACAAAGCGAAAGTAACCGACGAAGATATTGACAAATATATCGCCGCGAATCCGGAACTTGACCCGAAAGAAAAACGCACGAAAGCCGAAGAAATCTTAAATCGCGCGAAAGGCGGCGAAGATTTCGCCAAATTAGCCAACGAATTCAGCCAGGATCCGGGCAATAAAAGTCCGCAGGGCGAACCGCAGGGCGGAATTTACAAAGACGTGACGAAAGGCAAAATGATTCCCGAATTTGAAGCCGCTGCACTCGCGCTCGAACCCGGGCAAATCGCACCGAATCTGGTTGAAACGCCCTATGGTTATCACATCATCAAGTTAGAGCGAAAGGGCGAAGTCAAAGACCAAGCCGGACAGCCGAGCGAAAATTACGACGTGCGCCATATTTTAATCACGACCGGCGTCAAAGACCCGGAAAACCCGATGTCACGCGAAATGCCGGTACGAGATTTCGTCCGCACGAAACTCGAAGCGGAAAAGGAAAAACAAGTTCTTGACGAAATCGTGGCGAATAATAAGGTCGAAGTCGCCGAAGATTATGAAGTGCCCGAAGTTTCCGAAGAAAAAATGCAGCAGATGCAGCAGCAAATGATGCAGCAGCAAATGCAGATGCAAGGCGGCGCGCCGGGCGAAGAAGGCGCGATGCCTCCGCCTCCGCCGCCGGCAGCAAAAGGTAACGCTCCGGCAAAACCGGCAGCGAAAAAATAAGTCTTTAACGAAAAACGGATAACGGAAAATGGAAAATAAAAGAGTTGTTTCTTAATTTTCCATTTTCCGTTATCCGTTTTCCACTTCGCATTATGTTTTTAGGCGATTATCGAATTGAAATCGTTCCCGACACCGAGTTCCGGCTCGATGGCGGCGCGATGTTCGGCGTTGTCCCGCGCGTTTTGTGGGAAAAAGTCTGCCCGCCCGACGCGCAGAATCGAATCAGAATGGCGAGCGATTGTTTATTCGTCGAAACGAAAACCGAAAAAATTCTCATCGAAACCGGAATGGGCGAGAAGTGGACGGAAAAACTCGCCTCTATTTATGGAATCAGGCGCGAAAAAACTTTCGCCGAATCGCTTTTCGAGAAAACAGGTTTTCAGCCCGAAGATATTTCCATCGTCGTCAACACGCATCTGCATTTCGACCACTGCGGCGGAAATACGATTTTGGATGAATCGGGCGAAATCGTCGCGCAGTTTCCCAACGCGCGTTATTTCGTCAGCGAAAACGAATTCCGGCACGCCGAAAATCCGTATGAGCGCGACCGCGCGAGTTATATTTCGGATAATTGGGAAGCCTTAAAAAAATCCGGTCAGCTCGAATTGAAACCGAGCGTTTACGAAGTCGTTTCGGGAATCACAATGACCGAAATGCGCGGGCATAACGGTTCGATGCAAACGGTCAAAATCGAATCGAACGGCGAAATCCTGTACAGTTTTTCCGATTTAATTCCGACGACGCATCACATTCCTTTGCCTTGGATTATGGGCTACGATCTTTTCCCGCTTGAAACTCTGGAAAATAAAAAGCGACTTTTGCCGCAGGCAGTCGAAGAAAACTGGCTTTGCTGGTTTTATCATGACGCGGAAACGCCGCTTTGCCGTTTGGCGGAAATTGACGGAAAATTAAAGACGAAACAAATTTGAGAGGCGAAATGATGTCAATTAATCTTGGCGTGTCAGCACGACGTAAATTCATGGTCGGGGCATATCACAACTTTATCAAACAACAAAAGTATTTAATTTTACAGCTAATTTTACTTACATTTTTCCTACCTTTATTAACTTTTGCGCAAAGCCGAGAAGAACTTCAAAAAACTCAACAGTTTATTAATGAAGGAACAACAGCTTTTAGAAGCGGGAATTTTCCCACTGCGATTGAAAATTTCACCAAGGCTATAAATCTCTATCAAAAGTCTCCTGAACTTTTTTTTAATCGCGCTACTGCTTACCTTCATATTCGCGAGTATGAATCAGCAATTAAAGATTTTGATAAAGCAATAGAATTAGGCAAAAATAAATCAGATAAACAATTGTCTGAATATTTTATGAACAGAGGTCTTGCCTTTCAAGCGAAAGGCGAATACGACAGAGCCGTTGAAGATTTCAGCAAAGCCGTTTCGTTAAATTCCGGCAACGTGAAAATTTACATAAATCGCGCAAATACGTATTACTTTTTGAAAAAAAACGAGTCGGCTGTTTCAGATCTCAACAAAGCGCTCGAAATTGAGCCGAACGCGGTTGTTTATTTTACTCGCGGTCGCATCTATCACGAAATGCGGGAGTTTGACGCGGCGGGAAAAGATTTTGCAAAAGCTATAGAACTAAATCCTCAGTTAGCTGAAGCATACAGCGGGCGCGGAGTAATTTATGAGCACAAAAACGATCTCGATGCGGCGCTAAAAGACGCGACGAGAGCCATTTTATTGGACGGAAAAGACGGCATTTTTTACTTCAACCGGGGAAATATTTATTTCAAGAAAGGCGACATCGCGCAAGCCATTACGGATTATTCAAAAGCCATCGAAATTTATCCACTCTGGGCGGCTGCTTTTCGCTACCGTGCAAATGCCTATCAAAAGCGCGGTCAAAACCAACTGGCTCAGGCGGACTTGCAAAAGGCAAAAGAAGTCGAAAAGGAAAATTTCCATCCGATCTCCAAAATCAAACGTATTAATCTGCAATAATATAAAAAAAAACGAACATCGAAATATAACACATGGAACAAGTAAAAATCGGAATCATCGGCGGCAGCGGTTTATACCAGATGCCGGAATTGACGGACATTAAAGAAGTCGAAGTTGAGACACCGTTCGGCAAACCGTCGGACGCGTTTTTAATCGGGACCTTGGAAGGCGAGCGCGTCGCGTTTTTGCCTCGTCACGGACGCGGACATAAATTAACGCCGACGGAACTTCCCTTTCGGGCGAACGTTTACGCGATGAAACTGCTCGGCGTGGAATATATTTTGTCGGTTTCAGCGGTCGGAAGTTTGCAGGAGAAATACGCGCCGACGGATTTTTGTATTCCCGATCAGTTTTTTGACCGAACGAGAGCGCGCGCCGAAGAATCAACTTTTTTCGGCGAAGGCATCGTCGGACACATCACTTTCGCGCATCCGGTTTGCAATGAACTCGGCGATATTCTGGAAGAAGCTTGCAAAACCGTCGAAGGTTTGAAGATTCATCGCGGCGGAACGTATCTTTGTATGGAAGGTCCGGCATTTTCGACGAAAGCCGAATCGCACGTTTATCGCTCGTGGGGAATGGACATTATCGGAATGACGAATTTGCAGGAAGCGAAACTCGCGCGCGAAGCCGAAATCGCTTACGCAACGCTCGCGCTCGTTACTGATTACGATTGCTGGCACGAAGAACACGACGCAGTTTCGGCTTCGATGGTCGTCGAATATCTGCACAAAAACGTCCGTAATGCCCAATTGGTTTTGAAAGATGCCGTCAAACGCGTGGCGAACAAACAAACGCCGAATCAATTTGCGGGCGGAACGCAAAGCGCTATTTTTACCGCGCCGGAGCTTTGGAATCCGGAAACGGCGAAAAAATTGGACGCGATTATCGGAAAATACGCACAAAATAATCGCTAAAAATTGAATGCAAAGGTTTTCCGACCTTGAATTATGGCTATTTACATTCTCATCGAAAAAGTAAATGAAGATACCGACTGCGCTGAGTATGTCTTCGGAGAGAATGAATTTACTCTGGGCAAAATGAAAATTGAGAAGGATTCGGGCAGAATTATCGTGACTGAAGAAGCGCCGAACGATAGCGGATGGATTTCATAGCGAGCCGGTCGAAAAATCTTTCTGCACTGGGAAAAGGGTGAATTTCCCGATAAAACTTGTTGGGCTTCATAAAAAAGCGATTATTGTTTGCTCTAAATTCGGTTGTCGGAAAACTTTTATTATTTACGAAACATCTTTACAATCGTTATGAAAAAGAAATTTTTAGTTTTAGCATTTATAATTTTCGGATTTTCGCTCGCCGGAAATTCGGTTTACGCCCAAAAGCAAATCGAACCGCAAATCGCTCGCGACCCGATTATGGAGGCGGACGCAAAACATAATCTCGAAGTCGCGCAGCAATATTTCAAATTGAAAAAGGCTTACAAAGGCGTTTTGATGAGGTTTGAAGAAACTTTCGCGGCTTATCCGGATTTTTCCAAAATGGACGAATTTCTGTATTACGCCGGGATGAGCAGTTTTTATCTCTCGGAAAATAAAGGCAAACAAAAACTCGAAAACGCGGCGGAAAAAGACAAAGGAAAATTCACACCCGAAAAACTACGCGAAGATGCCATAGCGTATTTTTCGATGATCGTCGAAAAATATCCGCAAAGTCAATATAAAGACGAAGCTGAGAAGACTTTAAAGGAACTCGAAACGAAAAAATAAATATTTTTCACATAACTTTTCAAATATGAAATATTCTCGATTCAGGACGCTGTTATTTACATTTGCGCTCGGATTGGCAATAGCCAATATTTATGCGAGTTTGTCGGAATATTTAACAGAGATTCCGGTTAATCTCCCCAAAGTTGAATCAAACACTCCAATAATCATCAGAGTATGTCATGAGCCTTTTGTCTTCGGAAAAAAAGATAAAAATTACTATGAAAATGGCTACATATATTTTAGCAAAGAAAAAGCAATTAGTTGTAAAATAGATGTGGGCGCTTCATAAAAACGGCTATTTTTTCTAACATCTTCGGTCTCAAGCAAAACCACAGAAAAAGCGTAGATTAATTTCTTAAAAAGACTCAGTAGTGGATTACCGCGAGATTTTCGGTAAAGGGAAATTTTGTGGTAATCTGTTTTTTTGTTTAGAGTTAACAAAATAATCAATTTAACACAAAGGAATTTTATAAAAATATGTCTTTAACAGTAGTCGGCTCGGTCGCGTTTGACGCGCTGGAGACGCCGTTTGGCAAGCGCGATAAGATTTTGGGCGGCGCGGGAACGCATTTCGCGCTTTCGGCGAGTTTTTTTACGAACGTTAATGTCGTCGGCGTTGTCGGTAACGATTTCGGCGAGGATGAATGGTCGGTTTTCGAGCGTCATAATATCAATACCGGCGACGTTGAAGTGGTCGAAAACGGCAAGACGTTTTTTTGGAGCGGGCGTTACGATTACGATATGAACACGGCGCACACGCTCGACACGCAGCTTAATGTTTTCGAGACTTTCGATCCGAAACTTTCTGAAAACTCGAGATCGGCGCGTCTTTTATTTCTGGCGAACATTCTGCCGACGATTCAGAAACAGGTGCGCGAGCAATGCGAAAACGCCGAATTCGTCGCTATGGACACGATGAATTTTTGGATTTCTTCGATGAAAGAGCAGTTGATCGAAACCATCAAAGTCGTAGATTGCTTGATTATTAATGACGCCGAAGCCCGACAATTAACTGAAGAACCGAACATTCACAAAGCCGCCAAGAAAATTATGGATTACGGCTTGAAAACGCTGGTCATCAAACGCGGCGAATACGGCGCGGTTTTGTTCACCGCAGACAGTTTTTTCGTCGTTCCGGCTTATCCGCTTGAATCGGTTTTCGACCCGACCGGCGCGGGCGACACGTTCGCGGGCGGATTTATGGGTTATCTCGCCAGTCAAGTTGAAATTACCGAAGACACGCTGCGCCGCGCGATGATTTACGGTTCGGTGATGGCTTCGTTCAACGTCGAAGAATTCGGAACCGAACGCGTGGACAGGCTCAAGCAGGATGAAATCAACGAGCGTTTTCGCCAATTCAAACGAATGACGCATTTCGACGAGATTCCGTTTGAAAAAGCGACGGCGGCATAACTGCTTGAATTAAATAAAATCAGGAAAAAAGTGAAAAAGCTTTCCGTGCCTGAATGGAACGATTCCAATTTACAGGCGAATTTGCTTTTTCACTTTTTTACTTTTAAACTTTTCTCCTTTTTATAAAATTATGCTCGAAAATAAAGTTGGAATGATATTCGGTGTCGCAAACAAGCGTTCGATTGCGTGGGCGTGCGCCGAAGCCTGTTTGAATCAAGGCGCGAAACTCGCTTTTACATATCAAGGCGAGCGGTTGAAGGAAAACGTCGAAAAGTTGACGAAGGATTTGCCGGACACGCTCGTCGTTCCGTGCGACGTAACAAATCAGCAAGAAGTTGACGCGGCGTTTCAGGCGGTCGGCGAAAAATACGGCAAGCTCGATTTTCTGATTCATTCGATTGCATTCGCGCCGCGCGAAGCGCTCGAAGGCGAATTTTTAACGACGACGCGCGAAGCGTTTTTAACGGCGCTGGAGATCAGCGCGTTTTCGCTGACGCAGTTAACGCTCGCCGCCGTGCCGCTGATGAAAGACGGCGGCAGTGTCGTGACGATGAGTTACTACGGCGCGGAAAAAGTCGTGATGAACTACAACGTGATGGGCGTGGCGAAAGCGGCGCTCGAATCTTCGACGCGCTATCTCGCCGCCGATGTCGGGCGTCATAACATCCGCGTCAACGCTATCAGCGCCGGACCGATCAATACTTTATCCGCGCGCGGCGTTAAAAATATGGGAACGCTGCTCACTCACATCGGCGAAAAATCTCCGCTTAAACGCAATGTCCAAGCGGCGGAAGTCGGCAGCACCGCGCTTTTCCTCGTCAGCGACCTTTCCTCGGCAATCACGGGCGAAATCATTCACGTTGACTGCGGTTACAATATAATGGGGATTTAAGAGTTGACAGAAAGTTGCAGGAAGTTTCAGAAAGTCCCAGAAAGTAAAAGACAGTTTGTTTTTTCTTCAAACTATCTGGAACTTCCTGTCAACTTCCTGCAACTTTCTGCAAACTATTTTTATGGCAAAAACAAACGCGAACGAAACGAAAGACAAACAAAAAACAAACAAAATATCCGGCGGTAAAGCCGACATTGAAGAGCCGAAAACCGTCGCCGAGGCGAAAGAACTCGAAGCTGTTCCTTACTGGAATTTAACGGACGATGAAGTTTTGCTGCGCTCACCCGCGCCGGAAGACGAGTATAAAACGTCGGATTCGTGGCGAGTTTTCCGAATTATGGGCGAATTCGTCAACGGATTCGACTCGATGGCGACGATTACCAAAGGCGTCTCGGTTTTCGGATCGGCGCGGACGCCCGAAAACGATCCGAATTACGAAGCGGCGCGCGAAACCGGCAGACTGCTCGCCGAAGCCGGTTTTGAGGTCATCACCGGCGGCGGTCCCGGCATTATGGAAGCGGCAAACCGCGGCGCGTTCGAGGCGGGAAAAGTTTCGGTCGGCTGCAACATCGAATTGCCGTTCGAGCAATCGCCGAATCCTTATCAAACGCATTTTTTGACGTTCAAGTATTTCTTCGTCCGCAAAACGATTTTCATCAAATACAGCAACGCCTATATTATTTTTCCCGGCGGTTACGGCACGATGGACGAGCTTTTCGAGGCTCTGACGCTGATTCAAACGCGTAAAATCCGAAACTTTCCGGTCGTGCTTTTCAACTCGCAATACTGGCGCGGACTGCTTTCGTGGCTGACTTCGACGATGCTCAACGAAAAAATGATCGGCGCTGAAGATTTAGGTTTGATTCATCTAACCGACTCACCGAAAGACGCGGTTGATTTTATCGTCAAAACTTTTGAAGCCGGAAAAACCGAAAAACCGAGCGGGACGGAGAGTTAATCGAGATAAGATTTCATCCATTTTAAATAAGTTGACGAAACCTTTTCCGCCGCAAGAGCAATGATTTCCGGTTCATCGTAACTGTGATTTGCTTGAATAAACTTTTCAAGATCGTCATATTTTTCCGGAAGTGTTTTGATTAAAAGCAGATTTTCCGAATCGGTTTGCACCGCGTCTTCCCAAAAGTAAAACGATTTCATCGTTGGCAAAATCTGCACGCAAGCGGCGAGTTTCGCTTCGATGATTTTTTTCGCCAAATCTTCGGCTTCGTCCACGTTCGGTGTCGTCGTCAAAACAATTAACATAAATCAATAATCAAATAATAATCAAATAAAGGCACAAAACGAAATTATTCATTTTGTGCCTTTCGCGTTCTTTTATTTTAATAAACTTTAATAAACGATTTTACTTCTTCATCAAATCCGTATATTGCCCGCTGTCAACCCATTTCAAAATTTCGGACACGCGATAAATCGGAAACGGGTGCGTCAGACCGGCGTTGAGAATATCCGCCCAGAATTTATCGAGTTTTTTCTCGTCGTAATTTTTCTGAAATTCACGCGCCTGCGCGAGAAACAAATCGTAATCGATTTTCGACGCGAAAGTGCCGCCCGCGAGCTTCATCATCGTGCGTCCGATGACGTGCGGGTCTTGCGTTACAAGCAGCGCGGCGCGGTCGCACGACAGTTCGGCTTTGCGCGCCCAGGCGAGAAGCGCGCTGCTGATGCCGCCGGAAACTAGAATTTTAACGATTTCCGATCCGGGAATTAAACGGGCGATAGAAGCGTTTGCCAGAGCTTCGATCAGTCGTGCCGCCGTCAGATATAAAACGTGTTCGGCGTGAATATGCCCGACTTCGTGCGCGATGACAGCGAGCAGTTCTTCATCGTTCAAACGTTCAATTAATCCGGTATGAAGCACGATAACCGGTTTTTCGACGCCGCCCGTAAAAGCGTTGACAACCGGATTTTGCTGCAAAAAGAAGTCCGGCATATCGACGCCGAGCGTCGTGCAGGCGATTTGCAGCTTGGCGTGAATGTCAGGGCATTGTTCGGGCGTGATTTTGACCGCGCTCGCCATAAACATCACTCGAATCGCCGATTCTCCGGTAACGGCGAGCAGTTTTTTGAGCGCTGAATCAATGCCGGGAATCGCGCGCAAAGCGGCGAGCGCTTTGGAATCAGCCGGATGAACGTAATCGTGTTTGTTCAAATCGGCGAATTTTTTATGCGGCTCGTTTGAAAGCGGCAGTTTACACTTCCCGCAAACTGCCTGATTGTTGCGGTAATCTTCTTTGACCGTGTTTTTCTGCCCGCAAAAGCGGCAGCGCACAAACAGGCTTTTAGCGACGGCAGAGCCGGAATTGTTGTCTGAATCTTTTTTTGCCATAAATAAATTTTAGTCGAGATGATTACAATTATTCAAATACGATTATCTGATGAATTAAACGATTTATAGTTGTCAAAAGTTTTATCCGTTTCAGACGAAATCAAGTCGTGTTGTTCGACAGCATACTGAACCACCGTCCGGCGATGTGTTTATTATATATTTTGACGGGTTCAAATATTGCGGCGAGCAATGAAAATTTTTCGGTTTTGTTCGCAATGTTTGAAAGACGACCTTTATTTTTACGGAAAAAGCGGCGAAGGGCGTCGCGGATATCGGAAAAATAAAATTTGAAATATAAAAAAGTCGTATCCGCGCGATTTACGGCTGAAAGATTTCTGTCAAAATCATTTGACGAAATCTAAGCGGAATATTCGAGGGGGAAATTATTTGTGAGATTTTTGAGCGGTTTTGAAAGCACGCATATTTTCGGGACGAAAAAAGACGTGCTCGAACTGACGAAGCACACAGAGTTCTTTGAACACGATTTAAGATTGGTCAACAACTGCGGCATAAATCTGCTGCGTTATTCGGCGCCGTGGCACAGCATCGAGAAGACGAAAGGAGTTTACGACTGGAGTTGGCTCGACAAAGCATTAAATTACATGCGCCGTTTGGGAATCGAGCCGATTCTCGACCCGCTGCATCACACGAGCTTCCCCGATTGGCTAACGGGCGGTTTTGCCGATCCGGAGTTCGTTGATTCATACGTTCGTTTTGTCCGCGCCCTCGCCGAGCGTTATCCGTGGGTTCGGCATTATACGGTCGTCAACGAACCGTTCGTCACGACGTGGTTTTGCGGAAAAGAAGGCGTTTGGTATCCGTTTCGCAAAGGCAGCAAAAATTTCGTCGAGATGATTCTCAACGTCGGCGAAGCAATCAGCCGCGCGAGTCGAATGCTCGTCGAAACGATTCCGAACGTCGAACTTATTCATGTTGACGCTTCGGAACAGCATCGCGCGCTGGATAAAAAATCCGAGCCGTTCGCCGAATTTATGAGCGAAATGCGATTCCTGGTGCCGGATATGGTTCTCGGCAACATCAATGAAACGCACGCGCTTTATCGCTATCTGCTCAAAAACGGCGCGACCGAAAAACGCCTCGCTTGGTTTACGGAAAATCCGGCGCGGATTGATGTTATCGGTTTGGATTATTATTCGCATTCTGAACTCGAATGGGCAGTCAAAGGTCGCGTTTATCCGAGTCTTTACCCGGAAGGATTCGTTTCGGTGGCAATGGATTACGTCAACCGATTTAATCTGCCGGTGATGCTCACGGAAACCAATATCAGAGGCTACGTTTCCGACCGGATAAGCTGGCTCAAATATATGGTCGAGCAATCCGAAACGCTTGAAAAAATGCTTAAACCTCGCGGCATTCCGTTCAAAGGCTTTTGCTGGTATCCGTTCATTGATTCGACCGATTGGTGCTCGCTCGTCACACAGGCGAACTGCAATATTGACCCTCAAGGAATTTACTGGCTCGATTGTGTTAACCAACGCCGTAACGCTTCCGAATTGAGCGAGATTTTCGAGGCGCTCGTGCGCGGGCAAATAACATCAAAAGACATTCCGGCGTATCATTTTCAGGGAACGCTCAAAAAATCACTGAGAAACTTTATGCCGATGATGGAGCATTGGGATTGGCGAGAACCGTTCGCCCCGACTAAACGCGTTAACAAACGAATTGTCGAACCGACTCGCGGATTGGCAAATGTCGGTTGGTAGGATTATACCTTATGAAATAAAAAAGACGCGTTGCCGGAAATTTTTAATCGGCAGCGCGTCTTTTTCTCGCTTTCTTCAATTTATTTATCGAAACAAGTAGCGGCAATCGTCACAAAATTTTTGCTCGCTTTAAACCCGTAATCTTCGCCGTGCCAATCCGATAAATCGCTAGTAATTTTAGCGTAATCAGCTTGCGAAAAATTCCAATTTCGAGCGCGCCATTGCGGACAGGCGCGTTTTTTAACGGTTTTCCGTACAACTGAGCGCAAACCGATGATGTAAATTGACGGATTGAGCGCCTCATTAAGATGATCGGTGAGAAATGGTTTAATCAGAATTTGCCGCAAATCAGCGTTATCGTTTATTTTCCAAAAACCGTTTTCCAATTTCAGAATTGCAGAACGCGTTTTGCCATCAATTTCGATTTCGTTGGTCAAACCTTGATAAAACTTTAATCCGACTAAATTGGCGCATAAATCGGCATTGGAATAAACACCGGAAACGAGCGTTCCGTAATATGTGCGCTCGGTCATCTGTCCCCAGCGAATTGCCTTTTTCGTCGCTTCGCCCGGCGTAGCGCCGCTTTTCAAAGCGCGAATATATATTTTGTAGTAATCGTAGCCCTGCTGAAAAAAATGCGCGATTTTGTCTGTTCCGAATTCTGCGCCGTAAATGTTAACGGTCGGGCTAATTGTCAAATAATTGGTCGGAACGACGGCGTATATTGACTTTCCGAAATCGGTTTTAAATCGCGCTGGCTGCGCTCTGAAATGATGTTGCTCCAGCCATGTTCCTGATTTGGTAAACGGAATAATTCCGTCGCCGAGCAATTTAAAGACTTCTCGCGCCGCTGCTTCGTCAGAGCGTAAAACAGTAAGTTTTGTTTGCTCCTTATTTATTGAGCCGCATTTTATTTTCGTCGGATTTTCCGTTCTATTTTCGAGACACGCAAGACTCGCGCGAATTTCAGCGTTTAATTTACCAATCGCTTTGCGCACGTTTTCTTCCGTGTATTCGGAAACTTCGTCGCCGATGTCGCCGAGCTGTTCGAGAGGTAAATTAAACTGGTCGGTTTCAAACGAGAAAACTGACCGCGCGAGCAAAGCGAAACATAAAAACAGACCTAAAATTTTCGACGATTTCGCCATAAATTAAAGTAAAAACAAAAATTAATGCGGCAGAAATTCTACGCTTCGAGTTTCAGTCGGACGACGGTTTCGACGTGATGCGTTTGCGGGAACAAATCGAGCGCGACGATTGATTCAATGCGATAGCCGCCGTCGCACAAAACGCGCAAATCTCTCGCCAAAGTCGAAGGCTCGCACGAAACATAAGAAATTTCTTGCGGCTTGATTTTTACAATGCTTTCGATTGTTTCCTTTTCCGTTCCGGCGCGCGGCGGATCGAGCAGCACAAAATCAATCGATTCGGATTCGTTTTGCGCCAGCCATTCGCGCACATCTTCACGACCGAACCGAACGTTTTCGAGACGCGCGTTTTCGACGGACTTCTCGGCAAAATCAACCGCTTTAGTGTTGCCTTCGATGCCGAAAACATGGTCGAACTTTCTCGCCAGCGGCAAGGTAAAAAGTCCGACGCCGCAGTATAAATCGAGCGCTGTCGCTCCCGATGCATTCATCGTCGCGACTTCGACAAGCTGCTCAATTAAAAACGGATTGCCTTGAAAAAACGTTGTCGCGTCGTAAAAATAACGATTTCCGTTGAGATCGAAACTCAATTCCTCGGTCGGCTCGACGATTTCCGCCGAATAAACAGAAACCTCTTCGCCGGAATTTGCCGCTTCAATCTCGATTTTCCGGCTCCAAAAACTATCCCATTCGATGCCTGCGCGCAGCTCCGTCAAAATCGCCTGCAGTTCCGGCGTAATTATCGGACAAACTTTAACGTCAATTACATTGTGCGAATGCCTCTGAAAATAACCGATTTTTCGCCGCCGCGCGTCAACGTGCCACTGCACGCGCGCGCGATAATCGAGTTCTCGCGGGCTGGCGATTATTTCTATTTCCGGCGCGTCCGTGATTTTGCCGATTCGTGCCAGACAATCTTTGATGATGGCGACTTTGGCGCGAAGCTGCGATTTGTAATCCATCTGCTGAAAATCGCAACCGCCGCATCTGCCGAAATAAACGCACGGCGGTTCTTGTCTGTCCGGCGAAGGCTCGATGATTTCGACGATTTCAGCAAAACCGGTTTTGCCTTTGATTTGATTGATTTTAACCCGCAGAGAATCGCCCGGCGCGGCGAGCGCGACGAAAACGGTCAGATTTTCCGCGAAAGCCAGCCCGAGACCGCCGGGAACGATTTTTTCGATTTTTACCTGTAATTCGTCGCCGATTTTATATTTTTTACTCAAGAAACGTTTTCAACCTCAATTTCGATTCCGCCGATAAATCCGGCGAAAATGTTATAAACGAGCGCGCCGATAGCGCCCGCGACAAAGCCTATCAAACCGTAAAATATCGGCAGTGCGACCATAATAACCAATCCCATCACGATGCCGCCGCCGCCAGCCATAAAACTGTTGCGTCCGCCCGCGCCCGCCAGCGTCGCGCCGAAAACCATTATAATAAGCCCGTAGGGAATGCTGATAAGCAGCATAATGACGAACATCATTAATGCATACATTTTGGCGACCGAAAGCACGCCGATTTTATTGATTCTGAGTTTACTCACTGCAATTTTTCTCCTGTGATTTTTTTCGGAAAGCGTTAAGGTTTTATCACAGTTTAAATGAAAAATAAACGTTTTAGGCGAGTTTTATCTGCGCCGGAAATCGCCGTCGGCAAGCACTTTTTTGAGCGCGGCGAGGTCTTCTTCGCTTTGATATGTGAGTGTGAACATCACCGCATAACCGCCGCGCACCGTTGCATACATTCGTTTTTTGCCCGCGCCGTGAGACACATCGAGAAAACCGAATTGCATCGCGCCGAGTTTCTCCGCCTGCGTTTCCGAATATTTAAAGTTTGCCGGCAGTTTGATGTTTTGATAAGTCGCGCGCATCGAATCGAAATAGTCAACCGCGTCTTTGATTTGCGGCACGGAACGTAAATCTTCGACGGAAACGCGCAAAATGGCGTTTTTGTTGGTTTCCGTCGAGGCTTTAAATGCCGTCAACAAAATCTGCACGCGATTAACCGCCGCGTTCAGCTTGCTTTGCGCGCTCGCTTTTGCCGCTTTCGGCGTTTCAACGCTCAAATTGAACCCCTCGCTTTTCAAACGCCGCGCGAAATCTTCGTCGGCGATCTCCCATTCGTCGGGCAAGGCGAGGGAAAAATTCAAAGTTTTGTTTGAATAGGTTTTGCCGACGGTTTCGCCCGCGTCAAAATTCGGCTCGGCGTCGGCTTGGACAAATGATTCGCCAAGAGGTTTCGCCGGTTTAATTTCAGTTTTGACGTTTTCCGGCGACGCGGCTTTCGCAGGTGATTTCGCTTCGGATTTTGTGAAAGATTGAGTGCCGGTTTTATCAGCGACTTTTGCCGTTGTCGTTTGAGATTTGACAGGCTGAAACTTTGATTGCGTTTTGACGACTTCAGTCTTCCTGGATTTCGTCTTTTCTATTTGCGCTTTAGCAGACGGATTTTTTGCAGACGGCGTTTTTGCATTTTGAGTTTTAGCAGCTTTCTCTTTTGCAGTTTTTTCCTTGGCAATTTGTTCTTTTTTAACCTTTTCTTTTGCAGCTTTTTCCTTTAGAGTTTGAGTTTTTGACGGTTCAGTTTTAGCTGTCTTCAATTTTTCCGGCGAAGATTTTTCGTTCGGCGCGGTTTTCGATTTCGCGCTTGCCGCTTTTTTATCAGTAGGCTTTACGGTCGCGGGCTTAGCGGCGGCTTTTGCATTTTCCGGTTTCGCGGCGGTTTTCGGCTTCGGTTTGGTTTGCGCGAAAGCGGCGAGCGAGAACAAACCGATTAAAAACGTGATTTGCGTAATTCTTTTCATAAACTAAATAAACTGAAACGCGGAATTTTTGCTTCTTCGCGGAGTTTTTTGAGCAGCATCAAATCGAAAGTTTTTTCGTAAACTTCTTTGTCCATTTTGCTTCGATACTGGCTCAGATTCGTTTCCACGTCCTGTTTTATCCGGTTTAGATGCGCCGAATCGGTGCGGAGTTTCAATTCGCCGTCGAGAAAGTTTTCGATGCCGGTTAAAATTTCTTCCGCCTGTTCAAAATCGTCGGTCAAATTCGTTTTCAATTGTTCGAGCTGCTCGACCGCGTTCCGAAAACTTTCGCAATACGCTTTGTTTTTGCATTCGCGCAGTGCGGAAATAGAATTTTCGAGATGCTCGACAACCGTTTCGCGCGTAAAAAAGCCGTTTTGCTGTTCGACTTCCGCCACCGCCGCGCCGTTTGATTTGCCGATTTGACGGTCGAGCCATTCAGCGTATTGCGCTTCGATTTCCTCTTTGCAATAGGAAATGCTTTTAATGGCGCGTTTCCGTTGCGGCTGGCTGTCGGCGCTGTCGAAAACCTTTTCGATGCCGCGCAAAACGACGTGAAGCGGCACGCCGCGTTTCTGCCACGATTCGATCAAAGTCCAATCGAGCGGCGAAACCATCAAATTGCGTCCGCGCCGGCGCGCAAAGGTTTCTTCGATTTCGGAAAAATAATTGTAGTAATTCAAGGAAAGTAGTAGATAGCAAAAGTTAAATGGTAAGTGGCAAATGAAAGGAATTATTTCCATTTACCACTTACCATTTAACTTTTACCGTTATATCAAAATTTGATTTTCATTCTTTGCAGCGTGCGCAAATCTTCTTCTGTCAATTCAAGCGGCGCTTCTTCAAGCGCTTCGTCGGTTACTTCGTATTCGGCATCATCGTCCGCGTCGTCTTCATCCTCGTCGTTTCTTTCAAGCGCGATTTCCAATTTGACCGTCAAATGCGGCTCGTAACCGAGGGCGCGCAGCCAGCCGATGGCTTCGGCAACGCGCTGGCTTTCGCTGACGGCGGCATTTATCGCATTGCCGAGATTTGTTACTGCGTCTTTTGCATCGTCGTCCAGTTTCATCGTTGTTTTCCCCGTTAGCTTATTGAAAAGATGCTACGCGAGACGACGGAAAGTTTCAAGTTTGAGTAAATAAAGTTCGAAATTTAAGATTCAAAATTATTCGGTTCCCCTTTTTACAGTTTCGCGATTCTCCGTTTTTAAGGTAATTTTTAAGATAACTTTGAACATTAAATCTTAAATTTTGAATTGAATGTATGGAACGACGAGAAAAATTTCAAACTTCTTCGGGCATCGAACTGCCGAACGATTACAACCCGGAAAATTCCGACATTGATTACGAGAAAAAAATCGGTGCTCCCGGCGAATTTCCCTACACGCGCGGCGTCCGAAAGAATATGTATCGCGGACGTTTTTGGACGATGCGTCAATACGCCGGTTTCGCGACCGCTGAAGAATCGAACGCGAGATATAAGTATCTTTTGAGCGCCGGCACGACCGGACTTTCCGTGGCGTTCGATTTGCCGACGCAAATCGGACTCGATTCCGACGACGAATTGGCAGCCGGTGAAGTCGGCAAAGTCGGCGTCGCGATTGATTCTCTCGAAGATATGCAGCGATTGTTCGACGAGATTCCGCTCGACACGGTTTCGACTTCGATGACGATCAACGCGACGGCTTCGACGCTTTTGTGTTTATATTTAGCCGTCGCACGCAAGCAAAACGTCGCGTTCGACAAAGTTCAAGGGACGATTCAGAACGATATTTTGAAGGAATATATCGCGCGCGGAACTTATATTTATCCGCCGAAGCCGAGTTTGAGATTAATTACCGACACGTTTGCTTTTTGCGCGGCTGAAGTTCCGAATTGGAACACGATTTCGATTTCCGGTTACCATATCCGCGAAGCCGGTTCGACCGCCGCGCAGGAAATCGCTTTCACGCTCGCCGATGGCATCGCCTATGTTAACGCCGCGATTTCGGTCGGCTTGAAAGTTGACGATTTCGCGCCGCGCCTTTCGTTCTTTTTCAATTCGCACAACAACTTGCTCGAAGAAGTCGCCAAATTCCGCACCGCGCGTCGTCTTTGGGCGAAGATTATGCAAGAAAGATTTGACGCGAAAAATCCGAAATCACTGATGCTTCGTTTCCACACGCAAACCGCCGGTTCGACTTTAACGGCGCAGCAGCCGGAAGTTAATGTTGTCCGCACGACGATTCAGGCGCTCGCCGCCGTTTTAGGCGGAACGCAAAGTCTGCACACGAATTCGATGGACGAAGCGCTTTCGCTGCCGACTGAAACAGCGGCTCGCATCGCGCTGCGGACGCAGCAGGTTATCGCGCACGAATCCGGCGTCGCCGACATCGTTGACGCGCTCGCCGGAAGTTACGCGATTGAAGAATTGACCAATCAACTGGAACGTAAAGCCGTCGAATATATCGAAAAAATAGACGCGATGGGCGGAATGCTCAAAGCCATCGAAAACGGTTATCCGCAGAGAGAAATTCAGGAAGCGGCTTACGAATATCAACGCGCCGTCGAAAAACAAACCGAAATAGTCGTCGGCGTTAACAAATTTCAAACAAATGAAATGGAAACGATTCCGATTCAAAGAGTTAACCCGAAAATCGAGCGCGAACAAGTTGAACGGCTTCGAACCGTGCGCGAACGTCGAGATAAGGAAAAAGCCGAAAGAGCTTTGCAAAAATTACAAGACTCGGCAACCGGAACGGAAAATTTACTGCCTCGAATTTTAGATTGCGTCGAAAATTACGTGACGGTCGGCGAAATCTCGCACCGGTTAAGAAAAGTCTGGGGCGAATATCGCGAAGCCGTGACGGTTTGAAAAGCGAGAAATTATTTATTTTAGTCTTGTTAAAATGCGCTTTGTCATTTGATTGCAACAAATTAAAATGATATTGTTTCACGGATGAAACAAACATTGGAGGTTTTATGAGCGAAGATAAAAATATTGAAGAATTAAGCCCGAAAAACGAATCAACCGAAATGCGCTCGATCCGCGATATTGTCAAGGATTTGTCAAAACCGGTTGCCAAACGGCATTTGCGCACACGAAAACAGGGCGGCAAGGAGCTGACTTATATTTCGTGGTATGACGCCGTCAAATATCTTGACCATTACGCGCCCGGCTGGAATTACGAGGTGCGCTCGATGAATTCGGTCGGCGGAAAATTGATTCTCACCATTCGCCTTTCCGTGCCGTGTCTCGAAGGCGTCGTTTATCGCGAAGCGACTGGACAGGAAGAAGAAGAAACGACTTCTTACGGCGATTCGTCGTCGAACGCGGAAAGCATGGCTCTGCGCCGCGCTGCCGCAAAGTTCGGGTTAGGACTTTATCTTTATGATAAATAGAGAGTGACTGAATTGAACATTTTAACAAACTTTCGTTCATAAATAATTTAAGTGACAAACAATGTTTGTCTATGATAATCTTCGGAGTGAGCTGAAATCGGCTTACTCTTTTTGTTTAATCCCCGCAAATACTACCGTCTGCCCGAAAAATCCAGGAAGTTATGGAAAAGCTGAACGAATATTTACAAGCTCTGCTTTCGACTTGCAGCTATGAGCTGCACCTCGAACCGAATAAAAATCCGTATTTAATGAGTGCGAACGGCGCAACTGACATAGCCAACGCGCCGCTTCCCGGCACGCAAATCAGCATGATGATTTTCCCGCTCATTCCGGCGGACGTGAAACAGCAGCTTCCGAGTCGCTCGGAAGTGCGATTCGTTTATGCACACAAACTCAGTGATTTCAGCTTCGTCGTTCGCAAATCGCCGTCGGGTTTTAACGTGACGATTTGTCCTGTCTTGGCGAAAGATGATGCTGTGATCAATGTTTTGGAAACCGCGCCGAATTTTCCCGCGATTTTAGAACCGTCGCCGATTTTGTCAAATGTTCCCTTTTTGAACTCGCCGCCGATTGAACCGGGAGCAAGTCAGAAAATTCCGTTCGATACTTTTGAAAACGCGCCTGCACAGCAGGAAAACATTTTTAATTTTGATACGAGTTCTAACACTGCGCCGGAAATTAAAGCCGCGAGCGTTAATCTGCCGCTCCGAAACGAAAATTTTTCGTCCGGCGAGCAAAAAACCGATAATATTTTTTTCGACACCGGAGAAAGCGCAGCGACAAATGAGAGTGAAGGTTTTGTAAAGATTGCCGGCGAATCAGCGTCGAATAATACAATTTTCGCCCCGATCGGAGAATTTAATTTTAACGGTGAAACCTCCGAGCAAAATTTCCCTTCAGAGCAATTGTTCGCGGAAAACGCGCCGTTTCAGGAAAATTTCACGTCGCAATCTCCCGAGCCGTCAGTTCAGGAAATTTCATCGCCGCGGGAAACGTCCGCCGATTTCGCGCCTACTTTGCCGAATCTGCAGGCAAAAGCCAAAATGGATTCGCTGTTTAAGCGAATGGCGGAAATTGGCGCGTCGGATTTGCACTTGAGCGTTTCGATGCCGCCGATGGTTCGCAAAGACGGGAAAATGCAGTTTTTGGGCGCGAGCGAAACGAAATTGACGCCCGAATCGGCGCGCGTGCTTCTGACTTCGATTATGCCCGCCAAAAATCAAGCGGAATTTGCCGGGCGCAACGATTCGGATTTCGCGTATGAAATTCCGGGCTTGGCGCGTTTCCGTGCCAATATTTTTATGGACAGAAAAGGAATGGGCGCGGTTTTTCGCATCATTCCGACGAAGATTTTAACTGCTGAACAGCTCGGACTTTCGCCCGCGATTATGAATCTGTGCGAATTGTCGAAAGGTTTGGTCGTCGTGACGGGTCCGACCGGTTCGGGCAAATCAACGACGCTGTGCGCGATGATTGACAGCATCAACAAAAATCGCGAAGACCACATCATCACGATTGAAGACCCGATTGAATTCACGCACGAAAATCAAAAATGTCTGGTTAATCAGCGCGAAGTTCACAATCATACGAACAGTTTCAAAGACGCTTTGCGCGCCGCTCTGCGCGAAGACCCGGACATTTTACTGGTCGGCGAAATGCGCGATCTGGAAACGATTTCCATCGCCATCGAAACCGCCGAAACCGGACATCTCGTTTTCGGCACTCTGCACACGACGACCGCCGCTTCGACCGTTGACCGCATCATTGACCAGTTTCCCGCCGACCGCCAGCAGCAAATTCGCGTGATGCTTTCCGAATCGTTAAAAGGCGTCATCGCGCAAACTCTGCTTCCGAAAATCGGCGGCGGACGCATCGCCGCGCTCGAAATTTTAATCGTCACGCCCGCCATTTCAAATCTCATCCGCGAAGGCAAAACTTTTCAAATCGCTTCGGCGATGCAGACCGGCAAGCAATTGGGAATGGTGATGCTCAACGACGCGTTGTTCGCGCTCGTCCAGAAAAAACTGGTCGAGCCGCGCGACGCTTATATCAAAGCGGTTGATAAAACTAACTTTGAAACGATGCTGACTCGCGGCGGGTTTAAGATTTAGAAAAAAAGCACCGCTCAAACAAATAGATGACAAGATTGGCGGCTAACCTTTTCGCCTTTTTTTACTTGATTTTCGTTTGATTTTCGGCGTATTTTGCTGATGTAATTTATGTTTAAAAACTGGAATTCTTCAATTAAATAAACCACCGAACAAAAGGCGTCTGAATCATTAGTTTCAGACGCCTTTTGTTCGTTTGTTAGGCTTTCGATTTTATTTAATTCGCGCTTTCCCAAAATGCGTTTTACAGTTTTGCTTCAAAGAGCGTAAAAAAAGGCATAAAAATCGAAATCGACTTTTTTATTCATCAATCGGTATCAAGTTCTCCTCGTCCTGATTTGTTTTTGGAAACAGTTTGAGCGCCCAATCGTAAATCCGGTCGGACTCTTTTGTCAGAATCGGTCCGACGATGGCTAAAATAAGCACATAAAGCGCGGCAAAAGGCTGAACAATCGGCAGCAGATTTCCGGCTTTCGCCAAATTTGCCAGAATAATCGAAAACTCGCCGCGCGAAATGATGGTCAGACCGATATTGAGCGATCCGGGCGCGGATAAATTTGCGGTTCTGCCCGCTAATATTCCGGCGACAACGTTTCCGACGACGGTCAGAACGACCGCGCCGAGCGCCAGCCAGACGCAAACGGTTAATCGTCGAAGCAGAACTTTAGAGCGCTCGCAAAAACGACTGTCAAAACAATCGTCGCCGGATACCGAAAACGAATCAATTAGTATGTTCGATTAGAAAGTTAAATCAGATGCTTCAATATAACAGATGAAACAAGCGTGAACAAAACGTTTCTCTAGAGGCAATTTTCTCGCCAATTTTGTAACATCATTAATTATGAGTTTTCTCGGCTGGATGAGTTTGGTCGGCATATTGCTGCTTTTAATGGCTTTACTTTCCGCGTATCTGCGCCGTTTGCCGGTGACGACTTCGGCTATCTATCTTGCAATCGGGCTGCTGGTCAGCCCGATTGCGTTTAATTTGATAGATATAAATTTTGTCGAGTGGAAAGTCGTTTTTGAGCATTTGACAGAAATCGCCGTTATCGTCTCGCTGTTTATTGGCGGTCTCAAACTTCGTCTGCCGCTCGGAGATCCGGCGTGGACAGCGGCATATCGGCTCGCTGCGCCCGTGATGCTAGCTTCGATTGCGGGCGTCGCTGTTTTTTCGCATTTCGTTTTCGGATTCGAGTGGGCGTCGGCGTTTCTGCTCGGGGCGCTGCTCGCGCCGACCGATCCTGTGCTGGCAAGCACGGTTTCGGTTAACGACGCGGCAGACCACGACCGTATGCGTTACGGGCTTTCCGGCGAAGCCGGATTTAATGACGGCGCGGCTTTTCCGTTCGTCATTTTCGCGCTGACGTGGATGGAATATGACCGTCTCGGCGGTTGGATCGGACAATGGGCTTTGCACCGTCTTTTATGGGCGATTCCCGCTGGACTTCTGCTCGGTTATTTTTTAGGTAAAGGCATCGGCTGGTTGGCGATAAAGTTGCGCAGCTTTCATCAGGAAACCGAAGCGCCGAACGATTTTCTGGCTTTAGCTCTGATTGCGCTCGCTTATGTCGGGGCGGAAACGATCTACGCGTGGGGATTTCTCGCCGCGTTTGCCGCCGGCATCGGGTTTCGCCGGGCGGAAATCAAAACGGTCGAAGATAATCCGGTATCCGAACACGATGAAGCAGCGGGCAAAAACGGGAAAGTAAACGAAACGGGTGAAACGGACGGGAATAAAAAAAACGATCCGATTGCACATCCACCGGCTGAAGATTTTGTCAGTAAAAAAATAGAAAAAGAAGAAATGAAACAGCCGTCAAAAGCCGCCGGAATAGTCGTCGCGGAAATTATTTCCTTCGGTGACACCGCTGAAAGACTGCTCGAAGTAATGCTGGTCGTGCTGGTCGGCATTTGTCTGGCGATTTACTGGGATTGGCGGGCTCTTCCGTTGGCGCTCGCACTGTTTTTCGTCATTCGTCCGCTCGCGACTCTGCTGTTTTTGTGGAAAACTCCGACCGGCACGGTTCAGCGTTTGATGATGGGATGGTTCGGCATTCGCGGCATCGGAAGCCTTTATTATCTGAGCTACGCGCTTAATCACGGAATGAACGACCGCATCGCGGACACGGTCGGCATCACGCTTTCGGTCGTCGCTTTGAGCATTCTGATTCACGGCATTTCGAGCCAGCCGATTCTTGATTATTACGAACGATTGATCTCAGCCGAAAAATGAGAATTTTTCAAGCCCTGATTCTTATTTACCGAAAACCGGCGAATTAAAAACAATCGTCCGGCGCAACGGCGATTTAATTAGATTCGCGCCTTTCGTGACGGTGACGTTGTTTGCCGAAAGCGTCGTCCCGGTCGAGCGCTGAAATTCGGAAATCGCTTTGTTCAAATCCGTCTGCGACTGTAATTCGCGCCCGCGCGCCGCCAGCAATTCGGTTTGGCGCTGCAAAACCAAATAAAACGTCGTCGCTCCGGCGCGAAATTGCCGCTGTTCGCTTTCGTAGAGCTGTTCGGCTGATTGACGCGCCGCGAGTGCCGATGCCAGACGCGCTTCGGCGCTTCGCAGCGATTGAAGAGCGTTTCTGACCTGCGCTTCGATCACTTGTTCGGTTTGGGCGCGCGTGTTTTGAATCTGCGTTTCCTCCGCCAGACTCCTGCCCAAATTTGCTTCGGCGACACGATTTCCGAGCGGCAGAGAAATGCGAACGCCGACGCGATATGTCGGGTAACGTTGTGTCAGAATATTGCCGAGCGAGCTGAAATAACCGCCCACCAGCGCGTCCGGAGGCGCTGAAACGCTCGTCGTCGGATTGATGACGAGCGGCGGCAGATTCTGCGATGCGGAAATTTGATTGATACGCTGCAATAATAACGGGTCAACCGTGTTCGATGTGCGCGTAATCTCGTTTGCCGTTCCCGCGAGTCCGGCTGAAGTGTAATTTCCAATCAAATCAATCTGCGGTTTAGTCTGATCGCGGTAATAACGCTGGTCAATCCGGTTAATGTCGGTTTGCGTTTGCAATTGCGTAATTTCAGGGCGATTTTGCAGAGCGTCGGTTAGTGCAGCCGACAGCTCGACGCGCGGCGGATCGAGCGAAACTTCGGAAACCGGCGTGATCGGGCGCGTCCATTCCGGTGCGGTGCGGTCGGCAAGCATTAAAGTTTTCAGATTGTTTTCGGCGCGCGTCACGCTTTCCTGCGCCGTATAAACGCTTTGCTCAAACGTCGTAATCTGCGTCGTCGCGGCAACCACGTCAATTGGCGCGAGAACGCCTTGGGCGACTAATCTTTGGTTGCTTTCAAGCTGAACGCGCGCTTGTTTGACGGCATCAATCTGCACCTGCAAATTTCGCAGGGAAAACACTAAATCCCAGTAAGCCAATTCGACCTGAGCGATGGTTTCAATCGCCCGCTGGCGAAACTGCGCGTCGGTCAAACTGAGATTTTTCTTGGCGATTTCTATGTTTCGCCGCTGTATATCGAACCTTAGACCGCGCCACAATGGCTGCGTATAACTCAAATTTAACGCGCTCGGAAACTGCGGATTGAGCAACGAGTTCTGGTTGTTGGTCGTCGTGCGTCCCGACGTAAAATCAGCCGCGTAAGAACCGCCCGCGAACGGCGAAAAACCGCTCGCGCCGAAAACCGAGTTGAAATTGGTCTGCGTTACTTTTCCGCTCGAACCTGCTCCGCCAATGGTCGAAGCCGTTGGCGTCGTGCGGCTTTCATAATAACTTTCGTTGGCAATCAACGGATCGTAAATGCCGCGCGCGCCGCGCAAATTGAATTCGGCGATCTGCACGTCGGTTTTCGCCGAATCTATGTCGTTATTATCCTGTAAAGCCCGCTCGATCGCTTCTTCGAGCGTCAGCGAAAGCTGATTCATCATATCAACGCCGACGCGTTCGGCTGACGGCAGCGGGCGCACGGGCGCTTGAAAATTCGGCGCGATTGGCGGCGGATCATCAGGCAGAACGGCGGGCGCTGCACCGGAAGTTCCGACATTTTGCCCGGGCGTCGCTTGAATGACCGTGTTCGGATTGGAAATCTGCCCGCTCGGCGTCGTTCCGGGCGGCGTAGTCGTCGGCGCGCTCGGCTGCTGAGACGGGTTCGTTTGCGGCTGCGTCGGCTGCGACGGCGGAGTCGTCGGTTGCTGCGGCTGCGGATTCGCGGGCGGCGGCGCAGTCGGTGTTGTCTGCGCGGCTACCGGTAAAGTTAAAAGCAAAAACATTCCGGCGGACAAACCGAGTTTCGTCAGCCTCTTCGCCGCAGCTGACGAGAACTCTTCTGTTAATTTAACGGCACCGTATTTTTTCGAGCGGTCTTTTTTGAGTAATATTCGCAACATTTTTTAAAACTTCAAATCGGGTAAATCTATTTGCTTGAGGTTGATTCGGCAAAACCGTCGCCGTCAGTTTCCACCGCTTCAGCTTTTCTCGCGCGTTTGGCAGTTCCGAACATTCCGGTAAAGCGGGCAAATGCCGGACGCAAATTATTAGCTTTAAATTGGTCGTAACTAACCGCGATTCTGCGCCAGACAGTTGATTCCTGAGCATCGTCGAAAAGCGAATAAAAAACCGGCACGGCTAACAGTGTCAGAAGCAGACACATACTTTGTCCGCCGACGACCAAAATACCGATTGAACGATTTGTCGCCGCGCCCGCGCCGCTTCCTAAAATCAGCGGAATCATTCCGGCGACAAGGGCAATCGTCGTCATCAAAATCGGACGCAGACGATCGCGGTTCGCCTGAATAATCGCGTCATAACGATTCATTCCGCGCTCTCTGAGCGTGTTCGTGTGATCAATCTGCAAAATCGCGTTCTTTTTGACGATACCGAACAGAAGCAAAATTCCGAGCGCGGAAAATATATTGAGCGTTTGTCCGGCAATCAAAGTCGAAAGCAGCGCGAACGGAATCGAAAGCGGCAAAGTTAAAAGAATCGTAATCGGGTGAATAAACGATTCAAACTGCGCCGCCAAAATCAGATACATAAAGACAAACGAAAGCAGAAACGCGAGCATAAATGATTCGTAAGCGCGCTGTAATTCCTGCGATTGTCCGGTCACGCCGGTTCGATATTCCTGCGCCATATTCAAAGAAGCGGCGTGTTTCTCTAAAACCGCCATCGCGTCGGATTCCGATGCATTCGGCGGCAGACTCGCCGAAATCGTTACCTGTCGCTGACGATTCAAGCGGCTGATCGAAGCCGGACTCAACCCTTCTTCCAAACGCACGAGTTTTTCGAGACCGACCGTCCCGCCGTTCGCCGCCGTAACCGTAAAATACTGTAAACTTTCGCGCGTCCGGCGAAAAGGTTCATCGGCTTGCAAAACAACATCATATTGTTCCGAACCTTCGGCAAAAGTAGTTACGCGCTGTCCGGCGGAAAGAATATTTAACGCCAACGCGACATCGCCAGCCTGAACGCCTAAATCAGCCGCTTTGGCGCGGTCAATCAGCACGCGAATTTCCGGGCTTCCAAGTTCGAGCGAGCGGTCGGCGTCGCGGAAAGTATCGTCCGCCCGAAGTTTTTCGACCAACTGATCGGAATATTCGTCAAGCTTTTGAATGTCCGGTCCGGCGATGTAATAACCGATGCCCGAGCCGCCGCGACCTAAGCCGAGACTGTTCCCTATAGAAGACGAGCCGGAAACGTTAACGCGATAATCCTTCGATTGATATTTTTTGACGATGCCGCGCGTTTTATTGATTAAATCCGCTTGCGATTGTTTGCGCTCGTCAACAGGCTTGAGACTGACGTTGACCGAACCGGTATTGAACGCGCCGCCGCCGAAACCGCCCACCTGCACGAGCGTGTTCTGCAAACCGGGTAACTGTTCTCGAACGTCACGAGCGATACGTTCGAGAATGCTCTGCGTGGCGGCAAGGCTCGTGCCCTGCGGTCCGCGCAGATTAATCGAGAAAGCCGATTCGTCCTCGTCGGGCAAAAACGCCATTCCGACATATTTGAAAAGCGGGTAAATCGAAGCGACAACCAAAAGACAGATTAGAACTACTGCCCAGCGAAAACGCATCGAGAGTTTCAAAAGCCACGTATAGCTGCTGTCAATTTTGCTGTAAAACCAGCTGTCTTTACTGTCTTTTCCATCTTTTCCGTCGATTTCTTCGTTGTGGTTTTGAACGACTGTCGGCAGCGCGTAATGCGGCTCGTTAATCGAATCGCTTGTCGCTTTCTTCGCTTCGCCCGAACCGTAAGGCTCGACCGCGTCGTCCAAATCTCCTTCTTTGTGCGGCTTAATCCAGCGGGCGGCGAGCATCGGTGTTAATGTAAATGAAACAATCAGCGAGACGGCAATCGCCGCCGCCGAAGTCAAACCGAAGCTCGACATAAAACGCCCGACGATGCCGGTCATAAATCCGACCGGAATAAAAACGGCGAGCAGCGAAAGCGTCGTCGCCAGAACCGCCAGACCGATTTCCTTGGTTCCTTCAACCGCCGCCTGCATCGGATGCATTCCCTTTTCTTCGACGAAACGGTAAATGTTTTCGAGCACGACGATCGCGTCGTCAATTACGATACCGACCATCAAGGTCAGCGCGAGCATCGTCATCTGATTAAGCGAATATCCGAGTGCGGCAATGATGGCGAAACTGGCGATAATCGAAACAGGAATGGCAAGCGCGGCGATAAGCGTCGAACGAAAGTTCCACAAAAACAAAAACACGACGAGCGCCGCCAGTAAGCCGCCGATAACCAAATGTTCTTCGATGGCGTGCAGCGAATTTTCAATAAATTCCGACTGATCACGCGTGACCGCAACTTTTACGTCCGGCGGCAGAGTCGGAATGATTTCCGCCATCCTTTCTTTAACGCCGGAAATCAGCGCAATCGTGTTTGAACCGGATTGTTTGCGAATAGCGAGCGAGACCGATTGCACGCCATTAAGCGATGCCGCGGTTGTCGCGTCAACTCCCGCGTCTTCGACCCGAGCTATGTCTTTGACCTTGATCGGAAAACCGTTGCGCGTCGTAATAACGATTTCATTAAATTCGTTAAGATCGGTAATTTTGCTGAGCGTTCGCAGAGTTGTCGTGCGCGCGCCTTCGTTGACCGAACCGCCGGGCGATTCCGTATTCTGCGCCCGCAGCGCGTTAGAAACCTGCGTGATCGAAAGATTGAACGCGCGAAGACGGTCGGGATTAATAAAAATTTTAATTTCACGCTGACGTCCGCCGAAAATCTGCACTTCGCCGACACCTTCAGCATTTTCGATTCGCTCCTGAACTTGATTCTGAACTAAGTTCGTCAGATCGACGACCGAGCGCGGAGCGCTGATGGCGTAAATCAAAACAGGCTGAGAATCCGGGTCGGATTTGCGGACGACCGGCGGATCAGCGGTTTCGGGCAAGCGATTAACGACGCCGCTGAGTTTTTGCTGAATTTCCTGATAAGCCTGATCCGGGTCTTTATCGAGATTAAAAGTGAGCGTGATGTTCGAGCGCCCTTGCGAAGAATTCGAGCGCATTTCTTCAATGCCCGGAACAGTGTTGACCACGCCTTCGATAATATCCGTTATTTCGCTTTCGACCTGCTCGGGCGCCGCGCCGGGATTTGAGGTTTGAACCGAGACAGTCGGCAGATCGATCTTTGGAAAGCGGTCAACGCCGAGCGTAAAAAATGAAAATCCGCCGACTACCGTTAAAAACAAAACGATGACGGTCGCGAAAACCGGACGATGCACGCAAATTTCAGCTAACCATTGCATATATTTTTTGGGTTTCAGGTTTCCAGTTTCGAGTTTCAGATTAAAAGAAACTTGACTGTCTCTTTAACTCGAATCCTCAAACTAAAAACTAGAAACTTACCTTCGCTCCTTCGTAAAGCTGCGCCAGATTGCTCGTCGCCACCGTTTCATCGGCATTGACCCCGTTGATAATTTGTATCGTATCGCCTTCTTCGATACCGAGCTGCACGACGCGCAGTTTCGCCACGCCGTCCTGTATCACGAATACGCGATACGACTGCGTACTTTGGTCGTTATAAACGGCGATTTTCGGAACGAAAACTCCCGCGCCGCCGCCTTCTCTGGTAATTTTGACCGTAGCGAACATTCCTGAGCGCAAGACGTTCCCGCTGTTTTCTATCGCGGCTTCGACGACTGCCGCCCGCGTCGTCGGGTCGAGCGCCGGATTGACCGCCGTTACCGTCCCGCCGAAACGGCGGTCTTTGTAAGCGTCAACTTCGATGGACACGCCGCGCCCGATGTTTATAAACGGAACATCAGATTCGGCGACCTGAATCTGAACTTTGATCGGATTCGCCCGCAGGATCGTAGCAATAATCGAAGCCGACGAAACGTATTCGCCGACCGCGACCGGACGATCACTGATAAAACCGGAAAACGGAGCGCGGACGACTGTATCGGTGACAGCCTGCTGCGCCGTTCCGACCTGCGTTCGTGCCGCTTCGACCGCCGCTTGCGCGCTCTTGATTGCCTGATTGCTTTGCCGCGCCGTATTAAGCGCCGCTTCCTGCTGCTGTCGGGCGGCGTTAACACGCGCGCGCGCTGTGTCGCGCGTCGTTCGATAGGTTTCGTAAGCGACCATCGAAACGTCGCCGGTTTCGACGAGTTCGCGGTAACGCTTTTCATTGGCTTCAGCCTGCCGCAATTCGGCAAGCGCCTGCTCGTAACCCGCGTTGGCGGCTTGAACTTCAGGAATGTTCGTCGCGTTGAAAGTGCCGTTTGCCGAAAGTCCGAGACGCGCTTCGGCTTGACGAACGCCGGCAATCGCCTGATTAACTCCGGCTTGCGCTTCGGCTAAACGAAGCCGCGCGTCTCTGTCGTCAATCAGAGCGATGACGCTTCCCTGCGTGATGAAATCGCCAACGTTCGCCGAAACGTTAACCACTTTCCCCGCTACTTTCGGCGCGATGTTTGAAGTTTCATCGGCGACCAATGTGCCGGTCGCCTGAATGACAGCCGGAATTTCGCGCGCCGCCGCGCTTCCGACCGTAATCGAGACCGGAGCTTCAGCATTCGACGCATTATCGCCGCCCGGCGCTTGTTTCTCGTTTTCCGCCTTCGAGCTGCTGCAGCCGAAACATGCCGCGAAAGCCAGCACGATGACAAGTATCTTGAGATGGAAATTTCTTCCTGAAAGGTTATTAAGCCGCATAAATTTTAGTCTAAGATGCACATTGTATAATAATAGATACGGCGCTTTTAAGTTCTATTTGTAAATTTTTGTAAACAATTAGCCTGTTTTACCGCCGCCGCTGAAATTTCCCGCTCTGTTTTTCAAATTTTCACCGAACGCCCGAACGATTTGCGAAAAACATTTGTTAAGATTATAAAATTACAGCAAATAAATTATATGTGAGGTTTTTAAAATTATGCAGGAAATTACCGCCGCCGAACTAAAAAAAAGAATGGACGCGGGCGAAGACATTCAATTGATTGACGTGCGCCAGCCGGACGAAAACGCCTTTGCACGCATCGAAGGCGCGAAACTGATACCGCTCGGCGAAATTGCCAGCCGCGCCGGGGAAATTGATCCGAACCGCGAAACGATCATTCACTGCAAAGCGGGCGGACGTAGCGCCCAAGCTATCGAAGCGCTGCAAAAAGCAGGATTTACCGGCGAATTAAAAAATCTGAAAGGCGGCATTACGGCGTGGTCGAACGATGTTGACCCGAAGGTACCGAAATACTGAGGAAAGCGGTGATAGAAAAGTGGTAAGTGGTAAATCAAAAAATAGTTTTCATTTACCATTTACCACTTTTCTTATTTCCCCGCTCAAACGCATGATTTTCATTCCTTTTTCGATTTTCGTGCGGCACGAAATTACGGCTTTTTCCCGCTCGCCGTTTTCGAGCCAAACGCGGCAGTTTAGACAATCGCCGTTCCAGCAAAAATCCCCGTATGAAACCGTTTCCGGCGAGAGAAATTGAAAACAACGAAGCAAAGTGTTGTTTTCGGGAACGTCGCGCCGCTCGCCGCAGATTTCGACGCTGACGAGTTTGTCGAACGGTTCAAAAACGTCTTGATAATCTTCAATATTCATTTTTGTCGTATTTTTGTTTTCGGCATGTCGGATTGATCGCCAAAGATTGAATTTTGTCTTTTTGCTCGACTTAATTTGTATTTCATTTTGTCATAAACAAGCGTTTTTAGACGAACCGGTGCCCGGCTTTTGTGAAAATTCGTTTACTTGCTAAACTATTTTATTACGGGAGGAAATAGTTGAATGGCACTTGTGATGTATATCAAACCGGGCTGTCCTTATTGCCAGAAAGCGCGTGATTTTTACACCGAAAACAACATTGATTTTGTTGAATACGACGCGCAGAACGATAAAATGCGACAAAAGGAAATGCTCGAATACGCGGGCGGCGATCTGGTCGTGCCGTGTATCGTCGAGAACGGGGAATACGTGCAATCGGGTTGGGGCAGCCCGCTGCGCGGCTGAACGATTATTCCTGATTAACCGGCAGTTTGCCGGGAAGATAATTTAGGATTCAAGATTCAAGATTTAGAATTTGGATTTTAGATTTTGGATTGTCGAACATTTCTTCGCGCCGCGCTTTACGTAAAGTTTTTTTCGTTTTAATATGGCACATTGATTTTCCGGCAATCCAAAATCCAAAATCCGCAATCCAAAATCTTTCTATGATTGGTTCAAAGATTAACCAATATTTAATTCAGGAAAAAATCGGCGCGGGCGGACAAGGCACTGTTTACAAAGCTCTCGACACGAAACTCAACCGCACCGTCGTCATCAAGGTTCTGCCTCCCGAGTTAACCGCCAAAACCGCCAATTTCAAACGATTCGAGCGCGAAGCGCAGCTTTGCTCGCAGCTCGACCATCCGAATATCTGCACGATTTACGATTTTCACGAAGCCAACGGCATTTATTACATCGCGATGCAGCATGTCGAAGGCAAAAACGTGCGCCAGCTCGTCGCCGGTCGTCCTTTGGAGCTGAAAGGCGCGCTCTCGGTCGCCGTGCAGGTTTGCGACGGGCTTGCTTACACGCACTCGCGCGGCATCATTCACCGCGACATCAAAGCCGGAAATATTATGGTCAACGATTCGGGGCAGGTAAAAATCCTCGATTTCGGCTTGGCAAAGCTCGTTCAAGATGATTTTGAAGAATTCGGACGCAATAAAATTGACCGGCAGGAATTGACGGAAGTCGGAATTCCATATGGCACGGCAACTTACGCCGCGCCGGAACAGGCGAAAGGCGAGCCCGCCGATCATCGAGCGGATATTTTTTCGACCGGCGTTTTATTGTACGAAATGCTGACCGGCGTGTGGGCTTTTCAGGGCAAAACCGTGATTGATGTGCGCCATCAAGTGCTGCACGGAACGCCGAAACCGCTCGCGGATATGAGAGTCGAGCCGCTTCCGCCGCAGCTGCAGCAAATTATCAACCGCGCGCTGATGAAAGAGCCGCGCGATCGTTATCAACAAATTAAAACGATGCGCGACGATCTGCGCGGCGTTTTGCAGGATATTTCAGGTATGCCGATTTTACAGGGCGACGCTTACGCGCCGCGTCATTTTGAAAACAACGTTATGAAACGCGCATGGAATTGGATTTCCGGCAAATCCAATTCGGAAAACACTTCCGGGCGCACTGTTCCGTCAACTTCCAATCCGCCGTCGTTCGCGCCGGAAACCACTCTGACCGCGACGGGACATGAAAAGAAAAGCGTGGCAATTCTGCCGTTCAAAAATTTAAGTCATGACCCGAATTCAAATTTTTACGAATTCGCTTTAGCCGATGCGGTCATTACCGAACTTGCGCAGTTAAAATCTTTAATCGTCCGTCCTTCGTCGGTGATCGCCAAATATCAAGGCGCGGAAGTTGATCCGCGCGAAGCCGGACAGGAACTGCGGGTTCACGCTGTTTTAAGCGCCGGCTTCATTCGTTCCGGCGATAAAATGCGTGTCACGGCGCAGCTGCTCGACGTTATCAGCGGCGAGATTTTATGGAGCGACCGAACGGACGCCGAAAGCGGCGATATTCTGATTTTGCAGGACACCATCGCGCAGCAGATTCTCGACGGCTTGCGGCTCGAACTCACCGACGGTGAGCAACAGCGTCTAGGTCGCCGACCGACTGAAAACGCCGAAGCGTATGAAGAATACTTACGCGGGCGCGACAATTTCGGACGATTTATTTTTCGCACGCTTTCCGTCGCCGACTGCGACGCGGCGATTCATAATTTCAAACACGCCATCGAACTCGACCCGCATTTCGCGCTCGCGCACAGCGGACTCGGCGCGTGTTACGCCAACCGTTTTTTCAAGGGCTTGGGCGAACCCGAAGATTACACATACGCCGAAGCCGCTTTTTCCAAAGCGTTTTTCTACGACGAGAACGTAACCGAAGCGCGCGTTTTAATGGTGATGATTTATATGGCGCGCGGCGAAAAACGCAAGGCGCGCGCCGAAATCGAGTCCTTGCAAAAACAGTTTCCGAACGACGCGCCGCTTTATTTCGTCAAAGGCGTGATGCACCGATTGGATGGCGAATACGACGAAAGCCTGCGCAGTTTTGAAAAACTCGTCCGTCTCGACCCGGCGGCGCGCGTCGTTGCCGCTTATAATCGCTCGCGCATCTTTTTATATCGCGGCGAATACGAAAAAGCCCTTGCCGAACTCGACAAAGGCGTCAAATACGAGCCGAATCATCCGATGCTCAAGATTTTTCGCACGGGCGTTTTTTATTATCAAAATAAAAAAGCCGAAGCGATTGATTTAATCGAAGAAGTCCTGCGGGAAAACCCGCAAATGGACGGCATTCGCCCGCTCTACGCGATGTATCTCGCCGGCGCGGGCAGAATCGAAGAAGCGCGCGCGCAGCTCGCCGAAGACGCGCTCAACGTTTCGCGCTCCGATCACGATATGGCATATTGGGTTGCGTCGGCTTACGCGCTTCTCGGCGAAAAGGACAAGGCTTTTAAATGGCTCGGTCGCGCCGTCAAGCTCGGCAACGAAAACAAACCGCGTTTTGAAACCGACATTAATCTCGACAGTTTGCGCGACGATCCGCGTTTCGACGAACTGCTCGCCTCGATGGGAAATAATCAATAAACTGATTATTTCCCGCTCGTTTTCAAAATTCCCGCCTCAATTATAAGTTTATCCATTCTTGATTTAATTTTATATTTTCCAAAAATATCAACGATAAACTTTTAGACGATGAAAAACTTGCCTTTCAGTCCCCGAATTCGTTCCATTTTGGCGCTCGCCGCCATTTCCGTTTTTTTCGCGCTGGCGATTGCCGCGTCCCTCACGCATCGCCCGCAGATTGACGAGGGAATGTTCGCCAGTCCGGCGCTCAATCTCGCAACCGAAGGTTTTTTCGGAACGACGGTTTTGGAAACCGAAAAATCGTCTTTGCCGCGTATCGAACAAAGAACTTACTGGGTAATGCCGCTTTTTCTTTTAAACGTCTCGGCGTCATTCAAAGTCATCGGCTTCAGTTTATTTTCGATGCGGCTGGTCAACATTTTCTGGGGCTTCGCGCTGATTCTGGCTTGGTATTTCATCGCGCTCAAACTTTCAAAAGATAAAAACGTCGCCGTCTTGTCTTTGATTCTAATCGCCTGCAATTACACGGTTTTGGACACCGCCGCTTCCGGGCGAATGGATATGATGAGCGCGTCGTTGGGATTCGTCGCCGTCGCCGCTTACCTGCTTTTGCGCGAACGAAGTTTGATTGTCGCCGTTTTCGCCAGCCAGTGTTTCGTCGTTCTCAACGGTTTGACGCACCCAAACGGCATTATGGCTTTTTGCGCTTTGTTGTTTTTGCCTCTTTATCTCGATTTCAAAAAAATTAATATAAAACACGCCGCCGTCGCAGTTCTGCCTTACGCTGTCGGCGGAACCGCTTTCGGAATATGGGTTTTTCAGGATTTTTCGGCTTTCAAAGATCAGTTTATTGACAACGCTTTGATGAGCGGCAGAATGGAAAGTTTAGATTCGCCTTTGAGCGGATTCGTCCGCGAATTTACCGAACGCTACCCGCGCGGCTACGGACTTCAGGCGAATTCCGGCGGTCATTCCGGTCCAATTTATTTGAAAGGCTTGATTTTGCTCGGTTATATCGCCGGAGTTTTGGGTGTATTATTCACAAAATCATTACGAAACAATCGAAATTACCGGGCTTTATTGATTATGACGGCGATTTATTTCGTCGTGATGTCGCTGATGGACGGGCAAAAGGAAACGCCTTACTTGATTCACATCGTGCCTTTTTATTCGACGCTGCTGGCAATTTTCGTCAATTACCTGCGCGAATACGAATTAGTCCCGAAACCGATTTTATTAACATCTGTCTGCCTTTTTCTCGCCCTACAAACCGGCGGGATGGCGCTGCGCGTCCGGCAAAATACATACGGAAATTTTTATCAGCCGACCGTGAATTACCTCAAACAAAACGCGGGCGAAAAAGATTTGATTATGGCGAGTTCCGATTTCGGCTTCGGGCTTGAGTTTCCGCCGAATCTGGTTGACGATGGTCGTTTCGGCTTCAACACCGGCAAACGCTCGCGCTTTATCGTTTACGACGATCAAGTCAAAACTTCATGGGAAGAATCGGAAAAATTCTTCCCGGCATTTTACGATTATTTACCCGTTCTTTTGCGCGACGAATATAAAATCGTTTACGAAAACGCTGCGTATAAGATTTACGAAAAACGATAAAATCTATTATCAATGAATCGGTAATTCCACAAATTATTTTTCAAAGTTCTGTTATTTTTTAAAAATCTCCGTTTACTTTAAGCAATACAGAAATAAAATGTGTTTTGCTGGCTTTTAATTTTTATTTATTGTGGTGAAAAACGTATCAAAAAGGGGCGTTTATGGTACGGGTGTTAAATTAAAAGACTTTGACTTCTTAGGTATGTTTTATGAGACAAAATTTTAAGACAAATTTAACAGATTTGAGACGAATCGCACATTGGGCATTATAAAAGCGATGCATTAATGCTCGGAGGATTCCCCAATAATCAAAAACTAAATTAGCAAAAACTAAATTAGCAGGAGTCATAGTGATATGAAAATATTTTTTCCAATAATTAGTTTTTTATTCTTGTTATGTTTTCTTTTGTCTTCTGAAAGCTTGGCTCAAGAAGCAGCTAAAACGCAAAACGGGCAAAGCAGCGAGCAAATTCTTAAGGAAATTCTTTCAGAGATGAAACAGCTACGCCTTGTAATTGCTAAGACTAATGTCAGTCAACTTCGTTTTCAAATAACATTCGACCAGTATAAAGCTCAACAAATCCGTGTCAATTCGATAAACAGAGAAATGGAATCAATAAAAAATCAGTTGACTGGTATCACTACAATCCGCTCAAAAGATGAAGAGATGATTAAGACGTCTGAAGAACGACTGCAACAAACAACCGACCTTCAACAACGGCAAAATCTGGAAAGGCAAATTCAGCAAATCAAAAGAAATCTTGAGACACGAAATCAGCATGAAAAAAGATTTAAAGAGAGGCAAACGACTTTAGAAATGCAAATACCGGGTGAGCAAGTTAAACTTGATCAGCTGAACGCAGAAATAGAGCAGATTAAACAAGACTTAAATTCATTGCTCAATCAATAATTTATTATGCTGTTTGACGCAAAATCATTTATTTTTGTGATTTGTTAACAATATAAACAGGAAACTTTTTATTATATTTTAATGTGTTATAAACGGTCGATTTTGACACAAAACTTGTCGCGCCGGAAGATTGGCATTATCCGGTATACATTCTTATTTGACTCCAGCCACGACATTTAATTCCATATCCGAAAGTAACGCCGAGTCGCAGCCGATGTCTTTTCCGTCAGTTGCTTTTCCTTTGTAGTCGCCGACATTAATTGCCTGCGGCGGATAGATGTTTTCCACCGGATAACGCGCCGCGTTCGCGCCGAAGATCATGTTTCTTTTGAACGTGAAACCGTTCGTATAAGCCTTGAGCGCGACTGTCCCGATTCCGCTGCCGCGTTCGCCGACGCCGATGACGCCGTATTCGTTATGAGCGCCGACGTTATTCGTGAATACGAAATTTTTCAATGGCGCGCCGTCAAGCATAATCAGCGTTCCGCTGTTGTTGATCGTGTTGTGATTGAAAACCAGATCGTCCGGTCCGGCGCCGCTCGTCAAAAGCAGAAATCTGCCCGCGCTTTTGTCGCCCCATTTGCCGCCGATTTCCGTGAAAAGATTGTTTTCGACGCGCACGTTGCGGTTCTGTACCGGCAAATTCGGATATTTTTCGTCGCCGTAATCGGTCCCGGTCATCGCTATCGCGTGAGCCGTCCGCCGGACGATGTTCGAGCGAAAAATGATGTCTTCGATGCGCGTCTCGGGTCCGCTCTGATGACTTGCGGGCGTGAAAAGAATCGCCGTGCCGTTTTGCGCCGAAGCCCAGTTGTTCTCAAAAATATTTTCTTCGATGACCGCGCGGCGCATATCTTTTAATTCAAAAAGATTTTTGACCGCGTATTTCCCGCGCCATTCCGGTTTTTTCGTGACGTGGTTGCGGCGAAATTCCAGATCAGCCGGATTCATTCCCGCGTGCGCCGTCGCGCCGCCGAACAAAACATTGATGCCCGACGCTTCGATGTAATTGTTGACGATGCGAAACGGTCCGGGCGCGTTCCAGGCGACGATGGCGTGTCCTTCGTCGTCGGGCAGGCGAAAATCCGAAACGTGCGAGTTAACGATTTCGATGCTACGACCGTTGATTGAAAACCCGCTTCTAACTCTGCCGGTTTGCTGCGTGTGCGCGTGAACGTAACAGCGGTCGAACGCGATGTCGTGCGGCACTTGCTCGATTTGATTCTGCACGTCGTCACCGATAAAAATCAGTTTCCACGTCTCGGTTTCCGGCTTGGCAACGGAAAATTCGACGCCGACGAAACGGTAATGATGCGCGCCGGCAACGGTGCTGATAACCGGATCGCCGTTCGGCGTGACGAGTTTCGGCAAAACGGCGGCGTAAGTTTTCGGTTCGAGCCGAACGCCGTCGGGCGGAAGTTGCGCGTCCGAAGCCGACGTGCGAATCGTGATGAATTCGTTTCCGTCTTTTTTCGGCAAAGTGAAATTTCCCGTAAACGTCGCTCCGGCTTGCAGATAAATCGTATCGCCGGATTTAGCTCGATTGAGCGCCGCCTGAAAATCGCCGCCCGCTTTGACGACGATTTTCGCGCCTTGGACTGTCATACTTTCGCTGTATGTGATGTGTTTGAAAGCAAAAACCAACCCGGAAACGAGCGGGACGAGTAAGGAAAATCCGATTAATGCGAGCCAGAATTTTCTTTTCCGTTCGCGCCGCTGCTGCCACATAGGTTTTTCGAGTTGTTTCATTTCGCTTTTAATTTACATCAAAAAAAGTCTGCGGCGAAACGTGAAAGGCAGATAAACATTACTTTTCTCGTTTGCCGAAATCCTCTCTGATTTTCGCTCAATTTTCTTTCTTTATCACTAGAGAAAGATTAGGAACCAGCGTCGCGCCGCTCAATGCGCGAATGGTTTTAAATAAATACTTGATTGTTTTTTTGATCGCCAGCCGATTTTCCTGATTGAGCTGCGAATACCACAAATCGATGCGGTCTTTCATATTTTTCTGCGACGGCTCGACTAAAACGGGATTTTCTTTTGAATGTCTCAGCAGAACTCCGATAATCTCATTTTCCGTTCCGCCGCGAATACCGCGACGCAGCAGAGTTTCCCACGGCTCGGTCGAATCGGTTCGTTTGGAGAATTTTCTGGTTGCGGCAAACGCCAATTTATCGGGCAAATAGTTAATGAGCGGCAGCCCGGTCGTATGATGTTCAATCGGAAACCAGCGATGCGGAGTCATATTCAAAAACAGATAGCCTTGCGGTTTGATAACCGACCAAACTTTCGGCATCACAGCGATTCTTTCTTCGGGCAAAAGGTGTTCGTAAACGGCGCTCATAATTACGAAATCGAATTTCCCTATATTTGGCGGCAGTTCATTGCCCGATGGCGACGCGTAAAATCGAATGTTCGGATAATTATAAAATTCGAGTCTGGCTTCGGCAATTTTCAACAATCTTTCGTCGAGTTCGACGCCGACAATTTCCGCGTCAGGATACATTCTTGACAAAATCATCGTCGACGCTCCGCTGCCGCAGCCGAAATCGAGAATTTTTTTGCCCGCGAAATCTTGTTTTGTGAAGTATCCCGTCAAATCCATTTCCAGATCGCGCCGAACATAATCGGAATCAATATCGCGGCAAATCTCGTCGCACAAATAGCTCGCGCCTTTGGTTTCAAAGATGAGTTTTATCAAACTCAAAGGATAATCCGTTTCGCAAACTTTAATCGGAATAAAACTGTTGTTCAGCGGTTCGACATTTATTTTCCTTTTGCCGCCCGCTTGCTGAGTAATTTTAACCAATCCTTCTTTGTCTGCGAGAGTATTCATTTTTCCATAAAACTCGAAGTTAAAAATTCCAGGAACTAAGATTAGGCATAAAATCAGCAACTTTTCTTTTTATCAACAAAGCAATAAGATTATTCCTTCTCGAAAACAAATTCATTGCAGCCTAAACCGACGCCTTTCGTTTTCATTTTTTTCAGTCGAAACTCGCGCGCTTTATAAAACTCGAAAATTTCGTCTGACGCCGCGAATTCGTACGGATAACCGCCGACCCAATCAATGATGTCACGCCAACGATTCATTCCGCGCCCGTTGCGATAATTTTTCCAGTAACGAATGTATTCGTGCGGTTTGCCTTTGACCGTAAAATTCAAAAAACGCTTGGCTTCGTCAGGCAAAATCGTCAGCGCGGCGGACGGCGTTTTGAGCGGTTTCGGCAGTCGGCAGTAAGTTTTTTTGATCCAATGCCAGCGCTGCGCCTGGCTGCCCGTATCGTTGTAAATAGCGATGAAAAGTTTGCCGTTTGCGGCGACCGGAATAGCCGCGTTTTCGAGCGCGCGCCACATTTCGCCGGTGTGATGCAGCACGCCCCACGAATAAACGATGTCGAATTTCCCCAATGACGCAACGTAATTTCGATCTAAAGCCGAGCCTTGTTCGACGCGCCAATTTTCGTCTCCGGGAAAATAACGACGTTTTAATTCTTCGGTGCAGGCAAACGAATTTGAATCGTAATCGAATGAAAAAACCCGTGCCCCTAAACGCCGCGCCGCGAGACTGAAGAGCCCGCTGCCCGAACCGATGTCGAGAAACGTCGTGCCGCTCAGCGATTCCGTTTCGAGCATTTCTCGCAAAGATTCTTCCGCTTTCAAAACGCGTGGCTCGTCTAAAACTTCGAGAAAAGCCGTCCAGTTTCTGCCAAATTCAAATCGTTCGCCGGCGGAAACTTCCGTTTCGTGCTGACGGGCGATTTCAGTCGTTTGTACGGTTGTCATAACCATTTTCCCAACAAAAATTCCAGATTCAATAAAAAAATTTCCAGATTTTAATAATATACCCAATAAACAACAAATTTCAGGTATTCGCCCGCGACTAAATTCCAGCCGCGATAATTCAGCCACCAATACTTCGGCTGCGGCGTCTGCTCGCCTGTCGGCGCGGCGGCAATTCCCAATTCGGTTTTAACATTTGCGGCGGCAAATTGTCGTTCAAACGTCCACAAAGCGCGCCGCGTGTGATAAGCCGAAGTAACGATTAAAATGCTGTTCAGATGTTCAGTTTGCGCTTTTTCGAGCAGAATCCTCGCTTCGTCAATTGTTCCCGCAACTTTTCGTTCCAAAATTTCGATGTTTTGCGTCGGAACGCCTTGAGACATCAACCTGCTTCGCGCTAATTCGACATACGGCGTATTTCTTTTTTCACTGCGCGACCAACCGGCTCGTTCGCCGTCGTCGGTCAGAAAAATTTTCGCGGAGACGCCGGATTTATAAAGTTCGGCAGCTTTTTGCGTCCGCTCGACATAAGTCGAAGCGCCGCCGAGAATTAATATCGCGTCGGACTTTTCCAGAGACTTTTCGACAATTAAATACTCGGCAAAAAACGGAGCGACAAAAATCCACGCGAGAAAAAGCGCGAAAAACACGATTAAAACTTTGATTCGCCGCTTCATTGGTTTTAATGGAAAATGGGAAATCAAGAAATAGTTTGTATATTTCCCATTTTCCGCTTTCCGTTTTTCATTTTAACGATAATTTCGCGCAGCTCGTCAATTTTCGCTTCCCAGCTTTCGTGCCGGATCGCATCGGAAATTTCAGCGCGCGTCTTTGGATAATGCAGAGCATTTTCGATTTGCTCGACGAATTGCGCGTGATTTTCGCCGACTAAACAATCCTGTAAAATTCGCACTTCCGGGATGTCAGTTGAAACTGTCACGACGCCCGCCGCCAGATATTCGCGCACTTTCAAAGGATTTGCCGCCAACGTCAGCTCACTGATTTCAAACGGATTAAGCGCCACGTCAAAACCTTTGCAAAACGCGGGCAATTCCTGGTAAGGCTTGCGACCGAGAAAATGAATGTTTTTTATGTTATCTAAAATTTTGATTTTCTTTTCCGCGTCAACCGTGATTTTTCCGATTAAAACGATTGAGCCGGCTTTAAAATGCTCAGCCGTTTTTTTTATCAAATCAAAATCAACCCAATCGGCAAGCAACCCGTGAAAACCGATAATCGGGCGCGGCAGATTCGCAATTTCATCGGGAATTTTCGTGTTTTCGTCGAGCGCCGTGCGAAAATGCCGCCAATCGGTTCCGTGACGAATAATAAACGTATTTTCGTTAAAATCCTTTTTATTTTCCAACAATTTCTCTGCAGAAACGATAACGAGATCGCTTTTGCGAAACAAATCCTCCTCAATCTCGCGCAAACCTTTCGCCGCGCCGGTAAATGCCGTGTATTCGTCAACGCAATAATAAATCAATTCGCTCTCGCCCAGTTTGCCTGCCAGAAGTCCGGCGGCTGGATTGAAAACCATATTTATCACGTTTTTCATCCCGAGCCGCCGCATCGCTTTTTTCACCTGCGAAAGTAGAAAAGTTTGATTAAATTTCCGCACAGCTTCATTTCCGTAAGCCGGAATTGCGAGCGGATTCAATACGTGAATGTTCGGCTCGACTTCGCGGACGGGTTCGGTAAAACTTTTTAATTTCTTGAAAATTCGCGAAACGTCTTTGCTAGACGCGGTCGGCATTCGATTGGCAATCGCGTTGATCCACAAAATACGATTTTCTTTGGACAAGACGCGCATCAGATGTGTTTTTGACAGCGGATCGCCCGTCCAATCGTGCGAAAAACACAAAATATCGCGCCCGCGTAAAACATCCGAAGAATTTTTGACGTTAATTTTTTCTCTTTCCGCAACCAGCATAATTTTTGTAATTTACGCGACGATCAAATCCTCGGCATAATCCGTTTCTTTTACCTGCGGCGTTTCGCCGTCAAAAAATCTGCGCTGCCAGATTTCAAAATTAACCAAGAACCATAATCTTTCATCGTGATTTTCGCCCGCATTATGTTTGGCAACTAATTCGCGCACATAATCCGCGTTGAAAATTCGGCGTGACAAACTTCTTTCGTTCGTCACATATTCATCAATAATATGTTTGTATTCATTTCTGAACCAATTTCCGACCGGCACGGGAAAACCCATTTTCGAGCGCGTTAAAATTTCTTCAGGCAAAATTCCCTTCATCGCTTCGCGCAAAATCCATTTCGTTTCGCGCCCGCGCAGTTTCATTCTTTCCGGCAATTTGGCTGTGTATTCAACGAGTTTGTGATCTAAAAACGGCACGCGCGATTCGATTGACGCCGCCATGCTCATTTGATCCTGCTTCATCAAAAGTTCGTGCAGATAGGTTTTCGTGTCAGCGTAAAGAAGTTGATCAAGCAACGATTCGGCGTCTGACTCTTCAATCATTCGATTTTGATGAAGATACGGATTACTTTCCGCAATTCGCGCTTTCGTTTCTTCGGAAAAAAGTTTCATTTGCATCGCTCCGGGAAAAACAGCGAAATTGTCGAAAAACAGATTTTCAATGTCGGCGTCGCGCGTTAAAAAGGTGCGGCTCAGTTTTTTATTCAATGAACCCGGCAAGCTGGAGACGCTGGATTTAACAACTTGACGCAAAAAAGACGGCGCGAAAGTTTCGTATTTTTCGCCGTAGTTTAAAAGCTGCAAGGTTTTCGCGTATCGACCGTAACCGGCGAGAATTTCGTCCGAACCTTCGCCGGTCAAAACTACTTTGACGTGTTTTTGCGCCAGCTTTGAAACGAAATAAAGCGGAACTGACGCGATAAATCCGAGCGGCTCGTCTTCGTGCCAGACGAGATTCGGCAATTCCGCAAAGAATTGTTCGGGCGTGATCGTGATTTCGTGATGCTCGGTATTAAATGCTTTGGAAACGATTCGCGCGTATTCAAATTCGTTCGCTTCGCGTTCCTTGAAACCGACGGAAAAGGTTTTGATCGGCTCGTTAACCATTTCCGCCATCATCGCGCAAATCGCCGACGAATCAATGCCGCCCGACAAAAACATTCCGAGCGGAACGTCAGCCATTAAACGCAATTTGACGGATTTTTTAAAAAGTTCGCGCCATTCATCAACGAATTCGGCGTCCGATTTCTCCGCGTGCTTCGGCTCGAACAAAACGTCCCAATATTTTTCGATTCTTAATTTGCCGTCACGCCAAATCAAAAAATGTCCGGGCAAAAGCCGTTTCACGCCTACAAAAAGCGTTTCGTCGTAAGAAGTGCCGTGATTGGCGAATTGATCGGGCAAAGCATTGTAATTAAGTTCCGCCTTGATTGCGCCCGCTTCCAAAACGGTTTTGATTTCCGAGCCGAAAAATAAATTTCCTTCGCGGTCGTAAACGTAATAAAGCGGTTTGACGCCTAGACGGTCGCGGGCGATAAACAGCGTTTTTTCGCGCCGGTCCCAAATCGCGAAAGCGAACATTCCGCGCAGTTTTTCAACGCACTTTTCACCGTATTCTTCGTAAAGATGCAGAATCGTTTCCGTGTCGCAATGCGTTTGATAAACGTGACCTTTCGCTTCTAACTCTGAGCGGTAATCAGCGTGATTATAAACTTCGCCGTTGTAAATAATGACTTTTGAATTGTCCTCATTAAACATCGGCTGCGCGCCGTGCGCCACGTCAACAATGGAAAGGCGGCGATGTCCGAAGCCAATGTTTTCATCAACGAAAATGCCGCCGTCGTCCGGTCCGCGATGAAAAATGCAGTCGCGCATTCGCTGCAAAACCGCTTCGCTGATTCGCTTTTTCGAGCCGGATGAAAATGCTATTCCGTTGATTCCGCACATATTAAAAGAAAAAAGAAACCTTATAAAAGCAAGAACGAAGAACCGTTTTCGTGGCGAGAAAGGCGTCAGTCGAAACTATTCTACATATTTTTCGCCCTGTTGACGAGAAATTTAATTTATTCCGATTAAACATTACGACATTTTGATTAATGCTCAGATTTGCGCAATTTCCTCGTAAATTCGTACCACAGCTTCAATGTTGCTCCAATTATCGGATTTGTCTGTTTTCGGCGGTTTTCCGCGTTTAGATGTTATTGCAATTGCCTTAATTAACGCGTCAGCATCCTGAATCGGTATTAAATTTACGCCTTCGGGTCGCATTTTATTGTCGGTCGCAATTACCGGCGTGTTTAAAAATAACGCCTCGCGCACCGCAATCGCGTCGCCGTCAAATTTCGTCGTGCGCAGCAGAATATCAGCGCGATTGATTAAGTGAAGCGTAATTTCGTGTACGACATCGCCTGTTAAAAAAATTCGGTCACGGTACGATTTTTCGGCAATAACGCGTTTCAAATCCGCTTCCAGACTGCCCGAACCGACTATCATCAAACCGGCATTCGGCAATTTATCCAACACTTTTTCCATCGCCTCGATCTGCATAAACAAATCGTATGTATCTTCTAAAAGACACACTGTCAGCAAAAACGGCGAATGTTTTTCGGCAAATTCTTTCAGGTGCAATGGAATTTCTACGTTTTCGACCGGGTTTCGCAAAACGAACGGATAAATCAAGCGCGTTTTATCTTTCGCTACGCCGTATTTTTCAAACAAATCGAGCATTAGCGGATTGACGCCGATGACTTTTCGATAAAGCCGAAAAACCGCTCCAACCGGCGAAAAAGGTTTTGCGTTTTCGATATTTTCCAGCGCGAAACCACCGGAATGCAGCGTTAGAACGTTTTTATTTCTCCCCAAAACGCCGCAAGCAGCCATTAAACCCAAAACCCGCGCCGGAATCTCGCCGCCGATGTGCAGATGTAAAACGTCGTAATCGAGGCGACGCAGCGTTTTGATCAATTCAAACGGATTTGCCGGATGATAAACGTTTGCTTCCGGCGCGACGCGGCTGCTTTTGGCGATGGCGATAACGGAACAGCGATGACCATTTTTTAATAATTCATCGCGAATCGCCAGATAATTTCGGCTGATTCCGCCTTCAGGAGGCGGATAAGGTCCGAGTTGAACGACGTGCATTTTTTAACTTAAAATATCGTCCAAATTAAATTCCCGCGCTTCGCCCGTTCGCGCCGCTTCTAAAATCAACAAACAACCCAAAGTCGCGCGTGTTCCGTCAATCGCGGTGATAGCGGTTTCCGTGCCGTTTTTAATGCTTTGCACGAATGATTCGAGTTGTTCCTGATAACCTTTCGCCGCGAAAAATTTCGAGCGTCCGTCGCGTTTTTTGCGTTTGACGACGAGGCGTTTAAAGTCTTCGCTCAAAACGCTGACGCCCTGAGCGAAAACCTCGACCAGTTCGCCGCCCGACGAATCGCTGCCAACGACCGTATAAATAAAATTGCCGATTGAGCCGTCTTCGAACTTCAAAGTCGCAGCGACGTTGTGTTCGCCGAAACCGTAAGCGGAAACCGAAACCGGCTCGCTTTCGGTCAGCCAGTACATCAAATCAATAAAGTGCGAGCCTTCGCCGAGAACAACGCCGCCGTGCGCCGCTTCCGCTGCCCAGCCGTTTTCGATTCCCGGCGAATTCATCCGGCACGATACGACCATCGGCGAGGTGCGATTTTTCAAATTGTTTTTCATCTCGACGTAATACGGCGCGAAACGTCGATTAAATCCGACCATTAATTGCTTCCCGCTCGCCTGAACGGCGCGGTAAATCTGCTGGCATTCTTCAATCGTCACCGCCATCGGCTTTTCGATGAAAACGTGCTTTCCGGCTTCGAGCGCGTCAATTGCCTGCCGCGCGTGTTCTTTATGCCGCGTGGCGATAATCACCGCGTCAACGTCTTTGTCATTTAATATTTCGTGGTAATCCGAACTCGCGTAATTCGCGCCGAAACGCATCGCGTAGGATTTGCCGCGAGCGCCGCTGTTCGAGTGAACGGCGTGAAGACGCGCGCCCGCAATTTTACCGAGCGCCGGAAGATGCGCCCATTTTGCCAGATTTCCCGCGCCGACAAGGGCGAATTTTATTTCGTCTTTGTTGACGGGTGCGGAAGCGACGACGATTTTGCGGTTCGGCTGATAAGATTCAATCGCGTTGACGGCTTCATTCGCCGGGTACTTTAAAACGACCGCCAGACTTCCGCTGCCGTTGCCGCTCATAATTGTTTCATAAGCGCGCGGCGCGTCAATTAAATCGAACTCGTGCGAAATTAATGGTTTAACATTTACTTTTCCGATTGAAACGAGTCGCAGAAACTCTTCCATATTACGATTTTCGGTCCAGCGCACGTAGGAAATCGGATAATCAACGCCTTGTTTTTCGTAAGTCGGATCGTAACTTCCCGGACCGTAGGCGCGGGAAATCAAAAATTTGAGTTCCTTGACATACATTTCCGCGCGCGGAATCTCAATCGGACACGCGCCGACCATCACGATGCGCCCGCGGTCGGCGCACATCGAAACGCCTTGCTGCAAAGGTTTCGGCGACGACGAAGCCGCCGCGACGATGACGCAGTCCGCGCCGCGTCCATTTGTCAGCGATTTGACTTGCTGAACGATTGTTTCGCTCGCCGTCAAACCGTAATCGGCGCCGGTTTCACGCGCCATTTCTACGCGTTTGGCGTCTAAATCAATCGCAATCACGACGCCGCCCTGACAACGAACTAATTGCGCGACGAGCTGACCGACCAAGCCAAGACCAATTACGGCAACGGTTTCGCCGATATTAATTTCAGAAAGACGCACCGAATTCATCGCAATCGCGCCGAGCGTCGTAAAACACGCTTCATCGAAATTCACCGCATCGGGAACGCGCGCGACTAAATTACGCCCGACGTTTATTGTTTCGCCGTGTCCGGTTCCTTCGCCGCCGTATGCGACGCGCTGACCGATTTGCAAATCAGTCACTTTCTCGTCTTTGTCAATGACGATTCCCGCGCCCGAATAACCCAAAACCGCGTAATCCTTGAATTTGGCGCGAATTTCGTGAAACGTGGCGACCGGATCGGTTTTCATCATCACATTCCAGACGGTTTGCAGATGCGACGGGTTATCGGCGACTTCTTTGACGATACTGTCGGTGTGAATGTCGGCTGTTTCCGTTCCCGGACTGATGAGCGAATAAAACGGGCGAACCAGAACGTGATTTGATGAAACGATCGGATCGGCAACTTCGTCGACGATAATTTCTTTCAAACCACGGCGAATAACTTGTTTCATATATATTTTATAATTGAATAAACGTCGAATAAATAACGGAAGAAAACGGCAGGCGCGCTTTTTCGTGCGCTTTTCTAATTTATGATTTCACGGGCGTCGTTCAGTTGTCAACAAATTTGAATTTTCCGGCTGGTTTATATCGAATCAACCCGAATGGTTTACAAACATTCAAATCTCGTAAAGTTCCAAAGTTTTTTTAAGCTGCGCGTCAAGCGAAAATTTTTCGACGGCGATTTTCCGCCCCGCGGCACCGAAATTTTCGGCTTTCATTTCGTCTTCGAGCAGTTCGATCAAACGATTCGCCAGCGCCGCATCGTCGTCCGATTCGATTAAAAATCCGGTTTCGTTCTCGGTGATCGCTTCCGCCGCGCCGCCGACATTTGTTGCAACGACCGGCTTTCCCGCGAACATATATTCGAGAATCGAATTAGAAAAACCTTCGGCGACGGAAGTCAAAACACACGCGTAACTGATTGTTAACAGTTCGGGAATTGCCGAACAGCGCCCGATAAAATGAGCATTTTTCTCTATTTGCAGTTCTTTTGCCAGATTTTCCAAATCATTTTTCAACTCGCCTTCGCCCGCCAGAACGAAATGCGCGTCCGGAAAATTTTGCAAAACTTTTTGCGCAGTTCGCAAAAACATCGGCTGATTTTTTACAGCGTGGCGAAGGTTGGCGACCAAAGTAATAAATTTTATATTTTCGTCCGCAGGCAAATCGAGACTTCCACAAATAACTTTTCTGTCCGTCATTTTCGGCGTCAAACGCTCGGCGTCAAGACCATTGTAAACGACGGTAACTTTCGATTCCGAGATTTTTTCGTTGATTAGATAATTTTTCACGGCTTCGGAATTAGCGACGATCTTATCAGCCGTTTTAAAGATTCGTTTTTCGATGATTTTTTGCAAAGATGAGCGCATTCCGCCGGTTTCGCGCTTTGAAGCGATTTTCAACGGGACTCGCGCGAGACGCGCCGCCGCGATGCCGAAAACATTCGTGTAAAAATCATGCGTGTGAACGATTTCGATATTATTTTTTTTGATAAAACCGACGCAGTTTTTCAGTTGAACGAGAAAATTCCGATCGTAAAAAGATTTCAATTTGAATTCGGGAATTTCCGGCAAACCGATTTTTTTGATTTCACCCAACAAAACACCTTCTTTATTTAAAGTAGCCGCAAATACGTTACACGACGCGTCTTCGCGTAAAAGTCGCGTCAGTTGCACGGCTTGACGCTCCGAGCCGCCCTGATGAAAACTGCCGATAAATTGGAGAACGTTTTTCACAAAAAAGTTAACAGGTAGTGACAGAAAGTTAACAGATAGTGCCAGATAATTAACAGAAAAGACCGAACTGTCTTTTACTTTCTGTGACTATCTGGAACTTCCTGCAACTATCTGTCAACTTCCTAAAATCAAAGTTCTAGATTTATTCTGCGGAATAGAGACGCTGAAAATGTTTTCGTTCGTTTTGACGTTGAGACGACTGCCGAAGCGCCGAGCGACGGCGTAATCGAGCATTTTTGGGTGTTTAATAACTTCGCGATCGCCGAATGTAAAATGCGAACCGCCAAGCATGACGAATTCTTCAGGCATTTCATCGCCCGCGCCGATTCGCGCCCACGTAAATTTAAAGTTCGTGTTGAAAAATTCGGTGCGAACAATTTGCTCGCCGTCGTCGGTAAAAACGAACAAATCAAGATAATCGCGGTAATTAATGACGAAAGCTCGACCATTCGCCAGAAAAGTTTCGTAAACTTCCGGCGCGGCGAAACTGTTTTCGGCGGGCATCAGAAAAGTGAAGAATTCCTGCCCGCCGATGCCGTTTGACGCGAATTGCAGTAACGCGGAGTCGGTTTTACTACCGTAATTTTTTGAAACGAAACTTTTTGACTTTCGCCAGCCGCCATTATCGCCGAAAGTGAAAAGCCGCCAGTCGCTGTCATTTTCCGAACCGTTTTCGCCGACGCACAAACCGCCGTTTTTCGCGGCTTCGGTCGCCGGATTGACGTTTTCCGCGCAATGAAAATTCAATTTGTAATCGTGTTCGCCACCGGTCGCGACAAAATCGCGCATTATCCAGTAATCGTTTTTAAGAAACAAAATACTCCGCTCGTGCGTCGCGCCGATTTCCGTATTTTTTTGATAACCGTTGTGAGAGCCGGCAAAAAAATCGAACCGATCTTCGCTAATCCAACTTTCGAGCGCGGCTTCGGCGCGCGTCGCCCACGAGAATTTGTCAGCCGTTCGCGATGAAGAAACGCCGTCAACAACCAGTGTATTATGTGCCAAAGACGAGCGAAAATAATTGCGCGTTTCTCGGGATTCGTGATAACTGTAAGTTCCCGAATCGATGAACAGAGTTTTTCCCTGCATCGCCGCGTTGATTGAAAGCGTGTCCGCGTGCCCGTGCGCGCCGCTTAAAGCGCCTATTTCGCCGCAGTCAACCAGCAAGAAATTATCGGTTTCCGCCCAACCGTCGCGCATTACGAAATATCCGCCCGCTTTAAACGCGAACGAAGTTCTCGCGGGAGTTTCCGCCGGTAATTCTTCAAACGCGCGCGCGCCTTCCGCGCCTAAAAGCCAGACGATTTCTTCGGGGACGCTTCCGGCAACGAATTTGTAATCGCCGCGCCCGAACAGAATCGCTCCAATGGCAAGCGTCGAGCGAAAATCGTCCGGCTCAGCGCTCGATAATGGCAGCATGCGCCCGCCGTCGTCGTCGCCGATTATCGGGGACGTGCCGTCGGGTCGCGTCGTATACATCAGAAAATCGAATGATGACTGTAACCGAATTTCCAATTTTTGCGCGGTTTCCGTATCGGTTTCTGCGCCGTTTAATTTTCGCAAAATCATGAAATGCGCGTAAAAATCCGTCGTGTAACGCTGATACCAAGTCGTCTGCTCGAAATAAACGCCGTCGTCCGAAATCTGACGTTCGAGCTCGCCGACGAGAATTTCTTCACCCAATTTGCGCCAGTGCGCGGCGCGATTGAAAAAAGAAAGCTGCGTTCCGAGATAATAAAGTCCGAGCGCTTCGCCGGTCAGATGCGTATTCGGGCTGTAATAAGTCGAAAGATATTTTTCGATGTGTCGACCGTGAAGAAACAAAAATTTTAAGGCGCGGCAGAAAAGTTCGGGCGAGATGCTTTTTGAATCCTTGAAAAAATTAAATGCCCAAATCCAGCTCATCGCGCGAAACGCTATTTCCAAACTGCTGATCCAATTAATTCCGGTTGCAGGCGGATTCTGCTGCATCCATTCTTCGAGATGTCGCGCGAAAGTTTCGACGTATCTTTCATCTCCCGAAAGCCAGAACGCCGCGCCGAGCGTGAAAAAATGCTGATGGCGATTGAGTTCCCAGACGATTTTTTTGTCGCCGGATTCTTCCGCGTCAAGTTCGTCGAATTGTTTCCAGTGTTTCAAGGGCGAGCGTTTACCCGCAATCGGCTCGAAATGCCAGTCAATCGGAGCGTCGAAATCCAAATCGCGGAAACCGAGCAAATCGAATTTTCCATTGACGATTTTTTCGGCTTTCTCAGTAATCAAAGATTCTTTTTCGCCGCCGAAATGTTGCCGGTAAGCGGCAATCGTGTTTTCTTTCTGCCGGAAAGCCGGGAAAAAGCCGAATTCAGCCGTTTCATAAAACTTTTCACGAATGCTTTCCGCCGTCGGTTCGGCACCGCCGAAAACGGAACTATCCAGCAATTTATAAAAATCTTCGTCGGTCGGCAGTTTTCCGCCGAATCCGATTTGCTCGCCCCGAGCCGAAAATTCCTGCGCGCCGCGCGTGCGGATTTCGTCCCAGCTGCGTCCTTTCATTTTCCTGAATGCGTCGAGCGGATTTGTCATCGTTTTTACCGACATAATGTTATTTCGCTTTCCGTTTCTTTCGTTTCGGGCGCGCCAACTTCGTTCATAATCGTTCGCAGACGATAGTTTCTGTAATCGTTCGGGTCGCCCGATGCCCCGTTCATCGCCGCTGAAACGATATTGAACGATTCGCGCGCCGATGCGAAATGAACTTTGTATTCGCCGCTTCGCTCGCCGTTTTCGATAATCTCCGAGAAAAATCGCCGCGCATCTTCGCCGATGCAAGCAGAGCGGTCGTAATCAAAAAATCCGTGACAGTAAAGTTTGACAAAAACCCAATCAGAACGACCTTTGACCGTGACGTTCGCGCTCATCCAGCGCCGAAATCTTGCTAAATCCATCGGCTGATTTGCCGCCAGCGCGCCGTCGTCGAGTCGAGGCACGGGAAAGCCTTTCACGCGTCTTGTCCAATTAAAAATTAGTGGTCCGGTAAATATTAGGGGCAATTGAGGTTCGTTTCCATTTTTCCTTGAAACTTTGACGCGTTCGCCTTTTCGATGCGGCATTTTTTCGTGTAAAGGCAAGCCGCATTCGTAAATTCGATTGATGATCGGAATCTGCGATTCGTCGGGCGCGCTCGGCAATGTAAAATCGGCGTAACAACCGGTTTCCTTTAAGATTTGCAGTTCTCCGTCCACGCCGCAGAACTTTCCGCCCGCTGAATTACCGAGCGCGAGATTCCCGTGAACGAACGCATACCTTGGCGCGTTTTCACCGTCGAATGTCGATAAACACTGATGCTCTTCGGCTAAACAATCGCGAAAATCTTCGAGAGTTTTCCGCAAATTCGCTGCCGTGTCAGGTGTTTCGACGCCGTGATGCAAATGAACTTCCACTTCGCCCAAACCTTCCGCCTGCATTGCCGCCATCGTTTCCAAAAGCTGCGGATGATATTGTTCCGCCGGATAAAAATTAGTATGACGAAACTTCGTGCCGTCGGCGTCCGTGACGGCTTCTCCGATTTTACGCGCCGTTTTGAAGTATTCGTCGAGTCTTCGCTTCTGTCTTTCAATATCGAGATGGTCGCCGCCCCAACTCGGCTCGAAATGATTGGCGACTGTAAAAATGACGTGTTTCGGCTCGAACGCCGTTCGTTCGAGAAAACTGCCCACACGGACAAACGGATAGCGCACCAGCCACGGCAGGTTTGATTTCAGTTTGTTCATAATCGTGCGGTCGGTCATTATTTTTCTTCTTTTATTTTTTGAGTTTCAAAATGCTTTTTCGGGTTCCGTTCTCTGTTGATAGAAACTCAGTCGGATCATTTATCAACGAATTGCCTGTGCCAGAGTTCCAGCATCCACAAAATCCAGAGAGCGTGCGAGTGATCACGACGATTTTTCGCGTGTTCGTCGAGCAGCGTTTCGATGTATTTCGCTTCAAAATAACCGCGTTCCAAAGTGCGTTTTTCGAGCAGTTCGGCATGAATTCTTTCCTTCAGCTGCTTATTGATCCATTCGTTAATCGGAACGCCGAAGCCTTGTTTTTCCCGATATAAAATCTCGCGCGGCACAACCGGTTCGAGCGCTTTTTTGAAAATATATTTCGTTTCCGTGCCGTTTAATTTCAAATGCGCGGGGATTTTCTGAACGAATTCGATCAATTCGTGATCGAGAAGAGGCACGCGCGCTTCGAGCGACGCCGCCATCGTCATCCGGTCAACTTTCGTCAAAATATCCGACGGCAGATAAGTTTTGCTGTCGAGGTAAAGCAGACGGTCAACCGCATTTTCTGAACCGGAATGAGCGGCAATCTTTTGATAATTTTCCGCGCCCGAGCCGAACGAGCCGTTTAAATTTTGCCGAAATTTTGTCGCATAAAGCTCGTTTTTTTTCAGCTTGCCGAAATGCGAAATGCTGTCAATATAGCGGTCAACGGCATCGAGCGAAGCGTTGTAAAGATAATTTTTCCCTTTCGCGCCGTGCGGCAAAGATTCGCTTAGCGGTCGCAAAAGATTTCGCCGAAACGCGCCGGGCAGTTTTTCCAACCCGCTGCGTTTTTTGTCCGTCACATAACGCGTGTAACCGGCAAAAAGCTCGTCGCCGCCGTCGCCGGAGAGCACGACCGTGACGAATTCGCGCGCCATTTTCGACACCATAAACGTCGGCAGCGCCGAAGAATCGGCAAACGGCTCGTCGAAATGTCCGACTAGATCGTCAACGATTTCCACCAAATCCGGCGTGACGACGAATTCGTGATGTTCGGTTTCAAAATGTTTCGCCGCGACGCGAGCGTATTTTAATTCGTTGAAGCTGTCTTCGTTGAAACCGATGGAAAAAGTTTTGACCGGCTGGTCGAGAATCTGGGACATCATCGCGACAATCGCCGAAGAATCAACTCCGCCGGAAAGAAACGCGCCCAACGGAACTTCAGAAATAAGGCGAACGCGCACGGATTCTTTGAGTTTTTCGCGCAAAAGCTCGACGTATTCGGTTTCCGATTTTATTTCCGTCGCGGGCGTATAATCGAAATCCCAGTATTTTTCGATTTTTATTTCGCCGTTTTTGAAAATCAAAAACGAACCGGGCGCGAGTTTTTCGACATTCTTGAAAATACAGAATTCTTCCGGCACATAAGCGAAAGTCAAATATGCGTCGAGCGCGGCGAAATCTATTTCCCGCGAAATCTCGCCGTGCGCGAGCAAAACTTTTAGTTCCGACCCGAAAACGAAATTTCCCTGAGCGGTAAAACTGTAGAAAAGAGGCTTTTTCCCAACGCGATCTCTTGCAATAAAAAGACTTTCGCGGCTCTCGTCCCAAATCGCGAACGCAAACATTCCGCGCAGATGATGAACGCAATCCGCGCCGTATTCTTCGTAAGCGAGCAAAATCGTTTCCGTGTCGGAATTGGTTTTAAACTTGTGTCCGCGCTTTTCCAAATCCTTTTTCAGCTCGCGGTAATTGTAAATTTCGCCGTTAAAAACGATGAATTTCGTTTTGTCGTGGTTGAAAATCGGCTGCTGACCGCTTGCCAGATCAATAATCGAAAGACGGCGCATTCCGAGCGCAGCACGATTTTCGACGGTCATTCCTTGTTCGTCCGGTCCGCGATGGACGATGCTGCGGCACATTTTATCGAGCAAAGCGCGGCGTTCCGCGACGGTCGCGTTTTTATTTTTTGAGATGAATCCGGCTATTCCGCACATTTTTATTTTTTATATTTACAGTTTTGAATCGGCAATTTCGGCGCTGCCGATTGTTTTCCCGCTCGATTTTCCGCTTGTTTTTCTGCCGAACAACGAAAGTGTTTTATTTAGAATATTACTAAACTGTTGTTTTTCCTCGTTTTCGATAATTCCCCAATAATAAGCGGCGAAAAGATAAACCGGCGCGAAAACGGCGACGGCAACTGCGAGCGTTAAACATCCGCCGATAAAATCCGCAGTGCCCGAACCGGTTGTTTGAAATAATTGTTCGGCGAAAAACTTTCCGCTGCCGAACAATACTTCGCGCGTGTTCGCGTAAACGAAATAAGTTATGACGCCCGCGATGAGGCTGGCAATCGCCGTTTTCCCGACTGTTTTTAGCAGATGAAAATCTTTTATTCCAAACCTGAGTTTGCGGGCAATTACCGTTTCGGCGATGATTTTTTCGATTAAAATCGCGCCGACGGCAACGGCGATCATCGCGCTCATATCAAACGAAGCGAGTCCGTAATAAAGCGTCGCCGTTAAACCGATTAAAATAAAAAAGCGCAGCGCGAGCAGAAAACGTCCGAGTTCCGAATACGCGCGAACAATCGGGTCACTGATTAAAATGCCGAGCGGCAAAAGCGTTAAATTGATCACGAAAATCGGCACGCTCGCCAGATATTCGGTCGTAAAAAGCGTGACGATAAAAGTTTGCGCCGTCACGAGCAGAAAAACATAAACCGGAAAATAAACGAAAGCGAGCTTGCTCATCGCTCGCGTCGTCAGGCGAATTATTTCCCGTTTCTCATTTTTCGCCTGAAGTTCGGTCATTCGCGGAATCAAAACCGACCCGACCGATTCGCCGAGCATCATGACCAGCGGAACTTGAAACAACCCGTAAGCGTAAACGGCGAATTCGGCAGCGGAAAATTTATAGCCAACGAAATAATTGTGAATGTTGTTCTGCAAAATATACAAAATTCCCGCTAATCCGAACGGCACGGCGTAAATCATTTGTTCGGCGAAAAATCTGGGGCGAAAATCCTTCCAGAATCCGGAAAATCTCGAATTGAGATAAACGAGCAAAACGACGGTTTGCAGCGCGCCCTGAAACATCGCCGCGTAAAGAAAGGATTCGACCGACGCGAAGAAAACGACCGCGCCGACCATCAAAACGGTTTTGCTGAACTGCGCGAGAACGATAAACGCCGTCGCCAGACGAGTTTCCTGATTGGCAATCGCCACGGTTTCCAAAAACGTCGAAAAAACCCAGAGCCAGATGACAACACCGATTTGCGGAGCAAGACGCGTTAGTTCTTCGCTTTGAAACAAATTGCCCAACAAATCCGGTCGCGCGAAAAGCATTAAACACGCCGCGCCGCCGACGATTAAATTGAACAGCAGAATATTAAAAATCGCCGCCGCGCGACGTTCGGTTTCGCGCGCGAGAAAATAATACGCGCTCATCGAAAAACCGAGCGGCAAAATGTTGACGGCGTTTGTAATAACGAGAAAAGATTCGCGGTAAAGCCCGACCGATTCGCGCGACAAATAACGAACGACAAGCAGCGGCAGCAAAAACGAAAAAGCGAAAGCGACGGTTTTGGCGATTAAAAGCCACGCGCTTTGCTCTTTGATTGATTTTTTTTCCGCTGCTTCGTTCAATTTTTTAAGTTCCGTTCGGTTAAAAGTTGAAATTTTATATTTGCAGTTTGTTTTTGCAGTTTATTTTTGCGTTCGTCTGTTTTCTGCTATTTTTTCTATTTTTTCTATGACCAATTTTCGTTGTGCGGAACGAACGGTATTTCGGCGCGACGGCGCGATTGATAAAATCGCAAAAGCAGGCGCGGAGCGAAACGCGCCAGCGCGATAATCAGGCGCAGCCGATTGGAATGCCTGAACTCGTTAGCTTTGGCGAAAGCGGCTCGCGCCGCGACGAAATTCTTTTGAAGCAAAAACGATTTACCGAACTCGATTTGCAAATCCGATTCGAATCTTTTGAGCTGTCGTTCGACGATTTTTTTCTGCTCTTCACCGAGCGTAAAAGTTTGCTCGACGCGACGGTAAACGCTGATTCCGCGTTCGACGCGGCTGACGGAGTTGCCGGAAAGACCGTCGAGATGCACACGATATTTGAGCAAAACGCGTCGCTGGTAACCGAAACGCGCACCCGCGCGCGCCATTTTCAGCCATAACATAAAATCTTCGGCGCTGACTTTCTCCGGCTCGAACATTCCGGCTTCAATGATTTTTCGGCGGCGCGCAACTGTGCCGGAAGTAATAACGCTGCAGCGCAAATCGAGCAGCGATTCGAAATCGGCGACGCCGTTCGAAGGCGCGTTTTCCATAAATGTTCTGCCGTCATAAATCGAGCCGCCGAAAAGAATCGCGTCGGTGTAAACGATGTCGAAATTGTTTTTTTCGAGAAATGCTATTTGCGACTCCAGGAATTCGGGAAGCCATATATCGTCGCCGTCCAGAAACGCGACGAATTCGCCGCGCGCCCGTTCGATGCCCGCGTTGCGCGCCGCGCCGGCGCCGGCGTTTTGTTGTCGAACATAAATTATTTTTTCGAGATATGGAGCCAAAACCAGTTCCAGTTCCGCCGTGTCGGGCGAACCGTCATTAATAACGATTAGCTCGAAATTCTGAAAAGTCTGGGCGAAAACCGAATCGAGCGTTTCGGCGGCAAATCGCGCCGTGTTATATGTCGGCGTAATGATGCTCACGCGCGGCGCGACAATAACATCGCGCCCAACGCGCGCTTCCGAAACGACGCGCGTCGTTTTGATTTCCGGTTTATTTATCGCCGTAGTTTCCAGCATTATTTTATAACTTTACAGCCGCCAAAAATTTTTACGTTGTCTAGTTTTACTTTTCAGCTTTTACTTCTCAGGTCGTTTCCCGAATCGGCTCCCAACGCGCGTATTTTTCGCCCTGCAAAAATTTATAAAAGGCGATGACGGAAGCCAGATTCGCCAGCACGAAATACAAAGGAATGGCGAAAACCCCGATTTTTATTTTGCTTTTTTCTAAAATCCAGCCGATCAGCGCAATCAGGTAAAAAGCGATTTGCAGCAACAAAATAGCTTCGAAAAAAACTGAACGAAAAGCCAATACTAACGAAGAAAGAAAAATCAAAATCAAAAAAAGCGGCACGCTGTAGCGCAGAACTTTGTGCGAAAAAAGTTGGACGGCGTAAAAGCCGCTGCGAAACGGGTTGAGCATTTCGCGGTTGCGCCACAAATCCGTATAAGTTTGACCGATGACGCGAACGCGCATCCGCATTTCTTTGTCGGTTTTCTGATTTGTTACTTCGGTGCAAACCGCATTCGGCTCATAAATCGAACGCAAACCCTGCCGGTAAACGATGGTGCAAATCAAAAAATCGGAACACGCTTCCGGGTACATCGGCTGATACGCCGATTTTCTGACGGCGTATAAACAGCCCGACGCGCCGATCAGCGAACAAGCGCGGCTTTCCGCTTTTTTCAGAAATGTTTCGTAATTCCAGTAACTTTGCGCGCCTTTGCCGACGCTTGAAGCCGAATCGTCAACGTAAACGAGTTTGCCGGCGACGCACCCGACGGAATCATCTGCGAAATTCGGCAACATTTCTCGCAGCACGTTCGGTACATAAGCCGTTGTCGCGTCAGAAAAAAGAATGATTTCACCGGTCGCGTGCTCGACCGCTTTGTTTTGTGTGAAGGTTTTTCCTTTTCTGCCTTCCTGACGAAAAAGTTTGACGCCGCGAGCCGCGAATTCTCTGACGATTTCGTCGGTTTTGTCGGTCGAACCGTCGGAGGCAACGAGAATTTCGAGTTTTTCCGCCGGGTAATCAATCAGCAAAGTGTTTTCCAATTTTTCCCGAATCGCTTTTTCTTCGTTATAAGCCGTAATCAAAACCGTTACTTTCGGCTCGAAACCCGCGCGTTTGACGAATTTCGGACGCAGCCGACCGAATAAGTAAACGAGCAGCGGATAGCCGACGTAAGTATAGAAAAACGTGACGACGCTGACGGTAAAAATTATTTGTGCAGAAAGTTTTAACATTAAACGTTCAAGCCGCTTTCGTCCGCCATAAATTGTAGGCGAACGGTTCGACTTTCACTTCTTCGGACAAGCCTTTTTCCAATTGGTAAACGCGCCGAAAAGCGACGGCATAAGCGATCAAATAATAAATGAACCAATTAAACGCAATCGAAGCGAAAAATGAAGAAACCAGATAAGCGACGATGCTCGCCTGCAATCCGATCGAAAGATAATAAAACCAATTGAATTCGTTATTGTCGTAAAGCGTGCGTTCAATCGCGCCGAGTTTGCGAAACGGGCTTAAAATAAAAATCAAATAGGCAATCAAGCCCAAAACGCCGAGTTCGGCGGAAACCTGAGTGTAAGCATTGTGCGAAACTAAGTTGCGAACGCCTACGATCGGAAAATTTCCGATACCGATTCCCCATGGGTTTCGGATGCTTACGACAATCGAACGCTCGAGCAATTCGCGACGCTGATCGCTTGAGCCGACAGGATCTAGTCCGGGAATGAATATAGACAGCACGCGCAGCCCAAATCCCCCAGGTGCCAGAAGCATCAACAAAACACCGGCAAACGAAGAAACGAGCATCACCCCGAAACGATTTTTGCGTCCCAGTTTCCAAGCCAATACCGCTGAAGCAGCCAATAATCCCAAAAATCCGCCGCGTGAAAAAGTAATCAAATTGGCGGAAAGCATTAGAATGGCAATTGCTAAATAAACGATTCTCCAAACTGAGCTTTTACTTGCCAACGCCAGCGTGACCACGAGCGGCATCATCATTATCAAATGAACCGACATTTCATTCGGATTTTCAAACATTCCGCGAATACCGCCGCCGACCCGATACCCTTCGACGTTCATTTCGCCGCGCATATACATGCCGAGTGCAATATAACTCAAAACGCCGCCGATGGAAATCGAGAGCCACATCATTGCTATCAATCGTTTACGCGTGCGAATAACATTGACCATAACGACAAAAACCAAAACCGATTTAATAAAAGTGTCGTTAAAGTTTTCCCATGCCATTGCCGGAGATTTGGCAATCGGCATTGTCGCGACGGCAATCAATACGAGCGCGAGAACGGCTTTTATTTCGGTCGAAAGAATCGTAAAGTTGCCTTCAGTCATAAACTGCGTCGGCAAATAAATGGCGAGCGTCGCGGCAGCTAAATAAAACGCCGTCGCCGACAAAAATCCGAGTTGGGGGATGAGTTCATATGGGCGAAAAAGCACCATCACCGAAAATAAATAAAGACCAAAGAAAGTTAAAACGTGACCGTTGCGCACCAGCCACCGGTCGCCGCTCAAAAGCTCACGGTCTTTGAGAGACTTTTTTTCTTTTTTCTTTATTTTTTGCTGTTCCGAGTAACTCGTTTCAATTTCTGAAGCCTCGCTGTCTTTTTCATACAAGTTGGCGAAATTCGACTTTAACGCAGAATCATCCGTCTCCAATTTCTCGTATTCTTTTGGAATGGACTCGAGTGGATTTTCTTCCTTTTGCGTTTTTTTCTGAAGGTTTTTGAGATTTTGAAGATGAGATCGAGATGAGTCTTGGAGTTTTCCCGGCGGTTTCAGCGAATCTTGGTCGTGAATTTTAACGCCGCTTTTTTTTGCAGTCGAAGCGAGCGATTGATAATCGGAGTTGTTCGTTTTTTTGGCGGACATCGGCGAATCTGAATCGTAGTCGGTTTGGCATTCTTTGACAGCCGACGATTTTCTTCGGTTTTAGAGAAATTCCGAGTTGCATTCTAGCATTTTTAGGCAGGATTGCTAATGATTTTCCGGTTGATTCGGCGAAGCGCGTTTTGCTTTAAGCCGCGACTTCTTCTTTGGCGTGCGAAATGATGCGGCGGACTTTGTGTTTTAGGGCTTTTTCAAAATGACGGGCTTCGTTGACGCCGTTAAATGAAAGCTGCTGCAAATTCGATTCGATTCGTTTGCGGTAATCGGACACGAGCGAATCGGAAACCCCGAGCATTTCGGCGACTTCTAACTGCGTTCCGCTGTCGCTGATCAAATAACAGTGCCACAAAACGCTGAGCATCCGGTCGTATTGTTTGGCTTTGCCGCGCACAGACTTTTCCAAATCCTTGAGAAAGTTGTCAACAAAATCGGCGGCTTCGAGTTCGGCTTCGCGGCGCAGAACGTCTTGTTCCGGCGTGGCGCGCGTGTCGGCGAATTCGTAATCCGGACGGTCGTCGTCGCCATCGTCGCCCGCGCCGCTGACCGGAACGAGATGAATGTCCATAATCGGCAAACGCGACATTACGAACGAACGAAGCGAGCGCACGTCAACCGGCGAATCGATCGCTTTGAAAACGCGGACGATCAGTTTTTCGAGTTCAGGATTGCTGATGACGATTTGCGCGTCGCCGGTGCAGCCGACCATTCTCGTGTCGCGGGTTTGAAACGAAACGGTTTTGACGCGCTCGTCCATTTCCGCTCCGTCGCGACGGGATTTTTTGTTCGCCCAATCCGACAAGCCGTAAAGCCGGTCGGCAAGCCGGCGATGCGCGTCCGGGTTATCCTGATTGTCGAAACGTTTAAAGGTTTTGCTCGTTTGAATCAAAGTCGAGATGCGGCGCGCCAAACGATAGCTTTCCGGGTATCGCTTTCGCAGCTCGGCGGTCAGCATATTTGTCAATTCGATTTGCGAAATCTCTGCTTCGATTTCCACATCCGACATGCCGCTATCAATGTAATGCTGAAACCGCTCTTTTGTCAGAAGCGCGACGAAAAGCTCCTGCGTCAAGTCCGTGTAAGCGTTATGTTTGCCTTCTTCGACTAAGAAACCGGCGCGTTTGGATGCTCTCACTAAAGGATGTGAAGAAACTATCCGGTGCAGTTCCATCCAAATCTGGTTGACGTCCGAATTTTTAAGACTGTCATTCCATTTGCCGACTTTAATTTGCCGTCCGCTTGCGGTTTTCGGCAACTTTTCCTGCTGTGTTATTCCATTCATAGATAGAACCTGTTCGATTTGTTTTTGTTTTTTTGGATTTTTTTATCGGTAAATTAAGGCACTCTTTCGCCCGTTCCATACTACAGCTGAAAATCTCTTCCCGATTGAGATTTCCGGCTAATGAATCCGGTAAAACGTCGCTTCAACTTATTGTAAATCTTGAGATGTTAGTAGATAAACTTTGTTAATCAAACGCCGCGCCGCGCGTTTAATTGGGGATGGGTCGGCAATTTATTGTTGACCACCGACCACAATTTAGATGTTAGCAATAAATTCCATTTTGAGCAACAGTTTTTTAAATGTTTTTACCAAGTTTAACAATAATCATTAAACTCAGTTATTTCAACATTTAATATAGGCAAATCGCTTTATTTAATTTATTCCACCCTAACTTTTTTACTTTTTTTTCTTTTAGTTTTGGAACAAATTGCCTATTACGGATTTATTTTTGTTGTAAAGACAATGTTTGTTTCTTGTTTTGAACCGCTGCGGGAATATTTTCAATATTTTCGGGTTATATTCAATTTTATGTTCTGGAAGAAAATGGTAAATTTTTGCAAAAACGCAAATTGTCCTTCATCGTCGGATTTGCTGGCGTTTCAAAGCGATGAAGTCTCTTTGAGGAAAAACCGCGAAATCAAACGGCATCTCGAAGCCTGCGAATTTTGCGCGTCGGAAGTCGAGTTTTACAAGCATTATCCGCAAACCGACGAAAAGATAGAAACGGCTGAAATGCCGCAGCCGCTTTATGAGCTTGCTCACGCGCTTCTCGGCAATAAGCGCGGTGATTTTTTAACGCTTAATAAATTACTCGGCAGCAATGAAAGTTTGAAATTAGAAAAAGTTTGAGGTGAACTGAAAAGTGAGAACTGATAACTTAAAACCGAATTCATTCTTCAATCTCATCGTTCCCATTCGCAGGTCGCACCTCTTATTTTATATTTCAGCTTCCGCAAATCTCGTCAATCGCTTCGCCGTATTTTTCGTCAATGACGCCGCGTTTTATCTTTAAGGTCGGCGTCATTTCTCCTTTATCAATCGAAAATTCGCGCGACAGCAGATAAACTCTTTTTACTCGTTCGTAATCGTTCAATTCCCTTGACAACTCAACGGCATCGCGCTGCATACGTTTAATGACGTGTGGATTTTCGCATAATTCTTCGCGTGAACCGCTTGCGTCAATGCCTTCGTCAGCAAGCGTCTGCTTGAGCGCGTCCCAATCCGGCACGATCAGCGCGCCGACCTGTTTTCTGCCCGAACCGACGACGATTGCCTGTGAAACGAGCGGCGATTGCTTTAAAAGGCTTTCAACCTGCAGCGGCGCCACATATTTGCCATTCGAGAGTTTGAACAAATCTTTAATGCGGTCGGTCACGTAGAAATGCCCGTCTTCATCGACATAACCAACATCGCCCGTGTGATAGAAACCGTCTTCATCGATCACCTTCGTCGTTTCTTCCGGTTTATTAAGATAACCGCGCATCACGTTGTTACCGCGCACGAGAATTTCGCTGTCTTTATCAGCAATTTTCATTTCGATTCCTTCAAACGGCGTGCCGATTGAACCGACTTTGTTATCTTCCGGTCGGTTGACGCACGTCACGCACGCTTCGGTCATTCCATAACCCTGCAAAATCGGAATTCCCGCCGCCCAGAAAGCGTAGGAAAGTTTTTTGGAAAGCGGCGCGCCGCCGGAAACGAAAAATCTCAATGAACCGCCGACGCCTTCGCGCCATTTGGAAAAAACGAGACGGCTCGCGATCGCCTGTTTGACGGTGAGAATCGGCGAAACGCTTCGACGCGCGTCTTTCGCTTCCCAGTATTGCTGTCCTATTTCTAAAGCCCAATCGAAAAGCGACGTTCGCCATCCGCCCGCGGCTTTCCCTTTTTTGACGATTTTGTGATAAACCTGCTCGAAGAGCCGCGGCACGGCGGTCATAATGGTCGGTTTGACTTCGGCGAGATACGCTGCTATTTGATCGAACGAAGCGCAGTAATGGATTGCCACTCCGTTGGCGCAGAGAACGTAAAAAACCGCTCGCTCGAAAATATGCGAAAGCGGCAGGACAGCCAGTGAGCGGTCGGTGTTCAAAATCGGCAGAGCCTTAGAGACGCCAACGACGCTCGTCACGAAATTTTCGTGCGTCAGCATCACTCCTTTCGGCTCGCCGGTCGTTCCTGAAGTATAAATAATCGTCGCTAAATCGTCGGTCTTGACCTGCGCCAGCAGTTTTTCAAAAGTTTTCCCGTCAATTTCGTCCGCTTCTACGCCCAGTCGTTCGACTTCGGCAAGCGTCATCGCTCGATTGTCGCCGTCGGGTTTCGCTTCGTCGTCGAAAAAAATCAGTTTTTCCAATCGCTCGACGCTTTGAATCGCATTTTCAGCGTGTTTCCAGAGTTTTTTCCCAGAAATACATAGCATTTTCGCGCCTGAATCTTCGAGAATATAACGAATTTGTTCAACGGCTTGCGTCGTGTAAATCGGTACGTTGACGGCGCGCAAAGATAAAATCGCCAAATCGGTCAGCGACCATTCGGGACGATTTTCCGAAATGACGGCGATTTTGTCGCCTGCCTTGACGCCCAAACTCGACAGACCAAGCGCGATATGCTTGATTTTTTCGATTGTTTCCGCGCCGGAAAAATGCCGCCAAACATCTTGAATTTTGTAGCTGAGCGCGTCCGGTTTGGCGTTGCGGCGAAAAGATTCTATGCAAAAATGCGGAATCGTCTGCGGCAAGTCTTCAAAACCGATTAGATTTTCATTAATCATTTTCAATTGGTTTTTTATCTGTTTTCAATAATCCGAAACTTTATAATTTTATATTAACTTCACTTCGCCGCGCCTTCGTCCGGCAATTCGGTTCGCTCGAATGCAATTTTTAATAATCTCAAAGTTGTAAATCTATGTCCAATAGTTGCGGTCGAGCGAGCGATAATTGATCGCTTCGCTGATGTGCGTTGGCTGAATGTTTTCGCTTCCTTCTAAATCGGCAATCGTTCGTGAGACTTTTAAAATTCGGTCGTGCGCGCGTGCTGACAGACCTTGCCGCAGCATCGCGCGTTCAAGCAGATTTTCGCTGTCGGCGTCGAGCGCGCAAAAACTGCGGATTTGCGTCGGCGACATCGCCGAATTTGAAAAAACACTGTCGCCGCTTAATCTTTTCAGCTGAATTTCACGCGCCGCAATTACGCGCTCGCGAATAATTGCCGAACTTTCACCGGCAGGAACGTCTTTGCCGCGCAACTCTTTGAAGTTCACTGCCGGAACGTCAATATGAATATCAATTCTATCGAGCAGCGGACCGGAAATTTTGCCCACATAGCGCTGAATCTGCGGCGGCGAACAGCGACATTCCCTTTTCGAGCCGAAATATCCGCACGGACACGGATTCATCGAAGCGACGAGCATAAAATTCGACGGAAACGTCAGCGAACTCGCCGCCCGCGAAATCGTCACGTTTTTATCTTCCATCGGCTGGCGCATTACTTCCAAAACGCCGCGGTCAAATTCAGGAAATTCGTCCAGAAACAAAACGCCGAGATGCGCCAGACTGACTTCACCCGGTTTCGGAATCGAGCCGCCGCCGATCAAACCTGCCTGCGAAACCGTGTGATGCGGCGATTTAAACGGGCGCGACGTCACCAGACCGGATTTTCCGGTGAGTCCCGCGACCGAATGAATTTTCGTGATTTCAAGCGCTTCTTCAAATTCAAGCGGCGGCAGAATCGTCGGCAGACGCTTCGCCAGCATCGTTTTTCCCGATCCGGGCGGACCGATAAGAAGAATATTATGACCGCCGGCGGCAGCAATTTCGAGCGCTCGTTTCGCCGAAGCCTGACCGCGGACTTCGGAAAAATCGGCGCGATATTTAGTTTCCGCATTTTTGATGTCGGAAATATCGAGATGCAAAGGCTGAAAATTCGCCTTCGAGTCGGTTTGCAAATCAAGCGCGACGCCGACAGCCTGGCGCAAATCTCGAATCGGATAAACGTCAACTCCGGCGACGACCGCCGCTTCCGAAGCGTTTTCTTCGGGCACGAGCAGATTTTTAATGCCGTTCTCTCTGGCTTTGAGGGCAATCGAAAGCGCGCCGCGTACGGGACGAACGCGCCCGTCGAGCGACAATTCGCCGATGCTCAAAGTGTTTTCCAAACCTTCGACGTTGCCCAAATCGCCGTTCGCGCCCAAAATTCCGAGCGCAATCGGCAAATCGAAACTCGCGCCTTCTTTGCGCACGTCGGCGGGCGCGAGATTGATCGTCGTTTTGTGAAACGGAAAAAAGAACGAGCTGTTGGTAATCGCGGCGCGGATTCGTTCTCTCGATTCGCGAATCGCCGTATCGGGCAGACCGACGATTAATACCGGCGAAGTCGTGTCGGCTTCGCCTTTAACCGGCTGGAGATTAACTTCAATGTCAACGATGAGCGCGTCTATGCCGTAAACGGCGGCGGATTGGACGAGGAAGAGCATATTTTCACTTAAAAATAATTGTTTCGTTTTAGAGCATCTGAATTTATATCATAAATTGCAGCGAAAATAGAGATTGACGATTAACTGCCGCTGCTTTTGTGCCTTTTTTTCATTGCCGAAAAATATTTTTCCGGTGTAAGATAAAGGCTGTTTCTCAATTTTGCAGCATTTTTCAGTATTTTCCAGTTAAAACCGAAAAAAATCTTTCCCTTTTTAAGTTTTTGACGTAAAATTTTTCGGCGCGGCAAAAGCAACCGAATTTCGGAGGTGGCACATCATAAAAAGCGACGAAGTAATCAATCTAAACGGCAGCCTTTTAGGAGCGAATATGGACGCAGCAACGGCAGCGATGGCTGAAAAAGACATCGCCTTCTCCGGGTTTGAGGAAACATCGAGCGTTCCCGCATTTCAAACTCCTGTAATCGAAGCGACGGAAACTTTAGAGCCGAACGCGCCTGATTTCGCGCTCGCGCAAAAAGCGGCTGGCGGCAACATCGCGGCTTTCGAGATGATTTACGAGCGTTATCATCGCCGGACGTATTCGCTTTGTTTGCGAATGACGAATAGCCAATCCGAAGCCGAAGATTTGACGCAGGAAGTTTTCATCCAGCTTTTCCGCAAGATCGGCAGTTTTCGCGGCGATTCGGCATTTTCAACGTGGCTGCACCGCTTAACAGTCAATCAGGTTTTAATGCATTTCCGGCGACGCAGCGTGAAAAACGAAAAAACGACCGAAGAAGGCGAAATGCCGGAACAAACGGTTTCGGGCACGGAAAATCCGAATCGGATGCAGGTCGTTGACCGTATAGCGCTCAAAAAAGCCGTCGCTGAACTTCCGCCCGGTTACCGGAAAGTTTTCGTTCTGCACGACGTTGACGGTTATGAACACGAGGAAGTCGCGCGTCTGCTCGGCATCTCGGTCGGAACGTCGAAGTCGCAGCTTCACAAAGCGCGCCTCAAACTTCGCGGGCTGCTTATCAAACAAAACGACAAACAAAACGGCGGCAAGACTGATTAAAAAACTTTTTCTCAAGGCAACTATTTAATTTCGGCGGCAATCTATTAGGTTTGAAACACGCAATTTAACGAAAGAAGCGAGCTTTCAAGCATTCGATACTACACGGAAAAAATTAAGAAATGAACTGCGAACAATGTCAGGAATTGATCAGCGCCTTTTTGGACAACGACCTCGACGAAACGATGTCGGCAAACGTCCAGACGCATCTTTCATTGTGCGCCGACTGCGCGAAACTCTGCGAAGACTTCGCAGTCATTTTAGATTTTTGCCACGAACCGCCAACCGCCGAAATCGTGCCGCCGAACTCGCAGGCGCTCTGGTGCCGCATCAGCAACACGATTGAAACCGAAATTAAGCAGGACATTACGCAGCATCAAGCGCATCAGGCGCAAACGCAAGAAGTGCGAAAAGGCTGGTTTCCGCGCGTTTTGAAATTTTCCTTTTCGCAGGCTGCATCAGCTGTTCTCGGCATCGCGCTTCTCAGCTCGCTTTTAACCGTTGTCGGCATCAAAAATTATTTCGCGTCTTCGCCTGATAGAAATGCAGCGACGGAATCAGCTCAGCCGAATGCTTTGGAAAAAGTTTTGGGCAAATTCGGTCTGATTGATACGGCGCAGACGCTTCGCGAGCGCCGCATCGAACAACAGAAGGCGGCGATTGATTACTGGAACCGCCGCGTTGAAGTGCGCCGCGCTCAATGGGACGCACATTTGCGCGAAGCATTTGACCGTAATCTCAACGAGATTGATCAGGCGGTGAATGAATACACAATGATTTTGCAGGAAAATCCGCAGGACGACCTTTCGGGCGAGATGCTCGATTCCGCTTTGAACGAAAAAATGGAACTGCTCCGCGAATTTTCCGACCTTTAATATTTTTGCATTTTTTTACAATATTATTTGCAGTATTTTAATTTGTTTTAGTTTGTTTTTTGGCAATGAATTTGGATTTACACAATTTGTCCGGCTTTTCGGCTGGCAAGAAAACTACGATTCTTCTCTGGTTGAGCGTAGTTTTTTTTACGTTAGGTTTCAGCAATGAAGTTCACGCGCAAAAGAAATTTGCGAAAACTTATCCGGCGAGCAGTAATGTTCGCCTGCAATTAACCAACCGCACCGGAACGGTTACCGTCGAAGGCTGGGATCGGCAGGAAGTGGCGATTTCCGCTTATCTCGAACATCCGGCTGCGAACATCACGCCGCAAAGTTTGAGCGGCACAATTGTACTCAATCTCGTCAAAGACAACCAAGGCAGAAACGAAGTCGGCAACGTCAATTTTCTGATTCGAGTTCCATATACTTCGACCGTTGACATCGAAACCAAAATGGGCAATTTGAACGTCGCCAATATTCAGGGAAATCTCGTTCGCGCGCACGTTACATCCGAAGGCGATATTACTTTGGTCAACATCGGCGCGGCGGCGGTTTCGGCGGAAAATGTCATCGGCGATATACTTTTCGACGGAGTTATTCAGCGCGAAGGTAATTATCGTTTCACATCGATGCGCGGCAACATCAATCTGCGAATTCCTTTTAACTCATCGTTCAAATTAATCGCCACCGCGCCTTCGACGCGCAGCATTAATCTCGGAGAGTTTGCCAACGGAAAAATGAATTTCGTCGGCGACGGTCGCCGCGTCGTCGGCACAGCCGGCGACGGCAGCGCGGCTTTTACCGTCACCAATCAGCGCGGAGCTATTTCATTCTTCAGAAGATAAATAGGTAAAGTGAAAAATTGATTTTTGCGTGCATTTTATCAATTTATTTTTTTCGTTTATAAAAATCTTTGACCAAATTCGTTTCAGAGATTAAGATAAAAAGCGTGTAAATAATTTACACGCTTTTCCTTCCTAACATTTTTACTTCTTCTCTTCCAAACATTTCAAGCCAATGAAAAATCAAAAGTCAATTAAAACCTTCGTTTCCGCGTTCACTTTCTCGTTCACATTAATTTTCGTATTTTCCGCCGCGAGTTTAGCGCAAATTGTCGCGCCGCAACAGTTAATCAAACGCACAACTTATAAAACCGACAATCTCGAATTCGGAGCGGGCGGCACGGTTTCGATTATCGGCGCACCGAACGGTTCGATTGAAATCGAAGGCTGGGATAAAAGCGAACTTGAAATATCTGCGGAAATCGAGGTCGAAGCCGGAACGGAAGCGGATTTAGTAAAACTCGCCGAAGTCAACGGATTTATGCTCGACGAAAGCGCGATGCACGTCCGCATCATCAGCGTCGGCACGCACGACAAGGAATATATGAAGCGCACGGCGAAAAAATTCCCGAAAAATCTCGTCGGTCTGCCGTTTCGCGTCGATTACAAAATCAAAGTGCCGCGTTACTGCGATTTAGATATTGACGGCGGCAATGGTGATTTCAGCGTGGCGAATGTTGACGGTGCGATAAAAGTGAAATATCTGAACTCGAACGCCAAACTCAACTTAATTGGCGGCGCGATCAACGCGACGTTCGGCGGCGGCAGCGTGGACATCACGATTCCGTCGCGCGGCTGGCGCGGCAGGTTTGCCGACGTGCAAATGGCGAACGGCTCGATGAATGTCTTTTTGCCCGTCAGTTTGAATGCTCAAATTGACGCGAGCATTCTTCGCACGGGAAATATCGAAAATACTTTCGCCGCGTTAAAACCGCGTCCGCGCACGAAATTCACCGAAAAATTAATCAGCGGAAAAGCAGGAGTCGGCGGCGTCCCGCTCAATTTTACTGTCGGAGAAGGAACGATGAAAATCTCCGAATTGAAAAAACCTGAATAGAAAATAAAATCTAATTTTGATTTTGCGGCGGGAAAGCGGTAAGTTATTTTTTCTAATATCGCTTTCCTTTTTTATCTTTAAACAACTTTTATGACGATAAAATCAGATATTTGGCTTCGCAGAATGGCGGAAGAACAAGAAATGATCTCGCCTTTTCTGCCCGAATTGGTCAGAGAAACGAACGGCAGCCGGATTATTTCGGCGGGCGCGTCGAGTTACGGTTACGATATGCGTCTGGCTGACGACGGATTTCGCATTTTTTCATCGGTTTACGGGTTGGAAATTGACCCGAAACATTTCGACGAAAATTCTTTGATCGAACCGGAAATCAGAACCGCCGATGACGGCTCTAAATATTACCTTCTGCCTCCGCATCATTACGGCTTGGGCGTGACGGTCGAAACATTCAAAATGCCGCGCAACGTGACCGGCATCGCGCTCGGGAAATCAACTTACGCGCGCGCCGGTCTGCTCGTCAACACAACGCCGCTCGAAGCTGGTTGGACTGGTCGCCTTGTCGTTGAAATTGCGAATCTGGCAAATCTTCCCTTGCGCGTTTACGTCAACGAGGGTATCGGGCAAATCCTGTTTTTTGAATCAGACGAAGACTGCGCGGTTTCGTATTCGGACAGAGGCGGCAAATATCAGGGACAAACCGGATTGACCTTTGCGAAGGTTTAGGATTTGGAAGAAGATTTCCCGCAAAGGCGCAAAGATGCAAAGAAGAAAATTAGGTTTAAGAAGAAGTCGGAGTTAAAACATCACAGTTCGATTAGTAAACAAAACGGTTATTTAAAGCTCTTTATCTTCTTATCTTCCTTTGCATCTTTGCGCCTTTGCGGGAAATCATAAATTATTTACCACGCGCCTGATACCGTCTTTGATCAAATCGACATTAAAATTTATCAGCAATCCAAGATGCAAATCAGTCAACCGCAGATACGTCCGCACCTGTTTCAAATGCACCAGCGCGATTGCCTCGACAGATTTTATTTCGACGATAACTTTGCGGTTGACAATCAAATCCGCGCGAAAACCGGCGTCGAGATGGGCGTTTTCATAAACTACCGGAACGACTTGCTGGCGAACGACGACGCATCCGCGCTGTTCGAGTTCATACGTCAGAACCGATTCGTAAACCGATTCGAGCAAGCCCGGATCTAAAGCTGTGTGAATTTTAAATGCGGCGTCAACGATGATTTTTGAGACATCGTTTTCCGTCATAAAATAGTGTCCCGCAAAGGCGCAAAGGAGCAAAGAAGAAATAAGGTTTGTAAAGCCGTTCCAATAATTTGTTTGTAAAACCGTTCGATAATTCGCGGGATTATAAGCCAAAAACTAAAAAAAGAGAAGCAATTTTTTTACTTCTCTCCAAATTTCTTTTCTGATTTTGCCTCTCACATCTTCCTTGTTTTACTTATCTTTGCTCTTCTCCGTATCTTTCTTCTTCTTTTTTCTTATCTTTCTTCACCTTATCTTCCTTTGCGGCTTTGCGCCTTTGCGGGACACTATTTTCCATATTTCCCGCGAATCTTCACCGCTCGTTCCAAACCGTCAACATTCTCCAAAATTTTCAACCGCAAATCCCGGTCTAAATTTGGATTGCTTTCTAAAAATCTGTTGACGATTGTCAGAGCCTGTTCGCTTTTTTGACCGCCGATAAAAGCGCCGAGCCAGCCGTTGACAAAGAAGATTTTGCGGTTCTTTTTCAGATTCGGTAATTCCGACAAAGCTTTTTCCAAATAAGGCAAAGTCAAATCGGCGTGTCGCGGCGAATTAAACGCGGCAAAGGCGGCTTCGATCCAGCTTTCGGAGATTTCTTTTTTGCCGACAAAATCGTTATAAAATTTAGCTTTGTTTTCCGTCGATGCGATTCCGGCTTTGGCAGCGTAGGCGTATCGTTTGGCTTCGTCGCTCGTTTCGGTTTTTTCGAGTTCGGTAAGCAGCGCGGGTGCGTCTTTGTCACCGAGAATTAAAAGGCGCGTGACAATGTCGAATTTGTCTTTGGTTTTTAACTGAAAACCTTTCGTTTGAATAATGTCCAGTTTTGAATCGTCAAACTGTTTCAGAATCGCTCGCGCCTTTTCGGACGCAGCAACGTTGAGAAAAGCGCGATAAAACGTGATTTTTTGCCCGATGGTTGCGGCAGTTTGCATTTTATCAATCAACAGCGCTTCGATTCGCGGCGCGAGTTCTTCGCGCTGGTTGTCGCTCAAATAATAATTCATCGCCATCGAAACTCTGCCCAAAATTGTGTTGATGGTGCTTTCGTCGGTTTCAGTGTTGATGTTTTTGATGACGAGTTCGACGTAATCTTGCGGTGCGAGTTCCGCTTCCCTGACCGAATCCCACAAACTTCCCCACATCATCATGCGGAGAAAATCGTCCTTTTCGTTCTGGATATTGGCGAGAACGTAAGCACGGCTTCGCTCGTCAAGCAGAAAGATGCCGTAGCCGTAATCTTGGTAGTTTGGGAAAATTAATAATGGATTTCCGATAGACTCTTTATTATCTTTGAGGTCTTTACCATAACTTGTTGAATAAAAACTTTCATTTTTCGTTTGATTGATTTCGGTTTCAATTATTTTGGATTTGTTTTCCTGCGCTTTTACTAAGACCTTTACTTTTTGTTTCCAATTTCCAGTCTCATTGAGTTTATTTTCTTGTTCAAAAAAATAATTGGTCATGCCGCCGCCAACAAATACATTTTTACCATTTACAACTTTTGAACCATCCCAATCCATACCGTTCCTTTGAATTGTAATAAATGATAATCCGCGTTTTGTAACCCAAAACTCTGACCAATTTTTCAAATCCTGCTTGCTCGCCACTTCAAATTCCTTCACCAAATCCGTCCATTCAGCATTGGCAAATTCGTGTTTCTTCAAAAATGCGCGAACTGCCGTTTGAAATTCTTTTTCGCCTAAATAAAATTCGGCTTGTTTGAGAAACGATGGCGCTTTGCGATAGACGATGTTGCCGTAGGCGGATTTTGCCGCCGAGAGATTCGGGATTTCCTGATAGATCGGCGTTGTGCCTTTGGTCGAATCGGTTAAGTATGCGGCTTGCTTGTTGCGCTCGTAAAAGATTTTCCAGGCGTTGTATTCGGGCATCACTTTTTCGAGCGTTTTGTATGCCATAAACTCGGCGAAACCTTCCTTGAGCCACAGATCGTCGAACCATTTCATCGTCACCGTGTCGCCGAACCATTGATGCGCGGCTTCGTGAAAAATGACGTTGGCGCGCGAAACGTAATCGTTTTTCGTCGGCTCGGTCGGGAAAATCACGCTCGCTTCACGCAAAAAAGTCACGCCCGCGTGTTCCATTCCGCCGAACGGAAATTCAGGAATCAAAACCAGATCGTATTTCGGAAACGGGAATTTGTAATCGAAATAGCTTTCAAGAAACTTCACGCCTTCGCGGTTTAAACGGAAAACTTCGGCAGAATGTTGTTTAAATTTTTCGGCTTGCGATTTGCGAACGTAGATTCGCGCTCCCATTTTACGAGAAATTTCTTCATCAGTAGTTGGAGGTCTGTGTGGATACACATCTGTTCCACGCGCTTTTTTGGTCTCCTCCGCTTTAACTATCCATTCTCTGTTCATTTCATCGAGGACAGTTTGTTTGTCATATTCTGTGAATTCCGCCAACTCGCCCGCCGCAAATGCGAAAACGTATGTGCTGATTGGTTTGGTTTCTGGAAACTTGTGTATTGTTGACGTTCCATTGTTCATTCTTTCAATCCAAGTTCCAATTGATTCAGATTGCTGATTTCCTATTACGTTCCATTTTTCAGGGACGCGCAAACTCAAACTAAAACGCGCCTTCAAATCTGGCTGGTCGAACACGGGAAACGCCGTGCTTGCGTCCGACGGGACGAACAGCGAATAGACGCATTCCGCGCCGTCTTCCTTGTCAACGTAGCGCGTGATTGCCGCGCCTGATGTTTTAATCGGCGAGGCGAAGTTTATCTTGATAACATTCTCGCCCGTTTTCAGTAAAAAACTTGAAACGCCTAAATGTTCATTCGATATGAAATAATTATATGAATCAAGACCTCGCACAATACTTTGTATTTTTTGTTCATTAATCGCGACGACGTTGGCATACGGCTTGTCTTTATCATTCGCAAATTGCGTCGTCCGCCAATCGAGAATCAAATCATTTTTCGCGCCTTCGTCCGTCAATTTAACGCGAATTTCAATCTCGCCTCGCATCAGCGGCGCGCCTTTTTCGAGCGTGATGTTGAGTTTGTAACGCACGTCCGAATAATGCGCCGCCCGCCATTTCGCCAGAGCTTGCGAAACGCCCGGTTCGAGCGGCGGAGTTTGCCCGTTTATCATTCCTGTCATCATCAATCCCAAAACAAACAAAAGTGTTATTGCTTTCATACAAATTCGATTTTACTACAACCCGCGCCGCAAATTCTTCCCGCATCAATTCCCGCTTACGTCTTCCCTTTGCGCCTTTGCGTCTTTGCGGAAGAGATTAAATTTCCCGCAAAGACGCAAAGGCGCAAAGAAAACGAAGTGAAGCAAGGAAATAATCCCGAAGCGCCGAACCTATTCCCAGAAATTTCTTTCGCACCGATGACCGCAGCCGCTGCACTGCCGACCGCGACGTTGGCAATGCTTCCGTCAATTCCGGCACTGACGACCGAGAGCTTGGCACTGACATACGCAGCGGTGACACTGGCGTACGCAACCTTGGCAATGGCAACCGCGACGGTAACACTGGCGACCGCGACGATGACACACGCACACGCAACCTTGGTACTCTCGACCGCGACGCTGACACTGGCATACGCAGGCTTGGCACTGACGACCGCAACGCTGACACTGGCAACCGTTAGGACTACGGCAAAGCCGAAAAACAAAAACGGCGGCGGATTTTTCACAATCCGACCGCCGCTCTCTGTTTTATCGAAACGGAAATTTACAAACTGAAATTAAAATTTACGAATCCGCTCGCCTTGACCGGCTGACCGGCGCGCACGAACGGCTTGAATTTCCATTTCTTCACCGCGTCGCTCGCCGCTCGCTGCAACATCGAAGGTCCGGTCGTGTTCTGCACTGCCGAAACTTCGCCGTTTTCATTGACGAGAACTTCAACCTTGACGACGCCGGTCATCCGCATATTTTTCGCGGCAATCGGGTAAACGGGTTTAGCCTGACTGGTTGCGTAACTGACCAGCGAACCGACGTTCAAAGGCGATGCGTCACCGGAGTTTTCATTGCTTGCCGTTGCGGTATCATTCGATTTTTCGGTATTGGTATCCGGTTTGTTTTCCGGCTTCGTTTCTGACTCTTTATTTTCGACGCGGCGGTCGCGATTCCTCGCCGTTTCATTGTTTTCCGAATTGACGCGCGGCGCGGCGGTCGGAGTTTTCGGCTGTTCGTTCGTGGTTTCCTTTTTCGCCTCGGCATTACTCGTCGCTCCGTTAGCGACAGTCGAATCAGCGGCGCGATTGGCGTTTGAAGTGTTTGGGCTGCTCGTTTTGGCAGCAGTGTTTTCATTCGACACAGGTTTGAAAACCGTCGATGAATCGGTCGGCGACGCGCTGGCTGTTTCTGTTCCGGCGACAGGATTTGTTGAAGCGATGATGTTCGGCGAAACGGCGGCGGTTTCAACCGGCGCTTCGGTCACGGCGTTGACGATGCTGCGCGAACTCGTTAACTGCTCGCGCGCGTCGCCGACGGCGTCTTTCCAGCGTTTCGCGTCGTAATCGTCTTTCGCCAGACTGACGCGCGTCGTCGTCGCTTCTTCGACCAAAGCCATCGCGTCGGCGGATTTCGATTTGTCAGCGCCGATAGTTTTCGATTGTTCAACAACGAGTTCGAGCGTTTCGCGCATCTTTTCCAAATCAACAGTGGCTTCGAGCGGCAAAGTGCGGTCGGAAATCGTCAATCCGAGCGAGCGATAACGTTCGAGCTGATTGCGCGCGCCTTTGACAACCTGACCTGCAACCGAAAAATAATGCGCCGTCTGCGCGGGCTTGCCGTTTTTCGGCGCGGCGGACAATTCTTTGAGAAAAGTTTGCGCGCGCGTGTAATCGCCCTGTTCGAGATAACTGTTCATCAACAAAACGTTGATGACGCCGTGGACGGTTTGATCGCCGGTTTCGCGGCGAATGTTTTCGAGTTCGTAAATCGCCGCGTTGAAATTTTTAACGGCGATAAAGGCTTTCGCTTTCGAGACGCGCTCGCGCATTATTTCGGCGGCGGTCGGAGCGGCGACCGGCTTGGCGGCAACCGGCGTGTTCGTCGCCGAAGCGCCGGCGGGCGGAACGGTTTGCCCTTCGGCGATTACGATTCCCGATGTCACCAGTGCGGCGCAAGCGAAAAACCTTCTGACATTTAGCGGCATTTTTTGTCTCCTTTGTAATTCTTTTTGAACGGCGATTTTGATTAATTTAAAAATCGCTCGTTGACTCAAATGATTCCGCAAAGGTCAAAGCGAACAAAACGGGAAGCGTCGCTTTTCACTCAGCTAAAAACTATTTCTTAATTATGCTTTTTCAAGCCGTCTCAGAATAAATACGTTCATTTCTGCGTTAAACTCTTGATGATTTTTTGTTGGTAAAGGTTTGCGTCTTTCTTTATAACATTTTCGTCCAAAGTGAGCAAACGCCGCTCGCGCATGATAATTTTTCCGTCAATAATCACCGTGTTCACATCGCTCGTTTTGGTCGCGTAAACGAGATGCGAATAGACGTTATAAACGGGCGTTTGATGCAAATTATCGAAATCGACAATCGCGATGTCGGCGCGTTTTCCGGTTTCGAGCGAGCCGATTTTGTTTTCCAGATGCAAAGCGCGCGCGCCGCCAATCGTAGCCATCATAAACGCCTGTTCGGCGCTGACGACTTTCGGATCGCCGGAAAACACTTTGTGCAGTTTCGCCGCCGCGTCCATTTCTTCCCACATGCTCAAATCATTATTCGACGCCGCGCCGTCGGTTCCCAAACCGAGCCGCAAATTCGCCGCGAGCATTTGCGGTACGGGCGCGACGCCGGACGCGAGCTTCATATTCGACTGCGGATTATGCGCGACGCCGACGCCGCGCCGCTGCAAAATCTCGATTTCGTTCGGATTGGCGAAAACAACGTGCGCGGCAATCGTCCGATTATTCAAAAAGCCGATTTTTTCCAGATATTCGACCGGACGCGCCGCGTATTGTTTGGAAATATCGTCAACTTCCGTGCGCGTTTCGGCGACGTGAATCAAAACCGTCGCGTTCAATTTATCGGCAAGACTTTTGACCAATCCTAAATGCTCGGTCGTCAAAGTATAAGGCGCGTGCGGAGCGAGCGCGGGCGTGATGAGCGGATTATTTTTCCATTTGTTGATGAATCTTTCACTGTAAGCGAGCGCGTCCTGAGGTGTTTTGTTGTCGGCGACCGGAAATTGAATAATCGTCTCGCCGAGCACGCCGCGCATTCCAGCTTTGAAAGTTTCATCAGCGACTGCATCTTCAAAATAATACATATCGCAGTAAGTCGTCGTGCCGCCGCGAATCATTTCCGCCAAACCCAAACGAGTTCCGGCGCGAACAAACTGCTCGTCAACATTTTTCCCTTCCGCCGGAAAAATATATTTCGTCAGCCATTCCTGCAAATCCAAATCATCGGCAATCCCGCGAAAAAGCGTCATCGGAATGTGCGTGTGAGTGTTGACTAGACCGGGAATGACAACTTTTCCCCGCGCGTTGATTGTTTGTTTTGAAGAATATTTTTGTGATATTTCCGCGACAGTACCGACAGCAACGATTTCGCCTTTGGCAACGGCAACCGCGCCGTTCTCAATCACGCGCCGCTCGGCATTCATCGTCACGACAGTTCCGTTTTGCACGATTAAATCAACCGCGCTTTTTTGACCGTAAATTGTGTATTGGAGAGTTAAAAGAATCGAAACCAAGAGTAAAATTTTCAGCTTTGCCATAGCTGAATTTACTATAAATTCATACGAGAAAGCAATTTAATCGGTCTTAGTCTTCCGAAAAATAATCCGAATCCATCTTTTTAATTTCGTAAACAGTCGCTACCGAAACGCCGACGTTATAATCAATCATCAGTTCGGCAAGTTCTTCGCCGTCAATCAAAATGATTTTACTGTCAATCATCGCCACATAATCGCGCGCTTCTTTTGTAAAATCCGAGGTAGTAATAAAAACGCCTTTTCTGGCGCGTTTTCCCTGCAAAGCACCGGCGAATTTCTAAATTTCAGGACGACTGACATTTCCTTCCCAACGCTTTGCCTGTAAATAAATTACGTCCAAACCCAAGCGATCCTCGTTGATAATGCCGTCAATTCCGCCGTCGCCGCTTTTGCCGACAGCTTTTCCCGCTTCCTGCAAAGTTCCGCCGTACCCCATTTTGGCAAGCAGTTCGACAACTAGCCTTTCAAAAAAGGCGGGCGAACAGGATTTTACTTTTTCGATAATTTCGGCGGCTAAAGCGTTTCGGATTGTTTGGTATGCAGTTTCGAGAGACTCTTCAGGCGTATCATTTACATCTTCAGCAGTCTCGGTTAAAACTTTTGCTGTCTTATCATTTTTTCGATTTTGAAATTCGTTGAATTCGGAAAACTGCTTTAAAGTTTTGTTATCAATTCGATTTGGATTTTGAGATAAGATTTCCAAACCCCTTTTTGAAATTTGAAAGAAACCTCTTTTTGAAGATTCTAAAAGTCCTGCTTTAGATAAATAAGTTCTCGCCCAACCAACACGATTACGAAAAATTGTTTGTTTGCCACTTGGCAATAATTCTTGCAGTTGAGTTTCATTTAAGGAGAATTTTTCTGCTAAAGCAGTTGTTGCCTCATGAGCGGAATGTTCACTTTTATCACTAGCAAAGCGCAGGAGCGGAAGCATTAAAGTTTGATAATCTGAAATGCTCATAATTTTCTATTTCAAAAATTTTGCATCAAACGCTTTCGGCAAAAGGTCGCTCATTTGAAAAGTTTCGGTTTCGCCCTGCAAATTTGCCAGAACGATTTCGACATCGCCGCAAAATTCCCAGATTATTTGGCGGCACGCGCCGCACGGCGGCGTTAAATTGTCGGTGTCGGCGACGATTGCCAGATGCTCGAATTTTTTTTCGCCTTCCGAAATCGCTTTGAAAATCGCCACGCGTTCGGCGCACATCGTTAAGCCGTAGCTCGCGTTTTCGATGTTGCAGCCGGTGATGATTGCCCCGCTTTTGGTTAAAAGCGCCGCGCCGACTTTGAAATTTGAGAACGGTGCGTGAGCGTTTTCGCGCGCCTTGCGGGCTTGTTCGATTAAATCTTTCATAATTTAATTTAAGACGACTTTTTGCGCCGCACCGTGTTTGCCTATTTCCTCGCGGATTTTGCCGCATAAAAATTCGATGCCGATTTCCGGGTTGCCGCCTTCGGGAATGATAATGTCGGCGTTGCGTTTCGACGGTTCGACGAATTCGAAATGCATCGGTCGAACGGTCGCGTAATACTGCGCGATGACCGACTCGGTCGTTCGCCCGCGCTCGCGAATGTCGCGCTGAAGACGGCGAATAAAACGAATGTCATCGGGCGTGTCAACGAAAACGCGCACGTCCAAAAGGCTTAAAATGCGCGGTTCTGAAAAAATTAGAATACCTTCGACGATAACGACCGGTTTCGGTTCGAGATGTTCGCTGCGGTCACTTCTGGTGTGCGATTTGAAATCGTAAATCGGCATTTCAATCGAATCGCCGCTTTTTAAACGCTTCAAATGATTCATCAGCATTTCGCTGTCAATCGAATCCGGATGATCGAAATTTGCCTGATGCCGTTCGTCAAGCGGCATATCGGCAAGATTTCGGTAATACGAATCCTGCTCGATTAAAATCACGCTTTCCCTGCCGACCGATTCGATAATGCGTCGCGCAATCGTCGTTTTTCCCGAACCCGTTCCGCCGCAAATGCCAATAATCATAGATATATTTTTACCACAGAGACGCGAAAAACACAGAGAAATTTGTTAAAACCTCTGTGTTTAGCGTCGTTTCAGCGGTAAATCAACTTAGTTTGATAATTACTCTCTTTAATAATTCCTTAAAAATTCCCGCCACGCGCGCTCCTGTTTCCATTACTTCTTCGTGATGAATAATGTCGCCGCTGATGCCCGCCGCCATATTCGTGATGCAGGAAATTCCGAGAACACGCATTTTCTGATGCCGCGCCGCAATCGCTTCGGGAACGGTCGACATCCCGACCGCGTCCGCGCCGAGCATCCGAAACATATGAATTTCGGCGGGCGTTTCATAAGTCGGACCCGACAAAGCGCAGTAAACGCCACGCCGCAAAAACGGCGTCAGTTCTTTGTCCGTGCCGTCTGCAAACCTTTCTTCAGCGATATTTTTCGCTTCTTCGCAAACGATTTCCTGAAAATCTTTATCGTAAACTTCGGTCATATCGGGAAATCGCGCTCCGAACCGTTCATCATTCGCGCCGCGCAAAGGATTAGTGCCCATCAAATTCAAATGATCGCGAATGAGCATCAGATTTCCCGGCTTAAACGAAGTCTGCACGCTTCCCGCCGCGTTCGTCAGAATCAAATTCTCAACGCCCAACACGCCGAACGTTCGCACCGGAAAAATAACCTGCGACATTTCGTAGCCTTCGTAAAAATGAAAACGTCCCTGCTGAACAGCGACGGAAACGCCCGCGATTTCGCCCAAAACAAGCTGTCCGGCGTGACCTTCAACGGTTGATTTCTGAAAATGCGGAATCTCTTCATAAGAAATTCTAACCGCATTTTCCAAATCCTCAGCAAACGCGCCAAGCCCGCTGCCCAAAACGAGCGCGGTTTTTATTTCACGGTCATATTTCGATTTAATAAATTCGGCGGCTTCAACCGCATTTTCGTAACTCATAAAGGACTTATTTTTTACCATAAAGATTTGAATTGAGGAAACGGAATAAAAATATTTTGACAAGTGATACTATATGGAATACTATTTATTCATCTAATATCGCTTTCCTTTTTTATTTTTAAACAATTTTTATGACGAAAAAATTAAACGACGTTGTTGCCGAATTACACGGCAATGAGGGAAAGCTTCGTTTTACGCATCTATTGAAAATTTGCGAACAGTTTTTTGGAAACTATCGCATCAGCGGAAGTCATCATATATTCAAAACTCCCTGGCAAGGCGATCCGCGAATCAATTTGCAGAAAGAGAAAGGCAATTTCGCCAGACCTTATCAAGTTAAGCAAGTTCTTCGCGCTTTGCGTAAATTGAAAGAATTTGAAGAAGATAAGAAAAATGAACAAAAAGACCAAAAAACAGGTGAAAATAGATAAACAAACGAGTTTGCCCAAAGTTGAGCAATATCTTTACAGCGTCGGCTGGTCTGAAGAAGATGAAGCGTTCGTCGCACGGATTGCGGAGTTTCCTTCTTTGGCAGCGCACGGCGAAACGCAGGAAGCGGCAATGCTTGAAATCAAAAATGTTGTTGAAGTTGTTCTGAAAGATTTAAGCGAATCAGAAGAACCGATTCCAGAACCTTTCGGCAAACGCTCTTTCAGCGGAAAATTGGTTTTGCGAATGCCCGAATATATGCATCGCCAACTTGCTTTGGAAGCAATGCAACAAGGCGTTTCGCTGAATCAATTATTAAACTTAAAATTAGAAGCAAGTCGATAGATCGCTTCTTTTATTTTTCCTTCCGATACGGGTTTCCGAGCGCTTTTGGCGCGCGCGATAGTCCGATGAAACCGGCGAGAACGATAATCGTCAAAACATACGGAATAATCTGGATAAATTGCACGGGAACGTTTTCGCCCGACGCGGTTTTGATGTTGGCGAGCGGAATCGTCAAGGCTTCGGTGAAACCGAAAAATAAACATGCGAGAAGCACTTGAACAGGTCGCCATTTCGCCAAAATCAGCGCGGCGAGCGCGATGAATCCGCGTCCGGCGGTCATTCCGCGGGTGAATAAAGAAGATTGTCCGGTTGAAAGGTAAGCGCCGCCCGCCGCTGCTAAAATTCCGCTGATAATGACGGCAGAATATCTTAATTTAATGACGTTGACGCCCGCCGCGTCAGCCGCCGCCGGATTTTCTCCGGTCGCCCGCAGCCGCAAACCGAACGGCGTTTTATAAAAAACATACCAGCAAACGGGAACGAGCAAAAAAGCCAAAATCGTAGCGACGTTCAAGCCGAAAAAATCGGGCAGCAAATTAGCCTTGTCAATTTGCTGCGTCGAACCCGCCGAATCATAAATCGCGCTCGATAAAAGCGCTGGCAAACCAAGCATCAGAATATTAATTCCGAAACCGGCGACGACTTGATCGGCTTCAAATTTGATACAGGCAACGGCGAAAAACAGCGCCAAAACTCCGCCCGCGAACATTCCGCACAAAAAACCGAAAAACGGATTTCCCGTTTCGTATGTCACGACCGCCGCCGTGAATGCGCCCGCCAGCATCAAGCCTTCAAGCGCGATGTTGATGATGCCGGAACGCTCGGAAAACATTCCGCCGAGCGCGGCGAAAATCAGTGGTGTGGCAAAGCGAAAAACCGATAAAAAGAAAGCGATTGTAAAAATCTCGGCTAAAATTTCAAGCATAAAATTATTTTGAAAATCTTTGTAAAGAGGCTACAAACAAAATAACGATAGCCTGCAAAACTTCAACCAAATCCTTGGAAACATATTCGGTAAAGGCGTCAACGAAAATTCCTCCGCGCTGCAAAATGGCGAAAAATATCGCGGCGAGAAAAACGCCGAGCGGATGATTTCTTCCCAAAAGTGCGACAGCGATGCCTAAAAATCCGACTTCGCCGGAAAAATCGTGATAATAAAGATAGCGATTGCCCAAAACTTCGCCGACGGCGACCATCCCGGCAAGCGCGCCGGAAATCGTCATAGCAATAATAATCTGTCTGCCCGGAGAAATTCCGCCGTATTCCGCCGCGCTAGCGCTTTCGCCGACGGCGCGCAGTTCGTAACCCCATTTTGTTTTCCAGAGAAATATATAAACGAGCACGCACGCCGCAATTGCCAGCAAAAAAGCAACGCTGAGCGGCACGAACTCGGGCATTCCTGGAATGAATTGGCTGATGCGCGGAATGTGCGCGGCTTCGCCGATTGGAACGGTTTGCAGAATAGCGTCGCCCGGTTTTTTAAAGTGATACTGCGTAAAATAGCTGACGAGCGCGATGGCGATGAAATTCAGCATAATCGTGTTGATAACTTCGTGCGAACCGAATTTTGCCTTCAAAATTCCGGGAATCGCGCCCCAGATTCCGCCCGCGACCATTGCCGTTAAAATACAAAGCGGCACGAGCACAACGCCTGGCAAACTCATCCACGAGTAATCAACATCTGAGCCGAAAACATTAACGACCGTGCCACCGAATTTAATGCCGACCCAAGCCGTCGCAAACGCGGCGACATACAATTGCCCTTCAGCGCCGATATTCAAAAGCCCGCAGCGAAAAGCGACGGCGACCGCCAATCCGGTAAAAATAAGCGGCGTCGCGTAAAAAAGCATATAACCTACATCTTTCAGCGAGCCGAACGAATTACCGATTAAAAGATTGTAAGTTTGAAACGGATTGTCGCCAATCAGCAAAACGATGATGCCGCCAACGATAAACGCAGCGATAACCGCAATCAACGGCGAGAGAATTTCTCGAAAAATTTTCATTTTTTATAAAACAATCGTAAATCGCTCGCGCTTTTTTTGCGAAAGCGAAAACGTTTCCGGCATTTGATTTAGGAAAGTTGCGAAACTAAATATACCCGACAAAGCAGTAGAGTGTCATCTAAAAACGCAAAATTGTAAATCTTCATTTTTTGCAAAAATTTTACATCAAGATACTTGACAAGGAGACACTCATATTTTATTATTGTTTACGACTAAGCGATTAAGATTTGTCTTAGTCATAAAAAACTAAAAATCATTTTATTTGGAGGAAAAATATGAGCATTATCAAATATGATCCTTTTCGTGAGCTGAGAAGTTTGCAAGATGAAATGAACCGTCTTTTTATGACGAATTATTCACAGCGCAACAATTCGGAAGAAGGTTTTTCGAGCGGCGCTTGGAATCCGCAAGTTGATATTTTCGAGAACAAAGATCAGATCGTTCTCGAAGCGGAACTACCGGGAATGAAGCCGGAAGACGTTAATATCTCGATTGAAAATAACGTTCTGACGATTCACGGCGAGCGTAAATTCGAGAAAAAAGACGATAAAGACAATTTTCATCGCGTCGAGCGTTCTTACGGTTCGTTCACGCGTTCGTTCACGCTGCCGCCGACGGTTTCGAGTGAAAACGCCAATGCCGAATTTGAAAACGGCTTGCTGCGTTTGAGCCTGGCGAAACGCGAAGAAGCAAAACCGCGCCGCATCGAAATTAAAGCGAACAGCGGACAGTCGCAGCAGAAAACGATTGACACGAAGGCAAAATCGGGTGAACAATCGAGTTCAGCCAAAGCATAAATAGAAGCGACGAGTAAACAGGGACGAAGGGCGAAAATGTCCTTCGCCCTTAATTTTTAATTTATTTTTTTCGGGAAAACAAAACCTCGTCTTTTGTCATTCCCTTTTTTGTTAAATATTTTGTTAAATAAAAGAAAATGAGATTTGATAGATTTACAATTCGCGGGCAGGAAGCGGTTCAGGAAGCAATCGGTGTCGCCGAAAAAAATCAAAATCAACAGGTCGAGCCGGAACATCTGCTCGCCGCGATGCTTGAGCAGAAAGAAGGAACTTTGCGACCGATTTTGGGCAAAGTCGGAGCGAACGCGCAGCAGATTTTAACCGAAACGACAGCGGCAATTGCGAAATTTCCGACGGTTTCCGGCGGTCAGCAGTATTTTTCCTCGCGCATTAACACGATTTTTCAGGAAGCTCAGAAAGAAGCCGAAAAGATGCAGGACGAATACATGTCCACCGAGCATCTTTTACTGGCAATTGCCGACGAAAAAACCGGCGACGCCGGACGCATTTTACGCTCGAACGGCATTACGAAAGAAGACGTTGAAAAAGTCATCGTGGATATGCGCGGAGGCGCTCGCATTACTGACCAAAACGCAGAGGAAAATTTTCAAGCGCTTGAAAAATATTCGATTGATTTAACCGAACGCGCGCGCAAAGGAAAACTCGATCCGGTCATCGGGCGCGACGACGAGATTCGGCGGACGATTCAGGTTTTGTCCAGAAGAACGAAAAACAATCCTGTATTGATCGGTGAACCGGGTGTCGGTAAAACCGCGATTGTCGAAGGCTTGGCGCAGCGAATAGTTTCGGGCGATGTGCCGGAAACTTTGAAAAATAAAAAGCTCGTCGGGCTTGATTTGGGTTCAATGCTTGCGGGCGCGAAATATCGCGGCGAGTTTGAAGATCGTTTGAAAGCGGTTTTAAAGGAAATCGAAAAATCGGACGGACAGATTATTTTGTTCATTGACGAGCTGCACACGCTCGTCGGCGCAGGCGCGTCTGAAGGCGCGATTGACGCTTCTAATATGCTCAAACCCGCGCTCGCTCGCGGGCAGTTGCGCTGTGTCGGCGCGACGACTTTGAACGAATATCAGAAATATATCGAGAAAGACAAAGCGCTCGAACGCCGTTTTCAGCAGGTTTACGTCGGCGAGCCGAACGTCGAAGACACAATTGCGATTTTGCGCGGATTGAAGGAACGATACGAAGTCCATCACGGCGTGCGCGTCAAAGATTCGGCGATTGTCGCCGCAGCAACTTTGTCGAATCGTTATATCACAGACAGATTTTTGCCCGACAAAGCGATTGATTTGATTGACGAAGCCGCGTCGAAACTGCGCATCGAGATTGATTCTCTGCCGCAGGAAATCGATGTTCTGGAACGCGAGATTTTACAGCTCGAAATCGAAAAGCAGGCGCTTTCACGCGAAACCGACGAGAAATCGAAAGAGCGTCTGGACGATATTGAGAAACGTATCGCCGATTTGAAGGAAAAATCCGGCGCGATGAAAGCAAAATGGCAGTCGGAAAAAGACGAAATCGAAAAGATGCGCGGCGCGAAAGAAAGGCTTGAACAAGCGAAGTTGCAGCTTGAGCAGGCGCGTCAGGCGGGCGATTTGAATAAAGCTGCCGAACTGCAATACGGCACCATTCCCGAACTCGAACGGCTTTTAAATAGCGAGCAAACGCGGCTTTCCGAGCTTCAAACCGACGGCGTGATGCTGAAGGAAGAAGTTGATGAAGAAGACGTGGCAGAAGTCGTCGCGAAATGGACGGGTGTTCCGGTCTCGAAAATGCTCGAAGGCGAAATGCAGAAACTCGTGACGATGGAAGACAAACTGCGAACGCGTGTTATCGGTCAGGACGAAGCTTTATTAGCCGTCGCCAATGCGGTTCGTCGCGCTCGCGCCGGCTTGCAAGACCCGAATCGTCCGATCGGTTCATTTATTTTCTTAGGTCCGACCGGCGTCGGTAAAACCGAGACGGCGAAGGCTTTAGCCGAATTTATGTTCGACGACGAACGCGCTTTAGTTCGTTTGGATATGTCGGAATATATGGAAAAACACGCCGTCGCCAGAATGATCGGCGCGCCGCCGGGATATGTCGGTTACGATGAAGGCGGGCAATTGACCGAAGCCGTCCGTCGCCGTCCGTATTCGGTAGTTTTATTCGATGAAATCGAAAAAGCGCATTCGGATGTTTTCAATATTTTGCTGCAAATTCTCGATGACGGGCGTTTAACCGATTCCAAAGGTCGGGTCGTGGATTTCAAAAACACTGTTTTGATTATGACGAGCAATCTCGGTTCGCGCGAAATTCAATCAGCCGGATTGGTTGATACGCCGATTAAGGAAATGGTGACCGATGTTTTGCGCAATCATTTCAAACCGGAATTTTTGAACCGCATTGACGACATTGTCATTTTCGGGCAGCTCGACAAGTCGGAAATTGTGCGAATCATTGATGTGCAGCTTGAAAAACTGCGCAAGAATCTGGCGGAACGCGGAATTTCGATTGTGCTGGAAGATTCGGCGAAAACGCTTCTGGCAAATGAAGGTTACGATCCGACATTCGGCGCGCGACCGCTCAAACGAGCGATTCAGTCGCTCGTGCAAAATCCGCTGGCGATCAAAATTTTGAACGGCGAGATTCGCAGCGGCAGCACGATTCGCGTCGCGGCTGACGGCGACGCGCTGAAATTCACGCCCGAAGCGGCGACGGCAACGGCGTAAATGTTATGAACCGCAGAAAACGCGACGAGCGCAGAGAAGAGTTGAGAAAATTTCTCAAAGATTCGGCGCTCGCCGCGACTTCGGCGGTCAATTTATTAGCGAGTTTTCCTTATGATAAATGGTTTGTTAGACTGAAAAGTGCGGATTATTTATCAAATTTTATGAGTTGGTTTAACAGAAAAAAAATGAACGAGCAAGATTTTAACAAAGACGAAATAAACAAAGAAACAATGACAGAAGAATTTTCTGGCGATCAGGATTTTATTGATATGGAAGGCGAAAATATCAATTCCGCCGCAGAGCAGCAGCAGCAAAAGGTCAAATCAATGCGTGAAACCGAGCTTGAAAACAAATTAAAAGAAGAAACGCAGCGGCGCGAAGCTGCCGAAGCGAAACTGATCGGCGTGCAGGCGAAATTTGAAGAAGTTAAAAACGGTTTGGAGCGCGAAACGCAGGAGATGCGTCAGCGTTTGATGAAAACGCTTGAAGATCGTGCTAAACAGGGACAATTCAGTTTTTTGACGACGCTTTTGCCGGTTTTAGATAATTTGACTTTAGCCATTGATCACGCCGAAAAAGATTCTTCGCTCGAACACCTGCTCGGCGGCGTCAAAGGAACGGCTCGCTCATTTGAACAAGCCTTAATCAGCGTCGGCGTCGAAGCCGTGCCGTCAATCGGCGCGGATTTCAACCCGGAAATGCACGAAGCGATTGATATGGTCGCAGTCGAACCGGAACGCGACGGCAAAATTACCGCCGAATATTCGCGCGGTTATAAATTCGGCGATCGTCTTTTGCGACCGGCACGCGTTCAGGTCGGAAAAGCGATGGCGCAGCAGGCGCAAGCCGAATGAATTTCTATATCAATGTCCGATTAACGGTAAAATTTTTAATGGGTTTATTTCGTTAAGGATTTTGAAATAAATAGTCTCGATTGAATTCAATCGAGACTATTTATTTTTGTTGACGAAAAAAAAATTGCAATCGCGTTTTGATTCGCTTTTAATCGGATTTAATTTGGCTTTTTCAATCGAATGTTTTGTTTCCAAAACTGAAACTGCCATTATCTAACGACAAGCTGAACAGTATTTGACGCGGCGGAAACATTGCCCGCGCGCGTCGAGCGAATGCGATAAATATATGTTCCGCGCTTTGCCGTGGATCGCCAAGTCGTTGTGTTCGCGCCGGTTTGACCGGCAGATGAAAAAACGTCCGGGCTTGCGCTCGTGGCGCGCTCGACGATAAATCCGTCTTCATCAATTGAATTATCAGTCCATTTGAGCGAAATGGTTTTCGTTGCCGAACCCGTCAAATTTGACGGCGCGGCAGGCGCGGTCGGCGTCGCAGTTCCGGTTTTGAAAACAAAAAGCGTGATGCTTTGCGCCGGAACATTCGTCGTCAAAGCGCCGCTCTCGACATTCGCATCAGCCAGGCGATTTATCTGATTCGCCGCTGTTAACTGCCAAACCTGCGCTGTGTTTCCGGCTGAATAATTCGCCGTTTTCATATTAATTTGCGTTCCCGCTGCGGTTTTGTTGATAACCATCACGGTTAACGCGCCATCCGACGTGCGGACTGAGGCAAAAGCCGAAACATTGTCGGGATTCGGCGCGATTGCGAAAACGCTCATTTCGCCGAAGCCGGATTTTTGTCCGTCGTAATTGCGAAACATTTTCATCGCCTTAAACGTCGGCGTCGCCGCGTCGGGTGTCATCCAGCGCGCCGCCATGTCCATTCCTTCGCGTCCCAGAATGCCGTAAACGTCGGCTTGCGCTGTCGCGCCGTTGATATGATTTTCCGCGCCCCAATTATATTCGGTCAAACCGATTTTCGTATTCGGGTAATTCTGCGCGACCCAGTTTTTCATTCTGGGAACGAGCTGAACTTTATCGTTGATCCACGATTCATCAGTATAATTCGGATCCCACAAAGAACGCGTCGAACGATTACGACGCAGCTGCATCGCCGAAGAAACATCATTGGAAAATTCGCCGCCCTGCGGATAATAATGCAGCGTGAAAAAGTCTAAAAGACGAATGCCGCGCGTTTGTTCGTCGGCTTTAAATTGCTGTAAAAGCCAGACGACGTAATCCGTATTTCCGTGCGCGGTCGGGAAACTGCCAGTTATTGTTCGGCGCATACCATAAATCATAACCGGAATAACGATAGCCGTCCCAACCCCATTCTTCGGGTCCGACGACTTGCGTGTTCGGGTCAACCGATTTGATCATCGCCGCGTAGTCGCGCATTTTCGCGAAAATCTCTTCCATGCGTGCGCCCTGCGGTTTCACGTCGCGGTGAGTCGAATGCCAGATGGAATATTCGTTGTCGAGAATGTAATAACGCAAACCATTATTCGCCGCGCCGCCCCAGCGCCCGAAAAGATGCGAAACCCAATTGCGCTGAAAGGCGACCGAATTCGGCACGTTGGCGTCGTTCGGATCATTTCCCGTGACGTTTTGCCCGTTCGTCCAAATACCGTTTCCGGCGTCGGGAAACCACTGCCAATCGCGGTCGGTTTGCGCGCCGTATTTTGCAATCGAAAAACTCGCCAGTTTTTCGCGATTCGGTCCGACTTTGGCAATCCAGTCAATCATCGGAATCGTCAGCATCGGCTGCGCGTTCGCGTTTTTTGAGTTTTGAACGAATGTATCGCCGACTTCGCCCGCCTGATTGGCGAACGGAATGCTCTGGAAATAAAAATCGTTGCCGCGATTGTCGGCGTTTTGCTGCCAGTTGTAGCGCGAAGTATTGTTGCCGCCCGACCGATTCAGCGGCGCGTTAAGTTCTAAAAGCTGTGCCGTCGTCGCGTGCGCCACCCCGTAAATGTTCGGATTAATCTGGCGCCGATTCAAGTTCGCGTCAACCGTAATCGTTACCGCGCCCGACGGCGGCTCAGTAATCGTTCCGGCAACGAGCGTGATGTCGTCAACGTAAAAAACCGGTTGCGCTGTGCCGCTTAAATCCTGAATCCAAAAACCGTCAATGTTCGCCGAAGCGACGCCGAGCGACGAAAGCGGAATCGTTATTTGCTGCCAAGCGTTTGCCGCGAGATTCGGCAAAACGACGGCTGTTTGCGCCGCGCCGCCGACGGTCGCCTGCACCTGCAATCTTTGCCCGCCCGATGTTCCGCCGTGAATCCAGAAATTCAAACTCGCGTAACCGCTTGTCGAAAAAGCGGCGTGATGAAGATAAAACGCCTGCCACGCGCCCGCGTTGACGCTCGCCGAAGCTACGCCCCCATGAACTGGATTGTTATTATTTGTATTAACCGTAGCCCAGCTCCAATTTTCCCAGCCGTTTTGCAACGAATCGGTATAAATAGTCTGCGCGGTTTGCGCATTCACGCTTGAAAAACAAAAAAAGCCGACCAAAAGCGCGCACGCCGCGAAAAACGCTCGGGTACGCGATATTTTTTGAAACATCAAAATATCTCCTCGTAATTTTAATTTTTGCGCTCTTTTTGCCTGTCAACTGATGAAAGGTCACGATTAGGTTTTATTAACTTAACATATTCAGAATAATAAAATAAAGATGTTTAACAATTATTTACAATTTCCCGCAAACAGTGTTGACAACTTTTGTCAGTCATTAAAACAAAAAAGCCGCAAGCATCTAAAACCCGCGACTTTTTTATTTTTAGTTTTTTGTTCGGATTAATTAATCTCCGGAGCTTCGACTTTGATCGCCGGATCTAATTCCCAGGCGACTGTGAAGTGATTATAAATTTTAGTTTCTCCGCCGTCAGCCTCAATCAGCGTTTCTTCTTTGAGCTTTACGCCGTCTTCACCAATCCAATATTTGCGCTTTGTGACAGAAAGCATTTCTTTATTGGTTGTGTGACTGAGACGTTTTATTTTCGTTGTGGCAGCATAAATATTCGCCGTCAAACCGTTTAACTGCTCTGTGCCCAAATATTTATATTCCGTCAGTTTCTCGGCTTGATTTTCAGCCGTCGGCATCGAAGCAGACGGGGGATCATATCTTTTCAGTTGCGCTTTTGCATCAATTGTTCCTTCAATCCAGGGCTGGTCGCCGGTGCGCTTGTAGGTTTTATCGCCGATTCTGATTGATTCGGTTTTGGTAGTTTTGGAGCGCGATGTGATTTCGCTGGTTAGGCGGCTGACCGTTGGCGAAGCGAATTCAATCGTAGTTTTGCCAGCGGAAAATTCCTGATGTTTTCCTTTGGCTTTGGTTTCATTCATCTGCGTCATTCGCATCGGTTTGCCTTTCCATTCGTTGAGTGCCCATTTCGCGTTTTTGATTACGGAATCAAACTCCGCCTGCGACAATGTTTTTTCTTGAGCGAACGCGCCGACGGCAACGAACAACATCAAAGCTGTCAATAAAATTTTTTTCATTTTTCGTTTCTTCCTTTTTCAAAAATTGATGTTAGTGTAGCTACGAAAAACACTCACGCGCCGACGAAAAAAAAGTTGCAGCTTTAATTGATAATTTTTTTACTTTTTTGCTTTTTTACTTGTGCGCCAAATCAGACGACCGTCGGCGCGTCGGCGTGCGGAACGAAGCATTTGCGGCAGCGGGCTTCGTATTTGTCGTGAGCGCCGACTTCGACGCGTTCTTTTGAATCGGATGTGCGCTGCGAGTAATTCGCCGTGTTGCCGCATTTAACGCAGATGGCGTGCGTTTTCGTGATGAATTCGGCGATTGATAAAAGCTGCGGCATCGGCTCGAACGGACGACCGAGATAATCCTGATCGAGTCCGGCGATAATCACGCGTTTTCCGGCGCGGGCGAGTTCATTAACGGCTTCGACAATCGCCATATCGAAAAATTGTCCTTCGTCAATGCCGACGATTTGCGTGTCATCTTCCATCTGCGCCATCATTTCCGCTGCCGTCATCACGGGCTTGGAAATGTGCGTCATTCCCGAATGCGACGCGATTTGTTCAATCGAATAACGGTTGTCAATTTTCGGCTTGAAAACCTGAACTTTCTGCCTGGCGATTTGCGCGCGCCGGAGACGGCGAATTAATTCTTCGCTTTTGCCCGAAAACATCGAACCGACAATGACTTCAATCCAGCCGACTTCGCCGTTGTGCCTGATTTTGCGGCGCTCTTCCGTATTGTCGAACGCGAATTCTTCAACCATAAATGCGTATATATTTCCTGCTGATAAATATTATTTGAAAGGAAAAAAAGATTAACACGAACCGCCTAAAATGTCATCGGCGAAAGGCAGCCAAATAAGCGCTTTTTCTGATTAATTGCGATTACAATGCAGCGATTTTTTTTCGAGAAAGCTTTAATTTCCGTTGGCGATATTTCGCTCGTAAAAACTGTTTGCTTGATTCGAGTTGGTCACACTAGCGTTTTTCGATTGGCTTTCGTTCGCGTTTTCATCTTTGCTTTCACGTTTCGCGCCCGTAATCAATGTCATAACCGCCGCGTCAATCAGATTTGTTACGCCTTTTTGTTTGGTTTCATTGTTGGTAATAACAGCAAAGGCGAGAACTTCTCCGCTGTCGGTCGCCGCGTAACCTGCGAGCGAATTGACGAAAGTAATCGTGCCGGTTTTAGCGATAACTCTGCCTTTGGCTTTGCCCAAACGTCCGCCCAGAGTTCCGTCAGTCGCGGAAATCGGCAGCGAATCGGCGAACGGCTGCGCGTAATCGCTTTGCGCGGCGGTGATAAACGCGCGGGCGAATTGTTCCGGCGAAACGAAATCAAGCCGCGACAACCCGGAACCGTCGGCGATTTGCGCGTCATCAGCGGCGATTTTATGTTCCAAAAGCCATCTCTTCATCACCGCCGCGCCTGACGTGTCGTCGCCGCGCACGTTTTGCGGAAGCTGTATATTATTCGAAACGGAGTCGCCGAAACGCTTACCGATTGTCCGCAAAAGCAGTTCGGCATAAAGATTGACCGAATGTTTGTTCATTCGTTTGACGATTTCGACAAGCGACTGACTTTGCATGGCGGCAAGTTCATTGGCTTTGGCAACGTCGAGCGCGTCTGCCGATTTCCAGTCGCGCGAACTTGATTCTCCGTCAACCGCAATTCCTTTTTTTTGCAGCGACTCTTTTAAATTTTTTGCTACCAATCCGGCGGGATTGGCGACCGAAACGCGTGCGCCGAAATTTTTTACTTTGCCCCAAACGTAGAAATTATTATCGTCCAAACCGCGCTTGATGCCGCCGGCTTCGTAATTAGTTTCGCTGTTTGAATTACTATTCATCGGCGTCGGATTGCCGACCGTCACGTGTAAATAATCGGTCGTGGCGCGACCGACTCCGTTTTCGACGTTGATAAAAGCCTGATTTTCATTGAAGGAAAGCGCTGACGCTTCAGCGCCGTAATACCATTGCAGTTCATTCCACGTCCAGCCGTCGCCGATTGCGTCGCCGCGAAAATAACTGCTGTCGCCGATGATATTTCCCGAAACCTTTTTCAAACCTTTCGACTGCAATTGCTCGACGAGATTTTCCAGCCCTTTGGCATCGAAATCCGGCGCGCCTTCACCGTAAACGATCAAATCGCCGTTCAAAGTTCCATTCGCATCAATTTCTCCAGTCGAATAAACGCCGGTTTTCCAGCGATAATCCGCGCCGAGTTTGTCGAGCGCGACAATAGCCGTTAAAGTTTTTTGAATAGAAGCCGGATTGAAAAGTTTGCGCCCGTCGAGCGAGCAAACGACGCGCCCGTCTTTCAAGCTGACGGCGAAAACGCCCCAGCGCGCGTTGACGAACGGGCTTTTTTCGATTTTTTCATTGATTTCGGCGCACATCGCTGTATCTTCCGGTCTTTGCGAAACAACGAGCGGATTAGCGAGATTGATATTCGGCGCGGAGATTTCAAACGCGGATTCAGCGGCGTCAGGGAAAGTTATCGGCTGATTCTGCGCGGCTGTTTCCGTTTCATTGGTTGAGCGGCAGCCGGTGAAAATTAAAAACGTTGTGAAAAGCGTCGCAAAAATAAAAAATGCCGAAAAACGACTTACGGCATTGGTCAAGTAAAACATCAATTTTATTATGCAGTATTAGATTAATTATTCAAACGCAAATCCATCCCCGTCATTTCCAAAGGTTTTTCGATGCCCAAAATTCCCAGAATCGTCGGCGCAACATCTTCGAGCGCGCCGTTCGGACGCAGACGCATTCCGTTAGCCGCGTCGTCCACGAAATGGAACGGCACCGGATTTGTCGTCGGCTGCGTGTTCGGCTCGCCGGTCAGCAAATCCGCCATTTCCTCGCATCCGGCGTGCGACGACGTGATCATCGCAATGCCTTTTAAGGCGCGCACTTTTTCCAGAATTCCGCCAAGACAAGTATCAACGAACTGCGCGGCTTCGATGGTTTTTTCCAAATTTCCCGTCTGCGCGATCAAATCCGCCGCCGGCAGATTCATAATAAAAACGTCATTTTCGGCGGCTTCGATGCCGCGCAAAAATTTATCCGTAATCTTGAAACTGCTCATTTCCGGCTGCGTTTCGTAAGCCGCGATTTTCGGCGAAGCGACCAGAACGCGCTGTTCGCACGGATGTTCATTTTCGACACCGCCGTTGAAAAAATACGTCAGATGCGGATAACGCTCGGTTTCCGTCAGACGACAATTCAAAACGCCGCGCTCGGCGAAAACCTGCGCCAGAACATTATTTTCCGATTCGGGACGAAACGCAATCGGCAAATTGAAACTGCGGTCGTATTCCGTCAAACAAACGGTTTCGATGCGCGGTTTGCCGAAAACGGCGAAGTCAGACGCGCCCGCGACGGCGACGGATTTGACGAGCTGGCGCATCGCGTCGGCGCGGTGATTGAAAAATATCACGACATCGCCGTTTTTGACGGTGGCGACCGGTTTGCCCGGTTCTTTTTCGAGAATTATCGGAGCGATAAATTCGTCGGCGATGCCGCGCAAAAACGAGCCGCGAATCGCCGTTACCGCGTCAAAAGCACGCTCGCCTTCGGCGTGAACGAGCATCGTATAAGCGCGCGCCGTGCGTTCCCAATTTTGGTTGGCATCCATCGCGTAATAACGCCCGCACAAACTGGCGATGCGTCCGACGCCGATTTCCGCGATTTTGATTTCGAGCGCTTCGGCATAAATATCAGCCGTTCGCGGCGGCACGTCACGCCCGTCAAGAATCGCGTGAACGAAAACGTCTTTGATATTTTCGTTTTTCGCCATTCGCAGCAGCGCGAACAAATTTTCAGGTTTGGCGTGAATTTCGCCGTCGCTCAAAAGTCCGACTAAATGAACCGCCGAATCGTTCGCCCGCGCTCTGGCGAAAGCGTTTTTGAGAACGATATTTTCAAAAAAACTGCCGTTTTTGATTGATTCCGCGATACGCGAAACGTCGGTTTGGACGATGCGACCCGCGCCGATATTCAAATGTCCGACTTCTGCGTTGCCCGCCGCGTCCGGCGATAAACCGACCCGCAGACCGGCAGCGCTCAGATTCGTTTTCGGATAACGTCCGCAGATTTCGTCGTACACCGGAGTGTGCGCGAGTGCGATGGCGTTGCCTTCACGCTTCGGCGAATAACCCCAACCGTCGAGAATAATCAGCGCCAGCGGTCTTTTTTCGTTGTGTCCGTTGTTCATATTCGTTCCGAAACCAAAGCTCCAATTTCCGAGTTTAAACGTGAACATCAAATTTATGCCCTTTGAAAAACTGAAAATATCGAAAAATCAAAAATGCGTTTGTTGTTATCTTTTAACTAAAAGAAATTCTAATGCAAAAGCCGAACCGGCGCGAATCGTTTGAGGGAAACGATTTCCAATAATTTTAATAAGCGTTCGGCGCGGTTTTTTCCATCCAGCGTTCGGGAAATCTGAGCGCCGCGAAACCGAATTTTTCATAAAGCGCGTGCGCGTCTCGGGTCGCCAAAATCCAACGTCGCAAATCCTGCAAATCTGGGTAACCGACAATGACATCCATTAGCCATTTGCTCAAACCGCGTCCGCGAAACTCTTCTAAAATAAAAACGTCGCCAATGTAAGCGAACGTCGCGTAATCGCTGACGACACGCGCGAAACCGATTAGATTTTCGCCTTTATAAACACCGAAGGACAAGGAATTTTTAATCGCTGCAGCAGTTTGTTTTTCGGTTCGCTCTTTCGCCCAGTAAGATTCTTCAGTTAAAAATTTGTGAATTACTTCCGTTTGCAACCGATTGCGGTCAGTGCTGATTGTAAATTCGCCGTTTTGCCATTCGGTTTTCATACGATCTCACACATTATAACGTGCCTGACAATTCGGGCATTCGATAAAATCGTTCGTTTTACTGACCGGAAAAATCGGCAGCACGAAGAAGAGCGTGAAATAATTTCTCCCACTTTTTTTGATGAAATTAGCAAGTGTGCCGCAACGCTGGCAGCGATGTTGTTCAGTCGTAAGCTCGTTCCCCGAAACGCGATATTTTGTGCCAAAGATTAAAAACATAAATTTACAAAGAGTTTACCGCATCTGATTGTAAATTAACAAAAAAATCTTCGATTTCTTTATCGTTTATACCATTCGGCGAGCAATTCCCTTTCGCGTTCGGCGGAGATTCCGGCTTTCATAGCGAAATTTTGTGATTTTCGCCAGTTGAAAACCTCGCGAATCGTTTCGCTTAACGAGCGAGTTTTCAGACCTTTCGATAATGCTTGATCAACATTCATCGTCAAAAAATTTCGCGTCTCGGCGTTTGATTCAGGCAGATAAAAAGGCATTTCGCTCCACGGTTGGACGTTATTTGCCGTGAGAAAATTTTCGTCAGCCCAAACCAATTGCGCATCGCTTTCGAGCGCCGTTTTCATTTCTTCGAGCATCTTTCCGAACGTTAAATCAAGAGATTTGCTCGTCGCGTTATAAGTGCCCGTTTCGCCGTTTTCAATCATTCCGATGATCCACGCGGACAAATCGCGGGCATCAATCAACTGCACGAAATTTTTCGGCGTTCCCGGCGCAAAAATCTCGCCGCCACGCGCGACGCGCATCACCCAGTAAGCGAAACGATCAGTCCAGTCGAACGCGCCGACGATCATTCCGGCGCGGACGTTCAAAACGCGGTTCGGCATCGCTTTTTCGGCGGCTTCTTCGCACAAAACTTTGAGCGCGCCGTAGCTTTCGCCCAGAACCAAGCCGTTTAATTCCTGATTCAAATCGAAATTTTCAAACTTCTCTTTCTGCTCTTCGGTCAATTTCGCCGTCGCCGTTTTTTCATCATAATGCGGCTCGCTCGTTTCGGCGTAAACCGAGCCGCTCGAAATAAAAACGTATTGATTCGTTTTATCAGCCAAAAACTCAGCCGATGCTTTGACCGTCTGCGGCAAATAACCGCAAGTGTCAATACAAGCGTCCCAATACCCGCCGTTTAATTTCTCCAAATCCGCATTTCGGTTGCCATGAATTTGTTTGACGTTTTCAAAATCTTCCCGCGAAAATTGACCCCGATTAAAAATCGTAACTTCGTAATCGTTTCCGAGCGCCGCATTGATTAAATGACGACCTAAAAATTTCGTTCCGCCGATAATTAAGATTTTCATAAGAAAGAGTTTTGTCCACGAAACACGCAAAAAGAACGAAAAGTGGTTTTTCTTTTTTCGTTCTTTTTGCGTATTTCGTGGACACTAAATTAGCCTTTGATTTGATAAAACGCTTTGCGTCCCGGAAAACGCGCCGCGCTACCCAAATCTTCTTCTATGCGCAACAATTGGTTATATTTAGCAATTCGATCCGAGCGAGAAAGCGAGCCTGTTTTAATCTGCCCGGCATTGGTCGCGACGGCTAAATCTGCGATAAACGAATCTTCGGTTTCGCCCGAACGGTGAGAAATAACGGCGGTCATATTATTTGTTTTTGCTAATTCAATCGCATCGAGAGTTTCTGTCAAAGTGCCGATTTGATTAACTTTAATCAAAATCGAATTTGCCGCGCCGACATCAATTCCCTTTTGCAGAAACTTCGTGTTTGTCACGAACAAATCATCGCCGACGAGCTGAATTTTTTTGCCTATATTGTTCGTGATTTTCGTCCACCCGTCCCAATCCGATTCCGCCAAGCCGTCCTCGATCGAAATAATCGGATATTTTTCCGTCCAGTCCGTCCAATAAGCGATCATTTCATCCGACGATAAAACGCGCTTGTCCGATTTTTTGAAAACGTAGTTCGTGCCGTCGAAAAACTCGCTTGCCGCCGGGTCAAGCGCGAGCATAATGTCTTCGCCCGCTTTATATCCGGCTTTTTCAATCGCTTCGAGAATCGTTTCAATCGCTTCTTCATTCGATTTCAGATTCGGCGCGAAACCGCCTTCATCGCCGACGCTCGTCGCCAAACCGCGCGATTTCAGAACGGATTTCAAGCTGTGAAAAATCTCCGCGCCCGCTCGAAGCGCCTCGGAGAAAGATTCTGCGCCGACCGGCATCACCATAAATTCCTGAAAATCGACGTTGTTGTCGGCGTGCGCGCCGCCGTTGATAATATTCATCATCGGCACGGGCAATGTTTTCGCGTTTGCGCCGCCGATGTATCGGTAAAGCGGCATTTGCAGAAAAGCCGCAGCCGCTCGCGCCGCAGCCATTGAAACCGCTAAAAGCGCGTTTGCGCCAAGATTTGATTTGTTTTCCGTGCCGTCGAGCGCGAGCAAAGTTTCGTCAACGAGAGTTTGGTCAAGCGCGTTCAAACCTTCGATTTCATAAGCGATCTTGTCATTGACGTTTTCGACTGCTTTCGAGACGCCCTTGCCCAAATAACGCGCGTTATCGCCGTCGCGCAGCTCGACGGCTTCGTTCTCGCCGGTCGAAGCGCCGCTCGGAACCATTGCGCGTCCCTGCGTTCCGTCTTCGAGAACGACTTCAGCTTCGACCGTCGGATTTCCGCGCGAATCCAAGATTTCGCGAGCGTGAACTGTTTCGATTAAACTCATTTTTTTTATCAAAAACTCCCGTGAATAAAATTATATTAAAACTCGTTTGTTAAATTTAACTTGAATCATCACGAAAAACAAAAACAGCCGCAAGTTAATTTCACGGCTGTTTAGTCTTTACTTATTTCTGAAAAAGCGATTTTTATCGCACGATAAAAATGCGTTATTAAGTGTTTTTTTTGACAAGCCCTGACGCGACGGTCAGTAATTCCTGCGATTCGACTGGTTTGGAAATATGCATATCGTAACCGGCGCTGATGGCGCGCACGCGGTCTTCGGCGCGCGCGTAGGCGGTTACGGCGATTGCCGGAATTCGTTCGATCTGCGACATTCGCCGCACCGAGCGAATCAAATCATAGCCGTCGGTTTGCGGCATTTCTATGTCTGAGATGAGCAGCGCGAACGGTTCGGATTCGAGCAGTTCGAGTGCCTGCGGAACGGAAGCGGCAGTTTTCACCTGCGCCGCCGTTTGCGACAAAACGGCGGAAAGCAGAACGCGTGTGTCTTCATCATCGTCAACGACAAGAATCTTAACGCCCGACAAATCGGGAATTTCTCCCAAATCGCCGTTTCGTTGCGCGGTCGAACGACGTTCGTCTTCCGGTTCGGCGACGATTTTCAAACGCGGGAGTTTAATAATAAAAGTCGCGCCTTTGTTTTCGCCTTCGCTCATTACTTCCGTCGAGCCGCCGTGCAGTTCGGTCAATTGGCGAACGATGGACAAACCTAATCCCAAACCTCCGTATTGCCGCTTGCTCGAACTGTCGGCTTGCCGAAAACGGTCGAAAACATACGGCAGAAATTCCGGCTCAATGCCTTTGCCGTCGTCGGCGACGACGATTTTGACGTGCGAGTTGACTTGTTCGAGCCGAACTTCGACCTTTCCTTCACGCTCAGTGAACTTGATCGCGTTCGAGAGCAAGTTCCAGACGATCTGCTGCAAACGGTCAGGATCACCGGAAATCAACCCGGTTTGAGGATCGAGTTTTTTCAGCAACCTGACGCCGCGCGCTTCGGCTGCCGGGCGAACGGCGTCGAGCGCCGCTTCGATGATTGACGCGAGACTGACCGACTGCACGTCGAGGCGCACTTTTCCGCTGATGATTCGTGACACGTCGAGCAAATCTTCGATCAGTTGATTCTGCGCGCGCGCATTGCGCTCAATCGTTTCAAAAGCGCGCTGGAGCGGGAGTTCACTGCCGAGCTGACCGCGCCGGAACATCTGCGCCCAACCTAAAATCGAATTCAGCGGCGTGCGCAGCTCGTGCGAGACGGTCGCCAGAAATTCGTCTTTCAAACGATTGGCGTTTTCCGCCTGTAGCCGAGCCGCTTCCATCTCTTTCGCCGCTTGTTTCTGCGCTTCGATATCGGTACACGTGCCGAACCAGCGAACGATTTCGCCCGCGTCGTTTTTTACCGGCAAAGCGCGCGCGACGAACCAGCGATAAGAATCGTCTTCCGCATTTTTGAGACGGTATTCGACGTTATACGGCTCTCCGCTCTGCAAACTGTTTTGCCAGACAGCCAGAGCGCTGTCGTAATCTTCCGGGTGCAGATAATCTTTCCAGTTCCAGCCTTGATTGCCGACGCGCGGCATTCCGGTATATTCATACCAGCGTTCGTTGAAATAATCGTGATAGCCTTCGGGCGTTGTACTCCAAACGATTTGCGGCATCGAATTGGCGATTTGCCGGAAACGTCCTTCAGATTCGCGCAGAGCGGCTTCGGTTTGTTTGCGTTCGGTAATATCAACGACGACACCCGGCAGACTGACAGCGTTTCCGCAGTCGTCGCGCTCGATGATGCCGCGGGCGATGACCCAGCGCATTTTCCCGTTCGGGGCGACCAAACGATACTCGGCTTCGTATTCGTCAGCGTTTTTAATCGCGTGCTGAATAATTGCAATGGCGCGGGCGCGGTCGTCAGGATGTATGGAACGCAGATAATTTTCGATTCGCGTACCTTTAGCATCTTCGGCAGCGACGGAAAACATTTGCGCCAAATTTTTATCGGCGACGACTACGTTGTTCACGCAGTCCCAAGTCCATGTTCCGACTTCGGCGGCGGCGAGCGTTGATTCGAGACGAAGACGAGCGCTTCGCAATTCGATTTCATTTTGTCGCTGCTTGGTAACGTCACTGAAACCGACGGCGAAACCGTCGCCGACTTTGACTGCCGTAATCCGAAAATAATGATTAAGCCCGTCGTATAAATATTCGAGCTCGCTTTGGAAAACTTCGCCGGTTTCAACGACGTTAACATATTCGCCGAAAAGTTTGATGACGTTTCCCGGAAATTCGTCGAGCAGACGATTGCCGATCAAATCCTTTTCTTTGCGCCCGATGATACGCTCGATTGCCGGATTGGCGTAAACCCATCGAAAATCCGCGATTTTCCCGCTCGCATCGCGTTCGCTCTCGAAAATCATAAATCCATCGGGCGTCGCTTGCTGCAATGCGCGGAAACGCTCTTCGGAAATTTGCAAATTTTCTTTGGCTTTGATTTCGGCTGATAAAAAATTGCGCGCTTCAAACTGTCTGCGTCTTGCTCGCAATGCCGATTTGACCGCGCTGACAAGCGTCATCAAGCGAATCGGACGCTCGATTAACGTGACGTTTCCGATTTCGGCAAGCGCTTCGAGCGTCGCCGCGTTCGTCGGATTCGCGCCGCCGCCGCTCGTTAAAACTATTAAAGGAATATCAGACCACGGCGGTTGGCGACGCAATTCCTCTTTCAAAATCGAGACGCCTTGATGTTCGAGCGCTTCGCCGGCAAGCAGAGCGATTCCGGCGTTCTCCGAAATTTTCCCGCACAAATTGGCGACGCTGCCGCAAACTTCAGCCGCAAAACCGGCGTCGCCCAAAAAACGCGCGGTCAACTCGCCGTCTTTGCCAGTCGGCGCGAGAATCAATATATTTTCGCTGCTGGTGTCGTTCTCTCTAATCTTCTGCATCAAAATCAGAAATCGCGCGGTTTCTGCCGCTGTAAACTGGAACGCCGGTCAAAACGCCTTGAAATTCGTTCAAGGTTTTGCCGACGCGAATACCGTCAGCCGAAATATCCATTTCGCGGATCGTGCTCTCGTGCGCGCCGGTTCGTTTTTTGACGACCGACAAAGCGCGCCGCACCGCGCCGTGCGATTCGAAATAGCGAAGCAGCAAAACCGTATCAGCCAGATAACTGACGTCAACCGGCGTTTTCATCTGGCTGCCGAGAAAACCGTGCTGTCCCATAATCAGCACGGTAATAATTCCCTGCCGGTTAAGAAAAGTTAAAAGTTCGTGCATCTGAACGGTCAAAAAACGCTCTTCGGGCATCGAATCGAGATAACCGTTAAGACTGTCAATCACGACGAATTTTACGCCATCCCGCTTGACGGCTTTGAGAATCAAATGAGCAAACTCGCCGGGCGAAAGCGCCGCCGGATCGATCTGTCGTATCATCACCAAACCGTCGTCAACGTATTTGTCGAGCGGCATTCCGATGCCTTTGGCGCGGTCAATAAAGGTCTCTTCGATTTCGTCGAAAAGAAACACCGCCGATTTCTCGCCGCGTCTGGCGACTGCTGCGGCAAAATGCGTGGCGAGCGAAGATTTGCCCGCGCCCGCCGGACCGATGACGAGCGTCGAAGTTCCGCGTTCGAGACCGCCGCCGAGCAGATTGTCGAGCTGGCTGACTTCGGTTTTAACGGTTTCTCTTTGCGTGTTCGCGCTGTGGTCGGCGGAAACGAGACGCGGGTAAACCGCCAGTCCGCCGGTTTCGATATTAAAATCGTGGTAACCGCCGCGAAAGCTCGTCCCGCGCAGTTTGGAAACGCGCAAACGGCGGCGGTCGGCGCTGTATTCGATTGCCAGATGTTCGAGCTTCACAACGCCGTGAACGATGGAATGAACCTGCAAATCCGTCGCGTCGCTCGTTTTATCGTCGAGCAGCATGACGGTGCAGTCGCGCGGCGCGAAATATTGTTTCAAAGCGAGAATCTGCCGCCGGTAACGAAGCGGATCTCGCGCCAGAAGACGCATTTCCGACAGCGAATCGAACACGATCCTCGACGGATTAATGCGCTCGACTTCACGCAGGATAGCGCTCGTCGTTTCGTTCAGCTCGATTTCCGACGGGTGAAAAATCGTGTATTGCGATTCGGGTTTGAGCGATTCGTCGGTCGGAATCAGTTCAAAAATATTCAAGCCGGCGAGCGACCATTGGTGCGAACGGGCGACGTTAATCAGTTCGCTTTTCGTTTCCGAAAGCGTCACGTATAAAACCGATTCGCCGTTCCGCACGCCTTCGAGCAAAAACTGCAGCGCGAGCGTCGTTTTTCCGGTTCCCGGTTCGCCTTCGACCAGATAAATGTGACTTTCCGGCAAACCGCCTTCCAAAACATTATCCAGACCTTCAATACCGACGCTTAATTTTTTTGGTAGAGGGAAGTCAGCGGCGTTTGCTTGTGAGTGAAGTTGTTCGTTGTTCATAAATAATAAAAGTAGATAAAAAAACAGCTTTCGTGAATCTAAAATATATTATACGAATAATCCCGCGCTGCTGTCGAACGCCTTTTTTCGCAGACCTTTACGCCGTTCGCTTTCGTCTTCGGAACGCCCAAATAAAAAACCGATTATAAAAACTTAAATAAATTTTAAGCGGAAGTTTTTTCCATTCTAACCTTCATAATTCGTCGTTTGTCCACTCTTTCGACCTTAAAGATATGACCGTTAAACGGCACCGATTCGCCTTCTTCCAGAACCTGCCCGGCTTCGCTCATCAAAAATCCGGCAATGGTCGTATAGCCTTCGGAAATCGGCAAATGCAGTTCGAGACGTCGATTTAAATCGCGCACCGCCAAGCCGCCGTCGAGAATGAAAGTGCCGTCCGGTTGTTCATTGATCTGCTCGTTGACTTCTTCGTCGTGTTCGTCGGAAATATCGCCGACAATTTCTTCCAAAAGGTCTTCGAGAGTGATGATGCCTTCGACGCCGCCGTGTTCGTCCACGACGAAACCGAAGTGAAATTTCTCGCGCTGCATCTGCCGCAAAACGTCTTCGAGCCGCGCCGTGTCAACGACATACATCGGCTTTTGGATGACTTTTTCGAGATTGAAATTTTTCGGCTCGACGAGAAACGGCATTAAATCCTTGCTGTGAATAAAACCGGCGATGTCGTCGAGCGAGCCGCGATAAACCGGCAGACGCGAATAACCGTTTTGCCGGAAAGCGAGCGCGATTTCCTGAAGCGTCGAATCATAAGAAATAGCGACGATTTCCGTGCGCGGAATCATCGCTTCGCGGACGGTCGTTTCGGAAAACTCGAAAACCTGATTGATCAGGCGGCGCTCGTCTTCGTTCAAATGTCCGCTCGCCTGCGAATGATTAACAAGACTGCGAATTTCGTCTTCCGTGTAACTAGAACCGTGCTCGCCCGACGGATGAAGCCCGAAAATTCGCACGGTTTTCGTTCCCGTCCAATCGAGAACGCGTATAAACGGGTAAAAAACTTTATAAAATATCTGGAGCGGCAGAGCGATGACCAACGAAACTCTTTCTGAGAGTTCGAGCGCGACGGTCTTCGGCGCGAGTTCGCCGAAAACGATGTGCAGAAACGTGATAAATGAAAACGCGATGATAAAGGAAATCGTATGCAGAACCGCGCCCGACGCCAAAAATGTCGCGCCCGTCGCTTCGCCGACGCGCATTAAAACCGGTTCGAGCAAAGCCGCAACTGCCGGTTCGCCGACCCAACCCAAACCAAGCGAAGCGAGCGTAATGCCGAGCTGCGTCGCGGAAATATACGCGTTGAGATTGTTCAGCAAGCCCAAAAGACGTTCCGCGCCTTTGTGTCCTTCGTTAACCATCGCTTCGATTCTGGATTTCCTGACGGCGACGAGCGCGAACTCGCTGGCGACGAAAAAGCCGTTGGCGACGACTAAAAAAACAACCAGTAAAAGGTTTAATGCCGTAGAAACAAATGAGGGCGTTTCCGCCAGGGCACCGGCTTCGGCGAAAAAGAAAAGTAAAGACAAACTAGCAGGATCGTCCATATTTGAAATCAGCAATGTTCGATTTTCTTTCTGTTACAAAGAGAAAATCTTTGAATATACTCCGTAAAACTAAATTTTCCCGCTTTCAAGATACAGCGGCTCACAATTTTTCGATTATAACATAAAGAATTACCGTAAAAACACAGCTAATCGATAACTGTCGCGCTTCTGTTCTGAATTACAGTTGATTTTACGAACGAATATTTCACGGAAAATTCAATATTTTTCATTCCAGTAAACGTCAATCATTTCCTGAATCAAAAAACTGCACGAGCCGCATCCGCCGCCCGCTTTGCAAATGTCGGTTACTTCCTCGACCGTTTCGACGCGGTTTCCCACGACAACACGCTCGATTGTTTCTTCGGAAACGCCGAAACAGGTGCAAATCAGCGCTTTTTCGCCGGAAAATTCTTCCAGACGGCGCGTTCGATAATCACTGAGCGCCGAGCGCAGGGCGTCAACGCAGATTTCGAGACAATGACGACGCGGCGACGGAAACGCGCCGAGTTCGGCTTCGATTTCTGCTTGGCGGAAATCAGCGTCCGCCGCGTGCAAATCGGTCAACTTACAATTGATCATTTTTTCCGCCAGCAGGTCAGCCGCTGCAATCGCGTAGCCGCAGCCGTTGGATTTGAAGCGCGCCGATTCGATTATTTTTGATTCATCATTAATCTGCAAAAAAAATCGGGCGAACGCGCCGCAAATCAAACTTGCGCCCGTGCCTTTAGCGTTAATTTGAATTTCCGCGCCGGTATTTTTCGGACACGCGAATCGCTCATTGATTTTCGTGGGGTAAATGCTCACGAATTAAATGGTAAACGGTAAACGACGATTGGTAAATGCAGTTTTTGTTTTACGGTTTTCTTTTACAATTAGCCGTTTACGGTTTACGATTTATTGTGAATCAATCGCATTTTATGAAAATTCCCGCTTTTTTACTTTTCGCGTTCGTTTTTTTGCTTTTCGTCGCGTGTCGCCCGGCAGCGGCTCCGCTTTCGATTGACAACAAACCGCTCTCGATCAACAACGTGCCGCAAAAAGGCGCGACGTTTCCGCCGTCGAAACCGATCGGCGAAATGTATTGGACGATTTTCGACGGAAAAACCAATGCCGACGCGAATGAGCAAAAGATGAAGGAGTTAAAAGGCAAAGTCGTCATTCTCGATTTCTGGGCGACGTATTGCCCGCCGTGCATCGAAGAAATTCCGCATTTGCGTGCGCTTCAGGCGAAATACGGCGCAGAAAATCTTGTTGTTATCGGTCTGCACGTCGGCGGCGAGGACGACCGCCCGCAAGTTCCGCGATTTGTCGAAAGATTGAATATTGACTACGTTTTGGCAACGCCCGAAGACGCGCTGACGACGTTCATTTTCGGCGGGCGCGACGACATCCCGCAAACCGCCGTTTTCGACCGCACCGGAAAATTAGTTGATAAATTTATCGGTTACGACGAAACGGTTAAAAACCAACTTGATCAAGCGGTCGAATCCACCGTCAAACAGTAATCTAACAATCAATGCCGAAATCCGCCGATCAATCAACTGCAAAATCTGAAAAACCGAAAATCCCGACCGTCGAGCAAATTTCTGCCGGCGGCGCGGCTTTCCGTCAAAACGACGGCGAATACGAAGTTGCCATCGTCGCCGTCAGTCCGAGCGGGCGCTGGCAGCTGCCGAAAGGCATCGTTGACGCGGGCGAATCCAACGAACAAGCCGCCGTCCGCGAAGTGCGTGAAGAAGCCGGAATCGAATGCGAAATAATCGAAAAAATCGAAACCGTCGAATACTGGTATTTCGGAATGCACAAAGGTGAGCGCGTCCGTTTTCATAAACTCGTCCATTTTTATTTAATGAAATACATTTCCGGCGATGTCGACGACCACGACCACGAAGTTAGCGAATCTCGCTGGGTTTCGCCGGACGAAGCGATCAAAATGCTCGCTTTCAAAAGCGAAAAAACGATTGTCGAGAAAGGTTTCGAGTTAATAAAAAAACAATAATGGTTATCAAATTGTTCGAGCGGCACGATAATAAATCCAAAACCCGAAATCTAAAACCTAAAATCGCATGAGAGATATTCCGGTCGGAAACGGCTCTTTACTTGTAACTTTTGACGATAAATATCAAATCCGCGACGTTTATTTTCCGCACGTCGGGCAGGAAAATCACACGGAAGGTTTTCCGTTTCGCTTCGGCGTGTGGGCGGACGGCGTATTTTCGTGGGTTTACGAAGACGATTGGCGGCGCGAACTGAAATATTTGCCGGAAACTCTCGTTACCGACGTTCGTTTGACGAACGAAAATCTCGGTTTGGAAATTGTTTCCAACGACACGGTCGCGAGCCACGAAAATATTTTTCTGCGCCGCGTGCGCTTGTCGAATCTGCGCGACGAAAAGCGCGAGGTGCGCGTTTTTCTGCATCACGATTTTCGCATTTCGGAAAATAAAATCGGCGACACGGCTTTTTACGACCCCGAAGCGCTGGCGCTCGTGCATTACAAAAAAGACCGTTATTTTTTAATCAATTCCGAACCGCATTTCGACCATTTTTCGACCGGGCGCAAAGCGTTTCGCGAAATGGAAGGAACGTGGCGCGACGCCGAAGACGGATCACTGAACGGCGGCGCGATTACCGAAGGCTCGGTTGATTCGACCGTGCAGATTAATTTAACGGTTGAAGCGCAAGAAACGAAGGAATTTTATTACTGGATTTGCGCGGGAAAATCGCTCGCCGAAGTTTCTCATTTAAACGCTCACGTTCGACAGGAAACGCCGGAAGTTTATCTAAAATACACGGAAAATTACTGGCGCGCGTGGGTCAATAAAAACGACACGGATTTCGCCGATTTGTCGCCGGAAATCGTCGAGCTTTTCAACCGCTCGCTTTTGATAATTCGCACCCAAATTGACGCAAACGGCGCGATTCTGGCAGCGAACGATTCAGATGTCACGGAACGCGCAACCGATCATTACAGTTATCTCTGGACGCGCGACGGCGCGCTTGTCGCGCACGCGCTCGACCTTGCGGGTTACCCGTTTTTAACCAGAAAATTCTTCGATTTCTGCGAGCGAATCGTTCACCGCGACGGCTATTTTCTGCAAAAATATAACGCGGACGGAACAATCGCTTCCGGCTGGCACGCGGCTTGGGACGTTTGGGCGAAAAAACAGCTCGTTCCGATTCAGGAAGACGAAACCGCGCTCGTCATCTGGGCTTTGTGGGAACATTACGATTGCTGGCGCGACATCGAATTCGTGCGCCGTTTGTATCGCCCGCTGATAACAAAATGCGCCGATTTTATGGTCAATTTCAGGCACGCCGAAATGGATTTGCCTGCGCCTTCGTGGAATTTGTGGGAAGACCGTCGCGGAATTCACACTTTTACGGTCGCGTCGGTTGTCGGCGGACTGCGCGCGGCGGCGAATTTCGCCCGACTATTCGGCGAAACGGCGCGCGCGGAAATTTACGAAAAAACGGCTGACGAATACGCCGCAGGAATGACCGAACATCTTTACAGCGACGAACGCGGACGATTTCTGCGGGCGCTCGAGTTCAGCGGCGATGAATATTTTACGGTTGATGAAGCCGTCGGTGCGGAAACTTTCGCCGCGTTTTATTTCGGCGCATTCGACGCGGCGGACGAAAAAGTCCGAAAAACGATGCGCGCCGTCGAAGAAAAATTATGGTCAAATACGCGCATTGGCGGCGTCGCGCGTTTTGAAAACGACGGCTATATGCGCGTTGCCGAGGAAATCACGGGAAATCCGTGGTTCATCTGCACGCTCTGGTTAGCCGAACACCGCATCGCTGTCGCCGAGCGAAAAGAAGATTTAAGCGGCGTACTCGAAATTCTCGAATGGACTGTCAAGCGCGCTTTGCCGTCAGGAGTTCTCGCCGAACAAATCAATCCGCTCACGGGCGAACCGGTTTCCGTCGCGCCGCTTACGTGGTCGCATTCGACGTTTGTTGCGGCGGTGATGAATTATTTGCGCAAACTTCGTTCTTTCGACGAAACAACCGAGCAAATGCACCGAACATCAGACGTTTCACAAACTGCTTTGACGGAGACGCAAAATGAAGAAAATTAAAATGTCGGCGGCTTTTTTTGCCACTATGCTTTTCGCGGCTTTTTCGGTCGCGGCGCAAACGAATCAAACGCTCGATGAAAAAATTGTTCAGTCAATCAATCAAAAAATTCCCGATCTGACAATTATCAAACCGTTTGCGTTATATCCTCCGCATACGACAGGAAACCCGATGATGGAATCAAAGTGGATAACCGACTACAAACGCACGGTAACGATTACTATCTCACTGGCTGATTCTCAGGAATACCGAGAACGGAGTTTGTTTCATTTTGTTTTTAGAAACATTTCGCCGCCGAATCGTCCGATTGAAAATCTTGGCGAGAAAGCGGCGCTGGTTTCGATGGGCGACCGCGTGGAAATAGAATTTATCAAAGCGAACTTAATTACTACTATTAGAATGGCGTTTCCGGCGGTTCAGAAAAAAAATGTTCCTTTTTATTATATGACCGCGCCGAAAGCTGAAGAAGAAAGAGCTCTGAAGATTGCGGGAGCGATTGATGAAGCAATCAGCGGCAAAAAAAGCTTCGTGCCGTGCGACAACGATTTTCACCGATTTCCGATCGCGGAGGAAAACACGCCGGAAGAAAAACTGTTTGCCGCCGTTAATCAAGGCGACACGGAAAAAGTGAAAAGCATAATCACTGGTAATGTAAATCTTAAAAATGCCGATCAAAGCGGCAATACCGTTTTGCATTCAGCCATTCGGCAAGGCTGCGCGGAAAACATTAAAACTTTAATCGGCGCGAAAGCCGACGTGAACGCGAAAAACTCGAAGGGCGAAACGCCGCTGCACATCGCCGCAACTTTGGGCGACGCGGAAACGGTCAAACTTCTTCTCGCGTCGGGCGCAGATGTCAATGCTCAAGCCGAATACCACGCTGGCGCCGCTTTCAGCGCCGCTGACTACGCGCTTCATCCGCTGACCGGCTCGATATTTCGCCGCGCTGCGCCGACCGAAGATGAAAGGATACGAATACTGAGAATGCTCAAAGATGCCGGATTGAATTTCGCGGCGAAGGGAATGCACGGTCAAACTCTTTTGAAGCATTATTTTGAACGTCGCGGTGGCAACGTTGACGTCGTCAAAACGCTTTTGGATTTCGGCGTCGAAATCCGCGACGAAACGGTTGGTTATACGACGTTAATAAAAGCTGTCAATATGTTAAGCAACCACACAAACCGCAACGAAATCGTCAAACTGCTTTTGTCGCGCGGCGCAAACGTCAACGCTAAAGAAGAACGCGGCTGGTCGGCTCTGACCTACGCCCGAAGAAAAACCGAAGGTCACGACAAAAATCAATACGATGAAAAAGAGCGACTTTATGATCTTGAAACGATTAAAATTTTGATCGAAGCGGGCGCAAAAGAGTAAAATTTTCGTATGCCGAGAAATTGGACGGAAAGCCGTTTGCAAAATTTTATTACGAGCGAGATCGAAGAATCTTTGACGCTCGAATATAAAGCGGCGGAAGCGCTCGACCGCGTGGACGCCAAAAAAAAGGAAATTACGAAGGACGTTTCGGCGATGGCGAATTCGGCAGGCGGAATTTTGATTTACGGGATTGGGGAATTTTCCGGCGAAAATCGTCGGCATTTGCCGGAAAAAATCACGCCGGTTGATCGCCGCCAGTTTCCGCGCGAATGGGTCGAGCAGATCATTCAGGCGATTCGCCCGCGCATTGACGGGATTTTGATTCATTCGGTCAATTTAAGTTCGGGCGAAAACGACACGGCTTACATCATCGAGATTCCGCAGAGCAACACGGCGCATCAGGCGTCGGATCATCGTTATTACAAGCGTTTTAATTTTCAAGCCGTGCCGATGGAAGATTATGAAATTCGCGACGTGATGTTTCGCGAGCAGACGCCGAACATTACGCTTAAATTTTTGATAGAAATCGGAGAAACTTTTGAAGATGCGGATGGAAAATCTTCTAATTCTTTTAATTTAATCGTCGAAGCGCGCAACAACGGTTCGGCTTTTGCGCAGTATGTCGCGGTTTTTCTTGACGTTCCGGCAGCGATTTTGCAAAAAATCGAAAACAAAATGAACTTGAAAGACGGGGGCAAATTTTATCGTCATCGGTTGACGAATCTCAATCAGGAATACGCCGACGAGCAGTTTAAATCGAATTTTCCGCTGTTGCGAAGTATGGCGATGAACTGGAAAATTCCGTTGATTGACGAACTGGAAAACTCGCTGGATGAGAATTTTCCAATCAAATGGAAAATTTACGCCGACAACGCTTTGCCGAAAGAAGGACGAATTTCTTTTAAGGAAATCGAAATTGTTGATTTGAGAAAAAACCGCATACAATCGTAACATTTATTTTTCATATTCATTTTTACTGTCACTTTACATTTTTTTACAAAAACATTTCCATAAAAGTTTTAATATCAATCAAATATGCGAAGAGCGAAAATTTTGGCGACACTCGGACCGGCATCGAACACGCAGAAAATCATCGAACAAATGATCAACGCCGGGCTAAACGCCGTGCGCATCAATATGTCGCACGGAACTTGGGACGAACACAGCGAAACGATCAAAATCGCAAAGGCGGCAGCGAAAAAACTGGACAAGCCGCTGGCGATCCTAGTTGATCTTTCCGGTCCGAAAATTCGAACAGGACATTTGCAAAACGCGACGCCTGTTACGCTCGAAGCCGATGCCGAATTTGTCATTACGTCACGCGATATTCAGGGAAACGCGCGCGAAGTTTCGACCAATTACAAGGAAATTCCGAAGCTCGTCGCCAAAGGCGATAAAATTCTGCTCGACGACGGTGCGATTGAATTAACGGTCAAAAAAGTGACGAAAACTGACGTGACGACAACGGTTGTTAACGGCGGAACTCTAAGCGAGCGCAAAGGCATCAACTTGCCGAACACGAAACTGCCGATTCCGTCTTTGACCGAAAAAGACCGCAAGGATTTAGAATGGGCGATGAAACAGGACGTTGATTACATAGCGCTTTCGTTCGTCCGGCAAGGCTCGGACTGCAAAGAGGTGCGCGATTTGATTAAACAAATGAACACGCGTAAATGGGGCAGACCGCTGCTCGTCGCCAAAATCGAAAAAGCCGAAGCGATGGAAAATCTCGACGACATTATCGCCAACACCGACGGCGTGATGGTCGCGCGCGGCGATTTGGGCGTCGAAACCAGCGCCGAACTCGTGCCCGTTTATCAAAAACGCATCATCGAACAAGCCGTCATGCACGACAAATTCGTCATCACCGCGACACAGATGCTGCAATCGATGGTTGATAATCCGCGCCCGACACGTGCCGAAGCATCCGACGTGGCAAACGCCGTCTGGGACGGAACAGACGCCGTGATGCTCTCCGCCGAAAGCGCCGCCGGAAGTTATCCGGTCGAATCGGTCGCCACGATGAAGCGCATCATTGACACGGCGGAAACCGTTGAAACGACGAAAATGAAGCGCCCGATCAAATTCAGCGAAAAACCGACCGGCAGAACTTCGCAGGCTCTCTGCAAAGCCGCTGCTTACTGCGCCCGCGAAATTATGACCGACAAAGTTGCTGTATTCACTGAATCCGGATTGATGGCGCGGCGTTTATCGTCGGTTCGTTCCGGTCTTTCGACGTTCGCGCTGACCAACACCGACGAAGTTCGCAATCAATTAGCCTTAATCTGGGGCGTCGAACCGCTCTGCCACGAAGCAGGAAAAACGACCGAAGCGATGCTCAAAGACGGCGAAGCGACATTATTAAAAGCCAAAGCCGTGGAAAAAGGCGAAACGATTGTCATGATGGCGGGCAGATTGTCCGGTTTGGGATTATCGAGTTCGGTCATCGTCTGGACAATCGGCGAAGACACGCCGCGACGGTAGTCTAAATCGGCTAACGCTTAAATTGACGCGGGCGCGAAACACGCAACTTTAATAAGAAAGTACCTAATCGCGCCTATCGTCCAATGATTTTTTAAACCGCTTTCGAAACATGTATTATTGTTATTTCTTCTTCGCAAGCTGAATTTCACTTTCTTCAGCCATAAACAAATTGCCATTTCCGCCGTCAATCTCGTAGGCTTTTACTTCACCGGTATCAAAGCCCTGACGGATGCGCCCCTTTCCGCGTTTGGTGACGACCTGTTCGCCTTTTTTGAACTTGAAAATTTTATCAGCGTCCGGGCTGTCTAGTGTCTTAAAACTGTCGCGCCAGTGAGTTCCGTCGCGCCAGTGGATATGAAATGGTCCTATACCATGAACCTGGACTATGGCTGCATTAGGCGTGTAGCCGAACATCATTCTTCCTTTCGGAATAAATGCGTAACTGCCGGCTTTCATCTCCTTGAGAACTGCTCGATCAAATTTATCGGAGACAGCAAAATATAGTGTTCCCTGAACTACTGTAATGTGTTCATCAACAGGATGTTTATGCGGCGGAATGATGCCGCCGGGTAATTCGCGAATTCGCATTACGAATGGCTCTCCAACCTTTTCGGGATCTCCGAAAAGAATCTCGACATCTTGAGACATCTGCTTGATTGGAATAATGCGCGGCTGTCGGTAGTCTCCTGGTTGTTGCCCTTGCACGACAAATGAAACAATGAAAATCGTAGAACAAACTAGACCCAAATGAAACACAGCTTTTGTAAACAATTTGTCACCTCCGTCAACGAGAAGTAAGTTAGCGATTTAACTAATGATTATCACGATTGAATCGTGATAATCATATTATGCGGAACAATTATACGGCAACTTTCGGCTATTTGAATAAAATATTTCTTTCTATTTTTCAGCGGCACAAGCTGAATTTTTCGATTGTTTAACCACATCTTGGACGAATTCAAAATTGAGGCAAAAATGTTATAATTGAGATATGAAATTCCTGCACATTTCCGATATACATTTGGGTTGCACGCGCTATCAACTCAATGAATCGCCGCGCGATTTTTTCGATGCTTGGATTGACGTTCTGCAAAAATACGCCATCGGCGAGAACGTTGATTTCGTCATTATGGCGGGCGATTTTTTTCATAAGCGCAACGTGCCGCCGGAGACGATGAATTATGCGTTTGCCGGTTTGAGTTTGCTGAAAGATCACGGCATTCCGGTCGTTTCGATTGAGGGCAACCACGATCAGAAACACAACGACAGCGATTACAGTTGGCTGAGATCCTTGGCGAATTGGAATCTTTTGTATCTGCTTGAACCGAAAAACGTCGGAGGAAAAATGTCTTACGAACCTTGGAACGCTGAAATCGCTCGCGGCGGATTTGTGGACATCAAAGGCGCGCGAATTTTCGGCTCGGATTGGTACGGCGCGTCGGCGAATTGGGCAATTCCGATGCTGACCGAGGCGATTAAAGATAATCGGCGCGAAGACGCGTTTCATATTCTTTTGCTTCACACCGACGTCGAAGGGCATCAGACGCATCCAATTCCGGCGCTTTCGATTACTAATTTGAAAGAGTTGAAAACCGTGACGGATTACGTCGCGCTCGGACACACACATAAATTTTACGAAATTGATAATTGGGCGTTTAATCCCGGTTCTCTGGAAATCACGAGCATTGACGATTACCGCGAAACGCGCGGCGCGTTTTTGATCGAAGTCGGCGAAAACAACGAAGTCAACGCCCGACATATCACCGATTATCGCCAGCGCTCGTTTCAGCGTTTGTCGTATGACGTAACGGCAAAAACGGACGCAAAGGAAATTACCGACGGCGTTCTGGAAAAAGTAAAACTTGAGGCACGCGTCGCGGAAGAAAACGAACCGAAACCGATCATCGAAATCACTCTGCGCGGGCATCTCGGTTTTCCGAATTCACTTTTGGAGCTAACGAAAATCCGTGAGGAAGCGCAAAAAATAACTGATGCGCTGCACGTTCGCATTAAAAATCATTCCGCGCCGGTCGAATACGCCGTCGCCGCCGATTTGGAAGAAGACGCTTCGCGCGAAAAGCTCGAACGGCGCGTTATCGAAGATTTAATCGTCCGCGACAATCGTTACAAATCGCGCCCCGAAGAAATGGCTGAAGCCGTCATCGGCGCTAAACGGATGGTTTTGAGCGACGAAGAACCGGAGAAAATCGCCGATTTTATCTCGCTGAAACTGGGTTGAGTCGACTGCGCTTTTTTCGGCTTGCTATTTCCTGCGTCGCTTTCTATACTCTCAATTACTGGGGGTGATATTTATGATAAATAAACAACACAACGAGGGAGATTCGGCTTAACTTTTCCCAAAGACAGGCGAATTTCTTTCGTGACAATTCAGAAAAAGGCTCGGTCGTTAAACCGAGCCTTTTTGTTTGTATTTTCTTTCTTTCAACTTCCGGCTTTTTACATTTGCCCGCCGCCTTTCTACAATAAAAAAATGTCGGACGCATCAGAAAAAGTATTGGGCATTCGCCAATTGCCGCTGTTTCCTCTTAATCTCGTCTTGCTGCCGAACGAGCTTTTGCCGCTGCATATCTTCGAGCCGCGCTACAGGAAAATGGTGAAAGACGCTATGCTTGAAAAAAATATGTTCGGCGTAGTTATGTTCGAGCCTGTCGAATCGTTCGCCGAAACGCCTGCAATCGGAAGCGTCGGCTGCGTCGCCGAAATCCGCGAAGCGCAGCAGATGCCAGACGGTCGCTCGAATTTGCTGACCGTCGGAGTGATTCGTTTTCGTCTTCTCGATTACATTGACGCGGGCGAGCCTTATCTCGTCGGAGACGTTGAATTTTTCGAGGACGAGCCGCAAAACGAGATTGTTTTAGAGCCTTTGGCGAACGAAGTTTTCATTCTTTTCGAGCGAATCGCCCGTGCCGCGCACAAACTCAGCGGTCAGCGCGGCACTTTGCTGGAAATTCCGCGCACCGACGCTGAACAGTTTTCCTTTTTGGTTACCGCCGCTTTTAATCTCGACAATAAATTGAAATACCAATTACTGGAAACGCGCTCGACCATCGAAAGATTGGAAAAATTACGCGAAATTCTGCGGCGCGCCGTCGGTAAAATGGAAGAAAGCGCCGATATTCATAAAATCGCGCAATCGAACGGTCACAGCAAAAAGAAAATTGAAATGTAATTGGAAACAGATATGTCCAAACTTTTCACATTTGATTTTTATAGCCCGTCTTCATCGCTCAAGCTCGCTTTAAAGAATTCAATGACGCGCTGATCATAAGCTTCCGATTGTTCAAGCGAAGCGTTGATAATGCTGAAACCGGACGGACTCAAGTCAGTTTTGCTCGAAACTTTTGTCGTTGCTGGAAAACAGTTAGCCAGTCGAGCAGTTGCATCTTGAAAACGAGCGGCGTCGTTGCCAGCGAGCAGTAAAACCTGACGGTCGTTGAGCATTTTTACCGTTTCACAAATTGGAGCGCGTTGGTAACAATTATCGAAAAAGTAAAAATAGGTTCCGGTCTGCGCCATTTTTGACGTAATCGAACTAGCGAAAGGAAAGCGTTTTTCAATCGCGGATGCTAAAACCTCGTCGGCGTTTTGCGGTACTGAATCGAGTACGAGAGCTTTGACCGTTTCTACCTGCGCGGCGGCACTGATTGCTGCTAAAGCACCCATTTCAATGCCGTAAATTCCGATGTTTTGTCCGACCAAAGTTTTGCCCGACGGCATTTTCAGATCGCGCAGAAAGGTGATTGCGCCAACCGTATCTTCGGTTTCGCAGCCGCCGAACGAAGAGCTTTTGACCGACGGCTGTTCGCCGTGTCCGCGCGCGTCGGGCATTAGAACCGTGTAATTCGTCGCTTCATTTAATTTAACGCCAAGATTTAAGACATGCGAACGATCTGTTCCGTAACGATGAAGCAGAATGACGGCAGGAGCGTTTTCGGAACCGCGCAAAAGCCAGCCGCGCGAATTCAGACCGCCGCCAGACCAGGTTTCCTCGGTGATTTGCGCTCCGCGCGCGCTTAACTGCCCGTATTTCTCGGGCGTTACTAAATAAATATTATTTTTCGGACGCGATGTTTCGTAATTAAGCCACACGGAACCGGCGACAGTCGCCAGCACGAGTAAAAGAACAACGGGCAGCAAAAGTCTGGAAAAACTTCGGAAAAGACGTTTTAATTTACGCATATTTTTGCAGGGTGAAATGAAATACAACTTGGAAACTATTTAGCGAGTCTTAAAGGAGATAGCCCTTGAAAATTAGGCTTTCGGTATGCTGTCATAAATGTTACCATACTCGACAGTCAGAAAGGAAGATGTTTTTATCCATTGTCACCTATGAAAAAAGCAAGATTTTTCGCCGCTTCTCTGTTCATTTTAGCTTTGTGTTTCGGCGTTTTCGCGCAAACGCAGGCTAAAAATGCGACTTCAAACAGTTCAAGAACCGATTCAAAAACAAGTTCGAAAACGCAGTTCTTTCCAGTTTCCGAATTAAAAGAAGGAATGCGCGGCACGGCGCGAACCGTTTTTCGCGGTTCAGAACCGGAAGAGTTTCAAGTTGAAATTCTAGGCGTTGTTCCGGGAGCAATCGGACCACATCAGGATATGATCGTCGGGCGGATTTCCGGCGGTTCAGCCACGCGCACGAGCGTTTTTGCCGGAATGAGCGGCTCGCCGGTTTATATTGACGGCAAGCTCGTCGGCGCGATTTCTTACAGTTTTCCTTTTTCCAAAGAACCTATTTGCGGCATCACGCCGATTGACCAGATGCTGAAGATTTTCGAGCAGAATCAAAACTCGAAACCGAAAGCATCCGAACCGCGCGCCGTTTCATTCGCTGAACTCGCGGCGGCAAACTGGAAACCGGATTTTCCGCGAAACGCGACTGTCTCCAGTTCGCTCTTGTCGGGCGCTTCGGCAAATTCCGCGATGGCTTCAGTCGCCGGGCAATCTTTTCAGCCGATTGGCACGCCGATCAGTTTCAGCGGATTTTCTCAAGCAACGCTTAATGCTTTCGCGCCGCAATTAATGCAGGCGGGCTTGATTCCTGTCTCAGCCGTCGGCGGCGCGGCGCGAATCACACCTCTTAAAAAGGCGGACGAAACGACGCTGCAAGGCGGCGATTCGGTTTCGATGCAGTTGACGCGCGGCGATTACTCGCTTGCCGCCGCCGGAACCGTCACTTACCGCGACGGCGATAAAATCTACGCTTTCGGTCATCCGTTCATGAGTCTGGGAACTGCCGATTTGCCGATGTCCGAATCGAGCGTCGTTGCCGTTGTTCCAAGCGTCAACAATTCGTTTAAGCTCGCCGTACCCGAAGCGCTCGTCGGTAGTATGACGCAGGATCGCGCAACCGGTGTTTTCGGCAAACTCGGACAAGCGCCGAAAATGATTCCGGTTCGATTAAATTTAGAAACAAGTCGCGGACAAACGGAAACTTTAAATTTCGAAGTAGCGAAAGACGATTTTTTAACGCCGCTGCTTTTGAATATCGCGGTTTATAATTCTATTGTTGCGCAGGAACGCGGGCTTGGCGATTCGATGATTTCCATCAGCGGTGAAATTGCTGTCAAGAATCAGCAGCCAATCAAAATCGAAAACCGCTTTGCCGGTTCGCAAGCCACTCAATTTGCTTCGTATGCGGTCGCCGCGCCGGTCAGCACGCTGATGAAGAGCCGTTTCGACGATTTGGAAATCAGCGGCATTACCGTCAAATTAACGTCTGACGACGGCAGCAAAACCGCGACGCTCGAACGTATCGCGCTCGACCGGACGCAAATTCGCGCCGGAGAAACCCTTGAAATTCAAGCGTTCGCGCGAACGGATTCGGGCAAAATTTTCGTTCAGAAAATTCCGGTGACCATTCCCGCTGACACTCCGACCGGAGCGCTTTCAATCGCCGTCGGAGATGGAATGTCAATTCAGCAAAATTCGGCGATTCTTCAATTTGTTCCGAAAAATTTGAGCGAATTAGTCGCGCTCATTAACAAAGTTAAAAAGTCTGACCGACTTTATGTGCAGACTTTCCGCACAACCGGCGGCGCGGTTATCGGAGCAAACGAGCTGCCGAATCTGCCGCCGTCAATGATGGCGACTTTGAACAACGACCGAACGACCGGCAGTTTCAAACCGACCGTCCAAACCGTTGTTTCCGAACAATTGCTCGCGCCGTCGGATTTCATCATTTCTGGACAGCAGACGCTGGCGATTGAAGTAATTAAATAAAGTTAAAATCTAAACTAAATTTAACTCGAAAAGGTCAAGGACTTTAAGTCTTGACCTTTTTTTATTTTTCGATAAACTGAAATATGAATAACTTAAAAAACTTACTTCGAGCCGCCAGTTTCGCGGCGAACAAACACACCGGACAAACGCGCAAAGGCGACGACGCGCAGCCTTATATCAATCATCCTTTAGAAGTTGCCAATCTGCTTACCAACATTGGAAATGTCGAAGATTTTGACGTTCTGATCGCCGCCGTTCTGCACGACACAATCGAAGATACGGAAACGACGAAAGAAGAAATAACAGAGCTTTTCGGCGAAACTGTTTGCGGATATGTTTTGGAAGTTACCGACGATAAAAGTTTGCCGAAACACAATCGCAAACAGCTTCAAGTCGACCATGCGCCGCATCTTTCGACGGGCGCAAAACTGATCAAACTCGGCGACAAAATAAGCAATATTACCGACGTAATGACCAATCCGCCCGCCGATTGGTCAATCGAACGTCGTCTCGAATATATTAATTGGGGCGTAAATGTTGTTGACGGTTTGCGCGGAGCAAACAGGAATTTAGAAAGACATTTCGACGAATTGATCGAAAAGGCAAAAGCGAAAATCGAATAGCGAAATATTTAAGTTTCCGTTTGCAATTTTTCATCTTTCATTTGAGATTCGCCTTCGATCCAAGTTTCGCCGTCGGCGTAAACTTCCTTTTTCCAGATCGGAACCGTTCGTTTCAGTTCTTTTATCAGCCATTCGCACGCTTCAAAAGCGGCGCGGCGATGCGGCGCGGCGACGGCGATAACGACGCTCGTTTCGCCGATTTCGAGTTTTCCGAGACGGTGAACGATGCCGACGTTCTCGATTTCAAATTGATTTTTCGCCTGACCGACGAGCTTTTCCATTTCCTTTAAAGCCATCGGCTCATAACCTTCATACTCAAGATAGAGCGTCTCGCGCCCTTTCGTAATTTTCCGCACAAACCCGTCGAGCGTCACAATCGCGCCGCAATTTTCCGGCACGACACGCCGCGCAATCGCGCCGACATCGAGCGTTTCGTTTGTAATTTCGCAAAAATCCATAAACAAGTTCAACCGCCTGAAACCGCCGTAAAAATCGCCAGTTCATCGCCGTCTTTAACGATTTCATCGCCGCTCGAATATTCCTGGTTAACGGCAAAAAGGAGCTTGTGATTATTCAGACGGGGATATTTACCGATGATTTCATCGAACGCTTGTTCGGCTCTCACATTTTCGGCGAGTGTAATCTCGATTTCCCTTTCGCCTGTTTCATCTGCCGTCGCGCCGAAAAATAAAACTTGTATTTTCATAAAAGATTTTAGATTTATGATTCAAAATTTATGATTCAAAATCGTTTCTTTAAATCTTAAATCTTAAATCTTAAATTTATTTAATCGCGCCTTCAATCGGACTCGACGCGCTCGCATATAAACGCTTCGGCATTCTGCCTGACAAATAGCCCAATCTTCCGGCTCGAACGGCTAAACGCATCGCTTCTGCCATTTGCGCCGCGTCGCGCGCTTCGGCGATTGCGGTGTTCATCAAAATCGCGTCCGCGCCAAGTTCCATCGCAATCGCCGCGTCGGACGGGACGCCGACGCCCGCGTCAACGATGATTACGGCGTCGGGCAATTGTTCTCGCATAATTTTCAGATTTGCCGGATTCTGCACGCCCAAGCCCGAACCAATCGGGGCGGCGAGCGGCATCACGCACGGACAGCCGACGGCGAGCAGTTTTTTCGCCATAATCAAGTCGTCGGAGAAATACGGCATCACAATAAAGCCTTCTTTGACAAGAACTTTTGCCGCTTCCAAAGTTTGTTCGTTATCAGGCAAAAGTGTCGTTTTGTCGCCGATAACTTCTAGTTTTATCCAATCAGTGTTAAGCGCCTCACGAGCCAGACGCGCCGTGCGAATCGCGTGTTCCGCATCGTAACAGCCGGCAGTATTGGGCAGAATCTGCATTTCCGGCGCGAGATAATCGAGAAAAGATTCGGTTTTTCCGTCAAGCGGCACGCGATTAACGGCAACCGTTACCATCTCGGCGCCCGACGCTTTGTGCGCCGCCTGCATTTCCTGATGCGAGCGGTATTTTCCCGTTCCGATAATAAGACGCGAATTAAAACTCTTTCCGGCTAAGATAAATGAATCAGTCATAAAATAAAGTTCAAAATTCAAGATTGAAAATTCAAAATTAAATTCTAACAAAAAAACTCTTAAAAGAAATGCGGACTGAAATAGAGAATTTCAATCCGCATTTCGCAATTCGTAATTCGTAATTGATCTTATCCGCCGCCGACGAAATGAATAATTTCGATTTTATCGGTGTCGTTTAATTTGACGCTCGACCAATCTCTTTTTCTGACGACTTCCCGATTAAGTTCAATGGCAATTCGTTCGGCGGGCAGCGCGAGATTTTCAAGCATTTCGATGATTGTCGCGCTTTCGCTTAACTCGCGCTTTTCTCCGTTAATCGTAACCTGCATATTTCGATTTTAGCTCAAACGCCGACGAAAACGCGAATTTGCAGAAATTGATTTGATATATGTGGAAATTGAAATTTGAAACTTGCTTATCCGTGAAGAATTGCCCGTCGGAGTTCGACTTGTTCGCCCGAGTGCATCGCGCGGACAAGCAACGCGGCGCGTCCGGTTCGAAAATGCGGCAGTTGGAGATGCAAAGTCGCCACGCCTTTTATATCGGTTTTGGCATGAAATATCAGCGGGCGAAAGCTCGAACCGAGAATTTTGACCATAATTTGCGCCGCTGCGACGCCGTTTTCCTGTTTACCGCGGCAAACGACAAGGCTAACGGTTTTCCTTTCGCCGCTTTTGAGCGCCATCGGTGCTAAAAACTCGATTTTCAAAGGGTCATTTTTTCGAGCAGGCGCGCCGAAATCGGAAACGATAGCGACAGCTTCGGCTGGCAGAATCATTTCGTCTTCGATAATCTCGACGGCTTCGATGATGATTTCCTTTTCGAACGCGTTTATTCCGACTTGCGCGCCCAATTCGTGGCGCGGCTTTGGTATCGAAGAAATTTTCTGTTCCGCATTTAAATTTGCTGCTTGTAAATTTGCGGACTGCGGCTGTTGCGTAATTTTCGCCTTTGGCGGCAATTCCAGAGCAGGAGGTTTGGCAAACGCCGGTTTGTTGGTTTCCGCTTTGGCGCGGTCTATCTTCTCGGCGAAAGTTTCATTATTAATCGGTTTTTCAAAAAATGAAGGCTTGGGTATTTCGGATTTTTCAACCGGAGATGCTTGTTTTTTGTTGTGATCGAAATTTTCTTCGATTTCATCGGTTTTATTTGAATTCGTCTTCGGGGAAAAATGATTTATTTGCCTCGACGCAGTTTTTGCGCTCGATTGAGGTGAATCCGGTAATGTTTTCTGTACCGGATTTTGCGCCAATCGCGCGGCGGGCGTTACTTTTTGCCGTGCCGCAGAATCTTTCGCCGCCATTCGCTTCAAATCTTCAAAACGTCCGGCGCTGACCGCGGCGCAAATCGTTTTGTGCTGTTTTTGCAGACGTTCGGCGAGAACCGTTTCGTCAAATCCGCCGCTTATCAAATCGTCATACGGCGAACGCTTGCTCGCCAAAATCGTGCCGCGATTATAAACGAGCGATAAGATTAAGGGCGTTTCTACACCTTTATCTTCGGTCTGAACGTGATAAGTGACGCCTTGATATTCGACGTCCGTGTTAAATCCTGTAATCACAATGATCGGTATTAAAAAAACGGCGAGAAAAAAGCGGCGATTTAGTTAGATCCGAGCCGCTGTATTTATGAAATTAGCACAAGCGTTTATCAGCGGTCAATGAATAATTATCCGGCGCTGAATTTAACCGATTCAGTTTATCAGGCAATCCGGTTTAGAGGATTCGGCGAAGTATAACGACAATTAAAGTCGTCACCGTCAATTTAATTTATCCCTTGTATTTCGCGGCGCCTAAAGTCTGCCTTGACACGGTATCTAGCTTCACTTACGATTGAATTTGTGCCAAAATTCTCAATCTTTGAGCGATTAGCCGCGGCAGCGGATTTTAGCGATTTTTAGGCAACTACGAAAAAGGACTTTTAATCAAAACGATGTCTGAATTTAGTCTGATGGATTATGCGCCAATCGGCGTAATGTTTCTCGTAGCAATGGGATTTGCGGCGAGCCAGATTCTGGTGACGCAGTTGATCGGACCGCGCAAGCGAACGGCGACTAAATTGATGCCTTACGAATCGGGAAAAGACCCGGTCGGTTCGGCGCGCAGCCGGTTTTCAATCAAGTTTTATACGGTCGCCGTCATATTTTTGTTGTTCGACATCGAAGTTTTATTTATGATTCCGTTCGCCGTCGCCTTCAAAAGTCTGCTCGCGGCGGAAAACGCCAATGCGGGCGCGATTGCCTACGGAACGATCGCTTTTATTGAAATACTGATTTTTATCGGCACTTTAATCGTCGGATACATATACGTTTGGAGAAAAGGCACATTCGACTGGGGCTTGCAGGCGCGTGCCGAAGCGCGTGCCGAAGCCAAGGAAATGGCGCACCAAAAAAGACAGCGCGCCCGGGAATTGCAGCGCGCCGCTTAAAGGTTTATTCAGTTTGTTAAGATAAGAATCTTTTCTTAAATTCTACAAATGCAATAAACTCAATAAAAATAAAAATATGGGTTTAGAAAATACATTATTTGAATCGCTACCGGACGTGCTCACCGTCAAGCTCGACGCGGTTGTCAACTGGGCAAGAAAATCATCATTGTGGCCGGCTACGTTCGGTCTCGCCTGCTGCGCGATTGAAATGATGAATACTGTCAGTTCGCGACACGATCTTTCACGTTTCGGAGCGGAAACTTTTCGCGCGTCGCCAAGACAAGCGGACGTAATGATTGTTTCCGGTCGTGTTTCGCGCAAAATGGCACCGGTTTTGCGACGCATTTATGATCAAATGCCTGAGCCGAAATGGGTGATTTCGATGGGCGCTTGTGCTACATCGGGCGGAGTTTTCGATAATTACGCGATTGTGCAGGGCGTTGACAAGATCGTCCCGGTGGATGTCTACGTGCCGGGCTGTCCGCCGCGACCGGAGATGCTTGTTCATGCGATTATGATGTTGCAGGATAAGATTATGAACGAGTCCGTCAAAGATCGCCGCGACACTTTTGAAGAAGAATCGCGCCGTTCGATTGTTCCGGGAACTTTGCCGGTGACCGAAGGCACCGCGCTCGAACAGGCGACAGAGATCGAGGTTGCCAATAATCAAACTTCGCGTCCTTATACGATTCCGTCGCGTCACGAAAGACGAAAGTCATCATAAAATCTGCGGCGGTGTTATTTCACCGCCTTTTAATTATCACTTATGCTCGATAGATCAGCTCTGCTTGAGATTGTTGAAAAGCTAAAAAACGAAAACGCGGCTTGGGTCAGCGACTTTAAGGACGCGCGCGGCGAAATTACGGCGATGGTTCCGCGCGAGCATATCGCGGATGTGTGCGAGGTTTTGAAAATCAAATACGGTTTTGATATGCTCGCCGATTTATGCGGCGCTGACCTCGGTCCGGAAGAAGATCCGCGGTTTGAAGTCAATTACCATTTGTTTTCAACCGTCCATTTCGGTCGTCTGCGGCTGAAGGTTCTTTTGAGCGAAGACGCGCCGAACGTCCAAACCGTTACGACCGTTTGGCGGACGGCAGATTGGCACGAACGTGAAACATACGATATGTTCGGCGTCATTTTTGACAATCATCCGGATTTGCGAAGAATTCTTTTGCCGTCGGATTTCGACGGACACGCGCTGAGAAAAGATTTCCCTCTGCGCGGATATGAGCCGTATAGTTTGTCGTAATAGTGGTAAATGGTAAGTGGTAAATGTAAAACCGCTTCCTTTCACTTACCACTTGCCACTTACCGTTTACTACTATTTATTATGAGTATTGCAGTAGAAGATATTCCCGGTCAGTTTGAAGTTTTAGACCAATCTCTCGAATCGCAGATGACGCTTTCGATGGGTCCGCAGCATCCTTCGACACATGGCGTTTTGCGGCTCGAATTGAAACTCGACGGCGAACTCGTCGTCAAAGCTATTCCCGACATCGGCTATCTGCACACGGGAATGGAAAAGCTGTTCGAGTATAAAAAATACCAGCAAGGCATCGTCATCACCGACCGGATGGATTACTTGAATCCGCTCGGCAATAATTTGGCTTACGTGATGGCAGCGGAAAAACTGCTCGATCTGGAAATTCCCGAACGAGCGCAGACGATTCGCGTCTTGTTCTGCGAATTACAAAGAATCGCTTCGCATATGGTCTGGCTCGGAACGTCCGCGCTCGATCTCGGCGCGATGAGCGTTTTCTTTTTCTGTTTCCGCCAGCGCGAAAAGATTTTGAATTTGATCGAAGCCGCTTCGGGCGGACGAATGACGCCGAGTTATTTCCGCATCGGCGGCTTGATGATGGATTTGCCCGCCGGTTTTGAACGTCGCTGTCAGCAGTTTCTCGAAGGTTTTATGGAAGCGCTCGACACGTTTGAAACGCTCGTTACAGGCAATACAATCTGGCAAAGCCGTACTCAAGGCGTTGGCGTTATTTCCCGCGAAGACGCGATTGACTGGGGTTTGACCGGACCATGTTTGCGCGCGAGCGGCGTGGAACTCGATTTGCGTCGTCACAATCCGTATTCGAGTTATGAAACATACGATTTTGAGATTCCGGTTGAAACCGACGGCGATTGTTGGTCGCGTTTCAAAGTTCGTATGCGCGAGCTTTACGAATCGCATAAAATCGTTCGTCAGGCATTGGAAAGATTGAAACCGGGACCGATCAAAGCCGACGCGCCGAAAGTCGTTTTGCCCGACCGCGACGATATGCGAAAACATATGGATTCGCTGATTCACCACTTTTTAATCGTCGCTGAAGGCTTTTCGATTCCCGAAGGCGAAGTTTATCACGCGGTCGAAGGCTCGAAAGGCGAGCTCGGCGTTTATATGAAATCCGACGGAGGACCGAAACCGAGCCGCGTTCACGTTCGCGGACCGAGTTTTATCAATCTACAGGCTTTGCCCGTCATGAGCGAGGGCGAAATGATTGCCGACGTGGTAGCAATTATCGGTTCGCTCGACATTGTCTTGGGTGAAATTGACAGGTAAAAGTTATGGCTGAAGAAATCTTTGACGACAGATTCAAAGGCGAAATGACAAGAATGATGAATCTTGTCATCCTCAAAATTGACGGTCTCGAAACCAGATTTGATGGTTTGGAAACCAGATTTGATGGTTTGGAAAGTAAAGTTGACGGTCTTGAAACCAGATTTGACCGTTTAGATAACAAAGTTGATGTTCTTTCAAAGCAAATGACGGAAATCGGCTTAAAGGTTATCGAAATTGATAAACGTCTGATTGCGGTCGAAAACAGATTGCTCAATGTTGAATCCGAAGTCATTCAGCTTCGCGCCGATTTGGAAGAAGTAAAACATAAAGTCGAAAGTCTGGACAAAAAAGTTTCACGTTTCAGTGTCAATTATCTCGAATTGGAAGCAAAAGTCGAGGATTTGACCGTCCGGCTCGAAAAAATAGAACAAAAATTAGCGGCATAAAATATGGCATCAGCAGTTGCAACCGATTACACCAATCAAATTGTTTACACCGACGAAGTGGCGGATTTTTCGCCTGCCGTAATTGAAGAAATGCGCTCGCATTTGACGAAATATCCGCCGGAGCGCAAGCGTTCTGCGCTGATTCCATTGCTGTTCGTCATTCAGCGCGAACGCGGATGGATCGATAATCCGGGCGTTAATTTCTTGGCGAATTTTTTAGAATTGGAAATCACCGATGTTTGGGAAACGGCGACTTTTTATTCGATGTTCAATCTGCGTCCGGTCGGTCGTCATCACATCCAAATCTGCAAAACGCTGTCGTGCAAAATTATGGGCGAGCCGGAAATCACCGAACACGTTTGCAATAAATTAGGAATTCACGCGGGCGAAACAACGGCTGACGGCAAATTTACGGTTTCATTGGTAGAATGCTTGGGAAGCTGCGGAACCGCGCCGATGATGCAGATCGGGTTCGATTATCACGAAGATTTGACGACGGAAAAGGTTGATAAGATTTTGAATTCGTTGAAATAAATGGCTTTTCGAGTGAAATTTGAAATTTTTCAAAGCGGTATTTATTCCAGAGAAAAATTTATTTACGTTAGCAGCCGATTTCGCAAATTTAATCGGACGAGAAAAAGTAATTAACATCTCTCATTCGCAAAGTGAAAACCAAGAATTGGCAACTGTTTGGTATTGGACAGAAGAAGAAACGAATATTTTGGGAATTAAAGAAACCGAATAAAAAGGGTTTATGGAAATCAGAGCAATCGGATGTGAGCCGTTACAACTCAAGCGAATGCACATTAAAGATGGGCACACGTTGAAGGTTTTTCAAGATACGGGCGGCTACGCGAGTTTGAAAAAGGCGCTCGGAATGACGCCGGATGAAATTATTAACGAAGTCAAAGCGTCAGCGCTACGCGGGCGCGGCGGTGCGGGTTTTCCGACCGGGATGAAATGGTCGTTCGTGCCGAAGGATTCGCCGAAAAACAAATACGTCGTCTGCAACGCGGACGAATCCGAGCCGGGAACGTTTAAAGATCGTTATTTGCTCGAACGCGACCCGCACGCGCTGATCGAAGGAATGCTGATCGCGGCGTTTGCGCTCAAAGCATCGGCTTGTTACGTTTACTTTCGCGGCGAATATCGTTATTTGATTGATATTTTAGACCGCGCTATTGAAGAAGCGCGCGCCGCCGGAATCGTTGGCAAAAACATTTTAGGCTCGGATTTTTCGTGCGAATTTTACTCGCACACCGGTGCTGGCGCGTATATCTGCGGCGAAGAAACCGCTTTGCTTTCATCACTTGAAGGTTATCGCGGACATCCGCGAATGAAACCGCCGTTTCCGGCAATTGAAGGGCTTTATGCTTCGCCGACGGTCGTCAACAATGTAGAAACTTTGACCGCCGTTCCGCAAATCTTAGAAATGGGCGGCGAAGTGTGGCGCAATTTAGGGACGGAAAAATCAGGCGGTACAAAACTCTGGTCGGTTTCCGGTCACGTCAAAAAACCGGGCGTTTACGAACTTCCGATGGGCTACGCGGATATGGAAAAGTTCATCATGGATGACTGCGGCGGAATGCTCCGAAACGATAAAAAACTGAAAGCTGTTATTCCAGGCGGCTCGTCGGTTTATATTATGAACGCCGAACAAATCGTCGGGAAAAATGTTACCCTTGATTATGAAGGTTTAGTCGAAGCCGGTTCGATGGTCGGTTCTGGCGGTTTTATCGTTATGGACGAAACGGTCGACGTGATGGAGTCCACGAAAAATCTGACCGAATTCTACAAACACGAATCATGCGGCTGGTGCACACCATGCCGCGAAGGAACCGATTGGCTGTTGAAGATTTTCAACCGCATTTCCATCGGCGAAGGACGACCGGAAGACGCGCAATTACTTTTGGATATTTGCGACAACATCGAAGGAAAATCGTTTTGCCCGCTCGGCGACGCAGCAGCGTGGCCGATACAAAGCGCGGTCAAACGATTTCCGGAAGATTTCAAAAAATGGTTGATTAACAAAACGAGTGGTGCTGAATATTCGGCAAATGTTTAATCGTTTGATATTAAAGGAGAAAATATAATGGGAAGAGGCGATAAAAGAACACGACGCGGAAAGATCTTTGCGGGCAGTTACGGGAAAACACGACCGAAAAACAAAAAGAAAACGGTTAATGTTAAAGAAACCGGCAAGTCAGAAGAATAATTACAGTTTTATTATTTAAAGATGTCAGAACTTATCAAAGTTACGATTAACGAGCAGGAATTCGAGGTCGAAAAGGGCGCTAAACTGATCGAAGTGTGTCGCGAAAAAGGCTTCGGAATTCCGTCATTTTGTTATTACGGGGATCTCGCTTTGCAGGCTTCGTGCCGTATGTGTCTGGTGCGGATCGAAAAGATGCCGAAATTGCAGACTTCCTGCACGATAACCTGCACGGACGGAATGATTGTTACGACGCAGAGCGAGGAAATCGAAAAAGCGCAGCGCGCGATGAGCGAATTTCTGCTCGCCAATCACCCGCTCGACTGCCCGGTCTGCGACCGCGGAGGCGAGTGCGAATTGCAGGAGATGGTGATGGATTGGGGCGATTTGGAGGAAAGATTCGTCGAGCGGAAAAACGCGCAGCCGGAAAAATTCCTCTCGCCGATTGTCGCCAACGACCCGCAGCGCTGCATTTTGTGTAAACGCTGTACACGCGTTTGTGATGAATGGATGGGCGAGGAAGCCATCGAAGCCGGTAATCGCGGAGTTAATACGGTAATCGGAACTTATGGCGGCTGGCTCGGCTGTTCGCAGTGCGGAAACTGTATCGAAGTTTGTCCGACCGGAACGCTTTTGGACGGCGTTTATCGTCACGAAACGCGTCCGTGGGAAATGGATCAGACGCGGACGACCGACACGTATTCGTCGGACGGAATGCAGCTTTCCATCGGTTCGCGCGGAGGCGAAGTTCATCGCATCGTGGCGCGCGACCGTTATGTTAACGGCTTGAACGGCGAGTTCCTCGATGTCAAAGCGCGTTTTGCACACGGTTTTATCAACTCTAAAGACCGCATCAAAATGCCTTTAATTCGTTATAAAAAAGGCGGAAAGCTGATTCCGGCGACTTGGGACGACGCGATTCATTTTGTCAGCAATAAATTAAAAGAAAGCGGAAATAATGTCGGCGTTGTCGCGTCGTCGCGTTTGACGAACGAATCAATTTTTACGCTCAAGCGCTTTGCCAAAGAAGCCGTTAATTCAGACAATTACGCGGTTTCCGACGCTTACGATTTAGCGCCGTTTTTCGACAATTTGAGTGCGCCGCTTTGCACGCACAAAGAAATTCGTCACGCGAAAACGATTCTTTTAATCGGCGGCGAGCCTGAAGAAGAACAGACTTTTACAGCAAAACAGATTCGCCAAGCGGTTAGAAATGGCGGCGCAAAATTAATCGTCGTTCACGACACACCGATTCGTTTGACTGCGCAGGCTAGCCAGTTTATACACGTTAATAAAGGTTCGCTCGACGCGTTTGCATTAGCTTTTGCCGACCAGTCGGATGAAACGATTTTGCAGAAAATCGGCGCGGGACAAGAAGAATTTGACAGTTTATTAAAAACAATCGGTGAAACCGAAGGCGATTTTATCGTCATGTTCGGCAGAGATTTGTCGCCGCAAGCGCAAGCTGTTTTAGCAAATTCGGTCGGAGGTTACGCTTCCGAAAAACGCCGAGCTTTGCTTCATCCGCTGCCGCTTTATAATAATTCTGTCGGCGCGCACGATATGACGGCAGGCAGAAAATCCCTCGACGAAGTTCTTAGAAATCCAAGAGCGCTTTATATCGCCGGGAGTTTGCCCGAAGATAAAACGAGTCTTTTAACGAATAAAGATTTCGTCGTCGTGCAGGAACTTTTTGAAACGGCGACGACCGAATTCGCCGATGTTGTTCTTCCGGCGGCAAGTTTTGCCGAAGTTGACGGAACTTTTACGAACAACACAGGATTTGTTCAGCGCGTTCGTAAAGCAATCGAGCCGGTGCATCAATCGAAATCCGATTGGGTTATCACCTCGATGATCGCGCGCGAACTCGGCGCGGACTTCGGTTATAATTTTTCGTCGCCGATGGTTTTCAAAGCAATTGCCGACGACGTTCCGGCTTATGCCGACTTGCGTTATCCGCACTTAAAGGACGAATCGAAACCGGTTCAAGTGAAACACGAAGTTATCGGCAAAAAAGATTTAACGAATGAATTAGCGGCTTTGCGGCAAAAAGTTGAAGCAATGCCGGACGCAGTTGTCAAAATCACCGAAACGCCGCGCGTCGGGCACAAACTTCACCGCATCACGATGATGACCGGCAAAACGCCGCAGTTTCATCTGCTTGCCGCCGGCAATCCGAAGCCGGAAAATCTTCTTGTTTCGCCGCTTGTCCAATTTAATTTGGATGGAACACCGAAAGTTCAGGAATTGGCACAAGTTGCGGCAGTCGGTGTCAAAGACAGACTCGATGATAAAGAAACCGTGCCGAGTAAAATCGTTCTCAAATAATGCGAAAAACTAAATTGCGCCTGTTTTTTAACCGAATACAGGCGCAAAAAGTTGTTGAGAGCACAAAAGTTATATAAAGTTGTAGTCAGAAAAAAGATTTTGAGCGGCGGCGCGACTTCGACCGCATAAAGGCAGGCGCTTAACACGCGCTTTATCTGCGTATTTTTATGGAATCTGTTATTAAAACTGCTTTTCCTTTTATCGTTTTCGCCATCGGCGTTTTGCTTGCTTTTCAAGGCGTTTTGATGATTGTCGCCTACACGGTTCTGGCGGAACGCAAAGTATTGGGCTGGATTCAAGGTCGCATCGGACCTAACCGCGTCGGACCGTGGGGAATGGCGCAGCCGTTTGCAGACCTTTTCAAATTCATCTTCAAGGAAGACCTCGTTCCCGATAAATCCACGAAATTCGTTTATTTTCTCGCGCCGATTGTCGCTTTGACATGCGCGTTGCTGCCGATTGTCGTTTATCCGTTCGGACCGGCTATTACGACGATTGACTGGACATTTCTGCCGTTCGGTTTGGGCGAAGGCGTTAGAAATTTGCCGATGACGATTGCGCAGATTGATGTCGGCGTTTTGTTTGTTTTGGGAATAACATCGGTCGGCGTTTACGGCATCGCGCTCGCTGGTTGGGCGTCGAATAATAAATATTCTTTAATGGGCGGCTTGCGCTCGTCGGCGCAGATGATTTCTTATGAACTCGCAATGGGCGCGTCGGTTATCGGCGTCGTAATGCTTGCCGGAACGCTTGATTTGAACGGTATTATCTACGCGCAGATTCATTCGCCGTTCAAGTGGTTTATCATTCCGCAATTCATCGGTTTTATCGTCTTTTTGATTAGCGCGTTCGCCGAAACGAACCGCGTGCCGTTCGATTTACCCGAAGCCGAAACCGAGCTTGTCGCAGGTTTTCACACCGAATATTCGGCGCTCAAATTCGCCCTGTTTTTTATGGCGGAATACGTCAATATGTTCACGGTTTCGGTGATGGTCGTGACTCTTTTCCTCGGCGGCTGGTATATTCCCGGACTCGGACACATTCTCGAACCCGGCTCGATTCCCTACGCGCTCGTCAGCCATATCGGATTTATTTTGAAAATTTGCGCGTTTTTGTTTTTATACATTTGGATTCGCGGAACGCTGCCGCGTTTCCGTTTCGACCAATTAATGAATTTCGGCTGGAAATTCCTTTTGCCGCTCGCGCTGGCGAACGTGATTTTAACGATTGTGATCGTTTATTTTTTGAACAGGTAAATTAGGTGGTAAGTGGCAAGTAAAAACTTTTCATAACTTACCACTCACCGCTTACCACTAACTTAAAATGGCTACAACAGCTTTATTTTTTCTTTTTGCAGGACTCGCCATAATGTGCGCGATTTCGACGGTTTATCACAAAAATCCGATTTACAGCGCGATTTCGCTGATCGGGGTTTTCATTTCGCTGTCGGTTTTATATGTGACTCTCGCCGCGCCGTTTATTGCCGCCGTGCAGATTTTGATTTATGCGGGCGCGATTATGGTGCTGGTCATTTTCGTCATTATGCTTTTGAATATGGACGAAGATAAACCGCTAAATCGGCTCACGTATTTGTATGCCATCGGCGGCGGTCTCGGACTGCTTCTGCTCGTCCAGACGTTTTTTATTTTTTACGCCGTCATGCGCGCGCCGAAACAAGCGGTTGCGACAGGCGAAACCGTCGGAAAAACTTTGAGCATCGGCACGGGAATGTACACGGAATATCTTTTACCCGTCGAAATTGTCGGGATTTTATTATTAATGGCAATCGTCGGCGGCGTCATCATGGTACGAAAATTAAACGCGCCGCAGATGGAATTAATGGTTGACGCCGAACTCGAACGCCGCAATCAAGGCGAAGAGAAAGACGATTACCGCGTCGCGTTATAAATGACATCTTTTATTATTTGTGCCGTATTTTCAGACTTTGAACTAAAAAAATGGAACCGAGTTTAGCCAGTTACCTAGCACTTTCAGGAATTTTATTTACCATCGGCGCGGTCGGCGTGGTTTTCAAACGCAATGCCATCGGAATGTTTATGTGCATCGAGCTGATGCTCAACGCCGTTAATTTAACGTTCGTCGCCTTTTCGCGCTATTACGCCGACGTTACCGGACAACTTTTCGTTTTTATGGTAATGAGTGTCGCGGCGGCGGAAGCAGCGGTCGGACTCGGCATCATCATCGCGTTTTTCCGCAATCGCCAGTCAGTTGACGTTGACGACGCGAACATTTTGAAAAATTAGGATTTTATGTCTGTTACAGTTCGCCGCGCAAGCATTAAAGACGCGCGAACAATCGCGGAATTCGCCTTTAAGCTCTTCGCACAGCACGAACGCTACGACGAGCGGCGCTTTTCGCAAATTGCCGACGAAGAGCAAATGGCAGCGTTTTACGGCAGCCAGACGAACGTGCGAAACACGGCGGTTTTTATCGCCGAACTCGAAGAAAAAATCGTCGGTTTCGCTTACGTTCAATACGAAACGATAAATTACGCCGCATTGCTCAAAAACGCCGCGTGGATACACGATTTATACATTGACGAAGCGACGCGCGGAAAAAATGCCGGAAAACTTTTGATTGAAAAATCAATTGAATTTGCCAAAGATTCCGGAGCGAAAAAGTTAATGCTCTCGGTCGCGGCGCGCAATGAATACGCAAAAGAATTTTTCGAGCGGCAAGGTTTTAGAACGACAATGGTCGAAATGATGTTGGATTTGAGTCTTTGATAAAGCGATGATAAACGCCGACGTTTTGACATTTCAGGAGTTTGCGATGCACGAAGATTTGCCGCTCTCGAAAATTCATCAAACCGTCCTTGAATTTCTGCAAGGGCGAGAAGATGTCGTTTTGTTCGGCGCGCAAGCCGTCAACGCTTACGTTTCCGAGCCGCGAATGACGCAGGACATCGATTTGCTTTCTACGCGCGCCGCCGAGTTTTCCGAAGAATTGCGCGAACATTTAAGCGAAAAATTTCGCATCGCCGTTAGAGTTCGAGAAATCAGCGACAAAGGTTTGAGAATTTATCAGGTTCGCAAAGAAGGCAACCGGCATTTGATTGATGTCAGATCGGTTGAAAATTTTCCCGAAACGGAAACGATTGAAAAAATTCAGGTTTTATCGCCGCTTGAATTAATTGCCAGCAAGGTTATTTCATATCATTCGCGGCGCGGCAAACCGAAAGCGGGAACGGATTGGCGAGATTTAGCGGTTTTGCTTTTGCGGTTTCCCGAATTGAAAGAAAAAGTTTCGGCGGTTTTGAAAGAGAGAAATGTCGGCGATGCGGTTTTGGGAACTTGGGCAGATATTGAAAAGCAGGATTTTCGGTTTGAGGATGAAGATGAAGATTTAAGTTTTTAATAATGGTTTCTAATAAATCTTACATTGTTTCTCTTATTTTTCTCTTGCTGGCTTTTCAAATAGCTTGCGGGCAATGTCAGAGTGGCGAAAATTTCCGCCACAATTCAAAAACTGATAAAAGGTCTCAAAATGCTAAAAGACAAGCTGAAGAAATGTTCGAAATTGTAATTAAAAAAGGCAATTACAATAAAATTGCAGATTATACTCCAGCACAAGCATTTGAATTTGTTGGTGGGCGCGAAAAGTACATCGAAATTTTGACACAGACTTACAAATTTACGGCTGAGTATTTTGAATCATTAACTTGGACGATAGGAGAGCCTCAAAATTTAACTGAGATTGATAATGATTTATTTATTGTAATTCCAAGAACTTTGAACGGAATTAGTCCACAAAAGACTAAAGTAGTTCAAAAGGGTTCAATGGTCGGTATATCAATTGATAAAGGCAAAACTTGGAAATTTGTAAATGGTAAATCTTTCGATAAAATTTTCTCCTCTCTTGATAGTAAGATACAAATTCCGAAAGAGCAGACTTTTATCGACGGGGTCGAGCAGTAAATTTTAATAAAATGACTGAAAACAATTTTTTAAGTCTAATAATTTTCGCGCCGCTTTTGGGCGCAGTGATTAACTGGCTGGTCGGCGGTCGTCTGAAAAGCGAATTGTTCAGCGGCGCGGTGGCGTGTTCGGCGGTCGGGGTTTCGTGCGTCGTGGCGTTTATGATCGCGTTCGGCATTGGAACACCGCACGTTGGAGCTTTATCATCGGAAGGCAAACCGATTCTCGACCAGATTTGGACATGGATTCAGGTCGGCAATTTCCGCGCGGATTTCGGCTTGGGAATGGACAGGCTTTCGGGCATATACGTCTGTTTTATTACGTTTGTCGGTTTGCTGATTCACATTTTCGCGACGGGTTATATGCACGGCGATAAAAGTTTCTACCGCTTTTTCGCTTATCTGAACCTATTTATGTTTGCGATGCTGACGCTGATTCTGGCGGATAATTATCTGCTGATGTTCGTCGGCTGGGAAGGCGTCGGACTTTGTTCTTATTTGCTCATTGGTTATTACATCAAGCGTGACGAAGCGCGCAAGGCGGCTAAGAAAGCGTTCGTGATGAACCGCATCGGCGATTGGGGCGTGCTTATGGGAATGTTCCTGATTTTCACGCTGACCGGAACGATTTCATTTTTCGACAAAACGGTTGACGGCGCGCAGGTGCAGAGCGTTTTCACTTGGGTCGCGCAAAACGTGGCGACAGCTGAACCGTTTACTTGGGGCGCGATTGCGGCGGGCGGTTTAACGAGCATCGGCGTTCTTTTGTTCATCGGCGCGTGCGGAAAATCAGCGCAGATTCCGCTTTTCACTTGGCTGCCGGACGCGATGGCTGGTCCGACGCCGGTTTCCGCGCTCATCCACGCGGCGACAATGGTAACGGCGGGCGTTTATCTCGTCGTTCGTTCCAATGCGATTTATCAGCTTTCGCCGACAGCGATGTGGATTATCGCCATTATCGGCGCGGCGACGGCGATTTTTGCCGCGACGATTGCCATTGCGCAGAACGATATTAAAAAGGTTCTCGCTTATTCGACCGTTTCGCAGCTCGGTTATATGTTTTTAGCCTGCGGCGTCGGCGCGTTTACGGTGGCGATTTTCCACGTCATGACGCACGCGTTTTTCAAAGCTCTTTTGTTTCTTGGTTCGGGTTCGGTCATTCACGGAATGCACCACGAACAGGATATGCGGCGAATGGGCAATTTGAAAAAATATATGCCGATTACGTTCGCGACGATGTTCACGGGCTGGCTGGCGATTTCGGGAATCCCGATTTTTGCCGGATTTTTTTCGAAAGACGAAATTCTTTACAAAACCTTCGCCGCCGATAATTATTTTCCGGCGGGAGCTTTTCCCGGCAATGAAATTCTCTGGGTTGTGGCAGTCATTACGGCGATTTTGACGGCGATTTATATGACCAGAATGATGGTTATGACATTCTGGGGAAATGAGCGTTTTCACGAAGCTCTGCCCGACGGAAATCATCCGCACGACGCCGCTCACGCCGAGGAAAATGCTTTTGCTCACGCTGACGCAGCAGATGCCGTAGTTCCGCACGGAGATCCGCACGCGCTCGCGCACCGTCACGACGAAGAACACGACTTGGCGCATGATGACCACGATGATGAAGATGAACATCATCACGCGCTCGCGCCCGATTTCAAGCCGCACGAATCGCCTTGGGTGATGACTGTTCCGCTGATAATTCTGGCGTTTCTTTCGACTTTCGGCGGATTGATCGGCGTACCTTACGCGCTCAGTTCACTTGTCGGTGCGGGCGAGATTAATGAATTTGAACACACGCTCGAACCGGTCGTTGCTAAAGTTCCGGCGGGACTTGCCGAAGCGCATTCACCGTCTTCTGCCGCCGATGCGAAAAGCGCGGCGACCGATGGCAAAGCATACAATTCGCATTCGCCCGAAGTGGTTTTGAAAGAAAGATTGCTCGCGGCTCTGTCAGTGGTTCTCGCCGCACTTGGAATCGCTGCCGGTTGGTTTATTTACCGAAAAAACCCGCTCAAGCGAATGCCGAAGATTTTGGAAGATAAATGGCGCATTGACGAGTTTTACAACGGTTACATTGTTGATCCGCTGACCAATATTTCGCGCAACGGTTTGTGGAAAGGTTTCGACGTCGGAATTATTGACGGCGTTGTCAACGGCATCGGTCATTCGGTTGCCGCGCTCGGCAACATCGCGCGCGGCACGCAGGTCGGTTTCGTCCGCAGCTACGCGGCGTTTATTTTGTTCGGCGCGCTCGTCGTGGTTGGATATTTTATTTATTACGGTTTCAGATTGATTAGCTAAAGCAGTTTTCGGTTTTTGGTCTCGGTTTTTTTCAAAAAGCCGAAAGCCGAAAGCCGAAAGCCAATCTTATAAAAATGGATTTTATTACGCAAAATCTTTTAACAATTCTAATTTTGCTACCGGTCATCGGTGCGATTTCCGTTGTCGGGCACCAAATGTTCTGGAAGCAGGAAAGCCATCTCAAATGGGTCACGCTTTTCTGGACGCTGGTCAATTTCGCTTTGTCTCTGTTTTTGATCGCCGAGCGCGGCGCGGCTTCAGCGAGCGGTTTTTTCTTCGAGCAAAATGTGCCGTGGATTCGCGCGATTAATACGAATTATCACGTCGGCGTAGACGGGCTTTCATTGTGGCTCGTCGTCTTGACGACGTTTATTATGCCGATTGCGGTGCTTTCGACATGGCACGCAGTGGAAAAACGTCCGACGGCTTTTTACGCGTTTTTGCTTTTGCTCGAATCGGCGATGATCGGCGTTTTCTGCTCACTCGATTTGCTGGTTTTTTACCTGTTTTTTGAAGCGTCGCTCGTACCGATGTTCTTTCTTATCGGTATTTGGGGCGGCGAAAATAGGATTTATGCTGCCGTTAAATTCTTTATTTACACGGCGCTCGGCAGTTTGCTGATGCTCGCTGCGATTATCGCATTGTATTACATTCACGCCGATCAAACCGGCGTCGGCACGTTCGATTTCGTGACGCTTTTGAGTTCGCTCAATAACGGGACGTTGAATTTTACCGGCGCAAATGAGTTGACCGGAACGATTTTGTTTTTAGCGTTCGCGCTCGCTTTTTCCATCAAAGTTCCGCTTTTTCCGTTTCATACCTGGCTGCCCGACGCGCATACCGAAGCGCCGACCGCCGGTTCGGTTATTTTAGCCGCTGTGCTTTTGAAAATGGGAACTTACGGTTTGATGCGTTTTAATTTCACGCTTTTTCCCGAAGCGGCGCACGAACTCGCGTGGATTTTCATCGTTCTGGCGATTATCGGCATCATTTACGGCGCTTTAGTCGCAATGGTTCAGCCTGACATTAAACGTCTTGTCGCTTATTCGTCAGTCGCGCATATGGGTTTCGTGATGCTCGGAATGTTTTCGTTTACGGAAATGGGAATGCAGGGCGCGCTTTATCAAATGCTGAATCACGGTATTTCAACCGGTGCGCTGTTTTTGCTCGTCGGATTTATCTACGAACGCCGACATACTCGCGCAATTTCCGAATTTGGCGGTATCGCCAATGTGATGCCGATTTACGCGACGATTTTCGTGATTACGACGATGTCTTCAATCGGTCTGCCGTTTTTGAACGGTTTCGTCGGCGAATTTTTGACGATGGTCGGAATGTGGACTTCGACGGCGCTGCCGATTTCCGGCGGCGTCAACTGGAATTATGTAGCGACGATGTTTGCCGGAACCGGAGTTATTTTCGCGGCGGTTTATCTTTTGTGGATGGTTCAGCGCGTATTTTTCGGAAAAATCACCAATCCGAGCAACAGAAAGCTGATTGATTTGACGCCGCGCGAACTCGGTTTGATTGCGCCTTTGCTGTTTTTGATGGTGTTTATGGGCGTATATCCGCGACCATTTTTAGATCGTTCGCGCGAAGCGGTCGTCGCCATCGAACAAAGATTGACGCGTCGCGCGGGCGGCACGGTTGAACAGGCGGGCACGGCTCCGAAACCGAAAACGATAGTCGTCGAAGCGGCGCATTAATTACAGATTTTTTATTTAGCAAAATGAACACGATTTTATTAGCAGAATTGGTGAATCCGAACGTCAATCTTCCCGTCATTTTACCGGAAATGATTGTCGCTCTGACGGGCGTTATCGTGATGCTTTACGATAGTTTCGTGCCGCGTCAGCGAGCGGTTACCGGAATTATTTCGCTCGTCGGACTGGCGATTTCAGCTATTGTGCTGGTTTCGATGTGGGACGATTCGCCCGCGACCGCTTGGAACGGAATGATCGCGCACGACGGTTTGCGTCTCAGTTTCTCGATTGTCTTTTTGATTGTGTCGGCGGCGACGATTTTGATTTCCACCGTTTGGACTGAACGCGAAGACATTCCAATCGGCGAATATCACACGCTTTTGCTGTTTGCCACATTCGGAATGATGTTTATGGCTTCGGGAAACGATTTCGTCATTATGTTTCTCGGACTCGAAACGCTTTCGATTGCGACTTACGTGATGGCTGGCATACGGCGAACCGATTTGAAATCGAACGAATCGGCGATGAAATATTTCATTTTGGGGTCGTTCGCTTCGGCATTTCTGCTTTACGGAATGGCTTTAATTTACGGCGCAACCGGTTCGACGAATATCACGGAAATTGCTTTGCGCGTCGCCAATCCTAATTTCCCCGCGCTTTTACTGGTCGGCGGCGCGATGATGATCGTCGGTTTCGGCTTCAAAGTAGCGACAGTTCCTTTTCACGTTTGGACGCCCGACGTTTACGAAGGCGCGCCGACGCCCGTCACCGCGTTTCTGGCTGTCGGCTCCAAATCTGCGGCGTTCGCTTCGTTTTTGCGGGTTTTCATTCTCGGTTTCCCGCTCATTGCGGGCGTTCAGGCGTCGGCTTATCTGCACGAATCGTGGATTTCGGCTTTGACCGTGATGGCGATTTTGACGATGACCGTTGGCAATATCGCGGCGATTATGCAGGATAACGTCAAGCGAATGCTTGCGTATTCTTCCATCGCTCACGCCGGTTACGCGCTCGTCGGGTTCATCGGCGCGGGAATGGCGAAAACTCCGCAGGATCGTGATACGGCAATTGGGGCAGTCGCATTTTATATGCTGACTTACGCCGTAACAAATCTCGGCGCGTTTGCTATTGTGACGCTGATCGGGCAGAAAAACGACCGCCGCACACAGTTTGAAGATTATAACGGCATCGGTTTTCGCGCGCCGGTTCTGGCGTTCTCGCTTTCGCTGTTTATGCTTTCCCTGCTCGGTTTGCCGCTGACGGCGGGCTTTATGGGTAAAGTTTTGGTTTTTCGTCCGGCGCTCGAAGCGGCAAATCCGATTTTAACGGCGATGGTCATCGCGGCGGTAATCAACACGGCGATTTCCGCTTATTATTATCTGCGTCTGATCGTCGTCATGTTTTTCCGCGAGCGCACGACCGATTGGCTCGCGCCGCGAATTCCTGCCGCGCTCGCCGCCGTTTTAATCGCGACGGTTCTGGGCGTTTTGTATTTCGGGATTTTCGGCAACGGCGTCATCGAGCAATTCTCGAAGCCTTCGGCGGTAACGACTATCAAAGCGGAACGATAACCGTAATTAAAATTTCAGGTTTCAGATTTCAGATTTCGGGTTAAAAGAATTTTCATTCTTAAACTTGAAACTTGAAACTTGAAACCTGAAACTATTTGAAGATATGGAAGCGGCGACGGAAATCAAAAAAAGCCTGCGGGAAGAATGGATTCCCGCCATTTACCGCGAAAAAGTGCGCACGCAGCGAACGCGCTCGTATCACATCAACGTCCCGCGTCAAGAAAATCAAGCCGAGATTTTTTACACGCTGCTCGGCATCGAACTGAAAATCGGCAAATATCGCTTTTCGTGTCCCGATTTATCAACCGCCAGATATTTGCAGGTTTTCGCGCGCATCGGTTGTCAGGACGTGGCGATTCCGTATGACATCACTAAAATCTCGACTTTGGCGGACGAACTGGAAATCGCGTGGCACAAAACGATTTTGCTGTTCGAGGAAAAAGCGAGCGAACGCGTGGCGTCGGCGCGCGGTCGTATGCGGTCGCATCTCATCAAAGAAATTCGTCAGGAAATCGAAGAAATCGGCGCGGGCGCGATGATGCCGGAGTTCAAGCAATCTACCAAACAGCGCGAACAATAAACAAAAGACAAAAGCAAAAGATAAAACGGCATCTTAATTTTACGGTTGACGTTACGTTTTCCGAAAATGTTAAGATATACTTTATGCCGTCGCTTGGGCGGCTTTATTTATTAATTATGTTAGACGCCGGAAAAACTTTATCGAAAGAGATGCAGGAAGCGCACAATTTGCCGTTTCCGTATAACAACCAGACTTTTTGCCGCTACGAACCGATTGAAAAACGCGTCAGGCACGCCAAGGTTTTAATCGTCAACGATCTTTTGCGCTACGAATCGGATTTGTCGGAACTGGCGAAAACCGAATGGAACGGCACGTCGGAAGGCAAACTGAAATTCGAGCGAAAAATTTCGGGAATGGCGTGCGACAACATCGCCAAAAACGTCATTCGTCTCGTGCAGCAGCCGAAAACTTTGACCGTTCATTTGTCGGAAATCGCCGCCGCCGCCAAAAGTTTCAACCCGGACGCGATTGTGATGAGCGGAACGCTTTCGGATTTCGATTATTACAATCCGGCGCATCTCGACTCGTTCGGCGAATTTATCAGAAACACAAAAATTCCGGTTCTCGCCATCTGCGGAGCGCATCAACTTGTCGGAATGAGCTTCGGCGCTGAATTAAAAACGCTCGACGATCTCGCACCGTCGGAAAAACGGTCGGACCGAATGGTCGAATACCAGTATCGCTTTATCAAAATCATTGACGAAACAGACCCGATTTTTGAAGGCGTCGCCAACAAGGAAAGCGGCGTTTGGCAGGATTACACCGTGCAGGACGACATTTTGCGCGTCTGGCAAAATCACGGCTTGCAGGTCGAGGGCGTTCCCGACGGATTTAAATTGCTGGCGACTTCGTATCTCTGCAAAAATCAAATGATGGTCAAACGCTCAGGCGGACAGATGATTTACGCCGTTCAGTTTCATCTCGAAAAATCGTTTGAAGACTGGTCGAAAAATCCGACGCGCTGGCAGCACCCGAACGAATCGCGCGACGGGCGCATTTTGTTCGAGAATTTTTTGAAACTGGCTGTCGAACGCAAATAATTATAAGCCTGTGGTAAATTTTGCCGTCAGGAAAAAACTGGCGTTTTGTTTTCAATTGCCGCGTCGGACTTTTTTGAAAATGGATTACTGCGAAAGCCCGCGCCAAGCAAGTGTATTTTTATATGCACTCTTGCTTGGCGCGGGCTTCGTATTTATCAAATCGTTTTTTCTTGATGCTTACTTAAACTAATCCTCATCAGGTTTTTTGTTGACGGCTGAAATTTGCGGTTCGTCGGCAGGCGGCGCGATGTCGGTCGGTGAATTATTTTCGGCGTTTTCGGTAGGAAGTTCGGGCACTTCAACCGGTTTCTGTTCGTTTCGGATGACGAAACTCGAACTCGGCAGAGGCTGAAGTCTTGATTTCGGCTGCTGCGCGTTTTCAGCATATGAATTTTGTTCCCGGAAAACTTCAAAAACTCCCGCCGAGTTTGCCAGTTCTTTTGCCGATGCGGTTAAAACCCTGTCCAGCATATTATCCGGTAATTTTTTCACCTCGCCGTATTGCCCGTAAACGGCGGCTTCCCTTTTCCCGTCAGCGCCGACACTTAATAAAACAAATCTTAAAAGCGAATTTTCATTGAAAGTCCGTGTTTCGGTTTTATTCCCCAAACCGTCAAACATAGTCTTAATTTGCGAGCCGTCCGCCGCTGTTATCGTTGTTCCGCCCTGCTGAGTCTCAACGGAGACATTGATGTTTTCCTGCTCGTTTTTGACCGCTCTGTCATCTATCACGACCTCGCTGTCAGACGCGTTTTTTTTGCGATCCTCGAACACGACCTCCGGCAAATCGCGATCTTCGCGGCTGCCGACGCTCGCGCATGACGCGAACAGAAAAGGCAAAACCAGCGCTAAAAAATATAGTCGGTTATTCATTATCACAATAAAGATTAAGGAGTTTGAGAAGATAAATGAAAAGCGAAGATTCATTTCCCCGCTGATCGTCTTTACCCGGTTTTGGAGATTGATTATTTTTCAGCGACGCCGAGCACGAAATTGCTGGCGGCGACCAGACCGTTGGCGACGCTGCTCGAATTGTATGTGATTTCCGAATTGCCGCCGCCGGTAATGCCGTATTTCGGAGGTATAAATCCGGCGTTCAAATCGAGTGGATTATACGGCGCGATAACCACGTTTCCCTCAACAGTTCCGCCGCCGCCGCCGGTGCGGTAAAAACCGCCGGTTCCGGTAACGATTATCAAGCCCTTGAAATTAACGCCGCCGTGGAAAGTCAGTTTCCCTGTGCAGACGAGAATGCCGCCGCCGTTTTTAGTGAGGTCTACGTCGCCGTCAATAAACGTAATCCCCGTCATTTTATCGTAATCACCGAAACTGCTTGGCTGCTGTCCGGCTGAGTAATAACTGCCGGGCGACGAGATAGCGGCGTCTCTGAAATTTTGCACGACCGTATCGAGATTCAACGTCGTTTTCAACCAATCCGGCATTTCCGGCGTAACGTTGGCAGGTTCGCCGACGATTTGATCAGGCTTTTTTTCTAACGCATCCAGCGCCGTTTTAACAATTTCGAAATTCGCCTGATTTGATGTTCCGACCGGCGGAATGATAACGTCCGGTGTGACTATGTCTTGTCCCGAATAAGTTACGCGCGCGGAATTTCCCGGTTCAAAGACGAATCCCGGACCGGATGGTCCGACTAAAGTCAAAGTGGCGGGCGCGCTTAATCCGTCTAAAAAGTTTTTCTGAACGAATGCTTCGAGTTTTTTGACGGCGCCGCGCGGACCGTAACCGGTCGATGTCACCATTACGCGACTCGGTTCGGTCGCCGACATAGTTCCTTTAATCTCGGTTGTGCTGCTGCTGCCGGAACCGGTTGCCACGTAAGAACTCGCATTTATTGTCTTTGCACTCAACTTAACCGTACTGCCTTTAACGATATAAGATAATGAATCAAACTCGAATGACGTAACCGGCGATATCTCGCTGGCAGATTTTTTGATGGAACCGCGCATTGTCCCGGTGGCTTTCGGCGTGGTCATATTTAAAGAAATTTCGAAACGAATATCATTGGGTAAAAGGGTTCCCGCGCCGAATCTTTGAACAACAAACTTTCCGAAGGTTGATGCCGCCGGACCCGTCGTTGCATTTACTGTATTAGAGGAATTGGGAACGAATTCAATGGTAACGTAATTTGCTCCGGTCGCCGGATACCTATAAATGCTCGTGCTGTTGTTGATTTTGCCGGACGTATTGAAAGTGATGACATTTCCCAAATTATCAGGGTCAATAACAGTTACGGCGTAAGCAAAACCATTTCTCGCAACGTAATCGTTTCCGCTCGCCAGTCCGAACGGAATGCGGTCGTTTTCTTCTTCGTCGTAAGTCATCCAGCGGGAAAGGCGCGCGTGTATGCTTGTGTCTCCCGCCGCGTTTGACATGGACGGTGTAACTGCTTTTCGAAAATCTATTTTTTCTCCGGTCGCTTTCTGATACTTCGATTTTCCGCGCAAAACGTTGAGCGTGGATTGAATGCCGCTTTCAGCCGCGTTGTATGCTTGCTGTTCGGCGGTCGCGTCCGTTACGTTCGCCGTGTTCATCGTCGTTTCCATCAGCAAACCGATGCTGGCGATCAGCATCAGCGTCGAAATCATTAAAATCATGACCATCGCCGCGCCTTTCTCGCCGCTTCTGTCTTTAATCTGCCGCGTTTGATTCTCTTTCATAAATTTCATCCTTTAGCACGCCAAAATTTAATACTGTAAAAGCATATAATCGGAATTTCTCAAGGTTACGTCTGACGTAAATTTGACGAATTGATTGTCCGGTTGTCCCTGGACGGGTTCGAGATTAACGGTGATCGTAATTCGGACTCTTCCCGTGTCGCTCGTCGGCGTGGTTTTAGGCGCGCTCGGAGTCGAGCTGCTTCCTTTATAATCGTAATACTCGTATTGCACGTCGCTGATGCGATTAACGATGACCGAAAGAGACGGCGTTGTCGCATTTATCCCGTGCGCGTCGTAGCGAACGATTGATTTCGTGTTCGTGTCATAAAAATAAGTTAAATCTTCGCCCGGACTGGTCGTTACCAAATCGTTGTTGACGACGTTGGCACGAAAATGGATTCGATTTTTATGTGAGTCATTGGTGATAATTCCGTTCGTATTCAAACCGTAGCCGGAGTTGGCAATTTCACGCGACATCACGTTGAGCGCGGCTTGCGCCGATGTCAGCGCATCCGTGCGACGGCTTTCGCGCTCGCGCGTTCCCATGACGCGGGCGAACATAGTCGAGACCAATCCGAGTAAAATAATCGTAATAGTCATCGCGATCATTAGTTCAATGAGCGAAAAACCCCCATTTTTATTTTGTTTTCCGAGTTTCATCATTATCAATTATTCTCAATTAGATCGGGCTCGGCGCAGCACGACTTTAGCCGGAACCGATGTTTGCCAGCCGGGTGTCGGACTGTCCAAGGCAACCGTCACGGTTATTTCCTTGAGAGTGACGGGCAAAACGGAGTCCGCGCAAAAAGCGGCTTCGGGTTGAATGCCCGGACAAAATGGATCGTCATCAACCGTAATCTGCACTTTATAGCTTCCGCCGTTGGCAGGCGGATTTCTCGGCGCTCTGGACGGTTTCGTCCCGCCTATCAGGTCGGCATCCGTTTTACCTGCGGCAGGAACGAATTTAGCGCTCCGCAGCAATTCAACTTCCTGCTGCAAAACGGCTAAGGCTTGCGCTCGCGAATTATTTCCCGAATTGTAATTGACGGCATAAGTAAAAACAGTAACGAGACCGAGCAGAACGATCAAAAAAATAACCAGCGCGCAGATAACTTCGACCAGAGAGAATCCAGCCTGTACATTAGCGGAACGAACGAATTGCGCGCAATCTTTTCTTGATTTTCTAATCTTTACCATAATTTATGTGCGTTATGCGGTTTTGCTTACTACTGACACTTGCCGTTATTTCTAACGAACATCGGCGCAGTGCAAACGCAGTTGTCCTGCGCCGGTCTTTGATTACGCGTGCAGGTTTTGGGCGTCGGGGTCGGGACGGGCGTCGGCGGCGGCGTCTGGGTCGGGGTCGGAGTCGCGTTAGGCGACGGCGTGGGTGTCGGCGTCGGCGTTAAAGTCGGTGTCGGAACCGGAGTCGCTGTCGGTGTCGGTGTCGCTGTTCCGTCGCCCGTGCTGGTGCTGCCGGGCAAATATGTCGCCAGCGGTCTTATCTCCGTTCCGCTTCCGACAGCCGTTACTATCGGATTAAGAAAAGTCGGATCGCTGTCTCCGAACACCGTCATGACAATTGTTCCGGTCGGAGAAATCGAAATAACATTGGCGTTTTGAGGAGTTGCCGTCGCGGCGGTGCAGCCGTTACAGATGATAAATTTCGGGGCGACGTTATTTCCGAGCGCGTCGGTGGTGACGATTTGCCCGCGCTGGTCGAATTTAACGGTAACCGGAAAAGCGAGATTCGCGCTGACGATGCGTATGTCGCTACCGGTTAAATCAACCGTGCGTGTGTCGGAAGCTTCGATGTCGCCGGTTAAATTCATATCGAGCGTAACGTCGAAACTGGTCGCGTCTACCGTCACGCGCGCTCTTTTATCAACGTCGGAGGCACGCCTTTTGACCGAGTCGAAACGAGCGCGTTCAAAACTAACCTTTAACTCACGGGCGACATTTTGACGCTGCAAATTATTTCTGGACTGCCCGAATCGGGCAACGGCGAAAGTAACTAAAATTCCGGTAATAACTATAACTATCAGAATTTCAAAAAGAGATATTCCGCTTTCCGAATTGAAATTGTTTTTTTTCATATACGAATTATCGAAGCTGGATACCGGCAGGCGAGTTTGGAAGCATTGGATGTTCCCAGCAACAAATAATGTCAGAAATAAACAACTATGTCAATCTATTTTTATCTTTGTTTAACAAGCCAATTTAAAAAATCGGGCTGCGATTGACCGCAGCCCGATTTTTTTTTGGCAGGTTTATGCGAAATTTTTTAATCGAAACAAACGTCGGGCACGTTTTCGAGCGTGTTTTTAATGAGCATATCCACGACCGGCTCAAAGCGCTCGCCGTTTTCGTAATAAACTTTGAGCTGTTCGTCGGCGCTCGTTCCGCGATCCAAAATCGTGTGAATATGTTCGATTTCTTTGCGCGAGCCTAAATCGTCAACTACGTCGTCAATGAATTCGAGCAGCTCGCGGATTAAATCCTTGACCGGAACTTCTTTCTGCTTGCCCAAATCGAGCAGTTTTCCGTCGAGACCGTAACGCACGGCGCGCCATTTGTTTTCCTGAATCAAGCGGCGATGATAAAGCCTGAAACCTAAATTTCTGTCAATCAAGCCGTGAAGTTTGGCGACAATCGCCTGAAACAAAGCGGCGACGGCGATGGTATCGTCAACGCGCGTCGGAATGTCGCAGATGCGAAATTCGAGCGTCGGAAATTTCGGATGCGGGCGGACGTCCCACCAAATTTTCGTCGCGTCCTGAATGCAGTTCATTTTTATCAGCAAATCAACATAACTTTGAAACTGCTGATCGGACTCGAAATGATCGGGAATGTCGGTGCGCGGAAATTTTTTGAAGACTTCCGAGCGATAACTTTTAAGTCCCGTATCGAAACCGAGCCAGAACGGCGAAGAAGTCGTCATCGCCAGAACGTGCGGCAGAAAATAACGCGCGGCGTTCATAATGTGAATCTGGCGGTCTTTATCAGCGATGCCGACATGGACGTGAACGCCGAAAATAAGCAGCGAACGCGCAACCATTTGCAGTTCGTCAACTAATAATTTATAGCGGTCGTGTTCGTAAATCGTCTGCTCCGACCATTTAGAAAACGGATGCGTCGAAGCGGCGGCGATTTCCATTCCCTTTTTGCGTGCGAGGCTGGAAATAATGCAGCGCAGTTTCGTGATGTCTTCGCGCGCTTCCTGAATGTTGTGACAAACGCCCGTGCCGACCTCAATCATTGATTGAATCATTTCGGGCTTAATCTTTTCGCCCAAAAGCAGCTTGCCTTCGTCGAGAATTTCCGAAACGTGCGATTTCAGCTCGCGCGTGTGCGGGTCAACGATTTGAAATTCTTCCTCAATGCCGAGCGTAAATTTATCAAACATAGTTTTTATAATTCAAAATTCAAGATTCAAAGTTACTAAATTCAATCTTGAATCTTAAACCTTGAATCTTCTCTACTCCAAATCCAATTCCTGACGCAAAAATGCTTCGTCGTCGGCAGATAAGTTTTGAAAACGAACGCCGACGCCTTGACCGGGATCAACATAGGCGATTGTGCCGCTGAGAGCGATTTCTCGTTCGCCGACGCTCATTGTCATAAAAACCGGCGTTCCGGTGTCGAGCGCGGCGTTGGTCGTCATATAAAGACCGCCGACGCCGATGTCGCGCGTGTTGGCGATGCCCGTCGCGTCGCCGCCTTCAAATTTCACATCAATGATTAATTTTCGTCGGTCTGATTTTCGTTTTTCGGAAGGCGCGAGAGCCTCGGCAAAATCTTTTTCAGTCATTCTTTTCCTCTAATTTTACGGAAACTTTTTGATTTTTTTCGGCAATTCAGTTTTGAAAAACAAACTTGCGGATATTCTACTTGTTTTTCCGGCAAATGAATAGCGGTTTTTCGTGAAATTATTATCTTTATTTTAACAGTGATAATTAACTTTCAAGTCCTGTTTTTCAATCTTGATTTTTGCTCATTTCCTTTGCCATTTTCAGAAAAATTTTCGCTGCGTGCGATAAAACCGAATTACGGCGGTAAATAATGTTCAGCTTTCGTTCGAGCTTCATTTCCTTGACCGATAAAGTTTTTAATCGCCCGCTCGCAATTTCGTTCTGCGCCGTCAATTTCGGCACGAGCGCGACGCCGACGCCTTTTTCGACCAGAATTTTTATCGCTTCGAGCGACGGCAATTCAATGGAAATACTGAGACGCGTGCGGTATTTTTCAAATGTTTCGATGACTTTCTGACGATACGGCGACGGCGCGTTGTGCGCGATAAAATTTTCCTCGCCAAGCTCTTTGATAGAAACTTCGGTTTGACCGGCAAAACGATGATTCGGCGCGACGACGAGCGCGAGTTCGTCGGTGAAAACCGACAGCGCGACGACCGAATCGTCGTTCGGCTTGAACGAAACGATGCCGAGTTCGGCTTCGCGCGCCATAATTTCCTTCGGTATGCGGCTTGCCACGCCGCGCTGAACTTCGATTTTTATTTGCGGATGCTCGAGGCGAAATCGCTCGACAATCGGCAAAAGATAAAAAACCGTATGCTCGTTGGCGCTGATCGTTACTTTTCCCTGATGCAAATCACGGATTTCGCGAATCGCCGTGTGCGCCGTCTGGCGCAGATTGAGCATCTGTTTGGCGTAATCGAGCAGCACTTCTCCGGCTAAAGTCAAAGTTCCGTCTTTCGATGAACGGTCGAAAAGTTTTTCGCCGATTTCCTGTTCCAAACGGCGGATTGATTGGCTGATCGCCGGCTGAGTCCGGTTGAGAACTTCCGCCGCTCTCGAAAAACTCCGCTCACGCGCGACGACGGACAAAACTTCCAATTGATTGATGTCCATATAATAGTGGTCAACGCTCGAAAAATTCCTGATGGCGTTATTAAATAAAGTTATCTATAAAAGGATAGAATAAAGTTGATTTTTAAGTTTTACCGCCTAAAACAAACAAGGTCAAGCCGATTGAAACGAACTTTGCCGGACGGTCAGACATTTTTTTGATAATTATTTGATAAACGGACAATTGTTTTCAGAAAATTTTAAAATTGCGGTAGTCTATTTTCGGCAAAAGAGTTAGAATAAACGAGTTTTCCAGTAAATTATATTCCTTTCTTTTTATGGGTTTTTCGACAATTGCAATTCACGCGGGCAACGAGCCCGACCCGACGACCGGCGCGGTCGCCGTGCCGATTTATCAAACTTCAACTTACGCTCAGGAAGCGGTCGGCGTGCATAAAGGCTACGAATACGCGCGCACGCAGAATCCGACGCGCTCGGCGCTCGAAACGAACATTGCCGCGCTCGAAGGCGCTCGTTTCGGTTTCGCTTTCGCTTCGGGAATGTCCGCGACCGACGCTGTTCTAAAACTCGTTAAAGGCGGCGACCACGTTATTTTGGGCGACAATACATACGGCGGCACGTTTCGACTTTTCAATCGCGTTCTGGTTGATTACGGCATCGAATTCGATTTGGTTGACACGACCGACGCGACGAATTTGGAAAAAGCTTTTAAGCCGAACACGAAAATGGTTTTCGTCGAAACGCCGACCAATCCGATTATGTCGGTGACGGATTTACAGGCTGTCTCGGATATTTCGCACGCTCACGGCGCACGCGTCGTCTGCGACAATACGTTTATGTCGCCGTATTTCCAGCGTCCGATTGAATTCGGCGTCGATATTGTCGTGCATTCGACAACAAAATATTTGAACGGTCATTCGGATTCGGTCGGCGGTTTCGTGGCTCTCAACGACGAAAAAGATGCCGAATGGATTCAGTTTATCCAAAACAGCGTCGGCGCGATTTTATCGCCGTTCGATTCGTTTCTCGTTCTGCGCGGCACGAAAACTTTAGCCGTGCGAATGGAAGCGCACGATAAAAACGGTCGCGCGGTTGCCGCGTTTCTTGAAGAGCATCCGAAAATTCAAAAAGTTTATTATCCAGGACTCGCGTCGCACCCGCAGCACGAGCTTGCAAGACGCCAGCAGACAGGATTCGGCGGAATGGTTGCATTTGAAACCGGTTCGCTTGATAATGCAAAAAAGGTTTTGGAGAACGTCAAAATTTGCACTTTGGGCGAAAGTTTGGGCGGCGTCGAAACGTTGATTTCGCATCCGGCGACAATGACGCACGCGTCTATTCCGGCGGACAAACGCAATTTTTTGGGAATCAGCGACGGCTTAGTACGCATTTCCGTCGGCATTGAAGACATTGAAGATATTATCGAAGATTTAGACCAAGCGTTGAGATAGTGGAAAGTGGAAAGCGGAAAGTGGTAAACGAAAAACAAATTATTTCTTTCACTTACCGCCTTCCACTTTCCACTTTCCACTTAACTTATTATGTTGACTGTTGATATTCATGCCACATCACACATCGGGCGCGTCCGCAAAGGCAACGAGGACAATTATCTCGTGCTGCACGTTTCGGACGTAAAAGCGTGGACCGGCTCTCAGGAACCGGAAGAATTCGTCGTTGAATCGCAAAGATTTGAAATCGATGAAAACGGAATAGTATTAGCGGTTTCCGACGGAATGGGCGGCGCGCTGGCAGGCGAAGTCGCGAGCAAAATGGCGGTCGAAACCGTCAGTCAGAAAATTCTTGATCAAGACCCGGAAAAAACATACACGCCCGACGGTTACAACGCCTCGCTTATCAGCAGATTATACGATGCGACTATCTACGCTAATTATCTGATTCATCAACAAGGACGCACTGACGCTCAGTTTCAGGGAATGGGTGCGACTTTTACCGGCATCGGTATTACGCCCGACGCGGTTGATTTAATTCAAGTCGGCGACAGCCGCGCTTATCTGATTCGCAACGGTAAAATTTATCAGGTAACGAAAGACCAGTCGCTTGTCCAGCAATTAATTGACGCCCAGCAAATTTCTCCCGAAGAAGCTGAAACGCACACGCTCAAAAACGTTATTTTGCAGGCGCTCGGCGCGCAAAGTGAAATTTACCCGGTTTCAGCGCGGCTTCAGCCCAAGCGCGGCGACGTTTTGCTGCTTTGCAGCGACGGTTTATCGAACAAAGTCAGCGGCGCGAGCATGCAGAAAATCGTCACGGAAAATAAAGACCGTTTGGAGATGGCTTGCGCCGAACTCATCAAAGAAGCTAACGAACGCGGCGGCGAGGACAATATTACCGTTATCATCGCGCGTCTTTCCGGCGACACGCTGCCTGAACCGAACGGCGACGACGTTAAACTCGAACTGCTAAATCTCGGCGACATTCACGATACCGCCGACCAGAACACCGGAGAAATTCTTTAACAATTACGAATTACGAATTACGAATTACGAATTACGAATTACGATAAGATGCTTTGTTTCATTCGTAATTTGTAATTCAATCTTTCTCTCTCCAATCCGGCAATTCCCTGTTTGCGCGGCGGACGTAAATCGAAGAGCCATTGACCCTGATGACTTCCACTTTTTCGCCTTCGGTTAAAATCGTTTCGCCGTCCGCCGGAAAAGCCGTCCAGGTCGCGCCGTAAACTTTAACTGCCGCTTCCTGAAGCGCGCCGCGACTCGCTTCGGTTACCGTTCCGATTTTGCCGGGCAAAGCCTCCATTCCGATTTTGACGGAATTTTCTTCATCGTTTGAAAGGTAATTAACAAAAATCGTTCTCGACATGATCGTCAAAGCAGTCGAAACTGCGGCGAAAACTATAAATTGAACGGCAAAACCAAACCCTAAAAAACCGATAAGCGCGGCGGCAAACGCACCGAGACCGAACCAAAACAAAACGAAACCGAGCGTGAAAATTTCGGCGATAATCAAAATAACGCCCAACACGCTCCACAAAATCCACGCCCAATTTTCCATTAATTCTTATTTATACGACAAAGATTTTCAGCCAATAATATCACAAGATTCGCCTGTTTATCATTTTATCGCCAGCCGCCGCTCTGTTTTTACAGCAATCTCTTCCACAGGGTAATGCCACAGCCTTATTTTCATAAACTATTCATCGGAAGTATTAATTCAGGAGAATCGGAATCAGGAATATTTACGCTTCGGCTGACAGCGTGAGCACTCATTTCATCAGCCGAATAAGGCGCAAGCAGTTTTTGCAGTTTGCTCGTATCTTTTACTTTCGCATCAAGCCACTCATCATAACTTTCAGGTTTAAGAATTACGGGCATTCTTTCGTGAACGGGTTTTAGAACGTCGTTGGCTTCGGTCGTGATAATTGTGCAGGTTTCTAATTCTTCGCCTGTAGTTTTATCAACCCAAGATTCCCAAAGTCCTGCGAATCCGAAAATTTCTTTATCTATGAGGAAAAAGTAAAACGGCTGTTTTGCGCCTTTCGTTTGCTTTTGCCATTCGTAAAATCCCGAAACCGGGATAATACATCTGCGGTTTTTGAATGCTTCACGAAATGAAGGCTTTTCAGTGAGAGTTTCGGCGCGAGCGTTTATCATACGATTACCGATGTCAGGGTCTTTCGCCCAACTTGGAACTAAGCCCCATTTTAATTGAGAAAGAATGCGTTCACCTTCAGGCTCAAAGACAACATCAATCATCTGCGAAGGAGCGATGTTAAATCTCGGCTCGTAAAGATTCGGATTTTTAGCCCCGACCTTGAATTCTGATTTTATCTGTTCAGGTTTCGCGTTGTTTGTGAATCTGCCGCACATAATTTTTCACATCCTTTTTAAGGTCATTTATCTGATATGCAAAACTTCCTTGATGGAAGTAGTGTATTTCTGTGATTTCATTTCAGATTTCATCTGCCAGCATTCTCGGTTTCTTTGCACTCCAAAACGAATCGTATCTCTGCCGAATTTTCTTGAGATTGTATCCAAAGCCTGCATTAACCGTTTATCTTTTTCGTAACTCGGCTGATTGTAAAGCCTGATAGTTTCCGCTTTTTCGGGTTGAAGTCCGAGCAGCATTACGCCGACCTTTTTGTAAAGGAAATCCTTTCTGTAAATTTGATGAAGTGCTTTTTTTGCCCATTCCTTTAATTCTCTTGTCGAGTTTGTCGCGTTGGCTAATTCAAACGTGAAGGAATTATTGAATTGTTCGGTTGCAGCGAAACGATTTGTGGCTAAAAAAACAGTGATGGCATTAGTTGTGAGATTGCGCTTTCGCATTTTCTCACCTGCTTTGACTAAATAATCGTCTAAAGCCTCGTTCAAATGTTCGAACCGTTCAACCGCGCCTCCGAATGAACGCGAACAAGTGATTGATTTCTTCGCCGCGGGCGTGAGTTCTAAAGGCAGGCAAACTTTTCCATTCAGTTCTTCTACTATTCTCGCTCCGACAACTGACAAAAGTTTTCGCGCCCAACGTCTGTCAAGATTTTTAAGCTCGAAAGCATTCTTGATGCCGAGAGCGTTTAGTTTCTTTGCCGAGTTATGACCGATTCCCCAAATTTCAGTGATTGGAGTTTCTTTAAGGACTTGGGCTTGCAGTTTCTCGTCGATTAACTCGAACACACCAATATTGGATTTCTTGCCGACTCGATTGGCGATTTTGGCTAAGGTCTTATTGGGCGCGATTCCGATTGATACGGGAAGACCTGTCCATTTGTAAATCTTTCTTCTAATGTCCTGTCCCTTTTCGATTAGTGTTTGATTGTTTATTTTGTCTTCGGCTTTTAGTTCTAAATTCAAGAATGCTTCATCAATCGAATAGATTTCGGTTTCGGGCGTGAAGTGAGTTAAGGCTTCCATTACTCTCAAACTCATATCGCCGTATAGACAATAGTTTGAGCTAAAGACCGCCATTCTTTCCTTTTCTATCAAATAATCAATCTTGAAATAGGGCGTTCCCATTTTTACGCCGAGAGTTTTTGCTTCTTCACTTCGGGCTATCACGCAGCCGTCATTATTTGAGAGAACTGCAACAGGACGATTTTTCAGTTCGGGAGCAAAGACGCGCTCACAAGAAACATAAAAATTGTTGCAGTCTACTAAAGCAATCATCGGCATTTATTACTTAAAGGATTGGATTGAGTGAATAACCTTTCCCCAAATTTCAAAGTCATCTTCTATTCCAACCTGAATTGGTTTGTAGTTTGGATTCTCCGAGTAAAGCCAAACCGAGCCGTCATCTAAAATCCGCAATCGCTTGACGCACAAATCATTGCCTAAACGAGCAATGACAATATCTTTATCATTGGTTTCGGGCATTCTGTCTACTATCAAAAGTTCACCCGAACAAATTAACGATTCCATTGAATCACCAATCACTCGAATATAAAAAGTGGCGAACGGATGCGGAATCAAATCTTTGTTCAAATCTATTCTGCCTTCAATATAATCTTCGGCAGGACTTGGAAAACCCGCTGAAACTCGCGTGGAAAAAAGCGGACGCGACAATTGATGATAGAATTTCGGGATAATTATTTCCGTCGCTTTACACTGCATAGTAATATAAAGTCATTCAGCATTCTCGCTTTCCAAGACATTCAACCGTGAAACAAGATATAACACACGCAACAATAAAAAGTCTAGTTTTTTAATTTTGAAGAATTGTCTTTATCTTATGAAAAATGAAGTTAAAATAAAGAATTCGGTTTTGATTTTTAGAGAGGAAAAATATTATGAACGGTATAATTTGTGAAGCAATAAACAAAAAGAACCTTCTTCAATTCAGTTACGACGATCTAACGAGAATCGTCGAACCGTATCTATTCGGGCGTAAAACATCAGGTAATGATGTGCTGAGTGCTTATCTGGTCGGCGGATACACTGAATCGGACAACGAGCCATATTGGAGAAATTACGTTGTCGAAGAAATGGAGTTTGTAATTATGCTTGACGAAACTTTTACAGGCGCGCGAGAAGGTTTTAATCCTAATGATAGTTCTATGGAAGTTATACACTGCCGATTGCAGTAAAAAAGATTCATATAAGTGCAAGGCTGGACATATAGTATAAACAATCTATTTCTTTTAATTATTAAATTTCAAACCAATCGGCAAACGAACGATTACCTTCGGCAGATAATTTCAATGGACAGCCAATGGCGGAATTCTCAGTATAAACGGACACATATGCTTTCGGTGATTCCGATTAAAGCCTTTGTTTTGAATTTTTGTTGACCGCCCAAATCTCGCGCTTAATAAACCGATTGACCGCTTCCTGCAAATATTCTCACAAACGAATTGCCCGCAGAATTATCTAACCTGATTTTCGCTTAGCCTCTTTTAGAACATTGACGGCATTCAGAATATCTTCACCAATTTCGAGGTATTCGCGCATTACGCAAGTTTCATCAAAACCCGCGCAAACAATTTTGCTATTACTCAAATCTTTATTAATCAAAGCAGTTTGAAACAGTTCTCAATAAATACCATCCGCTAATAAAAAGCAGGACAAATCGTCAAGGTTTGTTTGTCACGCTTTTATATGAAAAAGAAAAGCCTGCTCAGGGTTTGAATCCAAGCAGGCTTTCTTTGTCATTGTGATTGCAAACTAACTAACCTAACTAACTAATTGAACTAACTATCACTAACTAATCTAACTAACTAATCTACCTAACTAACAAACAATCACTGACAATGACCATAATATCAAAACCGAATATTGACTGCAAGGAAAGACTTTTTATTCCTTCAGCTATTTCCATATTTCATATTTAGTCGGCTTTTCCTGAAAGGAACATTTAAAGAAAATGAAAAAAATGAGTTCTTATTTGCAATTACTCAATAAAAAGGGCATCTTATTTATTGTTATTCCTTCTCTTGCATCATTTTCGGTGCGCTCATCAAAGACGGTTTTACGGATAAGTTTGAGAGATAGGTTGTTTTTTTAGTTACAGAAGTCGCTTTTTTTTGAGCATCCGAAATCCGATTCTTCGTTGCCGACCGTTTTTCTCCGAAGTTATATATCGATTCGACACTTCTCTTAGCATTCCCTTGAGCGGGAAAAGGTAAATAAATTTATGGCAGCGAAACTTTATATAGGAAATCTTTCCTTCAATGCAACTAATCAGGATTTAGAAGATATGTGCGGCGAATTCGGCACTGTCCAATCAGTCAACATCATCGAAGATCGTGAAACAGGACGTTCGCGCGGATTCGCATTCGTCGAAATGTCGAGCAACGAAGAAGCGCAAAACGCTATTTCGGCGCTCAACGGCAAAGAAATTGACGGACGCGCGTTAACGGTTAATGAAGCTAAACCGCGCGAAGAAGGCGGCGGCAGTCGTGGCGGCGGCGGCGGTCGCGGCGGTTACGGCGGCGGCGGCGGTCGCGGCGGCAGCGGTGGTGGCGGCAATCGCGGCGGCGGCAATCGCGGCGGCGGTTACGGCGGCGGCGGCGATCGTTGGTAGAAACTATCCGTTAAGCTAGTAGTGAATTACAAATTAAGTGCCTTTGGCTGGGAAATTAGCTAAAGGCATTATTTATTTTCGGGCAATGCTCATTCCCGGAGAAGGTCAGATTTTTTGTGTAATTGAGTTTTTAGTCAAGCCTGAAATCAGCATTCTGCCCTCGAAAAGCGGGCTTGCCGCGCTGTTCTTCAAGTTGAGTTTAAAGATTGCTTTTTAGCCTTAAAAGAGTGTTGAAATTGTAACTTTTGATTAATGAAGAGTTGTGTAAAAGAATGTGTTTGAAAAGCGCCAATTACCCGATTTTGACGGAATTTTCTTCATCGTTTGAAAGGTAATTAACAAAAATCGTTCTCGACATGATCGTCAAAGCAGTCGAAACTGCGGCGAAAACTATAAATTGAACGGCAAAACCGAATCCTAAAAAACCAATGAGCGCGGCGGCAAACGCGCCGAGACCGAACCAAAACAAAACGAAACCGAGCGTGAAAATTTCGGCGATAATCAAAATAACGCCCAACACGCTCCACAAAATCCACGCCCAATTTTCCATTAATTCTTATTTATACGACAAAGATTTTCAGCCAATAATATCACAAGATTCGCCTGTTTATCATTTTATCTGCCAGCCGCCGCTTTGAACTTAAATTTAACTCGTGCTAATCTCTTAATCGCGTGCTTGGGTGGCGGAATAGGTAGACGCACAGGACTTAAAATCCTGTATCCGTAAGGGTGTGCGGGTTCGATTCCCGCCCTAAGCACCATTCAAATTCAATAAGTTAAGGGCATCTTGCAAGATGCCCTTTTTCAATTTTTGCGCTTTTGTGTGCCAAATGTATGTCATTAATTTTAACCAAGTAATCGGACATACTTCAATAAATATGTCCGATTACTTGGTTAAAAGAAAAGCTTTGCAGGAAACGACCAGACAACGAATATCAGGCTTAATGAGTTTGGAAAAAAGACCGAATTTAAGAAAGCCGTAAGTTTTTGACTCTTACGGCTTTTCCATGCTCTGCTTTTAATTATCTTCTGAGCGTAACTTGTTTGTAATTATAAAAAGACCTATTAAACGATTGATTCCAGAAGTTTTGCAATCAGATTCACTTCATTTTCCTTTTTAACTTTTTCTTTCCCGGCAGTAAAAAAAATATTTTCGCACAGTTCAATCAATTTGATTACAGTCAGTCAATTTGAACGGGCAATGTGAACGAACAACCAAAAATTGTCATCATTAAAATGACACAATCCGTCATTTTAATGATACGAGTGGTCAATCATCTCAATTGTCCGACATAAGAGCGGTCAAATTGAAATATTTTTTCAAATCCGAATATTTAATCAAAAAGTCCGTATTCCTTAATTTAGCTGTTTTTTTATTAATAAGCTTTAAAATGAGGACAAGCCCAGTCTTAACTTTAAGACTGCGCTCGCATATTAGGAATGACAACTGTAGGAACGCTCGGAAGGCAATCAAACGCAATAGCATATTGTGTTTGGAGAAGAGTTGGCGGCGGGGGCTTGTTTAACTTCATCAAGCTAGCCACTCTTGCTATATGCACAAGGCGTGCCACAAAATTTTATCCCGATTAAAAAGTAAAAAATATCTGGCAAGCCGTTCTCAAAAAATCCTGCAGATATTTGTTTTGGCAAAAATCATTTTTCTTTTTCGTCGCCCTACAAATTAATTTGCACTTAAATCTGAAAGACGAAATGTTTTTCTTGGAATGTCTTATTACTCGCGGCTTTATCCAGTTTGCTGTCGAAATCTTGTGCGAAGTTCTGGAAGAGACATGCAGTAAACAAATTAGAAGGAGATAACAAATGCCGACACCGTGGTTAAAGCGAATCAAAGAAACCGGAAGATTAACGTTGTTCGATAAAGCCGGCGCCTGGTCGAAGGCTCTGAAGGCGGCAGTAAAGACTTTTAACGATCTAAAGCTCGGCGTCACCCTTGATTTCGAGAAAGAAGAAAAGTCGGCAAACATCGTCGTTATCATCGCCGAGGGTCCGAAAAAGTATAACTATTATGGCGATGTCGCCGGGACAAACGCAAATTTTAAGGCTGATCAGCTGCACGGTTATGCTGCGACATTCGTAGATAAAAAGAAAAACGAGATATTTTTTGCCGTAATTTTTCTGCCCGGTATAGTTAAAAACGTCACCGACAAGCAAAAGGAAGTAATTATCATCCACGAACTCCTGCACGCCTGCGGATTGAATGGCTTAAATGACCCGAGCGACGACCACGAAATTGCCGGAATAATGAACGGAACAATGGTCAGACAAGAAGACGGAGGATTGCTCGAACAACTTCCGGATAAAGGTGCTAAGTCCATGCCGCCGATTCGTTTGGGCGGACAAACGATTTGTAAAATGCAGAAACTTTGGGCAGTTAAAAAGCCTTAACTCCAGTTGCTTCACTTTTTTTATTTTTGCCGATTTAGCTGCGTGATTCTTCCGAGCTTGAAAGGGTATAATCGAAAGATGCTGAAATATTTCAATTCCGATACTATCCTATCCATGTTGTTTATTCGCGGCACGAACAAGCGGCTGCCGGAGAGGTAGTTGTTATTCGGGCAAAGACGAGACGCTTTTTGTTCAATCAGTCTTCAATTGTCAAAACAACCAACGATCAAATCTCGAATGCTGATTTTGTCAGCATTCAGTAAAAACGACAAAAACAGCGACAGCTAAAATAAAAAAACGGCGAACGTCAAAACTTGCGGCTTTTTGTGCTTCAAATGATGAGTAATATAGTGTATAAGTATCTAAACTTTACAAAATGATCTATAAATTCATCATTGAAAAAGAAGGTCTGACTTTCGATTGCGAACAAGTGGTAACGGGCAAGGGAGCATTAAAGCAGATGATTCATATTGCGGGCGTCGGCAGGAAAGTCGATAACGTCGTCTATGGAGCGAGCAAACATTCGGCTGCGATCATGACAAATGCTGCCCGTCGAATCGCTTTAGAGATTATTAATGATATATAACGACTTTTAAACAACACCTTTCAAGATGAAATTCACCGGTCAAGCATTCACTGACAGAACGATCAATTTAGACGACAACGAATTTTACGACTGTGTCTTCATCGGCTGTCAATTGATTTACAATGGCGGCGAGACCACGCTGAAAGGTAATTCTTACGACGAAGCGACGACCTATACCTTTTCCGGAGCCGCCGCCAATACCTTAGCGATTCTATCGGCATTATACTCCGACCGCGGAACCGCCTTTATCGAAAAGCTCTTCGCAAACATTCGTCAAGGCGACCGCCGCAACGACGATATTCTCGACATCGAAACTCTCGATTTCGATTAACCGGAATTTACCAAGCGGAGTCTCACTGCCAAGGAAACAGGTCGAATTCGGTTATAACGGCAAAAACGCGTCGAAAAAGCCGAAATCTCGCTCAAGGTAAAATCGCAGGAAATTCGTCAGGAAATTTACCAGGAAAAACACAAAAGCATTCTGCTGACGGATTTATTGCAAAAACGGAAATGTTTTAGAGTAATTTCAGTATTTCGAGCGAGAAATGTATACTGTTTTTTGTTGAGGAATATTTAACAAGTTTTATTCTTGTCTGCAACTCTTCTCTTAATGAACACATCACAAGTTCTTATTTAATGCGATGAAATTTAATCAAATTCAAAAAAAAGCGGGCAGATTAGTGAAAAGGCATGAATTAATCGCTGGAGCCGCTATTTTTCTATTCATTCTTTTGCACTTCGTTTCACCATTTATTTTTATTCGAGATAAAAATCTTTCAAACGAAATAACGTCGCTCAAAACTGAAAATAAACAAAGTGCGCCGATTGAAACAGAGCCTGAAACGGAAAGCGCGGAAATTGTGAAAATGCCTGTTCCTGTTTTGCCGGTTGTTCGACCCGAATCAGCTAAGCCAAAAATCGCGGCGCGAACGTTGCCGAAGAAAAAGGAATTGCCGCGCGAATCCAGAGCGGAACGATTGCGCCGCGCCGAGAAAATTTTAACCGGAGTCTAAATTTCCCACAATTAAAATTACTTAGTATTTACCATGACTTAAATATTTCCCACTATTTAACTTAAACCGAAAAGGAAGTTGTAAAAAGAATGAACCCCCGAATTTTTGCAATCAAAAAGTGTAAAAGTTTTATTAAAATTACAACGTCTTGTTTTTTAATTTTAATATTCGGCACCAATTTAATCGCTCAATACAAAGGCGCGCCCGTAAAAAAAAGCAGGCTTGTTCAGGCTATTCGCTCGCGCCAGCTGCAGACGCGCGACATTGTGACCATTATCAATACCAACGGAGTTGATTTTCGTTTGACGCCGGAAATAAAACAAACTCTTGTCGCCGCCGGAGCGCGTCCCGAAGTTATCAAAGCCGTCTCGAATAATCCGCGTTTCGCGCCGAAAAATGATACCGCCATCGCCAAAACGAGAAAAAACAAGATCAACCACAAGATTAAACCCGAAGTTCTCGATTACGATGATCTGCTCGAACAGGCGATTTATTCTTATAAGGAGCAGAGAAATCCGAAAAGCGCCGTCCGTATTTTGGAAAGCGCCGCTAAAGTAAATCCGCGAAACCCGGCGGCTTATCAAATGCTCGGTTTCGTTCATCTTTACGGATTAAATAATTTTGTTCAGGCAGAAAAATTCATGAAAGATTCGATGAAAAACGGCGGCAGCGCGGTTTTTCGCGTTTTTCACGACGATAACGGTAAATTCACCGGACGCTGCACGGGCTCGCTGTATATCTCTCAGGATGTTCTGCGTTTCGAGTCGGACGATAATGTTCATACGTTTGAAACTTCGGCGGTGAATATTGATAAAATCAAATTAGATAACGAATCAACCCGCACATGGAAAAAACACAGTGTGTTTAAAATCTTTCTCAAAATCGGCAACGACAAAGCGAAATTCAGATTCGCGCCTTTGACCGGCGAAGAAGAGGAATCGGAAATGGTCGGACGATTCATCGCCGCGTCTAACTCAAAGATCAACTTCTCGGGCATAGCGACGAATTTATTTTCGCCGTTCGACGTTCACGACGCGCATTAAAAATACTCCTGAACAAACAAACAAACGAAATTTACGAAAAGCCTCGATAAAATCGAGGCTTTTATTTTTCCTGTTTTTGTTTTTCATTTTTGTTTTTCATTTTTGTTTTTGTTTATTATTTTTGGCATAACGCTTGCAGTTTTTCGCTTTGAGGTTTTTATGAAAATATCAAAAAGTTGGTTTTTAATTGCATTCGTTTTCCTTCTCGGTTTGTCCCAGACGCATTCCGCGCAGAATCGGACTGTTTTAAATCAGGCGCAAAGAATCACCGGCGACGTTTTCCACATTGCCGCGACAACGCCGCGCGGCGCGCAGGTTTATGCCGTCAATCGTCCGAATACGCGGACACTTGCCGCGATTGACAACGGGTTATCCGATCTTTTCGCGCTTGCCGCAAAGAATAATTACCGGAGACGACTTAATTATTCGGATTACACAATCTATATCGCCCGCGCCGACCGCACGCAAAACAGCGACCGCCAATATTCGCCGGACATCGCTGTCGGCGCGGCGCAATACGCCGGAACGATATACGATAAAGGCGGTTATATCTACGCCGCCGGAATGGTCGTTTCCAACGAGCCGTGTTCTTTCATCATCGCCGAACACACTAAAAATTTCGAGCGCATCGCCGAAGTCGTACGCTACGAAGGCGAGCATCTGGTCCTTTATCACAATGACCGTCGCCGGTATAACCAGACAGCCGACCATAATCTCGGCGTCGAGCATCCAATTTTGCAGTAAAAACCAAATCGGTTTGCGGCTTCTGCACGATATAAGGCAGAGCGTAAACGATTTTGTCGGTAATTATTATGGACATCCGCCGGTTAGTGCGTGTAAAATGCGGGAAATTGTTTTGTTTTCAACACTTTTCAACTTTTAACATTTAATGGCACGCCCGTTGCCAATTACCTTCGCGGATGTCTTTTGAAATCCGCGAAGACGGAGGTCGGATATGAAATTTTGGCTAAACAAGACCAAAGTCTTCGCTTTAATTTTTTTGTTCTTTGTCAGCTTTTCTATAATTAAAGCACAGGATTCTATTTATCAATTGCCGCCGGGTACGAAGATTCGTCTACGGATGGAAACTGAAATCAACTCGAAAGTATCGTCGGTTAACGATACTTTTATTACGAGAGTAGTTCAGCCGGTCGTCGTGCGAAATGCGGTCGTTCTGCCAGCCGGAACGATTATTGAAGGTCGCGTGATGAAGGTTGAACCGGCGGAAGTGGGCGGGCAAAGCGGAAAATTGGAACTGAACTTTGAAAATCTGCGGTTCACCGATGGCGTCAAACGCAATATTAAGGGCAGGCTAGTTAATCCACTCAAGGTTGAAAGCGCCCGGAAAACCAATATTTTAACGGTTATCGGCGGAACAAGCATCGGCGCGATAATCGGCGCTTTCTCCGGTAAGAATAACGGCGCGATAATCGGTGCGGGCGTCGGTACCGGAATCGGAACAAGCGCGGTCTTTCTTAAAAAAGGTAAGGAACTGCGCATCAAAACTGACGAGGAATTCGAGATCGAACTGGAAAAAGTCGTGACGATGCCGGTTTTGGATTATTGAAAAGCTTTAACGAATTTATAAGTTTGGTCGTAGGCTGAAAGGTTGTTGCGACCATAATGAGAAAGTCCGATGTGAAGGGGAGAGCACATCGGACTTTTTCTGTTTTCATCTATCAACCAGAAACAAAATTTTCGACGTTTCGGAAAATTTCACGCCTAAATAATCCTCAAAAGAATTTTGCTCTGTTTTGCCGTTTGCCGCCAACTATGACAAAATATCCTTTTTATTTAACTCGAATATTGACAACAGGAAGGATTAAAAATGATTAGACGCAATAAAATTACAGTCGTCGGCGCGGGCAATGTCGGCGCGACCGCCGCGCACTGGATCGCCGCGAAAGAATTGGCGGACGTTGTTTTAGTAGATATTGTCGAAGGCACACCGCAGGGCAAATCTCTTGATTTGGCGCAAGCCGCTCCGATTGACGGTTTCGACGTCAAACTCGTCGGAGCTAATTCGTATGAAGAAACCGCTGATTCCGACATCGTGATTATCACCGCCGGATTGCCGCGCAAACCTGGAATGAGCCGCGACGATCTGCTTAAAACCAACGCCGATATTGTCGGGAAAGTTACCGATGAAGTCGCGAAATATTCGCCGAACTCTTATATTATCGTCGTTTCAAATCCGCTCGACGCGATGACGCAGGTGGCGTTCAAGCGTTCGGGTTTCCCGAAAAATCGCGTGATGGGAATGGCTGGCGTTCTCGATTCAGCCAGAATGCGCTGCTTTTTGGCGGAAGCGCTCGACGTCTCGGTCGAAGACGTAACTGCGTTCGTTCTCGGCGGTCACGGCGACACGATGGTTCCGCTGCCACGTTATTCGACGTGCGCCGGAATTCCGGTCACTGAACTTCTGCCGAAAGAGCAGCTTGACGCAATTATCACGCGTACGGCGAACGGCGGCGCGGAAATCGTCGGACTGCTCAAAACCGGCTCGGCGTTTTACGCGCCGAGTTTAGGCGCGGTCGAGATGGCGGCTTCGATATTGAAAGATAAAAAACGCATTCTGCCGTGCGCCGTTTATCTCGAAGGCGAATACGGAATCAATAATTTATTCGTCGGCGTGCCGGTCAAACTCGGCAAAAATGGCGTCGAGCAGATTATCGAAATTTCGCTGACCAACGAGGAACGCGCAGCTTTGCAAAAAAGCGCGGGTGCCGTGCAGGAATTAATTGACGTTCTCGGCATCTAGCTTTTCAGTTAAGTTTTCGTTTCGGGGAAAGTCTTTCGGCTTTCCCTTTTTTATTATGAGTATTTCGGTCAATTTGAATGGAGTCATCATTCAAATTGACCGTTTTTGATTCCTCAGTCTTCCGACTTCCTTTACTAATCCCTGTTATTTCAACACTTACCTTTTCGGCACAATCTTTGTAAATAAGATTGCAATGGCTCGGGCTGAATCATCGCCGCTGCTATTTAATTTAAATCTTTTCGAACACTATGATGAACAGACAAAAGTTTTCAAATTTGACCAAAGCCTTAACCTGCGTTCTTCTCTACTCGTTTATTTTAACGAACGCTTTTCTGACTCAGGCATTTGCTCAAACCGGCAAAGCTGAAACGCCGGGAAACTCGGCATTATCAAAACATACGACCGATTTAACCAAGCTCGCCCGCGAAGGCAGACTTAGAACCAACGACACGAATTTCGGGCGGGAAGTTAACCAGTTAATCGATTCGCTGACAACGGGCGGCTTGCGTCAGCCGGTTATTTTGGATGAAGTCGGCGGGAACGAAGTTCTGGTTGTCGAAGCGCTCGCCGCGCGCATCGCTTCAGGTGACGTTCCGGCAAATTTGCGCGGAAAAAGGATTTTGCAGCTTGAGACCGCTTCTTTGTTTTCAAATATAAAAAATGAAGCAGAACTTTCGCAAACCGTTAATGCTGTCTTCAACGACTTTGCCGCCTCGAACGACGGCGCGATTTTGTTTGTTGATAAATTGGCTAATTTCGCCGGAAATTTTCAAATTAACGGCGCTCTCGTCAACGCGCTGCTGCAAGGAAAAGTGAAAATCATCGGCGGCAGTTCGGCGGTTGAATACAACGAAAAGATTAACGAATCAGCGGAAGTCGCGGCATTGTTCAATCCTTTGATGATCGGCGAAACCGGCAAAAATTCAGACGACAAAGATTCTCTCCGTAAAAGACAGAACGAGCGCTTTAAAGGCGATAATGTTTCGCCCGACATTCGCGAAATGATGGCGCAAGATTCGAGCGGCGGCAAAAAGAAAGTCGAGGTTATTATTCAGGCGAAAAACGCCGATGATAATGCTTTTCGCGGGTTGATGGCGGAAAATAAAGTGCGTTTGAATGAGCGCATCGGCGACAGCGACACGATGGTCGTCAAAATGTCGCTCAACGCGATTCAACAGCTTTCCGAAAGCGGTCTGGTCAACTATATGTCGCCCGACCGGGAAATTAAAACGCTCGGTCACGTCGAAAATACGAGCGGTGCCGCTGCAGTGCGTTCACAAGCGGCGGGGAACGGGCGCGCGGCTTATACGCTCGACGGTTCGGGCGTTGCCGGATTCGCGAACGGCGCGGCAATCGGAATCGCCGTTGTTGATTCGGGAATAATGACGACTCATCGAGCATTCATGGACGGTTCAACGAGCAGCCGTGTCATCTACAGCCAGAACTTTGTCACGACGACAACTTCTACCGACGATGATTACGGACACGGAACGCACGTCGCCGCCATCGCTGCCGGAAGCCCGTCAAGAAATACCTACGCTTATCAGGGCGTCGCCCCGAAAGCAAAAATTATTAATTTGAAAGTTTTGGACGCGCAAGGCAGAGGGAAAACTTCTTATCTGCTCAGCGCTTTGGATTGGCTTATCAATAATTCGACCAATTCGACATATAACATCAAGGTCGTTAATTTAAGTCTCGGCACGCCGGCAATCGATTCTTACTGGAACGACGCGATTTGCCAAAAAGTCGAACTTCTCAACTCAAAAGGCATCTTGGTTGTAGCTGCCGCCGGAAACAACGGGAAAAATTCGCAGGGACAGAAAGTTTACGGACAAATTCATTCGCCCGGCAACGATCCTTCAGTTTTGACGGTCGGAGCGAGCAATGGGATAGGAACGGACGCACGGTCGGATGATAAAATGGCTACTTTCAGCTCGAACGGACCAACGCGTTCTTATTACGTCAAAAGCTCGACAACAACTTGCACTAACGGAAGCTGCACGACCCAAACCACAAAAGCTTACGACAACGTAATTAAACCGGACATTGTCGCGCCGGGCAATAGAATGATTTCGGCGAAAGCAAAATCAACCAGCACGTTGGTAGCGCAGAATCCGACTTTGACGAATACAACGTTAAACATTACCGGTGACGATAACGATATGATGTATCTTTCGGGAACGTCAATGTCAACTCCGATGGTATCGGGCGCGGCGGCTTTGCTTTTCCAGGCTAATCCGCGGCTCACGCCGACGATGGCGAAAATGATTTTGCAGTATTCCGCACAGCCTTTGAGCGGTTACAATATGCTCGAACAAGGCGCGGGGCAATTAAATCTCGACGGCGCCGTCAAGATTGCCAATTACATTCGCCAGGACGTTAACTTTGCAAATGTCAGCAGAGGTTCTTCGATAGCGGCGTCCGGCGCAACTTTACCGACGGCATCAAGCACGGTCGGCGGCACGACCTTCGGATGGGCACAGGGCGTTTTATCGTCGCACGCCTTTATCAAAGGCACGAACTTGATTTCGTTATATCAAGATGTTTATGACCCGTATTACTGGTTTGAAGACGGTGTTGTTTACGATTCATACGGCAATCAAACGCTTAGCACGTGGCAGTGGTACACCAGTGGACTAACCATTAACCAAAACGTCGTGACCAGCAACGGCACGGCTTTGGGCGGCGGAACGGTTTTCTGCGCATCCGGCGTGCTGCTGTCTGACGGAGTTTTATTGAGCGACGGTCAGACCTTCGGCGACGGCGTTTTGCTGAGCGACGGCGTGCTTCTCTCCGACGGAGTTTTGCTGAGCGACGGAACGACGGCAACAACGAACTCCGTTCTTGTAACCGGAGAGAACACCGGGTTTATGTACTAATAATTTATAATTTGAAGTTTTCAAAACTCAATTATAAATTCGAAGCTGAGGGCGATGATATTTGTTAATATCATCGCCCTCATTTTTGTTGACGGCAAATCTCTTGTTCGGTGATTTCGTTCAATGATTTCGAACTGATTTCAAAAACGAAGTTCGCTTCAAATCATTTTCATTCAGTTTTATAGAATCTTATGACACATAACTCAAAGTTTTAATGAATACGCATCAATTAAAAAAGGCGAAGAACTGAAAAGTCCTTCGCCTTTTTTTCATAATCTTGTTCAGCAAAAATCACTTTCTGAGCCAGCCAAACAGCGCCGTAACCGTAATGTCGCGGTTCGTTTCGTAAATTGCGCGTGTCAGCGGAATTGACATCGGGCAAACCTGCACGCAGTTTTGCGCGTTGCCGCAATTGGTGATTCCGTCTTCGCCGAGTAATCCGTCGAGCCGATCTTCAATCGTCATTTTCCCGGTCGGATGCATATTTTGATAACGCGCCTGCGCGATCGCCTGCGGTCCGATATAATTGTCGTCGTGATACTGAGGACAAGCTTCGAGACAGCAACCGCACGTCATACAGCGCGAATAAGCGTAGCGTTCCTGGGCGGTTTCGTTCGACATAACCGGTCCCGGACCCAAATCGTGTGTCCCGTCGAGTTCAATCCACGCATTGACCTGTTTCAAATGCTCGAACATCCGCGAACGATCAACCTTTAAATCGCGCACGTTCGGGAATTTCGACATCGGCTCCAATGTCACCGAATTTCCGCCGGACGCAAGCAATAAATCGTCAATTAACGCCGAACACGACTGCCGAACTTTGCCGTCAATGACCATCGTGCAGATGCCGCAAACTTGTTCGAGACAGCTCATATCCCAAACCGGCGGCGTCGTCTGCGTGCCGTTTTTCATCACCGGATTTTTGCGAATTTCCATCAGCGCCGATATGACGTTCAGGTTTTTGCGATACGGAATCTCGAAAGTTTCCCAGTGCGCGGCGGCGTCCTGCCGTTCGCGCCGCTGAATTTTTATCTCGACCGTCTGCGGCGGATTCGTCAGACGCTTTTTTTCTTGATGCACGTTTGCTTCGTTCATAATTTATCTTTTAACTTCCCATTTTTCCGTATGTTTGATAATCGGAAAAGTATAAAACTACTTTTTTGCCGTCTTTGAAATACGGATAAAACAATTCGTAATTTCCATCAGAAGCGCTGAATTTTACTTCGTTATAATCACCGTCAAAAACCTTATTCAAATAATCCCGATTTTCCTTTGTGGTTTTAAAAACAAAATCAATCTTTCGCGGCTCAATCGTTTCATCTTTCGGCTCTTGATAATCCCGAAATCCCAGAAACACGTCGGATTCGTCAATTCTTTCTTTGACTATCACAGACACGTTCGGAAAGTTTCCGTCGGTTTTCGACATCAAATCCAAACTGTTTTCAGTTTCGACGAGCCAGGTTTTGCTGAATTGATAATTAAGCAAATTGTTTGCTTTTTGCGTATTATCTTCAACAATTGATCTGGCTGATTGAATCAACATTGACTCTTTCTTTTTTGAAGTTAAATAGTCGCCGCCGTATAAAAGTCCGAAAACCAACGGAAAACTCAAAAGAAACAGCCAGCCGATTTTTTTGGGAGCCGATTTAACCTCAACGATTTCATCCTGATTATGTTTTTGAGCAATCCTCGTCAGATTGAACATCACGTTAATCATCAAAGAACCAGCCATTAAAGCGAAAATTCCAAGAACGCTCATCGCAAATGTTTGCGAAAGATTTTCCCGAAACACTTTGAAACCGAAAACCTCGACCGAAACGAATACAAAAACCCAGTAAATAAGCAGAACGATGGAAATCAGCGCGACGATATTGCTTAATTTTACGAGGAATTTAAGATTCATTTCCCTAACACTTTAATTTATTTAGCATAAATTTTTTTGGTATGCGCTAAGCTTGCTTTTACGCTTGATCTTTTCTTTCGTCGGCTTTTTGGTCTTTAAAAGATTCGCCCTGCGTAATCGTTTCGCCGTCTTTCACCCAGATTTCTTCTCGTCCTTCGGGCTTTTGTTCGGTTCCGGGCAGCGGAACTTGTCCTGCGCCGTCCGGGATGGGCAACCCTTGTTTGGCAGCTTGTTCGGCGACAGCCGCTTTCGCTTTGCCCGACGAGTAATCGCGCTTGCGAGGCTCAATCAAGCCGATGTCAACAGCTTCGTAACTTAAAATCGGCGATTCCGCCGACCATTCGGCAATCGTCGTTTTCAAATATTTGTCGTCATCGCGATCCGGAAAATCCGGTTTATAATGCGCGCCGCGCGATTCGTCGCGGTTGAGCGCGCCGAGCGTGATAACGCGCGCGAGTTCGAGCATATTCCATAACTGTCGCGCGTGCGGAACAGCTTGCGTCGCCCATAAATTTGAGTCGTTGATCGAAATATGTTTGTAACGATCCTGCAGCTCGACGATTTTTTCGTCGGTCGCTTGCAAGCGGTCGTTGTAGCGAACGACCGTCACGTTGTCGGTCATCCATTTGCCGAGTTCGTCGTGGATTTTATATTGATTTTCCGAACCTTGATTTTTAACAATCGAATCGTTGATTTCCTGCTGACGTTTGAGTTCGGCAGCGTGGATGCCGTTCGTTTCCGTCGTTTTGCGCTCGACGTTTTTCGCATAATCAATCGCCGACGGCGCGGCGACAAAACCACCGTAAACGCACGAAACAAGCGAGTTCGCGCCAAGACGATTCGCGCCGTGAATCGAATAATCGCATTCGCCTGCTGCGAAAAGTCCGGGAATATTCGTTCTTTGTTCAAAATCAACCCACAAACCGCCCATCGAATAATGAACGCCGGGAAAAATGCGCATCGGCACGTAACGCGGATCGTCGCCGACGAACATTTCGTAAATTTCCAGAATCGCGCCGAGCTTGCGCGTTAAAGTTTCCGCTGGAACGTGCGTCAAATCCAGATAAACCTGATTTTCGCCGTCCACGCCGTAACCGTCGAGACAAACCTGAAAAATCTCGCGTGTCGCAATATCGCGCGGCACCAAATTGCCGTAAGCCGGGTATTTTTCTTCGAGGAAATACCAGCGCTCATTTGTCGGAATATCTTTCGCGGCGCGTTTGTCGCCCTGATTTTTCGGAACCCAGACGCGCCCGCCTTCGCCGCGAGCCGATTCGCTCATCAAACGAAGTTTGTCTTCACCGGGAATCGAAGTCGGGTGAACCTGAATGAATTCGCCGTTCGCATATTTCGCGCCCTGTTGGTAACAAGCCGAAGCCGCGCTGCCCGTGCAGGTCATCGAATTGGTTGATTTGCCGAAAATTAATCCCGGTCCGCCGGTCGCCATTATTACCGCATCGGCGTAAAACGATTTCAGTTCGAGCGTTTGCAGATTCATCGCGACCAGACCGCGGCAAACTTGATGATCGTCAAGAACGAGCGAAAGCATTTCCCAGCCTTCGTATTTACTGACCTTTCCGGCTTCTTCGTATTTGCGAACCTGTTCGTCGAGTCCGTATAACAATTGCTGTCCGGTCGAAGCGCCTGCAAATGCCGTGCGGTGATGCAGCGTTCCGCCGAACCGCCGAAAATCAATCAAACCTTCTTTCGTGCGCGAAAACGGCACGCCCATCCGGTCGAACAGATAAATAATGCTCGGCGCGGCGTCGCACATTTGTTTGACGGGCTGTTGATTCGCCAGAAAATCGCCGCCGTAAACCGTGTCGTCAAAGTGTTTTGCCGGCGAATCGCCTTCGCCTTTCGTATTGACCGCGCCGTTGATTCCGCCCTGCGCGCAAACCGAATGCGAGCGCTTGACCGGCACGACTGAAATCAAATCAACTTCGTGTCCAGCTTCGGCAATCTTCATCGCCGCCGCAAGACCTGCGAGACCGCCCCCGACTATCGCAATTTTCAATCCGTTTGATGCCATATTATTTTTTATAATTTATGCCGCTATCGCTATAAATTTTATAAAACTTCCCTGTCAAATCTTTTTTAATTTAATCAATTAAAATCTTCTAAAATCTTCGCGGCGCTGTGCTGCCGCCGGTCGGCGTGACGATTTTATTTTCTTCGAGTTCGCCGCACAAAGCTTGGGGAAACAAACCGCACGGGCGAACGAACGAAATCGCCGCGTTCGTTCCGACCGCGAAAAGCCCGAAAGCGAGAGCGAGACAACCGTAAAGCGCGTATTTCTGCGCTTTTTCTCCGATGACAATTCCCCAATCAACCGCAAACAGCCAGATGCCGTAAGCGAGATGCCACGCCGTTGCCGCCACGCCTAAGATATAAAAAATCAAAATACCGACGTTCTGAAATTCCGCCGCTATAATATCGAACGCCCGCGTAGCATTTCCGGCAACAGGATCGCCGTAAGTTTCCAAACCCGGAATTGCGCCGAAGCGCATATTTAGAATGTGGAAAACTAAAAAGAAAAATAGGAAAATGCCGGTCGCCCGCTGGAAAATATAAAACCAGTTGCGCCCGTAACCGTAATTACCAAGGTTTGGTCTGGCTTCGGCGGAAATGAAAATTCCGTAAACCGAATGAAAAATGAGCGGCAGAAAAATCCCGAAAACTTCCAGAAACAACAGATACGGAATGTGATGAATGTCGCCGACCGCATCGTTGAACACCTTTTCTCCGCTCATCGCCTTGGAATTGGTGAACATATGAACGAAAAAAAACGCGCCCAGCGGCACGATGCCCGTAATCTGATGCAGTTTGCGCAAAAGAAAAGTATTGCTGAATTTGATAGCCATTCGGTTGCTTCCCAAGCCTCTTTCGGTTTTTAAATTAAAATTTCGCTGATGACAAATTCTAAAACCAAAACCGCAAATCGGCAATCATCAAGCGTTGAAATTAATCATACTTTTTTTCTTTAATAAGTTAAAATGAATTCTCTTGCACAACTTGTTCAGAAAATCTTATTATTAACAATTAAGTCTAATATAAGTTCAAGATTCAAGATTGAAGTTAAAATTGAACGTCAATCTTGAATCTTGAATCTGAAATTTATTTTATGCACATCGAAACATTAAAAGTTTTTTGCGATCTGGTTGATTTACAGAGTTTCTCGCTCGCCGCCGAACGGAATTTCGTGACGCAGTCGGCGGTCAGCCAGCAGATTCGCACGCTTGAAGAAAAATTCAAACGCCGCCTTTTGGAACGCGTGCGCGGTCGTCGCGAAGTGCGTCTCACTCCGGCGGGCGAGGTTTTTTACCGGGAATCGAAAAACGTCCTTGATTGCTATGCCGCGCTCAACGAAAGCATGCGCGGATTGGTCGGAAAAATCGGCGGCACGGTCAAAGTCGCCACGGTTTATTCGGTCGGACTTCACGAATTGCCGCCGGTCGTCCGCGAATTCATGTCGAAATTTCCGTCGGCGAAAATTGATCTGGAATATTCGCGAACGACGCGCGTCGTTCGCGACGTGCTGAACGGCACGATTGAACTCGGCGTCGTCGCTTTTCCCGAACCGCGCCGCGGATTGACGATTGTGCAGATGCAGAGCGACCGCCTTGTTTTGATTTGCGCGCCCGACCACGAGTTTGCGAAAAAAGGAAAAGTCAAAGCAAAAGACCTCAACGGACGCGACTTCGTGCTGTTCGAGCGCGACATTCCGACGCGCAAAGCGATTGACAAAATTCTCAAAGCGAACGGCGTCGAAGTCAAAAAAGTCGCCGAATTCGACAACATCGAAACCATCAAACGCGCTGTCGAAGTCGGTTTCGGAATGGCGATCGTGCCGCACCCGTCGGTCGAGGACGAAGAAAAAAACGGACAGCTCGCCGTCATCAAACTAGCCGAAAAAGAATGGGTGCGCCCGGTCGGCGTCATTTACCGAAGCGATCGTAATTTGTCGCTCGCGGCGAAGAAATTTGTGCAATTACTTGAAGAGAAAGCGTAAAAAAGAATTTCCGTTTCGTGTTGCAACAGATGCTTTTTGGTTAATCACGCTTTTGTTTGATTCTCAAATTTTCGTTTGTTACAGTTACCTTACCGTGACATTAAATAATCAACTCTCATCAAACGAAAATAAACTTTATCAACTAACTTTCGAACAGCGCCCCGAATATCTCTACGCTTACATTACCGGCGACCGCGACAGCTACGAAATTTCGCGCGGTTTCTGGCTGGAAATTGCCGAGATGAGCCAGAATACGGGTTATAAAAAAGTTTTAATCGAAGAAGACATTCCCGAAGCGGTTTCCATTTCTGATATGTATCGCCTCGCGACCGAACTTCCGCAAATGGGCTTTTACGGTGTTCGCGTCGCCTTTATGGATCGCTACGCCGAGCAAAACGACCTCAACGAATTCGGCGAACTCGTTGCAGTCAATCGAGGTATGATGGGAAAAATCTTCAACGATATAAATGCGGCTGAAGAATGGCTTTTGTTAGATTAATAATTCCGTATATTAATGATTCCGTATATTAAGGTTATTACGCGAAATGATTCCGCTCAAATCCTTAGTTAGGCGCTTCGTATAAAAAACAAAGCGATATCTTAATTTGAAATTTTGTATTAACGAATTCTGATATGAGATTTACTCAAAAATCATTGCTTGTATTCATTGCCTTGGGTTTCGTCTTCGGCATTTCCGAAACAGTTTTCGGGCAAAACAAAGCCAGAGAAAAGCCCGAACTTAAAACGGTGTTCGACGAATATAAAGTTGACGGGACTTTTGTTTTGTACGACCTCAAACGAAAAAAATACGTTCGCTATAATTCGGCTCGTGCTCGCCAAAAATTTCTGCCGCTTTCAACTTTCAAAATTCCGAATTCACTGATAGCTCTGGAAACGGGCGTTATCGCTGACGAAAATCACGTCTTCAAGCAGAGCGGCGAGAAATACGAAATTGATACTTGGAATAAAGATTTAACTTTTCGTGAAGCCCTGCAAGCGTCGTGCGTTCCTTGCTATCAGTAAATCGCTCGTCAAATCGGCGAGAAGCGAATGAAAGAATTTTTGAGGAGATTCAAATACGGCAACCGAAATATTGCGGGCGGGATTGACCGTTTTTGGCTCGACGGCAGTTTAAGAATTTCCGCCGACGAAGAGGTAGAATTTCTCAAACGATTTTATACGAACGAATTGTCGCTCTCGAAGCATTCGATTGAAATCGTTAAAAAGATGCTGATTCTTGAAAAGCAGCCAAATTATTTGCTTTCAGGAAAAACCGGATTGCAGCTCGGACTTTCGCCGTCAGGTGTGGCAAAACTCTCGATTTCCGTTTCGCCGAAACTCGGCTGGTTCGTCGGGTATCTTGAAAAAAACGGCGACGTTTATTTTTTCGCTACAAATATCGAAAGCGCGACTCCGCCCGATAACTTTTCTGCAGCGCGAATCGAAATTACAAAGAAGATTCTAAAACGTCTCAATTTACTTTAATGCAAGAGGAATTCCTATAGAAACGCGCCCAGCCATTCAATGGACGCGAGGAAAAAACACGGACGCTGTTTCCTTTGCCAAGTTGCGCGATTATTTTGCCTTAAGTCATCTCAACCGTTAATCCAAACTCACCAAAGTCAAACTCGAAGTTCCGTCCATTCCGTTGAGCGCGTTTTTGAGAATCGGGACGATTCCTTCGGCTTCCATATATTCCCTGCCGAGCAGACGGCGAAAGCGTTTTTCCTTTGTTTCTCCGGTCAATTCTTTGAGCATTCCCCGACAAAAAGCCGTGACGAGTTCGGGCGCGAACTGTTTGCCGGCGTTTCTCTGCAAATCTTCGACAACTTCGTGCGCCGGGCGGCGGCGCTTATACGGTCGATCGGTCGTCATCGCATCGAACGAATCGGCTAAACTGACGACTTTGGCGATATACGGAATTTCGCGATCGTATAATTCGTCCGGATAACCGCGACCGTCGAGCCGTTCGTGATGATGCCGGGCGGCGAGCGGAACATCGGTATACGGATGATGAATCGGCAAAAGGATTTCGTAACCGATTGCCGGATGCTTGTTCAGTTCGGCGGATTCTTTGGCGTTGATACGAACGGGCGAATTGATAATATTGCGCTCGACGGTTAATTTGCCGACGTCGTGAAGATAACCGGCGACCGCCGCGCCTTCGATTTGATCCTCGTCCCAGCCGAGTTCCTGCGCGATGATTTCCGAATATTTCCCGACTCTGACCGAATGACCTTCGGTGTATTTGTCTTTGCAGTCAATCGCCGTCGCGAACGCTTTGACCGTGTCTTTGTATGTGTGACGCATTCCGTCGTAAAGCCGACGATTTTCATCCGCCTGCCGTTCGAGTTCCGCCATTAAATTTCGCTGCGCGATGCCGACGCCGACGTGCTGCGTCATCGCACAGATAATTTCTTTATCGTAAGACGAATACGGCTCGCCGTTCGCCTTTTCGCCGAGCAGAACGACGCCGACGATTTCGCTGCGGACGATCAGCGGAACGAGCAATTCGACGCGCTTTTTTTCCAGACTTTGATTGTAAATCTGAAAAAACGGCAAAACCTGCGCCTGCGCGACCTCGATCGGGAAGGTGCCGTTAGCTAAAAACTGGCGTTCGTCCTCGTCGCAAAGATTTAAACTTAAAGGAAAATCTTCTCCCAGATTGCGCACGACCAGCATATTCAGTTCGTGCCCGAAACGCGAAAAACGCGCGACGCCGCCGCGCATAATCGCCAGACTTCCCAAAAGAAGATGCAGCGAAGTGCGAATCATTTCCTGAAAATTCTGTTTGTGCGCGACTTCCGAGCCGAGTTCGGCGAGCGCGCCGAACGTGTGAATCAGTTTTTGTTGATTTTCCATCTTTTCAAAAGTTGACAGGAAGTTGCAGTAAGTTCCAGATAGTTCCGGAAAGTAAAAAACAGTTTATCCTTTTCTTCAAACTATCTGGTATTTTCTGGAACTTACTGCAACTATCTGGAACTGTTCCCCACAATTTTGACGTGATTTGTTAAGCCAAGCATCTGGAAAAGCTCGGTCGTTTCGTCTTTGACATCGGAAAAAACGATTTGCGCGCCTGCCGTTTGCGCCGCGTCAATGACGCCGAGCAAAATCGAGACGCCGATGCTGTTGACGATTTCGGTTTCGGCGAAATTAACGACGATGGTTTTCATTCCGGCAGCGATTTGACGCCTACATTCGCGCTCGATTCTCTCGCCGCTCAGCTTATTTAAATAATCGTTGGCGTAAACGGTCGCGGTTTCGCCGCTCGTTTCGACAGAAATATCAAAAGTATTTTCCACAAATTTGTTTTGTTGATTGCGCGGATAGATTTAGAACTCGCAAGCTAAAGTAAAGCCTTAAGATATGTTTTGTCAAATTTTATTTCCGCAAATCGCGGCTTTCAATCAAAACTGCTTCAGCTTAGAGTTTTCGCCTGTTATATATAAGCGAGTTTTTCACTTTATCACACAGATATTCTCAAGAATTAACTGCAGGAGCGAGGTATTTCGTCATCGAAATACTTGTGCCGTCGTCGGTTTCCTCAAACTTTACTTCGTCCATCAAGGTTTCCATCAATTTCAATCCCCAGCCGCGCCTGCCATTTTCGGGTTTTGGCACAGATTGTTTTTTGTCGGTCAAACGTAGACCGCGATTGGCAATTGTAATGACGATTTTGTCTTTTTCGACAGCGAATTTCTGGTAAATTTTCCGGTCGGGACTGTCGGAATGTTCCGCCGCGTTGATGCACGCCTCGACGAGCGCCGTTTTGATTTGATTTATCGCTTTCGCCGGAAAATGATGTCGGCGCGCGATTTCCTCAACGGTCTGCGCGGCGATCATTTCCGTGTCTTCTCCCATCGGCACGATCATTTCGTATTCGTTCGGCTTTAATTTTTCGCCTAAAACATCTGTAATCTGTAGATGATTGATTAACAACTCGACTTGTCGGCGGCTCGCGCCGAAACCGTTGCGGCGGCGCAAAACTTCAATGGCTTCGGGCGAAAATCCTTCCGGCGCGACGAGCCAGATTCGATATTTGAGAAAATTGCACATCAAAGCGACGATTTCCAAACGATCGCACCAAAATTCGGTCAATTCTTTCGACGCTTCGAGTTTTGAATCAATTTCAGCCGCGATCCAGACGATTTCATCTTCGTCCGTGTAACGATTTTCATCGAATCCGAGCGCTACCGCCGAACGCTCGCGCTCGATTGACTGCTCGATCGGCTGGTAAAACGAAGCCGTGTGCGCCGCGTAAAAAACTTGCGGCAGACGAATTTTTTCTGTGTCTTTGGCGAGCGTTTTCAACAGTTCTTCAGTCGGCGCGCCTTTATATTCCGCGCGAAAACGGCTGTAATCAATCAGCGCGAGCGGCACTTCCTGACGGTCGAAAGCCGATAAAAGCTCGCGCAGATTAATCGCCGAACTGCGTCGGTAAAACCGCGCCATCGTTTTCGGCGCGCGTTTAAGATAACCGGAAAGCGATTCGGCAACGACCAGAGCCCGTTTTTCTCCGGCGATTTCGAGACGGAAACGCGCCGCCACGTAATCGCTCAAAATTTCGTTTTCCGCCATCGCTTCAACTTGATTTGAAGAAACGCGAACGATTTCGCTCGTATTTAAACGGCGCATCAAACGATAAAAATCCGGCTCGCTCAAACCCGCGCGATTTTGCCACGATTCAATCGGCGTTTTTTCTTTTTCGAGCGTCAGCGCGTCGAAAAGAAGCGACGCGACATTTTTTTGCGTTTCGACATTCGCGGCAATTTCCTTGAACGCCGCGTCGTAAAATTTGCCGATTCTGCCGCCGAAAACTTCGTCGGCGTAGATTTTTTCGACGGCGCTGAAACTGTTGAGATTTTTTTTCCGCTCCGCTGCCGCCTGCATTAAAAACTTGATAAATCGCGGATTACCGGCGGTTTGCGCGGCGATTAAATCGCGCGCCTGCTCGCTGATTTCAACGCCCGAATTTGCGGCTAAATTTTCCGCGAGCAGTCCGGCATCGGAAAATGAAAGCGGTTCGAGCGGCAAAATTTCGCAGCTTCCGCCGCGAGCGGCGGCGAACAAAAACCGGCGTCTGCCGGCAAAGACGAACGGCGCATCGGAACGCTCGAAAACCGCTTGCAGTTCTTCAAAAAAATCCGTTTCGCCCGCGAAGTTTTCGCTTTCGTGCAAATCGTCGAACATCGCGAAAACCTTAACGCCGCCGGTCGCGGCTCGCGCCGTCATACTCAAAATTTGGCGAACAAACGCGCGTTCATCGGTGAACTTGCTTTCGTTTTGAAAAATTTCCAACGTGCGGTCAATCCAGTAACCGTCGCCGGGCGCGGCGATTTGCGCGATCTCATTAACGTCGCCGTTGTAATCGAGAATATTCGCATCGCGGCGGCGAAAAGCGATTGTCTGACGCAGAAATTCGGTTAAAAAACGAACGGCGGCATTTTTAGCCGTGCGGTCGCTTTTTTCGAGCGTGAAATAAAACGGCGCGATTTCCGCCTGCTCGCTGAAAAGCCAATCGTAAATTTGTTTGAGCAATTCCGACGCGCCTGCTGACGGCACAGACGAAAGAAGAAGCCCGCCGGCGGAATCGGCTGCGCGTTCGGCGTGGCGCAAAATCGCTTCGAGCTCGCCGTTTCTGCCGATGAAATCTGGGGCGCGAACGCCGGATAAAATTTTCCCGCTTTTCAAATCACTCATCTAATTTCTAATCGCAAAAAATATCCTTTGAAGCTCAAAAACAATCGAAAAATCAAATATAAATTTCGCGCGCCAACAATTTACAAGCTTTTGTATGATTGATAAAAAGCTTAAATTCTCGTTTCTTCTCACTTGTTTCCTAAAGATCGAACGGTGAACTTTTTTCAAAAAATCTTATTCGCCGTTTTGCGATTTCGTTAAATTATCAAATGACTGCACATTGTTTCTGCCTCTGCGTTTGGCTTCGTATAGCGCCTTATCTGCAGCCTTAATTAATTTTTTAGAAGTGTTTAAACCGGCTGAACTGCAAGCGACGCCGATGCTAATCGTTATTTTGCGATTCGGAAAAACCGTTTCTTCGACGCGTCGGCGAATGCGTTCGGCAATCGTGACGGCTTCTTCGCAGGTGGTTTGCGGCAGAAGAATCGAAAATTCCTCGCCGCCGTAACGCGCTGCGACGTCCGCGCCGCGCAGTCCTTCTTTCAAAAGCGCGCCGACCAATTTCAATGCCCGGTCGCCTTCCGGGTGTCCGAAACTGTCGTTGTAAGATTTGAAATCGTCAACGTCAATCATCATAAAGCTCATCGGAAATCCGTGCCGCTCAGAACGCTTGATTTCTTCGGTCAGACGCTCGTTCAAATACCTTATATTGACCAATCCGGTCAGATCGTCCGTCACCGAAAGCTGCTCGAATTCGCCCGCTTTTTCCTTGAGCGCGGCGCGGTCAATCGCGACGGCGATTTGCGGCGCGATTGCCTGCATCAATTCCAAGTCCAAATCGCCGAAAGCGACGCGGTCGGCGCGGTCTGTGAAATTCAACACGGCGATTTTGCGTTCGCCGAGCGCAATCGGGTAACTGATAAACGAATCGGTTTGATATTTCCAATCGGACGGCGCGGCGGCGATGCCGATTTCGCTGATTTCGCCGACAACAAGCGGTTTGCCGTTTCGCAGAACCGTTCGCGCGACCCGCGAGCCGATTTCCTTGCCGCTCAAATCGTTTGCCGAGCCGATGACCGCTTTCGCCTGCAGAAGATCGTCTTTTTCGTTAAAAAACAAAAGCGAAGCGCGTTCGGCGCGCATCAACTCGGCGGAAATCTGCGTCAGGTTGAACCAAAAATCGTCGGCGTCAATCTTTTTCAGACTGGCATTGAATTTATCAACGATGCGGCGCAGCCAATCGCGGCGCGAAAGTTCTTCGCGCAGCCGCAAAATTTCGAGCTCCGAAGCGATTGTCCTGCAAAAACGCGCCAGCCGACGCTTTATTTTTTCGTCCAGCTCACCGTTGACGGCAAGCGCGCTGCGAATTTCGCCGCCGACCGAAATCGGGAAAAGATAAAGGCTCTGCCGCGATTCAATCGAATTCGTCTCATCTCGCTCGCGAAGTTCGAGGGCGATTTCGCGCTGTGCCGCGTCGAGTAGTCTTTCATCGTCAGCGGCGACGGCGATTTCAACGTGCTTCTGCCTCATTTCGCCAATCGACAGAACTGTTTCCAACCGATTCTCTTTACGCTCAAGCCAAACGACGGCTTTCAAATCGTAACGGCTTTGCAAAAATTTCAGAATCGCGGCGTAAGCCTGTTTGTATTCGAGCGTTAAAATCGAACCGAAAAGCGAACGCCAAGCACTGATTTCTTCAGGTTTTTCACGTCTTATCGCAGTGTTTTGCTCGCTTTTTCCGGTTTCTACCGTTTCGCTTTGCTCAATTTTTTCCGTCGCGGACGAAATGCCTCGATGAAATTGCTCAATCAGTTTGGTTATGTCGCCCGGCTGCGTTTTGCTTATTTCCGACGATTTTTGAAGATTGCCCGCGATTGATGTTTTTTCAACGGTTTTCAGGTTCAGTTTATCTTCGAGGCTCAACTTTTCCAGGCGCGCCGCCAGTTTTCCCAAATGCCCCGCCGAGCCGGTCAGCAAAACATTCTCGAAAAATTCGATCGGCGGAAATTGTCGCCAATCGCCTGCAGCGGCTCTTTCCGCGGCGGCACGGTAATTCGCGGCTTTCAAAAACGTTCTACCAACGATGGAAACCAATGATTTTTCTTCAGTTGCTTTTGAATTTAAAGGCACTGCCAAACAGCTCAGCCCGGCGTGACATTCATACGCTACCGTTTTTTTCGCTTCGTTTGCCCATTCAAAAGCACGCCCGCAAAACTCGGCGCAGCGCGGCGCGAACTCAGCCGAAGAATATAACGCGCGGCACATCGAATTATTATTCGCGCCGTCAATCGGTTCAGTTTGCCCGTCGGCAATGACAATCGCCAGACTGCTTTCCTCAGCAATCCGTTCAAGATTGAAATCTTCGCTATTTTTTTGGCTTTCGCTCATTTAATTCAGGGTGAAAATGCACGTTCCGCTAACGAGTGGGTGAGTCGTTCGAACGTCTGAGATTTTACACTCAACTTGGCTAATACACCGAATCGACGGCGATTTTCAAGAAAAGATATATAAAATTTTTCTTTCTTTAATTATGGCATACAACTTGTTTTGATTGCTATACACACGACAAAACTGCACTGAACCGAAACAGCAGCGAATTTTTCGTGCGAATTTAATGGAGGTTTGATATGGAAAAGAAATTAAACGGAATAAAAGTAGCGATTTTAGCAACAAACGGATTCGAACAAAGCGAGCTTTTCGAACCGAAAAAAGCGCTTGAAGAAGCGGGCGCGGCGACGCACGTCGTTTCGCTCGAAAGCGGCGAAATAAAAGGCTGGAACGAAAAAGATTGGGGCGAATCAATCGCGGTCGACGTTATCGTTAAAGAAGCCGCCGCGAATGATTACGACGCTCTAGTTTTGCCGGGCGGCGTCATGAACCCCGACAAATTGCGAATGGACGAAACGGCAGTCGCGTTTATCAAAACATTTTTCGACGCCGGAAAACCGGTCGGCGCGATTTGTCACGCGCCGTGGACTTTGATCGAAGCAGATGTCGTGCGCGGAAGAACCGTTACATCTTGGTCGTCGCTCAAAACGGATTTGGAAAACGCGGGCGCGAAATGGGTCGACCAAACGGTCGTTACCGACAACGGGCTTGTGACGAGCCGTAATCCGCAGGATATTCCGGCGTTCAACGAAAAAATCATCGAAGAATTCGCCGAAGGCATTCATCGCCGGCAAAAAACGGCAGCGCAATAAAACAATACGCTTTGTCTTATTCCGCATCGAGCCAAAAAATAATATTCGATTAAAATTCAATGTTTATATGAATAATATTTTTTGGCACACCGATTGTTAAACAAATAGTCAGTCGGTAAAACGACGATTTTACTAACAGAAGGGAGTTTATTTATGAGTACTGAAAACACAGCAGCAAGCGACGTTATTTCGACATTGAACAATTTGATTGAGACCTGCAAAGATGGACAGAACGGTTTTCAAACCGCCGCTGAAGATGTAGAAAATTCAAACTTAAAGTCTGTTTTTTACGAATTCGGACAGCAGCGCGCCCAGTACGTCGGCGAACTGCAAGCATTGGTCAGAGAATTAGGCGGCGACCCGGAAAATACCGGTAGCACCGCGGCAACTTTGCACCGCGGCTGGATTAATATTAAATCCGTCCTGACCGGCAAAGATGAAGCAGCAATTTTGAACGAAGCCGAGCGCGGAGAAGATATTGCGAAAAACGCTTATGAAAAAGCGACTGCAATGTCATTGCCTGCCAATGTTTCGAGCGTTATTCAGAAACAATATGCTGGAGTAAAAATGGCACACGACAAAGTAAGGGATTTACGCGACGCAGCGAACGCAGGCGGCGCAAGCACGTCTTCGACCGCCCACTAAGTTCAATACAAAAATTCATTTTCATTTTAGGAGGCTTCGATAAGCCTCCTTTTTTTTCTTTTTATTTTCCGGCGTCGGGTTCACCGCTGCCGATTGCGCCCAAACCTTCTTTTTCGTTTTCATCAACATAAGGCTTTTCCGCATTGATGCGAATACAGGCGGCAAAATGTTTCGGTTTGATTTCGACGAGTTTCGGTTCGAGACGTTTACATTCTTCGATCATATACGGGCAGCGCGTGTGAAAATTGCAGCCCGACGGCGGATTAATCGGACTCGGGACGTCTCCGGTTAAAATTATTCTCTCGCGCTTGGCTTCGATTTCAGGATCTGGAACGGGAACAGCGGAAATCAAGGCTTTCGTGTAAGGCATCAGCGGATCGGCGTAAACTTCCTTGCCGCCCGCGAGTTCGACGATTTTGCCGAGATACATTACGGCAACTCTGTCCGACAAATGACGAACGGCGCGTAAATCGTGCGAGATAAACAGATAAGTTAAATTCTTTTCCGCTTGCAGGCGTTCCATCAGATTCATAATCTGCGCCTGAATCGAAACGTCGAGCGCGGAAATCGGCTCGTCGGCGACGATAAATTCCGGGTCTACCGCAAGTGCGCGCGCAATACCGATGCGCTGGCGCTGTCCGCCGGAAAATTCGTGCGGGTAGCGTTTAACGAAACGGCGCGACATTCCGACGGTTTCCATCAAATCCTGCACGCGGTCTTCGACAGATTTTCCGTTCGACAGCTTAAAAGTTTTGATCGGCTCGCCGATGATTTGCCCGACCGTCATACGCGGATTCAAACTCGCATACGGATCTTGAAAAATCATCTGCAGGTTTTTCCGCTGGTCGCGCATTGCGCCCTGCGAAAGATTCGCCAAATCCTTGCCGTCGTAAAAAACCTGCCCGCCCGTCGGTTCGGTCAGCCGCAAAATCGCTTTTCCCAAAGTAGATTTTCCGCAACCCGATTCGCCGACGAGTCCGAGCGTTTCGCCTTTTTTAATATCGAGGGAAACGCCGTCAACGGCTTTAACGTGCTTTGTTTCCTTGAAAAGTCCGCCGCCGATTTTGAAGTGAACTTTTAAGTTTTGAATTGAAATTAAATCGTTTCCGTTTTCGTTCATAAATTATCGAAAAACCGTTAAATACTTATTCGTTGATCTTCATTTGCGGCGCAATTTGTGTTTTGGATGCGTTTTCTGCAACAGATTCCGCGTAAACTTCTTTGGCAAAATGACAGAGCGAGCGATGATCGGCGTTGATTTCAACAAACGGCGGAAATTCCCGAAAACAAATTTCTTGGGCGCGTTCACAGCGTTCGTTAAACGGACAGCCGGGCGGCAGATGTGCGACATCGGGCGGCAGTCCTGGAATTTGATACAATTCCGCGCCTTGTTCGTGTGCCGGATCGGGAACGGATTTTAACAAGCCTTTAGTATACGGATTTGCCGGAGTCGCGAATAATTCCTTCGTCGGCGCTTGCTCGAAAACTTTTCCGGCATACATGACAATGATTTTTTCGGTCATTCCGGCGACGACGCCGAGATCGTGCGTGATTAAAATAACGCTCGTGCCGGTGCGCGTTTTCAAATCCTTAATCAGTTCGAGAATCTGCGCCTGAATCGTCACGTCGAGCGCGGTCGTCGGCTCGTCGGCAATTAATAATTCCGGGTCGCACGACAGCGCCATCGCGATCATCACGCGCTGGCGCATTCCCCCGGAAAATTCGTGCGGATAGCTGTCAACGCGATTTTCCGCGTCGGGAATGCCGACGGTTTTCAGCATTTTGATCGCGTGCTGGTAAGCCTCGTTTTTATTGTGTCCGAGATGAAGCTGCGTCACTTCCATCAACTGTGTTGAGATGCGCAAAAACGGATTCAGCGAAGTCATCGGGTCTTGAAAAATCATCGCCATTCGCTTGCCGCGAATTTTGCGCACGTCGTCAATCGAAAGTTTGCGCACGTCAATGCCGTCGAAACGAATGTCGCCGCTGACGATTTTTCCCGGCGGTTCGGGGATCAAGCGCATAACGGAAAGATTCGTGACCGATTTTCCGCTGCCCGATTCGCCGACGATGCCGAGCGTTTCGCCTTTTTCGAGTTCAAACGAGATGCCGTCCACCGCTTTGACCACGCCGTCCTCGGTCTGAAAATACGTTTTCAAATCTTTGACCGATAAAATTGTGCCGTTGTTGTTATTCATCAAATAATAAAATTCGAGTTAGAATTTACGAGTCTGCGGATCGAGCGCGTCGCGCAAACCGTCGCCCAAAAAGTTCAGCGAGAAAAGCGTGAGCGCCATCGTTACGCCCGGAAAAATCAATTGCCACGGGTAAATGGCGATGTTTTTAATGCCGTCGGACGCGAGACTTCCCCACGAAGCGTAAGGCGCTTGAACGCCCAAACCCAAAAACGACAAAAATGCTTCGGTCAGCATCACGCTCGGAATTGTCAGCGTCGCGTAAACAATAACGGGTCCGAGCGCATTCGGAACGAGATGACGAAAAATAATGTTCGGCGTAGAAACGCCGGTCGCCCGCGCCGCCAGCACAAATTCCTGATTTTTCAAGCTGAGAATCTGCCCGCGCACGACCCGCGCCATCGTCAGCCACGAAACCAAGCCGAGCGCGAAAAATAAAAGGAAAATTTGATTGAGCGCCGCGCCGCCGCCGAACTTGCTCGACAGTGCCGCAATCCATTCGGGCGTGTTGTTGCCGCTAAAAACTGAAAGAAGAACGATAACGATCAGGATATACGGAATCGCGTAAATAATATCCACGACGCGCATCATAAAATTATCTATTTTGCCGCCCATATAACCGGCAATCGCACCGTATGAAACGCCGACAATCAAGGAAACAATCGTCGAGATAACGCCGACCATCAAACTGATGCGTCCGCCCTGCAAAACTCTCGCCAGCAAATCGCGCCCGGCTTCGTCCGTTCCCATCGGATGTTGCAGCGACGGCGGGAAAGATTTAATCAAATCGCCTTCCGCCGGAATGTAATCAGCCGTAAATCCGGTCGTCCAGCGAATAATCGCCGGTCCGATGATGACGGCGATCACCATAAAAATCATGACGATCAAACCGAAAACTGCTAATTTATTTTTCAACAAGCGCCGCCAGGCGTCTTTCCAGAGCGATGTTCCTTTTACTGTTTCTGTGTTTTCTGCCATAACTTTATTAAAAGCCTAAAATTTCCTCGATTGAAAGCTGCAGATTCTCGATTGATTTCGATTCGATTGTTTCGCCCGCTTCTAAAATCAGTGCCGAATAATAATTACCGTTTTTCGGCTGCGTATAAACTTCAACCGTTTTATCTTTCAGATTAACCAGCCAAAATTCCTGAATTCCGGCTTCGGCGTAAAGCGCTTTTTTGATTTCGCGGTCGTATTCGACAGTCGAATCGGAAACTTCGACGAGCAGCAAAACATCGAGAGGTGTCGGATGACTCTCGCTGTAAAAATCTTCGCGTGGCGCGAGTAAAGCCACGTCCGGTTCAGGGGCGTTATAATCGTCAATCTGAATCGGATTTTGTCCCGAAACAATAAATCGGTCGCCAACAGCCCTTTCAAAAAACTTTTCCAATCTTCTCACAACGCTCGCGTGCTTGCTTCCAATCGTCATTTTGTCTAATAAATAACCGTCAATAATTTCCCAGCCGCTCTCTTCCGTCAAAATTCCGGCTTCGGTCATTTTGCGAAAATCCTCGACGCGAAATCTTTTCGGTCTGATCGTATTTGAAACTTTTTCCAATTCAGCAGCGGTCGTCATAATTTTTTATTCGTAGCGAATGCGCGGGTCTAAAAATCCGTAGGAAATATCAACCAGAAGATTAAAAATCATAATCAAAATCGAAAGAAAAGCGACGATGCCGAGCGTTAAAGGCTCGTCGCGGTTCAAAACCGATTGAATAAAAATATTGCCCAAACCCGGAATCGAAAAAACTCTCTCGACGACAACCGTTCCGGCTAAAAGCGAAGCGAGCGCGGGACCGGTAAACGAAACGACCGGAATAATTCCCCCGCGCAGACCGTGTTTGAGCAAAACGGTTTTCTCGTCCAAACCTTTCGCTCGCGCCGTGCGAATGTAATCGGAACGCATCACTTCAAGCATTCCGGCGCGAGTCAGCCGCGCGATGTAAGCGGCGTAAACCATCGAAAGCGTAATGACCGGAAGCACCAAGCTCAGAACGCCACCCCAACGGGCGGGCGGAAAAATGTAAAGCCCGAGCGAGAAAATCAAAACCAGAATCGGACCCAAAACAAAGTTTGGAACGGAAAGACCGAGCATCGCGAGCGCCATCGAACCGTAATCGAAAATGGAATTTTGCTTTAAAGCAGCAACGATTCCAGCCGTTAGTCCGATGCCGAGCGCGAGAATATACGCTAAAATCCCCATCGTCGCCGAATACGGCAGATGCCGCCAGATGATTTCGTTGACCGATTGACCTTGATAACGCAGCGAATCACCGAAATCGCCGCGCGCGACGTTGCCGATCATAATGAAATACTGCTGATACCAGGGTTTATCAAGCCCGTATTTCTTTTTGATATTCTCTTCGACCGCCGCGGGCAGTTTCTTTTCCGACGAATAGAAATTGCCGGGCGCGACGCGAATCAAGCCCCACGTCAAGGTGACGACGAGAAGCGCCATCGGAATAATGATTAACAATCTGCGTAGTATGAAACTTAACATTTTTCTTTTTACTTGGTTTAATCTGTTAAAGAGCGTTTCGATTATTCAGCCGCTGCGTTTTGTGTCGCAGACTGTCTGGATTTCTCCATTTGCTCCTGCGTCGCCGTTAATTGTTTGAGCTGTTCGTCAACCGACGCGTCCGAGGCTGTCATAATGTTGTTAACATTGGCGTCCCATTTATTCGGGTCGCGCTCGATATAAACGAACTTCCAGGCGTTAAGCGTTCCCGGATTCGGATAAAATCCTTTGATATACGGCTTTTTCATCCAGCTTGTCCCGGCAGTCGAGAGCGGAATGACGATTTGCTGCTGCGAAAGATAGAACTCGGCTTCGGCAAGTTTCTCGAAGCGTTTCTGCGGGTCAACCGTATTATTGGCTTCGTTCATCAGTTTATCGTATTTCGGATCCCACCAACCGGTCGCGCCTTCGTTCGCAGGCGTGTAAAAAAGCCCTAAAAACGTGAACGGATCCATATAATCGCCGACCCAGCCGCGTCGTCCGAAACCTTCGTATTCGACTCTCGAAAGCATCGGCAGAAACGTTTTGAATTCCATATTTTTGAGCGGAACCGTGATGCCCAAATTTTGCTTCCACTGCGCCTGCACGAATTCGGCGACCGCTTTGTTGCTTTCCGCCGTGTTGTATGTGATGGAAACTTTATCAACCGGGAAATTCGGAACCGCGTAGCCGTTTCCTTGCTTTTGCACCGGATAACCCGCTTCGGTCAACAGTTTTCTCGCTCCTTCGGCATCGAACGTGCGTTTCGCCCATTGTTCCGGCGTGATATTATTTTCCTTCAATTTTTCCGCATAAACCTTTTTCCGCGCTTCTTCGTATTTCGGGAAAATGCCTTCGGGCGTCATATCGGTCAGCGGCTTAATAGTTTTGCGAAATTCGGCGAGCGCTTCGCGGTTGATCGCCAGACTGAATGCCTGCCGCACTTTGACATTATCCATCGGCGGTTTTTTAACGCTGATGACGTAAAATTCCGTCGTTACTTCCGGGTGCAGCAAATATTCGTCTTTATATTGGCGAATGTTTTCGTTCCAGGCTGCCGGAACGGTGTGATTGTAAAGCGCGTCCACGAGTCCTGCTTTATAAAGATTCATCATCGTCGTCTGCTCGTCGAGCGGATAAAACTCGATGCCGTTGAGTTTGACGTTAGCCGCGTCCCAGTAATTCGGGTCTCGGACGACGATCAGTTCGTCATACGGCTTGTGTACCGAAACTTTGAACGGTCCGCTGGTCACGATATTTGCCGGTTTGACCCAATTGTTTCCGAATTTTTCAATCGTCGGCTGATGAACGGCTCGAAAGAATTGATGAGCTAAAAGCCCAAGGAAAAAAGGCGCGGGCTGATACAGTTTGATGCGAACCGTGTAATCGTCAACCGCCTCGATGCCGATGTCTTCGGCTTTGACCGGGACGAGTTCTTTGCCTTCGACGGCGGCTTTCAATTTCGCGTCTTTTTCGTAAAGTTTGGCGCGCGCTTTTTCGTCGCTCGGCACGGACAATCTTTCGGGCGCGTCCAAAAAGCGATGAAATTCACTGTCGCTGCCTAAAGTAGCGTGCGGCGTGACAGCGGCGGTTTCCGCCGTTTGATTCGGATTCGGCTCGGCGAAATCTTTTTTCAGCAAAAACTGTCCGCTGGCGTCTTTCACAAACGACTGTCCGGAATTATAGGCTTCGGCGTATTTCAGATAATATGCGAGATAAGCGTTGCGGGCGGCATATTCGGGCGAAAGTCCGCGACGGAACGAATAAACGAAATCTTTGGCAGTTATCGGATCGCCGTTGGAAAATTTCGCGTTTTTCCGAAGATGGAAAAGATATTCGGTTCCGTCGGTTCCGACTTCCCAGCTTTCGGCAATCGCCGGAATCGGCTCCATCGTCTTCGGATGATACTCAACCAAACCGTCATAAAGCGCCATCATAATTCTGGCTTCCGGCTGTCCCGTCACGAATTGCGGGTCGAGCGATTCCGGCTCGGAACCGGAAACATATCGCATGACGTTATCCGATGGCGCTTCGGTTAAACCGAAATAACGGCTGTTTGCCGACGTCGCGCAGCTGATTAAAAACGAAGACAAAACGATTACCGTCAAAATCGTACGTAATTGACTGAAACTGATTCGTGCCATAATTTGAACTCCTTGTCCGTGACTGCCGAAATGACAAAAAATTATCAAGATTCTTTATTTTTGAGGAAAGACGCTAATTAATTACGCGCCATAAAGTTACCACGTTTCAAGATTTAGAGGCAAGAGGTTTGATTTTCAGCGACAACGTTTGACTATAAACATCAAAATGCAGGTAACTTTGCTACTTCGATTCGCCTTTATTTTCTTTAGGTTGCCAGGCATTGTCAATGCGCACTTCGCGTAGCAGCGGCGCGTCGAGCGTGTTCGTCTCGAAACCGAGAATATACGGCTTGACGAGCGAATAAGAGGTCGGGAAATAAAGCGGAATCGCGGAAAGTTCGGCAATCGCTTCGGCTTCGGTCAAAATCAGCGCGCCGTTTGCAGATTCAAACATTTCAGTCGCTTCTTTTTTCGGTAGTTGAGTTTTGCGCGAAGTATTGGAATTATCAGTTTCCGGCGCATTCTCGGAATTGTTCTCGGTCGGCGTCTCGGACGTTTCCGTCTTTTCGACGATTTTCTTATGCGGCTCGAAAATCGTTAGCATATTAACTGCCGCATCCGTCGTCGGAAGAACTACGCCGCGCCGGATCAAATCAAAATCGCCGGATTTTCTTGCCGCTTCAAACTCCGCCGCGTCTTTAATAACGATTTCCGTTTCAACGTTCAAATTTTTCTTCCACATTTTGGCGACCGAGCGCGCGACGCGCTGCTGAAGGTCGTTGCGGTTGACGACTAATTTAATAACCGGAAAGTTTTCGCCGTTCGGAAATCCCGCGTCGGCGAGCAATTGTTTGGCTTTTTCCGGATTTTGCGAAAGATGCGCGCCGTCGGGTTCCTGAAACGGCGAAAACCCGAATGCCGGTTCGGACGCGCCTTCCAAATCGCCTTCGGTCAGATGCTCGCGCTCGATAGAAATCGCCATTGCTTCGCGCACGCGCCGGTCGGCGAAAGCGGGTTTTGCGCGATTGAATTCGTAAAAATTGAGCGCGCTGTGCGTCGTCTGCCGGAAATCATCGTAAGGGGTCAGCAGTTTCAAAGCGAGCGGCGCGAAATCCGCATTTGTCACGGCGTCAATTTCCCCGGCGCGGTATGCTTCGAGAGCTTTCTCGGCGCTTTCGGTCGGCACGAAACGCACTCGCTCGATGTTGACATCTTTTTTATTCCAGTAATTTTCGGCGCGGTCGAGCGTTACGCCGTCATGTCCGACCGAAACGATGCGAAACGCACCGTTTGTGACGATTCCGGCGTTCAGTTTTTCGGCTTCAAAATCTTTACCGTCGCCGAAAATCGGACGAAAAATCGGATGCGCGACCAGTGACGGGAAATCTTTGTCGGAATTGATCAGCGAAACTTTCAAAACATAATCGCCCGCCGCTTCGACACCGAATTTTATTTCGTTCTTTTTATCAATCGATTTGCGTTCAAGTTCGGATGAGTCCGTTTTGCCTGCCGCATCGGACTCTTTCGGCGCAATTTTGGGCGGAACAGGCGTCGAATTGGAGTTCGTTTGATTTTGCGATTTGGAATTCACCTGTTCTGTCGGCGTTTTTTTTATGCTCAATTGATTCAGCAAAAAATCGCTCATTTCCGGCGAAGCGGCGGGCAACTCCGGTTTTTCCTCTTTGACCGGCATTCCGACGATATTTTGCAGCAAATTACGGTGCGAAATCGGTTCGTTCATTTCCGCCGCCCGTTTCCACGAATTTACGAAATCGTGCGCCGTCACCGATTTGCCGTTCGACCACTTAGCGTTTTGCCGCAAATTAAAAGTCCAGGCGCGATTATCTTGCGAAGAAGTCCACGACTCGGCGATTGCCGGAATCGGTTTCAACGTCACCGGATCGGTTTCGGTCAAACCTTCAAAAACAGCGCGCGCCACATCGGTTTCGGGCGGCGCGGAAGCTTTCGCCGGATCGAATGATTTCGGCGTTTTGCCGTTGCTCCAGCGAAATTCCTTTTTCGCCGGCGGCGCGGTTTCGGCGTAAAACGGCGCGGGTTTCGGTTTTTCAAGCTCGCTGCATGCGGTCAGAAACATCAAACACAGAAACGCGGAGACACAGAGAAAGACAAAGGAATACCTATGTTTTTTTGCTCCAGTTTGCTGTTTCATGCGTTTAGAAAATTTCATCTCTCTGTGGTAAAAATCACTTGTCCGCTAACAGTTTCAATCGCTCGAAAATATCAATCGTCTGCGCCCGCGCGGACGCGAAACCATCGGAAGTGTCAATCAGAAAATCGGCGTAACGCTTTTTTTCTTCCTGCGGCATTTGCGCGCCGATGCGCCGCAATGCTTCCGCTTCCGATAAATTGTTGCGTGAAATCAGGCGCTGCAATTGTATCGCAGGCTGGCACCAGACGACAATTAACTTGTTGAATCTTTGGTAACTTTCGGATTCTATCATCAAAGCCGCGTCAATGACAGCGATTTTGTGCGGATTTTCTCGCTCGCGTTCGGTCAGCCAATGGTTTTGCGCTTCGATAACTAATGGATGCACGACCGAATTGAGAAGTTGCCGTTTGCTCTCATCAGCGAAAACAATTGCGCCGAGCCGCCCGCGGTCAAGTTCACCGTTTTTTTGCAAAATCTCCGCGCCGAAATGCTCGACAATCAGCCGCAACCCGATTGTTCCCGGCTCGACGACTTCGCGCGCCGTTTCATCGGCATCGAGCACGAACGCGCCGAGTTCGCGCAAAACGTCGCAAACATAGGATTTGCCAACGGCAATCGAACCTGTCAAACCGACTTTGAGCATTTTGATTTTATTATTTTCGATTGTGTCGCGCGGCTAATTTTTCCACATTAAATTCCGCGATTTCCGCGAGCGTTAAACCTAATTCGTCGGCGCACGCGGAAATATACCAGAGAACGTCGCCGAGTTCGTCTTTTAATTTGAGACGAATTTCATCTGTAATTTCCCCGCCGAAATCACGCTGAATTTTTTTGACGATGTTGGCGACTTCGCCCGCTTCACCAGTCAACCCTAGCGTCGGATATTCGAGATTTCGCAGACGATTCGGGTACAAAGCCGTCTGTTTCGCCTGCTGCTGATATTCTTCAAATGAAAGTTTCATAAGTTACCGCGATTAATTTTTCAATCTTCTTGATTTCGCCGCATCGACCGTATTTCGCATCAGCATCGCCACGGTCAAAAGTCCGACGCCGCCGGGAACGGGCGTGAAATTTCCGGCTTTTTCCTTCGCTTCTCGCGGATTGACGTCGCCGACCAGCGTAAAGCCGCGCGTCTCAATCGTTTTCAGACGCTTTTCCAAATCTTCCGCGCCGAATAATTCACGCGCCGCCGTTTGATCGGAAACATTATTGATGCCGACATCAATCACGGTCGCGCCCGGTTTAATATGCTCGCCGCGAACGAATCCGGCGCGACCGATGGCAGCGACTAAAATATCGGCTTGGCTCGTTATTTCCGCCAGATTTTTCGTGCGTGAATGACAAATCGTGACCGTCGCGTTTTCCTGCAAAAGCAGCATTGCCATCGGTTTGCCGACGATGTTGCTTCTGCCGACGATAACGGCGTGTTCGCCCGCGATTTTGATGTTACATCGTTTTAAGATTTCGATGACGCCCGCCGGCGTGCACGGCGCGAGCGTTTTCTGTCCCTGTGCCAATCGTCCGACATTCATCGGATGAAAACCGTCGACGTCTTTTTCCGGGTCAATTTTTTCGAGAATTTCCTTTTCGTTAATCTGCGCGGGCAGCGGCAACTGAACTAAAATCCCGTCGACTTCCCGACGATTATTCAAATCTTCGACGAGTTTCAAAACTTGTTCGTGCGTCGCGTTCGCGGAAAGATGATGATGTTCGGAAATCATACCGATTTCCTCGCTCGTTTTGACTTTACTGCCGACGTACACGGCGGATGCCGCGTCTTCGCCGACGCGCACGACCGCCAAAAGCGGTTTGAATCCGTGATTGGTTGCTAGTTCGCGAACTTCCGCCGTTATTTCGAGTTTAATCGCCGCGGCAATTTCCTTGCCGCTGATAATTTTAGCCGTCATATATTTTGACTGATTTTACGGAATTTTCGGTTAATTGTCAGTTTCGGAGAACATAATTAAAAATTTTACGCAAAAGCGAAACCTGACTCTGTCTATTCGGAAAGGTTTCTTTATTTCCCTGTTTGTTTAGTGAATTTATTAATTATGGGCACGACAATTGCCCAAGCCGGACGAGGAGATTTTTATATTTTATGTTTTATTCATTCAAATTTATCTCAAAAACTCTTATTATATGCGCCGCGTTTTTGATTTTATCAAATCTTCCGGCGAGTGCCTTTCCGCATTCCGATTACGATAACAAAGCCGATTTCGCCGTTTTTCGCCAAGACGACCAGAGCTGGCACTTATTTTCGAGCGAGAGTCAAACTCATTCGGCGACGCAGTGGGGATTGGCAACCGATCATCTCGTTCCCGGCGATTACGACGGCGACGGGTTGACAGATATTGCCGTGTGGCGACAGCAAACGGGCGATTGGTTCGTTTTACGCAGCACTGACAAAACTCTTCTTTCGGCTAATTGGGGAGGAATGCCGCCGCCACCGCCGCCGCGAGTTATTTCATTTTTATCGCCGGATATGCCGGTTACCGGTGACTATGACGGCGACGGCACGACGGATTTCGCTGTTTGGCGACCGGACACCGGCGTTTGGTATGTATTAAATTCGACCGCCGGTTTTAATCCGAAATATGCGCAGATTTTTCAATGGGGTAAGCTCGGTGACATTCCGGTTCCGGCAGATTACGATGGCGACGGAAAAACCGATTATGCCGTTTACCGCGGGCGCTGGTATATTTTTCAAAGTGGAAGCAATTCGTGGAAAATCTCGAATCTCGGCAGCCAAGGCAGCGCTTCGCTCGTTCCGGCAGATTATACGGGCGACGGCAAAACCGATGCCGCCGTTTATCGAGACGGAGTTTGGACTATCGAGCGCAGCGATAACGGACAAACGGAAGTTTACCAATTCGGTTTGCAAAATGATGTGCCCGCTCCGGCTGATTATGACGGCGACAAGCGCGCCGACATCACCGTTTACCGGAACGGAACGTGGTTTGTTCGGCAAAGCTCGAATGAACAAATGTCGGTTTTCAATTTCGGTACAGCCGCCGATAAACCGCTCAGCGCGCTCAGTGTCAAATCGACTGTCGTTGCGATACCGTAAAGAGCGTCAACAATGAGCATTCAGTAATCAGCAAGTAAAAAGCCGGAAGAAAAGTTTGTTTCCCTCCGGCTTTTTACTTTGTAATAATTATCGTTTGATACTGACTTTCGGTGGCTGAATGCGTTTTCCCGCTACTCGACAAAATCAATTTTGACTTTGTGCGGAATAATTCCTTTATCGTAGCCTTCGGCGAGCAGTCGCTCGACGCCTTCGCGCCCGCGCGCGCCGTAATCTAAAGTTAAATCATTGACCCACATCGCCACGAAACGGTCGGCGAGTTCCGTCGGCATGTCTCTGGCGAACTGCATCGCGTAGGCGAGCGCGTCTTCGCGGTTGTCCATCGAAAATTTAATGCTTTTGAGAAGCTGCCTGGACACTTTGCGCATTAACTCTTCGCCAAGTTCGCGTTTGATGACGTTTCCGCCCATCGGCAGAGGCAAACCGGTTCTCTCGTGCCACCATTCGCCCAAGTCCAGAACTTTTCTCAAGCCCATATCTTTGTAAAAAAGCTGACCTTCGTGAATCAAAAGTCCGGCATCGGCTTTGCCTTTCTGCACGTAATCAATGATTTCATCGAACGGCACGACCACATATTCAAAATTCTGCTCGTATATTTTCAAAGCCAGAAACGCGCTCGTCAATTCGCCCGGAATGGCGATTTTCAAACGCGCTATGTCTTCGGGTTTATACTGCTCTTTCGAGACGACAATCGGACCGTATTTATCGCCGATGCTCGCGCCGTGCGGCAAAAGCGCATATTTGTCGTCAATATAAGCGTAGGCGTGAAAGCTGACGGCGGTCACGTCGAAAACGCCTTTTTTCGCGTCTTCGTTGAGCGTTTGAATGTCTTTGAGCGTGTGTTCAAATTTCAAGCCTTCAGTTTCAAGCTTATTGGTTGCCAGACCGTAAAACATAAAGGCGTCGTCGGAATCGGGCGAATGCGCGACCGAGATTGTTCTGGTTTCGGGTTTTGTCGTTGCTTCCATAAAAAAATATACAAAAAATTAAAATTGCGCGTAGAAAATGTTGGTGCTGTATAAAATCTGTATTTTACCGTTTTCGGCGTATTTAGCAAAGATGCGTTCGATTTCCGTGTTCATCGCGGGAAAACTTTCATCACTTTCTGACGGCATATAAGACGACGAATGAATTCTGCCTTTTAATCCATCCAAATCAACCGTTTGAATGTTTTGAAAAGTTTTGCGGCTGAATTCTTTTTGAAAAAATTCGGCGAAAATTTCCTCATCAAAATTATCATGTCTAACCGATTCATAATCGTTGCCGAATTCAATTACCAGTTTTTCATAATCACGCAAAAATTCGGTCGTGTCGAGCTGACGCTCATTCCAGATCAGAGCGATAAAACCTTTTTCGCGCAGAATGCGCGTAAATTCGGAAAGCGTTTCCGTCGCGTCGAACCAGTGAAAAGCCTGCGCCGCAACGACGAAATCAACCGAGTCGTGGGGCAAATTCGTCTTTTCCGCCGTTCCGTCAACGATTCTAAAATTCGGAAAATCTTTTAAGTACTTTTCCGCCGCCGCTCGCATCGCCGCGTTCGGTTCGACGCCGAAAACCTGATTTCCGTTTTCGAGAAACATCTTCGACGAAATGCCTGTTCCGGCGCCGATGTCGGCAACGACTGAATCCTTTTGCAAATTCATCTCGCCGCGAAACAATTCCAAAACTTCCGGCGGATAACCGGGGCGATATTTGACGTAATTTTCAACTCGGTCGGAAAACCTTTCGATGGTGTTCATATTTCTCTCGCTAGTTATATTTCGCTTACTTCATCGCCCGTCCACTGCGTTTTGCGTTCGTGCGGAACATCGAATTGATCTAAAATGCGGAAACACAAATGGTCAACGAGTTCGGCAATCGTTTGCGGGCGATGATAAAAACCCGGACTCGCAGGCATAATGCGCGCGCCCATTCGGGCGAGTTTGAGCATATTTTCCAGATGAATCGCGTTATACGGCGTTTCGCGCGGCACGAGAACCAATTTTCGTCCTTCCTTCAAACATACGTCCGCCGCGCGGTGAATCAAATTAGTTCCCGCGCCCGAAGCGATTGCGCCGAGCGTTCCCATCGAACACGGAACGACGATCATTCCGGCTTGTTTGTTCGAGCCGGACGAAGGCTTCGCCGCCATATTATCGAGCCGCCAGAAACGAATGATTTTCGATTGTTTGTCGAGATTGAGCCATTCATTGATTTTTTCCGTCGAAGGCTCTCGCAGATTTGCGCCCATTTCAACTTGCGCGACGACCGGAACTACGCCTGACATCACCAGATTGATTGTTTTAACCGCGCCGCTCGCCGCCAGAAGCTGTAAGGTTCGGTGCGCGTAAACGGTGCCGGATGCGCCCGTGATGCCGACTGTCAATTCCATATCTTTTACTTTTTTTATCGTTTTAATTTTACCACTTCCCGCTCGAAACTGTCCGTTTCAAATTCATTTTCGTATCAATTTAAATTTCAGGCGCGAGCGAAAACAATTCAAATGGCGGCAATATTCATTAATATTTTTGTGATACGAATCGCCAAAAAACCACGCGTTTATCAATAGAACGGCGTTTTTTCGGAATCGCTTGAAAGACGAAATTTAATGGCACCAAAAATGCTTTAGCAAAAACGGAAATTAATCGGCAGATAATAAAATGTTGAGTAAATCGAAAAAAGCAGGAATCAAAGTTTTATTGAACGTGGTCAGTCATCGGACGGTTGCCTGGTCGTTTATCAAACTTTGCAGTTCTTACAAATATGTCGGTTTGCTCGGCTGATTCTTTTCTGCTCCTATTATAAAAGCGAAAAACGGCGAATTTACGTTCGTCGTTTTTTGTTTTAAAGCGCGGCGGAAAGTAAAATAAATTTATGAAAACAAGCGAGATAGAAGAAATCCTGAACGCTTTTTCGGCAAACGAATTTTCTGCCGCCGAAGCTGCCGAAAAAATAAAAAATCTTTCTTTCGAAAATATCGGCTACGCCCGCGTTGATCACGCGCGAAGTGAGCGTCAAGGTTTTCCCGAAGTCATTTTCGGACAGGGAAAAACGCGCGCGCAAATCGTCGGCATATTTGAACGATTGATCGAACGCGCGCCAAACGTGTTGATTACGCGCACGACAGCCGACGTTTTCGGCGAAATTCGCAACGTCCACACCGAAGCCGAATGGCACGAGGACGCGAGAATTATTCGACTTCTGCGCGACCGAACCGAACTCGGCGCGGGCGAAATAGCCGTCGTTACCGCCGGGACGAGCGATATTCCGGTTGCCGAAGAAGCCGCGCTGACGGCGGAAACGATGGGAAATCGAGTTACGAGAATCTGGGACGCGGGCGTCGCCGGAATTCACCGCATTTTGGCGGAACGCGAAATTCTGCAATCGGCGCGCGTCGTCATCGTCGCCGCCGGAATGGAAGGTGCGCTTCCGTCTGTCGTCGGCGGTCTCGTCAAAGTTCCGGTTATCGCTGTTCCGACGAGCATCGGCTACGGAGCGAGTTTCGGCGGCATCGCCGCGCTTTTGGGAATGCTCAATTCGTGCGCTTCAAACGTTTCGGTCGTCAACATCGACAACGGTTTCGGCGCGGGTTTTTCAGCGAGTTTGATAAATCGGCGGTTTGAAAAAGAAGTAAAAACTGCCTAAACGCAGCTATTTTTAAGGATTGATCAAAACGTACAGTTTGTCCGCCCAATCGGATTTCGAGTTTTTCAAAATTTCGTATTGAACACTTGCCGAATCTCGGTCTCCGATTTTTAAATAAGCTCTTCCGAGATTGTAGCGAGCTTGATCGAAATCGGGATTGTAGGCGACTGCGTTGTTGAAAGCATCAAGACTTTCCTGCGTTTTGCCGGTTTCGAGGTAGCTTTCGCCGAGATAGTTGTAGGTTTTCGCGTCGGGTTTGTAAGTTTTCAGCTGCTCGAAAGACTGTGCGGCTTCGGCGTAACGCTTTTGTTTGAAATACGCTGCGCCGAGTTTTTCAATCGCGTTTGCGTGATCGGGTTTGACGGCGACGGCGCGTTTGTAGGCGAGAATTTCTTCGTCCGTCCGGTTTATTTTTCCGAGACTCAAACCGAGCGCGTATTGAGTTTCCGGATTCGATTCGTCTAGTTTAGTCGCCGTTCGATAAGCTTCGACCGCTTCTTTGAATTGCCCGAGAGCGAAGCTCGACGCGCCGATATTGACGAAAGTTTCCGACCAATTCGGGCGCAGACGAGCCGCGTTTCTTGACGCTTTCAGCGCTTCGTTGTGTTTGCCGAGCATTCCGTAACAAAATCCGGCTTGATACCACGCTTCGGCGTAATTCGGATCGATCTCGGCGGCTTTTTCAAAAAATCCGACGGCGCGCGCGTAATCGTCACGCGATAAAACTCCTAAGCCCTGCGAATATAAACTCTGCGCGGCTGAACGCTTATTTTGCTGCGTCGCCGTATTAAGAGCCGCAAAAGTTTGCAGCTCGCCGATTTTCAACTGCGAAATTCTTTCGGAAGGAACCGCGAAATTCAAACTTTGACCTTCAGCCGCCTGCAAAGTGGCGACGCCGATGACTTGTCCGAGCATATTGACGACCGGCGAACCGGATGACCCGGGCGAAATCGGCGCGGTGATTTGGATGATTTTTCCGTAGCCGGAAATTTCTCTGACCGCCGAAACGATACCGTTTGAAACCGAGCCTTCGAGACCGAACGGATTACCGACGACGACAATTGATTCGCCTTCCTGCGGAATATTTCGCATAATCGGCAGTGGAAAAGCGAGCGCAGGCGGCACGTCAACGTGCAAAACGGCTAAATCGCCTTCGCCGTCAATCGCGACCACGCCTTTTGCCGGGAATTTTTTGCCGTTAATCAAGTGAATTTCGACGCGCGAGGCTTTTTCGATGACGTGGCGATTGGTAATGATTTTATCCGCGCTGATGAAAAAACCGCTGCCGCGCGAAAGCGTGTTGCCCCGCGCATCGAAGGTTTCAATGGCGACCGCCGAAGGCTTGATGCGTTTAACGAGTTCGGGCAGAAAGTCCTGCGCCGACGCGAGCGACGAACAGACAAATAAAATTGCGGATAGAAAAATTGTTTTGACGACGAAATTCATCATTCGGCTCGCGGAAATCTCCCGGAATTATAAACGCTTTGGCGGCGGCAAACAAATAGATGTGAATTACGCCGCTGGTCGTTGCAGACGATTATTAAAAAGCGCGATTCTCGCGCGTTAAATTCAGCGCTAAATAAAGCAATTTGAGAGATTCAAAAACAAATCGCTATGAATTTATAGAACGCGGCGCGTAAATTTTTCTAATCAACGGTTAAAACTTTATTCGGCAATTCGATTTGACGCACGAAAGCGGCAAGTTCAGCAAACGATTCAGCGTATAATTCGGCGGAAAAACGACGACGGACGTTTTCATCCAAAAATTCCCTGCCGCCTAAAACAACAGGAATCTTTAATTTACATATTTTTTCGCGGAACTCTTTATAATCACGCGCCGAGCGTTCGATGTCGGTAAATACGGTCGCGGAAAGACAAACGACGGCGGGCGAACGATGGAGAACTTCTTCAGCCAGCGAGTAAAGCGGCATATTCGCGCCGAAATTCATTACTTCCCAGCCTTCGTTTTCAATCGCCATCTGCGCCAGATGCGTCGGAAGCTCGTGAAAATCCGATTCAAAAGCGCAGCACATCGCTAGATCGCCGCTCGTTTCCGGCACGGGCAAAACGTGGCGAAGTTTGTAAATTGCGCTGCGCGCCGTTTGAGTGGCGAGATGTTCCTCGGCGACAGTCAATTCGCCTTTATACCAAAGCTCGCCGACGCGGCACATCGCCGGACAAATCAAACGGTCGAAAATTTCGGTCAGCGACGAGCCCTGCAAGTGCGCGCTGACAACCTGACACGCCGCTTCTTCTTCGACGCCCGCCACCAGCGAATGAAAAAACGTCGAATGTGAATGATTTTTGTTGGCGCGACGCCGATTTGCCGCTCTCACGGCTGATTCGTCGCCGTGTGAAAGTTTTAATCCGAGGTTTTGTTCGCGCTGGAAACGAGCGACTTCTTCGGCTCGAAAGCGCCGATGACCGCCGTTCGTCCGCTCGGATTTCAGCAATCCGGCATCATCCCAACGCTTAACGGTGGCGTCGCTGACGCGGCACAAACGAGCGACTTCTTTGGTTGTCAGACTTTTTGCAATTATCATTCTTGAAATTATTGTAAAATATTTCGTATGCGCTTGATAAGTTTCCAAATTTGAATCTCCATCGAATGAAGCTGCGTCAATCGCTCAATACGCTCAAATCTTCCAGCATTTGCCGGTAAGTAATTATGACATCCGCGACCGCAACGCGCCATTCGTTTGACAATTAACACGCCCGTTCTTAAGATTAATCCGCTCAAATCGCTCAATGCAATAAACAATTAATATGTTTTGAAATTTAGATAATATGTTTTGAAATTTAGAAATGTTTAATAACTGATTGAACAACCGCCAGCATTTATTATTTTTCAGACTTTCAAAGTAATGGAAAAAATTTTATTGATTTTACAGATAACTTCTACACTAATGCTGACCGGCGTTATTTGGATCATTCAGCTCGTTCAATATCCGTTTTTTTCTTACGTCGAAAAAAACGATTTTCCGCACTATCACGCCGCTTACACTTTCTGGATCACACCGATTGTCGCGCCTTTGATGATCGTCGAGATTTTGTCGGCGGCACTGATACTTTTTTATCCGCCCGAATATCTCGATTACAAATTGCTCGTTTTCGGCTTGATTTTATGTCTCGCCGCGTGGCTTTCGACTTTTTTACTGCAAGTTCCGCTGCACGACCGCCTCACCGCCGGTTTCGACGCCGAAGCTCACGCTTCACTGGTTAAAACCAATTGGATCAGGACTGTAATTTGGACTGCGCGAGCCATTTTGATTTTTTATTTCAGTTGGAAAGCAATCAGACTTTAATTTTTTTCCTTTAAGTCTTTCTTTGTTCTTTCGCCGCAAACGAATACAATTTAAGCAGGCAAATAAAAGTAAAAAACAAAAAGGACGAAAAAAAATGATAAAAAAAATCGTGCTCGGTGCAGACCATGCCGGATTTGATGAAAAGGAAAAACTAAAAAAGACTCTCGACGAAATTGGTGTTGAATACGAAGATGTCGGAACATTTTCGACTGATTCGGTTGATTACCCGGATTTAGCCGCCAAAGTCGGCGAAGCGGTCGCGACCGGCAAAGTCGAACAAGGCATTCTCGTTTGCGGTTCAGGCATCGGCGTCGCCATTGCCGCCAACAAGATTCACGGCGTCCGCGCGGCGCAGGCTTGGAATGCGGAAACGGCGCGACTCGCCCGCGAGCATAACAACGCCAATGTTCTGACCATCGGCGCGCGCGTTATTCCCGAAGCCGAAATTCCGGTAATCGTCAAAGCGTGGTTCGCAACAGATTTTGCGGGCGGAAGGCACGAAAAAAGAGTCGAAAAAATCACGGCGCTCGAAGATTCGGGAAAATAAAATTTACTGAATTTGCTACAAAAACAACTTTACTTTGTTACTTTGCGCCTTTGCGGGAACTTTTCTAAATTCTCCCGCAAAGGCGCAAAGCAGCAAAGGAAGAGCAAAAAATCATCAGATACTGCGTTATTTTCTCAATCCTAATTTTCGGGCGAAAGCGTTGTAAAGTTTATCAATTTCGCTGACGCGAAGAAGTTTCGCCGCAGTGAAAAAAACCGCGCCGCCGAGAGCAATCGGAACGAGAGTTTCGATTAATTTAAAAAGAAAAGTCTGCGCGCCGAAAGCGTTGTGCAGAAAATAATAGCTGAACCAGCAAACCGCCGACATTGCCGCCGACGCAATCGCAATCTTAACGAAAGAACGAATTATATCCGTGCCGTTAATGCCTTCGATGCGTTTTCGCATAATCAACGCCAGCGCGAAGAAATTGACCAGCGCGACGCTCGAAGTCGCCAGCGCGACGCCGATGTGTCCGAAGCCGTAACCGGTAAAAAATATCTTGAAACCGTAACTCGCCAGAGCATTGACGGCAATCGAACAGAGCGCGATAATCATCGGCGTTTTCGCGTCATTGAGCGCGTAGAAAGCCGGCGAGAGAACTTTGATCGCCGCGTAGCCGGTTAATCCAATCGAATAAGCGGCAAGCGCGTAAGCAGTCATTGTCGTGTCCGCTTCGTGAAATTTTCCGCGTTCATAAATAAGCCGAATAATCGGCTCGCCCAAAACAACAAGACCGCACGCCGACGGCAGCGTGAGCAAAAACACGAGTTTCAACGACGACGAAAGCGTGTTGCGAAAATCGTCGAGTTTTCCTTCGCTCGCCATCCTCGACAAAACCGGAACCGAAGCCGTGCCGACCGCGACGCCGAAAACGCCGATGGGAAACTGCATCAAGCGAAAGGCGTAGCCGAGCCACGAAATTCCGCCGTCAATATCGGAGACGAAAAAGGTGTTGACCAAAACATTTATCTGCACGGCGCTCGTCCCCAAAATCGCCGGAGCCATCAAACGCATCACTTTGCGAACGCCTTCGTCAGCAAAACTCAAAACCGGCACGAAGCGGAAACCGATTTTATAAAGCGACGGCAGCTGCATCAGAAACTGCGCCGCGCCGCCGATCAGCGTGCCGATTGCCATTCCTATAATCGCCCACTGCGCCGCGTCGGTCGGAATCGCGTTTATATCGTCCGAAACGAGCCAATCGCCGCCGGAAAGCCAGTAAGCGGCGCCGAGACCGACGACCATCGAAACGATGTTGAAAACCGTCGAAGCCGAAGCCGGGATGCCGAAAATTCCTTTGGTATTCAAAACTCCCATCGCTACCGCCGCGAGCGCGACGAGCAGGATAAACGGAAACATTATCTGCGTTAAAACCGTGGCGAGCGCGGCTTTTTCCGGAGAGAATCCGGCGGCGATAAGATCAATAAACTGGCGCGAAAAAATGATTCCGACGATTGTAACGACACTCAAAATAACTGCCAGCGCATTCATCACAAGGCTCGCCAGTCGCCACGCCGCTTCTTCGCTTTTGTTGATTTGGTAATCGGTAAAAACTTTGACGAATGCCGCCGACAAAGCGCCTTCGGCAAATAAATCGCGCAAGACATTGGGAATCCGAAACGCGACTTGATAAGCGTCATTTAAAAATCCGGCGCCGAAATATTTAGCGAAGATAATCTCTCGAACCAAGCCGAGAACGCGCGAAAACATCACGGCAATTGAAACGATTCCGGCTGATTTTGCCACGCTTTGCCGTTTAATTACCGGCTTTTCGGTGACTATTTCTTCGGAAACGTCAGGTTCGGCGATTAATTCGGGCGTTTCTTCATTTGGCTGAGTTTGCTTATTTTCGTTCATTGTTTTTCAAGCGACAAACGTAAAAGTTTGCAATATCCTGCTGGTTTCGACAAGTCGGAATCAACTGGAACAAATAAAAAAAGGAAACAGATTTTAATCTGCTTCCTTTCAATTGTTCTCTAAAACTTTTATTTACTTTTATTTGTTGGCATTACTCATTAACACGCGGACGCGAATCAGGATAAGTGATGCGCGATTTAGCGAGACGGGCATCGAGCGGAATCGGGCTGTAAGTCATCTGCGCCGCGCCGCCGAATTGTCCTTGAATAAGCGAAACGTAATTGTTTTGAAAAGCGCGAAAACGGCTGACATTTCCTCTTTGATTAAAGATAATGAACAACAATTTGCCGTTGCGCGTGTTGATTTCACCGGCGAGACTGCTGACGCCGCTGTCGGTATTTCCTAAAGTTCCGGTTTTGCCGACGACACTTCCCTTCGCGAAATCCGTGTCGAAACGTCGTTCGAGCGTTCCTTTATCAACGCCGGCGACCGGCATAATATCAGCGAAAGTCATCTTATTGCGCGTCAATTCATTGCGCAAAGTACGAAGAAGTTTCATCATCGCTTTAGGCGTAACGCGATTGATGCCGAGACCGCTCGACGTTTGCAGGATGAATTCCGCCGGAGCGATGTTCGCATTTTGCTGAACGATACGCGCCACGGCATAAGCGCCGCCGAGCATATCGCCGAGCCGTTCGGAAAGAAAATTATTGGAGTAACACAAGGTTACTTTAACGATTTCGCGCATCGGCGCTGATTCATGCCGAAAAAGCATTTTGACGTTGCTCGGCATTGATTGCACGTAAACGCCGCCGGAGAACTCGACGCTTGGAAGTGATTGTTGCTGCGACAATTTGCCGGAATTGATCAGATACGCCGACCATGCGCGCGCTGTCGCCGTCGAACGTTTCGCGGCATTAAGCGTCGTCGAAAGTGTCGTTCCCGAACGCAGCGCCGAGCCGTTATAACTCATCGTAAAATTATCGGTAACGATCAAATCGCCCGTAACCGTGCGAATGCCCATTCGGTTCAGTTCGCTGGCGAGAGCGACGCCGTGTTCGAGATGGAACATCGGATCTCGTCCTGAAATATACAAATTGCCGTGCAGCGTTCCGGTCGCTTCTTCATACGCGCCGTCCGTCCAAACGTCGGTCGGAAAACGATAATCAGGACCGAAAGTTTTCAAAACGGCGTAAGCTGTGGCGATCTTGACGTTTGATGCCGGATTGAAAGCGACATTCGAAGAATTTTCGACGACGATATTTCCGTCTAAAGTTTCAACCAAAACCCCCGAATAACCGGGAATCGTCGTGTCACGCAGAATTGGGAACGAGCTTTTTACCGAGCTGACCACAGGAACGACAGGAGTTGCCACGCCGGTCTTTTTCACTAAAGGCGCATCGGAATTTCCCGTTTTGACTTCGCCTTGCTGCACGGTTATCGGCTGCAAAAGCGGCTTGGCAGCGGGCGTCGTCGTAGGTTTGGAATAAACCGGTTGAGCGTGATTCAGCGTCGCGGTCGAGCCGAACAGCAGCAAAAAGGCGAAAGTGAGCCGGAAAGCTTTTTTCTCTAGTAAATTATTCATTAATTTCTTTTTAATTCTTCGGCAGATACGGCAGTCTTGTCCGTTTTTCGGAAAGCTGTCTATCATCATATCACAACAACAGACAATATTTTCAAATTAAGAAAAACTTTTATTCGTCTTCCGATAAAAACGAACGTAACTTTCGATGAAACTATTCCGATTTTAGATGCAATCGCTTTTAAGATTGACTTATATGATCAATCTCTTTTGCTTATACATTAGAAACGATGAAAAGCCGAGTTTTTTTGTAAATTTAATAAGAAAAATATTGACATCGTATTTTTTCACTTCTAAAATCAAGCAACCGGCAATATTTTCGTGAAAAAACAGCAGATACCTTTAACGATTGAAAACATCAAAGCGGCTCATGCCGAACGACGCGACGAAATCGGAGCGCGTCTCGCCGAATTTGAAAACGTTTGGGCAAACGAATCCGACGAGCGTTTGTGGGAAGAAATGGTTTTCTGCTTTTTCACAGGCGGCTGTTCGGCACGAATGGGAATGCGTTCGATTGAAGCCGTTCGCCCGCTGCTTTTGACCGGAACGCACGACGAATTGATGAACGCGCTCGTCGGTCGGCATCGCTACCCGCGAGCGCGTTCCGGTTACATCGTCGCTTCGCGCGATTTTTTGCAGGAACATTGCGGTTTGAAACTGCGCAGAAAACTTTCGAGCTTTGAAAATCATTTGGAACGGCGCGATTGGCTGGTCAAGGAAAAACGTATTAAAGGATTGGGCTACAAAGAAGCGAGCCATTTTCTGCGCAATATCGGGCTGAAAGGTTATGCCATTCTCGACAAACACATTTTGCGGAGTCTGGCTGAACTTGAAATCATCAGCGATCCGACGCCGCCTAGTACGCGCTCGAAATACCTGGCAACCGAAGAAAAATTGAAAAATCTCGCCGTGATGACGAAAATTGATTTCGACGAGCTTGATTTGGTGTTATGGTCAATGAAGACCGGCGAAATTCTAAAATAATCTGCCGGCTGCACGCTTAAAATTAATGTAACAAAATTTGATTTGCGGGAAAGGAGGCGGTTTTATGAGATTTATTGTTTTTCCGAAGAATGTTTTTTTTCTCCCTTTCGTTTTCAAGCGTTTTGTTACTTTATGTTTTCTCTCACTTCTGCCCGGCGCGTGGGCGTTTGCTGATGTAGGGCAGGCAGACGTTGAAGATTCGCGGCGATTATACAAACAAGCGCAAAAATTATCTAAAAAAAGACAGTTCGCCGAAGCCGAAACACTTTTCCGCCGCGCGCTGAAAATCAATCCGCAGTCGTCAGACGCCAAAATCGAACTCGCGCATCTCCTGAATAAACAAAGACGATTAATCGAGGCTTATAATCTCGCCGTCGAAGTCGCCCGCGTCGAACCGAAAAACGCCCGCGCTTTTGCCGTTTTAGGTTCGACGATGCTCGCGGCGGGAAATTTCCACGAAGCGAAAACCGTCATTTATAACGCGCTTAGTTTAGACCGCCGCGAAGCGCTCGGGTGGGCGGTTCTCGGAATGATTGATTTTTACGAGAACCGCGTTTTCAAAAGCCTCGACAGTTTATACGAAGCGAACTATCACGAACCGAACGAACCGGACTACGTTTTCGCATTCGCGCAGGTCGCCGCGCGCGCCGAAAAATATAATGAATCCGCCGAGGCTTACCGGAGATTTCTCGAACTTTCGCCCGACGAAGATAAGGAACGGCGCGCGCGAATAAAAGGCTTGATCGGATTTTTAAGTTATCTAGGCAGCAAACAATCGCTTTACATTTTGGACGGACAGGATAAATCGGAGGTCAAGTTCGCTTTGATCGGTAATCGTCCGGTTATCGAATTAAAGGTTAATAATAAAGAAGAACCGTTGCGCTTCGTTTTAGACACAGGTTCGGGAATTTCTGTAATTTCTTATGAAACCGCCAAAAAACTGCGAATAAAAGAGGTCGCGCGCGGCGGAATGGCGCGCGGCATCGGCGGCGACGGAAAATTCGAGATCGTTTACGGTTTTTTGCGGTCGGTCGAAATCGGTGACGCACGCATCAAAAACGTGCCGGTTTATATCAGAAAATTTCACACTTCAAACGAAAAAATAGACGGATACATCGGTCTTTCACTGATTTCCAAATTTTTGACGACGATTGATTACGGCGATTCGACGTTCTCGCTGACCAGAAAAAGCTCGGTTGAAACCAAGAAAATTTCAGATAACAGTGATTTGTCTCTTCCGCTGAGGCTCACGTCGAGCGGTTTTCTGAGCGGCGAAGTACATCTCGAAGGCGTCACCGTGCCGCTTAATTTTATCGTTGACACGGGCGCGAGCATTTCCGTTATCTCGCGCGATCTCGCCGATTCGCCGGAACTCGGCAATTTCACGCGAGGTGAAAAGATGCGCGTCATCGGCGCGGCGGGCGTGACCGAAGACGTTCCCTCTTTTCTGCTTCCGCGCGTTACTTTCGGCACGCACTCGCGCGAAAGCGTATCGGCAATCGCACTGGATTTAGATTTAATCAACGAAACCTCCGGTTTTGAGCAAGCCGGAATTTTGGGCGGCAATTTTTTGCGAAACTATCGTCTGACATTCGATTTTGAGAATTCAAAAGTGATTTTCGTTCCGGTTAAGAAATAATTCAAGATTTAAGATTTAAGATTTAATAGTTTAACTCTATCGTTTGAGGTTTAAATAAGCGCCTTTAAATTATAACTTTGAATTTTGAATCTTAAATCTTGAATTTTGAAAAATGAAATTAAGTTTGTATCTGGAAACATCGGTTGTCGGCGCTTATCTCGACAACGGAGAGCCGTTTCGTCGCGATTTGACGATTCGCTGGTGGGAACACGAACTCAGCGAATACCGAGCGTTCAGTTCGATTCTTGTCGAGCGCGAACTCGAACAAGTCGCCGAACCGCACCGCACGGGTTATCTCAATCTCGTTCGCCCGCTCGAACGGCTCGAACTCGTCGAAGAAGCCGCAATTCTCGCCGAAGGCTACATTTCGCGCGGCATTTTTCACCGCAAGTTTATGGCGGACGCGATGCACGTCGCGCTCGCCTCATTTCACAAAATTGATTATCTCGTCACTTGGAACTTCGGGCATCTCGCCAACGTCAGGAAACAGGCTCGCATTCGACTTTTTAATACTACAGCCGGATTTTTTTCGCCGGTCATCGTCACGCCGGAATTTCTCGTCCACAGTTGAGACCCGCGTTTTTAGGTTGACGAACAACGATTAACAATTAACAATTAACAATTGACGGATGTTTTTTATGTATCGCCGACCTAAATTTTTGGAAGTCTTGCTCGAAATCCGTCAGGAAATGGCGCGCGAAGCCGATTACGACGTTGATTTATTCGCCGAGATGGTACGCGCCGGAAAGTTTTCCCGCGATAAAAAAGGTTACGATTTAACGGCAAGAGATACGGAAAAACAAGTTTCCAAACAAGATTCGGACAAAAGACCGTTGCCGAAACGTCAATCCTGAATTTCAATTCGCCGAATGTGCAAATTATGGAAATCGCCTTTAACGCTATCGGAATCGAAATTGCCAACGAAGCCGCCTTCAACGATTTAGCGGAAGATGTCGGCAAGCGCGGCGAAGCGTCAAGGCTCGCCCGCGAAAGCGGCGTTCTGCACGCCAAATGTTTGAAGCTCGGCGCGGGTCTGGAAGTTTGGTCGGTGTTATACGAAGCGGATTCGGGCGAAGTTTTTCACGCCGACTGTCGTCCGGCGTTTCGCGCACGGTTTGCGCAGAATGTTTCGCCGTGGGTTTTGACCGAAATTGACCGCGAAGGCGAAGCCGTCGTTCACGGCTTTCTCGCCGACCGCGAAACGGAAATTTTATTCGCGCTGCAAAATTTAACGGAAGTCGGTAGCGGAATTCTCGAACGCAATGTTTTGCGCGTCGGTTTATGCGGTCTGGCATATCGCGCTGAAGTTTTGCGAACGTCGGAAACACGTTTCCGGCACACGCCCGGCGAAAACATTTTGAATCCGGCAAAAAATGATTGGAGTTTGTGCGGCGAGATTATCGCCTTCGACACGCTGCGCAATCATTTATCAGGCAATGATTTGTACTGGATTCATCTCGACACCGGCGAACTCGATCTCGAAGTTTTAGTCAACCGGCGCGATTTGAGCGACGAGCAATTAACAATCGGCGACTATTTGAAAGCCGACATCTGGCTGCAGGGTCATATTTTGAGCGATGCTCCGCCGCGTAACACATACGAGGGCGTTGATCTGCGACAAAGCCCGGTTGATTTCTGGAAAAACTTTAAAAGACCGAATTAATCAACGAACACAAAAACGCGAGTTGACCGATTTATAATTAATAAACGCTCGAAAGTTTAACCCCTGATTCATCTAAAAATATAATTGCGAAAGCTCCGGCAATTTGGATTCGCGCGCCGATTGACCGTTTGTAAACGGTTATTCCGACATCAATTTTTTCAATATTTTTCAGTAAAATGCGCCGCTATTTTCTTTTCAGCCTAATAATTATCGCCGCCGGTTCGATTGCCGGCGCGTATTTTTTTTATAATTATTGGATTCATCGGTACGACGAACTGATCGCGCGGCAGGCGAGCGTTTACCGCCTCGACGAAAAACTCGTCTGGAGCGTCATCTACGAAGAAACGTTTTTTAGCGCGTGGAAAATCGGGGCGGCGGAAGAAGTCGGCTTGATGCAGGTGACGCCGACGGTTGCTCGCGAATGGGCAAAGGAAACCGGCTTCAAAGAATTTGAAAAGCAAACCGCGGAAAACGTCGTCGAGTTTTTAAGCGACCCGCAGCGCAATATTCAAATCGGCTGTTGGTACCTCGAAAAAATGCGCGAAAAATATCGTGGTTCTCCTGCAGAACAGGCGATGATGCTCGCCGCTTACAATGCCGGCGCGAGCCGCGTCGAAGAATGGACGAAAGACGCCGACCAAATAAAACTTGCCGAAGCCGAATTCATCGAACGTATCAATTTCCCTTCAACCAAATCTTACGTTTCTTCGATTCTGAAAAGATATAAAGAAGTAAAAAGCGCAAATTGAAGGATGAAAAATTGAGAATCGGATTTTCCCGTTATTGATTTTTTGTCAATTAGTTTTCACATTTCAAATTTCACTTTCAAGTTCGGGCTTCTTTACTTTAGAATTTTGACAATGAAAATTTACACAGCCGATTTCGTCTTGCCGATTTGCGGCGAACCGATTGCCGACGGCGCGGTCGCGGTTGAAAAAGACAAAATTGTTGCCGTCGGTACAATTCAGGAATTAACTGAAAATTTCCCCGAAACATTGCGCGAAAATTTTGGCGAAGCGGCAATTTTGCCCGGTTTCATCAACACGCATGCGCATCTGGAAATCACGGCGATGCGCGGTTTTCTCGATACGGTCGAACACGATTTTTACGCGTGGCTGATGAAACTAACGACGACACGTGCCGAAAAATTGACCGACGAAGATATTGAAACCGCCGCTTGTTTCGGCGCGCTCGAAGGCGCTCGAGCAGGCGTTACTTGTTTCGGCGACATCGGGCGTTTCGGTCGCTCCGGTTTTAACGCGCTGAAAACAAACGGTTTGCGCGGCGTCCTGTTTCAGGAAACCGAATTTTCGCCCGACAATAAAACGGCAGATTCGGATTTCGACAAATTACAGGAAAAATTTCTTCAACTAAAACAAGACGAAACCGCTTTGGTAAAAATCGGACTTTCGCCTCACGCTCCTTACACGGTCAGCCGCGCGCTTTTCGAGCGAATCGCCGATTACTCTTTGCGCGAAAACGTCAAAATCTCGATTCACGCCGCCGAATCTGCCGAAGAGCAAAGTTTAATGACGCGCGGCGAAGGATTTTTCGCATCCGTTTATCGCAAATACGGTTTTGAATGGCATAGTCCTAACTGCACTTCAATCGAATATCTCGACCGCATCGGAGTTTTGCGCGCCAAACCTTTGCTCGCGCACTGCGTCAAAGCGTCCGACCGCGACATTGAATTAATCGCCGCCAGCGACGCGCGCGTCGCGCATTGCCCGAAATCGAACGCGAAATTCGGGCACGGTTCCGCGCCGCTCGAAAAATTTCTCGACGCGAAAATCAAAATCGGTTTCGGCAGCGATTCGGTCGCCAGCAACAACACTTGCGATATTCTGGAAGAAGCGCGTTTCGGCATTTTAGCGGCGCGAAATCTCGCAGATAAAAAGCGTTTCGTCGAACCGCGCGAAGCAATCGAAACGATGACGCTCGGCGCGGCGAAAGCGATAGGTTTGGAAACGGAAATCGGCACGCTCGAAACGGGAAAACAAGCCGACTTAATCGCAGTTTCACTTGAATCAGCGGCGCAAATGCCGGTACACGACGTTTATTCCGCACTCGTTTTTGCATCTAACGCCCGCGACGTGCGTATGACGATGGTCGCGGGCGAAGAAATTTACCGCAAAGGTGAATCTCAAAAAATTGACGAAACTGAAATAAAAGAGAAAATGAAACGAATCGGCGAAAAGATGCGTGAAAATTGAACGAACGCAAACGGCGAAAAGGCAACGCGTTCGATAAAAAATTGATTTCGGTCGGAAAAATTTATGATGAAATCCAAAACAGCAACTTTACTTTTGTCAGTGGCAATTTTAGTTTTCGGGACAGCCGCGCAGAAAGATTGCGGCGCGAAAAAGAACAGCAATTCGCCCTCAAACTCTGCTTCAAATAATGCGATGAACAACAACACAAAACCCGCCGCAAATGCTTCGCCAATGAGCGACGGCGAAATCAAAACGCTCGCTGAAGGATTTAACAGTAAAATCGAAGAGCCGTTTTTATACGTCGTTCGTTCGGCGGAAACTTACCGGCAACTGCAAACAGCAATTGATGATTTGCCGTCAGTGGCAGGAATTGATTTTGAAAAACAAGCGATTGTCGCGGCTTTTGCCGGAACTAAAAGCACCGGCGGTTATTCGGTAGAAATCGTAAAATCCGGCGAAAAAGTTGCGGTCTCGGTCGAAAATCCGCCAGCCGACGCGATGCTTTCGCAGGCGCTGACAAGTCCTTTTAAGATTGCAATTGTTCCAGTCGAGACGGAAAACAATTTGAATTTAGAAATTTCCGACGAATGGAAAAATGCGGCGCGAATTTACAATCTGACTTCGGGCGAATTTGAATCTTCGGGCGGAATCGCGGGACGAATGAAGAAATTTTCGGCTCAGGGAACTATCGAAATCTGGCAGTTTGGCGATTTGGCGACGCTCAAATTCAATCTCGCCGGAACGAATGCGGAAAAAAATATGCGTTTGATTGAAACGGCTTCAGGCACGGCGAAAAACGGCGCGATTGATTTGGCGCAACTCGACGCCGGAAGTTTTTCCGAAGGTCCGAAACCGCCGCTCAAAGTTTCGGGAACGATTTCCAGCGGAAAATTAAGTTTGAATTTTGAACCGCTGCCGACGAATATCAGAGACGGATTTTCATTGCGTGGAAAATTAGAAGGGATGTCAACAAAATGAAATTTAACAGCGGAGTTTATTGAGCGCGAAACGGGCTACACGCAACGTAAAATTAAACACGCAGCTTTTTGTTCGGTGCTGCCTTCATATTAAAAGAAAAATTTAACCTTTTGGCTTCTTGAAAGGTGCGATTATATCTGCCGCCGAAGCATTTATAAATTTAATGATTTCGCCTGCTTCATCATCTGAGATTGTTCGTTTGCCTTCCGGTGACATTATTTCTACTTCCATAAGCCTATTTCTAGTTTTATTGCTAGCTTTAAATAGTTTAGAAACTTCTTTCATATAGCTGTCCCAATCGAGCGTGCCTGCAATATCTATGTTGTAGCGCGTTAGAAGCGCAACCTGCCATAATAAAGCTATTTCTTTAAGTCCTTCATCGGTAAGTTCAACTTTGGTTATTCCGGCTTCGTTAGGAGAAACAGTTTCCGCTTGTTTTTTTTTGGTTGAGAAAACAATCCATACTTTTGGTGCGGGATGATTTGAAAGTTCTGTCTTCAAGTCGCCGCTTTTGAAACTAAAAAGTTGAACTTCGCCTGCGGCTTCTCCTTTTATAAAGGGACGACTACCAGCAGGGACAGCACTAGTGTTTGCGGTAGGCATCTCTTGAGATTGAGATTTTGCACATTGAACGAAAGTAAAAACTGAAATAATCGTAAAAATTAAAGAGAAAATTTTCTGTTGATTCTGATTCATAATTTATACCTAAAGATTTTTCGCTGTCATTTATATTCGATCTCTGATTTCAAGCAAGACACCGAACTTTTATATGTCGATTTAATTAGCAAAGTCAATAAATTTCTCGGTTATACATGTCATTGTAATGAAATAAGGAAGTTGGTATAAAAATTTACACCGACTTCCTTATTTCAAAGTCGCCTGCATTTCTTTTAACAAAACATCTGCCGTCCATTCGTTTCCGGCGATGATTTTCGCGACTTTGCCGTCGGGCGCGACGACGGCGGTGCGGAGCGAGTGGTTAAATTGGGTTTTGTCGTTTTGGTCAACTTCGTAGCGGAGACCGAAAAAATCGGCGACGCTGCGCACTTCTTTTTCGCTGCCGACGGCTAATTGCCAGACGGTGAAATCCGTTTTGGCGTCTTTGCCGAGATAGCCTTGACCGTATTGTTTCAGTTTTTCGGGCGTGTCGGTTTGCGGGTCGAACGAAACGCTCAACAGCCGCATTTTGTCTTTTAATTCCGGTTCGTTGTTTAATTTGAGCGCCGCGTCGGAAAAGTTTTTCGACATCGCGATGCAATATTCCGGCAGCGGGCAGCGTGAGTAAATGAACGTGATCGCCAACGCTTTGCCCCGATAATCCTTGAGAGAAATGCGTTTTCCGTCTTGATTGGTCAAAGCGAAATCGGGAATTTCTTTGCCGATTTGCGCGAATCTTTCGTCAATAGGCGGCGCGGGCTGTCCGGCGCGCGGCGCGGCGACAATGCCGATTTTTTCGAGCCAGAACGGCTGATCGGCGGCGTTGTCAACGACGAGTTCGCCGCGAATTTCCGCGCCCGGCGTCAAATCGTCCCACACCCAATCTTCGCGAATCGGAAAATCCATCGTCATCGCTTCCATAAATCCGGGAATCGGTTCGTGGTCAATCGTCGCTTTCTTTTTCGCTCGGTCAACGGCGACGACTTTGCCTTTTAAATCATAACGCTTGGCATTTTCGGAAACTTTCGGCGAAGTTTCCGTTTTCTGGCAAGCGGTGAACAGAAAAACTGCGGACAAAAACAGAATTAAATAACGCATATTTTTTATGAAAACTAATCAAAATCTTTCGCTCGAAAAATAATGTAAAAAGCAAAATTCAGAATTAATCACTTTTATTTGCTCTTTTTACCAACTTAAAGAATATTTTTTCCGGCTGAAAATAACAATCGGCGACGAAAAAACAAACGCTTATCTGAGTTTCAAGCTTTCGTCATAAAACTGCCCGTAAACGCGATAATTCGCCATTACTTTGTAGATGTAATCTTTCGACTGCGAAAAAACGATTTCCGGCACGTATCTGTCCGGCGCGGTTGATTTCGAGCGAGCGAGCCAGCGGCGAACGTTGTCTTCGCCGCCGTTGTAACTCGCCGCGACCGCCTGCGGCTGCGCGGGAAATTCCTTGAATAAATTCGCCGCATACTGCGCGCCGAACAAAACGGCGGTCGGCGGATGATAAAGCTCGTCCTGACGAAAATCTTCACGGTTGAGCTGTCCGGCGATGCGGTCGGCAGTAGTCGAAATAAACTGCATCAGTCCGCGCGCCGCCGCATACGATTTGACGTCGGGACGGTAACGCGATTCCTGCCGCATAATCGAGAGTAGAAACCGCGGATCAACCCCGCGCTCCGGCGCGTAGCGCAAGAGCGAATCGGCGTAAGGCGCGGGATATAAAAGTTCGACTTGATCGCGCGGCATCAATTCGATTTCATAATCCGCCGGAATTCCGCGCCAAAACGGCTCGATAAACGCGACGGCACGATGCGACATTTCGCCGCGATTGTAAAGAACCGCGAGCGTATAAGCAAAATCAACGGATTTGGGATTTGGGATTTGGGATTTGGGATTTTTTTCGTTAGGTTTCGATTGATTAGTTTTTGCTTCCTCACTCGCAACTTCGGATGAATTGGTTATCTCCTTTTCTACTCGTCTCCCTTTCTCCTCGTTGCCCTTTCTCACCTTTTCCGCCGCTTCCAATTCCGGCGCGGCTTCGTCGTAAAGCGCGAGGAAAAGCAGTTCATCGGTGACGGCTTGGTGATAATTCATCGGCGGATTTCCTCTTTTTTCGCGCAGAACTTCCCTGCGTCCAAGCTCTAAAAGTTTGAAATTCGGAACTTTTTGATATTCCGGCAACGCGGCATAAGATTTTTTAACGATTTCCAGCATTCGGGCGCGAATCTGCGCCGCTTCGCTCAGACGCAACGCGGATTGCGCCGATTTCCTTTGCGCTTCGGCGTTTCTCGTTTCGATGTTGGCGGTCAGTTCACCGAGTTTTTTGACGACGTGCATTTGCGCTTTGTCATGATTTGCCAGCGCACGCAGCCGTTCGGTCGCGCGCCAGCCGTAATATTCGCCGCGACCGTCGGGAATCGAAAGATAAACGTCAATCGCTTCCGGAAATCTTTCCAGATTTTCGAGCGCGAAGCCTTTCATAAAAAGAACTTCCGCTTTGTTCGTGCCGCCGGCGACGCGCGTTCCGCCAAGGTCCGGAAGATTTTGCAGTTTTTCCAAATCGGCGACGGCATTCTGCCAGTCATTTTGAACAAAGCGAACCCGCACCTGTACGAAAAGCGCGAGCGCTTCGGGCAATTTTCCGCGAAAAACTTCCTGCGTTTTCGCTGTCTGTTTGAGCGCGGCGGCGTTATCGCCCGTGTCGCGGTGAACGTCAATGATATTTAAATAGGCGCGTTCGAGATTGTCGGCGTCCGCGTATTTTTCGATAAATCTTTGATAGCGCGTCACGGCTTCGCGCGGTTTGTTGACGCGCGCGTAAGCCGAAGCCGCCTGGCTCAAGGCGTCTTTGGAAACCGAATGGTCGGGAAACTGTTCCTGCACGCGTTCGAACCATTTGATCGCTTCGACAAACTCGACCGATTGCGCCCAGCCGCGCCCGATTTGATAAATCGCGTCAGGCGCGATTCCGCTTTGCGGGTGATTTTTGATAATCGCCTCGTAATGCAGGCGCGCGGCGGGAAAATCGCGGTTGAAATTGTAAATCGAAGCTCGGCGCAAATGTTCGTAATCGGTCAAAGCAGGCGCTTCCTTGCCGAATTTGTCCGCGCCGACTTCCATTAAATCCAAGCCCTTCGCGCCTGCGAGCGCGTAATCGTCCGCTTGTCCGGGATTCGGCAGATTGTTAATCAATTTCGTAAAAGTCTCTCGCGCCTCCTGAATTTGATTGTTCTGCAAAAAGGCTTGCGCAAGCAAAGCGAGATTTTCCCGATGCGCAGCGTCTTTAGTTATTTTTTCGCCGGTAGATTTGGCGTTAGATTGATTATTTATCGTTTGTCCGGCTTTTAATAATTGAATCGCCGCGTCGTAATTTCGACTTTCGTAAAAACTTCGCGCCAGACGATTTTTCGCCGGTTGCGCGTATAAACTTTCTGGCGCGAAAATTGATAATTCCTGCAAATAGGCGCGTTCGAGCATCAGATTTCCGCTCGCGCGGGCAATTTCAGCCAGATGCCGCAAAGCGTATTCCTTTAAAATAGAATTGCGATTGACGACCGACTGATAATTCGCCATCGCCGCCGCCAGATCGCCTTTTTTTTCCGCCGCGCGCGCCAGCAAATAATCGTAATTATTCGCCTCGAAAATCGTCCGATCAGTGTTTCGCAGATTTTCCAGTTCGGCGACGGCGACGGCGTAATTTCGCTGTTCGATGGCTTCGACGATTTTTTGGTGATTTTGGGCGGAAAGCGCGGACGGAAAGAGAAGCGCGAGGAAAATGAGAAAAACGGGAGCGGCGAAAATTGATTGGAAAAATTTCATCAAATAAATTTTAACTTGATTCGGTGAAAGAAAAAAGACGCGAAACACGCTTCGATTTCGTGGAAAGCGAACGAACGCGCGCGACGCTTTTCGCATCTATTGTCGTAGCCTGTTGGAGAAATGAAATAAAATATGAAAAAAGCACGCACTTTTTTATTCGCTTTAACCGTTTTTTGTTTGTCGGCTTTCGCCGCGATTGCGCAAACGCCGAGCAATATCGTCAAAGGAAATCTGAGCCAGGCGGAAATTGACCGCATCGTTAAAACGTTCACGAAAAACGAAAGCGATTTTCGGCAAGCCTTGAATTATTACGCTTTCAACCGCAACGCGACGATTCAAACTGTCGGAATGGGCGGACAAATAACGGGCACTTATCGCCGTGATTCGTTTCTGACATTCAAAGACAGCGGCGAGCGCGTCGAAAAAATCCTGTTCAATCCGGTTTCGACATTAACGGAAGTTTCGATTTCCGCCGAAGATATTGACCATCTCGGCGGCATCAATCCGTTCGCCATCGAACCTTCCGCCATCGGCAATTATACTTTTACTTACATCGGCAAAGAAAAAATTGACGAACTCAATCTGCACGTTTTCGATGTGACGCCGAAAACTCTGCCGAATCCGCGAAAATCGGATCAAAAATATTTCAGCGGAAGAATTTGGGTTGACGACGTTGATTTGATGATCGTCAAAAGCAAGGGAAAGGCTCTGCCCGAAGGTAAAAACCGCATCGGCGAGGAACAGCGTTTTCCGGTGATGGAAACGTGGCGCGAAAGCGTGGACGGAAAATACTGGTTTCCGGCGTTTTCGAGCGCCGATGATGAACTGGTTTTCGACAGCGGGCATTCGGTTAAAATGAAGGTTCGCGTCAAATACGCCAATTACCGCGTCGGAACGAGCGACGTAAAAATCCTCGACGACGACGGCTCGGAAATCAAAGAAGAAACGAAGCCCGCGCCGGCACCGACACCGAAAAAACCGTAAAACTAGGTTACGGCGAAAAGTAAAAAGTGAGTAACGAATAATTAATAATATTAAATTATTCGTTACTCACTTTTCGTCTCTCACTTCGATAATTCTCCTGCAATCGCCGCGCGCGTTTTATTCAACAAATCCGGCAAATCCGTTTCCGCCGACAAACCTCCGGTTTCAATTGGCGGCAGCAAAACGATTTCCATCGTTCCCGGATTAACGATGCCGGTTTTTTTGCCCATCAAATAATCCGTATTTTTGATGGCGACCGGAACGATTGCCGCGCCGGTTTGCAGAGCGAGATGAAACGCGCCTTTTTTAAACGGCAAAAGCTCGCCCGGCATCGCCCGCGTGCCTTCGGCGAAAATGCCGAACGAATATCCGCCGCCGACGATGCGGCGAACTTTTTCCATCGTTTGCAGTGCGCGTTCCGGATTTGAACGGTCAATCGCGACGAAATCGATAAACTGCATTCCCTGCCCTAAAACCGGAACTTTCAAAACTTCCTTTTTGGCGATCAGCCCGATTCGCTTTCCCGCATAAGCGAAAAGCGCGGTCGTATCAATGTACGAGCGATGATTGGCGACAAAAATATACGATTTGTTTTCTTCTAAGTTTTCCCTGCCGGAAACTTTGACATCAATTCCCGACCAGCGAATCCACGCTTTTGAACCCCAAATGCATAAAGGGTAAAGTTTCATCCGCTGATTGACGATTTGCAAAACGATCATCGCCGGCAGCGCGCCGAACAAAAGCAGAATTCCGGCAAGCGATAAACTCCACCAGTAGCGCAGTTTGCCGATAAAGCTGGATTTGTTAGACTCTTTGACGGGAAAACACAATTTTTTATTTTCGCTTATCGCTTCCAAGGAAAGGTCCTGCATGAAAATCAGTTTAAGATTAAAACTTCAAAGTTCAAAATTCGCCGCCGTTTCTTTAACTAATCTGCGTTCGCTCGCGTTCGCCGTTATTTTCGCCGCGCTGCTGTCGCTTTCGATTTCAGCCCAAACCGCGCCGTCGCCGCAATCCGTTCTGGGTTTTCAGCCGACTGACGATAAAACCATCGCCGATTGGTCGCAAATCACGAATTATTTTACGAAGCTCGACGCCGCGAGCGACAAAGTAAAAGTTCAGGAAATCGGCAGAACGACGCTCGGCAAACCGATGATCGTCGCTTTCATTTCATCGCCGGACAACATCAAAAACCTCGACAAATACAAGCGAATAAACCAAACACTGGCGAATCCGAATACAGTTACGGCTCAAACCGAGCCAAATGATTTAATCAATCAAGGTAAAACAGTCGTTTCGATTTCCTGCTCGATTCACTCGACCGAAATCGTCGCCTCGCAGATGTCTATGAATCTCGCATACGAGTTGGCGACGGCAACCGATGAAGCAACGCGAGAGATTCTGGAGAACACGATTCTTTTACTGATTCCGTCTTCAAACCCTGACGGCATTGATATTGTGGCAAATTGGTATCGCAAAACGCTCGGCACGAAATCCGAAGGAACCGCGCCGCCCGAGCTTTATCATCATTACGCCGGACACGATAATAACCGCGATTGGTTTATGCTGAATTTGCGCGAAACGCAGAACATTACGAAACTTTACTGGCAGGAATGGTTTCCGCACATCGTCTACGACGTTCATCAAATGGGACAAACCGGCGCGCGTTTCATCATTCCGCCGTTTTTCGACCCGCCGAACCCGCGCATTTCGCCGCTGATTTTGCGCGAAGTCGGACTCGTCGGCTACAAAATGGCGAGCGATTTACAGGCGAAAAACATCGCGGGCGTGGCGACGAACACGACGTTCGACACTTGGTGGCACGGCGGTTTCCGTTCCGCGCCGTATTACCACAATTCAATCGGCATTTTATCCGAAGCGGCGAGCGCCGATTTAATGTCGCCTATAACAATCACCAAAGAACAGATGCAAAGAAATCGCGGCGGTCGCGGATTGAGTTCGGCGCTTGAAACCGCGACGAATCATCCGGACGCGTGGCAAGGCGGATTGTGGCGACCGCGCGATATTGCCGAAATCGAAATGACCGCTTCGCGCGCGCTGCTCGAAATGGCGGCGAAATTTCGCCCGCGTTATCTGCGCAATTTTTACAATTTGAGCAAGGCGAATATCGCGAGAAACCAGAATGATCCGCAGGCGTTTGTCATTACTGCCGGACAGCCGAACGCGGAAACCGTCGCGCGCTTTCTCGAAATCTTGATGTGGCAAGGCATTGAAGTTCATCAGATGCGCGAGGAAGGTTATTTTGCGATGGATAAAGCAAAGCCGAACGATTTTCACGAAATGCCGCTCGGCTCGTTTTTAATTTTCGTCAATCAGGCGCAGAAAAATAACGTTCTGAGTTTATTTGAAAAACAAGTTTACCCACAACGGCTCAACGCTAACGGCGAGGCGGAAGTTCCTTACGACGTTGCCGGATGGACTCTGCCTTTACAGATGGGCGTCGAAACGGAGGCGGTTTGGAACACACGCAACTTGGAAAATTATCGAAAAACTTTAAGACGCGTCGAAAATATCAATCAAGCCAGACAAGTGTTGAACTTGAACGCCAACGCGCAGCCGTTTGCGAAAATTCCGAATCCGCTGAAAACGAATCCGAAAATCGGGCTTTATAAAAGCTACACGTCTTCGATGGATGAGGGCTGGACGCGCCTTGTTCTCGATAATTACCAAATTCCCTTTTCGTCTGTTTCCGATGCGGATTTTCGCACTAACAATCTGAAATTCGACGCGATAATTTTGCCCGCCGACGCGGAAAACACAATAGTTAAAGGATTGAACGCCGAGCGTTATCCGGCTGAATTCGCGGGCGGGATCGGCGAACAAGGCGTTGAAAATTTAAAGAAATTCGTGGAAAACGGCGGAAAATTAATTTGTTTCGACGATTCGTGCGAACTCATTATCAAGCGGTTCAATCTGCCGTTGAAAAACGCTTTAAGCGGGCTGAAACGCAGCGAATTTTACAATCCGGGTTCGGTCGTCAAGCTCGAAGTTGATAAAAATTCCCCGCTCGCGAAAAATATGAGCGAAGAAACCGCGGCGTATTTTACCAACAGTTCGGCGTTTGAAATCGCGGACGAAAGCAAAGTAAAAAGCGTCGCTAAATATGCCGCGAAAGATTCGCTTTTATCCGGCTGGACGCTTGGCGAAAAGTATATGAACGGCAAAACCGCGCTCGCCGAGACCATTTATGGGCGCGGGAAAATCGTTCTTTTCGCTTTTCGACCGCAGCATCGCGGGCAAACTTTTGGCACGTTTCCGTTTATTTTCAACGCACTGGAAAAATAATGCGTCGATGAATTTGCCCGCGAAATACACGAAAAACACAAAAATAAAAGAAGAAAAAGCCTTTATTTCGTCAATTTGATTTTGTTTTTCTTTCGTTTGTTTCGTGTATTTCGCGGGGCAAATCTCCGCCGAATCATTATTCATTCTTTTTTTTGCTAAAATATCTATATGAAAGCGGAAACGAACACGATTAAAAACAATCTCGGTCTCGTCTGCATCACGCATTCCGAAGAAGTGCGTTATAAAACCGTGACGCGCAAAACGCTTCTTTCGCTGGAAGAATCCGCTCAAATCGAAAAACTGCGCTCGATTTACACGGAAAACATAGCGCGTCTGCGCAAAGCCATTGAATTTTGTCTCGCCAACGACATCAATCTTTACCGGATGACTTCCAATTTATTTCCGTTTTCCGACGAAGCGATGGGCGCGAATGTTCTGGACGAGTTTACAGATGAATTAGCCGAAATCGGCACGAACGCGCTCGAAAAAGATTTGCGCCTTGTACTTCATCCCGATCAATTTGTCGTTTTGAGTTCCGATTCGGAATCGGTCGTCGCTAATAGCGTCAAAATCTTAAAAATGCACGCCAGAACGATGGATTTGCTGAAACAGCCGCGCTCGGAATGGGCGGCGATGACGATTCACGGCGGAAAAAGCGACCGCGCCGACAGAATGGTTGAAAACATCGGCAAATTGCCCGAAGAAATCCGCTCGCGCATTGTTTTGGAAAATGACGAATACACTTATTCGTCCGACGAAATTCTGGACATTTGTCGACGAGCAAAAGTTCCGATGGTTTTCGACGCGCATCATCACATCTGCCACGAAAATTTGGAAGATTACGACAACGAGTCAATCGAACAAGCATTCTGGGCGGCGCGCGAAACGTGGGCGAATCCGGAAAATCAATTGGTTCACATCTCGAACGGTCGCGAAAAATTCGCCGACCGCGCACATCACGATTTGATCGTTACGATGCCGGAAGTTTTCCGCTTCGCGCCGTGGATCGAAGTCGAAGCCAAACACAAGGAAATCGCGATTGCCAAACTGCAAACCGAATGGCTCGGCGAGACAATCGGCAACGGGCAAATTAGCAAAAAATAATTTACGATGCGCTAAAGTCTTACTTCTATTTTTGTTTTCAGCCTGTTTGTTTTGCATTTCTCTCCCCGAATCTTTTTTATTTGAGTTAAAATTTACCGCTATGTTTTTACGATTTACCGCCGCCGTTTTATTTTCCATCGTCTTATTTTCCAATGTTTTTGCTGAAGAATACGGTTATTTTTATTTGGCGAACGAACCGCTGATTCGTATCGGTCTGGCGACGAATGCGAATTCGGTTTCGGTGACGACGACCGACGCGCAGTTGATCGCGGCAAGTCCCGATGAGCCGAACAAATTTTTGGCGACGAACCGCGTCACGATTACGGCGCGAGCTTACCGTCCGCCGGAAGTCGAATTTTACCGCTTTGAAATTCCGAATGTCGAAACGCAAACAGAAGCCGAAAATATCGCCAAGGAAATCCGCGAAACCGGCGAAAAAGCTTTGGCGAGTTTAGACGCGAAAACAAATTCGTGGCGCGTCATCGTCGGCGACGCGAAAGAAACAATCGAAGAAGCGAACGAATATAAAGCCGGTTTAGCCGATAAAGGTTTCGCTGATGTCGCAATCGTGACAGAGAAAAAAATACAGCCGTCCGAAGATGCCGTCGCGCTTTCGAATCAACTGAAAACCGGCGGAAAATCCGAAGTGCGCAGTTTGATTAAACCGACCGGATCGTCGCAGCCGATGAACGCGCCTGTCAGCGCGAATCTGCGCGAAGTCATCGTTAGCGGCGCGAGCGAATCGGCGCGGTTTTCTTCGCTCAAATCCGTCGCCTTCGGTTCGCAGAACGAGCGCGTTGTTCCTGTCCGATTGAACGGCAAGGCGTATCGCGGCAAGATTGAAGTTTTCGTCAATTCGCGCGGCACTTTAACGGTCGTCAACGTCGTTTCTTTAGAAGATTATCTTTTGGGCGTCGTGCCGGAAGAACTCAGCTTGCCTTCGATAGAAGCGCAAAAAGCGCAGGCGGTCGCGGCGAGAACTTACGCGGTCGCCAACGCAGGCGGTTTCGGCTCTCAGGGTTTCGATTTGCTGCCGACGGTTCGCTCGCAGGTTTACAACGGCGTTGCGGCGGAAAGCAGAATGGGTACACAAGCCGTTACGGAAACGCGCGGCATTGTCGCAACCTACAAAGGAAAACCGATAACCGCATATTATACTTCGACTTGCGGCGGGCGAACGGAAAATTCGGAAAATATTTTCGACACCGCCGAACCTTATTTGCGCGGCGTCGAATGTTCGCTCGAAGGTCATCGCCATTTCGCTCCGTTTTTAATCAAAACCGTGCGCGTTCCCGCCAAATTACGCGACGAACATCATCTCGAACTCGTTCGGCTAATGTCTCTGCTCGCCGTCAACGGTTTCCAGCTTTCCACGCCGCAAATGTCCGATGACTGGTTTGAAGATTCGCCGACGCAGAGCGAATTATCAAACTGGCTCAATCAATTAGCCGTCAAATTCGGCAAAACTTTCCCGAATGTGGGCAAAGATTCGGCGAAACCGGCGGAATTAGCCAGAATTCTGGCGCAGATGATTTACGGCGACGCTTACGCCGACACGATTTTGTCGGAAGCTGATGTTAATTATCAATTATCGTTCGACGATGCGGCGGAAGTTCCGAAAGAACGCCGCGCCGACATCGCCATTTTAATGCGCGACGGATATTTTGCCGTTTATCCCGATCTGACTTTGAAGCCGCAAAAAGCGTTTTCGCGCGCCAAAATGCTGCGCCTCGTCGAACAAATCTATACGAAGCGAAAATGGACGCCCGCGCTGCAAAGCGGAACAGCCGACCAGAGCGAAAACGGCAATCTCGTCATCAAACAAGGCAAAACGAAAAAACCGCTCGTCGTTCGCCCCGACGTTTTTCTGCTTCGCCAATTTGGCAGCCGATTTTATCCGGTCAAAGAAACTGCGCTCATCGGCGGCGAAAACGTCAGTTACCAAACCGACGCGAGCGGCGCGGTCATTTATCTCGAAATCAAGCCAGCGGACACGACCGCCGTCGCCGAAAAAATGTCGCCGTTCACGCTCTGGAACGAAACGCTTTCGTCCTCAGCCGTCCAATCGCGCCTTTCGCGCTATGTTCGTGGCATCGGCACGCTTTACAACGTCAACATCAAACGTACCGGCTATTCGCGCCGCGCAATCGAACTCGAAATCATTGGCTCAAACGGCACGAAATCGCTCAAAGGCGGCAAAATTCGCTCCGCTCTTCGATTAAAAGAACAGCTTTTCGCTCTCAACAAAAGATACGACGCGACTGGACGCGCCACATCCTACTCATTCACCGGACGCGGCTGGGGACACGGCGTCGGAATGTGCCAATACGGCGCTTACGGTTTAGGAAAAATGGGAATCAAATACGACGCGATTTTGAAGCATTATTACACGGGAATTGATTTGACGAAGGCTTATTAAACAAAAAATGACAAATGAAATAATTTCATATATGGAGATGTGTTTGCGCGAGAAAACGTCTCTGCAACGGGGAATGAATTACCGAATTGGAAAAAATTATTCGGTTATTTTAATGTCGATGCGAAAAAATGCTCCTTACAAAGATGAAATCATTGATGATGGAACTATTTTAATTTATGAAGGACACGATATTTCTAAAAATTCTTTTAATCTCAATCCAAAAGAAGTTGATCAACCAGAAAGAAGTTTCGCAGGAAATTTGACACAAAATGGAAAGTTTCATCAAGCGGCGCAAGAGTATAAAAAAGGCTTGCGTCCCGCTGAAATTGTCAAAGTTTACGAAAAAATTCGAGATGGAATTTGGTCATATAATGGATTTTGCGAGTTGGTTGATTCTTGGATTGATAATGACAGTAAAAGACACGTCTTCAAATTCAAGTTGCTTGCTATTAAAGAAGTTAATTTAGAATCTGACATCGAAAAATTGCACGAACGACGACGAATAATTCCAACAGAAATAAAACTTGAAGTTTGGAAACGTGATGCTGGAAAATGTGTTACTTGCGGCACAACTGATGAGTTACATTTTGATCACGTGTTACCTTACTCTAAAGGCGGAACTTCTATTAAATCGGAGAATGTTCAACTTTTATGCGCACGACATAATCTTGCTAAAAGCGATAAAATAATTTAATTTTCACACCAGAAAAATAGCGATTTCAAAAGCAAAATTACAGAAAACACCTATGCGCTTTTCTCGCAATCAAATCATCGGTTCGCTCATTTTGTTCGTGACAATTTTGCTATTCGTGCTGATCAGATTTTTAATCAAGTAAATTTTTCCTCGCAAAGCAGTAATATTTTCGCGCTTTTTCCGCCGCTTTTCTCTGTGTTACTCTGTGTTCTCTGTGGTTAATAATCAACAAAAACCGATTTATTCCATCGTCGGACCGACCGCTTCGGGCAAAACCGAAATCGGCGTGGCGCTGGCTTTGCGTTTGGGCAACGGCGAAGTCATTAACTGCGATTCGGTGCAGATTTATCGCGGCATCGAGATCGCGACCGCAAAACCGACGGAAGAAGAAAAGCGCGGCGTGCCGCATCATTTGATTGATTACGTTGACCCGAACGTCAAATATTCGGCGGCGGATTGGGCAACGGACGCGGCTGCGAAAATCGAGGAGATCGAGCGGCGCGGCAACGTTCCGATTCTGGTCGGCGGAACCGGGTTTTATTTGCGAACGCTCAAAAATCCGTTTTTTGAAAGCCCGAAAACCGATATAATTTTGCGTCAAAAAATATTGCAGATAAAAGAAAAAAAAGGCGCGGAGCACCTGCACAAAATTTTGCGGCGAATTGACGAAACCGCCGCCGAAAAACTTTTCCCGCGCGATTACGTGCGAACGACGCGCGCGCTCGAAGTATTTTTCCAAACCGGAAATCGTTTTTCCGAATTGCAGCCGAATCGTGCTGAAACGCCTGAATTTGCCGCTCGCATTCGGATTTTCGCGCTCAATCCGCCGCGCGACGTTTTGTATGAAAAAATCAACGTGCGCGCCGAGCGTCATTTTCAAAACGGTTTGGTTGCCGAAGTAAACTATTTACGCGAATCCGGCGTAAAAGATGAGACGAACGCGCTCGGCGCGCACGGTTACCGGCGAGTTTGCGAATATTTGCGTGGCGAACGCTCGCTGGAAAGCGCGATTGAAAAAACCAAACAGGACGTGCGCAATTATGCGAAGCGGCAGATAACGTGGTTCAAGCGCGAAACCGGCGTTGTTTGGCTCGACGGATTCGGTAATGAAGCGGAAATGCAGACTGAATTTTTCCGCATTTTGGGCATTTAAAACTTTGTGAAATAAATTTCTTGTCAGTCCGTAATAATCTGCTATAATTTATTTCACAATTCACAAACCTGTGAAAACAAAAGGGAAAAGGTTATGGAAAAACAAACTGCCCAGAACATTCAGGATGCTTTTTTAAATTCGGCGCGGCGCGAACGTGTTTCGGTCGTTATCCATTTATTGCACGGTGCAACTTTAGCGGGCAGAATCAAAAGTTTCGATAAATTTTCGGTCTTGCTCGATGTCGGCGGGCAGGATTTTTTGATTTTTAAACACGCCATTTCGACTATTTCGCAGGAAAGAAAAAGACCGGAACAACACGCCTAAAAGACATTGCGCGGTAAATTCATCACTTTTGAAGGCATAGACGGCAGCGGCAAATCAACACAATTGAGAATGCTGGCAAGCGAACTGCGACTTCGCGGTCTCGACGTTTTAACGACGATGGAACCGGGCGGAACGCCGCTCGGACGCCGTTTGCGAGCGGCGTTTCTGGAAACCGAAGAAATCGTTTCGCCGCTCGCCGAGCTACTTTTATTCGCTGCCGACCGCGCCCAACACGTCAATTTTTTATTAAAACCCGCGCTCGATGCCGGAAAAATTGTCATCTCCGACCGTTACGCGGACGCAACTGCCGCTTATCAAGGCGCGGGACGCGGCTTTGACGAGCGAACGATCAATCAAGTCATCGAACTGGCAACAGACGGACTCAAACCGGATTTGACTTTATTTTTCGACGTTCCGGTGGAAAAAGCGATTGCTCGAACAAATTCGCGCACCGATGCTGGCGAGCAGAAAAATCGAATGGATTCGGAAACTGCCGCGTTTTATGAACGCGCCCGCCGCGCTTATTTAAAAATTGCCGGAAGCGAGCCGCAAAGATTTATCATAATTGACGGCGACGACGCGATTGATGAAATCAAAATCAAAGTTTCGCAAATAGTAAAGGATTTTTTGGAAAGAGATTAGCCACGAACAATCACGAATCGGCACGAAATAAAAACAATTTATTTAATAGCTTTTTCATTTTTGAGGTTATATCTTAAATTTGCTTTCTGCTTTTCGTAGAAATTCGTGTTTGTTTGAGGCAGAACTTCTTATTTTATGTTCGGTAAACTTCTCGGTAATACAAACACCAAAATAATCTTGCGACGAATGCTCGAAAAAGAGCGCGTGCCGCATTCGCTGCTTTTTGCGGGCGAAGAAGGTGTCGGCAAACGGCAGTTTGCGCTCGAACTTGCTAAATCGTTTGTTTGTCAGAATCCGCAGGACTTTGAAGCGTGCGACGCCTGCGCCAATTGCCGGCGCGCCGACAAATTTAATTTCCCTAAAGCCGATGACCGCGACGGTTATAAACAAGTGATTTTCAGCGAATTTCCCGACATCGGGCAAATCGCCGCTTACAACAAAAACATTTTAGTTGACGCCGTGCGCGATCTCGAAAAGGAAGCGAATTTTCGTCCGTATGAAGCGAAAGCCAGATTTTTCATCATTAACGACGCCGACAAAATGAACGACGCGGCATCGAACGCTTTGCTCAAAACTCTGGAAGAACCCGCGCCGACGACTTATTTATTTCTTATTACTTCGCGCCCCGACGCGCTTTTGCAAACGATTCTCTCGCGCTGTCAAACAATGCGTTTCGCCCCGATTCTGGCTTCGGACATCGAAAATTATCTGCTCGAAACCGGCAAATACGCCGAAGACGATGCTGAGCTTCTGGCGCGTTTATCGAACGGCAGCATCGGACGCGCGCTGGAAATGAATCTGGAGAAATTTCGCGAGCGCCGCGAAACGATGATCAAAGTTCTGCAAAGTCTTCTCGCGCAGGAAAATCGCGGCGTTCTGCTGAAAACCGCCGAAGAAATGAACGACGCTAAAAACAAAGACGATTACGAAGATTTTCTCGACACGCTGCAAACCTTGATTCACGACGTCTGGTCGCTCGCGCTCGGCGCGGATGAATTTTCTATCGTTAATCGCGATTATAAAACGCAGCTCAAAATTTTAGCCGAACGCGCCGATGCCAAGCGATTGGCGAAATGGCTCTCGGAAATCGAAACGATGCGCGAGCTTTTCGCCGTCAATCTCAACAAAAAAATCGCCACCGACGCGCTTTTTATGCAAATGGCTTCGATTTAATAAAAAACTCTTTATTTTTCCGAAAATAAGTTCTAAACTTGTCGCATCAAATTTCACCGATCAGGAGCAGCTATGAAAAAACGAATTCTTTCCATCGCATCAACCATCGTTCTCGGATTCTCAATCGCTTCGGCGCAAACCGAAACACCGATCAAACCGATTAACGGCGGCGTTCTGAACGGCAAAGCGACATCATTAGCCAAACCCGTTTATTCGGCAGCGGCGCGCGCCGTCAAAGCCGAAGGCGCGGTCTCTGTTCAAGTCGTCATTGACGAAGAAGGCAACATCGCTTCGGCAACCGCCGTTTCCGGACATCCGCTGCTTCGTCAAGCCGCCCAACAAGCTGCTTTGCAATCGAAATTCTCGCCGACATTGCTTTCCGGACAGCCCGTAAAGATTTCCGGTATCGTCGTTTATAATTTTGTCGCTGACGGTAATTTCGCGCGTTCTACCGGCAATTGGGTTAGTACCGGAAGACTCTTATCGAATTTGGACAACGCTCCGACATTGAGATATTTTGATGTTAACACTTTAACAATGATGATTCCGACTGAATGGACTGCGGAAAGACAGCAGATCGCCCGACTTGACGAGCTAAAAAAAGCGGAAATGGAAATGCCAGGCAGTGCAGATCCGAAAGAAAGAGTTATTAACGAAACAACGATGAAAACCGGCGACAAAGATTCGATAAAAACGACAATTACAACCGTAACCGTGTTGCCTGAAAGAAAAAACACTTCGGAAGCGACTGCGCTCGGACAATCTTTGATTTCTTCAATACAGGGACGACTCGCCGGAAACGCCCTGGATTTATGGAATTTCAATTTAGGAATCAATACTAATAAGGCGCTTCTTAACGCTGATTCCCGCTCGGAGAACGAACGCCTTAAATCGGTTAAACCGTTTCGCGAAATTATCAAAAACGCTCCTGCGGAAATTTCCCAAGAATTTATCGCCGAACTCGAAAAAATGGCTTTGATGATGGAAAAAGGAATTTTTACCGATGCGGATAAAGTTGCTTTTTCGCAATCTTTAACGAAGATCGATACGATGCCGCGAAATTAATGAGTACGTACTGCCCGGAAAAAAGATCGGCTTCAAAAGCTGAACGAATATTGTCAGCCACAGGAATTTTAGCCGTTTCTGCCGGTGCGGGCGTGGTTTGGTATTTTAATCCGTCAAATGTAAATTTTCTGCCCGTCTGCCCTCTTTATGCATTGACTGGAATTGCTTGCCCCGGATGTGGTTTAACACGCGGTTTTCACGCTTTGTTTCATGGAGATATTGTGGTGGCGCTCAATTACAACGCGCTTTTGCCGATGTTCGCTTTTGTTTTCGGATATTTTTTGATTTCGATGATTTTAGTCATTGCCAGAGGTCGCGGACTTTCGTTCGAGATTTTTCGCCCGAAAATTTTATACGGTTTTCTGGCTTTCGCGCTCGCATTCGCAGTGCTTAGAAATTTGCCGGTTTATCCTTTCAGCGTTTTATACCCGTAGAAAAAGCCGCAGAACTCTGCGGCTTTTTCTATAAAATCTCTACTAGCTTTTACGAAATCTGCACGAGCGGCTTTGTTTCGGACAACGATTTTGCCGCCGCGCCTTCCTGCCGCAGAATTTCCACTTCCTTGACGAATTCCTCAACAATATCAACGCCCGCGACTCTTCGCATCGGCACGCCGTTTTTGAAAATCATTCCGACCTGACGACCGAACGTGACGCCTAACTGCGAATCGTGCGCTTCGCCGGGACCGTTGACGGCACAGCCCATAATTGAGAGATGAAGCGGTTCTTCAACGTGCGCGAGACGGCGTTCGACTTCGGTAACGATTTCAACGAAATTATCAACATCGAGGCGCCCGCACGTCGGACACGCAACAACGGTTACGCCGCGTTTTCTGAGTTCTAACGATTTCAAAATTTCCCAACCGACGCGCACTTCTTCATGCGGTTCGGCGGCAAGTGAAACGCGAATCGTGTCGCCGATGCCTTCATGTAGCAAAATTCCCAATCCCATCGCCGATTTGATCGTGCCGCCGAACGGCGTTCCGGCTTCGGTGACGCCGAGATGAAGCGGATAATTGACTTTTTCCGCCATCAAACGATACGCGGCGACCATTCGATTAACGTCCGACGCTTTCAGAGAAATCACGATGTCGGAAAATCCTAAATCTTCGAGAATACGAACGTGCCGCATTCCCGATTCGACCATCGCTTCGGGCGTCGCCGTGCCGTATTTTTGCAGTAAATCTTTTTCAAGCGAGCCGCCGTTGACGCCGATTCTGATCGGGACGCCTCGCGCTTCGGTCGCCCGGACGACTTCGCGCACGCGGTCAATCGAGCCGATGTTTCCCGGATTAAGACGCAGTTTATCAATTCCGGCGTCAAGCGCTTTTAAAGCGAGTTTGTAATGAAAATGGATGTCAGCGACAATCGGAACGTCGGTTCGCTTGCGAATTTCCTTAAGCGCGGCGGCGGCATCGTCGTCGGGAACGGCGATGCGAACGATTTCGCAGCCCGCCGTCACCATTTCTTCAATTTGTTTGATCGTGCCGTCAACGTCGGTCGTGTCGGTTTTCGTCATTGACTGCACCGCGACGGGCGCGCCGCCGCCGATTTGGATATCCCGAACTTTGACCGCTTTTGTTTCTCTTCTCATATTTTTAATAGTTGACAGAAAGTTGCAGGAAGTTCCAGAAAGTCCCAGAAAGTTAGAAGAATATTTCTTAAACTATCTGGAACTACCTGTTAACTTCCCGCAACTTTCTGTTAACTTTTTTCTAAAATCCGACGAGGCGCGAAATGTCTAAAAACAGTGTGACGACCATCAAAAGAAGAATGACGCCGAGTCCGACCATTTGAATTTTTTCTTTGATTCCCATTGAAAGCGTTAAGCCGAAAAGCGCGAGAAATCCTTCGATTCCGAGCAGCGCGATTTGCCCGCCGTCAAGCAAAGGAATCGGCAAGAGATTGAAAACGCCGAGATTCAAGCTGATAACGGCGAGAATCGGGAAAAGTCCGGCGAATCCGGTTTCGCGCACCATTTGACCGATGATTTGCACGATGCCGACCGGACCGGCAACGCCCGATTCTTTGACCGAACGCTCGCCGGAAAACATCTGTCCGAAAACTTTGCCGGTTAAGCGAACGATTTCCAGATTGGAATTGACCGCGTAGCTTGCCGCTTGCCCGATGCTAGCCGGTTCGCGAGCGGCATTCAAAGTGTTGCCGAACGCGATGCCGATTTGCCAGTCTCCGCTTTCGCTTTGTTTGGCGTTGGTCGTAATTTCTTTGCGCTCGTTGTTGCGGTTAATCGTTAAATTGATCGGTTGGTCTTTCGCTTCCGTAATAAAGTTTTTGACTTCCATTCGGTTGCGAACTTGTTTGCCGTTGACAGCGGTAATCCAATCGCCTTTTTGCAGTCCTGCGCTCGCGGCAGGCATATTTTCCGCCACGCGATCAACGACGACCGGCTCGACGCCCATGTCCGGCTCAAAATCAACCGTGCCGATAACGTTGCCTTTTTCTTCGTATCTGGTCGGCTTGATCGTCAAAGGAACTCTCTGACCGCCGCGCTCGACCGTTAAGTTAATCGCCTGTTCAGGCGAAACGGCAGAATCATTGCGGATGCGTTCCCACGTCGGATTTTCAACGTCGCCAAATTGCACGATGCGGTCACCGACTTGTATTCCGGCTTGCTGCGCCGCGCCGCTCGGTTTAATGAAGCCGGCAATCGGCGCCGGATTTGCGGGAAGCCCGTTTGACCAGACCGCGAAAAACGGAATCGCCAGAGCGAGCATAATGTTCATAAACGGTCCGCCGATCATGACGAGGAATTTCTGCCAGCGCGGACGCAGTTCGTAAAGCTCCGAATCGGGAACTCGTTCGCCGTCGGATTCGCCGCCTTCGAGCGCGGCGGTCGCTTCGTCGCCGTAAAGTTTGACATACGCGCCGAGCGGAATCGCGGAAATGCGGTAATCGGTGTGCCCGACCTTAAATCCCCAGATGCGCGGACCCAGACCAAAAAACGAATACGCTTCGACGCGCATTCCTAAAAGTTTGGCGACGATAAAATGTCCGAATTCGTGGATGTTGATGGCGATTCCGAGAACGAAGATGACGGCTAGTGCGACTAATAAAAAATCTGGCATTGTATTAATTCCTTTTCAAATTTCCGGCAATATTTTGCAAAACGGTTGACTTCTTAGAAACAAAATCAGACAGGCAAGTTGTCATTAAAAGTGTAAATCAAGTGTAAAGTTCGGTCAAAGTTTATCAAACAAGTCGAAACATTAACGATTTTTATGATTATTATCTGATTACTCGCGGAGATTGCGTTACTAAAGCGTTCATTTTAATTCGCAAGCGCCTCTTTTTCAAAACCGCTTGCAGCTCTTTTTCGCGCCCACGCGTCCGTTGCCAGAACGGTTTCCAAATTTATAACCGGCTGCATTTCGTGTGCGTTCATTACCGACTCGATAATTTTCGGGATTTCCGAAAGAAAGATTTCATCGTCGAGAAACGCTTGAACCGCGATTTCGTTCGCCGCGTTTAATACGGCGGGCATCGTTCCGCCGGTTTTTAACGCACGATAAGCTAACTCAAGACATGGAAATCGATCTAAATCCGGTTCCTCAAAAGTTAATTGCGAAATTTTTCCGAAATCCAGCGGTTCGAGACAACTCGATTTACGTTCGGGAAACGTCAGCGCGTATTGAATCGCGTGGCGCATATCGGTAACGCCCATCTGCGCGATAATCGAACCGTCGATCATCTCGATCATCGAATGGACGATTGACTGCGGATGCACCACAACGGTGATTTCGTTCGCTTCGAAGCCGAAAAGCCATTTTGCTTCGATGACTTCCAAACCTTTATTCATCAATGTTGCTGAATCAATCGTTATTTTGTCGCCCATTTTCCAGTTCGGATGATTCAAGGCTTCTGCGCGCGTTGCCGCCGCGATTTCCTGTTTCGATTTCGTCCGAAAAGGTCCGCCCGAAGCTGTTAAAATAAGGCGCGCGACTTCTCTTTTCGATTCGCCGCGCAGACATTGATGAAGCGCGTTATGTTCGGAATCAACCGGCAGAAACTCGGCGCCGGATTTTCTCGCCGCTTCGGTCATCAACTCGCCAGCCATGACGAGCGTTTCCTTGTTCGCCAAAGCAATACGTTTTCCCGTTTCAATCGCCCGCAAAGTCGGCACGAAACCGATTGAGCCGACGGTCGCCGAAACGACTGTTTCCGCCTCGTCGTGCGTCGCGACGGCAATTAATCCTTTTTCGCCGAGTTCGATGCGCGGAACGCGCGCGCCGCATTCGTGCAGCCTTTTCGACAATTCTTCGGCGCCCGCTTCGTTTTCACACGAGACGAGTTCGGGTTGAAAACGGCGGATTTGTTCCGCGAAAAGCTGCATATTGCGTCCCGCGCCGAGAGCGACGACGCGAATATCGCCAAGATGTTCGACAACTTTGAGAGTATTGCAGCCGATTGAGCCGGTCGAGCCGAGAATGGAAATCGCTTTCATAAATAATCGGCTTTCAGATTATCATACTGCGCCGCCGATGTTCTAAATTATCCGTCTATAACCAAACTTTACGTTTACCGGAAATAATTTAAGATTAGGAATTACTGTATTAAACCGAACCTTTACATAAATTTACAAAACGAAACGCGTTATTTTCCAACTTATCAACTTTTCCCGGCGTCATAAATCGCGGTCAAACGAGAAATCGATTTGGCTAAAAACTAACAAAGGGAGAAATTACAATGAAAAAACTTTTATCGTTATCGTTACTCGCACTGTCGGCTTTGGTATTCGTGCCGTCGGCTGAAGCAAAAACGAGCGCAAACACAACGAGCGCTTTGGCGGCAAGCAGCGCCGCGCCGCAAATCAACGTCCAAATAGGTCGCGGAAATCGCCGCGTTAATCGCCGCGCCGTTCGCACATATACGCGCAACGTGCGTCAAGGTCGCTTTTTATACCGCGAAACATATCGCGTCGTTTACAGACCGAACGGCTCGACCAGAACCCAATTGATCAGCCGCGTTCGTGTCGGTCGCGTCGGTCGTTACTAATTGACCGAAACATTCGGGCGGGAAGCTACTCTCTTCTCCCGCTCTTTTCTACTTTTTTCTACTTTTTTCTACTTCAAATCCTTCTCGATAAATTCGGCGCTCGCTTCCAGATAATTTCCTTTACCTTCCTTTTCGCTGAGCCAATCGTTGAATTGCGCCGATTTGTTTTTCGGAATGCTCAGAGTCTGCCAATCGGACGAGCGAAAATGTTTTGCCAGCAGCGTGATTTGACCGATGTGATATGCAGTGTGAGCGAGTGAGCGACTAATTGCTTTGGCGACGGTGAAATCTTCGCCGCGAATGCGCACGTTTTTTTCCAAATCTTTCGCGCCGAGTGATTCGAGCGAATCGAAAAGAATCCGCCAGCCGTTTTCCCAACGCTGCATCACATCCTCACGTTTTTCATCGCTCAATTCAAATTCCGCATCGCGGTTGCGGTCGGGTTTTTCTCCGTCAGTCGTCAAAAAATCCGTCCAGCGCGAGCGCAGATTGCCCGCGAGATGTTTGACGATGACGGCAATCGAATTGGCTTCCGGGTCAATCAGACGAAAAAATTCCTCGTCATCAACTTGAGCCATCGCTTTTTCAGCCATTTTTTTATAACTGCGAAAAGATTCGAGCGCTTCCGGCAAGTAATTTTCGATTATTTGTTTCATGTGATTAAAATTTGCTTTGTCAAAAAAATGTTTGGCAACTTATATTTGTAAATGGTAATCTACATTTGCATAGTTAATACGCAATCCGAATTTTCCATCTAATAATTGAACGCACAAGTTTGACTTTTTAAGGGACGCGCCCGTAATTATTCACAGGTATTTCAATAATTTGCGGTTGTCGTTTTCCTCTTCATTCGGTTTCGTAATTTCCCCTTCACTCTTTAATTTTCTATTTTAACGACGGCTTCGATGACGAAGTTTAACACGAATTTTCCGCGCTCGGCATCGTTTTGCCGGTTCAACAATCGAAAATACGCCTTTTTATTTGAGGAGACAAAAATTTTAATGTATTTTTTTCCGCCCAAAAGTTTGTATAAGTTCGCCGCTTTTTTGTTCATTTCCGTTTTAGCGTTGACCGGAAACATATCAGCTCAGCTCAACAGAAACTCCGTAAAAAAACTCACGCGCGGACAGGAAGCAATCGCACAGTTAAGCGACCGTCTCCCTGCCGTCGCCGCAAAATACGGCAAATCGGCGAAGAAATTGCGACGCCTGCTTTTAGAAGATTCCACGCTTCACGTTGATCAAACCGACCAACTGCTTTACATGGACGACGCTCCCGAAGTTCAGGAAGGCTACGCCGATGACGGAACATACGTTCCTGAAGCCGGGCCGTTTCCTAATGCGCAAACTTTTGCCCTTCACAGCCGTCCGGGTTCGTCTCACGTTATATATTTGGATTTCGACGGGCACACAACTACTAATACCGCGTGGAATACCAGTTATGGAGGCACCGGGCTTCCGATTGTTTCCCTACCTTTCAGTCTTGACGCCGACCCGCTTACTTTTAACCAGCAGGAAATGGACACGATTCAGTATGTCTGGCAGCGAGTCGCCGAAGATTATGCCGCGTTCGACATTGACGTAACGACTGAAGATCCGGGCGACGATGCGATTTTCCGCAGCAGCTCGGCTGACCTGACATACGGCGCGCGTGTCGTTATCAGCCCGACGAATTTCACCAATCAGAGTGTCGGCGGCGTCGGCTACGTCGGGGTGTTCAATCACACCAGCACCAGATACAAACCGGCTTTCGTCATGTCCGCTAATCTCAGCGGTGCGAGGAATCTCGCCGAAGCGACTTCGCACGAGGTCGGTCATAATTTAGGTTTAGATCATGACGGAACCGCTTCCGGCGGTTATTATCAGGGACACGGAGATTGGGCACCGATTATGGGCGTCGGTTACTATCGCAGCGTGACGCAGTGGAGCAAAGGCGAATATACGGGCGCGAATAATCAGCAGGACGATCTCGCGGTTATTCAGTCCTACGGCGCGCCGCTCATCGCCGACGATTACGGCAACAATGCGGGTTCGGCAACGGTTTTGAGCGGAACGAGTATCAGCGTTTCCGGGTTGATTACGACCAGAGAAGACGTTGACGTTTTCCGCTTTGCAACCGGCACGGGCAATATCTCAATTAATTTGTCTCCGGCTGTTCTCGGCGCTAACTTAGACATCGAAGCGAAAATTCTCGATGCTTCCGGTAATGTTGTAGCAACTTCCAATCCGTCGGGCTTGGCAGCGAGCTTCAATCAGTATCTCGGCGCGGGAACATATTACCTGACGGTTGACGGCGCAGCTGCGGGCGATGCGGTAACAGGTTATTCCGATTATGCAAGCATCGGGCAATACAGCATTTCGGGAACGCTCACGTCCGGCGGCGCGACCCAACAACCGCCGAACGCCGTTGCCTCCGCCAATGTTACGTCTGGGACGACGCCTTTGACCGTTGCTTTTTACGGAAGCAATTCTTCGGACGGTGACGGTTATATCGCCGGTTATCAATGGAATTTCGGCGACGGCTCGGCAGTTTCGACTGAACCTAATCCGGTTCACGTTTATTACTCAGCCGGAGCATTTACCACTACATTAACTGTTACCGATAACGCGGGTTTGTCGAGTTCCCGAACAATTCAGATTTCGGCGACGCAGACGGCTAACCAAGCGCCCGTGGCGATTGCCGCGACCAGCGCGACTTCAGGATACGCGCCTTTAGCCATCAACTTTACCGGCGCGAATTCATATGACCCGGACGGTTCGATCAGCAGTTATCAATGGAGCTTCGGCAACGGCGCGACATCGAACCAGGCGAACGCTTCATACGCTTACACGACGCCGGGAACTTACAACGCGACCTTAACAATCACCGATAATCGCGGCGCGAGCAGCTCGAACAGCGTGGTTATTAATGTTCTTCAGCCGCAGACGGTCAGCAATTTTATTTATGTCGGCAATCTTTCGCTGACATTGGTGCAAAGCGGACGCGCGGGACAGGCAATTGTTACGGTTTTCGACAGTTCGGGCGCGCGGCGTCCGGGCGCGACCGTTTCGGGAAATTGGAGCGGTCTGGTTAAAGGCAGCGCGACCGGCGTAACAAACTCAAACGGGCAAGTTGTTTTCACTTCGATTCCGTCGAAAAAACGCGGCACATTCACATTTACCGTCAATAATCTTTCAGCGCCGGGCTACACATACAATTCGGCTATGAATTCCGCAACGAAAGTCAGCGTCTCGAAATAAAATCGAACCAATGACAAATCAAAAGGCTGTTCAGTGTAAAAACTGACAGCCTTTTTCGTTTATTTCCTTTTTCCATTTAAACATTCGCCGTTTCGATTCAAACAATCGTCATTTCAATTGAAACAATGACCGTTTCAACTCGAACAATGGTGATTTAAAATCGCGCGACGAACATTTCAAGTCAAACATTTGCTGTATAATGTCGGTCAAAGGCAATTTTAAGTCGCGCAAAGCGAAATATTTTCGTGCAAAGCGGATTTCAAGTCGCGCAAAGGCGATTTAATGTCGCGCAAAGAGTATTTAAACGTCTGCAAAGGCAATCTAAATCTTTGCAAAGGGCATTTCATTTCATTCAAAAGCCATTGTATTTCATTCAAACGCAATCTAATCTCAAAAAATTGCCCTTAAGAGTTAAACAAACGCGTTTGTCGGGCAAACAATGGACAAGTTTTTGAGTAGGAGCGCGAACTTTATGCTTGCGCTCACGGTGTTTGGTTAAACTTTAAATATCCACGCTTGATTTGTGCTGGTCGGTTCGCCGTTTCTGATGAATTCGTAGCCGCCGAGAATCAAAACGCGTTCGTCTTTGAGCAAAGTAACCGTCGCGTAATGGAGAGATTTGCCGAAACTGCCCGCGACGAGGGAAAAAGACTTTGTTTGCGGGTCGAAAATCTCCGCCGCATTGCCGCCGCCCGCGATGAGGACTTTGCCGCTGCTTAATAAAATCGCCGTTTCGTTGATCTTAAAGCGAGCGGCGTTCATATCTTTTGTTGCGGTGAAACTTTCGTTCGCCTGATTGAAAATCTCGGCGCTTTTTAATCTGCCGCCCAAGTCCCGATTGTCCGAGCCGCCGAAAATTAAAACGCTGCCGCTTTTGAGAAGAACCGCGTCGTGTTTATATCTGACGGCATTCATCCGCGCGGAGATTTTTGTGAATCGGTTTATTTTCGGATCGTAAAGCTCGGCGTCGGAAGCGATTTCGCCGCGGGTTATCTCGCCGCCCGCGAGCAAAACTCTGCCGTCTTTGAGAGTCGTCGCCGAATGAACATTGCGCGCGCGCTGCATCGTTTCGATTGATTCAAAAGCGTTCGTTTCGGGATTAAAAAGTTCGGCGGCGTTTAAATTAACATTACCGTCCGAGCCGCCCGCGATCAAAACCTTGCCGTTTTCCAAAAGCGACGCCGAATGTCCCGAACGGCGATATTTCATCACGCCGACAGCCGTAAATCTTCGCGTTTGCGGGTCGTAAACTTCCGCCGTGTTTTCGGGTTTGTCTTGATTAGACCAACCGCCCGCGATTAAAACCCTGCCGTCCCGCAAAAGCGTCGCCGTGTGGCTGACAATCTTTTTGTTCGTCTTGGTTACAAGTTTTAAAAAAGCGTTTTTGTTCGCCTCGAGCACTTCAACCGCGTCATAAAACACGCCGTTTCTCTGCATTCCGCCGACAATCAAAACATTTCCGTCCGCCAAACGCGTCGCCGTGTGCGCGGCTCTCGCGTTTTCCAACACGGCGATTTTATCAATACTCCCGACGCCCGCGCCCGCCAGGTTCGTCTGCGCCGTGCATGAATTTGTCAAAAAAAGCGAAACGATTAGAGCGAAAATTGTTTGATATTGCATAATGTTCTCCTTTTTTATGTCAATCAATAGCAGAAATGCAGCCAACGTCGTCGTCTCAATCCTTTTATTTTTTTTAATAGCCACGCGCTTCAGCGCGTGGGCGAACGCCGACTAATCTTTCAGGGCGTTTCAACGTCCTTTATCGGCGGGAAGGACGTTGAAACGCCCTGAATCTCTCAATCAAACTGACCACGCGCTGAAACGCGTGGCTAATAGAAAGATTAGCGACAGCAATTGACGGTTTTTACTTTTGATTTCATCTTTTAAATTGAGAACACCTCAGCGACGAGGTTTATAACATAAAATGTTCTTTCGATAATTTATCGCGCCCGACGCTTTCCTGCGTGCCAGTACGCAGATTTTTGACCGTTACCGTGTTTTCGGCAAGCTCGGTTTCGCCGACGACGCAGACAAACGCGGCGTTTATCTGCGCGGCGTATTTGAACTGTTTGCCGAGTTTGTCGGCTTCGGGATAAACGAGAACGCGCAAGCCGTTTTTGCGCAATTCATTCGCCAATTTCAGCGATTCGCCCGCCGCATCTTCGTTCCAAACCGTCACAACCACGTCCGCCGCGTTCGCATCGAGTTCCGCTGGAAACATTCCGCGCTCGTTCATCACGACAAGAATCCTTTCCAAGCCCAAACTAAACCCGCACGCCGGAATTTGCTCTTTCCCGAACATCCCGATTAAACCGTTATAACGTCCACCGCCGCCTAAACTTCCCGCAAGATCTGGAACATTGATCTCAAAAATCGCGCCAGTGTAATACGACAAGCCGCGAGCAAGTGAAGGATCAATTTTGATACGGAATTTATTCGTAACTTCTTCTTCTTCAAACTGAATTACATTTGGCTCAGCAAAATCTATAATTGTATTTAATTCATCTATTGCTTTTAAGCCTGAATCGTTTTCCATAAGAATATTTCGTAATTCATACATTGTAAGCTGATTACGAAGAATAGGTTCGGCAAATAAATCTGAATCCAACCTGACCTTCTTGGATTTATCTTGTTTAGCTTTTACATCGGATAAGTGACGAGTAATTCGGTCTGATTGAGATTTAAGTCTTTTTTGAAACTCTAAAATCTTTAATTTCTGCGATTCTGTAAAATCTCTACTAGAATTTTCTTTAATAAAGAACTCAAAATAAGTTAAAAGTTTAACTTCTGCTTCATTCGTTATTCCTCTTTGTTGTAATTCTTTAGCTACTCCTTCGCGCCCTATCTTGTCAATTTTATCTAAAGCAGTTAACGCGTCTGTGTGCTTTTCACTGGGCACTCCAGCGACAGTTAAAATTCCACGTAAAACTTCTCTATGATTTACTCGAATAACAAAATCATCAAATCCCAATCTTTCCAAAATCTCCGAAACAGCAGAAATCAACTCCGCTTCGACGATCATTGAATTCGAACCAATCGCGTCAACGTCGCATTGATAGAATTCTCTGAAGCGTCCGCGCGCGGGTCGGTCGGCGCGCCAGACCGGTTGGATTTGGTAGCGTTTGAAAAATTTCGGGAGTTCGTTTTTGTAATTGGCGACGACGCGGGCGAGCGGGACGGTTAAATCGTAGCGGAGAGCTAAATCGGCGAGTTCTTTATCGCTTGCGTCGAGTTTTTCGCCGCGTTTGAGGATTTTGAAGATTAATTGATTGCCTTCCTCGCCGTATTTGCCGGTTAAGGTTTCCAGATTTTCGACCGCCGGAGTTTCGAGCGGTTCAAAACCGTAGCTTTCGTAAACTTCCTTGATGATATTGATGACGTAATTGCGCTTGCGAACGTCCGCGGGCAGAAAATCGCGCATTCCGCGCGCCGGTTGTGTTTTGCTCATAGATAAATAATGTAAACGGAAAACGAAAAATGGTAAATGGAAGAAAGTTTCTCCATTTACCATTTAATTGTTTTCCGTTTTGCTTCAATCTCAAAACGCCGGAAATATTTTTTTGATATTCCCGTTCATTTTTGAGACTAATTTTCCCTGCAACGTGTTTCCCTCGTCAAGCAAGACCCAAAATTTCCGGCTCATTCGAGACGGCGAAAGAGTGCGCGCGGCTTTCCTGTTTCGTTTCGCGTCCGGTCAGCAGCCAATCAAGGGAACTGCCGGTTAAACGGTGAATATCCAGCAAAATTTCGATTGTCGGAAACTCATCGCCGACGATATAGGATTTGACGGTTTTATTGCTGATCCTCAACAGCGAAGCAATTTTCGCGACACTTCTGTAATCGAACGCCTCAACTATGCGGCTTCCGATTTCGGATTTCATTCGTTTCGTTTCTTCCTCGGCGACAACGATTTTTCGCCGTTCGGAAGTATCACATAATTGTGCTTCTTTATCCATTCGCTTATTCATATTCCTCGCATTCCTCAAGTTTTTTGTATAAAGCATTTTTTCAAAGCAATAAAGATTGGGAAATTGGGAAAAAACCGCGTTTTAATAGGGATTATCCCTAATTTGACCGAATGCCGAAGGAAATAGAATGAAATTTTCAGATATGTTGGAAATTATATTAAATCTTGCGAGAAAAAAAAGTCCCTGCTACGATTTCTACGCTTAACAATTCTCGAAAACATTTTAAGGAAATAATTATGACAACAAAACTGTTCGCTTTAACCATCGCCGTTTTTTTACTTTTATCCCAGCCGTCACTTTCGCTCGGACAAAGCGCTTCCCAACAACAGGATTGGACGGCAATCGAGGCTCTGGCTTCGGGAGTCAAGCTGTTAATGGAAACAAAAAACGGCAAACAACTCAAAGGAAATTTTAATAACGCATCGAATACAACGATTGTGATAACGCGCAAAAACAGAACCGAAACGATAAACAGAGACGATATACAAAAAATTTACCAATTGAGCAGCGGCGGCTCGCGAGGAAAATCAACACTGATCGGCGCGGGCGTCGGCGCAGGCGTCGGAGCGGGCGGAGCGGCGATTGCGCTCGGCGCGACCGGCGGCAGTGATGACTTTTCAGGGATTATGGCAAGAGGAATATTAATCGGCGCCGGAATCGGAGCGGTTATCGGATTATTAGCGGGAAACGGCAGCAAGCGCACGCTTATTTACGAATCGAGATAACAGCTGAATTTCGTATTGAACAGAATTTTAACAAGTAATTTTCAATAATTTCTCGTCGATTGCCGGATAAAAACCGTAAAGCTTTTGATGATCTTGAAAAGCGTCGGTTTTGAAACGTTTATTAAGGTTTCTATCTCAACTATTTGGTGTTTTCCTCCCTAAAGACCTTGCTGTTATCCCAAAAATCGGGTTTGCGGGTCGGAATCGGGTTTTGTTTGGCGAATTCGATCTGTTTGGCGCGAAGTTGTAGTTCCAATTCTTTCTGCCGCCGCTTTTCTGCTCCGATCAGCGGCGGTCTGCCTCGCTCGCCCCAATAAAATTTGACGGTAATAAAAGCCAGCGTCGCCGTTCCGACCAAAGTCAGAATCAAAACCAGAACGATCATCCACGCAAAACTAGACATATTTCAATATTACCTGCCTGCCTACAGACTTTCAACGCGGCAGGGGAAAGCAAGAAGAACGCTCTTTGCGGTAATCGTTTGTCACAAAAAATCTTGAGGTGATTAAACCGCTTTTCGTCCTTTTCAGCCGAACGAACGCAATTTATTTTTCAACTTATTTTTTTATTTTCTTAGGCAAAATTTCTGCTCAATTCGGTCAAAATAATTTAATCGGAGCAGGAATAATTAATTATAAGGAGATTTATAAAAATGAGTTATAGAGACACAGTTCTTTCAACCGCTTATCAAGAATTAGCCGCGCCCGTCCATTGGAAAAACCACGAACAGCGCATTTTAGATTACTTTCGCACTTCGACCGGAGTAAACTTCACGAAAAAAGCCGCGCTCGAAGTCAGCTGGTGCAGTTATTTCGTTCATTGGTGTCTAGTTAGAGGCGGAATGCAGCCGCTGCCGCAAGTCGGCACGCCGGGAACTCTGGGCAAAATGGGTTCGGTCGGGCGATTTATGAAGCCAAGCGGTGGAAAGTATGAATCTTTTCCCGTTTATAAAAAGCAATACCGTCCACGACCGGGCGATATGTATAACCGACCGACGCCGAACAATCATATCGGTTTCATCTCCGAGGTTCGCGAAGCCGCAAACGGCACTTTTGAAGTCCGCACGATTGACGGCAATTCCGGTCCAATGGCATTTTCTCCGTTCTTTGATATGAGTCACGGCAGAAAGATCGGTTACGGGTTTATTTACCAGCCGGGCGGATGGCGCAAACTGACTGATGACTGTTGGTATATCAAACTTTGCGACGAAGATTAATTTTTAAGTCTTTAAAAACATCATAAACGTTGATTTCGATTTACAATTTGAGTGAGAGATTAGATCAAACAACCTCTCACTCGATATTTTCTTGCTAAAGAATCGCGCTTTAACCTCAAAATAGCCTTTGCGAATCGCAGAAAATAAACCGTTTTATTTTCTGTTCCAGAAATAAGAGTAATTCAGATAGAAAACATTTGCGTTAAAGCCGGGATTGTTGATTTTCCCGTTAATATTGCCGTTCGAGAAGTGAAAATACTTGTAACCGAGGCTGATCGCTTTTTTCGTCGAGAGCATATACATCAAACCGCCGCCGAAATCGCCGGTAAACTGGAAAAGCGTGCTGCGCGGAACGGGAACGGCTTTCTTTGCCACCAAAATTCCCGCGCCGACCTGAGCATAAGGCTTCAGACGATTTTTGGCGAAAAAGATAAACTTGAAATTTACAGGCTGAAATCCGGTCGCGTAAGTCGTTTCCCGTTTCGTCGGCGACGCGTTCGGCGTTTCAATCGGCGAAACATAATCGGGATTGACGACTTCGTTTTTCGTGAAAACCGCGAGCGGGGTGATGCCGAACATATATTGATAACTGACGTTGCGTTTCGTGCCGATGACGCGCGCGAAACGAACGACCGGCAAATGAAGATCGCGCCCGTAAACGTCGAATTCCTTCGGACCGGCGAAATTGCTCGGATTAAACGGCGAAATGCCGTATTCAACCGAGATTTCCTTGTCGCCGCGCCGCAGTTTGTATAAATCAACCGGGGGGTCTTCGTTTTCCGCTTTGTCGGTTTGCCCGACAGTTTTATTTTCAGTTAAGTTTGTTTCGCTTTTTATGACAGTCTGTGCGAAAACAGGCGAATCGAAAGCTAAGAAAATAGTCAGCAAACAAAAAAATCCGGCAAGTTTTTTCAAATCCATGAACTCGTTAGTTAAAATCGCGGGAATAAAACTCGAAAGTCTTATTCCCGCGCGTTAAATAATAGTTATTTTTCCTTATTTCCCTCTTTGAAAATACATTCCGCCGTAAATCATATTCGTGTTGTAACCGACGTTCAGCGGCGCGGTATAACCGTTCGACATATGGTGATATTTGTAGCCGATGAAATAGCTTTTGGTTTCCGATTGGCGAATTTCAACGCCCGCTCCGAATTCGGGCATAATTTGAAACCGATTGCCGATTCTATCCGGTTGGAGTTCCGAGCGGTTGTCGGGAAACTTCTTGTTAAAAATCGCCACGCCCATTCCGCCGGCGATAAAAGGCTGATATTTCTTGCTGTTGCGCCAGTTAAACTGCAAACCGAGCGGCACGAATCCGACGCCGAACACGGTTTTGCGCTCGCCGACGGTTGCCGTCGTGGTCGGCGAAGTCTGCACCAAGCGACGCTGGCGATAATTGACGATAATCAGCGGATTCAAATCCATATAATACCTGAGGCGGTGCGACGGATTGTTTTTCGTCGTCCACGCGTAACGAACTCCGAACAAAACGACCGGCGCTTTTTGCGATTCGCCTTTCAAATCTTTGTGAAACGTGAACGAACCGCCATAAACGCCCCATTCTTTGTTGCTGCGTGGTTCGGTTTGTTTTTCGTATCCGCCGTTTTTAACCGTCTCGGAAAAAATGTTTTCGGCAAATTTGTTTGCGCTCGGACGCGACGCGAATTTCGTTGATTGGCGCAAAGAACTCGATTCTATTTTCGCCTCTTTTTTGACGGTTTGCCCGGCGCTTTTTTCTGCCGCGAGACTCGACGAATCTTGCGCTTGGACGAATGTAAAACTGGAAATTACGATAATAAGCCGAAGCAGTACGCTTCGGCTGGTGTTAAAAATAGTCATTTAATTTTACCCCTTGTTTAATTCACTAATGTTTATAGACCTTTAAAAGTTTTGTGTAATTTTGCCAAAAGCGAGCCTGTTTGTAAATCTCTTCTTCTGTTAATTCGCGCCTGACACGCGCCGGACTGCCCAAAACCAGCGAGCGCGGCGGGATTTCGGTGTTCGGCGTCACCAAACTTCCCGCGCCGATCAAAGAATTCGCGCCGATGCGCGCGCCGTCCATCACAATCGCGCCGATGCCGATCAAGCTTCCGCGCTCGACGTAACAGCCGTGCAGCGTAACTCGATGTCCTAGAGTTACTTCGTCTTCCAAAACCGTCGGGTGCGTTGTGCTGGAGACGTGAATAATCGAACCGTCCTGGATGTTCGTCCGCGCTCCGATGCGGATGTAATTGACGTCGCCGCGCACGACCGCGCCGAACCAGACGCTCGATTCAGCGCCGATTTCCACATCGCCGATAACCGTCGCATTTTCAGCGATAAAAGCCGTTTCGTGAATTTTCGGAGAGATATTTTGAAAGTCTAAAATCATTTTGTTTGCAGTTCTCACGCGCTCGTCAAACTTTTGCAGTCCGAAAATTGTGGCATATTCACATCGGCGAAATCAAGAATTGGAATTTTGTAAAAAATCGTGTCAAACTCAAAATAATTTGAGATTTCAGATTCGGATTTTTTAAATAAGGGGAATTTTATATGTCGAATGTTCCGAAAATTTTAGCTTTCGCGGGAAGTTTGCGCGAAAACTCTTATAACAAACGCGTGTTGAAAACCGCAATCGGCGGCGCGGAAAAAGCGGGCGCGGAAGTTACTTTTATTGATCTACGCGATTTCGCGATGCCGATTTACGATGCGGATATTCAGGAAAACGAAGGCTTCCCCGAAAACGCTGAGAAACTACAGCAGATTCTGCTCGCGCACGACGGTTTATTAATCGCTTCGCCCGAATATAACGCCTCGCTTCCCGCCGCGCTGAAAAACGCGATTGACTGGACTTCGCGCGCGAACGGCGACATTAAGCTCGGGCAGGTTTTCAAAGGCAAAGTCGCCGCCATTATGACCGCTTCGCCCGGCGCGTTCGGCGGCATTCGCTGTCTCGCCCATTTGCGAGACGTTTTAACGATTCTGCTTGTCAACACGCTGCCGACAGAAATCGCCGTCGGCAAAGTTCACGAAATGTTCGACGGCGACAAATCTGAAATGACCGACGAGAAAATGAAATCAATTCTGGAAAATCTCGGAAAATCGCTCGCCGATATGCTTCGCAAAACGCACGGCGAAGTCGAAGTTTACCGCAGCGCGACATCGGAAATCGGCAGTAAACAATGAGGTGAAAAAGCGTGTGTTTAGATACAGACATAATCGTTTTACTGCTTCTGGTTTTCGTCGCTGCGCCAATGCTTTTCGTCGGCGTATTAACTTTGGGCATCATTAATTTGGCAAAAGCTAAAAAAATGAAGTAAATCGTAAGATTGAAATGATAAAAACGATTAAACGGACATTTTCAGCAGCTTTTGTTATTTTCATTGCGACGAACGCTTTCTTCGCGCAGGCAAATTTTCCCGTAACGAATAAAATAAACGGCACGGAATTAAAAGCGCTGGCGAAATCAACAAATAAAAAACCTGTTTTGTTGAATTTCTGGGCGACATGGTGTGGTCCGTGCCGCGTCGAATTTCCCGAGCTCGTCAAAATTGATGCGGATTACCGAGAAAAAGGTTTGAATTTCCGGCTCGTTTCGGTTGATGATTTCGCCGTTATAGACACGCGTGTTCCCGAATTTTTGAACGAATACGAAGCGACAATGTCGTCATATTTGATAAATCTCCCGAACCGCCGCGAAATCGCCAAAGCCGTCCGTCAAATCTCGCCCGGTTTTGTTGATCGCTATCCTTTGACATTATTGTTTAATGCGAACGGCAAACTTGTTTATCAAAAAGTCGGTGTGATTGATGCGAAGATTTTGCGGAAAGAGATTGATAAAATTTTGCCGAAAAATACAAAATGAAGTTAAGGAGATTTTATGAGTTCAGTAATTTTGTTTGGGATGAGCGAACCGTCAATTTGGGGCTGGGTTTTAGTTTATTTGATAATCGGATTGATTGGTTTTTCTCTCAGTTATATACATCGCTATCTCATTTTTGCGGTTGTGCCTATTTTTATTTGGCTGTCTTATTACTTGGTTAACGACTTCTCAAAATATTTCTTTTCCCAGACGGAAAAGAATCTGGCTTATGTTTTAATTCTATTTGATATCTCGGCAATTATTTTCGGCTCAGTTTTGAGTTGGAAGAAACATAAAATTGAACTGAAAAACTTGAAATGATTGATTTAAGAAGCGATACAGTAACTAAACCAACGCCCGCGATGCGAAAAGCGATGGCGGAAGCGGAAGTGGGCGACGATGTTTACGGCGAAGACCCGACGGTGAATCTTTTGCAGGAACGCGCCGCCGAAATTTTCGGCAAAGAAGCGGCGCTTTTCTGTCCGACGGGCTCGATGGGCAATCAAATCGCCGTTAAACTTCACACGAAACCGGGTGACGAAATCATTATCGAAGAGCGCGGGCATATTTATAACTGGGAACTCGGAATGCCCGCCGTTGCCGCCGGAGTGACGATTCGTCCGGTGCGCGCGGCGAATGATAACGGAATGCTGACATGGGACGAAATTGAATCGGCGATTCACGCGAACGCTCCGTATTACGCCGCGCCGACCGGTTTGATTTGTCTCGAAAACACGCATAATTTCGGCGGTGGAAGCACGATGAGCGCTGACGAAACGACGGAAATTTGCGACAAAGCGCACGCGCTCGGCTTGCCCGTTCATCTCGACGGCGCGCGGATTTTCAACGCGGCTGTGGCGCGGAATGAATCGGTGGCGAACTTAACGAAATCTGTTGATTCGGTGCAGTTTTGTTTATCGAAAGGTTTGGGCGCGCCGGTCGGCTCGATGATTCTGGGAACGAAAGATTTTATCAACGAAGCTAGAACGTGGCGCAAACGCTTTGGCGGAGGAATGCGGCAGGTCGGCATTCTGGCGGCGGCGGGCTTGACTGCACTCGAAGAATCGCCGAAACGCCTGCACATTGACCACGAAAACGCCCAGCGTTTAGCCGCAGGCGTCGCGGACATCAAAGGAGTTTCGATTGACGCGGAACGAGTGCAAACGAACATCGTCATTTTTGACGTTTCCGCAACTGGAAAATCTTCATTTGACATCTGCGCCGCGTTAAAAGAAGAAAATATTTTAGCGTCCCCGTTCGGCAAAGCGATTCGGATGGTTACTCATTATGATGTTTCGCGCGAAGATATAGGAACAACACTGCAAACTTTACAGAAAATTTTAGATTGATTATGTGGAATATCCTCGGATACAAACCTAATTGGACTGATTTGTATTTTCTTCAAATCTGTCTGAACTGCGGCGAGCGAATGAAATATATGAGAAAGATTTCCGACAAATCTTTATATACTTGTTACAATTGCTACAAAAGTTGGACGAAAAAAGAAAAAGAATTCACGGAAACAAAACTCCAAACCAAATGATAATCGCCATTGACGGACCTTCGGGCGCGGGAAAATCAACACTCGGCAAGATGTTAGCCAAAAATTTGGGTTTGCTTTATCTCGACACGGGAGCGATGTATCGCGCGGTCGGGCTGGCTGTTTTGCAAAACAGTGTAAGTTTTGAAGATGCGGCAAGAATTGCCGAAATTACGGCTGGTGCTAAAATCGAACTTGTCGGCGAGCCGGAAGGTTTGCAGATTTTTTTAAACGGAGCGAATGTTTCGGCGGAAATTCGCACGAACGAAGTTGGACGAGCCGCGTCAATCGTTTCGACCGTTTCCGAAGTCCGCAAAATTCTCGTTCGTCACCAGCGCGAAATCGGACAAAACGCCGCGCGCGGCTGCGTTCTCGACGGACGCGACATCGGCACAGTCGTTTTTCCGCAGGCAGACGCGAAATTTTTCTTGACGGCGAAACCTGAAGCGCGGGCGCGCCGACGCTACGAAGAAGATGCGGCAAAGGGACGCGCTTCGACTTACGAACAAACGCTCGCGGAAATAAATCAGCGCGACGAACGCGACGTTTCGCGTGACGATTCGCCGCTAATGATCGCCGACGACGCCGTTGTCATTGATACGAGCGAGCTTGATTTAACCGAAGTTTATGAACAAATGATCAAGGTCGTGCGTGAAAGACAGAATGAAATTGCATAAATTTTAAGTTCAAAAACGAAGCAATTTGGATTTCTATAATCTCGTTTGCGCCTACATTCATCGGTTTAATCATCGCACTGTAGTCGATAATTTTCCGTCGAGTTTGACTTCAAACGCTTCAATCGTTAAGATTTCTATTCGTTCTTTTATGCTCTCGTAGCTCAGTTGGATAGAGCAACAGCCTTCTAAGCTGTGGGTCGCACGTTCAAGTCGTGCCGGGGGCATTTCAATTTTTGGTTTGGGATTTCGGTTAAGGAATTGTATAATTCAATTCGAGTTTCATTGGTAGATCCGAAAACGCCGAATCTAAATTCGGTTTATGGCGGCTATAGTTCAGTGGTTAGAGCGCCTGATTGTGGTTCAGGATGTCGTGGGTTCAAATCCCACTAGCCGCCCCATTTATTTTATCTTCAACAACTTACCCTAAATTTCATATGCTCATTCAAGTCAATTTATATTCTGATTTGGAGGAGCAAATGGATTACCTTTTCGAGTAATTTATCAAATAACGACGTTATTTCAGAAACCTATCTGAGAGGACTTTGCGTTTCTACACCGAAACTTTCAACTATTTCAAGCAAGTCGGAGCATTTGATGATTTATCTAAACAATCATTGCGGAATGCCGTTATCGTATTTCGTGAGCGAGTAACGGGCATAGGCGGAATAAACGCTTATTTATGGTATTCCAATTCGCTTTTGTAATTCAATAAATTTTGGGTCGGACAGCATAGATTTCCAGGCTGGGTCTTTTTTGATTTGCAGTAATTCGACTTCTCTTTTTTGGTATGCCTCTTCCAGTAAGGAAAATGCTTTTTCCTTTTCTCCAATTTGAATATATAGAGTGGCAATGATAGTCAGCGGAGTTGAGGAACTACCTGCTTGAGCGCTTCTTTGTTCAAGGATTTCAATATATTTACGCCAGTAGCCTTTTTCGCCATTAATCCTGAAAGACTCCCGCCATTCAGCAATTTCCTTTTCAACTGCAGCAGGCGGCATTTGAACCAGTAAAGAATAAGTTTGGTGTGCAGTTATAGCTTCCTCAAATAACTTTTTATTTTCATAAGATTTTGCTAGGAAAGCATGCGCTCTCGGAAAGTTTGAGTCCATTTCAAGCGTCTTCTTATATTGTTCAATAGCCAAGTCGTCTTGACCTTTAATCATATAAGTAATCCCGATCATTGAATTGATTATCAAAGAAAGCGGATCTAATTCCTGAGCGCGTCTAATTTCTGCTGTTCCCTCTTCTATTCTTCCCATATCCAACAAAAACTCGCCGTACCAGTGATGCGCAGTGGCGTAGTTGGGATTAAGCTCAATTGCGCGTTTAAACTCTTTATCTGCGCCGTCAAAATCCCAATCATACGAGTGTTTGATAGTTGCTAAAGCATTATGACCTTCTGCCAGACTCTCATCCAGTTGCAGTGCCTTTGCTGCAGCTTCTCTTGCTTTCGGATAAGCATTTTGCGGTAATTCATTTGTGTAATTAGGAATTAAAATATAAGCCTCGGCTAAAGCGGCATAAGCTAAAGCATAATTTGGGTCTTTTTCAATTGCTTGTTGGAAATATTCCGCGCTTTTTAGTAAATCCGTTGGAGTTCTTTTATTCCAATGATAACGACCTTTTAAGTAAAGCTGATAAGCCTCGTTGTTTTCCGTGTAATTTTTAGAAGCACGTTTTTCATCCGTGCTTGATAGCTTTGCCTGTAACTTGTTTGAAACATCACGCGCAATCTCGCTTTGTAAGGTAGCCAGGTCTGTAAGTTTTCGAGTGTATTGCTCACCCCAAATTTGATTGCCGTTGACGACATCTACTAATTCCAAACTGAATGTTATATTCTCTCCGCGCTGAACAATACGACCATTCAAAATTGCTTGCACGGAAAGCTCATTTCCAATTTGCTGAGGTTCGGCTGTTTTGCCCTTAAAACGAAATACGGAACTTCTTGCTTTCACGGCAAGCTTGGGAAGCTGCGATAAACTGTTAATTAACGATTCGGTTATTCCGTCAGAAAGATATTCTGTTTCCGCATTACCACCTTCATTAACAAACGGCATTACAGCGATAGATTCAATTTGCCCCTTTGGCGATGAATTACGAGAAGTAAGAAACCAATAGCCGAGTCCGATCGATGTAAGAAGCAGCAAAATCAGACTAACAGCCAAACCTGTTTTGTGTTGTTTGATTTCCGATACTAAATATTCAGCACTTGAAGTCGTGTGAAAGACATCTGTTGTAGCGGCATTAAGAATTTGTGTTTTTGGATCTTTTCGACTCGGTGGATTAGACCGTTCCAGTTTACTTTGAAATTTTAGCTCTTCTTTTACATTTTCCAGATCAGTCAGCAAATCTTTCGCAACTTGATAACGTTTATCTGCCTCTTTTTGCAAAGTCTTCCTAACAATACGCTGCAATTCTGCCGGCAAATTTTTATTAAGCGGCTCAGGCTCTTTTGTTAATATTGAAGCAGTAATATCGGTGGTCGTTTCGCCAGTGAACGGCTGTCGCCCCGAAAGCATTTCGTACAAACAAACTCCAAGACTCCAGACGTCTGTTCTTTGGTCAACGCCTTTCCCACGAGCTTGTTCTGGAGACATATAAGCGACAGTTCCGAGAACCATACCAGCCTTGGTATTAACCTGAGCGATTGTTTCCGCTTCCGCATCGTTTGTTTCTGAATATTCCTCAAGAAGTTTGGCTAGCCCGAAATCAAGTATTTTCACATAACCATCCTGACGAATCATTATGTTTTCTGGTTTAATATCTCGATGAATAATGTGAGCCTGATGTGCTGCTGACAGAGCGGCGGCAATCTGTTCGGCTATTCTTACGCATTCATAAACGCTTAACTCATTTTTCTCTATCTTTTCGCGCAATGTTTCGCCATCCACATATTCTGTAGCGATAAACAATTGGTCGCCTGTTTCATCTACCTCGTAAATTGTGATTATATTCGGGTGATTAAGGAAAGAGGCAGATTTAGCTTCCTGCCTGAAACGTTTGACTCTTTCAACATCAGAACAACATTCTGCCGGCAATACTTTGAGCGCAACCGAGCGTTCAAGCTGCGTGTCGGTTGCAAGAAACACCTCACCCATACCGCCCTTTCCAATTACAGAACGGATTTTATAACGCCCAATTTGTTGTCCAGGTGAAATCACTGTAGAAGGTTAGCAAATTCTAGCACGACTTAATTGTTTATTAAATTCTCTGCTGAATCATAGATATGATAGCTGTTTAGGTTTATCGAAAGCAACAAAGCGGTATCTATAAAACTAATTCACTATTGTTTAATCTGTCGCAAAAATTCCTAGGAAATTCACATTGAAAAAAGCATGTCAAACTTTGTCTAAGAGGTAAAACTTTACGTCAAACCGCTTCCGATTCTCGAAGCTATTCAGGAAAGTTCCGATTTAGACTTTCTATTTAATTATATCTTGAAGAAAACGAACATCACTTTATCAAAAGAGTATTTGAATGAATATCTAAACCGCTTGCCAGGTATTACTTGAACACCTTATCATCAGAATAAGTTAGTTAGATCTGTCATCTTACCGTTTAATATTAACGTAAAAATGAGCGTCTGGTTTTAGGATTTTAGCATTGTAACCGCTAGATAAACAATTGAAAATAAAGGGTTTACGCTCAGCGGCTGGAGCGCCTGATTGTGGTTCAGGATGTCGTAGATTCAAATCCCGCCAGCCGCCCCATTTATTTTATTTTCAACAGGTTGACTCGAATATTCAGCTCATATACTTGAATTCAAGTATATGAGCTGAATATTTTTAAACTGCTTATTATAAAAACGGAGATATTAAAAACCGTTATTTTTATTAATGAGCAAGATATTGATTCAGAAGCGGTTCGAGATTATCAAAGTCAACCGGTTTATTTATTAAACCGTTGCAGCCGGCTTCCATCGCTCGTTCGTAAAAACGGTCTCCGTACGCGGTGACGGCAATAATCGGAATGCCGTCTGTTCCTTTAAATTGTCTGATGGCTTTGGTAGCACTCAATCCGTCCATTTTCGGCATCGAAATATCCATCAAAACGAGATCGGGAAAATTGTGCCGAAAACTTTCAACCGCCTCTAAGCCGTCCGCCGCTTCGACTACTTCATAACCGTAGCTTTCTATCAAAAACTTCATGCAGCTGCGCGTGTCTTCATAATCTTCGACTATCAAAATTGTTCTGCTCATATTATTGCCTCTTGTTCTTAAGATATGAGTTATTAATCAATTTTGAAGGGTTATTCATATAATAAAAAGAACTTTGGGGGTTACGAATAAGAAGTTACACAACTTTAATGCCAACTTTGCCCGAGTAAACGAATCGGTTGGTCAAAAATCCATAAACGCTAATGTTTGTTTATTAATAAAGCGTTAAATAATTTGAGCGAAGCTTAAAATACGTAAAAAAATTATGCTTTAATAAAGGACACCTGTATTATAATAGTTCTGTTCCCCAACGAAATCTGACACATTTTAGATTTATATAGATTCACAAATTAAAAGTGAAGCCGTTCATTTTGCTTTAACGCATCGTTTGGCACGAGTTATATGAAAAAGCCCGAGCACTCTGTTTTGTGTGTTGATGATGACAAGGATACTTGTTTGCTCGTCGAATATATGTTCAAGCAAAACAATTACAAAGTTGTTTCGTGCATGACGGCGGATGAAGGCTTGGCTGAGGCTGAAAAGGGTGGTTATTCGGCTATCATTTTAGATAATTGGTTTGCCGAATCCAGCGGAGTGGAAATTTGCCGGAAAATACGTGTTTTCGATTCTTTGACGCCGATTATCTTTTTTAGCGGCGAAGCGCGACCGAAAGAAAAACAAAAAGCTATCGATGCGGGCGCAAACGAATATTTGGTCAAGCCTAATGATCTGGAAAAATTAACTCAAACCGTGATTGATTTGATTGAAAAACAGTAATTCGGTTTCATCTGCTTCGTCCATAAACAAAAAACAGCATATCGAAATATGCCGTTTTTATTGTTTGTTTTTAACGGGCGACTTGAAAACTACGTCCTGATTTTGATAAATCATCGCTTTATTTGTGCCGGTAAGTAATTCTTCCTTTCGAGAGATCGTAAGGAGACATTTCCACATCGACTCTGTCGCCGATTAAAATACGAATTCGATTTCTCCGCATTCTGCCTGAAATCTGCGCCATCACGATATGTTCGCTGTTGTTGACCTGAACCTTGAAACTGGCGTCACGCTGTTTGTCAATAATTATTCCCGCTACTTCAATTAATTCTTCTTTCATTTTTTAATACCTTATTTTCCTTTAATTGTTAATTGCTGCCTAAAATCGGATTAACCAATCAAAAACAACAGATATTGCTTAAAAATAAATAGTGCCTTCAGCTAATTTTTTAACCGAAGGCACTTATTAAAAATTGCTGCCAATTTTAGCGTTGGTCTTAGTAACGCGAACCGCCGCCGCCGTAACCGCCGCCGCCGCGATTGCCGCCGCCGCGATTGCCACCGCCGCCGCCGTAACCGCCGCGACCGCCGCCGCCGCTACCGCCGCGATCTTCGCGCGGTTTGGCTTCGTTAACTGTTAACGCGCGTCCGTCAATTTCTTTGCCGTTGAGCGCCGAAATAGCGTTTTGCGCTTCTTCGTTGCTCGACATTTCGACGAATGCGAATCCGCGCGAACGTCCTGTTTCACGATCTTCGATGATATTGGTTGATTCGACAGTGCCGAATTCGCCGCACATTTCTTCTAAATCCTGCTGTGTTGTGTTGAAGGAAAGATTTCCGACGTAAAGTTTTGCTGACATAAAATTATATACCTTTTCCCGTTCAAGGGAATTCTAAGAGAAGTGTCGAATCGATATATAACTTCGGAGAAAAACGGTCGGCAACGAAGAATCGGATTTCGGATGCTCAAAAATTCAAGAGCGACTTCTGTAATTAAAAAAAATAAACCTGCTCTCGAACTTATCCAAAAACCGTTTTTGACGAGCGCATCAAAAAGATGCAAGAGAAGGACTAACAATTACTAAGATGCACTTTTTATCGAATGGTTGCAAACGGAATTAGCAGTTTTTCCTGTAAAGATAACTTTTTATATAATCCTTCATATAATCCATTTTCCTTTTAATACGGTCGGCGGCGATGCGATTGATTGAAACCGGGCTAACCGAATTCTGTCCGTATCGCGGAAAGAAACGAGCGGCATCAAACCTTGCTCGATAATTTTTTCAGCCGTATTAACGCGAAACGCGACTTCAGTTACCGGTTTGGCAATTGTTTGGCTCGCATCCTTGTAAATATATAAAGGCAGATTATCAATATCTCGAACGAGATTTTCGCTTAATTCCCATTCGTATAAACTGAAACTCTGCGCCAGAAGCAGCGCGCAGGCGAAAGACGAATTCGTCCAGAGATAATTTTGATTGTCGTCGGGCGTTAAAACTTCCTCAAAAGAAAACGTCTCCGTCGGATCGCTTTTCGCGCCGTAAGGCATTCGACCTAAAAATCTTGGCAGTGTCAATCCGACAAACGACGCTTCCGGCAAACCTCGCAGCATTTCCCAAAGTTTTCTTTTTTCGGAATCTTCCGGCAAACGCCAGTCATCTGATTCCATTGTTTCCGCCAGCGATTCGACACCCAGAATGCGGTGACACGCCTGCGCGATGAAAGCCGTTTCCGACGCTTTCGCTATTTTCGCTATTCGCATCAGCGTCGCCGTATCGTCAACGCCCGGTTCGAACGTGTAATTTCCGCAGACAACCGCCCAACTTTCATCATTAGATAAGCTGAAAGATTGATCGTTCAACAGTTTATAAAAACCGGATTCGGACAAATTATTAACTGACTTCAAATCAGCCGCGAGCTCTTCTTTCTGGGCTTGCAACAGATAAATCTTCAGCTTCGAGTTCGTTTCAATTCTGCTGATTAACAAATATACCGCTCGCCATGCCGACTCAAGCGCTTGAAATTGCGGATGATGCAAAATCGTCCGCATCAGTTCGCTCGTCGCTTCGTCCATCGCCTCGACCAATTTCGCTTGTTCCGTTTCGTTTATTTCAATTAAAAACGGCTTGACGAGCCGGCTGATTAAGTTATCGAGATCGGTTTGAGGTTGAGGCGAGTTGTGTTTTCGAACAGGATTTGCGTCAGATTGCGATAAAATCTGATCTAGCAAATTGCTTGAATCCGCTTGTTGATTTTCGTTTCCGGACGATTGGCTTTCGTCTTTGTTTAGATCTTCATTTTTCAGACTTTCATTCGTTTCTTCATTCTCAAATCTCCGGAGTTTTCCGGCTGTCTGGTGAAAAGTTTGCGGATTCATTAACCGCTGCCGCGTTTCGCGCAAATCGGCAAAAAGCGAAACCTGTTGATAAATTTTGTCCGGATGAAAATCATCAAGCTCGGCAAAACGAAGTTTGACAAGAGCTTGACCGTCGCCGTGTAAATCCAGCGCGAGTTCGACATTTAAATTTTGAAGAGTTTCATCAAAATTATCTCGATCAATTTCAATCGGCAATCGTTTACTTAGATCGGCGTTAACTTCTCTGCCGCCCCAATCTCCGATTAAAAGCAATCGAAAAGGCGCATCTTCATTGAGCGGCGCTACGTCTCGTTCCAAAGTCACATCTGTTTCATTATCATTGACGGTGAATATTGACATAATTTTTTCTTAACAAAAATAATATTTAATATTGAGTCTGAAAATGACTGACACGTTAACATAAAAGTTCTTTCAAATAAAGAAACAAAACGCGCACAAGATTCAATCGATTCTGCGCGCAGATCTTTCCTCGATTTTATTTTTAGTTGCATACTAAAAATTTTCTGTTTAATATCAAAAAAGATCGAAATCTGATTTTTTGATTCTTAGTCGGAAAGTCGGTCAATATCGCTTACCGACTCGTTTGTTTTATTTCGCGCATTTTCCGATTTAAAATCGTTTCTCTCTTTCTCTTTACTCTTAAAGCGATTTTGTTATCCTTATTTTCGTAAATTTTTCACTTCCGAAATTGGTACTGGTTTGATTGAAAAGATTTTTTTCACCGAGTTTGTTATGAAAGCTGTAAAAATATTTTGCTGTCTCTTATTTATCGCTTTATCCGCCGGTTTTGTTTCCGCGCAAAGAAATACCAAAGTTTACGCCGACGGCGAATTGCTCGTTAAATTTAAAAGTGCGTCGCATAAAATGTCGGTCGAACAGTTTAACGAGCAATTCGGAGCTGAAGTCGTCGAACGATTCACCGATTTAGGCTGGCAGCGAATCAAATTGCCGGAGAATTTATCAATCGAGGAAGCGCTTGAGATTTATCGTAACTCGGAGCAGGTCGAAGCCGTTCAGCCGAATTATTATTATCGTCTTCTCGCCGCGCCGAACGATCCGCAGTTTTCTTCGATGTATGGATTGCAGAAAATCTCCGCGCCCGCAGCTTGGGATTTGGCAACCGGCAGCACTAATACAGTCGTTGCCGTCATAGATACCGGCGCGAAGCTCGACCACGAAGATTTAGCGGCAAACCTGTGGACGAATTCAGGTGAAATCAACAACAATGGCGTGGACGACGACGGCAACGGTTTTATAGACGATTATTACGGCTACGACTTTTTCTATAACGACGCCGACCCGTCGGACGAGAACGGACACGGAACGCACACTGCCGGAACGATCGGCGCTGTCGGCAACAATCTTCTGGGCGTTACCGGCGTCAATTGGAATGTTCGTATGATGACGATCAAAATCTACGACAATGACGGTTTCGGAACGACGGCGGCAATGCTCATCAATGCTTACAATTACGTGCGAATGATGAAAAACCGCGGCGTCAATATCCGCGTTACGAACAATTCATACGGCGGCTGCGACGAAGCCTGCGGTTACGACCAAGCCACCAAAGACGCGATTGACGCGCTCGGCGCGACCGGAGTTTTGCAGGTGTTTTCGGCGGGCAACAGCAACCAGAATTTGGAAGCCACGCCGTTTTACCCGACGAGTTACACGACGCCGAGCATTCTGGCTGTAGCGTCCTCGACTTCGACCGATACGCGTTCGGGCTTTTCTAATTACGGCGCCGCGAGCGTTGACATCGCCGCTCCCGGATCGGGTATTTTAAGTACTTATCGCTCGCCGCTTTACGCGACCCTGAGCGGAACTTCGATGGCGGGACCGCACGCGGCTGGCGCAGCGGCTTTGCTTTCTTCGTATAATCCGAATCTGTCCGCCGCTTCCTTAAAAGCGACACTGATGAACACGGTTGACGTTTTGAGCGCATGGAACAGCGTCGTCAAAACCGGCGGCAGACTGAACGCGGCGCGCGCTTTGCAGAATCAAACGGTTTGCAGTTTTGCTCTCGACCGAACTTCGTTAGCTGTGCGAACAAAAGGAGGCTATTACACGGTTAATGTTTCCGCCGGACAAAACTGTGATTATTCGGTCAAAAGCAACGCGAACTGGATTCAGGTTTCGAGCGCGGATTCTTTAAGCGGAAACGGCGCGGTTATTTTTCGGGTGACTATCAATCCGAGAATTTCCCGCACCGGAACGGTAACGATCGGCGGGCAAAATTTTACCGTTACGCAGTCGAGAAATTAATTTCTCATAAATTTTAACCGTCTTTTCCAACTTTTATAAGCTGGAATGCGTCAAAGAATTTGATTCGAATTTACAGTTGAATTTCAATGCGCGATTTTCTCACGAGCAAAGTTTCGCCTTGATTTTCTTGCATTGAAAATAATTTAAGTAGTATATTTAAACGTTTTCTAACTTTCGGCAAATCAAAACCCGACCATTTTAAGATTTAGCAAAAGGAAATTTATAATGAAGATTTTTTTCAAATTGAGCAGAAAATTTAGCGTGTTTTTCGCTGCCTTATTACTTTTATCAATCTCGTCATCCGCCCAGATTAGTCTGCGCGAAGCGCTTGATACGGATGGCGACGGCAAAGCCGATTACACGGTTTTCCGTCCGAGCAACGCAGTTTGGTATACATTAAAAAGCGCCGGCGGCTTTTCCGCCCAAGCGTTCGGTATACCGAATGACGATTATATAACGCCCGGCGATTTTGACGGAGATAACAAAGGCGACATTGCTGTTTGGCGGGACACGAACGGCGTTTGGTATTGGCTGAACAGCTCTAATAATACGTTTTCCGCCGTTGCATTCGGCAGCCCCGGAGATGAGCCGATCGCCCGAGATTACGACGGCGACGGCAAAACCGATCCGGCTGTCGTCCGCCGCAGTAACGGCGCGATGCTTTGGTATATGCTTCGCAGCACCAGCGGTTTTGCCGGTGCTCAGTTTGGACTCGCATCAGACTTTACCGCTCCCGGCGATTATGACGGCGACGGAATTTTCGATCTCGCGGTTCAACGTCCCGGAACAGCCGGTGATTCTCCGGCGTCTTTCTTCATACAGCGTTCCCGCGACGGCTTCCAATCCTTGCAGTTTGGATTTAGTAACGATTTGGTTGTGCCGGGCGATTATGACGGCGACGGCAAAACCGATGTTGCTGTCGTTCGTGAAGGCGCATCGGAAAACTCCAATCTCAACTGGTATATTCAGAGAAGTCGCGACGGGTTTATAGCACATACTTTCGGTATCACCGGAATCGACTTGACTGCTCAGAATGATTATGACGGTGATGGTAAAACCGATATTGCTGTTTGGCGCGACACTAACGGAACGTTTTACAGCTTATCAAGCAGCCTGGTCAACGTAACTTCGGTAGTTCAGTTCGGTTCTCCCAATGATTATCCGGCTGCCAGCTACGACACGCATTAATTTCGGCTAAAACATCGTTAATAAAAGGTTGGAGGCTTTACTGAAAGTTTCCAGCCTTTTTTGTTTGCGACAGAAATCCTGTAAAATTTTTTATTAATGGCTGATTTTTCAGATTTGATAAAAAATCAATTCGCGCGTAAGCAAGTCGTGATTGTCGGCGATTTGGTCGCCGATCAGTTTTTGCGCGGAACGATTGCCCGCGTGTCGCGCGAAGCGCCGGTTTTTATTTTGCGCCACGACGAGACCGAAACTTTTCCCGGCGGCGCGGCGAACGCTGCGGTCAATGTCGCCGCGCTCGGCGGCTCGGTTTCTCTAGTCGGTTTAATCGGCGCAGACAAAAACGGCGAATCGCTTCTCGCGAAACTCAACGCGCAAAATGTAGAGTGCCGCTTTGTCATTTCGAGCGAGAAGCAGCAAACGACGACAAAAGTTCGCGTTTTAGCCGCCCAGCATTACGCGCCGCGCCAGCAGGTTATTCGAATTGATTATGAAAATCAATCTCCGATTGATGAAGAAACAAAAAATCAATTAAGCGAAAATTTGATCCGCGCGAGCGAAGACGCCGACGCGATAATTTTTTCCGATTACAATTACGGCGTTGCCGACACGGCGATTTACAAAGTCGCCAACCGCATCGCGAGAGAAAGAAAAATTCCGCTTTTAATTGATTCGCGTTTTCACCTCTCGGATTTTCCGAATGCGACCACTGCGACACCGAATCTGGAAGAAGTAGAACAAATTTTAGGCGGGAACTTCACTGACGACGACTGCGAAACCTTGCGCGAGCGGCTCGGTTTTGAAGCGCTGCTCGTTACTTGCGGCAACAAAGGAATGCTTCTCGTCGAAAAAAACAAAAATCCTTTGCGAATCGAAGCCGTCGGCGCAAAAGAGCCGATTGACGTAACCGGCGCGGGCGACACGGTTATTGCCGTTTACGGTTTGGGCTTGGCGTGCGGTCTTAGCTTTGCCGAAAGCGCGCGTATGGCGAATGCGGCGGGCGGCATCGTTGTGATGAAAAAAGGAACTGCGTCAGTCAGCGCGGAAGAACTTATGACTTCGCTGCAATCGCCGGGGCAAACAACAAACGATTAAAAGCGTCGTTTAATTATGGAAAAAAGCGCACGGATTGTTTTGTTAATTACTTCCGTCTTGAAAAAATGTCTATTATAAATCAAAAAATTTTATCGGCTCCGATTCTCGAACGACATCACCTCGTCGCGCGCATTTCGACGGAAAGAAAAAACGGCGCGCGCATCGTTTTGGCGAACGGTTGTTTCGACCTTTTTCACGTCGGACACATTCGTTATCTGACAGGAGCGAAAGCGTTAGGCGATTGCTTGATTGTCGGCATAAATTCGGATGCGCAGGTGCGAAAGTTGAAAGGCGAAAATCGCCCGTTTATGCCTGAACACGAACGCGCCGAAATCGTCGCGGCACTCAGATTCGTTGATTTCGTCACGATTTTCGACGAACCGACGGTCGAAGAATTGATTCGCGCCGTAAGACCTGATTTTCACGCCAAAGGCACGGATTATACAATCGAATCCGTTCCCGAACGCGAAATCGTACTTGAAATCGGCGGTCAAACAGCGATTGTCGGCGATCCTAAAGATCATTCTTCGACGGAGCTAATAAGGAAAGTTAACACATAGTTTCAGGAAGTTAACAAAAAGTCTCAAATAATTTGAAGAAAAAAGGTTTTTAACTCTCCGGCGCTTTCTGTAAACTATCCGGAACTTTCTGTTAACTTTTTATTATGTATAAATCGCGTACAAAAAACGATTTAATGATCGAGGTTTGGGAAGCGCTCGACTGCGAATCAGTCGGCGCGAAAGAAATCGGCGCAGTTGAAGCCGCAGTGCGCGAGCGTTTCGGAGCGAGCGCGGTTGAATCGCCGATGAAAATTGCGCGGCTTTTGGCGGACGAAGGCGCGGAACTGCGGCACGCCGAAATTCTCGAACTCGATGTTGAACGGCGGCTCGAATCGCCTTACGATGCGATGTTTCGCAATATTTTAAAGTTCTCTGATTTTCGGCAAACCCGCGTTTCGATTCGCAATCTGGAAAATCTGCGGCAGAAATTTTTGCGCGAAAATGACAAGGAAGGTTTGCGCCTGGTGCGCGAAACGGCACTGAAAGGCAAAAGTCGCGCTTTGATGATTGCCAAAAATCCGAAAGTTGACCAGATGAAACGCGATGAAAAAGCGGAAATCGCCGAATGGTTTACGATTTGGCTGCAATCGCCGGAAATTTTTGAAAATTGGATCGAGCTTCGACGTGGGTCAAAAGACTTCAAAGAAAAGTTCGAGGCACAAAAGAATCCCGAAAATTCATAAGTTTCGCGTGCGACAAAAAGCTTACTAAAATCACATCGAAAGATTATTATGCGCCGGTTTTATGCTTCTCATGAACAATTTAAGTCGGGAAACATTATTTTAAATGAAGATGAAACCAGACATCTGCGCGACGTTTTGCGTTTGCGCGAAACAGCGGAAGTGCAAATTTTCGACGGGGCGGGCAAAGAATTTTCGTGCATCATCGAAACCATTTCAAAACGGGAAACGGTTTTGCGAATCAAATCGGAAATCGCGCCGCACGCGCCTGAATCGGATTTGGATTTAACACTCTCGGTCGCTCTTCTTAAAGGCGAAAAATTCGATTTGGTCGTGCAAAAAGCGACGGAATTAGGAGTTACGCGGCTCGTTCCGCTTATGACAAAACGCGCCGATGTTAAAATAAAAGATTCTAAAGATGCGGAAAAGAGAGTTGAAAGATGGCGAAAAATAGCTTTAGAAGCGGCGAAGCAGTCGGGTCGCGCGAAATTAATGATAATCGAAACGCCGATGAAATTTGAGAATTTCATCAAATCGGAAACAAAAGCTGCGAAAATTTTATTTGCCGAACGCGACGGCGAGAATTTTTCGGAAATAACGTCGAGCGGCAAAATCATCGCTGTCGTCGGCGCGGAAGGCGGATGGGAAACAGCCGAAATTGAAACGGCGCGAGAAAACGGATTTCAGATCATCACTTTCGGCGGCAGAATTTTGCGCGCGGAGACGGCGGCGATTGCGATTGCAGGGATTTTGCAGAATCGGTTCGGCGATTTGCGTTGAAAGAGCTGTAAAAAAGAAAAAGTGGTGAATAACTCATTTTAAGTTATTCACCACTTTTTCCAAAGCCGGATATTTACTGATCGTCGTCCATTTTAACCGTTTTCGGACGATAATAAGCCTCGCCGCGTTGAAGGAGTTTGGCTTTTTCGCCAAGTGTCTGAATGACCGAAGCTAAAAATTCCTTGTTTGCCAATTTGAAATTTACGACGCCTTTGGCATCGACGTCCGGGTCGTCATAGTTGATCGCCAAATAGCGGCGCTTTTCCCGAATCAGACTGGCAAGACCCGCGCCCGGCAGCGGAATAACGCTGACAGCCGTAGCCGTTGCGGAACGAACAGATTTTGACTGCGCCGAAACGACGAGCATCGAGGCGTACGGAATCGCAAATTTCTCCTTGCCGTCTTTGCCGAAAAAAGCGATGCGCTCGTTCATATCGTCGAATTTAAATGTGCCTTCTTCCTTTTTTTCGTGACCGAACATTCCGCCTTCGTATTTGACCGGAAAAGAAGTCGGCGTTTGCCGCGCAACGGAAGCTGTCGGCGTCGGCGCGTTTTTCGCCGGTTGATTTTTGTCAACCGGACGCGGCTGCGCGGAAGCGGCGACGGCTCCGGCAAACAAAGTCAGGACAAGCAAGGATAATAATTTTTTCATAAAACCTCTTCTGAATTTTCGCTTAAAAGTTTGAAAGAAAAGAATTGAAATTTCGACAATCTAAAATCTAAAACCTAATTTTAAAATCCTAAATTCTATAGACGCATCCCGCCCATCGTTCGTTGCCACGCCAGCGTTTGTTTTAAAACGCCGAGACGCTGGCTGTCGGAATCGGAACAATCGAGCGAGAGTTGTTCAATGATTGATTCCAGCAGCGGAACGGCGAATAACCCTGCGTGCGCGACAATTTGCGAGTAATAATGGATTTGCAAACATTGGTTTTCGTCGGCGTGGAATTTTTTCATTTGCGCGGCATCAATTTTATGAACGTCCTGTCCGGCTGGAACGACGCGGCGCGGAACGCCGTGCAAAATCCGCTCGTTTTCGTCTTTCCAACCGAGCAGCAAAATGCCGATTAAAAAACCTTGTTCGTTAAGATAATCCGGGCTAAAACTGCCAAGTTCGGGTTTTGGCGAAAGCCGCGGTCCGAAACTGGCGTATTCCGGGTTGACGAGCATCGAATTGTAAACGACGCCGACAATTTCCGTTTCATCGGCGAACGGCAAACTGACAAACTGCGCGAAGCCGAAATCTTCAGCCGCCGGCGGATCGCTCGTGTCGAGCGCGTCAACAACCCGCGCGATGTAATCAATATGGGAATTAGAGCTGACGACTTTTGCGATTTTCATAAAGGAATTTACCACAGAAACATTTCGGCGCAGAAACAATGGAACACGGATTAACGCGGAAAATCACGGGAAAAAACAGATTTCCATATAATGCTTTAACCGTGAAAATCCAATGTAAATCAGCCTCTGTGTTCTATTTCTTCTTTTACTATTCAAATTCGGTTTCCGATTTCGGGAATAATATACAAAAGCCACCAGAGAAAAATTTGCACGGCGAGAACAACGAAACTCAGGAAAAAACTGACGAGCGCGAGTTTTCGACCGCCGAGATGCGGTTGGCGAAAAGCGACTGCGAAACCGAAACCGCTGATGAAAAAGGTAAAGGGCACGAATAGAATTCCGAGATAAGGCACAAACGAATAAACCAGCGACGCCCAAGCCATTTGCGAAATGGAATTTTTATTTTGCTCGAACAAATTCGTAATTTCCGTATTTTGTTGTTTTTTTGATTTGCTGAAATTCGAATCTTTTTTCTGCCAGTTGTAGGACGCGCGCAAGCGGTCGAGCGGTTCGTAATCTTCGCGCAAATGTTTTCCGCAAACTAAACAAAACCGAGCATTTTCGCGCCGGGCGAACGCGCCGCAAGCCGAACAAACCGAATTGTCGGTATACGGAACCGGAAAAACGGAAAATTGTTCGCGGTTTTCAAACTGCGTTTCGTTTTCCGTTTTTTGTTTCCGAGTTTCCATTTCTTCTTTTATCTTCTTCGTCCTTTGCTGGCGTTTTTACGTGAAACGCTGAAATTCAGTTTTTCACGAACCGCGAAGTCTTGTAAAGCCCTCAAGAAAATTTCGCGGTCGCGAACGCTGATTAAAGCGGTTTGATCGGCGGTTTCGAGCGCGTAAGGATAACCCAAACCGACGACGCATTCGGCGCGCACCGTGTCGAGAACTTCTTCTAACAATCCTTGTTCGTAAATCCATGCGGGAACGTCGATCCTCGCGGGCGCGCCGTCGCCGGTCGTTTGCAGATACGTGAAACCGACGAGCGGTTTTCCGGTCTGCAAATCGACAAACGCGCTCAAGCCGCGGCGATTGGAAAAACAAAAACAGGTTCTGTCGCCCCACGATTGCAAAACCGTTGAATAATTTTCGATTTCGGCGTGCAAAAGCGTCGTGTCGTGCAGATTTTTTCTGCCTGAATCTGCCAAAGACGACGTGAAGTTGGAAAGAAAAGTCAATAAATCACGCGCGTAGCTTCGATCAACATAACCGATTATCGGAACTTCTGTTTCTGCGGAAAACCGGACGAGTTCAACCAGTTTATTTGTAAAAGCCGCCTGCAGTCCCGTATCGGGATGCGGCGTGGAAAGCAGCAAAGTTCCGTCGTAAAAAGCGAGCGGCATTCGTTCGCCGCGTGCTTGCCAGCCGCTTTTCTTTTCGAGAAACTCTTTCGCTTTATCAATTTCCGCTTCAAAACGGTATTGTCCGACTTTCGTTTCGGGAACGACGGGTTCGTCCTGCGAAAGCAGTTTTTCCGGCGAGAGTACAAAAAATCTGGCGTTTTTTTCGTAACCGAAATCGCTGTTGTGCGGGTTTTCAAACCAACCGATTTGAATCGCCGCAATCGGCAAAGAAGTTTCCTTTTCCGCGTAAAGCTGGCTGCCGTCAGCCGCGAAAGTCGTGCGATTTTCCAGAACTTTTGCCGCCCACGCCCGCGCTTCTTCGTGATTCGCCCATTTTGTCTCGAAAGAAAACCCAAAGGACTTATGGCTCTCAAGCTCATCGGACGGAATCGCCCCGACGTTTTCCGCTTTTGCTAATTTTTCCTTAATTTCACCGCTCGAAAGTTTTTCGACCTCGCTTAAAGCTCTCAAATAAAAATTCAAATCGTCCGCCTGTTCGCGAACGTAATTTTGAAAATCTTCACGCTGATTGTGCAGCTCGCCGGTGAGCAGTTCTCTGTAAAGCATATTTTTTTTGCGCAGCTATTAGCCAAAAACTTTGCCTCAATCGCCGCCTAGCAACAAGAAAGATTCGATTTTGTGCATAATTCTGTTCAGTTTCCGAATAAATTATTCGCAAATTTTAAGTTTTCGCTTTTGATTAATTATTCGCCGATTATTTGACCCGACTCGTTCGGCGTTTCATAAAATCCATCAAAACGAATTCGGTAAGATTGTTCGGATTGGCAAAATATGCTTTGCCGCGCGTCATCGCCGACATTTGTTTGACGAATTCAACTAAATAATAATCGCTCGCCAGCATAAACGTGTTAATCATTATGCCGGATTTGCGACATGCTTGAACTTCTTTGAAAGTTTCCGCCATGACGAACGGGTCGTTGCCCATCGAGTTTTTATAAAGCAGTTTCTTCTCGCTTTTTGTCGTTTGCGAATATCTTCGGTGATTAAAAAATGCGGCGTTCGACGGTTCGACGTAAGCAGCGGTCGGTTTGCCGTCTGTGACCATCACGATCTGCTTCATTTCCTTGCGCTGCGCATTTAATATTCTTCTCGCTAATTTCAAACCTTCCGCTGTGTTCGTGTGATAAGGTCCGACCTGCGTTGTAGCGAGTTTGGCGAGCGGCAATTCTTCCGCGCCGTCATGAAACAAAACGATTTTCAATGAATCGCCCGGATACTGCGTTCTGATTAAATGCGCGAGGGCGAGCGCGACTTTTTTGGCTGGCGTGAAACGATCTTCGCCGTAAAGAATCATCGAATGCGAGCAGTCGAGCATCACAACCGTCGCGCACGACGATTGATAATCCTGTTGATGAACGTATAAATCCTTATATTCGAGATTGAGCGGAACGCCCAAACCTTCTCTTTGAATCGCGCTCATCAAAGTCGCGTTGACGTCCAAATTTATCGTGTCGCCGAATTCGTATTGCTTGGAACTCAAAGCGGCTTCGATTCCTGTGTCGAGCTGTGGCGTATCGTGTCTGCCGATGGAAGATTTGCCGACCGAGCCGAGCAGTTTCTGCAAAGTTTTGTAGCCGAGAAAATCCAAGCCTTTTTCGGTTACTTCAAACCGCACATCGCGCGGCTGCGCCTGTCCGATTTCTCCTTTTCCCTGTCCGTTTTGCAGCTGTCGCGCCTGCGGCTGTTCGATTTCCTTGAGATTCAGGTAACCTTCTTCGACTAATCGCTCAATTAATTGATTAACCAATTCTTCAAGCAACGAGCCTTTGAATTTGCCTTCGTTTTCCGCCAGCATTTCTTCGATTTGCTGTTCGGTCAGCATTCCCTGTTCTATCAGCGCTTCCATCAGCGCCTGCCGCAACGCGTCGAGCGAATCATCAGTCTCGTTGCGCTGCCGCGTCCAGTAATAATCTTCGTTGTAGCCGGAATCAAGCAACGAATCCGAAAGCGACTGCATTAAATCGCCCAAATTAACGCCCGAAACGTCGAAACCTTTGAATTTTGAATAGCGAATAAATTTCATTTTTTACAACTTCTCTAAAATTTTACGGCAACCTTTTCAAAAATGGTTGCCATCTGAGAAACGCTCATTTATATTAAGGAAATAACTTTTCCAAAAATTTGCTCTTCCCAAAAGTTAGCACATTTCTCTCCCGAAATTGAAACTAAATTAAGGAAGGATTTTGAAGTCATGAAAAAGTTTTTAGTCGGTTTGATGATGGCGCTGGTATTTGCGGTCGGGCTTCCGCTTTCGGTCGAAGCTCACAACGGGTGCTATCGCCACAGAAAGGTGCGAAGAGCTTCGTACACCAGAAGTTACGCGCGGACGAATCGTTCGTATCGAACATACAGAACGAATCAATATTACGCGACGCGCGGTTACAGCACTTACCGTCGTCCGTCGTTTTATCGCCGTCATCGCAATTTGGTTAACATCGGCATTGCCACCGGCGCTGGCGCGTTAATCGGAGGACTTTTACGCGGAAAACGTGGAGCAGGTATCGGCGCATTAATCGGCGCGGGCAGCGGCGCGGTTTATACTTACGGCATTAACAAGAAAAAACGTCGTTACTAATAATTTCGGCGATTTTATACCAAAAAGCGGCGCGGGTTGTGCCGCTTTTTTACTTTAAACACGAAAGCGTCGAAACGTATCCGATATTGTTTTCTTTAATTTTACATTAACTCTTGTTTTGCCACTTAAACTCTTGAATATACTGCTATTTCCCGCTTTGGCATACCCTTTGCTTATTGTATAAGCAACAAAGGTTTCGAACCTTAAAAGTAAAGGAGATAAAGCAATGAAAAAATTTATAACGACTTTTGTGATGATGGCAGTGATGGCAGTAATGGTGCCCATGTTCGCGGGCACGGCAAGCGCTCAAACTTACAGAAAACCGAGCGTTTATAAAAAACACCGCAACTTGATTAATATCGGAATCGGAACAGGCGCGGGCGCGCTACTCGGCGCACTCATCGGCGGCAAAAAAGGCGCATTAATCGGCGCGGCAGCCGGCGCCGGCGGTTCGGCTCTTTATTCATATAAAATCAAGCCGAAAACGAGAAGATACTACCGCGCTCGCCGCTACTAGTTCACGAACTGAACGAACAAGGGAAAAGTAAAAACCCGCGATTGAAATTTCAATCGCGGGTTTTTACTTTGAAGTATCTATCAAAACTTTTGTGCCGATTGGAATATCTTCTTTTGTTAGGCTTTCAAACCAAACTCCGACTTTTTCAAAATCTGGCGGAGATGTCATTTCTATTCCGCTGACTTTTGTATTTATTTCCTTTCCGTCAGAATGAACAAGAATTACTTTACCATCAATTAAATGAATAGAATCTGGCGCAAGCCTTCCTACCACAATAGTTCCTTGTCTTCCAGCAAAATAAAAATTGTCTTCAACTGTGAAAAGTTTCCTCTTCATTAATTATAACCTTCTAAATCGGTCAAATCCTCGTAAATCATTCCGCGACGGTCGCGTTTCGCTTTGGTCGCCGCTTCAAAACCGCCTTCTTCGTTGCGCGAAATTTTGTTTTGCGCGTAGAGACCTTCGAGCACGAATTCGCACGCCGAGACGAGTTTCGCCGCTTCATTTCTGCTGAAATCGAGCGGCACGAGCGTTGATTCGATCAATTCGGGAACGGTTTCGAGCAAACCGACGCATTCTTCCGCCGAAGCCGTTTCGCTCAATAAAATTTTATTTCCCTCGTCAAACCAGCGCACGGTCGGTGCAAAATCGATGCCGAGAAAAAAGCCTTCAAATATAACGCCCGCCGCACGTTTGATCAAATCTCTCGCAAGCCGCGTCGCGCCGATTTGCTCGCCCTCGTATTCGAGTTCCATTTTCCCGGTCATCGAAGGCAAAGCAGCGTAAATGTCGGAAATGCGCGGCACGATTTCGGTTTCATCAGTTATCAAAGCGCGGCGCTCGGCATTTGAAATCGCCGATTCCAAAGCAGTAATCGGAAACCTTTGGGAAACCCCTGAACGTTTATCAATTCTTTGGTCGTCGCGCGCTTCGAACGCGATTTGCTCGATTGTTTCGGAGATAAAATCCGGCACTTCGACCGTAAAACCTTCAAAATCCGCGCGTTCAATCCACGCTTCCTGTTTGGTAATCGAAGTTCCAAGTCCAATATCTTTCGGATAATGCGTCGCGATTTCCGCGCCGATTCTGTCTTTCAAAGGCGTAATAATTTTTCCGCGAGCCGTGTAATCTTCAGGATTAGCGGAGAAAACCAGCATTACATCCAGCGGCAGACGAATCGGATAACCTTTTATCTGCACGTCGCCTTCCTGCATGATATTGAAAAGTCCGACCTGAATTTTTCCCGCCAAATCCGGCAGTTCGTTGATGGCGAAAATCCCGCGGTTCGCTCTCGGTAAAAGTCCGAAGTGAATCGTCAATTCGTCCGACAAAAGATGCCCGCCTTTCGCCGCTTTGATCGGGTCAACATCGCCGATAATGTCGGCAATCGTGACGTCCGGCGTCGCGAGCTTTTCGACAAAACGCGAATCGCGCCGCACCCAATCAATTTTCGTTTCGTCGCCATGAATTTCGATTTGCTGACGCCCGAAAGCCGAGAGCGGCTCGAATGGATTATCGTTGATTTCCGAACCGGCGATGATCGGAATTTCTTCGTCCAGCAAATCCGTTAATTGCCTAATAATTCTACTTTTCGCCTGCCCGCGCGTCCCCAAAAGAATAAGGTTGTGTTTCGACAAAACCGCATTGACGAGCTGCGGTATGACCGATTCTTCGTAGCCGAGAATTCCTTGAAAAAGACGCTCACCGCTTCTCAGTTTTTTGATAAGATTCGCGCGCATCTCGTCTTTGACCGAACGCGTCGCATACCTGCTTGCTTTTAATTCACCCAATGTTACTGCTTTGTTCATAAATCTATTCTACAAAAATTAATCCTTAGATTAACAGGATTAAGAAAGACATTTTCCACTTTCTTAAAAATAAAAAGTCCGAAGTCTGTAAAAACTTCGGACTTTCTAAGATTCAAGCTTCGAGATTCAAAAATATAACTTCTTAAATCCAAAATTAAAAAACGTATTTGTTCGCCGCGATAAGCGTGTCGGCGATTTTCTGCCGCGCCGCGATGGTGTTGATCGGCGCGTTATTTTTCGTGAAACGCTTGAGCGCGACCGTCAGCATTTTGCCTTCGTCGCCTTCGGCAATCGCGGCAATAGTGTTTTTCGCTTTCGCTTCGACGCGTTGAATCGCGTCGTTGCAGAAAACCTGCGCCATCACGATTTGATTTTCGCCGCCGGTTTCCGCCATTTTCTGCGCTCGCAAAACGGCAGTTTCCATCTGATACGCTTCGATGATGATGTCCGCCGCGTTCATCAAAACTTCTTGCTGATTCGACAATTCCATCATATATTTCTGCGCCGCCGTGCCGAGAATCATCAGCGCGACTTTTTTGGCATTTTGCGCTAATTTCATTTCCGTTGCCAAAATGCTTTCATCATCGTCAAATGACATTTGCGGATTCAGAATTTCGTCCTGCAACGCTTTCGCCGCCTGCAAAAGACCGAGTTTTCCTTTCATCGCGCGCTTCATCAATTGTCCGGGAATCAACATTCGATTGATTTCGTTCGTGCCTTCGAAAATGCGGTTGATGCGCGAATCGCGATACGCTTTTTCCGCCGGATAATCAGCCGAATAACCGTAACCGCCGTAGATTTGCACCATTTCGTCAACGACGTAATCGAGCGCTTCGGAACAGGCGACTTTGTTGATCGAAGATTCGACCGCGTATTCTTCAATCGAGCGCAGTTTTTTCTCTTTATCGCCGCCGTCTTCGCCGATCAGCGCGTCAATCATTCCGACCGTTCGATACGTAATTGATTCGGCAACCCAAACGCGAATCGCCATTTCGGCTAATTTGTGTTTGATCGCGCCGAAGCTCGAAATCGGTTTGTTGAATTGATGCCGTTCGTTCGCGTAACGAATCGCGTCGTGCATCGCCAGTTTCGCGCCGCCCGTGACAGACGCGCCGAGTTTGAAACGTCCGACGTTCAAAATATTAAACGCGATTTTCGCGCCGTCGCCGACGTTTCCAATCAAGTTCGATATCGGAATTCTCGCGTCCGACAAAATAAGCGGCGTCGTCGAACTCGATTTGATGCCCATTTTGTGTTCTTCATTTCCCGGACGGCAATTTTCGCTGCGTTCGACGACAAACGCGGAAAACTTCTCTTTTTCGCCGTCAACTTTGGCGAAAACGATGTAAACGTCGGCAAATCCGCCGTTCGTAATCCACATTTTTTCGCCGTTCAAAATGTATTCAGTTCCGTCCTCGCTCAATTTCGCCGAGCATTTCGCGCCGAGAGCGTCCGAACCGCTTCCGGCTTCCGACAAACAATAAGCCGTTATCGCTTCGCCAGAAATGATTTTCGGAATCCATTTTTCTTTTAATTCTTCCGAACCGAAATACAGAATCGGCAAAAGTCCGATTGAAGTTTGCGCCCCGAAGGTCGTGCCGAAACCGCCGCTGCGACCGACCATTTCCGCGATAATCACGCCCGCCGTCTGGTCGAGCGCCGCGCCGCCGTATTCTTCGGGGATATTCGCGCCGAGTAAACCTAAATCGCCCGCCGCTTTGACCAAATCGCGCGAGATTTGCCAGTTGTGTTTTTCCATTTCGGCGATCTGCGGGCGAACTTCATTATCAATAAATTCGCGCATCGTTTCGCCGATCATTTTATGCTCTTCGGTAAAATCTTCGGGCGTAAAAATCTCGCTCGCCGAGCGGTTTTCAATCAAAAACGCGCCGCCTTTGATGTAATCCTTTTCCATCTGTGCATCCATAATTTTTTCCTCTTTTGTATTTTTTGATGAATTGATATGCTGGGCGTATTATAACTGAATGAATGTTCATTCAGCAAGAAAATTATTCAGCAACGCGGTTTTTATTTTGTAAATCAGCGAGAATGAAAAGTTTAATAAAATATAGTTATTAAATTTTTCATTCTCGCTGATTTATTTCCGCACAGTATTAATTCGCATTTCCTGCTCTGGCGCGACTTTTATCCGGTTCCGATGCACATTAACGAGTCGCGCATTAAACGCCGGTCGGAATTACGCATTTTGAAGCGGACGCCGTTGCTCGCCGGACTTTCTTCGTCGCTGATTCTAAATAATAAATCGCAAATCCAAACGGCTTCGCCCGCTTTTCCTTTTTCACTTTTAACTGAAAATTCGATTGCGCCGCTCGCGTTCGGTTCGGCTTGAAACGATAAAACGCCGCTCAGAAAATCAAGAATCGTGCGGTCGTCTTTCGACGTGCCGGCGCTTTCGCAGTTTTTACCGGCAGACAAAAGAATGTCGCCGTTCAAAAAAACCTGTTTGACTGCTTCTTTCGCCGTCGGCTCGATTATTTTCGCTTCCCGTTTTTTCGTCTGCGCGAGAGCGGCGGAATATAAGCCGAAAGAAACGACTCCGATCAGTAAAAACTTGGTAATGCTGTTTTTCATAACGGAAATTCTCCGTAAAAAATCTCGTAACCCGTTCCCGTATAATGTCGTTTAAAGTCTTCCGGCGTTTGTTTGATAACGTGCCGGAAACGATTTTTATACTGCCAGACGACTTGCTCGATAAAAATTCCGATATGTTTTCGCGGCACGTTGCTGATCGTTTTTTTCTTCAGATCGACGTTTCCCGCCTGCGTCACGAAGATAAATCCCCTTCGCAAATCAACCGGTTTGTCCGCCCATTTGCCGACTCTGCGGCAGCGCGGAAAAACTTCGTGAACGCGGATATTGCCGCTTTTGCTATGTTCGCCTTTGCCCGTCATTCCGAAACAAGTCAAACCGAACGTCAATTCCGTCGCGTGGCATACAAAATGTGCGCAGTGATTTTCGCTGTCGTTTGTAAACGAACAGCCGCAAATCTCCGAAATATGTTTGTTAACATAACCGTCCAATTCCGTCGCAGTCGGTATTTTCATAAAGCCGTCTCCTTTTCCGCTGAAATTTTAGATTTGAAATCATATACCTGACTTTTATCTAAAATACTTTTTGCCGGAACACGAAAGAGATTTTCAACTCGCGACGGAACAAAGACGAATTAGTATCAAAAAAAGCTTTAATCCAATCTCTCGAAAATTCCAGCAGCGCCCATTCCGCCGCCGACGCACATTGTGACCATTCCGTAACGCCCGCCGCTGCGTTTTAATTCCTGCAAAATCGTCGCCGTCAGTTTCGCTCCCGTGCATCCGAGCGGATGTCCGAGCGCGACCGCACCGCCGTTGACGTTAACGCGCGCCGGATTCATTTCCAACATTTTCATCACCGCCAGACCTTGCGCGGCAAAGGCTTCGTTGAGCTCAATTACATCAATCTGATCGAGCGTCAAACCAGCCATTTTCAAAGCCTTCGGAATCGCGTAAACCGGACCGATGCCCATTTCTTCGGGCAGACAGCCAGCGGTTGCGTAAGCCACAAAACGCGCCAACGGTTTTAATCCTAACTTTTCCGCCATTTCCAAGCTCATCACAACCGAAGCTGCCGCGCCGTCTGACATTTGCGAAGAATTTCCCGCCGTAACAGTTCCTTTGGCGTGAAAAACCGGTTTCAATTTCGCCAAGCCTTCGATATTCGCGTCGTAACGCACGCCTTCGTCCGTGTCGAAAACGACTTCTTTGCGACGGACGCGACCTTTTTCGTCGAGTTCGTCAACCGCAACCGTGAACGGTACAATTTCTTCTTTGAATTTGCCGGATTTTACGGCTTCAGCAGCGCGTTTATGCGACATAAGCGCGAATTCGTCAGCCTGCTCGCGCGTGATTTCGTATTTTTTCGCCAGATTTTCGGCGGTCAAACCCATATTTAAATAATAATCGGGATAATTATCAACGATCTTCGGATTCGGACGCACGACATTGCCGCCCATCGGAATCATCGACATCGTTTCCAAACCGCCCGCGACGATAATTTCCGCGCCACCCGTGCGAATTCTGTCCGCCGCGAGCGCAATCGTCTGCAAGCCCGACGAGCAGTAGCGATTAACCGTCATCGCCGAAACTTCGACCGGCAAACCAGCTTCAATCGCCGCCGTGCGCGCCACGTTCATTCCCTGTTCTGCTTCGGGAAACGCGCAGCCCATAATCACGTCGTCAATCTGCGACGCGTCCAAATTTTCAACGCGATTGACGGCTTCCCGAATCGCCGCCGCGCCCAAATCATCCGGGCGAGTATTTTTCAAAGTGCCCTTCGGCGCCTTCCCGACAGCCGTCCGCACCGCTGATACGATAACTGCTTCTTTCATAATTTTTTCCTCTAAACTATTTTTCTAAAATGATGACAAATTACAGATGTTTGTTCATCTTTACGTTCAATTGTCGAAATCTCGTAAGTTCCTTTTGAAAGATTAAATTCTAAACGTGAATAAACTTTATCATTGCCGTGTTCAGCGGCGACAAAAAGAACCAATTCTGAATTCTCTACTGAAAATTCAATATTTTCATCTTTTTTAACTTCATCTGACAGAGATTTTGCAAAATCAATAACTTCCGATTCTGAGTTTCCATAAACCCATCTAATTAAAATTCCTTGTCCATTTTCAAAAAATGGAAACCAAGTTGTTGCCAACTCATCTCCACCAAGAACAAGTGCTTTTCCTTCACCCACATTTACTAAGCCGAGATAATCTTCGACATCACAAGCCAGATCGTAATCTGTTGCTACGTCCAAACCCCAACGGGAAATTGCGTTAACTACACGACCATTTGACGGCGCATCGCTACCTTCCCAATTTGCTAGATATTCCTTCTCCATCAAAATAAGCGGTCCGCCGTCGCCGCTAACCCAAGTGAATTTGAAATCATCCATTTTCATTTTCAATTTGTTTCCGCTTATTTTCCTCAATTCTCTCAATCACATCAGCTACGCGCGGATTTTTTGCCTGCAAGATTCGGTTTTGAATGTAAATCTGGCTGTCTTTCGTGTTGAATTTGTAACCGTAATCAGCCAAAACTTTCATCACTTCCCAGCGCTTTTTATTCAATTTGCGCGGCGGCTCGAAAAACGCGCCCATATCTGTCATCGGGCGGGCGCATTCGGGGCATTTTCTCGCGCTTTCGCTTAAAGGTTCTTTGGCGAAACTTTTGCGGCAATCGAAGCATGCCCAGTGCGTGAACATAAATTTCAATTTCCGCTCCCGGCTTTCTCACTGATGAGACGCAGCATTTCGGTTCTGATCAAGCCGCTGAACAGCTCGATGATTGTCCAGTAAAGCGCGAAACTTTTACGGCTGCCTTCGTCGAGACAGCGGATTCTCGTTTCGGTTTTGAGAAGCGTTTCGTCGTTTGCCGCTTCTTCAATCGAAAAATTCCAGACCGCTTTGGCAAAACCTTTTTCGTCAAACTCGCGGAAATTTCCGGCATCTATCTTTTGCATATTTCCGCCGAGCGTCCAAAATTTTCCCGCCAAACCGAGCAGGATTTCTTCGTCCTGCTTTTCGCTCAAAACGGTAAAACCGTCGTTCGTCATATCGCGTAAATTAAAACTCTGCGTCGGGCGCGACCAACCGAGTCCGCGCAGCGCCAGAAGTCCCCAAATAATCCACGAAGCGGAAAAATCGGTCGAGTCAATCGCCGCATAAACTCGCTCTCGGGAAGCGCGAACACTTAGCTCGTGCCTTTCGCTGAAATCGTAAATCGGCAAAAATCATCAATTAGCATTTTGTTTGACCTCGATTTCTTCAACCGGAAAAACCGTTCTCAAAACTCGCGGCTCAATGGCGACTAAAAAACCGCGCTTGCCGCCGTTGATGTAAATTTTCGGCAAATCGAAAATCGTTCGTTCCGCGTAAACCGGCATTTTCGTTTTAGTGCCGAACGGCGACGTGCCGCCGACTAAATATCCCGTCAGTTTAGATGCCTTTTCCGGCGCAGCAGGCGCGACCGTTTTGACATTCAAGATTCGCGCCAGCTCTTTCGCCGAAACCTGAAAATCGCCGTGCTGCAAAACGATCAAAGGTTTTCGCTCATTCGTTTCAAAAATCAAAGTTTTAACGACCGCGTGCTCGTCAACCTGCAAAACCGCCGCCGAATATCGAGTTCCGCCTTTTTCGACATAATCGAAAACGTGCGGCTCAAATTCGATTTTATTCTCGCGCAGCACGCGAATTGCGGGCGTTACCGGGTAATTCATTTGTTTATAGTTACAAAGCTAAAATCATTGAACGGTTTACGCTTTTTTAGTATCTATTTTCGGCGATGTATCAACTTTCATTTTTTCTAACGGAAGATTTTTTATATCTTCCATATGTATATCTTCAAAAGTCTTATAAATAAGTTTTGATGAATTTACCTTTTCTTTAATTATTTTCTTTTGCTCGTCTGTTGCATTGTTACAAAATCCGACATCGGCAATTTCATATTTAAATTCAGTATCGGGGAAATAAATACCGCAAATGCCATCTGCAAATTCAAGGAGAATTCCATTTGTCTGAGGAATCGTCTTTCGCAGAGTAGTCTCATCGAATTTATGAATTTCTTCTTGTGAAGCGGTTTCTTTAAAAGCAATAACAATTCTTTCATTGAGTTCTGAACCAATTGGAGTCATTTCATCGCTCACTTGTTTGTATTTTGCTATTTTCGTTACTTCCATTAACTTCAAAGCGCCAAAAAAGAAGGCAGGAATTAAGATACAACTCATTAAGAAGATTACAGTATATTTAGCGTTATCTTGTGTTGCCGCAATAATTGCACTTACAAAAAGTATTAAAATAAGCGAAGGAAAACAAAATAAAACTAAAAGCCAGTACGTCATCGAAGCACCGTAACCACTTGATGAACCAGACACAATTAAAGCCCCAAATATGCCGATTAATAGACAAATACTGATTGCCCAGATGAATGCAGTTTTATTGTTTTGTTTAACGGTTTTTTCTTTCATTCAAACTTCTCTGTAACGAAAACACGAAACCAAATGATCGTTCGCAAGCCCGCAAGCCTGCATAAACGCATACGTAATCGTCGAGCCGACGAAATTAAAACCGCGTTTCTTTAAATCTTTGCTCATCGCGTCCGAAACAATCGTTTTCGCGGGAATTTCCGACAAATCTTTCCAATCGTTGACAATCGGCGAGCCGTCAACGAAACGCCAGACGTATGAATCGAACGAGCCTAATTCGTCTCTAATTTTCAAAAATCCTCGCGCGTTCTGCACCGAAGCGGCGATTTTCAGACGGTTGCGGACGATGCCTTCGTTCTGCAAAAGTTCGGCGCATTTGCGCTCGTCGTAACGGGCGATTTTTTCCGCGTCGAAATCGTCAAATGCTTTTCTGTAATTTTCGCGCTTTCGCAAAATCGTATCCCACGAAAGTCCGGCTTGCGCGCCTTCTAAAATTAAAAATTCAAACAGTTTTTTATCATCGTGCACCGGAACGCCCCATTCCGCGTCGTGATATTGAATCGCCAAATCGTTTTTCGCCCAACCGCATCTAATTACCATATTCAAGCGCGTCCAAATGCGCGTCGAGTTCAACGAAACGCGAGCAAGCGGCTTTTAATTCGCTCGATACGCTGCTCCAGAAAACGACTTCAACGCGAAAACCGTCTTCGGTCAAAAGCTCGACCGCCGGAACGTAATCGCTGTCGCCCGCAACCAAAGTAATCGTGTCTTTCGCTTTGTCGGCTTTCGTATATGCGTCGCGAACCATCGCGGCGACGATTCCCGTATCAATCTTTTTCTCGCGATTTGCCGAATTTCTGTCAATCACGACTGCCTCAAAACCGGCGCGTTCGGCAACCGCCCAAACCGCGTCCGATTCCGGCGGACTCGAACCGAACAGCACGGCGCGCGCTATTTTGCCCGGATTATTTTCGGCGACGAAATCGTAAAGCCCGCCGAAATCGAGACGAAACGAATTGTCCTGAATTCCCGCTCGATTAGCGTGCGCCACCGATTTCGCCGCGCCGTCTCGAATTGCGGCGATGCGTTTGCCTTCGATAAAGACGTTGGAATTGTCCACGTAAATAAACTCACCCATAGTTCGATTTGCAATTTTAGATTTCGGATTTCGGGTTATTTATCTCAACTTTCTTGTCCGTGTCCTTTCAAAATAATCCTTTGCTGCTTTGCGTTGCGGACAGGTATTTTTCGATCAATTTGAGCGGCTGTAAATCGGTAAAATCTTTGTGCGCTTCGACGACCGATGCGAGCTGTAAAATTTCTTCAACCGAATTGACCGTCGCGATGCCGATTGATTTCATTCCGGCGCGGTTCGCGGCTTCAAAACCGCCGATGGCGTCTTCAAAAACGATGCAGTTGCGCGGTTCGACATCGAGTTTTTCCGCCGATTTCAAAAAGATTTCCGGGTCGGGTTTGCCGTTTTCGATGTCGGCGGCGGTTGTCACTGCTTGAAAAAACCGGCGCAAATCCAAACCGTCGAGAATAAATTCGACGTTGCCGATTGGCGCGGCGGTCGCCACTGCCATCTTGACGCCCGAGCGTTGCGCCGCTTCGAGAAATTCAACCGCGCCGTCAACCGTTTTTCGGTGCGCTTGAAAAAACTCGCGGTAAAGCGCTTCTTTGCGTTCGCCGAGTTCGGCAATTCTTTCGTCGGAAATGTCACCGAATATTGTCGGCATAATTTCGCGGTTCGTTTTCCCGGCGGTTTTTACCAGAAAATCGTGCGCGTTTATTTCGACGTTATTTTCCGCCAGCATTTGTCCCCACGCTTTGGTGTGAAAACGCATATTGTCAACGAGCGTTCCGTCCATATCGAAAATGAACGCCCGATTTTCGTAATTATTCATTCAATTCCCTTTTTCGCTCTCTTTCTCATTTTTCGCTTTTTTAGCGACGTATAAAGTTTTTTCAATCACAGCGTGAACTTTGCCGCTCGCGTCGGCGAGTTTGACCGTGTAAATTCTGTCAACTGATTTCTCGGTTTCGAGCAGCGTTTTGATTTCGCTCAATTCTTCTTCTGTCAAAACAAAATCGGCAAACAAAGTTTCTCTGCCCGGACGCTTAAAGCGAATTTTCGCCGCTTTATCCCAGACAACGAAATTGCGCCCGAGATTTTTAATCAGCATCAGCATATAAATCGGATCGATTCCCGCGTAAATGCTGCCGCCGTAAATCGTCCCGACATAATTTCTCGTGCGCCACGAAAGCGGGATTTTAACCCGGATTTCGCGGTAATCTTCCGCGATATAAACCACCCGCGCGCCCGTTCCGCGATACGCCGGAAAGAAATTGAATTTAATCCGATCAATTTTCGTCGCCAGACTTTCGGGCATAAATCGTTTAAACTTAAAGCGGAAAACCGCTCGCCTTCATCACTCTTTCCGCTTGTCGAAAATGTCTTTTTTCGTGTTCGACGATAACCTGAAAACCGTCGGACAATTTATAAGTCATCAGCTGCATAAACGGCGAAGTGATTTTCGTTTTGTTCCAATCAATGTTTTCCGTCCGTCTGATTTTGCCGATCAATTCCGCCTGATGTCCGGCGAAAATTTCGATGATGTTGACGTCAATCTCGCTCGGCGGCACGATTTTTTCGGTCGGCGCCTTGAATTTGCGCTCGTCTTTTTTCAGAGAACTAATCAGCAAACTGCCGAAGACGCCGGAAAGCGGCGAGTAATTTTCGAGAAAAGAATTGCGCCGCGTTCCCTCGGCAATTTTATCCAAATCGCTGTAAAACAATTCGTTCGATTTAATCAAATGCTCGAAACACTGCCCGACGCTCCATCCTTCGTCGGGCGGTCGCCAGTTGATTTGTGCCGGCGACAAATTGCCGAATTTTTCCAATGCATCGGCGGAAATCTTTTCGAGTTCAGGAATTATTTCGCTCATACATTTTATTTTAGCCACGAACAAACACGAATGAACACAAAAATAAACAAAAAGCTTAAAATTTGCGAAAAACAATTTCGTGTCTTTCGTGTTTGTTCGCGGCTAATTCTTATTAATTGCGCAAAGGCTTGCCGGTTTTGAGCATTGCCGCAATGCGTTCCTGCGTTTTGCGCTCGCCGCACAGCGATAAAAATGCTTCGCGTTCCAAATCGAGCAAATACTGCTCCGAAACATAAGTCGAATGATTCAAATCGCCGCCGCTCATAATTTTAGCGAGTTTTTTGCCGATCAATTGATCGTGATCGGAAATAAATTCGCCTTGCCGCATCATATGCAGGGCGAGTTTGATTGCCGCCTGCGCCTGCAAACCCATCACGAAAATGTCGGTGCGCTCGACCGGCTGAACGTATCCGGTTTCCGCCAGAGCCAGAACTTCAGCTTTTGCGTCGGCGATCAAACGGTCGCCGTTCATCGAAATCGGATCGGAATCACGCAAGATGCCGAAACTTCGCGCTTCCTGAGCGCTCGTCGCCACTTTGCCCATCGCAATCGTTTCAAACGTCTTTTTCAGAAACGCGAGCGGATCGGCGTCCGGCGTATTTTTCGCTTTGTCCATCGCGCGCATCGTCAACTCTTTCGTGCCGCCGCCCGCCGGAATCAAACCGACGCCGACTTCGACTAAACCGATATAAGTTTCCGCCGCCGCACGCGCTTTATCGCCGTGCATCGTGACTTCGCAGCCGCCGCCGAGAGCTAAACCGTACGGCGCCGTCACGACGGGTTTTGCCGAATAACGCAGACGCATGACGGCTTTTTGCAGTTGGCGCACGCCCATTTCTATGTCGTCCCATTCCTCTTCCTGCGCCGCGAGCAGAATCATCATAATGTTCGCGCCCGCCGAAAAATTGCCGCCCTGATTGCCGACGACGAGTCCGACGTGATTTTTCTCGACTTCGTCAACCGCATATTTGAGCATCTGAATCGTGTCGCCGCCCAAAGAATTCATTTTTGAATGAAATTCAAGGCAAGCCACGCCGTCGCCGATGTCAATCAAGCTCGCGCCCGTGTTTTTCTTGATCACGCCGGTTCTGTCTTTAACCGATTTCAAAACGATGACGCCGTTTCGTTCAGGGATTTCCCTGTAACCGCCGTTCACCAAATCGTAAAACGAGCGCGAACCGTTTTCGTATTTGTAAAAAGTTTCAGCGCCGGAATCCAACATTTTCTGCACATTTCCGGGAATCGGCTGATTTTCTGCTCGCATTCGCTCGACCGATTCGCGCACGCCGATGGCGTCCCATGTTTCAAAAACGCCGATTTCCCAACCGAACCCCCATTTGATCGCGTTGTCAATTTCGACAATCGTGTCCGCGATTTCGGGAATGCGATTCGCCGCGTAACGCGAAATGCGTGACGTCGTTTTCCACAAAAACTCGCCGACGTTATCTTTGCCCCAAACGAGAGTTTTAATCCGTTTCGGCATATCTTCAATCTGTTTCGCCGCGTCAATCGAAGCGAATTTTGTTTTCGTCTGCGGTTTGTATTCAAAAGTATTCAAATCGAGTTCGAGAATTTGTCTTTTGCCCTCCGCGTCTTTCGATTTCTTGAAAAATCCGCCATTCGTTTTGTCACCCAATAATTTCTTTTCAAGCAAAGTCTTAATCAATTCGGGAGTTTGAAAAACTTCGCGGTCTTCATCGTCAGGAATCGCCGGATAAAGATTGGAAACAACGTGCGCCGTAACGTCTAAACCGACCAAATCCGACGTTCTGAAAGTCGCGCTCGATGCATGTCCGATTGCTTTTCCCGTAATCTGATCAACTTCGGTCGGCGTCAAGCCCATTTCGATCATTTCCTTTATCGTCGCCATCATCGAAAAAACGCCGATGCGATTGGCGATGAAATTCGGGCGATCTTTCGCCGGAACGACGCCTTTCCCCAAACGCTGGTCGAGAAAACCGGAAACCGCGCAGGCGATTTCGCCGCTCGTGTCGGCGGTCGGAATGACTTCGACGAGTTTCATATAACGCGGCGGATTGAAAAAGTGGATGCCGACGAAATGTTTTTTGAAATCGTCGGAAAAAGGTTCGGCGATTGACTCAATCGGAATGCCGCTCGTGTTTGAAGCAACGACCGCGCCCGGTTTGCGATGTTTTTCGACTTCGGCGAAAAGTCTGTGCTTGATTTCCAGATTTTCAACGACCGCTTCAATAACAAAATCGCAATCTTTAATTTTGTGCAAATCGTCTTCGAAGTTGCCGAGCGAAATCAAATTCGCGTTATCGGCAACCATAAACGGCGCAGGTTTCAGTTTTTTCGCCGCATCGAACAGCGATTTCACAATTTGATTTTTATCTTTAGCGCCTTCTTCACGCGGCGCGATGTCCAGAAGCAGCGTCGGAATTCCCGCGTTTGAAAGATGCGCGGCAATGCCCGCGCCCATTGTTCCCGCGCCGAGGACGGCGGCTTTTTTTATTTGCAGCATAATTTATCGTTTCCTTTTTCCTGATTGAAGTTTTGTTGCGTGAATTATAACTGAATGAACATTCATTCAGCAAGCAAATTAATTAAAACACTAGATTTTCCGCAAAATGTTTTTGCATTCGCCAAAAAAAGTCTTGACTTAGCAAGCAAAAATTCACATAATCTTCGGCGTTCATCTTAACCCAAATACTTTTACTCCGAAAGAAAGGCAATTTCCTTCTTTCTCCCATTTGCTTTTCGATGAACACTCAAAAAATAAACAAAATTAAGGAGAACTCTATGAAAAAGTTAATGTATGCGATCTTCGCGTCGCTGATTTTCGGCATTTCGATTAATGCCCAAACGACTTCAACTGCAGCCAGTTCGACAGCGACAACACAAACCGAAACAAAACCGAAGCGTCAAAATTTCCGCGCGAATAAGGAACAAATCACGCAGGCGCAGAAAATGCTGAAAGTTGCCGAAAGCGGGACGATGGACGCGGCGACGAAAGCGGCGGTCAAAATTTATCAAGGAGAAAACGGATTGCGCAAAAGCGGCTCGCTCAACCGTGCGACGCTCGAAAAGATGAACATCGCGCTGACCGACGCGCAAAAGGAAATTCCGGTTTCTGCGAGTTCATACGTGACCGTTAAAACGAGCACCGGCGACGCGACCGAGCCGAAAAAGCGCGGTCCGGTGTTTCGCGCGACGAAGGAGCAAATAATGGAAGTGCAGAAAATGCTCAAGGAAAAACAGATGTATGCGGGCGAAGCGACCGGAAAACTCGACGACGCGACGCGCGAAGGCATTCGCAAGTTTCAAACGGCGAACGGCGTGAAAATGACCGGAACGCTCAATAAAGAAACGCTGCAAAAAATGGGCGTCGTGCTGACCGACAGGCAAAAGGAAATGTAGTTTATTTCTCGATTGACAAAAAAAGCGCGCCGAAAATTTATTCGACGCGCTTTTTTCGATTGAAACCGAAATATTATTTACCTGCGGCGCAGTTTGTTTCTCTCCAGCAAAAGTGTCAGCGCGAGATTTCTTTCATTGAGCGTTTTCGTTAATTTGCGCTTTTCGTCTTCGCCGGTACAGTTTTTTATTTTTTCCTTAAGTTCGCCGATTTCGCGCAGACGCTCGACTTCTTCGGGCACGAATTTACTGCTTTTCAAAACCGAATATCCCATTCGCAAATCTTCGGGCGCGGCGAAGTAATCGTCAAGATTAAGTGGTTTTCCTGCGCCTTCGAGATTGTCGAATTCGCCCGCTTCAATCGCTCTTTTAATTTGTTCGTCAATTAATTTTCCTAAAGACATAAACCATTCCTTAACAGCTCAAACAGTTTTATTTGCGCTCGACAATGATCCAGACCGAATTTTCTTCTTGTTCGTAAAGCATAATGATATTAACGTTTACCGGCGGATCGAACGTGAAAACGAAATTGAATTCGTGATTAAACGAGTGGTGTTCGATGAGATCAACGAATCTGCCGTGAAACTCATGCACGTTGGTGCACGGCGCGACTTCGGTGAAAAAATTTTTGCCGATGACTTTTTCCGGCTGGCGACCGCTCAATTCGGCTTCGCCCGCATTGTAGCTTAAAATCGTGCCGTCGGCGGCGAGTTCGATGACACCGAAAGGCAGCGCGTCCAGTTGTTCGCGCGTCATCTGCGCCAGCGCGTCGGCGGTTTTTGTTTGATTCATGGCAATTTTGTTTTTAAGATGTCAGGTAAATAAAGCGGCGATGCTGTTTTTATTCGCTTTACCGGCTTTGGCTCAATTCCTTTTGTTTGCGGAAATCGGATTCAGAAACAATTCAATAATAATACTTCAAAAAAAGAAAGATTTTCAAAGGTTTATATATTCGTCGGCGCGCATTTCTGTTAAATTACCGGAATGATGAAAATTCTACTGACTTTTGCAATGCTGATGTTCGCGGCGAACGCGGTCTTCGCCCAGACCGATGTGCGAAGCGAAAAAACTCGAAACGAAATTCGCCGCGTGATGAGCGACCAAACGGCGGCGTGGAACGCGGGCGACATCGAAGGTTTTATGCGAGGCTACTGGAATTCGCCCGAATTGAAATTCGTTTCCGGCGCGAACGTGACCAAAGGCTGGCAGCCGACGCTCGACCGCTACAAAAAGTCTTACGATTCGCGCGCTAAAATGGGCGTCCTGACGTTTTCCGACCTGGACATTAATGTTTTATCGAAAGACGCGGCAATCGTTCTCGGAACGTGGAAACTGCAGCGCGAAGCCGACGCGCCCGGCGGCAAATTCACGCTCGTTTTCCGCAAATTCAAAGACGGCTGGAAAATAGTTCACGACCATACGAGCTGATTCCGAATCGCGGTTTATCAAGAATCATAAAAATATTAAATGACTAAAATTGTCGAGCGGCATATCTAACCGTCAAATGCGGAAAATTTCTTGAAGTCAAATACGCCCAAGGCTGTTCGCAAACCAAAATAAATTAACGAGGAAAATCAAACTATATGACATTCAATGAACTGCAAGACAATCTAATCGGCAACTGGACAGGCGAAAACACTCTGCGTTTAAGCTGGATGACGCCGCCCGAATACCCTTCCGCGTCAAAACTGACGGCGAAAAAAGCCATCGGCGACAAATTTCTCACTCTTGAATACACATGGGAATACGAAAACACCGCGCACGAAGGATTTATCCTGCTCGGCTTCGACGGCAAACAGGAAATCGTCCGCGCATCGTGGGCAGACTCGTGGCATTCAAGCGACAGACCGATGCCGCTTGCCGGAAAAATCAACGAAAAAAACGTACTCGAATTATTCGGCACATACGAAGTCCCGAATCACCCGGATTGGAGCTGGCAAATCAACATCACGCCGACTGCCGATACCGTACAAGTCACGATGTACAACGTCACGCCCGAAGGCGAGAAAGACTTAGCCGTTCGATCCGATTACAAAAGGCTTGTTCACTAATTAATACTTCTAACGAAAGGAATAGCTATTGCCTAAATAAATTTATCTGTTTTAATTCAAGACAATTTAGATTAATAAAAGAGGTAAACTTATGGAAAATACGCGGGAAGAATCAATCGAGAAGTTAAAAACTTTAATCAATGATATAGACTTTGCGATGCTGACGACGATTAACGGCGGACATTTGCGTTCGCGTCCGATGTCAACGCAGGAATACGAAGGCAGCAATGTGTTGTGGTTTTTTACGAGCGACGAGACGCACAAAGTTGACGAAATCGAAGCTGACGACCGAGTCAACGTCGCTTATTCGAGACCGGATGATAATGTTTACGCGTCGGTTTCCGGTCGCGCTTCAATCTCAAAAGACCGTGCAAAAATAGAAGAACTGTGGAATCCAATTTTGAAGGCTTGGTTTCCCGACGGCTTGGAAGACCCGACGCTTTGCTTGCTGAAAGTGACAATTGAAGAAGCCGAATATTGGGATTCGCCGAATTCGAAACTCGTGCAGCTCGCCGGTTTTGTTAAAGCTATTGTCACGGGTAAAAGCGCCGACGGCGGAGAATACGGCAGAGTGAGTTTGTAACCTAATTGAAAATGGAAAACGGAAAGTGGATAATGAAACGAAAGTTTTGTTATCCACTTTTTTTGTTTCGGAGAATATAAAATGAAAAGTTTTTTGTTTGCTCTAATCGCTCTTTTTGTTTCGTGCGCGTTTTGTTTGTCCGTTTCGGCGCAAAATCATACGATTCAGCAGTATTTAAACATCCGCTCGGCTGGCTCGCCGTCGCTTTCAAACGACGGCAAGCGGCTTTTGTATCTGACAAACGTTTCCGGCACGACGCAAATTTGGGCGATTGATTTGCCGAACGGACAACCGAAACAAATCACGAATTATGAAGACAACGTCGGTTTCGTCCAACGCTCACCGGACGGCAACGGCGTCTTGTTCGGCAAAGCGCGCGGCGGCGACGAAAACACGCAGTTTTTCTGGATGCGTGAAGACGGTTCTAACGTTCGGCAATTAACCGACGCGCTGCAGGTTCGACATAACTTCGGCGAATGGTCGAAAGACGGAAAACGCATTTATTACACGTCGAACAAACGCGATAGAAATTGGTTTGACGTTTACGCAATGGACGTTTCGAGCGGCAAAGAAGAAATGCTTTTGCAGCACGACGGCTCAAACTCGGTCGCGGCGGTTTCCGACGACGGAAGCAAGATCATCGTTTCGCGTTCGTCAGTCAGATTTAGTTTAGACAACGATTTATATCTGCTCGACACGAAAACCAAAACCGCCACGCATCTGACGCTGCACGATCAAGCGACGCAGTATTCGGACGTCCACTTTACGCCCGGCGGAAATTCCATCGTATTGGGCACAAATCAAAACGGCGAATTCATCGCGCTTTCGAAAATGGATTTGGCGAGCCGCAAAATGGAAAGCATCGGCAAAGCGAGCTGGGATTTGGACGCGACCGCATTTAGCCCGGACGATAAAATGTTCGCCTACACCGTCAACCGCGAAGGCTTCAGCGAATTGTATGTAGCGCTCGCCGCTTCGATGAACAAGGAATTGCCCGTTCAACTTCCCGCGCAAGGCATCGTCGGCGGACTCGATTTCTCGAAAGACGGCACGAAACTGGCTTTTTCATTCGTCTCGGCGAAAAACAATTCCGACGTTTGGCTTTACGATTTGGCGTCGAAAAAGCTGACACAAATTACGAAAAGTGACCGCGCCGGAATTGAACAAAGTTCGTTTGTCGAGCCGCAATTAATAAAATTTACATCGTTTGATAGACGCGAGATTCCGGCTTGGTTTTACAAACCTAGACAGATTAATTTGTCGGTAACGCCAATCGCCAGCGAGACTAGAAATGTTGCAGTTGGAAATAAAAATTTTCCTGTAATTATCAGCGTTCACGGCGGACCCGAAGGACAGGAACGTCCCGGTTTCAATCCGCTATATCAGTATTATCTGTCGCGCGGTTACGCCGTCTTAGCAACGAACGTGCGCGGCTCGACCGGTTACGGCAAAACTTTCGCCGCTCTCGACAACGTGGAAAAACGCGAAGATTCTGTCAAAGATTTAGCGGCGGCGGTAGAATGGCTTAAACTAGCGAGCGGCGCTGACCCGAAACGCATCGCCGTGATGGGCGGCAGTTACGGCGGTTATATGACGATGGCGGCGATCACACTTTACCCGGAACTTTTCGCGGCGGCGGTCAACACGGTCGGTATCGTCAACTGGGAAACGTTTTTGAAAAACACTTCGGGTTATCGCCGCCGACAGCGCGAAGTCGAATACGGAATGCTCGACAAAGACATCGAATTCCTGCGACGCATTTCGCCGATGGCGAAAGTTGACCGCATCAAGACACCTTTGTTCGTCATTCACGGCAAAAACGATCCTCGCGTTCCCTACACCGAAGCCGAACAAGTCGTTGCGGCTCTGAAAAGACGCGGCGCGACGGTCGAATACAAACTTTTCGACGACGAAGGTCACGGCGTTTCCAAACTGAAAAACCGGCTTGAACTTTACCCTCTTGTCGCCGATTTTTTGGATAAGTATATGAAATAACCGGAAGATAAACGACGTTTCTACCTTTTTCAGTTCTTTATTTTTTATTTTCCGTTAAATTATGTTTCCGCTGATTTTAACCTTAAAGCTCGATTCAGCGTCGTTTCGATATTTTGATGACTTGCGACAAAAATATTTTCCGCCGGAAAGAAATTTTCTTGCGGCGCACTTGACGATGTTTCATCATTTACCTGGCGATGAATTAGAAAAGATAAAAGGAGACGTTCATAGAATTTGCCGCGGGTTTTCAGAATTCCCGCTCAATTTTACCGGTTGGCGTTCACTCGGCAACGGTGTCGCCATTCGTGTTGAAGCGATACCATTGCTCAGTTTGCGCGGTAGTTTAGTCGATATTTGGCAGGAGCACTTAAAGTCACAAGACCGGCAGAAATTTCAGCCGCACATCACTGTGCAAAACAAAGTCGCGCCGGACGAAGCCCGGGCGCTACTCGCGAAACTTTCCGGACAAACCTTGCCGCCGGACGGAACGGCAAAAGGCGTTGCGATCTGGCATTATCTCGGCGCAAAATGGAAATTGGAAGACGAATTTTTATTTGCCGAGTCTGTCTAACTAAAAATCAAGTTTCACCACGCAGCCTTTTTCGCTCGATTCGCGCGCAGCGTCCAAAACGACTTGATTACGGTAACCGTCTTCAAATGTCGCGGCGTTTTCAACAGTTGTCTCGCCGTTTCGCAGCGCCTTGATAATCGGTTCGGCGAACGCTAGAAAGCCGTTGTTCCAACCCGTATTTTTTACTCCTTCAACCGCTTTGTTCAATTCGATGTCGAGTTTTTCCCAGCTTTCGACGCCTTTTTTTCCGACAAAGATTTCGCCGTCGAATTCGACTCGTAAAGCGCCTTCTGTTCCGAAAACTTCGACGCGGTTTTGATAAACCGGGTATTCGACCATCGAAAGCGAAACGTTTGCGGTCGCATTTTCGACGAATTCGCCGTCAGCAAAACGCAGAATCATATTCGTTTCGTCATCAGTTGTCACTGCTTGCATCTCACCCGTCTTTTCGTTGAGTCGTTCTTTGACGTGCGTTTGCAGTTGACAGAAAACGCCGGAAATTTCCGTGCCCGTTATCCAGCGCAAAGTGTCAACAGCGTGCGAACCGATTGCGCCCAGCGCGCCGCCGCCCGCTTGCGCGTCCGACCACCAAGTCCACGGCAAATTCGGGTCGCCGCGATGCGGAGCGCGAAAATTGTATTTAGCGTGAATGATTTTGCCGATTTCGCCCGCACGAATCATTTCCAAAGCGCGGCGGCGACCGTTCAAGAATCTCAGTTCGTGGTCAATCAAACATAAAAGATCCGGTTTTTCAAGCGATTTTTCCAGCATTTCTTTTGCTTCCGTCGCGTCCATCGCCGTTGGCTTTTCGCACAAAACGTGTTTGTCATTTTCGAGCGCGAAAAGCGTCATTTCGTGGTGAAAAACCGGCGGCGTGATAATACAGACTAAATCAACATCGTCGCGGCGTACGGTTTCACGCCAATCGCCCGTGAAATGGGCGATGTTAAAATCACGCGCCGCTTTTTCGGCATTTTCGCGCCGACCGCTGGCGATAGAGACGATTTCCGCGCCTGCAATGCTTTGAAACGCCGGAATCTGTACCGTTCGAGCAAATCCGGTTCCGATGAATCCGATTCTGACTTTTTTGTCCATAGAAAAATTAAAGCACAAAAATCCGCCGGAAAACAAAAAGCGTGACGAATTTAAATTCGTCACGCTTTTTCGCTCAACCCGAAAATGATTTTTAATCGAAAATTTTAAGTTTTGTCTATTCCCAAAGCCAGACTTCCTTTTTTGCGGGCGTCGCCATGCTGAATAAAATGATCGTAAACTTCGCGGTCGGCTTCATCCATCTGGCAGATGTTCGCGCCGATCAGATAACGCGACGTCGAAATATGAATGCCGACCTGTTCGTATCTTTGCCCGATGACCTGCATCCGAACCTTCGCACCCGGCAAATCGAGCTCGACGTTGAGGACGCGGTTTTGACCGACTAAATAATTTTCTTTAAGACGAATCGATGAAACCAGAAAACCGACTCCGGTCGCGCTTAAATCCTGAGTCTCGCCGGACATAAAAAGATTCTCCGTCGCCTGCTTCAATTTTCCGGCTCCCTTTTCCGGCTCGAACCAGACTTTGACGGGAACTTGATGTTTGCGACGCGGGGCGACCATTCGTTCGGCAAAAGAACGATTAAACCTTGAAATCAGTTTTCGTATCATAATTTTATAACTTTACTTCGGTTTGGAAATTATGTTGGATAAACAACTTATAAACTTTTTTACGGCGAATTTCAATTCGTCATTCAAAAAAATGTAAATCGTTTATTTTTTTAATTGCTTGCCGCCATTATCTTTGGCAGTCAAACGCGGGTTGTTTTTGCCGTCGAATTCAAACAGAAAAGATAGCTTTCCGGTTTTGCCGTAAACGGCGGGAGTCGCGGCGGCAGCGTATGTTTTGCGGTCTGTGCCGAGCGAAACCGAATAATCGTATCCGGTCGTTTCGGCGGAAGCAGCATCGGCGGGCAGCAAGCCGCTTTCGACAAGCTGCGCTATTTCGGCGTAAACGCCATTGTTCTGCACAGCGAAAACCATCTCGGCTTTGGCGATGCGGTCGAGCATCTGTCGGGCTTCCGAGTGATGCGTTTCTATGCGGAGCGCGAAGAAATAATTTTTTCCTTCTCTTTTGATTGATTTTTCAGCTTCTTCTTCAACCGTCAAAATTACCCAAAAACCGTTTTCTTTGCGCAGACGAATTTGCTGCAATTCTAGCTTGTCGGTTTCATTGTCGGGCAGTTTCGCCGTCACGGTCGCTTTTTCGCCGGAAACGATTTCGCCGTTGATTTCGATCTCGGTCGGAACTTGACGCGCAATCGGTTCAAAATCAACTTGCAGTTCTTTCAGTTCAGCGTCAGTTAAACCTTCGATTGCCGGACGCAGATTCGTCAAAAACAGAGCGGCGCGAAAACGCTTTTCACGCAAATTTTTGTAAAACACGCGCACCGTATCGGCTGGCGAATTCGGCGTGATTTCGATGCGTGCGCCCGCGGAAATATTTTCCGTTTCGGCAGTTTTCGCCGTATCGGCAGTTTTAACAACAGTTTCGTCAGCGCTGTTTTTCGCCGCTTCGACGGCGCAACTGCTCCACAAAACGGTCAGTAAAAGGATTGTTTTAAGCTGAAAAAGCCTGAAAAACATTGAATATTCTCCGAAATGTCTAATGGTTAAAAAAAGAAGTTTGTTTGCCGGACGAGCACATCAGGGAAAGAAAAACGACGCGCTACTTTTTTAGTATAGCGCGTCGCGGGCAAAAAGGTAAACAACTTTTTACGTTAGCTGATTTTTTTTATTTGATGTCGTCGCGTTTGCCGCTCAAAAGCAAATCACGCCCAACGTAATAAAGCAGCAGCGCGAGAATCCAGAACGGAATCAAACCGAGCCAATCGGCGTTCGTGCCTTCGTAAAACGGATTGTTCGCTTTCGACCAATTATTAAAACCGGAAATCGTATCGCTCAAAAATTCGGTTGCCAGAGCGATTCCGATTCCGGCGAGCGCGCCGCCCGCGATGTAGCCGGAAGCGAGCAAAACGCCCGGGCTTTTATCAGTTTCGGCAATCAGTTCCGCTTCGGAAAGGTTTTTATTGGCGAGTTTGCGCCGCAGATAAACATCAACGAAATGCCGCACGATGCCGCCGACGAAAATCGGCGCGGAAATCGCAATCGGCAGATAAAGACCGACTGCGAACGCTAGCGAGGGAATTCCGGCGAGTTCCAGAACGACTGAAATCATCACGCCGAGCAAAACCAAGCCCCACGGCAATTCCTGACTCAAAATGCCTTTGATGATATAGCTCATCAAGGTCGCTTTCGGCGCATTGTATTTTGTTACTTCCGAACCATCCGGCAACGTCGTTACTACGCCGTTAATTCCCGGATCAACCAGATACGCGGGTTGTCCCTGCATATTTATCAGATAACGTCCGGTTGGTCCGGCTTCGGAAGTCGTGTTGAACCAAACTTGATAGTTAGCCGTATCTTCGCCGGCTTGTCTTCCACTCACTTTTTCGGTAATTAAATTGCCGGAAGTATCGCGCGCCAGTTGATTTTCAGTGACGCGAAAGTCTGAGCTGAACGCGGTCGGATCGACTCGCTGGTAAACAGTCGAAGAATTATTAAGCCAGATTAAAATCGGACCTAGAACGAGCGCCGAAGCCAACGCGCCGATTAAAATCGCCGTCTGTTGTTTCCAGGGCGTTCCGCCGACAAGAAAACTCGCCTTTAAATCCTGCGACGTCGTGCCGCCGTTCGACGCGGCGATACAGACGATGCCGCCGATGGAAAGCGCCGTCACGAAATACGGATTTGCCGCCGTCCAGCCGAGAAGCAGAAAAACCAAACAGGTTAAAAGAAGCGTGGCAACAGTCATTCCCGAAATCGGATTCGACGACGAACCGATTTCACCGGTCAAACGCGATGAAACCGTAACGAATAAAAATCCGAAAATGATAATCAGCGCCGCACCGATAATGGCAACTAGCGGATTTGTAAAAACGCTTAAACCAAGCTGCGGAAACAAAATAATTGCCGCCATTAAAGCGATGATGCCGACAACAACCCATTTAATCGAAAGATCGCGGTCGGTGCGCGGCTGTTCTTCGCCGTTGAGATTTGCCGACGCGTCTTTGCCAAATAAATCCCCGAATCCGCCTTTGATTCCCTGCCAGATAAGCGGGAGCGAGCGTACGAGCGAAATAATGCCGCCAGCCGCGACCGCGCCCGCGCCGATATATAAAATATAATCGCCTTGAATGCTGTTTCTGCCCTGAATTCCCATTTCCGAAATCGGAACGGTAGCCGGTGCGAGCGGAGCGAGCAAACCTTCGCCGAAATATCTGATCATCGGGATTAAAACCAGATAAGAAAGCGCGCCGCCCGCGAACATAATTCCGGCGATGCGCGGACCGATGATGTAGCCGACGCCGAGCAGCGCGGGATTGTTTTCGAGCGCAATCGAGCCGCCGCGAAACGGAGCGCCGAACTCTTTGGTCGGCGTTTCCTTCCACGCTTTGAAAACCGTCATCAAGGTGTTAAACAAAAAGCCGATACCGAAACCGATGGAAATGATTTTTCCGCCGTTTGTCGCGGACTCGTCCGATTGCACGCGACTTGCATCGGCAGCTTGCGCGGCGGCGCGTGATTCGGCATCGGCGCCGGCAATCAAAACCTGCGCGCAAGCCGTTCCTTCCGGATATTTCAAGTAACCGTGCTGCTGCACGATCAAGGCGCGACGCAGCGGAATCATCATTAAAATTCCTAAAAGTCCGCCCAAAACAGCGACAAGCATCACGCGCGTAAAATCGAGATCGAATCCGAGTATCATAATCGCCGGCATTGTCACGCCGAGCCCGAAAGCGATTGATTCGCCCGCCGAACCCGCTGTTTGCACGACCGTATTTTCGAGAATCGTCGCGTCTTTGGTAATTCCGGCTTTAGACAAAATGCGGAAAAGCGTAATCGAAATCACCGCAACCGGAATCGAAGCCGAAACCGTTAAACCTGTTTTCAGCACCAAATAAAGCGATGAAGCGCCGAAAACGATGCCGAGCAGCGTTCCGACGATTAAAGGAATGATCGAAAGCTCGCGCAAATTGACATTGGCGGGAATAAAGGGACGAAATTTTTCGAGAAAAGGATTTCTCTGCATCGGAAAAGCCTCCTGAATTTTAATGGCGAAATTTCACCATTCGTTTTTATTTCTCGGGGAAAGTACTTGAATTGAAACTTATCGTTAAATTTAACTTGTAAACGGTATAAGAGGCAAGTTTTTCGACGCGCTTTCGGTAAAATCTATTTTGCAGCTATTCGCGGAAAATTTTTGAAATTAATATGAAAGATGGTGTTTTATTAGTTGAGTGAAAAAGAAAAAGGAAGAGATGACATTCATCGCGAAATCGTTGAATGTCATCTCTTCCTTTTAGCAAATTTCTTTCAGTTCGCAAAACGAAATAGACGCTTAGCGAATTACGAAAAATTAAAGCGCGTCCTGCTTAATCAATTCCCATTTATTAGCGGCGAGCGAATGATTTCCCCAGTTAAAATGTAAGTCCGATCCGCCAGTCGGCGCGGCGATTTTCACTGCCAACACCGAACCGTAACCGTCGCGCTGTTTCGTGTCAATCCACCAGCCGGCACTCGAATCCCAAACTTTAACTTGATTTTCCGGCAATACGACGGCGCAGCCTTCGTGGTAGATCAAATCGTTATGCACCCATTCGAGCGGCGTCTCGCCGTCGTGCCAGTTGCTCGTCCATTGTCCGGTCGCATTTTTCGAGAACTTCTGCACGAGCTGAACGCGCAGGCTTTTCACGCCGCGGCTCAAGAAAACTTCATGCGAGAGTGCTGCAAGCGCACCGCAATCAAGCGTGTCGCGCTTGATTGCTTCGCACCAGTAAATCGGGAATGTCGAACAGCCCCAGTTAAACCGTTGCCGCAGCCAGCGCGGTCCGGTCGTAACGTCCGCGCCGCCGAGCTCGGAAAAATCCATCGCCGTCAGCCATTCGCGCGTCACTTCGCAGCACATCGCGCCGTGATGAGAGATTTGCGAAGGCTGCCATTCCGCCCATTTGCCGTAGATTTCAAGACCTTTCGACAAAGGACTTCCCGTTTCCATTAGATTGTTCTCGACGGAATCCGTCGCTCTTTTAACCGCGTCCAAAAACATAACTCATACTCCTGTCGTAAGCTCCTGCATCACAAAAAACGAGCACGTCGCCGATTTGCGCGTCGTGCGGCAGCTCGACGTTGTTTGCCACGATGTCGTGTTCCATACAAAGTCTGCCGAGCAATTGCGTTTTTCCCCTGTTTAATGATTTCCAATCGCCGCTCGCGCGGTCTTGACACAAAATCCTGTGCGGATAGAAAAAATACATCGGCAATTCGGCAATAGAGCCGTCAACGACGACTTCGCGGGCGTCGCCCAAATGATTTCTGATTTCTAAAATCTGCATCGCCACCGCCATAGAAGGCTGCGCGAGCGCTTTACCGGGTTCGTTAATCAATTCGCGGACGTGCGGCAGAAATTCGGGAACGAGAGCGAGCGCTTTTTTGAAATTTTCGCTCGCGTCCTTTTGAATATCTTCGGGAAACCAGCCGCCGCCGATATCGAGAACTTCGATCATTCGCCCGCTCAATGCTTCAATCGAGCCGCACCAACGTAAGATAGATTCAAACAATCGCCACCATTGACCGACGCCGACATTACTGCTCGCCATATGGAAATGGATGCCGAAACGAGTTTCCCGCGGCAGAGTTTTAACTAATTCCACGAGTTCGCCGAACGCTTCGGGCGTATCAATCGGAATGCCGAAACGCGAATGAATGTTAGGCGTTCTCAGGCGAATACCGATGATTTCAGTTTTTATTTCGCCGCTTTCGTAACCTTCGACGACGCGTTTGAGATCTTCGATTGAATCGCAAAAAATGCTGTAAAGCGGCGTTTCCGGTAAAACTTCCTTGTGCCACCATTTTCCGGGACCGTTGAGAATCGTTTGTTCCGACTGAAAGCCGGCGTTTATCGCTTTTTCGATTTCCAAAAGACTGATGCCTTCAGCCAGAAAACCGGATTCGAGGGCAATTTTCAAAAGCCGCTCGTCAGGATTGGTTTTCATACTGTAAGCGTTGACGATTTTTAATTGGTCTGTACTCAGTTCATCGGCGCGTTCGGCGGCTTTACGGAAAAGCTCGCGCGCCGTTTTTTCAAAAAACAAAAACGAAGGAGTTTCAACCGTCGTTAAATCAACGTCTGTTAAATCTTCGACAAACGAGGACGGAACATCTGCGATCCGCTTCATTTTCGCCGCTGCACCGTTGCCGTTGTTTCCATTGTTTCCGTTTCCGTTTTGAATTTCGCTGTCTTCGTGATTGTAAACATTCAAATTGTGCAGACGATTAGCCAACTGCACTAAGCCTGATGGATGTTTAAGGGAATGCCCGAGTCTGCCGGCGAGCGGTTCGGGCAAAGGCGAGAGCGGAAACTCCGGTCTGACTGGAACTTCTAAAACAACGCGCGTGAATTCTTCGCTAACGGCAATCGTTTCCTGCGCGGGAACACCGGTAACTCTTTCGACGAGTAGCGCGGACATATTATGCCCGGCAATGGTCGCGCCGTGAATCCAAGCCGGGAAACGCGGATTGACTTCTAAAAGCCACAACTGATTTTGCGCGTCGCGTACCATTTCCAGTTCCGCGCCGCCCGACCAATTGAGATTTTTTATCGTTTCGCGTAATGGATTGAGAAAATCTTCGGGAACTTCCGCTATGTCGCCCGCCCAAGTTTTGCTCATCTCGGTCAAATCACGTTTGCGCATCGCGACGCAATGAATCAATTCGCCTTGATAAGCCGATAATGTGACTGATTCTTCGTAGCCCGAAACGTGCGCCTGAAGAAAAAGCCGCTCGGTTGACCAAGCGCTCGAAAGCACGCCGCGCATCGTTTCGAGTTCCGCCCAGCTTCGTACTTTGACCGCTTCGTAATACGGACCTTTGAGCCAGACGCGCCAATCGTGTTCGCGGCAAAAAGCGTGCAGTTCCCAATCGGAAATTTCTGTCGTCACATAAGTCGGGATTTTAACCGGCAAAAGCTCGTGCGCCTGGACTTCCGGTTTGGAAACTTTTTGCAGCGCGCCGAGCGACGGAATCAAAAGATTCGGATGCCCGTCGGGAAAAACGCTGCCGAGCCACATAATTTCGAGATCAATGCTCGAAATCCACAGCCCGCCTTCGTCTAAAACTTGTTTGATCGCCGCCGCGTGCGAATCGAGATTCAGTTCTTCCCACGGACGATGCAGCCAAACGTCGTCCAAATCCTGCCAGTGAACGCCCGAACAGCGATTCGAATATTCGACGCCGATCAAGGTCGCTTCCGGGTAAGCCATTCGCAAAGAGCGCGCGATGCCGACGCCGGGCTGCGGATTTGTTCCGCAGTAAAGACCGCTGATATAAATTTTCATAATCTCCCTTGCCCGTTATTTTATTATTTTATCAAGTTTTTTTTGTTTAATTGAAAACTATTTGTTTTCTGACTAAACAAATTCGGCTTGATTTTTCATATTTTTTTCCAAACACGCCCAATATGAAGGCGTCGAAGCCAGATTAAACGACGGCTTCGGTATATTTGCTTTGAATTCATCAGTAAAAACGCCGTCAACCCGAATGCTGAACGATAATCCATCATATGGATCGCTGCCGTGAAATTGATTAACCGAATCGAACCAAGCCGTGTAACCTTCGACGTAAAGTTTCTCGTCCGTTTTATGATTGAGCATAAAAAACGGCTTTTTCGTGTTCGTCCGAAACCATAAAAAATCGTGACACAGCTCGGTTTCGATATGATCGCGATGCGCTGTCACAGGTCGCGCCACATCATCATACATAATCAACATTCTGCCCGTTGATTTGAACGGCAGCGTGCCGATAAAATCCATCAATAAAGCGAACTCGCTCGCGTTCGCCGTCGGATGCCAAAGCTCGGTGCGATCGAGATCGAAATAGCTGTCAGGCATTTCCGAGTAAGACAGATAAATCATTCTCGTGCCCGGATGTTCCGGCGCGTTGTTCTGCAAACGATACGGACCCGTGTAAAACCGGTAATCGCTTTGCGCCGCGATGCGCCGCTTTATTTTCTGCGTGATATAACCGTCGAGCGAGCGCAAACGCTCGACATCAATAAATTCATCGAACGATTTGTAAGATGGATAAACAATGCTCGGGTCAACTTCCGCGTCGAAGAAAGCGTCTTCGTGCGCAGGCGATTCAACAGCCGCATTTTCCGTTTTTTCGATTGATTGCATCATATTTAAGTTTCTATCAACAAACTAATTTATTTCGATTAATCGATTTATTTCGATCAGCAAAATCATTTCGTCATTCAAACGTTTGACTTTTTTCCGCCGACGCGACCGTCGCCCAATACGACGGCGTTGAAGCCGTGTTAAACGGCGGCTCGGGTATTTTTTGCCGAAACTCGTCAGTAAAAACGCCGTCAACGCGGATGCTGAACGACAGACCGCCTATTGAATCGCTGCCGTGATACTGGTTGACCGAATCGAACCAAGCCGAATAAGATTCGACATACAATTTTTCGTTCGTCAAATGGTTCAGCATATAAAGCGGCTTTTTCGTATTCGTCCGAAACCAGACGAATTCATGACAAACATCGGTTTCAACGTGATCTCGGTGAGCGGGAACAGCCGCTCCGGAATCGTCGTAAATAATCAACATTCTGCCCGTCGTCTTGAACGGCAATGTGCCGATAAAATTCATCAGTTCAGCAAACTCTTCCGCCGCTTCGGTAAATTGCCAAACATCCGTACGGTCGAGATCGAGATAATCATACGGCACGTCGGCTCTCGTTCGCGTCAGCCAGATTTCCCGCACGCCCGGTTGATACGGCGAATTTTCGTCAAGCCGGTGGAGATTAAGAAAAAAATCGTCCTTTTCCGTTTTAATGTGCGACTTTATTCGCTCGGTAATATATCCGTCAAGTCTTTGCAATTCGGCGACGTTGATGAATTCATCGAACGATTTATAAGACGGGTAAATTATCCGCGCATCAAACGGCGTCGGCGCCGAACCGTTTGCTGAAACACTTTTGCCTGCAGCATTTTCCACTTCAAACAACTCCCTCGATTTTTTTTATTTAAGGCGCGGCGAATTTTCTCAATTTCTCATTCGTTATCAGCGAATAAAAAATTCTTATAAAATCGCCGCAAATAAAAAAGACCGATTCAATAATTAATAAATTTACTTTTAATGTTTTCCAAACGTCTGTATGACAGCAAACTTAATTGTATATTTTTTTATAATACAATACTTTCAATCTCGAAATGCCGCATAAAACCATTGAAAATAAAAAGCATACGGAAAAGTAGCATTTTAAATTTATTATTCAAGCATTATTTTCGCAAACGATTTTTATTAAATTAGTATGTTCGCCAAAAATCTCGACGCTTCTCAAAAACTGCCGTTAATAATTGAACCGCCGAGCGGCGCGAAAATGCCGCAGAGCGCGGAATTAATCAAAATGCGGGATTTTTTCGTCAGCGAGCTACTCATTTTCGGCGCGCTGCTTTTTCGCGGATTCGACATCGAAACAGTTGAACAATTTGAAAACTTCGCGCGCCTTTTTTCCGAAAAGGATTTGCTCGATTACGCAGGCGGAGTTTCGCCGCGCGTTTCGATCGGCAAAGGCGTTTATACTTCGACTGAATACCCGCCGAATCTCGGGCTTTCGCTGCATAACGAACTGTCGTATTCGGCAAATTATCCGCAGCGACTTTATTTTTTCTGCGCCGTCGCGCCGGAAATCGGCGGTGAAACGACAATCGGCGACAGTCGAAAAATCCTGCAAAACATCAATCCCGAAGTTGTTGACTTATTTAAGAAAAAAAAGGTTCGCTACGACCGCAATTTATCGGGCGAAGTCGGAACGGGTTATTCTTGGCAAGACGCGTTTGAAACCGATGACGAACAAACGGTCGAAAATCACTGCCGCAAAATCGGAGCGGAATACGAATGGAAATCGGACGGCGGTTTGCGCGTCAGCCAGGTCAGACCGGCAACGATAATTCACCCGCAAACCGACGAAGAAGTCTGGTTCAATCAAGCCGACGGTTTTCACCCTTCAAATCTCGACCGGGAAACTTACGAATTAATGAACGGAAATTTCCGCCTCAACGCGTGTTTCGGCGACGGTTCACCGTTTGACGTTTCAATGCTCGAACACATCCGCGCCGTTTTACGCGAAGAAACAATTCCGGTTAAATGGCGTAAAGGCGACATTTTAGTCGTTGACAACATTTTAGCCGCGCACGGGCGAATGCCGTTTAACGGCGCGCGTAAAATCGTTTTGGCGATGACGTAAAAGTTTGGAATTCAAAATTTAAGATTCAAGAATTAAGACGGAAAAATATTTTCTAATAATTGCCCTCCGCAAATAATTTTCCTTCGCGCCGTTTTTTGGTTTACACTTGCATGAAATCTCTTTCTACAAGGAATTCTCCGAAATGTTTGTAAAAAATTCGTCCGTTTTCTCCGCTTCTTTCTTTGCGCCTTTGCGCCTTTGCGGGATTATTTTCCTTCTCGCCTTTTCAATTTTCGCGCAAACGAAAATTCCCGCGCCGAATGAAATCCTCGGTTTCACGCCCGGCGACGACCGCAAACTGGCGAGCTGGAGCCAAACGGTCGAATATTTTCAAAAGCTCGACGCGGCGAGCGACCGCGTGAAATTCGAGACAATCGGAAAAACGACGCTCAACCGACCGTTCGCATACGCGACGATTTCAACGCCGGAAAATTTGCGAAATCTCGAAAAATATAAACAGATAAATGCCAAATTAGCTGATCCGAGATTGATAAAATCGAATGACAAGCTCGCGCAAGATTTAATCAAACAAGGCAAAACGATTGTTTTAATTACTTGCGGAATTCACTCGACCGAAGTCGGTTCGTCGCTCTCCTCGATACTCATCGCGCATAAATTGGCGACGTCGAACGAGCCGGAAATTCAAAAGATTTTGCAGAACACAATTATTTTGCTTGTTCCTTCTCTAAATCCCGATGGCGTTGATATCGTCAAAAACTGGTATGACAAAACTCTGGGAACGCCGTATGAAGGCACGTCGCCGCCGGAGCTTTATCACAAATATGTCGGTCACGACAACAATCGCGATTGGTATGCGTTCACGCAAGTGGAAACGCAGTTGACAGTTGATAAAATCCACAACGAATGGCATCCGCAAATCGTCCACGACATTCACCAGCAGGGCGAACGCGGGGCGCGGCTTTTCGTTCCCCCGTATCTCGCGCCTGTCGAACCGAACGTGCCGAAGGAAATTATTGAAGGTTATACCGAACTCGGAAACTTTATCGCGAACGATTTGCGCAAACAAGGTTTCGCGGGCATCACGACCGATTCGACTTACGACGCGTGGACGCCCGCTCGCGCTTATTCGCATTATCACGGCGGCGTGCGGATTTTATCGGAAACCGCTTCGGCGCGAATCGCTTCGCCGACAATCGTTAAATTCGACGATCTGCGCGGCTCGGAAGGCTTCGACGCGAAAAAGGAATCGCCGAACTTTTCACCCGTCTGGAAAGGCGGCGCGTGGCATCTGCGCGACATCACGAATTATATGACGACCGCCGTGTTCAGCTTGCTCAAACATTCGGCGGACAACCGCGAAGCGTGGCTCAAGCGATTTTACGCGATTGGCAAAGAAGCGGTCAGACCGCGAAAAGACGGCGAATTATTTGCTTATATTTTGCCGCCGCCGCAAAGTGAAGAACAAAGTTTGAAGCGAAACCATTTACTTTTTATACTCAGCCGCGCTGGCGTGATAGTTGGATTTGTTAATCCGACAAATATTAAAACCAATGAGTTTCAAAAATACTTCAAAGCATTGATTTCGCCTATGACTCCGAAAAAGGATTTCGACAAACTCGCAGTTGTCATTCCTTTAAGTCAACCTTATGGAAGTTTCGTCAAAGCAATGCTGGAAAAACAGCAATATCCGAATTTACTCAACGCAAGCGGAAATCCGATTCAGCCTTACGACGTAACAGCGCACACTTTGCCACTTTTATTCGGCGTTGAAGCGCTTCCGGTTTTCGAGGCGTTTAACATAAATTATGTAATGCCGAAGACTCCAAAAATGGACTTTGAAAGAAACAAACCCATCAACGGAAAATTCGCCATTTATCAATCTCACATTCCTTCGATGGACGAAGGTTGGACGCGTTGGATTTTTGATAACGTGAATTATTGGACGCTCAAATCCGACGTAAAGACGGCTCAAAATCAGGATATTCTAGCCGCAAATCTAAACGCTCAATATAGTTCAATTATCTTTCCCGACCAATCACCAAATCAAATCTTAAACGGTTACGCTAAGGGAACTATGCCCGACGAATTAGTGGGCGGCGTTGGTAAAGATGGCGTGGCGAATTTGCGGAAATTCGTCGAAGCGGGCGGAACTTTGGTTTTTCTCAACCGCGCTTCGGAATTTGCGATCAGGCAATTCGATTTGCCGATCAAAGACGTCACCGACGGGCTAAACCGCAAAGATTTTTTCATTCCCGGCTCGATTCTGCAGACGGAAATTGACACGGCGCACCCGATTGCCAAAGGAATGCCCGCCGAATCAATCGCGTGGTTTGAAGATTCGCCCGCGTTTGAAATCACCGACAGCACAAATGTAAAAATCATCGCGCGTTACCCGTCGAAAACCGAAAACATTCTACTTTCCGGCTGGGCGCTCGGCGCGGAAAAGCTGGCGGGAAAAGCCGCGCTCGTCGAAGTAAAAATGGGCAAAGGCAAAGTAATTTTATTCGGCTTTCGCCCGCAATATCGCGGTCAAAGTCTGGCGACATTTCCGCTGCTTTTTAATGCGATTTCAAATTAAAATTTAACCGCGAAAAGGCGAAAAAACGCGCAAAAAAAAAGACAAAAACAAAAAGCGAACCGGGTTTTATCACTAAAAACTGATTAGCTTTTTAACTTTAAAGTTTTCCTTTTCGCGTCTTTTCGCCTTTTTCGCGATTGAAATCTCTTCGCTTATTTCATAAATTTCGCCAGCGCGCCGTCCGGTCTGGCGATTGATTTGAGCGCCGAATATGGAATCATCACGCTTTGCGAACCTTCGGCGTAAGACGCGACTTGATATGGGTCGAACGTGAACATCAATCCTTTTTTCGTGATGTTCCAGCGCGCGTAATTTTCCGGTTTGGGCATCGCGCCGTCGGCGAAAATGTCCTGTGCCAAGCCGCGATTTTCGCCGCTTTCCGCGTCTTTGCGGCTTTGCAAATCTTTAATCGCGTAAGCCGAAAGCGTCCCGAGATATTTCGTACCCGGTTTGAAAAGCTCACCGAGTTTTATTTCCCTGTTGTTTTTCAAATCATATGTGATCGTTAAAAAGTTATAATTCGGATGCGCGCCGCCGGTAAAATCGCTTCGCAAAAAGCTGACGCTGATCAAATCGTCGTCCGCATATTCGATGTCGTAACCGATGTCTATATAGTTATTAACGCCAGCCGGAAGATATTTCAAATCTTCGGCGGCTGTCGCCATCATCAGTTTTTTGAACGCGGCAAGCTCGCCGGTAACGCGCGTTTTGACAAGTCGATTAAATCCGGCGGCGTTTGCCGTACCCGTTAAATACGGGTAAATGGCGGACATTTCGAGCCGTTTGGCTTTGATTGTTTCGTTGACTTGCGAAGCTGAGATTTGCGTCGCGCGCGCGAAATAAATCATCTGCTCGCGCGCCACAAAGAATTGAGCTTCTTTGTCTTTCGGCTTTTTCCATTCGCCTTCGAGCGACGCGCCCGCTTCGTTCGTGTTTTCCGCCCAGATGCCGGTAAATTCGCCGGTTTGCTTGCCCGCAGCGTCGGTTTCCTGCAAAGTGAATTTCCCGCTTCCGTCAATCGTTCCGCTAAGTTTGAGATGGTTTGCGCTGCCCGATTTTATGTAAAAATAACTTCCGCTCAAACGCTCGCCGTCGCGCCGCAGATTCATTTCAAATCTCGACTGCGCGACGCTGCCTTTAAAACGCGTTTCGGCGGCTTGTCGCTGCGCGAAAGAAGTATAAAATTCACCGCTCGTCGCGCTTGAAGTGCGAGCGAATGTCAAAAGCAATAGGAAAACAACAACGTAAACACTGATTTTATTTCCGCTCATTTTGATTCGTCCGTTTTCGTGCGTCCAACCTTAATTCTCTTTTTTCACCGGCGCTTCTTCTTCGTCCGCGACGCTCGTGCATTCTTCGTCTTCAAAGCCGCCGTCTTCGTCCGAATCGTCTTTGACGCAGATATTGCTTTTGCCGTCCCACGCGCCGAAATTTAAGACGTAACTGTTGTCGTCGCCAATGTCCATATCGAATTCTTCAAACTCGTCAACTTTCCCGTTCGGATTCGTGCGCGATATGGCAACGTCGTATTTGTCTTCGCTGCCGTCGTCGTCTTTGAAATAAATCAAACCTTTGTCCGGGTCAAGTTTAAGCGAAACGGTTTTGCCCGCCGCGAGCGTGATACCGGCGATTCCGAATTCGTAGCTCGGTTTGTCAGCGCCGTCGTCGGTCGCGATGTAAAGTCCGGGCGTTTCGCCGTCGGCGCTCGCCGTAAACGATAATTCGCGCCCGTCGGCGCTGACCGTCATATTCAGCGTTTCGCCTTTGTCAACGGAAATATCGCTGAAACCGACGACGAAACCCGAACCGTAAATCTGCAAATCGGCTGTTTCTTCGGAATCCGTGCCGCCGACCGTAATTTTATACGGCTTTTTGTTTGCCGGATTAACGGGCAAAAGATATTCGGGCGCATTGTCTTCTTCGCCGTTGCCCGCGATCAAATTGACGAGCGCGCCGGGAATTTCGTTAACCGAATTTTTCTTCGCCGCGTCGTAGCCGACGCGTTTCCCGCTTCCGTCCGTGATTAAAATATCAATGTCCCCCGAAGCCGAGACGTGCAATTCTTCCTGTTCCTGAACGCGTTTACGTTTTTCACGTTTTTCTTTGACGACATACGACGCGTTCATCATAAAATTTTTCGGGAAACCGTTATCGTAAAAAGCTTCCTCATCGTCGCCTTCTTCCTCTTCGTCCTCGTCGCAAAACGGGCATTCGTAACGCGCGCGGGCGCGGTCGGAAAGCCGTTTCAGCGCGAGCGTGTTCGTCCCGGCGCTGCCGACGTAATCGCGCGCCGTTTCCGCCGGATTGTTTGCCGTGTGATAACGCCACGTTTCCCTGTCGGCGTTGACGACGACGTATTTCGTCTGTCCCGGATAATTGTTGTCGTAAACGTGGATGCGATAAATTTCATCGCCCATATCTTCAATCGCAATCGGCACAATCGAGTGTCCGCGCGTGTATTTTCCCGCTTCCTTCATCCAGACTTCGAGCGTGTAAAATTCCTTTTTCGCTTCCATCGCTTCGGCGATCATCAACAGAATTTCCGACGGTTTTTTCTGAAAAGTCGGCGCTCGAAATTCGTAGGTTTCGCGCAAAAACGTCAGCGTTTGATAAAACGAAACGTAATTGCTCGTTACTTGATTTTTCTGCAAATCGAAAAGTTTGACCGCGCCGCGCTGAAAGTCCGCCGGTTTTTTGCGACCTTTGAACGGGCGACCGACGAACATCCTGAGACTCGCCACCGAAAAGCCGTCGCAGTGCCCGCCGTTCATTTTCTCGAACGTTTCTTCCATCCAGCGTTCCGCCGTTTCATACAAAACGCAGTCGCGCGCCGTCGAACCTTCGATACAGACGTTTTCCGCGCCGAACATTCGAATCATATCGTCGGCGGTCAAGTCTTCTTCGTAATCGGGATTTTCGCCGAAATTGCGAAAGCCGAAGCCGTGAATTTTCGGGTCAAAACCGATTTCGGCGACGATTTCGCCCTCCGCTTTTTCGCTTGCCGTCGATTCTTTAGCCGTAACCGTCAAAGCGACAAACATCAAGGTTATTAGAAGAGCGAGGATGATTTTACGTGTAGTCATAATTTTTTTGATTAAATATTTCGTTGAAATTCCGATTACGCTTTTTTAGTTTTTTTAGCTTTCTCAGCTGGGATTTTTAGATTTCTTAATTTAACGATCAGCTTTTTCGAGGCGGTGATTTTTGAGTTTTCAAGCTCGTACCAGCCTTTTCCGCCCGCCGGAATCAAGCTCTCTGCTTCTAAAAACACGATCCAATCTTTTTCTATTAATCGCTTAACATCGAAACCTTCTTCGGCGTGAAAATAAAAAGTAAAAGTTTTCTGTTTTTCGATTTTGCCTTTGAAAATCTCGATTACTTCACTCTCGACCGCGTATAACGGATGAATATCGTCAGCGGCGAATTTAATATTTAGGATTTTGACGTGCGCGACCGCTCCGACCGATTTAAAATCCTGTTTTATTCCGTCAAGCGAACGTCCGTCAAACTCTTTTTGAGCATGCGCGCCGAGAGCAAACAAAGCGACGAGAAACAAAATTCCTGATAATTTAGTTTTCATGTTTTACTGCGATAAAAACTCGGTAAATATACTTTGCCTTTAATTGAAATTTGTTTTGCCCGCGCTTGTTTTACCGCTTTTTGCGACCGAGCGATTTGACCGAAACGACTTTCGTGATTTTGCCGCTCGCGGACAAATCGCCTTCGAGTCCGGGAACATCACATGCCGTCGAGCCGTCGTTTTCGCCGACGACTTCACATTCTTCGCCGTTTTTGCACGCGGATAAAATCGCGCGTCCCGCATCGGAATTGTTCTTAAAACAATACGCCGCGTAATCGCCGGTTTCCACGCCGACATACAAAATCACCGATTCGCTTTTGCCCGTTTGCAGCTCTCCCGAAATCGCTTCGCCCGCCGGCATTTCCGCCGCTATCTTGTAAATCTTGCGCAGCGAATCATTCTCTTCGCTTTCGGAATTAGGGTAATAAATATCGCTGATTTTCCAAATTTTTCTGGCGTCGCGTTCGAGGCGAAACAAGATCGTTTCGCTTTTGCCCATATTTTTGAACGTCACAGGAACGTCCGCCACATCGATATTTCCTTCGCCGTACATCGGTTTGCCGACTTTAAACAAAGTGATTTGCGTGTCCTGCGCGTTATAGAGCGGATCGAAACCGAGCGCGCCGACTTCGCCGTTCGATTCGATGGCGTCTTTCCAAATCATATCGGCGAAATCTTTCGTAAAATATTTATCCACGAGTGCGCGGCTTTTCGTCTGGAAAAACGGATTTTGAGTTCCCGGCGCGTTGTAAAGATTTTTGACGACCGTATCGGGCGTCGCCGCCGTCGCTGCTTTCTTTTTTTGAGCAAATCCGATTGAAGTGATCGTTAAAATGAGCGCTGCCAGCAAAATTATTTTGTTTTTCATAAATTTTATTCGTTTGTTTCTAAATCTGGTTTCCGCCGATTTTTATTTAACCCGTTTAACTTTGTATTCTTTGCCCGACGCGTCAACAAATTTTTCGATTTTGCCGTATTCCGGCGAAACAAAATGTCCACGCCTGCCTTTCTCTTTCGAGTTAAAAGTGCCGAAAGTCATTGTTTCCGTGTCAACGACCTGAAAATTTTCCTGATCGTCGCATTTAACGCGCGCCCAAAATCCGCTTTTATTGGTCGTGATGCTGCATTTAACCGTTCCGACCAGATAATCGCCGTCCAACTTGTTCATACTGTCGGCTTCTTTCATTTCGGCTTCGGTCAGCATTCCGTATTCCAAAATCGAACCCAAATCTTCAGCATCGCTATAACCGATGCTGTCTATTTTCCAGACTTTCGACGAGGTATTTTCTTTGGTCAAAAAAAACGTGATTTCCTCGTCTTTGCCCATATTTTTGAATCTGACTTTAACAACGCCGTTCTCGTCGGCTTTTCCCACGACGAAATTGGTAATCTGTGTGTCCTGCGCGTAATACAGCGGATCGAAATCCAAAGCTCCGACTCCTTCGCCGGGCGCGGTCGCGTCTTTCCAGATCAAATCGGCGAGTTCGCGCGTGAAATATTTATCAACCAGAGCGCGGCTTTTCTTTTGAAAAAACGGGCTCGAACTGCCTTTTGCGGCGTATAAATTTTTAACTACAGTTTCCGGCGTGTTCGCTGCGCTTGCGGCAGCAGCTGATATTTTTTTCGTCGCAACGAACTTTTTTTTCGGCTCAAGCGATTTGACCGATTCGACGGAGACAATTTTGCCGCTCGCCGAAAGAACCGCTGCGAGGTCTTTCGGTTTGCAAGACGCTTCGAAATCAATTTTTCCGACAAATTGGCAGCGCTCGCCGTTTTTGCACGCGGCTAAAATGCGTTTCCCGACCGCCGAATTGTTCGGAAAACAAAACGCCGCGAAATCGCCGGATTCTTCGCCGACATAAACAATGTGCGAACCGGCATTTCCGACATTCAGGCTGCCTTTGTATGTTTGGGTTTCCAAATCATCTGCCGCATTCGAGTCGCCATTCGTTTCGTCGCCCGTGCATTTGCCGCTCGTCCAGCTCGTCAATTCGTATTGATTTTGCAAATTATGATAAACAACCGCCGTCGCTTGCTCGCTTGCGCCGCCCGCTTCGATTGAAAGACACAGACGATAATTCGCGCCGGCGACGATTTGTTTTTCGACGCGCTCGATTGCGGTTAATTTAAAGTCGCTTTTTTGCGCTTTGTTTTGTGCTTGAACAGCAAAATTCGCCGTTTCAACAACGGTTTCGTCGGTTTTCGAGGCTTCGTTGTAACCGCCGACCATTCGCTGCGCCGGACAAATCGCCGCGCCGATTGTCGCCGCAAACAGCGCGACGACTAAAATAATATTGATTTTCATTGTGTTAAATTCAGGAGATGCAAAATTTATGGAGAAGTTATCAACTTTTTCGCCGCATTGAACCGGCGAAAAACCGGATGCGTCATTGACGAATCCGGTTTCGGTTAAGTTCGCTGTATATAAGAAAGACGTAAAGCCGTTTCGATTGCAAATTTTCAAGAAACCGCACGTTACTGAACTTTGTAATCAGTGGTTTTAGCTAACTGATCGTTCAAATAAAATTCCGCTTTATAATCTCCGGCGGGAAATCCGTCAGGCAAAGTAATGTGAAAATTCACTTTATTTTGGTCGTCGTCCGCCGTCACGACTTCGGTTTCAGCAATTTTCTGGTTGGTTTCGCCGTCCGCGTTGACGACGGTGAAAACGCCTTTGACGCGCGTTCCGGTTTTGCCTTCGTTCAGTGTCGCCACGAAATACTGCGTCTCGTCTTCCGCCGCGAAACTGCTGACGGTTTCGCCCGGCTTGCCGCCGCCGTTTTTCGCCAAAGCGACCGATTCGATGCTGACGACGCCGGTTTTACCAACGGAAAAGTTACACGCCAAACCGACGAAAATCAAGAGTCCGAGAGCTAAAAATGATGATAAATTTTTCATATTTTTACTTTGAGTTATTTTATTAATAAGCGTAAAACTTAGAATTGCAGTCAGCTGAACGAAAATTCAAACAGCGGCGGACAGGATAAAAGCCGAACATTTAAAGTGTCGTTCAGCCGACCAAAATATTTATTGTTTTTTAACGCTGCTCAAAAACGCTTTGATGTCGGCGGCATGTTTTTCCAAGCTGGACTTCTCCGCGTAGATGTTGACTAAAACCGGTTTTTTCGGCGTGTTGATAACGGTCAAATCCCACATCACGGTTTCGCCGTCTTCGTTTTTCGCCGTTCCACTCATCGAAGTTCCTTCCATTCCGTTGACGTCGGCTTTCGAGCCTTGATCTTCAACTTTAACATCGTTCAAATACTCGTCAATTTCCGTCGCGGCGGCGCCGACGATTTTTTCGTAATCATTGTCTTTCGGAACCGTAAAGCGAATGTCAACGCCTTCGTCTTCGGTCATCACGATTGTGTCGTCGCCGTCTTTGCTGAATTTGAAGCCCTTCGGAACGGTCATCATGATTCCCGCTTCGTCGATTTTGACGACATCGCCCGTTACCGCCGACGTTGAAGCAGCAGTCGTGTTTGCAGAAGCCGCGTTTGCCGCCGGAGCGGAATTCGTGTTAGCGACGACAGATGTATTCGCTTTGTTAGCCGAGTTTGCCGCGGCAGTGTTGACCGTAGCGGTTTTCGCGCCGCACGCGGAAAAGGTAAACGCCAGCGTTGCAACGCCGAGCGTTGAAAAAAGTTTGGTTTTCATAATTATTTGTTTTTAATTTAGTAGTAGAATTTTCAGCCCGGAAAGACTCGTTCGTCGGTTAAGCAAAGATTTGCATTAATTTACTGCGACACTTGGTGAAGTCTGCCCGCTGATTCGAGAGCAAGCGTTAATTATTATAGAAAAAATATAATTTGCCTATCCGCACTCCTACGCAATTTGCCTGCGTAGTCCTACGCATTTTTATATTTTTAATTCCGCGTTTCCGTTTTTGTTTTTGAAGATTAAGAATTTTGACCGAACTGCTCTTTGTTGGCGACGGCGAATTTCAGTAAAGCGTTGCTGCCGTGAATGACGAGTTTATCGCAGATATTCTGGCGATGACGCTCGACGGTGCGAACGCTGACGAACAGCAGTTCGCCGATCTCGCGGCTGGTTTTATCTTCCGAAATTAACTGAATAATCCGCCGTTCGGTCGGCGTTAAATCATTAATGGACGGTTTTTCCGCGGCAAGCGCGGAATTGCGGCTGTGCCGTTTGACGAGAAAACTCGTCAATGTCGGGCTGATAAAATGCTCGCCCGCGGCGACCGCTTTGATTCCCGCGCCGATGTCGTCAATCGCGCTTTCTTTGAGCAAATATCCTTTAACGCCCAAATCCATCGCTGTATTGAACATCGTCTCATCTTTGTGCATCGTCAGAAAGATAATTTCGGTCGCCAGATTGAATTTCTTTAATTCGCGCGCGACATCAAAACCGTTCAATTCCGGCATATTGACGTCGAGAACGGCAACGTCCGGTTCCAGGTTTTTTATCATCTCGACCGCCTGCGCTCCGTCGCTCGCTTCAGCCGCGATTTTAAGCTGCGCGTCGGACGTGATAATCAGATTCAACCCGCGCCGGAAAACCGGATGATCGTCGGCGATGACGATTGTGATGTCGTTTTTCATAACAAATTTTATTTGGAATGCGCTTGAACTTCAATGAAAATGGTCGTTCCTTTTCCTGTAATCGATTGAATCTGTACGAATCCGCCGAGCATTTTCGCTCTTTCATTTAACCCGTTTAACCCGAAACCGCAGCGTTTACCGGCATCCGGCGGCGAGCCTGGAACAAAGCCTTTTCCCTCGTCGGCGATTTTAATTTTAACCGCGCCCGCGTCGCGTTTGATTGTGACGGAAACATTTTCCGCATCCGAATGCTTGACCGCGTTGCTGACGCATTCCTGCACGATTCGGTAAACGATCACTTCGTCTTCGGGCGAAAAAACTTCGCTCAAATCGTCGCATTCGACCGTAAAATTAATTCCCGATGACGCGGCGATTTGTTCGACGGTAAATTTTATTGTGCTGCTCAAACCCGACGTTTCGATTTGCACCGGACGCAGATCGTAGATGATTTCGCGAACTTCGCCGATTGCCTGAAGCGCGGTCGTCGAAATTTCTTCGAGCTGTTCGCGCGCGGGCGCGTCCGCGCCGGAAAATTTTAACCCGAGCGAAGCCCAATTTTTAATAATAATTAATCGCTGTCCCAAATTATCGTGCAGTTCGGCGGCAATCCGTTTGCGCTCGCTTTCCTGCGATTCGATCAATTGACGAGAAAAAGCCCTCTGCAATTGATTTGCGCGTTCGAGCCGCGAAATTCGCCATCGAAAAAGCGCGTAAATGACCGTCATCAAAGCAAGAGCCGAAAAACCGAAAAACCACCACGTTCGCCAGAAAGGCGCTAAAACGCGAAATTCGAGACTCGCGCCCTGTTCATTCCAAACGTCGTCATTGTTCGCAGCAATTACGCGGAACAAATATTTTCCCGGCGCGAGATTTGTGTAATAAGCCGCACGACGCGTTCCGGCATCAACCCATTCGTTGTCGAAACCTTCGAGCTTATATTTGTATCTGACGCGTTCGGGCGCGACAAAACTCAAACCGACGTAGTGAAATTCAACGTTTTTTGTTCCGGTTTCGAGTTCAAATTTTTCGCCGTCCGCGCCGAGCGTTTGTTCGTCTGCAACTAATTTTTCAATCACTATCGGCGGCGCGACGTGATTGCTGATTACATCGTTGGCATTAATGACAACCGCGCCCGCCGTCGTTGCAAACCACAATCTTCCGTCCTTTAAATGCAGAGCCGACGGACTTCCGGCATTCGTCTCTCTTTTTCGCATTCCGTTCGCCGCGCCGTAAACGATGCTGTTGACGCGGCTGATTTTCCCGTCGGCGAAATCGTTGAGTTCCTGCTTGGAAACGCGAAAAACGCCGCGGTTGCAGCCCATCCATAAATTGCCGTTGCCGTCGTCTAAAATTGACCAAGCCGTATTATCGTAAAGTCCGTTTTTGGTCGTATAAGTCGTTAGTTTCCCGTCTTTCAAACGATTCAAGCCTTGTCCCCAACTCGTTATCCACAAAGTTCTGTTCGCGTCTTCGGAAATGCTCTGTGCGTTAAACTCGTCGGGAAATCCGGCGCGCACCGCGACGAGTTTGTTGTTTTGAAAAACGCTCAAACCTTCATCGCCAGCGACGTAAATTTGCCCGTCGGCGGCGCGATGAATGAAATTGACGCTGTTGCCGAGCAGACCTTCGGCTTTACCGAAATTTTTGAATTTACCCTCCGCAAACAAACTCAAACCCGCCGTCGTGCCAAGCCACAAAACGCCGTTTTCATCTTCGTACATCGAACGGATGTTGCTGCTCGGCAATCCGTCGGCAGTCGTAAAAGTCGTAAATTTTTCGTCTTTGAATTTATTAAGTCCGAGTTCGCTGCCGAACCACATATTTCCAGCGCGGTCTTCGCAAATCGCTCGCACGCGGTCGCCGAGCAAACCGTCGCGGCGCGAAAAAGTTCTGAATTGATTGTTTTCGAGCACGTTCAAGCCGCCGTCGGACGTGCCGAACCACATTCGACCGGACGAATCCTGATAGATGCTTTGCAGACTGTCGCCGCGCAAGCCTTCGGGCGCGCCGTAAGTCGTAAATTTCGCGTCGCGCAGACGATGCAGTCCGTTATTGTGCGTGCCGATCCACAGACTTCGCTCGCGGTCTTCATAAATCGAAAAAATACCGTCGTTGGAAAGTGCGTCAATGTCAGTAACGCTTTGTATTCGCCCGTTGACGATCCGGTTCAAACCTCTGTCAGTGCCGACCCATAAAATTCCGTCCGCATCTTCGTAAACGGTGTTGATGCTGTCGTTTGATAATCCGTTAGCGGTCGTGTAGGAAACGAATTTGCCGCCGGAAAAACGATTCAGTCCGCTGCTCGTGCCGAGCCAAATATTTCCCGCTCTGTCTTCGTAAACGGTTCGAATAAGATTACCCGAAAGCCCGTCAGATATTCTATACACCTTGAATTCGCCGTTTTTATACAAATTCAAACCGTCGCCCGTTCCGATCCACAAATTGCCTCTGCTGTCGGTCAGCGTATCGTAAACCTGATTGCTCGACAAACCGTTTGCGGTCGTCAAAACCGTCGCTCGTTTGTCGGCGAATCGAATCAATCCGCGCCCGCCGAAAATTCGGTCGCTGCTCGCCGCGCCGAACCAGAAATTTCCGTCAGCGTCTTCGGAAATATGCTTGATGGCGATGTCCGGCAAGCCGTCGGCGGTTGAATAACGAACGAATTTCCGGTCACTGTAACTGAATAAATTGACGCAGCCGAGCCAGAGCGTTCCTGCGCGGTCAACGTGCAGCGTGTAAACAAAACTGCCGAAGCCGTCGATGTTGCTCGCATCGAAAACCGAAAATCGCAAACCGTCGAAACGGGCTGCGCCTTCCTGTGTCGCCAGCCACAAATAGCCGTCCGGCGTCTGTGCGATAGCGTTGACCGAATCCTGCGGCAAGCCATCGTTCGACGTCCAAACATTGTGCACGTATTGAGTAACGGCTTTGTTCGGATTCAGCGCCCGAATGCTCGTCGCGCACAAAAGCGTCGCCGCCCAGAGCGCAGCAAGGAATAAGGAATAGGTAAATAAACTGTCTATCTTCAACTTTTAAGGAAATTTTTGGCGGGTCAATTCAAACTATTGACAATCAGGTTTACAAAGTCGTCTGCGCGGCGTCGGTTGTCTTTTAACATTTGTTTTTTATTTTCAAAAATTGTCTCGCGCGAAAAGCAAGCCTTGCAAAAACATTATAACTTCTTGCCGTAAAAAATTAAATCATTCCGCAAAAGTTAATATTATTTTTATATGAGCGTAATTTCCCTTTGTAAAATCAAAATCTACATATAAAATTTGGGTTTTTCGTTCGTTTTGGAACTCGTTAACATAATGATTTCTCGCAATCAAAAGCGAAAATTGAAAAAATCCGGGCAAAAAATCTTCGGAAAACCGTCTTTGAATCGAGGAAAAGCAGAAAAAAAAATTAAAAATTTCGAATGCGTTTGGCGGCTTCCTCCAAAACGACTGACACAATCGAACTGCTTTTTCTCGCTTTCTGTTTTTTATTTAATTTTGAACTATTTTTACCATTATTTTTTTGCGAATTTCGTCATTGCTCGCGGCTGGTTATGCCGATCCGATTTTTGAAACTGCGAAAATTAAAATTTCGTTATATTATTTGAGAACAAAGGAGATATTGAATGACCGGACTGATGACGATTTTCCTGGCGATTGGCGGCGTCGGATTGTTGTTTTTACTGATTTCGTTCGTCGTCGGCGATGTTTTTGAAGCCGTCGGATTGGATTTCGGTCTCGACGCGAGCCACGATTTCGGCGTTTTTGACAGCCGCGTCGTGGCGGTTTTTTTAACGGCTTTCGGCGGCTTCGGCGCCATCGGCGTTTCGCTCGATTACGCGGCTGTCGGCGCTTCGCTGTTCGGTTTGTTCGGCGGATTCGCGTTCGGCGCAATCGTTTTTTATTTCGGAAAACTGCTTTACAGCCAGCAATCTTCGAGTTCCGTCAGCACGACGGATTTGATCGGACGCACGGCGCAGGTCGTTGTCGGCATCAAGCCCGATCAATTGGGACAGATTTCCTGCCGCGTCGGCGAAGAAAGAGTCGAAAAACTCGCGCGAACCGTGTCCGGCGAAGAAATCAAAGCCGGACAGATCGTCCGCATCGAGTCGGTCGGCAGCGATTCGGTTCTCGTCAGCGTTGACGACGGCAAAGCGATGTCGCTTTTCGCGGAAAAATCTTGATTTTCAACGTATTTTAATATTAGAATTCGCACAACCCGAACTTAAATCGTTTAGTTTTAGTTTTCTTTTTCACCAATTTTCAACTTGTCGTGTGTTTATTTTCCCGCATTTGCCGCGAAAGCAAGTGCGAAGAGAGGTTAAGTAAAATGTTTGAACTTCCCGTTATCGTTATCGCAATCGTCTTAATCGTCGTCGTCGGTCTGCTCATCGCGCTGATGCTTTTGAGCAAAAATTACATCAAAGTTTCACCGAATCAAGCGGCGGTTATTTCCGGTCGCACTAGACGTTTGGGCGACGGCACGACCGTCGGTTATCGTCAGGTTCGGGGCGGCGCGACGCTCGTTATTCCGTTTCTCGAAAAAGTCGAATATCTCGATTTGAACGTTATCACCGTTCCGCTTGCTACGTCTCGCGCCTATACCTCGCAGGGCGTTCCGGTGTCGGTCAAAGCCGTCGCCAACGTGAAAATCAAAGGCGACGACGAATCTTTGCGGGCGGCGGCGGAAAGATTTTTGGGAATGCCGCAGGAACAGTTTCACGGTCTTATTTTCCAAACGCTCGAAGGACATTTGCGCGCCATTCTCGGAACATTAACGGTCGAAGAAATCAATAACGACCGTCAATCTTTTGCACAGAAACTGACTTCGGAAGCGGCAGGCGATCTGGAAAAAATGGGAATCGGATTGGACGCGCTGACGATCCAGGAAATTTCCGACGAAGAAGGTTATCTCGACGCGCTCGGCAAACGCCGCACGGCGGAAGTCAAACGCGACGCGGAAATCGGGCAGGCGGAAGCCAACCGCGATTCAAAAATCAAAGCGTCGCTGGCATTGCAGGAAGGCGAAAAAGTTCGCCTTAACACCGAAGCGCTGATCGCACAGTCAAACCGCGAAACGGAAATTCAAAAAGCGCAGGTCGCGGCGGAAATCCAAAAAGAACGCGCCAAGGCGAATCAAGCCGGACCGCTTGCCGAAGCCAAAGCTCAGCAGGAAGTCGTCGCCGAAGAAGTCCGAATTGAACGAATCCGCACGCAGGAACAAATCGCCGTGCAGGAACAGGAAGTTCTGCGCAAAGAAAAAGAACTCGAAGCGACGGTCGTCAAAGCCGCCGAAGCGCAGCGGCGCGCAGCGGTTCTGCTTGCACAAGGTCAGCAGGAAGCGGCGATTTTAGCAGCCGAAGGCAATAAACAGGCGCAAATCGCGCAAGCCGAAGCCGATGCTTCCAAACTCCAGCGCGAAGGCGAAGGTCGCGCTTTCGCCGTCGAAGCCGAAGGACGCGCCGAAGCCGGGCGCATTCGCGCGCTCGGTTTAGCCGAAGCCGAAAGCAACAAGGCGCAGGGTTTAGCCGAAGCCGAAAAATTGCAGGCGACCGGTTTGGCGCAGGCGAAAGCCACAGAAGCGCAAGGCTTAGCCGAAGCCGCCGCCATCAAGGAAAAAGCCGCCGCGTGGCGCGAGTTCAATGATGCCGCGCGTCTGCAGACGATTCTCGAAAAACTTCCTTCGATTATCGAAGCGAGCGCGCCGGTTTTCCAGGCGGTCGCCGAACCGCTCGGTAAAATTGATAAAATCGTCATGATTGATCAAGGCGGCGGCAATGGAAACGGGCATTCGACCGGAATCAATCGTTTCGCGCAAACCGCGCCGACAATGATTTTCGGTCTGCTCCAACAATTGCAGGCGATGGGTCTTAATCTTCCCGAAGTAATGGCGCAGCTCGGCATTAATCAGGACGAAAAGCTGATTGAAACCGACGGCAAAGCGAAACAAAACGGATCGTCCGACAAAGAAGTAATATTAGAAGTTAAATAACTAATAAATCTAAAAGCTACTCAAAGAAAGGCGAGTTTCGGCTCGCCTTTCTTTGTTTTTGATTGACAAAGCATTAGAATTTCAGCAAAGAAAATTTTACCAAACAGATTATATGATTCCAGAAATTCCCGACTCGTGGCGCAACCATCTCGATAAAGAACGGGAAAAACCGTATTTTGCCGGGTTAGAGCGTTTCGTCGCCGATGAACAAGACCGTTATACGATTTTTCCGCCCGCCGACAAAATTTTTACCGCTTTGAAATTAACTTCTTACGATGACACGCGGGTTTTGCTGCTCGGGCAAGATCCGTATATAAACAAAGGAGAGGCGCACGGCTTGGCTTTTTCGGTCGAAGACAAACAGGCGCGAATTCCGCCGTCTCTGAAGAATATTTACAAAGAACTGAAAGCCGATGTCGGCGTCGAGCCGCCGCATCACGCCAATTTAACCGATTGGGCAAAACAGGGAATTTTAATGCTCAACGTCGTTTTAACAGTGCGAGAAGGCGAATCGAATTCGCACAAAAATAAAGGTTGGGAAATTTTTACCGACGAAATTATTCGTCTTGTTAATCAAAAAGAAGAAACCGTCGTTTTCGTTTTGTGGGGCAAGCCCGCGCAAAAGAAAATTTCTTTAATTAATACGGAAAAACACGTTATCGTGCAGGGCGCGCATCCGTCGCCGCTGGCGCGCGGATTTCTCGGCAGCCGTCCGTTTTCGCAAATCAATCAAGCTCTGAAAAACGCTGATCGCGGCGAAATTGATTGGCGAATTGAGGATTAACCAGCGTTTATTTAATAAAATCGGCAGCGGTGAATCTTGAAATTGCCGCTGCCGATTTTTCGCTTGTTTTGCCGTTATTTCGGCGATTTGTTATGATTGAACTTTTGCTTTTATATCATGAGAGAAAACATACAAACGACGCGCCTCGAAAACGGCTTGACAATTCTTACCGACCGGATGCCCGACGTCCGCAGCGTGACGCTCGGATTCTTTTTCCGCACGGGCGCGCGCCACGAACCGCTTGAATTAAACGGCATTTCGCATTTCATCGAGCACGCCGTCTTCAAAGGAACGGAAAAACGCACGGCGCTCGAAATCGCGATTGAAACCGACCGGCTCGGCGGCAATCTCGACGCGTTCACGATGCACGAGGAAACCGGTTTTGCGATCAAAATCGTTGACACGCAGCTCGAAAAAGCGTTTGATTTGCTGGCTGATTTGCTCGTCAATGCGGTTTTCGACGCCAAGGAATTAAAGCGCGAGCAAAAAGTCATCATCGAAGAAATAAAAATGACCGAAGATTCGCCGGAAGATTATTTAAGCGAATTGTTTAACGAAAAACTTTTCCCCGATCATCCTTTGGGGCTTTCCATCGCCGGAACTCCGAAAACGGTAAAAACATTTGACCGCGCGGCAACGAAAAAATATCACGCGGAAACTTTCAATACGCAAAATTTAATCATTGCGGCGGCGGGAAACGTCGAACACGCACAGATAGCAGACTTAGCCGAAAAGTTTTTCGGCGAAGATTCAAAATTAAACATTCAAGATTCAAAACCGGAGAAAACTCCGACGATTGCCGCGCCGATTTTGATTGAAAAAAATAAAAATCTCGAACAGGCGCATCTGGTTATCGCCGCGCCGTTTGTTGACGCGCGCGACGAGCGTCGTTACGCCGCCGACATTCTTTCAAACATTTTGGGCGGCGGAACTTCCTCGCGCCTTTGGCAAAAAGTGCGCGAAGAAAAGGGCTTGGCTTATTCGGTCGGCGCGAGCGCGGCAATGTATCAGGACTGCGGCGTTTTTTCGATTTACGCCGGAACTTCGCCGAAACAAACCGAACAGGTGCTCGATATTTCGCTCAAAGAATTGCGCTCGGTCGTCAAAAACGGTATTTCTGTTGAAGAGCTCGAATTGATGAAAGAACAATCGGTCGCTTCGATTCTGCTCGGCTTGGAAGATTCGGGCGTCCGCGCCGGAACTTTGGCGCGGCTCGAAATGGTTCACGGTCGCCAGATTTCCATCGAGGAAACGCTTGCTAAAATCGAATCCGTGACGATTGAAGAAGTGCAGGAAATCGCCCGCGAATTTTTCCGAACCGAAAAAATCGCGTTCGCTGCATTGGGAAATTTGAACGGTTTGAAAATCAAACGCGAGCGATTGGAAATTTGATGAGAAGTGAAATTAAATCGGAAAATTTAATTTTGCGACGATACGAAATCAGTTTCGCACCGCTTTTATACGAAGCGGCGATTGAATCGCGCGGCGGAGAATTTACGCGCTGGATGCCTTGGTGTCACGAAAATTACCGGATTGAGGACAGCGAAAGTTTTATCGCGTCCAGCATCGAAAATTGGAAGAATCAAACGGAATACGATTTTGCGATTTTCGATGCGAAAAACGAAATTTTCTCCGGCGGCGTTAGTTTGAATTTATTTAATCGTGAACGCGGCTCGGCAAATCTCGGTTATTAGGTTCGCACCGGCAAACAAAAACGCGGCATCGCGCACCGCGCCGCACAAATTTTAGCAAAAACCGGTTTTGAAGATTTCGATTTGTGCCGCATCGAAATTGCTGTTGCCGTGGAAAACTTTGCGAGCCGCAAAACCGCCGAAAAATCGGGCGCGACGCGCGAAGGCATTTTGCGTCAACTTCTCTCTATTGGCGGCAGGCAACACGACGCCGTAATGTTTTCGTTTGTGCGCGAAGATTTTGCAGTTTAAATTCTTCGTTTGGCAGTTTTGTTCGGAATCAGTTCAATTAAATTTCGCAGAGCCGTATTGACGCTTTCCGAATCGGGAAAATATTTTTTGACATCCGAATCGAGCATTACCGCGCCGTCTTCCAAAGTAAATTTATGCACAATAATCGTTCCGTCTTCCTGTTGAATATTTACGGTGTGACCTTGCCTGTATGACTGGTAATATTTGCCTCGAACGCCTTTCGTTCCGCTGAAATCATATTCGTCTCGCATCTCGTCTTTTTCATTATTCATAAAATCTTCTTTCGGCGACTGTCGGTTTTCGGCAACTGATAATTCTGATTAAAATGTCGTTTCCATTCATTTCGTTTTCCGTATGAACGACGAGCAAAACGCGTTTAACATTTGTTGCTCCGATGCTGATAAATCGTTTTTCGTCCTGCGAATTTTGTTCGTCGGGAAACGTAATCAAAAACGGATCGTTGAAAACTGTTTTGGCTTCCTCAAATGTTATTTTATGCTTCCGAACATTTGATTTCGCCTTGTTTTCGTCCCATTCAAATATCAGCGGCATAAATTATTTTAACACATCATTTTGATAGGAAATCAAGTCTTTGACGCCTGCGCGCTCAAATCCGCGCAAACGAAGCGCGCACGAATCGCACGTTCCGCACGCCAAATCTTCGCTTCGATAACACGACCAGCTTAAATCGAGCGGCGCGCCGAGTTCGATTCCCTTTTTGACGATTTCGGCTTTCGACAAATCAATAATCGGAGTTTTTATTTTTATATTCGTTTCCGGTCGCGTTCCCGTTGCAATCGTTTGCTCAAATGCGCGGTAAAATTCCGGTCGGCAATCGGGATAACCGCTCGAATCTTCAGCAACCGCGCCAACATAAATCGAGTTTGCTTTAAGAACTTCCGCCCAACTCGTCGCAATCGCCAGCATATTCGCGTTGCGAAACGGCACGTATGAAGTCGGAATTTCCTTTGACTCCAAATCGGCTTTTGCGACTTCGATATTTACGTCGGTCAAACTCGAACCGCCGATGCGCGCCAGATATTCAATCGAAACGTCGAGCCGTTTTTCTATTCGGAAAAAATCGGCGATGTCGTTAAACGCCTGCCGTTCGCGCCGTTCGGTTCGCTGTCCGTAAGAAACGTGGAGAAACGCGATTTCCTCGTTTTCCCGTTTGGCAATCGCTGCCGTAACGCACGAATCCATTCCGCCGGAAACTAAAACTATTGCCGGTTTATCCATTTACTTGCCCAAACCTTCCTGCAAAATTTGCGATAATTTCCAAATCAAATGAAGACCCGGATTTTCCTGCGTGTATGTCACTTCCAACATATCGTCGGTCGTAATCGCCATCGCAATTCGTCCGCGCCGCGTGTAAATTATTCCGACATCGGCTCTTAAACGGTCGAGAGCGCCGGATTTCGACGCTGACGGAACGCTGTCGGGCAAACCGCGTCCAATGCCGTCTTTAAATTGCTGGCGTTTCAAAATATTAATCATTTCAACGGAGGCTTGGCGGCTGACGACTTCGCCGCGTTCGAGCATTTCCAGTAATTTGACCATATCTTTCGGGCTTGACGCGCCGATTCCGAACAATTTATTCTGCGTCTCGGCGCCGGCTTTCGAGTCACCGCCGCCCCCGATTTTTCGCATACTGCGCGTTTGCCGGAGTCCGAGCGCGTCCATAAAATCATTGACAGAATCGGCGGTAACTTTGTCCAAAAGCAGATTGGTCGCCGTATTGTCTGACACGACGATCATTAAGTTAAGGGCGGTTTTCAGATCAATTTTCGTATTGTCGGAAAACTCGAACAAAATGCCCGAACCGCCTTGTTTTTTTTCTTTGGTCAAAACGATTTCGTCCGTCCATTTCATTTTCCCGTCAGCGACCTGACGAAAAACTTCCGCCATAATCGGCAGCTTGATCGTGCTAGCGGTGCGGACCTGTTCGTCGCCGCGTAAGCTGTAATCTTTGCCGGTATCGAGATTTTTCGCGTAAATCCAAACTTTGCCGCTAAAATTCTTGATTTCATTTTGAATTTTTTCGTCCAAGGTTTGCGGCTGAACAACCGGCGTCGGTTTCGCTTTCTGAGCGTAAATCGCTTGCGAAACCAGCAGAATAAAAGTCGTGATAATGATTTTTTTGAACATAATATTAGCAAACAGGGGTTGGATTTGACGGACAAGGCACAGGTAGAAACGGATAAAATTCATAAAATCAATCTGTTCTAATCCGTATTTTCCGTTAATCCGCGTCCTATTTGTTCATTAAACGCCGTGAACGTCTTTCCCCCAAATATACTTATGTAATTGCAGGTTCAAACGAATTTTGAGACCGCTTTGCGCGACCGTTTCAGCGATTTGCTGCAAATTTTCGATACCGAAAATCGGTGAAATTAAAATTTCTTTCGCCCGATTTTGTAAATCGTATTTTTCGATGACTTCACGGGCAAATTCCCAATCATTTAAATCGGCGATAACGAATTTTATTTCGTCTTTTTCCGGGTTGATTCGTTCGAGATTCGCCCAATGATTTCTTTCTGATTCGCCAGATGCCGGACATTTTACGTCGAGAATAATTTTCGCGCGGCGATCAATGTTTTCAATCGAGAAAAAGCCGCCGGTTTCGATTAAAACTTCGTAGCCGTCGTCTAAAAGCTGTGTAATAAAAGGAAATACGTTTTTCTGGGCGAGCGGGTCGCCGCCGGTTACTTCGACGAGATTACAGCCGAACGCTTTTAATCGTGCGAAAATTTCTTCAAACGAAATGCGCTCGCCGCCCGTAAAAGTGTATTCGGAATCGCACCAGCGGCAACGCATCGGACAGCCCGTTAAGCGAATGAACGCGCACGGGCGTCCGGCGTGCGAAGATTCGCCCTGAACGGAAAGAAAAATTTCGGTGATGCGTAAATCCATAAAAAGAAAAAGAGAATTTAACCACAGATTATCACAGATAGGCACGGATAAAAGAAGGGTGAGAGAAAGAGAAAAATTATGAAAGAAAAATGAAAAGCAAAAAAATCTTTTGCTTTATCCCGTTCTTTATCCGCGTTTATCCATGTCAATCTGTGGTTAATTTTCTTTTCTTCTCTCGTGCGTTAAAATCTTCGCAAGGAAAATTTTATGCGACAACAATTGAAAGATTTTATCGAAGCCATCGGCAAAGACGCCGTGGCGATTATCCCGGCGGCGCACGAGGTAACGCGCAGTTATGATACGGAATACAAGTTTCATCAAGATCCGGATTTCTTTTATCTGACCGGATTTCCCGAACCGGACGCGATTGCCGTCATCGCGCCCGCCAACCGGCGAAATCCGTTTACGCTGTTCGTTCGCCCGCGCGACCCGCTGATGGAAACTTGGTACGGTCGGCGCGAAGGCGTTGAGGGCGCGATAAAAAATTACGCGGCGACGAAGGCTCTGCCGATTGAGAAATTTGCGGCGGAACTGCCGAAATTACTAAACGGCAACGAAAAACTTTATTACCGTTTCGGTGTTGACAATAAGCTCGACCAGCAAATTTTGCAGTATCTTTCTGCGCAAAGATTCCGCCGCTTGAAAACCGCATATCCGCCGCACACGATTGTTGACCCGACGATTTTGATTCACGAAATGCGCCTGCATAAAACCGAAGAAGAAGCCGCGCTGATGCAAAAATCGGCGGACATCGCGGCGGAAGCGCACGTTTTGGCGATGAAATCCGCGCGTCCCGGAATGAACGAATCACAAATCGAAGCGATTATCGAACATCATTTTCGGATGAACGGCGCGGCAGGAGTTTCTTATAACTCCATTATTGGCGGCGGAGCTAACGCGACGATTTTGCATTATGTCGAAAACAACGCCGAATTGAAAGACGGCGATTTATTATTGATTGACGCGGGCGCGTATTATCAAGGCTACGCGTCGGACATTACGCGCACGTTTCCGGTCAACGGACGTTTTACCAAAGCGCAGCGCGAAGTTTACGACATCGTTTTGGAAACGGAAATCGCCTGCCTCGAATTCACCAAAAAAGGAAATACAATCAAACAGCGACAGGATTTATCAATTGAAATGCTGACCGAAGGCTTGAAAAAACTCGGCATTTTGAAAGGCGACACGCAGGATTTAATCAAAAATAAAAAATACGAAAAATACTATATGCACGGCGTCGGACATTATCTCGGCTTGGACGTGCACGACGCCGGACGCTATTTCACCGACGCGCAGGCGAAAAACTCGCGCCCGTTCGCACCGGGAATGGTTTTAACCGTCGAACCCGGACTTTACATTCCGCCCGATGACGCGGACGCGCCGGAAAAATATCGCGGCATCGGCATCAGAATCGAAGACGACGTTTTGGTAACGGAAGATGGAAACGTGAATTTAACGGCGAAGTGTCCGAAGCAGGCGGAAGAAATTGAAGAACTGATAAGCATGGGAAATTCGGCAGTATAAAAGATCAAATTGAGCGAAACTCAATATCGAGATTTCTCAATTTATATCAAACACATTAATCTCGCCGCCAGATTGAAAAATCTATAAATTAGAGAGTTATTGTGATTATAATAAAGAAGGCAAAAATATTATTTGCCTTCTTTATTTTTTCCCTGAAACGAAAATATTAATTACTGGAGAAGCGAATGTTTTATTCAAAAAAACATTATAATCTGCTGATTTTTTGCGGATTGATTTTTATTTCTAATTCCGTTTTATTCGGACAAATTGCGCCGAGTGAAAACGCGGAATCCAATCCTCAGCCGACATACGATATACAAGCAACCATTATGGAATTTCGCCGGGCAAACGTTAAAGCGCGTCCGGAAATTCTTGCGCTGATGATGAAAGCACAAGGCTTGATGGCTGAGAATAAATGCCTCGAGGCGATTGCTGTCTACAATAAAGTTATCGCCGCAAAAGCAGATACGGGAAACATTTACAATAATCGCGGTTATTGTTACAGCAACTTGAAAAATTTCGAATTAGCTGTTCAAGATTTCAACACCGCTCTAAAGCTTACTCCGGGAAATCCGATGAATTATGTAAATCGCGCACTGGCGTATGCCCAGATGGGAAAGTTTGACGCCGCGCTCGCCGATTATAACAAAGCAATCGAACTTAATCCGAAAGATGCTTTGATGTACAACAATCGAGCCGATTTGCTTTCAAAAACAGGTGACTACGACCGAGCGCTCGAAGATCAAAATAAAGCAATCGCTTTGCATCCGACCAAAGCATATTTTTTATCAAATCGCGGAATGACCTACTTTAAAAAAGGGGCGCTTGATAAGGCTCTGGAAAATTTCAACGAAGCGATTCGGTTAGATCCGAAACTATCATACGCTTTCAGCAATCGAGGACAGACCTTTGTAAAACAACAGATGTTGGACAAAGGATTGGCAGATTTTAATCGCGCCATTGAACTCAATCCAAAATTCGGATTAGCCTACTCTGGTCGCGGCGATGTTTACAGATTAAAAGGTGAATATGCTCTCGCTCTCGAAAATTACAATAAAGGCTTGGAACTTCTACCGGAAAGCGCGTATATTTTCTACACTCGCGGCACAACGTTTTACCTGCTTCAAAAAGATGATCTCGCGCTCGCCGACTTTAATAAAGCCCTCGCGATAAATCCAAACGAAGCAATGGTTTATAACAATCGAGCTTTGATTTTCATCAGACAGGAAAAATATCAAGAAGCTTTGGCTGATTTAAATAAAGCGATCTCGATGAACAATCGCTTTTCAATGCTGTTTGTTAATCGCGCCGCTATTTTAATAAAGCTGACAAATTTTGGTAAAGCTCTCGAAGACTTAAACCAAGCGATTGCAATCGAGCCTAAAGCTGATTTTTATGCAATGCGGGCTAATGTAAATCAGCGGCTTGGAAACGCTGACGCGACTTTGACGGATTTAAATAAGGCTATCGAACTTAATCCAACTTCAGGTATTCTTCACAATAACCGAGCCATTTTTTACTTTGAGCGGGAAACAATGGATAAAGCGCTTGCCGATTTGAATAAAGCGATTGAGCTAAATCCAAAGTTGGGAATCGCTTACCGCAATCGTTCGATGGTTTTCGAGCAAATGGGAGAAAATGAAAAATCTAAAAACGATGCGGAAATGGCAAAAAGTCTCGGGAACTAAGAAGAAATCCAAAACTTTTGATCTTTCGCTTATTTTAAGTTTTTACGATTGATGACAAATGTCGCCGTGTAACCGTTGCGATTGATTCTGATGTTCGACGCCGGTTTCGGGTCGAGATTGACTAGTTTGATTTCGTAGCCGGCGAACGAGACGGTTTGCGGCTGTAGATTCGTGTTGAGTTCAAAGGTTTGCGCGGATTTTCCTTTGCTGATTTTCACTTGGATTACGGCGTTTCCCGCCCAGATGCAGTTCGTGTCGGTCGGGCAGCGTGAATCTTCGGTCAGAGAAACGAATTTGATGGTTAATTTGTCTCTAGTGACGATTTTCTGCTTGTTGATGAGGACTTTGATTTCCGGATTCGTCTGCGTTTTTGCTGAAACTAATCCACTAAAAACAAAAGTTAAGATTAAAGCTGTAAATATTGTTCGCATAATTTTTTCCTCAACCAATCAAACCAATACAAGTTCGATTCGGTTGCTTTGAAGAACAGGTTAACCTTTTAGTTGCAAAAATAAAGGACGTTTGAAAGTTTCAAACGTCCTTTTTAGTACAAACAAAAAATCTAAGGCGTCAGCCATTTCGTTTCGAGTCCGCCCGACTCGTTCCATTCAAACAGCGAGCGGCGATGTCCGCGAACGGCGAGTTCGAGGCAGTCTATCGAATCAATCGTCGAGCAGACGACGGCGAAGTTGGCGCGTCCGGTTTCGGATTCTTCGGCGGTCGGCTGGCGATTTAATAAATGTTCGGGCAAGCCGGAAACGGGTTTGCGGCTTTCGATCGAAGGCGCGTCGCCGATATAGCAGCGGCGGGCAAAAAGCTCGCTCGAAAGCCATTGTTCTTCGGCTAATTCGTCGGTTGTATGAATGGTCGCCGTGCCTTTGACGCGAAGCTGAAGTTTTTCCTGCGGATGATAAAACGCGAACGAAACGTTCGGATTTGACCTGATTTCGCTGATTTTCGGCGCGCCCGAATGCGTGTGAAATGCGAGACGCGGCGTTTTGCGCCAGAATCGGCGCAGCACGACGACGCGCAGATTCGGCATATTGTCGCAAATCGTGCCGAAAACCGGCGTGTGAAACGGGTGATCGCGTTCGAGCGTGGCGAGGTCGAGGTGTTTCCAGATTTTCTTCAAAATTTCGCCGTGCGAAATCGGCTTTTCCCAGATGCTTTCGGACTTCATAAAAAATCAATCGCAAAAATCTAAAAATCAATCGCCAAATCAGCCGCTTTGACACCAATCGAAAAAATCTTTAAATCAAAACGTTCAAGGCAGATTATCGCTTCTAGCGGAAGGTTTCACGGTAATTATTAAGGCTCCGAGTAATAATCCTAAAAACGCGCCGATCAATCCGCAAATGACTCCGAGAAATAATGAACCGGCAATGACCAGCCCCAAACCGGGCAGCAAAACGTTTGTGCCCGCTCCGGCAATCGCTCCGATTAACATTCCTACAATGCCGCCCAAAACGGCTGAAAACAATAAAACACTCGAATTTTTCATGGCAACCTCCTATTTGAGATGCGCACGATAAAAAGATTTTTCGTGCCCGCTCGTCCGCTATTGTTTTAATTTATCAACAATCGCCTGAGCAAACTCGGCGGTTTTCGACGAGCCGCCCAAATCTTTGGTGCGCACCTCGCCTTCGATGAAAACGTCCATCATCGCTTTTTCGACGCGAACAGCCGCGTCAATTTCCTCGATATGACGGAGCATCATAATTCCCGACATCAAAAGCGCGGTCGGATTTGCTATGCCCTGACCGGCAATGTCCGGCGCGGAACCATGAACGGCTTCAAAAACCGCGCCTTGTTCGCCAATGTTCGAGCCGGGCGCGAGTCCCAAACCGCCGATCAAACCGGCGCACAAATCCGAAACGATGTCGCCGTACAGGTTTTCGAGCACCATTACGTCGAATTGTTCCGGTCGCATAACGAGCTGCATACACGTGTTATCAACGATTTTGTCGTCGGCTTCGATGTTTGGATATTTTTTCGAGACGTTGTAAAAACAATCGAGAAAAAGCCCGTCGGACAACTTCATAATATTCGCTTTATGAACCGCCGTTACTTTTTTGCGATTGTTCGCCACGGAATACTGAAAAGCGTATTCGGCGATGCGCGTCGAAGCTTTTTCGGTGATGATCTTGATGCTTTCGACGACGCCGGGAACGACGACGTGTTCGAGTCCGGCATATAAATCTTCGGTGTTTTCGCGGACGATAACCAAATCGAGTTCCGGGTTACGAGATTCGACGTTCGGCAGAGCTTTAACGGGACGAATATTCGCGTATAAATCGAGGGCTTTACGCAAACCGACGTTGACCGACGTAAAACCTTTGCCAATCGGCGTCATCAGCGGACCTTTCAGCGCGATTCGGTTGCGCTTGATTGATTCAATGGTCGCGTCGGGAATCGTTACGCCGAATTTTTCGAGCGCCTGCGCGCCGATGATATGCGTTTCCCATTCGATGTCAACGCCCGAGGCTTCGATAATTTGAACCGTCGCCGCCACGATTTCCGGTCCGATGCCGTCGCCGGGAATAAGTGTAATTGTATGTTTTGCCATTCGTTTTGATTTACCTTGATTCGACTAAATTTTATGTATGTAATATAGCGCGAGACAACGGATTGTGACAATTTCATTTGCAAAATAAGAAGTTGAAATCAACAAACAGTATTAATAAAAAATGAAAAACCCAACGCGAAAAATGCGCGTTTCTCGACTAAATAAATATCAATTTTTAATCCGCGCGCTTTATTCGGCTTCTTTTTCCAATTGTTGCCGCGCTTTGTCCAATTTCTTTTTCTCTTCTGCGCTCATTCGCGGATACTGCGCATGAAACGATTTGAGTTTATCAACAATGATTGCCGCGACCGAAGTTTTCGCAAACCAGCGCTGCTCATCGGGAATAATATACCAAGGCGCGTGTTTAGTTGATGTAGCGGCGATGGTTTCTTCGTAATACTTAATGAATTTGTCCCAATGCCCGCGGTCTTCTAAGTCGTCTTCGGCAAATCCGTATCGCTTATCGGTGCGCGAGATGCGTTCTAACAATCTTTCGCGCTGTTTGCTTTTTGACATATTGAGAAAAAATTTCAAAACGTGAATGCCGTTGCCCGTCAGATATTCTTCAAAATTGTTCATTTCCCGATACATCCTTTGCCACATATCTTTGTTGACAACTTCGTCCGGCAAGTTCCATTTTTCCAATTTGTCGGGATGCACGCGCTCGACGGTCGTTTGTTCGTAGTAAGAACGATTAAAAATTCCGATTTGTCCGCGCGCCGGAAGCGCGAGCGCGGCGCGCCAGAGGTAATCGTGACGCCGCTCTTTTTCGGTCGGGGCTTTAAAGCTTTTCGTTTCGCAGCCTTGCGGATCAACGCCTGAAAAAATGTGTTTGATGATCGGGTCTTTTCCCGCCGTGTCCATCCCCTGAAAAATAATTAGCAAGCCGTATTTTTCGTGCGCCGCTAAAACATCCTGATATTTGCCTAAATCTGCAATGTCCTGCTCGATGCTTTTTCGGGCGTCCGTTTCGTTTTCAAATTCGCCGGTAAAATTCGGATCACACTCTTTCAGTGAGAATTTCTTTCCGGGTTCGACGATAAATTCCGAGTAACGCATTTGTTTTCCCCTTTTTTCCCCTTGTTTATTCAAAACTTCGATTGCTTTTTGCTCCGGCTAAAATTCTGGCTTCTTGTCGCCGACCGAACATCTAAGCAATAATAATCTTAATGCTTTCGCCGGATTTAATGAAACGCGCCTTTTTTTCCGCCGTTTTCCGAAGACAAAGCATTTTTTTACACTTTTTTACGCGATGAATTCTAACAGCGAACAATTTTCCGACATTTTAATCATCGGCGGCGGCGTCATCGGCTTGAGCCTTGCCCGCGAACTGCGCAAAAAAGGCGTTCGCCGTATCACCATTTTAGAGCGCGGCGCATCTGTCAGCAGTGAATCTTCATATGCCGCCGCCGGAATGCTCGCGCCGCAAGCCGAAACCGACCGCGCGGACGCGTTCACCGAGTTTTGCACGGAAAGTCTGCGCCTTTATCCGAATTTCGCCGCCGAACTGCTCGACGAAACCGGCGTTGACATCGAGTTAGACCGCAATGGTACGCTTTACCTCGCTTTTACGGAAAAAGATTCGGCGGAAATTCGCCGCCGCTACGAATGGCAGAAAAGCGAGGGTTTACCGCTAGAACATTTGACGGCGCAGGAAACGCGCCGCGCTGAACCGTTCGTTTCGCCCGACGTGCGCGAAAGTCTTTTTTTCCCGGACGATTGGCAAGTTGAAAATCGTAAATTGCTGCGCGCTCTGGAAAAATACGCCGAGATAAATGAAATAAAAATTGTTCCGAATGCTGAAGTCACAAGTCTTTTGACCGAAAACGACAAAATAACCGGCGCGGCGACTGAAGGCGAAAATTTTTTCGCCGAAAAAGTGGTTTTAACAACCGGCGCATGGACTTCGCTCATCAAAACCAACAATTTCGCGCTTCCTTTGATCAAACCGATTCGCGGGCAAATGATTTGTTTTCAGACGGCGAAAAGATTGTTTGGCAAAGTAATTTACACGCCGCGCGGTTACATTGTCCCGCGCGCGGACGGCAGAATTTTAGTCGGCGCGACGGTCGAAGACGCCGGTTTCGATAAAAGCGTGACAGATGTGGGAACGAACATATTGCTTGAAACAGCGCTGGAGATTTCCCCGAGTCTGGCAAATCTGGAAATCGTCGAAAAATGGGCTGGACTGCGACCTTTCGCCGTTGACGGATTGCCGATTATCGGAGATTTTGCCGAAATCCAAAATCTTTTCATCGCCGCCGCTCATTATCGCAACGGCATTTTACTCGCGCCTTTGACCGCGCAAATTCTGGCGGAAAAGATTTTGGAAAACACGAATTCCGGTTATTTTAATTTTTTCAATCCGCGTCGCTTCGCGGCGGTGAAAACATTTTAATAGAATCGGAACGCGGAAGCAGCGTATTTTCGCGGATTGATGAAAACGATGGCGTTCCGTTCAAAAACTTATGCGTTTTTTTGTAGTTTTATTTTTACTTTTATCTTCTGTTAATCTTTTCGCGCAGTCGGGACGCGTCAATCCTAATTTGCAGACAAGCCAGACGAACGCGGCGGCAAATCCGGCGAACGATTTGTCCGTCAGACAAATGTTTGACGAGGCGAACGCTTTTACCAAAACCAAGTTCACCGAATATCAGCAGAAAAAAGTTCCTTACAGCGAGAAATTGCGCCTGCAAACCGTTCGCGAGCAGAAGCAACTGGCGGCGAAATACGCAGCGATGGCTTCTTCTCGCGCAAATTTAACGACTGAAGATTTTTATTACGTCGGACTGCTGCACTGGATTGCGGAAAATTTGGACGGCGCGGCGGAGAATTTCAATAAAGTTATCGCAGCAGAGGTTTTTCCCGTTGAGAAAAAACAAACGGCGCGTTCCATTGTCGCGGTCGTTGCCGCCAAACAAAAAAGGTTCGACGAAGCGGAAAAACTGCTCGTCGAATATTTAAAGACCGACCCAACGAAACTTTCCGAACGCGCGCGGATGGAAACCGAGCTGGCGAAAAATTACCGCAGCGAAAAAAATCTCGACAGAGCCGCGCCGCACGCGGTTGAGGCATTTCGCGCGACGAAAGCATTGTTTCAAGACGCGGCTTCACGTGCCAAAGGCTTGGACGAACTGCTTGATGTCGGAATGACGGTTTTCGAGATTTATCGTGACGCCGACCGGCGTAAGGAAGCCGATGCCGCGCTCGAGGATTTGCGCAAAAGCGCCATTTTCGTCGAATCGCCGAGCTTTTATTATTACGCGGTCGATAACCAAATCAAATACCAGATCGAAACCGGACGCAAGCCGCAGGCGCTGCAATATTACCAGGATTCGATGACGCAGATCGCGAAAGATTTCGCGCAAAAGCCGATTCAGAATTACCTGCTCGACAAGCTGAAGCGGCGAGAGAAACATTACAAGTTGCTTGGCGAGCCTGCACCGGAACTCGCTGTCGGTTCGCGATGGCTTCCCGGCACGGCGCAAACTCTGGCGACTATGCGCGGGCGAGTAGTGCTGCTCGATTTTTGGGCGACTTGGTGCGGTCCATGTTACGATTTGTTCCCGCATCTTTCGGAATGGCATCAGGAGTTTCAAAAAGACGGGTTAGCGATTCTCGGCGTCACCAGGTTTTACGGAGAAGCTGAAGGAATGAAGGTTGACGAAGCGAGCGAAACGGAATTTTTGAATCGCTTCAAAAAAACACACGGTTTACCATATGATTTCGTCATTGGAAAAGGACAGGAAAACCAGATAAATTACAGTGCGACATCTCTGCCGACCGCCATTCTGATTGACCGCAAAGGCGTCGTCCGCTACGCCGAATCGGGAACGAACGATTCGCGTACCGAAGAAATGCGCGAGATGATTTTGAAATTGCTGGCTGAAAAATGATTAAGAAACAGCAATCGGCAATCCGCATTTAAAGACCGCCTCCCAAATTCATCGCCGCCAAACTTATCTTTTGCTATTCTTTGCAGCTTTGCGCCTTTGCGGGAAATTTTCTGTCTCACGCAAAGTCGCAAAGGAAAAAGGAAGCATTTTGAAGATTATTTCCGGTAGTGTATAAAGATTCTTACCGATTACTGAAATGATGTCAAAAAGTTCTCTAAAATCCGAAACGCAAAGTTTTTACGATCAAATCGCCGATGTTCACAATTTCGTGATGCAGCTTAACGGCTATCGCGCTTCGGTGTCGAAATATTTGCAGTCGCTCGATTTAAATTTAAGCACGGATTCTTATGTTTTAGACGCGGGCAGCGGCACGGGCATCGTTACGCTCGGGTTTCTCGACGCGGGTTTTCGCCCGCGCAAAACCGTTGCGCTCGATTTGTCGCTCAATCTGCTGAAAATCTCCGGCGAGCAGATTGAAAAGGAAAAAAATCTCGACGCTGAAGCTGTCGCGCCCGTACAAAGCAACGTTTTGCAGATGCCGTTTGCCGATGAAACCTTCGATCTCGTTTTGACGTGCGGCGTACTTGAATACGTGCCGCTCGATGACGGCTTGCGCGAAATGGCGCGCGTGATGAAACAAGGAGCGCGGCTCGTTTTGATTCCTGTCAAACCTTCGTTCGTCGGTGCTGTTTTGGAAGTCTTGTACAAATTTAAAACTCACCCGATTGAAAACGTTCGCCGCATTTCCGCCGAGTATTTCAACATTCTCGACGATTACGAATTCCCGATTACCGAACCGATGGGCTGGTCAAAAATGATTTTTCTGCTCGAAAAAAAGTAAGAAAATGATGAAAAGTCAGTTGATTATCGCCCATCGCGGCGCTTCGGCGCTTGCGCCGGAAAACACTTTGGCGGCATTTCGACGCGCGATTGCCGACGGCGCGGAAGGCATCGAGTTTGACGTGCGGCTGGCAAAAGACAATGTTCCCGTCGTTATTCACGACGCAGATCTTAGACGTGTCGGCGCAAAAAACGGCTTGGTCAGCGAATACACTTACGATGAATTAGGGAAAATTGACGTCGGTTCGTGGTTTAACCGCCGCAACCGGGAAAAAGCGGACGAAAGATTTTCCGCCGAAACCGTCTCGACATTACCGCAGATTTTGGATTTTCTGCGCGATTATAAAGGCTTGATTTACATCGAGTTAAAATGTCTCGACGATAATATCGAAAACATCTCGAAAACCGTTTGCGAAACGATTGCCCATTCAGCTTTATTTTCGCAAATAATCGTCAAAAGCTTTCAGCTCGAAGCGATTTTACACGTCCGCCGTTTTTGTCCGAGAGCACAAACCGCCGCGCTTTTCAAACCGAAATTAAGCGACTTTGTTCAAAGAAAAACCAACTTCGCCGAAATCGCCCGCGATTTCGGCGCTGACCAATTGTCGGTTCATTTTTCGCTCGCCGCCGGGAAATTGATGAACGAAGCCGAAAAATTAAAGATGCCTGTCACGATTTGGACGGCGGACAATCCGCTTTGGGTGCGGCGCGCTCAAAATTTGGGAATCGCAGCGATCATTACCAATAACCCGGCGCGACTTCTGGCGAAAAAGGCAAAGATTACCGGATAAAACTCAACTGATTTACTCGAAACATTCAAGGTATTTAACGCCTGCGCCTGTGTTGAAGATGACGACGGTTTCGTTTTCCGCGACTAATTCCTGCTCGATCATCATTCGCAGAGCAGGCAGACAAGCGGCGCCTTCGGGAGCGCAGAATAAGCCTTCCGCCGCGCCGATTTCTTTGACGGCAACGATTAAATCTTCGTCGGAGACCGCGATTGCCGTGCCGCCTGATTCGCGCAGCGCGTCGAGAATCAGGAAATCGCCGATTGCTTTCGGAACTCTTAAGCCGGAAGCCGCCGTGTGCGCGTTCGGAAATTCGTCGGCGAAGCGCGCACCTTCGTGAAACGCGCGGACAATCGGGGCACAGCCGATTGATTGGACAGAAATCATTCGCGGGCGTTTCGCGTCTATCCAGCCCATTTTTTCCATCTCGTCAAATGCCTTCCACATTCCGATCAATCCCGTTCCGCCGCCGGTCGGATACAAAATCACGTCGGGCAAAGTCCAATCGAATTGCTCGGCAAGTTCGTAACCCATCGTTTTCTTGCCTTCGGCGCGATACGGCTCTTTCAAAGTCGAAACGTCGAACCAGCCTTCGGCGTCTTTGCGCTCGGCGACGATTTTGCCGCAATCGGTGATCAAACCGTCAACGAGCGTCACGTTCGCGCCGGTTTGCTCGCATTCGATGATGTTGGCACGCGGCGTATCTCGCGGCATAAACAAAAACGATTCGATGCCCGCCCGCGAAGCATAAGCCGCAAGCGCGCCCGCCGCGTTCCCTGCCGACGGCGCGGCGACTTTCTTCACGCCCAACTCCTTCGCCATCGAAACAGCCGCGCTCATTCCGCGAGCTTTGAAACTCTGGGTCGGATTAGTTGATTCGTCCTTAATATAAAGATTTAATTTGAGTGGCAAAGCGGCGTTCAATCTGTCGGCTTTGAGTAATGGCGTGAAGCCTTCGCCGAAAGAAATAATGTTTTCCCTATTTTCTATTGGCAAAACTTCCAGATAACGCCAGAGATTTTGCGGGCGCGTTTTCAATGATTCTTTCGTCAAGGTCTGCGCCGCTTTTTCCAAATCGTAGCGCACGAGCAGCGGTTTTCCGCATTCAAGACAGAGATTTTGCAAAACATTCGCTTCGTGCGTTTTGTGGCAGTTGGCGCATTCGAGATGTGTTACGTTCATAAATTGAAGATTAGCGAAAAATGGGTAAATTAGCCACAAACTATCACGAAAAAGCACAAAAAAGGCAAACGATGCGGATTAACACGGGTAAATCTTTGATAAAAATCAATCCGTGTCGTTCGCTTTCCGTTCTTTTATTTTTATGCGCTTTTTGCGATTATTCTTTTATTTTGACAGCATCGGTTTGAGAGCTTTGTAAACGTTGTTAGTCATAATCTTTTCGCCTTCCGCATTCGGGTGGATGCCGTCGGGCTGGTTGAGATTTTTGTCGAGCGCGACTTTTTCAAGCAGAAACGGCAGATATTCAACGTCGTATTTTTCGGCTAAATCGGGGAAAACAGCAGTGTAATCACGCTGATACTGCGCACCAACGGCAGGCGGCGCGAGCATGCCGCATAAAAGAACGCGGACGTTTTTTGCTTTGGCTTTTTCGATTATTCGCGCCAGATTCTGTTTCATTTTATCAACCGGCATACGTCGCAAAAGATCATTCGCGCCGAGCTCCAGAATCATAATCTGCACGTTGTCCTGTTCCAAAACCCAATCAACGCGTTCAAGCCCGCCGATTGAGGTATCGCCTGAAACTCCCGCGTTAATAACTTCGTAATCGAAACCGTCAGATTTTAATTTTTCCTGCAAAAGATAAGGGTATGACTCTTTTTCGGTTAAACCGAATCCGGCGGTCAGGCTATCGCCGAAAGCAACGATTTTCGGACGATTGGAAACCACTTGCGGCGTCGCAAGCGGCTTTTGCATATCGCCCGCAAACTGCTGTTCGGCGGTCGAAATTCCGCACGAAGTGAAGACCAAAGCGGCGAAAATGAAACTTAAAAGCGATGCGGAGCGAATAATAAATAGCATAGATATTTGGTTTATTACGTTGAAGTCAGCAATTTAGATGCATGATTATTGCAACTTGTTTGCGCCTATTTAGCAAGTTATGATTGAAATGTTTTGACATCGAATATGAAAGTCTAATTATGATAACTCTTCAAAATGTTACCAAAACCGTGCGTTCCGGCGACGACGATTTGACGATTCTCGACAATGTTTCGTTCGCGATTCCCGACGGCGAGTTCGTCGCCGTGACGGGCGCGTCGGGCAGCGGGAAATCAACTTTGCTCGGTTTAATCGCCGGGCTCGACGCGCCTTCGAGCGGCGCGATCTTGATTGACGACGCAAGCGTCACCGAAATGAGCGAAGACGCGCTCGCCATTTTGAGAAGCGAGAAAATCGGCTTCGTTTTTCAGTCGTTCCACTTAATTCCGAGTTTGACGGCGTATGAAAACGTGCTGATTCCGATGGAAATTCTCGGTTTGCGCAATGCAAAAACCAGAGCCGATGATCTGCTTGCCGAAGTCGGTTTGACCAATCGCGGGCATCATTACCCGACCGAGCTTTCCGGCGGCGAACAGCAGCGCGTCGCCATCGCGCGCGCCTTTGCCAACCAGCCGAAAATTCTTTTGGCGGATGAACCGACCGGCAATCTCGACTCCAAAAACGGACAGCATATTTTCGATTTGATGACCGATCTGCACCGGCAAAATCACGTTACTTTAGTTTTGGTAACGCACGATCAGCAATTAGCCGAAACGGCGCAACGGCAGATTGTAATGAGAGACGGCAGAATCTTGAGCGATGAAAGAAACTAGCCGCGAACAAACACGAATGAACACGAAAAAAGAAAATATATAAAGACAAGTCTATATTCTCTTAATTTCGGTCTTTTCTTGTTTGTTCGCGGCTAATCAATTTATGAATTTTATTTTCAATTTAACGCGGCGCGAAATCCGTTCATCTTGGCGGCGACTTCTGTTTTTCTTTTTGTGCATTGCCATCGGCGTCGGCTCGGTTGTCGCGCTGCGTTCACTCGTGCAGAATTTGAGCCAGGCGGTCGGAACTGACGCGCGGGCGCTTTTGACGGCGGATTTAGAAGTCAGCTCGACTAATGATTTTTCGCCGACCGACATTCAGAAAATCGAAGAAGTAATCAATAAATCCAACATCGTCGAAGCGCGCAACGAAGCGATGACGACTTCGGCGATGGCGCGACCGCTCGACGCCGCGAACGAAAATTTGAAAATGGTCGAGCTGAAAGGCATCGAGCCGCCGTTTCCGCTCGTCGGAAATTTCAAGATCGCGGGCGGTGCGCCGTTTGATTTTCGTCTTTTGGAAAACGGCGGCGCGGTCGTTTCGCCGCTTTTGCTCGACGATCTGCAGGTTAAAGTCGGCGATGTAATCAAAATCGCCGACGGCGAATTCGAGATTCGCGCCACGTTCGACGAAGAACCGGGCGGCGCGAGCGGTTTTCGCTTGGGTCCGCGCGTTTTCATCGAGAAAAAAGCGTTCGACACAGCCGGAATCACAACCGGCGGCGGGCGAATCCGCCGCCGAATTCTTTATCGCACGTCGGACAATCCGACCGAACTCGTTCGGCAATTGCGGGAAAGTTTGAAAGGCACGATTTTAAGCGTGCAGTCTTACCGCGAAACGCAGGAAAATTTGGGCGCGCAGTTTACGCGCACGGAAAATTATTTATCGCTTACCGGACTGCTTATTTTAGTTTTGGGCGGCGTCGGCGTCTGGAATGTAGCGCGCGTTTTTGTCGAGCAGAAACGTAAATCGGTTGCGGTTTTGAAATGTTTGGGAGCGCCCGCAACGAAAATTATTACGGTTTATCTTTTGCAGATTTTAACGCTCGGTTTTGCCGGAAGCCTTTTCGGGATTTTTCTCGCGCAGTGTTTTTTATGGTTCGCGCAAACGCAGTTTAACGACGCGCTGCCCGCCGCGATGAGTTACGCGATCAATCCGTCGGTTGCGGCGCAAGGCGTTTTGCTCGGCGTTTTGATTTCGCTGCTGTTTTCAGCTTTGCCGCTGCTTCAAGTGCGCAATATCAAACCGCGATTGCTTTTGCACGATGCGGGCGGCGAAAAATCGCGGCTTGATTGGACGAAAACCATTTTCGGCGCGGTTTCGGTCGCCGGTTTGCTCGCGCTCGCGGCTTGGCAAGCCGGTTCGCTGAAAGTCGGCGCGTTTTTTCTCATCGGACTCGGTTTAACTTCGATGTTTTTGTATCTCGCTGCCGTTTTGCTGACCGTAATTTTGCGAAAATTCCGCAATTTCGGTTCGTTTTCAGTCGCGCAGGCAATCAATTCGCTGTATCGTCCGGGCAATCAAACCCGAATTATTCTGCTCGCCGTCGGCTTGGGCGCGTTCGTTGTTCTCGCCGTCCAATCTTTGCAGACGAATCTCGTGCGCGAATTCGATTTTACGCGCAACCAGACTTTGCCGAGTCTTTTTATCATTGACGTGCAAAAAAGTCAGATTGACGAACTGAGTCAAATTCTCGAAGAAAAAACCGGCGAAGCCGCGCAGACTTTGCCGACGATTCGCGCCCGCATCGCGTTCGTCAACGGCGAGACGTTCGATTTGTCCAATCCCGAAACGCGCCAGCAGCGCGGGCAAATCGGGCGCGAATTCGCCGTGACGTATCGTCCGAATCTCGATTCAAACGAAACCGTGATTGCCGGCAATTGGTGGAAAGGAACGCCCGACGAGGCACAGGTTTCGGTTGAAGAAGAAATGGCGCGGCGTCTGAACATTCGTATCGGAGATTCATTGACATTCGACGTTTCGGGCAGAAAACTGACGGCGCGCGTCGCCAGCGTCCGAAAAATTGATCTGCGAAACACGCGCACGGTTTTCATATTCGTTTTCGCGCCCGGCGTGCTCGAAAAAGCGCCGCAGACGTTTGCCGCAAACGTGCTGAAAAAACTGCCGGAAACCGAACGGCAAAGATTACAGCGCAGTTTGATTGACAGATTTCCGAATGTGCAGATTTTCGATGTCGCCGATATTGTCGAAACGATTCAAAAACTCGTCAACAATTTCGTGTTAGCGATTTCATTTGTCGGCAGTTTCGTGATTTTGAGCGGAATTTTAATTTTAATCGGCTCGATTGCGTTGACTAAATCGCAGCGAGTTTATGAAAACGCGGTTTTGAAAACTCTGGGCGCGAAACGACTGACTCTGGCAACGATTTTATTCGCCGAATACGGGCTTTTAGGAATTTTAGCAGGAATTATCGGAGCCGTTTTCGCCACGGCGCTTTCGTTTGCAGTGGCTGAATACATTCTCGAAATAAATTGGGAATTCGATTTCGGTTTGATGCTGACAGGCGTTTTAACAACGGCGTTTTTAGTAATGATTGTCGGGGCGATTTCCAGTTTTGACGTGCTGTTCAAAAAACCGCTGGCGACGCTGCGTTCGCAGTAGATTCAAGATTCAAGATTCAAAGTTTAAGATTCAAGATAAAAATCGCAATCAATCTTGAATCCTTAACCTTAAATATTAAATTTTGAATCTTGAACTTTAAACTTATTTCCCGTAATCGAACGGGTAATTTGCCAGCATCGTGCGCATATTGACTTGTCCGAAAAGCGTTTCGAGGTAAGCGCCGAAGCGGTGCAGAATCGGCACGAGATCTTTTTTGTCGGTTGTGATTAAAATTTCTTCGACGAAACGCTCAACGGTTTCCTGGTCTTTGTAAAACAAAAAACGCACGGAAGTTTCGAGAAACCCGCCGAGTTGACGGCGCAATTCAGGCAAAGAACTAACATCCGTTTGTTGTTCGGCGCTTTTGACGATTTGCAGAATTCGCCACAGATCGCGGCGCAGAACGATTGACTGCTCGAACTTGGTTTGAAAATCAGGGAAAACCGCGCGGGCATCGAGCTGCGGATCAATCAAGCGGGCGAAACTGACCAGAGTTTGCTGGAAACTGTCGTTGAGCAGCGCGTAAGCGGTTTCGATACGCGCGTAAACCGAAGGCGACGGACGAATGCCGACCAAGCCGTTCAATTCCTGATTGTAAACTTTTTTAATCTCTATCGAAGCCGTGTAAGCCGCGCCGTCGAGCGAGTTGAAAAACTCGCTTTCCTCGTTCGGAAAACGCAGCAGACGATTATTGATATAAGCGACGAGTTCTTGAGTTTGTTCGTAAATACGAGCGAAAATCAGCAGGGTCGGTTTCAGCGGCTCGTCATCGCGCAGCATTCTGCCGACAACGCTCAGCCATTTCAAAATTCTGGCGAAACGCGGAACGATCAAACGCAAATCCGGCTGTCCGGCAAAAGAATCGACGCTGAAAAGTTTCTGCAAAATTTCCGGCAAATATCGTTCGCCGTTATATTCCGCCGCCGCGATCAGTTTCTCAAAACTGCCGTTTGAATTGAGGCGTCCGCCGAGAAACGCGCACCATGAAGTCCATTCACCGAACCGCGTCGGCGCGGCGCGCAACAGGCTTTCGTTAAGCAGAATCGAATCCTTTAAGGCGACCGATAGCTCGTGAACGTCTTTCGCCGTTATTTCAAGTTTCCCCGAACCGGAACGCGTTTTCTCGAACGAGTCTTTCGCATACAGGATTCTGCCGAGCTGAAAATTCAATTTCGAGCACAGTAAAAGCGTCGAATGCGTTAAGCGAAATTCTTTTGTCCAGTCCCGCGCGGCTGATTTGACACGGTTTTCGTCGCCGAATGAATGATTCCGAGTTTTGAGAAAACTTTCCAAACCCGAAAGCCATAGTCCGAGCTCAAACTGCAATTCTTCAGCTGATGGTGCGACAGACAATGATTTTTCGGCGTGCGCGTGCGACGATGTAGAATTATCGGCAAAATTATTCGGCGATGTTTGAGTTAAGACTGCTTCCAAGTTTTGGATTTTCCTCGCAAGAAATGATGTCGGTTAAAAGGCGAGCGCGGGCGAAATAAAACCGCTACTTATTTTATACTTGAATGCGCCGCTTTTGGCAATAAAAAAAGCGGCGGCGCTCGTTTGTCCGGTTTCTTAGTTCATTGTAATTTGAAATAAACACACTTTTTTCACTTCCCAAACAAGCGTTGATGAACAAAAATACGATGCAATTACTGATTGCGACGAAAAACAAAGGCAAAATCGCCGAACTAGAAAAACTTCTCGGCGATTTGCCGGTTGAATTAAGAAGTTTGAACGACTTCCAGAATCTGCCGGACGTCGAGGAAACCGGAAAAACTTTCGCGGAAAATGCAGCTTTGAAAGCGCGAATCTACGCGCAGCAAAACGATTTATGGTCTTTAGCTGACGATTCCGGTTTAGAAGTCGCTGCTTTGAGCGGCGCGCCCGGCGTTTTTTCTGCCAGATACGCGGGCGAAAATGCTAATGACGCGGCGAACATCGAAAAACTTTTGCGAGAATTAAGCAAAACTGAAGAGCGGCGACGCGACGCGCGTTTTGTGTGCGCGATGGCGATTGCCGACAATGCAGGCGCAATCAAATTCGAGGCGGAAGGATTTTGCGGCGGCAAAATCATCAGCGAGCGGCGCGGAACGAACGGTTTCGGCTACGACCCGATTTTTGTGCCCGAGGGATTTGCCGAAACTTTCGCCGAAATTTCTGACGCTACAAAGCAACAAATAAGCCACCGAGGACGTGCCGCAGCGAAAATAATTCAGTATTTACGGCATTTTATCGCTGTTTGACTTGACCCGCACAGTTTTCGCCTGTAAAATTCGGCACTTGGAGACGTTTCATACAAGAAACGCATTTTATGGCGGGGCGTAGCACAGCCTGGTAGTGCGCTCGGTTTGGGACCGAGAGGTCGGATGTTCGAATCATCTCGCCCCGACCATTTTCAATCGCAGTTCGATTGATAAATTTATCCGGTTTGTTTGCTCGCGGCAAACACGGTTTTCAAGCAGTTTTTGATATTTTAAGAATATTTTTGGAGGATAGAATTAAATTATGGCTACAACAGCAGCAACGAAGCGAATGACGCAAACGGAAATCATCAATCAATTGTCGGAAAAATCAGGGATGAAAAAAGCCGACGTTAAAGGCATGTTCGATACTTTGGCGGAACTGGCGGCAGACGAAGTAAAGAAAAACGGCGAATTTACGCTTCCGGGTTTCGGAAAATTGGTCAAAGCCACACGCAAGGCGCGCGAAGGTCGTAACCCGGCAACCGGCAAGCCGATTAAAATTCCAGCCAAAACGACCGTCAAATTCCGTCTCGGAAAAGCGATGAAAGATGCCGTCGGCGAAGGCAAATAGTTGTTTTTTATTTTTTAAAAGACCGGTGTTTTCTCAAAAACGCCGGTCTTTTTTCGTTTTCGGCAGATTTTGAGAAAAAAATCACAAATCTAAAAAAAAATGATGACAAACCGTTAATTTTTTGTTAAGATTTGTTCAAAAGTTGAAACGGTGACCGGCTTTAACAGTTAAATCATAGCAACGAAAAGGTTGATAATTTCAACTAATTTTGTAAAAACGGCAAGTCTGATTTTTACAAAAGGTTTGTTGTTTCTGCAGCAAACAAAGAACAAGAGGGAAATCTTTTGAAAAGGAGAATACATAGTGGCAGCAGCAGCTAAACTAATGACATTACAGGAAAGAGTTTTGCAGATTGATCATATTCAGGCACGGCGCTTTGCAAAATTATCAGGGGCTCCGTTGGATATAGCATCGGAAGGAATTATCAGACATTTGCGGGCATGCGCTCGGATGGATGTCAATCCGGACGCCTCCGCCGTTCGTGAAATTATTGACGACGCTTTAAATGGCAGAAGAGTTTTTGCCGAAACGTCAAATGACCTACTCGCAGCATAGATTAGTTTTTATATTTATACAGCAATACATTCCAGACCGCCGAATTTAGGCGGTCTTTTTTTACGTCCACGAAACCGGCTTTAATCTTGAATCTCAATTCTCTTTCAACTCGACGCGGTAAAGCGTATATCTTCCCAGATTTTCGCCATCATCCCGCCGATACCAACGATCTAAATTTTCCAAACTATCGCCTGCTTCCGCATCAACAATGACATACGACAAAAGCGGCGATTGAGCTTCAGAAATGCTGAAATCACGGGTGTAACGAGCATAATTTTCCACTTCAACGGCAATTTCCGGCGCGGTCAGCGGACGTGCGTTTGCTGATAAACGGGCGTTAAATCTGTCCCAGCCGAACAAAGCCATACACGCTTCGATATTCTGACAACTCGACAAGGAGGCGCGCAGCCATTTTTCATCCAAATCCGAATAATAAAGCATCTGGTAATAACGTTTTTTGTTTTCTTCCCACGAATGCAGACCCGCGAAAACGTGCTGGTGCCGCGCCCAGAGCAGCGACTGCGGCGCGACGGTCGGCTGACTATCGGCTTGCAGCGGCTCGAGGTTGAGCGTCGTTAGATGTTTGGCAAAATCAACGTTGCCGTTTGCCAATTCGCGCAAACGGCGATTGACAGGCATCGCTTTGTCGCGCTGAACGTTCATATCATTCCAAAATACGGTCGTTTCACGCGCTTCGATACCGCCCCAAACGACAGCGGCAATGCCGACGACGGAGAGCACAGCAAAAGAGGACGCTCTTTTTTGGGATAGAAAATCTTGTAGAAACACGCCGAAAATTAACACAATTGCCAACAATACGACGTAATTAACTACATAAAATTCGTAATGAAACGGCTGGAGCGAACGAGATGTCAAAATTTGCTGATTAAAAACCAAGACTGGTGAAAAAGCGAGAGCTGCGATAAAAATCGCTTTGCGGTCGGAAAGCGAAACAAATTTTCGCCATAAAGCGAAAGCAGTCGCCGTCAAAATCAGATAACCGATAACCGCGACATTACGCAGTAAATCCGGTTGACGCGTAAAAACCAGCAGCTGCGCTTTGTCCATCGTTTCATCGCGGTTCGACAAAAAGAGCGCATAAGGAACAAGAGCGAGCAGGCAAAATGCGCTTGTAACAGTCAGAAACAGCAAATCGCGGCGCTGATTTTCAGTCTTAAAAATTAAAACGAAAAGCGTCAAACTGAATAAAATCGCCGCTGCCGCCGTCCAAACGTAAAAATACGAAAAAACCATCGCGGCGAAACAAAAACTCGCCGTCGCCGAAAAAACAGCGCGTCGGCGATTATCTTGCGCGCTCAATCCGTTCCACAAACAAGCCAAAAAAGCGAACAGAAACGGAAAAGCGATGCTCGGGATATACCTTCTCAAAAACGGAAAAAACGGATACGCGACGCCGCCCGAGTAAAAACCGTTGATCGCGCCGACGCCGATAATCGTCGCGCTGCCGACGATGACGACGAGCGTTCCGACGAATGCAAAGTAATCGTTTCGGGTGACGGAAACTATCAGCCAGAACAAAGCCAGCGCGGTAAAAAACGCTGAAAAAGCGGAAATCAGCGGCATCGCTTGTGAAGCTGAAAGTCCGAAAAAACGCGCCGGAATCGCGGCTAGGTAAGCCGGAAAAAATTGTATCGAAAAAAGCGATTCGGGCTGAGATGCACCGAGCGCGTCGTCGCGCCCCGTATAAGGGTCGTTGCGGCGCGGTCTGCCGTCAATTATGGCTTGCAGGTATGAAGCATACGCCATCTCGTCCAAATCGCACGAGGCGAACGCGCCTTGAAATTCGCCGCCGCGCAAATTTCGTAAATTTATCTGCGGGTAAACGGCGAAAACCGCTAAAATCAATCCCGCTGTAATGGCTAATAACCAACTCCTTTTTGTCATTGAACATTGAGCATTTAACATTTATTATTATTTGGAAGACGATAAATATTAAATGAAAACGGAAAATTAATAAACGAGTATGAGTTTAAAAGACACGATTGCCGGCGACATAACCGCCGCGATGAAAGCGAAAGACGCCGACCGTTTGTCGGTTTTGCGAATGGCGAAAGCCGCTCTGATGAACGAAGCAAATAGAATAAGTGCGGATTACGTTTTAAGCGACGACGAAAGCGCGAAAGTACTGCAAAAGCTCGTTAACCAGCGTAAAGATTCGATTGAGCAATTTGAAAAAGCCGGACGCGATGAAATGGCGGCGAAGGAAAAAGCCGAGCTTCTCGTATTACAGGAATATCTGCCGCAGCCAGCGTCAAGCGAAGAAATCGAACAAGCCGTCGTTGAAGCTATCAGGGAGACCAGCGCGTCATCGATTAAAGAAATGGGCGCGGTCATGAAAACCGCCCAGGCAAAACTTGCCGGAAAATCGGCGGATGGCAAAATAGTCAGTGAGATCGTTAAAGCTAAATTAACGACCAATAATTGAAAAATCTATTTTTCAACATCTTACGACTACAAAGAAAAGTTTTCGAGTGTTTCGATATAATATCAACCGAATCCTCTGAAGAAATTCCGATGATTTTACCTCATACTCAATTCCTCGTAATTTTATATGTAATATTGTCGCCACACCAAATCAACTAAATTCAATAAAAATTAGTAAAATCTTGTTTTCAATGTTAAACGATGTTGATTTATAAAATTGTTTATGTTACTTTATTTTCGTTCGATAGCAATATCGGCGATAAATAGTGAATTTGTCCTGCACAAAAATCCCTGATTTTTCTTTTTTCTTAAACTCCTACAATTAAAACTTTATAAATCCTGCCGGCAATCACGAATGTTTGTTGCATGTAAAGCAGCAGTGCGACAAATTTACCAGCCCCGATTCCCTGATTACTTCAACAATCCAAATTTATTTTAGAAAGACAAACACAAATGAATAACACAAATGAATAACATCAATTTTTCCAGAAACTTAGTTTCTTTTTTTAGTGCTTCCGCCGGACGCACATCTTATGCGTCTGCCAAATCAAAATCATCTTTAATTGCCGCATCAATCTTTTTTGCCGCTTTATTAAGCGTGATTTTGCCGCTGCCAATAAAGGCAAATAGTACCTACTTCAATTTATCCGGCGGCAATTTGACGTACAATTTAAATTCAACATCAATCAATTTGATTACTACCAATAATAACTGGACCAATGTTTCCTCAGTCGAAGGTTACTGCGGCGGCGGTTTGGCTAATACTTTCGGCGTTGATCCGCAAACGATTTTAACCACCGAATTTTCAGGAAACATGTTGCCCAACAGCCCGACTTGCGTAGCAGCCAACAAAGGAAATCCGAGCGCTTTTAATGCGGGCGGACTCGCCGAGTTTGATGATGATAGAAATTCACCTATGGGAATCGGTTTTCAGGGAAACGTTCAGGCGAGAGCGCCGTATATGGTTTTTTACCTGAACACTGTCGGCAAGACAAACATTATGTTTCGTTATGACGCGACTGATCTTGATGACGGCAGTAATGATTCAGTTTCGCAGGTCGCGCTCCAATACAGAGTCGGAGACACAGGCAATTTTATCAATCTTCCTGCCGGTTATATCCCGGATGCTACGGATTTATATGTTGCGGGCGCAACGCGGCGAGTAACAACCAGAACAGTAGCTCTTCCGGCGGCTGTAGATAACCAGGCAAAAGTGCAGGTTCGCATTATGATGACCGATGCCGCCGGACCTGATGGAGCAAGTACGCCGGACGAATGGGTCGGCATTAACAATGTAACCGCCGGAAATCTTGCACCCACCGCCGCGAGCGTTAATGTTGCGCGCAGAGTGTTTAATGGTCGCCGAGGCGTTGCCAGAGCGCGAGTTACGCTGAGCGATAGCAGCGGCGTGGTACGAACGGCGTTGACCAATTCGTTAGGCTATTACAGATTTACAGAAGTCGCGGTCGGCGATACTTATATTTTTGAAGCTAAAAGCAAACAATATTCGTTTGCTCCGCAAGTTTTGAGCATTACCGGAGACATAAGCGACTTGAATTTTACCGCGCCGTAAATATAAACCATACACATAAACTTAACGCAGAAAAAGAAAAGCAAAGAATGTATATTTCTTTGCTTTCCTTTTTTATTTTCAACTTGCGATTACCCGAAAATATTCCTCACTTTATCCATAAACGATTCGTCCTGAAAATCCGAATCTTCGATTTCGGCGAGCTGTTCGAGCAATTTGCGTTGTTCCTTTGTCAAAGTTTTCGGCGTTATCAAAGTTGTAGCAACGAATAAATCGCCGCGTCCGCGTCCGCCGAGCGCTGGCATTCCTTTTGATTTAAGGCGAAAAACCGTTCCGGTCTGCGTTCCCGCCGGAATTTTCAAATCTTCTTCGCCGTCGAGCGTTTTGACTTTGATTTCCGCGCCGAGCGCGGCTTGGGCGAAAGTTACGGGCACGGCTGAGTAAAGATTCGCGCCCTGACGCTCGAAGTGTTCGTGTTCGGCGACGTGGATGACGACGAATAAATCGCCTGAACCGCCGCCGTTGACACCGCCTTCGCCTTCGCCGCTGACGCGCAGCCGCGAGCCGGTTTCGACGCCCGCCGGAATTTTGATTTCCAGCGTTTTTTCCTTTTCGATTCGTCCGGCACCGCCGCAGTTTTTACACGGATTTTTAATTATCTGCCCTTTGCCCGAACAATTCGGACAAGTCCGCATCACCGAGAAAAATCCTTGCTGATAGCGCGTCTGTCCGCTTCCCTGACAAGTGATGCAGGTTTCCGCCACGGTTCCCTTTTCCGCTCCTTTGCCTTCGCAAATTTCGCACTTTTCGAGACGCGGAATGTTTAATTTTTCTTCTTTACCGGCGGCGGCTTCCTCTAAAGTGATCTCCAGATCGTAGCGCAAATCCGCGCCGCGCTGAACGTTGCTGCGTCGTCCGCCGCCCGCGCCCGGGCGCCCGCCAAACATCTCGCCAAAGCCGAACAAATCGAAAATGTCCTCGATGTTCGAATAACCGGACGCGTCGAAACCGCCGAAACCTTGTCCGCCCGCGGCACCGGCAGCCGCGTGTCCGAAACGGTCGTAAGCCGCGCGTTTCTGCGCGTCCGACAAAACCGAATAAGCCTCTGCCGCTTCCTTAAATTTTTCTTCCGCCGCCGCGTCGCCTGGATTTTTATCCGGGTGATGCTGTACGGCGAGCTTTCGATATGCGGCTTTGATTTCCGTTTCGGTCGCCGTTTTGTTGATATTTAAAACTTCGTAATAATCTCTTTTAGCCATAAGTTGAATTCAAGGTTTAAGGTTCAAAATTCAAGATTCAAGATGAGAGCATCGAATCTTGAATTTTGAACCTTAAACCTTAATAAAGAACGCCAGCCCAAACTAATGAACCGGCGTAACTTAATTTTGCGACAAAGCGCGTTTTTTCTCAAGCGCAGCGGATAAACACAAGAGAAAAAGGATTTATTTTTTTCATCCTTCGACGTTTCGTTTACGCCATAGTTAGCATTGATTCAGTTAATTTATCAGCGACTGATTCAACCTTAATCAAAGCGACGCCCATTTCTTCGCCGTTTTCCGAAGCGAGAGCCTCTTCTGCTTCGTCCAAAATACCGTTTAATTCCTGTTGCTCTTCGAGCGGAAAAGATTTTCCGAATTCCGACATCGCGCGGCGAGCGTTTCTGAGCATCGAATCGAGCCGATTTTTGTTCATAATCGTTTCTTTCGCTTGGCGGTCATTTTCCACCGAATTTTCGGCTTCCATAATCAATCGCTCGATTTCGTCCGGGGCGAGTCCGGACGAAGGCGTAATCTGCATTTGATGTTCGAGCCCGGTCATTTTGTCTTTCGCCGAAACATTGACGATGCCGTTGGCGTCAATTTCAAACGCGACCTCGACCTGCGGAACGCCGCGCGGAGCGGGCGCGATGCCGACGAGTTCAAATTTACCGAGACTGCGGTTTCCGGCGGCGATGTCGCGCTCGCCCTGCAGAATATGAATTTCGACCGATTGCTGGTTGTCAACGACGGTCGTAAACGTCATCGTATTTTTCAGCGGAATCGTCGCGTTGCGCGAAATCAATTTGACGAAAATACCGCCCCGCGTTTCCAAGCCTAGACTCAAAGGCAAAACGTCGAGCAAAACTATGTCTTTCACATCGCCTGCCAAAACGCCGCCCTGAATAGCCGCGCCCATCGCGACGACTTCGTCCGGGTTGATTTCAGCCGACGGTTCTTTGCCGAAAACTTCTTTAACCGTTCGCGCGATAACCGGCGAACGAGTTTGCCCGCCGACGAGAATGACTTTATCAACGTCGGAGATTTGCAGTTTCGCGTCCCAAAGCGCTTTCTGGCACGGCTCGACGGTTGATTCGACCAAATCGCGGACGAGTTCTTCAAATTCGGCACGGGTTAAAACCGTGTTGATATGTTTTGGTCCGGTCGGGTCGGCAGCTATAAACGGCAGATTAATAGTCGTTTCCGTTACCGTCGAAAGCTCGCATTTCGCGCGTTCCGACGCTTCTTTGAGGCGCTGTAAAGCCAATCGATCGTCTTTTAAATCAATGCCGTTTTCCGTTTTAAATTTCGTCACGAGCCAGTTAATAACGCGCTGATCGAAATCTTCTCCTCCGAGAAACGTGTTGCCCGAAGTCGAAAGAACCTCGAAAACGCCGTCGTTGATTTCCAGAATCGAAACGTCGAACGTGCCGCCGCCGAGATCGTAAACGGCGACTTTTTCGGTTTTGTTTTTACCGAAACCGTAAGCGAGGGCGGCGGCGGTCGGTTCATTAATGATGCGCTCGACTTCCAAACCGGCGATTTTTCCGGCGTCGCGCGTCGCCTGTCGCTGCATATCGTCGAAATACGCCGGAACGGTAACAATCGCTTCGGTAATTCTTTCGCCCAAAAATTCTTCAGCCGCCAGTTTCAGCCGTTGTAAAACGATTGCCGAGATTTCCGGCGGGCTGTAAACGCGGTCGAGAACGCGGATATGCGCGTCGCCGTTCGGCGCTTCGACGATTTCAAACGGCACGTTGTCGCGCATTTTTTCGACTTCCGGCGAATTGTATTTGCGCCCGAGCAGACGTTTGACGGCGTATAAAGTATTGCTCGGATTGGTCACGGCTTGCCGTTTGGCGATTTGCCCGACGAGCTTTTCGTCTTTGTCCGTGAAACCGACGACCGACGGCGTCGTTCTGCCGCCTTCGCGGTTCGAGATGATTTGCACCGCGCCCGATTCCATCACCGACACGCAGCAATTGGTCGTGCCTAAATCTATTCCGATTACTTTGCTCATAAAAATTATTGTTCGTTTGTGTTCGCCTGAAATTACTGAAGGGTTTATCTAAAATTTATTCGTATTCGATTTCAATATCGCCGAAATCTTGGTTTTGTTTGATCGAATCGTCAACACGCGGTTTCTTCGTCGCCGCGACTTTGACCATCGAGGCTCGAATGACGCGATCACCGAGGCGATAACCGCGTAAAAGTTCAGCCGAAACGGTTTGCGGCGGATAAACGCTGCTTTCTTCGATGGCGACGGCTTCGTGAATGTGCGGATCGAACGGCTCGCCGATGGCAGGAATCGGCACAATGCCCATTCCTGCCAGCACTTCGTTAACTTGTTGATTGACGAGAGCGATTCCATGAAAAAACTGCTGAAATTCCTGCGCTTTCTCGCTCGTTCCTTCGCCCGCAAAATCCAAAGCGCGGTTCAAATTATCTAAAACCGGCAGCATTTGCGTCGCCAAATTGCTGATTTGATTGGCGAATGTTTCGCCGCGCTCGCGTTCGATGCGTTTTTTGTAGTTTTCAAAATCCTTTTGCCGCCGCCGCGCGCTTTCGCTCGCTTCGGCGCGTTCGACTTCCATTTTCGCAATCATCTCTTGAAGCAGCGAAACTTCCATTTTGAGTTCCAAGACCATTTTGTCCGTCGCCGCGTCCGGCTTTGACTTTTGAGAGACAACGGTTTTTGCCGGGCGAGACGGCAGCGTGGCTTCTAAAATTTCGTCAATCTCGTGTTCCGAGAATTCGGAATCCTCGACCTCGATGACCAAATCGGAAGAAATATGCAAATCCTTTTCTTTGGCTTCGAGCTGACGGATAAAATCGTCAACCGAAACGGATTCGCTGATTTCGATTTCGTTAGAGAAATCGTTTTTATTATCTAAGTTGTGATTGGAGTTCATTACGCAGGTTTGACCTAACCTTTATTTTTTACGGATGTTTTTTACGGAGTTTTCTACGGACTGTTTCTTAAGTTTGCGTGGCTAATTATTTGAGCTGCCCGATTGTTCTTTCGTCATCATTCGCTCTAAAACGCGGGCGACGTAGCTGACGATGGAAATCATTCGCGCGTATTCGATGCGCGTCGGACCGAGAACGCTCAAGGTTCCGACTGCCGAATTATTTCCCGTGCGGTAAGGCGCGGTGATCAATGTGCAGTTGCGCATCGAGGGCGCGGAATTTTCGCTGCCGATGATGACCTGAACGCTGCCTTTTCCGGTTTTATCGCGCGTCAGGCATTCATTTAAAATCTGCATCAGACGCGATTTTTCGCCGATGGTGCGCAGCAGTTCGCGCAGGCGTTCGAGATCGGCGAAATCGTTTTTCGACAAAATATTCGAGGCGCCGTCAACATAAACTTCGCCGAGCCGATCCGCTTCCGATTCGATGCTCTGCGAGCAGAGAATAACCGCTGTTTGCAGCAATTTATCAAAAAGCGTTTTTTCTTCGTGCATCAGACGGAGGATTTCCGCCCGAATTTCCGAAAGACTTTTGCCGCCGAATTCATGATTCAAATAACGCGCCGTTCGTTCGAGTTCATCGTTGGAAAGCCCGACTTTGAGCCGGATAATCTTGTTATGCACGATGTTCGGCGCGCTTACAAGCACGACCAGCACGCGATTATCTGAGAGATTGACGAACTCTATATGCTGCAGCCGGTCATCTGCCAGACTCGGCGAAACAACGATGCCGACATTATTGGAAAGAGCGGAAAGAAGCTGCGAAGTGCGCTCCATTAAACGGTCGGGCGTTTCGGCGAAATCCGATTCGCTGAAACCGAATTCTTCGTTCATCAGGCGCAGATCATCATTGGAAATGCTGAGAACGCCGAGCAGATTGTCAACGTAAAACCTGTAACCGCCGTCGGTCGGAACGCGTCCAGCGGAAGTATGCGGCTGTTCGAGCAAACCCAAATCTTCAAGCTCGCTCATCACATTGCGAATCGTCGCCGAACTCAAGCCCGACGCGCCTGCAAATTTTTCCGCGATTGCTTTCGAGCCGACCGGTTCGCCCGTCACGAGATGTTCGTTGATAACGGCGGAAAGAATTATCTGCCCGCGTGAATCGGGAAAATTAATAGTATTCTCCGGCTTAAAGTTTGAATCACGGACAGGCATTTTTTTGATTGAGAGTTTAGCGGCACGGCACTCGCTTAAAACGAATACGCCCGCGCTATTAAAACGAATATCATTTTTCGTTTAATTTTGTCAAGATTTATTAGTTAAACCGAGATAAACATTTTTTTCTGATAATGATTAATTCTGTAGTATAAATTTCCGCACTTTTATAATCTTCTTTGCGTTCTTGGCGCGTTTGCGGGAAAATCTCTTTTTCTATGCCGGAAAATCTCGAACAAATAAAAACTTTTTACCGCGAAGCCTTTCAATTCTATAATTCGAAATTTGCCGTGCCGCCGATAAACGTTGAATTTTACGCGTATATCGGCATCAATCACACGATTCGCGTGCGCGACGGAGCAGTTTTCATTCGCATCGCCGAGATTTGCCGCGCAATGCCTGCGTCGGCACAAAAATCGCTTGCCTTTATTCTTGTCGCAAAACTTTTTCGCCGCAAAGTTTCGCCGAAAGCGCGCGAAATTTATACGAGTTATGTTAAACAACAAGCAATCCGAGAAACGGCGGCGGAAAACAGAAAAGCGAAAGGACGGAAAATCATTGCTTCGCCGCAAGGCGACGCTTACGATTTGGAAGAAATTTTCGACCGTTTAAATCAAAGATATTTCAAAACTTCCCTGCCGAAGCCTGTTTTAGGATGGTCTGCGCGTAAAACTTATCGCATTTTGGGTCATCACGATTCGGCTCACGAAACCATTGTCATCAGCCGATCGCTTGACGATGCAAAAGTTCCGAAATACGTCGTCGAATTCGTCGTTTTTCACGAAATGCTGCACATTTTTCATCCGACCGAGCATCGCAACGGCAGGCGCTACAATCATACCCCGCAGTTCCGTCGCGACGAGCGCAAATTCGCGTATTTTGAAAAGGCTGAAAGCTGGATCGAACGCAGCGCGAAACAATTGAAGAGAAATGCGGAAAAGAGATAGCAAAAGAATTTCCCTTACACGTTATTTTTCCATCTGTTCTAAAATCGTCCCGATCAAACCGAACGGCGAGACGGTTCGGCGTTCAAAACCGTTGGCGTTAAAATTCGTTTCGGTTAGGAAATTTGTCGCAAATCGTTGATTTTCCGCTTTCGTTTCAGTCAAAACGCCGACAATTTTTTCCGCTGAATCATCAGTTTTGCCGATTGAGACAGCAACGGACTTACTTTCCGAAAAAGTTTTGTAAAGCGCGTGTTTTGTAAAATCCTGTCCGGTTTGCCCGGCTTCGAGACATTTATTAACGCTTTCGGTCTCGCCTAAAATCAGTTTGTTTCCGACAAAAACCGCTGCCGTTTCTCCGTCCGACGATTTCCAAACATCGGCGTCGCCGCGCTTTTCAGGCGGCGCTTTAAAGTTTATTTCGGCAATGGATTTTTTCAACATTCCCGCGTCTTTAACGACTACAATCGCCGCCGCTTTTTCATTCTCCGCGTCGAACTGCGCCGTTAGAATCGGCGAATCAATTGCGCCCAGGAAAGCCTCCGCGTCCGTGACGCCGTAAACGTCAAGCGTCGCGCCGGAAAATTCGGCGAGAACTTTTCCGGCTACGACGTCGGTTTGCTGCGCCGCAACGAGCAGCAAGCTGCGCCAAGCGATTAGCGGATTTCGCAAATCGTAGCGCGTCGCGCTCGTCATTTCGGGCGGCAGAAATTGTATCGAATCCGGCGCGGCGTTCGCGGAAACAAGCGTTTCGCGCAAAACCGAAGAGACTTCCGGCGCGGTCGCAATTGAATATTTATCTTCGATTCCGTTCGTCGTTTTCGTCGCCGTCCAAACGATTTCTGTAATAGAGCTTCGCACTAATTGCGGCAAAACGCGGGCGATAAAACTTCTGCCCGCGTCTTCGTCAGACGCTTCAATTGCCGTTGAGACGCCTGCAATGTTGGCGATTTGCGCTATGCCTTCGGCGGAAACGTAGCCGACGGCGAGAGTATCTTTCGCCGAGGACAAATTTTTCCCACTTTTCGCCAAACTGTTAATTTCGCCGCGCGCTGCGCTTAAACATTTTTCGATTGCAGTTTCGTCATTACCGAAAAATATGCGGCTTTTTTCAACAAAAGCGTAAACTTTGCGACCGTCAGTCGCCGTCCAGACGAACGATTTTCCGCCGTTTTTATCAAACATTTCCAGAGAAACTTCGCCGCCGTAAGTTTCATTAACGAATTCGCCGATTTTGTTTTCGGTAAAACTGACGGTTTGCCAATTCCACGCGTGCGTTTCGGTGACGGCGACAAAACGCGGCTTAAAATTCAAAACGGCGTTTTCGCCCGTCACTTGCTGCTCGGAAGTTTCAAATCCGGTGACAGCGACGGCAAGCTGCATATTTTCAAGCGCGGAGAAATCGGGTTTGTTTTTCGCCAGCGTTTCAAACGCTTTATTTTCGGTCAGAGCATTGATCGTTCGCGCCAAATCGCCGGTTTCCAGATAAACAAGCGTTTCGGCTGGAACATAAGCGCGCAAATCAGTCGGCGGCGAAGAACAGGAAATAAGAAATACCAACCACAGATTGATACAGACAAACATAGATAAAAAAAGGATTTTACCGAAACGACGATTTAACGTTTTCATTGAAAATACGTGTTTATCCGTGTCAATCTGTGGTTTCATTTTCTTTGTGTTAAAATTCCCCGATTATGACCAACAAAATTTTCGCAGATAATATTTTACAAGACAAAGTCGCATTTGTAACCGGCGGCGGAACGGGGATTACGGGCGGCGTCGCGCGCGCTTTTTCAGAAGCGGGCGCGAAACTCGCAATCGTTTCGCGCAAAACGGAAAATCTCGAACCGATGCGGCAGTTAATCGAATCAAACGGCGGCGAATGTTTCGCGGTCGCGGCTGACGTGCGCGATTACGCGGCAGTCGAAAAGGCAATTGCCAAAACCGTCGAGCATTACGGCAAAATTGATATTGTCGTCAACGGCGCAGCGGGAAATTTTCTGTGCAAAGCAGAAGAATTATCGGCGAACGGTTTCGGCACGGTCGTTGATATTGACGCGAAAGGCACGTTCAACGTCTGCCGCGCCGCATTTGAAGAATTGAAAAAATCGCAGGGACAAATTTTGAATATTTCCGCCACGCTGCATTATTTGGCGACGCCCATGCAGATTCACGTTTCGGCGGCGAAAGCCGGAGTTGACGCGATTACCAGAAATTTGTCGGTCGAATGGGGCAGACACGGCATTCGCGTCAACGGCATCGCGCCCGGACCGATTGAGGACACCGAAGGAATGAAACGACTTTTGCCCGAACCGCTCAAGGAAAAACTGACGAAACGCATTCCGTTGCAGCGATTCGGACGCATCGCGGACATCGAAAACGCCGCGCTTTTTTTAACTTCTGATGCCGCAGGCTATATCAACGGCGTAACTTTAGTCGTTGACGGCGGGCAATGGCTTCTTGGAACGAGCTTCGGTTAATTTTTTACGGTTGGTTTTCTTCCGCCGCGGCGGTTTTATTTTTATCGCCCAGAACTGCTCGCAAAACAAGCATTTTCGCTAAAATGCGAACTTCCTGGCGGTCGAATTTGTTAGTTAAATTTTTTGTTCGCGTGAAATCGGCGCGCGCCAGATTGATCAGCGTCGCGTCGGCTTGTCCTAAGCCGCGTGTTATTTCTTTGACCATCGAACCGCCGAAAGTGCCGACCTGAACTTCGCCGTCGTCAATCATTTCGCCGGTAACGTCTATGAATTCGCCGACTTTGACAAAAGCCGCGAGAGTGTCGTTAACGCGAAAAATCGTGTCTTCCAAAACCGGAAACGCTTTTTCCGCGTCGGTCGCCGCCAAGCCGCTCGAAAGCAACCAAAGTTCCATAAAATCCAGATAGCTCTTCGGCTGCGCATTCGTCAAACTTTGCGCGTCGGTCATAATTTGTCCGGCTAATTCCTTGTCGCCGAGTTTGACAACCTGAGCCGCCAAACCGCTTAAAGCCAAGATTTTCGCTTGTTTATTCGGTAAGGAAGCGATGATTTTACGCGCCTGTCCGACGACTTTTTCGCGCTCTTCTTTCGGAAGTTTTTTCCCATCTAGATTTTGCAGGGTTTTCATCATTTCTTCCTGCTCGTTTTTTTCGTTCGTAGTTTTAGCGCCAATCGAACCGGGTCTTTCTATTCCGCCGGCTGCCGTCATCATAGCGCCCTTGTCTTGGTCTGTTCCACGCGTATTTTTAGCCGTTATTTTTGCACGAATCTGAACGGCACGTGCGGGCGCGAATTTTTCGATCAGATTAGCGCGCGATGAAAACTCGGTATCGTCAAATTCCATTTGCAAAATCGTTTGGGCATAAATTTCTGCCAAATCGCGCAAATCCTGTTCAGCGAACATCGGTTTTTTGCTGTCGGCTTTCGACTTTTCGCGATTTTCCGCGCCGAGTGTCAAAACTCTGTCAAGCATATAAAAATCTTCGCCTTCGCTTTTCTTGCCTTTCAGCTTTCCGGCGATTTCCGCGCCGAATTCCGCGCCCTTGTCGGCGTCTTTCGCGTAGATTTTTTTGAGCAGTTCGATGTGGCTGTAATTTAAATCTTTCGCCATTGATTTGCGTCCGGCTTCTAAAGCCTTTGCCGGATTTTTGTTGGCGATTTCGTTGATCAAACGCGCTTCAAAATATGCGTTCTGACCTTCAAAGCGCTTGCGCATTTCCGCGTTGGCAATCGTTTGCAAACTGCCCGCGTAAAAATCAAGCGCAAGCTGCGGGTCGTGTTCGGCGATGCTCATTGCTATTTGCTGGCGAACTGACATTGCTTTCGTCAATTTGCGCGTTAGACGAGCTTTTTCGTTCTGATTGCCGCCAAACATCGAAGCAAAAGAATCTTCCTCGCTTGCCGCGCCGCCGAGAGCAGCGAGCTGCATGTCATACTGCAAAACCAACTGTTTGAAATCGACGACGACCGCGTTCATCATCTGACGCGCTTCTTTTTCGTCGTGAAACCACATCAAACTCGCCATCTCGGAAGAAAAGCTGATGCGGTTTTCGAGCGTTCTCAGATTGCCGACCTCGCTCGCCGATTCGCGCAAAAATTCGATCGCCTGTTTTTTGAGTTCGGCGGAAAGTTCAGTTTCGGTTTTCGTTTCGGGCGTTTGCGAGAAAGAGATTTGAATGAATAATACGATGAGTAAAAGAATTGATAAATTTTGACGCATTGGTTAAAAACTCCTTTAGAGAAAAAGGCTCGTCAAATAGTAAATGTTTAACGGGAAATAGTAAATAAAAAACGGTAAGTCAAAGTCTGAAAGGTAAAATTTTTGACTTCATTCACTTTAAACTTTATTTTTCCGCTTTTTCTTCGCCACCGCTGACGCGCATTTTAAAACTCCGATGATTTCAATTACCATTGATTTACATCAAATGATTGAAATTACCCCGCAGAGCTTTGAAGAATTTCTGTTTGAAACCGAAAAAGGCAATGTCGTGCCCGTCGTGCGCGTCGTTCCGGCTGATCTGCACACGCCGGTCGGAGCGTTTCTGCGCGTTTGCGCCCGTGCCGAGCAAGCCTTTTTGTTTGAATCAATCGAAGGCGGCGAGCGGCTCGCGCGTTATTCGTTTCTCGCGGCGAATCCGCTTCTGACCGTTCGTTCCGAAAATACCGGCACAATCGTCAAAACCGAAAGCGGCGAGCGTTTTTCCGATGAAAAATTGTTTGATTATCTGCGCGCGCATTTCGCCGTTAATAAATTGGCGAAACGCGACGGATTGCCGCCATTATGCGGCGGCGCCGTTGGTTTTTTATCTTACGACGCGACGCGCTGGTTCGAAAAATCGCTTGAAAATGGAAAAGCCGACGAATCAAACGTTTTCGGCGACGCGGTCTGGATGTTTTTCCGCGACGTTCTGGTTTTCGACCGTTTAAAACAGCGCATTGAAATCGTTTCGATCGTTTTCACCGACGAAGCCGCCGGCGATAAATCAAAGCTGCGCGCGCTTTACGACGAATCGATCAATAAAACCGCGGCGACCGAAAAACTTTTGCAGGAAAATTCGCCGCTCGACATAATCGCCTCTAAAACTGAAAACCAAAAAAACGGCGAATTTTCGTCGAATTGGGAAAAAGCCGATTTTCTTCGTGCCGTCGAATCGGTCAAAGAAAGCATTCTCGCGGGTGACGCTTACCAAGTCGTTTTATCGCAAAAGTTTACGCGGCAAACTTCTGCCGAAGCGATCAATATTTACCGTGCTTTGCGAATGACCAACCCGTCGCCGTATATGTTTTACGTCAAGCTAGGCGGCGAAAAAACTTTGATCGGCGCGTCGCCGGAAATGCTGGTGCGGTGTTCGGGGAAAAAACTGGAATATCGTCCTATTGCCGGAACGAGGAAACGCGGATCGAGCGATGCTGAAGATGCGCGCCTTGCCGAAGATTTACGCGCCGACACAAAAGAAGTCGCTGAACACACGATGCTCGTGGATCTCGGCAGAAACGATTTGGGACGCGTTTCCGAGTTCGGTTCGGTCAAGGTCGAAGAACTGATGAAAGTCGAAAAATATTCGCACGTTCAGCATTTAGTAACGAGTTTGACATCGACGCTTCGTGAAAATCTCGATTGTTTCGACGCGCTCGCCGCCTGCTTTCCCGCCGGAACGGTTTCCGGCGCGCCGAAAGTGAGCGCGATGCAAATTATCGAAAAACTCGAACCGACAAAACGCGGCGTTTACGCGGGCGCCATCGGCTATATTGATTACGCCGAAAATCTCGATACGTGCATCGCGATTCGTACGATTCGACTTGAAAATGAAACCGCCTCGATTCAAGCCGGCGCGGGCATCGTTGCCGATTCAGTTCCCGAAAGCGAATACGAAGAAACGATCAATAAAGCGCGAGCACTCGTCAAAGCGATTGAATTGGCGGAGAGGATTTAGGATTTAGGATTTAGGATTGAAAGAAACATACCTTCTCAATCCTAAATCCTAAATCCTAAATCCTAAATCTAAAATATGCTTTTAGTAATAGATAACTATGATTCTTTCACATACAATCTCGTCCAGTTTTTGGGAGAGTTGGGCGCGGAAATGAAAGTCTTTCGCAACGACGAAATCACGTTCGCGGAAATTGAAAACGATTTGCGACCGGAAAAAATCGTTATTTCGCCAGGACCGGGAACGCCGGACGACGCAGGCGTGTCGCTCGACGTTTTGCGAAGTCTCGGCGAGCGGACGCCGATTCTCGGAGTTTGTTTGGGTCACCAGGCAATCGGTCAGGTATTCGGCGGCAAAGTCATCCGTGCCCCCGAACCCGTTCACGGAAAACCGATTGAAATCGAGCACGATGGGCGCACTATTTTCGCCGGTTTGTCCGGTAATTTCACGGCTGCGCGTTATCACTCGCTCGTCGTCGAACGCGAATCTCTGCCGGATTGTCTGGAAATTTCCGCCGCTTCGCCCGACGGTTTGATAATGGGTTTGCGTCATAAAACATATAAAATTGAAGGCGTTCAGTTTCACCCGGAATCAATTTTGACGCCCGAAGGTAAAAAACTCTTGCAAAATTTCCTAAATCTCTGACATATTAAATAAGGCGATTCGATTTCGCCTGCGCTTCTTAACAAATTTACTAAAGTCATTAAAATAAAATGAAAACGGTTAACGGAAAATTAAAATCCGCTTTTCCGTAAATAGAATTTTATTTTCTAGTGCCAAATTCCCGCTTTATCCTTTTCTGCTTTTCTTTTTCCGCGGCTTCTCTGCGGCAAAATTCCCTTGTTTAACTTTCGTTAATCCCGCCGTTTAGATTTATAATTATGTTTATGTCAAAAACCGATTGGCTCGCGTCCGCGCCGCTTTCCGCAACGAACAGCAAAGCGGACACCGCGCTTTTTCCGTTTCTCGTCCGATTGATGCGCGGCGAAGATTTGGCGGCGGACGAAGCCGGTGAATTGTTTCGCGCTTTGACGGATTTTAACGCTAATCCGGCGCAAATCGCCGGAGCGCTCGTTGCGCTCACGGCAAAAGGCGAAACCTTTGCGGAACTCGCCGGAATGGCGCGCGTCGTTCGCGAGCAAGCAGTAAAAATCAAATCACGTCACAAAAATTTCATAGATACCTGCGGCACGGGTTCAAGCGCTTCGAAAACATTCAACGTTTCGACCGCCGCCGCATTCGTCGTCGCGGGCGCTGGTTTGGCAGTCGCTAAACACAGTAATCGCGGAGTTCTAAGTCGTTCGGGCAGCGCCGACGTTTTATCGAAACTCGGCGTTAAAATTTCGAGCGAGCCGGAATTTGCGCAAACTCTGCTCAACGGAACGGGACTTTGCTTTATGTTCGCCGCGAAATTTCATCCGCATTTGCGCCGTGTCGGCGACATTCGCCGCAACTTGGGCATTCGCAGCTGCTTGAATCTGCTCGGCGTTTTGGCAAATCCCGCGAACGCCCCGAAACAGCTCGTCGGCGTCTGGCATCCGTCTTTGTTCGAGCCGCTCGCGCAGGCGCTCGCGCTACTCGGAACCGAATCCGCATGGGTCGTTCACGGCTCGGATGGTTTGGACGAACTGACTTTAACTGGCGAGACTTACGTTGCCGAAGTTTACGGCAAAAAAATCCGCGAATTTCGCATCGCGCCCGAAGATTTCGGTTTGCAGCGCGGAAGTATCGAGCATTTAAAGACCGATTCGCCAGACGAAAGCGCGAAAATCATCAAGGATGTTTTGACCAGCAAACGCCGCGACGAAGCGCGCAGTTTGATTGTCTTAAACGCTGCTGCTGCGCTCGTCGTCGGCGGTGTCGCCCGCGACCCGATTCACGCCGCTCGTCTCGCCGAACAGTCGATTGATAGCGGACAAGCGCAAAATAAACTCGAAAGATTAATTCAAACGACGAATAAAAATAATGGAAAATAGTAAATGGAAAACGGAAAATAAATAAATTCCGGTAAATTTTCCATTTTTCGTTTTCCATTTTCCATTATGTTCGGTTGGCTTTACGGCAAAATTACTGATTTTCGCAACGCGCTTTACGAAAAAGATGTTTTCAAATCTTTTTCTCTCGGCGCAAAAACCGTCAGCGTCGGCAATATCACGGTCGGCGGCACGGGAAAAACGCCTCTCGTCGCTTTTATTGCCGAAATTTTAGCCGCGAACGGCGAAAAAGTTTGTATTTTGACGCGAGGTTACGGTCGGGAAAATCCGAAAAAAAGAGTTCTCGTTTCCGACAGCGAGACGATTTTGGCAACCGCGAAAACCGGCGGCGACGAGCCGTTTGAGCTGGCGAATAAATTGCTCGGCAAAGCGATTGTGATCGCCGACGCCGACCGCGTTTTCGCGGCGCAATGGGCGCGTGAAAAATTCGGCGCGACGGCGTTCGTGTTGGACGACGCTTTTCAGCATCGTCGGGCGCGGCGCGATTTGGATGTGGTGATTATTGACGCGACGAATCCGTTCGGGAACGGCAAAGTTTTGCTGTCGGGAATTTTGCGCGAACCTTTGGAAAATTTGAAGCGCGCCGGTTTGATTGTGATTTCAAGGGCGAATTTGATTGAAGATGCGGAAAATCTGAAAGCGGAAATCCGAAAATACAACTCCGCTTGTCCGATTTTCGTGTCCGAAAACGTCATTTCGAATTTAACGGAATTGAAAAATTTTCCGGCAAGAGTCATTGACAATGAAACATGGAACTCAAATTTTGAAACCAAACGCGCCTTGGCTTTTTGCGCGCTCGGCAATCCGGGAAACTTTTTCGAGCAATTGCGGCGCGAAAAGTTTGATTTGGCGAAGACTTTAGCTTTTCCCGATCATCATTTCTACGCGACGAAAGACATTGCGCAAATCGAACGGGAAGCAAAAGCGAGCGGCGCGGAAATATTGCTGACGACGGCAAAAGATGCCGTCAAACTGGAAAATTACGATTTCGATACGCTGTGTTTTGTTGTTGAAACCAGACTTTGTTTTGACGACGAATCAGGTTTTCGACAAATTATTGAAAATGTCTGAAATCTCGTTCTAAGAAACAATTTCGGCTTTTTGCTCAGCGTTTTCCTTCGGCTCGAGCAAACCGGCGAAAAGCCCGCGGCTGCCGCTGTGTTCGAGAATGTGTTTATACAGAACAGTTAGCAACGCGACGAGCGGAATAGCGATAAAAACTCCGGGAATTCCGGCGACCTGCTCGCCCGCCAGAACCGATAAAATAATTGCCAGCGGGTGCAGATGAATGCCGCCGCGAACGATGCGCGGATATGTCACGTAATCGTGAACGATGCGCAAAACGGCGAGAAAAATCGCTGTCCAAAGCGCCTGCCAGCCGGATTCGAGTCCGGCAACGGACGTGGCGAGAATGGCGACCGTGAGCGGTCCGATGAGCGGAATGAATTCCAGAATGCCGGCGATAATGCCGAGCAGAAGCGCGTAATCATTGCCCAAAAGATAAAATCCGGCGGTGCAGAGCGAACCGATTAAAAGACAGGAAATGAGCTGCGCGCGCGCATATGCAGCGAGCGTTTTGTTGACATCCGACAGCACCGATTCGACGCGCGTCCGCCAATTGCCCGCCGGAACGAGCCGCAAAATGCCGACGCGAAACAGATTAACGTCTTTGAGAAAGAAAAAAGCCAGAATCGGAACTAAAATCAGCCACGGCGCATAAGTTAAAATATCGATGGCGACGACGCCGAGAAACGAGGTGATGCGCTCGCCGATAAAAGTCAAGGAGTTGTTGATGCGGTCGTTAATCTGTTTCTGCACGCCTTCGGAAATCCGCATCCGGTCGAGGCGGCGATTGAGTTCGGTGATGCCGCTTTGCGCCGAGGTCGTGTAAGTCGGCACATTAGTCGCGAATTCCTTCGCCTGTTCAATGATGCGCGGCGCGACATACGCAATCGAAACGCCGAGAACGCCGAAAACCAGCAGATAAGAAATCACAATCGCCAGCGAACGCGGCATCGCTCCCGGAATATTGCGCGCGTGAAAAGGTCGCCGAATCAGCCTGACGAGCGGATTGATAAGATAGGCGAGAAAAACCGCCAGCACGATCATAAAAATCAGGAAAACGAGCGACGAAAGAATGCTGCTGACAAAATCTTTGACTGCCAAAAGCAGCAAAACGATAACGACGACACGCACAATCGAGCGAAACGAAGGTGAAGCGGGCGAAAGCGCGATCAGCTGCGGAATCTGCTCGGTTTCCGCCAATGCGGCTTTTTCGTCCGCCGCATTCGTTTCGTTGTTTTTTATGATGCCAGCCATAAATCGGTTTTCAGTTAACTGTTGGCGCTGCTGTTGGCGTTATTTTCAGCGTTCGGCGGCGTGTCGATTGGCGGCTTAGAAAAATCTTCGATATTGAAGCGATCACGCAATGCCATCAAATTTTGCTCGGCGAATTTGTATTTCGACCCTGCGATTACTGCTTTGTCTTCGTCCGACAAAATAAAGCGATTCGTCTCAGTCGGCGAATTCAGCTTGACGTATTTTTTATCGTCCGCGTCGAGCGGAGCGCCGTCTTTGCGGCGAAAAACGTAGATAAAATCGAAATTGGCGGTGCGCATCGTTTCCAAATCTCTGGCAAACGAATTTTTCGGCTGATTATTAGCCGCTTCCAATGAATTTGCGCGTTCCGACGTCGCATTTTTCGACGATTCCAAAATCGCCGCGTTCGGCTGACAGGAAAAGCTGAAAAACGCGGCAGCAATTAGAAGAAAAAGTTTAATCGGCAGGATTCTTCCAACCGCTCTTTTTCCCTTTTTCCCTTTTTCCCTTTCTCGCTTTGTCATTTACTGCTCCTCATCTTCATCGTTTGCCGGTTTGCTCGCGTTGGCGTTTGCCGCTTTTTCTTCTTCTTCGAGCTGTTTTAATTCTTCCGGCGTCGGTGGTGCGTCATCTGCCACCGAGTCTTTCGCCGGTTCACCTTTTTCCGGGCGAATTCGCAGAATGCGCGCTTCGTCGTCTTCGTAAATCATTTCCGCCCAACCGCTTTCGAGCGCTTTGGCTAACATATCATCGTTTTCCTTGGCGTCGGCAAAAATATAATTCGCGCCGAATTTTTCGCGGATAACCGGCGCCGGATCGTCAATTTTGCCGTTCGTCAGGTCAATCAGAAGTTTGTAAAGCTCGGGATTTTCCGAAAACAAATAATTCGGATCGAGACCGTAAGCATAACTGTGTTTCGTATTGAAGAAAAACAGTTTCGGAAAATCGTCCCAATTGCAGTTAAAAATGCGCTCGCCCGCCGGAATATTATCGCGTCCTTCGACGTCCGTGCCGGTCGCAAACAGCATCGCGCGCGAGTATTTATCGTTTTCCTCGTTCCCGCGAATCGTGTCGAGCAAACCGCTTTCGTTAATGCCGAAACGATTAAAGCCGGTCAGATTGTAAACGAAAAAGACGAACAAAATCAGACCTAAAGCCCAGAGCGCGCTTAATTTGCCGATTTCCCAGTAACGCTCTTTTTCAGTCTGTTTCGGCGCGTCCAAATAAGGCTTTAAATCGCGCTGAAAATCTTCGGGTAATTGCGGTTCGGTTTTCCACTGAAACGCCTGCCAGCTGAATGCGAGAAAAAGTATGGCGAACGGCGGAAAATATTCGGCGAACCGTTTCGAGCGAAACTGCGCGGCGAGCAAAACCGTGACGAACATCAAAAAGAACGTCGCTTTTTCCGGCAGTTTGCCGTTGCGCGGCGCGAATAAAATGTATCCGATGAGCATCGCCAGCAGCGCGACCGGGAAATTCAAAATCAATTCCATTCCGTTATACGGATACCATTCGCCGCCGACCGCGACCGCGAAATCCGAACCGACTTTGAATTTCGTGTAAAAATGCTCCCAAAAAAGCAAAAGATTCTGCGGAAAATACGGATTGATGATATTGCCCAAAATCATTCCGCCTGTGGTGAAAGCGAGTGGTCGCCATTCCAAACGGCGCTCGTTCCAAGCGACGATCAGCGTCCAGAAAAACGCCGCGAAAAGCAAAAGCGGAAAAAGGCTGTAAGTCCAGACGAACGCGAACATCAGCGGCAGCAGCCAGACGTATTTTCTTTCAAACAGCAGGTAAATTCCCGCAACGGTAATAATAATCGTCAGCGGCGGCGCTTTCGCCATATTCATACGGAAATAAAACGAACTGCCGCATACGAGAAGCATCACGAGCCAGAGCAGTAAATAATTGATTTTGTAACGATAAAGCAGCCAGTAAATCGAAAAAACCGCGAGCGTAGCGAACGTTACCGCGGCGACTTTCGCTGCCGTAACAGGTTCAAAAAACCACAAAAACGGAATCTGCAAAAGGTGAAACAGAAAATGATGATCGGCGTAATCCGCCGGATTCAAAACCGTCAAAGGCAGCCATTCAAACGTCGGCAGCCATTTTCCCTGTTTGAAGTTTTCCCACAACAGCGAGCTCCATTTGATGTGATAATATCCGTCCCAATCGCCGCAGCAAATCGCGTCGGTTTTAAATTGCAGAAACGTCATCACGAGCGCGACGGCGAAAAAACCGAAAATGAGATAAATCATCCGCACCGCGTCGTCGGTTTCGAGATATTCGCGCCACGAAACTTTCGTTCGTTCGGCAGCGGGCGAACTCGCGTCCGGCGCGCGGTTCTCAGCGTTTGGTTCTAAAATTTCTTCCATTATAAAAGTCTTAAAATGATGGCGAAAAAGGGTTAAATTCTTTCAAAAAAATATCACGAAATTCGCATAAATATCTAACTGTAAGTCGCCGGTTTCGGAAATTCAATCGCAGAACTGAAAAACAGGAATCAGCAGAAGGCTTTAAAGTTCACGCAAATCGTATAAAATGCCTTTGCTATGAAAACATATCGCGTTTTGCTCAGCCTGCTCGTATTACATTTCGCTTTTCAAGCGGTTTTCGCCAAAAAGCTCGTTCCGCACAAAATCAGCTTGAAAAACGGCAGAACTTTTAATTTCAATCTGCCTGCCGAATACGAAATTATTCCCGCTGCCGAAGGCTTAAAGCGCGTGCGTTTTTTCGCCAAAGCGCCGGACGGACGCATTTTCGTCACAGATATGCACGATTTGACCGATAACAATCGCGGCGCGGTTTATATTTTGGAAGAATTCGATTTGGAAACTGGTAAATTCACGCGCGTCGCGCCTTATTTGACTAATTTGAAAAATCCGAACAGCGCGGCGTTTTATACGGATAAAAACGGTCAGGATTGGTTTTACCTCGCTGAAACCGACAAATTGACGCGTCGCAACTTCACGAGAAACGAGACGAAACCGACCGACACGAAACCGCAAATTTTGGCGACTTTTCCCGATTACGGTTTGAGCTACAAATACGGCGGCTGGCATTTAACGAGAACAATCGCTTTCGCGCCGAACGGCAAATTGTATGTTTCCGTCGGTTCGAGCTGCAACGCCTGCGCGGAAAAGGAAAAAGAACGAGCGACCGTTCTGGAAATGAACGCTGACGGTTCTAAGCAAAGAATTTTCGCCAAAGGTTTGCGCAACGCGGTCGGTTTGAAATGGATCGGAAATTCGCTTTTCGCGACTAATCAAGGCGCGGATCATTTAGGTTCAAACAAACCGGACGAAACGTTTTACGCCTTGAAAAATAACACCGATTACGGCTGGGCTTCGTGTTATCAATCGAACGGCAGAATATTCGCGGACGCCAAATTTCCGCGCCGCGCGGGCTGTAAAAACGTTCCCGCTTCCTACGCCTTTTTTCCGGCGCACAGCTCGGCGATGGGTTTTGATTATTTCGACAAAGCGACAGGTGATAATTTAATAAAAAACTCGTTTCTCGTCGCGCTTCACGGTTCGACCGACAAAGATTTGGCAAAAGGTTATCGCATCGTCATCGCCAGAAAAGGCAAGCGTTTACAGAATTTTATCAGCGGTTTTCTGCAAAACAAAAAAGTTGTCGGGCGTCCGTGCGACGTTATGCGCCTCGACGAAAGCTCGTTTCTTTTTTCCGACGATTACAGCGGCGTGGTTTATTACGTGAGAAAGAAGAAATAAACGCGAAAAAATGAATAATGGAAAATTGGTAATTGACAATAGAAAACTCGCTTTAATTTTCAACCGCCAATTATCAATTTTCTGTTATTTTTGATTTACTATTTGCTAATGAACATCGGCATCACGGTTTATCCATCTTACGGCGGCAGCGGCATCGTCGGTTCGGAACTCGGGCGCGAACTCGCTTTGCGCGGTCACACGGTGCATTTTATTTCGTCGAGTCTGCCGACGCGTCTCGTTGAATTGAGCGATAAAATCCAGTTTCACGAAGTCGAAATGATGTCTTATCCGCTGTTCGAGCATCAGCCGTACGGTTTGGCGCTGGCGACGAAAATGGCGACGGTTGCGCGGTCGGAAAACCTCGATTTGCTGCACGTTCATTACGCGATTCCGCATTCGATTTCAGCGATTCTGGCGCGCGAATCAATCAAGCATCTGCGTTATCTGCCCGTCATCACGACGCTTCACGGAACGGATATCACGCTGGTCGGCGCAGACAGAAGTTATATGCCGATTACGCGCTACGGTTTGCAGCAATCTAACGGCGTGACGGCGGTTTCCAAATTTTTGAAGCAGGCGACGATTGAAACCTTCGATTTCGACGACGTGGAAGTCATTCCGAATTTCATCTGCGAAAAACACTATAAAAAAATCGCCGACTCGCCTTTGAAAAAAACTCTCGCGCCGAACGGCGAGCGAATTTTGATTCACGTCTCAAATTTCCGCGCCGTCAAACGTCCCATTGACTGCGTCGAGATTTTCGCCAAAGTGCTGCAAAAAGGCGGCGATGCGCGGCTCGTCATGGTCGGCGACGGACCGGAATATTCGGCGGTTCATCACCGCGCGCGTGTTTTAAATGTGCTTGACAAAACCGAATTCGTCGGCAAACAGGCGAAAATCGCCGATTACCTCGGCGTTTCCGACGTTTCGCTTTTGCCGTCCGAACTCGAATCTTTCGGACTCGCTGCGCTCGAAGCCCAAGCCTGCGAAATTCCGGTCGTCGCGTCGCGCGTTGGCGGAATCCCCGAAGTCATTAACGACGGCGAAACCGGATTTATGAGCGACATCGGCGACACGGAAAAAATGTCGGACGACGTTTTGCAGTTATTAAACGACGAAGAAATGCGCCTTTCATTCGGCAAACGCGGACGCGAACTCGCCATTTCGCGCTACAGTTCCGAAAAAATTATTCCGCAGTATATCCAGTTTTACGAAAAGGTTTTGCAGGCGAAAACGTAAAACAGTTTTGCCCGTGAAATACACGAAACAGACGAAATAAAAACAAAAGGAAAAAGATTTATTATTCCTACTCTTATTTTTTCATTTCTTTTGTGTATTTCGGGGCAAAATCTCTTCCGTTTGCCAATCCGACGCCGATTTTCTACCATAAACCCTTATGCTCAAACGCTATATGCACCGGCGCGAACGCCATTTCGCTTTTTTGAACGACAATCGCGTCGTGCATCCGTTCGGTTGGGGCGTGGAATTCATAGACAAAAACGCGAACGGCATTGATCCCCGCGAATTTTTCCGTGATTATACGAAAAAAGTTCTGGCAAACAGCGACGAATTTTTCTTTTCGCCGGAAATAAACGATTACGAATTAGAAGATAATAAATTGACTTGGACGAGCGCGATTGAAACGACTTCGCCGGAAAATAATACGGCGCGCTCCAAATTTTTCCCGCATACGGAAAACAAAAAATCGGCGGTCGTCGTCCTTCCGCATTGGAACGCGAAAGCCGGAACTTATTTCGATTTGTGCAAAGTTTTCAACCGCGTCGGCGTCTCCGCGCTGCGCCTGACGCTGCCGTATCACGAAGAGCGAATGCCGCCCGAACTCGAACGCGCCGATTATCTGGTCGCGCCAAATGTCGGACGAACTTTGCAGAGCTTAAGGCAATCGGTCGTTGACACGCGTTCTGCAGTTCGCTGGCTGAAAGCACAAGGCTACGAAAAAGTCGGCGTGGTCGGCACGAGCATCGGCTCGTGTGTCGGATTTTTCGCCTTCGCGCACGACGCAACAATTGACGCCGGAGTTTTCAACCACGTTTCCGGCTACGTCGCCGATGTCGTCTGGCAAGGACTTTCGACTTATCACGTCAAAGAAGGCTTGCAAAACGATGTCGCTCTCGACGAACTGCGCGAATTCTGGCTGCCGATTTCGCCGCTCGCTTATATGGACAAGCTCGCCACAATGCCGCCGCGCCCGCAAAGATATATTTACACGCTTTATGATCTGACTTTTCCCGTCGATTTATCGCGCGATATGATGCGAAGTTTGCGCGAACACAAAATTGACCACGACACCGTAAAAATTCCGTGCGGACATTACACTTTGGGCGAAAAACCTTGGGTTTATTTGGACGGTTGGAAAATCGTGAGTTATTTGCGAAAGCACTTGAGATAAAAATTTGTACTACTTTTAAAGAACAAAGTTATAAACAATTACCGATTTTACTTTGAAGGATTTTCCGCCAATTATTGTTGGCTTGAATCTAGCTAGTTTTGCTGCTTTGACTGCATCACCCCAAAGCAATGGATGCCCGGAAATAGGTTTGGCAAATTCTATATTCCCTTTTTCATCAATCAAAATTTCAATATCAACTCTTCCTGACGCTCCTGCGGCTCTAGCCATTGATGAGTATTCAGGGTATGGAATATTAATTGGTTTGCTGTTTGGCGGCAGATGACTAATATATTTTATTTGCTTTGCGTGAATAGAATTGACTGTTACAAACACTTTTATTTTACTTTTAACAATAAAAGTGTAAGAAATTAAAGCAATCGCTTTTATGGAATTTCCGATTTCTACTGTTGGAGAAAATTTAGAATTTCTAGCTGCTATCTCACCTGCTGCACGTAAAACCGGATGTCCGGAAATTGCTTTTGCAAAGATTACATTTCCCAGTTCATCAATTTCAGCTTGCACAATCACTTTTTCATTTTTACTGTATTTGCATTTACATGACGGAAAAGGCGGCTTTCGTAATTTCACAGCTTTTCCGAATGAAATTCCATTAGATAAATTTATGATTGCTTTGTCACTTCGAGCTTCTGTATCTTGAGAAAGAACAGTTTGAGATGAATAAAATAAACTCAAAAACGTAATTGTTAAAAATATGATTTTCATTACTTGATTTTGTTTCAATTTTATTGGACACCAAACAATCGCATTTGTTCCCGATTATCGCTAAATTGTCACTTTTTCACCGATTTTTGCAGTTCCATAATTTCCGAAATTAATTTGATCAATTTTTCTTTGAAAGTTTTCGGTTGAGCGTCGTCCGTCGCGTGAATGCCGAGCAGGACGTGAATGACTTTGATTGTGGAAAGGACGGTTTGGTCAACGTCTTTGGTTGAATACCAAGGGTTGACGGCGACGCGGACTTTATTGTTTTCGTCGAGCCACGCTTCGACGTTTTCGGCGTCAATGGCGCGGGCGATTTGTTCTGCATCAGCATTTTCGGGCAGGGTGAGAATCATCGAAGCGCGTCCGTCATCAATCGAAAATTCGCTTTCGATGCCGACGGTTTCGAGCAGACCGCCGCGCACGTCCGTCGCAATGGCGCGCAGAACTTCGTCGGTCGCGGCGAGCAGATTTTTCTGTTTGCGCGGCACGGTTGAATTTACGGGAACGCTGACGCGATTTTCCCGTAAATCATTGTAAATCGGCGGGATATGCCACGCCGTGAGTTTTGTCCCCCGAACCGGCGGACCGCCTGTAACGGCGAGTTCTCAGAAATTTTCCCAGCGTCCGCGCCAGCGACTCATATAAATTATTTATTTCCTCTTAATAAAATTTATCTGCCGTCTTTAACATTACCAAATCTGCCGTTTAATGACGAAATCGAGTTGTTGGCGAAATAAGACGGCGCGAAACTTCAAAAAAGTTTTCTGTTTCTGCTAAACTCATTTCGTTTGTGAATCAGCCGACCGAACAAACTATCGAAAAATCAATCGCGCGACTTGTTTCGCGTGCCGAAAATTCGCGCGGGTTAAAAGCGGCTGATTTGCGCGGGCGCGTCGTAAAGGCGATTGAAAAATACATTTTGCGCGATGACGAAAACGCTTCGATTCAGGAAATAAAAGCGTTTGTTGACGAGCTGCGGGCGGACGATTTGTGTTTGATCGTCGCTTGCGAGAACGGCATCGAGTCGGCTTGGGACGATCTGGTGAAAAATTTCGACCAAACCGTCAAATCGGCGGCGCGGAAAATTGCCAGTAATAACGATGATGCCGAAGATTTGGCGAGTTCGATTTGGGCAGAGCTTTACGGGCTAAAGCATGATAAAGACGGGAAACTGCGGACGAAGCTTTCGTATTATTCCGGGCGCGGAAGTTTGGCGGGCTGGTTGCGCGCCGTCGTTTCACAATTGGCGATTGACGAGTTTCGCAAGCAGTCGAAGTTCGTGCAAATCGAGGAAAACCGCGAGTTTGAAAACTTAGCGAACGAGTCTTCCGAAAAAAGCGAAAATAATTCGGTCGTCGCCCATTCCGATAATCCCGAACAGATTTTTTCGGAAAAACAAACGCAGAAAGATGTTGCCGACGCGTTAAAATCAGCGATCAGCGAACTCGGCGCGGAAGATAGATTGATGTTGAAACTTTATTATTTCAACGATTTGAAATTAAAAGACATCGGGGCGACTTTGGGTTTTCACGAAGCGACGGCGAGCCGGAAGTTGGTTCGCGTTCAAACGGAAATTCGCAAATCGGTCGAGCGAATCTTAAAAACCCGGCACGGCTGGAGCGACGCGGAAACGAAACGCTATCTGTCGGAAACGGCGGAAAAACTCGGCATTAACCTGGAAAAAATGTTTGCGATTTTGCTGTTTGCCGCTGTCATGCAAGATATTTTTGCATCGGGCGTTCTGAAATAGAACATCTATCAAACATCGAACAAAATTTCGGTTGATAAATGATAAACGCCGACGAAATAAATGATTGAAGGATTCGACAAGGAAATGGACGCTCTGCTTCGCCAAACGGTGAAAAGCGAAACCGCGCTCGCAAATGATAATCTTAAATCCGCAATCCTGAATCCAAAATCCGAGATCCATCTCAACGCCGACGAAATTTCCGCTTTCGCCGAAAACGCCTTGCCGGAAAGAGCGAAGCTGAAATACACGGCGCATTTCGCCGACTGCGACCGCTGCCGGACGATACTTTCAAATTTGATCGAGCTCAATTCGGAAGCGGAAACAATCGCCGCTTCTTCGATCGTCTCGCCGCAAATCGTTGAAACGAGAGCAATTCCCTGGCATCGAAAACTTTTCGCGTTTCCGAATTTGGCTTACACGATGGGAGCGCTCGTCGTTCTGTTCGGCGGTTTTATCGCATTTACCGTCGTGAGAAACGTCAATGAAGCAACCGGCTCACAGAGCATTTCGCAAATTCCTGAGAGCCAAAGGAGCACGGGCGGACCGAGTTTCGACGGAGAAACGGAACTACTGATCCCGAATGCGGCGGCAAACACGATGTCGAACGCAATGTCGTCAAACGCGACTTCGGCGAACACGTCTTCAAATTTGATGATGTCGAATACCGCTTTAGCTACAGCTGCCAATTCGACGAGTGTTTCAAATAATTTCGCGGCGCGAACAGCAAACGCAAATGCGTCTGTCTCACAAACACCGCGCGCGGCAGCGCCGCAACCTGCGCCGCCCGCAATCGCGCAAGCCGCGCCGCCGACACAAGCCGAAACATTTTCAACCGACGCAGCTGGAAGTTCCGCCGCGCGGATCAGCGAAAACGAAAAGAAAACTGCCGACCGAAAGGCGGATACGGAAAAAACCGAAGTCAAACAAGATGCGCCGCGTTCCGATTCTTCCGCTTTGTCGGCGCGAAATACGACTTCAACAACCGGCAAAGATTCTAATTCGCTGAAAACAAAAGCGCGAAATCAAAAATCTCCGGGGGCGGAAATCCGTCAAATCGGCGGAAAAACCTTTACGCGCAAAGAAGGCGTTTGGTATGACGGGAATTATAACGGGCAGCCGACGACAAACATTTCTCGCGGATCGAATGATTACAAAAAACTCGATTCCGATTTGCGATCGGTTGCAGGGAGTTTGAACGGAACGGTTGTTTTGGTTTGGAAAAATAAAGCTTACCGAATTCAATAAGCCAAAAAATTTAACAACCGGCAGATTCTTTTCACGCAAGTAAAATCCTTTCCAACTTTACAGTTAAAAGTTAAAATAATCGTATGAAAGTTTTAACTTTTCTTTTGTATTTGTTGTGTTTGTTCGTTTCTATTTCTAACGCACAGCCTGTCTGGCAGGCGAATCTCGGCGGAAAAGTCGAGTTTTATCAAACAACGGATTTCGGAATTTTGCTCGCGGGAAGCAGCAATTCGCTTTTCGCGCTCGACGGGCAAACGGGCGAGCGTTTGTGGCGCAGAAATCATCAAGGTTTGGATGAAACTTCGGTCGTGCCAATTCCGGGAACTGATTTGATTTTGGTTTCAACGGATGAAGGTGACCGTTCGCGCGTCGAGGCGGTTGAATTGTTGAGCGGCGGGACGCTGTGGCGCACGGATAAAGTGAAAGGCGACGTGATGCAGCTCGCGGTTGACCCGCAAACGGATTTGCTCGCCGCCGTGTTAGTCAAAAAAGCGCGCGGGCGCGTCGGCGAAGAATTTAAACGAACGCCGATCGTTCACGTTTTCCAGTTGTCGAGCGGCGAAGAATTATGGAAAAAAGAACTTGAATCCGACGTGCAGATGATGCCCGCTAGTTTTGCGGAAAACTCGGAAGTTTCATACACGCTTGATAATTATCGCCCGCCGCTGATGCTCGACGGCAGGCTTTATTTGTTTTATGAAGGCGCGACGAGTTATGACGCCAGAACGGGAAAAGAAGCGGAGCGCGAGAAATTCAAAATCAACGAAGGCGGACTCGCGCTGACCGAAGCCGACCCGGTTTTCGACGAAAAATATCTGTACACTTCGGGCAAAGGAAAAGTTCGCGCCATCAATCGTAAAAATTTCAAGGTCGAGTGGGAAGCCAAAGATTTGGGCGTAACGCCGGAAATGGCAATCGTCGGAAACGTTTTGTATGTTCGCACGGGCGGACAGTTTACGCGCATCAAAGACGGCGAAATCGAGGAAGAAGGCGCGTTCGGCGTGTCGGCGATTGACACGACAAACGGCAAAACTCTCTGGCGTTACAAAGGCGCGGACAAAGGTTTGACGAATTTCGTGTTCAGCGATACGAACACGATTTTGATTGCCGATAAAGACGATTTAATTAAAATCAACTCGCGAACAGGCAAAAAGATTTCTGAATTTGAACACGACGTCGAACGCGCACAATTTGTTTTGATCAACGAAAAAGGCGAAGCCGTCGTCGGCGGACGCGACGAAATCGCGGCATTTCAAATTCGAGATTCAAGAGCGGAAATTCAAAATTCAAAATTCAAAATTCAAAAAGTTTCTCTTGAAATCCAAAATCCGAAATCTAAAATCCAAAATCAAGCTGTCTGGCGCGTCAAACACAAAGCGCCGTCGCGCGGCATTCTGCGCACGGTTGCCGGAATCGCTTTGCGGGCGACGGCGCTTTATTTCCGTTACGGCGGCTTGGCGACTTCCGCTTTGAACATCGCTCGCGGCGTGTCGGTCGCGCGTTCGGTTCTCGGATTGCGCTGGTCGGGCTTGCGCTCGCGATTCGGCTCGTTCGATTTGACGACGCTCGCGGCGAATTCGGCGAGAAATTACGCAATCAATCGCGTCAGCGTTTACGGCATCTCGGCAAGAGACGTTAATTTATTGAACAGAGTGCGCGGTTTATCACAAGGTTTATCGCAGATTGACGTGCCTAATTTGCCGAACGTCTCAAACGTTCGCGGCAGAATCATCAGCGGCGCGATCAATCGGGCGACGCCTTCGCGCGCCGATGTGCAGGAATCCGTGCTTGACCGGCTTGACCCGGTTCGTCAGGTCGAGAAACTTTCGAGTTATTTTCTGCGGCGTCAAAGATTGGCGGATTTGCGCGGAAATTATATGTATTTTTACACCGATTTGCCGCGCCCGTTTGATCGAAAGGGATTGGTCGGAGTCAATGTGCACACCGGACGCGACGCTCGATACGCTGTTGTTTCCGAACCCGACGTGCGTTTTACGACCGACGAAAGCGTCGGTCTGCTTTATTCTGCGGACGGCAATCGTCTGCAGGCATTTAATGTTATAGACAGATAATTCGGTCTTTAACATGTGTTTCTGTGAACGCGTTGTTAAATCTAAGTAATTAAAATTAGTTAAGCTGATTGATTTAAATCAATCGGCTTTTTTTTGCTTGACAGGATTTTTTTGTTCGATTAATATTTTGCCATCTAAAAAACATTCAACCGGACAGTTTCAAGCACAAAGATGTTGGTTGAGATTGTAATTTTTGAAGATTATTAGAAAACATGTTTTCTAATAATCTTCAAAAATTTTGTTGTATTTCATAAATACAAAACCGTCTCAATTAACCATTCGATCTTTTGATAACGCTCAGAGTTAATTTACGGAATTAAATTTTTTGTTAATTAAGTGTTAAGCCTCGTTTTACCAAAAGGCACAATGATCATTTAACAGTATGAACAAAGCGAGTGTTCTTTGATTATAGAAAACTTAGTCAAATCCGAGTAACCAAATTGAAAGTCCCACATTAACCAATTCAATAAAAACCTAAATTGAGGTCAAACAGGAGAAAATATAAACACATGAAAAAATTTACATTTTTAGTGCTTACATTAGCGTTAATGCTTGGCATTTTTGCTTCAACCAATTTATTTAATCAGGCTGTTAAAGCGGCGGCAGATTGTGTAACTGAGATTATCACAGGAGATGATATTGCTGAACAAGCGGAGAACACACCTCCAACTAAAAATTGGGTTCTCTACAAAAGAGCCTCTGGTGATGGTGAGGTTCGTGTTGGACCAGCAGCACCGCCTTTAGGTGTTGGCAGTTATGAACTAGTAACGCCGACAGGAGCTGATAAAGCTACCTTGTTCAACTTCCAACACGTCGGAACTCAACTTGATGACATCAACAAAATAAGTTACTCAACTTACCGAACGGATGGAGCACTTCAACAAGTCGCCGCTCTTAATATTCAAGTGGATGTGAACGGCGACGCGCCAGGTGGATTCACAACACTTGTATTTGAGCCAGTCTATAATACGGATCAAGGATCTGTTGTCAGTGGCGACTGGCAAGATTGGGATGCTTATAATGGTGGAAACGCTATTTGGTGGTCATCAAATCCGATTCCCGGCGCGCCAAACAGAGATACTTTTGTAACTTGGGATTCGATTGTTGCCGCAAATCCGGACGCAGTGATTATCGGTGGGTTTGGTGTAAATCAAGGCAGCGGAAATCCTGCGTTAATTAGCGCGGTTGATGCACTTTCAATTGGATATGGCGCAGACTGTTTTACTTATGATTTCGAGCCTTACCGTATTGCTACTTCTGCGGGAGCCTGCAAAAATGGTGGTTGGCAGAATTTGAAACGCGCTGATGGTTCTTCATTCAAAAATCAAGGCGATTGCGTTAGTTATACCAATAATGGCAAATAACTGAAACAATAAACTGGATTAACCAACTAAAGAGCTGCTTGATTCTCAGGCGGCTTTTTTCTTTATTTAATAAGAAACGCAATGATTGCTTTCTTTTGTTTATAAGAGACAGCAAATTCTAGGCACAAATTGGCAATTTATTAATAATAAAATGTTTTATTGTTCAGTAAAAAAGCGAGTAATAATATCAAATTAGAAATCTAATTTTTTTACGCGGCATACTACAAAAATTAGTTGACAAAATTTGGAGTTAGATATATATAATTCCTAAACTTTAGGGACTTAATTATTACATGTTTAACCGATAGTTATTAGTTATGCTGTTTGAAATGAAAGCAGGTTATGACTTATTGAATTTGGTTGGCGATATGCTCGTAATAATGTTCCCTGAGCTGAAAAAAGTGTTAACGATATTTAATATATTTACTGTCGGTATCGAAGTCAGTAAATTAAAATATCTAATTCTCCCAAGCGATTCTTCAACATTCACAAAACAAAAGGAGAGTAAAAAAGATGAGAAAGCATATTTTGTTAAGTATTTTGTTGAGTTTGGTTGTTAGTGGTTTGTTAGTAACCTTCAATACATCCGCCGGTCCGAGGGAATCGGCGAGCGGTCATGGAACGCTTATTGTTCAGGACGAAGACGGCAATGATGTGAGAAGACAATTTTCTTTCAACGCACAGCGTCTGGCAAATGGAACTGTTAAAGGTCATGCGGTTTTGCATAATCCCGCATTTCCGGGAGAAAACGGCAACGCTTACCAAGCCTCTTTTGACATCAGTTGTATGAAGGTAGTTGGTAATATCGCTATTCTCGGTGGTTTCGTACGCCGAACTAATGATCCGAATCTGGTAGATGCCGCGTATTTCTCGGTGCAAGACAATGGCGAGCCGGGAAAAAACACCGATAAAATCAGCAGCGTTTACTTTTTTGACGACGATCCGTCAACAACCGGAGACCCGGCACTGTGTGAATTGACTGGACCGAATGATTTCCCGTTGAATCCGATAGAAGCCGGTAATATTCAGGTAAGACCCTAAGCGACAGTAATTTCGGTCGCAAAAATTGAACAATAAAACGCAAAAAGCCGCTTGAGAATCAAAGCGGCTTTTTGCGTTTTATTGCAAATTACAAATATCGAAGCTTAAAGCCGACGGATAAAAACAAAATGAAAAGAATGAAGAAATATATTACTCTGTAAGTCTTGTTTATAAAAAATTTCTGAGGTCAAAATGAAAACACGTCTAATTTTATTATTGCTACTCGTTTCAGCCGTTCCGGCTTTCGCTCAAAAAGAAAAAACGGCGAAACCGAACGCTGAAATTCAAAGAATGTTGAAGGATATTTCGGCAAAAAACATCGAAACGACGATACGCAAGCTCGTCAGTTTCGGAACGCGCAATACTTTGTCGGAACAGGACAACCCGACGCGCGGCATCGGCGCGGCGCGCGATTATTTATACGCCGAGTTTCAAAAAATCAGCGCCGACTGCGGCAATTGCCTGACGGTCGAAAAGCAGACTTTTCTTCAGCCGAAAGCGGCGCGAATTCCCGAACCGACGAATTTGACGAACGTCATCGCCACTCTGCGCGGCGCGACTAATCCCGAAAGATTTTACGTCGTTTCCGGTCATTACGATTCGATGTGTTCGAGTCCGATTGACGCCAAATGCGACGCGCCGGGCGCGAACGACGACGCTTCGGGAACGGCGGCGGTCGTTGAAATGGCGCGCGTGATGAGCAAAATGAAATTCGACGCGACCATCGTTTTTATGGCTGTTCCCGGCGAGGAACAGGGACTTCTCGGCGCGGCTTATTACGCTGAGCAGGCAAAGAAAAACAATCAGAATATCGAAGCGATGTTCACCAACGACATCATCGGCGGCGTGACAAGCTATAAAAATTCGCCCGAAAGACAAACCGTGCGCGTGTTTGCCGAGGGCGTGCCGACGAGTGAAACCGAACAGGAAGCGGCAACCAGGCGCAGCGTCGGCGGCGAAAACGATTCGGCGGCGCGTCAATTAGCGCGTTACATACAGGATGTCGGCAGCGTTTATTCGCCGAAATTTCGCGTACAAGTCATTTACAGACGCGACCGATATGGACGCGGCGGCGATCACATCCCGTTTTTAGAACGCGGTTTTGCCGCTGTTCGATTCTCCGAGCCGAACGAAGATTACGCGCACCAGCATCAAAACGTCGGCATCCGCGACGGCAAATTTTACGGCGACACAATCGAGTTCATTGATTTTGATTACGTTGCTAACGTCACGCGCGTTAACGCCGCGGCGCTCGCCAATCTCGCGCTCGCGCCGGCGAAACCGAAAAACGTCAACATCGTTACCGGACGATTGACGAACGACACGGATTTGAAATGGGACGCCAGCACAGACACGGATTTGGCAGGTTATGAAATCGTCTGGCGCGCGACCGATTCGCCGGTTTGGACAAACTCGCAATCGGTCGGAACTGCGACGAATTTCACGATGAAAGAAATGTCGAAAGACAACTTCTTTTTCGGCGTCCGAGCAATTGATAAAAACGGTAACCGCAGCCCGGTCGTGTTTCCGCGTCCAGCCGCGCAGCCGCGCCCGCCAGCCGCAGCAAGATAAATTGAACAATTACCTAACCGAAAAATAAAGCGGATTGAAAACAATCCGCTTTATTTTTTTTACAACTCTTAACCTAATGTTCAGCCTCATAAGATCGCGTTGAATTTCAATCCGGGCGCGAAATATGTTAAAAATGAAGAAACCGACAAATTCCCCTTTCTAAATTTGTTTATCATTTTTTTTATAATTATTTATCTAATACGAGTTTTAATTTAAAGGATTTTAATGAAAAAATTTTATTTTGTTTTATTCGGCGTTTTTCTTTTTGTCGTTTGCGGTTCTTTTACTTTCCAAATTTCCGCTCAGAACGAGTTGCCCGAGAACGCGACAAGTCTAATTTCGCCGAATATCGTCGTCAGCCAGTTTCAAGTCGCCGGCGCGACGGCGAACGATGAATTTATCGAGCTGCACAATACGAGCGCGAGTCCGGTTGATTTAAGCGGCTTGCGCGTCGTTTATCGTTCGACATCGGGAACAAATGACGTTTTATTCGCCGAGTGGACGACGAGCACGATCATTCCGGCGGGCGGTTATTATCTGATCGCTTCGACAGGCTACGACGGCGCGACAGTACCAAATTTCATTTATAATCCGACAACTTGCGCGTGTTCGATGTCGGCGACGAGCGGCGGCATCGCGGTTCGCAGCGGCGCGTCTAATTCAGGCGTCATCATTGATTCGGTCGGTTTCGGCGCGGCGACTAACGTTTTCGTTGAAACGACGACCACAATCGCGCCGCCGGCAAACACCGGACAGGCTCGCTTAAACAATGGCTGTCAGGACAGCGACAATAATTCCAACGATTTTTCAAACGTCAATCCGGCAGCGCCGCGCAACGCGGCGAGCGCGCCCGTAACGTGCGGCAACACGGGCGGAAATACGATTCTCATCGGCGGCGGCGCGAATCCGAATACCGTCGCGCCGAACGGAACAACGCTTTTAACCGTTTCGGTTGTTCCGGCGGCGAATCCGCCGAGCACGGGAATTACGGTCGTCGGCAATCTGACGAGCATCGGCGGCGCGGCGGCGCAGCAATTTCTCGATAACGGAACGAACGGCGACCAGACGGCAGGCGACAATGTTTACTCGTTTCTGGCGACGATTCCCGCAGATTTATCGGGCGGAACACGCAGCGTGACGGTTACGGCTTCGGACGCACAGACGCGTTCGACGAGTCTCACATTTAACATCACAATTAACGCGCCGCTGGCGGACGATAACCCTTTGCTTTTGGGAAATCCGAGCGACGCGACGACTGATATCGCCAACGAAAACAACTATTTAATGATTAAACCGCAGTTTTCGCTCTCATATAATCGCAGCCGCGCGACGGCAAATTGGGTGGCTTGGCGATTAGACAGCAGTTGGATCGGCACGTCGGGACGCCAGGATGATTTTCGTCCCGACGAAACATTGCCCGCCGGTTGGTATCGCGTGCTTGATACGGATTATTCCAATTCCGGTTACGATCGCGGACATATGACGCCTTCGGGCGACCGGACGCGGTCGGTTTCGGACAATTCGGCGACGTTTTTGATGACGAACATCGTTCCGCAGCTCGCCGCCAACAATCAGGGCGCGTGGAACGATTTTGAAAATTATCTCCGGTCGCTGGCGCAGGGCGGACAGGAAATTTATATCTTTTCAGGCGTTGCAGGGAACATAGGAACAATTGCACAAGGGAAAATAGTCGTTCCCGCCGTAACATGGAAAGTGGTTTTGATTTTGCCGAACGGAACCGACGATTTGCAGAGAATCGGTAAAGGAACGCGCGCCTTCGGCATTATCGTTCCTAATCAGCCGCCGCTCTCGACTACTACGCCTTGGCGCAATTTCCGCGTAACGGTCAACGAAGTCGAATATTTGACCGGCTACGATTTTTTCTCCGAGATTCCGAAAAACAGTCAGGAATTAATTAAAAGAAGGCGAGACAGACAATAAATGAAATTCAAGATTCAAGATTCAGGATGCAAGGTTAAAAAAACATCTGCATTAAAGCTTATGCGGCTTCATCATTATTTTTTCGCGGCGTTTTTGCTACTGCTGACGTTTTACTTTTCGCAGACAACCGTTTCGGCGCAGAAAACCCGCACGATCAGCGAAGTTCAGGGCGATAAAAACGCTTCGGCTTTCGCGGGCGAAACGGTGCGCGTTACCGGCGTCGTGACGGCGCGGACGCGGAGCGGCTTTTTTATTCAAACGCCCGACGACAAAACCGACAATAATCCGAACACGTCCGAAGGCATTTACATTTTCTCGCGCGGCGAGCCGGGCGGCGAAGCGACCATCGGAAATCTCGTGTCAGTAACAGGGACGATTGAAGAATTTCGTCCGAAACAAGAACCCTTGAGTTTGCCGATCACGGAAATTTCTATGACGCGCGGCAAAGATATTATCTCGGTCGAATCGAAAGCCAATCCGCTGCCGAAACCCGTCGTTTTATCGCTCGACGTTTTCAAGGACAACCGCATTGACGCGCTCGAAAAGTATGAAGGAATGCGCGTCACGGTTGCGGAAATGACTGTCGTCGCGCCGACCAACGGACGAATAGACGAAAAAACCGGCGCGAGCGAGTCGGACGGAACTTTTTACGGCGTCGTCAAAGGTTTGGCGCGCCCGCTGCGCGAACCCGGTCTCGACGTTTACGATTACGTGCTTTTGCCCGACAAGGAAAAGGAAAAACTCAAAAAGGATTTCCCGAAAATTTCGCTTTTCGACCACAACCCGGAACGTCTCCGCGTCGAAAGCACGGCGCAGTTAGGCGGACAGGCGGTTGATGTAACGAGCTTTGCTGAATTAAAAAATGTGACCGGCGTTTTGCATTACACTTATCGCGCCTACACGATTTACACCGATGCCGACAACCGACCGGCAATTTCCAATCTCGTCAAAGCGCAGGCTTTACCCGAACCGAACGACCGGCAGTTTTCGATTGCGGCGATGAATCTCGAAAGATTTTTCGACGAAGAAGACGACCCGAACGTCAAAGAATCGATTATTACTGCCGAAGGTTTTGAAAAGCGTTTGAAAAAAGTTTCGCTTGCCATTCGCACGATTATGCAGATGCCGGATGTCGTCGGCGTCGTCGAAATAGAAAATCTGGCGGTTCTGAAACGTCTCGGCGAGCGCATCAACAAAGATGCCGAAGCGAGCGGCAAACCGAACCCGAAATACGAAGCGTTCCTGGTCGAAGGCAACGACATCGGCGGCATTGATTCGGGATTTCTGGTCAAATCCTCGCGAGTCGAAACGCTCGAAACCAAACAATTCGGCAAAGACGAGCAGTTTCAAAATCCGGTTTCCAAAAAAGACGTTTCACTTAATGATCGCCCGCCGTTTTTTCTGCGCGCTGCCATCAAAGACCCGAAAAGCGGTCAGCCGTTCGAATTCGTCGTCGTCGTCAACCACTTAAAATCGCTGCGCGGCTACAACGACGAAAAAGACGCGCCGTTCGTGCGGATGAAAAAACGCCTGCAAGCCGAGTACTTGGCGAAATTCGTCGCCGAGCGGCAAAAAGCGAACCCGAACGAGCGAATCGCGCTTGTCGGCGATTTCAACGCTTTTCAGTTTGAAGACGGAATTATGGACGTGATCGGCACGATCAAAGGAAAACCCGCTGCCAAAGAACAGATAATGATTGCGACGGAAGATTTGCTTAATCCCGATATGACGAATCTGGTTGATTTGATCAAAGCCGACCAGCGTTATTCATACAGTTTCGACGGCAACGCGCAGGTGCTCGATCATTTTCTCGTCAGCGAAGCGTTCAAAAAACACATCAACGGCTTCGGTTTCGCGCGGATTAACACCGATTTCCCGGAGATTTACCGCAACGACGCAACGCGAGTCGAACGCTTTTCCGACCACGACGCGGCAGTCGCGTATTTTACGTTTGACGACGTAACCGCGCCGAAAGCGAAATAAAAAACTTGAAAAACTAGCCATAGAGTTCACAGAGAACACAGAGAAATTAAAGAATTGTCTTTCTCTGTGTTCTCGGCGAACTCTATGGCTATATTCTTTAAATCTTCTCCAAAATGACCTGCGCGACGGCGTGTTCGGTCGTGTGCGAAAGCGAAAGATGAATGCGATTCGCGCCTAAATTTTCAAAAAGCGTTAACGCTTCGCCCGTAAGTTTCAAATCCGGCGCTCCGGCTTCGTCGGAAACGATTTCAATGTCGTGCCACGTAATGCGCCCGCGCCAGCCTGTTTTAAGAGCCTTTAAAAACGCTTCCTTCGCCGCAAAACGCGCCGCATAGCTTTGCGCCGCGCTTGCGCCTTTCGCTTCGCAATACGCGCGTTCGGCGTCCGTGTAAACGCGCGCGGCGAAACGCGGCGTTCTCGCAATGGTTTCGCGGATGCGGTAAACTTCGATAATGTCTATGCCGATGGAAACGATCACGGGTAAAGTTCAGGATTCAGAATTTAAGATTCAGGATTCGTCTGACGAAAATCGAATTTTAGCAGAAAAAGGATTTTTCTGGCGCGAAAAAGACGGCGTTAGGATTCTGGTTTGCCGCAATTTGGAAGAAAACGGTTTCGTTAACGGATTTTCTACACGAATCGGCGGCGTTTCCGCATTTCCCGAAAATGATTTGAATCTAGCGGGCTTCGGCGAAGATTCAGAAGAAAACATCTTTGAAAACCGACGACGTTTTTTAAATGTTTTCGGCGGCGATTACCGATTAACGACCGTCTGGCAAGTTCACGGCGACGCGGTAAAAATCGTGCGAAACGAGGAAGATATAAAAAACACCGAAGAACGCGGCGACGCGCTAGCTTCTGATTTACAAAGTATTTTGATTGGAGTCAAAACCGCCGACTGCGTTCCGGTCTTGATCGGCGACGCGAAAACAGGCGCATTTGCCGCGATTCACGCCGGCTGGCGCGGAACGGTTGAATCAATCGTCGTCAAAACCGTAGAAAAAATGCGCGAAAATTTCGGCACGAGCGCTCGTGATTTAATTTGCGCGATTGGTCCTGCCGCGACTTGCCAAAATTATGAGGTCGGGACGGAAGTGATTAACGCTTTCGGTGAAAAATTTCCCGGCTGTGGAAAATTTTTCACCGAAACTCGTCCCGGACACGCTTTGATTGATCTGCATAGCGCCAATCGAGAACAGCTTTTGAACAGCGGCGCGCACGAAGAAAACATTTTCACCGCGCCGCTGTGCACAATAGAGCGCACGGATTTGTTTTTTTCATACCGTAAGGAGAAGAATCTTTACGGGAAAACCGGGCGATTGCTTTCCGTGATTGGAAGAATATAAGAAGAGAAATAGAGAAAAAGCGGGCATCATAGTTTCGTCTTGAAATATCAATTTTCGGTTATGAAACATAAACCATTCTCCATCTTCTTGTCTCTTCTACTCATCTTCTCTTCTCATTTCACTCTTGCTGTTAATGTGATTTCCTTATTCTTCGGCGGGTAACAAACCTCATCAGTACAGGCTTGATAGCGAACGACGGCGCGAACTTTAACGGCGCTTCCTTTGAAATTAGCGGGAACGCGGACGTTAAAGCTGAAAACAGTGCGTCCTTCGTAAACGTTGATGGCGTCTTCGGAAAATTGAAAGCGGCGCGATTTTCCGCGCGGATAACCGATGCCCGCAATGCGCGCGCCCGTCGCGCTGACGCGAACCGTCGTCGGAATTGCATACTCGCTGTTCGGGCGATTGGAATTGACGTGCAGACCGCCGGGAATGTCCATCACGATTGTGCCGCGAGCCGTGCCGCCTCGCGAAACCGCGCCGATTGAACCGCTAAAGGTCTGCGCCTGAAGATTATTTGCCGTCAGTAAAAAGACGAATGTAAAAAACGCTCCGAATATAATTTTTTTCATAACTTATCTCGATTTTCTAAAATAAATCCTCCGAATTAATATTATTTGACGCGAAAACTTTCGACGAGCTTTTCGATACTTTCGCCGTAAACGCCAGCCGAATCGCTTAAAACCGTTGCCGATAAATCGTAAATTTTCGATTCTCCGGCGATTATTTTGCGGTATTCGAGCGTGTTGACGCCGCTGTCCCGATTTTCGCCTTTTAACAGACAGATTTTTCGTCCGCTTTGCGCAGCGCCGACGGTTTCCGCCGACAGTATCTCATCGAATGTCTGTTTCGCCCGTTCGCAGTAAAAGGCGAAATTTTCGTTTGCCGCGATTCGCAGCTTCGCCTCGGCGCGGCGAAGCTTTTCGGTTTCGTCCGATTCGCCGAAATCTTTGGAATACGCTTCAAATGCAAAAGCCGACGCGCCGCCGACCGGATTGATAAAGCCTTCGGGTTTCACAAGAACAAACTCGTCGGTTTCGATTGTTTCCGTTTCATAAGCCGCCGCCGCCGATTTCTTGACGCGCGTCGAGACGTAAACCATCAGCGCTACGAGAATGCCGCCGATTATAAAAATTTCCATAAGTTTTACTGAAAGCTAAAAAGTTAAAGAGTTAAAAAGCGAAAAAGTTTGATTTACTCAAATCGGTTTTTGCTTTTTCACCTTCAAACCTTTTCTTCTTTTCGCCTTCAAGCGGTAATCTGCACCAAATTCGGCGAGTCCTTCGCTGCGAGCTGCCCGCAAGCGGCGTAGATGTCGCGCCCGCGCGGGCGGCGAACGTAAGCCGAGACGCCTTTCGATTCTAAAATCTGTTGAAATCTGTCGACCTGTTCCGCTTTTGACGGACGATATTCGAGCGGTTCGGCGGAATTGTGCGGAATCAGATTGATTTTAACGCGCTCCAAACCGTAACGATTGAGCAGATTCGCCAACTTTCTCGCGTGTTCGTCCGTGTCATTAACGCCGCCGAGCAAAACGTATTCAAACGTGAAACGCTCGCCGCGACGCAGAGTTTTTTGAAATTCCTTTGCCGCCGCGAACAGTTCTTCAATGTTCCAGCGCTTGTTGATCGGCATTAGTTTGTCGCGCAATTCGTTGTTCGGCGCGCTCAAAGAAATCGCCAGATGCGGGCGATTTTCGAGTTTAGCGAATTCGTAAATCTTCGGCACGATTCCGGCGGTCGAAACCGTCACGCGATTCGGCACGATAAAAAGCCCGTCTTCGCTCGACATTATACCGAGCGCCTTGATCAAATTCTCGAAATTCAGAAACGGCTCGCCCGCGCCCATCGCGACGAGATTCGTGCCGTGCGGCGTTTCTGCGCCCGTGCCGTAAACGTCGTTGAGAACGATTATTATCTGCTCGACGATTTCTCCGGCAGTCAAATTTCTCAACAAACCCAATTTCGCCGTCAAACAAAAATCGCATTTGAGCGGGCAGCCGGATTGCGACGAAAAACAAATCGTATCGCGGTTTTCGGTCGGAATAAACACGGCTTCGACCGGCAAATTGTCGTGAGTTTTCATCAAAAAGCGGCGCGTGCCGTCTTCGGAAACATAACGCGATTCGACGCGCAAAGTCGAAGCCGACGCCGATTCGGCAAGCTTTTCACGAAACTGTTTCGGCAAGTCGGTCATCGCGTCAAACGATGCGAGACGACGCGATTGTAAATTTTTGAAAATCTGCCGCCCGCGAAACTTCGGCTCGCCTTGATTTACTGCGAAATCGGCGAGTTCCGTTTCGGTCAAACCGGTCAGATGAACTTTTTCCATTGTTTTCATTGTAACTTATCTAAATCGTATTATTAAAACACGCTGATTCGCAAAAATGGGGTTTTGCGGCGAGCAAAGACTCGCAGCTCGTCATCCGGTTCTTTTGGACGGCTACCCAAGACACTTCGACGCGCGGCTGAACGACATAGAATGATTGTCAACACGCCTATTTTGTCGAAAATCCAGTAAATATCGAAGATGCAGCGCGCTCGTCCGTATGCTAAACTTTGTTTGAATCTTCGTTTTCGGAAAAATTATGAACAACAAAGTTCTTGGCGTTGGCGCGGCTGCTCTTGGAATCATCGTTTTGATTGCCGTTCTCTGCGTTTGGGTTGGCAAAAAAGGTTTGGACAATCTGCGCGGCGACTCGAACACGAGCGAAACGACGCGACCGGACGGACAAAGGCAGCAACAGCCGACTATTCCGACGAACGCGCCGAATTCGGAAGAACAGGCGCGGCAGGTTTATCTCGTCCTTGGCAATCCGTCAAACGCTTCGGCGGCGGACGCGAACAATTACCTGCTCGTCAATAATTACTTCGCCCTTTCGTACAATCGCGACAAAGCGATTCCGAACTGGGCGGCGTGGCGAATTTCCAATGCCGAACTCGGCGATTTTCCGCGCCCCGAACCCGACCCGTTTCGCCCCGACGACCGTTTGCCGAAAACGTGGAAACGAGTTACGCCGTCCGATTACACCGGCAGTGGTTACGACCGCGGGCATCTGTGTCCGAGCGCAGACAGAAGCGCGTCGAATGAAGCGATGACGGCGACGTTTTTGATGACGAATATGACGCCGCAAACGGGCGATCTTAATCGCGGTCCGTGGCAAAAGCTCGAAGGTTATCTGCGAACTTTGGTCACTCGCGGAAATGACGTTTACATTTACGCCGGAGTTTACGGCGAAAAAGGAAAGCTGAAAAACAAAGTTTCCGTTCCGACCAACGATTGGAAAATCGCCGTCGCTGTTCCCGCCGGAACGCCCGTTTCGCAATTCAACGAAGGAAACGCCCGCGTCATCGCCGTTGATATGCCGAACGTCAAGGGAATTTTGCGCGCCGATTGGCAGGTTTATCGAACAAGCGTTCGCCAGATTGAACAGAACACCGGCTACAATCTGCTATCGACGCTGCCGCAAAATTTGCAAGACATTATCGAAACAAAAGTTGACACGATCAGCGACTGAAACCTGAAAAGATTTTCTGCGTAAAATGTCGCACTATGAAAAGAAAACTTTTGCTGTCGTTTTTTATCGTTTCGATTTTTGCCTCCAACGCGATGGCGCAAACCAATGGAGTTAAAGCAGCGAATCTGTCGGACGTGGCTTCGATTGACGGAATTATGAAAGCCGTTTACGACGTTATCAGCGGCGACGCGGGGCAAAAACGCGATTGGGACAGGTTTCGCACGCTGTTTCATAAAGACGCGCGGATGATTCCAACCGGCAAGAATCCGCAAACCGGATTAACGAGCGCTCGCACCTTTACGCCCGAAGAATACATCGAACGCACCGAACCTGTTTTCGCCAAAGCGGGTTTTTACGAACGCGAAAAAGCGCGGCGCGTCGAAACTTACGGCAATATCGCGCACGTTTTTTCGACCTATGAATCGTTTCACAGCCTCGCCGACAAAAAGCCGTTCGTGCGCGGCATCAATAGTTTTCAACTGCTCAACGACGGCAAACGCTGGTGGGTTTTAACGATTTACTGGCAAAACGAAACGCCTGAAATTTTGATTCCGAAGAAATATTTGAAAACGGTGAAAAGCGATTAATAAGCAAAGTCGTTTGCGAAATTGCTTGCCGCTTATTTATTTTAATTTGATTTTGCGCCCGCGTTTCGTCAATCTTCATTTATGGCAGAACATATCCTAACACGCAAACTGACTCTGGATTTACCGATCGAGCAAGTTTTCGATTTTTTCGCCGACGCCGGAAATCTTGAACGCATCACACCGCCGGAGCTAAACTTTAAAATCATCACGGCACAGCCGATTGACATCAAAAAAGGCGCGCTCATTGATTACCGTCTGAAGCTTCGCGGATTGCCGATAACGTGGAAAACGGAGATTTCCGAATGGAATCCGCCGCACGTTTTTGTTGATCGCGCATTAAAAAGCCCTTACAAACAATGGATTCATCGTCATACTTTTACCAGGCTCGCTGAAAATCAAACGCTCATCGAAGACCAAGTGAAATATCGCTTGCCGCTCGAACCGCTCGGCGATCTGGCGCATTTTTTCGTGCGCCGGGAACTCGATTATATTTTCGATTTCCGGCAAAAAACCGTCGCACAAATTTTACGAAACAATTTCTTATCAAAAGGAATTGCGTAAATTAATATTCTTAAAATACACCGTAAGCAAAAGAAAAAGGTAAAGTTTGAAACTTTACCTTTTTCAATTAAAAAATTAACCTTCGCCTTTTTTGCCTTTCGGTTTTTTGCCTTCGGGGTTTTCAACCGGCGGCGGATCTGCTTTTTTAATTGGCGGAGGCGCGGTGACCACCGGTTTCACGACCGGTGTGGCACTTCCGCTCGGAGGCGGGGCGGGCTTCGGCGCATCGGTGCTTGGAACGGGTAAACCAGTCGAATCCCCTGCGTCGGCAGGATCAATAGCTTCGCCGCCCGTATTTTTGCTGGATCTAGGCGCTCTGTAAGTCGGCATCGTAGCGGCAAGTTTCTTGCCTTCCTGTTCGGCTTTTTCGAGTTTTTCTTGTTCTTCGCGTTTGCGCTGTTCAACGAGTGATTTGATTTCGCTCGGCATCGGCGGCGCTTCCGGGAATTTCTCGATCGGCTTGCCCTTCATATACGCATTCATAAACGTATTGAAATACGGCAGCGCGCCAACGCCGCCGGTCATTCCCGCGCCGAGCGATTCTTTGCGTTCCGGGTTGCCCATCCAGACGCCGGTAACGATGCTCGGCGTGTAACCGATAAACCAAACGTCGGTCTGGTCGTTGACCGTTCCGGTTTTTCCGGCGAGCGGCTGTCCGGCAGCCGCAGCGCCCGGCGCGGTTCCGCCCGCGCTCGTGACGGCACGCATCAGTTCGACCATCGTTAAAGCGACGTATTCGCTCGTTACTTTAGAAGTGGTGTTTTTCCATTCTTCGAGAACTGTTCCGTCGCGACTGATGACTTTGCGAACCAAATGCGGCTGAACGCGCACGCCTTTGTTCGGAAACGCCGAGTAAGCTGAAACCATTTCGAGCAAAGAAGCCTCGCTCGCGCCAAGCGCCGACGGCAGGCTCGGCGCCATCGGGTTAGTAATGCCGAAACGTCTCACCATTTGCGCGCCTGTCTGCACGCCGACCTGATCGAGCAGATGAACTGCCGCCAGGTTATAAGATTTAGCCAGAGCCGTTTTCATCGGCACGTTGGCGTGACTTAAAGAACCGTCGTAATTATGCGGCATCCAGCCGCCGCGCTTGATCGGCGCGCCCGAAACCATCATTTCCGGCGTCAATCCCCATTCGACCGCCGCCGTATAAACGAACGGTTTATAGCACGAACCCGTCTGACGAAGCCCCTGCGTCGCGTTGTTGAATTTGCTCGTGTGGTAGTCGTAACCGCCGACCATCGCGGCAATTTCGCCGTTTTTGGCGTTCAAGGAAACAATTGAAGCCTGCACTTCCGGCACTTGAGTCAACTCGACTTCAAGCCGCACAGCTTCGTCATCAACTTTTTTGACTTCAAACTCGGGCAGAAATCCGACTTTGAATTCGGCAGACGGTTTTTTGCCGCTTCTGCCCATTTGTTTCGCCGTAACAATCGCTTTGTATTTGCCGAAACGAACTTCGGCTTCGTCGGTCGCAGTGTTGATTTTCGTGACCAAACCTTTTATGAATTCGCCTTCTTCGTATTCGTCGCCGTACCAATCGGCGTGTTTATACGAATTCAATTTGCGACTGATTTCCTTTTCGTCTGTCAGCGGCTGACCCTCATCGTCGAGCAGAATGTCTTGATACTCCGAACGCCAGCGGCGATTTTTATCGTATCGGCGCAAGCCTTCGCGGACAGCTTTCGTCGCTAGCTTCTGCGCTTCGACGTTGATTGTCGTATAAACCTTTAAACCGCCCTGCGCGACGCGAGTCGTATATTTTTCTTCCAGATATTTGCGAACTTCTTCGACCGGATAATCCCAAGCCGTTGATTTCGGCAGCGATTGATAATAAGCGGTGTCAGCGAGTTTGATGGGTTTGGCTTTCGCGGCTGAGGCTTGCGCTTCGGTGATTTTTTTGTATTTCGCCATCTGGTCGAGCACGATGTCGCGGCGCATTTTCGCTTTTTCCATATTGCGCGTCGGCGAATATTCCGGCGATTTCGGAATGGCGGCGAGCAGCGCGGCTTCTTCTAAACTTAAATCTTTCAGCGATTTGCCGAAATACGTCTGCGAACCGGCTTCAAATCCGTAAGCGCCCGCGCCGAGGAAAACGTAATTCATATACATTTCCAAGATTTGGCGTTTAGTGTAAAGCCGTTCGATTTGCAGAGCGACCATCCATTCATTTACTTTGCGCGTGATGGTTTGATCGCGGTAAAGAAAAAGGTTTTTAGCGAGCTGCTGCGTAATAGTCGAAGCGCCTTCCATTTTGCCGGTCGTAACATTTTTGAACACCGCGCCGCCGATCCGATACGGATCAATGCCGATATGGTCGTAAAAACGATAATCTTCGACCGCGATAAGGGCGTCTTCGACCTGCTTCGGAATGTCTTCATGCTTGATCGGAATGCGTTTTTCGATGGCGAATTCTGCCAGAACGGTTTCTCCGTCATCCGCGTAAATCGTCGTTACTTGCGGCGGACGATATGTGGCGAGCGCCGAAACTTCGATTGAATAACGTGAATTATTCAAATAATAAGAAGCCAAAACGCCGGTCAAACTGCCAGCCGAAAGCGCCAAAACGAGCGCGACCGGAAGCCAGACGAACTTCCAACTCCCGCGTTTTTTCTGCTCCAGCGAGCCGACTTCCTTTGTCACAATTTTGCTGATTTCTTTCGCCATAAAACCTCTACTTTGGTTCAGAATTCAGGATTCAGGATTTAGGAATACAGTTTTCTGATTTCAATCCTAAATTCTAAATCCTGAATTCTGAATCTAATTAACAAACCGTCTCAATTTAATACTGATGACAAATCCGATAGCAATAAATGTTGATAAAACCGCTGACAAACCGGCGCTCATCAACGGCAGCGGAACTCCGATGACCGGCAAAAACCCCAGAACCATTCCGACGTTCATAAATATCTGAAAAGCCATACTGCCCGCAATCGCCATAATGACGATCATTCCGGCGCGGTCTGCCGCCTGACGCGCTCCGGCAATCAAGCGCGACAGCAAAAGCGCGTAAGCGAGCAGTAAACTGACGCAGCCGATAAACCCTGTATTTTCCGCTGTTACAGCGAAAATGAAATCGGTTTGCGGCTCGGGCAAAAACTTCAGAACGCTCTGCGACGTTTCGACTTCGCCGTTGATACCCGCCAACCCGCCTTTGCCGACCGTAATCATTGATTGAATCGTGTGATATGCGTAACCTCTCGGATCGGCGCTTTCCGGGTCTAATATAACGTCAATGCGCTCTTTTTTATAACCTTTCAATTTTCCGGTCTGAACGCCGACCCAGTAACCGACCGGCATCATTATGGCGATGAAAAGCAATGTTGCGATGACATAACGAATTTTCACCGCCGACAAAAACAATACGACCGCCAGAATCGGAAAATATGTAATCGCCTGTCCCAAATCCGGCTCCATTAAAATCAAGCCGAGCGGCACGGCTAAAATCGCCACGCCTTTAAAGAATTCTTTTAATGTCAGCGTTCCGTCCTTGCGCGAACCGAAATATTTGGCGAGCATCAAAACGACCGGAAATTTAACGAATTCAGACGGCTGAAATTGCCCGATGATCGGCAGTTTCAGCCACGCCTGCTGACCGTTGACGCGAACGCCCAAAGGCGTCAGAACGAGAAGCAACAAGATTAAACCCACGATGTAAAAAACCGGCGCGGCATCAATAATTCGGCGATAATCGGTAAAAGCGACAACGAGAAAGGCGACGAGCGCGATGCACAAACCGAAGATTTGCTTCGACCAGTAGCTCATATGCGGCTGCGCGTTATAAATTTGCCAGACGCCGAAACAGACGATGGAGACGGCGAGCAAACTTGTCAGCCAGTCAAAATCCCGTAAATCACGTTTTTCGATGATCGCTACCATAAAATAAAATTCGTAGAGTATTTATATCTCGTCAAAAGTCTTTGAGCCGCAAAATTTCTCTTGATAAAATCAATCAACCGCGCCGCCTTTTTCGCCGGTTACCTGTCCGTCAAGCGTCATTCCCTTTTTCAACATATACGCTTCGTAAACGCCTTTTGCCGCCGGAGCCGCGTGGCTGCCGCCGAAACCGACGTTTTCAATCAAAGCGATAACGGCGATTTCCGGTTTGAAAGCCGGCGCGAAACTGACAAACCAAGCGTGGTCTTTTTTCGCCCCAACGTCCTGTCCGAGTTTTGCGACTTGTGCCGTTCCGGTTTTTCCGGCGATTTCAAAATTCGGGATTCTAATGCCCGCGCCGGTTCCGCCGCCATTGACAACGCCCCACATTCCCTTAACCATCACATCTTCCTGCTCGGTCGTCATCGGAATAATTTTCGGTTCGGGACGCTGAAAACCGAATCCTTCACGCGCTGGAATATATGTACCTTTTTCCGGCTCGCCGATGGCGGCGATTGATTTGAATTCTTTTAAGAAATGCGGCACATACATTTTTCCTTTAACGCCGATGGCTGAGACGGCGCGCAACATCGAAATCGGCGTCGCCACGACCGTGTCCTGTCCGATTGAGGCGTAAACGGTGCGAATGTCGCTCCATTTTCCTTCGCGTTTAATGATGGACGGCATCCACGATTTCGGCGATTGAGTGATTTTTTCACTCGGAAGATCAACGCCGGAGACCTTGTCGAAATCGAACATTTCAACCATTTCGATCAAACCTTCGATTTTCATCATCAAAGCCAAACGGTAATAATATCCGTCGCATGACTTCGTGATGGCGTAAGACAGCGGCGGCGAACCGTGGCTGCCCATACAGCGCGTAAATTTGTTTCCGATAGTTATTCCGCCTCCGCAGGCGACATTGGAATTTTTAACGGTAATCACTCCTTGCTGCAAAGCGGCGAGCGATTCGGGAATTTTCCACGTCGAACCGGGCGGATAACGTCCTTGTATCGCGCGGTTGAAAAGCGGGCGGGTTTCGTCCTGCCAGTAAGCGGCGATTTGTTTGCGTCCTTCGGGTTTGGTGCTTCCCTGCACGAAAATATTCGGATCGAACGACGGCTGCGACGCCATCACGAGAACTTCGCCGTTGTTCGGATCGGTGGCGATAATCGTTCCGCGCTTTGTCACGGAAGCGGCGAGTTTGGCTTCAGCGGCAAGCTGCAAATCGAGGTCAATCGTCGAAATCAAATCCATTCCCGACTGTGGTTCAACGACTTCGATTTCATCCTGCACGCGCCCGCGGCTGTCCACGATGACTTTCCGGTAACCGGGACGCCCGCGCAGAAACTCGTCATAATATTGTTCGAGTCCGCCCTTGCCGACAATATCTCCGGCGCGTAATCCTTTCGCCTGCGTTTCCGGATTTTCGAGCTGTTTCGGGCTGATTTCGCCGACGTAGCCGAGAACGTGCGCCAGAATCGTGCCGTGCGGATAAAATCTTTGCGGCTGAAGTTCGACGCGCAGTTCAGGATATTCGAGCGAGTGCGATTCGACCCAGCTAATGTCCTGAATCGTCGCGTTTTCCTTCAATACCATCGTTTCGAATTCCGGCTGTTTTTTGATTAAAGTCAGACGCTCGACGACAAACTGCGGATCGAGCGCCAGACCGTCGGCGTATTCCTCAACGCGGTCGTTGACGTTGATTTTTTTAATCGGCTCATTGGAAAGCGTGATGTTGTAAGTCGGGCGCGAATCAACCAGAATTTTCCCGTTGCGGTCGAAAATCGCTCCGCGCGGCGCGGGAATCGGAATCAGGCGTATCCGCTGGTTTTCGGCGCGCTCTGCGAAATGTTCGCCTTTGACGATTTGCAGGTAATAAAGCCGAACGCCGAGAATAGTCAGCAAAATGAACGCGATAATGTGAATCGCGCCGATACGAAGGCTCAAGTTTTGTGCGTAATCGTTTAACTTCATAAAAAAGTTGACAGAAAGTTGCGGATAGTTGCAGATTGTCCCAAAAAGTTGACAGGAAGTTGCAGAAAGTTATAAGAAGTTTGATGTTAATTTCAGATAGTTTGAAAATCGTTGATAGATAATTGAAAGCAAAATCTTCAAACTATCTGTCTACTTCCAGCAACTTTCTGGAACTTCCCGTCAACTTCCATTCATTTCCCCAAACGAATCGGATTGCGTCGCCGCGTTTGCCGTCGCTGCACGAAAACATCGCGTTTTTTGCCGCGGCGCGGAGCTTCAGCCATAAAATTTTCCAAAATTAAATAAACGAGCGTTCCGACAATCGTCGTTCCAATCAATGAGTAGGCAATCGTTTCAACGACCGGCGCGGATGATTCCTGACCCAAGAGTCTGTGCATTCCGTAATAAACCAGATCATCGAGCAAACAAGCACCTGCTATGACGGGAATGCGAAGAAGAAGGTTGTCCAGGTAGACACGCCGCGCAATCTCGGAAACCATGTATGCTATCAGGGTTTTAGCGAAGCCGTTGGCTCCGAGCAATCCGCCGCTCAGAGCGTCAACCGAGATGCCCGCGATGGTGCCGAAAATGATGGCTCTGATGGCATTTCTTTGTAAGGCGGCGTAAACGACGACGATTAAAGGAAAATCAACAAAAGCCAGCGGCTCGGCGACGTTGCGAAGCGTCCACTGCAGCATAACGGCAACGATCAATGCGATTGTGATTTTCACTTGTTCCATCCGGACTACTTACTGCTTTTTCCTATTTCCTTAACAACAATTTATGGCTTCTTCTTCGCATCGGTCAAGGCATTTGGCAATTTCTGTTCAAATTCCGGTCGCGGCGGCGGTTCATAAAGAAGAACGCCAACTTCGCGCAGTGAATTAAGCTCGCCGCTCGGACGAATAAAAATCTGATGCGCGGTTGTCGCCGAACCGGAAATCACTTCGACCACCTCGCCGATTTTCAAGCCAGCCGGATAAATTCCTTCCTGTCCCGATGTGTAAATAACATTTCCGGGTGTAACTTCGACGCTGCCCGGCACATAGCGCATTTCGATCAAATCTTTTTTGCCCGTTCCGCTGACGACGCCGAGAGCGCTCGGCGTGCCGACTTCGCCGATGATCGCGCCGAGACTCGAACGTTCTTTGACTGCCGTAATCAAATCAACCTGCGCCGTCAAAGGACTGACCGCCGTCACGCGCCCGATGATGCCGCCGCCGGTGACGACCGGCATATTCAATTTCACGCCGTCAAGACTGCCGCGATTGATAATCGAAGAATCGAACCACACCGATGGATCGCGCCCGATGATTTTCGCGGGCAGAACTTTATATTTATTCTGTTCCCGAAGGTCGAGAAGCGATTTGAGGCGTTCATTTTCTGCCGTTAGCTCGGCAGTTTGTTTGATTTCTACTTCGAGTTCCTGAATGCGTTGTTTGAGAACGTCGTTTTCGCTTTGAGCGGTTCGGAGATTGGCAATAGACTGAAAATAATTAGCGGTACCGGAACTGAGAGTCGTCACAGGCGACTGAACAAAGTCGGCGGTAACCTGTGTCCAAACACGGATAATGCGCTGCCCGGAATTGATTTCCTTGGCATCGAACGCCATTAAAATAAAATTACACAAAAGAAGAGCAATCATCAGCCAAGGCGTCAATCGCCAAACTTCTTTTTGACTTCGCTCTGCCATCTTTTTCAATTACGAATTACGAATTTCAAATTACGAATTTTGAACGTCAAGAATATTTTTTCTTTTAATTCGTAATTCGTAGTTGAAAATTCATAATTGATTTAACTTCCTGTCATCAACGAGTTGTCCCATCTGACTCGTTTCAAAAGTTCGATGTCCGAAAGCATTTTTCCGGTGCCGAGAACAACGCTCGAAAGCGGATCGTCTGCGATGACGACCGGCAATCCGGTTTCGATCATTAAGCGTTTATCAAGATTTTTGAGCAGCGCGCCGCCGCCGGTCAAAACGATTCCGCGCTCGACAATATCGGCGGAAAGTTCCGGCGGCGTGCGTTCGAGCGCGACGCGGACGGCGTTGATGATAGTCGAAATCGCGTCGGAAAGCGCTTCGCGCACTTCTTCGTCGGTGATGGTAATTGTTTTCGGAATGCCTTCGATTAAGTTTCGCCCGCGCACGTCCATCGAAAGCGGTTCCTCGAGCGGAAACGCCGAGCCGAGCGCGATTTTAATGGCTTCGGCTGTGCGTTCGCCGATTAAAAGATTGTATTTGCGCTTGATAAACTGCGTGATCGCTTCGTCCATCTCGTTTCCGGCGACGCGCACGGCGCGCGAATAAACGATGCCGGAAAGTGAAATAACTGCGATGTCGGTCGTTCCGCCGCCGATGTCGACGACCATATTGCCGTGCGGTTCGGTAATCGGAAGTCCGGCGCCGATCGCCGCCGCCATCGCTTCTTCAACCAAGTAAACTTCCGACGCTTTGGCGCGATAAGCCGAATCTTCGACCGCGCGTCGCTCGACCTGCGTGATTTCCGACGGAATACCGATGACGACGCGCGGGCGCACCCAACTCTTGCCATTGTGCGCTTTGCGGATAAAATGCTGCAGCATTTTTTCCGTCACCTCGAAATTTGCAATCACGCCGTCTTTCATCGGGCGAATCGCCACGATATTTCCCGGCGTTCTGCCGAGCATTTCTTTCGCGTCGCGCCCGACGGCTTCGACCTGGTTGGTAACTTTATTGATAGCGACGATGGAAGGTTCCGAGACGACGATGCCGCGACCTTTGGCGTAAACAAGCGTGTTCGCCGTGCCGAGGTCAATCGCCAAATCGCTGGAAAACAAACTGAACAAAGACTTAAATGCCATTTTATATTAAATTCCGTGTAAATTAATTGTTAAATTATTTGTCTGAAAAGGAAGAGTACCGCTCTCTAAAAAACCGCCAGAGCATCTGTTAAAGAGAAGACTTTAGCCCTATACATTAACTTATAAGCATACACCTATTTCGCTTTATTTTTCCAACTGTTGAAAGAAAATTTATAAAATTTCGAGGAAAATAACTTTTCGATAGGTCAGGAAACATTTCAATGATATGACAAAAGAAAAAAGGCAGTCAATCGTTATTTTTTGAATCGCGAGGAAATTGGTTTTGAAACCCTATTTTTCATAAATTCGATTAAACATAAGCTGATTAAAGCGTAAAAGATTTTGATTACAAATGCCGCATTAGTTTTAAGTAATGCGGCATTTGTAATTATTGATTCAATATCGAAATCTATTTTTCCTTAGCGATTAACGGCTCTTTTGCGTCGCCGCGGTGAGTTTCAACATTAGGAATCACATAGTTTTCGACTTTCGGATCGCTCGGTTCGGTTTCGAGAGCCGCGCTTAAAACGTCGCTGATGTATTTGGCAGGAACAATTTCAAGTTCACTGCGCACATCTTCGGGAATATCTTCCGTATCGGCTTCGTTGCGAAGCGGCAAAATAATGCGACGAATGCCTGCGCGGTGCGCCGCGAGAACTTTTTCCTTTATGCCGCCGACGGGAAAAACCAAACCGGACAAAGTGATTTCGCCGGTCATCGCCGTGTCGCTTCTCACCTTTCTGCCCGTATAAAGCGAAGCCATCGCCGTCGCCATTGTAACGCCCGCGCTCGGTCCGTCTTTCGGAATCGCTCCGGCGGGAACGTGAATGTGAATACCGTTTTCCTTGATTGCTTCCGGCGTGATTCCGAATTCTTTAGCGTGCGACCAAAGGTAAGAACGAGCTGCCTGAGCCGATTCTTTCATTACTTCGCCGAGCTGTCCGGTCAAAGTCAAGCCGCCGCCGCCCGGCAGCGCCGTCGCTTCGATGAACAAAACTTCGCCGCCCATTTCCGTCCAAGCCATTCCAGTCGCCACGCCCGCCGGAAGATCAGTTCTGGCTTCTTCCGGGAAAAATCTCGGCACGCCCAGATAACCTTTCACGTCCTGTGCGGTAATCTTAAAGTTTTCTGTGCTGCCCTGAGCGACTTTCAAAGCGACTTTTCTGGCAAGATTGCCGACGGTTCTTTCGAGCTGTCGAACGCCGGCTTCACGCGTGTAACGCGCCGTCAAAAGATTGATCGCGTCGTCGGTAATTTCTATTTTCTCGTCCGACAAGCCGTTTTCTTTAATCTGTCGCGGAATCAAATACTGTTTGGCGATATTCAGTTTTTCGGCATCCGAATAACCCGCAAGTTGAATAATTTCCATTCTGTCGCGCAGCGGCATCGGAATCGGACCGAGCTGGTTCGCCGTCGCAATGAAAAAAACTTTCGACAAATCGAACGGCAAATCCAAGTAATGGTCGCGGAACGTGTGATTTTGCGCCGGATCTAAAATCTCCAGAAGCGCCGCCGCCGGATCGCCGCGATAATCGTTGCCGAGTTTATCAATTTCGTCGAGCATCAAAACCGGGTTGTTAACGCCGACGCGTCGGAAAGTTTGAATAATTCTGCCCGGCATCGCGCCGACATACGTTCTTCTGTGTCCGCGCAGTTCGGCTTCATCGCGCACGCCGCCCAAAGCGATGCGGTCGAATTCGCGTCCGAGAGCGCGAGCAATCGAGCGTCCGAGCGAAGTTTTACCGACTCCCGGAGGTCCGACGAAAAGAATAATCGGGCTTTTGGAATCCGGTCTTAATTTGACAACCGCAAGTGATTCCAAGATTCTTTCCTTAATATCTTCCAAACCGTAATGATCTTCGTCCAGAATTTTTCTGGCTTCGTCCAGATCGAGCTTTTCTTCGCTCGACTTTTTCCACGGCAGATCGAGAACGTATTCGAGATAAGTGCGAATGACGTGATAATCCGGCGCGGCTTGCGGCAATTGCTCCATTCGGCGCAGCTCGCGTTCGGCTTCTTTGCGCACTTCTTCGGGCAAATCGGCGGTTTCCAGACGCTCGCGCATTTGTTCCGCTTCGGCTTTTTCGCCGTTTTCGTCGCCTTCGCCGAGTTCTTTTTGGATCGCTTTCAACTGCTGGCGCAAAATGTAATCACGCTGCGCTTTGTCCATTTCGGTCTGCGCTTCGGTGGCGATTTTCGAGCGGATCTGCATAATCTCAAGCTCGCGCGCGAGCGCCGCATGCGTTTGCGTCAGCAGTTCATCGGTCGTATTCGCTTCGAGCATTTTCTGCTCGGTTTCGACGCCTAAATCAAGCACCGAAGCAAGAAAATACGAAAGCTGCACCGGATCGTTCTGCGCCATTACCGCCATTCGCACTTCGGGCGGAACTTGCGGCAAAAGCGCGAGCGCCTGTTGAATCATTCCCTGAATATTGCGTTTGAGCGCCTCGACTTCTTCATGGTCAACAACTTTCAGTTCCGGTAGAACTTCTACTTTCGCCTTCAAATACGGCTCTTCCGCCGCCCAATATAAAATGCGCACGCGGTCAACGCCCTGCACAATGAGCTGTAAGGCGTCGTCGCCGCGCATCATTCGTTTGATATTGACGACCGCGCCGACTTCGTATAGGTCAATCGGTTTGGCGTCGCTCCCGTTTACGTCGGGATTTTTTATCGTTACGCACGCAATCAGTTTTTCTTCCGTCGCCAGCGCCGCTTCGACCGCCTTGACCGAGCGTTCACGCCCGACGGCTAGCGGCACAACCGTGTTCGGGAACATCGTCGTGTTCTGCAATGGCAAAATCGCGATTTCAAACTGTTGCGAACTACCCTGTGTGTTTTGCGAATCTTTTTGCGAATTATTTTGTGTATTTTCTTCAGCCATAAAATTTTGTCCGGTTTTTAGATGTCATCCGCGCCCGTAGGTTTCGCCGTTTCCGCTTTTCTCAAATGTATCAGCAGCAATCCGTTGTCGAAATTATGCTCGACGCGCGCGCCTTCGATTGAAGCCGGAAACTTCAAAGTTTTCTCAAATCTGCTGTATGTAATTTCCATCATCTCGGTCGTCATCCCGACCGCGCACGAACGGTCGCGCCGACAACCCGCGACATACAGCACGTTTCCCTGAATATCAATTTCGATGTCCTCGCTCGAAACGCCTGCCAGCTCGACTTTAACGATCCAGCCGTCCGACGTGCGATAAATATCCGCCGACGGATACCACAATCTGCCCGGCTTGGCTTCTTTCGACGAAGCCAGAAAATGAAAATAACGATTGATTGATTTAGCCATAGAATTTATTTTGCCAATATCGGATAGAAACCTTGACGAGCCCGTGCGACAAGTTTGATTTTCTTATTGTTATCTATAACCGGCGCTACTTTTATTTTAATCTCTCTCCACTTTTCAGACTTTTCAAAGTTATCTACTCGAAAGCCGACTTGATATTGATTTTTTAATTCGACGCCGATGAACTTAAAAACTCCCGATAATTCATCTGCGGTCATAGAAAAAAACGCTTTTCCGCCACTCATTTCAGCAAAAGTTTGCAAGTATGCTTCACCCTGCATTCCTAATATAGAAGAATTATTTGTGTTTTTTGAGTGATTTACCGCATAAAATAACACATCTGTTTGTTTGATAGATTTAACCACATCTCGATTTTTATAATATTGCGAACCGTTTTCTTGTCCATCGCTGCAAACAATTAAAACCTTTTTTTCATGTCTTCCCGAATTTGCCTTTTCAATGGCTAAATAAACTGAATCGTAAAACGCCGTATCTCCTTTCGGTGCAGTAGTCAAAGTTTTATTCAATGCGTCTTCAACTGTTTGAAAGTCATCGGTTTTGTCTAAAACCAATTGAACTTTTGTATTAAACGCAATGATGACGTATTCATTTTTCGGATTAGCATTTTCGATGAAATTCTTTATTTCATTCGTATAAGCCGGCACGATTCCCTTTTGACTGGCTGACAAATCAATTAAAAAAACGACTGTTGCGGCAACGTCTTGCTCTACCGAAGAATTAATTTCCTGCGCTTTTCCGTCAACCATTACTTGAAAATTCTCATTTTTTAAGCCGCCCGCATATCTTCCGCGCTCATCAGTAACGCTTACGCTCAGACAAATTTCCTTCTCTTTGTTTGTTTGAGACTGTGCCGACAAAACAAAAAGAAGAATCGCAAAGCAGCTAAAGATTTGCTTGATTATTGGTGTCATAAAAAATTTCAAGATTTCTTCCAAAAGCTCGCGCCGCTCGAAATTTCTTCCAGGGTTTCAGCGATTTCGCGTTCGTCTTCCATTTCAAGCGCGATGTCCGCCATTGCAATAATTCCGGCTAATTCTCCGGTTTCCGAAGCTACCGGAACGCGCCGCACTTGTCTGTCGCCCATCAAACGAATCGCTTCAAACGCGAAATCGTCGGGCTTGACCGAAAAAATTTCCGTCGTCATCACGTCGCCGACGAGCGCGTCGGAATTTTTCCCTTCGGCAATCGCGCGCACGACAATATCGCGGTCGGTAACGATGCCGACGAGCTTTCCGTTTTCGACAACCGGCGTCGCGCCCATATCGCCGTCGCGCATCAAGCAGGCGATTTGCTGTAAAGTCATTTCGCGTGTCGCCGTTTGCACATTGCTCGTCATAATCTCGCGGCAGCGTCTCCGCGCATTTTCCGAAAAAGTTTTTTCCGCCATATTCTTATTTTTTATCTGTCTATTATTTTGTGCGAGCGATGCCGATAAAGCAAGCGCAAATTTTTCTCCGAGTTTGCTAATCGAAAAACCAGAATCTAAAATCCAAAATAGAAATATGGGAAAGCATTACGAAAACAAACGCAAACCGAAACGCGAAGGAAAACTGCACACCGTCGGCAAAGTCGAATCCGTTCCGCCGGGACGCGGCGCGACCGTCAAATTAAAAGACGGCTCGGAAGTCGCGCTTTTTAACGTTAACGGAAAATTCCACGCCATCGAAAATTTCTGCCCGCACAAAGCCTACCCGCTCGCCGATTCACGGCTTTACGGCAACATCGTCGAATGCGATCTGCATAACTGGCGCTTCGACGTTTCGACCGGCGTTTGTTTTACAAAAAAAGAGTGTTCGATTGAGGCTTACGAAGTTGTTGTTGAAGATGATTGGATAAAGATTTTGGTTTAATCACAAGATTTATGAAAGTAGTAAGTTTCAAAAAAAATGCTTTGTTACCTGTTTTACTTCTCGTTTTGTTCAGTCAGAATTTTGCTCAAACCAAAACCGTTGTTCAAATCGATAAATATGCAAAAACTGTTTCTCGCTTAATGGAAACACAGAAACAGAGGATTTTTGCTGACGTTTCTTCTAACGGGAAAAAATCGATTTGGAAGGAATTTAAAACTGAAAAGATGCGAGATAAAGCTGATACAGGCGACAATTTAAATGAAAACGCTTATGTTTGGATGAAAGACGGAAAGATTGTTTCGACGACTTTTACTTTTCAAAGTCCGTCTCGTGATTGGGCGCATTTCGTAACTTATTATTTTCGCGCGGATGGAACTTTAGCAAAGGCTGAATCTACATTGAATACTTTCTACGGAAATGTAACCGCTGAACGAAATTATTACTTCGATTCAAAAGGCAAGATTGTCGAACAAAATGTTAAGTATCTTGATCTAAAGACGCAAAAACCTATAAATCTGAGGCATCTTGGAAAAAGACAAGATTTTATTGATAGAAAAGTGAAATTTTTTAAGACGACAAACAAACTACCGTTTATAAAATTAATCAATAAAAAGCAGAGCGGGAAATAATCAAATAAATTTTAATAAAACTCAAAGTCTTAGAATCCAAGTAGTTTAATTTCCGTCATCGCCGATCGCCTCGACCGGACACGCCATTAAGGCTTCTTCGCAAAGTTCAAATTCTTCGGGCGTTTCCGGCTGCTTATAAACGAACGAATAACCGTTTTCGTCGTAGCGCGTGAAGTTTTTCGGCGAAGTGTCGCGGCAAACGTCGCAGTCAATACATTGCCGGTCAACGTAAAATTTCCCGCGCACGTTTTCCGGTAATTTATCTTGAACTTCCGCCATAATTTTTTCGCCACGAACAAACACGAAATTTCACGAAAAAGAAATAAACATTCATAATGTTTTATTTTCTTATTATTCGCGTCTTTTCGTGTTTATTCGCGGTTAATTCCTCGCGCCTTGATTCTTCTCGGTTAAATTAATCATTCTTTCAAGCGCAATCAAAGCGAAATGTTTTGTTTCGTCGTCAACTTTGATTTCGTTGACGACATTGCCTGCCGCGATATTTTCCATCGCCCAAGCCAGATTTTGCGGCGCGATGCGATACATCGTCGCGCACATACACAAATCCGGCGCGAGCAGATGGATTTCTTTGTCGAGAAATTGTTTACGCAAACGCAGAACGAGATTCAATTCCGTGCCGATTGCCCATTTCGAGCCGCTCGGCGCGTTGGCGACCGTGTTGATAATAAACGATGTCGAGCCGTTCAAATCGGAAATTTCGACGACTTCGCGCATACATTCCGGGTGAACTAAAATTTGAATTCCGGGAATGTCTTTGCGAATTTTATCAACGTGCCACGGTTTGAATCGTCCGTGAACCGAACAATGCCCGCGCCATAAAATCAGTTTCGCGTTTCGTAATTCTTCTTCCGTGTTGCCGCCGAGTTCTTCGTGCGGATTCCACAAGACCATTTTATCGAGCGGAATGCCGAATTTAGCGCCGGTATTTCTGCCCAAATGCTGGTCGGGAAAGAAAAACATTTTGTCGTATTCTTTCAAATAAACGTCAAACAGCGGCACGGCGTTCGACGAAGTGCACACAACGCCGTTGTTGCGCCCGCAAAACGCTTTGATCGCAGCGCTCGAATTCATATAAGTGATCGGCGCGACTTTTTCTTTCAAAACGCCGATTTCGCGCAGCTGTTCCCACGCGTCTTCGACCTGTTCAATCGTCGCCATATCCGCCATCGAACAGCCCGCACCCAAATCCGGCAAAATCACTTTTTGATGCGGCTGACCCAAAATATCCGCCGATTCCGCCATAAAATGCACACCGCAGAAAATGATAAACTCCGCTTCTTTCCGCTGCGAAGCCATCACCGAAAGCTGATACGAATCGCCGGTCAAATCGGCGTGTTCGATCACGTCGTCGCGCTGGTAATGATGACCGAGAACAACGACACGCGAGCTAAGTTCTTCGCGCGCGGCTTCGATGCGCTCATGAATCTCTTCGTCTGGCATCGTCAAATAATCTTCAATCGGTCGAACCGCTTCTAAAACTGTTGCCATTATTTTTCGTCAAACTCCTTATAACTTTTAGATGCAAAATGACGCGCTTTTGCAAACCAAAATCATTGCACTTTGAGAAATTTTTCGCAAGTAATTTTATTTACTAAAAAAGGACGAGAAACACATGTTTCTCGTCCTTTGCCACGTTTGTTTATATAAATTAAACGTCCAAGTTTTTCACATCGAGTGCGTTGTCTTCGATAAACTTGCGGCGCGGTTCAACTTGATCGCCCATTAGAACCGTGAAAATCGCGTCGGTTTCAATCGCGTCTTCAATACGAACTTGCAGAAGCGTGCGTTTTTCCGGGTCCATTGTCGTTTCCCACAATTGTTCCGGGTTCATTTCGCCGAGACCTTTGTAACGCTGAATCGCCAAATCTTTCTTTGCCACGCCCATCAGTCTTTCGAGCAGTTGTTCGCGCGTCGCCACATTTTCGGCGCTGCCGTTTGTTCCTAACGTAAACGGCGCGGGAAAATCGGTTTCCAGCGTGAGTTTTAACTCGACTGCTTTTTGAAACTCAACGTAGCTCGCCAGATTCCAGTCGAATAAAATTACCTGACCGTTATGCAGAGTGATTTCGATTTCCGAAAGCCCGTGCTCTTCGTCGCTTAAAAGCTCGGTTTTATAGCCGAATGCGGCGATTTTGCCTTCGACTTCCGCCATTAACTCTTCCTGCTCGAACACTTTGCGCAGTTTGACGTTTTTCGTCTTTAGAACTCCGTTTTTGCCTGAAAACGCTTCGAGCAAGGCTTTCAGTAATTTTTCGTCGCTGTTGATGCGGCGCGCGAAACGTGCGAAATAGCGATTGAATTCGGTAACTAACTCAAGATTTTTTGTCAGTTCGCGTCCTTCGTAACGCTTGTCAGTTGAAACTGATCTCAGTTCGATGTCGTTTGTCGCCTGCCGCATCATATAGCGCAGCATCGAAGGCTCATCCTTGATATATTCTTCTTTCTTGCCGCGTTTGACTTTGAAAAGCGGCGGCTGCGCGATGTAGATGTGACCGTTTTCGACGAGTTCGGGCATCTGGCGATAGAAAAACGTCAAAAGCAGCGTTCTGATGTGCGAGCCGTCAACGTCGGCGTCCGTCATCAAAACGACTTTGTGATAACGAAGTTTAGCCACGTCGAAATCGTCTTTGCCGATTCCGGTTCCGAGCGCCGTTATCAAAGCCTTGATTTCGCCGCTGCCGAGCATTTTGTCGAAACGCGCTTTTTCGACGTTCAAAATTTTACCTTTGAGCGGCAAAACAGCTTGATTTTTGCGGTCGCGTCCTTGTTTGGTGCTTCCGCCCGCCGAATCGCCTTCGACTAAATAAAGTTCGGAAAGCGCCGGATCTTTTTCCTGGCAATCGGCGAGCTTTCCTGGCAAAGTCGAGCCGCCGAGCACGCTTTTACGGACGATTTCGCGTGCCTTTCGCGCCGCGTCCCGCGCCCGCGCCGCGTCAACCGCTTTGCCGACGATTTTCTTCGCCACGTTCGGGTTCTGCTCAAAATATTCGCCGAGTTTTTCGTTCAAAAATGATTCGACCGGACCTTTGACCGGCGAATTTAATTTACCTTTCGTTTGTCCTTCAAACTGCGGCTGCGGGATTTTGACGGAAATAATCGCAACTAATCCTTCGCGCACGTCGTCGCCAGTCAAAACGGTTTTCGAGTTTTTCAGCAAACCCGAAGTTTCCGCGTAGTTATTAATCGTTCTGGTGATCGCGCCGCGAAAACCCGACATATGCGTTCCGCCGTCAACCGTGTTGATGTTGTTAGCGAACGAAAAAATCTTCTCGTCGTAAGAATCGTTATACTGCATCGAAACTTCGATTGATAAATCATCGGAAATCGTCTCGAAATACAGCGGTTCTTCGTGCAGCGGCGATTTGTTTTTGTTCAAATGCTTGACGAATTCAGCAATGCCGCCTTTGTAATAAAATTCGTGCGATTTTTCTACCTCTTCGCGCTCGTCTTTGATGAAAATACGAATGCCTTTGTTCAAAAACGCTTTTTCGCGCAGACGTTCCGAAAGACGGTCGAAACTGTAAATCGTCGTTTCAAAAATACTCGCGTCCGGCAAAAATGTAATTTTCGTGCCGCGTTTCTGCGTTTTTCCGGTTTGCTTGAGCGGCGCGACCGGAATGCCGGCGCGAAACTCCATTTCATGAGTTTTGCCGTCGCGCCAGATTTCGAGTTTCAGCCATTCCGACAAAAAGTTGACGCACGAAACGCCGACGCCGTGAAGTCCGCCGGAAACTTTGTAAGAGTTCGAGTCGAATTTTCCGCCCGCGTGCAAAATCGTCATCACGACTTCCGCCGCCGAGCGTCCTTCCTGCGTGTGCATTCCGGTCGGAATGCCGCGCCCGTTGTCTATGACCGTAATCGAGTTATCTATGTGAATCGCAACTTCAATCGTGTCGCAAAAGCCCGCGAGCGCTTCGTCAACCGAATTGTCAACGACTTCGTAAACGAGGTGATGAAGCCCGATTTCGCTCGTCGAACCGATATACATCGCCGGACGTTTGCGCACCGCGTCGCGTCCTTCCAAAACTGTGATTGAATCTGCACCGTACTCTGTTTTTGCTTTAGCCAATTTGTTATTCCTCTGTATAGAATTTGGGGGTTTAAATTATCCTTGATTGTAACACGTTTTTGATGATTTAGACAGCCCGCGAGATGCTAAAAATGCTTGATTATAAAATAAATAGACGGCAAAACCTGAGACTCTTTCGCAGAAAATATCTGTGGTGAAAACTATTCAAATTAAATTGTTTTTGCCGCGCCGTTTTCGATGTATGAAACCACCGCACCCGCGCCGAATTTCTCGACAAAATTTTCTTTGGAAGTCGTCACGAAAGTTTGCGTTTTGTCGCTTAAAAATTCCAAAAGCTGTCCGATGCGTTTGTAGTCGAGTTCGGCGTCAATATCATCGAGCAAAAAAAGCGGATATTCCTGGTTTTGCTGATAATAAACCGACAAAGTGGCGAGTTGCAGAATCAGCAGCGCGCTTCTCTGCTGACCGGACGAGCCGTATTTTCGCAAATCGTGCCCGTCAAAAAGAATGTCCAGATCATCGCGGTGCGTCCCGATCAGCGAATGACCGGAGACTAATTCGGCTTGCACGCGCAAGTGTAATCTTTCGGTTAAAAGCGCGGCGTAATCGGACAAATCGCCTTTGCCTTCGAGCGCTGAGTGGTAGCGAATCGTTACTTCCTCATTGCCGAACAATTTTTTTTCGAGAGTTTCGTTCAACCGTTCGACGTAGCGAATTCTGGCTTTGTGAATACGCGTCGCGAGATGAATCAACTGTTCGTTCCACGGTTCGAGAAGTTCACCAGTTTTTTCAATTGAAAATCCGTTTTCCTGCGCCGACTGCAAAAGCGAGTTTTTCTGGCGAATGACGCGGTTGTAATCGGTTAGAGTCTGGACGAACGGCGGATAGATCGAAACGATGCCGCCGTCGAGAAATTTGCGGCGCGCTTCGGGTTGTCCGCGGACTATCTCCAATTCGTCGGAATTAAACAGAACGGCGTGAAGTTCGCCAAGGAAACGGGTTATCGTTTCCTTCTTGTTATTGAGCGATAAAGTCTTCGTGTTTCCCTCGATTGCGACTTGCAATACGCGGTGAATTTCGCTACCTTTTTTAACAGTGCCGCGAACAATCGCAAGTTGTTCTTCAAACTGAACCGCTTCGTGAAGTCTGGCTGTTTTGAATGATTTGGTAGTCGCCAAAAGGTAGATCGCTTCGAGCCAATTCGTCTTTCCCTGTCCGTTTTCGCCGAAAATTATATTCAGGTTTTCTCCGCAAGATATTTTTCCGCGAAGATTGCGAAAATTTTGCGCTTCGAGCGATTCAAGTAACATATCATTCGATTTTAACACAAACGCGCGGCGAAAATTCCGGTTCCGTTTTGCGGAACGAAGATTTGTTTAATAGTTTCTTAAAATAAGAGTCGGCTTTTTCGCCGTCTGTTATTTAATCCCTAAAAGCTCCAATAAAAATAAATATGAAATTCGCAAGACTGTTTTTTTGTCTTAGTGTCATCGCCGTATTTTCGCTCGCCGCATTCGGACAGCATCGAAAAGCGAGCGCAGAAAATTTCACAGCTCTCAATATGAACGGTCAATCCGTTCAGCTCAGCTCGCTGCGCGGAAAAGTCGTCGTTCTGACGTTTTGGACAACGCGCTGCGCCGCCTGTCATTACGATATTCCGAAACTCAATAAATTAACTGAAGAATACAAAGGACAAGATGTCGTTTTTCTTGCCGTTACTACCGACAATGCGGCGAACGTCCAGAAATACTTGAAAAAAAATCGCTTTAACTACAATATTCTGCCCGACCGGTTCGATATTTTGCTGAAATACGCTAAACCCGACAGCACTGGCAGAATTGACGTTACCTTCCCGACGCATTTTCTCGTCAACCAAATCGGCGAAATCGAATTCAGAACCAGCGGCTTCGGCAAAATCAAACAACTCGACGCCGGAATTAATCAACTTTTATCATCCCGTTCGGCAAGAGTCGAATAAAAATTCCCGCAAATTAAAACGCATTCGGCTTGCTGCTGACGTTGAAAAACAATCAACGTTTCCGGTCGAGAGTTGTAATTGAGCCTGCTTTGCGATATATTTTGTTTTTCGCGCTGCGGAGAGATAGCATAATTGGTAATGCAGTAGTCTTGAAAACTACCGCCCTTACGGGCTTGCAGGTTCGAGTCCTGTTCTCTCCGCCATTTTCATTTTGAATTATTCTTAGCGAGCGATTTCGGCTTTTCCCGAAATCGCTTTTTCTTTTTCTCTGGCAAATTCTATTTTCCGTAAAATTTTTGTTGCTTTTATTTTCGTTTTTGATATAGCCTAGTAAAAAATGAATGATTATTCATTCACCGACTCAATGCCGAAAAGAGCCGGTGAAAAATGTAAATCGCATTTTCCGGTAAATTCAGAAAAATCTAACAAAAGCGTTTTTTATGTCAAAACAAGTCAGCACCAATGTTTCGGTTCGCGCCGTCATTACAGATAAACGCGAAGCGATTTTGCGCGCAGCCGTTAAAGTTTTCGCGCGCAAAGGCTTTTTCAACTCAAAGGTTGCCGACATCGCCAGGGAAGCCGGCATCGCCGACGGCACGGTTTATCTTTATTTCAAAAGCAAGGACGAAATTCTGCATTCGGTTTTCGACCGCGCGATGGAAGAATTTATCTCGGAAGGAAAACGCGAAATCGCTAACGTTGAAAACCCGGCAGAGAAATTGCGAAGAATCGCTCGACTTCATCTCGAACGACTAAGTGCCGACCGTGATCTAGCAATCGTTTTTCAAGTCGAGCTGCGCGGTTCAACGAAATTTATGGAAGAATTTTCCGGCGGCGGTTTTGCCGAATATCTCGACGTTATTCGCCAAACAATCGCTGACGGACAAAAACAAGGAGTTTTTCGTCAGGATTTAAAGCCTGTCGTCTGCGCAAAAATTCTTTACGGCGCGCTCGACGAAATGGTAACGAACTGGATTTTATCTAAAAAATCTTATCCGCTCGCGCCGATGGCGGACGAAGTTTTGAAGGTATTTTTTAACGGAACGAAAATTTAGCGAGCTGCAGTAAACAGAAAGAAAAAAATCAGTAATAAAAAGATTCTTTAAGGTTCCGGCAAATTGCTTACGGCTCACTTGAAAAATATGACGAGCAAAGTCAACCAGGAAAATTCGCAAACGTCCGTCCGGCAGTCGTCGCTGTCTCGCCGCATTCCGCTTTTCCCGAATGAGCCGGGAACGCTTAATCAATTATTTCGCAGCGCGGCGGAAAAACACCGGCGCGGCGATGCGCTGAATTATAAAAAAGACGGCAAATGGCAGCCGATTTCTGCGGCAGAAATAATTGAGCGGACGGAAAATATCGCGCTCGGGCTTTACTCGCTCGGCATTCGCAAAGGCGACCGCGCCGCGCTGCTCGCTAACAATTCGCCGCAATGGACTTTAACGGACGCGGGCTGCCAATTCGCCGGAATCGTTGACGTGCCGGTTTACACGACGCTCGCGGCGAACGCGGTTTATTACATCATCAACGACGCGGGCGCGCGGGTTTTCTTCGTTGAGAATAAAGAGATTTTCGAGCGTTTGAGTGAAATCCGTTCCGAATGTCAGAGCATTGAAAAATTCATTTTTTTCGATGATGCGGGCATCGAAGCTGAAAATGCTATTTCGCTTGCCGAGTTAGAAAAACTCGGCGCGGAGCAAAAAAAAGCGAAACCGGAATTAATCGAACAGTTGTCGAATGCTGTCGAGCCGAATGACATTGCCACGCTGATTTACACTTCCGGCACGACCGGCGAGCCGAAAGGCGTGATGCTGACGAATTCAAATATCGTTTCAAATGTGATTGATACAGGCGAAAAATACAGCTTTGACGAACACGACGTTTCGCTTTCCGTTTTGCCGCTCTCGCACATTTTCGAGCGAAGCGCGATGTATCTTTATATTTTCAACGGGATGCGCGTATTTTATGCCGAATCAATCGAACGCGCGCCGGAAAATCTGCTTGAAGTCCGCCCGACAATTTTCGTCGGCGTCCCGCGCATTTTCGAGAAGGTTTACGCGAGAGCGAAAGTGAAAGCTGCGCAATCGAGCAGTTTGAAAGAAAAAATCTTCGATCTGGCGATTGATGTCGGCAAAGAATATGCTTTGCGAATGGAAAAACGCGAGCCGATTTCATTTTTGCTCGGCGCAAAACACGCCATTGCCGACCGCATCGTTTTTTCCAAATTCCGCGAGTTTTTCGGCGGTCGCCTGCGCTGCTGCATTACGGGCGGCGCGGCTTTGTCCGACGATATTTATTTGATTTTCAACGGCGCCGGCGTAGCGATTATGCAGGGTTACGGTTTAACGGAAACTTCGCCGGTCGTGTCATCGAGCAATCCGATTGACGTCAAACTCGGCACGGTCGGCAAACCGATTCGCAACGTGCGTGTGCGCATTGCCGAAGATGGCGAAATCGAAGTGTCGGGACCGAATGTGATGCTCGGTTACTACAATAAACCCGACGCAACACGCGATGCTTTTACCGAAGATGGATGGTTCAAAACCGGCGATATCGGTCGTCTCGACGAAGATGGTTTTCTGCTGATTACCGACCGCAAAAAAGAGCTTTTCAAAACTTCCGGCGGAAAATACATCGCGCCCGCGCCCGTCGAGCAGATGATAAAAATGTCGCGCTTTGTCAATCAAGTCGTTCTCGTCGGCAACGAGCGAAAATTTCCCGCCGCACTCATCGTACCTAACTTCGAGCAGCTCGCAGCTTACGCTAAAATCAAAAATCTCGATTTAAAAACGCCGCGCGAGTTTTGCGAAGATCCGCGTATCGTCGATTTGCTCGAAAGACAAATTGCTGCTTACACCGAAAAGCTTTCTCAATATGAAAAAGTGAAAAAAGTCGCTCTGCTCGAGAATGAATTGACAGTCGAAACCGGCGAATTGACGCCGACTCTGAAAGTAAAACGCCGCGTCGTTGACGAAAAATACAAAAGCGTGATTGATAAAATTTACGCTGACGCAGAAAAAGAAAAGTCGTGAATGTAAATCAACATCCACGACTTTTCTTTTTTAATTTATTCACTTACTTAATAAAGATATTAATAAAGAACTCTCGTTCCAAGCCCGCTGGTAAAAGCTGAAATTCCGCCGCGTCCCGCGCCGGTAGCGATTTCCAAAATCGTCTGTGCGATGCTTTTCTTAGATTTATCAACTTCAACTATGTCATAAGGCTCAAGCATTACATCATTTTTCCCGTCTTTCATAATCGAGTCGTAATTTACAGAAATAATTTCAATCTCCTTAGAGTTTGGTTTAATCCGCCTGATTTTTATATCCTTGGTTTTTGCTTCTCGATTAACGCCGCCAACCATTGCCATCGCGCGTGATAAAGATAATCCGCCTTCCTTTAAAAGCAATCCAGTCGGCTGACGGACCTCGCCGACAATATAAATCGGCGCTGCTTTTAAGACGACTACGACATCACCCGGATGAATAACCGGATTCGCTTCATCGAGACCTTGCCGTAAGCTGGTCAAACTATACATTCGGGAAGGAACGTCCAAACGGTCGCCGGCTGTAGATTTCCAATCTTCCTGCTCAGATTTGTCCGAACACATCGGAACTTGCGTCCGAAAGACCTGAATCATTCCGCCTGCATCATCAGTAACTCCGCCGGAAAACGAAAGCAGTTCGAGCAAAGTAGACCTGCGAGTCAAAATAACTTGTTGCGGAGTGCGAACTTCGCCGTAAATCGTAGCAGGCGGACGGCTGTTGCGTCCGGTAATATTGACGCTGACGAGCGGATTGCGTAAGTATTTCGACAAGAGTTTCGTGACGTCCGCGCGCAATTCTCGCTCGGAGCGACATTTCGCCATAATCGGCTGATCGAAAAACGGGACTTCGATGTTGCCGTCTTCGTCAACTGTGGCTTTGAAGGTAAAATCTTCTTCGCCGAGAACTTTTCCCTCAACCACGTCGCCGGGACCGAGCAGATAGTTAGCCGGGGCTTTAGTTTCAGCAGAAGTCGTCTGAACTGGAACCTGCGCGTAAGAAGTCGCGCCCAAAGCGAACGAAAGGACGAAAAGAAACAAAACTCTTAAATTCATTATTAAACCTCGATAGATATTATCTTGTTAAGGATAGCTTACAAACGCTTTTGATTCAACCTTTAATTGATTCGGTTGTCCGTAATAACACGACCGATATAACTTTGCGCTCAACATCTGAAAATTTGACAGTTCGCCCGCGTCAAGTTAATTTCAAATTGTATCTACATTTACAAGATGAAATACGCGCACGAGTGGAATTAGAAAATCAAACGGAAGGAAAATTTTGGTTTATGCGGCGTCCGACCCAGTTTTTAGCGGACGTGGCGATTTTGTGTGCGGCATTTTTCGCGGCGTATTTGTTTCGATTTGATTTCGAGCTGAACGAATATTATTTCGACAACGCGCTTAATCAGCTTCCGTTTGTCGTTTTCGTCCAGTTCGCCGCGCTTTTTCTCGTCGGCGCTTATTCGATTATCTGGCGCTATGTGAGCCTCGAAGACATTAAAGCGTTTTTGAAAGCGGCGGTCATTTCCGTAATTGTGCTGGTTCTCGTGCGTCTTTTTCTTCCGCCCGAACAATTCCTTCGCTGGCAAGTTCCGTATTCAATTATTGCGTATGACACGAGTTTGGCATTCGCCGGTTTGCTTGCATTGCGCGTTCTGCGACGCTTCGCTTACGAGTTCGGCGAAAAACGTTCCGTTTACGGAGGCAGAAAACGCGTTAAACGAAAAGCGACCCTGCTCGTCGGCGCGGGCAGAATCGGCGCGGCGCTCGCCAAGGAAATGATCGGTCGAGCCGACGCCGAACTTGATGTCAAAGGTTTTATTGACGATAATCGGCGCAAAAAAGGCGGAAGCGTCAGCGGCGTCAAAGTCTTGGGAACAACCGATGATCTGGCGCGGCTCGTTGAAGAATTAAATATCGAGCAAGTGGTCATCGCTATTGACCACGCGCAGGGCAAGGAAATTCGGCGCATTCTCGACGTTTGCCGCACCATTCCGGTCAAAGCGCGCATTGTTCCGAGTCTCAACGAAATCGCGCACGGGCGCGTTTCGGTCAGCCGTATCCGCGACGTGCAAATTGAAGACTTATTAGGACGCGAGCCGATTCAGCTGGACGATAAGAATCTGCACGAATTCCTGACCGGAAAAATTGTCATGGTCACCGGCGCGGGCGGTTCAATCGGTTCGGAAATTGTCCGGCAAACGACGATTTACCAACCGAAAACTCTGCTTTTAATCGAGCGCGCCGAATATATGCTGTTTCAAATCGAGCGCGAATTATCGAAAGATTTCCCGGAAACCGAATTCGTGCCGCTGCTCGCCGACATCGGCGACGAAGCCAGAATGCGTGAAATTTTCGAGCGTTTTCGTCCCGAAGTTATATTTCACGCCGCCGCGCACAAACACGTTCCGCTGATGGAAGTCAACGCCGTCGAGGCGATTAAAAACAACGTCTTCGCCACTCAGTTAATCGGCGAGTTGGCAGGCGAATATGCGATTAAGAATTTTGTTTTAATCTCGACCGACAAAGCTGTCAATCCGACTTCCGTAATGGGCGCTTCAAAACGCATCGCCGAAATCATTTTGCAGAATTTGGATCGTAAATACGAAACCAGGTATATCGCCGTTCGTTTTGGCAATGTCCTCGGGTCTGCGGGATCGGTCGTACCCATCTTCGCCGAACAAATTCGCAAAGGCGAGCCGATTACCGTGACAGACCCGGCGATGACGCGATATTTTATGACGATTCCCGAAGCGTCGCAATTAGTGATGCAGGCTGGCGCGCTCGGCGCGGGCGGCGAAATTTTCATTCTCGATATGGGCAAGCCCGTAAGAATTCTCGATTTAGCGGAAGATATGATTCGGCTTTCCGGCTTGAAACCTTACGAAGATATTGACATCGCTTTTACCGGCGTGCGCGGCGGCGAGAAACTTTTTGAAGAACTGGAAATCACCGGCGAAAATCTCTTAAAAACGCGGCATCCGAAAATTTATATCGGGAAAATCTCGACTTACGAGGGCAAAGAAGTCGGACAAATCATCGATGATTTCCGGCAAGCCGTCAACAATTCGGACGAGGCGAAAATTCGTAGACTTTTCAATCGGTTTTTGCCGGAAGCAACAATTACGGAGATGGAAAAATCCGATCAAAAAGCCGACGTGCCTCAAGAAAAATTCTTCACGCAAACCACGAATTTCGGCTTATCGGAAAAATAATAAACTTCGTTTTTGTTCAATCAAAATATCTTTAGATTTTCAATTAAACTCTCGCCGTCATCTTCAATTTATTGGCGAACGCTTCATTTTGAAAAGCGATTTCGCGTGCCAGAGGTTCGTAAATTTCCCGCTCGCCCCAATCGTCGGCGTAATCCCACAAACCGTTATGACAATGCCGATTATCCGCCCAACCCGGATGATTGACAACCGGATACAAACAAATTCCTTCAATCGGAATGCCGCGGGCTAGAGCAACGCGCGTTTGTTCGCATACGTATCTGAACCATTCGGGACGTTTTTCGTCTTCGATTCCGGTTTCGGCGATCAAAATCGGGCGATTATATCTTTGGTAATATTCCTGCAAAATATCGCTGAACGGTCGGTATTCGGGATGCCCGAGCTGAATTTTACGACGACTCGGGTAACGCCATTGATTGTGGAAATAATAATTTAAGCCGATGATGTCGAGATATTCAGGTTTGCCGCCGAGTTCGGGACTGCGCCGACCGCAAATCATATCGAAACCTTCAAATTGCGCGCGCCGGTATTTTTCCGCGGCGGTTTTAAGCGCCGGAGTGCGTTTTCCGCCTGCAATGACGTGAATCGCCGGGTCTGTAAACACAAATCTGACAGTCGAAGAAACCGACCGAATCGCTTTGATTGATTCGATTGTCGCCCGCACCAACTGACGTTTTAATTCGTTTCCGCGTTTCTTTCCGAACGGAAAAAACGCGCCGACTTCGCCTGCCGCCCAGGCGAAAAACGAGATTTCATTGACCGGACAAATGAAAAGTTTATCGCCTAATTCCTCGGTTAAGAAGTTTGTTGTCGCGGCGGCAAATCTAGCGAAGCGTTCGGGAAACGCCGGGCTGAAGATATCCAAATCCTGTGGATAACCATAGTGAAACAAATCCCAGATGATTTCGATTCCGGTTTCGCGAGCGGCATAAACCTGGTTTTTAAGACTCGAAAAATCATATCGGTAAGGCTCTCGCTCGATTAAATGCCAACGGACTCCGTCGCGCGCCGTTTGCATCCCGATTTCCGTCATTCGAGAATAATCGGTAGCCGCGAGTTCATCGTGTCGAGTCGAAGCGATTAAATCAAGACGCTTTCCGCGTTCGTTGCAATGAGTAGAGCATTCAAAACCGCCCATTAAAAAACTTTGAAATATCTTTTCGTTCATTTCTTGATTTTGATAATCTAAATTTGAACTTTATAACAATTTATTTGGCTCAAAATAATAATAATCCAAAAACACGTATTAAAACAATACTAATCTCTATGGTATTTAATACACCATCGTCGGCAAAACAGATTTATAAGGAATTCCCGTTCCAAAACAATTAAACAAAATCGCCGTTCATCTAAATCAATTCGATATTTTGGTCGTTGCTCTTAATAAAAAAATAGGTTTCAGCGGTTTTCAGAGAGCAAAAATAACTTTCTCAAAGATAGAAAAATAAAAATTTAAGTGGTTTAATATTTCATATGAATATTTTGGTCACCGGCGGCGCGGGCTATATCGGCAGTGTCGTTGTCGAAGAGTGTCTGCGCGGCGGACACAAAACCGTCGTTTACGACAATTTGGTCAAAGGTCATCGCGAATCGGTCGCGCCCGAAGCCGTGTTTGTCGAAGGAGATTTGCGCGATGCAGAATTGCTGAAAACGACTTTCCGCGAAAATGAAATCGAAGCCGTAATTCACATGGCGGCGCACTCGCTTGTCGGCGAATCGGTCGGGAACCCGGCGAAATATTACGAAAACAACGTCGTCGCCGGACTTTCGCTGCTCGACGCGATGACGGAAACGGAAGTCAAAAAGCTCGTTTTTTCTTCGACCGCCGCCGTTTACGGCGAGCCGGAAAAACAGCCGATTGAAGAAAAAGACCGACTCGCTCCGACGAATCCTTACGGCGAGACAAAACTTGCGTTTGAACACACGCTGCGCTGGTATGAAAACGCTTACGGATTGCGTTACGCGAGTCTCCGCTATTTCAACGCGGCGGGCGCGAGCGAGCGATGCGGCGAACTGCACGAACCGGAAACGCATTTAATTCCGCTCGTTTTGCAGGCGGCAATCGGACGGCGTTCGCACGTCGAAATTTACGGCGAGGATTACACGACGCGCGACGGAACGTGCGTCCGCGATTATATTCACGTCATAGATCTGGCGCGCGCGCATGTTTTGGCGCTCGGAATTCTCGATGAAAAAAGCGCGATTTATAATTTAGGCTGCGGCGGCGCGGGTTATAGCGTACGTGAAGTTATCAATACGGCGCAGGAAGTTACCGGCTTGGAAATTCCCGTTCGTATGGCGGCGCGGCGAGCGGGCGATCCGGCGGTTTTAATCGCGGCGTCCGACAAAATCAAAGCCGAACTCGGCTGGAATCCCGAATTTCAGGATTTGAACGTGATTATCGAATCGGCTTGGCGCTGGATGCGAAGTCATATGCAGAAAACCGGAACGAACTAAAGTGACTTAGATTTGATTTTTACGCTCTGATATTCACAATTTATCCGACGCAATCAAAAAGACGGGAGCGATTTTTATCAAATTAAAAAATCGCTCCCGTCTTTTTCAAATTTAAAATTCTCATCTGCCGTAGCCGATTCCTCCGATCAGTTTCGAGCGCTCCGTCAAACGTCCGATAGATTTTTCCGGATCTTTGATTAAAGTTTTCATTTGTTCGACAAGCGGCGTCGGCAGCCAGCGATTCCCGGTTTGGTCACGGTTGATATTATACATACCGAGTTCCAGATAAAAATTTTCAAGCGGTTCGTCGGAAAAACGGTAACGCCAGTCAATCATCGTGAAAAACGGGAACCAGGTGTAACCGATGACCGGAATGCCGGCGGCGCGCAAATCTTTAATCGTTGAAGTTGACGATTCGAGCCATTGCGAACGAATGTCATCGCTGCCGACGGCGCTCGTTTCCGTAATCATAATCGGAACTTCATAACGCTTGTAATAATCGGTAATCAATTCCGCGAATCCGGTTCCTTCGTGTTCCGTATCGCGAAAAGCCACGCGCCCGCGGTTATCGAGGAAAATCTGTTTGGTTGACCACTGCGGGTAAAAATTCAGCCCTAGAACGTCGAGTTTGATTTTATCATTTTGCAGTTCCGCCAAATCGTCCGGCGACGCGCCGTTTCTTATGAGCCACGAAAAAAGCAGATGATCGTGCGTCATACGCCCGGAAATCAAGTCGTAGCAAAGATATCCGCGATGTTGTTCTTCGCGGGCGAGCGAGATAAGATCGTCACGAATCGTGCGCGTCAAGCCGGTTGCTTCGACGTGAACCATTATTGAATCGGCGTCAATTTCCTTGATTGCCGAAACCGTGCGCACGATGCCTTTCGCCAGCTGCATCATTATTTTGATGTAGCCGCGCTCGCCTTTCAAATAAGGCGCCCAAAGCCCGCGCATTCCGCACATCAAAGCGTTGATAATCGGTTCGTTAAGCGGCGTGTACCATTTAATTAAACTTTTGTAGCGATTGGCGAATTCGGCAGCGTAACGCGCGACGTATTTCGGATAATCTTTGTTGGCAAACTCGCGGTCGAGCCAGAACGGGCAGCCGTAATGCATCAAATCTATAATCGGCGTGATCTTCAGCTCTTCGACCATATAAGGCACGACTTCGTCAATCCATCGCCAATCAAATTTTCCCGGTTCGGGTTCGACTTTATACCACGGCACGCCCCAGCGCAGCGCTTTCAGCCCGACCTCATTCGTCAAAGCCAAATCTTCGCGCCAATGCGTGTAATGCCCCATCAATTCATATTCGTCGAGCGGACGATGCCCGGGACGCGTCTGCGGCACGAAAGTATCTTCGATGCCAGCCGCCCAGATAAAATTTTCGGGTTCGGGTTTGAGTAAATTTATCATTCTCAAAAACGGAAACTTGTTTGGATTGTTTGATTGAAATTAAAAACCGGCGTGGATTATAATTTTGCAATCATACTTTTGAATTTTTCAGCTGGCAAGTGCCGAAATCATTTTTCCGGCAAAATACCGTGATGTTTTTTGACGAAGAGTTTTCTCGGAAAGATGCACGTTGTCACAAAATCGTCAGTCGTATCATATCAAATGCGACTGAAGAATTTTTCACTGTCAAAGCAATGCTATTCAAAGGCGACAATGCATCAATCATTCCGAGTGTTTCATTTTCCAGCAATAAAAAAAGTTTGCCGCTCTTTTTGACGAAACGAATCTGGCGAAAAACTTCCGGCGAGAATTTTTCCGGCAAAGCGAAAGTTTTTGGCTCATCGCAATTAACGATGTTCAAACTCCAAACGCCGTCAGATTGTTCAAATAAAACACATGGCGTTCGTTCAGTGTCGCTGAAGGACGGATAAAATCCGAACGCGCCGCTGCCGGAAAACAATTGCTGCAATTGAAAATTTATCGCCAAATTATAATCGCCGGCAGGAATTCCCTTGGTGAGAATCATCTCATTTTCACAGTCGCTTGTTACAATTAGATTTTGATTTTCGACGCGGAAATCGCCGCTTTCCGACGGTTTTCTCCAACCTTTTTTTTCCAAATCGTCATTTTCAAACAAATCTTCAAAACCTTCGGTCAAAGCAAAACCGGAAAAGGCAGCGACGGTATTTTCCGCGAAAAGCAATATTTGCGCGCCCGAATTTTCCAGAAAACTTTCATACACGACCGATTCGTCAAGCGTAATCTGGACTGCCGAATAATCAAATTCGACACGTAAAAGATGAAAAGCGTGAAAATCGAAATCTTCGCTGAGGGATAAAGTTTCCGCGCGCAACGCACCGTTTTCTGCATTTTCTGTATGTGAAATCAGCACCTGTTTGTTTTCCGGCGAAAACGATACTTCCAAAATCGTCTGCTCACCGTTTTTGACCGCGACGCCGAAATTTCCCTTTTCCGCTTTGAACGCTCGCAAACTTAATTCGCAAAGAAAACTCGATGCTTTCGCCCGGCAGAGCAGATCGCTTTTCCCATCGCTGCCGGAAATTATTTGATTCGCTTCGGCATGCCATTCGCCAGAAATTTTCGCCCAATTTTTATTCGAAAAGTCGTCAAAAAAATCAGCAATTCGCGGCGCAAACGGCGCGGGTTGCGGCGTGTTCGTCGCGCCGACGACGAACATTCTCGCGCCGCCCGCGAAATCCATCCGGTCAATCGCTAAAACTCTGCCGTTTTCAGCCCAGAGATGATAAACGCAGTAAAGCTCGCGATTATTTGCGCCGCGAATTACTGAATTATGTCCGGGTCCGATGATTAAATCGGGAATGGTGCGCAAAATCGGATAAACTTTTTCGCCGTCGGAAAACTGCGTCCATTCCTCATTTTGATTGATGTCGGAAGCGACGGCAAAGCTGACGCCGTATGTCAAATTCTGCCAGTTTCCGCCGCTGAACATTTCGTAGTAAATATCTTTGCGCTTTAAAACGGTCGGACCTTCAACCGTATGCCAGCGGACGCCGCCTTTTTCCGCGCGGTTCGGATCGTAAATCTGCCAGTCGTATTTGGCGCGCGTAACGGGTCGCGGATTGCCTTCGAGCGTGAACCAATCGAGCATTTTATCAACGACCGTCCCGGTTCCTATGTGCGTATGCTCTAAAAAATCAGTCGCGTAAAATAAATATCGCTCGCCGTCGTCCGTAAAAACGTGCGCGTCGATGGCAAAATCCTGATTCGTCAATTTATGACCGGAATCGAGAAAACCGCCGTCGGGGCGGTCGGAAACGGCGACGCGGATTTCCATCAGCGTTTCGTTTCCGACGCTGTAATAAAGATAAAATTTCCCGTTGTGGTAAAAAACCTCCGGCGCCCAGTAAAACGGCGCGTCGTTGTTTAATTTCTCCATCGCGCCGCCGACTTCTGTCCAATTGACTAAATCACGCGAGCGCAAAACGGGAAAAACTTTGCCGTCACGAGCAAAATCGGTACAAAAGGCAAAGTACTCTCCGCGAAACTTTAAAACGAACGGGTCGGGAAACGAATCCGGGTAAACCGGATTCGTGTATTGTTTCAAAAAAAAATCGGCAAGCATTCAGGCAGTTTTCCTGGTTAATAATATAAAAACTATAAGAGATTATTTGCGGACGCGGCGCTTTCGGTACGAGGAAATACATTTATATTTGTTTTTATATCGGAAATCTGCTCACTAAAAAAGTTTCCGCTCATCGCGGCGTCGTCCGCGCCGGAAAACGTAGTGACGAGGATTTCGCCGTTTTCCGAGTAAATTTCGACGAGTTCTTTAATCGTCGCAAAATCGCTTGTCGGAGAGCCGACCGGAAGCATAAAAACATCCGGGCAATGATCTACCGTAAAATCGGAAATTTCGTCGAGAGCGTCAAAAACATTCGCCGTTTCGCGGGTAGAATAATTTTGTGATTCGAGCAAAACCTTGATCAAATCATTTTCTTTTGAAGATTTCCCGACCAGCAAAATAATCGGTTGCTGCTTAACATTTCGCTTCATAATTTTACTTCTCCCGCGTATGTCGAATATATCGAACACTCGCTTTGTTTATTTTCTATTGATTAGTGGCGTCTATTATAAAGCAAAATTTGTTCCCAAGATACATTTTTTTCTCGCGTCGAGTAAAGCCAGGAAACATAAGACTTAGGCGTAAACTATCAGTCGAAGGATATTTAGTTGATGGTATTCATGTGAAAGAAAAGAATACAAACGAGCGTATCGAATTGCGGCGCAGAAATTTTGTGTGCGTCAACTTAACCGAAAATCAGTTTGAGAATTAAAAATTATTTTTCGTCGCGGGCTTTTCACCTGTTGTAAAATACTTATATTAAAAACACATCAAACAGCGATTTTCTTTAACTTCCAATACTCAGCGTGTTCGGCGGCTTCGCCGGGAGCGATTTTCTTTAGCGGCGCAAGGGTTTCGATCTCAACAAACGAACCGGCAACATAAGCCTCCGTGTTGGAATTCATATCCGGATAAACGGCGTTTTCGAAGTGTTCAAATCTTTTAGTAAACTCAAGCTTACCCGCGCGATACATTGCCCAGCCTTGTTTATTCAAAACTCCGATTTTCTGCGGGTCGCCTTTGTTTTCATCAACCTTTAAACGAATAAAATCGCGGTCGAACCGCCATCGCGAGTCAGTAAAATCCGTGTAAGACCAGCAAGTCAAATTTCTCACCGGCAGTAAAGTTTGCGGGCTATACGGCACGAGCGGTTCGTTCGGAATAAAAACTTCGCCGCCGCCGCGCATAATCGTTAAAGCCCAAACAGAAAATTCGACGGTTTTCGCGCCGCGATTGGTAATTTTGTGGTTAACGGAAACGCCGCTGCCGCTCGCATCTAACGAAATCGTTATTTCCTTTTGCATTCCTGTCGCCGCTTCGACGGGCGCGGTCAAACGAACGGAATTACTTCGCTCATCGAATACGTATTCAATCGGCATATTGTCCGGCGCGTAACTGTTCGGCATATTTTCCGGCGCGATCCACAAACGATGTCCGCCGTAAGGTTTCCAGATGCCGAGCTCGGTTTCGACCTGCGCGTGCGGGTGAAAACCGAGAACATTTTCGCCGCCGGCAAGCGAGTAGCCGATGATGCGCGGTCCGAATTCGGTCGCGACGACCACCTCCACGTCGCCATTCGTTAAACGAAGACAATTCGGCAAATCGAGGTATTGAAGTTTTTCCATAATTTATAGGTCAATGGTAAAAGTTTGTGTTTTTGGGTGTCAATGGAAACTAATCAAAAACCGTTAAATCGAGCAATGAAAAATGTTGAAAAGCATGTTACCAACAAATCAGGCTTCATCCGAAATCAAAAAACATTGTGTGAAATATTATGCTACATATTTTTTTATTATCTTGCTTGATGTTTTATTTTCGTTCACTAATTACCTCCTTTTTTCTATTTCTAATATTTTAGATTCTTGTTGCGCGAGTTAAAGCGATCAGGTAACAGTTCGATTTTAATTGTGTTATAATAAATATTTTTAATCAAAGATTGTTTTTCTGCGATTTCTTCGCTTGATGGCACGAAAATTGATAATTAGCATTACGCTAAGACTTAATATTAGAGAGATTCTCCAAACTAAATTGAGAAGTTTTCTTCCGGTTTAGATTTGAAGATAGACGATTGTTTGAAATTGGGAGAGATATTTTAATGATTGAAAATAAGATTGAGCAAAAAGGTCTGAACGACACGACAGACATCATTTGCCTTTCGCATCTGCGTTGGGATTTCGTTTACCAGCGCCCGCAGCATCTTCTCAGCCGTTTTGCCCGCAACGCGCGCGTATTCTTTTTTGAAGAACCGATTTTTACCGACGAAGCGACACGTTTAGATATCAGCAAACGCGAGGACAATCTACACGTCGTCGTGCCGCACATTTCGCACAGCGACCGTGAGAGCCGCGATATTATTGAAATTCAACGCGACATGCTGCACGAATTGATCGACACACATTCCGTTGAAGATTTCGTTTTGTGGTTTTACACGCCGATGGCGATGGATTTCGCGGCGCATATCGAACCGGCAGCGACCGTTTTTGATTGTATGGACGAGCTTTCTGCGTTCAAATTCGCTCCGCCGGAATTAATTGAAAACGAGCGCCGTTTGATGGAGAAAGCCGATGTTGTTTTTACCGGCGGACAAAGCCTTTACGAAGCAAAACAGGATCGGCACGAGAATATTCACGCTTTTCCGTCGAGCATCGACGTGGCGCATTTCCGTCAGGCGAGAAACGTAACAATAGAACCCGAAGATCAAAAATCAATCGCGCATCCGCGTCTCGGCTATTGCGGCGTGATTGACGAGCGATTGGATATTGAAATGGTCGGCAAAATGGCTGAACTGCGTCCGGATTGGCAATTCGTAATGATCGGTCCGGTCGTTAAAATCGCAGATGAAGATTTGCCTCGCCGCGAGAACATTCATTATCTCGGCGGAAAAGATTACAAAGAACTGCCGCAGTATCTCGCCGGTTGGGACGTAGCGATGATGCCGTTTGCGATCAACGAATCAACGAAATTTATTAGCCCGACCAAAACGCCGGAATATCTGGCAGCTGGCAAACCGGTAGTTTCGACCGCGATTCGAGATGTCGTTCGACCTTACGGCGATAACGGCTTGGTTCATATTGCGACTACGGCAGAAGAATTCGTCGCGGCTTGCGAAAAAGCGATGCGCGAAGAGACTCCGGATCGCGTTGAAAAAGCGGACGAATTTTTGTCGCAGATATCTTGGGAACAGACATGGGAAAGAATGGCGGAATTGATCCGTCAATCGATTAACGGAAGAAACGCACAGTCGGCGGCACGCTAAAATATTTACGTATGAGAGCATACAGACAGTTAATTACTGGTTTTTATAAAATATAGATATATACCAAAACATAAGGGGAGTTAAAAAAATGTTTGATTATTTGATTGTAGGAGCAGGTTTCGCCGGCAGTGTGCTGGCGGAACGTTTGGCAAATGGTTCGGGAAAAAAGGTTTTAATCTGCGATAAACGTCCGCATATTGCCGGCAACGCTTACGATTTTTACAATGATGAGGGCGTTTTAATTCATAAATACGGACCGCACATCTTTCACACCAACTCGAAAGACGTTTTTGATTATTTGGGGCAATTCACCGAATGGCGCGAGTATCAACATCGCGTTTTAGCGTCGGTTGACGGAATGCTCGTGCCGATGCCGATTAATCTCGATACGATCAACAAACTTTACGGGTTAAATCTGACTGCATTTGAAGTCGAAGAATTTTTAGCTTCCAAAGCCGAGAAATTAGATCAAATCAAAACTTCTGAAGATGTCGTCGTGTCAAAAGTCGGGCGCGAGCTTTACGAAAAATTCTTTCGCAATTATACGCGCAAACAATGGGGCTTAGACCCGTCGGAACTCGATGCTTCGGTGACGGCGCGCGTGCCGACCCGCACGAATCGCGACGACCGTTATTTTACCGATTCGTATCAGGCGATGCCGAAACACGGGTACACCAGAATGTTCGAGCGAATGCTGGATAATCCGAACATCAAAATTATGCTCAACTGCGATTATCGCGAAATCGCCGATGATATTCCATACCGCGAAATGATTTACACCGGACCGGTCGATTCATTTTTCAATTATCGCTACGGGAAACTGCCGTATCGCTCGCTCGAATTCAAACACGAAACGCACGACACGGAAAAATTTCAGGAAGCGCCGGTCGTCAATTACCCGAACGAACAGGCTTACACGCGCATTACGGAATTCAAATGCTTGACCGGACAGGAACACAAAAAGACAAGCATCGTTTACGAATATCCGCAAGCCGAAGGCGATCCGTATTACCCGATTCCGCGCCCGGAAAACGCCGAGCTTTACAATAAATACAAAGCTCTCGCCGACGCGCGTCCGGACGTTCATTTCGTCGGTCGCCTCGCGACTTACAAATATTACAACATGGATCAAATCGTCGCTCAGGCGCTGACGGTTTACGGTAAAATCATCGGAATGAAACGCAAAGAAGCCGCTGTTGCCGCTGTTGCGTCAAGCCCGGCAACGACTACAACAACAACGAACGGCAAAACTAAAAGCAACGGCAAACTGCCCGCAACTGTTCAAGTTACCGGTAACGCCGTGATGTAAAACAAATCGTTGATTTAATTTGTTTTCTGGATAAAAAGCGAGTTTACGGACTCGCTTTTTATTTTTCGATATTGTATTTCTAAAACTGAAATAAATTTCAAGGAGAATTTTTTGAGCGAGCTTATTCGTTTCGGCGTCAGCATTGATCAGGACTTGCTGGAAAATTACGACCGTTTAATCAACGAACGCGGTTACGCGACGCGTTCCGAAGCGCTGCGCGATTTGATTCGCGAAGCGTTAATACAGCAGAAGATCGAAACGCAGACCAACGTCGAAGCGCTCGGCAGTTTGACGCTCGTTTACGATCATCACGCCCGCAATTTGGCGCGCGAAATGAGCAGTTTGCAGCATCAATTTCACGAAATCATTCTTTCTGTCATGCATCTGCACGTCAGTCACGACGATTGTCTGGAAATTATCGCTCTACGCGGCGTCGTTTCCGACATCGTAAATCTGGCGAACGGGCTTTTGAGCTTAAAAGGCATCAAAAACGGTAAATTGTTTTTAACTCTTTCTTCTTCTTTTATCACGGACGCAAAATAATTTGAATCTGTTTTTGAGGACGGGACGAATTTACTTTTACCACTTCGTGTTACTAATTTTATTTTCGTGTTACTATTCGTTAATATTTATTTTCATCAGAACGTCGTAAAAAACTGATGCAGCAAGTTAAAATTTTAGATTAATATACATATTTAGGAAGGCAATATTATGGCGAAACGTTTTCGCAAACTTATTTTATTATTCGTTTTATGCTTTATTTCCGGCAGCCATGCCGAAGCGCAAGATAAACGACCTTTTTCCGGCACGATAACAACGCCGCAATTTGAATTAGCGCCGAATGTTTCGATCGAAGTTGAAACTTCCGACGGCGTGCTTTCGGTAACGAGCGACAAAGAAGGCGCGTTTTCGCTGTTCGTGCCGCGCGAATCGCTTTCGGTCAGATTTTACGGCAAAAACGTCGAGCCGCAAACGCGGATTTTTGCCGCAGACGAAAATCTCGAAAATCTGCAGATCAAAATCAATTATATCGTGCCGCCGATCAGCGAATCGGTCGTTATCGAAGACGACGCGCTGACGCCGGACATCGAACGGCGCAACGCGAGCGTTTACGAAAACACTTTATTCGGGCGCGACGATCAGTTGATTCAAACTTTGAATGCCGGAATCAACGCCGGACAGCACGAAGGCGGCGGCAAATCGCTGGAAATTCGCCGTTTTGGTTTTAACACCGATCACGGCGGCGTCGGCGGCGGCATCAAAATTCTGGTTGATAACGTTCAGCAAAATCAAACGACGCAGGGACACGGACAAGGCTATCTGGGAAATTTGAAATCGCTTTCGCCTGAACTGGTCGAAGAAGTTTCGATCATTAACGGACCTTTTTCCGCCGCTTACGGCGATTTTTCCGGTTTAGGCGTTGTGCAAATCCGCCAGCGCGAAAGTTTGCCGCAGCAGTTTACGGCGCGCGTTCAAACCGGCAGTTTCAATACTTTTCGCGGATTTTTCGCTTACAGCCCGCAAATAAAAAACGTTTCCGCTTTTATTGCGTATGAACCGAGCTATACCGACGGACCTTTTCAAAGTCCGCTCAAATATCGACGCGACAATGTCAGCGGAAATTTAACGTATAAATTCGACGAATCAACCGCGTTCGGCTTCAAACTAAATTTCGGACGCAATAACTTTTTCTCCTCGGGTCAGATTCCGCTCGATTTGGTCGCTTCAGGCGAACTCGACCGATTCGGCTTCATTGACCCGGAAAACGGCGGACGCGTCCGCGCGGGAACAATCGGAACGTATTTTCGCAAGGAATTCAAATCCGGCGCGACGCTCAAAGCCGATGCTTTCGTCGGACGTTCGCTGTTCGATTTATTCTCGAATTTCACGTTTTTTCTCACCGATCCGGTTTACGGCGACGAGATTCAGCAGCACGATTCGCGTTTGCAAGAAGGCGCGAACGTTCAATATTTACAGCCGTTCGAGTTGTTCGGACGCCAATCGCTTTTAACGGTCGGCGGAAATTTTCTCGCCAATCAAATCAACGTCGGGCTATATCCGTCAGTCGGGCGCAATCCGAACCGCAAATTTACGCCGGAAAATCTTAATAATCCGAACGCGCTTTACACGAAAGCCGACGCGAAAGTTAATAATTATGCCGGTTACGCGCAAAATTCGATGGAATTTTTCAACGGTCATCTGCGCGTCGAAACGGGTTTGCGTTTCGATTATTTTACGTTCGATGTCAACGGTTTTGAATTCGGGGGAATTGAAGAATTCGGCGAAAATTCGCTGACGCGCCAAAATTTTCACGGCGGCGCAAATCTTTGCAACAGCGATTTCGCAAATCCGATCACGCCGCAAAATCCGTGCGCAACGATTCTTGACGGACGCGAAAGCGCCGGGCGATTTCAGCCGAAACTTGCCATTTCCCTTTCGCCGTTTGAAACTTTCCCGATGTCGTTTTACGTCAACTACGGGCGCGGAATCGCTTCGCAGGACGCGCGCGGCGTCGTGCGTAATCCGGACGCGCCGAAAGTTTCGACCACCGATTTTTACCAAGCAGGAACTTCATACAATTCGCGGCGCGTTTCCGCCGTTTTCAGCACGTTTTTGATCGATCGCTCGAATGAACAGGTTTATATTCCTGACGACGGCAGCATCGAGTTCGCGGGACGCTCGCGTTCCTACGGTTTTGAAATCAGAAATTCTGTTCGCTTTAACAATTATCTGAGTTTTAGCGGCGGCTTGACGCAGGTTTTACGCGCGTTTTTTCCCGGCGAATTTTTCAATGACGTTGATAATTCTCGCCGTAGAGTAATTGTTGACAGCGCGCCGCACACGGTCGCTAACGGCAGTTTCGTTTTATCCAATTTGCGCGGCTTCAATTCGTCTCTTAACTGGCGGCATATTTCGAGTTACCGGCTCGACGGCGAAGACGATTCGATTCGTGCCGCCGGACACGACGTGGTTGATTTTTCGCTGTCGAAACGCCTCAAAAAATGGATTGAATTGAATTTTTCGATTGATAATCTTTTCAACAAAAGATATTACGAAACGCAGAACTATTTTGAATCGCGCACGTCGCCGAATGCCGATGTCATTTCCAGAATTCACGCGACTCCGGGTTATCCATTTACGGTTAATATTGGCTTGACGTTCAGATTCGGCGCGAAAGAATAAATTTAACCACTGCGCAGGTAAATGCAGATTTAAGAAAGATAAGAATAAATCAAAATATTATATCTTTCTTTTTTTATCCGTGTAAATTCGTGTCAATCTGTGGTTAAATTTTCTTACGATGCAAACTAAATCAACTAAAAATCGAATTTCGAAAAAAGCCGCTAGCTTTACCGAATCGGTCATTCGCGAGATGACGCGCGAAGCCGTCAAATACGGCGCGGTCAATCTCGGACAGGGCTTTCCCGATTTCGCCGCGCCCGAAGACATTAAACGCAAGGCGATGGAGGCAATTGCCGATGATTACAATCAATACGCGATAACCTGGGGCGTGAAAAGTTTCCGCGACGCGATTGCGGCGAAAACGAAACGATTTTTGGGTTTAGAATTTGACCCGGAAACGGAAATTACCGTGACGTGCGGCTCGACTGAAGGAATGATCGCGGGAATGCTGGCTTGTGTTGACGCGGGCGAAGAAGTCGTCGTATTCGAGCCGTTTTACGAAAATTACGCGCCGGACGCGATTTTGTCGGACGCGAAACCGATACACGTTCCGCTGCGTCAAAGCGTTGACGGCTGGAATTTTGAAAAGGGCGAATTGAGAAATGCTTTTAACGAACGGACAAAAGCGATTATCGTCTGCAATCCGAACAATCCGACCGGAAAAGTGTTCACGCGAGAAGAACTCGAATTTATCGCGGATTTATGCAAGGAATTCGACGTAATTTGTTTCACTGACGAAATTTACGAACACATTGTTTACAACGGCGAATTACGGGAAAACCAAAAACCGGAAACTGTAAACCGGACGCCAAAACATGTTTCGATGGCTGAGATTGATGGAATGCGCGAGCGAACCGTGATTGTTAATTCGCTCTCTAAAACTTATTCGGTGACGGGCTGGCGTGTCGGTTACGTGATCGCACCGCCGGATTTGACGAGCGCGATACGCAAGGTTCACGATTTTCTCACGGTCGGCGCGGCAAATCCTTTGCAGCACGCGGGCGCGTATGCTTTGAGTTTGCCGGAAAGTTATTACAGCGAACTGCAAAACGAATATCAGCGAAAACGCGATTATATTATTCCGGTTCTGCAAAATGCCGGATTAAAATGCGCGTCGCCGCAGGGCGCGTATTATGTGATGACGGACGTTGCGGATTTCGGTTTCGCCAACGATGTGGAATTTACCAAGTTTCTGATTCGCGAAATCGGCGTCGCCGTCGTTCCCGGCTCGTCGTTTTTTTACGACAAAAGTCTGGGCAAAAATCTGGTGCGGGTTTGTTTCTGTAAAAAAGACGAAACTTTGCAGGCGGCAACGGAAAGATTGGAAAAATTAAAAGCAAAAATTTGATTTTTTCCCTGTTTGATTTGAACTTAAAATAAAAAACCGCCGTGTTGATAGCACGGCGGTTTTTTATTTTGTGTTGACTAAAGCTTATTTTTTGTTAGCGTTCGTCGTTGTCGTGTTCGTTCCGACAGCTTGATTGGTCAGCGAATCGTTAGCTTGAACTTTCAAGTTGTTCGTCACGCTGGTAACGCCTTCGATGCCTTTAGCGGCGGCGGCGGCTTGCTCTTTCTGCGCGGCGGTAGCGACCGTGCCGGTCAAGGTAACGACGGCGTTGCTCACGTCGACGTTAATGGTCGAGTCGCGCAAATTAGCGGTCGTGGCGAGCGCGGCGCGAGTTTTAGTCCACAGCCAGCCGTCGTTGGCGCCGGTCCCGATCGTTCTGCCCGCTTGTTTCGCTTCCTGCGCGTAACGATCTTTGTCGCGGTCGTAATCGGCTCTGGTGATATTCGCATTCATTGTGTTTGCACTCATTGAATTTGAATTCATCGCGCCGGTTTCCATATTGCCCTGGGCGTTAACGACGGTTGCCGTGTTCGAGCTATTGACCGTCGCGTTTGTCGCGTTGGTTCTGCCGACCGCAGTCGTATTGTTAGCGGCTGTCGAGCAACCGATTGAAGCCAATGCTAAAATGCCGGCTGTCGAAAATAACGTAATTTTTTTCATACTAATTCCCTCTATTTAAATCTAAATGATTTTATCTTCTGTTTGCGTTTGCAGTATTTCCGGCGCCGCTGTTACCTTGAGATGCGTTGGTCATATTTCCCGCTCTCGCTGAATTTGAATTGGTCGTATTTCCTGCTGTTAATGAATTTGAATTCATATTTCCGGCTGTCGAATTCGAGTTCATCGCACCGGTTTCCATATTGCCCTGCGCGTTAACGACGGTTGCCGTATTCGATTTATTGACTGCTGCGGTGTTGGCGTTTGTTCTGCCAACCGTTGTCGTGTTCGAATTGTCCGCCGCCGTGCAGCCGACCAATGTCGCTGCGGAAATGGCGACCGTTAAAAACAATGTACCTTTTTTCATACTAATTCCCTCTTCTTAAATAAGATTAAACTTAAAAGCAAAAAACCTTTAACGAGCATCTTATATATTTTATCGGTTTTTGGCAAAGTAATCTCTCGATAAATGCAGCTTTTTATACATATTGCCGTTGATTCAGGCAACTTTTTTCGACGCCGATGCAACTCTTATTTCAAATTTCCCGTGAAAACAATAGAAATTTATAATAAATTTAGGAGGTTTTTATGTGTAGATCAATATTCGTTTTTATTTTAATCGCATCCGTTTCATCCGCCGCTTACGCTCAAACCACACCCGCGCCGGAAAGATCGGATGAAAGCCGCATTCCGCAAGTGTTTTCACAAACAATTACAAGCGGTGGTTATCTCGGCGTCCAAATGAAGGAAGTAACAAAAGATAATTTCGCCGGTTTCGGTCTGCGCGAAGTGCGCGGCGCGGCGGTGGAAAAGATTCTGGAAAATTCGCCTGCCGCTCAAGCAGGACTGCAAACAGGCGATGTGATTGTTCGATTTAACAACACGGAAGTAACGAGCGTGCGACAATTAACGCGTTTGATTTCCGAAGTCGCGCCCGATCACCAAGCAAAAATCACAATTTCGCGCGGCGGCAGCGAGCGCGAAATAACGGCGACGATGGGCAAACGCGATGCAACGAAAATGCTTCAAACCGGCACGCTCAAGGATTTATACGGTTATCCCGGCATTCCCGAATTTCCCGAACTTTCTAAAATTCCGTTCCCGCCGAACGCGCCGATTCCGCCGCTCGGCGACGGCGAATCTAATGTTTTCATATTCGGTCAAAGCCGCCAAATCGGAGTCGGAGTCGCGCCGCTGACAGCGCAGCTCGGCGATTATTTCGGCGTGGCGAGCGGCAAAGGACTTTTAATTAATAACGTTCGTGAAAACTCTCCGGCGTCGAGAGCCGGTTTGAAAGCGGGCGACGTAATCGTCGAAGTCGAAGGAAAATCCGTCGCGACCAATCTCGAATTGATTCGCGCCATCGGCGAGAAAAAAGAAGGCGATGTCAATCTCACCATCGTCCGCGACAAAAATCGCCGAACAGTTCGCGTATCGCCGGAAGCCGCGAAAAGCGGAACTTTTAATTTCAACGAAGACTTCCCCAAACTCGAAGGATTCGTTAAACCTTCGAAACTTGCGCCCGCAGTTCCGTTAGCGCCTTTGAAACCGCCTGTGCCGCCCGCGCCGTCGCGCGTTTTGTAAATTCAATCAGTTAAATTGTTTTAACGTAAAAAAAGCCGAAAGCGATGGTTCAAATTTCGCTTTCGGCTTTTATTTTTTTATCGCTCATCACTCACTTTTTGCTCGCGCTTTCTTTGGCTAATTCGTTGGCTCGCTCGCTGTAATCACGCGCCGTTTCCACAATTTTACGGTAATTTTCGCTGCGATTTTTGAATTCTTCTTTTATTTTTTCGCGCATCGCTTTGTCTTTCGGATCGTAATTATTGCGGAGAGCGATAGCGGCTTGGCGGTAATTTTCGAAAGCGTCGAGATGGCGCGTCAAGCTTTCTTCCTTGAGGCGCAGATATTCGCGGTAATCTTCATTGATCGCCATTTCCTGCGCCTGCTGAATTTTTTCAATCGCGTCTTTGCCCGCAGTCATTCCGTCGTTGATCAAATAAACCACGTCGTCTGAAAGTTTTCGAACCGTTTCGGCTTCGTTCGCTTCCATCGCTTTTTTTATTTCTTCGCGCTTGCCTTCGTTTTTCTTGTAAAGAATTTTGATTTTATTCAAATCCTTGTTCGCTTCGAAAATGAGTTGTCCGGCTTCAGCGGTTTCATCCGACGAGCCTAAAATGTCCAAACCCGACGAATTTGACGATTTCTCGCATGCAGAGCTAAAAAATAAAACAAAAAAAGCCACGCAGAATAAAATTCCGACGGCAATTCTCGATGTTTTTTTCACGCGCGTTTTCATTTTCCCGAAACCTCAAATCCGAACGCGCTTATTTTATACTAAAATTGATTTCACGGGAAGAAACAATCGAGTTTTTCGGTTTTCAGACAATTCATTCGCCGCGCGCTTTGAGCATACGCCGCCACAATTCGCGGTAAGAAGTAAAACGCGAAACGAGCGTATTTAATTGATAACGCTGGGCATAAGTCAGATTGCGGTCGTCGGCGATGCGCTTAAAGTTCGATTCGAGCCGCGCGCGCGCTTCAAGCGGCGCGCGTTTCGTCGCGCCGTTAAAATAAATGTCGAAATCAATTTTCAGCTTGCGGATTTCGTCTTCGAGTCTCGATAATTCCTGATCAAGCTGTGCTGATTCCTCGTGTTTCGTCTGCGTTTGACGATATAATTTATTGCCGATTAATGCCATTTATTTGGTTTGTCCGTTTAGAATTCCTGCCGGAAAAACGTTTCCTTTAAATAAAAATTGATAAAGCGCCGCTGATTCCCGTTTTTTCATAGTTTTCAGTTAAAATGTCGTTATGAAAAATGATTCAGCCGCGCATCTGAACGATATTTTGCGTCGTCTGCCGTCAATAGACGAAATTCTGCGCTCTCCGAGTGCCGAAGAAATCGCTCAGCACTCCGGCGCGAAACATCTGACCGTTCTGGCGCGAGCGGCAAGCGACGAATTGCGCCGCGAAATCTCACAAAACGGCACGAAAGAGGCATTGAACGGCAAAAATTACACGCGAGAAAATTTGCTGAGTGAAGCAGAAAGAAAAATCAAAAATCTCTGGCAAAATGAACGAACAACGCGCTTGCAAAAAGTCATTAATGCTACCGGCGTCGTTATTCACACAAACTTGGGACGCGCGCCGCTTTCGGAAAACGCGCGCAACGCCGTTTTCAATGAAGCGTCCGGTTACTGCAATCTCGAATATGATATTGAAACCAGAAAACGCGGAAAACGCGGAAAACTAACTGAGAAACTGCTCGCTGAAATCACCGGCGCGGAAAGCGCTTTGATCGTTAACAATTGCGCCGCGGCGGCTTTTTTAATTTTAACGGTTTTGTCCGGCGGCGGCGAAACAATCGTTTCTCGCGGCGAACTCGTCGAAATCGGCGGCGATTTTCGCGTGCCGGACGTGATGGCGCAATCCGGCGCGACGATGCGCGAAGTCGGCACGACGAACCGCACGAAAATTTCCGATTATGAACGAGCGATTACGGAAAATACGCGCCTTTTGCTGAAAGTTCACCCGTCGAATTATCGCATCGTCGGCTTTACCGAATCCGTCAGCGTCAAAGAACTTGCCGATTTAGCCGAGCGAAAAAACATCGTTTTTTACGAAGACGCCGGTTCGGGCGCAATTTTCGATTTGTCCGATTATGGTTTGACCGACGAGCCGATGATTCGCCGCTCAATCGCCGACGGCACGGACGTTGTGTCGTTCAGCGGCGACAAACTTTTGGGCGGCGTGCAGTCGGGCTTGATCGTCGGACGCGGCGAAATAATCGAGAGAATCAGAAAACATCCGCTTTATCGGGCATTACGTGTTGACAAATTAATTTACGCCGCGCTCGAAGCGACGTTTGAAGCATTTCGCCGAGAAACTCATTTGCAGGAAATTCCGGTTTTGCGAATGCTCGCGCAAACTACCGCGGAAATCGAAGCCCGCGCCAAACAGTTTGCCGAAAAATTGCGCGTAAAATTAAGCGAAGATTCGGATTTGCGCTTTGAAGTTATCAAGGGAAAATCAGTTGTCGGCGGCGGTTCCGCGCCGACCGTGCAGCCCGAGACAACACTTATCGCATTAAAACACGAGCAGAAATTCGTTTCCAGGTTAGAGCAAACACTGCGCTTTTCACATCCGCCGATTATCGCCAGAATTACAGACGATGCGGTTTTGATTGATCTGCGGACAGTTTCGGAATCGGAAGAAAACGAACTCTTGGAAATTTTGGCGAAAATTTAACAATCGTGAAAACCGCATAATAGAGAGAAATAGAACACGGATTTTCGCGGAAAAAGCTGATTGAAGCGGATAAATCCACGGTAAAAATTAATCGGTGAAACTTCGTCGAATCCGCGTTATCAGCGCTCTATTTCTTTTTTCGCTATAATTTCCTCAACCGTTTTTTTGCGCGAAATCGTTCATAAAATCCGCTAATATTTCCGCGCCTTCTTTCGGAAACGCATTGTAAATCGAAGCGCGAATACCGCCGACCGAGCGGTGTCCTTTCAAGCCGTTTAGACCGGCGGATTCGGATTCGGCGCAAAATCTGCTTTCGAGTTCCGGCGACGGCAGGCGAAAAGTAACGTTCATCAGCGAACGCGCCGATTTTTCCGCGTGTCCCGCATAAAAACCGTCGCTCGCGTCAATCGCGTTATATAAAACACGCGCTTTTTCACGATTAATTTTCTCCATCGCCGGAACGCCGCCTTTTTCTTTGAGCCATTCGCAAACCAGACTGACGATGTAAATTCCCCAGGTATTCGGCGTATTGAGCATCGACTCGTTGGCGGCGATGGCACGATAATCCAGCAACGAATGTTGATTTTGCGGCACGCGGGCGAGCAAATCATCGCGGATAATTATTAAAGTGACACCGGAAGGTCCGATGTTTTTTTGCGCTCCCGCGTAGATGAGCGCGTATTTTTCAATATCGAGCGGTTTCGATAAAATATTTGACGAAGCATCGCAAACTACGGGAATCACGCCGCCGTCGAGTTCGTATTTGAACTCGACGCCTTCGATGGTTTCGTTCGATGTATAATGAACGTATTCGGCATTCGGGCTGAAACGCAGTTCTTCCTGCGCCGGAGTTGATTTAAATCCCATTTCGGCGCTCGAAAAAATGACGTTAACATTGCCGCATTTTTCGGCTTCTTTGACTGCTTTTACTCCCCACGCGCCTGTGACGATATAATCGGCAGTTTCGCTTTTTCCGAGAAAATTGAGCGGAATCATCGAAAACTGAAGAGAGGCGCCGCCCTGTAAAAACAGAATCTTATAATTTTCCGGAATATCTAAAAGTTGGCGGATACCGTTTTCCGCTTGGTGCAGGATGTGCTCGAAATGGCGCGAACGATGGCTGATTTCCATCACGCTCATTCCGATACCATTGAGCGAAAGCAGCTCATTCTGCGCTTTCAGTAAAACCTCGACAGGTAAAATCGCGGGTCCGGCACTGAAATTGTAGATTTTTTCTGTCATTGAATTTATTAATAAAATCCCGTATCTAAAATAAAAAAATACGATAACACAAGCGGGCGACGATGATAAATCGACGCTTTTACAGCAACATTCGGCGATAATTTCCGGTATTTTTTTCATTCGGCAAATTCGTGTTTCAAAATTCCTCCGGACTTGAGTTAGAATATGCAAAAAACAACGAACTCTTTTTTTAAGGTCGGCATCTTAAAAAGGCGTTTCCCGAATATCATCGAACACAATTTTGGAGGATTTTATGTTGCGTAAAAATTATTTTACGGTTTTATTAACAGCCGCTTTATTTCTAGTCGGCAGCACGGCAATTTTCGCTCAGACAGCCCCGATTCGCGGTAAAGTCGAGTTAGTCAAAGCGGACGGCACGAGAGAGCCGGTTGCGGGCGCGGTAGTCGAACCTTTTCGCACGGATGCCAAAGGCAAATCGCCGTCGGCAAAAACCAATAAAAAAGGCGAATTCAGTTTTGCCGGTCTGCAGCTCGGTCAAACATTTGCGCTTTCGGTCAGCGCGCCGAACGTCAAACCGTCGCTTCAGCCCGGAATCAAAGCCGGAATGGAAAATATACTCATTACTGTTACCGAAGGCGACGGCAAACGATGGAACGAAGATGAAGTTCGTCAAGCTCTTGCCGCACCTGCGGCGACATCATCGAACTCGTCCAATACGGCGACAGCAGACTCTGCGCCGGCAGCCAATCAAAAACCTGCCGAGTTGACCGCTGAACAAAAGAAAGCGCAAGCCGAATATGAAAAGCAAGTAGCTGAAGTAACGGCGAAAAACGAGAAAATCAAGAAAAATACGGAGATTGTTACAGCTTCTTTGAAAGCTGGAAACGACGCCTTTAATTCCAAAAATTATGACGTTGCGATTGTCAAATATACCGAAGGTGTTGACGCCGAACCGGATTATGTCGGAAGCACCCCGATTCTTCTTAACAATAAAGGAGCCGCGTTAAAAATTCGCGCGACGGATACGTACAATCAAGCGGTGAAATCTACCGATCAGGCAAGTAAAGCCGCGTCAATGGCAAAAGTCAAACAGGATTTACAAGACGCCGTGGCTTCTTATTCGCGCTCTTGGACAATTTTGAAAAATGCTCAACCGGCTGACATTACCAATCAAGCGAATTATGAAACTGCCAAACTTCAGGCTTTAACCGGCTTAACCGATTCATATCGCCTGCTGACGCAGACAAAATCCGATATGACAAAGGGAGCCGAAGCAGAGGCGGCTTTTACGGATTATTTTGCCGTCGAGACTGATGCCGCGAAAAAAGCTAAAGCGCAGGTTGTCTTGGGCGACGTTCTGCGTGATTCAAACGAGTCTGAAAAAGCTCTTGCCGCTTATCAAGCCGCTCTGCAAAACGCGCCAACCAATCCTGACGCATTGGTCGGAGCCGGTTTAATGCTCGTTAATATCGGTTATCTCAACAACGACAAAGCGAAATTTCAGGAAGCGTCGAATTATCTGCAAAAGTTTTTGAGCAATGCTCCGGCAACGCACCCGTTTAATGATGATGCGAAAGCCATCATCGATACTTTGAAAAAAGAGCAAAATGTTGCTCCGCAAAAATCAGGTAAAGGTAAGAATTAGTTTTTTCTTACTTGTTAATTTTTAGGGTTGTGTTTGAATAAACTCAAACACGACCCGTTTTTTCTTTATGGATTACGAAATCAAAAACGCCGCCGAAAAAGACTTGCCCGCGGTTATTAGCCTTTTGAGCGAATTCGCCGATTTTGAAAAATTGGAACACGAATTTTCGATTACCGAAGAAAGTTTGCGCCAAGCGGTTTTCGGCGAAAAAGCGTTTGTTTATTTGTTGATCGCAATTGCTAAAAACGAGTTAATCGGCTTCGCGCTGCTTTACCCGAAATTCGCCAGCTTTCGCGGCGAACGAAGTTTGTATCTCGAAGATTTATATGTTTGCCCGGAAAAACGCGGTAAAGGTTTGGGTTTGGCGATGCTCAAAAAAGCCGCGAATCTTGCCAAAGAAAACGGCTTTCAACGCCTTGATTGGCAGACGCTGAAATGGAACACGCCCGCCATTGATTTTTACCAAAAAATCGGTGCTGAATCTGACGACGGAAACATTAATTTTCGGCTCGTCGGTCGAAATTTTGAAAATCTGGCTTCGTAATTTTTTGATTTTGCCGCTTATTCATCCGGCTCTCGATTTCCCGTTATAAAATTTTTGTCATAAAACTTTCGGCTGTGGTGTTTTTCTGTCGTATGCGGAAAAACACTATTTCAGGAGATGCTTTTATGAAACAAAATTTTCAAACTATTCTTCGTTCAATATTCAATCTCGCTTTTATCGTTATCGTCGTCGGCTCTTACGTCATTGCGGCACAAACCGTGACGAGTGGCGAATGGAAGGCGAGTGTTAATTCTAAAAAAGACGGTAAAATCCAGCTCTCGCTGACGCGCGACACGCAAAAACACGGTAGAAACTCGACGGGTTCGAGCTTTGATTTAAGCGAGCTGCAAGGCTTGTCGGAAAGCAATTTAACGGCGGCGGACGCAAATGTTCGTTTCAGCCTCGTTCGCGAAGCCGGAACAATCGAATGCGAAGGTAAATTCGTCAACGGGAAAGGCTCGGGAACTTTCCGGTTCACGCCGAATCAGCAATTCGTTTCGGCAATGAAAACACGCGGTTTCGATTTCGATAAACCGTCGAAACATAACGGCGAGCGCGACACGCAGGAACGCATTTTCGCGGCGACCGTTATCAACGTGACGACCGCGATTGCCGACGATTTGCTTTCAGCGAATTTCGGAAACCTCGACGTTGACGATCTTTTCAAAGCGGCGATTTTCAAGGTTGACAGCAAATTTATGTCGGAAATGAAAGCGACCGGCTTTCCGAATCTCGGAATGGAAGAACTCGTAAAGGCTCGCATCTTCAAAATTGACGCGGAATATGTGCGCAATTTGAGCCAAATCGGCTTTACCAACGAGCCGTTCGAATCGGTCGTGAAAATGAAAATCTTCAAAATCTCGCCGGAATTCATCACGGAAATTCGCGGCGAAGGATTCGACAAAATTTCCATCGAAGAACTCGTTAAAATGAAAATTTTCAATATTAATTCCGAATTCATCCGACAGGCGAAAGCCGACGGCGTGCCGATGGAAGTCGAAAAACTAGTCCAGAAACGCATCGGCGTTTGGGGCAGATAAATTTAAAGTCCTACTTAAGAAATAGAAAAGGAGAAACGTTTGTTTCTCCTTTTCTATTTTTATTTATGTTTATTCAATAAGCGCAAAAAGTGTCTTAAACAAATCTGTGCTCTCTCAAAAACGGCTGCACGGCAGTCCAAACCTGCGCTGAAATTCTCACGTCTTCTGCAAAAGTCACTCTCGTCATTCCGTCTGGAAAACCTTCGTCAATATAGGCGTTAGGATTTCCGTCATGTTCCCAAGGCGTGCCGCCGACGCCGCCGTGTGTGCAGCGGAAAAATTGCTCGGTATATTTGGTTTTCTGCTGATTCCACTCGGTGCCGCAATTCCCGAAACTTTCGCGCGAGCCGCCGCTCCAATTTCGCCGCGCGTGAAAAACGTTCGCCACATTATCCGGCACTCGCGGCGCGTTGTAAGCGACATGGCGGTCAACCGCATCGAACAAAAGCATCGCTTTGACCGGAATATTCTGCCTTCTCAATCTCTCGGCGATGACCAGCACGCCCAAACCGCCGCGACTAAAGCCGGTCAGCAAAATCGAATTGTCCGCGCCAGCCGCGCCGCGCCGCGCTATTATAAAATTATAACCGCCGTCAATCGCCTGCGGCATTCCGCCGCCCGGACCGATCGGTCCTCTGAAATATCTTTTGTTCGCATTTCTTTCGGGACAAATTCTTCTGACAAAGCTGTTTCTGAAATTTGTTTCATACGTAGAATCAAAAAACGGTCCGGTTCCGTCAATTCCAACGACTATCGGCATATTTTATTCTCCCTGAAGTAATTTCTACAAATTATAAATATATTCATTCGGCATCGAACGGTTGATTAAGATTTCAAAAATGTCAATCCGAATTTAAAACGAATTAAATAAATATACGACTTTTTCCGGCGCATTTGGAAGATTTTTTTTCCCTGTTTATTCAAATTGTTTTCTGAATTCCTCAAACATTTGCCGAAAATCGTTTAATTCGCCGCGCAGATTTTCGATTTCCTGTTCGAGTTTTTCGATTCGCTCGTTTCCAGCCGGAGAATTAATCGGAGAAACTTTTGCCGCATAAACCGCCGCGCTCGGTTCGCCGCATAAAAGATGGGCAAAACGCGCTTCTTTTTGTCCGGCTTGACGTTCAAGGCGGACGACGAGCGGTTCATCGCGTTTTTCCAGACGGTCAAGCGTTTCGTTGACTTCGCCGATGCCGGAAAATTCGTAAAGCCTGCCGGTTCGCTCGCGCAGCTCGCCGAGAGTTTGCGCTCCGCGCAGCATCAAAACGCACATTACTGCGGTTTCCGACGGTTCGAGTTCGTAAACGTTCGGCAGCATATGTTTGTATTTCGGCACACGCGAAGTGCTGCCGTAAAAAACATAAACCAAATTGCGTTCGCGCAAATCGTCGAGGGCTTTCTGCACAATTTCGTCCGAATAGGAAACGACCGGCTCGCGGTTTGTTTTCTGATTGCACGCGGCAACGAGAGCATTCAAGGTCAAAGGATAATATTCCGGCGTCGTCAATTGTTTTTCGACGAGCGCGCCGACGACTCGCGCCTCGATTTCGGTTAAATGTTGAGACATATCTGGTTTGACAGCATAACGCATTTTTCCCAGAATGTTGAGCGAGTTTTGAGAAAATCAGCAATGCTTTTTCAACGATAAAAGTCGGCGATTTACGAAATCGAATTTAATTATTTACAATTTAACGGTGAATATTTTAATTGCGCGTTCGGCGCGCGACATTGAAGCCGCTTACGAAAAACTATTAAACGCCGAGGTTCTCGGCTGCGACACGGAAACTTCCGGTTTAAGTGCGAGGCACGGACGCCTTTTCAGCGTACAGTTTTCCGACGGCGATTTTAATGTTTTAGTGCCGACTTCGGAAAACGTCCAACTCGGAAAATTGGAACGAATTCTGGCGAATCCGCGCATTACTAAAATATTTCATAACGCTAAATTCGATTTGGAATTTTTAAGCGAAAACGGTTTCTCGACGGAAAACGTCTTTTGCACGATGATCGCCGAAAAAGTTCTGACCAAAGGCGCAAACCAATCGGCGAGTTTGTCTGAAACTTTATACCGCTATTTCGCCGTTGATCTCGACAAATCGCAGCGCGCCAAGTTCAACAAAAACTGGAACGGAATCTGGACGGAAGAACTCGTCAACTACGCGCTTTCCGATGTCGTTTATCTGCCGAAATTGATGCGCGAGCAAAAACTCTGGCTCGAAAGATTGGGCTTGACTGAAGATTTCGAGCGGCAAATGACGAAAATTATTTAGCCGTGACCAAACAGCATCTACCTTCGCCGTTAAATAACAAATTAATTTTACCGGTAAAACACTTGCTTTTGTTTCAACGACTTATGTTAGAATCTCTCAATTAAAACGCCCCAAAACTTTCTGTCAAATACGGAGAATTAAATAATGCTCGCGCTTCTGGCAATCATCTTTTTAATCTGGCTCGTCTTCGGTTATTTTTCCTACGGAAATTGGATTTCGCGTCAGTTTAATCTCGACGACGCGCGAGAAACTCCGGCGAATAAGATCAACGACGGCGAAGATTTCATGCCGACAAAACCGTTTTATTTGTTCGGTCAGCATTTTTCGGCGATTGCCGCCGCCGGTCCGATTGCCGGTCCGATTCTCGCGTGTCAGGCGTTCGGCTGGCTTCCCTGTTTGCTTTGGATTGCTTTAGGCGTCGTTTTAATCGGCGCGGTGCACGATTTTTCGAGTTTAGCGTCGAGCGTGCGGCACGGTGCGAGTTCGATTGCCGAAATCACGCGCGAAAAACTCGGCAACGGCGCCGGACGCGCGATGATGGCGTTCATCTGGATCGCCCTCGTTTACGTTATTGTTGCATTTACTGATATTACAGCGGGAACTTTCGTTTCCGGCGACGATGCTCTGCGCGGCTCGACCGAGTTTAACCCGGGCGGCGCGGTCGCGTTTGCGAGCGTCGCGTATTTGATTTTGTCAATTGTTTTGGGTTTGGTCGAGAGATATTTGAAACCGCCGCTCTGGCTCTCGACAATTATTTTCGTTCCCGCGACATTTGCGCTTTCCTACGTCGGGACGGTGTTTTCAAATGTCTTTGTTCTCGGACATCAAAGCTGGTCGATATTGATTTTGCTGTACTGCGTCGTCGCGTCCTTGGTTCCGGTTTGGGCGCTTTTGCAGCCGCGCGGATATTTGGGCGGCTTCGTGCTTTACGCGGCGATTGCGGTCGGCGTCATCGGCGTATTTTTCGGCGGCTACGAAATCGCGCAGCCTGCTTTCAAATCATTCGATGTCGGCGGCATAAGCGGAATGCTTTTCCCGTTTCTTTTCGTGACAATCGCCTGCGGCGCCTGTTCCGGTTTTCACGGCTTGGTTTGTTCCGGCACGACTTCCAAACAAATTGATAAAGAAAGTCACACAAAATCAGTCGGTTACGGCGCTATGCTGGCGGAAGGCTTCGTCGCCTTTATCGCGCTCGTAACAATTATGATCGTCGCGTCCGAAGCGGCAAAAGGCGTGTCGCCCGGCAAGATTTACGGCAACGGCATCGGCAATTTTCTGACGCTTTTAATCGGCGAGCGCAATCTGCCGTTCGCGATTACGTTCGGCGCGATGGCTTTTTCGACATTCGTTTTCGATACTTTAGACGTTTCGCTGCGGCTTGGTCGCTACATCATGCAAGAATTGTTCGGCTTAAAAGGCAGATTCGGCGCAATCATCGGCACGGTGGCAACTGTCGCTTTGCCGCTTTTAATGACGTTTATTGCCAAATCCGGCTCATATCTTGATTTCTGGACATTATTTGGCGCGTCAAATCAACTGCTCGCCGCTTTAACGCTTTTATCGATTACGGTCTGGCTTTATCAAGCGAGAAAACGCATCGCTTTCACGCTTTTGCCGATGCTTTTTGTTTTGACGATTACGTTCTGGGCTTTGACGAGTATGATCATCGGAAATTTTCGCGCCTCAAACGGTTTCGACGTGAAATTAATCAACGGCGTCGCGTGTTCCGCGCTGATTTTATTAGCCATCTATCTCGTCATCACCGCGTTTTTGAAAATCAGAATCGAGAACCGAAAAGAAGCATTGGCGATTGAAAACATTTAGCTGAATATTTAAATAAAAATGTCCGATTACGAAGAAATCATCGAAGCCGAAGAAGTCATCAGCCCCGCCGAAGCGCGTTTCGAACGCTGGCGCAATCGCGCCGGATTTTTTCTCGCGCCTCTCGCTTTCTTAATCATTTATTTCGCGCCTTTGAGCTTAAAACCCGAAGCGCATAGCTTGGCGGCGGTCATTTCGGTCGTCATTATTTTGTGGATTTGCGAAAGTCTGCCGATGCCGGTGACGGCGTTACTCGGCGCGGCTTTGTGCGTCTTGCTGAAAGTCGCCGACGCGCGAACCGTTTTCGCGCCGTTCGCCGATCCGCTGATGTTTTTGTTTATCGGTTCTTTTATCTTGGCGCGGGCGATTTTTCTGCACGATTTGGACAAGCGTTTCGCGTTCGGCGTTCTTTCACTGAAAATAATCGGTGCGCGACCGAGCCGCATTTTATTCGCTTTCGGCGCGGTCACGGCGTTTATTTCCGCGTGGATTTCCAACACGGCGACGACGGCAATGATGTTCGCTATCGGAATGTCAATCATCACTTTTCTGCTCAAACAGGAAAGGGAAACCGGCATTAAAATCAATCGCAATTACGCGACCGCAATGATGCTGATAACGTCGTTTTCGGCGTCAATCGGCGGGCTGGCGACGCCAATCGGAACGCCGCCGAACGTCATCGGTCTGGGATTTATCCGTCAACTTCTCGGCGCGGAAATATCATTTTTCAAATGGATGATGATCGGCGTTCCGATTGTCATCGTACTTTATCTTTTTCTTTATTTTTATTTGAATTATCTCGCGCCCGCCGGCGTTAAGGAAATCGAAGGCAGCGCGGAAATGATCGCGCGTGAGAAAACAAAACTCGGCGCCTGGACGCGGGCGCAAAAATCAACCATCCTCGCGTTTTCGGTCGCCGTCGCGCTCTGGGTTTTTTCCGGTTTGATCGCGCTTTTTGCAGGCGACCAGAGTCAGATTTACAAAGCGATAAACTCGCGTTTGCCCGAAGCGGTCGGAGCGATTGCGGGCGCGGTTTTGCTGTTTTTACTGCCGGGAAACAAAGCGGGCGAAAAAGCGATTACGTGGGCGGAGGCGGTGAAAATCGATTGGGGCGTTGTGCTGCTTTACGGCGGCGGTTTCGCGCTCGGCGTTTTGTCGTTTCAAACCGGATTAGCCGAAGCAATCGGCGTTAATTTAACCGCGCTTTTGCCATTAAACGGCGAATTCGGCTTGCTCGTCGCGTCGGTAATTGTTGCGGTTTTAATTTCTGAAACGACATCAAATACGGCTTCGGCAAATATGGTTGTTCCGGTTGTTATCGCGATTGCGCGAGCACAAGGCGCAGACCCGCTAATTCCCGCGCTCGGCGCGACATTCGGCGCGTCTTTGGGTTTTATGCTGCCGGTTTCGACGCCGTGCAACGCTATCGTTTACGGTTCGGGTTTCATTCCTCTGATGAAAATGGTGCGCTACGGCGTTTTGTTAGACGTTTTCGGCGCGATTGTGATTATCGTGATGCTCAGTTTGCTCGCGCCGTTTTTGCGTTAGTTTTATTGAAAATCAATTTTTCGGCTTGATTTTATCTTCGAGCCACTCGGTCAAATCGTCAACCCATTCAATATGAACGGGTTTTCCGCGCCAGGCTTTGATGGCAAAAACCATCATCATAATCATCGTCGCCAATTGAAAAATGCCGTTGCCGATGTTCGCCAAATCCGTAACATTTCCGACACCGCTTAAAATCGTCGTCACAATCAGAATACCGATATGCGCCGCCAAGCCCTGCGCCGCGTGAAAACGCACTTTCGTTTCGCTTTTCGGCACGAAAAAGAGCAGCAGCAAACCGGAAATTAAACCGATGTAAAAAGGAATATACGGCAGCGCCGTCAGAATATTTTCCGGCAAACCGATTTTATCAACCTTGCGCGACGAAGATTTGTTCATTCCCGCGAGATTCGCCGTTTTATAATTATAATTCGCCGGAATATCTTGCCCGTTAAACGGCGCTTGATAAGCGTTGAAATCATGATTGTCGAAACGCTTGGTCTGTTCTTCGGTGACCGACGGCGGCATAAAATCGGCGGTCTCGTAAGCGTTTTTCGGCAAGGCAACAGTTTCGGCTTCCTTTTGAACTCTTTCGGGAAACGTCGGGTCGAGCGGATTGGTATCGAATTTTTTCTTTGCCATTATGGTTTGATTTTACGACAATTTATAAAAGATAGTTCGGAAAATTTCAATCGAAAAGTTTTGTTTGCTCATTCTGTCTCTTTCGCAAATTTTGAATTGCGTAAACAATTAATGGAAGAAAAAGCAAACAAATTCCTAAACCAGCAATGATCGAAGCAGCATATTCAGTTTTTGCATCTTTGCAAAAAGAGTCATAACAGCCTTCCGGCAATGGAATCGTATGACACATCTGCGGACCCGGAACATTTGAGAAAAATAATGAGCAATTCTTTGGCAACACCAAAATCGCAAAAACAAAGCAAGCTACAAACGAAATTATCGAAACAGAAATGATAATTAAAACTTCTCTTTCTTTTTTACTCGTTTGTTCCTTAAAAGGAAAAATAGTATTTAGATAATTTTTGATCATTTCGCTCAAATAAAAACAAGGCAAGCATAACGCCTGCCTCAAATTTATTCAACGATTTTATCTGTCATTCCAACAATAAATTTTTACGTGATTCAAAATTTCTCCACCTTGACTGTCTGAAGAAAGTTCATAACCGCCCCATTCTTCACTCATTAAATGAGTATGGTCGTTACCGCCTTTTTCAGCCGATTTGAGCAGTTTATTCAATTCGTCAATTAAATTGCGAAGTCCATTCAAATCTGAATGAATATACAATTCATCTTTTTGCTCACTTAACTCAAAAGTCAGTAAAAAATTATCTTCCATAAATCATTCAACAGTTTTTATTCCCAATTCCTTCAACTGCGCGTCGTCAACTTCGCCCGGCGAATCCATCATTAAATCCTGCGCCGAAGCGGTTTTCGGGAACGCCATCACGTCGCGGATGTTTTCCGTGCCGCAGAGAATCATACACGTTCGCTCGATTCCGGCGGCGAATCCGCCGTGCGGCGGCGTGCCGAATTCGAGCGCGTCAAGGAAAAATCCGAATCGCTCGCGCGCGACTTCCGGCGAAAGTCCGAGCGCTTTGAAATTGAGCGCCTGAATTTCTTTTTGATGAATACGAATCGAACCGCCCGCGCATTCGTAGCCGTTAATGACGGCGTCGTAAGCTTTAGCGCGAACTTCGCCGAGCAAATGCCGCTGCAAATCGTCTTCAATCGCCGTTTTGAATTTCTCTAAATCTTCGTCCATCGGCGACGTAAACGGATGATGTGCCGCGTCGTAATTTCCGGTTTCGTCGTTGTATTCAAACATCGGAAATTCCGTCACGAGCAAAGGTTTATAAGCCGCACGGTCAATCAGATTTTCGCGCTTGGCGATTTCGACACGTAGCGCGCCGAGCGCGGCGGCGACAATTGATTTTTTGCCCGCGACAATCAAAATTAAATCGCCTTTTTCGGCTTTCGCGCTTTGTGCTAGTTCCGCAATTTTCGTTTCGCCCAAAACTTTCAAAAGCGAAGAAGTCATTTCGTCACCGACTTTGATCCAAGCCAAACCGCTCGCGCCGTAACGTTTGACGAATTCCTGCAAATCATCCGTCACTTTGCGCGAATAATCTGCTTTTCCTTCGACGACAATTGCCTTAATTTCGCCTTTGTTTTCCAAAACGGAAGCAAACGGCGCGAAATCCGTTTCTAGAAAATTGTCGCTCAAATCCTGCAATTCCATTTCAAAACGCAAATCCGGTTTATCCGAACCGTAACGACGCATCGCGTCGCTGTAAGTCATCCGCGGAAAAGGATTTGGCAGCTCAACATCAATCAAGCGCAGAACGCTCGAAAACATTCCTTCGATGACGCGATAAACCATTTCCTGATTGGCAAAACTCATTTCTACGTCCAATTGCGTAAATTCCGGCTGGCGGTCGGCGCGCAAATCTTCGTCGCGGAAGCAACGGGCGATTTGGTAATATTTGTCCAAACCGGAAATCATACAAATCTGTTTCAAAATCTGCGGCGATTGCGGCAAAGCGAAAAATTTTCCCGCGTGAATGCGCGACGGAACGACGAAATCGCGTGCGCCTTCGGGCGTTGATTTGAGCAGAATCGGCGTCTCGATTTCCGTAAAGCCCAATTCGTCCATATAATTACGGATTTCCTTAACGGCACGAGCGCGCATTCGGATATTTCTGGCAAGTTGCGGGCGGCGCAAATCCAGGTAACGATATTTAAGGCGCAAATCTTCACTGGCGAGATTTTGCGAACCGGCTTTTTCGAGTTCAAACGGCAAAGTTTTCGCATCGTTCAAAATCAGAATTTCGTTGACGTGAACTTCGATGTCGCCGGTCGCGAGTTTTGCGTTGTGCGTTCCTTCATCGCGCGAAAAAACTTCGCCTTTGACGGCGACAACATATTCGCCCCGCAGATTTTTCGCCTTCGCGTGGGCATCTTTCGCGGTTTCTTCCGAAACGACGATTTGGGTGACGCCGTCGCGGTCGCGCAAATCAACGAACGTGAAAATGCCGAAATCGCGTTTCTTGGCGACCCAACCCATCAAAACAACTTTTTCGCCGACATTCGCTGCGCGAAGTTCGCCGCACGAATGCGTTTTTTCCAAATTTCCTAAAACGTCCAACATAAAATCTCTCAAAATATTATTAGCCAAAATAAAAAACGCCTTTCGATTTGGCGACAAACGAAAGGCTTTGAACAAATTGTTTTTTGTCCAAGCCGTTTCAATTGTTATCGTCGTTGAATCGAACAGCGTTCATAAAATTCGTAAATCTCGAAACCGTGCAGAATAATACAGGATTTGCGCGACAAAAAGCAAACACGCGTTATTTTAACTAAAGTTGAACTCGAAAATACTTTGCGTCATCTTTGCGCCTTTGCGTCTTTGCGGGAAAATTAAAAATCCCGCAAAGACGCAAAGGCGCAAAGAGAAATCAAGATTCCGTTTACCTAATCAATGCTTTAATTTGAATTTCCGGTAAGTGAATTGAGCGGTTAAACTTAGTGTTAATATGAATATTCTGGTTTTAAATTGCGGCAGCTCGTCACTCAAATTTCAAATTATCGCGACCGATTTGGAACGCATCGAGCGTAACGCCGACCGGCGGCTTGCCGAAGGTCACATCGAGCGCATCGGCGGCGCGGCGCTGATCAGTTTTACCGCCGAAGGACGCGCCACCGAGCGTTCTGCCGCGCCGGTTCGCGACGTTCGCGCCGCGCTCGAAACGGTTTTGCGCTGGATTTCCGAAAGCGATGCGGTTGAAGGAATCAGCAGTCTGGCTGACATTCAAGCAATCGGTCATCGGGTCGTTCACGGCGGTGAAAAATTCAAAGAATCGGTTATTATCACCGACGAAGTTCTGCGCGGTATCGAAGACTGCATCGAACTCGCGCCGCTGCATAATCCGGCGAATATTAAAGGAATTACAGCCGCCCGCGAAATTTTCGGTAAGAATGTTCCACAAGCTGCGGTTTTCGACACGGCATTCCACCAAACTTTGCCGGAAAAATCGTATCTTTACGCCATTCCGTATCAATTTTACCGCCGCCACAAAATTCGCCGCTATGGTTTTCACGGCACTTCGCATCGCTATATCGCTTATCGTTACCGGACAATCAACAACATTCCGCGCGAAAACGTCAATATCATCACGCTTCATCTCGGCAACGGCTGTTCGATTGCCGCGATCAAAAACGGAAATTCGGTTGACACTTCGATGGGTTTGACGCCGCTCGAAGGTTTGGTAATGGGAACGCGTTCGGGCGATTTAGATCCAGCAATTATCGAATTCGTCAGCGGGAAAGAAGGCTTGAACGTTCACGAAGTCGAAAGTTTATTAAACAAACAATCCGGTCTTTTAGGCATTTCCGGTTTGACTAACGATATGCGCGAATTAATTGCCGAAGCGGAAGAATCCGGCGACCGGCGCGCGCGTTTGGCAATCGAGATTTTCTGTTACCGCATCCGCAAATATATCGGCTCGTATTTAGCCGCGATGAACGGCGCGGACGCCATCATTTTCGCGGGCGGCATTGGTGAAAATTCGGCAAAAATACGCACGCTTGTTTGTCAGGAAATGAATTGGCTCGGCGTTGAACTCGACGAAGAAAAAAACCGGACGCACGAAAACGGATGCGAAAGCGTTATCAGCGCCGATTCGTCAAAAGTAAAAATCGGCGTTATTCCGACCAACGAAGAACTACTGATAGCGCGCGATACCGTAAGATTAATCAATCAAAAATAAAATTAAACGAAATAAAATCGTGCAAAGTAATAAAGTATCGGCGCGGTGAAAAGTAAACTGTCGAGCCTGTCTAAAAGTCCGCCGTGCCCGGGCAAAATGCTCGCCGCGTCTTTGACGTTCGCGCCGCGCTTAATAGCGCTTTCTGCCAAATCGCCGAGAATTCCGAGCGTCGTCATCACGATTGCCAACGGAATCGAAAATTTATACGACAGTTCGGGAAAGAACGTCGCTGAAGCGATTGCCGCAAAAGCCGAACTCAAAACGAGCCCGCCGAACGCGCCTTCCCACGTTTTTCCCGGCGAAATTTTCGCGGCGAGTTTTCGTTTGCCGAATTTTCTTCCGACATAATACGCGCCTGCATCTGAAGCAAACGAAACGAGAAAAAAGAATCCAAGCAATTTAGTCGAAAGATGCGGAACCGGAACAAGCGTATTTTCAAATCCGACGCGCGTTGAAACGAGAAAACCGCCCAAAAATGAGACGTATAAAACTCCGAGAATTGTCACGCCGATGCCGGTGAGCATTTTTGTAAAATCAGCTTGAAACCGGAACATCTGCGAAACGAGAACGGCGATTAGAAACCCGGCAAGCGTCAAAATCAGCATTTCCGGCGCTTCGCGCGGCGCGTCGAACACGAAAGCGACGAAAAACGCCGCCGCGCCCAAATAAGCAATCGCCGCGTCAGCCTTCAATTCCAGCTTTTTCGTCATCGTGAAAAATTCGAAAAGTCCCGCGCCCAAAGCCAGCGCGGCGATGAGTAGAAAAAGCCAGTTCGCTGCTGAATGCTGCGGCAGAAAATACGGCAAAAGGATTGATAAAATTAAAATCGGCAGCGCAACGAGCGCAGTCAACAATCTACTGTCCATAAAATTTAACCGTTGATTCCGCCAAAACGGCGCTCGCGTTTTTGAAAATCAATAACGGCTTTGAAGATTTCTTCGCGGCGAAAGTCCGGAAAAAGCGTCGGCGTGACGTAGATTTCGCTGTAAGCGAGCTGCCACAAAAGGAAATTCGAGATGCGAAATTCGCCGCTCGTGCGGACGAGCAAATCAACTTCTGGCAAACCGCGCGTGTAAAGATTCGCTTCGATGTCCGCTTCGCTCAAATCTTCGAGCGATTTGCCGTTTTCAATCAAACTTTGCGCGGCATTTTTCGCGGCTTCGACGATTTCGGCGCGTCCGCCATAATTGAGCGCGACGCTCAAAATCGTTCCGGTATTCTCGGCTGTATATTTCATCGCGTCGGCGATTTGTTTTTGCAAATCTTCGGAAAGCCCGGAGATTTTCCCGATTGCCTGAAAGCGAATGTTATTTTTGTGGACGGTTTTCAGCTCTTTTTTTAAATAAAGTTTGAGCATCTGCATCAAACCGGAAACCTCGTCTTCGGGTCGCTTCCAATTTTCGGTCGAAAAAGCGTAAAGCGTTACGGCTCTGATTTCGAGCCGCGCGCAAGTATCCAAAATGGCGCGTACCGATTCGGCGCCGGCGCGATGCCCGAAAATCCTCGGTTTTCCGCGCTGTTTCGCCCAGCGCCCGTTGCCGTCCATAATGACGGCGATGTGCTGCGGCAAACGCGCGAAATCAATCTGCGCGAGCAGTTCGGCTTCGGCGGAATCAGGTTTGACGACTTTGCGGAAATTTTCGTGCATTTCGGAAAACAGTTATTTAATCACAAATTAAGCGAACAAGCGGCAATCAAAATCGAAAAACCGTGTTTATGCCGAGTATTCGGTGAACTTACAGATTTCTCTCTTCAACGTCGGCAATTGCCGATTTATTAATTTTTCCGTAAATGTGCGGATAGATTTCCCGATTCGTCGAAGGCTCGGCGACGAGCGGCGACGTTAAGCGATGCGGATTGATATGCAGGATCATAACCTTTTTTTCGCCTTGATAATAACGCTGCAAAACTTCTTCGAGCTGGTTGCGGTAACTGCAATGAACGAAGCCTTCGTTTTGCAGACTTTCCGCTTCGTATTCGGTTTCGTCCGCGAATTTTTCCCAAGTTTCGGGCGTGACGATGTGGTAAATAATCATTTTTATTCGTTCGACTCGGCAACCGCTTTTTGCAGCTCCATGAATTTTTCACGCACGAACGGATTTAATCGGTCGGCGTAATCGGCGGTTAATTCTTTTATTTTGATCAATTCCTGCACGTCCGCCAAATCCTTCAGGCGATGCGGCGCGGTCATGCCGGACGCGAGCTTAAGTTCGATTAATTGTTCCAGACTGACGGTTTTAATGCCATCAATTTCGTTTCTGTTTTCGGTCGGATCAGGAAATGTAACCGGTTTCGGCTTGCCGTCGCCGGGAAATTCGTCGTTTGTAATTATTTCGACAGTAACGTTTTCGGCAGTCGTGCGAAACTTTTTCGTTGCGCCCGTAAAAGCCGGACGATAACCCAAACCGACTAACTCCTTTTGAAATTTCTCCAAACCGGCGCGCGTTAAAATTAAATCAATGTCTTCGGTAAAACGACGATAACCGTAATTATTCAGCGCCACCGCGCCAATGACGATGTAATCAATTTCATGCCTTTCCAAATCCTTTGCGACGCGCCGCAAAGTTTCATTCAAAATGCCTTCGCCCATAAAAAATCGCAAACCTTCCTGATAAGCCGCTACAGGTGATGAAATAGTTTTTTGAAAATCAGTTCTCATTCGTAATAAACCTTTTGCAGCGTCAAACCGTGCGCCGGAGCGGTCGCGCCTGCCAGATCGCGGTCGCCGCTGACGATTGCCGTTTGGATTGTATCAAAATCTTTTTCGCCGCGCCCGACTTCCAAAAGAGTTCCGGCGATTGAGCGCACCATATAACGCAGAAAACCTTCGCCGCGAATGCGAAATTCGATGACGGACGCGTTCGCCTGCGTGTTCCAGTGTGATTCGACCGTAAAATCGGAAACGTTCCGGACTTTGTTTTCCGAATCGCTCTGCGCCGAAGAAAACGCCGTCCAATCGTGTTCGCCTAAGAAAAATCTGGCGGCTTCGTTCATTCGATTAACGTCGAGCGGGCGCGATTCGTGATGAGCGTAACGTGTCCAAAACGGCGAAATCACCGGCGCGTTGACAACGCGATAAACATAAGTTTTCCCTTTTGCCGAAAATCTGGCGTGAAAATCCGGCTCGACTTTTTCCGCCGACAAAATCCGCAAATCGCGCCACAAATTGCCGTTGATCGCGGCGCGCAATTTTTCCGGCGTGAACAGTTTCGTGATTTTCACATTCGCGACCTGACCTTCGGCGTGAACGCCCGCGTCCGTGCGTCCCGAACCGCAAACGTAAACGGGAGTGTCATTTAAAAGCGACAAAACGCGTTCGAGTTCGCCCTGAACGGTGCGCTGTCCGTCCTGAACCTGCCAGCCGTGAAAATCCGTGCCGTCGTATTGAATAAGAAGTTTAAAGTTCATTAAAATTATATTTCGGGTGGAGCAGTTCGAATCTTTCACAATTAACGGGCATTTCGAGGCTCGGTTCTCTGCCGATTTCTGCCCATCTTCTCGAAAAATAACCCCAATGAACAGCCCGCCAGTAATCGAGGCTTTGATCGCCTTCGCCTTCGTCAAATGTGAACTCGGCGTCAACTTCGTTGAAAGGCACAACGCGCAATTCTATTGTTCTTAAAACGCATTTCGGATTTCCCGTGTAATCGGTAACGATACTGTAACCGCCTATAATCGGCGCGTCTTCCGGTTTGTTTTCGTATTCCCAAACGAGCGATGCCGTCGCGCTTTTTTTGCCAGCCAAAACTAAATTTGCAAGTTCTTCCGCATCATCGCGTCCGAGTCCGAAATACCAAACCTGAAACGACTCATTACGATTCGTCTGCGGATTAGCATCACAAAAAGTCTGCCAAAATTCTTCAACCGGTTTTGAAATTTTCATCTTTCAACTATTGTGCGGCTTCCCGGTTTGACTGCAATTTCGCCATTTGCGCACATCGGACAATCTTCGGGTTTGTAACTCGGAACTTCCAAACTGACGAGCGAGATGCGCGGAACGCCAACATCTGCGGCACCGTTTGAACGGTCAATGATCGAAGCGGCATTCGTTACTTTGGCACCGTTTTTCTCTAGCGCTTCGATACATTCGCGCGTCGATCCGCCGGTCGTGATAACGTCTTCGACAACGAGAATGTTTTCGCCGCTTTTAACCGAAAAACCGCGCCGCACGGTCATCGAACCGTTTTCGCGTTCCGTCCAAATGAAGCGCAGATTGAACGCCTGCGCGACCGCGTAACCGATTACCAAACCGCCGATGGCAGGCGAAGCGACAGTATCAAAATTTGCGTCCGCGAATTGTTCGGCAATCCGGCGACCGAATTTTGCAGCGTCTGACGGATATTGCAGCGCGAGCGCGCATTGCAGGTAATTCGGGCTGTGCAAACCGCTCGACAAAACGAAATGACCTTCGAGCAGCGCGCCGCTTGAGCGAAAACGTTCGAGAATGACTTCGGATTTCATAAATTCTTTGAATTCTACTCAATAAACGCGGCGAACTCAAAAACCGGATTCGTTCTTCTTAAAGAATGGAAGAATCGAATATTTTTTTCAAAAACTTGCAAATCGTTCTTTTTGCTTGCAGATTCGGGTTTTCACGCTAGAATAAACAAAAGATGACGCCTTATCCAAATTTGATTTCCGAGTCCGTACTCGTTAACGAAACGATTGAATTGCTGCTATCAACGGGCGGTCGCGCATCCGCCGTGAAAGTCGTTGATTACGTAATGAAGATTCGCGTTCCCGAACCGGAAATAGCAAAACTCCTCGTGTCAGATTTGATAGAAACAGATCCGCGTCTTTATTTAAACGAAGATACGGTTGAACTTATCGAACAAAATCTGGAACAGCGGATTTTATCCGAAACCGATTTTGTCGTCTTTGACCTTGAAACGACGGGAGCGAAAACTCCGCCGTGCCGCATCACGGAAATCGGCGCGTATCGCGTCAAAAGCGGCAAAATCACGGACGAATTTCACACGCTCGTCAACCCGGAAACGCCGATTCCGATTTTCATTTCACAGCTCACCGGAATTTCCGATGCGATGGTCAGAAACGCGCCGAAGTTCCGCGAAGTCGCGGCTGATTTCCTTAATTTCATCGGCGATTCGGTGATGGTCGCGCACAACGCGCATTTCGATATGCGTTTTTTGAACCACGAAATCGGCAGAATCCACGACGAATATCGTCTGGCGAATCCGCATCTCTGCACCGTCCAATTGTCGCGCAAACTGCTGCCGCACATCGAAAATCACCGGCTCAACACGGTCGCCCAATATTTCAACGTGGCTCTGATCAATCACCATCGCGCTTCGGAGGACGCGCGCGCGACGGCGCATATTTTCGTCAATTTGCTTGAAGAACTAGAATTGCGCGGGATCAGCGATTTAGCGACGGCGAAAAAACTGAAAGCGGAAAGTAAAAGGAGCGGAAGGTAAAAATCAATAAGCAAAAAGGTTAAAAGTAAAAAGCCGGGCTGATAAATTTCGACCGACTTTTTTCAATTGTATTCAATTTTCGCTTTTGCGCTTTTTCCGATTTGCTTGAAATGTTAAAATAATTGTTTTGACTGAAGCAGGAGAAGTTTTCTATGTTAGACAACATTAATTTACCGCCGATTAACCAGCAAAACCTCGACATTCGCTCGACGCCGCGCGAAGAAATGAGTCTTTACGCGCTCGACAGTTTCAAATACGATTACGCCGGACGCGACATTTGGGTCGAGTTTGAAATCCCGGAATTCACGGCGATCTGCCCGTTTTCCGATTTTCCGGATTTTGCGATTATCAAGCTGAAATATGTGCCGAACGAACGCTGTATCGAGTTGAAAAGCTTGAAACTCTATATCAATTCGTTCCGCGAAATCAAGGTTTTTCACGAACACGTCGTCAATATCATTCTCGAAGATTTCGTCAAAGCATGCGACCCGCTCAAAGTCGAAATCGAAGGTGATTTTCACGTTCGCGGTAATATCAAAACCGTCGTAAAGGCAAGCTACAAAAAAGATGAGAAATAAGAAATGAGAGGTGAGAATAGCAGCCTTTATCTCTCAATTCTCACCTCTCATTTTTCAATGCACTGTCGCCGTCATCACGAGCGGTTGGACGATGAGATGTTTTTCGCATGCGGCTGCGACGAGTTTGTTTACTTCCGAAGAGATTTTTTCCTCGTCAATCGGGCTGGCATTGACGATTTCCGAAACGATTAAAAATTTTGCCTTTTCAAGCAAAGTCTGCTCGCGGAACGATAATTTTTTTTCGTGGCTGAGAAAGGTCAATTTTTTGAGAACGTCCGCCGCCGCGAAAACGTCGCCCGACTGCAGTTTTTCGGCGTATTCGCGCGAGCGCGTTTTCCAGTCGTCGGAAACGTATTCAAAATCGGCTTCGAGAATGCTCATCAAATGCTCGTATTCTGACGTGCAGATAATCGGGCGAATGCCGACCGCTTCGGCGTTTGCCGTCGGCACGAAAATAATCGAGTTATCGCTTAAAACGCGAAGCGAGTAAAAATTCATCGAGTTGCTGCCGATAATTTTCTGCAGAACGCCTTCGACTAAACAAACGCCCTGGCTTGGATAACAGACCTTTTGACCGATGTTCAAATGCATAAGCTAATTGCTCCTTTTGAAAATTTGGGAAACAGCCAAAACCAGCGAAACGGCGCCGTCCGGCTCGCTTTCGCGCGAAGGGTTTTCGTTTTGTGGAATTTTTATTGTAGCACAGATCAGCCGAGCGGCGGATTTTTTTTTTTGCGCGTGTAAGTGTTTATTCGACAGGCAGTTCGATGAAAAAAACCGAGCCTTCGTTCGGCGTCGAGCGCACCGAAACTTTGCCGCCGTGAAGTCTGGCGAGATGTTTCACGATCGCCAGTCCCAAGCCGGTTCCGCCGATTTCGCGCGAACGGGCGCGGTCGGTGCGGTAAAATCTTTCAAAAATACGCTGCAAATGTTCGCCCGCGATTCCCTCGCCCGCGTCGGCGACCGAAATCACGTCTTTTTCCGCTGTTTGTTCAAGGCGAACGATAACGCTGCCCGCCAAACGATTGAATTTGACGGCGTTATCAATCAGATTCGTGAGCATTTGTTCAAGCCGCACCGCATCGGCGAAAACCGTCGCATCTTTTTCGATTTCGTTAATCAAACTTATTTCGCGCGCGGCGGCTTTGGCGGAAACGTCGGTGAAAATTTCTTCAACGAGCGCGGCAAGCTTTATTTGTTTCGGGTTTATATTGACATTTCCCGATTCGATTGAAGAGAGCTCCAGAATATCGTTGATTAAATGCTGCATTCTCTCGGCATTACGGCGAATAACGCCGAGAAAGCGCAGATTATTTTCCGCGTCGTCAATCGCGCCGTCTTCGAGCGTTTCGACGAACGCCATAATCGCCGTCAGAGGCGTCCGCAATTCGTGCGAAATGTTCGATAAAAATTCCTGGCGGACGCGTTCGAGGTGTTCTATCTGCGTGATGTCGTAAAAAAATCCGATTGCGTTTTTTCGATTGTCGAGTGTAATCGGCGCGACGCGCACGTCGTATTTCCGTTTTTGAAAATCGGGAATATCGAGTTTAATGTCCGATTCCGCGTTTGTTTCGAGCGCGCGGCGAAACGCTTCGTGAAGAGTCAAATCGCGGACGACTTCGCTCAGCCGTTTGTTTTCGAGGCGTTCGCCGCGACGGGCGAACGCGGCGTGCGCGGCAATATTTGCGGAAACGATCCGCGTGTCCGCGCCGACTATCAGCACGCCTTCACGCATCGTTTCTAAAATCTCGTGTAAAATTTGCGGCGATGTTCCAGTCGTAAGCTGTTCTTTGGAGGAAAAAATGGAATTAAGAAAGTTCATTTGCATCCGGCGAAACGATAGCCGATGCCGACGACCGTTTCGATACAAGAGCCGCATTCGCCGAGTTTCTGCCGCAAACGGCGAATATGCACGTCGAGCGTACGCGTGTCGCCGAAATAGCTGTAACCCCAAACGTTATCGAGAAGCTGCTGGCGCGTGGCGACGCGCCCCGAACTTTTAATCAAATGAGCGAGCAAAGCGAACTCTTTGCGCGTCAATTTCACGTCGTCGCCGACGCAGGTAATGCGCATATCCGCGAAATCAATCGTCATTTTCTCGTCTTCGTAACGCGGCGGTTCTTCGTCTTTTTCGACGCGGCGCAAAACGGCGCGAACGCGAGCGATGACTTCTTTGACCGAGAAAGGTTTGACGATGTAATCGTCGGCGCCGAGTTCGAGACCGGCGATCTTATCCGTTTCGGCGGCTTTAGCCGTCAGCATGATAATCGGCGTGTTTTCCGTCGAAGGCTCGCGCCGCAAACGGCGGCAAAGTTCCATTCCGCTCATTCCGGGCAGCATCAAATCGAGAATAATCAGCGCGGGCGCGTTTTTTTCGTCGAGCGCGAGACGCAAGCCTTTTTCACCTGATTCGGCGATCAGCGGGCGAAAGCCTTCGCGCTTAAAGTTGTAATGCAGACTCTCGGCGATGTCGGCATCGTCCTCGACAATCAAAATGTTTTGCACCATATTTCGTTATTTTAAATTTTATCGTTTTTTTAAGAAATTAGAAACAATTTGTTTCTTATACGGCGAGTTTATCGGTCGGAGATTAATCGGAGATAAACAAAATGTTAATAAGATGTTAAGTAAGTAGAGAGGGCGGAAGTGGCAAGTAAAGAGTGGAGAGCGAAAAGTGATAAGTGAAAGACAACAGATCTTCTTTTAATATTTTCAATTACCACTTTTCACTTTTCCATATTTTCCATTTTCCACTCTCTACTTTTCACTCTTAATCAGTCGGGCGAATCAAATTTTTCAGCGTTCCGCAATCGGCGCTTATTTCAGCCCAGGTTTTGGCGTTCAGCTCGATTACCGCGAGAGCGGCGGTTGCCATCGGCTGTGTTTCGCCGGTGAAAAAACGGATTAAACCTTCGAGTCCGGGATTGTGACCGATGAGCAGCAACGAATCGGCTTCTTCGCCCAATTCGGAAATAATTTGGACGAGTGTTTGCGGACTGGCTTCGTAAATTCGCTCGTCAAATCGAATTTCCGGCTTGATAGCGCCGACTTCGCGCACCAAAACGGCGGTTTGCTTGGCGCGTTTGGCGGGCGAACTTAAAACCAATTCGGGGGTGAATCTGTTTTTGTAAATAATTTCGCCGATCAACGGCGCGGCTTCCAATCCGCGCTTGTTTAAAGGGCGCTCGAAGTCAGCCAGCAGCGGGTTATCCCAGCTCGACTTGGCGTGACGCAAAATATAAAGGGTTTTCATCTAAATCTGTTCAATGCGGGAAAACGGCAATCGCGACAAACGAAAACGTTCATTCGTTTAAGCCGAAATCAATTGAAAGTGCTTACGACAAGTATCTTCGTCATTCAATTTCCGTTAGCAGAATCGGTTGCGGTTTGCTGATTTCCATCAGCGCGGAAAAAACGGCTTTCCTTGATTTTTTATCATCGTCGGACGATAAAAGAATATCGGTTACGGAAATGATACCAACTAATTCCCGGTTTTGGCTAATGACAGGCAAACGTTTTATTTGATTTTTCGCCATTTTCTTCAAAACGTCTTTCAGTTTGTCGTCCGGCTCGCAAGCGACAATATTTTCGCGGCAAAATTCGGCGACGCCGATTTCCGAGGCGCGGCAATCACGCGTAGCGACGGCGATACAAATGTCGCGGTCGCTAATCATTCCCGCGATGCGATTTTCCGCGTCAACAATCGGAATCGCGCCGCAATCTTTTTCCCACATAATATTCGCCGCGCGCGCCAGATTGTCTTCCGCGCGGCAAAAACCTACTTCCGATGTCATTACGTCTTGAACTTTCATAAATTTGATGAAAAACTCTAAAATTAAACGTTTCGATTATAACAAAAAAATGAATACGCAAACCATCGCCGCCATAGACATCGGCTCGAACTCGCTCAAACTCGTCATCGTCAAAGCAAGTGCCGCTGACCAATTCACAATCACTTTGCAGGAGCGCGAGCGCGTCCGTCTAGGACACGAAACTTTGCGAACCGGGCAATTGTCCGCCGAAGCCATTAATCTTTCGGCGCAAGCGATCAGCAAGTTTCGCTCGATTGCCGAAAGCCGCAAAGCCGACGTCATTCTTGCCGTCGCCACGGCTTCGGTCAGAAGCGCGGAAAACGCCGCGTATTTCGTTGATGAAATCGAACGGCGAACCGGCGTTAGAATCGAGATTTTATCGTCGCTCGAGGAAGCGCGTCTGATCGGAGTCGCCGCCGCGCAAGGAATGAACGCGCAGAACACTTCTCTTCTTAACATAGATATCGGCGGAGGTTCGACCGAGCTTTCGCTGATGAAAGCGGGCGAACCGTACAAACTTTTTTCGATGAAGCTCGGAGCGGTCGGTTTGACGGAAAAATTTCTGACGAGCAATCCGCCTAAATCCCGTGAGCTGAAAAACTTGTGGTTTGAAATCGCCGCCGCGCTCGACAAGCCGCATAAGAAAATCGCCGGCGAAACGTGGGAATTTTCGACCGGCACGTCCGGCACGATTCTGTCATTGGGAGCGCTTTTAAAGGTGGAAAACGGCGGCAATCCGGAGCAAAAACCCGTTATTCAACTCAATCAATTATCAGCGCTCAACGAAAAACTCGCGCAAATGTCCGTCGCCGAACGCACTCAATTAACCGGTATCAGCCCGCAACGCGCCGAAGTCATCGTCGCGGGCGGTCAGATTCTCGAAGGCGTGATGCAGACTTTGCAAATTGAAACGCTTCAGCCGTGCAATTTTGCTTTGCGCGAAGGCGTGATTATCGATTATCTGCGGCAAATCGAAGCCGAATCAATGCCGCCCGTGCCCGACGTGGAAGACAAACGTCTACGCGATGTTTTCGCCGTCGGCAGGCGTTTCGGTTACGACGAAAGACACGCGCTTGAAATTGCCAATCTGGCGGAAAAAATCTTTGACCGTCTTGCGCCGCTTTATAATCTGGAAAGACATTGGCGCACGCTGCTTTCCGCCGCCGCTTTGCTGCACGAAGTCGGCTACCACATTTCGCACGAAGCATATCATAAACACACGCTTTATCTCGTCAAACACTCGACGATGACCGGATTTTCGGAAAATGAAAAGCTCGTTATCGCCAACGCCGCGCGTTACCATAAAGGCTCGATGCCGAAGGAAAAACACACGGATTTTATGGCTTTGAACGATAGAGACCGCAGCATCGTCATGCGTTTGGGCGGAATTCTGCGTCTTGCCGACGCGCTCGACCGCGATTATAAAAGCAGTCTTACAGACATTAAATTCAAGCTCGACAAAAACGTTCTGCATCTAAAATTGATTGCCGGTAAAAACTTTGAAGCCGAGCCGCAAACCGTCGAAACGAAAAAAGATATGTTTGAAGCCGCGTTCGATTGCCAGTTGAATTTAAGCGGAAATTACCGGGAAAACGCCGGATAATTTATTTGCTTCCAATGTTGAAGCGCAGCGAATGTTAAAATTAATTTGCGTTGATCTTTCACGCAGTTTATTAAAAATGCCGTGCCGTTTTTTATGATTGAAGAAAAGATTTTCATGCGAAAAACGAATGAAAGAATTGCCGAAAGCCGGATTTTTTGAAATTGCCTTGGTAGCTTTTGGCTCGCGCCATCAATACGTTTGCGAAGGCAAATCAATGAATCCGACGCTGAAAGACGGCGAAGTGGTTTTGGTTGACCGGCAGGCGGCGGAAATCGAGGTCGGCGACATCGTGGTCGCTAAACATCCGATTGAACAGTCGGGCGAAATCGTCAAAAGAGTGAAAAGCATCAACGAACGCGGGCATTATTTTTTAATCGGCGATAATCTGGAAGACAGCGAGGACAGTCGCCATTTCGGAGCGGTTGCCGGAGATTACATCAAAGGAAAAGTCGTCGCCCGTCTGCGTTGAAAAGACAATTATCAAGCCGGAAAAACGCCAATTTAATTTTGCAAAAATGTAATTTTCGACGCTGTCTCGCGCGTCTTTCGTCAAAATGCTAAAATATTTTTATAAGTTTTGAGCTGATTTTTATGATCGAAGAAAAAGTTTTAATCCAGAAATTCGTCGCCAAAAAGAAAAAAGAACGCCTGCCGAAACCGGACTGGCTTCGCATCCGTTTGGGCGACCCGACCAATCAGAACAAGGTTTTAAGCTTGATCGAAGGCTTAAATTTGCACACGGTTTGTCAGGAAGCGCGCTGCCCGAACATTTTTGAATGCTGGACGGACAAAACCGCGACGTTTATGCTCGGCGGCGACACCTGCACGCGTCATTGCGGTTTTTGCGCCGTCAACAAAGGCAAGCCGATGGATCTAGACCCGCTCGAACCGCGTCACGTCGCCGAAGCCGTCGCGCATTTAGGTTTGGAACACGCCGTTATCACGTCGGTCAATCGTGACGATCTGCCGGACGGCGGCGCGGCGCATTGGGCGGAAACGATTCGCACGGTTCACGAAATGAATCCGTCGTGCCGCGTCGAAGTTTTGATTCCCGATTTTCAGGGCAACGAAGACGCGCTCAATACGGTTTTAGCCGCGCGTCCCGAAGTTCTCAATCACAACACGGAGACAATCGCCCGCCTTTATCGCCGCGTCCGTCCCGACGCTATTTATCAGCAAACTTTAACTTTGCTCGAACGCGCCGCACATTACCGCGACACCGAGTTTCCGCGTATGAAAACGAAAAGCGGCATTATGGCGGGCTTGGGCGAAACGTTTGAAGAAGTCGTCGAGCTGATGAAGGATCTGCGCTCGGTTTCCTGCGATATTATGACCATCGGGCAATATTTACAGCCCTACGAACGCCGCTTGCCGGTCGAAAGATATGTCACGCCTGAAGAATTCGCCGAATGGAAAAAAATCGGTTTAAGTCTCGGCTTCAAACACGTCGAGTCTTCGCCTTTAACGCGCAGTTCGTATCACGCTAGACAACAAAGCGAAAGTGGAATGTCATAGAGATTTAGCAGAGTATGAAGATTCCGTATTTTGTATTTATCGCGACAATTCTCTTCCTAATCGCCCACATTACGGAAACAATCCTCACCTGTCTGTTAGTGGACGGAAGTTGGCGGATTATTACTCTGATACTCAATCTCATAACCGTTTTAATTCCGATTTTATTTTTATTGAAAGTAAAAGCGGCTCACGAAGCACTGAAAATAATTGCGATAATTACGGTCGTTTATGGATTTTTATTCAATTATCTTAACTACACTGAGAAAAGTGCATTTGGAGAATTTTCCACATTTATGTGGTTATTTAATTCATTTCAAATTTTAACGGGATTGTTTCTGTATTACAGTCTTTTTCGGGTGAAAACATCAATTAAAATTAAAGAAAATAGATGAATATTCTCGAAACCGAGCGCTTGATTTTGCGCGAAATCGTTGAACAGGATGCCGAATTTATTTACGATTTGGTTAATCAGCCGTCGTTCGTCAAATACATCGGCAACCGCAACGTTCATTCGGTTGAAACGGCGCGCGAATTTATCGAAAATCGTTATCGTCAAAGTTACCGCGAACACGGATTCGGTTTATATGCGGTTGAATTAAAAGAAAATAACACGCCGATTGGAATTTGCGGATTCGTCCGGCGCGATACTTTGCCGGACGCGGACATCGGTTTCGCTTTTCTGCCGCAGTTTGAGCGCAAAGGTTACGCGTTTGAATCAGCCGATGCGGTGATGAAATACGGGCGCGATGTTTTGAAACTCGCAAAAGTTCTCGCCATCACGACTCAAAATAATGAAGCGTCGGGAAAACTGCTCGAAAAGCTCGGTTTTAAGTTTGAAAATCTTATCAAACAGCCAAACGATGAGACGGAATTAAAACTGTTTTCATTTGAAAATTCGCCCTAAAAATACATGGCTCAAATCTATTTTTAATTTTCGCGCAGGAAAAGCCTTAGCGCTAATGTTACAATAAAATTCAAAATTGACAGACAAAAAGGGAGAATTTTTATGGTTACATTAGCAGATGCCCGCAGAATTATTGACGCCGCCGAAAAGAAAGCGGCTGAAATCGGACAGCCGATGAATATTGCGGTTGCCGACGCGGGCGGAAATCTCGTCGCGCACGTCCGAATGGACAACGCGTGGCTCGGCAGTATTGATATCTCAATCAAAAAGGCTTACACGAGCCGCGCTTTTGATATTGCGACCAAAGATTTGGCTGAACACAGCCAATCGGGCGGGCAATTTTTCGGCATTCACGCGTCGAATGACGGGAAAATCATGATTTTCGCGGGCGGCATTCCGCTCAAAAAAGACGGAAAAGTCGTCGGCGCAATCGGCGTTTCCGGCGGCTCGGGCGAGCAGGATCACTCGGTCGCGGAAGCGGGCGCGAACGCGTTTTAATTTTATTTCTACAATTATTTTCGCGCCGTGAACATTGGTTTTGCGGCGCGAGAAACCTTTAAATAGAATTGCGCGATTGTACTTTGCTTTTATCGCCGTAAAAATATTAATCCTCAAAAAAAATCTTCACGATTCGGGCATTTCTTGTTATCATAGCTTCACCCGATATCAATCTTTTGTAATTAATTCAAATTTTGGAGGTTTTATGCGTTTTTCACGTATTACGAAAGCCGTTTTCTCGACGGCTCTGGCGTTCTCAATTATCAGCACACCCGTTGCAACCGTTTTCGCGCAAACAGCACCGGCTTCGGTTAAATTACCCGAAGGCATACAAATGGTCACTTCGGTCGAAGGAGTTGCCGAGTATCGTCTGCCGAACGGTTTGCGGGTTTTGCTTTTTCCCGATCAAACGAAACAAACGACGACCGTTAATATCACGTATCTCGTCGGCTCGCGCCACGAAAACTACGGCGAGACCGGCATGGCGCATCTTCTCGAACATCTGGTTTTCAAAGGCACGCCGAAACACCCGAATATTCCCGCCGAACTGACCGCGCGCGGCGCTCGCCCGAACGGCACGACGTGGACTGACCGGACGAATTATTTCGAGAGCTTCGCGGCAACCGATGCCAATCTCGAATGGGCACTCGATTTGGAAGCCGACCGGATGGTCAATTCTTACATCGCTAAAAAAGATTTGGAATCGGAATTTTCCGTCGTCCGCAACGAGCTCGAATCCGGCGAAAACAGTCCGTTTCGCGTGATGTTTCAAAAGACCTTGGCGGTCGCATACGATTGGCACAATTACGGCAAATCAACCATCGGAGCGCGTTCCGACGTGGAAAACGTTCCGATCGATCGGCTGCAGGCGTTTTACAAAAAATATTACCAGCCGGACAACGCCGTGCTTCTTGTCGCCGGAAAATTCGACGAGGCGAAAACGCTCGATTTAATCAAACAAAAATTCGGCGCGATTCCGAAACCGGACCGAGTTTTGCCGCCGAATTATACAATTGAACCGACGCAGGACGGCGAGCGAATGGTAACTGTTCGTCGCGTCGGCGACACGCAGATGCTGATGACCGGTTATCACGCGCCGCCCGGAGCGCACGCGGACGCGGCAGCGGTCGAAGTTTTAAGCACGATTTTGTCGGATACGCCTTCGGGCAGACTTTACAAATCAATGGTCGAACCGAAAAAAGCGAGTTCGGTTTTCGCTCTTAATTTTCAGTTCAAAGAACCGAGTTATTCGATGTTCGGGGCGGAAATTCGCAAAGAAGATTCGCTCGACGCGGCGCGCGCGGCGATGATCGAAACTATAGAATCGGCGGGCAAAATCGCGCCGACTAAAGAAGAAGTCGAACGCGCAAAAACGTCATTGCTCAAAAACATCGAGCTTGCGCTGAATGATCCGAACCGCGTCGGTCTGGAAATGAGCGAATGGATCGCGCTCGGCGACTGGCGTTTGTTTTTCTTGTACCGCGACCGTTTGCAAAAAGTGACGCCCGAAGACGTGAAACGCGTGGCGGACAGTTACTTCAAACAATCAAACCGCACAGTCGCGCAGTTCATTCCGACGGAAAAGCCAGACCGCGCCGAAATTCCGAACGTCAAAGACGCCGACATTGCGTCAATGGTCAAAGATTATAAAGGCGGCGCAGTCATCGCGGCTGGCGAAGTTTTCGATCCGTCGCCTGCCAACATCGAAGCACGAGTCAAACGCACGAAAGTCGGCGGTCTCGACGTGGCGCTTCTGCCGAAGGAAAATCGGGGCGATTCGGTCGTAGCGAATCTGACTTTGCGGTTCGGCGACGAAAAATCGCTGATGAATCGCAGCACAGCCGCTTATTTTGCCGGACAGCTTCTTCAGCGCGGAACGGCGAAAAGAACGCGCCAGCAAATTCAAGACGAATTCGACCGTCTTAAAGCGCAGGTCAGGGTTTTCGGCGGAGCGACGAGCGCGAACGTTTCAATCGAAACGACGCGTCAAAATCTGCCCGCCGTTTTGCGACTCGTCAACGAAATTTTGCGCGAACCGGCTTTTCCGCAAACCGAATTCGACCAGCTCAAACAGGAATATCTGACGCAGATCGAAAATCAGAAAAGCGAGCCGACTTCAATCGCTTTTACGGAACTGAGCCGACATTTCAACATTTATCCGAAAGGTCACCCGCTTTACTCCGGCACAATCGAAGAATCAATCGCCGAAGCTCAAGCAGTTACTCTTGACGACGCGAAAAAGTTTTACAAAGATTTTTACGGCGCGTCGAACGGGCAAATGACAGTTGTCGGCGATTTCGATGAGAAAGAAATTTCGGTTCTGACGCAGGAACTTTTCGGCAACTGGAAAAGCCCGCAGCCGTTTACGCGCATTAAAAGCGAATATCGCGCCATCGCGCCGGTCAATAAATCGCTGGAGACGCCCGACAAAGCAAACGCCTTTTTCGTAGCGCGGATGAACGTCAAACTGCGCGACGACAACCCGGATTATCCGGCGCTGATGCTCGGAAATTATATTCTCGGCGGCGGATTTTTGAATTCGCGTTTGGCAGGTAGAATTCGTCAGAAAGAAGGTTTGAGTTACGGTGTCGGTTCGAATTTAAGCGCGAGCTCGCTCGACGAATCCGGCTCGTTTTTAGCCAACGCGATTTACGCGCCGGAAAATGCCGACAAACTCGAAGTCGCGTTCAAAGACGAACTCGCCAAACTCTTAAAAGACGGACTGACGGCGGAAGAAGTCGCGGCAGCGAAAAGCGGCTTGCTGCAGGGCAGACAGCTTTCACGCGCTCAAGACCGCGAACTCGCGGGCAGATTAAACAACTATCTGTTCCTCAATCGCACAATCGCGTGGGACGCCGAATTCGACAAAAAACTCGAATCGGTAACAGTCGAACAGGTCAATGCGGCGATGCGAAAATATATGACGCCGGAAAATATCACGATCATCAAAGCCGGAGATTTCGCAAAAGCGAAAACGAAAGCGATGCCCGTTCAATAGAAATTGATCGTTAATCGTCAAAATGAAAAGCGCGAAGTTTTATCTTCGCGCTTTTTTGCGTTGTTTATTGAATGCTCACCACAAACTATTAACCAGTAACGCAATATTTTTCCTAAGATAATTTAGAATTAATAATTTGGAATTTCTAATTCGAACCGCTGGAAATGCAGTTTCGGATGAAACATTCAGCGCGGCAATGTAGAATCAAATCTATGAAATTCGGTCTTATAGCCGGAAACGGCGATTTTCCGTTTCTGGTCGTCGAAGGGGCGCGAAAACAGGGCGCATCGCTTGTCGTCGCGGCAATCAGGGAAGAAACCGACCGGCGTATTGAAACGGTTGCCGAAAAAGTGATTTGGGTCGGCATCGGGCAATTGGGGAAAATGATTTCGTTTTTCAAAAAAGAAAACGTCGAAAAAGTCATTATGGCTGGACAGGTCAAACACGTTCAGATATTCTCCGGCGCTTTGCCGGACATACGAATGCTGAAAATGCTTTGGAATTTGCCGCGTCGCAATACCGACGCGCTGATCGGCGGCATCGCCGACGAATTAGCCAAAGACAATATCGAATTGATTGATTCGACGTATTTTATCAAGGATTCGCTGGCGCAGGAAGGCGTTTTAACGAAAAGAAAACCGAACGAAATCGAGCGCGACAACATCGAATACGGTCTGCACGTGGCGAATGAGATCGCGCGACTCGATCTCGGACAAACGGTTGTCGTTCGCGCCAGCGCGTGCGTCGCGGTCGAAGCGATGGAAGGAACGGACGCGACGATTAAACGCGCTGGAGAGCTGGCAAAAGGAAAATTGACGGTCGTTAAAGTCGCCAAACCAAATCAGGACATGCGTTTCGACGTTCCGGTCGTCGGCGTTCCGACGATTGAAACGATGATTCAGGCGGGCGCGACTTGCTTGTGTTTAACGGCTGGAAAACTTTTGATTTTTGAGCGGGGAAAAATGCTCAAACTCGCCGACGATCATAAAATTTCGGTCGTTGCCGTCAACCGCGAAACAAATTTTATAAATGGTGCGTAGAATGAACAGTAAATTTCACCACAGAGATACAGAGAAAAGCCGAAAAATCATTCGAAAAATCAGTAATGTTAAAAATTAGCGTCTGTATTTAAAAATCTGTCTCTCTTTGTGTTTCTGTGGTAAATCTTAAGGAGAAAAATGCGAAAAAATTTATTAGCTTTATTTTTGATAACGACGTTTCTTTTGCCGTCCGCCGCTTTTGCGCAGGCGACGGTAAAAATCACGCCTGCCGAACGAAAGATGGCGGACGAGATAACGGCGAATCAATTGCGGGATTATCTTTATTACGTCGCTTCCGACGAAATGGAAGGACGCGACACGCCTTCGCGCGGACTCGATTTAACGGCGAAATTCATCGGCACGATGCTTTCGCGATGGGGTTTTAAACCGGCGGGCGACAACGGCACTTTTTACCAGAAAATCGCTCTGCGGCGTGACACGGTTGACGCGGCAAGCGCTTTTGTCGAGATCGGCGGGCAGAAATTCGCATATGGCGAAGATTTTATGCGCGTTTTCGGCGCTAACAACGGGAGCGTAGCCGCGCCGATTGTTTATGCCGGAAACGGATGGATGATTAAATCAAAAAACCTCAATCCGTATCAAAACATTGACGTTAAAGGAAAATATGTCGCGGTTTACGGCGAAGGCGCTCCTTCGGGACAAGCGCTTGTGCCGCTTCCGGCAGGATTGACGAACGCGGATTTAACCGGCGAGCGCGGCAAAGATTGGGCTGATGCCGTAACCTATGCCAGACAAAACGGCGCGGCGGGCGTTATCGTTCTGCCGTCGAAGTTTTTACGGGAAAATTGGGAAACTGTGCGCGGGCAATTCGGACGCACTCGTTACGCCGTGGAAAAACTGGCGAAGCCAACGCCCGCGACAACTACAGCGGCGCAAACTCCGCTGCCGTCAATTTTTCTCGCTTCGCCGAAAGTTGCCGAATCGCTGTTCACCGGCGAGCGTGCCAACCCTTTGAGCGGCGCGGCTGACGCTTCGTTCGATTTGAACACGGGCAAGCAAATTAATTTCAATATCGTTCCGAAATCCGAAACCGTAATGACGCAAAACGTCGTCGCGCTCTGGGAAGGATCGGACCCGACTTTGAAGGCGGAAATGGTCGCTATCGGCGCTCATTACGATCACGACGGCGTGAGACCGAACGCGTCGGGCGAAGATAAAATCTGGAACGGCGCTGACGACGACGGTTCGGGAACAGTCGCTTGTTTAGCCATCGCTGAAGCCTTGGCGAAAGCGAAAACGCGTCCGAAACGCTCGGTTCTTTTCGTCTGGCACGCGGGCGAGGAAAAAGGTTTGTGGGGCAGCGAATATTTCAACAAATTCCCGACCGTCGACATCAAAAAAGTCGTCGCGCAATTGAACATCGATATGATCGGTCGCAGCAAAAAACCCGGCGACGCGAATCCGAAAAACAAAGATTTGTCTGGCGAAAACGACATTTACGTTATCGGCTCGGAAATGATGAGCACGACGCTCGGCGCGGTGACCAAACAAACCAACGCCGGATATTTGAATCTCGGTTACGATTATCGCTATGACGACCCGAAAGACACGAATCGCTTCTTTTTCCGTTCAGACCATTTCAATTACGCGGTCAACGGCATTCCGATTGTTTTCTGGTTCGACGGCGTTCACGAAGATTATCATCAGGCGAGTGACCATGCCGACAAAATTGATTACCAGAAAATGGAAAAAATCACCAGAACGATTTTCCTGACTTTGTGGGAAATCACCGATTTGAAACAGCGCCCGTCTGTTGATAAACAGCTTCCACCGGAACTGACTGCAAGATAAAATGTCTCAATAAAAAAGGAACGATCAAAGTCGTTCCTTTTTTATTTCGCACTAAAAATTATTTTTAGTGGAAAACGAGACCGAAACCGAAACGAACGTTGTGCTGCGTCGTTCCGTTGAAACGGTTCGGATTGTAATCAACCTGGATGGCGCGGATGCTTAAACGGTCGGTAGCTTTGATGTCGATACCGCCGCCGACGGCAGCCGAGAATCCGGTTTCCGATTCGCTGAAATCTTCGCGGCAGTCAACGCCCGCCTGCGAACAAAAACTGCTCGTAAAAAACGAGTTATCAACTTTAGCACGCGCGTGCGCGACGCCGACTAGCGCGTGCGCGAACGGGCGAAAACGCGAACCGTCTTTGGCATTGTCCTTGATTTGGACGCCGCCTAAAAAGTTATACACCGAAGCGTCAACTTTGAAACGGTCGGTTGCCGTCGTCGAACCGACGCGCGGAACATCAAATTCATAGCCTTTGAAGTGTCCTGAAACGTCGCCTTTAATACCGACGAAACGATTGACGTTGCCGGTAACCGAAGCGTTCACGCCGTGAAAGCCTTCACGGTCATTGAAAAAGTCCTGCAAATCGTTGTCGCCGTCGGAAAATCCGGCGTCAACCTGGTTGTTTGAATAACCGATGAAACCTTCAACTTTGTTGTAGTCATCGGCAGCGGTCGTTTGTGCAAAAGCAAAAACGCTGGTAAAAACGGTCAGGCATAATGCCAAAAATAATTTATTCATAAATATATCCCTACTCCTTGATGTATAAAAATCCTCCATTTACCTAACGCGCAAAACAAATAAAAAAATATCACCGGCGGGCAAATGATTTTGTATAAATAAACGCCGGAGTTTTTTTTTGCGCGACGGCAAATAAAAAAGCCCGACGGATTCAAAACTGCTAAATCTATCGGACTGTTACACTTTCAACTAGCGTAACTGTTATTTTAGATGGAACGGCAATGCGCTTCGGTTGCTTTGTCGAGAAAATCCAGCGCGAAATTATTTCTTGCTATTCTTTTCTGTCTGCAAAATTCGATACGCTTCGGATTTGCTCATACCGAATTCCTTCGCCGCTTTTTTCAGCGCCGTTTTGCGGTCGGAGCCTTCACTTTCCAATTCGGAAACGCGTTCGCCGATTGATTTTTGATTCGCCGATTCCGTTTTACCCTGATTATTTTCCTGACGATTGATAACCAGCACGATTTCGCCTTTCGTCGGATTTTCCGCATATTTTTCGGCTAATTCGCGTAAAGTCCCGCGTACCACTTCTTCGTGCATTTTCGTCAATTCGCGAGCGACCGCGGCGCGGCGATTTCCTAAAACTTCGGCGCAATCGGTTAGCGATTTGGCGATGCGATGCGGAGTTTCGTAAAAAACGAGCGTCGCGGGAACGTTTTTGATTTCTTCGAGCCGCGCTCGGCGTTCGCCTTTTTTCGACGGCAAAAATCCGCCGAAAAACATTGCGTCGGTCGGCAAACCGGAAACGATAACGGCGTTAACAAACGCGACCGCGCCGGGAATCGGGACGACTTTCGCGCCGATTTCGTGGGCTTTTTCGACTATTCTGAAACTCGGATCGCAAACGGCTGGCGTTCCGGCGTCGGACACGACGGCGATTGATTTTCCGTCGAGCAGAAGTTGCGCAAATTCCTCGCTGCGTGCCGTTTCGTTGTGTTCGTGATAACTGACGGTTTTATTTGAAATGCCGAAATGCGTCAGCAGTTTGCGCGTGTGGCGCGTGTCTTCGCAGGCGATTAAATCAACCGTTTTCAGCGTTTCCAGAGCGCGCAGCGAAATGTCCTGCAGATTTCCGATGGGCGTGGCGACCAAATAAACGATTCCGGGCATAAAGAAATGGTAAACGGTAAACGGCAAATGGTAAACGCCGCGAAAATAAAAAAGCCTGAGTTTTAACGCTCAGGCTTTTTTATTTCGCGGCTGTTTTATTCTTATAAAGGTTATTTCAAGACGCGTCCGAATGTTTACCAGTTATTAAAACGGAAACGGGATCGGAATATTGACTCGGCGGTTGCCGTTGTTGCGATTATTTCGGTTATTTCGATTATTTCGATTGTTATAACCGTAAGCATCCGCCAAAACGTCCAAATCGTAGGAAATTCTGTTCCATTCGTTAATCACGTTGCCGTTTAAACGAGCGCGGCTGATTGCGCGATCAATCTGCCGACCTAAATCGAGCACGCGGCGAGCTTCGTCGGCGCTGCGATTGTAGTCGCGTCTGTTGTCATACGCGTCGTCGAGGTTTTCGGTCGCGCGGCGGAAACTATCCGCCAAACCGTTTAAGTTATCTTCGCGGCGACGGTCATCATAACGGCTGTTGTCGAGCGCTCGATCAAGTTGTCGTTCAAAATTTTTACTGCGATTTTTCAAATTTTTAACTGTTGACTGAATGTTGCGATTATAATTTCCGCCTCGGTTATAATCATCATCACGGTCGCGGTCGCGCCATTGCGCCGAAGCAAGCGAAGGCAGCGCCAAAAGCATCAACGAAAAAGCAACCAAACCAATTAATTTTCTCAAGCTGTTCATTTTATTTTTTCTCCTTTATCGAAAACTTTTTCTTTGGCGACGCTTTCGTTCAATTTTACCTTGACGGCACTTTTCGCGTTGCCCTAGCTCTCGATAAAGCAAAGCTTGTGCCATTATTGCGGAGAAAAAACCGCTTAAAAATAAACCTAATATTTTTAATGATTTACATTGCTTTACAAAAAGATCGAAGCGTTTTGATTGGAGTTTACAGTTTAAAGGTGTTCCAAATGGTTGAGCCTGTAACGCAGAATGTCGAAAACTCATGCTGGTCGAAGGCAAGCGAATTTTCGGGCGCTATCACAAGTAAAATTCGCCGCAAAAAGCCAAATCCGCGCGTCCCGTAATCATCATTTCATCGTCCGTTTCGCGCCACACGGCTTCGGTCGTTCCGCCCGGCGCGTGAACGGAAACTTTTCGCTCGGTTTGTCGCGTAAAAGCCGAAGCGACCGCCGCCGCAACCGAACACGTCCCGGACGAAGAAGTTTCGCCCGCGCCGCGTTCCCAGATGCGAATCTCGACGTTTTCTCGGTCAATAATTTTCACGTAAACGACGTTCGTGCGATTCGGAAACATTGCTGTCGTATTTTCAATCGCCCGCCCGACAACCCGCCAATCATACTCATTAAAATCTTCAACAAATACGCACGTTACCGGATTGCCGACATCAACGAAAACGAAATTTTTTATGACGATTCCGAGTCCGGGCAAGACGATGTTGGAAACGATGGGCATTTCCCGAAACTCTTCCGGCAAAGACGATTTTATTTCCGCCGCGCCCGGCAAATCGAATTTCGGCTTACCGAGTTCGGCGAGAAACCAAAAAGTGTTTTTCTCGCGTTTTAACAATTGATAACTTTTGTCGCCGCTTTTTGTTCTTAATTTGAGATTTTCATTTGAATAAAGATTTTTGTAATAAAGATACGCGACGGCGCAACGTGTTCCGTTGCCGGAAAATCCGGCTTCACTGCCGTCAGGGTTAATGATGCGGCACGAATAATCGGCTTCGGTTTCCAATTTTTCCAAAACCGCGATGCCGTCGCTACCGACGCCCGTGTGACGATGACAAATTTTTTCGGAAAATTCGCCCAAGTTTTCGATTGATTTTAATTCGTCATTTTCGATGACGATATAATCGTTGCCGAAACCGTGAAATTTGCAGAAATTAATTTTCATATTTTCTCGTATTTATCGTTATGATAAAGTTTGTCATCGGTTTTTCCTATTATCGAACGCTTTGGCGGAGAATATCTTTATGGCGCCTTTGATAGTTTTAGTTGTCGTTTTCGGAATTTTACTCGCCGTCAAAAAACTCTTATTAAAAGATAAGCTAAGTCTTTCTTTCGCTGGAAGAGCGGCGATGGCGGCGATGCTCGTCGTTACCGGAATCGCGCATTTTACGAGCACGGATTTGATGATTGAACTGATGCCGGAGTTTTTGCCCGCGAAACGGGAAATCGTTTATTTTACCGGCATTTGCGAATTGCTCGCCGTTTTTGGCTTACTCTGGAACAAAACCGCAAAAATCACTTCCGTTTTGCTGATTATCTTTTTCATTGCTATTTTACCGGCAAACATCATCGGCTCTCTCAAACAAGTTCAGCTCGGCGGAATGGAAAACGGCGCGATATATCTGTTTTTTCGTATTCCTTTGCAGATTTTATTCGTTCTCTGGGCTTATTATTTCGGCATCAAAATCAACAAATAAACTTTCCGCGAATTATCTTTCGATTATTTCCGCGCCGCCGGAAGGATTTTCAGCGTTAATTTTTCCGCGCCGCGCGTAACGACGACTTCGTATTGTTCGCCCGCTTTCAATTCGCCGAGAATGAACGTGTAATCCTGCACATTCCGAACGTCGCGCCCGGCGAGTTTGACGATTTTATCGCCCGATCGCAAACCGGCTTTCGCTGCCGGAGAATCGTCGCGCACGGCATCAATTAACATTCCGTCGGTCGAATCGCCGTAACTCGGCACGGTTCCCAAAGAAACATTAAAGCCGGTTCGACCGCCCATCGTGCCGGAAGATTTGGCGACGGCGTAGGTTGGTTTTGCCGGATTCGCGTCAATTAATTTAACGATTTCGCCGACATAATTCGTAATTTTCAACAAGCCGCCGTAGTTGATTTTCTCCGCCGTGTCCGAAGGTTTGTGATAATCAGCGTGCGTTCCGGTGAAGAAAAACAGAACGGGAATTTGTTTGCCGTAAAACGAAGAATGATCGGAAGGTCCGAAACCATCTTCGTTAAGTTGTAATAAAAATTTAGGTGTGTTGATGGATGAAGGAGAAACTGTCGCGCGCAATTGACCTTCGGTCGAATTTATCGTGACAGAGGTAGATCTTAATAAGTTATTTTGGTTTATTGCTTTAAAATCTATATTTTTGCTTTCAGTTAAATTTTTCCATTCGCTCGCTGTTCCGATTCCGCCAATCGTTAATTTTTCATCTTTCAAACGCCCGACCATATCGAGATTGATCATCGCGACGGTTTTGTTGAGCGGAAAAACCGGATTGTTGACATACGCTTTCGAGCCTAATAAACCTTCTTCCTCGCCGCCGAACGCGATAAAAATCAGCGTGCGTTTATTATTTTTCGCTTCCGCAAATTGGCGCGCGAGTTCGAGCATCGCCGCGACGCCCGAAGCGTTGTCGTCCGCGCCATGATGAATTTTTTGGGAATTAACCGCCAAACTTCCCTGTCCGCCGCGTCCCAAATGGTCGTAATGCGCGCCGATGACGATTGCCTCGTTTTTCAAAACGGCGTCTTTGCCTTCTAAAATGCCGATGACGTTGTAGGCTTCGGCGGTTTGTTTTTTCGTTAAATCAACTTTCAACTGCGCGACGAAATTCAAATCCGCGGATTTTCGCTGCGCGATTGTTTTTTCGATTTCCGCCAGCGCTTTTTCATCGCTCAAGCCGAAAATCTGCGCGGCAGCCGAACGCGAAATGACTGCCGACGGAATCGCGGTTTCGCCGATTGTCTGGTCGTATTTCAGTTCGGCGAGCTTTTCTCCGGCGAAATCGTTTTCCGCCGCAATTATCAAAATCGCCGCCGCGCCTTGTTCCTGCGCGATTTTCGCTTTGGCGTGCGTGTTGAATCGAGCAAAAGCCGAATGCGGATTTCCAGCGTCGGGCGTTCCGGCGAAAATCAAAACGATTTTTCCTTTTGCGTCGAGCGCGGCGTAATCGTCATAATTCGCATCTTTCGCCGCGATGCCGTAACCGGCGAAAACGAGCGGCGCGGGCGCGATGTAGCCGTTTGTCGAAAAACCGATTGGCGTCCAATTAACGCCGATTTCCATTTTCGTTTCCGTTTTATTTTCTTTGTTCGGAGCGGCGGGAACTATTCGCAGAAAATTATCCTTTCCCAATTCGACGCCCGAAACATACGGAAAAGACTGCAAAAAATTTGCGTTCATCCTTCCGTTAACCGTTTGCGAAACGCCCGCTTTCAACTTGTAATTGGCAAACATATTCGCCACATAACCCGCCGCATTCGTCGCGCCCGTTTCGCCCGTCCGTCGCCCGCCCAGCGTGTCCGAAGCCAGATAAGAAACGTGCGTCCGCAGATTTTTTTCCGTTTCGGTCGAATCAACAGCAGTTTGCGCCGAAACGCTGAAAACAAATGAGAATATTAATAGAAAACAGAATAAATGTTGCTTCATAAATTTAAATTTCGGAACAAATATCAACAGGCTTTCCTTTTCTATATTTCATTTCTGTAAGAGTTGGCGACGGCTTTAATGTAATTCCGTTGGGAACGAGCCAAAGTTCAACCGTATAAAGTTCGCGATAACCACCGCTGATAAATAATAACTTCTCTTTCGGCATGTTTCTCCAACCTAACAAATGTTTCATCATACATTCGATGTTGGCGTTTGATTGACCTAATCTTGGTAGAATTGTTTCGTTGCTATCTTTAAAGCTACCTTTATTATCTAGTTTATAAATTATGAATTTTCCGGTATAAACAATGATATAACCTTTTGAAGCTGGATGATTATTCACTTCAATTGCAAGAGAGTCTAACCGACTGCGCAATCCATCGTGATTAACGCTGTTGAATTCATCAATTTTCCGCGCTTCATTTGTTTGCGATGAAACGATGAAAGCGAATAAAAATATTAATAGAAAACTAAATACTTGCTTTTTCATATACCACAACAATCAATACAAAATCCTCTTGCTTTGCCTTTTCGGTATTTCATCATTTCAAAAGTTGATATTGGTTCAGGCGCCTTAACGCCACTAGGAACAAGCCAAAACTCAACTGTCATATTTTCACGAAAACCAGCTTCGACAAATTGAACTTTTTCGGCAGGGAATCTTCTTGCGGATAAATACTCTTTCATTGAGGCAATTTTTGCTTTTGCTGAACCTTTGGCAGGAAAAACCAGTTCACTCCGCTTTTTCCGATCATTATATTTGAATTCTTTACCTTCATAGATAAACACATAAAGAATTGATGAAGAATTACTGTGTGCTTGATTTAAGGCGACATCAACTCTCATCAAGTATTCATCACAGGCAAGATTGGAAAATTCATCTATTTTTTCTGATTCCTGAGCGAAAGAAGAAACGCAAAGCAGAAAACAAAGAACCGAAATTGTGAACAAATTTCTCATAACTTTTATTCAACCCAATCGGCGATAAAAACATTCGTATCGCCTTGTTTCGCCGCGTTTCTGTTTGAGGCGAAAACGAGTTTTTTGCCGTCGGGCGAGAACATCGGGAAACCGTCGAAAGTTTCGTCGAAAGTTACTCGTTCCAATCCACTTCCGTCAACGTTGATTAACGCCAGATCGAAATTTCGTTTGCGCTGGTCGGTGGCGAAATAGTTCGTGCAGAAAATAATTCGTTTGCCGTCGGGCGTGAAAAACGGGGCGAACGATGCCGCGCCGAGTTTGGTGATTTGGCGTTTGTTCGTGCCGTCGGCGTTCATTGTCCAGATTTCAAAATTGTTCGGTTCAATCAAATTTTCGTTCAAACGTTGTTTGTAACGGGCGATTTCCGCGTTGGTTTTCGGGTGATACGAGCGGTAAACGATTTGTTTGCCGTCGGGCGAGAAAAACGCGCCGCCGTCGTAGCCGAGTTCGGTCGTCAGACGTTTGACGTTTTTGCCGTCGGCGTCCATCGAATACAAATCCAGATCGCCGTCGCGCGTCGAGGTAAAAATTATTTTTTTGCCGTCCGGCGAAACGGTCGCTTCGGCATCGTAACCTTTTTCCGTCGTTAAAGATTTGATATTTTTGCCGTCCGCGTTCGCCGTGTAAATGTCGAAATCGGGGTAAATCGCCCAAACATAGCCTTTTGAATAATCAGGATTCGGCGGACATTCCTTTTTTCCTTGAAAAGTCGAAGCGTATAGAATTTTTTTGCCGCCTTTCATAAAATACGAACAAGTCGTCCGACCTTCGCTGTTGGAAACCATTTTCAGGTTCGAGCCGTCAACGTTCATCGAAAAAATCTGATCGCACTGCAAATTGTCGCGTTTCGATTGAAAAATCAGACGTTTCCCGTCAGGCGAAAAATACGCCTCGGCATTTTCGCCGCCGAATGTCAGTTGTTTGATGTTTTTCAAATATTTTTCGCCCGGCGCGTATAATGAACCGGTTTGCGCCGAAACAACGGCAGAGAAAACTAAAACAAAAACGAAAATAGCGGATAAATATTGCATAATATTAAAGATAACACTGGATTGAGACTGCTTTAAATCGGAATAAATAATTATATCGAATTCGATATTTAAGCAAAATTGATCGTTTTTCACGAATCAGTTTTTGCGGTAAAACTCCGAGCCGTCTTTCATTTCAACCGCGATTTTGCCGGTTTGTTCGGCGTAATCGAGATGCGCGACGGTTTCGGAAATCGCCAGAAAACGGTGAACGTCTTTGTCAATCGCATTCGGAAAAAGTTTGCGCGCCGTTTCGTAAGCCGTTACGCCTTCAGCGGAAACGAGCGCGACGACATTTCTCTGCCGTTCGTCGATTTCGCGAACGTAGCGGTTGAAAATTTCTTCGTAATCATAAATCGGCTCGCCGTGCCCGCCGTAAACTAAAGTCGGCGCGTAACTTCTGATTTTAGCGAGGCTGACTAAATATTCAGCCAGCGATTTGAAGCGTTTTTCCGAATTTACCGGATCCGGCGAGATAATCGGATTCGGCGTGATGCGTTTCAAAACCGTGTCGCCCGCGATAATCGTGCGATTAGCTTCCCGGACAAGCGAACAGCTGCCGGGCGTGTGTCCGGGCGTGTGCAGAACTTTCAAAGTTCCGCTGGCGAATTCGAGTTCCGATTCGTCTGACAAAAATGAAAAGTCGCCGTCACTCAAAACATCGGTCAAAAGCGAAATATCCAGGTAAACGTCGCGCATTTCATTAAAAACTTGCAGGGGAACGCTCGATTTCTCAAGCAAACGCCGATGTTCTTCGCTTTGCAGCCGCCCGAAAAGATGTCCGGTTTCCCATTCGTGAACAAAGATTTCGGCGCTTTTCGCTTCGTCGCGTATCTGTTTTGCCAGACCGCAATGATCTTCGTGCGCGTGCGTCAGAACAATTCGGCAAATGTCGGAAAATTGAACGCCGTTATCTCGCAGTTTTTCGCGTAAGACGGCTTTCGCTTTTTCGGTTTTCGGTCCCGTGTCAACGAGCGTCAGCGGTTCTTCTTTGATTAAATAAACGTTAACGTCGCCGACGTAAAACGGCGTCGGCACGGAAAGCGGAATGATTTTCATAAAAAATTTTGAATCCGAATATGACGAATATCACGAATTAAACGGAAATGAAAATGTTTTTCAGTCCGGCAAAAGCGTAAAATAGATTTTCAATGACGAAATCCGAAATCCGAAATCCGAAATCCGAAATTCTCATTGCCGGTGCGGGTCCGGCGGGCGCGAGTCTGGCGATTCGTCTCGCCGAACAAAATTTTCGGGTTTGTTTAATCGAACGCGACAAGTTTCCGCGTCATAAATTATGCGGCGAATTCATCTCGCCCGAATGTTTGCGGCATTTCCGCGATCTCGGCGTTTTGGATTCGATGCTCGCAGCGGGCGGCGAACGAATCGTCGAGACCGTTTTTTACGCCGCCAGCGGAAAAAACGTTCGCGTTCCGAGCGCGTGGTTTGGCGGCGCACGCGACGCGCTCAGTTTGAGCCGCGCCGAAATGGATTTTCGTTTGACGGAAAAAGCAAAAGCCGTCGGGGTCGAGTTTTTGGAAGAAACGCAGATTGTCGGAGTTTTGTGCGGCGATGAAAAAGTTTGCGGCGTCAAAGCGAAAAATAAATCCGGCGAAATCTTTGAAATCGCAGCGGATTTATTCGTTGACGCGACCGGCAGAGCGAATGTTTTGGGAAAGTTGGCGGAAAAAGAGATTTCCCGCAAAGGCGCAAAGGCGCAAAGAAAGACAAAGGAACATATAATCCAAAATCCGAAATCTAAAACCCAAAATCGCCTTGTCGGGTTTAAAGCTCATCTCGAAAACGCCGCGCTCGAAAAAAACCGCTGCGAAATTTATTTTTTTCCGGGCGGTTACGGCGGTTTGAGTCCGGTGGAAAACAATTTAGCGAATCATTGTTTTTTAATCAAAGCCGAGACGGTTAAAAAATTCGGCGGCAACGCGGACGAAATCGTCGAGCGAGTTATTTTTCAAAACGAACGCGCCCGCGCAACTTTGAAAAACGCCGCGCCGGTTCTCGATTGGCTCGCCGTTTCGGTTGACGGTTTCGGCGTCAAAAACTTGAATCCGGCGGAAAATCTTTTCTCGGTCGGCGACGCCGCCGCTTTTATTGACCCGTTTACCGGCAGCGGAATGCTGATGGCGCTCGAAAGCGCGGAAATTTTAGCGGATTGTATCGGTCGTTATTGTTCCGTTCCCGAACAAATAGCGGGAAGCTATCAAATTTTACATTACAATAAATTTCGCAGACGTCTGCGCGTCTGCGCTTTTCTGCGCCGCGCCGCATTTGTTCCGTCATTTGCCGGATTTGCGATTTCCGCTTTGAGTTTGAGCCGCGCCGCGCAGATGGTTTTAGCCCGCGCGACGCGACCGAAAATTTCCGGTTTCTCTTAAAGCGGCAGAGAAATTGAAATTCCGAATATAAAGAGTTAAACTCACCGTTCAAACAAAACCTTTTCGCGCGTCGTTGATAGTTAAATGACTTAATTGACACGAGGTTGTAATTAGTATTAATTTTAACCGAGAGAAATATTCTTGGCAAAACTTTTTACAGTTTTATAACGTATTCTTTCCGCTGCCGAACAACTCGCTAAGGTTGATCTAATTTCATTTTCCGCTTTTATAATTTACACCGAAAGGAGCAGTTGCTATGAAGAAAGTTGTTAAATATTTGTGCGGGTTGACTCTCTCGATGCTGATTTGCGTCGCCGCGATCTATCCGCAAGCCTCGAGTTCAACCGCCGAATTGCGCGGTCTGGTCACGGACGCGACCGGCGCGACGATTCCGGGCGCGAACGTTACGCTGACCGATACGACGCGCGGCACGACGCGCACCGCCGTTGCCAATGAAGACGGCGAATTCATTTTCCTCGCCGTTCCTCCGAGCGAATACGATTTAAAGGTCGAATCAGCAAGCGGAAATTTTTCCGCCTTCAATCGCCGCATCCGGCTGGCAATCGGCGAACAGGCTAATTTTCCAGTGCAATTAACGGCGGGCGGCGTGGCGGCGAACGTTGACGTGACGGTCGACACGGAAATCGTCGAAACCGAACGGACGCAGCAGTCTTCGGTCATTGACACGCGTCAAGTCGAAAATTTGCCGCTCAGCCGCCGCAATTATCTGGATTTGGCACTTTTGACGCCGGGCGTCAGCGACAGCGACAACATCAATGACGCGTCTGATGCGCGCGTCGCGCAGGGACGATCTTCGGGTTTGTCATTCGGCGGCAGCAACGGTCGAGGCAATCTGGTGACGGTTGACGGCGGACCGGTGATTACAACGACCGGCGGCGTATTCGACACGGTTTCGCAGGAAGCCGTGCAGGAATTTCAGGTTTTGCGCAACAGCTACAATGCCGAATTCGGTTTATCATCGGGCGGCATCGTCAACACAGTGACGAAATCCGGCTCGAACCGCATTTCCGGCAGCGCTTTCGGACTTTTCCGCGACGACACGTTCGACGCGCGCAATCCGTTCGATTTGAACCCGGAAGGACAATCGGAATTCAATCGCCAGCAATATGGCGGCAGTTTCGGCGCGCCGATTGTCGAGGACAAAACCTTTTTCTTCACCGCTTACGAGCGTTTCAATCAGAATCAAAATACTTTCGTTAATCTCAATAACCCTGCGAATTACAGCGTAACGAGTTCGCAAAACGCGCTGTTCAATTTTTTGCAGACAGGTCCGAGCGGTGCGCCGTTCGCGCCGCTTGCCACGGCATTACGAGGAAATCTGACGACGACGAATTTCCCACGCACGCTGGCTCTTTTTAGTTCGGCAAGCGGACAATTTCCATTCGACGCCAATCAATCATATTTTTCCGCGCGCGTTGACCATACTTTCAACGACCGCTCGAGCGGCTATGTTCGCATTCACGCAAACGATCTTTTGGAAGAAAATCAAGCGGCGGGCGCTTTAACAGCTGTATCTCGCGGCAGAACGCTCAATCAATTCAATACCGGCGTTTTGCTTTCGCACACGCAGCAGTTCGGCACGAACGCGGTCAACGAATTCAAAGCCGACTTTATTTATTACAAATCCAGATTAACGCCGAACGACCCGTTCGGACCGGAAATTAACATCGAAGGTTTCGGCAGTTTCGGGCGAGACATCTTTTTGCCGTCGCTCGGTATTCAGCGCAACTTTGACATTCTAGACAATTTCTCGGTCGTTAAAGGCAATCACACGCTTAAATTCGGCGGCAATGTTTTCACGGTTTATCAGACCGACGTTAACGAAACTTTTATGGGCGGACGATATAACTTCGGAACGGCGATTCCGCTCGCCAATATCATCGCTTTAAGCGGACCGACCGGACCACAAACTCTTGCTCAACTACAAGGATATTTGCAGGCTACTAATCCATCGTTGCTTCAAAGTCTGACGCAGCCGATTTCCGCCTTGCAGTCATACAATTTAGGACTGCCGATTGTTTACCAGCAAGGTTTTGGACCGGATACGATTTCCGGTTGGAACGTTCGCACCGGATTTTACGCGCAGGATACCTGGAAAGCGCGGCGCAATTTGACGCTTAATTTCGGCTTGCGTTATTCGATTAACAAAGAGCCGTTCGGTTTGAAGGTAGATAAAAACGACGTTCAGCCGCGCGGCGGTTTCGCTTACGACATCGCGGGCGACGGTAAAACGGTGATTCGCGGCGGCGCGGGAATTTTCTCGGCTTATGTCAATCGCCTCGTTTCCGGCGTCGTTCGCACGCTCGGCAATCCGAATTTCCCGGACGACAATATCAACATCGTGCTGGCGACGGCGACTTCAAACGCTCTCGGTTTGCCGACATCGTTCGCCGTTTACCAGCGTTTGCTCGCCGTGACGAACGGTTTCACGCGCACGGTAACGGCAGCGGATTTAGCGCCGCTTGGCATTGTACCGCGCGAAAACAGCCCGCTCGAAGTGCGTTTTCTCGACGATCTGAATTATAAAACGCCGGAAAGTTATCAGGCGAGCATCGCGCTTGAGCGCGATTTGGGTTACAACTTCTCTTTCGAAGCCAGTTACCTTTTCAATCGCGGAATCTTTTTAACACGCAACCGCGACGTTAACCAGTTTCGCGCTTCGCTTTTGACGCGTGAGGGCAATCTGCCGTGTTTCAACCGTTTTCCTGGTTCCGCGGTTCCGGCGACTTGTTACAATCCGAACGGCGCGACGCCAACGACGCCGACAACCAATACGGATTTTCGCAATCCGCTTCGTTTTCAGGACAATCTTTACGAATCGAGCGCCAGTTCGTTTTATCACGGCGCAACGTTCACTTTGAGAAGACGTTTCGCGGATAATTTCAGCATTCTCTCGCATTACACCTTCTCGAAAACGATTGACGAAGTTACGGATTTCAACTCGGACTTTTCCGCGCAGAATCCGCTCGATTTGCGTGCCGACCGCGCGCTTTCGGCGTTCGATCAGCGTCATCGCGTTGTTGTCACAGGGGTTTTTCAGGTTCCGAAGTATGACGATTCATTGGGCGCGAAGATTTTCGGCAATTTCGTTTTAGCGCCGATTTTCACATACGGTTCGGGCAAGCCGTTTAATCTGCTGCTCGGCTTTGACGCTAATAACGACGGGCGTTCGCAGAGCGATCGTCCGGGAACAATCGGACGCAATACCGGCAAAGGAGAAAGTTTCTATACCTTCGATATGAGACTTAGCCGGAAGTTCAGATTCGACGAACGGCGCTCGCTCGAATTAATCGCCGAAGGTTTCAACCTGTTCAACCGGACGAATCTTCAAGGCATCAACAATATCGTCGGCGGATTATCCATCGCCGAACGGGCTGAACTCGGCACAACCGAAGCGCGCGGCAGACGCGAAGCGGCTCCGACCGCGCCGCTCGGCTTCACGTCGGCGGCTCCGGCTCGACAGTTTCAATTCGGTGCGCGATTTAATTTCTAGGAATAATTCGCAAAAAGAACAAAAGGCGGACTTTGAGCCGCCTTTTGTTCTTTAAAGTTGACTTTAAGAACGCCGCTTCCCTTTTTTGCTTGCCTTTCGAATGTTTTTGCGATAAAAATTTCAAAGCATATCAAATCCGTAAAAAATTCTGTTAAAAATCTGTCGGTCGAAAGTTAAATAAATAGAAGAGTTTAAGAAATCTGCAAAATGAGATTTCGAATGTTGATTTCCCCTCGCATCAGCATTTTTATTCGTCCGACTTTGCCATTAAAATTGGTTTGCAAATTTCAAGGAGAAAAATTAATGAGAGCAATTTCTGTGAGAATTCCCGCCATTGCAGCCGGAAAAATCTTGGCGGCGACAATGTTGATGTTTCTAAGCGCATTTGCTGTTTTCGCTCAATCGAGCGCAGCGGATTTAACCGGAACGGTGACTGACCCAAACGGCGCGGTCGTCCCCGGCGCGACTGTCACGGCGAGAAATCCGGCGACCGGATTTACCCGAACCGTCACGACGAGCGACGGCGGCGTCTATCAATTTATCGGTTTGCCGCCGGACGAATATGAAATCACGGTCGAATCTCCGACCTTCAAACGAACGGTTATTTCGCCGGTCAGATTAACCGTCGGGCAAGTCGCCGAACTCGGCATCACGCTCGAAGTCGGCGCGCAAGATGTCGTCGTCAACGTGTCCGGCGATTCCGTCGCGCTGGTCGAAACGACGAGAACATCGGTTGCCAACACGATTGACCAGCAACGAATCGAAAATCTGCCGATTAACGAGCGCAGCGCGACCGGATTCGCGTTGACGATTTCGACCGTCGGACGCGATAACGGTCGCCCGATCGGACCGGCGCCGACATCGGGATTGAACATCGGCGGTCAGCGCGGTCGCTCGACGCAGGTCAATGTTGACGGCGCGGACTTTACCGACAATTCGATTAATGCCGCCCGAACAACTGTTTCTCAGGAAGCGGTGCAGGAATATCAGGTAGCGACAAACTCATACTCGGCAGAATTCGGACGCGCAACCGGCGGCGTCATTAACGTTGTCACCAAACGCGGAACCAACGATTTTACCGGAAACGTCTTCGGCTTTATCCGCGACAAACGCTTTCAGGCGCGCAATGCCTTCGCGCCCGTTGAAAGACCGGACTTTCGCCGCACGCAGTTCGGCGCGACTTTGGGCGGACCGCTCGTCAAAGACAGAATGTTTTTCTTTGCCGCTTATGAAGGAAGACGACGCGACGAATCGGGATTTTTTACCAGCAATGTTTCAAGAGATTTGACGGCTTCAGCGACGATTCCCGTTATTCCGGGATTTAATCCGGCAGCCAGAACTTTTGCCAATCTGACGCCGGCGCAGGCAACTTTTATTAATACCGTCATCGGTCAGGGTTCGCAATTACTTGCCGCCGGACAAGTCGCTCAAGCCGCGCAGCTGATTTGCGCGGGTCGCGCTTACGCGTTTTTCGCTTCGAGCGGTGGAACGACGGCTTTAACCGGAACGAATCCTTTAACCAGTGCCAACGACGGCAGTGCCTGCCCGGCGATTACACCGATTCTTCCGGGCGCAATCGGTCCGCGTTTTCTGTTAACCGGAGCGCCGATTCCCGTCAATGCGAATGCTTTCCGTCCGCTGAACGATTTGCAGAGAATCTTTCCGGTGATGGAAAGAACTCATTTTTCTTCGTTACGTTTTGATCACAGTATCAATGACGACCACCAGTTCACGATGCGTTTTGGTTATAACCCAAGCATGTTGACCGGAATCCAAGTCGAATCGCAAAATCAATCTTTGGGACAAAACGATTTTTCCCGGACAGGAATCACGGATATTAAAGATTATTCCGTGTCAGCCGGCTTAAATTCGGTTTTATCCAGCAATGCAGCCAACGAATTTCGCTTCAGCTTCGGCAAACGTCAAACGAGCTTCCGCTCGCAAAACGGCGATGCTGTCGCTTATAACATTTCCGGCGCGGCGTTCATCGGACGCGAGCTTTTCTCGCCAGTCAACCGTTCGGAAACGCGTTTTCAGCTGATGGATAATTTCAATTACGTGGTCGGCAATCACACTTTGAAATTCGGCGGCGACATTAACTTCGTGACGATTCCGAGCGCGATTTTTGAATTAAATTTCGCCGGACTCTTCCAGTTTGGTGATTTTAACGCTTCTAATCTGGGTTTTCCGGCAACTGCTCCGGCATTCACGCCGGTTCAATCTTACGGTCTCGGACTGCCGCAAAATTACATTCAAGGTTTCGGCGATCCGGTCAGCCAGATCAGCAATAAACCGATTGCTTTTTTTGCACAAGATACGTGGAAGGCGACTCGCAGATTAACGCTCAATTACGGCATTCGTTACGATGTCGAATTAACGCAACAAATCAATCCGGTCGGGCTGACCGATCCGCTTTCGAGAATCAGTCTTTCCAATGCGGATATTCAGGCGGCTCAAGACGCGCTCGGCGTTCAGCAAGGTTTTCCGCGCGACACGAACAACATCGCTCCGCGTTTCGGATTCGCTTACGATATTTTCGGCGACGGCAAAACGGTCGTTCGCGGAGCAATCGGTCTTTTCTACGATCATCCGCTACTCGCCGCCGCGTTCAACTCGGACATCGCCGACGCGACGCAGCAACAGCAAGCGGTTTTGACGGCGGGAAGCCCGGCTTTGACGAGTTCGACAAATTTCACGATCATTACGAACGGCTTGCCGACGACGCAAACATTTAATTCTCAGGTTTTGCTGAATTCTGCGCAGGTTTTTCAGGGCACGGTTTGTTCGCCCGCCAGCGGGAATCCGATTTGTCCGGCTGGATTCAATACGCCCGGATTAGCACCGACGGCGCAATACCAATTCGGCAGACAGCGTTTCAACGATCAGACGTTTACCGGACTAGGCGCGGTTCTGCCGTTCACGCTTCCGGTCGCGCAGGATTTTGAATACGCTTCGGCAACGCAAGCCAATCTGACGTTTGAACGCCAAATCGGAAACAATATGGCGTTTACGGCGTCATATATTTTCGTCGGCTCGCATCATCTGCCGCATCCGACGGATATAAACGCGCCCCGCACGGATTTGCAGATTCAAAACTTCCAGCGCTTTGCTGGTCGCCTACCGAACAGCGGTCAGGAAGCAGTTGCCGGAATTGCGATTCCGTCAGGCACTTCGACGACCGGCGTCACAATCGGTCCCGGAACGATGTTTGTTAATTCTTTCGGAAATCCCTGCGTCGTAGTGATTCCGGGAATGATTGCGCAATGTCCGGGCGGTCGCGTAGTTACTCCGGCGATTGCGAACTTTTTCCGTCCGAACGCGCCGAACTATTTTCTGGCATCATCGCTTTCCGGCGGCGCGGTTTCCAAACCCGTTTTGGATTCTCAATTGGCGGGAAGCTTGCGAACGTCCGGTGTGATTTCGCCGTTCGGCGCGGTCAACGCGCAGGTTTCCGACGGAAATTCGAGTTATAACGCTTTGAATCTTGAGTTTAAGCGTCGCTTTGCCAATAACTTTACGTTTTTGGCTTCTTATACGTGGTCGCACACGATTGACGATTCGTCCGATCTGCAAACTCTGCTGATCGCGCAAAACCCGCGCAATTTCCGGGCGGAACGCGCTAATTCGTTGTTTGACCAGCGTCAGCGTTTTGTTTTCAGCGGAGTTTTGGCTTCGCCTGACTCGTGGCGCGCGGCGAGTGGATTCAGAAGGTTTTTATCGGATTTTACCATCGCGCCGATCATCGAGCTTTCTTCCGGTCGCCCGTTTAATATCATCACGAACGTTGACGCCAATAACGATCAGTCATCGTCAACCGACCGCCCGCGCGTTTTAGCCGACGGAACGCTTTGCGTTCCCGGCGAAACAGGATGCGGGACGATTTTTGAAAATGATCCGGCGCTCGGCAACGCGCTTGCTTTTTCAACCGGAAATTTGGGGCGCAATATGGGCATCACGCACGGTTACGCATCGTTTGATTTGCGCGTCGCCCGCTCGATTCGCTTCGGCGAAAGAACCCGTCTCGAATTGATTGCCGAAGGCTTTAACCTTTTCAATCGCTTCAACGAAGGGTCGGCATCGCCGAATTACCGCGACGTCAACGCGTTCGGTGAACGCGACGGCAAAGGTCGTTATTACAGCATTCCGACCGCCGCATACGATCCGCGTCAATTTCAATTCGGCGCAAAACTGCACTTCTAAATCTTAAAGGTTTGGAAAAATCCGAAAACGGCTGAATAGCGTAGAACTATTCAGCCGTTTTTTGTATCTATTTTTTTTATTTTAGCTGTGATAATCTGTTAATAATTCAGTGACTTCCCTATCCGAAAAAATCAAGCGTAAAGCTCTCGAAATCGGTTTTCACAAAATCGGCATCGCGCGCGCTGAACCGCTGCGCGAAGACGAAGCGCGTTTGAACGAATGGCTCAAAAACGATTTTCACGCCGAAATGCAGTGGATGGAACGCGAACCGGAAAAACGCGCCGATCCGACCGTTTTATTTCCCGGAGCGAAATCAATCATCGTCGTCGCGCTCAATTACTACACCGCGCACGAACACGAACAAGATTCAAACAAAGGGAAAATCTCGCGCTACGCGTGGGGCGATGATTATCACGACGTTTTGAAGGAAAAACTCAGGGAACTTTTGACGTGGATAAAAACGGAAATTCCAGAAGCAGACGGCAAAATCTGCGTTGATACCGCGCCGATGATGGATAAAGCGTGGGCGGCGCGCGCCGGTCTCGGCTGGATCGGCAAACATTCGAATTTGATTACGAAAGAATACGGTTCTTGGGTTTTTCTCGGCGAAATTCTGCTTGATCTTGAACTCGAATACGAAACCGAAACGCTTCCTGATTTCTGCGGAACGTGTACGATGTGTCTCGACCATTGCCCGACTTCGGCGATTGTCGCCGCTCGCGTCGTTGACTCAAATAAATGTTTGTCTTACGCTACAATCGAACTGCGCGACCAGGAACTGCCCGAGGAAATCACGGAAAATTTGAACGGCTGGATTTACGGCTGCGACATCTGTCAGGACGTTTGCCCGTGGAATCGTTTTGAGAAACCGACCGACGAAGCGAGATTCGAGCCGCGCCGCGAAGAAACGAGTGTTGAATTGGAAGAAATACTGTCGTATTCGCCCGAAGAATACGCCGCCCGTTTTCGCCGCAGCGCGATCAAACGCGCTAAACTCGGCGGGTTACACCGCAACGCCGAAGCGTTAAAAAAGCATTCAAAATAAAATGCGTTAGCCTGTTTATAAATCCAAAAATAAAAGCAAATATAAAATAAGAATGAAAAATCCCCGTTTTGATATTTTGATTTTGATCGCCGGAACGATTTTTACATCGTTCGGCTTAACAGTCAAAAAAGCCGTTGCTCAAACCAAAACTTCCGCAAAGCCGGTTGCGGCAGCAAAAAAAGCGACAAGCGAAAATTCAGCGACCAAAAAAGCCGCGCCGAAAAGCTCGACGCCGAAAACACATGAAACTGCACAGATTATCGTCGCGGCAACAGGCGTGCGAATTCGGCGCGAACCTGATTTTGCAGCGGAAACTATTCAAATAGCCCAAATCGGAATGGTTTTTCCGCTGCTCGAACAAAACGCCGATTGGTGCAAAATTCGTCTCGGCACGGATAACGAATCGAGCGGTTGGATTGCCAAAAAACTGACGCAAACTTTTACAAACGCGCGGCGGACTGAAATTTACCGCAATGTTGCCGACAAATATCTCAAACAAACTTCGCCCGCGTTTGCCGATCTTACTCAATTAACCGAATTTCTGGCGGCGGCGCAAAATGAATTCAAAGACGCGAACGATCAAGCCGATTTCGCTTTTCGCCGTTTGCGCGCTCTGAAAACCGCACTCGACCGCGTTCCGTTCGAGAAACAGACCGAAAATCCGTATGCGGAATTTCTCGAAAAAAACAAAGTTGAAATCGTTTACAGCGAACCTTCGGGCAAATGGCTCGTTCGCAGCGAATTGTTCTGGGCTTTGCGCGAAAAATATAAAAATTTGCCCGTTGCCGAAGAAATCGCGTGGACGGCGGCGCAGAATTCGATTCCGGGCGAGTGCGAAGGCTACATTAATTGTTATTTATATTTATTGCGCGCAACCGACGGCGAATATCTGAATTTTTACCCGAACGGTAAATACAGCCGTCAGGCGCTGAAAAATCTGACCGATTTTTTAGAACCGATTGCCGCCGACGCGAGCGCCAAAGCCGTCTATTCTTCGGTTACAGATACGAGCGACCGCGCCGATTTCAATAAATATTTAACCGAACTGCGCGCCGTCGTTTCCAAAACGCCTCACTTGGAAAAATCGAAAACGCTGGCGCAAATCAAACGAATTGCCGAAGCGCACAGATAAGAAGCAAGAACAGAAAGATAAAAAATGAAGACTAAAAGCAGCAACTAAAATTAACAACGATTTTTATGTCTCAGCTCCCACTTTTCAGTTTTCAGTTTCTACTTATCTGTTTTCGCGTTATCATTTAATCAATGCTCCTCCGCGACGCTCACAATCGAATAATCCGCGACTTGCGAATCAGTTTGACCGACCGCTGTAATTTTCGCTGTTTTTACTGTCTGCCGAACGGCGAGCCGCCGATGGCGCGCAAAGATTCGATTTTGACGTTCGAGGAAATCGAACGAATCAGCGAGATTTTCGTCTCAATGGGCATCGAAAAAATCCGTCTGACCGGCGGCGAACCGCTTTTGCGCAAAAACATCGAAAACTTGATCGAAAAACTCGCGCAGTTAAAAATTCAAGATTCAAGATTCAAGATTCAAGATTCAGAAACGAAAATATTGAATTCTGAATTGCGAACTCCGCAATTGCTTGATTTGGCGCTGACGACCAACGGGCACAGTTTTCCGCGCCGCGCCGTCGCGTTGAAAAATGCGGGTTTAGACCGCGTAACGATTTCATTAGACAGTTTGCGGCGTGAAAGATTTAAGGAAATTACCGGCGTTGACGCGCTCGAAAATGTTTTGAATTCGATTGAAGCGGCGAAAAGCGCGGGGTTGACGCCCGTCAAAATCAACGCCGTTCTGGTGCGCGGGCGCAATGACGACGAAATCGTTGATTTTGCCAGATTTGCGCGGGCACGCGACGTAAAAATGCGCTTTATCGAATTTATGCCGCTCGATTCCGGCAATGAATGGAACAGAAATCAAATCGTTCCCGCCAAAGAAATCCGCGAAACGATCAACGCCGTGTTTCCGCTCGAACTGAAAGAAAAATCGCGCGGCAGCGAAACCGCCTGGACATACGTTTTCGCCGACGGAGCGCCCGGAGAAATCGGCATTATCGCGCCGGTGACGGAAATGTTCTGCGGCGCGTGTTCGCGCATTCGACTGACGGCGGACGGGCAAATTCGCACTTGTCTGTTTTCGACCGACGAATACAATCTTCGCGATGTCGTGCGCGGCGGCGCGAGCAGAGCGGAAATCGTCGAATTTATTCAACAAACAGTTTTGAAAAAAGAAGCGCGGCATTCGATCAACGACGCGAAATTCGCGCCCGCGTCGCGCTCGATGAGCTTTATCGGCGGGTAATAGCGGAAATTAATTTGTCAGCCAATCGCTTAAACGGAACGCTTATTTTTAAAGCGTTCCGTTTTTGTTTGAAAAAAGTTTTGTTAAAATTTTATTTTGCGAACGAAAATTTATGGCAAACGAAGCATGGCTCAACGGAAAACTCGACGGATTCGCGCCGATTGTGATGCCCGCCGCGCACGCACTCGCGCAGGCAATCGTTGATTTGCGGCGGTTTGCAGCAGATTTGAGCGACGAAGAATTAAACTCGCGACCGAACAATGCGCCGTCCGCCGCTTTTCATCTGCGCCATATCGCGGGCAGCGTTGACCGACTTTTAACTTACGCGCGGGGCGAACAATTAAATACGGCGCAATTTGATTTTTTGAAAACGGAAACGACTGAAATTTCAAAGACAAATGCCGCCGATTTGACCGAAAAAGCGGTCGCCGAAATCAATCTCGCTCTTGAAACGCTGAAAAATGTATCGGAGGAAAGTTTGTTTGAAGTGCGATTCGTCGGGCGCGAAAAACTGCCGACCAATGTTTTCGGTTTGCTGTTTCACATTGCGGAACACACGGCGCGGCACGTCGGGCAGATTGTGACGACAGCGAAAATCGTGCGCAAAAAGTGAAACAAATCAGCGAATGAGTGATGCATCTAATCGACATACTTTTGAAGAAATTTCGGCTAAAATAAATGATTATGGAAAATACAAATTTGGAAACGGCAACATTAGCCGCCGGATGTTTTTGGTGCGTCGAAGCGGTTTTCGACGATTTGCGCGGCGTTCAAGACGTGGTTTCGGGATATTCGGGCGGGCATAAGGAAAATCCGACTTATCAGGAAGTCTGTTCGGAGACGACCGGACACGCCGAAGTCGTGCAAATCAGATTCGACCCGCAGGCGATTTCTTTTAAGGAAATTTTGCAGGTCTTTTTCACAGTTCACGACCCGACAACTCTTAACCGGCAAGGCAACGACATCGGTTCATCGTATCGCTCGGCGATTTTTTATCATTCGGACGAGCAAAAGCGCGTCGCCGAAGAAGTTATCAAGGAAGTTACCGGCGAAAACATTTACGATAATCCGATTGTTACGGAAGTAACGGCTTTCGAAAAATTTTATCCGGCGGAAGATTATCACCAGGAATATTTCGCCAACAACCCGACGCAGCCATATTGCGCGGCTGTCGTCGCTCCGAAAGTGGCGAAATTTCGACAGAAATACGTCAGCCGTTTGAAAAGTAATTCGCAAGCGGCGTAATCAATAAAAAAGTGCGGTAAGAATTTTTCTTATCGCACTTTTTTAGAACTTCAAACGCCTAAAATTTTCTCTAACTGCGGCGTGATGAAAAATTTGTCGAAAAGCGGTTTATGTTCGCGGACGAGCGCGAGAATTTTCTGCGCCGTGTCGCGGTAAGGTTCGGCAAATTTCGGGTTGGCGGCGAGTTTTTCCAGGATGCGGCGCAGCGTTTCGTTGATCGCGGCGGCGAAAAGCTGGGCGTTAACCTGTTCGCGCACTTCGACTTCGCCGTTTTGATAAACGAACATTACCGTGTTCGGATCAAGAAAAGGATAATCGCTCGATGTTTCAGCGCGCGCCTTTTGAAAAGCCGCCTGAAAATTCAGATTATTTTGTGCCAGAGAATCATCAATCGTTTGCAGCAGCTTGGCGGTCAAACGCAGAAGCGTTTGCCAATCGGCTTCTGAAAGCTGAGGTTGTCTGGCTTTCGCTTCGACTTTATTTCTGAACTCAAACGGAAAATCCGTTGATTTCAGATGCGGCGTGTCTGAAAACACGCGGTTATGAGCGGCAATTTGGTGCGTTTGCGGTAAAGACAAAGGCTGCTGAAAAATTCCTGCCGGAGTTGAAACTGTAATATCCGGCAAAATCGTTTCATTTATAACCGTCACCGGCGATTCCACAGCGGCATTTTTTGCATCAGCGGAAGTATTTATCGTTTCCGACGCGGCTTGATGAACGTGAATGCTTCCGCCCGGCTCTCTAGCGCGAATCAAAAGCCGCTGCAGCGCATCTTCGCCTTCGGCAACGCGCCCGGAAACGCGGTCGCGTTCGCGCGCGCGCATTTCGTTTTCCGCTGTAAAAACGATTTCGCCTGTGTATTCGCCGAGTTCGACGCTCACGTCTCCGACAAACTTGCGGGCGCGCAAAAAGCGCACGAGCGCCGCCAGATTGACGAACGAAGTGTCTAAATTTTCGTAAACCAAACGATTTTTCATTGTGTGTTAATTCGCGTCGCGTGTAGAAAACCGTATTGGATTATGGTCGAAACGACATTTTTTCGCAAATTTGCGAAGGGCGCGAAAATAAAACATTTGATTTCGCCCGGTTTCCCGTTGCATCTTTGCCGATTTTCGTTCAAAATTCGCAAACGAAAAAGATTTAGAATTCAGAATTTAAGATTCAAAAGGCAGGATTAGAAAACGAAATTTTGAATACCGAATCTCGAATACTGAATCTCGAATACTGAATCCCAAATCCTAAATCCTGAATCCTAAATTCTAAACCTGAATCTATATGATCAATTCTTTATTTCGCAAAAAATCCATCGCGCAGATTCAAGCCGATGCCGCCGCCGGTTTGACCGAACACGCACAGGCGTCGGTCGGCGGCGAAGGCGGCGGACTTCGCCGCACGCTCGGCGTTTTCGATTTAACTTTAATGGGCATCGCGGCAATCGTCGGCGCGGGCATTTTCGCTATGATCGGAAAGGCTTCGTATAACGGCGGTCCGGCTGTCGCGCTTTTATTCGTTTTCACGGCGTTCGCGTGTGGCTTTTCCGCTTTGTGTTACGCCGAATTCGCGTCGCGCATTCCGGTTGCCGGTTCTGCTTATACTTACGCTTACGCTTCGATGGGCGAATTTATCGCTTGGATTATCGGCTGGGATTTGATCGTCGAATACGCCATCGGCAATATCGCCGTCGCAATTTCTTGGAGCGATTATTTTACAGGGCTTTTGAAGGGTTACGGCATTAATTTCCCGCTGCATTTTTCGATGGATTTTCTAACGGCGAGCCGTGGGTTCGATGCAGTAACAAAATCGCTGGGCGCCGCAGTTACGCCGGAATCGCTTGCCGCCTTGACCGCAGCCTGTGAAGGCGCGGACGCCGCGGTCAGCTGCGCGCAAATAGACGCTTACTCGGCTTGGGCAAACGCTCCGAAAGTCGCGGGAATTCCGCTTGTCGCCGATCTTCCGGCGCTGATGATTACGCTCGTTATCACGGCGCTCGTTTACATCGGGATTCGCGAATCGAAATTCGCGTCGAATATTATGACGGTTTTGAAAATCGGCATTATCCTGCTCGTTATTTTTCTCGGCTTAAATTACGTCAACCCGGAAAACTGGTCGCCGTTCGCGCCAAACGGCGTCGAAGGCGTCTTGAAAGGCGTCTCGGCGGTTTTCTTTGCTTATATCGGTTTCGACGCGCTTTCGACGACTGCCGAAGAATGCAAAAATCCGCGCCGCGATTTGCCGCTGGCAATGATTTTATCGCTTGTTATCTGCACGATTTTATATATCGCGCTCGCCCTTGTTTTGACCGGAATGGTCAAATACACGCAGCTCAACGTCGGCGATCCGCTCGCGTTTGTTTTCGGCGCGGAAGGCGCGGATATTCCTTGGGTCGCGGGAATCATCGCCGTCAGCGCGGTGATCGCGCTCGCCACGGTTTTTCTCGTTTTTCAGATCGGACAGCCGCGTCTCTGGATGGCGATGAGCCGCGACGGGCTTTTGCCGAAGATTTTTTCGTCAATTCATCCGAAATTTCACACGCCATGGTTTGCGACGCTCGTCACGGGAACCGTCGTCGCGATTCCGGCTTTATTTATGAATCTGACGGAAGTCACGGATTTAGCGAGCATCGGAACGCTTTTCGCCTTCGTTGTCGTCTGCGCGGGCGTATTGTTTAAAGATAAAGAATTCAAAGAAAGCGGCACACGCTATGTGCCGTATATCAATTCGCAGTTCCTTTTGCCGGTGATTTTAGCTCTTGTTTTCGGCGCGATTTATTATTTCAATCCGAATTTTATCGGTGACGCGTTGCGCATCGAACCGGCTGAAGGCGAAACGATGCTCGGCGCTTTTTCGCATAAAATTCCGCTGATTTTTTTCGTGATTATCGCCGTTACGCTGCTTGTTCTGAGTTTGATCAAAAAACTCTCGCTGATTCCGATTCTCGGTTTGCTGTCGTGTTTGTATCTGATGACTGAACTCGGCGTGACGAATTGGCTGCGTTTCGGAATCTGGCTGCTGGTCGGAGTTTTGATCTACGCGGTTTACGGTTACCGAAACAGTCATCTTAATCAGCGCAAAGCATCAGCTGACGCGTAAAAATAAAGAGAAAAGAAAAATTATCGAGCCGTAATCATTAAAATTTACGGCTCGATAATTTTATGTTTATTTTAATCATCGTCTTAATCTTTAAACTGCAATTCTTCGATAATTTCGCGCATATATTTTTTACCTAGTTGCAAATCTTCGGGCTTGAGCGAAACCGCGCCGACGACCGCGTGACCGCCGCCGCCGTAGCGTTCGCAGATTTCGGCGATATTGTGCAGACGCGGGCGCGGCGACCAAGGATTCGAGCCGACCGAGATTTTCGTTCTGAAAGGGCTTTGCGTGAGCGCGACGTTGTAGGTCGTCTGCGGATGAAAATAATACGGGATAAATTTGTTGTAGCCGTCAATGCCGTCTTCGGTCAAATCGAAGCGCACGACGCCGCGTTCGTATTTCGATTTGCGTTTGATGAGTTCGACTGTGTTCCAGTGCTGTTCCAGAATCGGTTTCAGTTTCGCCTGAATCTCCGTGCTTGCGACAACTTCGTCCAGAGATTTTTCGGTTAAATCGCGAATAATTTTTTCGCAAAAACTCGTATCTTTTTCGCCTTCAATAACTTGCATTAATTTGAGCGCCGACGAACGCAGCTCGACGCACTGCGCGGGCGATTCGTACAAAGCGCCGTCAATAATGCGCGCCCATTCAATTAATTCGTCGAGCGATTCGTCAACGTAATCGAATTTTTCTTTCGCAATGCGGGCGATGAATTCCGCGCACGATTTGCTCGTCGTATCGAGAAATTTTTTGCCGCTCGTGTCGGCGAGAAAATGCTGTTCGTCGGCTTCAGACAAAAACGCCGAATGGTGATGATCGAACCACCACGTCAAACGCTCGTCGGGCGAATATTTAAAGTCAACAATCGCGTTTTCGTCGCCGTCGAATTGCTCGGAATCAAAAGCGTTGCCAGCGCGATGCATCGTCGGCGTATAAGCGATTTGCGCCGCCGGATTGATTTTCGTCTTGTAAAATTTTGTAAAAATCGCGGCTGAAGAAACGCCGTCGAAACAGTTTCCGTGATAAAGTATGCGAAGTTTCATAGATAAAATTTGCTTTCAAAGCAAAACATTTTAGAGTAGTGGGCAAAGACGATTTCGTCAAGCAAAATCTTATGAATATTCGGATTGCACAAAAAGAAGATGTCGCGTCCCTGGTTGAATTTAATCAGGCGATGGCGCTCGAAACCGAAGGGAAACAACTTAATGCTCAAACTTTACGCGGCGGCGTCGAAGCGGTTTTCGATGATTCAAAAAAAGGGTTTTACGTTGTTGCCGAAGCTGAAAACGCAATTGTCGGCGGCTTGATGGTTACTTACGAATGGAGCGATTGGCGCAACAATTGGTTCTGGTGGATTCAGAGCGTTTATATTCTGCCCGAACACCGCGGAAAAGGTGTTTACCGTTTGCTTTACGATTTTGTGAAAGAGAAAGCGTCCGGCGAAAAAAACGTCTGCGGATTTCGTTTATACGTGGAAAAGGAAAATGAACAGGCGCGAAAGGTTTACGAAAAGCTCGGAATGGAAGCGTCGCATTATTTGATGTACGAAGAAAATCTTTGAATAAAAAACAAAAAAGTAACGCCGAAACTTTCCAGAGAAAATTTCGGCGTTACACATTTAAAGAGCAGAATCAGAAAGCGATTGATGTGGATATGAGTCTAGCAGATATCAAATGTTCACCCTATAGAAAAAGAAATGCACTTTCCAATTTTGCTCTTTAAATAGCAATTATTAAATTGTCAATTAAAATTCCGCTTTTGAAATCGGCGGATAATAAAAATCCCCAAAAGTTTTCAGCGTTTCCGGGTCGAACGGTTTGCGTGCCCCACAGCGCAAACACGTTCGATACCCGAGTCTTCCCCGAGAAAACGGTCGGCTTAAATCAGGATGCCCGCAACCGAAAATCTTTGTTAAAAGACCGACCTTTTTACCAAACAACCGATGGTCAACGACTGTTTCTTCTCCACTAATTTGAAAATCGTTTTGAATCGTAGTAGCTGCCATAACTTCCCCTTGCTCGTTCTTAAATTGCCCCAGTTCGCTAATCGAAATATTGTAAATTATTTATTTTGTCCCGCTTGTTCGTTCAATTAACCTCTTGAATCCCTTGCTTGTCGGATTCTCTTTAAGCAACGCGCGTGCCACTTTTCCTAATTCGGCAAAATTTATCCAATAGTCAATTAATTACTACTCTTCGAGGCTAAATTTGTTTAACACTTAAGTGTCTTTTATACATACATTTTAAGAGCGTGTGTTAAAGTCTCGTTTGAAAATAATACATTGTGAATGATTTTGAATTTGTGATTTAATAAACCTGCATGACACGAATCAGCGAAGCGGAATTCATTCGAATATGCAAAGGCATATCGCATGACCGCGCGATTATTTACCGGCATAATCCGATTGGAACCGAGCGTGAAGTATTGTTATGGATGCTTTTGTGCTGTTTGATCAGTTATCTGAACTTGTCGGAAATCGAAACGCCGTGCTTTACCGGAACGCCTGACGAAAAGACTTATCGAGAAGCAATTCTTTTCGTGATGCGAGACCGAAAAACTGCTGATTTTGATGTCGAAACTTATTTGAATGAGTTAACGGAAATATGATTATCGAAACTTTTATCTTGTCGCCTTTTCAACAAAATACGCGCATCGTCGCCTGCGAAAAAACCAAACGGGCGATTTGCATTGATCCGGGCGAGAAATCAGCGGCGCTCGTTGATTTTATCCGCCGAAACGATTTTCATTTGCAGGCGATTACTTTGACGCACGCGCATCTTGATCACATCGGCGGCGTTTCAGCTTTACACGAGAATTTTCCGACGGCGGAGATTTTGCTGCACGCGGCGGACGAAGATTTATATTACGGGCTGCCCGAACAGCCGATTTTCATGGGTTTTCCGCCGCATCAATTGAAAGCGCTCGGTTTAGATTATGAAACGCCGCCGCAATTGACTCGAAACTGGCAGGACAGCGAAATTTATACAGTCGGAAATTTGAGTTTCGAGATTATGCATACGCCCGGACACGCGCCCGGACACGTCGTTTTATCGGAAATGACCAAGCGAAAAGTATTTTCCGGCGATTGTCTGTTTGCTGGCTCAATCGGTAGAACTGATTTGCCGGGCGGCGATTTCGATCAATTGATGGACTCGATCAACCGCAAAATTTTAACGCTCGGAGACGATTTCGCGGTCTACACCGGACACGGAAGCGACACGACTGTCGGGCGCGAAAAAGCGACGAATCCTTTTCTGACCGGCGTTTACCAAATAAAGAGCGGCGCAATCAGTTAATATAAAATCAGAATATAAAAATTAAAGAGGAGATTTTTTATGGTAAAAACTTGGCTGAGTTTGCTTTTAATTTTCGCGTTGGTTTCGATTTCTCAAGCGCATACGTCGTTGATTAAAGGCGCGCACAAACAAGCGCAGCAGCAAGACGTAGTAATAAAAACCGAAAAAGTGGCGGGCAATGTTTACGTGCTTTTCGGTCAGGGCGGAAACATCGGCGTTTCGGCTGGCGCGGACGGGATTTTGATGATTGACGACCAGTTCGAGCGGCTTGCCGACAAGATTAAAGCGGCGCTCAAAGAACTCGGTTCGGACAGACCGCGTTTTGTTTTTAACACGCATTGGCACGGCGATCATTCCGGCGGCAATCCAATTTTCGGCAAAGATTCGGTTATCGTCGCTCACGAAAATGTGAGGAAACGTCTTTCCGCGACGCAGAATGTGATGGGCGAAACGGTTAAACCGATGGCGGCAGTCGGGCTGCCGGTGATCACTTACGGGCAGGGCTTGTCCATTCATTTCAACGGCGAAGAAGTGCGCGCCGTTCATTTCCCGAGCGGGCACACAGACGGCGACACGGTTTTATTTTTCACAGGCTCGAATGTCGTGCATCTTGGCGACGATTTTTTCGCCGGACGTTTTCCGTTCGTTGATTTAAACAGCGGCGGCAGTGTCGAAGGATTAGCGCGCAATATCGGTGAATTAATCAAACAAATTCCGGCAAATGCGAAATTGATTCCCGGACACGGACCGGTTTCGACAATTGAAGATTTGAAAACTTATCATCGAACGATTACGGAAACGACGGCAATCGTGCGCGACAAAATGAAGACCAAATCGCTCGAAGCCATCAAAAAAGAAGGCTTGCCGGAAAAATATCGTGAATGGGGAACGGGTTTTATCAACACGGAACGCTGGATAGAAACCATTTACAACAGTTATTCAGTCAAGACGGAAAAGAAATAACTGTTTGATCAAAAGATTTCTTTAAATAAAAAAGGACGCGCTCTTTTTGATGACGAGCGCGTCCTTTTTTTCTTTTTATATCTAATTAGTTAGGCATTAAAACTTTGTCAACGACGTGAATGACGCCGTTCGATTGTTTGACGTTGGCGGTTGTAACTGTCGCCATTCCGCCTTTTTCATCGGTTACCATAACGCTGTTGCCGCTCATCGTAGCGGTCAGAGTTCCGCCCGATACGGTTTTGAGCGTCGCTCTGCCGTTGCCTTTTTTGATGGCTTTCATAATGGCTTTGGCGTCCATATTGCCCGCGACGACGTGATAAGTCAAAATTTTGGTCAGCGTTGCTTTGTTTTCCGGTTTAACAAGCGTGTCCACCGTTCCCGCAGGAAGCATATCGAAAGCTGCGTTGGTCGGCGCGAAAACCGTGAACGGTCCTTTGCTTTTCAGCGTGTCTACCAAACCGGCGGCTTTGACGGCTGCAACCAGTGTCGTGTGATCTTTCGAGTTGACCGCGTTGTCAACGATGTCTTTGTTTTTATACATCGCAGCGCCGCCGACCATCGGGTTGCCGCCCATCATCTGTGCCGAAACTTCGCCGGCGACGAACAACATTCCGAACATTAACAAGAATGCAAAAATTGTGTTTTTCATATTTTATCCCTCTGTTTGTTTAAATTTAAGGTTGAAAATCAACCTCTTGTTTAAGTTTTCGCCCGGAGATTGTGATTGGATTCAAAATAAAAATAAAATCCGCTCAATTCGCTCATTCTTCTAATTATCAAATGGAAAAAGGCGCGCTTGTATTTTAACAAACGCGCCTTTTTCCAAAGTTAAAGTTTTTTTATTACTGTTTATGCGACGGTAATTTCTTTCGCCAAGTAAACGTCCTGTATCGCGTTGAGCAGTTCGACGCCTTCCGCCATCGGTCTTTGAAACGCTTTGCGCCCGGAAATTAAACCCATTCCGCCGCCGCGTTTGTTGATGACAGCCGTGCGCACCGCGTCCGCCATGTCGCTTTCGCCTTTCGATTCGCCGCCGGAATTAATCAACCCGCAACGTCCCATGTAACAGTTCGCCACTTGATAACGAACGAGATCAATCGGATTATCGGTCGTCAGTTCGGTGTAAATTTTCGGATTCGTTTTGCCGTAAGAGCTTTCCAAACCGAGAATATTGTAGCCGCCATTACGTTCGGGCAATTTCTGTTTGATGATGTCGGCTTGAATCGTCACGCCTAAATGATTCGCTTGTCCGGTCAAATCGGCAGCGGTGTGCATATCGCCTTCGGCGGTTTTGAATTTGTTGTTGCGCAGATAACACCAGAGAATCGTCGCCATTCCGAGTTCGTGCGCGTAGGCGAACGCTTCGGCGACCTCGCCGAGCTGACGGGTTGATTCGTCCGAGCCGAAATAAATCGTCGCGCCGACAGCAATCGCGCCCATGTCGCGGCACTGAGCGATGTTGCCGAACATCACCTGATCGAATTTGTTTGGATATGTGAGCAGCTCATTATGATTGATTTTGACGATAAACGGAATTTTGTGCGCGTATTTGCGGGCAACTGCGCCGAGCACGCCGTAAGTCGAAGCGACGGCGTTACAGCCGCCTTCAAGCGCTAATTTGACAATATTTTGCGGGTCGAAATATTGCGGATTCGGAGCGAAGGAGGCGCCAGCCGCATGCTCGATGCCTTGATCTACCGGCAGAATCGAAAGATAGCCGGTGTCGCGCAGCCTGCCGTGCGAAAGAAGCGCCTGCAAAGAACGCAAAACCGCCGGCGAGCGGTCGGAATCGAGCCACACGCGATCAATGAAATCTGCGCCCGGAACGGATAAATTTTCTTTCGGAATGGTCGTCGTCGTATGATTGAGAAGCGTTTCGGCGTCCGCGCCCAAAAACTCCTGAATTTTACTGTAATCAACAGTCATCTGTTGTTCTCCTGTTTAATAAATATTATAAAAACAAAGCTTATTTTGAGCCGAATTATATCACAAATTATTTTTACTATTGTCAAAATCAGATTATTACACTAAAGTAAATGCGTGTTTTCAAAACACACTTTTCACGTTGCACTCCGCGCAAATGCAACATTCCCTAATAAATAATAATTTAACCCGCGAAAATCAGCGGTAAATTTCACTTTTCGAGGTAGAAGTATGTTTTTTTTCTCTAATCGAAAGCCTTTCTCCGCGCTTTCGCTTTTCTGCTTAACTTTAATTCTCGTTTCGACGGTTTTCGCTCAGGATAAAAAGTGGCGGCAGGTTTCAAATGAAGAAATTCAAATGAAAACTCCCATGATTGAACCTGACGCGGATGCCGAAGCTCTTTTATGGGAAGTTTATGTGTCGGATGAGGATAGCGGCGGATCGCTGCAAACAGTTCTCCACCACTATCTGCGTGTCAAAATTTTCAACGAGCGCGGACGAGAAGCCTTCAGTAAAATGGACATTCCTTACGGCAGAATTTCCGGCGTCGGGATGAACGTTAAGATCAAAGATATTGCCGCGCGCACGACCAAACCGGACGGCTCGAGCGTCGAACTGAAAGAAGCGGATATTTTTGAAAGAGATATTGTTAAAGGCGACGGCATCAAGTTGAAAGCGAAATCTTTTGCCATGCCTGGAATCGAACCCGGAGCAATTGTCGAATACCGTTGGAAGGAAATTCGCGGTGCGGTCAGTTTCTACCAGCGCCTTCAATTTGCCCGTGAGATTCCGGTTCATCTGGTTAAATATTACATCAAACCTTTGCAGCATCCTGAATACGGAATGGGCGGACAGCCTTTTAACGCGACAAACACGCCGTTTGTAAAGGAAAAAACCGGATATTACAGCACCACGATGAGCAAAATTCCGGCATTTAAAGACGAGCCGAGAATGCCGCCGGAATATTCTATTCGCCCATGGATGCTGCTTTATTACACGAAAGACAGCAAGGCTGTGCCGGAAAAATACTGGAAAGATTACGGCAAAAAACAGTTTGAAGAACACAAAGCTTTAATGAAAGTAACCGACGAAGTTCGCCAAGCGGCGACCGAAGCGGTCGGCAGTGAAAATGATGCGGAGAAAAAGATCGAGAAAATTTTTAATTACGTTCGCGCGAAAATTAAAAATGTCTATGACGACAGTTTGAATCTTTCGGCTGAAGATTTAAAGAATGTCAAAGCTAACAAAAGTCCTTCTGATACTCTTAAACGCGGGCAAGGCAACGGGCATGACATAAATATGCTGTTCGGCGCGATGACAAGCGCCGCCGGATTTGAAACCCGGGTCGCCAATCTCCCGCGTCGATCGGATATTTTCTTTCCGAGATGGTTTACCGACGATTATTTTATGCAAACGGAAAACATCGCCGTAAAAGTCGGAGAAACATGGAAATTTTACGATCCGCTCAGTCGTTACGTGCCGTTCGGAATGCTTCGTTGGGAAGAAGAAGGTCAGCCGGTTTTAGTTTCGGATTCCAAAGAGCCGGTTTGGACGAATACTCAAATGTCTCCGGCGTCTAAATCAATGGAGAAACGCACCGGCAAATTTAAATTACTCGAAGACGGCACACTTGAAGGCGAAGCGCGAATCGAGTTTACCGGTCACATCGCGTCTTATCACAAAGAATATAACGATGATGACACGCCGCAGCAGCGCGAAGAAACGCTCAAGAATTTAGTCAGGTACAACCTTTCGAGTTCGGCTGAAATTTCAAATATCACTATTGAAAACACCACCGACCCGGACAAGCCGTTTACTTACGTTTTCAAAGTCCGAGTTCCCGGATACGCTTCGCGGACAGGCAAACGCCTTTTTCTTCAGCCGGGCGTTTTTGAACGAAGTTCCAGACCGCAGTTTGAAACAAACAACCGCCGTTACGATATTTATTTTCAATATCCTTACGCCGAAAAGGACGAATTAACAATCGAACTTCCGAACGGTTTTGAATTGGAAAATCCCGATGCGCCCGGCGTTATCCAAGACAACAGCGGCATCGGCGTTCTCGACGTTAAAATGTCTATTTCCAAAGACCAGAAATATCTTATATACAAAAGAGATTTTTCTTTCGGCAACGGCGGCAGTCTGGTGTTTCCGACAAAAGCCTATCCCGCGTTAAAAGGATTATTCGAAGCCTTTAATAAAGGCAATTCTCACGCTGTAACGCTTAAACAAACAGCAGCGTCGGCTTCCATCAAGTAGAATTTCAAGGAGTTTTCATAATGTTAAGAAAAATTCTCGCGCCTGTTTTGTTGCTTCTTCCGATGCTTTTGTTGACAATCAGCGCGTCTGCCGTTGATAAGGAAAACGTTCCGAATTGGCTGCAGCAAGCATCAAAAGCGGTTCCGCCGACTTACGAAAAAGACGTTCCGGCAGTTGTTTTGCACAACGAACAGACCGTCAATGTAAATGCTGACGGAATGATGACCGTGACGACTTTTCACGCCGTCAGACTTTTGACAAGAGGCGGCAAAAATTACGCGGACGCCTACGCGCCTTACCTGCAAAGTTCGAGCAAAGTTCGTGAAATTAAAGCATGGCTTATCCGAACGGACGGAACATCTAAGTTTTACGGCAAAGACGAGACTATGGATAGAATCAGTGACCCTGATGATATCTATGATGAATCCCGCATCAAAACTATTGACGCTTCGAATGAAGCCGATATCGGAATGGTTTTCGGTTTTGTGACAGTTACCGAAGAACGTCCGCTCTTTACTCAGGATCGCTGGGAGTTTCAGATGAGACTGCCGACGCTTTTTTCTCGTTACACGCTCAATTTACCGAGCGGATGGCAGGCGACAAGCCTGGCTTTTAACCGCGCCGAAATCAAGCCTTCTGTGTCCGGTAACAGTTATGTTTGGGAAATGCGAGACTTAGCGCCGATTCCGCCCGAGCCGGACGGTCCGTCGGTGCTTAATCTCGCGCCCCGTATCGTCGTCAATTATTTTCCTGCCAGCACGAACGCTCATGTTTACGACACTTGGCGCGATGTTTCAAAATGGTATACGGAACTCAGTCAATCGAGTTTGACGCTCGACGACGCTGTTGCCGGAAAGGCGCAGGAATTGACTGTTAACGCGAAAACCGAACTCGAAAAGATACGGGCGATTGCCGAATACGTTCAATCTTTGCGATACATCTCGCTACAGATTGACGTAGCGCGCGGCGGCGGGCATCGTCCGCGTCCTGCAAATCTTGTGCTTCAACGCGGCTTTGGCGACTGCAAAGACAAAGCGAACTTGATGCGAACGATGCTCAAAGCATTAAAAATCGAATCGTATTTAGTTTTGATTTACTCGGGCGACCCGACTTTCGTGCGTGCCGAATGGGCTTCGCCTCGCCAGTTCAACCACTGTATTATCGCCGTCAAAGTCAGTGCCGAGACGAATGCTCCGACCGTATTGACGCACGAGAAACTTGGCAGACTGATGATTTTCGACGCGACCGATCCTTATACGCAAATCGGTGATTTACCGAAACACGAACAAGGCAGTTATGCTTTGATCGCCGCCGGGCAGGACGGAGATTTGGTAAAAATGCCGTCGTTGTCGCCCGACGCCAATAAATTGGAGCGGCACGCCGAAGTTAATCTGATGTCGGACGGAACGATTCAGGGAAAAATTCGTCAGCAGTCGTTCGGACAATCGGCTTCGTTTGAACGCGGTAAATTACGAGAACTTTCGGCAGCTGATTATTCAGCTGGCATTGATATGTGGCTGACAAATCGTATTAAAGGCGGAAAAGTTGTCAAAGCAGTGCCGACCGACCGTAAACTCGAAGGAAAATTCGATCTCGACATTGAATTCTTGGCGACTTCATACGCCCAGCTTATGCAGGGCAAATTGATGGTTTTCAATCCGGCGATGGTCGGACGACTCGATCAGTTCTCGCTCATCGAGGGCAAACGGGCTACGCCGATCATGATTGATTCCAGCTATTATACCGAAACAATCAAGGTCAAATTGCCTGATGGTTTTATCGTTGATGAAATGCCGGAGTCGAATAAAATTGAAACGCCGTTCGGAAATTACAGCGCTAAGTATGAAATGGGCAACGGATTTCTACTACTGACGCGCTCGCTTGTTCTTAACCGAACGACTGTTCCCGCTTCAGGTTATGAAGACGTGAAACACTTTTTCGGCGTTGTCCGCGCCGCCGAGTTGTCGCCGGTCGTACTTTTGAAGAAATAATTCTTTTTCAAAAATTTAAATAAAAAAGCGTGATTTCCAGTCACGCTTTTTTATTATTCTTTGTTATTTTTTCCAATTATTTCCCGGTTCCGGCTTGAAACATCTTCATTAAAGCTTTTTCTTCAGCTTCATACTCGTTCTGAATGCGTTTGATTTTACGCCGCCGTTTCGGCACGAATTCGTCGAGCGTAACGCCGGATTCATAAGATTTAAGAACTTTCGGATGAATATACGAACCGCGGCAAACGGTCGGCGTGTTGCCGAGCTGTTCGGCGACATTTTTAATCGCCTTCAAAACATTTTTTTTCAAAGTTTTTTCGTCGTCCGCTTTGCCAATCTCCGCCAATTCCAGAGCCGCCAGTAAAGTTCCGCCCCAAGTGCGAAAATCTTTCGCGGAAAATTCCGTCGAAGTCGCCGTTTTCAAATAATCGTTGATATCTTTTGGCTTAATCGGTCGCGGCTTGCCGTTTTCGTCCAGGTAATGAAAAAGTTTGCGCGCGCCGCCGATGTTTTTCAAATCATTCATAATCGCGCACAACTCTTCATCAACCAGCACTTTACGATGTTTGATGTGATGTTTGCCGACGAAATCGAAAACCAGCTCGCCATTTTTGCCGATTTGCAGATGACGATTTTGCAGTGTCGTAATGCCGTAAGTTTTATAATGCTTGACCGATTTTTCCGTGCCGATGCGAATATAAAGCGAGTTTATCAAGCGCAGCATAACGGCTAAAACCTTTTCGCGCGGGAAACCTTCCAAACTCAAATGCTCGTTCGTCATTTGCCGAAGTTTCGGCAAGTATTCGCCGAATTTTTCGATTTTGGCGAATTTTTTCTGCTGTTGTTTTTCGGAAAACTTGCTGTGATAAAGATACTGAATGCGTCCGGTCGTATCCATTCCGACGGCTTGCAAACTGCTCGTCGCGAACGGCGAAATCCGCACATATTTCCACGCGGGCGGAATAACTAAAGATTTTATTCGTTCGAGATGTTTTTCGTCCGAAATTTTTTTGCCGTCGGCGTCAACATAATGAAAGCCGCGCGTTTTCGAGCCTTGCCGCTTCCACCAGCGCGCTCGTTTTCCCTTTTCAATGATTTCCCGCGTTCGGCGCTCATCAAAAATAGCCGTGTTTTTTTTCATTCGTTCTTCCCTTTTTCGATTCGATTTCAGTATAACGAATTTGTTTATACTATTTCAAAACATTTCTTAAAGTGTTACTTAAACAATTGAAAAATAACCATTTAACTTGCTTTTATTCAACAAAAAAAGTATGCTGTAAAGCAACTTGTTTCATAGATGAAACATCTAATCAGACATTAAAGAAGAGGTAAAAAGAAATGACTGAAACATTATTTGAAATGGAAGAACCGGTTGAAATTCAAAGCAAAAAGGAAATGATTTTGTCGCTGTTCAATCAAGGCACAACTGAAATTGAATCAATTGCCGCGATTTCCGGTGCCAAACCGAGCTATGTCGGTTCGGTTTTGCAAAAGGAAGGCTTGATTGATAATTATTTCGATCTATACACTTCAACCGCGTATCCGATGAACATTTATTCCAAGCATTTTCGCGGAAAACTCGGCTTCAAAAATGTCGAAACGTCGCAACGCGGCGCCGAAACGCTCGAACAGGCTTATCGCTATTTCGAGAAAATGCAGGATCGCGCCGGACAGCATCACGCGCTCGAAATGGGTTTGACGATGCTCGACCGCGCGCGCTGGACTGGAAAATTGGAAGAAGCCGAAGTTTATCGCCGCTGGCTTGTCGGAAAACTGAGCAAACCGTTGGTCGAAAACGCCAAACCGATGGCGATTGACGCGAAAAAGATTGAAACGGATGAAAATGTCGAAGCAATCGGTAACGAGTTAAAGATTGCGGCTTAATTTTTATACATTTTTTTTCGCAATTTTGTTTCACGCTTGAAACAAAATTGCACAAAAACGTATAATAGTTTTTCAATAAACAATAAAAATCAATAAAAACAGGAGAGCAGAATGCCTTTAGAATTAGTGGAAAGTCCTGTCCGGCAAAACGGCTTGGTCGTCGGACAGGCGACAATCGAGGACGTGCAGGCGGAACTTAGTCTGCGTCCGAAAAGTTTGGACGAATACATCGGACAGCCGCGTATTATTAATAATTTGCGGATATTTTTGAAAGCCGCGCTGCGCCGCGCCGAAGCGCTTGACCACGTTCTGCTGTTCGGTCCTCCGGGACTCGGTAAAACGAGTCTGGCGGTGATTATCGCCAATGAATTAGGCGCAAGCTTGAAAACCGTTCACGCTCCGGCGGTTGAAAAGAGCGGCGATTTGGCAGCGATTTTAACGAATCTAGAAGAAGGCGACGTGCTTTTTATCGACGAGATTCATCGTCTGCGCCCGCAAATCGAAGAAATTCTTTACCCGGCTATGGAAGATTTTCAGCTTGATCTCGTAATCGGGCAAGGAACGGCGGCGCGAACTTTGAAATTGGATTTGCCGAAGTTTACTCTTGTCGGCGCGACAACGCGCGCGGGAATGGTTTCGGCTCCGCTGCGCGGGCGTTTCGGGATTGTTAATCACTTGGATTTTTATCCGCGCAAAGATTTGGAAATCATTATTCACCGTTCGGCGGAAATTTTGAACGTCGAAATCGAATCCTCAGGCGCGACTGAACTGGCTCGCCGCGCTCGTGGAACACCGCGAATTGCTAATCGTCTTTTGCGCCGCGTGCGCGATTACGCGGACGTTTTAGGCGATGGACGAATTTCCGGCGCGCTCGCTCAAAAAGCGCTCGACGCGATGGAAGTTGATCGTTTCGGTTTGGACGAAGTCGACCGCAAACTTTTGATGACGATTATCGAAAAATTCGACGGCGGTCCGGTCGGTGTCGGCACGATTGCCGCTTCGATCAGCGAAGACCGCGAATCAATCGAGGAAATGATCGAACCGTATTTGATTCAAATCGGTTTCCTCAATCGCACTCCGCGCGGACGCACGGCGACAGCGGCGGCATACAAACATTTCGGTTTCGATCCGCCGTTTATTCAGGAAGTTCAGGCGATGGCGAGTTAAAAATAAAACTACTTTCAAAAAAAAGGACAAGATTAAAAACCTTGTCCTTTTTTTTATTTGATTGTTATTTATTGAACCGGATTTCCTTCCGTGTCGAGAACAACAATCGGGTATGAAAGTTCTTTCAAGCCCGGTTCGATGACTTTGCGGTCGCCGACGATGACGATGGCGAGTTTGTCCGGCGTCAGGTATTTATTGGCTACACGATTTACATCGTTGAGCGTCACTGAATTTACTTTTGAAATGAAATCGTTGAAATACGAATCCGGCAAATTGTATGTTACCAGATTGGAAAGCTGACCGGAGATTTGTCCGACGGTTTCAAATCCGCGCGGGTAAGCTCTGATCAAGCTTTGTTTGTTGTATTCGAGTTCCTGCTGCGTGACCGGAATGGCGCCGCGAACGCCGTTGATTTCTTTCAAAAATTCCTGCACCGATTCTTTCGTCACGGCGGTCTGTACGTCAGCCGAAGCCGAGAACGGACCCGCGCCGCGACGATAAACGTAGCCGGTGCGCGCGCCGTATGTGTAACCTTTGTCTTCGCGCAGATTCATATTAACGCGCGCAGAAAATTGTCCGCCGAGAATCGAATTCATTACTTGCAGCGGGAAATAATCGGGGTTATCACGCGAAACGCCGACTTGACCGATCGAGACGACCGACTGAGCCGAATTCGGACGATCAACCAGAAAGATTCCGGCTTTTTCCATTTGCGGCGCTTCGGGTAAAGTTCCGGTAGGAATCGTTCCCGGTTTCCAAACGGCAAACGCTTTTTCTAGCTTCGGCGTTAAGGTTTTCGTATCAACATCGCCGACAACGATTAAAACGGCGTTATTCGGGCGATATGTTGATTCGTAAGTTTTGACAATATCGTCGCGCGTAATTGCTTTAATGGTTCTTTCATCGCCGGTCAGTTGTCTGCCGTAGGGATGATCCTTGCCATAAAGCACGCGGTCATAAACGAGACCTGAAATGGCGTTCGGATTTGATTTGCGCTGAATAAAACTGCCGGCGGTGCGGCGGCGGACGCTTTCGAGTTCGGTTTCGGGGAACGTCGGATTGACGATCACATCCGCAAAGATGTCGAGCGCCTGATCCATATTTTTGGTCAAAGATGACATCGAAACGTTCGTCGAATCCCAACCCGAACCCGCGCCGACCGAAGCGCCGATGGCTTGCAGTTGATTGGCGATGTCGAGCGCGGAACGATTTTTCGTGCCGTCGTCGAGCAAAGTCGCCGTTAAGCTGGAAACGCCGGATTTATCCGCCGGTTCAAATGTGCCGCCGGATTTGAAAACCATATTCATTGAAACAATCGGCAGTTCCGGCTGACGCACTGTCCAAACTTCGAGACCGTTGGAAAGTTTCGTTTTTTCAATCGGCGGAAGGCTGAATTTCGGATCGGCTCCGGCTTTCGGCAGTTTCGACGCGTCAGGCTTGGCTTTTTCTTTTTTGTCGTCAGTTACCGAAGTCGGTTTGTTCGCCGCCGCATTTGCCGTTCTGTTTGCGCCCGCCTTGCTCGGATTGATGGTTAACACCAAACGATTTGCGGTCAGATAGGTTTTGGCGACGCGCTGAACATCTGCCGGTGTCACTTTGCGATAATCATCCAGCTGTTTCTGGAAAAGATCGGGTTTGCCGTAAAAAACCGCGTTGCTGTTGAGCGCGTCGGCTTTGCCTAAAACGGTTTGCAGTCCGAAAATCGCGCCGGATTCGACTTGATTGACCGCACGAGCGACTTCATCAGCCGTCGGCGGCTCGTTTTTGATGCGTTCGAGTTCGACGTTGATTTCTTTTTCGATTTCTTCGAGCGATTTGCCCGGACGCGCTAAAGCACTGATTTGAAACGTTCCCGCGACTTCGCGCGTCCCGTTTCCGCCGCCGATGGTTTGCGCCAATTCTTTGCCGTAAATCAAATTGCTCTGCAGGCGCGAGCCGCGTCCGTCGGACAGAATAGAACCGAGAACGTCAAGCGCCTGTTCGTCTTTATTGCCCTGAGCCACGCTGTGCCAGACCATCGAAACACGCGGCAATTGAGCGAGCGAATCGTCCATCGTGACGCGAGTTTCTTTGTCTAATTTCGGCTGCGCCGGATTCGGGCGAGTGATTTCGTCGCCTTTAGCGATACCGCCAAAATATTTTTCAACCCAAGTTCTCGCCAGTTTCGAATCGAAATCTCCGGCAATGACTAAGGAAGCGTTGTTAGGAACGTAATACTGACGGAAAAAGTTTTTCACGTCTTCTAAAGAAGCCGCGCTCAAATCGTCGAGCGAGCCGATGACCGACCAGTTATACGGATGTCCTTTCGGGAACATAATTTCGCCGATTTTCTCACCGGCTTGTCCGTAAGGCTGATTATCAACTCTCTGGCGGCGTTCGTTTTTAACGACATCGCGCTGATTGTTGAGTTTTTCCATCGTCATCGCTTCAAGCAGTCCGCCCATCCGGTCGGCTTCCATAAAAAGCGCGAGTTCGAGGAAATTCGACGGCACGACTTCGTAATAATTCGTGCGGTCGGAATTGGTCGTGCCGTTGATGTTCGCGCCTGCTTCCTGAAGCGGCGTAAAATAATCGGCGTCGTAGTTTTTCGAGCCTTGAAACATCATATGCTCGAAAAGATGCGCGAAACCGGTTCTGCCCGGCAACTCGTTTTTCGAGCCGACATGATACCAAACGTTGACGGCGACGATCGGCGTCGATTTATCCTGATGCATGATCACGCGCAGACCGTTTTTGAGCTGAAATTCTTCGTACTTGATCGGCGGCAATCTGTCGCCCTTCTGTGCGTAAGTCGTTAAACTGCTTGACATAGCAAAAGTTAATATAAAAAACAAAACGAAAATTCGCTTCATTGACATTGCAAACTCCTTTTTTATACAGGTAATAGAAAAAGATTTTCGTTTGAATTTCGGCGTCGCCGATTATCATCTAAAAACCGCTGATAGTGTTGGTTTCGTGTTTACGGTGCAAATTGGAATTAGGTTTCAACTTTTGCGACCGCCATTACTTTTCCGAGTTCGGAGACGACGACGCCGCCGGGTTTTTCGGCAGTAACGGCAAACATCGTCGGTTTCTGTACTTTTATTTTCGCGTCAATCGGCACAATAACGTCGCCGTTGGCATCCACATCGAAAACACCGCCGTCAATCGGCGTTTTCGCGTTTTGCGCGGCATCGAAAATCCACAATTGATAAGTTTCACGCGCTTTATCATTCGCCGGAATATTGCTGAATCGCATAAAACCTTTTTGCAGCGCGTTGCTCCAAACCACGTCGCCGACGACGCCGCGCGGCTGTTTCGGATTAAAATCCGTCCAGGTCGTTTGAACAACGTCAGGCACAGTCGTCAAAAACTGCGCGCGCTGTTCGGTCAGACTTAGTTGCGGTGTCGGCGTAATCTGCGCGGGCGGGTTTTGCGCAACTTCACTTGTCGGAGCAGTTGTTCGGGTCGCCAATAAATTAAATGCCAGAACAACGCATGCTGCCGCAGCAACTGCCCAGCCAGCCCAGCTCCAGAAAGAAACTTTTGTCGAACGCTCATTTAGCGCGGCTGTTTGATTTTCGATTGATCTGTTTCGTTCGGATTTCGATTTGAAATCTAAAACTTTATGTTCGTTTTCCTGATTAGCAAAAAACCGTTCTGATTCCGCCAGAATTCTCGTTCTCAAATGCGCGGGCATTTCTTCATCTACGCGAACTGTGGACAAAGCGAGAGCGGCTGCCGTTAAGGAAAGCGATTCGTCGTCTTGCCATTCGGGAAATAATTTTGTTAAATCGTTCAATTCTTTTTGGTTCTGCTCGTCGAGTCCAAAAACAGCTTGTTCGGTCAGGAGGTCGAGCAGTCTTTCTTGTTTTTCCAAGTCGTTCATACCGACGCCTCCTTTTCAATATTCGAATTGCCGAGTCCTAAAAATTCTCGCACTTGCAGCAAACCGCGTCGGGCATGTGTTTTGACTGTTCCGAGCGGCATTCCCGTTGCATCGGAAATTTCCTGATGTGATAAACCCTGTATAATCGAAAGTTGCAGCACCTGTTGTTGTTCGGGACGGAGAGTTTCGAGCGCGCGGGCGGCTTCCTTGGCTTCAAGAGAAACGTGCATTTTTTCCGCCTGTCCGTTTGTCGGTTCTGTCACCATATCTTCAAGCGAATCGGTCGAGATGCGGCGGTTGGCATAGCGCAGACGGTCAATCAAACGCCGCCGGGCGATCATCGCCACAAAAGTCGTTTCCGAAGACTGCGCTTCGTCGAATCGTTCCGCGTTTTTCCAGATTTCGATGAAAATTTCCTGTACGGCATCTTCCGCATCGTCGGTGTTCGGCGACATTCGGCGCGCCAGCGACCAGACAAGACCGCCGTAAGCGTTCAGACAGTCCTGAACGGCGGTTTTATCTCCCGATGCGATTCGATGTAGGATAGCTTGAGCCAATTTGTATTCGTCCAAAAAGATTTGTATCTCTAAGCTAACCTATTTTTATATCAATTGCCAAGTCTTTTATTTCGCTTCTTTAACAGCGCTTGTCCGCCGAAACGATTTCCGGCTTCTTCACTTATTTTATTCGTGAAAAATGTAAGTTTGGTTTTAAAACGGCAAGTTTATTTTGAACGAACGAGTTTGGAAACGAGAAAAATCAGCAAAAGAGTTGCCGTCGTTGCCGCTGAAATCAGGCAAAACTGGCAAAAGGCTTCAATAACGACGGCTTGCAGGTAAATCAGCCAAGCGGTAAAAATCGCCATTACAACGACAACCGCGCCGAACAAATTCCACGTTTGCCGGTTGCCGAAAGCGCTAAAAAGGGCGAGAACAAAAGCCGTCAGATATGCCGCGATGCCGAAAGCCGCCGTCGGAATACCGTACATTTCAGCGTAACTGCTCGTCAAAACCTGCTCGCAGCCGGTAATAATACTGCACGGAACAGGTTCGGCGGTATAATGATGAACCGTCAGATAAATCGAATCTGCTAAGCCCGCGATGGCGACAAGCGCCGCCGCCGCGGGCAGTTTGGCGATTGGTTTTCGATATTGATCGACGAAAACTTCCGGTTTGTTCATCATTGTGTCATTTACTTAATGGAATCAGTCGTTGCACCGTTCGCCGCATTTGTCACCGGGCTGTTTGTATTTGCGGTATTTGCACCGGTTGTCGCCGCGGCAGGCGATTGAGCGGCTTGCGCGTTTCCGCCTTTTTGCAGTTCGGCGTCGATAATCTGGCGCAGAGTTTCGAGCTTCATTTGCTCGAACGGAACGTTTTTGCCGTTGATATAAAGCGTCGGCGTCGAATTAACGCCCAAGGCACGGGCGCGGGCAACGTCATCGTCGACGCGTTTTCTGGTCATCATACCGAGCATATCGGTTTTGAATTTTTCCACATTAAGACCGAGCTTTCCTGCGTATTCGGCAAAAGCCGCGTTTGCTTCCGCCGGAGCGAGATTCGACCACGCCGGCTGGCTGGTATAAAGCTGATTCTGCATATCCCAGAATCTGCCCTGCTGTCCGGCAGCTTCCGCCGCAATTGAGGCGGCTTGCGCGTTTTTATGAATCTGCGTCAGCGGAAAACTGCGGTAAATAAACTTGATGCGGCTGCCGTAAGTTGATTGAATGCTTTTCATCATCGTGTGCACCTGCGCGCACGTCGGACATTGAAAATCGGCGAATTCTTCGATTGTTACGGTCGCCGTCGGCGAGCCGAGCATATTCGGCGGCTGCGCTCCGGCAGGCGCGTTCGGATTCTGCGTCGGCGCGGCTGTCGCCGTTCGATTAGCGCCGCTGTTAGCAACAGCATTTGCCGCCGGTTTATTCGACGCCGTATCGCAGCCGAGAGCGATGGCGAAAGTAATCGTTAATAAGAAAAAAGTAAAAATTTTGGTTGTTTGTTTCATTTGATTATTTTCAGATCGAAAAAGCTTTTTTATTATCTTTCACTAAAAGAATACGAATTACTAACAAATAAGCAATTCATATTCTTTACCAGCCAATTAACCGTTTCTCGATTATTTTACAATCTTTAATCTTTTTCCGACAGTTTTTCGCTCGCTCGAGATTTCCACGTTTTTTCTCACGCGCGTATAAATTCCGTCGGCATCCAAACCGTATTTGGCGAGCAAAAGTTTAGCGTCGCCATGCGTTACAATGCGGTCGGGAACGCCCATTCGAATGACTTTGACTTTATCCTGCAAATCGTTCTCTTCCAGAAATTCCAAAATCGCCGATCCGAATCCGCCCGCGAGATACGCTTCTTCAACCGTTACAATCGTGCGTTTGGCGCGCGCCAATTCCAAAATCATTTCGCCGTCGAGCGGTTTGATAAAACGCGCGTTGACGACCGAAACGTCTATTCCGTCTTTTTCGAGCAGCTCGGCAGCTTCCATCGCCGGATAAACCATCGAGCCGACGGCTAAAATCACCGCGTCGTCCGCGCCGTCGCGCAAAACTTCCGCTTTACCGATTGGCAGTTTCTGCGGCGCGGCTGAAATATCAACGCCGTGCCCGTTACCGCGCGGATAGCGAATCGCGGCAGGCGACGGATCGTCAATCGCCGTTAGAAGCATATCGCGCATTTCCCGCTCGTCTTTCGGCGCCATCAAAACGATGTTCGGATAACCACGCAAATAAGCAATATCAAGCAATCCATGATGCGTCGGACCGTCCGCGCCAACGATTCCGGCTCTGTCCATCGCAAACGTCACGTTCAGATTTTGCAGACAAACGTCGTGAATAATCTGATCGAATCCGCGCTGCAAAAACGTCGAGTAAATCGCCGCGACCGGTTTCAATCCTTCGCAAGCCATTCCCGCGCAAAACGTCACGGCGTGCTGTTCGGCGATGCCGACATCGAACGCGCGTTCGGGAAATTTTTCAAGTATCTTGTCAACGCCCGTTCCGTCGGGCATCGCGGCGGTCAAAGCAACTATACGATCGTCCCGTTCCATTAGTTCGCACATCGTTATGCCGAAAACTTCAGTGTATGTGGGCGCGGCGGCTTTACCGGATTTCGGCGCAATTCCGGTCTTTAAATCGAACGGTCCGGTCGCGTGATAAGCGTAATAATTTTTTTCCGGATTCGGGAAACCTTTCCCTTTCGTCGTCAAAGCGTGAACAATCACGGGTCCGTCGTCAACTTTTTTCGCCTCTTCGAGCGCGCGGACGAGCATCGGGACGTTATGTCCATCAACGTAACCAATATATTTAAAGCCTAATTCATTAACGAGCGCTCCGGGCAAAACTGCCGCTGCAATCGCGTCTTTAACGGTTTTCGCCATATTGCGCAAACTGTGTCCGAAGCCGGGAACAGATTCGAGCGTGTCGCCGAATTCTTCTTTCAGGCGATGATAGCTTTGAGCTTCCTTAATGCGATTCAAATAACGCGTCAGCGCGCCGACGGCGGGCGCGATGGACATATCGTTGTCGTTTAAAAGAACGATCAGGCGAGATTTCAAATGTCCGGCTTGGTTGATGGCTTCCATTGCCATTCCGCCTGCGAGCGAAGAATCTCCGATCAGCGCGCAGACGTGAAAATCTTCTTTTTTCGTATCGCGGGCAATCGACATTCCGAGCGCGGCGGAAAGCGAGGTCGAGGCATGTCCCGCGCCGAACGTGTCGTATTCGGATTCTTCGCGTCGCAAAAAGCCGGACAATCCGCCGTATTGTTTGATCGTATGAAGTTCGTCGCGTCGCCCGGTCAAAATTTTATGCGCGTAAGCCTGATGCCCGACGTCCCAGACCAGACGGTCACGCGGCGTGTCGAAAACATAATGCATCGCTACGGCAAGTTCGACCGCGCCTAAAGACGCGCCCGTGTGTCCGCCGACGCGCGAACAGGTTTCGAGCATAAAAGCGCGCACTTCGTCGGCGACTTCCTGCAAATCTTCAACTTTTAACTGGCGCAAATCTGCGGGCGAATTAATTTCTGATAAAAATCTCATTTAATAACCTTTTTTCTACACTCAAATTTCGTATTTTAGCTTGCTTGAATGCAAATGTTAAATGCCGAACGCCGTTTCAACGGAATTGTGAAAAGCAATTGTAGATTTCGTCTCTCACCGGTTTTCGGATTCTAAAATTACTTTCCCGGCTTTAAAGACCGCATTTTCACTCGCGAATCGTTACTTTACAAATCTTTACCGACCGCATAAAAATACTTTCGACTAAAACGATATCTGGGACGTCAAAAGATGTGAAAAGCGAAAGCTTCAATTTCAAAAATCAAAAGAGGTATCAAATGTCATTAAAAAATAAAATCCTGACGACGGCAGCTTTAACGCTCGCGGTCGGCGCGTTCACAACCTTAACGTCTGCGCAAACGGGCAGCGATTCAACGACCGACAATAATGTTCAGAAACAGGAACGACCCGAAGGCAGAGGCTTCGGTAAACGCGGCGGTTACGGCAAAGGAATGCGCGGCGACAAACGCGGCGGAAAATTCGGAATGCGCGGGCTTCGCGGAATCGAGTTGACCGACGCGCAAAAAGAACAGGTGCGCACGATTATGGAATCGAACCGCACCGTTAATCAAGCAACTTTTGAAGAATTTCGCACTCTTCGTCAGGCAAAACGCGGCGGCACGCTCGACGCGACTCAGCAGGCGAGACTCGAAACTTTGAAAGCGCAGATGAAACAAAATGCAGAAGTAACGCAGGCGCAGGTTTTGGCAGTTTTAACCGCCGAACAGCGCACGCAGCTCGAACAGCGCAAACAAGAAATGCATCAAAAACGCGAACAGCGCCGACAAATGAAACGAAATCGTCAAACTCCGACGACTTCGACCCAGGAAGGCTAATTTTCTTGAAACTTAAAACAAAAAGGCGCGAGCATCTAACTCGCGCCTTTTTGTTTTTATCAAAAATCTTGCAAAATCAGCCGATAAACATATCTTCATCCGTATAAGCGCGGTCAATTTGTTTCGGTGACGGCGCGAACAACACTTCCAGACCTTTTCTCACACCAGCCATTACAGCCGCGATTTCGCGCGCCGGTTCAACGACTTTCGTTTGAATAAAATCGGTCGTCGTCTCGACCTGCATCTGCGTCCGGTCAATCGTTTGGCTGACGAGCGCGACTTTATCTTTGGCAACGAGCGCGGTTTGACCGACGAGCAGTTTCAGTTCGCCGACTTCTTCGCGGACGAGTCCGGCAGATTCGGAGAAATATTTCGTCGCCGTCGAAAGATTGCCGGAAATTTCCGTAAACTGCGCGGAAATCAATTTTCCCTGCTCGCCGATAGCGTCGACTTTTTTCATCAAAGGTTCGATTTGCCCGATAATCGGCTCGACTTTTTCTTCGAGCCGATTGACCGTGCCGACGATTTTTCTGACGACCAAAGCAATGGCAATCAGCGCAATCGCCATCACAATGAAGCAAACGGCAATGACGATTGACGCGATCATCATCCAAAACTGCGGATTTTCTGCATTCATAATTCCGGCTTAAATATCTAAGTCTTCGATTTTATTGAGCGGTTTGATTTCTTTCGGCTGATGTTCGACCGGATAAGTTGGACGACCTTCGCTGATCAATCCGGATTCGGTGCGGCGTTTTTCTTCAGTGTATGCTTCTTTCCCAGCTTCGAGCGCTGCAGAAAACGGGTTTGTCGAACGCGTGGCGACCTGTTTCGCTTTTTCGCCTATTTCACCGGCTTTTTCCTGCGCCGTATGATAAAGCTCGCCTGCGCGCTCGCGCGTTACTTCGTAATAATCACCGGCTTTTTCGCCGACCAGAACGGCTGTTTCCTTACTTTTTTCGATTCCCTTGCGCGTTACATCGGCGATGTCGCCGCGCAATTCATTGCCGGATTTCGGCGCAAACAGCAGCGCCAAAACCGCGCCGATGCCGCCGCCGACCAGCAAATATGTCAATTTAGTCGTTGCGCTTGCCTCTTCTCGTTCGTTGTTATGTTTCATAAATTTTCTCCTTCGGTTGAAAACTGCAATAAATACGCGGTTTTATTAAATTAATAAGAATATAGCAGAATTTCGGCGGGAAGCAAGAAAAGTTTAAGATTTAAGATTCAAAATTCAAGGTTTAAGATTCGAGATTCAGGATTTAAGATTTACAATCCGGCAAACTCTCACCGATCATAAATCCTGAATCTCGAATCTTGAATATCACAGCGAGTTGTAGCAGATGACCGCGCCGAGACAGGCGATAAAAAACGCGCTAAAAACGGGCAGAGCTTTGAAAATGCGGCTTTGTCCGAACTTCGAGCCGCCGAAGGATTTTCCGGCATAAAGAAATGCGAGCCCGACAACCGTTAAAGTCGCCGCCAGTCCGAAACTGAAAACGAGTGTTAAAACCAAACCGTAGCCGACGCGACCTAAATTAATCGCCGACAACATCAAAACGAGCGCCGACGGGCACGGAAGAAGCCCGCCGGAAATGCCGAGCGCGAGCAGACTTTTCCACGAAACGTTTTCCGGCGGCAGATGCGAATGCGTGTGACCGTCGTGCGTGTGCGTAAATTCGTCATGCGAATGTGAATGTTCATCTCCGTATGCGTGTTTATCGTCAGGCGAATGAGAATGCAAGCCGTGATGATGTCCGGCGTTTTCCCAACCGAGCGACGCGAAAAGGCGCGATTTGAACATCGTCAAACCGATATACAAAACGAGCAAGCCGGAAACGAAACTCAAAAACGGCATCAGACGTTCGGGCAGAATATATTCGGAAGCGAAAAGCGTGATAATTCCGAGCGCGAAAACGCCGAGTGTGTGCGTGATCGTCACGGTCAAACCGAGAAAAACGGCGTGTTTCGGCGTTCCGCGCGAGCCGACGAGATACGCGCCGACGACGGCTTTGCCGTGTCCGGGTGAAAGCGCGTGCATCGCGCCGAAGCCGAAAGCTAGTAATAAACCGAAAGCGATGACCGGAAACGTGATTTCCTGAACCGCGATCAATTCGGCAAAGCGATCAGGCTGTACGGCGACGCTCGTATGCCCGTCGCGATTTCGCAGAAGTTTGACATTTTCCGGAACTGCGCCGGTAGAAAAATAAAATTGAGCGCTTTTTTCGGTGAGCGGCGCGTCGAGAGTTTCCTGCGGATACGCTTTTAATTCGTCAGTTATGCCGCTGCCGAAAGCCGTGCTGTCAAAAACTTTTACGTCGCCGATTTGGCTGACGACGATTTCGTTCCAGCCCAATCTTTCGGCGTAATTTTTATTTTCAAATCGAACTTGATTAATTTTTTCCGCGTTTGGCAAATCAGCGAGCAGATTCCATTTTATTTTCAGCGTCGGCAAATTTGCCGCGCCGTTTTCAGCCCGAACCTCCGTTGATTCGATGCGCAAAGCAAGCGGCTGATTGTTAACGGTTAAAAACAAATTCGCCAAAATCTTCGGCGTGATTCGTTCGACGTAAGCGTCTAATTCTTTTTGTTCGAGCGTGCCGTTTTTATCAGTGTCAATTAAAACCTTTTCCTGAAACGTCGGAATTTCCGCCAAATCGAGAACTTGTCTAATTGTTATTTGCTTTCCTTCGACTCCAAGCCGCGAATATTGATTGACACTGAAATCCCCAAGCGGATGTGCGGACAATGAAACCGCAAAAACTATAAGCGCGATGAAGATATAAAAAGTATTCCGCATAAAAATTTCTTTTCTTTATTTTATCAAGAAAAGGCGAACGCGAATTCGCGTAAATCCTTTTTATTGACACAACTCTATTGCAATTGGCTGAGTGCGGCGCGCGCGTTTTCCGCTTGAATCAAATCGAACGCCGGATTTATTTTGAGCGCCGTTTCAAGCATTTTTCTCGCTTCTTTTTTGTCGCCCGAATCTTTCGCGATCATTCCCGCGTGATAGAAAAACAGCGCGTCTTTTGTCTTTAATCGCATCGCGGCGTCAATCGCCGTTTTCGCTTCTTTCAATTGACCTTCTTTATATAAAGTCCACGCGAGCGCGTCTGCCGTATAAATGTCTTTGCGCGTTTCGTATTCGCGTTTCGTAATCTCCAGTGCTTCGTCGAGTTTAATGTTTTGATCCGCCCATAGAACGGCGAGACGTTTCTGGTCGTTATTGACGCCGAGCCGGCGTTCGATAATTTCGACTAACTCGTATTGCTGTCGGGACTTTTCGGCGTCACCGATCTTCGCATAAACGTCACCGAGCAAAATAGCTGTTTCGACATTCGGTACGCGATTATTTGCTTCGGTTAAAAGTTTGACTGCGCCTTCCAAATCGTTCTGCGCCGCTCGTGCGCGACCTTTACCGGCGATTGCCAAATGATAGTTCGGAAAATTACCGAGCGCTTCATCGTAAATTCGTTCCGCTTCAGCAAATTTGCCGGTTCTCCACAGTTCGTCGCCGATTCGCACTAAGCACCAGCTTTGCACTTCTCTTTCTTGCGGGTCAGCAATGCGAGCTGCAGTTTTCATCGCCTCGATAGCGCCGTCCGTGTCTCCGTGCAGCGAGCGCACGTGCGCGACACGCGCGTAGGAAGTCATATTCGGCTTCAAATCAACCATTTTCTGCGCTGCTTCGACCGCTTCATTATAATTTCCGAGCTCGGCATTGGCATCGGTTAAAACTCCGTAAACAAAAGAATCTTTCGGGTTTTCCTTTTGCAGTTTCGTCGCCAATTCCAACGCCTCACGAAAACGATGGAAAGTTAAGTGAAGCGACGCTTTCAATTTGTTGGCGGAAGCGTCGGCTGGCGCTATCTGCAGGGCTTTATCAATTGCCGTTTCAGCTTTTGCGTTCAAACTAAAATCGCCGGTTTCGCGAGCTTTTTTGATATATACGGCGGCGAGTTGGTTATAACCTGCCGGCGAATCCGGTTTTTTTTCGATTAATTTCAAAACATCATTGATCTCGGTATCACTTGAAGCCGCCGTTTCCGGTACGACGCCCGGCGAAGCACTCGCCACCGTTGTTTCACGCTCACCGCAAGCTGAATTTGTTAGAGCAACGAATGCTAAAAACAAACTGAGAAATAAAACTTTTCGCGATTTCATTTTTTCCTCTAAAGTTCTTTTCTGTAACTGTTGATAAAATTTCGGAGCGAAGAACTTTCATTCGCTCCGAAATTTGTAATTTACTTCTTACGATTTGTTGAATCTCTCGAAGTATCGGTTACATTTCCTTACTGATCCTGATCGCCTGATGTTGATGGAAATGTTTGATTAGCCGGAAAATCGGTCGGACGCGGCTGATTACCCTGATTAGGCGTCTGCAAATACGGGAAACTGGTTAAGAATCCTTCAAAGTTTGCAGCAACACCATCTCCAACGACATTATTCGGAGCAACGTTAAACTCGGGAGTAAAAGGTGTTCCTCCTAAAACTGCGCGAAGTTCGATGTCAACGACGTCGTCGAAAACGCGTCGCCCGTTCGGGAAACCGGCTAAATCACCACCGAGGATTCCCAAGCGGCTGGCGCTGGCAACCGGAGTTACCGGAATACCCAGATTCAGACGAAGCATTTCGTGTGCGCGTCCGTCATTGCCGGGACCGCCGATAACTGTCGTAAATGTCGGTCCGGTGACCGGATTTACCGGAATTCCGAACGCGAAAATCTGGGCAAGATCATTACGCGGTGCGGGCGGAATATTTATATTGAGACGATTACCGTTGAAATCGCCGTAAGCGCCTAAAGCAATTTTAATCAGTTTCGGAAGTTCCGGGTCGAGCACGGCATTGATGACCGGCGTCACAGTATAATCGAGTGACGGCGACAATGAATTAAAAGCGTCTTTCAAGCCGAGCGGAACGACGACTTCGTTGACCAGCGGGCTGCCCAGGCGAGAAACCTGCACCCAACCGCCGCTTGAGTTTCGCGTTCCGTCCGGTTGGATAACGCGAGTCGTGCGGCGACTTGCTGTTGAAAATACTCCGATAACCGCATCTGCCGCGAGCGAATTAGCCGGAACAGCGCGCGTGCGCGTTAAATCCTGAATCGGCACTTCAATCGCAATCGAACTGACATTTTTAGTTCTCAGCGTATCAACGCCGCCGGTTGCTCCCAACGAACGATAATTGATAGCGTCGAACGGAGCGCCAAGGTCAAGGAAAAATCCTTCGTCTCGTTGTCCGGCGAAAACTCTGCCGCCGTTCGGCAACGCATAATTTGCCAGCAATGCTAAATTTTCATAGTTCGGCGTGACGCGCGGTCCGATGTTTTCCGGCGGCGTGCGAAGTCCGGCTGCCATTACTCTGCCCCGACGACCGGACGTACGATCAACCCGCGTCACCGTGTAAGTTTGGGGGCGATTATAGTCAGGATCGTCAAGCGAGCTAATGACACCATCCTGATTGACGGTGTTCTGTCCGAGCACTGTATTCGGATTGACGGTTTGCGTAGCAAATTGGAATTGATACGAAATGTCTTCTAAACCGTCGCCGGTATTGTCGATTTTAATTTCATACAAAACCGTATCGTCAAAACGGTAAAAGTGCGGTCCGCCCGACGGGTCTTGAAAAGGAATAAAATTAGCAATAATGGTAACAAAGCCGCTGCGTCCCGACTCAGTACTGCGAAAAGCGTAAACGTCGGTGTTGTCGGCGTAGCGATCCATCGCGATAAGCGGTGCTTCGGCGTGGCTCGAAGCCAGAAGCGGCGCGACCGACATTGAAAAGATCAGCGACAATCCCGCCGCACCTTTTCCAATTTTTTTAAGTATATTTTTCATTTTTATCTCTCCTGAATATTGTTCCTGGTTCATTGTTTGTCGCTCGCCACAAGTTAAAATTGATCTCTCAATTTCGACTTAAACAGCTCAACTTGCGGCGAACAACCGACAAACTACCGATTAATTAATGAGTGTCATAGTTGGCGACCGGATAATCTCCGTTCTGACCGAACTTGAAGAATGTGACGCTGGTATCCGAACTTCGGCGAACAATGAAATTACCGTTTATCGGGTCAAAAACGGCGATATCCGTTCGTCCGTCACCATCATAATCGCCTTGCGCCGTAAAATGCGGCTTGGTCCCGAAATTCACGGTCTGAAGCTGATTGTCCGAGCTGCGTAAAATAAACCAGGAATAAGGCGAACCCTGACGGACAACCGCAAAATCGGTTCGACCATCGCCGTCGTAATCACCGGGCACAACCAAATCACTGCCCAGACCGAACTGCGCGCCTTTAAATCCGTCTCTGCTCTGCTGTACGAAAAAGGTTCCCTGCTGTCCCAAGCCGCCGCGAAAAACCGCCAGGTCGAAACGTCCGTCGCCGTCATAATCGCCGGGCGCCGTCACATCCGTATCGAGACCGAACTGTTGGGCACGGAAGCTATTATCGGAACTGTTGGAAATAAACCAGTTCATCAGTCCGTTTTCGCGGCGCACGACTGCAAAGTCGGTTCTGCCGTCGCCGTCATAATCGCGTGCAATCGGTTCATCACCGTTTTGTCCGAATTGGAAGAATCGAACTAAATTGTTCGAGCTTTGTAGCACGATAAACGTACCGTTTGAAGGACGAAAAACGGCGATGTCGGCGCGTCCGTCACCATCGTAATCACCAGGCTGCGGAATGTCGCTGCCCGCAAAACCAAATTGTACGGCAAGCAGCGAATTGTTAGAACTCCGATTGATATACCAAGCGTTATTGCTGAAACGAATTACAGCGTAATCGGCACGGCGATCGCCGTCGAAATCCAGCGCCATATTGTTGGTCGCCGCAGAACCGCGAGCGACAGCCAAACCGCGCAGACTTGTTCCTGCCGGAAAGGCAGTTGTAGCCGCTGTGGCTGCGCCGGTCGTCAGATTAATCGTGTAAAGACGGGTTGTTCCGCCGACGGTCAGCGTAGCATACGCCGTTCCGTTGGCATCAATATCAAAACCGTTCAAGCCGCTCGCATCAACGCCGAGAGCGCCGACTCTGATAAGCGTTCCCGCATTCGGCGGATTCTGGATGAAAAGGGCGTCGGCGTTCGTGTCGATGACGTAAAGCGTCGTGGTCGTCGCGCCCGCAAAATTATTAGTATAAGCCGCGGCTGTTGCGCCGGTTGTTGCCGGATTCAAAGTGCCGTCAGTCGCCGACAGCGTTCCGTCATTCGGATTGAGCCGCAAATTTTGTCCGGTGTTTGAAATAACGCGAATGCGGTCAACGGTCGGGTTGAAATCAAACCCGAATTCGGTGCCCGAAAGCGTAAAAGCGCCGGCGGTTCCGACCTGCGTCGCCGCTCCGGTCGTCAAATTAATCGTGTAAAGACGGCTCGAACTGCCGAGCGCGTAAAGTTGTCCGTTTGCCGGACGAAAGTCGGTGGCGAGAATGGTTTCGCCCGCTTGAAGTCCGCTGATCGTTCCCACCACTGTTACCGTGCCGGGCGTCGCCGAATTAAACCGCACGATTTGATTCGCCGAGTTCAACCCGAATACCGTAGTCGGCGTTTGGGCGTTGACAAAGCCCGCTGACAAAAGCACACCAAATAAAAAAAGCATAGTGAAGACACTACGCCCGATAAAATTTTTCTTCATATTTAACCCTCCTGAATTTCGACGCGAACGCCGAATAAAGCGAATGCTGATTCGCTTCGTATGACCAATGTTTATTAAAATATTGATGTTAGACGTTAAGTCGGGACGAAAATACTTAAGGCGAATTTCGAACAGACAATCGTTGTTCTACGTCTAATACACAAGCAATTCGTCAACATTAACAGATTGGATTCACATTGCAATACTTTTTTTTTCGATGATTCTCTCTGAAGATTAATAGAAAATTTATAAAAATTATTGACGGTGCGAATTTTTGCTCAAAGACAACTTGAAAGTGCGAATCGGCGATTGTTTTGTTATTGTATTTGTTTGGTTTTCTTTTATCCTACGTATCAGAATTATATCCGAACTAATTTTTCAGACTGATTTTTTATGAACCCGAATTTAATTAGAAATTTTTCCATCATCGCGCACATTGATCACGGCAAATCCACGCTCGCCGACCGTATTCTCCAATTAACCGGCGCGGTCGCCGACCGCGATATGGAAGAGCAGTTGCTCGACGATATGGATTTGGAGCGCGAGCGCGGCATCACGATTAAAGCGCACGCCGTTCGCCTCGATTACAAAGCGAAAGACGGTCAAAATTACGTTTTAAATCTGATTGACACGCCCGGTCACGTTGATTTTTCCTACGAAGTTTCGCGCAGTTTGTCAGCGTGCGAAGGCGCGCTGTTGATAGTTGACGCGTCGCAAGGCGTCGAAGCGCAGACTTTGGCGAACACTTATCTGGCGCTCGAAAACGATTTGGAACTGCTTCCCGTCCTCAACAAAATTGATTTGCCGAGCGCCGAGCCCGACCGCATCAAAGAACAAATCGAAAACATCATCGGTTTGGATACGAGCGACGCGGTTCTGGCGTCGGCTAAAACCGGCGTCGGCATCGAAGAAATTCTCGAACAAATCGTTGCCAAAATTCCCGCGCCGCAAGGCGATGCGAACGCGCCGCTCAAAGCTTTGATTTTCGACAGCTGGTATGACAGTTACCGCGGCGTCATCGTGCTTTTCCGCATCATCGAAGGCACGATCAAAAAAGGCACGAAAATCAGATTTTTCAATACCGGACGCGAATATTTAGTCGAAACGCTCGGCGTTAATCGCCCGCGCCCGACGCCGATCAACACTTTGAGTGTCGGCGAAGTCGGATTTTTAACCGCTTCGATCAAAACCGTCGCCGACGTGCAAATCGGTGACACGATCACCGAAGCCGCGCGTCCGGTTGACACGCCTTTTCCCGGTTTTCAGGAAATCAAACCGATGGTTTTCGCCGGACTTTATCCGATTGATTCCAATCAATACGAAGATTTGCGCGACGCGATGGACAAATTACGCCTCAACGACGCTTCGTTTTTCTACGAACCGGAATCTTCGACAGCTCTCGGTTTCGGTTTCCGCTGCGGATTTCTCGGACTTCTGCACATGGAAATTATTCAGGAAAGATTAGAGCGCGAATTCAATCTCGATTTAATCACGACCGCGCCCGGCGTTCGTTATCGCGTAACGACGACAAACGGCGAAGTAACCGAAGTTGATTCGCCGTCGAAAATGCCGGAAACGGGCAGAATCGCCAAAATCGAAGAACCGTTTATCGAAGCGACGATTTTAACCGGCGACGCTTATTTGGGCGGAATTCTCGCGCTTTTAGAGGAAAAGCGCGGCGTTCAGAAAAAGTTTGAATACGTCACGGAAAATCGCGTGATGCTCGTTTACGAATTGCCGCTCAACGAAATCGTTCTCGACTTTTACGACCGCTTGAAATCGGTTTCCAAAGGTTACGCGTCGCTCGATTATCATTTTTCCGATTATCGCGAAAGCAATCTCGTCAAACTCGACGTTCTCGTTTCCGGCGAGCCGGTCGATGCGCTCTCACTCGTGCTCCACCGCGACACCGCCGAAGCCAAAGGCAAGCTCGTCACCGCGAAAATGAAAGAACTCATCCCGCGCCAGATGTTTGAAGTCCCGATCCAAGCTGCCATCGGCAGCAAAGTCATCGCCCGCGAAACCGTCAAAGCGATGGGCAAAAACGTCACCGCCAAATGCTACGGCGGCGATATTTCCCGCAAACGCAAACTTTTAGAGAAACAAAAAGAAGGCAAAAAACGCATGAAAAAAGTCGGACGCGTCGAAATTCCGCAGGAAGCGTTTTTGGCTGTTTTGAAAGTTAACGAAAGTTAGAGTGGAGTAAACAATGAAGAAGGTTTTGCTAATCGCTTTTTTTATTTCGGCTCTGTGCGGTTTCGCCTTTGCACAAAGTTCTTTTCCCGAGTTTGAAATTGCCAAGGAAATTAAACTTCTTAAATCAACGCGGTCGGACGTTAAAATCATTATGGCAGAATTCGACCTCGATGAAGCGAACGAAGATTATAATCAACATTTTATATCCGAAGACGCGTCGGTCAAAGTTTCATACTCGACGGGCAATTGTTCGGAAGATGCTGGATTTGAAAATCGCCCCGATTGGAATGTGCCGGAAATGACGGCGACGAAGGTCGTGATTAATTTCGATGAAACGACAAAATTGAGAGATTTAATCCCAAATCTCTCAGGTTTTACAAAAAAGTTAAGAGACGAAGAGGAAAAAGATTCCAAAAATTATATTTATTATAACGAAAATGCCGGAATCATCATTTTAACGTATGAAGGCGAAGTCGAAAAGATAATTCTCCATCCGCTGAAAAAACAAATCGGTTATTTATGCAACAACGAAGACAATTCGGAAGTTCTTTCGGGCGAAACGAGTTTTGTTGACAAGATTGTTAACAGCGATCCCGTTTGTATTCTCATAAATATTCCGGCGAATGTTAGAGAATTGAATTTGAAAGCAAACGGAGTTTTCGGCTGTAAAGACGAAAACTGTTTTGAGGCGAAAAAAGAAATATCGGTAACTACCACAGCCACTGATGCCGAAAACGATGTTTTAACTTATAATTACGCCGTCACCGGCGGTAGTATTGTCGGAAACGGGTGGCAAGTTGTTTGGGATTTGGCGGGCGTGTCGCCGGGCATTTATCAAATTACCGCCGGCACTGATGACGGTTGCGGTGTTTGCGGACAAACAAAATCACGAAAGATTTTAGTTAAGGAAAATTCTTACAAAATTGTTCCGCCCGCGAAGATCAAAAAATTGACTTTGGACAAAACCGAACTGATCGCCGGATGTCCTGAAGGAAGATTAAAAAGGATGCGTTGCCCGCTCGGCAATTGCGAAATTTCCGTGGCAAGCGTTGCGATCACGCCCGGCAATCAGAACTTAATTTACAAATATGAAACTTTCGGCGGCAAAATCGTCGGGAGCGGCGACCGTGTGACGTGGGATTTATCAGGACTTACGCCTGGAGAATACTCAATTGAGGTATCGGCAAGCGATGACGGCATCGTCTTTGGAACTCCCGAAAAAGCGACAATCAAAATCAAAGAAAACCCGTATTGCGTTACAGCCAAAAGAGGTCGCTAGCGACGCTTCCGACGTTTCCGGTCAAAGGTAAACTCAATCTGTTATCGTTAAAATATTAGAACTGTTCTATAAAGTTTGGAATTGTTACGACCAATTTCCAAAATAAAAAAGCCGCTAAATTTAGCGGCTTTTTTATTTTTTACAAGCGAATAAATTATTCTCCGCCCAATCTTTCCTGCGCGATGCCGCGAATTTTCATTTCGGCGTCTTCGTCTATTTGTTCGGCGCCGCTCAGCCAGTCGTCAATTTCGCTTTGCGGTCGTCCGAGCACGAGCCCCGTTTCGCCGACGCTGTCGTTGAAAGCCTCGCTTTTCAGGCGCTTTAAGAGTTCTAAAGCGTCCGTATCTGCATAATTATCAGCCATTTGTTTTCCCTCCTCGTTAGAATTTTATGAACTATATAATACGCGGCGCGGCGGAGTTTTCAAACTTTTGATTCATTATTTTCAAAATTGCCACCGGGCGGTTTTACAAAAACCGGATTCGGCGTGAGAATTATCTGAAATAAAAAACAAGCCCGGCAAACCGTCAAATGAAACTTTCCGTCATTATCCCGACATTTAACGAAGAACTGACCGTGCGAAAAACGCTCGACGCGCTGTCGCGGCTCGTCAACGTGGACGAAATCATCGTCGTTGACGGCGGAAGTGAGGACGAAACCGTTTCGATCATCGAGAATTACCCGCAAAACAAACCGCTCAAGCTCGTTAAAATGACCGAAGCCAATCGCGGGCGGCAGCTTCACGAAGGCACGAAACACGCGACTGGCGACATTTTCTGGTTTCTGCACGCCGACACGCGCCCGATTCAAGGTTCGGGCAAACAAATCAAATTTCAGATGCGGCACGAGAAAGTCGTCGGCGGAAACTTTGAAATTATTTTCGGCGGCGACAACGCGTGGGCGCGCTTTTTGACGAAACTTTACCCGACGCTGCGCACCGGCGGATTGATTTACGGCGATTCGGCAATTTTCGCGCGCCGCGAGACTTATGAAAAAATTAAAGGTTTCAAACCGCTGCCGCTGTTTGAAGATTTGGATTTGGTGAAGAGATTACAAAAAAAAGGTCGCTTTGTTCACATCAACTTACCTGTCACGACAAGCTCGCGCCGCTTTGAAAACCGCTCGTTCGTCTGGACTTTCACCAAATGGTCAGTTTTTCAAGGGCTTTATTGGGTCGGGTTTCCGCCACGAACTTTGGCGAAATTTTACAAGCCGGTTAGGAAATAACGAGAGCAATGGAAAACGGAAAATGAAGAAGCAATTCTTTTGTTTTCCATTTTCCATTTATCGCACTGTTTGTGATAAGATTTTTCACTTGCATCTATAACAAATTCAAATACCAATTTATTAATTTATGGACAAATTTTTGATTCGCGGCGGCGAACCGCTGCGCGGCACGATTGAGATCAGCGGCGCGAAAAATTCGGCTTTGCCGTGTTTGGCGGCGACGCTTTTAACGGCGGAAACCGTTACTTTGCATAATGTTCCGTATGTCAAGGACTTGATTACGCAGCGGCGTTTGCTTGAAGATTTGGGCGCGACGGTTTTGACACCCGAATTGCGGACGCACAAAGTAACAGCGAAAAATATCGAGACTTTTGAAGCGCCTTACGAACTCGTCAAAACGATGCGCGCCAGCGTTCTGGCTTTGGGTCCGCTCCTTGCCCGTTTCGGACAGGCGAAAGTTTCGCTTCCGGGCGGCTGCGCCATCGGAACGCGCCCGATTGATTTGCATCTGAAAGCATTTGAGCAATTGGGCGCAACAGTTTCGCTGGAATCAGGCGATGTCGTGGCACGCGCTCCTTCGGGTCGATTAATCGGCGCTGATGTTTCGTTTGAAAAAGTGACGGTCACGGGAACTGAAAACGTGATGATGGCGGCGGCGCTGGCAAAAGGAAAAACGACGATTCACAATGCGGCGCGAGAACCGGAGATCGAAGATTTAGCCGAACTTTTAAATAAAATGGGCGCGCGTATTAAAGGCGCGGGAACGGAAACGATTGAAATCGAAGGCGTCGAAGCGTTGAGCGGCGCGGAACACACGATTATTCCCGACCGCATCGAAACCGGAACATTTATCGTCGCCGCGGCAATCACCGAAGGCGAGCTTGAAATTCGCCGCTGCGAGCCGAAACATTTGTTTCCGGTAATCGAGAAATTGCGAGCGGCAGGCGTCGAAATCGAAGAACTCAACCAAAGCTCGTTATTAGTGAAATGCAGCGCGAACGGTTTAACGGCGCAGGACGTAACGACCGAGCCGCATCCGAAATTTCCGACCGATATGCAAGCGCAGTATATGGCGCTGATGACGCAAGCCGAAGGCGTTTCGACCGTCAAGGAAACGATTTTCGAAAATCGTTTTATGCACGCGCTTGAGCTTATTCGAATGGGCGCGAAAATCGAATTTTCCGGCAACACGGCGCGTGTTCGCGGCGCGACGAAATTGACGGGCGCACGGGTTCAGGCGTCGGATTTGCGCGCTTCGGCGTCGCTCGTTTTAGCCGCGTTATGCGCAAACGGGGAAACTTTGATTGATCGCGTTTATCACATTGACCGCGGTTACGAAAACATCGTCAAAAAACTCGGCGCGGTCGGCGCGAAAATCGAGAGAATTACCGACCATCCGGCGCTGACCGCAGAAGCGAAATAGATTGTTTTCGGGCGCGGCGGGAAAACATTCGATCACGAAAAAATGTTGTGTTTTATTGAAAGATAGTGTTAAACTTCGGCGTTTTCAAAACATTGCTCACAGAAACCGGAGCTTTTGTCGATGCTGAAAAATCTCAAGCGTTTTCGCTTTATTATTTATCTATTAGTATTTTTCGCGTTTTCCGCGGCAGAAATTTCCGCGCAGAAAACTCCTTCCGTTTTTCAAAACGAGATTTGGAACAATGCGGATGCAGAATTCGTCGAGCGGCATAATTTCAAAGGCGCGCCCGATGCGAGCGACGCTTTTGCCGGAAAAAAAGTCCGATTCATTTATCTCGTTCCGCAGGACAGACCCGTGCGCGACGATTACAAAGCCGCGATTGCAGACGCCGCGCTGCATTTGCAGGATTTTTATCAAAAAGAACTCGGCGGCGAAAACGCTTTCACGCTCAATCAGCCGATTGTCGAAGTCGTTCAAACCAATCACACGGCAAACTGGTATAAAACAAATCCGACGCGACCGAACGGACAAACGCCGGGCATCTGGTTCTGGGAAAATTCTCTGCACGACGGATTATCCGCTGTCGGCGGCTTTTTTAACGATCCGAACAACCGTTGGATATTTTACATTGACGCCGAAGCCGAATGCGGACAGCTTTCCGGCGGCACGAGCGGCGTCGCGCTGATGGCTTCGAACGATTTGCGCGGATTGACCGGTCAAAGCAACGTTCCGGGCTGTGCCGGTTCGTTTCCCGACACAAGCGGTAAATATCGCTGGATCGGCGGCGCGGGACACGAAATCGGACATGCTTTCAATCTGCCGCATCCGCCGGGCTGCGATGCGCCGACGAGCAATTGTCACGGCGGAATGCTCGCCGCCGCCTCATTGATGTGGACGGGTTATGGGAATTACCCGGTCACGTACTTTCTCGCCGCAGAAAAACAATCGCTGCTCGCGGGCAGATTTTTTTCGATGATGGTTTTACGTCCGACGAAACTCTCCGATTACGACAACGACCGCAAAGCCGATATTTCCGTTTGGCGACCGTCAAACAGCGTTTGGAGCATCATAAAAAGCTCGGATAACTCCGCCGATTACGCCGCTTGGGGAATGTCGGGCGATAAAATCGTGCCGGGCGATTACGACGGCGACCGCAAAACGGATTTCGCCGTCTGGCGTCCGTCAAACGGCGTTTGGTATGTTTTCAGAAGTTCGGACAACACGTTTTCATTTCAATCGTTCGGGTTGGGCGATGACATTCCGGTCGCCTCTGATTACGACGGCGACCGCAAAACAGACATCGCCGTTTGGCGTCCGAGCAGCGGCATCTGGTATATCATCCGAAGCGCGACCGATACTTTACAGGCTTTTTCGTTCGGCGCGAGCGGCGACAAACCGATTCCCGCCGATTTCAACGGCGACAAACGAGCGGACATCGCGGTTTTTCGCCCCGGTGCTAACGTCTGGTATATTCATCAGAATTATTCAAGCTATTACTATTACGCTTTTCCGAATAATCCCGCGCAGGTTACATTTACGGCAACATCTTTCGGCGCGGCGAACGACAAAATCGTCCCGGCGGATTACGACGGCGACGGCAAAGCGGAAATCGCGGTGTTTCGCCCATCCAATGGCGTTTGGTATTTTCTGAGAAGTTCTGACAATCAATTTCGCGCCGTAAAGTTCGGACAGAACGAAGATGTTCCAGCGCCAGCCGATTACGACGGCGACGGCATAGCTGATTTCGCGGTCTGGCGACCCGAAACCGGCGTTTGGTACGTTCTGCAAAGCTCGACCGGTTCACTTTTTGCCGCTCAATGGGGAAATGCGGGAGACGAACCGACAGCCGCCGCATTCGTCAGGTAAACGAAAGCAATTTATCAAATATTTACGCTTAAAAACTGTTTCCGAAACGAAAGTCGAAGTCGGCAGAAGCGTTTTCGGCTTTTTTAACTAACGGTCAATATGCGAAGTAAAATCGCCGGATATTTAAAGAATAACGATTGGTTGAATTTAAATGTCGTTGCCGCGGTTTTAATCGTTAAATTTTTGATTTTATTTTTCGCCGTCCACAGTTTTCAGGCTTTGACCGACAAACCCGTCGGCGATTGGCATTCTTACCTCAAACTCTGGTCGCGTTGGGACGCGGAAAGTTATTTGTCCATTGCCCAAAACGGCTATTCGACCGAGGGTAAAGACAGATTTTTACTGGTTTTTTTCCCGCTTTATCCGCTGCTGACAGCTCTTGTCACCGTTGTTTTCCGGGATTATATTTTGAGCGCGTTCTTCGTTTCCGGCGCGGCTTCGATTGCCGTCGGATTGCTGTTTCGTTTGCTTGTCAAACTCGATTACCCGGAAAAAACCGCGCAGAAAGCGGTTTTCTTTTTGTTCATTTTCCCGACCGCTTATTTTCTGCACATTCCCTATACGGAAAGTTTATTTCTCGCGCTCGTCGTCGGGTGTTTCTGGGCGGCGCGCACCGAGAAATGGCTGACGGCGGGAATTTTGGGATTTTTAGCCTGCCTGACGCGCGTCAACGGAATAATTTTATTTTTCGCCGTCTTGTTTGAAGTGCGCGAGGAATACCGCCGGACGGACGCGATTAATCGCCGCTGGTCGGCGCTGTTATTTATTCCGCTCGGATTTTTTTCGTATCTTTCGCTGAATTATGCCGTCGCCGGAAACGCTTTGATGTTTTTTGCTTATCAGCGCGAAAATTGGAGCAAGTATTTGCGTTTTCCGCTTGAAGGCTTGCGGGAAAAATACTACACCGTTCTTCAACAATCGCCCGCGAACTCAAACATCGTCGGTTTTCAGGAATTGTTTTTCATCGGCATCGGTCTCGCTGCAATCGTGTTCGGCTGGCGGCATCTGCGAAAATCCTATCGCGTTTGGATGATATTTAACTGGCTGCTTTTCGTCAGCACTTCGTTTATTTTGAGCGTTCCGCGCTACACTTTAACGATGTTTCCGATTTTTATTTTGATGGCTTTGCTCGCCCGCCGCGATTGGCGTCTCGACATTTTACTCACCGTTTGGTCTATTCTTTATCTCGCGCTTTTCAGCAGTTTATTCGTCAAAGGAAATTGGGCTTTTTAATCTGCTTTCCGAGGCTCATCTCTTTGTTTCGCTTCGTTGATTGTGCTTTAATAAATCTTTCCGAAAAACAAACGCCGAACCGGGTGAATATGAACGATTGTATTTTTTGCAAAATCATCGCGGGCGAGATTCCGACCGCCAAAGTTTACGAAGACGCCGAATGCGTTGCTTTTAACGACATCAGTCCGCAAGCGCCGACGCATGTTTTAATCATTCCGCGCGAACATCTCGCGTCGCTCGCCGAAGCCGCAGATGAGCACGAAAAAACGCTCGGTCATTTGCTTTTAACGGCAGGAAAAATCGCCCGCGAAAAAGGCTTTGCCGATGACGGTTACCGCGTCGTCATCAATACCAACCGCGACGGCGGACAAACCGTTTATCATCTCCACGTTCACCTGCTCGCCGGTCGCCCGTTTATCTTCCCGCCGGGTTAACGGCTAATTAAACACAAATTCGAAACGCTCTCCCGCGTTTATTGATCAATCGTCAAACGAAGTTTTATGACAAAAGTTTTTTTCAATTCATTTTACAGCTTATTTTTCACCGCTTTCTTGACCGCGCTGATTTGCGCGCAAATCGGTTGCAAGTCGAACGAAGCGGCTAATAATTCTGCCGAGATCAACGCCAGTACTGCACCCGCAAATGAAATTGCTCAACCGAGTGAGACTGCTGTAGTTGCCGAAACTCCGATGCCCGAATTTACCGATGCTCAAATCGCTCTAAACGAAGGATTAAAACAGCTCGACGATAATTCTACCGCAAAAGCCATCGAAGCTTTGCGCCAAGCCGTCAAATTAAATCCCGATTTGGGCGAAGCGCATTTTCAGCTCGGAATCGCTTACGCTCTGCTCGAAAAAGAACAGGGAGCGATGACCGAAACGGCGGAACCGACGCCGACGCCGACGCCCGTCAAAAAGGGAAAAATCGTTGAACCCGCGAAAACCGATGCCGAAAAATCATTTGAAAACGCGGTCAAGGCTTACGAAAAACATCTCAAGAAAAACGAGGAGGACGACCTCGCTTATTTCAATCTCGGGCTCGCCTACAACAAACTCAACGATGACCCGAAAGCCGAAAAAGCTCTGCGCGAAGCCGTCAAACTTAAACCCGACAACACCGAATATCAAACGCAGCTCGGCGAAATTTTGATCAAGCTCGCTCAATACGAAGAAGCCGTCAAAGCCTTGAAAAAAGCGCTCGAAATTGATCCGTTGAATCTACCCGCCGAGGATTTGCTCGAAAAAGCGCAAGCCGGAAAAAAACGCGTTGATTTCGGCATCAAACCGAAAGTGCCCGAACAAAAAACCGCCCCCGAACCGCGCGAAAGGTCGAGAGCGAAACAAGCCGGGAAACCCAAGCCTGCTCCGACGCCGGAAACGAAAAATGCCAATCAATAAGTCAGCAGACGATTCTAAACAACACACGCTTCTTCAAGACTGTATCAACTTGACATAAATCGTAAAAATAAGATGATGAATAAAGCCGCCCGGTCGGCTTTTTTACTTTTTAATTCGTAATTTTTATGAAAATCGAACTCGAAACGCCGCTCGCCGCCGAAACTCTGCCGCTCGAACGCAAAATCAGAATGCACGAAGCGCGCGAAGCTATCATTCACCGTCTCGCGCACGATCTGCCGACGAACATTGATTTGGAAAGGTTTTCCAACGTTGTCGTTTCGGAAATCGGGCGTATGATGCAAGCCGACCGCTGCGATCTTTTGCAGCTCACGGCGGAAAGCGAACTGCGCATCAGTCACGAGTGGCGGCGCGACGAGAATATTCCATCGAGTTTAGGCACGCAGATTCCGATTGACGCGGAAAAACTTTCGGAAAAATTCGATATTACGAAACCGATTGCGATCAACGACATCGCCGAATCCGACAACGCGACGCTTAAATTTTTTGCCAAAGCCTTAGAAACAAAATCGCTTTTAATCGTTCCGATCAGCCTGAAAAATAAGGTTCTCGGACTTTTGGGACTTCACGATACACGCGCCGCGCGCGAATGGCTCGACGAGGAAATTCAATTTCTCGAATCAATCGCGCAGCAGCTCGCCATCGGCTATCAATACACGAGCCTCTATGTCGCGCAGGAACAGGAAACGCGCCGGACGAACGCGCTGCTCGAAATCGCCAATACGCTCAATTCGCATTCGGATTTCAAGGAAGTTTCGGCGCGAGTTCTCGAACGCGCCGTCGAGCTCGTCGGCGCGGATTACGGCGCGCTCGGCGTGCTCGACCAAACGGGCAAAAAAATCTCGCTCGCTTCGTTCAAATACGCCGAAGGCATCGAGCCGAACGCGGTTTTAGAGATGATCGAGCAGCACAACCAATCGCTCGACATCCAACCGTTTCCCGCGCTCGGCGACATTCTCCGTGACGGGAAAACTATGCGAATTATCGACACCGAACTGCCGTTCGCCATTCGTCTGATTTTCAATTCGCAGTTAAACGGCAAAGCCGCGCTCGTCTCGCCGGTTCGCGTTGCCGGACAAGCGTTCGGTCTGCTCGGTTTCGTCTGGAGCGAAGAGCGCGAAATCAGTTTTGAAAACCACGAAATTCCGCTCGTCGAAGGCATCGCCGATCAAATCGGCACGGCGCTCGAACGCGACCAGTTGAGCGCGGAAATAATGCGACTGAAAAGCGAGCTTCATCAAAAACACAGCGAAATTATCGGTCAAGCGCCGTCAATTCGCCGCGCCATCGAATTCGCTTTAACGGTCGCCGACACGAACACGACGGTTTTGATTCAAGGCGAGTCCGGCACGGGAAAAGAACTGCTCGCGAATCTGATTCATTACAATTCGGGACGCGAAAACAAGCCGTATGTCAAAATAAACTGCGGCGCGATTCCCGAAAGCCTTCTGGAATCAGAGCTTTTCGGACACGAAAAAGGCGCGTTCACCGACGCGCGCAACCAGCGCAAAGGTCGTTTCGAAGAAGCCGACGGCGGAACGCTTTTTCTCGATGAAATCGGCGAAATGACAATGCAGGCGCAGGTTCGTCTTTTGAGGGTTTTGCAGGACGGCGACTTGACGCGCATCGGCGGGAGCGAAGTCATCAAAACGGATGTGCGCGTCGTCGCGGCTTCTAATGTTGATCTCGAAAAAGCGGTAGAAGAGGGACGTTTTCGTAAAGATTTGTTTTACCGTTTGTCGGTTTTCCCGATCACATTGCCGCCGCTGCGCGAACGCGCCGAAGACGTTCATTTGCTTGTTTTCCATTTTCTCGAAACTTACAAAGAAAAAACCGGCAGATTCGTCGCCGGAATTTCCAAAGACGCTTTAACCGCGCTCGTCAACTACGAATGGTTCGGCAATGTCCGCGAACTCGAAAACGCCATCGAACGCGCCGTCATCATCGCTTCCGGTCGCCAAATCGAACTCGACGATTTGCCCGAAGCGATCAGCAAAAAAGCGTTTGAATTAAACGCCTTAGCGAGACAGGAACGCACGCGCGCCGCCGTCGAAGGTCGTTCGATAAATCTGGAAATCGAATTTCCCTCGACCATCGAAGAAATCGAACGCCGCGCCATCGAACTCGCGCTCGATTACACTTCGGGCGACAAATCTCGTGCTTCGAGACTTCTAAACATTGGCAGGAAAACGCTTTACCGAAAACTTGAACAGTATGAACAGCAAAATAAATAGTTTCTGCGCCAATTTAACAGTTAGTGATATGCGGAAAATTAAACAATATTTACGCTTGATTGTTACAAGATACGGTTTTTACTGCGCCGGGTTTTCGATGGAGTGCCTCGTTTACCAATGATAAAATTAAAATCTGATAAAATTAAAATCCAGTGAAAAATTAAAAGAAGTGCGCGAAAAAACATTGAAAAATGATTTTATAAAGTTGTAGAATCCAATTCACATTTCAATTAAATGCTTTAATTAGTTTTATCAAATCGGTAAACCTTAAAAATAGGAGTTGTGTATGAACAAATTATTTTTCGTATTGCTTTTTATTACTTCATTTTCAACGGTAGCATTTTCTCAAAACCAACCACCGACTCCGACTAAAGATGATGACGATATTGTCAAAATTTCGACCAGTTTGATTCAGGTTGATGTAAGCGTTACGGACAAAGACGGAAAACAAGTGACTGATTTGAAGCCCGAAGATTTTGAGATTTACGAAGATAACAAAAAGCGTGAAATATCAAACTTTTCATACGTTTCTGTTACCCAGCCAGCGAACGGCAAAAACAATCAAGCGGCACAAAAACAAAAGCAATCGGAAATAATAAAAAATCTTCCACCGATGCCGAACAGTCTTAAACCGAATCAAGTTCGGCGGACAATCGCTCTGGTCGTGGATGATTTGGGAATTGCGTTTGCAGGCAATAAGTTCGTTAAAGATTCGCTGAAAAGATTTGTTTACGAGCAAATGCAGCCCGACGATTTGGTAGCAATCATTCGCGCGAGCGGCGGAAGCGGCGTCTTTCAGCAGTTTACTTCCGACAAGCGTTTACTGCTCGCCTCGATAGATAAAATCAAGCCGAATCTTTCCAAAATTGATTCTTTTGCTCCAATGTCCATTGGATCAGATTCATTTAATAAAAAGTATAACGCGCAAATGAACGCCAGATTCGCTTTGGGCGCAATCGGCGCGATGAATTATTTAATTAAAAATATGAATCAGCTTCCCGGAAGAAAAACAATCATTCTTTTTTCCGAAGGATTTACATTAAGAGAAAGACCATCAAGTGGATTTACGAACGATACGAACAATACAAACGAAAGAAATGAACTCGAAACGGATTTTGCGAAAACACTTTCGGCAGATGTAGAAACACGACAAATTTATTCGGAAATCGGTGATGCAAGTAAAATTTTAACTGAGTCTGCTAATCGAGCAGGTATCGTCATCAACACAATAGACGCGCGCGGGTTAACGGAACCGATGGCTGAAGCGGCTGACGGAACTTTTGAAGCTGGACAAACATCATCCGGTTTTAGTAGTAATGCGCAAAAAATCAATGCCACTGTTGCAGACAGAAGACAGCGTTTAACTGATACTCAGTCAAGCTTGCTATACCTAGCAAAAGAAACAGGCGGTCGCGCTTTTTTTAATAACGGGTTTACAACCGCCATCCAAAAATCGATTGACGACCAAAACGGATATTATCTGATCGGTTATCAACCTGATGAAGAAACATTCGACGCCGAAAAAAGAAAATTCAATAAATTTGAAGTTCGCGTGAAAAACCGCCCGAATCTGACCGTTAGATTCAGAAGCGGTTTTTTCGGCGTAACGGACGATAAATTGCCGATTAGGACAGCAACGGGCGGCAGAGAAGATTTATCGCAGGCACTTTTTTCACCGTTCGACGTTAACGGAATAGATTTGGAGCTGACCCCGATTTTCTCGAACACCGGAAAAGTCGGAGGAAATTCTGTCAACGCGCTGCTGCACATCAAAGGAGAAGACCTTAATTTTCTGCCCGAATCAAATGGCGCGAGGAAAGGTCAGTTTGAAATTCTTGCGGTCACGCTTGATGCCGGAGGAAAGGTAATCGACCGCGTCGCTAAATCATATTCGCTCAGTCTTAATCAGGAAAGTTATCAAAAAACGCTCGCTAAAGGACTTGTTTATATGATGAACATCCCGATTAAAACTCCGGGAGCGTACCAACTGAAGGTAGCGTTCCGCGACACAAACAACGGAAAAATAGGTTCGTCAAGTCAATTCATCGATATTCCGAATGTAAATAAAAACAGGCTTTATCTGTCGGGAATTTTGCTTCAGGCTTTTACGCCTCAGGAATTGCAGGTGCGGATGCAGAAAGTAAACGATGTTTCCAATGAAGGTTTTAAAATTCAAACGGACACGGCGAACCGTCGCTTTAAGCGAGGCACAAAGCTCAATTTCGGTTATGAAATCTATGGAGCAAAAAGCGGTTCGGGCAGAGAATCCCGGCTTCAGTCACAAGTCAAACTTTTCTCGGAGAACCAATTAATATTTGAAGGTCCCAAGGAACCGATATTACTGAGTGGAGAAAAGCACAAAAACGAAAGTTTAATAACCTTAGGCAATGATCTGAAACCCGGCTATTATTTTTTGCAGGTTTCAGTTGTAGAGGAAGCGAGAAAAGACAAAAAACAATCTGCGACGCAGTGGATTAGTTTTGAAATTACCAACTGATTAAATAAAGTAAGCAACGAATAACGAATTCCAGGTCTAACCGTAAAAAGTGTTAAACTTGGAATTTCTTTTTATGGACATAATCGTCGGAACTGCGGGACACATTGATCACGGTAAAACTGCTCTCGTCAAGGCTTTAACGGGTGTTGACGCTGACCGTTTTCCTGAAGAAAAACTGCGCGGGATTACGATTGACATCGGTTTTGCCGAACTCGATTTGGGCGAGGTGAGCGTCGGGTTCGTAGACGTTCCGGGACACGAGCGGTTCGTCAAAAATATGTTGGCGGGGGCGAGCGGGATTGATCTGGTTCTGCTCGTCGTAGCGGCGGACGCGGGCGTGATGCCGCAGACCCGCGAGCATTTCGAGATTTGCCGTCTGCTCGAAACGAAAACGGGTTTGATCGTTTTGACGAAAGCGGATTTGGTTGACGAAGAATTCCTTGAACTGGTCAAATTCGATGTTGCCGAACTAATCGAAAATTCGTTTCTCGAAAAAGCTCCGGTCGTCGCCGTCAGCGCGAGAACCGGCGAAGGAATCGAAGAATTAAAAAACGCTCTTAAAAAACTCGCGCTCGAAATTCCGGCTCGCAAAAACGAAAACGTTGCGCGTTTGCCGATTGACCGCTCGTTTTCGGTTAAAGGTTTTGGCGCGGTCGTCACCGGAACTTTGATTTCCGGCGAAATAAAGGAAGCGGACGAACTGGAAATTTTGCCGCTCGCCGGAAAAGTGCGCGTTCGCGGCATTCAGACGCACGGCAAAGCGGTCGCGGCGGCGCGCGCCGGACAGCGAACGGCGGTTAATTTGGGCGGCATCGAACATCAAGAAATCCAGCGCGGAATGATTTTATGCGAGAAAAACACTCTGCGTCCGACGCAGATTTTCGATGCAGAAATCGAGGTTTTGAAAACGGCGAAAAAAGGTTTGAAATCGCGCCAGCGAGTGCGCGTTCACATCGGCACAATCGAGGCGCTGGCGCGTGTTCAGGTTTTGAACGAATCGGGCGAGATTGCGGCGGGCGAGAAAGATTTCGCGCAGCTGCGGACGGAAATTCCCGTCGTGACGATTCCCGGTGAACGATTGATTATTCGCAGTTATTCGCCGCAAATCACGATTGCGGGCGGTCAAATTTTAGATAACGCGGCGGCAAAACATCATCGCAAAGACGCGGCGAGCGTTCGCAGAAGGCTGCAGAATTTTATCGAAGCAGACGACGATAAATCCTTGCAGATAAAACTTTTTTTGGAAACGGCGAACGAAACCGGCGCTCGTTTGACGGATTTGCAGGCGCGAACAGGTTGGCGCGCTGAGATTTTGCAAGCGGCGATTCGGAAAAACACGGAAAAAAAATCAATCGTCGAAGCGGAAGGATTTTTCATCGCCAGAACGCCGTTTGAAAACTTGAAAACAAAAACTCTGGCTGAAATTGAAAATTTTCACCGAAAAGAACCGCTCGCGCGAGGCATTTTGCGCGAAACTTTGCGTGAGAAAATCTACGCGCATCTCGCGCCGGAAATTTTTCGCGGGGTTTTAACGAATTTGGAAAATGAAAAGCTGGTTGCGGCGGAAAAAGACATCGTGCGTCTCGCGGCGCACAGCACGGAATTATCGGCGGATGAGAAAATGCTGCGCGTGCGGCTGGAAAAAACTTATAAAACGGCGCGGCTTGAAGTACCGAAACTCGAAGACGCTTTAAGCGAGGTGATTAAAAACACGAAATCCAGTCGTGAGACGGCGAGAAAGGTTTTTCAGCTGCTGCTCGATTCCGGGGAAATCATTAAAATTACCGACGAGTTTTATTTTTCCAAAAAGGAAATTGCCGATTTGATCAATAAAATAAAAGATTACGCCGCGCAAAATTCCGACCGTTTGATTGATGTCGCGAAATTCAAAGACATTGCGGGAATTTCCCGCAAATACGCGATTCCGCTGCTCGAATATTTCGATCGCGAACGCGTGACGCGCCGAGCGGGCGATAAGAGACTGGTTTTATGAGAAAACCGCAAACTTTATTGAATCAATGAGTTGTCGTCTATTAAATCATAAACGATGCTTTCGTAATTTGATTCCGTTTTTTCGTCGTGAGTTTTTTGATCGGCAGTAAACGCTTCTCTGTGACGTGCGTGTTTCAAGTTTTCTAAAGTATTCGCCTGTTCTTCTAAAAGATTTGTCAGCGCGCTGATCATATTCATTCCCAAATCTATTTTTTGGCTGATATTTTTGCTGAATTCGCGGTTGTTCAATTCGTTCTGCGAAGACGTTTTGCGCTCAATTGCCGACGATGTAAACAAACCGGCGGTTCCTTTGATGATTTGGGCGATGTTGGCTTGCCTGCCGCGAATGATTTCGTAGTTTTGCAGCAACTGATTTTCCGATTGATTTCGCTTGATCAACCAGGCGGCTTTTGCCGCGAGATAGTGCGGATTGAAAAATTCGCACAGACATTCGTCAGCACCGGCGTCCAGAATTTCAATGATGTCTTTGCTTTCCAAAAACGACTCGCTGACAAAAATCAGCGGAGTCGCCCACAACGCTTTGTCGGCGCGAATCAGACGGCATAATTCGACGGCGGAAACAGCCGAAAGATTCATTTCGCTGATGACCAAATCCGGTAAAACGTGGCGGGTTAAACGAAAACCTTCGCGCCCGTCGCTGGCGGACAAAATGTTGTATCCGATTTGTTGAAACACCGAAGACAAATTTTTCAATCTGCCCGGCTCGTTGCTGATTAAGAGAATCGTTTGGTTTTGTGGTGTCTGCATTGTGTTTTTATAAATTAAAGACAAAGCGAAAATCGCCGTCTCGATAAACAATAAATTAAAAAGCGAATAAAATCTCCGCTATCACCTGGAAGCTATTTCGTCGTCGAGAATGGTTACGTCGGTCGTTCCCTGGCGATAATTTTGATATTTAACGATGTAGCTGAAAGGCTTGATCCGGTCTTTTTCGTCCGTCACGGCGACCGTGTTCAGAAGAGTCGTGACCCAAATTCCGCTGGCGAGCTTTTCCCGAATCGCCGTCGCGCTGTAACTTCCGAAAACTCTGGCGGATTTGGAATTCGCCTGTTCGGCTTCGGGAAAGCTCGTTCCCCAGAATTTGATAATCTGCGCGTCTTCGATTGAAACGAAAATCGTGCCGACGAAGACGCGGAAATTTTTGATGTTCGCGTGCTGCGAAGCTATCTGATTAAATTTTTGCCGCGTCGGTTCATAAACCGTGTAGCGGGCAACCGGAATGTTGTCAACGTTCGTAAAATAATCGAATTTTACCGCCATTTTATCGAGATACGGAGCAGCCCAGAAAGTGTCCGTAGCGTCGGATTTAATCATTTCCAAATCAGCGACGCACGAAGGTAAAACCGCTGATTTGGACGCGGATGAAGCGATGCTTTCGTTTTCAAACAGCGCTTCGCCGTTGTTTGTTCGGGCAATCGAACGCTTCAACTCATAGTTTTCGGTGACTTTCTGTTTTTTCCAGCATTGAAGCTGTAAATTCTGGTCGTAAACGAAATTATCCATTTTGCGGGAAAGATTTTTTTCGTTTATTAATGCCGCCCGCAATAATTGATCGGGATTTTTCGAATTCGCGTTTTTTTCCATTCGGAACGAAATGTCTTTAATTTGTTGAGGAATTTCGTTTTTCGTCTGGCGAATATCTAAGCGGTTCGGCAATTTTTCGCCGTTATTTTCTATGGCAAGCGGATCGTTTATCGCGCTTTCGCTGAGGAAAGATTTCGAGGAATAGCCGATTAGATATTTTTCCGGGTTTTCCAAAAGATATTTGTAGGCGCTGCTGTTGCGCATTACTTTGTCGATTTCTTCGTCCCGTTTCCGGTCAATTTCGCTCGCTGACAAGTTTCTCCAGTTAATTTTCCAGAAAGTCGGCGTCGTGGAAAACAGGTTGGTTTCGTTCAATTCCTGATTTATTTTTCCGACCAGACGAAAAGCTCTTTTCTCCATTTCCGCTTCGGTCATATTGGTTTTATTTTTCCAAAGCAGATACATATCGAAAATATGCCGCAACTCGTGCATAAAAATCGGGAAAAAAGTTTCGTCTTTGACTCGTTCCGGTCTGAAATACAAGTTCGCGTTAAAATTAACGCCTTTTGTTTCTTCGGTAAAAGCCTCAGCCATCGCCTGAGTGTTTGAGGAAGCATCTTTTCCGAGCGGACGAATCTTGACGTTTTCAAAAAAGAAAACCCGCCAGATTTGCCGCATCTCGTTTTTCACGACCGGCGACCAGTTTCCGTCGAGTTTGACTGAGATTTCCTGAACGGCTTGACAGAAAAGCATCTGCTGATTCGGGCTGATTCGTTTGTCGAATCTCTCAGTGTTCAAGTTTTGAGGAAGACAGGTTCTGCCGGCGTCCGATACAAGTGGGTTCGGAAAAGCCGCCGGACTGCCTGAAAAGGTGGGTTTGAGGTATTGAATTTGCTGTCCCAAAGCAGATATTGCGAGGATAATAATTGATGAGAAGGCTAAAAAATATTTTTTGGTTATTAACATATCAGTTGGGAAGTTGATTTTTCTTTAGAAAGAGATTTCCGGCACTGCCGCGTAAATTAATTTAACTAACCGTGCGGCGGCTAGATCGCGGATAACCAAAATCTCAAAACTCGGGGAAAGTTTGACAGTTAGTTTTGCGGCATTTGATGCCTTGCGTTGTAATGGAATTGTGTTTTGTCGGTAATTTGCATCACGACAAGTCGCTCAATCGCAATCCTTATGCCAATCAACCGGCAATAGTTAATTTTTGTGAATTAATTCGATTTCATTACTGAATTCGGCAATTAATAAAGGTTATTTATTATTTTCGCGAGCGCCGTGAAGCGGGAAAATGTGCCGGACACAAGAAAATTAAGATGCGACATTCTTGACCTGCAAAGGACAAAACACTTGGGAGTTTTGCCCTGCCGTCTTAATAACTGGTGTTAATTCCGAAGGTTTGAAAGTATTTAGCGGAATAAAAAATGAACATGAATTTGCCTCAAACACGTGTATTTTCACATTTTGCGTCTTTAGCCGAGCAATCAAATATCATGCAAAGACGCAATACTGTTTCATCAACCGAGTATTTTTGCGGCGGCTTCGGACATTTTCCGGTATTACAGATTTAAGACGGATTATCGAGAATTTGTCTTATCTTGTCAGCCAGCGCTTCCAGTGTGAAGGGTTTCTGAATAAAGTTACTGTTCGTTTCAATGATTCCATGTCGAACGACCGCGTCGTCGGTGTAACCGGAAGTGAACAGAACTTTCAAATGCGAAAATTTATCCGTCAGTTTCTCTGCCAACTCTCGCCCGCCCATCTGCGGCATGACGACATCACTCATCAGTAGATCAACCCGACAATCCTGCTCATAAATCGAAAGCGCTTCGACTCCGTTGCCCGCTTCGATGACCGTGTAGCCGCACTCTTGCAAAAACTGTCTGGTCAGATTACGAACCAAATCCTCATCTTCAACCAGCAGAATCGTTTCCGTTCCAACCGACCTTTTGGAAACCGTTTCAATACCCCGCGCCGCATTTGCCGACTCGACGACCCGCGGCAAATAAATCTTAAATGTCGTGCCGATTCCTTCCCGGCTTTCAACTTCGATATTACCGCCCGATTGTTTGACGATGCCGTAAACGGTCGCTAATCCGAGTCCGGTTCCGTGTCCGACTTCCTTTGTCGTGAAAAACGGTTCGAAAATGTGCTGTTTGATTTCCTCGCTCATTCCGCTTCCGGTGTCGCTAACCGTCAACATAACGTAAGCGCCGGGAAGAAAGCCGACGTGTCGCAGAGTATACGCCGGAGTGATAAAGACATTGGCTGTTTCAATCGTCAGCGTGCCGCCCTGCGGCATCGCGTCGCGGGCGTTAACCGCCAGATTCATTATGATTTGCGAAAACTGTCCGGGGTCGATTTTTACCTGCCCGGCTTTCGGATTAAGCGTCGTTGTCAACTGAATGTCTTCGCCGATAACCCGCTGCAGCATTTTAATCGTGTCGGTAATGACTTCATTAAGATCAAGTACGAGAGCCTTGAGAACTTGCTGGCGGCTGAAAGCCAACAATTGATGAGTTAATAATGCCGAGCGTTCGCCCGCCTTTTTAATTTCTTCGAGGTAATGCCGCAAAGGATCGTCCGGCTTTAACTTACGGAGAGTCAAATCGCTGTAACCGTTAATCGCCGTCAGCATATTGTTAAAATCATGCGCGATGCCGCCTGCGAGCAGCCCGACCGATTCGAGTTTTTGCGATTGGCGAAGCTGTTCTTTGAGTTCTTTGGTAGCCGTGATATCCAGAATGATTCCCTGCCACCCGGTTCTTTTTCCGCGTTCATCGGTAACAAACCAGCCTTTATCCTGCCACCAATGTATCGAACCGTCCCGCGCAACGATCCGATATTCAATCTCGGTTTCCAGTCCTTGCGCGACGGCAAATTCAAACTCGCGCAAAACGCGTTCGCGGTCTTCTTTATAAATAATGTTCAGCCACATTCCCGACGCAGCGTACCAATCTCCGGGAGGATACCCGTATTTTTCCACGTTCGGGCTGATATAGCCGGTTGAATAGGGCGGATTCGGTGTCCGACGATAAACGATGCCCGGCGACGCCTCCACCAGATTTCGGTAATTCGATTCCGCATGCCGCAACGCTTCTTCTGCCTTTTTGCGTTCCGTAACATCATTTGCCGACACGAGTTCGGCATTCTTCCCGTTAAATCTTAACTGAACCGAAACTACCTCGACAAAGATAACCGTGCCGTCCTTTTTTTGATGCCGGTGAGTTCCGGCTTTATCAATACTGGGAAAGTATTTTTTCGAATTTTCAAAAAAAGCCGGTACATCTTCCGGCGGGCGAATATCTTTAAGAGACATCGAGAGAAACTCTTCCTGCGAATAACCGTAATGCTGGACGGCGGCTTCATTGACCGAGAGGAATTTGAGCGTTTCGACATCGAAAACCCACATCGGAAGCGGATTATTCCTGAATAAAAAGCGGTAACGCTCTTCGCTTTCCTGAATTTTTGTTCTGGCTACGACCTGCTCCGTAACATCAATGCCGTAACAAATGACGCCTGCGATGGAACCGTCTATTTCTCGCATCGGCGTGTAAACGAAATTTAAATAGTGCCGTTTTGCTTCTTCGCTGCCGGGCGGGCGTATTTCCGCCAGTACTTCATTGCCGACAAAAGCCTCTCCGGTTTGATAAACATCATTTATTCTTTCAATAAACCCTTGACTCTCCATTCCGGGAAGCGCTGTCCGTGCCGGAATGCCGATCAGTTCGCGCTCGCCGACAAGTTGATAAAAAGCCGGGTTAGCTACTTCAAAGACGAAATCCAGTCCGCGCATTGAAACAATAAATGCCGGAGCGTGGTCGAGGATATGCTGCAGACGTTCTCTCTCCATATCCAGCTCAGCCGTTAACTGAACGCGCTCAACTTCGATCTGTTTGCGCCGAGAAATATCCAGATTAATACCGCGCAAGCCGACGGGCTGATTTTGCTCGTCATAAATTATAACAACGTTAGCCTCGATCCATACGACTCGTTCGTCTTTAGCGATCCAGCGATATTCCTGGCTGTAATTGCGACCGTTGAGGAAATTTTCCGAAGCAATTAGTCTCGCCTGTTCCTTGTCATCGGGATGCATAATCAAATGCCAGAAATTAGGGGTTGACAGCCATTCGTCCGCCGTGTAGCCGAGCAAAGTTTCGACATAATCACTGACGAAATCTATGCGCTGCGTGTCGGAACCGGGCGCGCCCCAAGATTCCCAGACAACTCCGGGAACGCTGGTAATAATATTATTCAGGCGACTGCGCTGGTATTCTACTTCCGCAACGAGTTCCGTTTTCTCCCGCTCTGCTCGCTTGCGCTCGGTAATGTCCTGTACCGTTCCGCTTATCCGCAGCGGCTTACCCGTTTCGTCAAACGTTAATTCGCCAAGTGAATGGACAATTCTTTCTTCTCCGTCGGGACGAATAATGCGGTTTTCAAAATCGTATTGAGCGCCTTGTTCATAAACGGCGTCAAGAACCGACTGAACTGCCGCGCGGTCGTCCGGGTGAACGTAACCGAGAATAAGTTCCGGGTTATTTTCCAGTGAGCCTTTTGGCAGATCAAATATTCTGTAAAGTTCATCAGACCAAAAGTTGATATTGTTCTGAATGTCGTAATCCCAGCTTCCGATGTGAGCCATTCGCTGCGCTTCAGCCAATCTGGTTTCGCTCAGGCGCAGAGCTTCTTCCGCTTGTTTTTGCAGTTGTCTGTTCGCCGCGTTCTCCAATTCACGATTAATGGCGAGTGCGAGACGCGCCAGATTATCCTTCATTAAATAATCGTGAACGCCGACCACCATCGCCTCGACCGCAGCATCTTCGCCGATGCCTCTCGAAATAATAATGATCGGAATATCCAATCCGTTTTCCTTTAATATTGACAACACATCCAATCCCGTAAAATTCGGCATCGAATACTCGGAAAGAATAATATCCCAGTCAGATTTGGCAAGCGCGGTCTTTAAATCCGCCTTAGTCCGAACAATTTCCGCTTGAACATCATATCCGCCGTTTGACAGATGATGCAGGAGCAGTTCGGCGTCTTCATTCGAGTCTTCGACGATAAGAGATTTAAGAGGTTTCATATCATTTCGAATAAAATAGTCGGTGTCTTTAATTCAATAAACGCCGCGACGGTCAGCCGCTTCACAGAGGATATAAGCGAACTGACATCATTGTTTTGCCGCCTTTCAGCATCGAAAATAAGAACTCGTCAGCGAAAGCTTCATAAAAGCCCGTCATATTGCATTTCAGAAATCTGCAATTTTTTCGCGACGGCGCCTTCAAGTTATCTTTAATCTTCGCCGATGCTTATTTAATTAGTTTTCTAAACCAACTAACCCACAAAACGTTTCGCATCTTTTATAACAAGTCAAAATATAGGGACGCTTATTTTATCAAATTCAGAATCAAGAGGATAGGTTTTTGTAATGTTAATTTTGTGATATTAAAGCAAAATATAAGGAATCAATCTTTAAAAACGGGTCGTTGATAATTTTATGTAAGTTCTTAGCCTAATGCAAAGAAAAAAGACGCCTTGGAATGCTTCTTTTTTCTTTGCGAAGTCGAGTTTCTTTTGTGCTGACGAATTTGTTCGGCTGATTGACAAATACCGACAGTTAAAGTATAAAACTTACAGTTTTCAATGTCGGTTGAAAACGTTTCTTTCCTAAAATCAATAAAAACTTGAAAAAATAATCTACCGGAGTTTTGTTATGGACTTAGTAATCTACTAGGCTTGACGCTATTTTGTTGCTTTTTAAATCGTTTTTTTCGATGATATTTCATCGAGGTTATCTTTCTGTGCCGCGAGATTGAACTTCCACTTTAATCATCGCCGAATAAAAAAGCCGCTCTTAATAAAAAGAGCGGCTTTTTGCCTTGATGCAAAAATCGTTTTTTATGTTTTTTATTTAGACGAAATATATTTCTGTTTCTCCCGTCATTTTGCTTAAAAACATCTGCGGTTTTTTGCCGCGATTGTCTTTGTTTCTGTCGTCGTCCTTTGGGCGATTTTCCGGCGGCTTTTCCTTTCCCCCTTTACCGTGATGCGGAACGATTTTCGGCGGTTCTTTCGGCGGTCGCTGCTTCTGATCTTTGTCCTGCGCCGAAGCCGCCATCGAAGCGCCGATGGTTATCGCCAGAATTAAGAATATTTGTTTTAAAATTTTCATTTCGTTAAATCTTATCTTTCCTCATTGATATTACGCACGGGGAAAGAATAGAAAGTGCGCCGTTTTTATTTAATGCAAGCAGGATGCCAGAAACCGCCGATTCGATTTTTGCTAAATTAAAGCAATAAAAACGCTTTCAGTGGAGTTTGATTCATTTACAAAACTTTACGTTTTCCGTAATTTTTATACGAAATAGTAAACGACTCGTATTTTTTGGAGTAATCAATAACTTCGTGCACCCGAAAAATTCGCGCCGCTCGCCGTAAATTTTCCGAGCAATCTCTCATAACGGAACTTCTTTCAGACGAAAATTTATGACAGTATAGACAATAAATTAAAATTTCCGAAGGCGAAATAAATTATGAACGACCGCTTAAAACCGATTCTCGTGATTGCAGCGACTATCGGCGTGATTATTTTCAACTATCTCGCCGCGACCGGTATTCTCGGGGGCGTTGATCCGGGCGCGATTTCCGACAAATACCCGACGCGCATCACGCCCGCCGGTTATGCTTTCGCGATTTGGAGCGTGATTTATTCAGGTTTAATCGCGTTCAGCATTTATCAGGCGCTGCCGAAAAACTCGGAACGATTTCGCTCGATTCGCACAATTTATATTTTAAGCTGCGCGGCAAACTGCGCGTGGCTTTATTTCTGGCACGCCGACGCGATTGCAGTTTCTCTGCTCGTGATTTTCATTCTGCTCGGCTCGCTTGCTTTTATTAATGTTAGATTGCGCGAAACCGAAACGAGCGGCGAATATTGGTTCGCCAAAGTTCCGTTCGGCATTTATTTCGGTTGGGTAACGGCAGCGACGATTTTAAACGCAACCATCGCGCTCGTTTATTTGAACGTTCGCGTTCCCGATTCAGCGACGAACTTGATCGGCGCGGGCTTGCTTTTAATCGCGGCGGCTCTCGGCGTCATCATCCGTTTTAAATTGACAAATTATTTCTACCCGCTCGCCATCGCGTGGGCTTTAACCGCCATCGCCGTCAAACAAAGCGGACAAACTTTAATCGTCGCGGCGGCGGCAGTCGGTGTCATCGCCTGTTTGCTCGCCGCGCTCAGTTTTTTGATGAAAATGCCATCTTCTGAAACCAGATGAATAACGGAAAAATATGCGTTTCGGTCTGCGCCGAAACTGCCGATGAAACAATCAAGCAAATAAAACGCGCCGAGGAATTAGCGGACATTATCGAAATTCGCTTTGATTGTTTAAATACGAGCGAAATCAAGAAGGTTTGGAATTCGTCTGTCTCGGACAAAGAAGAGATTTATACTTTCAGACCAAAAGAACAGGGCGGCAAACGTGATTTGAGTAAAAATGAAAGATTAGAGTTTTGGCAATCCGGAAATGTTACAGATTGGGTTGATTTCGAAATGGACTTATATGAAATGAACGCTGTTTGGAATCATCGAAATATAATTTGCTCGCATCACGACTTTATCGGCGTTACAGAAAACCTCGATAAAGTTTTTGACAAAATGAAGGCAACAAACGCTCAACTGAACAATGCAAACAACGACGTTTTGAAAATCGCTGTTTTTGCCGATGACATAACGGATTCATTAACTGTTTGGAAACTGCTCGAAAGAACTAAAAAAGACAACACAGAAATCATTCCTATAGCAATGGGCGAGGCGGGAAAATGGACGCGGATTTTGGGTTTGGCGTACGGCGCGTTTATGACTTACGCTTCGCTCGATGCTGGACAAGAGACCGCGCCCGGACAAGTTTCAGCGAAAGATTTGATTGAAGTTTATCGCGCTAAAGAACTCGACGAGACGACAGAAGTTTACGGCATTTTGGGCAGCAACACGAGCGTTTCGATGTCGCCGTATATTCACAACGCGGCGTTTAAATATCACAATTTGAATTCAGTTTTCGTACCGCTGCAAGTTCACGATTTGGACGAATTCGTGCGGCGAATGGTTAAACCGGAAACCTGCGAAGTCGAGCTTAATTTCCGAGGTTTTTCCGTCACGATTCCGCACAAACAGGCAATTATCAAACATCTCGATTTCGTGGACGAAACCGCCCGGAAAATCGGCGCGGTCAACACAGTCAAAATCATTGACGGCAAACTTTACGGTTACAACACCGACGCGCAAGGATTCGTCGAACCTTTGCTGAATTCTTACGGCGATTTAACAAACGTCAAAGTTGCTGTTTTAGGCGCGGGAGGCGCGGCGCGGGCTTGCGTTTACGCGCTCAAACAAAACGGCGCGGAAGTGACGATTTTTGCGCGAGATTTAGCGAAAGCGGCAAGTTTGATCGAAGAATTTGAAATTCAAAGTTCAAATTTCAGGAATCAAAACGAAAATTACGGCGAGTTTGATATTTTGGTGAATACGACGCCGCTCGGAATGAAAGGCAAAGCCGAAGGCAAAACGCCCGCGACCGCCGAACAATTAAACGGCTTAAATCTTGTTTATGATTTGGTTTACATTCCGTTTCAAACCGCTTTGATGTCCGAAGCCGATAAAGCCGAAGTTCCGAAAATCGGCGGTCTGGCGATGCTCATCGCGCAGGCGATGCAGCAGCAAAAAATATGGACCGGACTTGACGCACCAATGAAGGAAATGAGCCGCGCAGCATTGGAAAGGTTAAAATAAATTGATGAACGAGCGCTACAGCCGACAGATTTTATTTTCGCCGATTGGCAAAAACGGGCAGGAGAAATTATTAAGTTCCCGCGTTTTACTCGTCGGCTGCGGCGCGTTGGGCGCGGCGCACGCCGAGATTTTGGCGCGCGCCGGCGTCGGCTTTTTGCGCATCGTTGACCGCGATTTTGTCGAAACGACCAATTTGCAGCGGCAGACTTTGTTCAGCGAGGCGGACGCTTTGAATCGTCTACCGAAGGCAATTGCGGCGAAAAATCGTATCGCGGAAATTAATTCGGAAATCGAAGTTGAAGCGATAGTCGCTGATGTTAATTATTCAAATGTCGAAGAGTTGATCAAGGACATTGATTTGGTTTTAGACGGCACGGACAATTTTCAGATTCGTTATTTAATCAATGATGCGTGCGTCAAATTAAAGAAACCATGGATTTACGGCGCGGCGGTTTCGAGCTACGGCGCGACGATGACGATTTTCCCCGAAAAAACGCCGTGCCTGCGCTGTATTTTCGAGGAAATGCCCGACGCCGGAAGCGCGCCGACGTGCGACACGGCGGGCGTTATTCAGCCGATTATCGCAAGCGTAGCGGCAATTCAAACTACCGAAGCGCTGAAATTTTTGACCGAAAATCTCAACTCGATGCACCGCTCGCTGATTCAAATCGACGTTTGGCGCAGCGATTGGCGCAAAATCAAATTGAGCGCGCCTAATGCTGACTGCGAAACCTGCGGCAAACGAAATTTTCAGTTTCTCAACGCCGAAACAAACGATTTTTCCGCCGTTTTATGCGGTCGCGACTCAGTTCAAATCGTCCCACCTCGTCTAACGAAAATCAATCTCGGTATTCTTGCCGACAGACTGACGAATCTCGGAACGGTTAAAGTAAATGAATATCTGCTGCGCTTTAACGCGGGCGATTACGAATTGACGGTTTTTCGAGACGGGCGCGCCATCATTCGCGGAACAGACGACGTTTCGACGGCGCGTTCGGTTTACGCAAAATACGTCGGCGTTTAATTTGACATTTTCTTCAGTTGTTTTTCGCCTTAAAAAACAGCGGTTTGTGAAACATTTCACTTTATTTTTCGTATTTATTAACAGCGGAGGTTTTATATGAATCAGTCGAAAAACAAACCGAAAGTCGTCATTGTCGGCGGCGGTTTCGGTGGGTTGCAGGCAGCAAAGGTATTAGGAAAAATGCCGGTCGAGGTAACTTTGATTGACCGCAAAAATCATCACACTTTTCAGCCTTTGCTGTATCAAGTGGCGACCGCTGTGCTTTCGCCGGGTGAAATTGCTTCGCCAATTCGTCGTATTTTACATCGTTATAAAAACGTCGAGGTTATTTTAGGCGAAGTCGTTGAGTTTGATTTGGAAAAACAAACTGTCCGGCTCGAAGAGTGCGCAAACCACATCGGAGAAATTCCTTACGATTATTTGATTGTCGCGGCGGGCTCCCGACATTCTTATTTCGGGCACGACGAGTGGGAAACCGACGCGCCGGGCTTGAAAACGATTGAAGACGCTGTGGAAATTCGCCGCCGCGTCCTTTTGGCTTTCGAACTTGCCGAGCGCGAAGCTTATTTGACCGGAATGCACGAACCGCTTAATTTCGTCGTCGTCGGCGGCGGTCCGACCGGCGTGGAAATGGCGGGAGCGATTGCCGGTATCGCGCGTCTGGCTCTCGAACAGGATTTTAAAGCGATTGATACGACCAAAGCGCGCGTGATGCTTTTTGAAGGCTCGCCGAAAGTTTTGGGGACATTCGCCGAAGAGCTTTCCGAACGCGCGAAAAAGGATTTGGAAGATTTGGGCGTCGAAGTCCGGCTCAATAGTTTAGTGACTGAAATCGAAGACGGACGTGTCAAAGTCGGCGATGAATGGATAGATTGCAGCGTCGCGGTGTGGGCAACTGGCGTCGCCGCATCGCCTTTGGGCAAACAACTGGGCGCAGAAACCGACCGCGCAGGCAGAGTATTAGTTAATCCCGATTTAACGGTCGCGAAATATAAAAACGTTTTTGTCATTGGCGATATGGCATCGCTCAAACAGGAAAACGGTCAGCCGGTTCCCGGCGTCGCGCCTGCCGCGATGCAGATGGCGGAAAACGCCGCTGCCAATATTCTGCGCGATTTACAAAATCAGACGCGCAAATCTTTTGTTTATAAAGATAAAGGCTCGATGGCAACTATCGGGCGAAATAAAGCGATTGCCGAAATCGGCAGTTGGAAATTGACGGGATTCATCGCTTGGTGCGCGTGGCTTTTCGTTCATATCATTTCGCTCATCGGTTTCCGTAACCGTTTGTCCGTGATGACCGAATGGATGTGGGCATATTTCACGCGCGAGCGCAGCGCACGTTTAATTACGGGCGACGCCGAAGAGATGCGCGATGCGATGTCGTTTATCCAAGCCAGACCGGCAATCGAAGCGGCACAGCAGCAAACGAAAAAAGTTTTGGAAACTGTCAAGTAAACAATAAATTCGTGAGCGAATGAAAGCGGGAAATGGCGTTTTGATATTTATCAATCATTGTCATTTTCCGCTTTTTAATTTAATTGACAAACTGAATTAAGAGATTCGATTTTTTGACGGAAAACCATTTGAAGGTTTTATTCGTAGTGTCTTTTTGCCTGTTTTTGTGGTTATATTGATAAATTACGAATCGAAAAACACAACATCTAACGAATGAAAAAATATTCCTTTTTTGCAGCTTTTCTCGCGGCTTTTGTTTTGACATTTTCAGTTTTCGCCCGCGCCGGCGAACCGGCAATCTGGTCGGTCAACACGCGCGCCGAAGTTTTAAAGGGTGACGCGCGCGGCGTTTCCATTAATGAAAATGGCACGATCACGCTCGCGCCGCGCCTTTCGGAAATTTTCAACACCGAACAATCTTACGTCTGGTCGAGCGCAGTTGACGCGTCCGGCAACGTGTTTTTGGGAACCGGCGGCGACGGGAAAATTTTCCGCGTTGACGCAAACGGTCGCGGCGCGCTTTTTTACGACACAAACGAATTAAATGTGGCGGCAATCGCTGTCGGCGCGCGCGGAGAAATTTACGCCGGAACTGCGCCGGACGGTAAAGTTTACCGAATTGAAGCCAATGGAACGGCAAGCATTTTTTTCGACCCGAAGGAAAAATATATCTGGTCGCTCGCCGTTCTAAACGACGGCAGCGTCGCCGTCGGAACCGGGGAAAACGGTAGGATTTACCGCGTCAGAACGGCGAACGCGACGCCGGAAAGCTCACTTTTATTCGATACGAGCGAAACTCATATTATCAGTTTAGCCGCTGACCGGGCGGGAAATCTTTACGCCGGAACCGACGCGAGCGCCTTGGTTTTGCGATTCGGAACGGACGGAAAACCGTTCGCTTTGCTCGATTCGCCGCTTCGAGAAATTCACGATTTATCAATCGCAGCGGACGGCTCGGTGTATGCGCTCGCGCTCGGCGAATCGGCTTCGACGGCGGCAAAACCGGCTGATGCGGCTACAACCCCGGCAACGCCGGAAAGCGCGACGGTAACGGTCGAAAAACCGAATCCGATGGTGCCGGAAACGCCTGCGAAAAGCCGTTACGATTTAACCGGCGCCAAATCAGCGGTTTACCGTATCTTGCCCGACGGCGGAAACGATGTTTTGTGGAGTTCGACGACCGTTACCGGATTTTCCGTTCACGTTAATCAAACAGGAAACGGCGTCTTTTTGGGGACTTCCGACAAAGGCAGAGTTTACGGCATCGGCAATGACGGGCGCGAAACGCTCGTTCTGCAATCGGACGAAAGCCAGATTTCGACATTGACCGCCGTTGGTCAGAATTTTTACGCAACATCAAGCAATCAAGGCAAACTTTTCCGTTTCGGCACGGAAACCGTTGCCGAAGGAAGCTATGAATCGGCGGTTTTGGACGCCAAATCGGTTGCCGCGTGGGGCAGAATTTGGTGGCGTTCCGCCGGTAACGTGCAGATTCAGACGAGAAGCGGAAATACTGAAAAACCGAACGAAACATGGAGCGCGTGGAGCGCGGCGCTAACTGACGCGAAAGGCGCGCAAATCGCCAGTCCGAAAGCAAAATATCTGCAATGGCGGACGGTTCTGCGCGGTTCGGCAACCGCCGCCAATCTAAGCGAAGTCAATGTTTCGTTTCTCGCACGCAACATCGCGCCCGAAGTTCTTTCGATTCAGATTTTGCCGCCGAGCGTTGGTCTCGCGGCAAATCCGCCGGTTCAGATTGATCCGAACATTGAGCTTTCCGGTCTCGATCCGCAGATTTTCGGCATTCCGAACGTCGCCGTCGCGCCGCGCCGACTTTACCAGCGGGCGGCGACTTCGCTGCAATGGACAGCGGAAGACCGCAACGGCGACCGCATGGAATACGCTGTTTTTTATCGTGAAGCTGGCGAAACTAGCTTTAAACTTCTACGCGATAATCTGATTGATAATTTTCTAACGATTGACGGGCAAACGCTCGCCGACGGACGTTATATTTTCCGCGTCACGGCGCGGGATTCGCTTTCAAACCCGGAAAATCTAGCGCTTTCCGGCGAAAGAACAAGCGAACCGGTTGACGTTGACAACACCGCACCGATTGTTTCGCCAGTCGGCTCGCCGCAAATAAACGGCGAACGCGCTCGCGTTGTCTTTGAAGCGACCGATGCGTCGAGTTTCTTAACCCGCGCTGAATACAGCGTTAACGGCGGCGAATGGCAGACTGTTTATGCCGACGACAGCATTTCCGACAGCCCGCGCGAGCGTTTTACGATAGAAGTTCCTCTTCAAGCAACAGGCGAATACGCCGTTACGCTGCGAGTTTTCGACGTCAACGGAAACGCCGGGAATTCGCGGATTTTGATAAAAAGATGAATAGAAAATAGAAAACAGAAAATGGTTGGGATGTAACTATTCGAACGCTTTTTCTCGAACGCTTTTTCGCTTGACTTGTAAAATTATCTTTTGGGCAGAGACATCGTTTCGCCTTCCGAGTTAATTTCCAATTGCCGCGTCGTGTGTTCGGTTACGCTCGGCGGCGCGGCGAGTTCGCCGGTGTCATAAATTGATTTTTGCGCCGGTTGGACATAATCAGCGCGCGTCGGCGGCAGCGCAGAAGTCACGGGCGCGGAATAAATTTCATCAGGCACGGCTTGCGAGGCAAAAACGGCTTTTTGTTCGGATTTTTTCAATTGTATATATTGCGCGACGCCGCTGCCGAGAATCGAGAAAGCAGGAATCAGCATCCAGAACCACCAGCCGCTCGCCTTTCCGGTGAACGCTAAAATAACCGAAACGACAAGGAAAGCCAAGCCCATAAACATTTTGCCCATCGCGCTTTCCCAACTGACCGGCTTTGACGAATCGCACAACAAGCCGTCCATCTCAATCGGCTTGATCGTTTTGAACTTCTTCATTTTAACGCCCGAATTGACAGCCAGCGCGCCTGCAACGGTTGATAAATCAGTGCCGCAGCTCCGGCAAAATTTTCCCGTCACAGGGTTTTGAGTTCCGCATTTTGGACAAAACATAATATTTATTCAAGGTTTTAGATTCAAAATTCAAGATTCGTAAATTAGATTTAAGCGGCACGATTTTATGATTTAGCTTCGGATGCCTTTTTTGAATCTTGAATCTTAAATTTTGAATCTTGCTTTCTCTGTCTTCTCGCTTCAAAAAGTATTACGCCGCAGGCGACCGAGACGTTCAGTGATTCTATCTGCCCGTGCATCGGAATTCTCACCAAGACATCGCATTTTTCCGCCGTCAAACGATGCAAGCCTTTCCCTTCGCCACCCAAAACAAGTGCTGACGGCTGCGTCCAATCCCAATCGGAATAATCTTTTTCGGCGTCCGCGCTGGTTCCGATTGTCCAAATATTACGCTCTTTCAGTTCTTCAATCAAACGATTGACGTTCGAGATTTTGGCGACTTTGACATATTCGACCGCGCCTGCCGAAGATTTGGCGACCGTTTCTGTCAAACCGACGGCTCGGCGCTCGGGAATAAAAACGCCGTTCGCGCCCGCGCCTTCGACCGAGCGCAAAACCGCGCCCAAATTACGCGGGTCTTCCACGCCGTCGAGTACGACGAGCAAAGCATTTTCTTCACTTTCTTCAATCGCATTGAAAATATCGTCTGCCGCGACGTAATTTGCCGATGCTTTGACCGCGACAACTCCTTGATGATTAACGTCCGTCGTAACCATTCGAGCCAGATTTTCGCGCGTCGTTTTATTGATTAAAATGCCGTTTTCACGAGCCAAATCGAAAATTTCCGACAGACGTTTTTCCCTCGCGCCTTCCGCGACATAGATTTTTTCAACGCCGCGAGCGTTCGCGCGTAAAGATTCGAGAACGGGCAAAACGCCGAAAACAAGCTGCGAATTGGAAGCGGCGGACGGCGAATTTTCATTTCTGAAACGAGGATTCTCATCTCTGAAATTTCTCGTTTTCGCTTCGCTTCGTTCTTCTCGACCTTTTCCTTTCGGTTTTTGTCTTTCTTCTCTCGCCCCGAAATTTCCCTTTTCTCTTTTCCCTTTTCCGTTCATAAACTTTCCCGCAGAAGCCGTGAATATTTGGTAAACTGGCGCCAATTGCTGCTCGTCGCGACGTTTGAAAAATCGAATTTGCCGAAACCGTGACGCTTCAAGCCTTGCGAATCTTTGCGATTTTCGACTTCCCAAACTGCACCCAAAAGCTCTCTGATCGCTCGGTAATCATTGTCGAATTGCGCGTTTGGGACGAATTCTCTAAGTTTTGCTGCGAGCTTTTTCATATTTTCCGTCGCTATCATTCCCTTTTCCGCTTCGAGTGACGAGAAATCAAAACCTTTCGCCAAAATTCGGTATCCGTTCGCATTTTCGCGGCTGTAAATGTCAATCAAACTCTCGTCGGAAGCTGTTTCGCTCGCGTCGAGAATCTTGTTTTCGCCTTTTTTGCGTTTTTCTACTGACTCGGTTTTGCGTTCGTAAATCGCCCCGGAAACGATCAAAATCAAATCTTCGCCACTAATCTCAATGATTTCGCTCGTGTTGAAAAGGATGAGTAAAAGCCGTTCGCCGTCAAATTCTAACCCGCGCAAACGCGTCGGCAAAACGTCTGCCGCGAGTTTTTCGTCGCTGACTATCGAAACTGCGAAACTTTTTTCGTGCAATTTTGCAGCGATCATTTCCGCTTCTTTTTCCGATTCGACGCGGGCGAGCGGCAGCGTTTTTTTCGTCTCGATGATTTTACGCAAAACTTCCGCTTCGAGCCGCAAAATCTTCGCCGCGTCTGATACATCAAATTTTATTCCGTCTGTTAAATCCGGCTGGAAGACCAAATTAAAACCTTTTTCCCAATCTTCGAGCTTTCGCCAGACGGGCTGCAAATTCGCCGCTTGTTCGGCTGAAAGTTCCAGTTCCGCCGCGCAGTAAAAGCATTTCAGACGAATCGGCGGATTCGAGCGCGCGCACTTGCCGCAAACAATCATTTCTCTGGGATTAAAAGCGATGTTTTCCGCCTGAACCGGCAAATCTTTGAGCGATTCCGCCGTTTCGATTTGTTCATTCGCGTTTTCCATATTTCGAGATTATACCGTGAAATGGTATTATTTTATCAAACAATTTGCTTGACCGAATCGTTTAACAAAAGGCAAACTATAAACGGCTTTTTCGCGCGTTGATTGTTTGGCGAAACCGAAGCGGAAAGACGGAAGAATTAAACTTTAATAAACTTTTACAGCATAATTTTCGATATTTTTGTTTTCTTTTTATTAATCGTAATCAGTATTTTATTCATTGATTGACAGCCGAAGTTTCAATTTTCGTTTTTTTCGTTTTTCGTTTCAGCCATTCAGAAACCGCCGGATTTGCCGCCGAAATTTTAATATAAGGCGACAAAAAAATGCAGTTCGACACGACGACAAGTTCCAGCTGGAAATTTGGACATCGCGGTCGCGTGGCGGTCTTTATCGACGGCAACAATCTTTTTCACGCGGCTCGCTTCCACAACATTGATATTGATTACAATAAATTGCTGCGCCTGCTTTTAGGCGACGGCAGACTTTTGCGCGCGTTTTTTTATACGGGCGTTGACGCGGGCGCGGAACGCCAGCAAGGATTTCTGCTCTGGATGCGGCGCAACGGGTTTCGCGTCGTGCAGAAAGAGCTGAAAACCTTTTACGACGGAACGCGCAAAGCTAATCTCGACGTGGAGATTGCGGTAGATATGCTCTCGCTCGCGGGCAGATACGACACGGCGGTTCTGGTTTCCGGCGACGAAGATTTCGTTTACGCTATTAACGCCGTCGCTTATAAAGGGTGTCGCGTCGAAGTCGCCGGTTTCCGCTCGAACACCGCGCCGCGCTTGATTGACGTTGCTGATTTTTTCATTGATCTGGGCGACATCGCCGAGTTGATTCGTAAAGACATCTCGCAGTCCGGCGATTATGATATTCCGTCGTTCATTCCACCCGAAGAATTGCCCGCGCCGGAAATATTACGCGGTGAACGACCGGGAAATTTTCCCCGCGTGCCGCCGAAAGTTCCGTTTGAAACAAATTTCGCCGACGAAGAATCCGAAGATTTAACGGATTTTGTCCGCGTCACCGACGACCGATGAAATTGTTCACACTCGAAGAAGCGAATGAAACTTTAATCGTCGTGCGCCCGAAACTGTCGGCGATTCAAGCTCATTACGCGCTGATCGCCTCAATGCGCGATAACGCACGTGAAGCGGCGAGCGCGTCAGACCGCGGCGGCGGGATGGCGGGCGGGACGACTTACGTCAAAACGCTTTACGAAATCGGCAAATTGACGACCGAGCTGCACGAACTCGGCGTCGAGCTGAAAGATTATTCGCGCGGGCTGATTGATTTTCCGTCAATGAAGGACGGTCGCGTCGTTTTGCTCTGCTGGCAATTAGGTGAAGGCGACGAAATCGAGTGGTGGCACGAAATCGAAGCGGGTTTTGCGGGACGACAACCATTATGATTCAAGGTTTAAGATTCAGGATTCGGGATTTAAGATCAAAGACGTTAAATTTTGAATTTTAAATCTTGAATCTTGAATCTTAAACCTTGAATCTTAAATTCAGAAAACTTCTATTTCCCTACAATTTACTGTTGACGCCTTAAAGTAGTTTCTGATAACATCACCTCAGTTTTTACAATTCAGAGGAATTTCCCAAATCACGTCCGTTTTATTTTCCAATTTATATTTTTTGCTATGAACTGCCCTGTTTGTAATCGAACTTTAGCGTCAACTTTGTCAATCTGCCCGAGCTGCGGCGCGATGATGAACGATTCCGTCCGCGAAGAACTCGAAATCAAAGCGACACCGAACGGCAATTTGTTAAACCAAGTCAGGAAAGGAGTTTCCGCAATGCAGAGTAAACCGAATCAGCCGAAAATGGCTGCGCCTCCGAAACCGATCTTCACCGCACGCGATACCGGCGAGCTGTTAAAAAAGCCCGCCGCGCCGCCTCAGCCGACAGTCGAGTCGTCTCCGACGCTCGTCGAGTTTCAAAATAAAAACGCGACGCTTCCCGATTGGCGTTTGAAAATGCAGAATGCCGTTCGCCAAAGAATAGAAAATCCGGCGGGCGAGGAAAACGCTCCGAAAGAAATTCAGCAGCAAACGCGTCTCGTCACAAGCGGCGCGAATGCGCTCAAACCGCAAATTGTTGAGGAAATCGTTTCCGAACCGCTCAAAAATGAAAAAGTGGCAAATGCTCTGAAACGCATCGAACTTTCGCGAAAAGCGTTTTTTGTCGAAGAAACTGCGCCTGAAACGGACGTCGCTGACGATGCGAGTCAAAACAAAAATTACCCGTTTTATATCGCCGCGCGAACAAACGAAACTGCTGCCAAGCCTGCCGACAGCAAAGCATCGGTCAACGCGCCGCCGAAACCGAAGCTCGTCACAAATCCCACACGCAATGCTGACGGCGAGTTGGACACGAACAAATTGCCGCCGCTGCCGATGAAATCAACGACCAGTTTCGATATGGTTGCGGCTGAAGCGCAAACGGAAATCGCCGACCCGCAAACAAATAAAGCAATTGAGCCGGTGATGTTGACCGAAACGGCAGTTCAGGAAAAAATCTTCGAAACTCAGGAAGTTGAAGAATCCGACGATCTAGCGCCGTTTGCGATGCGTTTTAACGCCGGACTTTTCGATTTGATTATCGGCTCGTTCGCGTCGTTCGTTCTGCTCGCGCCGTTTATGCTTTCCGGCGGCGAATGGATGACGTTTACCGGTCTGCTCGCGTTTGCTGCAACGCTTTCGGTCGTGATGTTTATTTATTTAACGTCGTCGATCGGAATGTTCGGCAGAAGCATCGGAATGCGTCTTTTCTCGCTCGAACTCGTCGATGTCGAACAAAACGAATACCCGACGTTTCATCAGGCGGCTGTCAGCTCGTCGGTTTATCTTTTATCGCTCATTTTCGGCGGCATCGGATTTTTGACGATTCCGTTCAACGAAGAAAAACGCGCCGTTCACGATATTGTTTCGGGAACGATCGTCGTCAAAGAATACTAAAGCAAGTTCAAAGCTCGAGGTTCAAGATTTAAGGTTTCATTTTTGCGACTTTGAATTTTGAACCTCGAACTTTAAACTCACCTTTGTGAATGTAGAAACTCTCGAAAAAATCCGCGACGAACTCGCCGAACGACTCATCGGACAAAAATTCGGAAAAATCTTTCCGCTCGCCAAATTACAGCTGGCGATTGATTTTCGTCTGCACGATTCCAATTACCTTTTCGTTAGCGTCGAACCGAACGCGCCGCGCATTTATTTAATCAAACGACGTCTGCGCGATCTGGAAAAACTCGCCGCGCATTCGTCGCCGTTCGTGCTTTTTCTCCGTAAAAAATTGGCGCACGCCGTTTTGCAAAACGTCTCGCAAATACCGAACGAGCGCGTTCTGCGTTTTGCATTCGAGGCGCAAACCGAACTCGGCGAAACCGAAAATTATTCGCTGATCGTTCAGTTGACCGGACGTTCATCGAATCTTTTCCTGATCGACGAAAAAGATTTCGTGCTCGATTCCATCCGCGAAACTTTCGGCGACGGGCAGGAAACAGGCAGCAAATACGCGCCGCCGAGCCGTGGCGAAGAGAAAGAAAGAAAAGGCGGCAGCGAGATTTTTTCGGCGGGAAATTTCGAGAGTTTGTCGGAAAGTCTGGATAATTTTTATCTCGAAAAAGAAGCGGAACAGCGTTTTCAGGTTCGAGCGAAAGCGGCGGCGTCAAAACTCAAACAGGAAATCGGCAAACGAGAAAAGCTCGTTAAAAAGCTCAATCAGGATTTAACGAATCACGGCGACGCGGAAAAATGGAAGCGTTCCGGCGATTTGATTCTGGCAAATCTCGCCGACGCCGTGCGGATGGACGGAAAAATTCTCGTCGTTGATTATTTCGACGAAAACATTCCGACCGTCGAAATCGAAGCCGACGAAAACGATTCGCTGACAACGGCGGCGGAAAAGTTTTTTCGCCGTTACACGAAAGCGCGCAACGCCAAAGAGGAAATTTCCAAACGACTCGAAATTCTGAAAAGTGAACTCGAAGAATTAAACAGGAAAAAGGCGCGTCTCGACGAAGCAATTGCGGAAAGAGACGAATCAACGATTGACGAATTTTCAGCCGAGAAAATCGAAAAACTGCCGGTCAAACAAAGAGAAAAACACGCCGACAGTTTCACGGGAGCGCGTCGTTTCACTTCGAGCGAAGGTTACGAAATTCTGGTCGGAAAAGCGTCGAAAGACAATGATTATTTAACGTTTCGCATAGCCAAAGCGCCGGATTTATGGATGCACGCCGCCGATTATCCTGGTTCGCACGTCGTCGTCCGCAATCCGAGCCGGCAGGAAATACCGCCGAAAACCTTGATCGAAGCCGCTCAAATCGCCGCTTTTTACAGCCACGCGCGAGCACAGCCGAAAGTCGCAGTTCATTACACCCCGAAAAAATTCGTCAATAAACCGAAAGGCGCGGCTGCCGGATTAGTAAGTTTGTCGAGCTTTAAAACAATTTTAGTTGAACCGAAAATAGAGGTTAAAATGGAAAGCTAAAAATAGAAAATGGAAAATCAGAGACGACTCTTTGATTTTCCATTTTCTATTTTTTTATTCAGCTACTACTTTTTCTACGTTTTCGCGCATTTCTTTAATGACTTTCGGACTGCCGCCGAGAAAAACGCCGCGCAAATGTCCTTGACGGTCAACGAGAAAACTTTGCGGAATGCCGTTGAATTTGCTGACTTTAAGGAGTTCGCGGTAAAGATTCTCATCCGCCCAGGCGAGCTGGTAATTGAGCTTCATATCTTCGGCAAACGGTTTGATTTGTTCAGGCGTTTCGTCGTCCACATTAAAGCCGATGACCTTAAAGCCCTTTGACTTAAACTCGTTTTCCATCGCAACGAGTTCGGGCATTTCCTTACGGCACGGACCGCACCACGTCGCCCACAAATTGAGCAAAAGAACGCTGCCTTTAAGGTTTTCGATTTTCGTCGTCTCGCCTTCGAGAGTTTTGTATTCGGCTTGCGCGACTTTTTCCGGCACAGGCGGATATTCCGAAGATTTGTTTTCGGCTGACGCGGAATTGGCAGCCGTTTCTGTTTTGTTATTCGCTGAAGTTTTTTCGTCAACCGTACTTTGCTGTGAATTCGACGTGCTCGAGCAAGCCGAAAACCCTGAAAAAACAACGCTCAAAATCGCCAACGAACCGAAAGTTTTTAATATTTTTTTCATTAAGACCTCATTAACGCGTATCTTTGAGACGCAAAATAACCAACGTCGCAAACGTCAATATAAAAAACATTAGCATTAAAACCGACTGATTTAAAACCGCGTTCATCCACGGGTGCAGAAACGTCACGTAACCGCTCAAATCTTCGGGAATCTTTTTCGGTTCGGCAAGCTCAGGCGGTTCTCGCAGCGTAGGCAAACCGGTCGCTTGCCCATTTCGCAAATCAGTTTCCAAATCGCGCAACTTTTCTCCGATGGAAATTTTGAACGCATCCAAATCCTTTTTCGCGTCAACAATACGGCGGTCATTTTCCGTTTCGACAAATTTATAAAGCCCGAGTCCGCGCGTTTTATCGCCGGGTGACGCGCCTTCCGGTTCGAGCGTGTCGAGTGCGGAAAAACGCTTCAGCGAATCGAACGACCACGCGGCGGGCATCGTCAAACCGGCGAAGCGTGTCGCTCCGTGCGGAACGCCGACGATTCCCGAAAAAAGAATTTGCGGAATCAAAATCAAAGGCACGAGACTCGTCGCCATTTGCGAAGTTTTAACGAGCGCCGAAATCAAAAGACCGAGTGCGATGCCGACTCCGGCGGTCAAAATTATCGTCCACAATTGCGGAACGCTGAACGCGACGCCCGGCATTTTCATCGCGCCGATTAAATCGAAAAATTTGAGCGGGGCGAACAGCAAAACGCACTGCAAAATGACAATGACGCCGAGCACGAAAATTTTCGACGCGAGATACGGCGTAATGCCGAGATTCACCATTCGCTCGCGGCGATAAATCGGCTTTTCCCGGACGATTTCGCGCGCCGCGATTGATGTTCCGAACCAGACGGCGACGAGCGACAAAACGAAATAAACGAAATCACGCGGCTGGTTTGCTTCCGTCACGAAAAACGTCAGAAAGGCGATAACGGGTGCTTGCGCGAAAAGTATGAAAAGCGTCAGTTTGTCTTTCAAAAGCGTATCGGCGTAGCGATGCGAAAGCGTGAAAAATTGCCGAAAAGCGCCGACGATTCCGAGACGATTTTTTTTGTGAACGCCGCCGGACTGCGCCGCGCCGACTTCTTTGAGCGGTTCGGCGATATTACGCCTGTAAACGTCGGTTTGCGCGAATTTTCGTTTCCATTCGTCCGCAGTCTGCGCATTATTTTTTTGTTCGGTCGGCGCTTCGAGGCGGTCGTAAAGCTCTTTGAAGTTTGCCGCCTGAAAATGACTCAGCGTTTGGTCTGGCGTTCCGTAAAAAACGAGTTTTCCGCTGATTAAAACGACGATTTTGTCGAAAAGCCGGACGTTTTCCATCGCGTGCGTCGTCAAAATCACCGTTCGACCGGATTCGGCGATCTGGCGAAAAAGCCGCATTATTTTTTCTTCCGTGCGCGGGTCTAAACCGGAAGTCGGTTCGTCGAGAAAAATGATGGACGGTTTGGTTATCAATTCGACCGCGACGGAAACTCGTTTGCGCTGTCCGCCGGAAAGCTGTCTGACTGAAATGTCTCGCTTTTCTGCGAGTTCGGTTACGTCGAGAACTTCCTCAATTATCTGATTTATTTCGGCGTTTAAAACGTCGCCGGAAAGCCGCAGTTTAGCGACGTAATACAGCGTTTTGTAAACCGAAAGCTCGTCGTGAAGAACATCCGTTTGCGGCACGTAACCGACGGATTGTTTGAGCGCGTCGAAATTACTGTATAAATCGAGATTGTTTATCAAAACGCTGCCCGCCGAAGCCGGTTCCGCTCCGCTCAGAGCGTTCATCAAAGTTGATTTTCCCGCGCCGGACGCGCCCAAAAATCCGACGAACTCGTTCGGCTGAATCGAAAGCGAAACTTCGTCGAGCAGGCGAATGCCGCCCGCCGAAGTTTTCACGTCGCGCGTTAAAGCGACCGCATCGAGCCGCGTTTTCGAGCGCGTATCGTAAACAAGTACGTTTTCCGCCGCGTCAATTTCAATTAAAAACGAGCCGATTTGCGCCGTCTCGCCGGTCGTGATGACACGCCGCGAAATGCGTTCGCCGCCTACGAAAACGCCGTTCGTCGAGCCTGAATCTTCAATAGCAATTCCCGAACTCGTCCGCAATAGCCGCGCGTGGCGATTGGAAATCTGCAAACCGTCGAGTTTGATGTCCGAGGCGGCGCGTCCGATTGTCAATTCTTTTTTATCGCCGAACGAAACCGACAGAACAAGCTGAGGCTGATTTTTTTGATTTTTGGCGGCATTTCCAATTAATCCGTCGGCTTTAAAGACCATTGTTTTCGCGCCGACTTTTTCCGTTTCCGGCAAAATGTCAGCGAGATTAACGGCTGGCAGCGAACGCTGACCGACAAGATTCGCGCTTTTTGGGGCAATCCGTGACGGCGCGAGAAACCGCAAAATCGGTCCGCCGATGCCGAGTTCGATGCGGTCTTCGTGGTAAAGCGTCGTCGGCGCGGAGATTCTCTGCCCGTTGATCAAAGTGCCGTTAAAACTGCCGTTATCGTAAACGATAAAGTTGTCGGACTCGTGCCGGATTTCCGCGTGACGCCGCGAAACCATCTGAACTGAGGTTGCCGTCCGCACATCGCAGGCGGCGTCGCGTCCGAGCCAGACGCTTGGTTTATCTAATTTAAAAGGCGGTTTATCATCCGCGCCGATAAATTCGAGACGCGCGGTTTCAGATTCAGATGATTTGTTACTCGCCAGCGTTTTCGGCGACGTGTCGAAATTCGGAATGTTGTGCGGAACGATTTTTTGCTGCTGTTTAAACGGAGTTTCGTTCACCATCACCGCGGGCGCAGCTTGTAATGGATTATTTGAAAAGTTTTCGCGCGGCGGCAAATTGTCCGGCGCATCCGATGTAACTTCAAACCAAACAACATGCAAAATCGGACCGTTTTTGCCAAATTGAATTTGATTGCCGACGACGAGCGTTCGCGGCTGGCTGATTCTTTGCCCGTCAACAAACGTGCCGTAGCTCGAATTCAAATCGTGCAAAATCCAATTTCCGTTTTCGTAACGAAGTTCGGCGTGTTTGCGCGAAACCATCGGATATTTTTTGTTCTCGAACGCGATGTCGCATTCAGCCGACACGTCGCGCCCGACCAGAATGACCGCTTGAGCGTAAACTTGTTCGGGCATTTGCCCGCCGTTTGATTTTTCTTCGGCTAAGACGATTTTCATCGGTTAATTGGCGGAAAGGCTGATTGCGGTAATTTTAGCTTACGAAGCAATAAAAAAAAAGAGATAGAACGCAGATAACGCGGATTAAGCTGATTTTTGCGAATTACAAAACAAATTCAACAAATATAAAAGTTAAATTTTATTTTCTTATCCGTCTTAATCTGCCAAATCCGCGTTTATCAGCGTTCTATTTCCCGCCCGCTAAAAATTCCCGTTCGGCTCGAACGTCTGCAAAACAGCGGCGAGTTCGCCTTTTGTTCCCACATCGTCAACGCTCAATACATCTGGCGCAAGCGATGTGGCGAGCATCGTGATTTCGTAGCCGCTGCGCGCGCCGGAACGCGACGCCGGAATGAACAAACGCCGTCCCCAAACGATCATTTTTTCGCCGTTTGCGACGCCGCCGCCCTGAAATTTGACTTCGTAAGCGCGCCAGCCGCCGTTGATTGTCGTTTCGCCTTCGGAAAGCGTTTGATAATTCGGTATTAAAGATTCCAAAGTTTCGTTCGTTTCCTTGACGAGCTGCGGAAAACGCGCCGCGTCATCTTTAAAAGTTCCGCGGCTGTCGTAATAACTGATGAGCATCTGCTCGGACAATTTGCCGTCTTTTGTTTTGGAAATATCGAGAAATTTTCCTCGCCCGCCTGCTTTTCCGCTTTCGGCAATTTGATTTACCTTCCAACTTTGCGGGTAGTAAAGCGAAAAGCCGAGAAAATTGCTCAGCAAATCGCCTTTCAGATTTTGTTTGCCGTTTTGAAAATAAATCGAATCCGGCGGCTGTTCGACGCGGCGAGGAAGCGGCGCGGTTTCAATATCGCCGAGCGTCGAAGCCGGGCTCGGAATGACGGCGGCGACTGGCGCGGCGTTAGTTTGTGCCGGCAAAGCATTTGGCGGCACGGCGACGAAATCCGTTTCCGTTTGGCGGTTAAGCGAATAAAACCAAACGCCCAAAACCGCAGCCAATAACACCAGCAAACCCAGCAGCGACAATAGAGTCAAGCTGAAACTGTTGTTTTTCGGCGGTTCGGGCGAACGCCGCGTCCACAAATCGCCGGTTGATTTTGTTTCGGAAACGTCTGCGCCGACGCAAGGCGGCGCGACAAACGCGCCGCTGTCAAACACGAAATTTTCTTCGGCTTGAGTTTTCATTTTGTGTTTTTCGATTTCTCGATTTTCGATCTCTCCGATTTCCGCGGCGGCAGTTTTAATTTCCGGCGTTTGAATTTCAGTTTCGTCATCGAGAATCTCGATTTCGGCGTTTGTTAAATTTTCGAGAAAAAAAGGCGCGGCTGATTTTGGAATCGTCGGTTCTTTTGTCGCTCCGGACAAATCCATTTTTGCGGACGGAGCGATTTCCGCTTTATTTTCCGCAGGATTTAATAAAGCGTTGTAAAAAGCGTCGCCGAAATCACGCGCTTTCGAATAACGAGCAGTCGGCTCGAAAGCGAGCGCTTTTTCCAGAATCGCGTCAACCGAAGCGGGCAAATCGAATCGCAAATTCGTCGGGCGAACGGTCAAACCTTCACTCTGCGTTTTCAAAAGATCGCGCGGATTTTCCGCCGAAAACGGCAGGCGATTCGTCAGCATTTGATATGCGATGACAGCCAGCGAATAAACGTCGCTCGCAAAAGTCGCCGGTTTCCCTTCTAGAATTTCCGGCGCTTTGTAAGCGAGATTTCCCGGGTGAAGTTTGCCGCCCGCCGTTCCGAAATTCGTCAGTTTGACTAGCTCGGCTCCGGCTTCGTTGACGGTTAAAAGAACGCTTTCCGGTTTTAAGTTTCGATGCAGAACACCGTTTTGATGCGCTTCGCTCAAAGCGCGCGCGACTTGACGAATGATTCGCGCCGCGCGCTGGATGTTTAATTGTCCGGCTTTTTTCATCAAATCCCGAATCGAATCTGCTTCGGCGTATTCGCTGACAACGAACGGGTTGCCTTCGACGAGTTCGCCCGAATCAATGACGCGAGCGATATTCGGATGATTGACGTGCGAAAGCGCGACTATTTCATCCACGTAAACGCTTCCACTCAAATCTTCGCCGTCGGTTAAAACTCTGACCAAAACTTTTTTGCGTTGCGCGAGCCGATCTTCCGCCAAATATGCGATAGTCGTCTCGTCTTCGCCGAGCAGAGCGACGATTTCGTAACGACCTTTGACGGTTTGCCCGATTAAAACACGCGGATTTTCTCGGCTCAACGCCGCCCGATTGACCGGATTCGTTTTGCGGTCTCCGACTTCCGCCGTGCCCGACGGAACTTCGTCGCGCTTGACGTTTCTCGCCGATGGTTTGATTGACATATCCGGCATCGGCTCAAGTTCGAGTTCTATTTCGTCACCTGAGTAAAACGGCTTTTTATCGGGCGATGACAAGTCGTTCACGCTAAGCGGATCAAGCGTCGTGAAGCGAGGAAGCGCGGCAAACTTATCTTCGATTTTTTCGTTGGGCGCACGTTTTCCGACTAAATTCGTAAAAACGCCGCTTGCGCCTGCTGATTTCGGAGAATTCGGGGCGGGCATTAGTCTCGCGCCGTCATTCGTGCAAAACCTTTGTGTCGCGGCTTCATAATATTGCTGACATTTTGGACAATAAAGCATTTTGTTTACCGTTGAAACAGACATTTTATCGAAACCTTTTCTGATTGAATAAAGCAAAATCGCAAAGGCGTTCTCACGTCAAATACGTTTAATTCTCCGGGATTTTCAATAAAATGTGTCGAAAGTAGAAAGTGAATGAGTGACAAAGCTGTAAATCATCAACAATTAATGAAATAAAAACATAAAAGTTTTCGCATCGGACGATCGATTTTTCACATTTTCACGGTTTCATTAATTTATTTTCCTGCCTAGCTTTTCTGCGCTTCGGCTAATTTCGTAACTAAAATCGCTTTTTCCGCGTCGAGTTCGATTGCCTTTTGGTAAACCCGCACCGCGTCTTTAGCTTTGCGGGCGCGAAGAAAACCGTCGCCGACGGCTTCAAATTCCTGCGCGAGGCGTTTGCGCTCGTTCGGCGAAACGATTTTCAGCGCGCGCAAAAGCGATTTTTCCGCCGCGTCGAATTTGTTCTGCCGCGCATACATCGAACCGAGCAGCATATATGCGACGAAACCGTTCGGGCTGACATCGGCGCTCTTTTTCAAAACCGTTTCGGCTTCGTCGTAATTGCCGCTTGCCGTTAAAGCGCGACCGAGCAGAAAAAGCGCGGTCGGATGTTTCGGATCCTGCTTCAAAGCACGACGCAGAAGATCTTCGGATTCCGCATAACGCTGCTGCGACTGCATCACATCGGCGACCAGAATCATCGTCGGCACGTCGGTCGCTAATTGAATCGCGCTGCGATACGCTGCGCTCGATTCGTCCGATTTTCCGAGACGGCGCAAAAGCTTGCCGAGATGCGCGTAAGCGAGCGCGAAAGTCGGATCGAGCTGAATCGCTTTTCGGTAAGCGTTTTGCGTTTCGTTGCCGATGACGCCGCCGAGTTCGAGGGCGACTCCGAGCTGATCATACGCGACGGCGTTGTTCGGACTTAATTCAATCGCGCGTCTGGCGGTTTTCGCGGCTTCGGCGTATCTTTCCGACAGATTCGTTCCGGCAATCGGCTGCGTTAAAACGTAACCGAGCGCGATGTGCGCTTCGCTGCTTGTCGGTTCGAGCGCGATGGCGACGCGATACGCTCGTTCGGCTTCTTCCCAACGCTGCTGATCACTGAACAAATTTCCCAAACCGTAAACGGCGCGAAAATCCGTATTATTGAATTTTTGCGCCCGCAAATAAGCCGCTTCGGCGCGCTCGTAATTGCGCTCGTCACGCGCTTGATTGCCTTCTTCTATCGCCCGCTCGAATTCCGCGCTGAAATCTTCGCGCACTGGCTGCCCGACCGTGATGATAGTATTTTTGTTCGATGGCGCGGCTTCGATTTTCGGTTTATCGGCTGTTTCGGAACGATTATCTACCGCCGATTTGATTGGAATTATTGTTTTTCTTGAGTTTACCGCCGCACTTGAATTTGCTGTTTTATCTGAACTTGCCGTTTTGTTTGAATTCTTTGGCTTATTTACGTTCCCTGTTTTATTTGAATCAGTTGATTTGTTTGAATCGCGCGCTGTAGCTGCTGTTTTAACGACTGATTTTGATTTAGCTTTGACAGGAGTTTTAGCGACGGGCGGCGCGGCATTCGTTTTTTTCGGAGTCGGTTTCTTCGCGGGCGCTGAATTACTTTTCGGTTTCGCTTTCGGCGAACCGAAGAGCGTGTTGCTGCTGCCCAAATCCTGAGCGAGCGCGCTCGCTACGGAAAAGAAAAAAACAAACGACAAAAAGAAAAATTTAGAACTGCTCAACATAAAATATAAAAGCCCTCAAACTTGAAGATCAACCGGAACGCACGAGCCGGAAACCGAGTTCCACGCTTCGCTTTTTCGCACCGATTTCCTGTCGAAACGCCGCCGTAATCGCGAGTTCGCCGGAAGATTTCTGATAAGCCGAGCCGCCGCGCACCATCAAAAATGTTTCCTTGACATCTCTCCGCTCGAGCGTATTATTACCCGGATAAAGCTTCGCTTCAGTGCTCGTCCACTCAAAAACATTGCCGATTAAATCCTGCACGCCCCAACTGTTCGGACATGATTTCGTGCCGACGGCTTTCGCTTCATCCATCGATTCGTCCAAAACGGCGCAGCGGCTTTCGTATTTATCGCCCCACGGGAAAAGATTGTTTTTCGCGCCATTACGAGCGGCATATTCCCATTCTTCTTCGGTCGGCAGGCGATAAGTTAAATTATCACGCTTCGAACGCCATGCGGCAAAAGCTTTAACGTCGTCAATGTTGACGAAACGAACCGGCATTTGTTCGTGCCCGACTCTCGGTCGCTCATTAACCCAATGGTCGGGAAGCGGTTTGTAACCGGTTTCACTCGTAAAAGCGAAATATTCGGCATTGGTCACTTCCGTTTTATCCATCCAAAAATCGCTGACGGTTACTTCGTGCGCGGGTTTTTCGTTTTCCCTTCCGTTGTTGCGTCCCATCAGAAATGTGCCGCCCGTAATTTTCGCCATTTCGGCTTTGATCGGCGGAGCGACGGTCGGCGTTGTCGGCGGCGTCTGCTGCTGCTGCGCATTAGCGACGCCCGTGTTGTCGGCAATTTTTCCGCCGCCGAGAAAACCGAGCGCGTATGCGCCGCCGATGGCAATAGTAGCAAGTAATAATAAAGCCGGAATTCCAATAATCGCTAGACTGAGCGGTGAAAGAGCCGCTTTTTTCGGCGGCACCGACTCGACGGCGATTTTTTGATCGCCGGTTTGCCAGTTATTCTGATGCACGGTTTTATGCGGCTCGAAATTTTCCGATTGCGTAGAGGAAAATTTCGACGGCGTATTCAGTGAGCGGTTGTTTGAAACCGACGACTGTGTCGAAGCAATCGTCGCCGCCGGCTTTGGAATCGCGTCTTTGTCTTCTTGCGCGGCGCGGAGTTCTGCGACGACCTGACGCGGCTTATCGTCGCAGAAAATTTCGTCTTCCCAATCTTCAAAACCATCATGGCTGACGCGCAAAAAATGATTTCCGCTCTGAATGCCTTCGAGAAACAATAATCCGTCGGGTTTGCTTTGACCAACCGCCACATTATCGACAAAAACTCTCGCTTTTGGCGGATTCGTCAGAATGCTGAGCGGCGCGGCAAGCGGCATTGACGGGTTTGTCGTCATTCCGAGACTGCGCCCGGACGGAACGCCGATGGCATTTTGCAGTTCGCCGATCATCATCTCGACCGACGCGGTGCGTTTTTCCGGATCTTTTTCGAGCGTGTGACGAACGGCAAGCTCGATCTGCGGCGAAACGCTGATGCCGAGTTCGGCGAATGTCGGCGGCGGGTCGGTCAGATGTTTTTTCATAATCGCCGGAATCGAACTGCCTTTGAAAGGCACGTCACCGGTCAGCATCTGAAAAAGCATCACGCCGAGGGAATAAATATCCGAACGCGCGTCCGGATCTTCGTCCGACCATTGTTCGGGCGCCATATAATAAGGCGAACCCATTAAACCGGTCGTCTGCGCCTGAATAAACGAGCCGAGCAGTTCGCCGGATTTGATTTTCGCCAACCCGAAATCAAGGATTTTAACCGCTTCGGACAGAGTGTTTTTGCCCTTGGAAATCATTATGTTGAGCGGTTTCAAGTCTCGATGCACAATTCCCTGATGATGCGCCGCGCCGATGCCGCTGCAAATCGCCGTTATCAATTCGAGCGCTTTTTCCGGCGCGAGTCGTCCTTCGCGCGTCAAAAGATCGTGCAAAGATTCGCCCTCGACGAATTCCATTACGAGAAACGGCATCGTGCCCATCGCCACGCCGTAGTCGGTCGTGCTGACGACGTTGTGATGACGAATCGCGGCGGCGGCGAGCGCTTCCTGTCGAAAGCGCGTGACTAATTGCGGATCGTTGCCGACCAAATCCGGCAGAATGACTTTGATGGCGTGCTGAGTTTTCAGATATGAGTGCCGGGCGCAGTAAACAACGCCCATTCCGCCTTGTCCGAGTCGTTTTTCGAGATGGTATTTCCCTTCCAAAACCGGCTCGCCGCTGATCGTATGAAACGTCGGCATACCGTCCGACGGGCAGACGCTGACATCATCGGTATAACACTTTTTGCAATGTTGGCACTCTTTCATTTTTATTTTCAGGGTAAAGCAGAAAACATTTTCCAAATACTTCACGCGCGCTCAATAGAAATAGACGACGATTTTGTAAAAATGTTGCGATAAGATTTTAGTTTTTTTACAGTATTCAAGCAAGCAAAAAACGAAAAACGCGGATTGAGGCGATTAATCAACCCGCGTTTTTTCGTTTCTCGCCTGAATTTCAAACTCGCGACGGATATCGCCGAGAGCAGACTTTAAACAGGTTAAAGCCTAAAAAAACCAATCATCCTTTGACGACGATATTAACCAGACGTTTCGGCACGACGACGATTTTGACGATTTGTTTACCGCTCGTCTGTTCCTGCACCTTCGCGTCCGCTAAAGCCATTTGTTCTAATTGTTCGTTCGTCGCGTCAGGTGAAGCGAGAACGCGCGTGCGCAATTTACCGTTGATTTGCACCGGAATTTCGATTTCTTCCTCACGCGCCAGTTCTTCGCTGTATTCGGGAAAACGCGCTTCATTAACTAAAATTCCTTCGTCATTGCCGACGATGTTTGCGTAAAGTTCTTCCGCCGTATGCGGCGCGAACGGCGCGAGCATCAAAACTAAACTCTCGACGGCTTCGCGCAAAACGAAAACGTCCGATTCGCTCGCCGTTTCCGGCTCGACTTTGAGATCGTGAATCGAGTTCGATAATTCCATCAAAGCTGCGACCGGCGTATTGAACTGCAAAGATTCAAAGTTTTCCGTAATACGCTTGATCGTTTGATGCGTTTTACGCTGCAATTTTCTAGCTTCGGCGGAAAACTCTTGATTTTGAATCTTGAATTCTGAATCTTGAATCTTTTCTTGCCATTTCCAAACGAAACGCCAAACGCGCTGCAAAAACCTGACCGCGCCTTCGATGCCCGATTCGTTCCAGACCAATTCGTTTTCGGCGGGCGCGGCGAACAAAACGAACAAGCGCGCCGCGTCAGCACCGTAAATCTCGACCATTTCGTCCGGGTCAACGCCGTTACCTTTTGATTTCGACATTCGTTCGATCGCCGATTTCAAAACCGTTCCGTCCGCCGATTTCGCCGTGATGATTTTCCCTTTCGCGTCGCGCTCGACAGAAACAGACGACGGCGCGTGGTAAACACGTTTGCCTTTTTCGTCCGGCTCGTCCGGATTCGGAATCTCGTCGAAAAACGTCTCACCGATGACCATTCCCTGCGTCAAAAGACGTTTGACCGGCTCGCTGAAATAGACTAATCCCATATCGCGCATCGCTTTCGTCCAGAAACGCGTATAAATCAAATGCATGACGGCGTGATCGTCGCCGCCGACGTATTGGTCAACCGGCGTCCAGTAAGCCGCGATTTTCGGGTCAAAAGGCATCTCCGCGTTGTGCGGGTCAATGTAGCGAAAATAATACCAGCACGAATCAACGAACGTGTCCATCGTGTCGGTTTCGCGTTTCGCCGCTTCGCCGCAGTTCGGACAATTCGTGTTGACGAAACTTTCGACTCTCGCTAAAGGTGATTCGCCAGTGCCCGTAAAATCAACTTTTTCCGGCAATTCGATTGGCAGATTCTCGTACTTTTCCGCCACGACGCCGCATTTTTCGCAGTAAACAATCGGAATCGGCGCGCCCCAGAATCTTTGCCGCGAAACGCCCCAATCGCGCAGGCGATAAGTCGTCGCCGCTTCGCCGAAGCCGTGTTTTTCGGCATATTCTGCCATTTCCTTTTTCGCGTCTTCGCTCGTTCTACCGCTCCATTCGCCGGAATTGACGACAGCGCCGTAATCGAAAAACGCCGAATCAATCATTTCGTCGTGCGCCAGTTTGTTGTCGTTGGAAATTTCATGAGCGTTTCCGCGCGGCTCGATGACGGCTTTAATCGGCAAATCATATTTTCGGGCAAACTCGAAATCGCGCTCGTCGTGCGCCGGAACGCTCATCACCGCACCGGTTCCGTATTCGATCAAAACGTAATTCGCCGCCCAAATCGGCAGTTCCTCGCCCGAAAACGGATTAACCGCTTTCAAGCCGGTGTCAACGCCTTCTTTTTCCGGTTCGGCTTCGTGATCCGTAACTTTTAATTTGTCGGCTTTGATTTTTTCGATGACAGCTTTGGTTTCATCGGAAAAACTCGCGTAATTCGCCTCGATAATCGGATGTTCCGCCGCGACGACAATCGCGTTAGCGCCGTAAATCGTGTCAATTCGCGTCGTAAAAACCCGAACGGATTCAGGATTTAAGGATTCAGATTCAAAATTGTTATGATCTTCCGAATCTTGAATCTTGAATTTTGAATCTTGAATCTTGAATTCGACAAATGCGCCTTCCGAGCGTCCGATCCAATCGCGCTGGCGTTTCAAAACCTTTTCCGCCCAGCCCGCTTCGACTTCCGCCATATCGTCGAGCAGTTGGTCGGCGTAAGCGGTGGTGCGGAAAAACCACTGCTCCAAATCTTTTTTCTCGACCGACGCGCCGCAGCGCCAGCAAATTCCGCCGCTCGCCTGTTCGTTTGACAGCGTGGCTTTTTCGTTCGGACACCAATTGACCTGCGACAATTTCTTATACGCCAAGCCCATTTCGTACATTTTCAGGAAAAACCATTGATCGAATTTATAATAATCCGGTCGATGTGCTGCCATCTCGCGCCGCCAATCGTAGCTCAAACCCAATCGCTGCAACTGCCCGCGCATGTGTTTGATGTTTTCTTCCGTCCAGTCGCGCGGATTGACGCCGCGCTTGATCGCGGCTTCTTCCGCCGGCTGTCCGAACGAATCCCAGCCAATCGGATGCAGCACGTTGAAACCTTTCAAGCGTTTATACCATGCCAGCGCGTCGCCGATTGAATAATTGCGAACGTGTCCCATATGCAGATTGCCCGACGGGTAAGGCAGCATTTCCAGCTGGTAAAATTTCGGCTTATCACCGCCGGTTTCGACTTCGAACGCGCCCGTTTCCGTCCATCGCGTCTGCCATTTATCTTCTATTTTCCGTGCGAAATATTTCTCGTCCATATAAAGTTTTATAATTAACTCAGCGAAAAATACGGTCTTAACGCAAGCATTTTTGTATTTTTCGCGGTCGAAATAAAAAGACAATCTTAGCCGTTATTGCTCGATTCATCTAATTTGAATTTTAATTTGATTTTAACTTGCGATTGGCTGCGCCGCGTCGTCGAGAAGAAAATTTCAACGAGCGGCTATCTAAGGACGAGGCTGTTGCGGTAAAAAGTCATACGTTAATTGATAAACTCAAAATTATTTATTGTCAAGTTTTGCCGGTAAACCGACGGTTTTCACTATTTTTTTCGAGCCGGATATTGATTCGTTTCGGGCGTTTATGATAATTTATTTAATGCGCTTTCCATCAAAGTCGCAGGAGTAATAAAACGAAAGATTTAATGATGAAAAAATTTATTTTGAAGGCAGTCATAACTTGAACGATTAAAGTTTGCCGTTTGACTGTCTGCCCGAATCAAAGGAGGAAACGGAGATGGTCAACCAAGAAAATAAAAGTGTCGCCAACGAAATTAACAAATTAAACGAAAACGAAAGTCGAGCCGTTTTAGATTACATTTCCACGCTTCTTACCAAACGTCATTCCAAATCGAAAACCAATCAATCAAGCGACGATTTAATCGTTTCACTGTCGGACGCTTACGAAAACAAGCGCGCCAGACAAGTGTTCGAATGGGAACGCGTGCGCCGCCAAAACGCGCAGCGCGCGGCGTGAGGAACTTAATTACGAATTACGAATTACGAATGACGGCGTTGAAATTTATATTTCAACGCTCGTTGATTCTTTGCGCCTTTTTCGTCTTGGCGGGAAATTCTTTCGCGCAAGATTTCGACGCTTTTGCGGAAACGATTAATCGCGGAAACGCGGAGCAAAAGCGCGAAACGTTGCGCGTCATTCGCAATCTCGAAAGCGAACCGGCTTCGCGCCTCGCCGTTCCGGCGTTGCGCGATTCATCGGAAATCGTTCGCGCGACCGCCGCGTTTTCCGTGATTTTTCTGCCTGCAGATGAAGCTTTCACCGCTCTTTCGCCGCTCTTAAGTGACAAAAAAGAACTCGTTCGCCGCGAAGCCGCCTATGCGCTCGGCAAAACGCGAAATCCGAACGCCGTCGCCGCCCTTTTGCGAGTTTTTCAAAAAGATAAAATTGCGGAAGTCAGAAACGCGGCGATCGTCGCGCTCGGCGAAATCGGCGACGCGGCGGCAATTGACGGCTTGACGCAGATTTTGCGGAGAAAACCTAAAAATGAAGACGATGCCGACGATTTTCTGCGGCGTGCGGCGGCGCGTTCCGTCGGGCAAATCGCGCAGATTATTCAAACCGGCAAAACGGAAGTCATAACGCCGCAAATTTTGTCCGCGCAGCCCAAAAACATCGAAACGGTAAGATTTCCAAAGCTCGCCGAACAATTCCCGGTTTTTCGTCCGGCAATCGCGGTTTTAATAAATATTTCACAAAACAACAACGAATCCGGCGACGCAAGGCGCGAAGCCGCCTTCGCGCTCGGAGTAATCGGCGATGCGGCAGCGATTCCCGCTTTGCAGGCAAATCTGAACGATCAGGATTATTATCTGGCGCAAATCAGTCGCGAAGCATTGCGAAAAATCGAAGTTAACTTAAAAGTTCCAACCGTTGAAGATACGAGAAGCCGTCAGATTGAAAATTGAGCGTTCCCTGTTTGAATTTGCCGATAAAACCAACGGATATTGTTATGCTTGTGTTTCGCTTCGATTAACGATTCGGGTCAGAGTTTTGCGATCAATATCCAGTATGCGCGCCGCCGCCTGTTTGTTGCCGCCGGTTGATGAAAGAACCTCGGCGATATATTTCGCTTCCATCGCGGCGAGCGTTCGCCATTCGCGTTTGTGCGAAACGGTCGAAGAATCGGCGCCGTTTTCCGTGACGGTCGATTCATCGGAAAATTCGCGTATTCGCAGCGGCAGATGTTCGGGATAAATAATATCGTCGCACATCGAAACCGCGCGAAGAACGGCGTTTTCCAGTTCGCGCACGTTGCCCTGCCAGCTGTAATTTTTGAGCATTTCGATTGCCGCGCTTGAAAACTTTACGGGCGCGGCATTAGCCGGACGAATTTGCAAAGCGAAATGTTTGGCGAGCAGAGGAATGTCTTCGATGCGCTCGCGAAGCGAAGGCAATTCAATCGTGATGGCGTTAAGCCGATACATCAAATCCTGACGGAAACGATTTTCTCGGACTTCTTCTTCAATATCGCGATTCGTGGCGGCGATAACGCGAACGTCTAATTTTTTATTTTGATTGGAGCCGATGCGGCGAATCTCACCCTGCTGCAGAGCGCGCAGCAATTTGACTTGAAACAGCGGATTCGTTTCGGTGATTTCGTCGAGAAAAAGCGTGCCGCCGTCGGCTTCTTCCCACAAACCGACGCGCTCGCGGTCAGCGCCGGTAAAAGAACCGCGCGCGTGTCCGAACAATTCGGATTCGATTAATTCAACTGGAATCGCGCCGCAGTTGACCGGAACGAAAGCGCCGGACGCGCGGTTGCTTCGCTGATGAATCGCCCGCGCGACGACTTCTTTTCCTGTTCCCGATTCTCCGCTTATCAGCACGGGCAAATTAGTCGTCGCCACGCGCCCGACCATTTTCAAACATTCGACGAATTTCGGGCTTTTACCGATCAGCGGAATATCCGAAGCGTAATCGAGCGACGAAGACGGCGGCAGCGAACTGACAGTTTTCGAGCGATGCTGATGTTCTTCGCGGACGACTCTGGAGATATTGATTATGTCGTCGACCGTAAACGGCTTGACCAGGTAATCGTAAGCGCCGTGCGCGGTCGCGTCGAGCGCGCCGACGGCTGAACCGTGTCCGGTCATCAAAACAAAGCGGGCTTCCGGCTGTTTTTCCGAAAATCGGCGCAGCGCTTCGTAACCGTCAGTTCCGCCGAGCACGACATCGCAGAAAACCAGCAGCCATTTTTGCTCGGACAACATTCCGAATGCCTGCTCCGCGGTTCTGGCTTCGCTCACGTTCCAGCCTTCACCCCGCAAAACTTGCGCGACAAAATCACTGACTTGCGGCTCGTCGTCTATTACTAAGGCATATAAGTCCTTTTTCACGTTCAACAGTATATCATTCATAAAAAATCTAAATCCAATTTTAAATAGCGACGGAAAAAATTAATCTAATCTCTCTGTTCTACACGCGTTCGGCGACAAATTTGACGACATTCTGCCAATCCAAAAACGCTTTTCAAAACACATTTCTAAACTGTCTGTGCGGATAAAAACGCTTAACCGTCGTTCTGACTTTTATTTCTTCGTTCGAGTTGCGGTTTGACGACAGATTCATAACAGTCGGGGCAGATGCCGTGGCTGAACTGCGTGTCGGTATGGTCGGCAATGTAAGTTTCCACTTGCTGCCAGTAATTTTGGTCGTCGCGGATATGTTTGCAGTAAGAGCAAATCGGCAGAATCGTCTGTAATTGTTTTACTTTGCCGAGCATAATTTCCAATTCTTCGACGCGTGCTGCCAGATTTTGCTGCAAATTAACGACGTTTTCCCCGACGAGCACTCGCGCTCTCAATTCCAAACGGTCAAACGGTTTTGTCACGTAATCATTAGCGCCGGATTCAAGTCCTTTGATAATATCGGTTTTCGCCGTTTTCGCCGTTAGCAAAATAATATAGACAGGCGTTGCGCTCGAATTTGTTTGGCGAATGCGGCGGCAAACTTCAAGTCCGTCAATGTCCGGCATCATCCAGTCAAGAATCGCCAAAAGCGGCGGATTCTCATCCTGCAGCACGGACAGCGCTTCAGCTCCGTTTTTAGTCGCCACCACGTCGTGACCCGCCGCCGTTAAAGTAAGCTGTAAAACCCGTCGTGAAACGTCGTCGTCATCGGCAATCAGTATTTTCATTAATTTAAAATTTTATAACGCAAATTGGCGTTAAATGCTCTCTTTAGTAATAATTAAACTGTTGGTCGTTTGATAATAATTTGATAACCGCAAGAAGCGTTAGGCATCTGAAAATCTAACCGTTTAAGTAAATTTTAGTTTCAGACGGTATTGTTTGATCGGAAATTTCAGATTGCTGTTCGCTCAAAAAGAATTCGAGAGCATCGGTCGCAAGCGGCTTGCTGAACAGGTAACCCTGCAATTCGTCGCATCCGAGATTCGATAAAATTGTCGACTGTTCTTCGGTTTCCACGCCTTCGGCAATCGTTTTTAAGCGGAGATTATGCGCCAGCGTGATAATTGTCTTCACAATCGCGATGTCGTTGGCGTCAGTCGTTAAATCCCGCACAAACGTCTGATCTATTTTCAAAACGTCAATCGGCAAATTCTTGAGATACGAAAGCGAAGAGTAACCGGAACCGAAATCGTCAATCGAAATTTTAATGCCGAGACTTCTTAAACGATGCAGGGTTTCTATCGTCAATTCAGCGTTATCCATCAATAAACTTTCGGTTAATTCCAATTCCAAATACTGCGGTTCAAGCCCGGATTCGGTGAGAATGCGGCTGACTGTTTCGACGAAATCACTATCTTGAAACTGCCGCAGCGAGAGATTGACGCCGACGCGGAAAGGCATGAATCCTGTGCGCTGCCACGCGGCGTTCTGCTCGCAGGCGGTTCGCAGAATCCACTCGCCGAGCGGCACGATCAAGCCGGTATCTTCGGCTATCGAAATAAAATCGAGCGGCGGCACCATTCCGAGTTCCGGGTGCCGCCAGCGAACGAGCGCCTCGACGCCGGTAAATTTTCCTGTTTCAGCACAAAACTGCGGCTGGTAATGCAAAATAAATTCATCGCGTTCAAGCCCGCGCCGCATACTGTTTTCGAGCGATAAACTTTTCAACGCCCGCTCGCGCATACATGCCGTATAAAACTGGTAATTATCGCCGCCGCTCTGACGCGCTCGTCGCAAAGCGGTGGCGGCATTATTAATCAGCGTCTGGCAATCGTCGCCGTCATCAGGCGCGAGACTGATCCCGAGACTGGCGGTGATATAAACTTCTTGTCCGGCATTAATAAACGGCGGCAGCAAGCGCTCTTTTATTTTCTGCGCAATCTTGGCGCAGTCCTCAGCACCTTGAACCGCGTTGACCAGCAAAGCAAATTCACCGCCGCCGAAATATGCAGCTGTATCGGTCTTCCGAATACAGCCTGCCAGACGTCCGGCGAAATCACACAAAATTTCGTCTCCAAGCTGATGTCCGAGCGTGTTGTTGATGTTTTCAAAGCGATCAAGACCAATAAAAATTGTCGCCGACATTTTTCGTTCGCCCTCGGTATCGCTCATTTCGTGCGTCAGGCGATCTTTGAAAAGCGCCGGATTCGGCAGGTTCGTCAGCGAATCGTAATAAGCCATTCGGTTGACTTTTTCTTCGGCTCGCTGTCGTTCGAGAATTTCCTGTCGCAGCTGCTCGGTGCGAGCAGAAACTAATTCTTCCAAATGATTTTCGTAAAGTTTTTTCGTCAAACGCAGCGCTTGATGTTCAAGAGCGCGGGCGACGATTGTTTCGACGTGGTCGAAATCGAACGGCTTGGTAATGTAATCGAACGCGCCGGCGCGCATCGCGCGGATGCTGCTCTCAATATCTCTGACGCCGCTGATCATAATGATATTCGTATCCGGCGCAAGTTCGACAACCAGCGGAATCATTTCCAAGCCGCTGATGCCGCTCATCTGAATATCGCTGATAACGAGATTGAAATTTTCAACTTGAAGCCGCGCCAAAGCGTCTTCGGCTGAAATCTCCTCCGCGCATTCGTAATTACCGCCTAGCAATTCACACAGTAAATTTCTGACGAGCGCTTCGTCATCAACAATCAAGATACGCGGTTTATCGGCATTTTCCTTGAACATAATTCAAAATCCCTTAATTTTTAAGAATATCACGCTGATTATAATTCTAATTTTCGGCGTCTAAACATTCCCGCACTTTATGCGCTAGTGTGTCGAAAGCGAACGGCTTTTGAATAAAATTGGTATCCGTTTCTATCACATTGTGGCGGATAACTGCGTCGTCCGTGTAACCGGAAGTAAAAAGAACGCGCAAATTCGGCTGAATTAAAGCCAGTTTTTCAGCCAGCTCGCGCCCGCCCATTTCCGGCATCACCACATCGGTCAGCAATAAATCGATTTTATAATCCCGCCTTTCGACAATCGAAAGCGCTTCAACGCCGTTACTCGCTTCGATAACTTGATAGCCGGATTCTTCGAGAATCCGGCGGGTCAGCGCCCGGACAATATCTTCATCCTCAACGATCAAGATGGTTTCCGCTCCTTTAGGTGCGCTTTCCGCTTCGCCCGTTACAGCTTCCAGCGCGACTTCATCATCGATTCTGGGCAGATAAATCTTGAAAGTTGTGCCGTGTTCGACTTCGCTGTAAACCCAAATGTACCCGCCTGATTGTTTGACGATGCCGTAAACCGTCGCTAACCCGAGCCCCGTTCCTTTGCCGATTTCTTTCGTCGTAAAGAAAGGCTCGAAGATATGCTGCTGCGTTTCGATGTCTATTCCGATGCCGTTGTCGGTAACCGCCAGCATAACGTAAGAACCGGATTTAAGAGGAACGTGCTGAGAAACGTATTCCGAATCAAGAAAGATATTGGCTGTTTCTATCGTCAATTTGCCGCCTTCGGGCATCGCGTCGCGAGCGTTGACCGCCAGATTCGTCAGGACTTGAGAGATTTGTCCGGGATCGGCTTCGACGCGACCTAACTGGGGACTCAAAACGGTATCGAGCCGGATGTCTTCACCAATCAGACGCTTGAGCATCTGCGCCGTGTCGGTGATCGTTTCGTTAAGATCGAGGACTCTCGATTGCAGAACCTGTTTTCGGCTGAAAGCTAAAAGCTGGTGCGTTAACGCGGCGGAACGTTCACCCGCTTTCTTTATTTCCTCGATATTTCGCCGCAGAGGATCGTCTTTGCTCAGGCGGCGCAGCGTCAGTTCGCTGTAACCGTTAATCGCCGTCAGCATATTGTTAAAATCATGAGCGATGCCGCCCGCGAGCAGCCCGACCGATTCGAGTTTCTGCGATAGCCGGAGTTGTTCTTCGCGCGCGCGTTCCTGTTCGAGAAGGCGCACGTTTTCGATAGCGTTCGCCGCCAGATTAGCCGCCATTCGCATTGCCGTAGCGTGTTCTTTCGTATAAGCAGCCAGCACATTGCTTTGCGCTTCGATTCCGCCGACGATGCGTCCCATCACCGACATCGGAGCGACCAGACACGATTGCGGCAAATCGGGATTTTGATCCATTCCGATGTGGACAATCGGCTTATCTGCCATCGCCGCTTGAAAATCGTCTTCGATGACGACCGCCCCGCTCGAAATCGCGCGGCTGTTCGGGCTTCCCGACATTTCCATCGGCGGAAGATTTGAAATATCGATTTCTTCGCCGTCGACTGTGGCGTAACCGGGAAGACGCACGTTTCGCTCCGCGTCATAAAGGGAAATGAAAAATCCGGTGCAAGGCACTGAGACCGCGGCAAAAGAATATAAAGCCCGGTAGATGGTCTGCAGATCGCGCGCGGTACCGAGTGATTCGGCTAATTCGGCAAGACGTTCCATCAAGCGTTCATATTCCCGAATCGCGCGTTTGTTTGCTTCGGCAATCGCGGTTTCTGCTTCCTTGCGCTCCGTGATGTCAATCGTTACGCCTCGAACACCGAACGATTTTCCGGTTTCATCGAGCAGCACGATCATTCGTGTTTCGACCCAAATAATCTCTCCGTCTTTACGAATCCAGCGTTGCTGCTTGGCGACACTTTCACTGTTTGAGGAGAATTCCTGCGTGTCTTGCTTAACGGCGTCTCTATCGTCGGGATGAATTAATTGAAACCAGAAATCGGGCGTTTCCATCCATTCTTCAACGCTGTAGCCCGTCAGCGTCTCAACATATTCGCTGACAAAATTAACCTGCTGGGTTAATTCGCTGCTGAAATGTGTTTCCCAGACGATTCCCGGCACATTAGCGATAATAGTATCCAACCGCTGCCGCTGGCTTTCGATTTGAGCGTTAAGCTGCTCTTTTTCACGCTCTATTCGCCGGCGTTCGGAAATATCGGCGGAAATACCGACAATACCGACAATGTTTTCCTTATCATCAAAAACGGGTGAGTTGAGAATCTGCGCCGGAAAGGTCTCGCCGGTTTTGTTGCGCACCGTAAGTTCGCCTGCCCAGCTTTTGCCCTGCCGCAGTTGAGACATTATTTCGACCGCTTCTTCATGAACGAATTCAGGCGTCGTAAATGCCATAATGCTGCGTCCGGCGGTTTCTTCGGCTGTCCAACCATAAAGTTTTTGCGCAAACTGGTTCCAGTAAATAACGATTCCGTCAAGATCGGTGGCGATGACGGATTGTTCGACCGTATCCAATAAATGCGCCTGAAAACTGATGGCTTTTTCCGCCCGCTTGCGTTCGGTGATGTCGCGGTTGATAGTGATTATCGCCTGTTGTCCCTGATAAATAATCGTCGAGGCGTTAACTTCCAGAAACATCTCCGAACCGTCTTTGCGATACTGAATCGTTTCAAAATTATGATTTTCTCCGGCATCCAGAGTTTCCTGAACCCTTTTCGCTCCAACCTCTATATTTGCCGAGATGGTTTTGATCGACATCCCGATAAATTCTGCGCGGCTAAATCCGTAAAGCTCACAGGCGCGCCGATTAACGTCGAGGACGATTTCGCGTTCGGGCGCGAAAATGATAATGGCGTCGTGAGCTTGTTCAAACACAGTTCGGTAATCGCGCTCGGATTGTTTCAAGGCTTCTTCGGCGTGTTTGCGATCCGTAATATCAATCGTCACGCCGCGCAGAAACTTCGCTTCGCCCTCGATAACGTCAACCGTAATCTTATTTCTCATCCAGGCGACGCGCCCGTCGGCAGCTATCATCCGGTAATCGAATTCGGCTTCCTGCTTTTTCTCTATAATTTCCGCCAGCAAATCACAGACGCGAGAATGATCGTCTTCGTGAAGACAGGTGAGCCAGAAATTCGGGTCGCTCATCAATTGTTCCGCCGGATAACCGAGTAATTTTTCGGCTTGTTTGCTGATAAAGGTAAGCCGGAGTGTTCGCGCCTCCATTTCCCACACGATGCCGTCAATCGAATGAACGAGCGATTCGTATTGCCGCTGGCTGCGGCGCAAAGCCTCTTCCGCCTGCCGCCGCTCGTTGGATTCCAAAAGCAGTGAAATCAAATCCGCCATCGAAGCAGCGAAATTCTGCTCGTCGAGCTTCCATTCGCGCTTCGCTCCGACATGTTCGTGGCAAATAACTCCGACGATTTGCCCGCCCAGCTGAATAGGGACATCGAGCATAGACGTGATACCGAACGGAACGAGATACGAGTCTGTAAACTCGCTGAGACGAGGATCGGCGCGCGCGTCGGAAGCGGCGATAATCAGATTTTCCGCCAGAGATTTGAAGTAAAAAGGATAATCCGTTTCGTTTAATTCAAGTCCCTGCGAATGATGATTCGACTTCGCTTCATATAAATCAACAGCTTTAATCTTTGATTTATTATCGGCGTAAAGCCAGATGCCGACTCGCGCCGTATCAAGAGTTCGAGCCGTAATCTCGGCGATTTCACCGATCGCCGCTTCGAGCGAACTATGAAAAAGGGTATGGCGTCTGGTTAATTCCGTGAGAATTTTACTTTGTTTCCGCAGGCGCGCTTCGCTCGATTCCAGAACTTGTTCCGCCAGTTTGCGCTCGGTAATATCCTGAACGGTGCCGATGAGTTTTTGCGGCGCGCCGGTTTCCCGGTCGTAAATTAATTCGGCGAGCCCGTGCAAAATTCGTTCGCCGCCGGTCGGCAGGCAAACGCGAAACTCAATATTTAAGTCTTTTTCTCCGGTCGTTACTTCGACAAACGCTTTCCGGCAATATTTCCGGTCGTCGGCGTGAATCGAGTCGAAATATTTGTTAATCGAAACTTCAACTTCTCCGGGTTGGTAACCGAAAATACGGTAAACTTCATCCGACCAACGCACTTTGTTGTTATTGATGCGCCACAAATCGGTCAATTCGACTTCCCAGCTTCCCAAATGAGTAAGTCGCTGCGCGTCAGAGAGATTCGCTTCGCTTCGACGCAGCTCGGTTTCTACTCGCCGCTGTTCCGTGATGTCTCGCGCCGTCGCGATAAATGCCGTGGGCGCATCGTTTTCATCTCGGACGAGGGCGCGGTTTTCACTGATCCAGCGGTATCCTCTGTCTTTGGTTTTGAGACGGTATTCAATCGCCTGCTGCATATTACTCGTGTTTTCGGCGCTCAGCGCTTCTTTAACGCGCTTTTCAATTAAGATCAAGTCTTCGGGATGAACCAGCGAATTGCTGAATGAAAATCCTCCTTCGACAAATTCTTCGGCGCTGTAACCGGAAAGCTCCAGCACTGCCGGACTCAGATAATCAAATTTTTTGGTTTTGAGATTAAACTGGTAAATAAGGTCGCGGGAATTTTCGAGAACTTTGCGAAATTTCGCTTCGCTTTCACGGAGCAGTTCCGCCATTCGATTGCGCTCGATAAGCCGCTCGGCGCGCGAGACTAAACGAAGCGGGTCAACCGGCAGTTCGATATAGTCATCCGCGCCGACTTCCAAGCCTTCGACGACGTGGTTTACATCTTTACGCAATCCGCTGACCAGCAAAATCGGCAAATTGCGGAGTTTTTCATCCGCGCGAATCCATTGGCATAATTCGATGCCGTCTCCGTCAGACATCATCACGTCGCTGACTATTAAATCGAGCCGGCTGCTTTTTGCAAGCTTAAATCCTTCGCGCCCGCTCGAAGCGACGAGGACGCGATATTCGGCTTGCTGAAAGATAAACTGCATTAACTCTCGCTGGTCGGAAGAATCATTCACGATAAGGACTGTTTTTGGGTTTTGTTTAATCACGAAAATTTTTTCGACCGGGTTGAGAACACATATTCAATACCTGAAATTAGTTTGTCCGAAGTTTTAATTTTGGACACAGTTAGGAGAGTAAGATGCTGTTTTTGAGGAGGGAAATCCGTTTTTATTGATTTATTACCCGCATTTCCCGCAAAATTATCCTTGCCGTTTCAAACTCTCTTTCCAATTGTTCGATTAAAGCCGGCATCCTGATCGCGTCAACGGATTGTTCTTCAATCATTTTGCTGATTTCCGTTATCCGGCAAGCGCCGATGTTACCGCTGCTGCCTTTCAGGCTGTGCGCCTGTTCTTTAATCACGTTAATATCCTGATCGGCAACAGCTTTTTTGAAAATCGGAATGCGGCGGCTGACATCTTCGAGAAATAAATCAATCAACTCCGTCACGATGTCCGGATCGTCCGGCGGCTGAAAATCGCGAAAATCTTCAAGCACCGAATGATCTATTGATTTCAAATTTTGAAAACCTGGATCAATACTCAAGTCGCTCTCGTCATCACTGTTTTGCTCAATCGCAAGCGGTTTGCTCCAGCGTTCAATCGTTTGGCGGAGCGAATCTAATTTGACCGGTTTGCTGAGATAATCGTCCATTCCGGCAGCCAGACATTTTTCGCGTTCGCCTTCGAGCGCGTGGGCGGTCATCGCAATAATCACCGTGTGATTCGCATCGCCTTCGCGGCGGCGAATTGCGGCAGTCGCTTCAAAACCGTCCATTTCCGGCATCTGGCAGTCCATCAGCACAAGGTCGTATTGATTTCTCTCAAGCATTTCAACCGCTTGGCGCCCGTTAACGGCGAAATCCGCCGCGTAACCCAAACTCTGCAATTGTCTGACGGCGACCTTTCGGTTTATCTCATTGTCTTCGGCAACGAGAATCTTGACTTTAGAAGCATCGAAGTTCGACGAATCTTTTACCTGAATTGTTTTATCGCGAAGTGAATGCCGCGTGATAAGACTTGGCGATTGACAGTCGCTATCGCCGTTTTCGGATGTTTCGGCGATAATTTTTATCAAACAATTGTATAACTGCGATTGGCGCACAGGTTTTTGCAAATAAGCCGCGATGCCGAAATCTTTCGCCATTTGCCCGTGACCGCGTTTTCCGTAAGAAGGAAGCAGCACCAGATGTATATCGGAAATAATCGGGTCGGATTTAATCAGCCGCGCTAATTCGAATCCGTCCATTTCCGGCATCATCAAATCCAGAATCGCCACGTCGAAAAACTCCTGTTTTTCCGCCGCGGCGCGCAGTATTTCCAGCGCCTGCGCGCCCGAATCCGCCTCGGTCGCCGTCATTCCCCACGAAGCGGTCTGATGAACGAAAATCTGGCGATTCGTCGCGTTGTCGTCCACGATCAAGACGCGCAAACCTTCGAGATTGAAATCGCTCGACGTTTCAACCGTCAATTTCCGTTTTGCCTGTTTTTCAAAACGCGCCGTGAACCAGAATGTCGAGCCTTTGCCCGGCTCGCTCTCGATTCCGATGTCGCCGCCCATCATTTCGACAAGCTGTTTCGAGATAGCGAGTCCCAAACCGGTTCCGCCGTATTTGCGCGTGGTCGAGCCGTCGGCTTGGACAAAAGCGTGAAACAATTTTCTCTGCTGTTCCTTTGAAATGCCGATACCTGTGTCGGCGACTTCAAAACGCAGCGAAACATATTTGTCTGTTTCCTTTTCTTTTTTCACGGAAACCGTCACTTCGCCGGTTTCCGTGAATTTGATGGCGTTGCCGATGAGATTGGTTAAAACTTGCCGCAAACGTCCGGCATCGCTTTTCAAAGCGGTCGGCACATCTTTGTAAACGAGTGAAGCCAGTTCGATGCCTTTAACGCGCGCTCGTTCGGCGAGCAGCTCGACCGCGCTTTCGACCGCGTCATTCAAATCGAAATCGATTTTTTCAAAATTCAGTTGACCGGCTTCGATTTTCGAGAAATCGAGAATATCGTCAATAATCCTCAGCAGAGCGTCGGCGCTCGTTTGAATCGTTTGAGCATAATCGCGTTGTTCCTCGCCGAGATTCGTATCAAGAAGAAGTCCGGTCATTCCGAGAACGCCGTTCATCGGCGTGCGAATTTCGTGGCTCATATTGGCGAGAAATTCCGATTTCAGACGAGCCGATTCGAGCGCTGCGTCGCGCGTTTGCTCAAGTTCTTCCTCAATGAGTTTGCGTTCGGTAATATCGCGCGACGCGCCGACAATTCCGGTTACTTTTCCATTGGTATCATAAATCGGGACTTTGGTTGTTAAAACCCAACCTATCGAACCGTCATGATAAACTTCCCTTTCTACCTTGTTGATGACCGATTCTCCGGTCTCCATAATACGCCGTTCGTCTTCATAAGCGACGCGGGCGTGTTCATCGTCGAAAAAGTCGAAATCCGTTTTTCCGAGAGCATCCTCGGGTTTATCGATGCCTTTCAAATGAACATGCTTGCTGACGCGGACAAAACGGCTTTGCGTGTCCTTGAAATAAATGGCGTCGGGAATGTTATCCATTAATGTCTGCATCAAACTGCTTTCGAGAGCGAGCGCTTCTTCAGCCTGTTTGCGTTCGGTTATATCACGGGCGACGCCGCGAAAGCCGACGGGTTCGGATTTTTCGTCGCGCACGAGCAGCACTGACGATTCGTGAATTCGCCGTTTGCCGTCTTTTCTGATTATTTCGTATTTAACCAGAGAAGCCGATGACTTGTTTGTTTTATACAATTGCGCGATAAAATTCCGTAGTATGGCGGCGTTTTCTTCATCAACATATTGTTTGGAGTTTAGCTCCATTAATTCATCGCTTGTAAAACCTGACATTCGACATAAAGCATCATTGCAAAAGGTAAATTCTCCTGCCAAATTCGCTTCGAAATAACCTTCCTCGATTGTTTCGAGAATGTTGCGATATTTTTCCTCCGACCGACGAATTTCTTCTTCCGCGCGCTTGCGCTCCGTAACATCGTTTACCAACACTATCTCCGCTTGGCGACCGGCGAACGACAACACGTGTGACGTAATTTCAACGTCAATGACGGTGCCGTCTTTTTTGCGATGAACCGACGGCGCCAGAATGGTGTCCTGCTCAGGATTTACCTGCTTGATTCGTTCGAGGAATTCAGCCACTTTTTCCGGCGGGCGAATGTCTTTGACAGTCATTTTTGTCAGAAGCTCTTCGCGCGAGAAACCGTAGTGGCGAACCGTCGCTTCGTTGACGGCGATAAAACGCAGCGTCTCAAGATCATAAACGTATGCCGGCTGCGGGTTGCTCTCGAATAAAAGGCGATGACGTTCTTCCGATGTCTGCAGTTCTTCTTCAGCTTCCTTGCGCGCGATAGCCTGTCCGAGCTGAGTCCCGATAGAGGTCATCGCCTCCAAAAGCTTCTCATCCGGCTCTTCCGCTTTTTCAGAAAAGAATGTCAAAACGCCCAGTACTTTATTATGCAGCAAGATCGGGAAAGCGAAGCTTGCCTTCATTCCGAACTCTTTCGCCAATTTTGTCTGCGTAAATGTTGATTCTTTGGTAACATCTTTAATCCAGATGGCTTTTCCGCTTTCGAGAACTCGTCCAATCAACCCGACTCCTTTGGGAAAGCTGACGTCTTTCATTTCCCGCAAAACCTTTTCAAAGCGCTTTCGATCGTCTAAATACCAAAGCGGCATTGTAATTACTTCATCGGGAGAGTTTTTAACCGAGAGAGCTACATGCCCCATTTGCCATTTCATCAGCTGACAAACTTTGTTGAGGCATACTTGAATCGCCGATTCGACGGATTCGGATTCATTAGCCGCTATCGCTACGGTTTTGAGTAATTCGACCAGAGCCGTTTCTTTTTTCAGTGCGTCTTCAGCCCGTTTACGTTCTGTAATATCTTTTTGCGCCGTGACGATATAGAACTTGCCGTTACTGTTAAAAGTAGTAATAGAGGCTTCGATAAAGCACTCTTTTCCGTTCCTATCCAATCCCTTAAACTCGTAAATGCTCGGAACGGCTTCGTTGCGCTCGCGCTTTCTACCGTATTCGATCATCCGCCGGCTGTCTTCCGGCGTCTGAAAATGCGAAACGTGCTTGCCGATAACTTCTTCAGCATCAAAACCGTACATCTGCAAATAACGCTTATTGACGAAAACTACGTGCTCATTATGCTCAACAACAATTCCGTCCTGCGAGACTTCAAACATCGCGGCTAGCCATTCCCGGCTTTGCCTTAACTCTTCATCTGACCGCTTACGCTGGATTGCTATGGCAATTTGATCACCGACTGAAGATAAAAGTTCAAGGTCACGGGCTGTATAAACGGTTTCATCTTCATAATGCTGAACGACAACTACGCCGATTATTCCGGCAGGCGTTCTTAGCGGAACGCCGAGCCAAATGGCAGGCGGCGTTCCGAGCAATTCAATCTCGCCCTTTTCAGCAAGCTGCGAAACAGCTTCACGGGTCAAGAGCATCGGCTGTCCGTTGCGAAACACATATGAAGTCAACCCGTTTCCTATTTTTTGAGGCGGCGGCGGCGTATCGTATTTATCAACGAAGAACTCCATGTTGAGCAATTCGGTTTCTTTATTATAAAGAACCACGAAGCAATTTTCGGCATAAAGAACCTTCTTGATTGATTGATGAACGATTGCCAGCAGTTCGTCGAGATTCAAAGTCGTCGTGACGCCCTGAATTATTTCAAACATCGCCTGAGTTCTGCTTTCCGCCTGTTTACGCTCGGTGATATTTTGCAGCGTCGAACGAATTCCGACAACATTACCGGCTTTATCGTAAATCAAACGGTCTTCGTTCAACACTGAAACAAACGTGCCGTCTTTGCGGATAAAAGTGCGTTCAACCGGGTGCAGCTGCATCTTGCCCGCAAGCTTTTGCGCCGTGGCTTCAAGCGATACTTTTTCCACAATGATTTCCGAAGGACGTCTTCCGATTAATTCCGCTTCGGTATAACCGAGCATAAGTTCTTCGGTGTGATTAACTCGCGTGAAGCGTCCGTCCATATCAAGTTCGTGATATGCGACCGGCGCGTTGTCGAAAAGGTCTCTGAATTTCGCTTCATTTTCGCGGATCGATTCTTCTATTTTTACGTGTTCGGTGATGTCGGCGAATGTTCCGATAACGCCGACAATTTCGCCGTCGGCATTGCGAAGCGGAACTTTATTCGTATTGAGCCGCGACTGCCTGCCGTCAGACCGCGTTACCGGGTGAACGATATTTAATTCGGGAATGCCCGATTCCATCACACGTCGGTCGCTTTCACGGAAAGATTCCGCGTGTTCTTTTGTCAAAGGAAAATCGTAGTCGGTCAAGCCGACCATTTTTTCCGGCGAATCAATTCCCGCGATATCTGCAATATAACGATTTGCTCCGAGATAAACGCTTTCGCGGTCTTTCCACCAAATTCCCATCGGCAGCGTATCTATCACAAGCTTCAGCAATTGCCGCGACTCGCTCAATTCTTTTTCCGCCCGCTTGCGCTCGGTGATGTTCTTACCGACGCAAACAATGCCGAGGTCGTTTCCCCGTTCGTCTTTAAAGATTGACAGCGACATCGAAATCGGTGTTAACGTTCCGTCTTTATTGAGATTTATTTTATCGATGTCTGCTAAATAACCGCTTTGACGCAGAATATCCAAACCTTTTTGTGTAAAAGGTTTATCAGCCATCAACATATTGGACGATTTCCCGATGAGTTCGTCTTCTTCATAACCGTTGATTTTGAGCGCGGCTTGATTGACTTTCGTTATCGTTAAATTCATATCGGTAACAACGACGAAATCAACCATTGATTCCAGTATCTTGTCGGTGAAGATTTTAGCGGCGGCTAAATCGGCGCGCGATCTTTTCAAATCGCCGACCATTTTATTAAACGAGCGTGAGAGATCGCCGATTTCATCTTTTGATCTGATTTGCGGGATTGCATCGAGATTGCCTTTACCGATTTCAATCGTCGCCGCTTCGAGCAAGGCAATCGGCGTGTTAATTGATTTCGAGAGAAAATAGCCGAAAACAAGCGCGAAAAGGAAAATAAATACCGCCGCCGCGAGAATAGTTCGCTGGATTAGTTTCGCATTCGTCTCCGCCTTGACGAAGATCTGCTCTTCTAAATCGGTTTCAAACAATGACAACTCGGCTCCTTTTGCCCGCAGAATCGTGCCGGTTTCATTCAGCCTTTTTATCAAATCGCCGTAGGATTTGAGATCGAAACTCCCTGTTTTTGCCGTGTCCTCATCGCAGGCTTTGATTAGGATATTTCCGATACGAAGAAATTCGTCCGCTTTCGGCTTAATTTCATTTAAAATCGCTCTGGCTTTTTCGTTTTTGATTTGATTGTCTAAAATCCCGATTTGCTGGTGCAGGAATTCGTGTCTCCGGATAAACTCTTCTCTTTCCGCTTCGACGCCGGTCGCGAGAAATAAAATTAAATGTCCTTCCGCTCTTTTGCCGTAGTTCGCCGCTTCGGTTGATGATTTTATAACATTTCTGAATTCATTATTGTCGTTTCCGTAATGATCTATAATTCTCTGAATCGCGGACACGCTGAAAATGCCGATTGCGCCGACCGATAAAGCCGCGAAAGCAAATGCCAAAATTATTTTTTGTCTTATTTTCATCTTGCGTTATGATTTCGGCGCGTAACGAATGCCCTTGTTGATTTCCGGGGCGTCTATTTCCGAATACTTTCTTTTAACCATTTCAATCTCGTAAATTACGAAGAAATTTGTCCGTGACAAGACTTCGGCATTAACTTTAGGGCAATGAACGTGCCGTAAATTCCGCGCAGGGTTTATCGAGCGGTTACATCAGAGTTTTAGGCGAAAATCGGCAAATAAGACTTCGCGCTTATATTGCTAATTTTTTCCGGCTCGAGTAAAACAAGACAGAAAAGGACGCATCGCACGCAACTTGTGAGACTTTTTACCCCAGGATTTGAGCGCAACACATTTTGTTTCCAGAAAATACTACCTAAATGAATAGTTAATGACCGAATTGCCCCAGATTGTATTAGGAAACTCTATTTGCAGGTTTTTCAAACCCGGAATCGTTTTGATGCTATTCTGCCGTTCACTTAAATTTTAATAAACGACTTCGAGGATGTTTTCCGGCGATTCGATACGATTTTCGCTGATGAAATGCGCGCGTTCGAAAGTTTTATTCAAATCGGCGCGGCTGAGGTTCAGAATTTCCAATATGCTGTTTTCGACAGTGCTCACGGAGGTTTGATCAACTGCCGGTGCATTGGCGATCACGTCCGCGACGCGCAGCAAAAGCGCGATTGGTTGATTGGCGTGCATAAAATCATTCCGATTTTCGATTGCCGTCGTTAAATTTTCCGGCAGCCCGCAAACTTCGAGCATCCGACGGCTGATTTGCGCGGCGTCAATTCCGAAAATTTCGACCTGCCGGCGCTTCCGCGTTTTTTCGTCGTGATTTTCCAGTAAATGCATCTCGTCCGGGAACAAATTGAGCAACATAGTTTCGCCGACATCGCAGAGCAAACCCAAAGTATATGCCTCTTCGGGATGAATAATATCAGTGTGGGCGGCGAGCAGTTCGGCAGCGACGGCGCGGCGGACAGCTCGTTCGGAGGCATTTTTTGTTCGGTCGTCAGTCGGCGGCAATCCTTTTTGCCGGATAATCGAGCGCAATTTTTCTTCTCCGAGTTTCGACATCGCCGCCATTAATTTCGCCGTCGGCGCGCGGTCGTCCATTATATTGGCAACTTGAAGAAGATCCATCGCCAGCATCGGCGTGGTCTTGAATTTTTGCAGCAGTCCGGCGGTTGATAAATTACCGGTATCGCACGATACGCGCGAACGAAGCAAACGCATTCCGATGACGCCTTCGCCGAGGACCTGCTTAATTCGGCTGATTGCCGTTATTTCGCAGAACGCTTTGACGATATTCGGGTCAAAGCGTTTTCCGGAGTCACTGAGTAATTTTCCGATGGCTTCTTCGTGCGTCAGCCTTTCGCCGACCGGCTGCGTCGCCGTCATTTTGTCGTAACTCGCCGCGACCGCCACGATGCGGGCAAAAAGAGGAATTCGTTCGCCGGACAAATTCTCGCCGGAAACGCCGTTAAAATCTTGATTGTGATAGCGAACAGCCGAAGCGATGTCTTCCATTCCCGGAAAACTCATAAGTAGTCGAGCGGCGCTTTCGGCGGCTCGACTGCCGCTTCGGCGTCCTTCGATTGTCGGCGATTCGATACTTTGCAGATTGCTTTCGGAAACGATAATCCGCCAGATTTCATACAGAAATCCGGCGAGCGCGAGTCGTTCGAGTTCCGAATCTTCGAGATTGAGCCGATGACCGATGGCGACCGCGTAATTACTCGTGCGCCGCAGATGTCGAAGTAAAAATGTGTCCTTTGAATCGAGAACTTCGGCGACAAATCGAATAAAGCCGTGATTGGCTGATGCGAGCTGCTCGGAAAGTCGCTCGTTCTGCAATTTATATTGAAACTGACTTTTGATCGTTTCGTAATGCTCGACGGCTCTGACAACGGTTTGCCGCAAATCTTCATTGACCCACGGCTTCGTCACGTATTTATAAACCACGCCGGAATTGAGCGCTTCGACCAGAGAATTAACGTCCGTATATCCGGTTAAAATGATGCGAACCGTGTGCGCCCGCGTCTCGGCAGCATGTTTGAGAAACTCGATGCCGGTCATCCCGGGCATTCGTTGATCGGAAATAATTACCGCCACGTCGTGTTTTTCCAACAGTTCGAGCGCTTCAGCTCCGGAAATCGCCGAAAGAACCTGAAATTCACGGCGAAAAAGCCGTTCGAGCAGACGCAAGTTTGCCGGTTCATCGTCAACAATGAGAATTTTATAGTTCATAGATTATCTATTTTTATCCGATTCTATTTTCAAGCTCTGCGATTATTTCCTGTGAAGGCTGATTGATACGGATCGGAAGCGTGACGGAAAAAGTCGTGCCTTTGTGAAGATGCGTATTGACCGCAATCGTTCCGCCGTGCCGCTCGACGATGCCGAACGAAATGGAAAGACCTAAACCGGTTCCTTCGCCGACCGGTTTAGTCGTGTAAAATGGGTCGAAAATTCGCTTGAGATTTTCCGGCGCGATTCCGCCGCCGGAATCGGTTACGGAAACAACGACTGACGCGCCTTCGACGCGCGTTTTAACACGAACTTCACCGCCTTTCCCGCTGACGGCTTGCGCGGCGTTGACGAGCAGATTCATCCACACCTGATTTAGCTGACCCGCGAAAGCATCAACCGGCGGAAGATTTCCGTAATCGCGAACGAGCGTGATGTTGTCGGAACTGTAATAACGCGATAAAAGGCGAATCGTCGAATCGATGCCTTCATGAACGTCAGATTCTTTGAATTCGGCTTCGTCGAGCCGCGAAAACGTCCGCAGATTCTGTACAATATCGCGAATGCGCTGCGCTCCTTCCCGGCAGTCTTTGACAATCAAATCAAGATCTTCGAGCGCCGCCGCGTAATCAATGCGTTCTTTAATTCGAGCGACGCCGGAAGCGACGGATTCGTTTAATTCGGATTTGTCGTAATAATCAAGCAGTTCGGTCAATCCGCCGACGCATTCGGCGAGAACGTCCATATTGCCGTAAATAAAACCGACCGGATTGTTGAGTTCGTGAGCGATACCCGCGGCAAGCTGTCCGAGCGAAGCCATTTTTTCGCTGTGAATGATTTGCGCCTGAAGGCGTTCGAGTTTAGCTTTTTCGCGGGCGAGTTCGGAGTTGCGCAGCTCCAGATCAATTTTATACTGCCGCGCATTGGACAGCAGCGTTCGTCGTTCCAACGCTCTTTCTACCGTCAATTCAAGCACGTTCAAATCGCATGGTTTAATTAAATAATCAAACGCGCCGAGCCGGACTGCGTCGAGCGCGCGCTGCGGCTGATTGATGCCAGAAACCATTATAACGCCCGTGTACGGATACATTTCGATGATTTTACGCAGCAATTCGACGCCGGATAATCCCGGCATCAGCATATCGGTAATAACCAGCGCAAATTCCTTTTCGGCAAGCAAAGCCAGAGCCTCTTTGGTCGAAGCCGCTTCACAACATTCATAGCGTTCCGACAAACAACCGACAAACAACCGCCGCACGATTTCTTCGTCATCAACGATGAGAATGCGGTCTTTAGCAATGCTGTTCAAAAATGAAATATATTCCGGTGACGATAACGCCTGCGCGGAAATGGATATTGGCGGCGTACTAAACGACATATCTGATAAAACTTTTAGAATGTGTATAAAAGCGGAATTTTCAAGATTAATGGACTGTTGTCCATTTTTGGACTATGAAGCTGGTTTATCGTCACCGGCGTTGACGATTTATAAATCAATTATCGTGCCGTTATAAAAGCCGCGCCGCATTCTCGTATAAACAAAGCAATATCTCGATATTAATCGTTTCAGAAATATTAATTGACAGCGAGTGCGGACAAATTCCCGTCCTTTTTTGCCGCAGAGCGAGGCATTTTAAGCCGTTTTCAACTGGCGGTTTCTGCTTTTCCGCGCAATATGCCGCAATAAACTATTTTTGATTTATTAATTCGAGATGAAATATTTCACGCCGACTTAAAAGATAAAATGAGAAATCTTTCGCTTTCGCCGGTTTTTTGGTTTAATAAAAATATGCAGGCGACACATTTACAAAAGCCGGAACAAAACGAATTACTCGAATTTTACGACCGTGTTCGCGGCTACACCGAACAACTTTGCGCTCCTTTGGAAATTGAAGATTACATTCCGCAGCCGAGCATCGACGTTTCGCCGCCGAAATGGAACGTCGCGCACACGACGTGGTTTTTCGAGGAAATGATTCTGAAAAAATTCGCCGAAAACTATCGAGTTTTCGATGAAAATTTCGCCTTTCTTTTTAACAGTTATTACAACACAATCGGCGCGCGCACGCGACGCGACAATCGCGGCGATTTATCGCGCCCGACCGTCGCGCAGGTTTTCGCGTATCGAAAATACGTTGACGAAAAAATGCGCGAACTGCTCGCAGGCGATTTAAGCGCAGAAATCAAAGAGCTAATAGTTCTCGGACTGAATCACGAACAACAGCATCAAGAGCTTTTCCTGACCGATTTAAAATACTCTTTAAGCCGCAATCCGCTGCATCCGGTTTACCGCGAAGATTTCGCGCTTGTCGAAAAAAGTGAAACGGCTGAATCCGAAACGAGCGATTTCGTCGAAATAGAAGAAGGCGTTTACGAAATCGGATTCGCCGGCGGCGGTTTTCATTTCGACAACGAACTCGGACGGCACAAAGTTTATTTGAACAATTTCTCCATCAGCAAAAATCTCGTCACGAACGCGGAATTCGTTGAATTTATCGAAGACGGCGGCTACGAAAATTTTCGCTTCTGGCACGCCGAAGGTTGGGATTGGATTAACGAAAACGAAATCATCGCGCCGCTTTACTGGGAAAAACAGGGTGGCGAATGGTTCAATTACACGTTTTCGGGTTTGCGAAAAGTCAAATTTGACGCGCCGCTTTGCCACGTTTCTTTATACGAAGCGGCGGCGTTCGCCGAATGGAAAAAGATGCGCCTGCCGACCGAATTTGAATGGGAAGCCGCGAGCGACGAATTCGATTGGGGATTACGTTGGGAATGGACGAATTCGGCTTATTTGCCGTATCCGAATTTCACGAAACCGCCGGGCGCGGTCGGCGAATACAACGGCAAATTTATGATCAACCAAATGGTTCTGCGCGGCGCGTCAGTCGCGACGCCGGAAAACCACAGCCGCAAAACTTACCGCAACTTTTTTCACCCGCATCTGCGCTGGCAGTTTACGGGAATCAGATTAGTTAAGTAAATTTAAGATTCAAGGTTAAAGATTCAAAACTACAAATCTAAATCGAACCTTGAATCCTAAATCTTAAATCTTGAATCCGAATGCAATCATCAAGAGCTATCAAACCAAATGCTTTCGCCGAAGATGTGCGGAAAGGCTTATCTTCAAATCCGAAATCGCTTTCGTCGAGATATTTCTACGATGACGAAGGCTCGCGGCTGTTTCAGCGAATAATGGATTTGCCGGAATATTATTTGACGCGCGCCGAATTCGAGATTTTTTCGGCGCAGACGGCGGAAATATTCGCGGCTTTTACCAATAAAAGCGAATCGTTCGATTTGATCGAGCTCGGCGCGGGCGACGGCACGAAAACCGCCGTTTTGATTGATTATTTTTTGCGGCAAAAAATTGATTTCACATATTCCCCGATTGATATTTCCCGCGAAGCTGTCGACGTTTTAACCGAAAAATTCGCCGCCGAATTTCCCGATTTGCGAATGAACGCGCAAACCGGCGATTATTTTCGCATTCTCGAAACGCTGAAAACAGAGTCAAAACGTCGAAAAATTCTGCTTTTTTTAGGCTCGAACATCGGCAATTTTTCGCCCCAGCAGTCAATCGAATTTTTTACGAGTTTGCGCCGCGCGATGAACGCCGGAGATTTGCTTTTCGTCGGTTTCGATTTGCAAAAAGACCCGCGCGTCATCGTGAAGGCTTATGACGATTCGCAAGGCGTAACGGCTGAATTTAATTTAAATCTTCTGCGCCGCATCAATCGCGAACTCGGCGCGAATTTCGCTCCCGAAGACTTTTCGCATTACGCCATTTATCATCCAATCGAATGCGCCGCGCGTTCGTTTTTAATCAGCCGCCAACAGCAGACGGTTTTCATCGAATCGCTCAACGAAAGTTTCGAGTTCGCGGCGTGGGAAGCGATTTTTATGGAAATCTCGCAGAAATATAATTTGCAAATGATCGAAGATTTAGCCCAAAAGAGCGGTTTTGCGATTGAGCGTAACTTTTTTGATTCACGCGAGTATTTTGTTGATTCACTGTGGAAGGCTGAGCATTAAAACGCGGGTCGGCGCGGAAAGGACACGGATTTACACGGGTTAAATCTTTTATCATAAATCCGCTTCAACCCGCGCTTTTTCCGCGCCGACCCGCGTTCTATTTTTTATCATATGAATTTCACGGTTCTTCGTTTTGACACTATCGAATCAACTAATACGGAAGCTTTAAATCAAGCCGTTCGCGGCGCGGACGAAGGTTTATGCGTCGTCGCGCGGCAGCAAACCGCCGGACGCGGACGCCACGGGCGCGTTTGGATTTCGCCCGAAGACGCGGGACTTTATTTCAGCGTCGTTCTGCGACCGAAAATCGAAATGCGTTTTTTTCCGCTTATCACGCTGATGGCGGCGATTGCCGTTCACGACGCGCTCGAAACGCTTTACGATTTTGAATGCGACATCAAATGGGTCAACGACGTTCACGTTCAAGGGAAGAAAATTTGCGGAATTCTAGCGGAAGCGGCGGAAACGAAAAAAGGCGCGGCGATCATCGTCGGCATCGGCATCAACTTAAAATCTTCAAATTTTCCGCCCGAAATTGCGGAAATCGCCACGTCAATCGAAGCGGAAACAAAAATAGCTCCTGACACTGAAATGCTACTGCAAAATCTGACCGCAAATCTGTCTCAATACTACGATTTGCTCGGCGGCGAATCGGGCGCGGAAAACATTCGGACGGAATGGACGCGGCGTTCGAGCTACGCTTTCGGAAAATCGGTCAAAGTAACAACGGAAAACGAAATTTTTTCGGGCGCGACGCGCGGCATTGAAACAGACGGCGCGCTGCGCGTTGAAACTGAAAACGGCGAGATACGGACGGTTCGCGCCGGAGATGTGGAAAATTTAAGAATTGTTTAGCTGCAGATTCGGCATCTAAATTCGGCGAAATTAAAAATTTGCATTGAACTTTGACGTTTCAAGGTGTAAGTTTGAGAAGGCATATATTTTTCAGTATTATTTATAAATTTATGAACGAAGAATTTGATTACGAAGACGAAGCGCTGGAATTTGAAGCGGACGAAGCAGGCGAATTCGGCGATTTCGACGAATACGACGAGTTCGAGCCAGAAGAAGTTCAGATGCGAACCGCCGTTTTGTCGAAAAACAATATGTATGCGCTGCTGTGCGTCAAAACCGCGACCGAAGGCGGCGCGATTTGCCGCGTTGACCCGCGCGAAAACCAGCCGTCGGTTCAGGTTTACGACGACCCGGCGAAAGCAATGGAATGGTTTATGAAAAGTCTCCGAACCAGCAAAAACAACGGATGGCTCGTCGTTTACGACGGCTTGCCGCTGAACGGGTAAAATTAGAGTAAAGTGTAAAACGGTAAGTGGTAAGTGAAAAGCAAATCTCTTTGTCTTTCACTTACCACTTACCGTTTACCACTAAAGAAATGCTTTTAACGATTGACATCGGCAATTCTTTTATAAAATTCGGCGTTTTTGATGAGGAAAATCTCGTCTCACGCTTCGCCATTCCGAGTGCGGATTTTCCCACCACTGACAGAATCTATTCTCAAATATCCAGTCAAATATCAAGAAATCAATTTTCGGCAATCGTCGTTTCTTCTGTCGTGCCGAGAATCAGCGAATCGGTGCGCGAACTCGGCGAAAAAATTTTCGGCTTCGCGCCGTTTTTTGTTGATAACATGCTCGATTTCGGATTGAAAATAAAATACGAACAGCCGGAAAATCTCGGTGTTGACCGAATCGTCGCCGCATTTGCCGCCGCTGAAAAATACGGCAAACCTTGTATCGTCTGCGATTTCGGAACGGCGACGACAATTGACGCGGTTAATTCCCAAAGCGAATATCTCGGCGGCATCATTACTCCCGGAATCAACACTTTAAGCGAGGCGCTTTACGTGAAAACCGCTAAACTGCCGCGCGTCGAACTCGCCCGACCGCCGCGCGTCATCGGCAATTCAACAGTTTCAGCGATTCAATCCGGCATTTTTTTCGGCTATGTCGGTTTGACCGAAGGAATTTTGCGGCGAATGATCGACGAACTAGGCGAAAAACCACAAGTTGTCGCTACCGGCGGCTTTGCGAAATTGATTGCGGAAAACTGTGATTTGGTAGACACGATTGACGAAGATCTGATGCTTGAAGGTTTGCGATTGATATATTCGAGAAATTCAAGCGTGAACAAGTTGGAGGCATTGGCGAAGAAAAAGAAATAGAACACAGATTTTCGCAGAAAAAGCGGGAATCGGCACGGATTTTTATTTTTTGTAATGATAAAAATCCGTGCCGATTCCCGCTTTTTCTGTGTTTATACGCGTTCTATTTTTCTTATTTTACGCCTTTTCGCGCCAACTTTTCTTTACTTATAAGTCGGCAAAAACTTCGGCGCTCGCCGCGCTTTGGTAGCTTGCTCGAAGGCGTAAGCGATTTTAAGCAGCGTCGGCTCGCTGAATGCTCGACCGAAGAACGAAACGCCGATTGGTAATTCGTTGATAAAACCTGCCGGAACCGTGATGTTCGGATAACCGGAAACCGCCGCTAAACTCGAACTGCCGACGTAGCCGCTGCCGCAGTCGCCGCTGACCAGATCAATCATCCAGGTCGGTGAATTCGACGGAGCGAAAACGGCGTCCAATTTGTCTTTGTTCATCACGGCGTCAATTCCCTGTTCCTGCGTTAAAACCTTGCTTTGCAGCAGCGCGAGCCGGTAGGCGCGATCTTCTAAATTCGCTTTCGCTTCGGCTTTGAGGAAAATATCCTGACCGAAATACGGCATTTCCTTTTCCTTGTTGGCTTCGTTAAATTTTATCAAATCAGCCAGCGTTCGATATTGCCCGCCGCGATTTGCCAGATATTTGTTCAAATCGTCTTTGAATTCGTAAAGCAGAACTTCAAATTCCGGGTCGCCGAATCTTTGCAGCGTCGGAAAATTGACGTCAATCAAAGTCGCGCCGCCCGCTTTTAACGCTTGAAGCTGCGTTTCGAGAACTTTGTCAACGCGCTCACTGCGCCCGAAATACTGGCGAGCGACGCCGATGCGCGCGCCGCGCAAACCGTCTTTCTGTAAATATTTGGTGTAATCGCTTTCGCCTTTGGCAGTCGTTGTAATTGAATCGGTCGCGTCCGCGCCAACCAGCACGCCGAGCAAAATCGCCGCATCAGTAACGGTTCGCGTCATCGGTCCCGCCGTGTCCTGGCTGTGAGCAATCGGAATCACGCCCGAACGCGAAACGAGTCCGAGCGTCGGTTTCAAACCGACGACGCCATTAATTGACGCCGGACAGACAATCGAGCCGTCGGTTTCCGTGCCGATGGCGATTGCCGCGAGATTCGCCGCAATCGCGACGCCCGAACCGGACGACGAGCCGCACGGATTTCTGTCTAAAATATACGGATTATGCGTTTGCCCGCCGCGTCCCGACCAGCCGCTCGACGAATCAGACGAGCGGAAATTCGCCCATTCGCTCAAATTAGTTTTGCCCAATATAACCGCGCCCGCGTCGCGCAGTTTCTGCACGAAAAAAGCGTCTTGTTTCGGCGCGGGCGCGTCTATTAAAGCTAAACTTCCGGCAGTCGTTTTCATTTTATCCGCCGTGTCGATGTTGTCTTTTAGCAAAACCGGAATGCCGTGCAGAGCCGAGCGAATCTTGCCGCTTTTGCGTTCTTTATCGAGATCAGCGGCGATTTTTAACGCGTCTGGGTTGGTTTCAATAACGGAATTAAGTCTTTTATCTACGGAAGCGATTCTATCCAGATATTTTTGCGCAATCGAACGCGCCGTTAATTTCCCGGATTTCATCGCGTCCTGCAAATCGGTAACGGTCATTTCGTCGAGTTCAAAACTTTTCATAGCGGTTTGCGCCGCCGTTTTTTCGGCTTCGAAAGCGATAACGGCAAAACTTCCAAGAGCGGCGGTCGCGCTCAAAAATTCTCGTCGGTCGAGTTTTTTCATTTTTCTTTTATTCCTTTTTTTTAATCAAAACTAATATGAAGATCACTACAATTTTTATCAGTTTATTTTTTCGATTTCCCGGTAATAATTCGCCGAGAGTTTTCGTCCGGCTTCACGAAAAAGCGGTGTTTTTGATAATCCGAGACGATGAAGGCGAAATTTCGCGCTTGTTGCCAGCACGCCCAAACCGTATTTGACGGAACGCGAAAAGTTGATTGAAGACGCTTCTTCAAAATATCTGGTCGGACAGGAAATCTCGCCGACGCGGTAATTAAAAAACACGGTTTGAGCGATCATTTCGTTGTCGAAAACAAAATCGTCCGAGTTTTCTTCAAGCGGCAGATTTTCGAGCACCGAACGGCGAAAAGCGCGAAAACCCGTGTGATATTCCGAAAGTTTTTGGCTGATTAAAATGTTCTGCGCGAAAGTCAAAAATCTGTTGGCGACGTATTTATAAACGGGCATTCCGCCTTCCAAAGCGCCTTTTCCCAAAATGCGCGACCCTAAAACCGCGTCGTATTCACCGTAAGCGATCATTCCCGCCATCGGCACGATTAAATGCGGCGAATATTGATAATCGGGATGAACCATGACGACAATATCCGCGCCGCGCCGGAGAGCCTCGCGGTAACAGGTTTTCTGATTGCGCCCGTAACCGAAGTTTTTTTCATGCAGAAAAACCGTCAAATCCAGTTCTCGCGCTAATTTAACCGTTTCGTCGCCGCTTGCGTCGTCAACCAGCAAAATTTCGTCAACGATGTCTCGAGGAATTTCGGCGACGGTTTTCGACAAAGTTCGCGCCGCATTGTAAGCCGGCATGACGACAACGATTTTCTGACCGTTGAGCATTTAATTAATCTTCTTCAAACTGCCGTCGCCGCTGATGCGGCTTGATTTGGCGCGCGCCGTTTGCTCTGCTTTAGCGAATGCACGCAGAAAATTTTCGCCCAGAACTTTGCGGATTTCCTGTTCGCTGTAGCCGCGCCGCAGCATTTCGTAAGTGACCAAAACCAAATCTTCCGCGCCGTTCATTCCGGCGGGCAAAAACGGCACGCCGTCGTAATCCGAGCCGATGCCGACAATATCAATGCCCGCGACTTTTTTCATATGGTCAATGTGGTCAACAATGCGCGTGTAAGGCGCGACGTAAATCGGATTCGCGGCGAAAAGTCGACGCTCGGCTTCGTTATAAGCTTGCGCATCGTTTTTGTGCTGCTCGCGGAGAGCATCGAGCTGCGGTTTCAGTTTTTGCGAGCGCTCGTTTTCTTCGCGGTTCGTTCGTTCATCGAGAAACGACGGGTAAAAATTAATCATCACGACGCCGCCATTTTGTGCAATTCGCTTTAAAACATCGTCGGGCACGTTGCGCGTGTGATTGGCGACGCCGCGCGCGCCCGAATGCGAAGCGATAATCGGCGCGGTCGTCGTGTCGAGAACGTCGTTCATCACTTTGTCGGAAACGTGCGAAATATCAACCAACATTCCGAGCCGATTCATTTCGCGGACGACTTCTTTACCGAATTCGGACAAGCCGTTATTTTTCACTTCGCCGCGATGAGCGTCCGCCCAATCGTGCGAAACATTATGCGTCAAAGTCATATAACGAATGCCGAGGCGATAAAAATTTCGCAGCGCGTAAAGAGAATTCTCGATCACGTAGCCGCCTTCGATGCCCATCAGCGCGCAGATTTTATTTTGTTTTTTGGCGCGGCGAATTTCTTCAGCTGTCGTGCACTGCATTAATTGATTCGGATGTTTTTCGATTTCCCGGTAAGTCGCGTCAATCAAATCCATTGCCCGCCGCATCTTTCCGCCTTTTTGATAATCCGTGCCTGACGTATAAATCGAGAAGAATTCGCCCGTGATGCCCGATTGCTTGAGGCGATTCAAATCAGTGTGAAACGGATCGCCGTCGCGGTGAAATTTGCCGATGGAATTCGTCGCCAGATCGAAATCTTCGTCAACCATCGGTGAAGGAATGTCGTTGTGACCGTCAATGACAATCGCTTTTTTATGGATATTCAAAGCGCGCGCCCAAACTCGCGCGTCGGCGGCGGGCGGCATTGTCTGCGCGAATGTTTGACCGAAAAACGACAAAACGAAAGCGAAAACGAGAAGAAACGAAACTGATTTTTTCATAATTTTTGGAATGGATTAATGACGATTCAGTTTAACTTTTTTCGATTTATTTGGCGAGAAAAAATCAGCGCTTTGATTTGCCGTTCGATTTTATCGCGCTATCGAATGATTCGCTTACCGAAATTTTGACTGCTGGCACGAAAAGTGCGTTTTCCTGATATGACGAATGCGTTTTATTTCCGCCTAAAACATTAAATTAAAAGAACTTGTTACCGAATTACCGACCGGATTTCGCAAAGATCAATCAAATCAACTTGACCGTTTTTCCGTCAAAATGACAAATTTTGACAGTTTCGACGGACAAATTTTGTCGCTTTCCGGTTTTATGTCTGAAAATTGACCCGCAGTTTTTCACCAGAAAATGCAAAATCAAAATCTTTTACTCGGTCAAACGACGCGTCCCGCGCTCGACCGTATCGTTTCAAATTCTTTTTTAAACTGGATTCTTTACGCGGCGGCGATTGTCGGCATCGGATTTCTTCTCGTCGAATCGCGCCCGTTTTGGTCTTTGCCGCTCGGCATAACGGCGGTTTTGACGTTCGGCGTCATCGGACTGATTTTTTCGCGTCAGGTGCGAGCGATCAAAAGAAATTTGCAGGCTCTCGGCGAGAGTCAAGCGAAAAAAAGTGAAATTCGCTTTCAATCGTTCGTCGAACATTCGACCGATATGATTACGATCCGAGACAACGCCGGTCGCGTCGCGTTTCGCAGTCCGTCGGTGCAGCGCATTTTGGGTTATACCGAGGAAGAGCTCAACAATCTGCACTCGAACGAGCTGATTCACCCGGACGACATACCTATTCTACAAAAATCCTACGAACAGCTCGGTTCTGGCGAAGTCGATGTTTTCAAATGTGAATATCGCGCCAAACATAAAAACGGCTCGTATCTGGTGATGGAAGGCTACGCGACCGATTACGGCGACGAAATCATCGGCGAACACGGCGTGCTGGTTAATTCCCGCGACATCACCGACCGCAAAATCGTCGAAAATCAGCTTCGCGCTTTTACCGAGCGGCTCGCGCAATCGAACCGCGAACTCGAAGATTTCGCTTACGTCGCTTCGCACGACCTTCAGGAACCGCTGCGCAAAGTGCAGGCGTTCGGCGACCGTCTCAATAAAAAATACGCCGACGCGCTCGGCGACGAAGGACGCGATTACGTCAGAAGAATGCGCGACGCGGCAGACAGAATGCAGATTTTAATCAACGATTTGCTGACGTTTTCGCGCGTGGCGACCAAAACGCAGCCGTTCGCGCCGGTTGACTTGAACAAAATCGCTTCGGAAGTCATCTCGGATTTGGAAATAAAAATCGAAGAAACCGGCGCGAGCGTCGAAGTCGCCGATTTGCCGAACGTCGAAGCCGACCCGCTGCAAATGCGCCAGCTTTTGCAGAATTTGATCGGCAATGCTCTTAAATTCAAACGAGAAAGCGTCGCGCCGGTAATTAAAATTTACGCGGTCGAAAACGAAATGGAAACCGATGCCGGACAAAATTTCGTGAGGCACGTCCGATTTGCAGTCGAAGACAACGGCATCGGTTTCGACGAAAAATATCTCGACCGCATTTTCACGGTTTTTCAGCGTCTGCACGGACGCACCGAATACGAAGGTTCGGGCGTCGGACTCGCTGTCTGCCGCAAAATAGCTGAACGGCACGGCGGCTCTATAACGGCGCGCAGCGCGGACGGTGCGGGCGCGACTTTTATCATTTCTTTGCCGGCAAAACAAACGAACGGAGGAATTTTCGATGAATAACAGCGTACCGCTTTTAACCATTCTGCTCGCCGACGACGACCCGGACGACCGTTTAATGGTGCGCGAGGCGTTCGAGGAAAACCATCTGCTTAACCCGCTGCACACGGTCGAAGACGGCGAAGAATTGATGGATTATCTTTACCAGCGCGGCAAATTCGCCGGCATCGCCGTGCGCCCGAATTTGATTTTGCTCGATTTGAATATGCCGCGCAAAAACGGCATCGAAGCGCTGCAGGAAATAAAATCAGATCCTTCGCTAAGAACGATTCCGGTTATCGTACTGACGACTTCAAAAGCCGAAGAAGATATTTTGCGAACGTATGATTTGGGCGTTAACTCTTTTATCGTCAAGCCCGTAACTTTTGATTCTCTGGTCGAATTAGTCAAAGAACTCGGCAAATATTGGTTTCAACTCGTCGAATTGCCAAACTCCTAAAATTTATGAGTGAAATTCAAAACATCCCAATCAAGGTTTTACTCGTTGACGACGACGAAGACGACTACATTTTAACGCGCTACGTTTTCGACGAATTCAAAGCATCGCGCTACGAACTCGATTGGGTCAATTCTTATGATAAAGGAATAACGGCGATGCTCGCGCATTCGCACGACATTTATCTGGTTGATTATCGTCTCGGCGCGGAAAACGGTTTGAAACTGATGCGTCAGGCGAAAGCGGAAGGCTGCCGCGCTCCCGTAATTTTGCTGACCGGACAGGGTGACGCTGCGATTGATCTCGAAGCGATGCAGGCTGGCGCGGCGGATTATCTGGTCAAAGGCGAGTTCGAAGCGCCGCTGCTCGAACGCTCGATTCGCTACAGTTTGCAGCACGCGCGAACAATTGAAAATCTTTTAAGCTCGGAAAATAAATTTCGCTCGGTCATCCAATCGGCTAACGACGCCATTTTGCTCGTGGACGAAACCGGCGGAGTGGCGCTCTGGAATAAAGCCGCCGAACATATTTTCGGATACTCTGAAGCGGAAATCATCGGCAAACCGTTCGACTCGCTGCTGGCGCTCAAATCCGAAATGCATTTTGACGCTAAACGCTTGCTGGACGTCAGTTTGCGTCGCTGGAAAGGCGAAATCATCTCGACCGACGGCAAACGCAAAAACGGCACGCTTTTTCCGGGCGAGATAACCGTCTCGAAATGGGAAACCGGACAGGGCGATTATTACAGCGTCATCATCCGCGACATCACCGAACGGCGAGTCGCCGAAGATCGTCTTTTGTTCGAAGCGACGCACGACACGCTGACAGGATTGCCGAACCGCGCCAGATTTACCGAAATTCTGCAAAACTCGGTGGAAAAAGCGCAGATTTACCACAATTACAAATTCGCCGTCCTTTTTCTCGACCTCGACCGCTTCAAAGTCATCAACGACGGTCTCGGACACGTTCTCGGCGATAAACTGCTCGTCGCCATCGCCGGAAGATTGGAAAAATGTATTCGACCGGGCGATATTGTCGCGCGTTTCGGCGGCGACGAATTCACGATTCTTTTAAGCGACGTTAATCAGCCGCAAGAAGCGATTGACGTGGCTGAACGTTTGCAAACGGAACTCGCCGCTCCGTTTAAATTGGACGGACATGAAGTTTTCACTTCCGCCAGCATCGGCATTACGCTTTCAGACGCGGCGACCCGCAAACCCGAAGATTTTCTGCGCGATTCCGACACGGCGATGTATCGGGCGAAAGAATCGGGCAAAGCCAGATTCGAGATTTTCGATCAGGCGATGCACGTCCGCAACGTCAATCTTTTGCAACTCGAATCCGACTTGCGCCGCGCGGTCGAACGCGAAGAGTTTCGGGTCGTTTATCAACCGATTATTGATCTGCAAACCGGCGAAGTCAGCGAGTTTGAAGCGCTCGTCCGCTGGCTTCACCCGGAACAAGGATTTGTTTCGCCGGACGCTTTTATTCCGGTCGCCGAAGAAACCGGCTTGATTACGGCGATTGATACGTGGGTTTTGACCGAATCGTGTCGTCAAATAGCCGAATGGCAAAAGCGTTTTCCGCGCCGCGAGCTTTCCGTCAGCGTCAATCTTTCGACCAAACTGCTGATCAACTGCAATCTGCCGGACAAAGTCGGCGAGATAATGCGGCAAATGAATCTTAAACCGTCTTCGCTCAAGCTCGAAGTAACGGAAACTTCCGTCATGGAAAACGCCGAAACCGCGCTCTGGATTCTTTCCGAGCTTGCCGCGACGGGCATTCGCATCAGTTCCGACGATTTCGGCACGGGTTATTCGAGTTTGAGTTATCTGCACCGTTTTCCGTTCGCGCGGCTGAAAATTGACCGTTCGTTCATCGGAAAAATGGACTCCGACGGGAAAAGCGAAGAAATCGTGCGGACGATTTTAACGCTCGCCGACAATCTTCATCTCGAAGTGGTCGCCGAAGGTATCGAAACCGCCGAGCAATTTCGCCTTTTGGAAGACTTCGGCTGTCGTTTCGGGCAGGGTTTTCTTTTTTCTAGACCGCTCGAAGCTGGCGCGGCGGAGAAATTAATCGGCACGACGTTTGCCAGCAACATGTCTATTTATCCGTCGAGAGCGGCACCGAATCTGCTCAACAAAGCGGCTTTTGAATCGGCGACAAAAATTTAATCGTCAAAGCCGAATTGATTACCGTTCGCGCCCACTGCTTTTTCGTTTTTAATCATAATTAATGTCGTTTGATCTCATGCAATCGGCGTTAAGGCTTCCGGTAAAAACACACCGCTACTGAGATCAAAAACACTTGTCGTATGAAATCGAAAATTAATAATCTCAACCAAACTCTCCACGACTCGCGGCAGCCGATTCGTTTACGAACAAAAATGAAAGCGCGCGCGAATTCACTAATCGCGCGCGAAAACGGGATTGACTATCTCGATTTTCTCGAAAATCTGCCCGTAATGCTTTATGCCGCCGAACCGCGCCCGCCGTTTACGCCGCTTTACATCAGCCCGGAATTCGCATCGCTCGGTTACCCGCTCGAAGATTGGTATGCAAGCGCGGATTTATGGATGAAGACGATTCACGCGGACGACCGCGCCCGAATTCTCGCCGCGACCGAAGCGGCAATGACGTCGGGCAGCGAAACCGATTACGAATATCGTTTGATAACGCGCGACGGCGACGTTCGATGGGTTCACGACCGCGGCTGTTTTATCCGCGATGCAAGCGGCGAGCCGATGGGCTGGCAAGGCGTGATTATTGATATTACGGCGCACAAACAAGCCGAAACATTACTAAAGGAAAGCGAAGAGCGACACCGGCAGATGTTTGAAAAGAATCAAGCGATAAAATTGCTGCTCGATCCCGAAAATCTCGCCATAGTAGATGCTAACCCGGCGGCTTGCAAGTTTTACGGCTATTCGCGCGAAGAATTGAAAACAAAACTAATTACCGACATCAATACGCTGCCGCCGAAATTGGTCAAACGCGAAATTCGCAACGCGAAAAACGAGCGGCGCAGTTATTTTATTTTTCCGCACCGTTTGGCAAGCGGCGAAATCCGCGACGTGGAAGTTCACAGCAGCACGCTTCAATTAAGCAATCGAAACCTGCTTTATTCGATTATTCACGACGTAACCGAGCGTAAACGCGACGAAAAAGCGGTCAAGGAAAGCGAAGAAAGATACCGAGACTTGTTTGAAAATGCGACCGATTTGATTTACACGCACGATTTGCACGGCAATTTCACGTCGCTCAACCGCGCGGGCGAAATCATTACCGGCTACTCGCGCGAAGAAATCATGCGGATGAATATTTCAGAAGTCGTCGCGCCCGAGTTTTTAGAAACTGCGCGAGCGATGATCGCGGGCAAAATCGGCAACGAAACGGTAACTTCCTACGAACTCGAAATCATCGCTAAAGACGGGCGGCGCGTTTCGCTTGAACTGCGAAGCAGAGTTATTCTGCAAAATGACGCGCCCGTCGGCGTACAGGGCATCGGGCGCGACATCACCGCGCGTAAACAAGTCGAAGAAGCCTTGAAGTTGAGTGAGAGTCGTTATCGTTTTTTGAGCGACGGCATAATGCACCACGTCTGGACGGCGCGACCGGACGGCAAACTCAATTACGTGAGCCGCCGGACGCTCGAATATTTCGGTCGAACTCGCCAGCAGATGCTTGAAGAAAGCTGGCAGGATGCCGTTCACCCGGAAGATTTGCCGGAGTGTATGGCTCGCTGGAAACATTCTTTGCTGACCGGCGAATACTACGAAACGGAATTTCGGCTGCGCGGCGCGGACGGCATTTATCGGTGGCATCTTGCGCGCGCAAACGCCGCGCTCGACCCTGACGGCAACATCGTCAACTGGTTCGGCACGAATACCGATATTCACGATAAAAAAATGGCGGAAGCGAAACTCAATCATTCCGCGCTGCACGATACATTAACTGCCTTGCCGAACCGCACGGAGTTTATGAATCATCTGGAAAAGGCGATCAAAACAGCGGCGGAAGACGAATCGTTTCGCTTCGCCGTGCTTTTTCTCGACCTCGACCGCTTCAAGGTCATCAACGACAGTCTCGGTCATATCGTCGGCGACAAACTTCTCATCGGCATCGCGCGGCGTCTGCGCGCCTGCGTCAGACCGAACGATATTGTCGCGCGTCTCGGCGGCGACGAATTCACGATTTTATTGAATCGCACCGGCGACATCAGCGAAGTGGCGATGATTGCTGAGCGATTGCAGAAAACATTATCGAAACCGTTTAAATTCAATAATCACGAAGTATTCTCATCAGCCAGCATCGGCGTTACGATTTCAGATAAGAGCAAGCGTTTGCCCGAAGATTTTCTGCGCGATGCGGACTCGGCAATGTACCGAGCCAAAGAACTCGGCAAAGCCAGATTCGAGATTTTCGACCAGGCGATGCACGTCCGCAACGTCAATCTTTTGCAGCTCGAATCGGATTTGCGCCGCGCCGTCGAGCGCGACGAATTTGAAGTTTACTATCAGCCGGTCGTGGCTCTGGAAAAAGGCACGGTCAAAGAATTTGAAGCTTTGATTCGCTGGCGACATCCGCGACGCGGATTGATTTCACCGAGCGAATTTATCACTATCGGTGAAGAAACCGGCTTGATTATCCAAATCGGCGAATGGATTTTAATCGAAGCGTGTCGCCAAACAGCCGAATGGCAGAAACGCTATCCCGAAGCAAGCCAGCTTTCGATCAGCGTCAATCTTTCCGCTAAGCAATTGACGCATCCGCGTTTAACGTCGCGTGTCCGCGAAATTTTGGAGCAGAGCGAACTCGACGCGTGTTATCTGAAACTAGAAGTAACCGAAAGCACCGTGATGGAAAACGCTGAAACCGCGCTCGGCGTTTTGCAGGAATTGCGCGAGCTCGGCGTTTCGCTTTCGACCGACGATTTCGGCACGGGCTATTCGAGTTTGAGTTATCTGCACCGTTTTCCGTTTCAGCGGCTGAAAATTGACCGTTCGTTCGTCGGCGAAATGGACAAAAACATCAAAAGCGAAGCGATTGTGCGTTCAATCCTGATGCTCGGACAAAATCTGGAAATTGAAACTGTCGCCGAAGGCATCGAAAACGAAGAACAACTCTGGCAATTGCGCTCGCTTGGCTGCCCGTTCGGTCAAGGTTATCTTTTCTCGCCGCCGGTTCCTGCGTCCGCTGCCGAAAAACTTTTAACCGATGGATTATCGTTCTCGTTTGACACGACCGAAACTCCGTTTTCGTTCGCCGATACGAAACGTCAGTTTATCGAATTAGAGGAAATTCAATAAACAGTTATTACTGTAAATAAAAAAAATGAAAATGCGAGCGGGAAATCAATTTTCCGCTCGCATTTTTTCTTGCAATCAAATGTTCCAATCATTTATTTCCTACTACGTCGATGGAAACCACAAGCAGTTTTTTCTCCTAAATTTACTTCTGCCTCCGATGATATAGCCATGTTGGGAATTAAGGATTTACGAACTCACGATCCACGGCATTTCGCTGCCACAACGCTTTTTATCGAAAGAGTATCGGACGCGATTATCCGCAAAATGCCCGTACGCAGAAGCGACGAGCTGGAACGTTACAAGCATGTGTCGCCGTCTTTTTCACAGCAGACCACAGAACTTATCGTCGGTAAATTGATGAATGAATTAGAAGAAAATGGCACGTTTTTGACACAGCAGCGCGAAAACGAAAAAGCCGCCACAATGGGCGACTCGGAAACTACTGATTCTAAAGAAATTAATGGCGGAGCCGACGGGACTCGAACCCGCGACCTCCAACGTGACAGGCTGGCGTTCTAACCAACTGAACTACGACTCCGCATTGGGATTCAGATTTAGGATTCAAGATTTAAAATCCTGAATTCTGAACTTTGAATCTTAAATTTTCAAAACTTGGTGGGCGCGAAGGGACTCGAACCCCTAACTTCTTCCTTGTAAGGGAAGCTGTCTACCAATTGACGTACGCGCCCCGAAAAATCTTTTATTTATCAACAAACTTGCGCGTTTATCTCAAAAGACGGCGCTTCTTTTCTTCAAAGCGCGAACTGTCATACTACGAAAAATCGGCTTTCGCTGTCAAGTTCGAACGCAGCTTTTTAAATCGCGGCGATTGATCGTGAAAACGATTTCATTTTCATCGGCGCTTGTTCTCCGGTTTCATTGTAACGCAAAATCGTTCCGCCGAAGCCGACTGCCCAGCCTTTTTTTCCCGTGAAAAACACTTTTTCGAGCCGGTGGCGGGCGTTTGAATTAACCGGATTCCAAACGTTTCCCGCTGTCGTCGTCTGTAAAATCAAACCTTCGTCGCCGACGGTGAAACCTTCCGCGCTGTTGAGGAAAAACACGTCGTTTAAATCTTTCGTCGTTCCCGATTTCAGCTCGCGCCACGTTTTTCCGCCGCTTAAAGTCTGCAAAATAACGCCGTTCGCGCCGACCGACCAACCGGTTTTTTGATTGATGAAAAAAACCGAGCGCAGTTTTGCCGATTGGGCTGCGAAAACGTTCGCTTTGTTCCAGCTCGCGCCGCCGTTTTCAGTAAATAAAACCGTGCCGCCCGCGCCGACGACCGCGCCGCTCGTCTCGCCGGAAAACATGCCATCAAGCAACAGATATTTGATTGCCGTTTCAGTTTTTTTCCAGGTTTTTCCGTCTTCTGCAAGCGAGAAAAACGCGCCGCCTTCGCCGAAAGCCGTAACGATCGCGCCTTTCGGATCAAACAGAAGTTTGGCGATGCGTTCGCGCCCTGAAACAGCAAATTCGAGTTTTTCCCATTTCGCGCCGCCGTCTCTGGTGCGCAAAACGTAGGACGGCATACTCGCGCCGCGATTGTAAACGTCACGCTCGCACAAAAGCCAGCCGTTTCGCTCGTCGGCGAAATAAACCTGCAAAATCGCGTCGTTGGTGAATTTATCGGTTTGCCGCCACGTTTCGCCGCCGTCTTTTGTTTCTAAAAAAGTTCCGCCGCTGCCTGTAATCCAGCCGGTTTTTTCGTTGAGAAAATAAACGTCGCGCAGCCACGCGAGCGTGTTTGATTTTTGCTTTTGCCATTCGGCGTTTGCCGTCTGAAAACAAATTAAAAGCAGAAAACAAACTAAAATTTTCGCGGCTAAACTCATATAATAACAATGAGAAACGAGCGAAAACAATCCACTCATTTCTCATTCCTCGAATCTGATTTTTATTTTTTTTAGAACGGGCTGCCGAAAAGCAATCGCACGATGCTGGCTTTTTCCAACACTTTCAATATTGTGTTGACGTTCAGCTTAAAGCCCTGATCGGGAACGAAAACCTGATCGCCCGGATTGAGAAAAACCATTTCGCCTTTGCCGCGTTCGATTTCCTGCAAATTGATGATACGCGGCGTAATTCTTCCCTGCCCGTCGTAACTGTAAACGACGACGCGCTTTTTGTCGCCTTCTTTGAGAACGCCGCCGGATTCGACAATCGCTTCGTAAACGCTGACTTTGCGGTCTAAAACGCGCACGCCGGGCGCGGCGACTTTGCCGAGAACGCTGTAGCGCGCCGACATCGCTTTGTCCAATGTAACGGTAACTTTCGGGTCGATAATATATTCGTCGAGTTTCTTCGTGATTTCGTCGGCGATTTGCTCGACGGTTTTGCCGCCGACCAAGACGCCTTCGCGAATTAAAGGATAAGAAATGCGCGCCGTCGGCGGAACGGTAATATTGGATTTGCAGTAATCCGGACATTGCCCGAAAACCTCGACCGTGATGACATCGTTCGGTCCAAGCCGGTATTCGTTCAAATAATTGTTGTAATACGGCAGAATTTCGGCTTCTTCTGGATTGGCAGGAGTGTCCGCAATTTTCGGCGTGTCCGTCGCTTTCGGCTCGACTTTCGGCGTTTCGACGGCGGGATTGTTTTCCGTCTGCACCGCTTTGGCGATTTTAACCGTCGGATTTTCCGTCTGCGCCGTCGAATTAAAAGAAAATATCAAAACGCTCGCCGACAATAAAATCGTTTTTCTGTAAATGCCGCAAATATTGAAAACTTTCATCTTTACACCTCTGTCATCTTCACTAAAACACCGATTAAATCATATTATCCAATTTTCCCGCGAAATCCGCGCCTTTTATCCTTTATCCTTTATCCTTATCCTTCATTTCACCGTCCGCCTTTGCTCAGCAAAACCGTTTTGACCGTTTCAAAAACAATCACCAAATCGAGCGCGAGGCTTTGATTTTTAATGTAATACAAATCGTACTGCAATTTTTGTCTTGCATCTTCGACCGACGCGCCGTATGGATATTTGATTTGCGCCCAGCCGGTCAGTCCCGGCGCGACCAAATGACGATGCTCGTAAAACGGGATTTCTTTCGCCAATTGTTCGACGAAATGCGGGCGTTCCGGTCGCGGTCCGACAAAGCTCATTTCGCCTTTGATTATATTCCAGAACTGCGGGATTTCGTCCACACGGATTTTACGGATAACGCGCCCAACGCGCGTCACGCGTTCGTCTTCGGTCGTCGCCCAAACCGGTTTGCCGTCGGCTTCGGCGTCGGTTTTCATCGAGCGAAACTTGATGACTTTGATGACGCGACCGTTTTTTCCGACGCGTTCCTGACGGTAAAAAATTTCGCCTTTGGAATCGAGCTTGATCAAAACGGCAGTCAAAACTGCAATCGGCAGCGAAACCGTAAAACCGATTAAAGCGAGCCCGCGATGGACGATTTCGCGCAAAACGTTTTTCAGCCGCGTATCCCGCTTGCGTCCGGCAAAAATCAGCCAAGACGGGCGCAGCATATCGATGTGAACTTTTCCCGTGACGCGCTCGAAAAACGATGTGCATTCTTCGATGGCGACATCGCCGGCGAGACTCATTTTCAAAAGCGTTTCGGTCGGAAAAGTCCCGCGCCGCTCGCGCACGGCGATCACTAATCGGTCGGCTTTTTCGCTTTTGATGAGCTCGTTGAGTTCGTCAACCGTGCCGACGATTTCCGACTCGCCGATTTTCATGTGCGGTTTCGCGCCGTTTTCCGTGACGAATCCGACGATGCGATAACCGGCGTCTCGACGTTCCCAAACCGCTTCCGCCGTGTCGCGCGCCGACTGCCCGGTGCCGACGACGAGAATTTTTTCGCCGATTTCCGGGTGTCCGGTCAGAAGATGAATCAAAATTCGCCAGACAAGCAGCGAAACCAGCACGATAATGACCGAAAAAGTTGCCACACCGCGACCGATGAGCATCGGCGGCACGAAATAAAAAACAAGCGCCAGCAAAACCCACGCGATGCCGATTGCCTGCACGAGGCGGAGCATCAACTCGCGCCGATTGCCCATCACCATGTAATCGTAAAGATCGTAAAAATACAAAATCAAAAGACAGACGCTCGTTGCGAAAGTGATTTTCAGCCAGCCGTTGTTTTCGTTGAGCTGATATTCCGAACCCGACAGACCGAGACGCAGATACATCGCCAGCACGACGCCGCCGAAAATAAAGGCGGCGTCGGCGAGAATGAACCAGAGCGTGCGCGGACTGAAACGTGTAACGTCCATTATTCAGTTACGAATTACGAATTACTAAGTGAAGGATGATTTTCTAACATTTGCAATTGTTAATTTGAAATTAGAAATTTAATCTTTCTTTCCGTAATAGCCATAGTTGTAATGGCTTTCCTCCAAAACGTCTTCGGATTGGTTTAAAACGACGCCGAGCATTCGATCTCTGGGCAGCGTTTCCATGATGCGGTCGAGCGCGCCGTAGCGCGTGTGATTGGCGCGGACGACGAGCATCGCGCCGTCCGCGTGATTGATTAAAACCGTCGCGTCAGTGAAAATTCCGAGCGGGGGCGCGTCGATGATGACGTAATCGAACATTTCGCGCGCCTCTCGCAGAATCTCCTTGAATTTCGGACCGGAAATCAATTCTGCCACGTCCGAACGCGCTTCTCCGCCCGGAAGCAGATGAAGTCCGGCAGGCTCAAGACGAATGATCGATTCTTTCAAAGTCGATTTTTCCGCCAGAATATCGGAAAGTCCTTTGTCGGTTTCGATTCCCAGATAATCGGCAAGACTCGGCATTCGCAGATCGCTGTCGATAATCAAACATTTGACGCCGTCGGTTTGCGCCAGAAGCCACGAAAGATTGAGCGCCGTGACGGATTTCCCTTCGCTCGGGTTAATGCTGGCGACGACGATTGACTGCAATTTTTGTTTCTGACTTTTATGCAGAACGTGCGTTCTCAAACTGCGGTATTCTTCGCAGTAAGTCGAATGCGGATGCGTAATGGCGACCAGTCGCGGCTCGACGCGCTCGGCTTCGACGTTCCACTTGACAAAGTCAGGCAGAACCGGCGAAGCCGGGCGCGCGGCAGGAGAGACGGCGTTCAAAGTTGCCCCGGCAAAATCCGCCCGATCCAATTCAGGGAGTGCCGTCCCGACGATTGAATCTGACTGCCCATTGAACGCCGAACTTGGTATTCCGATTCGTAAATTACTGTCGGCGAACATTTCCGGCGGCTGCCTCAGCCGTACTCCGCTTTTGCCGAACGGCACGACTGTTCCCGCTGCCGGAAGAGGCTCGTCGCCGGTTTGCTCGCTTTGCTTTTTTTGTAACGCTTTGAGAATGCTCATAAAAATTTAGGATTTAGGATTCAAGATTCAAAGTTCAAAATTCAAAAATTAAAATATTAAATCTTGAATCTTGAATCTTAAACCTTGAATCTCGAATTATTTAATAAAATCCGCCCGGTTCGCCGATTTCCAGATTCAGATCGTCGTCGGAATTGCTGAATCGGTTGCCATTGCCGTTGTAATTTCCGATCGGCGAGCCGTTCGGTTTCGGGATTTCCGCAGGAAACGGTTTCGGTTCGGCGACGGCGGCTCTGGCTTGATTGCTCCACAATTCGTCGCGCGTTTCGTGGGTTAAAACTCTGCCCTGCGGCACGTTTTCCATTGCTCTTTCTTTGCCGACGAGCGAATCGCGGCGCGGCAGCAAATCGAGATTGTCGGCGACTTCTTCGATGATTTGCCGACCGATAATATTGTCGCCCGCCGCGTAAGCCGCAAGCATCGCGTTGTCGCACAGATTGTTGATTTGGCGCGGAATGCCTTCGGAACACTGAAAAAGATAATCAATCGCACCGGGCGTAAAAACGTTTGGCTGGTCTGAACCGGCGATCAAAAGCCGCTCGGTGATGTAGCGCTCGACTTCTTCGACGTTCGGCAGCGCGTGCATTTTGCAGCGCAGAGCGACGCGCTGTTTCAATTGCCGCAAATTCGGCTGATTGAGTTTTTCGCGCAGTTCCGGCTGTCCGGTCAAAACGATTTGCAGATGTTTCGCATTGTCCGATTCAAAATTCATCAGCAGACGAATTTCTTCCAAAACGTAATCGGAAAGCTCGTGCGCTTCGTCAATGATTAAGACGGTGCGCAATCCGCGACGATGACGCGCTTCCAGAACTCTGCCCATTTCCGTCAGCAATTCGGCTTTGTTCGTCCAGTCCTTGATGCCGAGCAATTGCGTGACGTGATGATAAAACTCGTCAATCGAAAGACGCGGATTGAAAACGTAAGCCGCCAGAACCGAAGAATCCAGACGCCGCAGAATCCATCTGAGCGCGGTCGTTTTACCTGTTCCGACTTCGCCGGTCAAAACAATCAAGCCTTTGGCGCTTTCAAGTCCGTAATAAAGGCTCGCCAAAACTTCGTTATACGACGGCGTAAAAACGATAAAACGCGGGTCGGGCGTCAGCGTAAACGGGATGTCTTCTAATCCGAAAAATTCTTTATACATATTAACCTCTTTGAGATTCGGGATTTAGAATTTAGAATTTAGGATTCAGAAGTTTGATTTTAATCCTGAATTCTAAATTCTAAATCCCGAATCCTACGAAACCATTCGCTCGAAAATTCTGGTCGCCTGCAAAGCCATCGCAATCAGCGGAATTATGCCGACCGCGACGGCGACGCCAGCCATCACTTTAATCAAATGAACTCGTTTTTGCCACGCTTTTTCTCTCGGAGAAAGCAGCGGCGGAACCGACGCGAGCACCGGCAAACCCGTGTAATGCTTGGCGTCTTCGATGTTTTGAATTTTGAAAATGCGCGGCAATTCAAAAACCGCCGCTAAAAATAAACCGAGCGCCAGACCGATAGCCGAGCCGATTAATGTCAGCATCGCTCGTTTCGGCGCGACCGGCGACGACGGCAGATTTGCCGCATCAACGACGCGAATCGTTTCGCCCTGCGCGTTCGATTCGCGGTCAACCTGCAGGCTAGCATCGTTCGTCTTTTTCAAAAGATCGTCGTAAGTCGTTTTCGCCGATTGATATTGATTGTTAACGCCTTCGAGCGCGACTTTGACGTTCGGAATCTGGTTGATTTTCGCTTCGAGAACGGAAATTTGTCCGGCATTTTGACGGAGTTCCGCTTCTTTATATTGAAACTGCTGATCAATCTGCGCGATTTGGCTCTCCGCCTTTTGCCGCTCAATTTCTAGATTCTGTTTTTGCAGCTCGGCTTTGCGCGAACTCGATTGATTCGCCTCCCGAACGCGTTTGTCCGTATTTTTCGAGAGCGCTTCGAGTTCTTCGTTAACTTTATCAATCTGCGTTTTCGTGTCAACGACTTCCGGATGTTTTTCGCGATACTGCGCTTTCAGTTTTTCAAGCCGCGCCGTCAGCTCCGCGCGTTTTTGAATCAATTGCGCGTAAGCGGGCGTATCTTCGATGCGCGAAGCCTGGCGCGTCGCGTCCTGCGTTTCCTTTTCGCCGAAATCTTCGATCAGGCGCGCCTGACTGTTGAGAGCGCGAATGCTGTCGTTAAGCCGACCTTTTTCGGTAATCAAAGTTTCCTTTTCTTTGGCAATCGTGTCTTCGCGCTGCCGCAAACCTTCTAATTGCGCGATTAAGCCTTGCTGCGAATCGGGCAGCGTTTCGACGTTCTGCATCATTATATCGAGCCGCTCTTTTTCCAGACGGTCGAGTTCCGCTTTTTTCTGATTGCGCTGATTGTCTAAAAATTCTCTGGTAACTTCCGCCGTCTGCGTCGAAGCGATAACCTGAGCGTTGACGTATTTTCCGGCAAGTTCAGCCGTCACGTTGCGCGTCGCGTTCGGGTCGCGGTCGCGATATTTGATGGAGAAAGCCGCCACTTTTTGTTCGTTATCGCTTTTTTCGACTTCGACCGTGATGTTTTTCGCCATTTTTTCGACGATTAATTCCATCGGCGTTCCGGCGTTCCGCTCCAATTTGAAAAGATCGTATTTGGCAATCATCGGTTCGAGCGACGATCGCGACAAAACTTCCTGATTAATCGCCTGAAGCCGTTGAGTAATGTCTTCGTCGGTCAGAGACTGGACGACTTTATCGGAAATCGTCGGCGGCTTGACCGTTAAAAGCGTTCTCGATTCGTAAACGCTCGGCAGGCGGTAAACGACATAACCGATTGCCGCCGTCATCGTCAGAATCGGCAAAACGATCAGCCATTTTCGCCGCTTCAGCATCTTGATAAATTCGCCCGCCGTTCTTTGTCTGAATTCTACGCTCATCGTTTTACAACCTGTTCTAAAACTCTATTTACAATTCGTTTATACAAATTACTAACTTAATTTTTCCTTTAACGATTTTCTTTGCGCACCGCGTTCGCCGCCGGAAACCTTATCGTTCGCCTGTTCATTATTGCGATTAAAAATCCAGCGCAGAGCGCCCGTAAAAGCGATCAGCGCGCCGCCGAAAATCAGCATTAAAACCGGTTCCGGCAAAACTGCGAATAAATTAATTTGAGCTAAAATCATCATCTAAAATATTTCCCCTTGTTTATTACCTTTGTTTACATCTTTCCGAGACTAAAGATTCGCCAGAATATTTCGCGCTTCCTGCGCGTCTTTCTGGCTTAAATTTCCCGCGCTCTGCAGCGAAGTTTCCACTTCGCGCCGGGCTGAAGTTTTATCGCCCGCCGAAGCCAGTGCCGTGCCGAGACGCAGACGATAAGCCGGATTCGATTGCGTTCCGTCGCGTTGCGCCGCGGCTTCGTCGAGCGCGACGGCTTTTTTCATCTGTTCGATTGCGGGAGTAAACAAACCTTTTTTGAAGTAAATCCAGCCGAGTGTGTCGTAAAACTGCGCCGCCGTCTGCATCCGGTTGACCGATTTCTGCGCGAGCTGCAAGGCTTCGTCGAGATTTCCCTGATTTTCGGCAATTAGCCAAGCTAAGTTATTCGCCGCGATCGGCGAATCGGGTTCAATTTCGAGCGCGCGGCGATAATTTTTTTCCGCGTCAGCAGAATTTCCGTTCGCGTCTTCGAGCATTGCAAGCAGCGTGTAAACCGATGCCGAAGGCTTTTTCGCGACAATTGTTTGATATTGAGCGACGGCTTCGCTCGCTTTATTTTGCCCAAGCAGAAGCGCCGCGTAAGCCGAATAAGCGGGCAGATAATTTTCGTCCGCCGCAATCGCCAGTTTCAATTCGTTTTCCGTTCCCGCTGCGTTGTTTTCCGCCGCGAAAATCTGCGATTTCAGATAATGCAAAGCTGCTGCAATGTCCATTTGCCCGCTGCTTTGTGAAATCGCGCCGTCAATTCTGGCGTGCGCCTGAGCGGTTTGTTTCTGCCGAACGAGAACGTTGACCACGCCGCTCAAAGCGTCGAAGTTTTTGTTATCGGCGTTGAGCGCCTTTTCATACGAATTTAATGCTTCGCCGAGATTTCCTTCGGCGACGAAAGCCTTTGCAAGATTGACGAGCGCGGCGGACGAATTCGGCGAAAGCCTGACGATTTCCTGTAAATCCGTTTTCGCTTCGGCAATTTTGCCGAGCTCGAGCGCGGCGAGACCGCGCGCCGACTGCGACCGAACGCGCAGTTCCTGCAGCATTTGGGCGTTTGTTTCCGGGTTCGGACGAGAATTTTTAGCGATTTCAAACAGCTCATTCGCCTGACGCCACGCGTTTTCCGTTTCTCCGGCGGCGAACGCGGCTTGAATTTTAAGAAGTTTCGTTTTCGGATAATTCGGATGATATTTTTCCAAATCCCCAACAAAAGCGCGCGCCTGATCGAGCTGTCCGAGCGCGAGCCGCGCTTGCGTCATCAGAAAGAGCGCGTCTTTCTGGCTCGGCTGTTTTTTAAGAATTTCTTCTAAATCCTTGACCGCTTCGTCGGCTTTATTTTCCTGCAGTTTGACGCGCGAGTTGAGCATTAACGCTTCGGCGTCGTCGTCGTTGATGCTCAAAAGCACTTCGGTTTGTTCTTTGACTTTGGCGGGTTCTTTGCGTTCGAGATAAATTTCGCCGAGACGATAACGCGCCCGGACATACGACGGTGTGTCTTTCAAAACGTCCGTAAAAACGCGAATCGCTTCCGTTTCGCGTCCGGCGGCGGCGTAGAAATCGCCCATTTGCAGACGGCTTTCCGGGCTGTTTTCCTGAATGCGGACGAGTTCGAGATGCGCGGCTTCGGCTTTTTCAAACTGGCGAGCCGCGACGTAAAAATCGGCTTGCGCTTCGCGCGCTTCGATTGAATTCGGTTCGATCTCGATGGCTTTTTGAAACTGCGCTTCTGCTTCTTGGTTGCGACCTGCGTAGCCGAGAAATCTGCCGTATTCGACATATCCGAGCGCTGCGTTCGCGTTCGCCGCGATGCCTTTTTTGATCGCGTCTTCGGCTTCCGCCGCTTTGTCTTTCGACATAAAATAACGCGCCACGCTCAAATATGTTTCGGTTCGATTCGGATTAAGTGAAATTGCCTGATTAAGAGTTTCGACGACTTCGGCTTCCAGATTTCCCTGCGCTGCCAAAATTGATGCTTTCAAAACCCAAGCTTCAATGAATTTGCCGTCGCGCGCGAAAATCTCTTCGGCGATTTTTTCCGCTTCCGCAATCATCGGCGGCTGAACTAGCAGAAAGTAATTACCGAGTTTTGCTTTGGCGTCTAAATTGTCGGGCGCGAGCTCGACGGTTTTGCGAAGTTCATCGAGAGTTTCGTAGAATTGTCCTAAGTTTTCGTAAGCGCGGGCTAGTCCCCAATGTGCGGCGGCTGAATCTTTATCAACGTCGGCGGCGGAGCGAAATTCCATCACGGCTTCGTGAAATTTGCGTTTCTGCAAATACTCTTCGCCGCGCGCCAGGTGCGTGTCTTTGGACGTTCCGCACGAGACGCAGAACAGAAGCAGTCCGCAGAAAACTATCAATAGCGGAAAACGGAATGAAAATTTTTGGCACTCGCGAACATTCATTATGTTTATTTGAAGACGCATTTCCCGCCGAAAATCTGCGCTCGACGAATTTCGGCGGTCGGGGCAGCGACCGCTTGTTTCCGTTTGAAAAAGCGACGATCAGTTCGGTTCAATCGTCTGAAAAAGGGGCAATTTTTTCAGACGATTTAACGAGAAAAGTTTAATTATCAATTTTAGTTACAGTCTTTACCGCTTTCCTCGCGGCTATCAGAAAACACTTCCAATCAGACGTGTATTTCAGAAAAATTTACGAGAATCGCAATGACAAAGTAAATTTTAATGAAATACGCGGGAGATATTCGCGCAAATTGCTATAAATTTTGTGTTTTAGGGTCCAGCGGGATATTAGCATAAGTGCAGGAATTTACAAAAGAAATTTATTCGGGAACGAACGCGCCCAAACGGTCGGACAAATGCGCTGACAAATCGGCGGCGGCGGCAATCGCGGCTTTTTCGTCGCCGCCGACGCTCGTCATCACGCGCACGAGCGCTCCGTCGCTGCGGCGGCGCACGGCGCTGTCGTAAATCGTGTTGAGTTTATCGACGTATTCGCTCGCTTCAAAACGCCCGCGACCTTGATACCAGTAAATCATCACTTCGCGGTAAACGCCGTTCTCCAAACGATACAAATTCGCCGCGAACGATTTTCCGTCCGCCGTTTTGATTTCAATCGCTTCCGGCTCGCGCATCACCCAACCCGCGCCGGGCAGACAATTCTGCGGGCTGTGATATGTCGCGCCCGTGCGCTGCGAAGCATAATAACCGACGTAAAGATTGGCGATTCGTCCGTCTGGCGAAACGTATTCGCGCATCGTGTAATCGGAAACGCGCAAAACGCTTTCCGTCTGCTCGCCGAAACGAATCTCGCTGCCTTTTTGCCGCCAATCGCCGAGCGAAGCGGAAAGCTCGCTCAAAGGCTGGCGCGTAGTTTCGATTTCGCCGCGCTGCTCGAACCAATTAATAAAAACGCCGGTAACGATCAAACCGCCGATTAAAAACAGAACAGAAAATTTTGATGAGCGAAATCCGGCGCTCGGATTTTCTGCAGTTTCAAATTCCGAAATCCAAACTCCAGACCCGTCTTTTCCAATGTTCGTTTCTTTACGGCGAAACTTCTTCAAAACAAAATTCAAAGCGAGCAGCAAAACGAGCGCGAAAACGTAAACCAGCCAGCCGGAAACTTCGTGCCAGACGTTTTCGGTCGCCTGTTTGCCGTAATAATACGTCAAAACGCCGGTCGCCATAACCCGCGCCGCATTCGTTACAACCGCAATTGGAATCGCTGCGAACATCAAAATTACGGCGCGCCAGAAATCGAAACTTTTGATGCGGGAAATCCACGTTTTTTCGTTGTTCAATTCAGAATCGCCATTTTTCTCGCCGGTAAAATAAGCGAGCACAAGCGCTAAGGTGACGAGCGTCATCAAACTGCGAATGCCGCTGCACGCTTCGACGACTTCGAGCGCGATGATCTGCGTCGCGCCTTCGGGCAAAATTTCGATGACGTTTCCCTTTCGCAGCGTCGGCACTCCGAAAAATCGAATTCCCCAAACAGCCATCTGCGACGCCCAGATTTGCAGCGGAAACGCGATTTTATTAAAAATAATCTGCGGAATCGGAATGGCGAGCAGCAGTAAAACAAAAGGCGCGGCGAGAATTGGCAGAATTTTTGTCCCGAAAAAATAAACGACAATACCGGCGAGCATTACAACGAATGAGATACGCTGCGCGAAAAGCTCCGCGCCCAAAGTTCCGGCGAAAAGCAAAACGACCGCTGATAAAACAACGACCGCGCCGAATAAGACATTCGGTTTCCTCGCGAGTTTTTTCAATACCTCGAATTCAGCCCAAACGATAAATCCAATGACGAACGGAACGAGCAAACCGTGCGAGTAATTTTCATCAGTCCACCAATCGCGTCCGAGCTTGACGAGCACGTTCGCATACAAAAACGCCAATGCCGCCGCGATTAAAAACGGTTTCCAGAGATTTTTCAGATTTGCGGCAGACGGGTTCATCGGAGCTCGGCAGGCAGGAAAATAAAAACGCGCTTTTTAAGCGGTTTTGTGAGTATAGCAAATTTTTCGCCGCATGAGTAAAAAAAATCAAGCGCGATTTTTGACAGATGAAACCATCCGGAATTTGTTGAATAAGCGGGAAAGGCTTTGTTAATTCTGAATTCTACATTTTTAATTCTTCATTATTCAGGATAAATAATTACCGTTTTTATCCAAAGTCAATTTAAAGTTTAGAATGTAAAAGTTAGAATTTCTTGTTTTTTTAAAGAGTCGGGTTTTATTAATAGAAATTTTTACGGCGATTTATTTTCTTCTTTTTAAAATAAAACTCGCCAAATCCGCGAGCAGACTCGTATTTTTTTCGATAGTTTGCAAAGCATCAATCGCTTGCGTATAAACCTTTTCCGCCAGTTTTCCGGTTTCTTCGACGCCGTAAAAACCCGGATAAGTCGCTTTTTCCGCCGCTGAATCTTTGCCAGCCGTTTTGCCCAAAACTTCGGTCGTCTGCGTGACGTCCAATAAATCGTCGGTGATTTGAAACAGTAATCCAAGCGACGAGGCGTAATCTGTGACAGCCATCAATTCCGTTTCGCTCGCTTCGGCGACGATTGCCGCCGTTCGCGCCGACACGCAAATCATCGCGCCGGTTTTGCTGCTGTGAATCGTTTCCAAATCTTCGACCGTCGTTTGCTTGCCTTCGGCTTGTAAATCTAATTGCTGCCCGTTAACCATTTTGGCGGCTGAATCGGCGAGTTCGGCTATTAATTTGATTTTTATTTTATCCGTCAAATTACCGTCATCGGCAATCGCCCGAAAAGCCAGACTTTGCAGAATGTCGCCCGCTAGAATTGCCGTCGCATCGCCGAATTTAACGTGACAAGTCGCTCGCCCGCGCCGCAAATCGTCGTCGTCCATCGCGGGCAAATCGTCGTGAATCAGCGAATACGTGTGAATCATTTCGATTGCCGACGCCGCGCGTAAAAGTTTTTCGTTTGCGACGCCGAAAACGCCGCCGACCGCCAGACACAGCGCCGGGCGAAACCGTTTGCCGCCCGCGAAAACGCTCCAGCGAACGGCTTCGTAAAGTCGCGTCGGCTCGGTTGCGGCTGACGGAATCAGCGCGTCTAAAGTTGGATCAACCGCGTTGCTCGCGTCGGCGAAAAATGTTTCCAAATCGTTTGTCACAGTTGAAATTATCATTTATCAAACATCAATTTTCAAAGTCGCCGCTGCGCGAACCGCGTTTTAATCGAAAATTTATGGACGATTGATAATTGCCGTTTGAAAATGATAGATTGCTTGTAAGTTCTTTAGGTGCAAAATATGTCAATCAGCAAAGAGGAATTTCGCCGTGCGCTTTCGCGTTTCGCCAGCGGCGTGACCGTCGTCACGACCAAAGACGCGGACGGAAAATTTTACGGCATCACGGTTTCCGCCTTTTGTTCCGTCTCATTAGAGCCGCCGCTCATTCTCGTCTGCATCGAACGCACGACCGGCAGCCATCACGCCATCGCCGCGTCAAAGCGTTTCGTCGTCAACATTCTGCGCGAAAACCAGCAAAACCTCTCCAACCATTTCGCCTCGCCGTCCGACGACAAATTCGCCGGCATTGAATATCACGCGGGCATCGCGGAAATTCCCGTCCTAACCGGCGCGCTCGCTGTTCTCGAATGCCGTCTGCACAATTCCTACGAAGGCGGCGACCACACGATTTACGTCGGGGAAATCGAAAACGCCATCGTTGACGACGGCAATCCGCTCCTTTATTTTCACGGAAACTACCGAAAAATTGAAAATTTGTCTTGATAATTTTCTTGTCAATGAGGCGCGAAATAAGCTATAAACATTCCGTATATAAGGTTATTATGCAGAAAACTTTCTGCATAATACACGAAATCTGTGTATTGAACGGAAATATTTCTACCCAATAAACTTAAAATGGTAATTGGGCAGAAAACTTTCTGCTCAATCATAAGTTCGCCCGCTTCGTGTTAATTTTGAGAGGTGTAAAATGAAACAATTAACTTTTAAGTTTTTAATTTGTCTTTTGTTCGCCGTGATAACTGTTAGCGCACAGACAAATTTACTTCTAAATCCAAACGCCGATTCTAAAACTGAGAATTGGCGTTTTTCTGGACAAGCAACAGTAGAGGAATTCGACGGTGACACAGTTTTTGTTGTTCGCAATCAAGGCTCTTTTTCTCAAGAAGTAAATTTAACCGAATCAGACATTGGCAAGTTTGCGCTTTTAATCGGGCGCGGCTCAAGCGAACGAATCAACGCTGACGGCGCAATTACGGGCTTGCCTTATTTGTATGGTTATATGCTGGGTTCGAGCAGTCCGAAAGGCTCAAGAATTTACGATTATTTGCAGGGGTAACTAATGCGCGCCAGAACATTAAATCAGGATGAATGGGTTACGATGTTCGGTATTTTCCGCGTCCCGGAAAAAACAAGCGCAATTCGTTTTTACATGAACCAAGCTGAAAGAAAAAACGTGCCGCAAAACGGCTCGGCAGCGCGTTTCGACAATGTTGGTTTATATTTGTTTGAAGCAGAAGAAGACGCTTTGAAATTTGCAAAAGCTTATAAATAGCGGACTGGGCGAACAAATCATTGCACCGAAGCCGCCGAAGCGTTATTGTTATCAACCATTCAAAGGCGGCTCTGTGAACTCTGCCGTTAAACTTTTTCCGTCTCCAGCATTTTCCGCAAATCTTCTTCATTGAGCGTGTAAATTTCGTTGCAGAATCCGCACGTCATTTGCGCTCCTTTGTCTTCTTCGAGCATTGATTTGACTTCGGCGCTTCCGAGAGCCGAAATGAGCTGGACGGCGCGCTCGAACGAGCAGTTGCACTGGAAACGCACGTCGTTTTCGCCCAGAATTTCGTAATCAATAATACCGAGCGTCATTTTTAAAAGGTCTTCGGGCGTCGCGCCTTCTTTAATCGCCGTCGTTAATTGCGGCGCGTGGCGAATCGTGTCTTCGATCATCACGGCGATATTTTCGTTCGATGTCGGCAGCATCTGAATCATCACGCCGCCCGCGCAGGTGACGAACGGATCGTCCGGCTGCAGCAAAACGCCGAGCAGAACCGCTGACGGAATCTGTTCGCTTTTCGCCAGATAATACGCGAAATCTTCGGCGATTTCGCCGGAAGTAATCGGCACACTGCCGACGTACGGCTCGCGGTATAAACCCAAATCAAAACCGGATTCGCGCGTGACGTATAACATTCCTTCGCCGACGATGCCGGAAACATCGAATTTTCCGTTCGCTTTCGGCGGCAATTCGGCAATCGGATTTTTGACGTAACCGCGCACTTTTCCGCCTTCGAGCGCTTCGGCGACGATGCCTTCGACCGCGCCTTTGGCTTCAATGCGAACAGTCAAACGGTCAAATTCCTTGAGACTCGCGCCCAATAAAAGAGTTCCGGTTACAACACGCCCGAGAGCGGCGGAAACCGTCGGCGATGTTTGATGCCGGCGCACGGCTTCGCGCACGGTGTCGGTCGTGATCGCCGCCATCACGCGCACGGTCGCGTCGGCGGCTATTCCGTGTATCAATTTATCCATAAACAATAGTTTCGGAAATTTCGGCAGCGAAAGTCAACCGCTTTGCCGAACGAAATTTTTTATTCGACGCGAAATATTTTTTTTATTCGATAAGTTAATGAATTACGTGAGCTTACGCGCTATTTTGTCTAATTTTCAAATCAATGCACAATATCTTGTATGTTTTCTGTTGACAAGCGGATTCGGTTTCGGTATATTTCAATTCGCTCGGAAACAAAAATCAAACTTCAGCTTTTTCGAGCCGAACCGTAAAAGTTCACCGAAAATCCGCATTTCAAATGCAGCGGGAAAAGAGTAAAATTTAAACAAAACAAAAAACGGTGTCTGCAAAAGACCTGAAATAGGAGATCGAGAAAATATGAGTACAGTCTTTGAGCCTGTCGCGTCGGGCGAATTCGTCGCTAAAAACGGAAATACGAGCGGAAAAACAAGCGAAAAAACGAACGGAAACGGAGCGGCGGGAGCTTCGCGAAAACGCGAAATCAAACCGATTGGCTTGAACGGTCAAAAAGTCGTCAGCAAACGATATTCGCTGAAAGATATAAACGGCGAAGCGCTCGAAACGTGGGAAGACATCGTCCGCCGCGTCGTCGGTCACGTTTCGCGAGCGGAAACCGATTCGATCAAGCGCGATTATTTTTACGACTCGATGACCGAGATTATGCTCAACCGCGAATTCGTGCCGAACACTCCTTGTCTGGTCAACGCCGGCAAGCCGAACGGTCAGCTCGCCGCGTGTTTCGTTCTCAATGTTCCCGATTCGATTCAAGGCATTATGCAGCACGCCGAAAACGTCGCCATCATTCATCAAACCGGCGGCGGAACGGGAATGACATATGAATTTCTGCGTCCTGCCGGTTCAATGGTCAACTCGACGCGCGGTGTCGCTTCGGGTCCGGTGAGTTTCATGAACATCGTTAACCAGACGACCGAAGTCGTCAAACAGGGCGGCGTTCGCCGCGGCGCGAATATGGGAATTTTGAGCGTCAAACACCCGGACGTTCTGCGCTTTATTCACGCGAAAAACGATCAGCATTCATTGACGAATTTTAATATTTCCGTGACCGTCACCGACGATTTTATGAACGCGGTTGACGAGAAAATCTGGTTTCAAACCGAATTCGACGGCGAGCCGTGGACGCAGACGATTTTCGACGCGGTCACCGGACAAGATTACGTCGTTTATCGCCGACCGGACGGCTCGACGGCGACTTTCGCCGACAAGCTCGCGTTTGAAAACGCCGATTTGTCCGACTGCACGATTGAAACTCCGCCCGCGCCCGGATTCGTTTACGCGCCGGACATCTGGAACCGCATTATCGCTTCGGCGCACAAATACGCCGAGCCGGGCATCATTTTTATTGATGAAGTCAATCGTCATAATCATATGATCAATTCGATGGGACCGATTCACGCTTGTAATCCGTGCGGCGAACAAATGCTGCATTTCAACAATTCGTGCAATTTGGGTTCGATTGATGTGGCGAAGTTTTACAAAAAAGTCGGCGACGGCACGAACGCCGACGAATGCATTGATTGGGCGCGGCTCGCTCGCGCGACGCACGTTTCGACGCAGTTTTTGGACAACGTCGTTGACGCCGGACATTTCCCTTTGCCGGAAATCGATGATGTCGTTAAACGAACGCGTCCGGTCGGTTTGGGAATTATGGGTTTCGCCGACTTGTGCCTCGCTTTGAAAGTAACTTACGGCGAGCAGGATTCGATGGACTTGATGGAGAAAGTGATGGGCTTTGTTCGTCGCGAATCGTGGATGGCATCGCTTCGTCTCGGCGCGGAAAAAGGCGTGTTTCCCGAATTTGAAGCGAACCGCGAAGATTACGCGAAATTTCTTTACGAAGAAATCGGTATTCCGCGCGATATGCCGCTTACCCCGCGCAATTATGAAGTAACGACGATTGCGCCGACCGGCACGATTTCTCTGGTAGCCGAAACTTCTTCGGGCATCGAACCGAATTTTTCGTGGGCTTACGTCCGCCGCGACACTCTCGGCGAACGTCATTACGTTCACACTTTGGCAGCTGAAGCGCTCGGAAAATCAGTCGATCAATCCGACGAAAATTCGATTCGGGAAGCCGCCGAATTCGTCGTCGAAAATCAGCACAAACTGCCGTCGTATTTTATCGGCGCGATGGACATTACTTCGCACCAGCACATCAAAGTTCTGGCGGCGGCGCAAAAGCACGTTGACAATTCGATTTCCAAAACGTGCAACGGCTCGAACGACGACACAATCGAATCGGTTGACCAGCTTTACCGAATGGCGAAAGATTTGGGCTGCAAAGCTGTCAGTTATTACCGCGACGGCTCGCGCGAAGGTCAGGTTTTGACTTCGATGAAATCCGAAGACAAAAAAGCGACAACGCCGACCGAAACGACAACAACGACTATTGAAACCGATTTCATGCCGGAAATTGTCGAAGTAACGACCGACGCGGCGACGAACACAACGCCGGAAACGCAAAAGCAAATCTCCGCGACGCCGCGCAAAGAAGTAACCGTTACGCGCTTTGACCGACCGCGCGAATTGATGGGCGCGACGTGGCGCATTCCGTTTGAAGGTCGCAATCTTTATGTAACCGTCAATCACGACGGCGAAAACGTTCTCGAAGTTTTTGCGACCGGACCGATTAGCGAAGGCGTCGGACTTCTCGCTTCAAAAATGCTGCGCGGCGGATTTAACGTTAAAGAAGTTTCTCGCAGTTTGAACAAAGTAACCGGAACGCACGCCGTCTGGTTTAACGAGCGGCTTTTGACTTCGCCCGAACAGGCGATTGCCGAATGTCTTTTGCTGATTGACCGACGTTTAAAAAATCTGCCGGTTTCCGAACGGCAAATCAGCAAAAACGCGGCGCAGAAAACCGAAACAGTTGGAGCAGCGGAAACCGTTTCGCCCGTTCAAGCTGAAACGAAAATGTCGAGTTTGATCGGCGAATGTCCGGAATGCAAAGGACAGCTCGAACACGCGTCGGGCTGCGATTTTTGCCGCGACTGTGGTTATTCAAAATGTAAATAACCAGCTAACTAACCATTTTCGAGCGATTATTAAAAAGTCTGCATAGCCGAACTCGGTTTTGCAGACTTTTTAATTTAAGCGTAAAAAAATCCTTTCAAAACAAAATTACACGGAGATACAAAATTAACGGCTACAAATGCATCAAACGGACGCACTATTGAAAATGTTTGGATTTACCCGTTCAAATAAGATAAAATGACGAACTAATTCTTTTTACAGAAAAGTATTTCCCGATAAAGGTATTAAATATAATATGAATTTGAAGTTGCGAAAGAAATTATTTGCACTCGGTACGAGTTTTATTCTGCTCGCCGGCATTATTCCGGTTTTTGCCGGAGAAAACGCCACGAAACGCGTTAAAAGAGCGGAACAGTCGTTTAATATTAAAGTCAGAACGTGGGGACCGACGCAGGCGGATGTTGACGCGGCAAAAGCGCGCGTCGAACGGAGCGCGCCCGTTCAGGCGGCGCTCAAAGGCGTTAAATATCGTTTGATGTCGCTCGATTACATCGAAACCGAAGCGAACAAGCCGACGCGTTACCGTGTGACTTTTTACGATTACACGAACGACCGCGTGTTTGTCGCCGAAAGCGATTTTGCCGGGCGCGAGCCGGTTAAAGTTCGCGAGGAAAGCTACGCCGAAGCCGACGCGGTTTTCGCGCCGGGCGTGAGCAGCGAAGAGCTTAACGACGCTTTTGAAATGGTTAAAAACGATGCGGAACTCGCCGCGTTTCATAAACAGGGCAAGCTGCAAACTTACGACGCGATGCCGCCCGTGACGATGATTGACGGCGAGCGACTCGTCAACATCGGCATCACGAAAAATGGTGTCGAACAGGTCGTCGGCATCAGCTTTAAAAACAATCGCGTCGTGTATTACGAAAACGGCGCGCCGCCGACCTCGAAAGCCGCGCCCGAATCGTGCGGCATCGGCAATTCCGGTCAAGTTCCGACCGCCAACGGCGCGCCCGGACAATTTCAGTTATCGGTTTTCGCAGCAGCGGGACAGCAGCAGCCATTGTGGGAAATGCTCGTCATTCGCCCGTCAGCTTCGTCGGGAAATCCATCGGAGCGTTCGGGCATCGAAATCCGCGATGTCAAATATAAAGGCAAATCCGTTTTAAAACGCGGACACGTCCCGGTTTTGAATGTCGAATACGCCAACAACGTCTGCGGACCGTTCCGCGATTGGCAGTATCAGGAAGGACCGTTCGACGCTCCCGAAGCAGGCGCTGAAAATCCGGCTCCGGGCATTCGCATTCTGGCACAGGGACAAATCGCCAAAACCGCGCTCGACAGCGGCATCGATCAGGGAAATTTTCGCGGCGTCGCCGTTTACCAGCAAAACGTCGGCAACGGCAACGAACTCGTGATGGTTTCGGAAATGAACGCCGGTTGGTATCGCTACATTATGGAATGGCGTTTCGCGTCGGACGGCACGATTCGCCCGCGCTACGGTTTCGGCTCGACGAAAAACGCGTGCGTTTGCTCGGCGCACCAGCATAATGCTTACTGGCGATTCGATTTCGACATCGTTAATCCGACGAACAAAGTTTTCCAAATCGAACGCGGACGTAAATTCCTGAAACCGATTACCAACGAAACAAATGTTCTGCGAAATTACGGAACAAATCGCGGTTTTGTGGTTCAAAATTCGACCGGCGACGAAGCGTATTCGATTACGGCGAGTCTTTCCGACGGTAACGCCGACACATTCGGCATCGGCGATTTCTGGTTGCTTAAATATAAAGGGACAGCCGCCGAACCTCTGGAAATTGACGACGAAAACTCCGGATCAGCCGCCAATTTCGCGCCGTGGCTCGACAACGAATCGCTGGTCAATCAGGACGTTGTTGTCTGGTATTCGGCGCATTACATTCACAACGACGGTTCCGAATTGCTCGCGCCGGATCGCAGCGGACAGGTTTTAACCGGGTCGCATGTCGTCGGTCCTGTGCTCAGACCGATTCGCTGGTAGATTTTTCGGCAGCTTCAGCGTCAAAACAGCGGCGAGCCTTATAAAAGGTCTGCCGCTGTTTTTCTCGGCGGCAACAATCATATTTTCGGCATCAAAATCGTTAACTTTCCCCACAAGTTTTCGCAATTAATCAATTTACAAGTAAAATCAACTCGATGAATAAAAACTTTAATCACGCTCGAATCGCGATTTTTCTCGTCTCCGCTTTTGTCTTTTTGGGAATTAATTTCGGCGCGTCCGCTCAGCAAGATGCCGTTCGGCAGCGCACGATTGAAAAACCGACGCCGACCGTTTCGCCGTCTCCGCGTCAATCACCGACGCCGATTGTTTCGCCTGCTGTAACGCCAACGCCGACACAGATTCCGATGCAGACGCTTGCGGATTTGCAGTCGCGCATCAGACTCGTGCTCGCTCGCCCCGAACTGCGGCGCGGAATAGTCGGAATAAAAATCGCCGCGCTCGATACGAACAAAGTCGTTTACGAAGAAAACGCCGAGAAATACTTGATGCCCGCGTCGAATATGAAAAGTTTTACGGTCGCGGCGGCAATTGAGCGTTTGTCGCCGAATTTTCGTTTTACGACGAGCGTTCTGGCGAATTCTCAGCCCGACGCGAGCGGCGCGATTAAAGGCGATTTGACGATTTTCGGACGCGGCGACGTTTCGCTTTCGACGGCGTTTTACGAAGGCGATTATTACAAAGGCTTGGACGCGCTCGCCGATAAAATCGTCGCGGCGGGCGTTAAGCGCGTCGAAGGAAATTTGATTGCCGACGACAGTTATTTTTCGGGCAGCGCGATTCCGGCGAGCTGGGAATGGGACGATTTGCAGTGGTATTACGGCGCGGAGGTTTCGGCTCTGCCGCTCAACGATAACGCGCTCGATTTGAGCGTCAAGCCGTCGTCTAGTGTTAATTCACCGTGTCTCGTTCAGCTTCAGCCGTTTAACGCCATGATGCGCGTGACCAATCGCTGCATGACTTCGGCGGCGGGAACGAAACGCGATTTGACGGTTAAAAAAGACTTAGACCAGAACGTTTTGGAAGTTTCCGGCTCGATGCCCGTCGGCGATAAACCATTTGCCAATTATCTGACCGTTTCGCGTCCTGCGGAGCTTTTCGCCGCGCTTTTGCGCCAGCGTTTGCAGGCGAAAGGCGTCGTCGTTACCGGGCAAACCCGGGTCATCGGCGCGAAGGAAAAACCAATTCCGGCGAGCATTACAACGACAGCCCCTCCTATCGAAATTGCCAGACTCGAATCCGCGCCGCTTTCGCTGATCGCCGCGAAAACTATGAAACCGAGCCAGAATATGTATACCGAAACGATTCTCTGGACGCTCGGCGAGCAGGGCAAAAATTTTGCGAACTTGAATACGGCGACGATAACGCCGGAAGCGAATCCGCTTTTTAATCCGAAGGCGACGAGCGCGGAAAAAGGCGTGTTCGTCGTGGGTAATTTTCTGCGGGAAATCGGCGTCGCGCCGGACAGCGTAATTCAATGGGACGGCAGCGGTCTTTCGCGTCACAATCTCGTAACGCCTGCCGCGCTCGTTCAGCTTTACACTTTTATGGCGAAACAAAGCCGCAATTCGCAAGCGTGGCGCGACAGTCTGCCGATTGGCGGAGTTGACGGCACTTTGCAAAACCGTTTCAAAAATACCGCCGCCGAACGAAACGTCCGCGCCAAAACCGGCACGATTGATCAGGTTTCCGGACTTTCCGGTTATGTTACAACCGCCAGCGGCGAGACTTTGGTTTTCTCGATAATCGTCAACGGCGTCAATAATACGCGAACGCGCACGGCAACGATTGACGAAATCGTCGTTCATCTGGCTAATTTTAACGGCAGAACGAATTAACAATTTGCGAAATTTAAATAATAGCTGTGCAAAACTTAAATTTTGACTATTTAACATAAAAAAAGGCGCAACAAAAATGTCGCGCCTTTTTTATTTTGTCTTGTTAAATTTTACCAGCGAGAATCGTCGCCGCCGTAACCGCCGCCGCTGCGATTTCCGCCGCCGCCGTAACCGCCACCGGCTCGGTTTCCGCCACCGCCGCCGTAACCGCCGCGACCGCTGCCGCCGCCGGCACCGCGACTGCCGCCGCGACCGCCGCCGTCTTCGCGCGGGCGCGCTTCGTTGACGACCATATTGCGACCGTCATATTCCTGACCGTTGAACTGCGCGATGGCGTTGTTGGCATCTTCGTCCGAAGCCATTTCGACGAATCCGAAACCGCGTGAACGTCCGGTTTCACGGTCCATCACTATATTTGCCGACTCAACCGTTCCGGCTCCGGCAAAATACTCTTGTAAATCTTCGCTCGTCACGCGAAAAGACAAATTTCCGACGTATAATTTATTACTCATTTTCCTTTTTATTTTGACTGATCAAGAGAAGCAAGAAAGTAGGTCAAAGGCGGGAAGAAATTCTGTGAAAGTTCCCTTGTAAAACAGCAGCGCAACCGACTCCAAAAAATAAAATGCTTCAAATTCCATTAATCCGACTCTCTAACCCAAGCTCAAGCCGCCGCTTATTCTATCTTGAACGGACGCATCTACCGGAGATACATTGAGAGCAAAACCTCAAGAGAGTATGCCCGTTTTTCCCGATTATGGCAAGTAAAATTTTGCGCCAAATCAGAGGAAAAAGGTTGTTTTTGCACGCAAAAGCGAAAAATGTGATATTTTTTTCGTTCAATTGCCGCGTTAGATAATTAATGCATTTCTAAATTAACGGAGAATTTTATGAGAGCAAAACGATTTTTATCTTTTATTTTATTATTTCTGTCCGCCGCTTTCTGCTCACCGAGCGTGTATAGTCAGCAAATTCCGCGCGAAAAAGTGAGCGACAGATGGGAAATCACGCACGCGTCCGGCGCTGATCGAACAAACGCGGGCGCGACGCCAAAACTCACGCCGATTGTGCAAAAAACGAATGCTGTTTGTCCCGATCCGGCAAAACCCTGCCAACATAAGGACAAGCAATTTGACGCGTGGGAACTGCCGTTCCGAATGCCCGCGCGATTAAGAGCAAACAAGCCGTATAAGTCCGCCGCATTTTACGCAGTAATTATCAAGACTTATGAAACCGACGAAGACTGTGACGGAGGCGAGTACATCGAAGCGCTCGAACTTGAGCGTAAAAACGAACAAAAAAAACAGCCGTCGCGCAAAGTTTTCGCTTATTACAGCTGCCCGAATATGGCGGCAGTCGGATATGATTTCGACGGAATGTGGAGCGCCGACCGCGAGCGCGTTTTGATTCAGAATTTTATCGCCGTTTACGCGGGAGAAACGAAACAGGAAGGCGAAGCGGCGCTTAAAAGTTTGAAAAACAAATATCCGCAGGCGTCGCTCAAGCAAATGACGGCGATTTTTGAAAATATCGTGCAGTAAAATTTTACAAAAAAGGATTAACCGTGAAAGACGCCAAACACACGAAAAAGAGAAATCATTTTCACTTGATTTCTCTTTTTGTTTCCAGAACTTATTTTTCTCGCATCTTTGAGTTTTTTATTTTCCGCGTCCTTTGCGTGTTTCGCGGTTAATTTTCTTCCCGCTTCAGCACGTCGAGAATTTTCTCGTGAATGCCGCCGAAACCGCCGTTCGACATAATCGCCACGACATCGTTTTCCTTTAATTCCGGGGCGAGATGATCGACAATCGCGTCGGCGTCCGGAAAGCTCATCGCCGGTTTGCCCTGCAGTTTGATGTCTTCGACGAGTTCGCCGACGTCGAGAACTTTGCCGAGTTCCGACGCTTTGGAAGTGTTGTAAACTCCGGCGATGACGACGTAATCGGCGTAAGCAAACGCTTTACGATAAGGCTCTTGAAAAACGGCGAGGCGCGACGACCACGAACGCGGCTCGAAAACCGCGATCAGACGCTTGCCGTCGTATTTTGTTTTGAGAGCTTTCAGCGTTTCCTCGACGGCGGTCGGATGATGCGCGAAATCGTCAATCACGGTCACGCCGCGCTCGACGCCGCGAATTTCGACGCGCCGCTTGACCGATTTGAAAGTGCGAAACGCCTCGTTGATTTTTTCTTTGGGAATTCCCCACGCGTCCGCCGCGATAATAACGGCTAAACAATTGCGCACGTTGAATTCGCCGATCAGATTCGTCTCGAATTCACCCCACGAATGCCCGTCTTTGAAAACGGTAAAACGCGTCGTGTCGCCGGAAAAATCAATATAACGCGCCTGCCATTTGGCGTCGTCCGACGTGCCGAAAGTCTCGACGTTCGTGTGCAGTTTTCCCTGCATCTCGTCAAGAACATCGCGCGCGACCGGCGAATCGATGCCGACGATCAGGCGTCCGTTCGACGGCACGAGATTCATCAGGCGCGAGAATTCGAACTTAATATCTTCGAGATTGTCGTAAATGTCGGCGTGGTCGAATTCGACGTTATTGACAATCGCCGTTTCCGGCAGATAATGCATAAACTTCGGCTTTTTATCGAAATAAGCCGTGTCGTATTCGTCGCCTTCGATAACGAAATATTCGCTCTCGGAGACGCGAAAGCTCGCGCCGAAATTCTGGACGATGCCGCCGACGAGAAACGACGGATTGAGCCCGCCGACTTCGGCGACCCAAGTCGCGATGCTCGTCGTCGTCGTTTTTCCGTGCGTTCCGGCGATAACTAAAGAACGCCGCCCGCGAATGAATTCTTCTTTGACGATTTCCGCCTGCGAACGGTAAAACAGTTTGCGGTTGAGAACTTCTTCGAGTTCCTCGTTGCCGCGAGAAACCGCGTTGCCGACAATCGTGCAGTCCGCGCCGATATTGACGTTTTCGGCTTTGTAACCGTTAAGAATCTCGATTCCCAATTCCTCTAACTGCGTTGACATCGGCGGATAGACATTCTGATCCGAACCGGTTACTTTATGCCCGCGCGCCTGCAGCATTCCCGCCAGAGACGCCATCGCCGTCCCGCAAATCCCGATTAAATGATAGTGCATAAATGCTTTATTTCACTTATAGTTACCTAGTATTATAGAGTGCCGCCTGTTAAATGACTCAAAGTATTTTATCACTCTGTATCACTCTGTAAAAACAGGGGACAGATACATTATTAGATACAGGCAATTTGCGAACGTCTGAAATACTTTGTTAGACTGCTTTTGCGTAATAGGCTGTTCAGTTTTCAAAGAACTGAAAGAGACGGTTTGAGTCTTCAACACTCAAACCGTTTTTCTTTGTTCAAAATTATTCTTGCGCGGCTGATTTCTTCGGTCGCCCGGCTTTACCGTGAATTGTCAACGCGTCCGCGTCTTTAATCTTAATCAAATACTGATTGCCGTATTTTTCAGCCGGGAGCGTTCCATTATTTATTAATTGGTTGATTCGCCATGGTTACGCCTCGTTTTTCTGCTACGTCTCTTACTGATTAAAAGGTTTTCTGCCATACCAAAAATAATTCTACTTTACTTCACAAAAAAAACTACAAGACCTTGTACTTTGCCCCTGCATTATTCTACAAGACCTTGTAGAATAATGCAGATTGAAACATTTAATCGAATCCTCTCAAACTCAAGATTTATTCCTGAATCTGAAAGGCGTTCAATTCTTTCTTTCGCTCTAGTTTTGGAGCGACAAAATTAGATACATTTTAACTTATTAGCCAATAAAATACACGGCTTTAACTTGCCTTAGAACCTACAAAATCGCAAGTTTTGCAGGTTTGACTTTAATTCGATTTGGACTCTGCCAATAATTCCTATCTATTTATTGAGCCGATATGTTTAGATTTTCAACATCACTGTTTACAGTTATCGTTTTGGGCGTAAAATCGTATTGTTTTGATCTAACTTCAAGGATGTATGTTTCTCCGACTGCTAGATTTATAAATCTGTAATAACCGAATGAATTGGTCATTGCAGTTTGTGAGTTTCCCTGCGAATCCGTTAAAGCAACTCTTGCGTTTTTCAATCCTCTGCCTAACCTTGTAACAACTCTTCCGGAAACAGTTGCTGAGGCTGCCGTTGGTCCCAGGATTGCGCACGGATTGGAAACGTTATTGACACTTTGCGAGAAATTATCAATATACCCAACTAATGTGTTGTTCGGACCGGTTTGACTCCAGAAATCGAAACCGTTAACAGCACGCGGAGTTATTCCTCCACCGAAATTTCCGGTTTTATAAGCCGTCTCCCAGGTTGAGCCGGTAGCGCTTCCAAGAAGGGTGTTATTCGAGTCATACAATGAAAACCTGAAAATATCATTGGGACTTCCGTCCTGATTTATACCGTCGCATAACAAAATATCATAATTGAGACGGTAAGCTTCGCCCCAGTTAAGATTATCGGCAACTGTCTCAAAGGTGAAAGTTGATGATCCGAGCGTATACCAGCCGATTTCAATTCTGATTTTTCCGGCAGATGTGTTTGTGTTATTAAATACTCGAACCTGTGCATAACGATTAGCCGGATCATTCGCGCCGGTTCCTTTGCTGCTGGGGTTTAGTTCGGCGAAACGTCCGTCTGCTCTTGTCGAAATAACCGGTGTTAAAGGTGCCTGATAGTAAAATGAAGCGACATAATGATTATAAGGCGCCGCAACCAGTGTTCCGCCGGTCGTGCTGTTGGTTTCACCGGCGGGATCAATAATAGCTGAAAACAGGTGGTTCGAAACACCGAAAAAGTCAACATTATTGGTGCGAAGAGCAAGCGACTGCATTCCAAAAGACCCTGTATTTCCATCAGGCGCGGCTTCAATAATACCTTTTGTCGGGCTATTGGAAAGATAGCCCCAGCCGTTTTGACCATTGACATCTCCAAGTGTAAAGGCAGGAGATTCAAATCCTGTCGTATAGCTTGTTTGCGCGTAAACTGCTTTGTCCAAAAGGCAAATAGCTAGTAAAAGAGTTAGTGTCGTTACTAAGTTCGTAAACTTATAAATTTTCAAAGTTTTTTCCTCGAATGTGTAATATTTAATACCCAAAACAAAACAAACACTAGATTGTTTGATGTTAATCAATTGCAATCTAATGTATTTACAGGAGCAATGCTGTTAATTAAACTGGTCGGGTATTAACCAATTCAAAACAGAATTGTGAATTTATATACATTTGGGAGTAATGAAATTGTGCTTATTTACAGAGTGCGGTTTATTTTATTATATGTCAATTTGGACGGTTTATTTGAACGATTTCTGTTTTAAGTAAATACAAGTAATAGTGCTTGAATATGAGTTGGTAAAACGTTGTTTTAACTATCGCCTTTACTGGATGAAGTTTCACTTTGACGGTCAACTTGTCCAGCATCGAGACAATATGCACAGCCGTGATTTGCGAAATTCTGTATTCGATCAAAGGCAGCAGCGTTTTTTCGAGCGGCGATTTTGCCGGGTAACAGTTTAATCCGAACAATGCTTTTATCGCGTCCCGATCTTTCTCAGAAGCATTAATTCCCTGTTTCATAAATAGTAAAAGCTCCCGCATAGAAATTTCAAGCCTTTATTCCGGTTTTCAATTATCAAGACGATTGAAGTTCCGGTGTGTGACAGCCGTCGCAAAAAAATTGAAAAATTGTTTTGGTTGAGCAAATCGAAAAACTTATTGATAATGAAAATATGGATTGTTATTGCTGTTCGGGCAGAAAATTTGAAGATTGTTGTCAACAGTTCATTAACGGAACCGCCAGACCTTCGACGGCTGAAGCGTTGATGCGTTCGCGTTATTCAGCTTATGCTACTGCCGAAGTCGAGTACATTATCAAAACCACGCATCCTTCGACGCGCAAATTTCACGATGCCGAATCAATCGAAAAATGGGCGAAATCGAGCGTCTGGCAAAAGCTGGAAATCGTTTCAACTACCAAAGGCAATGTGCCGGATAAACAAGGAACAGTTGAATTCAAAGCTCATTTTTTGGATGCAACCCGCCAACCGCGACTTCATCGAGAAATCTCGAATTTTGCTAAGGAATTAGGAAAATGGTTTTTCGTTGACGGAAAAGTTCTCTGATGAAGGAAACCTTTTCTCGGTCGAATTTCAAATCGCGGTTAGTCGCGCTTGACGCGCTCAATTCCTGAAAATTGAATCTGCCAGATTTCAACGGTTTTTATGTATCAGCATTTGCTTACGCAAAACTTTATCTAAAATCGGCTCAAAAATACTGACCATTCGCATAAATCCTGCATCTGTCGGATGCACACCGTCGATGGTGCCTTCTGCGTCATTGCCGATCAAATTACTGCCTGAAATGTAATAAAGATCGGTTTTTATTTTAGATGACACGAAACGGTTGTAGACGCGACGGAGCGCGGCGTTTTTCTCCCGGTAAATCCTGTTTTTTCTTTCTTCAATAAAGATGTCGGGATATCTGATATTTTCGACTAAAATAATCGGCGTGCGCGGACGTTTGCGATGCAGGATTTCGATTAATCTCCGCGTTCTTTCCCCAACTTCAATTCCGCCGGATAAATTCGGCAAACAATCTATAACGTAAACCGCAGCGTCGATTTCCGTCAGCAGATCGGCTATTTCCGCTTCCATTTTCCCATTTCCTGAAAATCCTAAATTTATAACGGGACGGTTTAGTTTTCTGCCTAAAATTGATGGATATGCCATTCCCGCTCGCGATGCCGACGCGCCTTGAACGATTGATGTGCCGTAAAAAACAATCGGCTTAACATTCTTCTGGTCATTTGGAGCTTTTGTAACGAAAGCGATTTCCGGCAGTCCGATTTCTACCGAATCAACTCCATTGTAAAGCGGCAGATAAAGTAAAAACTCACGTTTTCGCCTTAACATATTTCCGATAATTTTCTGCTCGTTAATCGAAGGTTTATCGGGTTTGCCGACGCCGACCCATCGCCATTTTCCTTTTTCCTTCGTGTATAAATCAACGCCGCTGACACCGATTGCCGTCATATTCGGCAAAGCCAAATTCGGCGAGCGCAATTTCCAACGGACGTAAATCGAATCGGCATCCGTTATAAATCTGACCGAGATGCCCGCCGAATTCTGCGCAAGTTTCCAAACTTCCGGGCGAACCGATTTTTCAGCTTTAGCGGGCAGACGATCATAAAAATTCGCGGTTTCCGCCCATCCTTTGCCTTCAACTGTCAGATTTCTAACATCGTGCCACTTTAAATTTGTTTCGGTAATGGTTTGTGCGCTGATGAAAAACGGGAAAACGAAAAAGCAAACTAATAAAAGGCAGCCGATTTTAAGATTGAAATTCATTGCTTGAGTTTCTAAAGATATGATGCAGCGGCAAAAAATTTTATCCGAATTTTTTAGTCGTTATTTGCTCACTCAAAACAAAAAAGGCTTTGAACAATTGTTACAAAAGCTGTCCGTATCAAAATATGCAGCAAAAATATTTACTAAAACGCACCTTTGAGTCCTGACTCCATCCACTTATTAACCCGCTCCGATTGTTCGTTGGTTAATGCATGTCCGGTTTCGAGAGCGAGCAGCAAACTTTTCGGAGCCGTAATGATGTTGTAAGCCGCATACATCGAAGTCGGCGGACAGGTTTCGTCGTTGAATCCGTAAGTATAAATGCCCGGAACTTTTAACCGGCGCGCGAAATTTACCGTGTCGTAATATTTCGATGTTTCGATTTTATCGGGCGTGCGATTTCGTTCGTCTTTGAACGCGTGATGCCAACCGCCCGCGCGTCCGTGAATATAGCCGGTTAAATCTGAAAGAGCCGGAACCCAAACCGCTAATCGTTTGACGCGCGCGTCGAGTGCCGCCGTCATAATCGAAAGCGCGCCGCCCTGACTGCCGCCCATGACGCCCAAATTCGCGCCGTCGAACTGCGGCAGCGAAGTTAAAAAATCATTGGCGCGCAAACTGCCCAAAATAACGCGGCGATAATAATATTCGTTCTTATTTTCGAGACCGGAAACCGTATAACGATTGAGCGCGCCGGCGGCGAGATTATCGTAAACGGTTTGATCCAAATTGACCGGAATGCCGTGAATGCCGATTTGCAGAGTGATAATTCCTTTTTCGGCAAAACTCGTTATTCCCCTGTAAGGTCGAACGCCAGCGCCGGGAACTGATAACAGTGCCGGAAATTTACGATTCGGGTCGTTTGATTTAGGCACCGCCAGAATACCGTAAATGCGGCTCGATTTGCCCGTTCCGCCGCCGACGTTTTGAAAACTGACGTGGTAAACATCAACGTTTGCTGTCGAATAATTTGGGAGCAATTCAAACTTGGCGTCAATCGGAAGCGCGGCGAGCTCCGATTTGCCGTCGCTCCAAAATTTGTCGAAATCCGCCGGATCGGTTGTCGTCGGTTTGATTAAGTCCGGTTGGTAACCGGCGGTTGCCAGCCCGCGATAACTTCTGCCGTCTTTTTCCATCGTCACGAGGCAGCGCAAAAATCCCGGTTCCTTCAAACTGCCCGCATCAATCGTCAAACTTTTTGCCGCCGTTGTTACCGTTTTGACAATCGTCGGCGGCATCGCTTCCGCGCCGCAGCTGTATTTGATCGGCAAGCCGGCGACTTGGCGGTTATTAAGCGTCACGGCAACTTCAAATTTCGCCGGCTGGTTTAATTGATAAGTCCAATCGTCTCTGTCCGGCACGACGCGAATTTGATAAATTCCTGTGCTTTCCTGCGCTTGCGCCGCGCAGGAAACGATTAATAACAAAAAGAGAACGAGCGTTTTTTGTTTCAACATTGAATTTTAATCCCTGAATTCACCTTTTTTCACTTGTTACCAAGAATTGCTTGAAATTTTATTATTCTGCCCGATTAAATTTATCGGCAAAGACCGCCAGCAAAATCACTACGCCGAGAACGATCTTCTGCACATAAGTGTCAATGCCGACGAGGTTTAAGCCGTTATTTAAAACGCCAATAAAAATTGCGCCGAACAAAGTCGAAATGACACTGCCGCGCCCGCCGCTCAAACTCGTTCCGCCGACGACGACAGCCGCAATCACGTCGAGTTCGTATTGCAGACCGGAGTTCGGCACGCCCGCGCCGAGTCGGGAAGCGAGCGCAACGGCGGCTAATCCGACTAGAAACCCGTTTAAGACGTAAACCCGAAATGTGACCGCTTTTGTTTTCACGCCAGCCAGAAATGCGGCTTCACGATTTCCGCCGACGGCGTAAACGTAACGTCCGAAAGTCGTATGCTGCAGCGTAAACCAGCCGAGCGCGAACATGGAAATCATCAGCCAGACCGAATAGGGAATTCCAAGAAAAGCCGACTTTCCAAAACGCCCGAAACTTTCCGGAAGGCTGCCGATCGAGCGCCCTTCAGAAAAAATAAAAGCCAGACCGCGGGCAATCGTCAAAACCGCGAGCGTGACGACAAACGGCGGCACGCGAAAATAAGCGATTGCCGCGCCGTTAAACGCGCCGCTCGTTAGACCGACTGCCAGAGCCGCCGCGAAACCGAGCGCCGCGAATTCTGTTTCCCGCGTGACGAGCGCCGCAATAACTCCGGCAAGCGCGGCGACCGAACCGATTGAAAGGTCAATGCCGCCGGTCAAGATCACGAAAGTCATTCCGACAGCCAGAATTCCAATAACGGCGATGCTCAAAGCGACGTTGATCAGATTTTCAAACGAGAGAAACTGCGGCGCGAGCGTCGTAAAAATGACCATTTCCAACAAAATCGCCGCGAAGATGGCTAATCCGCCGAGTTTGTTTCGGAACTCCGGATTCATTTCGCGCTTTCGGCGTCAACGATTTTCACCGGAACCGCAACTCTCGCCTCGACCGGCTCGCCCTTAAAGTGTTTTGTGATAGCTTCGATAGTTTTTGTTCCAATATCTCGCGGCTGTTGTGCGACATCGGCTTTGAGCGCGGTTCCGGCTTTGATTTTCGCCACAGCTTCGGGCGCGGCATCGTATCCGACAATAATCAAATCGGTTTTACCGCGGGCTTCCGCTGCAGCGAGCGCGCCGAGCGCGGTTTCGTCATTGATGCAGAAAATCGCTTTTAAATTCGGATTTCCCTGAATCAAATCGTCAGCCGCCTTTAAAGCGCGGTCGCGCACACCGCCGCCGTTTAAGCTCGGAACGAGCATTACTTTCGGATTTTTAACGATCACTTCTTTGAAACCGTTTTCGCGGTCTACAACCGACTGAACTTCGGGCTGTCCGATAATTCCGACCGCGCCTTCACCATTGATTGCTTTGACGATGTATTCAGCCGCCAGTCGCCCGCCCGCAACATTGTCCGAAGCGACGTGCGACACGATCCTGCCGCCGCCCGCCGCGATATCGGCGGTAAAAACCGGGACGTTCGCGGCGTTGGCGCGCTCAATTGCCGGAGCAATTCCTTGCGTATCAGTCGGGCAAACAATGATCGCGTCAACTTTCTGCACTAAAAAATTGTCAATCTGCGATTGCTGTTTCAGCAAATCCTTATCGCCCGACTGAATGAGCAATTCGAAATCGTTTCGCCGCGCCGCTTCCTGCAAACCCGCTTCAAGCTCGCGGTAAAAATCGTCCTCGCGCGTCAAAAGCGAAACGCCGATACGTTTTTTCGCCGCCGGATTTTTCGCGCCGTTTGAAGCGACATCAGTTGTCTGCTGGCTGCAGCCGAAAGCAAAAATCAGTGTTGAAATCAAGAATAAAAGGTTTATTTTCATCGAATTATATGTTTTCGCGCGGTTAATTTCCGCACGTTAATTGAAAATCGATCTCCGCTTCAAACGTGCGGTTCCAGGGCAGATCGAAAGTCATATTTGAAGGATTCGCGCACCTGACGTTTTTCTGCAAACTGTTTTCGCGTTTGGCGAAAAATGCTTTTCCGACCTGATTAAAATAATTTTGCATCTGTTTCGAGCTGAAATTTTCTACTTTTTCGGTTGCCTCATCGCTCAAACGCATAGAACTCCATTTATTTTCGACAATAAATTTCTTAGCTTCGGCTCTCGTCAAAGTATGATAATAAAAATCGTCGAGCAGACGATTAAGCGTAAACCAGTTTTGCGCCGTCCAGATACGGTTCGCAGCCGATTTCGATTTCATCAATTTATCCAGCGCCAAATCAAAAATTACGCCCTGCGGTAGAGCCGTGCCGATTGTGTTTCCCGCCGTGTTCCACGAAGCGTAACCGCTGAATTCGGGAAAAAGATTTCGCCGTTCAAGCTGGGCGGTAAACTTCGGATCGCCGCCCTGAACGTCGCCTTTCGGGTCAATGTCGGCGACAATAATTCTTTTGTTTTGTTTTATTTTGCTTTCGATCTCGGCGGCGAAGCTGGCGGCGCGTCCGGTTTCAAATCGCGAGGGATAAACGTAAAAAAGCAAATCCGCGTCCGATTCGCTCTCCGTTTCGCGCGAGCCGGTCGCTTTGATGTGAAAGCTGACGGTTTCGCGCAAAGCGCGGTCTTCAAACGGCATAGCTTTGTTCGCCAGTTCTTCCGAAGAATAAACGGCTTTGATTTTCGGCGAACGATTGAAATGCTTGTTCAAAGCTCGCGCCAGAAGCAGCATCGCCACTTCGTCCGCGCCCGGCTGGACGGCAATTTTTTCCGATAGTTTAAGTCGTTTTGATTCGGCGATCAGTTTTTCGCGGTCGGCAACGTGAATGCCGCGCGGTTTGGCGTCGTCCTGCGACAAAATCAAATAATCAATCGTACCGTCATTAATCATTTCAACTGCCTTCAGATTGACTTGCAGATTTCGCTCGCGGGCGCGTTTGTAATCGGCGAGCGCGGCGGCGGGAATTTCCTTTTCAAGTTTGACGGTTTCCGTTTTCGACGCCGCGTCGGAATACGGCGAGACATCCGCCCATCGCGAAAGTTTTTCGCGATAAGCTTCGTTTTTCCCGTCGCCCGTCGGCGCGAGCCGCATAATCACGCTTTGCGCGTAAATCGGTGTTTTCGGTGCGCGATTTTTCAATTCACGAAGAATCACGAGGCGTTTGAGCGCGTCTGCGGCGTTCGTCTCGCCGTGAACGCGCGAAGCGACCAAGCCGCCGTAAGCGAGCATATCGAGTGCGACAATCGCCGCGTCGAACGATTTTATGTCTTGCCTTCTCAACCAATCGACGATCTCATCTGATTTGCCGAATTCGGTAAATCGTCCGAGCATCGCGCGCGGCGGCGTCACGATTTCCGCATCGCCGATTTCGCCCATTTTCACCGTAAACTGCAAAGTCGGCGGGCGGTCGTCGAGCGGAATGAGCAAAATGCGCGTGCCGCGTTTCGGCGTCTGCGCAAAAATCGCCGGAGAAAGCGCCGAAACGACGCTAAAAATGAAAATAAAAATGAAAATAAATCCGTTAATCAATCTGTTTTTGCCTGTCTTCATTTGTAATTAATTTTCCCCGCTTAGTTTTTCAATCAAATCGCCGTTCAAACTCTGCGCGGCGAAAAGTCCGAAGCCGTCGAATTCGTATTTTTTCTTTAAATGCAGATATCGCTCGTCGTATTTTCCCGTTTTCGCATCGTAAAAATGCCCGATGAAAATCGCCGGATAAACGCGCGTTTTCGGCGCGACATCGCGGCGAAAATCTTTCGCCCATCGTTCGACTTTCGCGTAATCGGTGCTGTAAAGCATCGGCAAAAGCGCGTCAACGTAGCCGTTTGCCGCCCAGCTTTTCCAATCCTGCTGTTTGACGCGCAGATTTTCTTCGATGTCCGGGAAAACCGCCGCCGATATTTCCCAGTTCGGTCGAGTTTTGCGGACGATTTCGGCTAACTCTTTAACAACTTCGGTTACCTGTCGTGTTTTCCAATCCTGCCAGACGCGCCATTGTTGCGGTGCGCCGTCGGTGGAAATTTTCGCGGCGTCGATTCCGGTTTCCTCTTTAAATTGCAACACGGTTTGTGGATTGTAATCAAAAGCGGCGTCGCCGGTTTGCAGCGGATAACGAATATAATCCCACTGAATTCCGCCTAAATCCGGGTAATTTCCGGCAATTTCCCCGACCACATCGCGCAGATATTTTCTCGCCTGTTTGTTCGACGGCGAGATGAAAACCTTGTAAATATCGCGGTTTGCGCCTTCGGCTTCTGCTTTGACGAGCGGCGAGCCGGAAGAATCCAAAATCGCCCAATCTTTGTGTTTCGAGAAAATCGGCGAGCTTTCCAGACTGCCGAGATTTGTGTTCCATTGATGAAAAACGTGAATCCATGCGTGAATTTTGATGTTCAGTTTCGCGGCTTCGTCGAGATAAACGCGCAAAACATCCCAGCTTTTTCTGCCCTTTTCAGCCGTTCCATAATTTATTTTCAGAGGACGCTGCGGCGAAATTTTTGACGGATAAATCGTGTAGCCGTCCCAGAAAACTTCGAGATAAACGGTGTTGAGATTGGCACGTTTAATTTTTATTAATTCCTGCCGAATAAACTCGCGCCCTTTGCCCGCTTCTCTGCGCGTTTCCATCTCCGCGCCGATAAACGGGCGCACCCAAACCGCTCGCGTCTGCCCGTGTGTTTCAAAAAATGCGCCGCCAATGATAAAGAGCATGCAAAAGATTTTCAGCCGCCGATTATGTGAATTTTCATCAACTGAATTCAGGCGACGCGCAATGATTTTCATTTTTTCGGCGATTTCCGATTTCCAATTCATAGCTTATTTATTCTCGGACTTTTTGTTGGCGATTTTGTCCGTTTTATTTTTCGCGAAATCATCTTTCTTTGTTGTCGGCACGCCGGTATTCAACCGTTCCGTTATAAGCGATTCGCGTAATCGCCCAACTTCCCGCCGGAAAATTTCCGTTTTCAAAACGCAAAGTGATTTCCGAGTTCGGCGCGATTGTGAAACCCTTTTCGCGCGGAAAATCCGGCTCGCTTAAAGCCCAAATTTCCGGCGGCGTAATCAGCGCGACCGCGCCTTCGATCGTTTGACGATGCGGATTTCTGATTTTCACCGCAACGCCGCCAATTGTTTTTTCGGTCGTCCATTCTAAGTTGAACGGTTTACCGAGATTTAGAACGTCCTGAAAAATCTGTCCGTCGTGTTCGATGCGCGCTTTTATCAAACCCGAAGCTCTTACAAACTCCAAATCCTTTTTGACCGGAAAAGCCAGAATAACAACGTCTTTGACGAACGACCCGTTCGGCGCGATGTCGAAACTCAATCTTTCGGGAACGACGCGCCAATCTTCGGGCGCGTCCAACAAGACTTCACCTTTATAATTACGGTCTTGATAATTATTGACGACCGAAACACGCACGGCGACCGTTGTCGTTCCGCCCTGATTATATTTGTCGTCGTAGGAAAAAGTGGAAAGTTCGTTCATCTGTTCGACGCGCCGCAAAGAAACCTTGACCGCATCGTTGCCGATCGGCGCGGCGCCCGAATTATGCAGCCAGTAACGCGAAAAAACCGGCTGCACAATTTCTTTTGTTGTGCCGATTGTCGGAGAAGCGGCATCGCCCGCGTTCGACGCCTTCTTTGCAAATATTTTATAAGTCTGGATTTCAAACGCGTTTAATTTGATTGGCAGCAGCGAACAGCAATCTTCGTTCACCCGATTTCCGTCTTCGCCGACGAATGATTGTTCCAAATCGTTCGATCCGTTCGTCAACGTTTCGTCTGATTTTTCGAGCAAATCCGTTTTGAAAATTCCTTTTGTCGGTCGAAAACGCCAAACGGCGGAAGTTTCAACCGCGCTGCCTTCGGTTTCATAAAAACGCGCGACGAGCGGGCGTTCGCTCGCGGCGGCGCGAAAATCGGCTTGCGGATTTTCGCCGAGCTTCAGCGTCGAAAGCACGACGTTGTTTCCGGTCGTTAGAAATGAATATTGACCAGGCAAATTTCCGTCGTGAAAATCCGTCTGCACGGCAATCAGCGGATTATTAAAATTTTCGCCGACTTTTACCGTGTCGGCTTCGCGCCAGCTTTGCGCGTGCGGGTAAAGCGCGTAATTGAAAACGTGCGTTTTATTTTCCGGCACGAATTCAAACGGCAGATTGACGCCGGGAAAAATCGCCGTGTGCGTTAAAAATAAAGTCAGCGTGTTCGGATTTTCCAGCGAAACGGCGGGCGTTCCGTTGTTTATCAGCGCGACTCCGTAATCTTCAGATTTCGGCAAACGACTCACATCAGCCAAGATTTCCCTCGGAACGTTTAACGCGTATTCGCCTTTGTTGATCGGAGCGAGCAAATTTTTAATTGCCTTTTCAAGATTGCCGGCAATTAAAAGCGTCGGCATCGGCGACCAATCTTTCGGCACGTCCTGATCGTAAAGAAAAAGGTAAGCGAAGCCGTCGCTCGCCAATCTCGCTTCAAATTTCGACCGCGTTTCAGCCGAAACTTGTTTGAGCAGCCGCGCCGAATAAAGATTTTCCCGCTCACGTCCGAGCGCGATTCGGAAACCGTGATAAGCGATGTCGTCATTTAATTTTTTCGGCATCGTGGAATCTTCGATGACGAGTTCCTTGCGCCGCGCTTCGTCGTTATCGTCGTAAAACGGAGTTACCGAAACGCCGCGTTTAACGAGCGAGGAAACTATTTCTTCGGTCAATTTTTCGTAATTTTCGCCGTGCGGACGCACCAGAGCCGTCGGTTTGAACGGCACGCTCGCAGCGGATTTTCCGCTCGCGTCAACGAAATTTATGTCAAGCGTCGAGCCGTATTCCGCCCAGTTGTTGACCGCGTAAACCGGCGCGCCGGAAACCAGTTTGTCGGTATTTGTGCGAAAATCCAGAAAACCTTTGCTGTTGTTACGCACAACTGTCCCGAAACGGTCTTCGGTAACGAGAGCGCCGCCGGTTAAATTGAGCGGGAAATTGACGACGAAAAGCTCTTCTTTTCCTGTGTAATCAATTAACTCGGTTTTGAAATCAATGCGCTTGACGCCTTTATGCAGCGAAATTGTCTGCACGAACTTTTTCAAATTCGGCAATTCGCCTTCAATAGCGATAACGTTTTCCCTTCCGTTTGCAAACGACGGAAAAATGACTTTTGCTTTTTTTTCAGTCGAAAACTTCCTTTCGCCGGTCGTCCAAAATTCCCAAGCCGGATAAATAACGTTTTTCTTCGTCAACTCTTCGCGCAAAACTGCAATTTCATTGGCAAAATGTCCGTTAGATGTGTTAATAATTTCTCGTTTTTCCTGTTTATCGTAAATGCTAGAAATCGCGCCGCCTTTATTCAAATCAATGATGATGCGGTAAAACTCGTTTTCAATGAATCGCAAATGCGGCGGCGGTTGCAAGCCGCCAAATCTCAAATGAGCATTTTTATTAGGTTTGAAGAAATAAGTTTTGTAGCCGAGTGAGGGAACGTCTGTTGCGACGAATTCGATTTCTCTCGTAATTTCTCCTTCCCGGTATTCGTCCAACACGAATTTGATGATTGCACCGTTTTCATCAATTAAATCGTAATTAAAATCATCGTCTGTGAAATTGACCTTCAATTTGACGGCATCGGTTCGCTTCCAATTCAGCGGATTGAAAACGACAATCGGCGCGACTTTGGAATTTGGAATTTGGAATTTGGAATTTGGTTTCGTGTTGATTTGATTGGCGATAAACTTTAATGAATCGTTCAAAGCGTCTTTTGAAAGCTCGAACGATTCGCGGTAGCCGTGAACTAAATCCAGAAACGCAGAATCGGACGGCGTTCCGGTGATGGCGTCGTGATGACCGCCGAAAAAGATTTGCCGCCACGCTTTATCAAGCGCTAAATCGGGATATTTCGCGCCGCGCAGATAAGCAATCGCGCCGAATTTTTCCGCCGTCAGCATCGCGTTTTCCGCCCGACGGTGAGCGACCTTTAAATCCGAACGCGCCGCCATCACGCCGACGTGGAAAAACAATTTGTCGCGCGACGTGACCGGTATTTTAACTTTGTTTTCACTGATTTCGCGGTTCAGAGCGTCGAAATACAAATCCTGAGCTTGTCCTGTAACTTTGATTTGCGGGCGATTTGTTTCGAGTTTTTCGGCGTTTCCGGCAAGATTAGTCCACGGCGGCGTAAAATCTGCGGCGTTGATTCGCAAATCAACCGACGAAGCGAAAGTTTGAGTTTCGGCAAACTTTCGCTCGGTCATCCGGCGAAAATTATCAATCGTGTAGTTTTTGCCGCTGCCGAAACCGGAAAACGAGTAAGCGTAATCAACCCGGCGATGCGGCAATTTCGTTCCGTCGAGCGCGTAATCTAAGAAAAAAGGCTCGAAACCGGTGATTTTCTTTGACCACGCGATTCCGTTAAATCCTGATTTTTTAGCGATTTGCGAAATTTGCGGCGCGTGCCCGAAAACGTCCCAGAGCGCGAGCGACGTGGCGCGCCGTCCGAGCATCGCTTCGTGCATCGCCTGTCCGTATAAAATGTTGCGGATGATGCTCTCGCCGCCGATTGTCAGTTCGTTGAATTGATTATACGCGCCGCCGGTTCCGACGCGACCTTCGGCGACCGCGCGCCGAAGAAATTCTCTGTCTTCGGCTTGCGTGTCGAGATAAGGTTTCAAATAATCAATTTCCGACAGAAAAACGCCGTAACGCGGATCGGCGCGCAACGATTGAACGTATTGATTCGTGTTTGAAAGCGTGATGCGCGAATAGCCGCGCTGGTCTTGCAGATAAACCGGATCGACGTGAAAACCCTCGAGATAAAAAATCGTTCCCGGCTGGTTCGTAGATTTATATTCGGCTGATTTGACGGCTTGCGTCTCGGTTTTCCAAAACCGAATCAGCGCCGACCAGCCGCCGTTTTTGCGCCAGTAATCATTCGCCACGCCGCTCGCGCGCATAATCAGGAGATTCGTTCCTCGACGAAAATTCGCCGGAACCACTTTTTTTGCGTCGAGCGAATAGCCGTCGTAAATTTTCTCGCCGTTCAGCCAAATCGCGCCCAAAAACCCGTCTGTTTCGACAAAGCGCGTTTCGGCTTTTTCCGCTGTTACGTAGGCTGCCGCGTAAGCCGTGCTGATTTGTTTCGCTCCGAACAACTGAAAAAAATCAATTTGCGCTTTTTCCGCCGCATATTGACGCCAACTGATTTCGGAAATGTCCGGCAAAACTTTTCCGCTGTTTGACGCCGCTCCGACTTCGGGCAAAGGCGTGCTTGCAGGCTCTAAAGATTCTGCCGGATTCGTTCGCCCGTCAATCTTAAAACCGGCTTTTTGCGAACCGGCTTTCGGCAGAATACTTGCTACGCCGCCGAACGGCGCGAGCCATTCTTTCTGCGGCAGACTTTCGATGTTGAAACGATTGAAATTTTCCCACGCGCCGGCGTCAATTTCTGCCGGAAGCGAGTTTGAAATCAACCAGTCGGGGATGAAACCGCCATCTTCGATTTTCGCCAAACTGTTCTGACCAAAAATGTTATCGTGCATCGAGCAGAAAGCGATTAGTAAAAAAAACACGAATACCGTCAGCCGCCTGATTTTCAGCTTTGAATTTTGAATCTTAAATTCTGAACTTTGAATCTTGGAATTCATACAGCGTTTTTGGTCAAAACGAACGTCGCGCGATAACGGTCGGCGCGATAAAACGTGCGAACCGATTCGACCGCTAGATTTGATTCGGAAAACACAACGCGGTGAACGATTAAAAGCGCGGACTTCGGTTTGATCGTGAGCGCGTTGGCGATTTCCTTGCTCGCGCACGTCGCTTCTAATATTTCTTCAGCGCGGCGCATGACGACGCCGTAATCGGTTTCCAGAATTTTATAAAGCGATTCTTTTTCGAGATTTTTATCGTCCAAATCGGGAAAATGTTTGACGGGCAGATAAGCGTCTTCAAAAGCGAGCGGCAAGTTGTCGGCGAGCCGCAGCCGCTGAAAATGAAAAACTTCATCGTCCGTTTCAATTCCGAGTTCCTGGGCTACTTCTTGCGGGGCGCTCTCTCTTCTGGAAAGCAAAATTTTAGTGCTCGGAGTTAACCCGCGTCCGCGCATCTCCTCGGTAAATCCGATTAAGTTTCTGGTATGCACGTCTAATTTACGTTTTGAAACAAAAGTCCCGACGCCGCGTTCCTGATAAACGAAACCCTCATTTTTCAAAGCATTTAATGCTTGGCGAGCGGTCATTCGGCTGACTTTGCAGATTTCCGCCAGCTCGCGCTCCGACGGAACCGCCGCGCCAGCCTTTAACTCGTCAGCCTCAATTTGGCGACGAATTTCACCGTGTATTTGAGCGTAAAGCGGGACGCTGCTGATGCGGTCGAGAATCAAATTCATAAATTTTCCCGTTAGAAATTAATGTGGACTAGACCACTTCAGAAATAACATCAAATATAATTTATTTCAAGAAACTACGTCCGAGTTTAACCTGAGTTCATTCAACCGCATCTTTATTTGCATCTTTTGTAAATGTATAATTAAAGTAAATAAAGCATTTCTCGGTTTACATGTCAGATTTGACGAAAAATTAAAAAATGCGTTAACTGTTTTTTTTAATTTTCCGGTTGACACCGCGAACCGTTTTTTAGTTTAATCACGTCTATAAGTGGTCTAGTCCACCACTTCATCCCATTAAAATTCGTTTGTCGCCCGTGCAGTCGCAATGAGATTTTTATTTGTGCTCAAAAAACTCTGTTTATACGCGCTTCTTTTGATTTGCGCGGTTTTTTCGTCGTCTGTCTGCCGGGCGCAGCAAGCAGAAAACATCCAGATAATACCAGAACCGAAATTGTTATCAGCGACAAATGAAAATTTCCGCTTAAAGTCGGGAACCGGAATTTCTTCAACGAATTCGAAATCCGAAGCTGACCGTTTCGCCGCGCGGGATTTTATTGCCGACATAAAACAGACCGCCGGTATCGAATTAAAAATCGGCGGCGGAAATATTTTAATCGGTTTACTTGAAAGTGACCGCATCAGAAAAGAATTCGAAAAAGCCAAACTCGACATACCGGCTGATTTAACTGCTGAAGGTTATGCTTTAATTGTGGCACGGAACAAAATAATCGTCGGCGGGAAAACCGAGGCGGGAACATTTTACGGCTTGCAGACTCTCAAGCAGCTCGTGCGCGGTGACGGCGCGAACGCATACGTTCAAGGCGTGAAAATTGTCGATTATCCGACGATGCGTTACCGCGCTTTTTCCGACGACGTTTCGCGCGGGTTAGTTCCGACCGTCGATTACGTCAAACGGCAAATCCGAACGTTTGCGATGCTGAAGATGAATATGCACTCGCTTTACATGGAGCATACTTTCGCCAGCCGCGCGCATCCGCTTTTCGCCACCGAAGAAGGCAGCTATACGCCCGAAGAATTAAAGGAAATCGTCGAATACGGCAAAAAATATCACGTCGAAATCGTGCCGCAGCAGCAAACTTTCGGACATCTGCACAAAGTCATCAAATACGAAAAATACAACCGTCTGGCGGAAGTTCCGTATGGCGACGTGATCACGCCGCAGGAAGAAGATTCGTATAAATTCGTCGCGGATTTATACAAGGAAATCGACGAAATTTTTCCGTCGAAATTTTTTCATATCGGCGCTGACGAGACTTTTGAGCTGGGCGAAGGCAGAAGCCGCGAGGAATCGAAGACGAAAGGCGTCGGCGCGGTTTATTTTCAACATATTAATCGCGTTCGCGAAGTTTTAAAGCCCTACGACCGGCGTTTGATGATGTGGGGCGACATCGCGCTCAATCACCCGGAGCTGATCGGCGAAATTCCGAAAGAAATGATCGTGATGAACTGGGCTTACGGGGCGCGCGATTCTTACTCGTCGCGCATCGAGCCGTTTCAGAAAGCCGGTTTGCAGCAATTCGTCTGCCCGTCGGTCTGGAATTTCAATCTGATTTTTCCAAACAATGAATTTGCGACCGTCAATATTCGCAATTTCGTCCGCGATGGACAAAAAGCGGGCGCCCTCGGCGTGATGAACACGAATTGGGACGACGACGGCGAAACTTTGTTCGAGATGGATTGGTACGGCGTCGGTTTGGGCGCTGCTGCAGGATGGGAAAACGCGCCGCTCGACATCGAAGATTTCGATAAAAAATTCGATTGGGCGTTTTTTCGCAGCGAAAACGGCAAATTCACCGAAAATATCAGAACGCTCGGCGCGGCAAGCAAAACCTTAGGATTAGAAAACGTCACGCAAAACGCTTTGTTTTGGCAAAATCCGTTCACCGCGAATTTTCAAAAACGCGCCCGTGAAAACGGGGAAAAAGTTAAACAACTGCGCCTCAACGTCGAATCGGTCGAAGAAAATTTAACGAAAAACGCGGTGCTCGCCCGGCGCAATTCGGAAATGCTTCCGGCAATGCACTTTGCCGCCGAGCGTTTCAATCATCTCGGTCGCCGAATGATATTGACCGAACAATTGAGCCGCGCTTACTGGGATGCATATTTAAATATGTCGGATCGCGTCAAGGTGCGCAAGCTTACGTGGTATTCGGGCGCGATTTACAACTACACGCGCGAAATGGCGGAAGAGCTCGGCGAGTTGAAACGAAAATACCGCGCTCTTTATCTGGCGGAAAACAAACCGTCGCATTTGGAAAGCGTTGCGGCGCGCTACGACCAGTCAATCCAAATGTGGCTCGATAAATCGCAGCAGATTAACCAGGCGCTGCAGCAATACGGCGAAACCGGCACGATTCCGCCGCCCGAACGACTCGGCTTGGAACTGCGTCCGCCGCCGAAATAAGCATTATGCGCGATTTTTTGTCGGCGGAAAACAAAAATTAGCGAAACAAAAGCCAAATAACAATACAAACACGTCTTGAAAATCTTTGTTCGAGGAAAAGTATATGAAAAGCATCAAAAAATCTGCATTCGGGCTGCTCGCAACGTTCGTTTTGACGGCGCTGCTCGCCGGTTCCGGTATATCACAGCAAATCACGGCGACTTTGACCGGCACGATCACCGACCCGAACGGCGCGGTCGTGCCCGGTGCCGTTGTTACCGCCACATCGGTTGACACCGGACAATCGAAAACCGTAACGACCGGCGACGAAGGAAACTACACGATTCCTTTTTTGCAGCCCGGCACATACAACGTGGTAATCGCAAAAACCGGATTCGCCAATTCCACGCGCGAAAACATTCGGCTCGAAATCGCGCAGACGGCAAGCATCGACGTGACTTTGGGCGTGACTGCCGAATCGGTTGACGTAACGATTGAAAGCAACGAAACGCCGCTTTTGCAAACGGAAACTTCCAATTTGGAAACGACCATTGAAGAAAAGCTCGTCGAAGATTTGCCATCGGTCGAACGCAACATTTTCTCATTCGTCAATCTCGTTCCCGGAACCATCGACACGAATGCAGCTCTTGGTAATCCGGGAAGTCAAATCGGCTCGTCGGGCAACCGCAACTTTTTTGACTCGAACTTCGCCGTCAACGGCGGACGCGCTTCGACGAACGATAATTTGCTCGACGGCGTAACGAACACGATCGGCGATTTTAACGGCGTCGCGATTTCGCCGCCGCAGGACGCGGTTCGCGAATTCAAAGTCATTTCCGGTGTCGCGCCCGCTGAATACGGACGCACCGGCGGCGGCATTGTGACGGTCTCATCAAAAGCGGGCACGCAGAAATATCACGGCGCGCTTTACGAGTATTTTCAGGACGGCAATCTGAACGCGAACGGCTTTTTCAATAATCGCCGCAGCGTGCCGCGCGTCAATTCTTCGTCGAAACATCAGTTCGGCGGCGCTATCGGCGGTCCGCTTTCCTTTTTTAACTTCGGAGAAAATGACGGCGGCGTGTTCAAAAAAATTGCCGACACTTTCTTTTTCGCCAATTACGAAGGTCGGCGCGAAAAAAACCCGTTTACGCGCGTAACGACCGTTCCGACGGCGCGAATGAGAACCGGCGATTTCGGCGAGCTTTTGACCGGCGCTGTCCGCACCGGCGTGACGAATGCCGACGGCAGTCCAGCGCTTTTCGGACAGCTTTACAACCCGTTCAGTCTGCTCACCAGTACCGGAACCACGACCCGACGACAAGCGTTTGCCAACAATAATCTCAGCAATTTGCCGGTTTGCACGGCGGCGATCAACCGAGTCAACAATGCGTGTCTCGATCCGGTAGCGCTCGCCGTTTTGCAGTATATTCCGCTGCCGAATCGTACGGGTTTAATCAATAACTACGCTTTTGCCGACAACATTGATTTCACGCGCGACATCGCTTCGGGGCGTATTGACCATACGGTTTCCGAAAAACAAAACTTTTTCGTGCGCTTCAGCTATGAGAAAAGACGCAACGCACCGCCGAGTTTTCTCGAAACCATTGCTTCAAACGTAACCGTGCAGAAAGATACGTTTTCAAACGGCACGTTCAATCACGTTTACAGCTTGCGTGATAATCTGATCAATAATTTTCGTTACGGATACACGCGCGCACACGCGACGCAGGCGGCGAATAGTCTCGGTTTTGACCCGACGACTCTCGGTTTGCCGTCTTACTTGCGCGACGCTGCTTCGGCTTTGATCTTTCCGACGTTTACTATCGGCGGCGGAGATGTCAACTCGACGATTGCGGCGGGCGAACTCGCGACCGGATTGATCGGCGGCGCAGGCAACAACCAACCGCGCGACACGCATTCGGTCGGCGATTCGATGACTTATATCACCGGCGCGCATACGTTCCGTTTCGGCGGCGAGTATCGTTTGTATCGGTTTTATCCGTTCCAGTTCAACACGCCAACCGGTAGTTTTTCGTTCTCGCGCGCGGCAACCGCCGGTCCGATCGTTACCCCTTCGACCGCCAATACGCCGGTCGAATCAACCGGCTCGTCGCTCGCTTCGTTCCTGCTTGGAATTCCGAGCGGCATCACGCGCGAAGTGCAGGTGCCGATCACCGTTTATCATCATTACGGCGCGGGATTCGTGCAGGATGATTGGAAAATCTTTCGCAATCTGACGCTTAATCTCGGACTTCGCTGGGATTTTGAAACCGGCACGGCAAGCCCGCAGCGGCTTGTAACAAACTTTGATTTTGACGCCGCTTCGCCGATTCAGAGCGCGGTGCAAAATCGTCTTAACGCGATCACGCTGGATGCGTCGGTTAACACCTTGAACGGTTCAAATATCAGAAATCTAACCGGCGTGCTCGATTTTCCTGAAGGCTCGCAGCAGGAGACTGATTACAAACGCTTTGCTCCTCGCCTCGGTTTTGCTTACAGCATCAACAGCAAAACGACTTTGCGCGGCGGGTTCGGTATGTTTTACCTGCCGATTTCGCTCGAAGGCGCTTCTGCTCTCGGCACTAGCTTTATCGATTCGCAACTGCAAACCGTTTTGACGACTTCGCAGGTTACAAGCAGCACGGTTTTTCTGTCGAATCCGTTTCCGAACGGCGTTCGACCGGCAACCGGCAACTCGCTTGGCAACTTAACTTCGCTCGGACAAAATATTACTAACATCGTCGAGCCGCGTCCCGAAACGGCTTATAACATGCAGTATAATTTGGTTTTGCAGCGCGAACTCGCCAGAAACCTCGTGCTCGACATCGCTTACGTCGGCAGTCGCGGACGCAATTTGCCGTCGCGCAACATCGAACTGAATCAGCTTTCGCCGGACGTTTTGAACTTCGCTCGCGCCGAGGTAGCTGCCGGACGTGCGACCAGCGTCAATGCATTTTTGGCTCAGCAGGTGCCTAATCCTTTTTCGACTTTGGGCACAACATTTCCGACGTTCGCTCCCGCTTTGACCGGAAATACGATTGCGCGCGCGCAGCTGCTTCGCCGTTTTCCGCAGTATCAGTCGGTTTCTCAGCTCAGCCCGAATATCGGTCGCAGCGATTATAACGCCCTGCAAATCAATCTGCAGAAACGCTTCAGTAATGGGTTTTCGCTGCTGTCAAACTACGTCTGGTCGAAGCTGCTTGATACAGGCGGCGTCGGCAACGGGGCGCGGTTCACCGATCCGACTAACGCCGAAGACGTTTTCAATTTCGACGAAGAATATTCGTATTCGACACTCGACGTGCCGCATCGCTTTACGGCGAGCTTTACATACGAGCTGCCGTTCGGCAAAGGCAAGCGCTTCGGCTCGAATTTCGGCGGCTTGACCAATCTGCTGTTCGGCGGTTTTCAAATCTCCGGCACAGCCGTTTACCAAGTCGGCGCGCCGGTGACGATTACCAATTCGGTCGGCTTTACCGGCAACGGCGGCTTGACTGGCGTCAATAACTCGCAAATTCGCCCGAACCGCATCAGCGGAATTGACCCGACACCAGGCAGTTTCGGCAATCGCGTGCGCGAAGGACTGTCGGTTTTCGACCCGGCTGCATTCAGCTTAACACCAGCGGAAATCGCCAGTTATCAATTCGGCAACGCTGCTCGAACTTATAACGACATACGCCGCGATAATTACAAAAACGTGGACTTATCCATCATCAAGAATTTCGCGTTCGCCGAAGGCAAACAGCGAGTTCAGCTTCGCGCTGAATTCCTCAACGCTTTCAATATGGTCGTTTTCGGAACGCCGGTGCTGACATCTGGAAGCACCACGTTCGGAACCGTCACGACACAGGGAAATCGCCCGCGAATTATACAATTAGTCGGACGTTATACGTTCTAAAAAAGATGTCGGGTGCCGGATAAAACAGGCTTCGGCTCTTTATTACCGGCTTCCGACATCCGGCGTCTGACAGCTTCTTCCGGCATCTGATATCTCTTTATGCTCGGTATTTTAATTTTATTAATTTTCGCCGTGTTTGCCGCATTGATGTTTACGCGGCGAATGCCCGCGCTGCTGGCGCTTCCGGCGATGGCGATTTTAACGGCGGTTTCGGTAAAGCTGCCGTTTATCAACATTTTAAACGATGTCGTCGCCGCCGGAACGACAAAACTTGCAGCAGTTTACGTCGCGGTTTTCGCCGGAGCGATGATGGGGCGCGTGATGCTGCAAACCGGGATTGCGGAAGCGATTATCAAACGGGCGGCGGAGTTCGGCGGCGATAAACCGATTGTCGTGGCGTTCGCTTTGATGATCGTGACGGCGATTCTTTTTACGACTTTGCAGGGGTTGGGCGCGATTATCACGGTCGGTTCATTGGTTTTGCCGATTTTGATGAGTTTGGGATTGCCGCGCCGATTGGCGGCGACACTGTTTTTGCTGGCATTCGGCACGGGTTTTATTTTTAATCCGATTCTTTTCACGCTTTACCGCCAATTATTAAAAGTCGAGGCGAACGACCCGCTGCCGAGCGAAGTAACGAATTTCGCGTTTGCGCTTTTAGGCGTAATGATTGTAACGGTCGTTGTTTACAGTTTGATTGCCGCGCGAGCGTCGGGCGAAACTTTGTTTTGGGCGGTCGAGTCGAAAGAAGAATTCATCGAAAAGAATTTTAAGCGCGACGTCCCGCTGATTTCGCTTTTGACGCCGATTATCCCGCTCGTTTTGTTTTTCGGTTTCAATTATTTCGGCATAAAAATCGATTTTATTCCGGCGTTTATCATCGGTTCATTATTTGGAGTTTTAACGACCGAACCGCGCAATGCCATCAAAAATTTGTCTGCTGCCGTCGTGCGCGGCATCGAAGACGGCGCGCCCGCCGCGATTCTGATGATGGGCATCGGAATGCTTTTGAACGCGCTCAGTTTGCCGGACGTCAAAGCCGCGCTCGAACCGATGATTCGCGCTTTGCCGGTGCAGTCGCCCGTTTCCTACGTTTTATTTTTCGGCTTGCTGTCGCCGCTCGCTTTGTACCGCGGACCGCTCAACGTTTTCGGCGTCGGCATCGGTATATTTTCGATTATGTTCGGCGCCGGAATTCTCCCGGCGCTGGCGATTCTCGCCGCGATTATGTCGATCGTGCAGGTGCAGAACGTCTGCGATCCGACGAACACGCACAACGTTTGGATTGCCAATTTTACCGGAGTTCGTGTTGAAGAACTGACCAAACAGACGCTTTTGCCGATGATGATTGTGTGTGTCATCGGTTTGATTTTGGCGGTGTTTATGTTTTTGCGATAAACGTAATTATAAATAGAAAGACACGTAATTCTTAGTTTAAATTGAATTTTATGCGCTCAAAATACATCCAAATTTTATCGCTGCTGTTGCTTATAGCTGTTTCGGCAACCGCTCAAAGTAAAACCGAAATCGTTGCGGCGAACGGGCAGAAATACGCCGTCGCGGGAAGAGACAGAACGCGCAACGATAACGAAATCGTCGTTTTTACGACTGATTATTATAAAAGCAAACCGACTTTCAAAAACGGCGTTGATGTTTATGTTGTTGATGACAAGGTAAAAACGATTCAAGACCGAGCCGGAGCCGTTTATATTCAAAGCAAGCCCGATCCGGGCGCGATTGCGGTCGAGAAAAAAGGTTACGTCATCAGCGCGCAGGGCGAAGCGCGCAAATGGATTCTCGCCAACTTGAAAATCGGTGACGCCGTTAAAATCAATGAAATCGTCATCGCCAAAAACGCCAGCGGCGAAATTGTTCCGGCAGCCTCCATTCCGTGTTTCGCGGGCGCTTATTACCGCAAAGCCGTCACGAGTTTCGACATTTGGACGGGAATCGCCGGAATCGTTAAACTCGGCGTACCGAAAGTCGATGAAAATCGGCTCGACGCGGTCAAGAAAACGCCGCTCGATAATTTTTCGGTTTATATGGGCGGCAACGCGGGCGGCAATTACGAAGTCGACGCCGGTTTGACGTGGGCTTTTTCGACCGACGCGAGCGGAAAAACGAGCGAGCGTCGCAACGTGTGGCGACCGTTTTGGCGCACGAAAACGTGGAACAATCCGCCGCCGAACACGCCGGAATATTCATGGAATCCGGGCGACACGGTGCAAATCGCCGTTTATCTGATCGCGCCGAAAAAACTGCGTCTGATTGTCGCCGACGCCAATCCGCAGCCGAAAAAAATGTTTCAGGTTGATTTCGACGCCGAAGGCTTCGCGCCGAACGTCGCACGGCAGTTCAAACGCGTTAACGCTATTGACCAGTTCGGCAACGAAGGAAAACCGGTTCAGCCGACGCGCGCCGAAGTCGTCGGCGCGGAATGGCTGCAAACGATTCTTTTACGCGGCGACGGCGCGGGCGCGAAACAGATTCCGATGGACAAAACGCGTTTCACCGATATGCGCTGCGCCGATGAATCGCATATCGTCGTGACAACCACAGACGCGGCGAAAGGCGCGGAAAAAGTGAATATTTACGGAACGCCGAAAAAATAAGCGAAAATGCCGGCAAAACTCAAAAAAAAAGACTTAAAGAAATATTTAGCTGTTTCGGCAGCTATATTTCTGTTCGGTTCAGGCATTTTCGCCCAAAAAATTACGGACGCGCCGCGCAATACGATCTGGGTTTCTTCGACTGCTTCGCGCGATGTGATTGCGAGCCGCGAATCAATCGCCGCGTTTGCCGATAAAGCCAAAAGCGTCGGAATTGACACGGTAATTCTTTATACCAAAGAACTTAACGGTCACGTAGTTTATCCGAGCAGGATCGCGCCGCGTCTCGCCGAACATCGCGGCGTGAAATATGACACGAATTTTGACGCGCTCAAAACCTTCGTCGAAGAATGTCACCGGCGCGGAATGCGTCTGCACGCGGCGTTCGATATTTTCACCGAAGGCAATAAACAAATTCCCGGCGTCGGCATTGCTTTTAACGAGCGCAAAGATTGGCAGTCGGTCGCTTACGACGTTGATGAGAGAGATAAAAAAATAAAAATCGCGCCCATCGGAGATTTCAAACATGGAATTCCGCTCTGGGTCAACGCCGCTTTGCCAGCCGTGCAGGATTACGAAATTTCGATTATTCGGGAAGTTTTGCGAAATTACGCGGTTGACGGCGTGGTGATGGACAGAGGACGATGGAACGGTTTGAATACCGATTTTTCTGATTATTCGCGTGACCTTTTTAAGAAATACGTTAAAGACAAAAATTTGAAATTTCCCGAAGACGTTTACGAAATCAAGCTCGATGCGAACAATAAAAAACAAATCATCGAAGGCAAATATTTCAAAAACTGGCTCGAATGGCGCGCTTCGGTAATCAAAGAGTTTTTCGCACGCGTTCGCCGAGCTGTCAAAAAAACTAAGCCGAAAGCGTCGTTCGAGTCTTACGTCGGCTCGTGGTATCCGATTTACGGCAACGATGTCGGCGTCAATTGGGCGAGCGAAAAACACAAAGTTTCTTACGATTGGGCGACGCCGAATTACGGAAAAACAGGTTACGCCGAACTCGTAGACGTGCTTTACGTCGGACTTTATTACCCGTCCAATACCGAAATCGAAGCGACGAAAGCGGGCGCGAACAACTGGCGCTCGGTCGAAGGCGCGGCAAAACTAGCGAAGGAAATAACGCGGGGCGCAACCGTTGTTCACGGCGTTATCAATTACGGCGACGACGCTTTATCGCCGGAAAAGCTCGCGACGGGAACGCGCATTATCAAAGAATTATTGAGCGGCGTCAGCATTTTTGAATCTTCTCATGTCAAGCGGCGCAATATGTGGTCGAGCCTGGAAAACGTTTTGAGCGAAAGCACAAAAAATTAAAAGAATTAAACTTCGTGAATATAATGAAAAATTGCCATATAAAAAAACCTGTCAAACGCGCTCTCAGCGGATTTCTATGCGCCGCGCTAATTTGCGTCGGTTTTTCCGGAATTGCCGTGAAGGCGCAAAAAAACGTTGCGCGTAAAAATGCGGCGAACGCACAGCGCAGCGATAATGCCCGGAATATCTGGGTCGAAAATATTTTGCGAAATCTGACGCTGCGCGAGCGAATCGGGCAGATGATTGTCGTCGGACAGCTCGGCGATTATAAAAATATCAACGGGGAAAAATTCGCTGAAACGCGCAAACAAATTCTTGAAAACAAAGTCGGCGGATTTGTTTTTTATCGCGGCGACGCGCTCGAACTCGCGGCGCTGACCAACGAAATGCAGCGCATCGCCAAAGTTCCGCTTTTAATGGCGGCGGATTTCGAGCGCGGTCTGCCGATGCAAATTCGCAGCGGCACGAGTTTTACGCACAATATGGGCATCGCCGCCGCCGGAAATCCGCAGATGTCGTATCGCAAAGGGCGCATTATCGCCGAAGAAATGCGCGCCATCGGTATCAACTGGCTTTACGGTCCGGTTTCGGATGTCGCCAACAATCCGGGAAATACGATGGTCAATGTCCGCAGTTACGGCGAAAATCCTGCAAAAACTTCTGAATTCGTTGCCGCCGAAATTCGCGGCTTAAAAGACGGCGGCGTGCTTTCCACCGCCAAACATTTTCCCGGTCACGGCGACACGCCGATTGATTCGCACATTGACACGCCGACGATTAACATCGACCGCGCCAGATTTGAAGCAGTCGAACTCGCTCCGTTTCGCGCGGGAATCGCCGCCGGACTCGATTCGCTGATGACGGCGCACATCGCTCTGCCGCAGATTACCGGCGACTCGACGCCGGCGTCGCTTTCGCGGCAAATCAACACGGATTTGATTCGCAAAGATTTGAAGTTCGACGGCATTATCACAACCGATTCGCTCGGAATGGGCGCGATTATCAAAAACTACAAAGGCAGCGACGGCTCGCTTCTGGCAATTAAAGCGGGCGCGGACATCGCGCTTTTGCCGCCCGATCCGAAAGCGGCAATCGATGCGATTGAAAACGCAGTAGTTCGCGGCGAAATTCCCAGAAAACAGATCGACGATTCGGTGCGGCGAATTCTGCGGGCGAAATATCGCGTCGGTTTGGCAGGTAAACGCGCCGTTGATTTAGATGCGGTCAACAAACTCGTCGAAAAAACGGAAAACGTGCGCGCCGCTAACGAAATTGCCGAAAAATCAATCACATTATTTCGCAACGAAAACAACGTGCTGCCGCTTTCTGATCAAAAAGCGCAAAACGCTTTGTTTATTATCGCCGCCGGAGATGACGATCCCGATCAGGGAAATGTTTTCAAAGCAGCAATTGAACAGCGCGTCAAAAACGCGCGTGTCATAAAAGTTGATCGGCGCACGACCGAAAGAGAATACAAACAGCTTTTGGACGACGCAAAACGGGCTGAAATCGTCATCGTCGCGCCGTTCGTCAAACGCGCCGCGCTGAAAGGCACAATCGCTCTGCCCGATGCGGAAGCGGTATTTATTCGCGAATTGATTGACGAGAAAAAATCGGTCGCCGTCGTCGCTTTCGGTTCGCCGTATCAATTACAGCAATTTCCGAAAGCGCGCGTTTTCGCCGCGGCGTGGGCGGTCGAAGATGTCGCGCAAACAGCCGCAGCACGAGCGATCTTCGGCGAAACTGCGATTCAAGGGCGTTCTCCGGTTAATTTGCCGGGATTTTTTAGAATCGGCGACGGTTTGCAAATCAGCGCTTCGAAAGCAAAGCAAAAGGATGCTAAAGAAGCGACGGAAATTTTCAATTAGTTTTTAAGTTTTATAGTTTTATAATGAAGAAAATTTTAGCCGCATTGTTTATTACAGTAATTTCGCTCGGGCAATTCGCTTTCGCGCAAACTCAAAAAACTGACGCGAACCAATCGAAATGGGTTGATGAAACACTCAAAAAAATGACTTTGCGCGAGAAAATCGGGCAGATGATGGTGATGCCTTTGAACGGCGAATTCGCCAACGTTAATAGCGAGAAATTCAAGGAAATGCGCCGACAAATTGAAGAATTGCACGTCGGCGGATTTACCCTTTTTCGCGGCGAAGCGAATTCGATCGCCGTTTTGACGAACGAAGCCCAAAAACTCGCCAAAATTCCGCTTTTTTTTTCGGCTGATTACGAGCGCGGGCTTCGTATGCAGCTCAGAACCGGAACGCCGTTCACGACCAATATGGGCGTAGCGGCAGCCGGCGACGTAAACGCGGCATACAATCAAGGAAAAATTATCTGCGAAGAAATGCGCGCCATCGGCGGAAACTGGCTGTTCGCTCCGGTCGCCGACGTTAATAATAATCCCGACAATCCGGTCATTAATATCAGAAGTTTCGGCGCAGACCCGCAAAAAGTCGGCGAATTCGTCGCGGCTGAGGCGCGAGGCGCGCGCGAAGCTAATTGTCTCGCCACTTTGAAGCATTTTCCCGGTCACGGCAACACGGCGACCGATTCGCACATCGGTCTTTCGACTATTTCGGGGAATCGCGCCGCACTAAACCAAACGGAATTCGTGCCATTTATGGCGGCGATAGCGAGCGGCGCAGAATCGATTATGACCGCGCATCTCGCCGTGCCGAACGTGACGGGCGACAATCTGCCTTCGACTTTGAATCCGAAAATTATCAACGATATTCTGCGCAAGGATTTCAAATTCGAAGGCATAATTTCAACCGATTCGATGGAAATGGGCGCGATTACCAAATCGTATCCGAACGGTGAAAGCGCGGTAATGGCAATCAAAGCCGGAGTTGATGTCGTGCTTTTTCCGCCTAATGTCGACTCGGCAATCAATGCGGTCGAAGCGTCGGTAAAAAAAGGCGAAATCGTCGAATCGCGGATTAACGAATCAGTCCGCCGTTTATTAAACGCCAAATATCGCATCGGTCTTGTGCAGAATCGTTACGTTGATTTGACGGCGGCAAATCGTCTTGTCGAAAAGCCGGAAAACGTCGCCGAAGCCAACCGCGTCGCCGAAAAATCAATCACGCTTTTGCGCAATGAAAACGATTTTCTGCCAATAACAAAGGAAAAAGCCCGAAACGCTTTGTTCGTTGTCATTGCGGCTGACGACGACCCGATTGAAGGCGCAGCTTTCGTGCCGGAAATTCAAAAACGCCAGCCGAACGCGAAAATCGTTCGGTTAGACCCGCGCTCGAACGCCGACGATTACGCGAAAATTTTAACTGACGCGAGAAATTACGATTCGATCATTCTAGCGCCGTTCGTTAAACGCGCTGCCGCGAAAGGAACGGTTGCGCTTCCCGAAAATCAGGTCGCGTTCGTCAAAAAAATGCTGGCTTTGAATGATAAAAAAGTCGGCGTCATTGCGTTCGGAAATCCGTATATGATTCGACAATTTCCCGAAGCGAAAACTTACGTCGTCACGTACGCTATCGAAGAAGTCGCGCAAACGGCGGCGGTTCGCGCTTTGTTCGGTGAAGTTCCCTTTTCGGGAAAATTGCCGGTCAATATTCCCGATTTGTTCATAATCGGCGCAGGGATTATGAGGTAAAGAAATTATTTCCCATGAAAAACACGAAAATATACGAAAGCGGGAAAAATGATTCTTAATACTCTTACTTTTTTGTTTTTTTGAATAACTTTCCGTTTCTTTCGTGTTTTTCGCAAGCAAATAATTTCTTGTAAAAATGGCAATCCAAAATCCAAAATTTAAAGTCCAAAATCGCCGCGTGCGCGTCGGCATCGATGTCGGCGGCACTTTTACCGATGTCGTCGTCGTTGACAACGATACGCGCGAAGTTGTTTCGCAGCTCAAAGTTCCGACGACGCATGCAGCGGACGAAGGCGTCGCGCTCGGAATCATCAACGCGATTGAACGGGCTTTGAATGAACTCGGTATTTCGCCCGACGACGTGATTTTTATCGCACATTCGACGACGCAGGCGACAAACGCTTTGCTCGAAGGCGATGTCGCGCAGGTCGGCGTTATCGGTCTGGGAAGCGGATTTGAAGGCTTGAAGGCGAAAATCGACACCAAAGTTCCGGCGATTGAACTCGCGCCGAATCGATTTTTGCGCGCCGAGCATCGCTTTATTACGAATAGAAATCCTGACCGCGCTTTAATCGAAAATCTGATCGCCGAGTTGCAAACAAAAGGCGCGGAGGTCATCGCCGTTTCCGAAGCGTTCGGCGTTGACCGCACCGGAAACGAAGAAAACATCGCTAACATCGCCCGCGAAAAAGGCATTTTCGCCACGAGCGGGCATGAAGTTTCCACGCTTTACGGTTTGCGCACGAGAACGCGAACGGCGGTTTTGAACGGCGCGATTTTGCCGAAAATGATTCACACGGCGACGATGACCGACGAATGCGTCAAGCGCGCCGGAATCGCTGCGCCGCTGATGATTATGCGCTCGGACGGCGGCGTGATGTCGGTCGAAGAAGTGCGGCGGCGACCGATTATGACGATGCTTTCCGGTCCGGCGGCGGGCATTGCGGGCGCGCTGATGTATGAAAAAGTTTCCGACGGAATTTTTATCGAAGTCGGCGGCACGAGCGCCGATATTTCCGTCATCCGCGACGGTCAGCCGCAGACGAAAGCGGCGAAAGTCGGCGGGCATAGAACTTATTTGAATACGCTCGACGTGCGAACTCTGGCGATTGCCGGCGGCAGTATGGTGCGCGAAAGCGGCGGCGAAATCGTTGACGTCGGCGCGCGTTCGGCGCACATTGCTGGTCTTGCATATTCAACATTTCAAACTGCCGAAATCTTTGCGGGAGCGAAATTAATTCATTTGCGCCCGACCGAATACGACACCGACGATTACATCGCGATTGAATGCGAAAACGGCGAACGATTCGCTTTAACGCCGACGTGCGCTGCAAATTTAATCGGCATTATTCCCGAAACCGCTTTTGCTAAAGGAAATGCGGACGCGGCGCGGGCGGCGTTTAAACCTTTAGCGGAAAAGCTCGGCGTTTCCGTCGAAGCTGCCGCAGAAAAAATTCTGAACGTTTCGTGCGCGAAAGTGCAGAAACAGATTGATGAATTAATCGTCGAATATAATCTTGACCGAGCGACGGTCGAACTCGTCGGCGGTGGCGGCGGCGCGGCTTCGCTCGTTCCATTCACCGGGAAATTGATGGATTTGCCCGCGCGTCTGGCTAAAAAAGCCGAAGTCATTTCGACCATCGGCGTCGCGCTGGCGATGGTTCGCGATATGGTCGAGCGCAATATTACAAATCCGACGCCCGAACAAATTTTGCAGGTGCGGCGCGAAGCCGCCGACGCGGTGATAAAAATCGGCGCTTTACCGGAATCGGTCGAAGTAAACATCGAAGTCGATACGCGCCGCAATCTCGTCCGCGCCGTCGCTTTCGGCACGACTGAACTGAAAAAAGACGACGAAAGTGCGATTATCAGCGGCGTCGAAGGCTGTCGCCGGGCGGCGGCGCGTTCAATGAAAATTGAAGAATTTGCAGTCGCTCTCGCCGCAGAAACCGAAGGTCTTTATGTTTTTACATCGGAAATCAAAACGAAAACTTTTTTCGGCTTATTTACGAATTCGCGGCAAATGGTGCGCGTCGTTGATAAAACCGGAGTTGTTCGTTTGCAGAGAAATAACGCCGAAATTCATTCTTCAAATGTGGAAACCATCGCGCGCGATTTGGAATTCATTATCACGAAGCTGACGGATTTCGGCGACGCCGGACGCGCTTTGCCTGATGTGCATTTGCTGCTCGGCTCGCGCATCGTTAATCTTTCCGGTTTGGCGGAACTAGAACAGGCTGTCGCCTTGGCGCAAACCGAACTGGAAAATCTGTCTGAAACTGAAAACTTGGTGATTGTTGCCGCGCCGCGGTCGAATTAAATGCAGGAACTCAAAACGGACATTTTAATTGTCGGCGGCGGAATCGGCGGATGCGCGGCGGCTTTAGCGGCGGCTTCAAGCGGCGCGCGCGTTATTGTAACCGAAGAATCCGATTGGATCGGCGGGCAGTTTACGTCGCAGATGACGCCGCCGGACGAACACGGCTGGATCGAAGAGTTCGGCTGCACGCGGACGTATCGAAAATTCAGAAACGCGGTTCGCGAATTTTATAAAAAAAATCGTCCGCTCACCGAGGCGGCGAAAGCGAATCCGATTTTAAATCCCGGCGACGGCTGGGTTTCGCCGATTTGCGCCGAGCCGCAAGTTTATCTGCAAGTTCTCGAAGCGATGCTGGCGGAATATGTAAATAAGGGAAATTTGCAGATTTTGCTAAAACACTTTCCGATTGCCGCCGATTTTGAGGCGAATGAAGTTCGCGCCGTTACGCTCAGAAATCTGCAAAGCGGTGAAAACATTACGATTTCGGCGCGATATTTCATTGACGCGACCGAACTTGGCGAACTGCTTCCGCTGACACAAACTGAATTCGTTACCGGCGCGGAATCGCGCGCCGAAACTAGCGAGCCAAGCGCGAAAAACGTTGCTGAACCGAACAATTCGCAGGCTTTTTCGATTTGTTTTGCGATGAGTTTTCACGAAAATGAAAATCATACGATTGAAAAGCCGCAAAAATACGGATTCTGGCGCGATTTCGTGCCGCATTTGAATCCGGCGTGGAGCGGGAAATTATTGAGTTTGGACGGAATAAATCCGCGCACGATGGAGCCGACGACTTATAATTTCGCGCCGCATCGCGAAGAAAATAAAGCGTTCGCCGGGCTTTGGACTTATCGGCGCATTTTGCACCGCGAAAATTTTGTCGAAGGCATTTATGATAGCGACATCACGATGGTTAATTACCCGCAGATTGATTATTTTATCGAAGATTTATCGAATGCTGCTAGTTATCAAGAAAAGCGGCGGCTGATTAACGAGGCGAAACAATTGAGTTTGTCGTTTCTTTATTATCTGCAAACGGAAAAAGGTTTCAGCGGTCTGAAACTGCGCGGCGACATTTCGGGAACGTCAGACGGTTTGGCAAAAATGCCTTATGTGCGCGAATCGCGGCGCATCAAAGCCGAATTTACCGTTCTCGAACAGCACGTTTCCGCCGCCTGTCGTCCGAACCGAATTTACGCGGAAAAATACGCGGATTCCGTCGGCATCGGATTTTACCGGATTGATTTGCATCCGTCGGTCGGCGGCGATAATTACGTTGATGTCGAAGCCTTGCCGTTTCAGATTCCGCTCGGCGCTTTATTGCCGCAAAGAGTAGAAAATTTGCTCGCCGCATGTAAAAATATCGGCACGACGCACATGACAAACGGCTGTTATCGCCTGCATCCGGTGGAATGGAACATTGGCGAAGCGGCGGGTAATTTGGCGGCGTTTTGCCTGGCAAATAATTTGACGCCACGCGCTGTCAGAAACGAGCAAAAATACTTGGCGGATTTTCAAAATCTGCTTGCGGAAAGCGGCGTCGAACTCGAATGGCGCGAGAATTTACAGTTGGAAGACGGCGATCCGCACAAATTTGCGAGACGGGCGGAAAAGTAAAACATTGTAAAATGCACGGTCAAACAATCGCTAAAAAAATAATCGCAGCATTCGGCACGAACGATGTGCGCCTGATTGCTGAAAAATCGGGCGTGAAAATCGTTTTTGAAAATTGGCATCCGGTAACAATCGGCGAATACGAGAGAAAAACGCGCACGATTCGCGTCAACCGGCGAGCGAGTGAAATCGGCGAGAACGGAGCGAATCCTGAAAAAATTATCGCGCACGAACTCGGGCATTTTTTTGCGGCTGATTTGAAATTGGAAAAAACCGAAGAAGAGATTTTTGCGCGTGAATTTGCGGAAAGTTTGACGGGAAATTTTCGGTAAATTTCCCGCAAAGGCGCGAAGAAAAGATAAGTTCAATTAGAGATAGAATCCAAGATAGAAATTCAAGTCAGAAAAATAGAGATATAATAAAAGGTAGTGAGTCAATCCGAAATCCGAAATCCAAAATCCGAAATCTTCCTTGGCGTTGACGGCGGGCAAAGTCATACGGAAGCCGTGATTGCCGACGCAAACGGCAGCGTTTTAGCTCGTGGTTTCGGCGGCGCGTCGAACCACGCGGAACATCCGGGCGGGCGCGAGCGTTTGCGAAATGCGATTTTGAGCAGCGTCGGTGAAGCATTGAAAAACGCGCAGTTGCCAGCGATTGGAGAAACGATTTTCGCCGCAGCGCATTTCGGAATGACGGGCGGCGCGGATTTCAAGGAAGAAATTATCGGCGAAATCGTCAGAGCCGAACATTTTGTTGTCGGACACGACGCGCCGACCGCGCTTTTCGGCGCGACTGCCGGAAATCCGGGAATCGTTGTTATCGCCGGAACCGGTTCGGTCGTTTACGGCGAAAGTGAAACCGGCGAGACGACGAAAATCGGCGGGCTTGGTTATTTGTTCAGCGACGAAGGCAGCGGTTTTTGGCTCGCTTTGCAAACGATTAGATTGGCGATCAAGGAACAGGACGGTTTAATCGCGCCTGCGGGTTTGGAACAATTGGTTCTGGATTTCTTCAAGCGAAAAGCGATTCGCGAAGTGACCAATGACTTTTATAACGCGAAAATGACGCGTGACGATCTGGCAAGCTTCGCGCGCGCCGCTCACGAAGCGGCGGAAGCGGGAAATTCGTCAATTCAGGAACAAATCAAATTCGGCGTCCGTGTTTTAATTGACAGTGTCGGCAGCGCCGCTCGTCGTTTGCGTTTTAACGAGAATTTTGCGGTTGCGGGCGTTGGCGGAATGTTTCGCGCCCGGCTGATGAAAAAATATTTCCCGGAAACTTTGAAAAAAGAAATTCCGACAGCGGTTTACACCGAACCGCAATTTAACCCGGCAATCGGCGCTCTGCTGCTGGCATACAAAAAAGCCGGAATTGATATAAACGCGAATTTGCTGAAAAATTTGGAGAAAGGCTCAAAAAATGAAAAAGATAGCTGAAATATGGCGCGGCGGATTGATTGTTTCCTGCCAGGCGCCTGCCAACTCACCGCTCGCCAAACCTGAAATCATCCGCGCGTTTGCCGAAACTGCCGAACAAAACGGTGCCGTCGGCGTGCGGATTGATTCGCCGGAACACATCCGCGCCGTCAAAAAGTCTGTCAGCGTGCCGGTTTTAGGCATTTACAAAGTTATTTCCAAAAAAAGCGAAGTCTATATTACGCCGACATTCAACGCGGCGAAAGCGGTGGCGGACGCGGGCGCTGATATGATCGCCATAGACGCAACGCTGCGGCAAAGACCGGACGGCGAAAGTTTCCGGGAAATTGTCCGGCGGATAAAAAAAGAATTAAACGTGCCTGTGATGGCTGATATTTCAACCCTGGAAGAAGGTCTATCGGCAGTCGAAACAGCCGGTGTTGATTTTGTCAGCACGACGCTTTCCGGTTACACCGAAGCGACGAAACATATAATAAAGCCGGATTTCGAGCTGGTTGAAAATCTGGCGAAAAATCTCGACGTTCCGGTCATCTGCGAAGGTCGGATTCGTTCCGTCGAGGACGTGCGGACGGCTTTCGACTGCGGCGCGTTCGCGGTCGTTGTCGGCGGCGCGATCACCGGAATCGACCAATTGGTTCAGCAATTCGTTTCCGCAACTCCGCTGCGTTCGGTAAATTTTCAAGTTACTTGATATGAAGACATTAGCGTTCGTCTTTGAATTACCGAAATGCGCCTTTCAAACCCGCTTTAATATGCGGAAAAAGCGTTTCGCGCCAGATTTTATAACCGGCGGCGTTCATATGAAGTTTGTCGCCGAGAAAAATATCCTTTTTCGGCTCGCCGTTTTCATCGAGCATCGGCGTCCAAACGTCGACATATAATAAACGTTTATCTTTTCCCGTTTCCGTTTTCATCAAATCGTTAAATTCTTTGTATTTCATCGCAAATGAAGCGCGCGACGGACTCGGTTTGGCGGAAACGACAATAAGGCGCGTTTTCGGCGATTTTGCTTTAACGAGCGCAACGAATTTTTTGAAATCATTAAAAACAGCTTCGACCGTTTTTCCAGCCGCAATGTCGTTTTCTCCCGCATAAAGCACGATTAATTCAGGTTTGTACGGGAAAACGATCTGCGGCGCGTAAAAAATCACGTCTTCAAGATGCGAGCCGCCGAAACCTCGATTAATTGCATAAAATTCGGGAAAATCATTTTTCAAAGTTTTCCAGCCGCGAATGCTCGAACTGCCGACGAATAAAACTTTTTTCTTTCGCGGAAATTCCTTTTTATCCGCATCGGCGAAAGCGGCGATTTCCTTTTCCCATAAATTCGCGCGGTTATAAATGTTTTGCCCGAATGCGGCAAACGGCAAACAGATCAGCAGAGCAAAAAATAATACGGCTTTATTCAAAAAATATGCGGTTGTTTTTTTGTTTTTCGACGCCTGCTTTACCATGTTACTTGAAATGATATTTAAGTATAACATTCAGCCAATACATTAAATGGTTTTAATTAAAACCATTATCCTTAGCGGTCTTGCCGCTTAGATTTGCGGATTTTTTTTGATTTATGCCAAAATATTTACCGCGCATTCTAAGGATTTGGCGGATTGATATAAATCGCTTCGCTGCCGTCAACACGCGTCGCGCGTCCTTCACCGATTGACCCGAAAAGATAATTGTACGTATTCTGCGAAAACTCGACGGATTTGACGGTCAGTCCTTCGCTTCCGGCGAACGGCTGATTTCCGCTGCTTTTTAAGACGGAAGTGATGCCCCAACCGCCGCGCACGATTGTCGCGTTGGTCGGCTCGGTCGGAAAACCTTCGCGCCCTTTTTGATCAATCGAATCAACGCGTTTGAATGAAGGCGAGCCGCTGGTAAAACCGCTGACCGTCGCCGTGTAAGAAGTCAGTTCGCCGCTGCCGCCCGCGCCGCCGCTGATCGTCAAACGAACTTGTCCGGTTTGCAGAATTTTAAGTTCCATTGTGAACGCGTCGCTCGCGTAAAATCTCGAATCGTTTGTGCCGCCCGCCGTCGCAATCGTATGATAACCGGCGTTCGTCGTTTGATTCGATGAGCGAAAATACGGACGAAAGGCGAAATTCGGATACAAAGTTTTGGTTCCGACGGTAACCGAACCGCTTGATGTCGGCGCAAAATAACTTCCCGAAGTGATTTGATTGCCCTGCAAATCTTTGACGTTATAAACGCTGCCGCTCTGCTCGATAAAATATTGATTACTGCGGCTCGAACCGACCGCCGATTCCGTCCATGTCGCTCTGGTCGCGCCGGAAACAATGGCGTAAACTCTGTTCCAGGCGAGTCCGGCGTCAATTTCGATATTATTGTTTCTGCCGCCCAAATAAATACTCGGACGGTCACGCGAGCCGGTGCGGTAATCGTTCATCTCCGACAGGCTGTAGCCAGATATGCCGTCCGTCTCCTGGATAAAAAAACGGTTGTTATCCGGCGCGAATTCGGGAATCGTTCCGCCGCGGCTGTAGATGCCTAAATTTACGGTCGAATTAGGAGTGATCACTTTACGGTAATATGCGCCGATGGCACTCGGCGCGCCATCGATTACTTGAAAGGTCGGAGCGATGGCAACGCCCGGAGTTTGAGCCTGAACTGCGTGCAGAAAAATGAAAACGGAAAACAAGATTGTGCTGCAAATTAATTTCATAATTATCATGCCGAAAAAGAAGAATTTAAACTGAATCCGAAGAACGCAAAAGTATTGCAAACTTAACACTTTAGTTAATACGAAATCAATAAAAAAATTTCGGGAAGTTGTCAGAAACGGTTTGCAATTTTTGCGAGCCGCGCGGTTTTTCAAAAAACAAAGCCTTTAGTTTTTGAAAAACTAAAGGCTTTTTACTTTTAGGATGCGGTCAGAAATAAACTTGAGGCAAATATTCGACTTTGATGCGGATAAAATTTGTTTCGATTTTCAAAAGCGACCGGATTACATTGTGTATTGGTTGACGACCGCATCGATGTTGCCTTGCGACATCGCTTTGGCGGGTTGATAATCGTCTTTTTCGGAAATCGCGCTGTCTCGCAGAAATTTTTCCGCGTCGTGTGAATTGAGCGGTTTCGAGAACAAATAGCCTTGACCGAAATCGCACAAATATTCCGAGAGCTGAGATTTATGCGCTTCGGTTTCGACGCCTTCGGCGACCGTTGATTTTCCTAATTTTTTAGCCAGCGTGATGATTGTTTCGACGATGCTGCGGCTGTCTTTGTCGGTGTTCATACGACTGACGAAAGATCGGTCGATTTTCAAAATATCGAACGGAAAACGATGCAGATAGCTGAGGCTCGAATAACCCGTGCCGAAATCGTCAATCGAAAGCTGAACGCCGATGGATTTTAATTGTTTGAGCGTATCGATTGCTGCGGCGGCGTTTTCCATGACGATGCCTTCGGTCACTTCCAGTCGAATGCAGCCCGGATCGATCTGACAGTCTCTGATAATCTTTCTGATTTCTTCGACCATTGTTTTCTGCGCGAACTGTTTGGCGGAAAGATTGACGCTCATCGTCAGCGGCGTTTCCGTGCTGAACATTCCCTGCCAGTGTCGCAGCTGCTCGCAGGAAGCTTTGAAGATCGACATTCCGAGCGGAACAATTAATCCAGTGTCCTCGGCAAGCGGAATGAAATCGGCGGGCGAAATCAAGCCGCGTTCGGGATGTTCCCAACGCGCGAGCGCTTCGAATCCGGTAATTTCTCCCGACGGCAGCGAAACGATCGGCTGAAAATGCGGCTGGATCTCGCCTTTTTCGATTCCCTGACGCAAATCGTTTTCCAATCTTAAGGATTCGACGGCGCGCGTGTGCATTCCGAGATCGAAGACTTCGTGACGAGCCTTGCCGTTTGCTTTGGCGCGATACATCGCCGTGTCGGCGTCGCGCAGAATATCTTCCGGACGATCATAACCCATCGACGAAAATGAAATTCCGATGCTCGCGCTGGTGAAAAATTCCTGCCCGTCCAAATCGAACGGTTGACTGAGAGATTCCTGAATGCGCGTGGCGATTTCAATGACGATTTCCGGGTCGGTGATGCCGTCGAGCAGAATGGCGAATTCGTCGCCGCCGAGACGCGCCACCGTGTCAACGGCGCGAACGCATTCTTTGAGCCGGTGAGATAAATTAACGAGCAGTTTGTCGCCCATCTCGTGTCCCATCGTGTCGTTGACCACTTTGAAACGGTCGAGATCAATAAAAAGAACGGCGAATTTGTAATCGCTGACCCGTTTCGCGCGCTCGACCGCCATACTCATCCGGTCGGACAAAAGCGTTCTGTTCGGCAATCCGGTGAGCGCGTCGTGGAAAGCGGCGTAATGAATCTGCTCTTCAGCCTGTTTGCGGTCGGAAATATTCTGCACCTGAAAAACCATATGACGCGGTTTGCCGTCTTCCGACCTGACGACCGACGCGCTCGAGAGAACCCAGATGAAATGTCCCTGTTTATGAATATAGCGATTTTCGAGCTGAAACGATTTGATGACGCCTTCGAGCAGTTCCTGAATTTTAACCAGAGTGAGTCCGAGGTCTTCCTGATGAATAATCGTTCTGAAACTGACGGCTTGCAGCTCTTCCTGCGTGTAGCCCAAAAGCGCGCAGAGCGATTCGTTGACTTCGAGCCAATGGCTGTCCGGGCTGACCAGCGCCATTCCGACCGCGTGGTCGAACGCCGTGCGGAAATGTTCCTCGCTTTCTTTAAGCGCGCTGCTGATTCGCTCTTGTTCGGCGATGTGCTGGTTGAGCTGCTCGACGTGCGTCTGCGCCAGCTCGGCTTGTTTGGCGGCGGCTTCGACGTTTTTGAGATATGTGCAGTAAGTAAAGTAAATGATCGCGATAATCGGAGCGGTCGCCAGAAAAGCGAAAAATCCGATTGCGCCGGTCATTTTGGCGATGATTCCGGCGGCGAAGGCTCCGGCAAAATAGGTGAGTGAAGTCCAGAGAAAATTCTCGTGCCACATCTTCCAGATTTGCTCGCCGGAGCGAAGCGCCACCGCCGTCGCGACAAAACCGGAATTAGCGGCATACTGCACTATTCCCATCAAGCTGAGAGCGAGAAGAAAAGTGGCGGAGAACTCCTGCGCGGTCAACTCGGTGATTGATCCGAACAACGACCTTAAAACCATTCCGGTCATAAAAGTCGAGCAAAGAAAAACCGCCGTATTAAATGCAACAACTAATTTCTTCTTGGTGACGCGCAAAGATGATGTAAAAGCATCGAGTCCGCCCAAAAGAACGGCGGCTTCAACGCCATACAGCAACAAGGAAAGCAGAACGAAAGTATCGGAAACGGAAACCTTTCCTTTGCAGCGCGGAATTTGGACGATGACGCGGGAACCTAAGCAAAGAGTAACAACAGTAAGCAGCATAAAACCGAAACCGATATTTCCCACATTAAGATTTGCAGCAGAGTACAAACCCGTCACCGCTCCGAGCGCGATGACCAGCCACATATATGGCTTTGCAAGAAATAGTCTTGTTTCTGGTGTCATATGAATATTTATATCAAGAAAAAATATAAATTTTGTGGGTGGCTGTATGGTGTCTCCTCACCATCGAAAACATGTATGGCAAACGACGTGCCAAATGTCGAGATTTTTAATCTGGTTTTCCCAAGTAATGTAAATAGAATATTTGCAGAGAATAAGCAGCGGACTGAACTATTCAGTTTATTTAGAAAAAACGGCAAAGATGTCAAAATGACTGTTGTTATACAGTCATTTTGACATCTTTGCGAAGAATTGAATAAAAAACGAAAAACCGAATGAGACTTATGACAATTAATGGCAGACTGATTTGTTTAATGACATTTAAATGTTCAGTTGACAGTAATTAATGCGTCTTCGGGCTGGAGAAAGATCGTGTCGTAGCTGCTGACTCGCTTGAAGCCGCACATGCGGTAAAATGCATGAGCTTTTTCATTTTCCTCGTTGACCAAGACACAAATCGAACGGGTACGCGCCAGCAAATCCGAGCATAATTCGGTCAGGCATCGTCTGCCTAATCCGCTTCCCCGCTGTTCCGGGCTGACATAAATTCCTTCGAGATAAATCATTTCCGAAGTTTCGGCTTGCACGTCGGCTTTGAAAAGCAAACGACCATCCTCAACTAAAACCAAAACTCTGTTTTTGCTGATGCGGCGGGCGCATCGTTTCAAAAATCCCTCGCGGTCTTTAACTAAAGGATTGACTCCGCTTTCGGATTCCGCCATCGCGGCGTGAACCGGAGCGATCAGGTGAAGATCATCCAAGGTCGCGAGACGCAAACCTTTTACTTCATTGCGTAACCCGACTGCGTTTTTGAGCTCGAAGAGCAGCTCGCGGCAGGCTAAGCGCATTGATTGTCCGTCGTCGGCATAGTGATTCCAGAAATCTTCAACCTTTTCCTGCTCCGCCATAATCATATGCAAACGGTTGTGAATTTGAGCGACAAGGGCAAATTCACGAATCGCCGCGCGCGTCCGAGTTTCGATAAGAGTGGCGTGACCGATTAAAGCGACGCCCTCCAATCTTCCTTCCCGGTTGCGGCATCCGTAAAAGGTGCCGCGGTTGAGTTCGCTGACCAACCCGTTATCGCGAATCATCCCCATCATAATTACCGTATGAATCGGACGCTCGGAAAGAAATCCGATGACTTCATTCGTCTCCGCTTCCGCTAATCCGCTGACTGTCAGAGCGATGTCGGGCACCGGAAGATATGAGTTCTCTTCCATCACGTCCCGCATTGTTTGTTCCATCGACATTTTAATCTCCTGAGGTTATTTATTTGATTGCGTCCAGCAGATTAAACTACGGTTCGGTGTCCACAACTACCGGCATCGCCGCAGTCGGTTCGCCGTTCAGCAGTGCTTCGGTCGCTTGCCCGCGAACATCGCCAAGCAGAACTCCGTCACCGAGCAAGACGCCGTCGCCGAGCAGCACGCCATCACCGAGCAAGACGCCGTCGCCGAGCAGAACTCCGTCGCCGAGCAGCACGCCTACATCTAAGAACGGATAACCGTCTGCCATCAAAACGCCGTTGGATGTCAGGATACTGTCACCGAGCAAGACGCCGTCGCCGAGCAGCACGCCGTCGCCTAATAGAACTCCGTCACTGAGCAAAACGCCGTCGCCAAGCAACACGCCTAAACCGTAAACTTTGTGATATTTAGTGATTAAATCGGAACCGCTGGCGATAGTGCGTCCCATGACAGCGCCTTGTCCCCAAGTGAATGATTGACCGGCAATAGTGCTTGTCGGAGTCGGCGGTGTGGTCGTCAATAAAGATGAACCGAGTGTTACGATCGGGAGCCCGAGAAGATTTAGCGAGTTCCAATCCTGTCGAACAATTTGTGCTAACTTAACCGCGCCGACGATATTGATTTGTCCGGCGCCTTGTTCGAAGTTGTTAGCGCCCGCAATTTGCTGCGCGGAATACATCAGAAGCATTTTCACCATATTCGGCGACAGTTTCGGATTGGCTTGCAGCATTAATGCCGCCGCGCCCGCCACGACCGGCGTTGACATCGAAGTTCCCGACAGAGACATTTGCTCTTTTAATATATTGCCGCTCACGTTCACATCAAGCGCAGGGTTATTCGCGACAAGATAATTGTTCGGTGATTGTTCGGCAATAATCTTATTGCCCGGCGCGACCAGATCTGGTTTGATCAGGTTATCGTAATGATTTACGCCCTGCGAGTCTTTCCAAAAACCTCTGGTCGGACCGCGCGAGCTGTAGGAAGCCATTTGATCGTCGCCGCGCACGTTTGTGCCAAAAGTATTGGTCGCGCCGACGGTGATAACCGAAGGCTCAATGCCAGGCGAATGAATCAATCCGTAGAGCTTTCTGCCGGCAGAATCTTTGCCCTGATTACCGGCGGCGGCAACGACAACAATGCCTAGATCGGACAATTTGCGAGCGGCTTTGCAAAGCGGGTCGTTTTTGTAAGAATCAATCGCGTCCGTGCCGAGACTCATATTAACGACGCGAATGTTATAAGTCGTGCGATTGGCGATAATCCAGTCCATTGCGTTGAGCAGACTCGACATCGAACCTTTTCCGTCGGAACCCAAAACTCGCAGATTGATAATTTTCGCGTTTGGCGCGATGCCTTTATAAGCGCCTCCGGCAACCGTTCCGTCACCCGCGGCGATACTCGCAACGTGCGAACCGTGTCCGTACGGATCGTCGGTTCTGTTTTCGCCGGTAAAATCTTTTGAGTAAACGACGCGCGAGCTGCTGTCCTCTGAAACTGATGCGTGACTGCCGAACACGCCCGAATCGAGAACGGCAATCCCGATGCCCGTTCCATCATAAGGCGTCGTTCCGCCTAAAGCTCTTGCTGCATCCGCGCCTGTCGTCAGGGAAAGATGTCCTGATTTTTGCGCCTCGCGGTCAAGCGAAATGTAGGCGACATAAGGCAGCGCCGTTAAGCCTTTAAGAAAACGGATTTGCAATTTCGCGGTAATAAAACTTAAATTCGTCAGTCTTTTAGCGGCATCTCCGTTGTTCGCAATATAAGTTTCAAGAAGTTTCTTTCCGGCTTCGGTTGTTTCGACAACAATCGGGACTCTGGTGCTTGAATACGGACTCTTGCTAACTAACTCATCAAGTTCCGATGATAATTTCGGATTGTCATAGACATTTTGCGCGTTTGCCGTATAAAGCGGCGCGCCTGTAAAAGGCAAGCCCGCAAAATACACCGCCGCCAGCAATGCCAATAAGGCAAACCGGTTCAGCGTTTTAAGTTTATTAACAGTTTCATTCTTCATATTTTATCCTTCTTCGGTAACTCCCACTGCCGTATTCTATTTTCCTGAAGAACTTAGGCTGGTAAGTGCGTGCCCCATTTCGCTTTCGCATCAATAAGACTATTTATCGGTAAAGATTTCAATTACCTTCCATCACGCAGAGACAGTGACGCCGACGTTCACTATTACAATCTTTGTGCCATTTCTAAAACTGCCCTTAAATGTTGATAAAACAACGGTTTGGGGATTCGAATAAAATGTGAATTGATATTTTATCCGGTCAAATTGATTGCTTTATTCGTTTATTTTGACTGATAAAGTTTTGATTTGAGCGAAGAGGCTTTATCGCAAAACAAAATATTGAAGATTCATGTTAATAACGAATTTTGTTTGATGAGCAGAGGCGAGCGCGGCAAGACGCGCAAAAGCCAACCGAAAAATCGCCGGGCGCGAAAAATCAGTAAGCATTTAGAAAACTTTGGAAGAATTATTAAATCGTTCGCTTTTCTTTAGAAAAGAACGGCGGAATTATCTCAAAACAGGAAATCCGGTAACGGATAAAAACATCGCCAGAACGACTAAAATTATTACTTCGGGCTTTTTCAGGACTCCGGCTAATTTAAGCATGACTTTTATTTGTTGGCAGAACTTGTTGAACAAAGATTTGACAAAGCGTTATATACAACCCGCGTGCCTAATATCTAAACTCGGCGAGCATGACAGTTACCCGAATAACGTCAATCTTTCCGCCGAAAAAATCGGTCAGAATGACAGAGCGTTTCGGTCAAAATGACTGGTTTTGATTGAACAGACCGAAGCGGAAATTTTGAGAAACAGCAAACTGCCGCTGTTATTTCCGGTTGATCAGTTTTAATAATCTGTCCGGATAATCAGTCATAATACCGTCCACGCCGATGTCGAGCAGACGGCGCATATCTTCGGTTTCGTTGACCGTCCAGACGTGAACTTTCAAATTGAGCCGGTGCGCGGTTTCGACGAAATCTTTCGTCACGATTTGCAGACTTCCAGCGCGCTCGGGAATTTGCAGCGCCTGCATCGGCGGGCTGTATGACGCGCCGATGCCGGTTTTCGACATCAGCAGAAACTGGCTGACTTCCGACGGGCTGGCGGACGTGGCGACTTCCGGACATTCGCGGCGAAACTCGTCGAGCGCGGTCTGGCGAAACGAGCCGACGATTGTTTTATCAATCATTTTTCGCTCGCGGATCAGGCGGCACAAAGGCTTGATGATTGAAGGCTCGACCTGTTTCGGCTCGATGTTGAAAGTCATTTCCGGCAGAGCGGCGAAAATTTCCTCGAGCGTCGGCACGGTTACGCCGCGTCCGCGAAACGGAAACGAGCGACCGCCGTCGGGCGAAAATAAAAATCCGGCATCGAGTTTTTTGAGTTCGCCGAGCGTCATTTCGCCGACTCGCCCGCGCCCGTCGGTCGTGCGGTCAACGCTGCCGTCGTGCATCACGACGAGCGCGCCGTCTTTGGTTGCGTGAACGTCGAGTTCGAGCACGTCAACGCCCATTCGCGCCGAATATTCGAAAGCCTCCAGAGTATTTTCGGGAATCAGACCGCCGCCGCCGCGATGCGCGATGACCAGCGGACGCGCCGCGCTCGTTTGACTCAAAACCGCGCGCGCAATCGCCGGTTCGCCTGTTTGCATTGCCATGTAAAAATAAATTCCCGCAAGAAGTATGAAAACAACCAGCGAAAAATAACCGAACCATTTGAATATCTTTTTAAATAATTTCATCGCTTCGGCTGTTTTGATTCGGCTCGTAAAATTTCATTTGCCCGCGAAATACACGAAACAAACGAAAGATTGTAAGATCTGTATTTTTTTCGTTTCTTTCGTGTATTTCGCGGGCAGTCTTTTTTTAAATTACCGCAAAGCCGTTTTGATTTTTTCGAGCGCGCCCGCTAAAACCGAGTCTTCGCGCGCGATGCAGACACGCATATACGCGTCCCAATCGTCGGAATCGGCAAACGCGCTGCCCGGCGTCGCGCCGACGCCGTGTTCCATCAATTTTTCATTGAATTTGATTGCGTCCGAATATTCTTCGGGAATGCGCGTCCACAGATAAAACGCCGAGCCGGAATTATAGATTTGAAAACCGAGAGCGGTTAATTCTTCGCTGAAAAAGCGCCGTTTATCGTCGAATTTGTCGCGCAGACGCGTGTAATAATCATCGTCCGCCATCAAAACTTTTGACAGCGCCGATTGCAGCGGCGTCGCCGGACAAACGTAGATCACGTTTGCCGCGTTGTTTATCGGCTGAACAAGCTCGCCTTTGCCGTAAGCGTAACCGAGACGCCAGCCGGAAATATTCCACGATTTGGAAAACGAATTGACGGTAATCGTCCGTTCCCACATTCCCGGCAAGCTCGCAATCGGAACGTGCGGATTTTCGCCCGTCACGTAATGCTCGTAAACTTCGTCGGAAATGACTAAAAGATCTAGTTCCTGCGCGACATCCGCGACGGCTTCAAGTTCGGTCTGTGTCATTACTTTTCCCGACGGATTCGCGGGCGTGCAGACGATTATCGCTTTCAGCGGAAACTCGTTGCGGTCTTTTAACTGCCTGCATTTCTGCAAAAGCGCGTCTTTTTCAAACGTCAATCCGGCGTCGAGCGCAAAAGTTTCCGTCTTGCCGCCGAATTCTTCTAAAATTCTCCGGTGATACGGATAATACGGCTCGAAAACAAGCGCCGATTTATTTCTCAAATAGCTGTTTGCGATGCCGATCAGCGCGCCGGTTCCGCCGTTCGTGACCATCACTTCGAGCGGTTTCGCGTCAACGTCAACGTCAATATTGTTATATTTTTTAATCTTGGCGGCGACCGCTTTGCGCAAATCCTGGTTGCCTTCCGAACCGCCATAATGATTCTGACTGGCGGCGATGATTTCCGCCGCTTCTTTCGCTAATTGCGGGTCGATCGGCAATTCGGATTGTCCCTGCACGAGATTGCCGCTCGGCGGCACGAGGCGCGTAATCGCGCGAATATCCGGTTTCACTTTTTTCGGTTTTGCTTCTGTCATATATTTATAAAAATATCAGTTTTCAGCGGAAAGTTCTAAACGCAAAATAAAAATCAATCATAGGTTTACAATGAATATAAATAATAAGATAAATAAATCCTTTTCTTGTCTGTGCCAACTCACGTTCTTCTATGATTAAATTTTCTGCTAAAATTCTTTCAATGAAAGCCCAACCACAAAATTCGCCGCCGACCGTTAAAACCGATTGGATCGGCGGGCATTTCCGCTCGTTTCGCCGCAATCCGCCGGAGTTTTTGACGCGCATTGCCAAGCTCGGCGACGTGACGGAATTTCGTTTGAGCAGTCAGCGGGCATTTTTAATCAATCACCCGGATTTGATTCGCGATTTACTGGTGACGAATCACGGGAAATTTATCAAAGGTCGCGCTTTGCAGCGGGCGAAAAGTCTTTTGGGCGAAGGGCTTTTAACCAGCGAAAAAGAATTTCATTTGCGCCAGCGGCGAATGATTCAACCGGCTTTTCACCGGACGCGAATTAATGAATATGCCGCGGCGATGATCGAATACGGTGAGCGAATGGCGGGCGAATGGCACGACGGCGACGTGCTCGACGTTGATCGCGAGATGATGCGCCTAACGCTCAATATCGTCGGCAAAACTTTGTTCGGCGCGAACGTCGAAGAAGATGCCAATGAAGTCGGACAAGCGATGACGACGATTGTTTCGATGTTCAATCTGTTGCTTCTGCCGTTCGCCGAGCTGCTCGAAAAACTGCCGCTGCCGCATTCAAAACGCTACAAAGCGGCGAAAAAAACTCTCGACGAAGTTATTTACAAAATCATTGACGAGCGCCGCGCTTCGGGCGCGGACACCGGAGATTTGCTTTCGATGCTTTTAATGGGGCAGGACGAGGAAACCGGCGGCGCGATGACCGACCGGCAAGTGCGCGACGAATGTCTGACGCTTTTTTTAGCCGGGCACGAAACGACGGCGAACGCTTTAACGTGGACATTTTATCTTTTGTCGCAAAATCCCGAAACCGAGGCGAAATTTCACCGCGAAATCGACGAAGTTCTCGGCAACAAATCTTTAACGCCCGAAGATTATCCGCGTCTGAAATTCACCGAAAGCATTCTCGCCGAATCAATGCGGCTTTTTCCGCCCGCGTGGACAATCGGGCGTTTGGCGACGGAAGATCACGAATTCGGCGACTTCCCCGTTCCGAAAAAATCCCTTGTTCTGGCAAGCCAATTTGTTACGCACCGCGACCGGAGATTTTGGGAAAACCCGAACGAATTTCAGCCCGAAAGATGGGAAAAATTATCAATCAAAGAAGCCGGAAATAAATTCATCTATTTCCCGTTCAGCAAAGGCGTCCGAAGCTGCATCGGCGAGCAATTCGCGTGGATGGAAGGCGTTTTATTGTTGGCGGCTCTGGGCAGAAAGTGGCGATTGCGACTTGCGCCCGAACAGAAAATTCAATGGCAAGCAATGATTACGCTGCGCCCGAAATACGGAATGCAAATGCGAACTGAGAAACGATAAGCAAACTAAAAAGACAGAACCGAAATTGACCGTAAAATATTTTCAAAAATTGTTTTCGGCAACTTTGAAAAATCAATTTACATTTCGAAATTAAATCGGCACAGCAGTTTTCTGCAAAATATCGAGCAGAATTTGTTCGGCTTCGCGCGTTTTGTTGCGCGTTGAAGACGAGCGCGAGTGGACGATGATGCGATGCGTAAAAACGGGCATGACGAGGCGTTTGATGTCGTCGGGCGTGCAGAAATCGCGTCCTTCGATTAAAGCCAGAGCCTGCGCCGAACGGAAAAGCGCGAGAGTTCCGCGCGGGCTGATGCCGAGTTCCAGCACGTCGGATTTGCGGGTCGCGTCAACTATCTGCAAAAGATATTCGACGAGCGCGTCGTCAACGCGAACTTCGGAAGCGCGCGTTTGCAGATCGGAAACTTCTCGCTCGCTCATCACTGCGCGGACGAATTCGAGCGGATTGCGCGTCTCGCGGTCGCGCAGAATTTTGCGCTCGTCTTCAAGATTCGGGTAACCGATATGAAGCCGCATCATAAAACGGTCGAGCTGCGATTCGGGCAGCGGATACGTGCCGTGATGTTCGGTTGGATTCTGCGTGGCGATAACCATAAAGGGCAGCGGCAGCGGGCGCGAAACGCCTTCGACCGTGACTTGTTCTTCCGCCATCGCTTCCAAAAGCGCGGATTGGGTTTTCGGCGTCGCGCGGTTGATTTCATCCGCCAAAACGATGTTCGAGAAAATCGGTCCCGCGTTCCATTCAAAACTTCCCTCTCGCTGATTGTAAACCGAAAGTCCGATGACGTCCGACGGCAAAAGATCGCTCGTAAACTGTATGCGCTGAAACGACAAATCGAGCGAGCGCGCCAGAGCGTTGGAAAGCGTCGTTTTGCCGATGCCCGGAACGTCTTCGATCAGTAGATGACCTTTGGCGAGCAAGGCGACGAGCGCGAATTTGACCGTTTCCGATTTGCCTTTGATGACGCGCTCGATTGCCGCCTGCAGCTCATTGATTTTGCCGTTCGCGTCAAACGCGAACGTCGCCGCTTCCGTTTGTGTTTCGGTGGTAATCCAATCTCTCATTTTGTTTTCAGCGCGCACAAGCCGCTTTTTTATTTTACAAGATTATCGGCAAAGTTCGCTATTAATAAATTTCAAACTTTCTCGACGCTTTTTTCCATCAATTTTTCAATAAACATAGATGCCGAAATTTTACGGAAGTTCCGAAAGTTTTTTCGGCGGGTTGCAAATTCGTGCGGAAAGCAACTAAAATTCCCTTGCCTTCAACTAATTTTTTGAAACTTATTTTGAAACTTATTCGGACAATTTTCGTGAAGGCACTTCGGAGGAATAATTTTTTAAAAGATATGAAAAACTTACGAAATCGCTTCAAAGACCAGCGCGGTTTTAACTTGATCGAGCTGATGATCGTCATCGCCATCATCGGTTTGCTCATCGGCGTCGGCAGTTACGCGTGGGGCGCGATGATTAAGTCGGGCAACGAATCCGCCGCCGCGCAGACGATGAATCAAATCCGCACTTTTCAAACCCAGTACGCGGCGAAAAATCGCGGCAGATTCGCCAATTTTGACGAGCTTATCCGCAGTGTCGGCATGGACGAGCGATTCACGGGAGAACGACCAGTGTCGAACGGATACGTTTTTTCGATGACGGTTGAAGAACCTTCCGGCAGTAAACCGGCATTTTTCTCGGTCATTGCCGACCCGCAGGTCGCCGAAGGCGTCGGAGCAACCGGCACGCGCCATTTTTACACCGATTCCAATATCGGAACAATCAAGGCGACCGAAGAAAATCGTCCGGCAAAAGCCGACGATCCGGCAATCTAAAGTTCTTTAAAGTTTTGTTTATCAAAAGCCGACTTAGCTCAGTGGTAGAGCACTCGCTTCACACGCGGGTGCTTTATTTATTTTAGGGCTCGAAAAAATCGTTTTCACCCTTATTTTTATTTAGCATTTATCTGCATTTTAACGCTTTTCATAAAGTTCACGGATTTACGCAAAACGGACGAAATCGGACGAAAATATGTCGAAAAAAGTAGGCAATGATGTAGGCAGAAAAAAACAGCTGCGATATATTAAAGGCAAATATCCGTTCACGGTTTTCGACACCCAAACCGGAAAGCTTTACGTCCGAAAATCCATCACGCTCAATAAGCTAGTAAGGGACGAAAAAACCGGCGAAGAAAAATTTGTCCGTCAGCGTCAGGTCTGGCGTCTCTGTGATCCTGCGAGCGCCGCCAACGCCGAATCTTTGATCAAGGAAATCGAAGCCGATATTTTGTTTTTGCGCACGGGGATAGCCAAACCGCTTTCGCTGTTTTCCGACATCGCCGAACAATTTGAAAAAATCGAACTGCAGGAAGCCGTTTACGAAAAAGGAAAGAAAATCGCCGGTCGCCGGTCTCTCGTCGGTCCGCGCTCGACCGTCAAAATGCTTAAAAGTTATTTCGGGCATTATCCGATTGATGAAATTACTTTCGGATTAATTGAGACGTTCAAATCCGAACGCATTAAAACTCCGGTCGTTTCCAAAACGAAATCGCGCCCTCGCTCGATCCGCACGGTTCATTACGAACTCGGCTTTCTTCGTCAGATTTTTAATTTCGCGTATCGCCGCAGATGGCTCGACCGTTCCCCGTTCGATGACGGTAAAAATCTGATCAATCCGTCGGATGAAACCAGAAGACACGTCACATGGACGAAAGCCGAAGAAGCGATGGCGCTTGCTCTTTGTCAGGGCGCACTGCTCGCTCATATGAAAGTCGTCATCATCTGCATCACGGACGGCGGTTTCCGGCGCAGCGAGCTGCTGAATTTAAAATGGTCGGAAGTTGATTTTGAAAACGGCGTTATTCCGGCGAAAAGTTACAAAGGAAAAAATCTTCATGCCCGCCCGGTATTTATGACAGACCGGATGCGCACGGCTTTGCTCGAATGGAAACCGGTGCAGAAAAAGATTGATAAAGTAACCGATAAATCACTGGTTATCGGTTATAAGGACATAAAACACGCCTGGGAAACTATCAGCAGCAAAATCGGACGCTCCGATATTCGCATTCACGATTTGCGGCATATTTTCGCCAGTAAGTTGGCGTTCGACTCGCAGCTGCCGATTTCGGTGATCAGCAAGGCGCTTGGTCATTCGAGCGTAAAAACCACCGAGATTTATATCAACGCCAAGACGGAGGATTTGCAAAAAGTCGCCGCCGCTATCAATGTATTGAATAAAGCCGAACAACCTGATAAAACCAAGGTCAAAGAATAATTTTTACTGATTCCAGACGTAATACAAAACATCGTCCTTTTTAATAATCGCGATGATAAACGGTTCCTCCGGCTCGTCCGGGTAATCTTCAGCAATCAGCATCAAAGTCGGAAAAATATCAGGATTCGCAAACGGGTCGCCGGGCGGTACCGGAAAAGCAGATGACGGCGTTAAAATTCCGCCGTCCGCACCGACGATTTGAAACCGATGATACGCCGCGTTGTAGGCATCGGCATCTTCGCCGACTCCGCCGCGCTTCCAGCGAGTGTAATAATTCGTCGCGAGCGATGCCGGAATGATGGCATTAAGTTGATCCTTTTCATACCGGCGCGCGCGCAGCGGATTGACCAACGATAAGCCGCTGGCATTGACCATCGCCTGCGGGTCGGTCAAAACGTCCTTTTGATAAATCGCCAGAACGTGGACGGCGAGCAGCTTCGGCACGAACACAATATCAATTTCTCCGGTCGGCACGAACCCGGCATCAGGATCATCGAAAACCGCCGTTTGTGTGATTTTATTATGACCTTCGCCGGACAATTGAAACGAGCGATATTCGCCGTCAATGTAAATCGGCTCGGCAAGCTCAGCCGGCGAGAGCTTCAAACCTTCAGGCGTCCATTTCGTGCTGTGATACGGGTCATCTTCCGGCAGCAGCGAATCGGTCACGACATAAGCGAACGAATCGCCGTAAACCTGCGCGTAGAACGGCAAAGGATATGAGCCTCCGTTTTGAGCAAATTCGGCGAACTCCGGCGCAAACGTCTCGATCTGTTCGGAAACGTTTTTATAATCTCTGATTGAATTGGCGGCAATCGCTTCGGCGTAATCGTTCAGTCCTGGGGCACTCGCGGTCGCGAGTTCGACCGGATTCGGCGGAACTGAACCCGTTCCGGTTTTTTCCCACTCGATGTAAGTCGTCGTCTCGGTCACGAGCTGAGAAACAGGATTGGTAAAAAACGCTAAATCATCAGTCAGATAATAACCGCCGTCACGAATCCGGATGATGTTTTTATTTTGCAGCCTTCTGGGCAGATATTCGGTTTCGCGCGCTCGCTCAATGATTCCCTTCGGCGAAAGATGACCGGCAAAAGATTGCTGATGCTGCACGAGCTTCACTTTGCGGCGTTCGATGACGATTTTTATTTCCTTTGCCATTTACCAATTACCAATTACCAATTAAACCGGCTCGACGATAATGCGCGCTTCAGTCAGCTGGCGAGCGGCGACTATTTCGCCGGACACGCGAACTTCAAATGTTTCGCGGCTGCCGTTCCAGGGATCGAGCGGAAGCGCATCAGCAATCAAATCAGTCCAATCGGCAGCTCCGGCGCGGCGAGCTTCGACGTTCAAATCAGCAGCTTCAGCGCGCAAAACATAACCGGAGCGGCAGTCGGCTTTGACGGATAAAACAGTAAAATCATTGCCGGTGCAGGTGATTTGCCCGCTCGATATCGGATTGTCGTTTAAGTCATACATAAGTGTTTTTCAACCTCCCTGTTCAACCAAGGCGGTGTGATTTGTGAAGTCAAAACTAGATATTTTGCGAGAGTTAAAACTACCTATTTGTTAAAGAAATTATCGGATCGGGTTTTCGGTTTATTTAATTTTTCTTCAATCGCTTGAACAGCTTGTTCGATGTGCGGCGGGATTGGCGTTTTGCCACTCTCCCATCTATACAAAGTATCCGTTGTTACTCCGAGCAGGTTGCTGAAATGCCAGCGGATGATTTTTAATTTGTTTCTACGTTCTTTAAGTTCCTGTCCATTCATTTAATAAAATTATATGAAAATCAGCTTCAAATGACCGTGCGCTGCCGCACCGAGAATCTTCCGGTTACACCCTATATTTTTTCCGCCGTCAGCGTCATCCCGGCTTCGACTCCATTACCAGCCGAACGGAGGTTTTTCCGGTAACCGGTGATGATGACGTTGAAGCTTTCGCCATTCCGTCCAAATGCCTGAAACACTCCGCCCTGCTCGACGGTTTTATTCCAGCCAACCAAGGGGATGGAAAATCTTTCCGGGCTTCCCGCTTCGAGCAAACGTTCGGCAAGCGGAACAGCCAGATAAAGCGGCAATTCTCCGACCGGCAGAGATTCGGTGCGGATTTCCGCATCAGACAGGCTTTTGAGCGCGACATACAATTTGCCCGGGCGCGACTGGCTCGAAACCGACACGTCTCCGGCTCTCGGTTCGCCGATGCTGGTCGTGACAATGGCGTCTCTGCCGACGAACTCCGGCGTGTGGTCAATCTCGGTGCGAAAAGTTTTCACCGTTCCGTCCGGCAGTGGTTTGAAATCCTCGACGACTGATTTCGTCACGCCGTAATCTTCGGTCATTCCGTCTTTCAAGTTACCCGAACGATGCGCGAGCGTTAAGGCTTGAGGAAAGTCTTCGTCCAGGTATTTATTCTCCGAATCAATCGCCATTATTTCCTGACTGATCAGCTCGGTTCTTTTCAAAAACTGGCGACGCGCGGCAAACGGATGAACGGCGTATTTGTGTTTCAGATAGTCGCTCGCCACTTCCCGAAGGCTGACCAAACCGCCGGCTGTCATATCCGGCATTCGTTTTTTGACGGTCTTCGTTGAAGATTTAAATCTGCCTAAATAATCGAACGTGAAAATCTCTTCCGTGATCGCCGCCGGCTGCAAAGTGTCGGCGCCGTAAGTTTCCACCGTCTCTTTTTCTACGGCTTCACGAAGGATAATATTCCTGGCGTAATTGCTGCGATACTGACGAGTTTTGATTTTGGTAACGGTTTTCGAGATCAGCGTGCCGAACTCGGTCCGCACTTCCATCGGAAATGTTTCGGTTTTCGTCGTGAAGAAATCGCCTTCCTCAGACTGCGAAAACTGCAATTCGAAGCGCGTCGGCGACGCGAGCTGCGTCTCTGAAGAAAGACTCTGGATTTTTGCTGGCGGCAATTGCCTCGGTGCGGGAAAACCCGCAGGCAAGGTCGCCGTCCGCTCAATGATCCACAAAACATTGTCGGCAGTCTGGAAATCGAGCGCGCGGAAAACTCCGATAAACGGTTTTATTCCGTCGTAATACGTGCCGAAAATCGAAAAATCAGCGCGCCGGACCGGATAATCCGGAAGGTTGGTTTTCACTGAAGCGAAGCCGCATCTTTCAACGAAAATTTCATCGAAAAGCGTGTGCAGCGAGAGTCCTGAGATTTCCAAAGTGTCAAGTGAAAAGACGCGTCCGCTCGTATCGTAAACCGGCTCGAATTCCGAGGCGTCAACCTCACTGCGCGATGAATCGTAAATCACCAGATTACGAAGCGGACGTTTTTTCAGCCGGTTGGTTGAAACCGATGTGAACGAAACACTGTCCGACGGTTTGCCGTCCGAGTTGGCGACGGAAACCGATTTGGAATTGATTTTGCCCTGAAAAGCGATTTCCCAAACCGGCGCTCCCGTGTGCGTGGTGTGAGTTTCGATGAGAAATTCGGCGTCCGGCGTGAGCAGACTTTTATCTTCAGGTCTGCCGAGCTGAACAGTGAAAGTTTTCCCGGCGTTCTGCTCGTCGGCGGATTCTTCATACGAAACAATCGGTATGTTAATTCCGCCGACGCTCAGGCGCGCGCCGACCGTCTGGTAGTTTTGACTTACCGGATCGGGAGGCAAAAGCTCGACGATCAGGCGCAGCTCGCTCGCCGCATCGGACGTGATGCCGCCGCCGGTTGATGCTGCTAACTGATTCGATTGGTGAATGATGATCATTGCTGTTAGTAAATCTCGATATTATCGAAATCCTTTGTGCTGACGGATGCCGATGTCGCCGTTCTGGTTCCGTAAACGTAAAATCTGATGGCAGAAAAATCAATTCCCGTAACGTCGTAAGTTCGCAAATTCACCCACGCTTGATTGATTCCCGTTGCCCGTTCGAGATACAGCGTATTTGCGCCGTCGTGCCTGTATCGGATAAAAGCGTGATTACCGGAATCGTATGAACCGAGCAGGCTGTCCAGATAAACGCCGTTAATAGTTGATAACGCTCTGATCGTCGTGCTTGAGTGCCAAAACTCGAAAATGTTATTAGCATCAATTCTGAATCCGATTCTGACGGAAAATCCCGTTGTCGTATTGCTTCTGTTATTGAACTGAAAATTTTTGCCGATCAAATTATACAGATTCGCCGAAATCATTCCGCCGCTTCCGATTTCATTTATCGGACAGCTTATGCGAAGCAATCCCGCGCTGATCGAAGCCGTAATCAACGGGTTCGTCGTTCCGCCACCAGGCAGAGTGTCCAACGTCCATTTCGTCGTATCAATCGCCACTTGATTGAAGTCGTCCTGAAACACGTTCGCGGAAGTTTCGGGTGCATCGGTCGTGAAGTTATCAACTTTTACAGGTTGCGGCGAAGCAAGCGACGTTCCTAAAGTTCCGCCCGATATGGCGATCTTCATTCGCCGGATCGATGACGATCTCGTTGTTGCAATGAGCGAATCCCAAGTCTTGCCGTCCGCCGAAAAATGACATTGCATTTGATTCGACGCGAAATTGAATTTCAAACGGATATACCGCATTTCGAGCGGGTCAAATGCGGTTGACCCGCCGCCGCCTGCGGTAACATTTTGCGCGTTCGTCGTAAAAATATTTCCGCCGCTAATCTCGATGGCGAAAAAGTTTCTGATATCTTGAAACACCGAGAGCCGAAAACGATATGTCGTTGACAGCGACTGATTCATTTCAACCAATTTGATTAAAACGAATCTATCGCCTGAAAAATCATATTCGGCTTTTGAAACGAGTCCGAACATATGATTGACGGCGTGACTGGCTCTCGGCGTGATTTCCAATCTTTGATTCGTCTCGCTGACCGTGACAAGCGCATCGGTTTGAGAGGAACCAGGAATATATCCGAGTTCCCATTTCGCCGCGTCAATCGAGTTATCATCAAAATTGTCAGTAAAAGTACCGACATCAGCCGCCACTTCTTCAACCGTCAAGGCGTTCACATTGAAATCAAGATTACCGGTTGTGCTGGCAGTTGTTCCGGCAATCGCCAGAAATTTTACTGCGTTTATCGAAGCAAACGGGTTGGCAATCGTGCGTGAATAAAACCACTCAACTCCATCGGGCGAAATCGCCCAATGCAAACTGTTGGATTCGGCAACGTGAATCAGCCGGAAATAAAAATAACTTCCGCCGCTCACTCCGCCGCCGGTTATCACTCCGGCAACAGCGGAACGGGCGTATCTCGTTATGCTGTCAAAAAACCATAAAAAATAATTGTTGGCATCAAGATAAAATCCGATATACGCCCTTCTGTTCGTTCCGCTCATTTGCGGCGAAGGCAGATGAAACGTCACGACCTTATTCGTCAAATCCATCGTCCAGTCGGCAAATAATCCGTTAAAGTTATTTCCAGCCGTCGAAAGCAAAGTCGTGATTTTCAGCAATCCGCCTGACTCTTCGACCGTGACGGCAGGGTTGACGCTGCCGTTGAAAAGAATCGGCACTCCGGATGTAAATTTTGCATCAATCACGCCGTCATTGAAGTCGTCGGCTAAATCGAGAATCGTTCTGACAATTCCGCCGAAGACGCTGCTGATTCCTGCGTAAATTGCTGACATCATACGGTTGTATCTCCCTGCATTATGAAATTATTTGACGAATAAGCGGCAATCGTCGCCGAAGCGTATTGACCGGCTAGTTTGGTATGCGACTGGCGGTTGTGAATCGTCGTGCCGGAAGCCGCGATGGTAACTTGACCAGCGCCGAGCTGGACGATCAAACAGTTGAATCCCGCGCCCAAACCTGCGGGAACGGTCAAGGTTATGGCAGCCGCGTTTTCAAGCGTGACGATCTTGTTATTGTCAGCGGCAACCAGAGTGTAGGTCGTTCCGGTTTGAGCGTTGATGTTCGCCGTTTTGTCGGCTTTGGTGTCGTCGGAACCTGCGCCGCCGGATGCGGCAATCGTCAAACTGTTTCCAGCGTCGTTATAAGTCAAAGTAACGTTCGACCCTTGAGCGAGCAGCGCGGCGACGACATCCTGAATTTCTTCGTCCGTGCGCGTCGCCGATGAAATAGAAAGCGTTCCCGCCGGATCGTTATAAGTGACCGTGACGTTCGTGCCGGCAGAGAGCATCGCCGCGACTTTGTCCTGAATGTCTTCGTCGGAAAGACTGGAAGAATCGACCTTCAAAGTTCCAAGGGCGTCGTCGTAAATCCACAAAGTATTGGTGCCGGAAACCATCATCGCGCCGACGACATCCTGCACCTGTTCGGTTGTCAGTCCGCCGCCTTCGGGCAGTTCGACGCCGTCTTCGATCTCCAGAATCAAGGTAACCGGCGCGGTGATTCCCGTCTCCGGAACTTCTTCGAGATCGAGCTGAATAACGTCGCCGCGGACGGTGACAATGTTCAATCCGGTTTTTGAAGTTTCACTTTCGCCGTCCAAAACGGTCAGCCGGTCGCCGAGCGTCCAGAGCGCGACATTTTCTATGGAAATATTAAAAACGGCGTCATCGGAAACATTGTCGCCGACATATAAATAAGCGGCTTTGATCGTGCCGCCGGGCGAGCGGAACTGCAGGACGCCGAGCGTAGCGTCTTCCAGGTCAGCGCCCGTGTAAATCGCTTCTAATGGATTAATCATAATTAGATAGTGACAAAGTTGTAGGTAACTTTTTTAATGCGCCCGTTTTTGAATTCACCATTGAACTGGATGGGTTCTTCGCCCGGAATGACGGTCAGATTGAAAGTGCCTGTGTCTCCGGTGATTACCAGATCAAGTGTAGAGAAATTGCTGCAAGCGGTATCTACTTCAGCATTCAAAGCGTCGAACACGGCTTTGTAGAGAGTTTCGACCGTGACGCCGATGTTGATGCCTTTGCCGCTGAAATCGGCTGATACGCGCGTCGGCGTGTTGTCTAAACCGTAAACTATCCTCCCTTTAGTTGAGGTTTTCAGTTTATCCAAACCGGCGATAGACAAACGACATGGATCTTCCATTTGGCTGGAATCTTTGGTGAGATAAAGTTCGTTGATTCGAACTGCGTTGTATTTCATAAATTACCTGTTTGCCTGCTCGAAGAAAGTTCCGTCGAGAGCCATTTGTTTGCCGGTGTCGGCGGGCGTCGCTCGCTCGACATTGGCTTTAGATCTGGTGTTTTCCGCGTCTTTAATATCGAGATAAATTTTGAGTCCCTCGATGCCCTGTTTTTCAGCGATTTCCAGCAGTTTCTTTTCGTTTTCCGCCTGTTTTTTCTGAAGTTCCAGAGCTTCTTTTTGCGTGGCGAGCAAATCGGTTTCGTATTTCGATTTGCGGTCGGCTTCGCGCTCGTTTTCGAGTGCAGCGCGTTCGCGCAGACTGCCGGTCAGCTCGCTCGGATTCATTCCGGCGGTCAGCGCGAGAAACTTCCGACCGGCAATCGCGCGTTCGGCGTCATTGCCTCCGCTGCCGTCGATGATCGCGAGCTGCTTTTGCAGTCGTTCGTTTAAGGATAAATTTTTATCAGCGTCCCGCAGGCGGTCGCTCGCCAGACTTCGCTCCAGTGAGTTTCGATTGAGCGTGTTAAAAGTCGAACCCGGAGCGTTTCCTGTGACGTTGCCGAATGATCGAGCTTCGTGGATTTTGAGTTTTTGTTCTTCGGTCAGTTTATCGAAGCCGCCAGCCTGATTCGCCAGATATGAAGCGAGATTGCCGAACGCGCCGCCGGCGAAAAAGTTTCCGGCATTGACGGATCTGCGCGCGCCATCGTCAATGCGGTTTTGTCTCTGCTCTGGGGTTTCCTGCGGATTGCGGAAACTGCGGGCGCGCTCTCGCAAATCGAAAATCGAAAGATTGTTATCGAGGCGAGTTTCAAACAGAGCATTCGAGTTGATTTTTTGCTGGATGGCAATCGCTTTATCCTGCAAATCGGCGTCCAAACCTCTCAGATTTTCGCGCAGAGAATTAAGAGCTTTTTCGCCTTCGCTAAACACGGAAACGAACGGATTTTCCTTTTGCGAGCGGGCGAAAAGATCGTCGAAAGTCGAGGTATATTTCCTGCTGAGATCTTCGACTTTTTTCTTGCCGTCTTCAACCGATTTGTTAAATTTCTCCTGCGCTTGAAGGGCGCGTTCCTGGGCTTTTACTTCATTTTCCTGCGATTTTTCAAAACTTTTCCAACGCTGATCAAAAGCATCGTTCGCCGTTTTTGTATTCTTTTGTTGACCGGCGGCGATCTCGGCATCGAGCCTTTTAAGCTCTTCGCTGTATTTGATGAAAGCCTCGTTCGGTTTTTCGACGACTTTTCCATTCTCCACAACCGGGAGGCTGACCCGTGTCAGGTTTTTTAGCTGCTCGACATTAGAACGGCGTCGCTGAAGGTCTTCAACCGTCGAATCCTTTAAAAATTCCTCGAACAGCCGCGACTTTTGCGCTTCAGCGCGCATTTTCTCCAGATTTTTCAATCCTTCGCGCTGTGAAATGATCTGATTATTGATCGCTCCGGCAATGTTTTCCTCGACTTTTAACCGGCGTTCGGCTTCGGCGCGAATGTCGCCGGTGATTTTATAAGTGAGAGCGATTGCCGCCGCGCCCGCGCCCAAAACTGTGACGAGGCTTGCATACTTTGCGGTAAAAGCGGCAATTTGCGCCGGTTCAAAAATTTGCGCGATTTGTCCGGCTTGGCTGGCGATTATCTGCATCGGATTCGCGCCCATCGCCGCCATCGTCGCCACGTCGTTGATTTGATAACTTAAATTCTGCTTTTGGAAGCCGGAAAGTTTGAGGCTGCCGCCTCCGGAAGCGGTTCCGCGCCCTGGAGCGGATGAACGACCGTCTCCGAGCGGTAAAGAGTTCAGTTTTCGGTTTAGTTGATCGGCTTCGCGTTCGGCAGCTTTGAGTTCGTCAGTTAAAAAGGCGATGGACGATTTGCGCGCCGGATTTGCCAGTTCCCTTTTGATCGAAGCGATGTCGCCCGACAGTTGACGGCTGCGCTCGGACGCTCGAACCATTTCCCTGGTCAGATTTCCGACTTGCCCGGCATCGAGTCTCTGCGCGGCGATGGAGGCGAAAGTTTGTCTGGTTTCCGCCGCGCGTTTTTCGAGCTTGTCCAAATCAATAAAGGAATTTCCTGAGATTTTCAATTTAATCTCCGGCTGCGCTGTTTTAGCGGTTTCAACGAAATCTTCGAGTTTTTGTTTGGCTTTGCCGATGATGACTTCGGAATTTCCTTCGTTAATTTGCAAAGTAACTTCAAGCGTATCCATATATGTTTGTGAGGTAAGAAGCGGATAAAATAAAAAAGAGGCTTCAAACAAGCCTCTTTTGATGATAATGAATTATTTGAAAGCGGTTACTGATTGATAATTTTGAACCGCTTATAATCGCCGCGATATTTTTTGTATTCGGTTAGGGTTTTGTTGGATTTAGACGAATTACATGATTTACAGGCGATTTTAATATTTTCCGGTTTATCGTTTCCGTTTCGAGTTAGCGGCAAAACGTGGTCAAGGGTAATTTTGTCTAAAGTTAAAGTTTTGCCGCATAGGTAACAATCCGAGCCGTCGCGTTTGATAATTTCCTTTCTTGAATAAGGAACAATTATTTCGCAAGATAATTCTAAAGCGCGTCTTTTTCTATCTCTTTTTTGGTATGTTTCTCTGTTCCTGTCGTGAAAAGCTCGTTTCTGTTCTGGTGTCATAGCAGCCCAAATATGGTTATACCCGACTTTAAGACGGATTCAGAATATTTCTTTTATATGACATCAGTGTATGTATTCGATGACGAAACTATTGGCAAAGAAAGTGCTCCTTCCGCAGTTGTTTCTATACAGAAACCGAAAGAAGAAAGCTAAAAATGCTCATTTCATATTTAAATCGACACCCGCCCGTTCCATTAACCTACCTTTGATTAAAAGCGTGTCCTTTGACAATTCGCTCAATCCCTAATTTTGCATTTGGCGTGAGATGCGCTTTTAATCCGTGAAAGATTCTCATTTTGGGAGTCTTTTTTATTTTGCGCGCAGATAATAATTTCTGGGCTTACAATATTAAATTTATCTTGGCTTCATAGTTGCGTTAATACCATTAACACGGGTTATACCGACTTTGTGTATGGTTTTAAAGATGTTTAACAATTTTATGAAAAAGAAAATTCTAATCGTTGAAGATTACGCCGACACGCGCAGCTTTATGAAATGTTTGATTGAAAGCTATGGTTACCAGGCTATCGAAGCGCCGGACGGTGAGAAAGCGGTTAGTTCCGTTCTTAATGAACAACCCGACCTTGTGCTGATGGACTTAGCGATGCCGATTATGGACGGATTAACCGCCACACGGGTTATCAGAAAAATGGACGGAACGGCTCAATTGCCGATTATCGCCGTTACCGCTCACGGACAATCTTTTTACCGGCAGGCGATGGAAGCAGGTTGCGACGATTTAATCAATAAACCGCTCGATTTTGCCACGCTTGAACCTGTTCTCAATCAATATCTCAGAAATTAATATAGAAAAATACAAGTAAAATTACTTTGAGTAAACTAAATTGTTAAACAATTCAAGTAAACTTAAGCTCTTCCTTAAGGAGAATATATGTCCATCAAGAGAATTCAGGACGGAGATGTTTTAACTTTTACGGCGGTTAAATGGGATGAAACCAATTGGGAAATCAAGCGTCCGGCGATGCTTTTAAGTCCGGTGGCTCACATCTACGAAGACGGGATCGACCTTGATACGGTTATCTACGAAGCGTTGCTCGATGCCAGCGCAACCGGAATATTGCGGGATATGGAAACTAAAGTGTTTTTATCCGAGCGGGGTTGGAATCTACGGTTTCTCAAGCACGTTGTTAAGTTATTCGGCAAAAGAAAAGCCTCTGCCGGTAAAAATTATCATATTGTTAAAGAAACATACCGATTTATCAAAGACGACGGCGGATTTCAGTATGAGAATTTAAGTAATAATCATCAACAGTTAATCCTTGTTTAGTATGGAGATTGAATCTGCTGTGATTGATTTAGTTGTTGATTATTCAACAATTCACATAGTTACTCTTTAACGTCTTGTCTCCATAGGACGTTTTTTTATTGCCTTAACCCTTAGCTTCCACTTTCAAAACGAAACGCGCCCGAAAAACCGCCGATATAATTTTATTGACTTCTTTATAACCGAAATCTACTCTAAAGATTCACGAGTTTTGAGAGACTCTCTCCATTTCGCATTATCGTTTCATAGCGGTAATGCGCTTTTTTGTTCGCAATTCTTTATCTTTAACTTTCCCCGAAAAGCACAAACCAATCCGTTTCTGGGGTTAATCGAGGCGACAAGGTGTTTTGGAAATGCTCTCAAATGCGAGTTTTTTTCGTGACTATGTTCGATAGCAAACATAAGGAAAACACTTGAAAATCCGTCCTAAATTTATAATCCAGTCTATACTTAAAAACATCAATTAAAATTCTACACCTAATAGGTTTGTCCTGATTATCTGGTTTTAATCGAAAGGAGCAGGTAACAATGGAGGCAGCCAGTATTACTAAAATTCAGGAAGAAACAGGTTGGAGCAAAGAGCTTCTTTATCAATTGGTAGAAAGCGTCAAGGATTACGCTATTTTCGTATCTGATTTGGATGGACGCATTGTCAGCTGGAACCCGGGCGGGGAAAAGATATTCGGTTATTCCTGTAAAGAAGCGATCGGTCAAAACTGCCGTATTCTCTTTACCGAAGAAGATCGTGCTGAAAAAGTGCCGGAGAAAGAAAGAGCAACCTCCCGTGAAAAAGGATGCGCCGAAGATGAACGATGGCACGTGCGGAAAGACGGTTCGTATTTCTTTGCCAGCGGCGTCCAAACTCCGCTTTATGATGACAGCGGCAAACATACCGGATACGCAAAGATTGCCAGAGATTTAACCGAACGCATTACGTTTGAAGAACAGCTTTCCGAAGCAAAAGACAATCTGAAAACCGAGGTTAAAGAACGAACCAACGAATTAGTTGATAAAAATGAATCGCTTCAGCTGGAAGTGGTTGACAGAAAACGCTCGGAAGAATTACGCGGAGCGTTATTGCGGAAAATCATCAGAACGCAGGAAGATGAAAGAAAAAGAATCGCCCGTGATATTCACGACCAAATCGGTCAGGAATTAGTCGCATTAAGGCTCAAACTTCAATTACTTCACGATGATTACAAAGAGGACTTGAAGCTGAATAATCGAATTGCCGAGTTAGATGCAATCGCACAAAGAGTTGATTCGGAAGTTGATTTTCTAGTCTGGGAGCTTCGCCCGTCCGTTTTAGATGATTTTGGTGTCGCCAAAGCAATCGAGAAATTCACTAATGAATGGTCGGCTCATTTTCAGATACCGGCAGAATTTGGACAAATCGGTATCGAGGGCAAAAATCTGCTGCCGGAAATAGAAATTAATCTTTATCGTTTGACTCAGGAAGCATTAAATAATATCGCTAAACATGCGAAAGCAACCAATGTCGCGGTTCTGTTAGAGCGTCAAGACGGCAAAATAAATCTTATTATTGAAGATAATGGCGTCGGATTTGAGCCGACTGAAAAAGCCGTCTTAACAGGCAATGACAGAGGAGTTGGATTGATTGGAATGAAAGAGCGTGCCGAATTAGTAGGTGGAGTTTTTGAAATCGAATCAAGTCCGGGTAATGGGACTACTGTTTACGCTCGCGTTCCTGCTCATTTTACTGATGAAGAAAAAGGATAAATAAACTTGTCTGGAGAATTTAGACCTAATTTGCCTGTTTTTTACTCAGTTTACTTTCATGTGTCATAAAAATCAGACGCTGCGTGTCAATCTCTTCGCTGTAACCCGAAATATGTTTCAACCGTCTGCTTGATGACCTTGTAACATTCACAGGTGTGTTTCTCTAATCCTTTTCTATCGATAATGGTGATGATTCCGCGATTATAATCAATCCATCCGTTGTCTCGCAGAGTTTGTGCCGCTAATGTAATTGAGGGGCGCACTGCTCCTAACAAATTGGCTATGACGTCTTGTGTTATAGCCAGCCTTTCGCATGAAGAGCGATCGGCAAAAGTTAAAAGCCAGCGGCTCAGTCGTTGTTCCAGAACGTGAGTTTGATTACAAAGCGCGGTTTGGGATGTCTCCGTAATTCTCGCTTCCAGATGATTGATGATTAAATCGTGAAGTCTGCCCCCGCGATAAAACTCTTCCCGAAACATTTTTGGCGGCATTGCAAAGCCTGACCCGTCAGTCAGCATTGTGCATTGAACGATAAAATAGCCGTGTTTGAAAATAGCCCTTTCTCCAAGAGTCGTCTCATTTCCGACAATGCTTAATTCTAAATTTACGCCCTCGGAATTACTGACCGATAAAGAAGCGACTCCTTCTTCGAGAAAGTAAACGCTATTCGGCGGCGCATCAGGTTGGTGAAGAACATCGCCGTGATTGAGAGTTACTTTTCTTAAATGAGGCAAAAGGCGCTCGTATTCTTCATCGGGCAAGGCAGCCAGTATTAAATTCTTGGAGCGAGTTTCTACTTTACTCTGTTCTGACATTTTTTCTCCAAAGTGTTGATTGATTTATCCGAGACAAAGCTATCTGATTGTCTCTGATAATACAAATAATTATTCTTATTATAAGAAGTTATTTTTACTCGTCTCTGGATAAAAATTTTAGCTCAGCTGATTATTTCTTTGATATTCGGAGTAATAGGCTCACGCTTCTGCAAATCATATTTGTAACCTTCAGGCAAAACGTGAAAATTAACGCCAAAGATGCCCATAGCTTCTTCTGTTCTGATATAAGGGAGATTGGTGTGCATCGAGTTTTTGGCGCAAATAACCGTGACTGCTCCTTCGCCGATAACTTCAAACTTTCCGTTTTGCACGACCATGGCGGTTCGTTCGTCAATTCCGATACCTAACACTTGCGGGTTATGGGCAACCGAGGAAAGAAGTCGCCCGTGTCGTCCGCGCTGTGAAAAATGCGTATCAATAATTGTTCTGTCGAGCAGTTCCATTCCAGGCGTGACTTTGACTGAGCCGAGCCTTGGAGCGGTGTCAGCCGTTCCGGAAAGAAGCGTAAAAGCTGACATCATCATTGCGCCCGCACTTGTGCCGCCGATGGTCAGACCTTTGTTAAATCTTTCTAGAATCAAAAGGTGAAGCGGAGTTCCGCCCGTTAAAGCCGTTATATGAAGCTGGCTACCACCGGAGAAGTATAATCCGGTCGCGTTTTCGACTTTTTCTAAGATCGATTCATCATAAGAATCGCCTCTGTCAGCGATATTGAGAAATTCGTAATTTTGGAATTTCAATCGATCAAACACTTCTCTGTATCGTTCTTCGGTTTCTTCGGGTTTGTCGGTTGCAACCGTCATGACAACGATTCTTGCTTTACTTAAACCACCGGACAATTCCAAAAACCTTTCGATGATCTTAAGTGAATCCTCGGTGATAGTGCCTGATTCGCCGCCGCCGACAGCAATTAAGCTCCCTTTACCTGATTTGTTCGTCATAAGTTCTCCTTTGCCTGATAAGTCTAAAAAGTTAACAGTAACAGTCCTGAAAGTTAAATAGCAACGAAAGCAAATTTTAACTTTACTCAACTTTAAACACATCCGAGAGGCATCAAACGAGCCTCTCTTTTTCATTTCCCCGCGCCCTTACTTTTCACTTTAAATTTTACTGAAAAGCGCGCCTGTTAGACTTCCAATTGACACCCGCGCCCGTTCCATTAACCTACTCTTGATTAAAGAGGCGTCCTTTGACATTCGCCCTAATCCCTAATTTGCTCTGTTAGCGTGATGCGCTTTTAATCGGTGAAAGATTCTCGAAATTGCGAGTCTTTTTTTATTTTGTGTGGAATCTAGTTGAAAGATTCAGGCGAATAAGAAAAAGAAGGCAAGTTGGGACGTTATCCTGTCTGTTCAAGTCGGATGCTACCCTAGCTTGCGTTTACTTCGATTTGAAGTGTGTAAATTCTATCCGGCAATCGAAATCTCGTCTGTTTGTTAAATTACAAGCCTTTGAATGATTACCGATTCTTGAGAGGCGTTTTTATTTGTATATACAAGAGATTTACTTATATGTCTGCCTGAAAACAGAAGTTTATTGAGAATCGTAATAAATTTATCTTACCTAATATTTCAATTTCACCATCTCAAATCATATATGAAGCAAATATTATTTCTGTTTTATTACTGCAAATTGCAAATTACAGTTTTGTTCGGCGTTCATCAAACAACAAACCCGCTCGATATAAAATGGAGATGGAAACATTGGCAGCGTAGAAAAACGGCTGAACGTCAAAGGCGAGTTTAGAAATACACGATTTTAATTATTGGCTTTTCATAATTTCAACTATTCTCAAATTTCGATAACACTTATTTGACCATCAGATTCGATATACGCTTTTCGCACTTTTGAAATATCGTCGTTTCCTTGTCGGCGTAGTTTACCTTTTAACTCTTCTTCGGTAATTAACTCTTTCTGCATAATATCTTCCTGTATCTCTCCGTCTTTAACGATAATTTTCGGCGCGGACTGAAACAATCTCTGTAAACCGGGAAACTTAAAACCGAGCCAATTAAACAAATAACTCCAAAAGATAACGGTTGCGACGAGAATTATGCCGTTGGTAATTGATTTGTGTTCGCCCGCCAGCGAATTCGTAGCGGCGCTGGCGACGAGCACGACCAAAAGCAAATCATTCATTCCGACTCCGCCAATCTGCCGTGACGGAAGAAGGCGCACCAAAAAGAAAATTGCAATGTAAATGACCGTCCCGCGAACGACGCTTTCCATTAAAGGAGTATCGGGAACAAAAAGCTGTCCCCAATTAACATTAAAAAACAAATCCATTCGATTAATAACTCCTGATTGTAAAAATTTGAGCAAGTTAGTTTTTGAACAGCAATTGATGAATGAAAGCGTCATCGGTGTTGTATGGAAACTTATTTATCTTTCTTATCAATCCCATACTTTTGCGCTTTCAATTTTTCAGTAATGCGCTCTACTTTTTACATATAGGGATTATCCCTAAAAACTCTGCTCACCTTCCTAATGTTTGGAAATTTCTTTCGCTGAGAAAATTACTATATGAGTTTTTTATATTGGACGAATTTCACGTTTTGGTGTTGGCTGAAACGCAAAATAAAGGTTTCTTAAGTAACAAGGGGGATACAAGGTTATGAGCAAAAATCAGGTTAAAATAGTAAAAAGAAATAAAGGCACTTCGGAAAAGGAGGAAGTTTTGCCAGTCGCGATTAAAACAGAAAAAGAGATTAATCGCGGTATTGCTTACACGGTTAATAACTGGATTAATGAGCGACGGGAAAATCGACGGATGGAGAAATTAATGTCGGTTGATAAAATTGCGGCGTGGCAACTTTCGCCGGAAAGTTTTTAGAAAAAGTAATATTTGATTTAATTCATTCTAGAGAGGCTCACATTCGAGCCTCTTTTTTATTGCCCCAACCCCTTACTTTTCACTTTTAAAATATCTGAAAAGCACAGCTAAAAGCCTGATTAGATTACTCAGCGTGAGAATTTTGAAAATCAATTTTTAATTCGACTTCGAGTATGTCTGCCATATATTTGGTGAGGTAAATGAAAAAAGGAACTTCAAAATCTGAAGTTCCTTTAATCTTATTTGAATTTTGCGAAGCGGTGACTTAACTGAAAAATTGATACTGCTCGATCTTGTCCCAAAAGAGCGCGGTTTCACGTCCTTCGATTTCGACGAAAACGTAATTACTTGGAATATGCGCCATTTCGCGTCTTTTCATATTGTTGCTGACGACGGCTTTCCACATACCGAAATCGGGATATTTTATGTTTTCAATAGAAGATACCGGGACATACGCGGCGGTTTCCCTCAGCTGATTTGAAAGCGCGCCCACTTCCGATAATTGATTCATGCCGTGTTTCGCCATTTCGCCCGATATGGAGCTTTCGATCATTCCCGTGACGACGGAGGCGACGGCAACAGATTCGAGCGAGCCGAAAAAACCTATCCCAGTAGAAAAACCGGAAAGATTATTTGCCGCTTTCGAGCGCAGAGCCTCTATTTTTTTGATTAAGGGTAAATCGAATAACTTGACTTTATTAAACTGCACTTCGCTGCCGCTCGCCAGACGAACTTTAACAAATTTGTTGAGAGCGTTTTGAACTTTGCTGTAAACAACGCCGCATTTCGGGCATTGCCAATCCGGAACAATCGAATCTTTCGGCTGGCGGACGTAATGACATTTGGGACATTCCATTTTGAGTTTTTCCTTTGATTTTGGGATTTAAGGCAGGTAAGCCGGAATCAATCATACCAATTCAAGCCAAAACTTTAAACAAGTTTTTTCACGCTAAAAGACAATAAAAAAGGCTTCGATGAGATCTCAAATTCATCGAAGCCTTTTTCTATTTTCCCATGGAGGGGAAAAAACAAAATGAAGTCTGAAATATATTATCAAATATCAATCGAGGTCAAGAACTTTCTATTTCGACCGTGTAAAGATGGAATTCGCCGCAGAATTTCTCGCAGCGGTAATAATCGAACAGCTTATCGTATAGATCCGAAAAGTAGTTGCGATAAAACAATACACAGCTGAGCGACGGATACTAAAAAAGAGGCTTCGGAACATTCCAAAACCTCAAATCGGAGATTCAATGAGTTGTTTGTTTGATACGGCTAAATGGTTGATGATTCCATTAAATTCGGGTGTGTTCGGGATAATTGAAAATGAAAAGTAAGGCGAGGGGCGGGTTAAGGTGGAATCCGAATAAAGGGTTAAGGTAAACTTTAATTGCCGCTTCAGAAACGGTAATTTTTGAGATGAAATAATTATGATTACGAAAGCAAAGCGTTTTGAACAGTTATTAGAAAAAGTACCCGATTTCGCCATTATCTTTAAGAACACCGAAGGCATTATCGAGGAATGGAATGTAGGGGCTGAACGACTATTCGGTTACACGGCAGAAGAAGCTATCGGTCAATCAATCCAAATTATTTACACGCCTGAAGACCGAGCAAATCAAATTTCTCCGCTTGAAATGAAAACCGCTGCTGAAACGGGAGTTTGCGAAGACGAACGATGGCATCTTCGCAAGGATGGCTCGGTATTTTTCGCCAGCGGACTGCTCCACTCTATCTATGAAGAAGGCGTTTTAACCTGTTATGTGAAGATAGTCCGAGATTTAACCGAGCGCGTCGAACTCGAAGCGGCTTTGCAGGAATCGCGCGATTTACTGAATATAAAAGTTCAGGAACGAACCGCTGAACACGGCGAAGCCAATCGAGTTTTAAGATTGGAAATGGCTGCCAATCGGCGTAACGATGTTTTGCGTCAAAGGTTAATGCAGAAAGTTATCACCACGCAGGAAGACGAGCGGAAAAGAATATCCAGAGACATTCACGACCATCTCGGACAGGAGATGACGAGTTTAAGAATGCAACATCAGTTATTCAGAGAACAATTAGCGGGTAACCCGAAACTAATCGAACAGTTTGATAAAGTGCAGAAAACTGCCGAAGCTCTCGACGCAACAGTTGATTTTCTCGCTTGGGAACTGAGACCGGCTCACATAGAAAACCTTGGACTTGTTGCGGCAATCAATAATTACACAAGGGAGTGGTCAAATCAATTTCAATCTAGCGCAGAAGTTCTGGCAAAGATACCTTCGGACAAACGACTTCCGTTGGAAGTAGAAGTCAATCTTTACCGTATTGTGCAGGAAGCATTAAATAACATTGCCAAACACGCTCAAGCCAGCAATGTCAGCATTTCTTTGCAAAAACCTGAAGATAAAATAGTTCTGATAATTGAAGATGATGGAGTCGGTTTTGACATAGAAGAAAAAGCTAACGAAGCTAAAGGACTTGGCTTAATCGGAATGGGAGAGCGGGCGGCATTGGTAAATGGTGAAATTGAAATCGAATCTGCAATAGGAAGCGGAACAACCATTTACGTTCGCGTTCCTGCAAGTTATGAACGACCGGAATAGTTCAATCTTTCAAGCAATTAAATTGAACGGTTTTAGTAGTATGAGCCTCGGACTGGACGCTTTCTTGAACAAGAAATAATGCGCTCACATTCCGCAAATGTTACTTCATTAAAATTAACCGTAAGCGGTAAGCGATCTTTGCGAAGCAAAATACCATTGAGCGATTCAATCGATTTTCGACTCGTGCATGTGTTTTCTTGTCGATCATCATTCTGTCGGTTTCGAGTTTTGCTGCTGGATGCGCTCATAACGGCTGCGGGCTGCCGAGAATTCCTGAATGAGGCGGTGAGTGAGACGGGTTCTTTCGGATTTGGGCAAGTCTTCCATCGAAGCGATTTCTTCGACCGTGTGCTTTAAGCTGTCGAAGCCGTATTTTTTCCAATTTCCTGGACAAGCGGTTTCGAGATTCGTTTCGCAGTTATCCTTGAAATTATCTTTTGCCTGCGTTACCGGGCATTCTTCGCAGGCTTGACCGGGCGTGGTTTGTTCGTCTCTTCCGCAAACGGTCGGGCAGTCGTCAAATTCCAGGTCTAAAGAATTGATTTCTTTAGCGTAGATAAACCACTGGCGAGCGACCGCACGGAAACTTACAAAAAACTTACGTCGGGCTGCAGGCGGACGAAATAGCCGCGGACGGCGAAATCAGCGATTCTTTCGTTGAGAACGGTTCTTTCGGCAAAAAACGCTTTGACAGCCTCACTTTCAGAATTCTGAAATTCATAAGGCTCATCTTTGCCGTCTTTAATAATTGTCGGATGTTTGACTGATAAATCAGCCAGCATATCGACATTATTTTGATAGCTCTTTTCGGCTTTTTGTTCTTCGGTCAAACCGAACATTTTCTGACGAAGCGCGTTTTCTTCGGTCAGTCCGATCATTCTCAAATGAAAGGTAATCGGTGATTTATAAGTGACTGTAACGCCAATAGTTTCTGGCTGCATTAAAATTAATCTCCTTGAAATTTATCTGTAGGGTTAAAGGGAAAGTTATCAGTGGAGCTGTAAACTCTACAGCTCCACTGATAGTGAAAACTAAACTTCGGTACCGTCGAGCAAAAGCTGTTCGGTCTGATCTAAATAAGCATCAGCCTTGAGCGGCGTCTTCAGCACGGCGTCCTTCATCGGCGTCGCGTCGATCAAAGTTGAGTATTGATTGAGCTCGCCGACGAACTGCCGCCATTTGGTGTTGAGTTCGAGATAAACGTTCGGGAACGTCAAAACGACGCGCTCACCGGCATCGAGTCCGAGCTGGACGACGACGGGAACTTTCGTGCGATTGGCGGCTGCCGTGTGAAGCGTGTGACCTTTTCTGACGAGCAGCTGCGGCGCGATTGAATACGACGGCTGATCGCCGCGCTCCAAGACTTCAATATCAGTTCCGCCGGAGTTAGGAAAAGCGTCTTCGCCGGTCGGCATATTGTTATTCAAGGTGAGACCGCACTGCCAGAGCAAAGACGTGTAATCAACGCCGTTGATTAACAATTTACATTGATAGCCTTTGAGCGCAGGCAGATTTTCGCATTCCGGCAGTTCAAAGTCCGCGATCATGTCGGTCGTAAATCTGCCAACGGTGACAACGGTCATCGTCACGTTTTTGCGGCGCGGAATCTGGATCGAGATGGATTCGACCTTGTTCCCCGAATATTTTTCAGCCGTCGCCACGTTGTCTTCAAAACAATCGACAAAGCCGGTTGCCGGAAGATCGTCCGAAACCGAACGCGTCAGCGGGTGAAGCTGCTTGCCGCCTGAAGCTGTGGGTTCGCCTGCCGCTCCACAAAAGAAAGCCATCATCAAACTGATCCAGTGCGGCGTGACGCTCGGGAAAGTCCATGTCACACGCTTCAACTGCGTTTCAACGGTTTTATCAACCAGATCAATGTCCGAGCAGTCGCGGTCTTCTTCCGTAGTGACGACATCTTCGACTTCGACCTGCACTTTGATTCGTTTATCGAAATCCGTGTCGTCGAGCGGCGTGTTCAAATCAACCTGGCGTTTGCCTTTGGAATTGACTGAAATGGTCAGGAATTTTTTTCTGTTTACAGACATATTTTTAAGAGGTGAAATGAGAATTCAAAAGTGAGGTTTGGAGTGAGGACTAGCGTTTTTTCGCTCTCCGAATGACTTTTTTGTAAAGCTCGGGAGCATGCTGCAAAATGGCGCGCGCATCCGGATGAGCGAAAGCGCGTGATTGGTTTTCCGGGAGAACGATTCGGCGGCTGCCGTCGGTGAACGATTTGAGCGGTTCGAGTCCTAAACGTTTGCCGACGAATTTAATTTTGGATTTGGATTTGCTGTCTGCCATATTGGTGAAGCCGGTCCGTCCAGAAAAGAGCGGCGGGAAGCACAATAACGGTAGCCGAGAATAAAAACAGCGGAAAGGATTCGACTATCGGATTGATGTGAGCTATTCCGACCGAAGCGCCGACAACGTAAACAACGGTTACAATGACAAAAATCAGTTTGAGCATTACAAAATCTCCACGCGAAGTTTGAGGTCAACGAAATGACCGTAATAGCCGGTCAAAGGATCGTTATCTAAAAGTATAAAATTGTTTTGAGAGAGCGGTAGGCTTTCCGAATTTTCGGTCAATTTTCGCGCTTCGTTTGCCGTTTCCAGAAACCGGTTTCTGAGATTCAAAACCAGAGCTTTCATATCCTTCGTCGAAGTCGAATTATCTTCACGTTTCGAGTTGAACTGCTGAAAAAGATGCAGATTGTAAGTCGCGTAAACGAGCGGCATATCTTCGCAGCCGTCGTCGCCGTCCGAGTCCTGAAAGCCCAGGAAATCAATCTTCAGATATTTAACTTCGGTTTCATCGTCGGAATTCTGAACGCAGATCGTGTCCAAAACATCATGCTTTGAATCGAGCACGGGTTCGTCGGCGATGACATTCTTCGCGCCTTCGACCGATGAGATTCGGGCGCGCAGAGCTTCGAGAATTTGAGCTTCTATTTCAGGATTGAGATTCTGCATTACCTTTCAAACTCCCTTTTAATAAACGGTTTCAATAAATCCTTCGCCGCCGTCGGAATCAATCGTTCCTGAATGAATCCTTCCGGCGTTAATTGACCGATTGTTCCGCGCTGGGTTGACCAGATGCGAGCGGTGATGAGTCTCACGGCTTCGACGATTGGCAAAGGCGTTGCGACATAGCCCCAACGCGCCTTGACCTTAAACGTCTGACCGTCAGCCCAAATGGTCGGCGAACACAAATCAAAAGATGCTTCCGGGTAGAGCGAAAAGAGCGAATCGTCTTCGCCGTAAAGCCAGCCGTTTTTCTCGGATTCGTAATACGCGCCGGGCGGAACTATCGAATCGTAAGCGGTTTTAACTTCCGTGATCGAGCCGAAAACGTGAACAGGAAGACGCAAAAACGGCTGTCCTTCGCCGCGCACTCGCTTGACGGTTGGTTCAGCTGCAGACGGCGCGAAATAATCGGCGACGCGTTTGCAGTGCACATCGACATATTCGGAAACGCTGTCGAGAATGCGACCGATGGCGGTTTTTTCCTTTTCGCTTTTGGCTTCGGGAATGTAGTCGGCTATTAGTTCGGAAATGTTTGCATACTGAGACATATAATTGAGATTGGAGAATACTTTTCGTATCCATAAAAAAGTCTATCAAACTAAAAACGAGCGGTATGGTTTGCGAATTTTGAGGAAAATTAGGAGTGAAAAGTTAGAATTCGAGGCAATAAAAAAGAGGCTTCGGAACATTCCAAGCCTCAAATCGGAGATTCAGTTGAGTTGTTATTTGATACGGACGGGCGGTTGATGATTCCATTAAATTCGGGTGTGAGCGTGAGGCTTTCGGGAAAGTCAAAATTGAAAATTGAGCACAAAAAAGCGCATTACCGCTATGAAATGATAATGCGAAATGGAGAGAGTCTCTCAAAACTCCTGTATCTTTACGGTAGAGTTCGGCTGCTGAGATGTCAACAAAATTATATTAGCGCGAGAATAAAAAAATGGACTCCAAATGCTATTTTGCATCTGAAGTCCTAATTCAATTAAGGAACTGTAGCTCGTTAATGAGAATATGATGAAACAAACCCTATTTCAAGAAATAGGCAGTTAATTGTTTGTTACAGAAAAATGAAAAAGGATTCTTTGGAGAAGCCTAATATCAGTAAAACAAGCCGATTTATCCACTTATTCTTGTGATGTGTCGGTTTTTAAATCTTGAAGCGTGTCCTTAAATCGGTTTTCTTGCTGGTTATCTAAACTATTATCAGAAGAAGGCGAAATATCAATATTCCGCAAAGTAACATTTTCCGATAACGCATTATTAACGGCTCTCTGCATATCATTAGCAGTTTGTTGAGCTTCTTCTCTGGTGTCAAAATCCTTTACCCCAAATCGCTCCTTAGTCACTGAATCTTCTTGCAAAACTCTGTATTTGCCATTATTAGTAACAGTGTCATCAACATAAAATCGTTTGCTCATAATCTCTCCATTAATAACTTTTGAAAATGATAATACAACAATGCCGCAAATTTATTGAAACATTTTATTTGTAAGCGGATACCTAAGTTTTTAATTTCTGACGGGGCGCGTTAGTTTGAAAAGTAAAAGGTAAGGCTCGAAAGATTAAGGTGGTGTCCTGAAAGCAGAGTAAGGTAAACTAACTTTGTGTTATAAAACCCTTTTTGAAACGGAAATAGTTAAAATGAAAGGCAGGAAAATAACGCCAATGTCACGAAGCCAATTAGAGGCACTGCCAACTAACCCACTACTGGCAAGATTAAAACGTCTCCATCAAGTCGGACAATATTTAGCTTTGTCTAACCGTGAAGCTAACGGATATAAGCCTTTGGGATTTATTGAGTTGAAGGAGAGTCCTGAATGGATTGCTGAATATATAACTGTTTGAAAGAATTATTAGAGCTAGAACACATGCGATGGAGGCTCTCAAGGGTGCTCTCGTCGTAATCCTTTTCTTTAAGTTCCATCCTTTTTTCGCTTTACGATTTGTGAAAACTTTTGAATAACATTATTTTACTGGAATTTCATACTTTTTCTGCCTTTATACTGAACCATAAAATTCAATAAAATTTCTGCCAAAGGAATTATGTTCGACTCGGAGATGTTAATGGTTTCGGAGGTCTAATGTTTTATCATATTATAAGCAAAGCAGTGTTTTTCCCTTTAGGATATCAAGCGATTATCAATCGTTTATTTTTTCTCACTTTTTGTTTTACCCTGTTGCCTCTAATTCAATTTGACGTTAAAGCACAAAGTTTTACCGACAGCAATTTTGTTGCAGAAACAGTTACAACGCTTCCGATCTACAAACCGGTAGGTTTAGCATTCGCTCCCGACGGACGAATGTTCATCTGGCAGGAAAACGGGATAGTCCGAATTTATAAAAACGGCAGTTTGTTAACTGCACCGTTTCTGAACATTCAATCTCACGTGAATACGGTCAATGACCGCGGATTGCTCGGTTTCGCGCTCGACCCGAATTTTTCTACAAACGGTTATGTTTATTTAGCTTATACTTATGAGCCAAATGGCAATCCAAACGATACGTCTCCGAAAACAAATCGTTTAACTAGAATGCAGGTTGATCCCGCTAACCCGAATGTTGTCCTGCCTAATAGTGAAATTGTGCTTTTAGGGAGCATTGGAACCGCGCCTTGCAGCAATTATCCGGACGGAGCAGATTGTATTGGTTCAGATTCCGATTCGCACAGTGCTGGAATGATTCGATTTGCGCCCGACGGGAAAATGTTCGTTAGTTTCGGTGACGGCGCTTCGTATGACTACGCGGATCGACTCGCTTTGCGCGCGCAGAATTTGAATCGTTATGAAGGAAAACTGCTGCGACTCAATAGAGATGGAACAGCGCCCAGCGATAATCCTTTCTATGACGGCAGAAACTCTGTTCGCTCGAAAATTTACTCTTACGGTTTACGAAATCCTTATCGTTTCGCTTTGCACCCGACAACAGGTGAACCGTATATCGGCGATGTCGGTTGGAATAATTGGGAAGAGCAAAATCGAGGTCGCGGTGCAAACTTTGGCTGGGCTTGTTTCGAGGGCAACGATCCACAACCGCAATATCAAGCAAATTTTTCCAGAGAATGCGGTTCTATCTCAGCCGCTTCTGTTACCAAACCTTTCTACACTTATTCACGCACCGACGGCGCTGCCGCAATAGGGGGCGCATTCTACACTGGCGTGCAGTATCCGACGCAGTATAGAAACAATTACTTCTTTGCTGATTACGTTGGAGACTGGATTCGTCGTATGACATTCGACAGCAATGGAAATGTCGTCAGCGTGCAAAATTTTGCTACCGGTTTAAACGGATTAGTAATGCTTGAAATGGGTCCGGATGGCGCTCTCTATTACGTTTCGCTTGCCACTGGAGAAATTCGTCGTATTCGCTATATTAGTGGTCCCGTAGCCGTAGCCTCTGCAAACCCGACTTCCGGACTTGCTCCGCTTCTAGTTAACTTTTCAAGCAATGGGTCGTCCTCCGAATCCGCAGGAAAATTGACTTACCGCTGGGATTTTGGCGACGGCGGAACTTCAATCAAAGCTAACCCGACCTATACTTATAGAAATCCCGGTAATTATACCGCTAAGCTGACGGTTACCGATCGGCAAAACATCAGCGCAACTTCAACCGTCAGTATTATAGTAAACAGCACAACCAACCGCGCCCCGGTCGCAACGATTCTGACTCCGGCAAACAACTCAACCTATTCGGCGGGACAAACAGTAAATTTTAGCGGTACGGTTTCTGATCCGGATGAAACATTACCGACGTCGTCAATGAATTGGGAAGTTTTGCTTTATCACGATACTCATATCCATCCGTATTCGACGACAACCGGTGCAAGCGGCAGTTTTGTCGTCGAAGATCACAGCACGGGCGTTTACTATTACGAAATTATTCTAACCGTAACTGACAGCGCCGGATTAAAGGATACAAAAAAGGTGCGTGTCAATATTGCCAACAGTACGCCATCAACAAATTATCTGAGTGACCTTGTCTGGTCATACGCAACAAATGGATATGGACCGGTTGAGCGTAATAAAAGCAACGGAGAAGATGCCGCTGGTGATGGAGGGGTGATCACATTAAATGGTGTGCCTTATACAAAAGGTTTAGGAGTTCATGCCAATTCTGAAATTCGATACGCGTTAAACGGACAGTATTCAACATTTGCTTCGGACATTGGCATAGATGATGAGGTTGGAACGCTCGGTTCGGTCATATTCGAGGTTTGGGCGGATGGTGTAAAACTCTATGACAGCGGCAAAATGACAGGCGCGAGCGCAACGAAGAATGCCACCATTAATGTATCAGGTAAACAAGAAATACGTTTGATTATCAGAGACGGCGGAGATGGAAATTCTAATGACCATGCCGATTGGGCAAATGCGCGCTTGCTGCGTTAAAACGAAATGTTTTTAAATGCGTTATATCGCCCATTTTTATCTGCCTCAAAGCAAATTAGAGCCTTGGGCAATTTAATATATTAAAATAGTCTGGAACTTTTTGGCTTGAAAACGAAGGATGTTTGTTGATTGCTGGAACGAGAGTCAAGAATTCTGGGCTATCGCTTCTTGCAGATTTCCTTTCAACAACGGTTTGAACTCTTCGACCGTCACGCGGAAAAACGGGCGCGCGGCTATTTTTCGCTTTGATGAACCGTTATCGAGCACCGCGGCATAACGAACCGACGTGGCAACCTTCACACTCATGAACCCCAGGCGGGTCGCTCTGACAGACCCAGCCAATCTGCCGGAATCTGAAGCAGGTGATTGTCCCGGAGCGGACGCGCGGTGAACTTTGTAACCGACGGTCGTTTTCTCGTTTGTTAGACTCGTGAACGTTCGCCGGAAAACTCGCCGGTCGGAGCGAAAAAAAGATAAATCACGCCTTGCGATTTGTTTCTTAATCGCTCCGAGCCGGTAAAGTTTTCCCGACTTAGGTCCGGTTAGAATTTTTTGCTTTACCAGATTTTCCAGCTGTGCTCCGGACTGATTCACCACTCGATCCAGAATTGCTCTTCGCTTGTTTGTCTGCCATAACGGGTTGTTGAGTTTGAGTGATGCTTTCATCTGGATTTTCGACCATTTCAAATTCGCCGGATTTTTGCATTAATTTGAAACTTGCATTTTCTTCTGCGGCGCTAAACATTACGCCGTCTGTTCTTCTAAACCACATAATTTTTAATAAGTGAGAATTGAAAATTGAGAAGTGAGAACTGTTTTCACATCTGTCTTCTCACTTCTCACCTCTCAGTTAGTAATTAGACGTTCGCCGGAAAGCGATAAACGCGAACCGAAGCTGCCGGAGAACCGGTCGCCGCTTGGAACTGGAGATCAATCGAGCCGTCGCTACGGACGAATCTCATTGATTCGAGCGGACCGATCATTTTCGCCGGTGATGCGTCGCCGGCTGCCGTCAGAGCGACTGCCAGATCCCGCGCGGTGTGAGCAGCAGCGCCGGTGCCGGCTTTGACCGTCACCGTCAGAGCCGCGTCGTCAGTGTTGATGACTTCGATCATCAATCTGTCGGTCTGTGATTTGACCGGGCAATTGATCGTGCCGTTGGTGTCAACCGATTGAACAGACGGATGGTTGATTGCGCTGTTCGCGCTTAGTTCGTTGACAATTAAATTTGCTGGATTAGCCATAATTTTAGAGGTAAAAAGGTGAGAGATTGAATATAGAAATGAGTAATGAAAATAGAATCAGTTGGAATTTCGTAATATTCAGCTTATTACGAAATGTAACCAAATAGCACTCTATCACAGTAAAATTGAGCGGTATGGTTTGCTAATTTTGGCGGGTGTTTAATTAGCTAACTTTCTGATCAGGCAGAAAAAATTATAAATCAAAAAAGCCGTTAAATAAATTAAAAGCGGCTTCACAAAATATGAAGCCGCCCTTAATCAAATTTTGATTCACAACTTTTATTAAAAAGAGGTGAAACAAACAAATAGAATTATAATCCGCTTAAAAAAACAATGCAACTGCTTTACTAGTAAATCATCTTTTCGAGTTGGATTAAATGGAAAAAGAGGTTTATTAAAACCTCTTTTTCCATTCACTAATGATTACTGAGTTTTACCGCCATAACTTATAACCGTAAAATCGGCATCGCTGATTTGTTCGTTGACCGTTTTGATCAGTGATGATTGAACGAACCTTTGCCCTTTCGCTCGCGCCGCTAAAACGACGGTTTCGCCCGCCTCGACGCTGTCAAAACGGTAATACCCGAAACTCGTCGTCTGCGCCGTCCGCGTATTGCCGTTTGAATCTGTCAGGGTAATCTGGACGTTTCTGACGCCTCTGCCCGATTCCGTCGTCACCCTGCCGGAAACAGACACGTTAGCCGCCGTTGGTCCGACGTTGGTGACCGGATCGATTCTCGATTCGATCTGCGCCTGAATCGCTGGATCGACATTCGAGAAAAAGTCGTAACCGGTAATGGATTCGACTATATCGACAGTCGTCAGGTATTTCTGCCATTCGTCGGGACGAATATTCGTGTTATTCGGCATCAGCACGGCAATAGTCCGGGTATTGGCGGTTACGCGCGAGACGTCGTTTTCACCGACCGGCAAAACCATAATGACTTTCCAGGTTTGCGCGGGAACGGTCACGCGTCCGTTGTCGACGGTGGTAGCAAATCCGTTATCGCCCGTGCCGCCCGTGCCGACTCCGCCCATCACAATGTACAGCTCGTTGCCTTGTCCGACCAGCGTTCGACTGTAGCTTTCCAATCTTTCCCACGGACCCTGATTGTTGCCCGGCGCCTGCGGCATCATATTCGTCATCAGGAAAGTCGCCGAGTTATCGGGAATCGAGCGCGTTCGGTCAGCCGAAGGCGTGTGATGTCCGCGGTCGAATCCCGAGCCGGAATAAGAAAACTGAGTTACCCGATACCAATCAGCAGGCAAAGATTCGTCGGGACGAAAATCATCCTGACGGGGCGCTGAACCTAACCATGACGAATCGAGATGCCACGATACCCAGTTGGGAATGGCTCGATCGCGGTTGTAGCTCATCACATACTGATTTTTCGGCAAAAGATAATTGAGGGGATTATTGACATCGGTCGTCGCGTTCGACGGGTTACCCATCACCAGATGCTCGCTCGGATCGGCGCCGACGATAACGGTTAAAGTAATCGAAGTATTCGCCGTGCGGCTTTGCGCGTCAGAAATGCTGACCGGCAAAACGGTTGTGCCTCCCGATGAGTTTGCCGCAACCGTCGCCAGATACGAAAACACGTTGTCTCCGGCGGTTACGTCGCCGTTCGTGCCGTCGTCAAAAAACTGCTGCGCCGCCGATCCGCCGATGGCAGTTAAATTGCCTGTTACGGAAATTCCTGTGCTCGTCGGGTTTGTCGCCGGGTTAACGGAAACCTTAAGCAGTGTCGTGCTGCCGGTTTCCACCTGAGCGGGAGACGCCGAGCCGCTGCCCGAAAGCGGAATCGTGCCGCCGCTGATAATGCTTATATCATCAATACCGACCCACTCGTCGCTGCCGACGGCATTGGCGGTAATAATCCTCAATTGAACGAGCGGCTGGTTACTGACCGCTGCCGGAAGAGCGACGTTGACGAAGGTCACCTGCGTCGCTTGACCTGCAGTTGTCGCGTCAGCGACAAAAGCTGCGGGAACATTCGTGTAATCGCCGGTTGAGCCGATGCGGTATTGCAGCGCGACCGCCTGCGCCGAATTGTCGGCGGAACCGTCAACGTCTCGAATGTTATACGAGATCGTAATATTATCCTGACCGGTCGTATTGACGCTGATAACTAAGTGCGGCGCATCCGCCGTGCCGGAGCCTTGCAGCGCAACTACCGGATTGCCGGATTCGAGTTCAGCCAAGCCGCCTGAGGTGGCAGTATCAAGATTGGTTTGATTGGCGAGAACGTTAATCGGCGTTGACGAGCCGTCTGCTAATATCGTTTGCGGGTCGGTTCCCGTGTCGGGCGTTAGGTTATCGCCGCGATAGCCGACTATTCCGGGAACTCCGCTCCAATCATCATTGACGGTGATCAAATTCGTATTCGACCAATCCTGTGAAAACGGTATCGGCTGCGCTCCCGAGCCCGACGAAACGGTCATCGAAATCGAGGCGCTTCCCGTTCTCGACTGAGCGTCGGCAATGCTGACCGGCAGAGTCTTCGCCCCCGCCGCGACATTGTTAGCAACCGTCGCCAGATACGAAAAGACGTTGTCTCCGGCGGTTATGTCGCCGTTCGTGCCGTCGTCAAAAAACTGCTGCGTCGCCGATCCGCCGATGGCAGTCAGGTCTCCCGACACCGTAATACCGGTGCTCGCCGGGTTGGCGCCTGGCGTGACGGTCACTCTCAGCAATGTGGAGCTGCCGGCTTGCACTGTGCCCGGTGTCGCCGTCCCGGTTCCGGACGGATTGGTCGGCGATAAATTCGCCACCGTGAAATCGAAAACGTAATCCGCCGCCATATTACCAGGCGTGCCGTCCTGATCCGTAACCTGCGCCCCAATGACCGTAACCGTGCAAACTTCGCCGGACGTGAAATTGTCGGTCGGGTCGAGCGTGTAAGTCGTCGCGCCGCCGCTCAAAGCGAACGGATGAGCGCCGCTTGTCGCGCAGCTGATTTGAAAAGAACTGCCGGTTGCCGTGACGGGCTCGCTGAAAGTGACGGTGACGTTGGAGTCCGTCGCCACTCCCGTTGCATTATCCGCCGGAACGGTACTCGCCACGGTCGGCGCGTTATCGACCGGCGCTCCGCCTTGCGGCGTGATGGAAAAATCGTCAATCGACAGTCCGTCATCGGAGCTCGCGGCGTCAACATCCGTCCAGCGAATAAAGAAACTCGCGCCGCTAGCGATGCTCAGCCCCGTAATGGAGCTGGTAATCGCCGTGCGGTTAGCGGCGGCATTGCCGTCCTTCGCGCCGGTCGTCGCTGTGTTCGGAGTGGAAAAATCGAGAGCGTCGACGTCGGTATAAGTTCCGGTCGAAAGATCGGTAGCGTCGGTGCTGATTTGAAAGTCAATCCGGTCGGCGCGCGCCGCTGTTCCCAAACGCCATTCTTCGCCCGTATAGGAAACGTCGAGCGAAGTGATGGTCGTGCCGGTATTGTTGATGAATTTCGCGCCGAAAATCGCACTGATCGTCCCGCTTCGGAGAGCACCGAGCGCTCTGTCGGCATTGCCGGCGGCGCCATAACTGTAGGTGTCGCCGGTAGTGCTGCCGCCGGTATCGACGGCATATTGTTGATTGACGCGAGCGGAAGTCCCCGTTTCTACAATATACCAGCCGGTCGGCAGCGCGGAATTAGTGGTTGAACCGGCAGTATTGTTAAGCGTATCAAAATTTTCGGCGGCAGCCGTGCCTGTAGCGGTCAGACTGACAGCTCCCGTTCCGGTATCGGCGTGAACCGGAACTACGAGAAAAAATGTTGTTAAAACAGCAGCGAGTGTCAGTGCCGATGCCGCTTTTTGCCATAGCCCGCCAAGGCGCGCGCGATTATATCCTTTCATTAATTACTTCCTCTTTAAATTTATTTATTAAACGGGGGAAATCAGCGGAATCGTTCTTTGTGATTTAGAGACCGATATCTGATCTGCAAAAATCGTTTGACGAATCCGAATTCAAATTGATTTGCCTAAAACGATAACATTTAAAAGGCAAATGCCACAAAGAAATTTCCGCTCCGTTATCGTTAAATCTTCTTTAAATCAAATCCAACTACTATTTTAATGAAGCAGTCAAAACGGCTTGCAATTTTGATTTTTTTTGGTTATAAGACATTACTAAGGGTTTTAGGAATCCAAATATATTAAATGTAAGGAGATCTAAGACCTCTTTTTTTATGTAAATCGTTCACTATTGCGAAGAGACGGTTTGGATTTAATAAAAAAATCCAAACCGTCTCTTCGCATTTGTCAACTAACAATGCCGAGCATACCCATCGCTGAAAAGCCTTCTCCGCTTTGATTTCGCTGAAAAGCCTTCTCCGCTTTGATTGAATTTGTTTGAAAAATCGAAAACTGAATTATTTATCTCGCTGTCTCATAATCCTGACCTCAAGACATCACTTTCAATAATTGTCACAATTTGTGTAATTTATAGTGTTTGTACAAGAAGAAATTGACGACTTAAAACTGCTTATGCCCAAAGTCAAATCAGCCGCCGCACTTGCCGAAATGCGGCGACTTTATTTTGAAGAAAGTTTAACTCTTCAGGAAATCGCCGCTATTTTCGGAGTCACCCGAGAGGCTGTTCGCGCCCTGTTTGTTAGACACGGCATTGAAATTCTTAATAAGAGAAGAGGACGCAAAATTCATAGAACATTGGACCGCGAAACTCTAATTCAATTATATGTTGTTGAAAAGAAGCCGATTGCCGAGATTTTTAGAGAACTGCATACTACTAAAGAGGTATTGAAGAGAGAATTAAAAAGGCACGAGATTGAGATTCGCCTTCCCAGCGCACTTCACACTCGTGATGCTTCATTGGGCGAATTAATGGTTGGAGAAAAAATGATCGTGACTTTGCGACGCGGAGGAAAAGATCCGAGCTACATATACAGGAAAGCCAAAAAACTCGGCATCAAAATTACTGCGACGAGAATTGATGAAAACAGTTTTCAGGTGACTCGAGTCAGGTAAAATGAAAATTAAATTTCGAGAATAAAAAAGGGTACGCGGTCGCTATCGGTTAAATAATAAAAAGGCTTGTTTAGTCAACGATTAAACAAGCCTTTTTGATAAGAATATAATTCTTCAACTACGCTTTGTTAAAGGTTGCGACAGCCCAAGCATAAGGTCTTACCAAGCCGTCCGCCGAATACGTGAAGTCTAAATAAATCAATTTTCAGCCGTGCTTTTCAGATACTTTAAAAGTGAAAAATAAGCGCGCGGGGCAATAAAAAAGAGGTACAAAAAAAAACGCATTACCACTTTCAAGCAATAATGCGAAAAGGAGGAGGAACTGTGAATCCTCTAAACTTAGACGGGATTTTGAGAGACTAAGACGGAAACAATATTCACCTCTGTTACTGAAATTTGATGTCTATCAAAAAGTAGGTCGGAATTGCGTATTTCGTTCCTAACTCCTCCGGATTAACTCCCGACTGCGCGACTTCGCAGTATTGTTTTGAACCGTCTTTTTTTGCGTAAGGCATCATATAAGTCAAAATGTATGTGCTTGTATTAAGCGGAATGGAAATTTCCGGCTGTTTGCCGAGAAAGGTTTTCAGCGCAAACTCTTTTTGACCGGCGGCAACCTTGTACTCTTTCTGACTGGAAAATCCGTTAAACTGAAATTGCAGTTTGACCGTATTTTCCAGCGTCATTTTAGTCAAAACGCGAAAGGTGAATTTATCACTTTTGATCTTAAAGTATTCATCTTCTTTCGAGTCAAAAACGACTTCGGTTTTTGTTAGTTTTCCGTTTACGATTTCTTTGACGGCAATCTGGAAATCTTTATTCTTTAAATCAGTGCCGGAAAAGGTCATTTTCTCCAGACCAATGTTTTCAAATTGAAGAATGCTCATCACATCAACATTATCCGAGCCGTACTCGGTGCGCATTTTTATATCCGACTGGGCAAAGGCGTTTGAAACGAAAAGTCCGCAAAACAATAAAAGCAAAATAATATTTTTCATAAATTTATATTTTCCGAGTTGAAATTTTGAACTGAAAAGCCGCCGGGAATCGGCAAGAATTAACATTCGCTAAATTAGCTGACAGATGTTTAGTTCCTTCAATGCTGAAAAGGTTTCAGCTTTCCTTGAAAAAAGTTTAATTATTTGAAAAATTTACTTTGCAAAATTGAATCTGGAAAATACGAAAATTCAGGCAGTAAAAAAGAGGCTTGCGGATTCATTCCAAAACCTCAAATCGGAGATTCAATGAGTTGTTTGTTTGATACGGCTAAACGATTGACGATTCCATAAAAGGCTTAATCAGTTTACCGATTAAGCCTTTTTTATTATTAATAAATTCAATAGCTACGCTTTATTGAATGTTGCAACTGCCCAAGCATAGGGTCTGACTAAGCGTCCGCCATAACAGTGAAGTCCCTTAATCGCATCACTAAACCGTTTCTCCGGTCGGTAGCCTTCGACCTTGACGATCTGCTCGGCATACGAATACGCGATGCTGTGTCCGGCGATGATTTTGTAAAGCGTCCCGGCAGTGTTCGGGGTGTTGTTCGATTTCAAAATATCGAATCCGGCAGCCCGACCGATCATTCCGTTACGCAAAGTTTCGTCGGTTTTCGAGGTTCCGGCGGCAACAAAACGACCGTCCTTGAGCAGCAGACCCTCAAACCACGGCGGCACGACGCAGAAACGCTCTTCGGTCGGCACGTTCGCTTCGTCGAGCTTGGTGTTGAGATCGACCAGATATTCGTAAGCCGTTTCCTTGGTCGGCACGATCGGAGCCGCATCCGTTCCGATCAAGTTCGACGCTGGAACCAGAACGTGGCTCGAGGCGACGAATTGATCCGATTTGTCGCGCAGCCCGTAACCGGCTCTCTTCATCGCTTCGCCCATCACGTTGGCGTTGGTTTGGGCTTTATCAACGTCGTCGATGCCGAAGTTGAAGTATTTGCCCTGATCGATGACGAGCATCTGCGAGCCGTCGTTTAATTCTTCGGCTCCTTCGATGTCGGTGTTTCGTTCGTGGTCTTTGATGGTGATATCGCCGACCGAGTTGATTTTGACCGAATCGCCGCGTTCTCTGATCTCACCTTCGTATTCACGATTGACGACGTTGGTTTGTCCGAAAACGTGCGATTTTTCGAGCGCGCTCAAAATGCGGGCGCTCCAAATGGTAGGAATGAAATTTTGTAGAGACATAATTTTTATTTTTGAGTTATTTGAGTTAAGAGAAAAGTTTGGTTTGGAAAGAATCCGTCGTTTGGTGACGAATTCGGGTTAAAAGATAAAAAGCGGTGAGGAATCTAATTGAGCGCCATCAAGGATTTCTGCACTTTATCCCAGTCGGCGTTGATTTCCGTCGCGGTTAATTTATTCAGTTCCTCTCTCGAATAAAGACCTGAAACTTGATTATTGTTGCCCGCGCCTCCGTCGGCAGAACCTGACGGCGCGGGAGCTGAAGGAGGAGGGGCGAACAGCTCGGGAGATTCCGCCTTTGCGGTTTCGAGAATGTCTTTCAAATTGGTAACGATTCCTTTATCGTCGAATTCGAGATCGGACTTGTAGGCGTTGTAGAAAAGACGCGGGTTTTTCACTCCGGCAGCTCCGGCTTTTTCGGTGACCGAATCGCGCGTGTCACGCTCGCGCAACTGGCTCAAGGCGTCATCGCGCTCGGCTTTGAGGCGTTCGTCTTCGCTGAGCTTGGCTTTCGCTTCGGCATCGGATACTTTCTTTTCCCAATCCTTCTGCGCTTTGGCGAGATTCGCCTGATACTGCGCTTCGGTATAGGTTTTTTCTTTCGCCGGAGCCGGAGCAGGTTCGGGCGTCGGAATTGGCGCGGGAGCCGGAGTCGGTTCTGGACCGGGCGTCGGAGCGGGTTCCGGTGCAGGAGTTGGAGATGGTGTTGGCTGGTTTGATTTAGACATTAAAAATTATCTTCCTCGTTAGGGTTAGGTTTTTTAGATTTTGCGAATGAGAGACGGTAAGGAAATCTCATCCCAGAAATAAATCTAGCAGATAAAAATAGAGCGGTACGTTTTGCGAATTTACGATAATTTTCTATCGTTTTATCAATGCTGATTTTAATAAAACTCGTGTTTTTCGTCGCCTTGGTAAACCGGCATGTGCAGCTGCTGCGCAAGGAAACTTTCGAGCTGATGGAAAAGGCGAACTCAAGAACGGCGACGATCGAACATCTTGACCGGATCGAAGAAATTTTCATCGAAATTCAGGACATCAAAATGCTGCTCGGTGCACTTCCAAAACCGTAGTTTATCAACCTCCCTGATCAACCATTGAGCAATCAAAAACCCGCTTGACCTTTGAGGGAAAAGTAATCAGCAGAAAACTCCATTTACTGAGACTAAGTGAACAAAAACCTGCATGAATTAGAGAATATTAAGGTAATATTTACTCGAATATTTAAATTGTGGAGGTGAATTATATATGCAAGAAGGTGCGTTCGCTTTGATTGATTGTTTGGGATTCAAGGGAATTTGGAATAGACCCGGAATAACCGCCGAGCAAGTTATTTCAAAGTTGAGGTTAATTGAAAAAACGGTTCAAGAAGGTATTGAGACGAAAGGTGGCTTCCTCGATTTCAGTGAAACCAAATTAGTTTTCAAAGCCAGCTTATTGTCTGACTCAATTGCTATAAGTCTTACTTTTGGGGAAGATAAAAAACCGCTTATCGCAGAACCTAACAAAGGTTATTTAGTTTCTTTATTGTGTGTGTTGGTAGTAAAGATTCTTGCTCTTTATATTAAAGAAAAACCTCATTTAGTAATGCGTGGTTGTATTAGTTACGGCGAGTTTATCAGTGATGGGAATTTTATTGTTGGACCCGCTGTTGATAGAGCTGCCGAGCATATGAACATTGCTGAGGGCGCGTTTGTTTGGTTGCTTCCAAATGTGGCTGCTTTATTTGAGATTTATGTCGAAAATTTAATGAATGCAGCCGTAATGGGCAGGTTACCCCACTTACAGCGTCTTGCGGGCAGAGGTGAATGGGGGAAAATTAGAGATATGCATACTCACCAAATTTGCCAACAGTATGAAATGCCACTTAAAGGTGGTGGATTTTTAACATGTTCTGTAATAAATCCTTTTTACACTATCACCAATGAAGAAACTGCTCAGAACCTTTTTAATGCATATTTAGAAGCGCTGGAAGGTGAAAGAATGGACATCTGGTTGAAGAAACAAAATACTTTAAGGTTTTTGGAATTCGCTAAAGCCAGAAATACCGATGTAATAAAATCTATGAATCCATTCAATTAACATCAAAATCAACTGTCCTATTCAACTAAAAATCCGCTCTACCTTAAAAGGAAAAGCGGACTCGAAAACTCTTAATCAAGACTAAGGTTTTACGTCTGGCTTTTATTGATCGTCAGTTCGTGACTGTTGAGATGCTCCTCGATGTCGGCAGCCAGAACTTCCAGACTTTCAAAAAGTTTCGGATCCAGCGTTTCGGCTTTGATGTGCACTCCGATCGGCAGCAGCTCGCCGTTGAGAAAATTCTTGAGTTCAAACAATTTCGAGTAAAATTTTGCGACTTGGTAATTTTTGTTGCTCATAAAATTAAAAAGGAATGTCGTCATCAACTAAAACGGTCGGCTGAGGCTCGATGTTTTCCTCATAGCCGTCAGCGGCAATCCGGTAATCGTCAAACCAATCAATCAATCGTTCGGTTTCCAGTTCCACTTCGAGCCAGTTCTGAAATTGAGCTTCGTCCATTTGGCGGCTGAAATCTTCGGCGTATTCAGCGTCCGACTGCATTCGAGCATTGTGCTCTTCGATCATCATTTCACTTGCGTATCCCATAACAATTTCCTCCAGAAAATAAAGGCGGTTTTTAAGCCGCCGCACCAGTTCCAAAAAACGTGAATTGCAGTACTTCTGCTATGTGTTTGCAAACCTTTTTGCGATAGGTGAAATCAGGGCACGAACACATCGCGAAGGTTCGCCCGGCTTGCGTGTCGAGTCTCACGCGGTATTCGGTGTTTTTCGTTTTATTGACGATGACGAAAGCATCACGATCCCAGTCGGCGAAAACTGCAAATTCGTTTTCAAAACCGCGCTTTAATGCCGCTCTCATTTCCGAGCGTTCGCGTTCGTGAAGGCAAATCATTGTCGCGTTCAATCGCTCGATTTTGATAAGCGGACTCGACAGGCGCGATTCGCAGATTGCCGCCCGTGAGATTTCGCCGTCAGGATACATATACCGATAAGCGCGTTCGTTATCGCAGGTCGTGATTTCGACAATCGGAAAGTAAGTTACGCTGTCGCTGCCGTCTGTGTCCGCAGCGAGTTTCACGAATCCGATTTTATCGCCGATGTTGAGTTGATTGATTTGGTTATTCATAAAGTTTTCATCTACGCTTGCGTAGGTATATTATAAATATACGCTTGCGTAGGTATTATGTCAAGCATTATTTTCGCTTGCGTAGCAATTATTTTCGTGATAATTTTTGAGGCTATGGAAGGTGAATTTTTAACGACGAAAGAAGCTGCTGATGCCCTCGGAGTTTCGACGGCTTACATTCGGCAAATGATTGCGAGCGGAACTATCACTGGAGCAAAAAAGTTCGGGCGAGACAATGCCGTGCCTGCGACAGAAATTGAACGGCTGAAAAACACTGAAAGGAAGGCAGGTAGACCGAAGAAAAAGAATGAGCATAAGTAGTAATGTGCTCTTACTATATAGATACCTATTCAGGCGATTATATGAGCGAAAATCAAGATAAAAGTTTAGATATTTTAGGCTTAAAACCTTACGGGGAAGCTGTAAACACACTTACTAAAGGTGTTGTTGAAGGAGCAGGCGCATTTTTAAGCAAAGTTTGCTTACCCGCTTCGGAGGAACTTGGATTATTACTTAAAGACAAAGTTAGTGGTTGGCGTAAGCAAAATTTAGTTGATGTAACTCAAAAATTTGAGAATAAAATGAATTCTTTACCAGATGGAGAGAATAGGCACGCACACCCACGAATTATTACGTTAGGCTTAGAACGTGCATCCTGGGCTGATTCTGATGAGGTGCAGGAAATGTGGGCGGGACTTTTAACCTCTTCTTGCACAGCAGACGGTAAAGACGATAGCAATCTTATCTTTATAAATTTACTTGACCAATTAACTTCTCTACAAGCTAAAATTCTAAACTATGCCTGCCAAAATGCTAAATTATGCATATCAAAGAACGGCTTCATATATGCGGAAGAAACCTTTATAAACTTAGATGAATTGATAGTGTTGACTGGAGTTGGAGACCTTTATCGACTTGATAGAGAATTAGACCATTTGAGGTCTCTAGACATATTACATTCAGGATTTTCACTTGATGACGCAGACCTTTTAGCTACCTATGAATTAGCAAAGAAAGATTCTTTATCCGAAAATAATATGGATACAGAATCAGGAAAAAACAGTCTTGCTGCAACAATCACTCCAACAGGTCTTGGCGTTAGTTTGTATGTTAGAAGTCAAGGGACTCTTCTTTCCCCAATTGATTTTTTCGGTTTATCAAATAACGACAAATAATATGAAACATCTTTACTCTTGGTTTTTAATCAACATTGGTGCCTGCTGTTGGAACGTGTATTTATTCGGTCAGTATGGTGATTGGGTTAGCGGCGCTCTGACAGCCCTCAGTTTCATTGGTTATACGAAAACAGCAATTCTAATTTACCAGTGTCGGAGATTTCAATTGGTGTCAGGTAAATCCGATAAATTCTTGACGTAAAAAGTCCGCCCGAATTCCTTCGACTTATCCACGCCGACGAACGAATCAATCGAGTTTCCGGCGGCTCCAAAAAGAGAGAATCGTTTCGGACCCAAAATTTGTTTCTGATAACCGGACTCCAGCGAACTGAAAAGCTCGACGCCGGTTTTTATTTTCTCGCCTTTCAAAACAGGTAGAACTACACAACGACAGCCAACGTGTATGTGCGGCTTTTCTTTGAGCTTCCATTTCGTTCCGTGAAGACGCCAGCAAACGAGACAGCAGCGCGGGTCGAGCGATGAGATGAACCGATACTGCTTGATTCCGGCTTCAGCATAGAATTCCGTCGAGGCGTTTTTGTAACTCATCAAAGTCTCGTTTCGTGCAATCGTCAGCGCGCGGTACCGTCCGAGGTCTGTTACGTCGGGAATCCGCTTTGCAATAGCTTCATTCGATTCGCCGAGCGCGAAGCCTTCGATCAACTCGACGCGTGCGCGGTTAGCGACCGCCGGTTTCATCCGGTTGAATACCGTTTGCAAAGATTCGCCTTCAAAAGCTCTGCCGATCAAAATACGAATCGCTTCGCGGTCGGGACTGAAGATAGAAGATTCGAGGCGGAAATTGAGATATTTTTTGAGTGAGTCGGAGGCAAACCTGACGACATTATTTTGCGAGCGCGCGATGATTTGTCCGGCTGGAGATGACAAAAGGTCAATTTTGCGGATTAAAAGGTCAATGAAATCGTCGATAAAACCTAGTCTGACTAGCGTGGGTTTGCCGGTGATTTTGAGCAGCAGATATTCGATGATTTCGCGTTTTATCCGCTCGAATTCCGCGTGCAGGAAAACCGCCGACCGCTTCTCGGCGGAAATTAAAAATTCACGCTGCAGTTTAGCGAATTCCTGGGGCGTCATTGAATCGTTTTGGAAACTGAAAGATGCTTATACGGCGACAAATCGAGCGCATCAGCTTTAATTGCCGGCATCACTTCATTGATGATTTCCGACTCTCTGAGCGCCCGGATTCCGTCGTCAATCGCTTCGCATAAATCGTCGAACCGGCGCGCGGCTTCCTTACCGTGCCGGCGGCGAACGGAAAACGCCAGATTGCCGAAGAATATTCTCGACTGGGCGAGAGCTTCGAGAGTTTTTTTATTGTCCTGATTTTTCATAATTTATCGTTCGGCGCTCGCGGGCGCGGCATGGATATTGAATTGTGATAAAATTCGTCAGGCACAAAAGATGCGTATTGGTGAGCGCGGACTGTCGTTAGGTCTAGGGTAACGCTGTAACGACTCGAATCCAGAAACCCTGTGCAGGTTCGAATCCTGCCTTTTGTGTCTTATTCCTGAATCAAACTGTTTCCCTGATCGAAAAACTTTTGCTGCACTTCCATTTTTGAAGTTTCGCGCGCCAAATTTTCCGCTTTCATCAACTCGATTTGCTCGTCGCTCAAGCCGTAATCCCTTTGAACCTGCTCATAACTCCAGCCCAATGAGATTTTCTTTTGCGCGTTTTCGAGCGTTTCCGATTCGCTTGTCGGCGACGCATCCGTCCACTGCGTTTCGATCTCCAGCGAGTCATCCTTTTCGCCTTTGATTTCCAGACCGAAATTGATGATCTCGCCCCACGTTTCGCCGAACGAGCGCTGCGCGTCCTGAATGATCGAAGTAAACCGGGCTTCGATTTTCCGCAGAGCTTCGCCGCTGATGGCACTGCCGACTGAATCGAGATTGAAATAAGACGGCGGAATGCCAGAGACGAGCGCGACGGATTTAACCGTCGCTTCGAGGACGGAGATCATCTGCGTGATATCGGCGTCGGAAAATTCGCCGAATTTCGCTTCTTCATTCGCCATCCACAAATCATCGTCAAATTTATAAGGATTGATCGGCTTGCCGGTTTCGTCATCGGTTTCCGTCTGAAGTCCGGCGACATAACGCCTGCGGCGCATATTCTCCTCCTGCGCGCCGAGGATGTCAGCCCACGTTTTATTAAGCGCGTCATTGAGCGGAATAACGTCCGTCAGCAGGGAGTTGCCGAAATCCTGCATTTCGGCGTCAAAGCGAAAATGAAAGATCGGAACTTTGCCGAACGGATTAACGAGCGGGAAAGATTCGCCCTGCACATGGCGTTGATCGAATAGTTTCGCATCAGTCGGCAAGGTCGAACATTTGCCGCGCGTGACGTATTTCTCAATCGAATCGGCGTAATACAAATTCAGATAATAAAAACCGTCCGACCCAGCCCATGCTTTAGCAGCCTTTTCTATTTCGCCGGTTTCGGAATTTCTCCAGACCGTCATGTTTGCCGACAGCTGCGGGTAGATCCTGATATTGTTTTTTGCGTCCTTCCAGACCAGAACGTAAGCGTCGCCGGTCTTAAACGCTTCGCGGTGGATCGCTCCGGCGTGAAGCGGCATTTTCGATTTCTTCCAGAGTTTCCACGCCGGATTTTCCGTGTCTTTTTTATCGGCTAAAAAGTTGATGATCTCCAGCCGCGACGCCGGAGCGGTGACGACGATTTTGCAGAGATTCTCGCGCAGCTTTTGCAATCGCTTGCCGAATTTATTTTTGAATTTATCGGAAGCGAAATTGAGCGCGTGTTTGCCCTGGTAGTAATCGTAAAAATCCTTGTATTTGAATTGATTACCGTTAATCCGTTCTAAAGCTGGTTTGATGTCTTGTTGAGGCATATATTTTGGTGAGGAAATGAGCGGTCGGAACTCGACTTTTACGATTATGAAGAAAAAATCCGAAGCGGTGATTCTTTAGAATCCGCCGACCGCGCCGCTGCTCTTGGCGATGGCGTTAAAAGCGAGACTGGCGGAATCGACCTGATCGTCGTGTTTGCCGCGCGGGAATTTTCTCAGCTCTTCGATAAAGGCTTTGTTCCAGTCGCCGCGCACGAGCCGGACGTTGCCGGCATTGATTTGAGAAGAAAAAGCATCGGCGCGAACTTCCTTGTTCGTTGTCGCCTTTTCGCATTTGACCGAAAATCCGCCGAGCATTCGGATGAACGTCTGCGCTTGAAATACGCCGCCGCTCCCGGGTTCCTGCTCGCCGCGAATTTTCACTTTTTTTCCGTCGGTTTCCGCCGTCTGCTTAATGTTTCTGTCGCGCGTCGCCGTGTCCCATTGACCGCGGACGATATCTTCGACGTAATAAATATCTTCCTTGTCTTTGGAGACGCGCGCGCCGACGGTAAAGTCGCCGTCGCCGCTCGTCGCCGCTTTGTCCCATCCGCGAACTCTGCTGACGACTACAGCCGGAGCCACATCAACGATTTCAAGTTTTGACACGTCAAAAAACAAACCTTTTTTCGAGGTCGGTCTTTGCTGAAAAAGCGCGTCGAAATGATATTCGCCGATGCGGGCGCGCATTTTTTTGAGTTTTGGGGCGTCATAGCGTTCCGGGCACAGCGCTGCGCCGATCTCCTGGCGGAAATCCGGTTCCGAAGTGCAGCTTGCGGGCAGATTTTCGTATGAGTCTTCATCGTAAATCGCCGGCAGATTGACGACGTGCCATTTTTCCGGTTCTTCGCCTTTTTCTTCAGATAACAGCCAGCCGGTCAGATCATCTTCGTGCCAGCGCGTCTGAATGACGATGATCGCCGAATCCGGTTCGCCGCGCGTGTAAAAAGTCGATGAATACCATTCTTTCTGTTTGTCGCGGATCGTATCCGAAGCTGCTTCTTCCGAGTTTTTGAGCGGGTCGTCAATCAGTCCGAGGTGAAAACCTTTGCCGGTAATCGAGCCGCCGACGCCGGCTGCCCACATTCCTCCGCCTGTCGTAGTTTCCCAGTGTTTGACAGCCGAAACGTCGTCTTTGACAATTCCGCCGCATCTTTGGAAGTTTTCGCGAGAAGCGCGGCTCAAAGTGTAAGCCAGCTCCGCCGAGTAGGAGTTGACGCCGACGAAATGATGCGGATTTTTTTTAAGGTAATAAGCGGTAAAAAGCCGCGAGATCATTTCCGATTTGGAATGCCGTGGCGGCAGTGAAATAAGCAGTCGCTTGATCTCGCCGCTCGCGACTTTTTCTAAAACATCGGCGAGCAGCTCGCAGTGCCGGAAAAAGGTAAAACGCGGATTAGCGAGGCGCGTAAAAAGACGAAAAGACTCGCCGGAGCGGCGCTGCAATTCCTTTTCGATTTGTTCCGGAGAGATTTTAAAAGCATCAGCCATTTTTCAGTTTGTCCTGAATTTCTTTGAGCTTGAGCAGATCGTCGGTCGAGAGGATTTGCAGGTTGACCGATTGTTTCGGCGCGTCATTTCCTTTGGCGTCGGTTTCGGCGATCTTCGTCGGCGCGTAGAGTCCTTTGAGTCTGGCAATTTGATCGTCGATTCTGCCGATTTCCTTTGATACCAGAATTGATTTGCCGTTCTCGAATTTTTCCATCAGCGGCAGAATTCGCCGTTCATTACGGGCGATAATTTCATTTCTCGCGGCTTCGACGGCTTGATCCAGATCGTCGGCTAAAGCTTTGGCGACAACCTTTTGACAAGCTTGAATTGATTTCCAGTAATTTTCGCCGTTCGCGTCTTTGACTTTCTCGATGATTTCCGAATACTGCACGCCGAAGGCGCGAAGCTTGATCGCGCTCTTCAGAGCGTTCTGAAATTCGATTTCTTTTGCCGAAGTCTTACCCATTTAATACGCGGTCGATCAATTCATCGCGGTTCGTGCGATTGTTGTTGCCTTTCTCAAGCGCCGCGCCGAACAAAATCAGCCGGTCGTCCGCCGCGCCGTGAACTTCGGCGATTTCGTTGAATTCCTCGATGTCGTGCGGAATGATCATCAAATTGCCCGAATCAGCCACGCCGAAATGACACAATTCGTGATGCACATAACGAACCTGCGCCTGCGCATCCATAATGTCCCAAGCCGGTCTGCCGGTTTCCAGACAGAAAAAACCTTCCGGGTGCCCGGCGATAAAGGCATTAAGCCCGGTCACTTTGCGCGCGAGACCGGCTTTTTCTTCGCCGTCTTTTTTCGGGTTTTCCGAACACATCACGAATTTGATCTCGAAGCCTTCGAGTTCGGGCTTTAAAATTTCGATTAATTTTTCGGCGATCTCGCGCACTTCCGGCGCGTCTGAATATTCTTTTGCCATTTATTTTCTTTGGTTCTCCAGAATCTTTTCGATCATCAGACTTTGCCGCAGCTGCTCTTCACGCATCGCACGCGTCCGCTCGTCGAATAATTCTCTGGAGACGAATTCTTTTTCGAGCCGCTCGACGCGTTCCGAGGCGCGGCGAATTTCGGCAGCCTGCGAGTTTTGCGACAGCTGGATGGTCGTCCACGTCGCGCACAGACCGATGACGCCCGCGCCGACAAACTGCAGAATCGGCATCGCGTCGAGCCACTGGCGAAAAGCGCCTTTATCGCTCTGTTGATTGGTTCGTGGGTTTTTCATTGGAAGGTTAAGGAATGAGGAATCGGAGAGCGATAGCGCCGGCGGCGACGGCGATGGCTTTCCATTTGTCGCGCGTCGCTCGCTTTGCTTTATCCTTTTGTTTTTGGTTGTCGGTCTGAAGTAAGGCGATGGTTTGCTCGTTGAGAGAAACAGCGCGGGAAAGTGCTTCGTTCGATTGTTTGAGCGAGACGATTTCCGACTTCGCGGATTCGTAGGATTTTGAAACCGAGGCGGAATTTTCACGCTCGACGGCGACTTCCGATTCCAGATCTTTTATCCGGTTTTCCTGAGCGGCAATAACCGATTTGGCGTTTTCATTCTGCGTCAGCAGAAATGAAATGGTTTCATCAGTCGTGACAGTACTCGAAGCGCGTGTCTGGGAATTGACGGCGAAGCTCGGCGCAATTAGCAGCGCGAGAAGCATTAAGGTCGTGAATATTCTTTTCATTTTCTTTGAGTTTGTTTTTTGCTTTTTCCAGCTCAACTTTTGAGGATTGCGAACGACGCCGGGCGACATCGAGCTTCGGGACGATAACTTTTTCGCGGACGCCGTCTTCAGTTCGCCGCTCGACTTCCGAGTTGGCAGCCGCCTTTTGGTGATTTGCGGCTTCTGTAACCTCGGTTCGTGAGTTGGTCTGAAGGTTATCTATCTGGCGGTCAAAGCTCTTTTCCGAGAGATAACCGGCGAACCAGAAACCGAATACGCCGAGTGCGATGATCGCGAGAGTGATGATCGCCGGAAGATATTTTTTGAGGATGGTTTTTGTGTCCATTTTATTGAAGGATTTTGGTTTTGATTGTCTGGAAAACTTTCTTGAGGTCTGCTCTGTGCCAGTAAATAAGCAGTCCGAGTCCGATGACGCCGACGGCGACGCCGAACCAGGCGTAAACGTTCCCGGCTTCGAGCATCGCGTAAAGAATCAAAAACGGGCGCGAGAATCTGGCTAAGATTCGCGGCGCGGCAGTTCGAGCCGTAGTTCTCAGCTCATCGGCGGAAACGTTCCGATCAACTGCTGAAGCCAAGAATGAATCATCTTTTGCCGGTTCGGTTGCTGCCGGTTCGGTAGGAGGCAAAACCACCGGGTTGGTAGCCGTATCCACCGGGTTAGTTGAAGCTGCCGGAGAATTATCAACCGTCGCCGTCGGCGCGGCAATGTCCGCAATCGCCGCCGGTTTGCTGAAGCTGAAATCCTTCGGCACGACTTTCAGACAAAGCTCGTAAAGAGCGCTTCTTTTCGTCCAGTGCAGCGGAGTTTTGTTTTTATCGCCTCGATTGACGATTGCCGATAACTCTTTGAATTGTCCGCGGTCGGCGTAAGCGTTCAAATTATTCTCATCCCAGAAAATACAAGCCGTTTCGACGGCGAATCTGATCTCGGCTAATTTCTCCGGGTGTTCGAGAAAATTAACGTTCATTCGATCAGCTTCTTTGAGCAGAGCGTCGTAATCGGCGGATTTTAAGTACTCCTCGAAATCGCGGTATTTACGCAGATCCTTCGAGAAATCCCTGCCTGTTAATTTTTTGACAAAACGACAGGTGACGCGCCAGTAATTAAACCGTCCGGTCGTTTGCGTGCAGTCGCGTCCTTTGAACCGGCGACCGTCGCCTTCGAGAAAATTTCCTAAATTCGCGCGTCCTTCGTAATCGGCTCCGGAAGCGTATTCTTCGGTCGTACGGAAATAATCGGTCTCGATACCGCAATTGCCCAGAAATGCGCAGATGCGCAAATAACTGTCGATGCCGTATTTCGGGAGAATGCGGTTCATCGTGTCGATCAGATCGTCGCGATGAGTGACCAGATTAAATCTGCGTGAGTTCAAGCCTTTTGTCGGGAAAAGGCGTTCCATGAGTTTTTTGGTGATCATAAAGCGGAGGTGGCGAGCCGGATGAGGAATGCTCACAAATCCACTGTAGCGAAAAAATAAAGAGCGGTTGCATTTCGCGCAAACCGCTCTTTTATTACTCAAATTTTAGTTTATTTATTATGCAGCCCGCGCTTTTTGAGCCTGATGTTTGGACACGCTGCCGATGCAGACGCGGCACGCCGATTTTCCTGTTTCCGGGAAGCGAATCTCGCACAGACAGCACATTTCGGGACAGCAGTTTTGAGCCGAGACGCGCGAGTTTTTCGTTTTATGGACCTTATCGCATTTGCCGCATGCCCAGACCTGGCGAACCTTAATGCAGCAGTAAAGAGCGTCATCGAAACCGTTTTCGCCGCGATGAAGTTTTTTGCACATCGTGCATTGATAGAAGTGTCGAGTTACCATTATTTGTTCGCGAGCTCGTAAATTTTGTTGTAGTGTTTGCCGACTTCCTGCCAGCGGCGGCGCTCGCCTTCGACAATTGCGTTTTCTTTGATCAGATCGGCGATGGCGGCTTTGATCTCCTTTTCCGAAATGCCGGTCTCGTCAACAATATCGACGATTTCGAGAGTGAAATATTCAGCGAGAAGTTTAAGGATCTTGCGCTTGGTGACGGATCGGTTATAACCGAATGCCTTTTGGCGAACCGTGTCGGCTGCGACTCGGAGGATGGAGCGAAAATCTTTGTATTCTTCGTCCTTGGACAGATCGAGAAGGAGCTGCTTGAGCCGGGCGGCTCGTTCGGCTTCCGGGTTAAAAGTATTGAGACGCGCTTCAGTCAAGTCTGACGGGATGGTTCTGGCTGGAAACGAAGCAAGAGAAAGGGCGGAGTTTTGGGGATTCATTGTTATACGAATTTACTGATGGAACTCGGACGTCCACGCGTCTTAATTTGATTGTTACAGGAATTACCAAAGCGGTGTTGTTTTGCAATTTGATGCGGGGACAAAACAATAGCTTTATTGATGTTGAAGAGTTAATGCAGGAGCTTTTGAGCATCGGTGCTTTGCCGCACAGACATCTTCCGCAATTAACGAGTAGGATTGTGTTTTTGGTTTGGGTTTTGGGACTAGATGCGGCTTGAAAGGCACAAAAATTGGGATTGATGCTGCCGTTCAAAACCGCATCAATCCCCTGATGAGAATATATTTTAGTTATGAAATTCTGTCAATCAAAATCAGTGGATGTGTTATAAATAATCTTGCTGAATTTAATAACTTCATGTGAAATCAGTATGTCGATCCCACAAAAAAGTATTAATACGGAACAGCGAGCGGCTCCCCGTTACAAAATAAATCTCGAAAGGTCGATTCTGGTAACGGCAATCAATCATCAAGAAAGCGGCGAAGAAGTTTATTACGTCTTGCAGGCTCTATTGTTGGATGTCAGCCTGTCGGGCTTGGCTCTGATTGTCTCTTCTACCGATGCAGTGGAACTCCGGCAAATGGGAGACGCTTTGATTATGCAGATGCTCCTGCCTTTGCCGGTCAAGTCAATCGAGCTGGAGGTTGAAGTAGTTCGGTATAAGCTACTCGAAGATAATGAAGATTTTTTGATAGGCGCTCATATTACTGACATGAGCGGAAGCGACCGCATAATTTTTATGGAATTCATTCGTGAGCGTGAATCTTTCATCCAATAACCAATTTCTTCCCCTAAAAACATAATCTAACTTTGCTTTCTCTTAGTGAAAAATAAATATATGAGAGCGAAAATCACGGCGAGGACGAACGTAAATCTCAGCTGCTCAAAAAGATAATAGCTATGTGTCCATTTATGAAGATTGGAGATCACTCCGTTTATTCCGTCTTCAAACATACCGCCAACAAAATCCGGCACTAATAACATTATTGTTAAAAACAAAGTAAGAGCTATGGTGACAAAGATAAAACTTACAATTTTTGTCTTCATAAAATAAAAGAATCTCAGCCGGTGATTAATTTTTTTATTCTATCTCAAAAACAATCAATGTCAGATTGGTAAAGGTTTTGCCGACTCCATCGAAAGCCGCATTTTTTGTAACCCTCTTCTGATATTGGTTTTAACTGTTCCGAGCGGTAATCCGATCAGGCTCGATATTTCACTGTGAGACATGCCGTCATAAACTGACATGACAATCAACTTTTTTTGATGAAGTTTGAGTTTGCTAAGGGCTTTAAGAGCGGGTTTTATCTCCAAAGACATCTGAAGTTTTGCATGCTCATCACTGTCATATCTTTCCGGAGCAACTTTAAATGAAGATGTTTGCGGGCGGCGATATTCACTCCTGAGGCGATCAATTAAACGCCGCCGGGCAATAAGAGCTATAAATGCTCCTTCGGGAGATTTTGCCGGATCGAACCTGGCGGCATTTTTCCAAATATCGATAAATATTTCCTGCACCGCGTCTTCGGCGTCAGCCATAGTGTTGATATGCCTTCTCGCTATCCGCCAAACCTGATTGCCGTATGTGTCGAAACATTCACTAACTGCCTGTTTATCGCCGTTGGCAATTTTTTGCAGTATGGTAAATGAATCCGATGATTCATTTAATTGATAGCCTTTCTCATTCATAAAAACCCCTTGATATTTGTCAGCGTAAAAGAAGTCCTGAGTATATGCTTATGTGCGGCAACATACAATAAAAAAGTTTTCTCTGAGTTCAGAAAGGCTCAAAAAGTGCGGCTCTGAGACAAATATCCGGGTAATCTGTTTGGGATCAGGACTCTATCTTATAATCAGCGCGGATAAATCGGCACTTTGATACCGAGATGCTCATTGACGATGACCGAAGCCGCGTGAGCCGAGCGGCACAGTTCCGAGCGGTAACCGAGCGCGGAAAAGAATTCGTGAAAGAAGATTTGTTCGGGCGAGCGGTCACTGCGTTTTTCATCTTCGGTTTTAAATTCGATCAATAGCGCATGATATTTCCCGCACGCAGACGGCGCGAGACAAATGACATCCGGAATCCCTGAAGTGAGCCCTTGCTGAACCATTGCAGAAGCGTAGGCTTTGTTTTCCGTCCAGAACCCGTTAGGGACTGCAAAGATAGATTTGAGCAGCGGAAACTGCCTTTGATGGATATTCCGCCACGCGATAAAAGATGATTGAATGTGTTTTTCCGGCGTGACTTGTTTGGCGGCTTTCGCTGATATTTTGAGCGGCTGAGGTTTTCCTCTTCCGTCGAATAACCCTCCGGTGAGATTCGTGTTTTTCGTGCTGGTGTAAGGTTTCGTTTTCATACCAAATAAATGGTAAATGGAAAACGAAGAGCGGTATTCAATCGGGGAAAATGTGAAAACTTAGCCTCTGCTAATCGGCGGTTCCAGATGTTCCCGGCATTTCGGTTCGCCTAATTTAACCGCTATCGCGGGATTTATGCACTCACCGCATTTCATTGGCAATCTGCATTTGGAGTGAATAACGTATTTATCAAGAGACCAATCTTTAAGTAGCAACATCTCAACTTTACAACTACAAAATTCCATAACTCTCTTATGGTAATTGATAATTTTGATAAATTCTAGAACCTCTTATCAATCGAAAATTGATTTTCGAGAGCGGTTTTCAATTCGAGAAAATGTGAAAAGCAGTATAAAATTGCGGTAACTATGGATAGGAAAGAGCAGGCGATTAAACTCGCCGAGAGTGTTTTGAATTATCTGGACGAAGTAAGAAATCCAAATTTAGCAGGAATTTATGAAATGAGTTCGGCTGATTACATCCTGCTTTATGAAGCCGTTGAAAACGGTTGGATTTCAGATCGTTTTAACATTCATTTTGGTTTAAGAATGGAAGAAGTCCTTATCTTTGCGAAAGACGATCCCCTCAAAATATAAACTTGCCTTTCAACTCTTACGAATTTTGCAAATCATCTGTTTAGTCCTCATCGGCTTCAGTCAAAACCGCTAAAAAAGTAAAAAACGCGATCCAGAGCGCGCCGGGAATTCGCCTGAGATACTTGAGATATTTCATCATTTCCTCATCTGATGCCGCGTTTCAGCCTGTTCATATTGAATTTAATACCCTTCGTAACAAATCAATTTGAAGTTTATAATTCTTGACTATAATATCCAGCGAGGTTAGGAGGAGATACCTATCCTTGTCTTAAGTGGATACAGAAACTTCTCAGCGGTAGTTTTTGTATCCACTTATCCTTTAAATTTCCGTTTGAAAATTTGCGCGCAGTTATAAAAAGTCAGCAGCAGCAAAACTCCAAAAGCGGAATAAAATATCCAGTCGTTCAAAATTTTTCTTAAACTTCCTTGAATTCTAATCAAATGGTAAATGGAAAACGCGAGAGCGGTATTCAATCGGGGAAAATGTGAAAAGTAAGGTGAAAAATCGTATCTAAAAAAAGTGTGTCAAAAGGTTCGTTATCAACTTCCCTCACGTATATCCATTGACTCATTACGCTGTCCACCTTCTTTATGTTTTCCTAGATTGTGTTCCTCCGCCCACCTGTGAGTATCCCGCATATCTTGGGCAAGGTATGTTTCTCCGCACAGGTGACAGGTAACTTTCTCGTTTGTCGAACCTTCTATTGGTTCCGCTTCGATGTAAAGAATCATAGTTTTTATAATGTGGACCCACCGAAGCAGGTCCGTATTTAACTAAAGAGCAACATTGATGCAGTCGTGCGGCGGTCTACTAACGTAGACAGTAGCAAGTGAATTACAGGTCCAGTATTGGTCGAATGGAATACGAACACTCATTATATGACCCTGATACCGGTTGACTACGAATATAGTATTCGGAATTACAGGCGCACAAATAGCCGGACACTGTGGTTTCGGATGTTCCGAGGTATGCCGATAAGTGTACATACCCGGACCACTTGTTGACAACCATTGATATTCTATCTGTGATATTCCTGATTGAGCCACTTCAATAATGATTGTCGGATGTTCCAGATAAATCATCGGCATCGGAGTTCCGCACGAACTCATTGATGTTTCCGTCGAGAACGATAGTCCATTCGGGTAGGTTCCCTCTAATGACCATTCTGAAAACGAAGTGGACCCGTTGACAGACCCGCTACCGGAAATCAATGTCTGAATTGATATGTCCATCAGTCTGTTGTTCCGAGTCCATTCACATTGAAAGTAGTCCCAAGGGCTGTAATCACTCGTTGAGAATCCTTTGTAGAATATCTCTCCCTCTACGGTCCCCGGCAATGTGGTTCCATACTCGTCTGTTACATAAGGCGAGCCGGGACGGGTTGAAGATTTGCTGGACTCGTAATAACCGTCTGCATAAGTTACGGACTGTATTTCCGAACTAATGACCATTTCATTGCCGTATGGATCCATTATCGCAGACACATTAAACGATAGTGCCATCAGGGACATAAGTAATAATAGTGTTTTCTTTATCATTGTTTCTCCTGTTTACTTGAACTTTTGTTTGTGTATTGTTACCTTGCCCATCACGCGAATTTCCACCGCATTGTCAAGTGCCGCCCAACCCGTCGGTGTCAAGTCTTTATGCAAATTCTTTTGAATGGTTTTGACAAGTTTTGCCTTTGCCTTTGCCATTTTGTTCTTGCCATTATGGTCCAGTCGCTTTGCCTCTGTTTGAATTTTATCCGCTTCGATAACAAAAAGGTTTGCATTGCGAATGAGCGCAGATCTATCTGATTCTTTGGAAAGTTGAATTTGGTCCCTCAAGTATTCGTCGACCTCGACCGCATCTTTTTTGTGAAAGTCAGAGACGAACCGCAGGTATGCCGCAACTGCTATGTCCACGTTCAAGTGTTCCTGGCTCATTCTTTTACCGGACAACTTTTTATTGTATTCAAACACTTCTTCGGAACCGATCACGGACGCCTCGGCTTTTAAGTTCTGATGTTTCAGTCCGACATTTGGGAGCAGAAAAGCTAGTCCCAATGCTGTAAATATGAACCCGATGGTCCACATCGCGATTGTTTTTTTCATATTGATTTTCCTTGTCTATGTATTAGACCTAAATATAAAATTCTGAGCTTCGCGCCCACATCGTCCAGAATTTCAAGGGCGACTCGCTTGGAGACGAGAGCCGCCCTTTTGTTTGTTCGCGGTGCGAATTCTTCGACGGCGATTCGCTTTTCCGATTCGACTGCCGTTTGCAGCCAAAACTTTTAATTAAATTTCGCGCTTAAAAATTTGAATCGTATAAACCATCACTCCGCAGAGCATTCCGAACAAACAAATTTCGTCGCTGGTTTTGCCGTATAGATAAGCGTGCGAACAAGTCAAAACGACTTGGACGACAAACAAAAGAAAGCTGTATCTGTTGGATTGTTGATGCTCGTTTTCTATACTTTTCAACCTCCTTGTTCAACCAAAGCCGTTTTAGATTTCCGGCGTTCTGGACCCGCGTAAGCCGGCGCGTCGTAAACCAGCCTCGTCGCGGTGTGATAATCGTTTTTCATACCGAAACGCTTGATGTGAGTCTTAGCCTCAGCTTCGGTATTCCAGTAGCTTTCAACCTTAAATTTATTTTTATTGCTGATGACGGCAATCATCGGTCTCGCTTTCATAATTCGCTCCATAAATTGCGTTTTATCCTTAATAAAATGCCGGTCTGATACATTCCAATTTCGGGCAAACAGACCGGGCGAACAGCTTGCCCGAAAAACTTAATCATTAATTGCGGTAAAGAATCATTCCGCGTTTTTCCGCGTCCGTTAAAATCACCCGGAGTTCGTAGTTCGTGTAATCGCCCGTCGGTTTCGGCTCCAGTCCGACCGAGAGCGAGTTTGCCGCCCGATCCGAATCGTTCCACCGGTTGAAACGGTAAAGCTCTTCAATCTGAGCGACCGCTTCCTCACGTGACGTCGGTCGGGCGATGGGCACGTCGCGCTTGATTTTTTTGCCTTTGCCGAAACGAGTCGAGACGCAAAATTCGCCGATTTCTTCTTTAGCGGTTACTGCTTGATTTGTGCCATCAGCCATTGCCAGTCCTCCGCCGCGTAATTGCCAGCCATCGTTTGCAGCTCGTGAACTGCCACGCCCGAGCGCAGCATTCCGCGCAAAATCACCAGCGCGTTTTCCCGCATCGTTGTCGTCAAAGGTTCCGGCTCGAAGGTTTCGCCGAAATCGGGAATTTCTTCGATTTGTTCGGGTTCAAACTTCGGCACATCCGGCGGCGGTTTGCCGTTGCCATTGCCGTTTCCGTTCCCGTTTCCGTTGCCGTTTTGGCGCGCGAAAACCTCCGGCAGCTTTTTTCGCTCGTTCGGTTGAAACAGCCAGCCCTGCAAATTCGTCGGTTTGCCGTCGAATGAGCGCCACAGCTCCCACGACGCGCGGAAAAACTCCATGTCCGGCTCGTCCCGGATTTCGCGGATGATCTTGTCCCACTGCTCTTTCGGCGGATACCGCCCCGTGATTTCTTTAACCATTGCAACGGCAGGATGACGGTTTCGATGGTCGGCAGGCGTTCCGGCAGACGACCGAGGCGCGGGCTTCACGGAGGAAACAGGCGCGGCGTTCGTGGGCTTTCCGGCGGGCAGAACTTTATCGATTTTTTTGTCATCGGGCGCGTTCGCGGATTCCGGCTCGGCGGAATTTGCGCTAACACTGTTTAAATGGGCTGGTTCTATGGGCTGGTTAAGATTTCCTTTAAAGAGCGTTCTACACAATAGAACACCCGTTCTATTGTGTAGAACGGAAATTCTAAAGATTAGAACGGAAATCCGCTCCGAGAGAAAATTTTTTAGCCAGATTTGAAACCTGATTTCATCGGAACAAAATCCCTTGAGCGGTCGGATAACGCCGGACTCGTAAACTTCGATCCAGGCGACGCTTTTCAAAAACGCGCGGAGCATCGAGACATTCGATTTCGGCGTGATGCCGGTGTCCGCCATTGTTTTTTCCAAACTCGGAAAGCACAAACCGCTTTCTTTGTTCCGGCGCAGGCAGTAATAGCCGTAGAGAGTCAGTGCGGCGTGTTTGAACGCGCCGGTCTCGGAAACTAATTCGTATTGTGCGTCCATAAAGCAGGAGTCGGGGACATATGCCATAAAGTAAAAAAGAGTGATTGAAGCGGAATGATTCAGATTCCCGTCGGGCTTTTGTTAGCTTTCCGAAGCTCTCTGTTCGATTAATCCTTCGGCTGCCAGCTCGACGATCATTGCTGAGGATTCCATCAACCGACAGTCCGGGCAATAGACACGATCAAATTCGTACTGCCAGTTGTTTTCGTGATAGTAATTCGTTTCCGTGACTATGAGCCGCGGACGGCGCAAACAGCCGTCGCACACCGCCATCAAATTTAAATCTCTGATTTTCATAACTTTCGGCATCGTTTTCTCTCGGTTTTTCTCGCCTGCAGCTTACCGTCGGCATCTTCAATCGAGGATCCGATCTCGCCGGAAATGGTGACGACGAAATTACCGAAATCAATCGGTCTGAACCTTCTTTCGACCTCATCACGCACTTTGGCGGCAAACCGGTGCGCGCACACGATGACGAATTCGTCGCCGCCGTAACGGAACGCTTGGACTTTGTAATGCTTGGTAACTTCGGCGAGAACTTTAGCCAGTTTTTGAAGCACCTCATCGCCGCGTCGGTGACCGCACTGCTTGTTAATGCGCCCGAAATTGTTGGCGTCGAAAAGAATAAAAGTTTGATTGTTTTTGACCGCCTGAGCTTCGATTTTGCTGAATGCCGCGCGATTGCCGAGCTTGGTCAGATCGTCGGTCAGCAGCCGGCGCTCTAAAACATTGCGCCGGTCGCGGATGCTGGTGAAACAGCGTTCGATGATGCGTTCGGTAAATGTTAATTGCTGCATATTTTTAACTGATTTCGGAAATGAGTTTCTTTGAGAACGGACGCGTTTTCCGTCGTCCGACCGGGCGCCAATCGCTCACTGCCTTTCGGTAAATATTTTGTTTGTAAATTTGAACTTGGCTTTCGGTGTGGACGGGACGTGACCCGGGAGTTAAAGCGATTGGCTCTGGCAATAACCCTGACTCAATCAGATACTCGTAGCGCAGCTTACCGACTTTTAGTCGTTTTCTCATTTGCGCTTTCGAGTAGAGTTCTTCGTCCGTCATAAAAAAAGGTTTGTGGAAGTCAAAGGGCTTTCTTTATTTACTGACCTCGACCCGGACAGATTCAATTTGGTATCTCGGATGCGTGCGCTTAATCTGCACGATTTTTTCCGAAACGGCTTCACGGATGATGTGGCTGGCAGGAATTTGAGTAAACAATGCGACTTCTTTCAATTCGCGTATCAATTCCTTGGTAGCTTCAAAATTAAATTGCGGCTTTCGTTGTTGTCTTTTCATGATTCTCTATTGTGGCTCTATTATTTCTCTAGTGCCAGGATTAGACAATAAGAGAATCACTAGAGAATGTCAAGAGAAATTTTAATACTTATGATGAAAATATTTTTACCCAGTCCTACACTAGAGCGAATGAGCAAAAGAACGACGAAATTGCTAACGCTTGAGCTGGAATTGGAGACGCTCGCCGAGTTTTCAGCAGCAGCCGAAGTTTTCGGCGCGCGCAGCAAATCAACCTTTCTGAATCAATACGTCGTGCAAAAAATCAGAGAGGCGAAACAAACGGTCTCGAAAGATGAGTTTTCAGCCGTTTACAACAAACATTTAGAAGCTATACAGGAACGCAGCGAACGAAAATCTAAGGAAAGAAACAACTCGACTGCGAAAGTAAATCTCAAAGCGGACGCTGAAAAAACTGAAACTAAAAAAATTGAAGCGGTCCCGCTCGAAGAATTAATTGCCGAGAGAGGCAAAGCAGGTTCACAAAAAAAAACAGGAAAAAAAGCATCGCACGCCGAATTCTCTGAACCGGTCAAGATCGGCAAAACAATAACGCTCGAAGATATTCAAAAACGAAAAGTGCGCGAACCGTCAAACAAAGATTAAAAACAAAAAAAGCCTCCGGTTTTGACATCGAAGGCTTAGAAAAATAACCGTTTCTGCGGTTGTTTAGAAAATAGTTTTCAGATAGCTGATTACCGCTTCCAGAATCGAATCGTCTTCGGAATCTGTTGAAGTGATTACTTCGGTTACATCCGATCCTAACACGCCGGATGCGGCTGAGTTGTTACCTGAATTGCCGGAATTAGTCGGTTGACATTCGGCTGCTTTCGGATCGGTACACGTTCTGCCGCCGATGGGAATTTCACCTTCGGCAAACGCGGAAATAGATAATGCGAGCATAAACGCCAGCATAAATGCTGATTTTTTCATTTTAATTGAGTCTCCTGCTATGTTGTTTTGAAAATTTAGATATGAAGTTGGTATTTCTGGAACAAATACCAACCGAAATCATTTTAGCAATTTTTGTTGCGAAAGCTATATATGTTTTTTAAATCTGCCACAAAACCCACAACCGCCGAACTTCTTTTATTAATCGAAGAAGCTAAAAACGCTGAACTTTGTCGAAATATACCGGCTTCGCAAAAAATATTGCGAAGCATTTGGACGGATTTCGATCAGGATCCGGTGTTTGATAATTTCGAGCCGCTGATCAAAGCCGAACTGCTGCGTTTATGCGGCGTTTTTCTTAGTTTTCTGGGTCATGCCCGAAACGAAAAAGATTACCAGCTTCGCGCCAAAGATTTAGTTTCGGCTTCTATTGAAATTTTCAAACAGGAAGATCTGCCGGACAAAACGGCTGAAGCCTACGTGATGCTGGCGCTGTGTTACTGGAACTGCGGCGAGGTCGAAGAATGCGAGGATATTCTGAAAACTATCGAGGAAGGTTTCAGTGACAACCAGCTTCATCCCGTTTATATGCAGATTTGCGTCAACAAGATGATGGCGCTGTTTACCAAAGGCGAATTTCAAAAAGCCGTAAAAATCGTTGACGATTTATCCGTTTCGATGGAATTTTGTCGTGATGCGCGCCTTCTAGCGATGTATCACAATCAAGCCGGTATTATTTATCGTTCAATCGGAATACACGACAAAAGCGAGTTTCACCTGCGCGAAGCCATCCGTTTCGCGCGCCGGGCAAATAACCCGCTGTTCGTCACGATAAATTTCAATAATCTCGCCTTTCTTTACAAGGAAACAACCAATTACCTGCAAGCTCACGAATGTATTTCAAAAGCAATCGAAGGTTTTACCGCGCTAGATCACAAAGGTTTGATTCCGCACGCGCTCGATACCAAGTCTCAAATTTTTCTTGATGACAATAAACCGGACGAGGCACTCGCATTAATTGAACAAGTAATCGAAAAGTTCAAAATGGGTGAAGATTACACCGGATTAACCGGTGCTCTTTGGACACGCATCCGATGTCTTTTCCGGCTTAACAGGAATGAGGAAGCCTGTCTGCTTTTTACTGAACTTCAGGAAATCGCCGCGCAAAAAATCGGCAAATCAGCGACCGATAAATTCTCGAAATTAATGTCGCTCGAAGTTTACGCACCAAAAAATCTACCGCTGCTCACGGAAGTCCGACAGTTCAAAAAATTTCTCGTTAAAGCCGGTGTCATAAAAATCGGAAATAATAAGTATGACCTCGCTAAATATTTCGGGATGAAAAAACATCAAACGATTTCCCGGATTATGAGTGTTGAGTTTCCCGAAATTTACGATGAACTCGGTATTAAACGCCGCAACAGTCCGACGCTTTCAGTTACAAAGAAAACGACGAAACCGAAAAAGGAAAAAACCAAAAAGCAAAATCAGCAACAAGCTGAACTTGAAAATGCTGCACCGAATTTGCCGGAAGAAAAATCGCCGCGGCGGGAAATTTCTTGGGTTGATACGGACAAAAATATCGTCCAGTTCGATTTTCCGATGCGCGCGCCAGATTTCAAAACCTTTTATATCAGCGGCGAGCAGATGGCGACCAATTTCGGCATCGAAACCGAATCACTGGTAGCGGTCGTTCCGATTTCGCTGATCGAACAAGATTTGATGATAATTGCCGCCGAAGACGAGACATTTTATCTCGGAGAAATTCAATACGACAAACAATTCGATTTGCACGTTCTCTTGAATATTTCAAGAGAACCTATCATACTGGACAGGTCGAACGTTATCGGAGTTCCAATCGGCTACTGTCCGCTTTCCGAAAGCGGAGGCGAAACAATTACCTTTTCGGAGCTGGAAATTCTCGAGTGAATAAAACGCAAATTTTATGCAGAATGTAGGTAAATATGTAGGCAGGCGTTTTTTGGAGTTTTTGAAACAGCCATTTCAGACAGATAAAATCAGGCTTATGCCGACTTAGCTCAGTGGTAGAGCACTCGCTTCACACGCGATAGGTCACAAGTTCAAATCTTGTAGTCGGCACCAATCATTTTTAACAGAAAAGAGGCATTTATAATGCCTCTTTTCTTATTCACATCTGCATTCACTTCGGATAATTTCAGTTCTCTATTTTCACGCCTGGTTTTAGAAAGTTTTCATTTTGTCGGTTAGTTCGCGTATTCATCTTTAATAATGAAATAACAACGACACGCGGCGTTTTCGAGACCGGCGCGATTGAGAATTGACATTTTCCCCCGGCTATAACTGATTAACCCTTGCTGCTGAAGCTTTTTGGCGGATAAAGAAACGGCTTCTCGCCGCACGCCGAGCATATTCGATAAAAAATTATGCGTGATCGGGAACCCGTCCGATTCCATTCGGTCAGCGGTCATCAGCAGCCAGCGAGCGAGCCGCTGCTCAATTTGATGATAAGAATTGCACACTGCCGATTGAGAAATTTGTGTCAGGAGCGAATGCGTATAGCGCTGCAAAAGGCTGGACAAAGTGCCGCCGTCGCGACATTCCGCCAGAAAATCCGTCGTCTTGATTCGCATGGCAGCGCCTTCGCCCTGAACCAGTGCGCGGTTGTTCGATGTTTTGATGCGGAGAAATACGGGGAGTCCGAGGAAGCCTTCGCTGCCGACGATTCCTACTTCCAGAAAACGGTCGCTGACGGCAGACAGTAAAGAGATGATTCCGCAGTTGGGAAAATAAATGTGGTTGATAGTGTCGCCCGGATTGTAAATTATTTCGGCGAACGGCAAAGAAACTTCTTCTAATTTCGGAAGCAATTGCTGATATTCTTCGGCGGGCAGCGCGGCGAGCAGCCGGTTGGCGGGTTTGGTGTTTTCTGACATTGATTATATCTCCTTGGTTCGGGTCGCGTCGGTAAAGACAGCAGACGGCACAAAAAGAAGCCGGTTAAACCAATCTCAATGTCGAATGTTGAATATGTAAAGAACAAAAACGGCAGACAAGTATAACAGTACCAGATGAGAGCGGTAATGTCGCCGTTATCACGAGAAAGTTCTGGATATGCCTCTGCCGAGCAGACGATTGTATTCTTCGTTGACGACCTGGTAACATTCGCAGACGGCTTCTTCCAATCCTCGACGGTCAATGATCGAGATAGTTCCGCGAGAATTTTTAATCAATTTTCGCTTCGCCAGTTTTTGAGCCGCCAGCGTCACGCCTTCACGTCGCACGCCGAGCATATTCGAGATCAGGTCATGCGTCATCACCAGAGTATTGGTGTCGAGACGGTCGTGACTCAAAAGCAGCCAGCGGCAAAGCTGTTGTTCGACCGGATGCAGACGGTTGCAGACTGCGGTCTGTGAAATCTGCGTCAGCAATGCCTGCGTAAAGCGGAGCATCATTTCTTGAAACACACCGGCGAGCTTAAACTCTGCTTTTGCATCCGATGCGTTCATTCTAAAAACGTCTCCCGCGCTCTGAATTATCGCCCGGCTCGTCGTCGCTTCGCCGCCCAAAAGGATCGCGTTTCCGATCACTCCATCATTGCCGACCACACCGATTTCGGCGGTTGCGCCGTTCTCCATCACATAGAGCATCGAGATAATCGCCGTCGTCGGGAAATAGACGTAATCCATTTTATCGCCGGATTCGTAGAGAACATCGCCGAGCTTAAAGGAAACAGGTTCTAATTTAGATTTGAGGCGAGCGAATTCATCCGCAGGCAGAGCGGCGAACAGATGATTCTTTAGCGCATCATTTATATTGGCGGCAGACATTTATTCCTCTTTTTGTTTATAAGTAACCGACAAAGACGTTACAGGCTAATAAATATAAAGTTTATAGACAGACAAGAACCTTCTGTTTGCCGGAACGCGCTGAATCGGCTTTTGTCACAAAACGGACAAAGGAGGTTTAGTTACCGCGGATAATCCCTAATAACTCCGATTGAAAGATTGAAGGCAAAGGCAGGCTAGGGTAGCATCCGGCTGATTTAGCGAGAAGTCAGAATAACGTCCCAGCCTGCCCTTTTATTTTATTCGTCCGGTCTTTCAGGCTTAATTAGTTTTCTCCGCCGGAAAGCGCGATTCATTATAAGTTTCGCCTGTATCAATCAAATCATTAACCGTCCAGACGGGAAAATCTTCAAACCAGTTGTTTATATATCCGCTTGCGGCGATATGAAAACGAGGCGGCAATCGTAAGCCGAATTCGCTGTCATACAAAAAGTAAGTATTTTGTCCGCATGGGACGAGAACTAAACTGCGTTCTATGCCCGGTATATTGTAGATTCCATAATCTCTTAAATGTTTCATTCTTCAGTCTCATTATTTAGGTGATGATGGGAACCTTCGTTTTTAACATTCCGAGTTCTAAAGATTTCTTCGTCTGATACATTTGCGCCCTTTAAAAGTTTGTAGCAGCGAACACAAGTCGATTGACTAACAAGATTAGCCGAACCGAGAGGAATTCCGCACCACCCGCACAGATCCGCGTATTCATTGCCCGGTTTTTCTAAATTCTCATTCATTTTTGTTCGTTGAAGATTGAGCCGATCCGCTTAAATTCTGAGAAAAAGCGTTCTTCCGTAACTTTTTTATACTGCGCCATATTGAAAAAAACTAACAAAGATAAAACACTACAATAAAAGAATGAAGCTTGTATGTGTGAAAACACACAAAGACAAGAATAATTGAAAATTACCGATTCGGTCAAGATTTTGTTTTGAATTTCATATTCATCAAACACATAAACAACAGTAAAACACTAGATTTAAGTCAATCTTCAATTTACCGCTTTTTGTTCTAAAACTCTCTTTTTTCCAGTCGATAAGCCGCGAAAAAGAGAAAATAGAAGTGTAAAAAAAGCACCGACAAATGCTTTTCAATTCGATAGTCTAGATATTAGCCAGAGCCAGTTGAATGAAAATTGAATGCCTTTCCTGTCCCGCATTCATTTTGACGCTCCTGCGTTATACGAATTCTATCGGCTGCGGTTATTTGAAAATGGTAGTTGCATTGCAGCGAAAGCTATATTGATTGAAGGACGGCTTCCAGGTCCAGGTCAGCCGTTTTTCGCTTTTTTTTAACCGGATGTTTGATTTTTAGAGTTTGGAAATGAAAACGAAACTGGTCTAAATGTGATTTTATTTTCGAGGTGTCGGTGCAAATTGTCATTAAGCGTTTGACATCGGTATTAACAAGATCATCAATCCGCTCGATAAGAACGAGCGCGTGAGTATTGGCAGGACAAATACGAAAGACGAAGTAAGCATTGAATTTGGAGAAAACTTGTTTATAAACAACATATTAAGGGGGAAATTATGTATATAACCAATGAAAATGTGTATGAGCAATCACAAGAACAAATTTCAACCTTAGTTGAAATTTGTTTGTGGTACGACTCTCTTGTCATCTCTGTTGACATTAAATCGGTTTGTCGTTCCTGCTAAAAAATTTTAAAAGGCGAGGGTTTGTCAGACGCGGAAATCATCGGCGATTAAAATGACTAAAACGGATGTGTTCAAATGAGTCAATTACCATATTATTCAACCTTGACCGGTTTGACTATACTCCAACGGATTACCGATCAAGAACGAACCGCCGTTAAAGACTGTATTGACACATACGGTAATTTTATCTGGGCATTAGCGAAAAAATTTACCCGGTCGCGCGAAGAAGCCGAAGCGGCGACGCGGGAAATCTTTCTTGATATTTGGCGACACACCGAAAGCGCGGATAAAACTCAATCAGATGAAGAAAAACTGATTGCGATGATCGCGCTCAGGCGATTGATCAAACAACTGAAATAAGCCGGGCAAAAATTTATAGCAGCCATAGATGAGCCTAACAATCGCAGGGACGGACGTAATTTCAGAAGAATTTCCGGGATTTTTGTCCGTCATAAAACCAATGAGAGAAAATTTATGAAGTCTTTTAGTAGTTACAGTATTCTCTACGCCGAAGATAATGAAGACACTCATCAAATGGTTAGTCTAATGTGTAAATTTGCTGATATTAAAGTCTCGGCGGCTGAAACCGTCGCCGAAGCGTGGCAAATAGCTCAATCGGAACATTTCGATTTATATTTGTTGGACATCCGGTTTGCCGACGGTGACGGACTGGAATTATGTCGCCGGCTGCGCGAATATGCTCCGCACACGCCGATTCTGATTTATTCAGGCTGCGCCTTTGAAGAAGACAAGAAAAGAGGATTGGCGGCGAGAGCTGACGATTATCTAACCAAACCTTATTTGGGGAACATCGCTGAAACCATTCGACAAAATATCGAACAAAACAAACTATCGGCGCGGCAAACAGAAACAATTAACAGATAAACGCCGCAGGCAACGACTTAACTTTTCGCTAGCTGACACCGTAATTTCCAAACGTCTTACAAATTATCGAGATCCCGGCACAGCCGATTCCGCGTCCAGACAGCCTTAGCCCGACTTGGAACGAACGCCGACATATTTTCTCCGACCTTTCGCCTGAATTCGCATTTAATAGCGATTATGAGCAGAACGTGTAACGCCTTTTTCTCATTATCTTTCCAATTATTTATCAAACATTTCGCTTAATTTTTTTTGAAGCTCCGGCAAACGCCCGTGATGACGCCGAAAATCTCGAAATCGTCTTTCGGGGTAACGGAAAGCGACGGGTATTTTTTGTTTTTCGGGACGAGCATCAAGCCATTGCGAGTGCGGGCGGCGCGGTTTTTTTTATCGGGGCGGATTTTTTTTCTTTGATTTATTAATTGTAAAAGCGCATACTTGCTTGAGCCGTTTCCCGACAGCTCGACTCTGCTGCCGCGGCAGTTCGGCGATTCGTTTGAGAATCAACCGCTTTGGACTCATCTCGCGGCTCATTTCCCGGTTTCCAAGACAATTTAATCCCAGGAGTTTTTTTTTGCATATGTCTGATTTCATCGAAGCGACGCGCGCGTTTTTCGCCGCGTCAAATATCGTTCGCGGCTCGGTTGCCGCGCTTTTCGTTTTGCTAACTTTAGTCAGCGGCGCCGACGCGCAGCGGGCGAAGCGGCAAAGCTCGATTAAGCAAAGCGCCACGACGGCGGCGTCATTAAGCTCGACTTTGACGGGCGCGTTTCCCGATGCGAACCGGGACGGGAAAGCCGCGCCGGGCGAGACGGTGACATACACCGCGACGGTGATTAACAACGGCGCGACCGCCGCCACAAACGTCGTCTATACCAGCGCGGTCGATCAAAATTCGGCATACGTGGCGAATTCCGCCAGCGCGCGCAGCGACGCGGTGGACGGTTCGCTGATTTACCGCACGTTTTATACGGCGGGCGGCGGCGGCGAGGGCGGCACGGGCGGGGCGGCGAGCGTTTATAAGTCGGGCGCTTATAATTCGACCGACGACAATTTGAACACCGTCTTCGGCGGGCAAAACGAAAACGTCAATTTTGTGACGACGGAAGCCGGATATGACGCGGCAACGGGAATTTTCCGGTTTGACGGCGCGCTCCAAAATCTTTTGCCGAATGCGCTCGGCACGCTCGACGGCTCGACGCTCGACGCGGCGGGCGTGGAGATGATCGTGCAGAAGATTACGATTGATTCGGGCAGCGGAACGATTACGCCGGTTGATCCGGCGAGTTTTCGATACGATCAGATTATCGCGGAGAATGAGGTGACAGCCGATAAAACTTTTCGATTCAACGTGCCGAACACGGTCACCTCGTTCACCGTCGGCTTTCTGGTTTCGACCAAAGTGCAGTTAAAGCTCGTCATCAACGAAGTTTTCGTTAATCCGGGCGGCATGATTACGGACGCCAACGGCGAATGGTTCGAGCTTTATAACGCGGGCAGATTCCCCGTCAATCTGCAAAACTTTTTAATCAACGATTCTGGAGCACCGCTCGCTACGCCGGGCGAAGAATGTTTCGAAGTCGATTCCAATAGATGTTACCGCACGCCATTTACCGTCGCGACGAATCTGACGATGGAACCCGGCGCTTATCTGGTTTTCGGGAACACGAAGGACACGGCGCTCAACGGCGGCGTTCCGGTTGATTACGCTTACGGCTCGGCGATGAGTCTGGTCAACAGCGTAGACTCGATACGGATTCGGACGCCGGCGGCGACCGGCGCGCTGAAGATTGACAAGACGCAATACGCCAGCGCCGCCGTCTCGGCGCAAAACGGGGTCTCGCGCGAATTGAAAAATCCGGCGCTCGACAACAGCAATCTGGACGGCTCGAACTGGGCGGACGCGTCAGTCACGTCCGTTTACGGCGCGGGCGGTAGAGGAACGCCGAAATCGCAGAACGGAACGTACACACCGTTCTGGGCGGGAAATGAAACAACCACCGAAAAATCCGGCGCGCTTTTCGATTTTGGCGCGATCGGCAAAAACGATGCTCGCGACGCGGCGCAGTCCGCGCCGTCTGCGGGCGAAACCGTGACGGTCAACCTCGGCACGATTCCGGCTGGCGAGTCGGTCGTCGTCACTTATCAAGTGACAATCGGCAATCCGCTGCCCGCAGGAACGACCGAAATCAGCACGCAGGGAACCGTTTCCGGCGACAATTTCGCGAGCTCGGCGTCCGACGACCCGGCGACGGACGCCGCGAACGATGCGACCGCGACGCCCGTCGCCTTGGCGCCGACTGCCGCTGCCGTGACAATCAGCGGACGAGCCGTAACTTCGACCGGACGCGGCATCGGCAGCGTGATAATCGAGCTGACGGACGCCGGCGGCACGACTCGCACAGCGAAAACGTCGGCGTTCGGCTATTACCGTTTCGTTAATGTTCAGGCGGGCGAAACTTACGTCGTTACCGCTCGCAGCAAAACTTACGCGTTCAGCCAGCCGGCGCAGATTGTCAATGTCGGCGAGAATTTGACGGACATAAATTTTACGGCGTATCGTTCAGAACGAGCGGTAGTAAAATAAAAACTTCCGCTCCGCCTAACCAATAGCGTAGAAAAGCCCTCGCTTGTCAAAGAGCGAGGGCTTTTCTCGATTGAACAAGCCGTAAAGATGAGCGACCTGTTGACCATTTGCCCGAACCGGTAAGCGCGTCGAAATTCGACCCAAACACGAACCCACATCGCCCGCCGAATCAGAACGCGCGGAGAATCTTTCAAAGCGAAAAAACTGTTTTTGCATTACCGCTCGAACAATCCGGCAGCCGCGTAAAATAAAAAAGCCCCGCACGATATGCGAGGCTTTTTGCCGTCACAAAATTAAATCGAATGTTCAGCGGGCAGAATCAAAGTAAAAAAAATGGCAGCCGTTCGCCGCGATTTTTTTGTCGTTGGGCGGCGATTTTTTGCCGAAAGTTATGGGACGCTGACAAAATCCGCATCACTGATTGAATCGCTGGCTGTGCTGACAATCACCGGCTGAGCGAATCTGAATTGTCTGTTTTTTGCCGAGAGCGTGACGGTTTCGCCTGCCGCGACCGTCTCGAAGCGGTAATAACCGAAAGGGGTCGTCGGTCGCCACGCTGAAGCCGTCTTCCATCAGGATTTTTAACGAAATATCTTGGGAATACTCAAAAACAGGCGTATTATCAGCTTGGAAAAGGTTTGCAGGGAAAAACATTTGTTTAATAAAAACTTTTCAAATCTATGTGTCAAAAACGACCATTTTTGAGACTAACACTATATGGACTACTACGTTTCTAAATTACTTCGGGGAATTGTCGGTGGATCGTTGTTCTCAGGCACATTATCTGCAATCTGCGCTGCTTATACAGCGTTTAACTCAGGCTCTAGTGGCGTGCTTGGTTTATCGACTAAAGATTTTTGGTGGTTTGGGATGTTGTTAGGAGGCTTTTTCGGTTTAATCGTAGGGGGGATTTTAGGCGGAGTAATTTCCGAATTAAATTTAAGTTTAATAAAAGCTGGACTATGTGGATTCTCAATTTCGGCAATCCCTGGTATTTTTCTCCTTATGCTCAACTATATGCTCAACTATGATTACTATATGCTCAACCCTGATTCACCTACTTATGAACTCGATGATTTAAAAAGATTTGGGGCTTTTTTTATAGCTATAACAACGCTCACCGGAATTTTTGTTTCTTATACTCAAAGGGTATTTTTCAAAAGTGAGTGAATAAAAAAAGTGTGTCAAAAACGACCATTTTTGAAACAGAATAAGCAGCAAAGTAAAGGAGAGATAATGAATTGGTCAATTGAGTTTGTCGAGGATAAAAATTATGTCAAAACCACTCTCGCAGGTGATTTTAATCCGAGCGACCATCTGCGAATGATTGAAGATATTCTTTCGATGAAATATTGGCAATCAGGTATGAATGTTTTATTAGACAGCAGGCAGGTTAATTATCTTAACTCCGGCATTGATGCTATGAAGGAGACTGGTAACAATATGAAAAGATTTGATGAACAAATTGGTATGGGGAAAGCCGCGATTTTAATGGGAACCACTGTTAGCTTCGTTAGAGGTAACCTAAAGATCGTGTCCTAAACACCACCTTTTGAGACAACAAAGTAAAAATATCTATGCTATAAAGCATTTTTTTAGATGGTTATTAAAAGTAGAGACGAATTATGTTTACTAAAGCGAAGCGATTTGAACAATTATTAGAAAAAGTAACCGATTTCGCCATCATTTTTAAGAACACCGAAGGCATTATCGAAGAATGGAATGTCGGGGCTGAACGCCTTTTCGGTTATACCGCAGAAGAAGCCATCGGTCAATCGATCC